>BFBZ01000007.1_pt516 | contig 1086847 bp, 999 predicted proteins | sample 1888401 | NCBI WGS metagenome assembly BFBZ01 (sample SAMD00112614, study PRJDB3348) | symbiont metagenome | host: Chara braunii
ATGATGTCGGTCTGGCTGTCCTCGACCTTGTGCTCCAGCACCTTCTCCGCGTCGAGCGGCGAATAATTGACCACGGTGCCGCCGGCCTTCAGCACACCGAAAAAGCTGATCAGATAGTGCGGCGTATTGGGCAGATAGAGCCCGACATGAATGCCCGGCCCGACGCCCAGTTTCTGAAAGCCTGCAGCCGCGTGGCTCGCCAGTTCATCGAGCTCGCGGTAGGAGATCCGCTTGCCCATGAAATCGACCGCAGGGCTGTCCGGCCAGCGCGCGGCCGCGTCCTCGAGAATTTGCTGGACCGGCATCAGGGGGATATCGGCATCCCAGCGGACGCCCGGCGGATAGGATTTGGTCCACGGCTGTGTGGTCATCGGCGTTTCCTTCTTCCCGTCTGCAAGACCATTCGGTCCGTCGTTTTTCTGTCAGAAGCTATCGGTCGATTTGCGCGACGGCGCAAGATGTCATGCATCCCCGGCCGGGATAAGCGATCACCGGCGCGTCGTGCGCACCTTCCAGTTGCCACCCGTCGCACCGGGCGCATCACCAGGTGTGGCCTCGATTGTCAGATGTCGGCCATAGGCCGCCAGCATGCCTTCCACCAGCCCGGTGAGCGCCTTGCGGCAGGCCGGATGAAAATCGGCCACATCGCGCATCAACTTCCATTGTACCTGGTCGAACTCTACCTCCGACTTGCTCACGACCTCATCGCCTTCAGCGATGAAGAACGCCCGCAGCAGATGTGCGAAGCCCGGCGCGCCCTGCCCCGTTTGCACATCAAGCGCAGCCGCGATCTGGGGGCCGTACTGCATGCCGATCAGGCGGCCGGTGATGTGCAGCAGATGTCCGCCTTCGTCCGGACCGAACAGATTGACCATGATCGGCAACGCGGTGCGGACATATTCCATGGCGTAATCGCGATACGCGCGCGCGAGGCGCTCCGCCGGCCAGGTATCGGCGGGCAGCACCGGCGCCTTGGCCGGATCGAAATCCGGCGCCTCCAGATGGCGCGCGAACACCAGCCGTTGGTCCGGCTCGAGATCGTGGTCGTACTCGCAATAATAACCTTCGAGGCCGTCCTGGCCGTCCACCGTCTGCTTGGTGCAGACAAAGCCGAGCCGTGGATTGCCGAGCGAGACGCCGTTGTGCGCATGCCAGCCGCGCAGCATCGCTCGCGAGACCTCGCCTGGAATGGCGCAGATCGCGGTGCCGCTCCAGATCCAGCGCGGCGGCGGATAGCGGATCCAGGCCTTGCGATCGGTCTCCCGCATGTACTCGACGCTGACGCCGCCGATCCAGTTCGAGAGGTAGTGATACTGCGCCGCGGCGACGGCCGGCGGCAGACCGGTCAGGCCCAGCTTGGCCAAGCCAGGGAGGAAGCGTTCATGATGCTGCCGCCGGAACACCCGGAACACGAACTCGGCGGCGTCAGCCGCGCTGCGGCGCGTCACCACACTGATGATGAGCCCGGTGAAGTAGGCGTGGTGAAGGTCGGCCACCGCCCTCCATTGCGAAACTCCGACCCGGCCGTCCGTCATGTGACCTCCCGTTTTTCTTTTGCTGCCGCGACGCATCGGGCAGACCCCCACGATAGGGGAGAACGGGAGGTGATCTCAAGCGGGCCTTCAGGCGGCCACGGCGCGGGCGGCCAGAATCCGCCGCGACCAGGCGCCGATCGCCGCCATGATCGTCGCGGTTTCCGGCAACCACGGAAACAATGGAAACACATGCACGGAATCCGCGACCAGTTCGCGGGTGACGTCGACACCATGAGCACCGGCGCGTTCCGCCAGCCGAATGGTATCGTCGAGCAGGACCTCGCCCTCGCTGGCGGTGAGGAACAGCGGCGGCAAGCCATGAAAATCGCCGAACAGCGGCGACACCAGCGGGTCGCGCGGCTCGTGCCCCTGGAAATAGGAGGCCGCCAGAAATGTCAGGCCGTCACGGTTGGCGGCCGGATCGTTGCCACTGAAGCGGCGGACGCTTGCGCCGCTCAAAGTGAGATCTGCAAACGGACAGATGGCAATAATTCCGGCCGGCAGCGGATCACCGGCCGCCCGCAGCGCCATCGCCAGGGCAAGCGCCAGCCCTCCGCCGGACGATTCGCCGCTGAGAAGAATGTGCTGCGGATCGATCCCCGTCGCGAGCAGGCCGCGATAGGCATCAAGCGCATCATCCAGCGCCGCAGGGTAGGGATGCTCCGGCGCCAGCCGATAGTCGACGGTGAGGCACGCCGCACCGACGGCACGTGCGAGACGGCCGGCAAACTCGCGCGAGCTCGCCGCCGAACCCAGCACATAACCGCCGCCATGAAAATGCAGCACCGTCGGCCCCGAACGCGATGTGCTCCTGGCGGTTTCCGACGCGGGCAACGCGAGCCGGATGGCGGGGACACCGCCGACATCGACGTTGGTCTCATTGAGTGATGGGTCCAGCGGAAAATTCGATGCCAGAAACCGCTCATACCCCCGGCGCATGCCGTCATAGCCCTGTGCCGCATCTTCGGGTGTCAGCGCATGCTTCCACAAATCGAATGCACGCCGGCTTTCCGGGCGCGCCAGCTGGAAACCTTCCCGGGTGGCCGACACGCCCAGCACCTCGCCCGCCGACTGATTGACTGCCGACAGCACATCATAATCCCAGGCAAAGCCCCATGTGGTTTCCGCCAGCGGATCGATTCGCGACATCCCCTTCCAGCGGCCGTTGCGCACGCGAATGCGCTGCACATCGTGCTCGTGCACCAGCTTCACCATGGCCCGCGCACCGGATTGAATCCGTGTGGTGCGCGGCGCACGGCGGCACTGATACTCCAGCAGTGCTGTGGGAACGTCGTTGTCGCCCCGCGCCAGCAATGTCGCGAGTGTCCAGGCGTCTTCCATGCCTTGACAGGCGCCTTGCGCGAGGAACGGCACCATCGGATGGGCGGCGTCTCCCAGCAGTGAAATGCGACCGTCGGTCCAGTTGTCGATCGGATCGCGGTAATACATCCCGGTGATGAAACCGGTCTGCACCTGATCGAGCAGGCCCTGCAGGCGCGGCTCGGCACCGGCAAACGAACGGCGGAAGTCCGCGATGTCGCCGCTTTCAGTCCAGGATTCGCGCCGCACCTCGTTGTCGGGGACGGACGCAAGAATGCTGTAGAGTTTTTTCGGCCGCACCCAATAGGAGATCACCGTGCGCCCCGGGCCCACCCAGTAGTTGCCGCGCTCCTCCAGATCCACCGACGTCAGCCGCTCGGCCGGCACCAGGGCCCGCCACATCAGCAGGCCCGCGAAATGTGTCGGTTCCTCGCCATGCAGACGCTTGCGCACGGCTGAATGAATGCCGTCGGCGCCGATCAGGACATCGGCTTCCAGTGTTTCGCCGGACTGAAGCTTGACCCAGGCTTTGGCGTCGCTCTGGCCGATGTCGATGCATTGCGCGCCCAAGCGCACCACGCCCGGCGGCAACGCGTTCACCAGCAAATCGATCAGATCGGCGCGGTGGACGTTGTAGAGCGGTGCGCCGTAGCGCCGCGCCGCGTCTTCGCCCAATGGCGCGCGAAACAGCAGCCGGCCGGTCTCGAATTCCCGGGTGTCATACGACAGCGGGACCACCCCAAGCCTGGCAAGCTTTGTCTCAAGGCCCAGTTCGCGCAGCACCAGTGCGCCGTTGCTGGCAATCTGGATGCCGGCGCCGATCTCGCGAAATCCGTCCGCCTGCTCCAGCAGGGTGACATCGATGCCTTTTCTGATCAGCGCGATCGCCGCGGTCAGGCCCGCGATCCCGGCTCCGACAATGATGACTTTCATGGCTCCTCCAGGCGTCCGGATTTATATTTTTATCCACTCGGAGTAATTTAATGCTCCAAGTGGAGTATTTTGTCAATCGACATCAGAACCGGGGTCGGCTAGCCTGCCCGCCATGCTGAAATCCAAGACATCAGAGCAGGACATCACCGCACCAGAAACGCTGTCCAGAAAAGGCGCGCAGCGGCGAGAAGCATTGCTCGATGCGGCGCTGCGGATCATCGCCCGCGACGGCCATCATCAGCTCAGCCTGAGGACCGTGGCCCGCGAAGCCAACGGCAGCCACGGATCGGTCGCCTATTATTTCGGGTCTCGCGACGCCCTGATGTGCGCGGCCATGGAATATGCCGGCGCCTATCTCGCCGAAACATCGGCGAAGATCATTCCCGACCTGGAACGCAGCGCCGATAATCCCAAGCAATTTGCCGGGATCGTCGCGCGCTACAACAACGACATGCTGATCAGCGACCGCAGCATGGGGATCGTGGTCTATGAGCTGAACCTGGCCGCGGCCCGCGAATCCTACCTGCGGCCGATTCTCTACAAATGGGGCAAGGTGCATGCGGAGCTGTATCGCACCGCGCTGCTGAAACTCGGCTCGAAAGACCCCGCCTCCGACTACACGTTCCTGCTGCACACCATGAGCGGATTGCTTGTGGCGCAGTTGTCCCTGCCCCGCAGTGATTTTGAAAAGCGGATTTTTCTTCCCGGCGTGGAGCGCGTGGTCGCAAGCATTGCATCCACCCGCAAGAAGGCCACTCGATAACGGCGCTCATCGCACCAGCAAAGTGACCGCGAGCGGCACCAGCAGCGAGGTCACCAGCGCGTTGAGGCTCATGGCGATACCGGCGAACGTACCGGCAACCTCATCGACCTGAAACGCCCGCGCCGTTCCAATACCGTGGGACGCAAGCCCCGCAGCAAAGCCGCGGGCGCGAAAATCCGTGATTCCCATCCGGTTCATCATCGGCGTCACCACGATGGCGCCCATGATGCCGGTGAGAATCACGGCGACCGCGGTCAGCGCAGGATCGGCGCCCAGCGTTTCGCTGATGCCCATGGCGACGCCGGCGGTGACGGATTTCGGCGCCAGCGCCAACACGATCTCGCGCGGCAGCCCGAAGGCCCGCGCCAGCAGCACCACCGAGGCGATCGCCGTGGCACTGCCGGCCACCAGCGCGACCAGCATCGGCACCAGCGCACGGAACACGATCCTGCGGTTCTCATAAAGCGGCACCGCCAGCGCCACCGTGGCCGGCCCGAGCAGGAAATGCACGAACTGAGCGCCGCCGAAATAGACGCCGTAGGGCGTCCCCGTGACGTACAGAAACACCCCGATCAGCCACATCGCATGCAGCACCGGGTTGGCGAGCGGATGCCGATGGGTCTTGAGCGACACTGCATCGGCCAGCGCATAGACCGCGAGCGTGACCGTCAGCCACAGCAACGGCGTTTGTGAGAGATAGACCCAGAGCGAGAACGGATTCGGGCTCATGGCTCGTCTCGCGTCGAGGCCAGCCAGCGTCCGGCGATCAGAAAGGTCCCCACCGTCACCAGCATGGTGAGAACAACCGACAGCGCCAGCACAGCGAAAATCGCGATCCCGTGCGCGGCAATCAGGTCGAGCTTCTGCACCACGCCAACACCCGCCGGCACAAACAGCAGCGAGAGGTGCGACAACAGCCCCTTCGATGCGCCTTCCACCGCACCGCCGTCGAGCGGTCCGCGGGCCAGCATGGGAAAACGATCCCGCCCCAGCAACAGAAGCAACAGCAGCACGAAGCCGAGCACCGGGCCTGGCACCGGCACGCCCGCCGCACGCACGCAGATCTCGCCGACGAGCTGGCAGATCAGGATCAGGCTGAAGCTTGCGATCACGAGAATACCCTTCGCGTGCCGTCAGTTTGTCTCTTTGCGAACCGCATCAGCAATGCTTTTCCAAAGGGCGTCCTTGAACTGCGTCGCCACCGGGCTGGCCGGGATCTCCGGCGGCTCGGTGCGCTTGCGACAGTCCTCCACCAGTTGCAGCACCCAGACCTCGCCATCGGTGAAGTACAGGTCGCCGCCGCCATTGCGCGCGATCAGCGTCGGCCCAATGCCGGAGACCTGAAAACGCGCCTGCAGCAGGCCGGCGTCCTGCAGGCTCGTCGCCATGAACTCGCGTTCCAGATCGATGTCAGGCGAAATGTGGTGGGTGACCGCACCGGTATAGCGGCTGAAGCCGACACCGCGATCGAACGTGGCGGCGGCGAGCCAGACCGGGCGCTGCTGATCGCCCTCATTCAGCACCTGCCACATCCGGACATGATGCCGCCGGTCGGCGCTGTTGCCCTCCGCTTTCTCGAAGGCAAGGTCTTCGCGCCGTCCGGCATAGAACAGCGGGCTGACCGGCGCCGTCGGATAGGGGCGATGCAGCAGCACACTGCCGACGATATCGATGCTCGAGCGCAGCGTCACCGGATCGGCAGGGTGCCAGCCGGCATCGTTCATGGCGCAGAGAATATCGCGGGACGAACCGACAAAGGCCAGATTGATCGGATCGCCCGGAATACCCTGGGCGGTGGAGGTGACCATCGGCAGGCCGGCGAGCTTCTTTTCCCGCTCATGGTGCCGCCACAGCGCCGGCAACGCGACATAGGCAACGAGCACGTAAACCACCACGGCAAAGGTGGCCAGCGTCGCGGCGCGCCGAATGCTGGATCGGGTCGGCTTCGGGGAGTGTGGCACGGAAACGTTCGATGGCACGCCCGCATTACCTCGGATTAAAGGCGCGACATGATTGAATGTGGATCAGAAGTGAATGCAGGTCCAAAATGAATGAAGTCAGACGGCCACCGCCGTCTGACTTCATGGGCAAATACAATGCGCTCAGCCGGTCAGGCGGCTCCCTTCAGCTTCTTGGTGCATTCGCTGTAGTAGCCGCCACCCTTCTGGATCCATTTCAGGCCGCCATTCTCGTTGCTGGCCTTGTTGGCATTGTACTGATCCACGCAGGTGTGCATCCGTGCTTTGCCGGGCGATTCGCTGGAATATTTTGGCGAGACGGCGCTCGGGAACACTGCGTTGCCGACAGGCGCTGGAGCTGCGGGGGCGGCGGCAGGGGCCGCTGCTGTCTTCGCTGCCGGCTTGGCGGCTTCCGCCTTGGGCGCAGCAGCAGGTGCGGCGGGCGCCGCAGGCGCTGTCGCCGTTGCCGCGGCCGGCGTTGCATCGGCGCCGCACTGTGTCTTGCGGAAATCATTCCACTTCTCACCGCCGAGCGTGCCGCCTTCCTTCGCCGCCTTATATTTTGCGCTGCACTCCTGCATCGTCAAAGCTTGAGCTGGCAAGGCCGCGCCGCACAGCAATCCGGACAGCAGCGCAGCACCGAATAGTTTCCGTTGAATGTTCATTGCGAACCTCCCTTGCAAAACCAGATCCCTAACGGAGCCAGTGGATCCGGGGATCATCCTAGCCCACCCCGCCGACGTTACAACGCCGGCGTGTTCCCGCCGCCAAAAAAACGTGATTGGAAACGCTTGCCCATTCACCTGCTGTTCAGGAGCGTGCCGCGAACGTGCGCTCCCTCGTCGGCTGTCCCACCGGTCGACTCAACACGAGGTTACAACATGACACTTGCGTCCCGCGCCGCCGCCGTTGCATTTGCTTCCCTGTTCCTGATGGGCACCGCTTTCGCCCAGACCCCGGCCCCCGCGCCGGCACCGGCGGCCCCAGCGGCTGCTGCTCCAGCCCCCGCCGCAAAAGCTCCGAAGGCCAAGCCCGAACAAACCGCCGCCTCCAAGGAATGCTCGACCGAGGCCGACGCCAAGGGCCTGCATGGCAAGGAGCGCAAGAAATTCCGCTCCGAATGCAAGCGCAACGCCAAAGCGGCCAAGTAATACGGCTGCCAACGGCCAATCTTCGGCGGAAGGGGCGGAGCACATCCGCCCCTTCCTGCACGATTAATCGGCAGGACGGTCCATACGGCAGCTCCCCAGGCTGCCTCCCATAAGCCATGACACTTCCCAAGCCATGACCCTTCTCAAGCCATGACCCTTCTTAAGCCATGACCCTTCTTAAGCCATGACACCTGCGCCATTGCCCATGCGCAGACTTATGATTGCGGCCCGCGGTTTGCGTTGCGATAAGATGACAACGCGCACCAGAAGCCTTTCATGCCGCACGCATTGCCTGGATATTTTTTGCCCGCCCGATTTTGGCCGACCCGATCTGCCGCACTGCAACTGATCGAAACGGTGGCATTCGGAGCTGCCGGGGGCCTGCTGTTCGGGTGGGCGCAACTGCCCGGCGGCCTGATTTCAGGCGCGATGATTGCCGTGGCAGCGGCCGCGATCGCCGGCCGGCCATTGGCCCTGCCGCCGGTCTTCTCCCATCTCATCCTGATGACACTTGGCATCTCACTGGGATCCATGGTGTCGCCGCAGATGCTCAGGAACGTCAGCGATTATCCGCTCACCATCGGCGTGCTGGCACTGGCCACGTTCGGGGCGACCTTCGGCAGCAGCTTTTATCTGCAGCGTTTCCACGGCTGGGATCGCGCCTCGGCGTTTCTTGCCGGCAGCCCCGGCGCACTGTCGCAGATCATCCTGCTCGCGACCGAGAAGAACGCCGACGTGCCGGGCATTGCCGTGGTCCAGACCATGCGCGTCATCATCCTGACCGCAGCTCTGCCGCTGGTGCTGGGCCTGATCGGCCTGATGCCGCATACAGGGATTGCAATGCGGGGGCCGGCGGCGGCGCCGCTATCGCTGGCCATTGTGGCGGCAGCCGCGATCGCGCTCGCCCTGCTGCTGCGCTGGCTGAAATTTCCAGCGAGCTGGATGTTCGGCGCAATGCTCGCCTCCGGCGTGCTGCACGGCAGCGGATGGGTCGAGGGCGGCCTGCCGCTGTGGGCCTACATGGTGGCGCTGACCGGCATCGGCACGCTGATCGGGACCCGCTTCGCCCGCATCTCCGGCCGTACCTTGCTGCGCCATATCCTGGCGGCGCTGGGATCGTTCGCGGTCGCGATCGCCATTTCGGCGGTCTTCGTCGCCGCGCTGGCGTTCACCACAAGCGCGCGGCTCAGCGATCTCATCGTCGCCTTCTCACCCGGTGCGATGGACGCCATGCTGGCCCTGGCGCTGACGCTGCACATCGACCCGGTGTTCGTCGGCGCGCACCATCTGGCGCGGTTCGTATTCGTGTCGATCGCAACGCCCGGAATCGTGCATCTGTTCGGCAAGGACGACGACGAACTCGACGATTAGAGCATCCGCCGCTGGCGCATTGCGGCCGCTTCGGGCTACCAATACGGTGACGTATCAGAGGCTGCGGATGAACGAGAACGGGCGCGATGTCTGGATCAAGGCCGGTTTCGCGGCGCTTGCCGCCGGCGGCATCGAGCGGGTGCGGGTCGAGGTGCTGGCCGAGGGACTGGGGGTCACCAAGGGCGGCTTCTACCGCCGCTTCCGGGATCGCCGGCACCTGCTCGACGATATGCTCGCCACCTGGTCGGCCGGCCGCATTGCGGCCATCGAGCAGCAGACCCGGCGTGACGGCGAGAGCGCTCGTGACCGGCTGATGGCGCTGATCCGGCTCTATGCCGAGCGCATCAACACCGAGGCCATGGCGGTGGAGTTGGCGATCCGGCAATGGGCCCGCAGCGACGTGCAGGCCGCGGCAGCGGTGGCTGAGGTCGACACCGCACGGCTGAAGAACGTGGCCCAACTCTACGGCACGGCCGGCTTGTCAGCCGAAGATGCCCGCGCGCGGGCGTTCCTGCTCTATTCGTTCGTGTTCGGGCAGAGCCTGATCCAGCTCGAGTCATCGGGCCCGCGCCGGCGCGACCGGCTGATGGAGGCGTGCGGTGCGCTGCTGACCGATACGGACGCGATGGCGGCAGATTAGGCCCGGCGCTCCCCAGCGCGCAGGCCCCACAGCGCCAGGACCGCCATCAGCAGCGAAATCAGCACATTGTATCCGGCAAGCGAAATGCCGAGGAAACGCCACTGCACCTCGTCGCAGCGGATCACCTTCACGGTGTCCAGTTGTTCGAGCAGGTTGCCGGCATTCCCGAGATTGACGCCCGAACCAGTGCATTCGGTCGGCCCCGGCCAGAAGCCCCATTCGACGCCCGCATGATAAGTGCCGAGGCCGGCATTGGCGAGCAGCGCCAAAGCGAGAATCAGGAAGCCGCCGACCAGCAGCGGCCGCGCCGCCCCGCGCCTGGCGGCAAACGCGAGCAGCACGGCCAGCGGGATCGCCAGGTAATAGGCGTAGCGCTGCTCGAGGCAGAGCGGACAGGGGCGGATATCGAGCACCAGCTGGAAGAACCAGGCGCCCGCGATGGTCGCCGCGCCGATGACGGCGACGGCGGTTGCAGCCATCGCCGCGGGACTGGATTCAAGGCCTGAGACGACAGGCTTCACGCTGGTATCGACGCTCACGATTGCGCTCCCGATTGCTGTCGCGTCGTATCGCGAGGGCGACCGGGTGTCGAGACACCTTCGTTCACGAATGGGTGGCCATGGCGATCCCAGCAGGAATCAAAGCTCGCCGAGGCACGAAAGCCGAGCCCCTGGCGAACGCACCGAACGGTCGGTTGATTACACAGGCCGGCCGGCTACGGTCCCGCCGCGGCCGCGAGCCGGGACGACGCCGGGAGCGAAGAGAAGGAAACATCAATGCCGATCGTGCATCTCAATCCCGAAGGCCTGCACCACAACCCGTCCTTCAGCCAGGCGATCATCGTGCCCGCAGGCGCCAGAACCCTGGTGACCGGCGGGCAGAACGCCGTTATGGCGGTGCTGCCGTGACCGCCCAGTCCCCCTCGGCCGATCGTCTGATTCGTCCGCGGCAGACCATGCCGGCTTTCGTTCGCACCGCCCTGGTGCGGCAGGAGCTCATGGCCTTGTACGCGGCGCGGCCGGCCTATCAGCGCAACGATTATCTGATGTGGATCAACAAGGCCAAGCGCGAGGGGACCCGGCTCAAGCGGCTGCAACAGATGCTGGGCGAACTGGCCCGCGGCGGAGTCTACATGCGGATGGCCTGGAGCGGAGGGAGTGGAGCCCGCTCCGGACCGAAAAACCCGCAACGCGCGCCAGCGGCCGGCGACGCGGCCAAACGAACCAGCCGGGCGGCCAAAAAGGCCAAATCTCGCGCAAAAGGCCGGTTGACCCGAAAGGCCGGCCGGATATAGTCCGCCCGCTTCGCGGTCCCCTGTTTTACCACATGGGCCTCGTGGGCCCCTGTGGCGGAACTGGTAGACGCGCTCGACTCAAAATCGAGTTCCGCAAGGAGTGCTGGTTCGATTCCGGCCAGGGGCACCATCCTGCTTCGCCCTCCGAAGCCTTGGCGTAGGAGGGCTGAAGCCCGCGGCATCAAGCCGCTTTCTTCTTTTTCGCCTTCACCGTTTTCTTGGGCGACTCTGGCTTCTTGGCCTCTGGCTTCTTGGCCGGTGCGGCCTCCGGCTTCTTGGCCGTCAAAGCCTCTGCGGCATTGCGCATGGAGCGTGCGTAGCTGTCCGCGGCGTTGTCGGCGGACGTCTGCAATCTCCTGGCCGCCGCGGTGCCATAGAGCATCGCGTCCTTTGCCAGTTGCTTGAACCGGGCCTTCTTGTCCTTGTCGGCCGTCTTCGCGGCAAGCGCCAGAAACGCGTCGCGCCGCTTCTTGACCGCCACCGTCAGGCTTTTGGTCTGCGATTTCGCCAGTTGCCGGATAACCACGTCCAAATCTGCTTCAGCCATTCCCTGCCTCTATGAATGTTCCGGCGATGATCGCGTTGCTGCTGTTTTCGCTGATCATTTTCTGAGTGCTACCCGCAAATTCGGAAAGCCGCAACACGCCGACCCGCGCTCCGGCCCAACAGGGATAACACCGGGTTGCGGGTTGAGCCGGACCGAGACGATGGGCGTTGCGGACCGCGGTGGGGCGCGGAGATCAAGGTCCTCTCCCCGCCCCCATCGCTCGCGGACGGCAAAGCCCCGATAACCCTGCCGCAATCGCGGCGTTTACATCGGCCTTATTTGAATTAGCATCCGCCTTTTGAAATTTTGGGCGCGCCGAGATCGCGCCCGACATTGATTGAGAGGGGATCATATGCACGACATCGACATGCGGATGTTCGCCAGGAATGCGGGCGTCAACGTCACCTTTCCGGCCGACAGCATCGTGTTCAGCCGCGGCGACCAGGGCAGTTGCATGTACGTGATCCAGTCCGGCGTGATCGAAATGCTGATCGGCGACAAGGTGGTGGAGGTGTGCGGCCCCAACGAGGCGATCGGCTTCATGTCGATGATCGACGAATCGCCGCGCAGCTCGACGGCCCGGGTGCGGGAAGCCGTGGAAGTGTCCGTGCTCGATCAGCGCAAGTTCCGCTTCATGATCGACGAGATCCCGAACTTCGCCATGTACATCATGGGCGCGATGGCGCGGCGCATCCGCGGCATGAGCAAGGTGATTTGAAGAAAGCGGGTGGCGCTGACGCCGCGTCAAAACAAATTGGGCGAACGCAAAGCGCTCGCCCGACGGTCGTATAGCCTGTGTTGGCTCTGACGCTCAGTATTTGGCGACCAGCGGGCCACCCCAGTTGAAGTGGTAGTTCAGGCCGGCGCGAACGATATTCTCGCGGAAGTTGGTGGTCGGGGTAAAAACGACACTCGGTAACGTCGATGACGGAGTGGCCACGGACTGCCGGCCAAGATCGACATAGAGATATTCGACCTTGACGCTCCAGTTCGGGGCCAGCATCGTCTCGACGCCGGCTCCCGCAGTCCAGCCCACACGAAGACTGGACGATGATCCGCTCGCACAAAGCGACGTGCCGGCGACACACCCTGCAACAAGATCCACCGAGCTGAAACCGAGTTTGGTCTCGCCATAGGCCAGACCGCCCGTTGCATACAGAAGCCATTGCGGGGTCGCCAGGAAACCGACGCGGCCGCGAACGGTCCCGAACCAATCGATCGATCTGCTGACGCTGGTCGAGGTGGCGTTAAAGCCAACCGGAGACGCGGTCTGGGTGGCCGTACCCTTGACGTCGGAGCCCTGCAAGTCGGCCTCAAGACCCAGAAGCCACGGCGAGGACAGTTGCCAATTGTAGCCAATCTGGCCGCCCCCGATCACGCCCTTCGTCGAGGGCGACAGCGATGCGGGACGGGCTCCGGAGGCGACGACTGCCGCCAAAGCGGGAGCAAGTGCCGGATCCGTGGTCGTGAGTGGCAAGCCCACTGAGCGGCTGCCCCAGCCATATCCGACGTTGCCGCCGATATAGAAGCCCGACCAGCTTGCTACGGGCGCGATGACCGGCGCCTTGTTATAGACCGGGGCTACGGCAAGATCGGCAGCACTCGCCGCCTGCACCAGTAACGAGGCGGCGCCGGCCAGCAGCAGCTTCGTGACGATGTGCGATGCCATGACAGCCGGTCCCCGAATCAGAGCGATTTCCAACAAACCCTATGGTTGTGGTGATTGTATCGGACAACGTTCTCTGAAACTGTGGCAGTTCGGCAACGCCGGCAAGATGTTTCATGGCGACGGCGGCGCAGCACGGCAGCCGCTTACCTCTCCTTGAAAGCCTCGGACCCGATTTGGGTTAACGGCGAGAAAAGGTATTCGAGAATACGGCGACTGCCGGTGCGAATTTCGACGGTGACCGCCATGCCGGCGCCGAGCGGAACCTGGACGCCGTCCACGTTCACAGACGTCTGATCAAGCGCCAACGTGACGGGGAAAACCAAATTCTGTGTGCGCTGCGCACCGTTCGGCGTCGGGCGGGAGGGTTGGGTCGCATCCTTCTCCTGCAGATCGGCCTCCGGCTGGGGAATCGCATCGCGCGCAACCCCCCTCACCGTGGCCTGGATCGTGCCGTAACGCGTGAAGGGGAAGCTCTCCACCTTGACAATCGCCGACTGGCCTTCCTTGACGAAACCGATATCCCTGTTTTGCAGGTAAGACAGGATTTCGAGGGATTCGCCTTCGGGCACGATACGCATCAACTGCTCACCGGAGGTCACGATCTGGCCGACAGTGGTCAGAGCGGATGCCTGCACGGTGCCATCGATCGGGCTGCGCAAGGTCATGTTGCCGAGCCGCGCCTTGGCCTTGATGAGCTTCTGCGCCAGGTCTGCCGATTGCCGCTCGGCTTCAGCCGCCTTTTGCGCATTGTCGGCGACGAAGGTTTCCTGAATGCGCTGTTTTTCCCTGGCGATGACGGACAGATTGGCTTCTGCCTCGAGAAGCTGGCCCTTCTGCTGCGCCAATGTCGTCTTCTGAGTTTGCAGTTCACTCATGGAATCGAGCAGGAGCCCCCTGGACCCTGCGTTCAGGTCGATCAGTTTCTCGCGCATGGACACCCGTTCCTGCAGCGTCGCGATCAACGCCTCCTGCGCCGCGATCATCGCCTCCAGGCGCCGGTGTTCTGCATTCTTCTGCTCCGCCTGCGCAGTCTGGCTTGCGAGTTGCGCGAGGAGCTGCCCCAAATCTGCATTCAGGACGCGGTCTTCGCGCTGGCGATTGGCCTCGGGAATTTCGTCCGGCCAGTCCATATCGATGTGTGCCACGATCGGCTGTGACTGGGCGGCGAGGATCGCCACCTTGCGACGCCGCGCCTCCGCGCGGTAGGACGCGAGCGAGGCCTCCGACGCCGCGACGTCCGCGGCGGTTTCACTCGGATCAAGCTCCACCAGCACGTCGCCGGTGTGAACGTGTGCGCCGTTTTCGACTTTGGCCGACAAGACGCGGCTGGTGTCAAGCGGCTGGATCACCTTGACACGGCCTGTCGGCTGCAGCTTGCCCTGCGCCACCGCGAGGATGTCGATCCTGCTGAAATAGGACCAGACCAGCGCAACGGCGAAAAATGCACAGATCAAAAGCAGCAGAGCCAGCTTGATCGGCGAAGGCGGCGTCTCCAGGACTTCGAGAGCCGCAGGCAGGAACTCGCGATCGGATGCTTTGAGTTTCGCGGGCTTGAAGGTGCTCACGGATGGCGCGGGCGTGACCTTGGCATGCGCGGTCATTTCATCGCCTCATGGGTCTGATCGGTCTGGATTCCCCAGAGATGGGCATAAAGCCCGCCCTTGCGTGCCATCAGTTCCTCGTGCGTGCCGATCTCGACAATGCGCCCTTCGGCGATGCCGACAATCCGGTCGCAGCGGCGGACGGAGGCAAGGCGGTGGGCGATGATGATCACCGTGCGGCCTTTGACGATATGCGTCATGTTCGCCTGGATGATGCGTTCGCTCTCATAGTCGAGCGCGCTTGTTGCCTCGTCGAAAATCAGAATCGGCGGATTGGTCGCAAGCGCCCGCGCAATGGCGATGCGCTGGCGCTGGCCGCCCGACAGGTTCGCGCCGCGCTCCTCGACCAGCGTATCGTAGCCCTGCGGCATCTTCGAGATGAATTCGTCCGCGCCCGTCAACGTCGCCACGTCGATGACGCGGGCGCGGGACATCGCCGGATTGGCGAATGCGATGTTGTCGTGGATCGAACGGTTGAACAGGATGTTCTCCTGCATCACCACGCCGATATTGGAGCGCAGCCAGCTCGGGTCGACATTGTTGATATCGTTGCCGTCGAGCAGCAACGTTCCCTGATCCGGCTGGTAGAGGCGCTGGATCAGCTTGGTCAGCGTCGACTTGCCGGATCCCGAAGGACCGATGATGCCGATCACCTCGCCTGGCTTGATCTGGAGCGACACGTCGCGCAACACGTCCGGTGAACCCGGCCTGTAGCGGAAATTGACCCGCTTGATCTCGATCAGACCACGCGGCCGGGGCGGCACGAAGGACTGGACGGCGCTGCTTTCCGTCGGGTAGTTCAGGATGTCGCCGAGCCGCTCCACCGACACCTGGACCTGCTGGAAATCCTGCCAGAGCTGAGAAAGCCGCAGAATCGGCTGAATGGTCTGGCCGGCGATCATGTTGAATGCGACCAGCGCGCCGACCGTCAAATCACCGTTCATGACCGCCTGCGCGCCGAACAGCAGAGTCAGCGCGGTCGTCAGACGGCTGGCGTATTGGATGGCGTTCTGGCCGGCCGCGCTCACCATGGTGGCATCGAAAGAGGTCTTCACATAGGCGGCGAGCCGCTCCTCCCACTGCGCCTGCATCATCGGCTCGACAGCACTGCCCTTGATTGTCGGCATGCCGACAATCGATTCGACCAGGAACTGCTGACTGGCCGCCCCCCTGTTGAATTTTTCGTTGATCTTGTCGCGCAGCACGGGCCGTATCGCAAAGCCGATCAGCGCATAAACCGGGATCGTCGCCAGCACGATCAGGGTCAGCGGCCAGGAATAGACGAACAGAACGGCCACGAACACCAGCGCAAAGATGAGATCGAGGCCGGAGAACAGCGCCTGCCCCGTCAGGAAGGCGCGGATGTTTTCAAGCTCGCGGACACGCGCCACCGTCTGGCCGGCCGCACGGGTCTCGAAATAAGAGAGCGGCAGCCGCATCATGTGATGGAACAGGCGGCGTCCAAGCTCGACATCGATGCGGTTCGACGAATGAGACAGCGCATAAGTCCGCAGATATTGCAGAACCACGTCGAAGATACCGACCAGCACGAGACCGGCGACCAGCACATATAGGGTGGAATAGACCCGATGCGTCAGGACCTTGTCGATAATGACCTGAAAGAAAAGCGGTGTCACGAGCGCGAAGATCTGAACGAACAGCGACGCCAGCAGCACATGCCCGATCGGGCGCCGGTAGCGCCAGATCGAGGGCAGGAACCAGCGGAAGCCGAACGTCTTCGGATCAATGCCGCTGCCGGCGAACCGGCGTGTAACGAGAACCATGCGCGGCAGGATCTCCGCCGCGAGAACCGCGGGATCAAGCTCACGCAGAATCTTCGTGATCGGATCGACCACACGATAGAGTCCTGCGGCATCGCGAGCGACCACCACAGCGAACTGCCCATTGCTCATCTGCACGATTGCCGGCAGCGGAGCGCTTTTCAGGCGCTCGGTCGTAACCATGTCGATGACGCGCGCCTTCAGGCCGACGAGCTTTGCCGCACGGACCAGATCGTCCGGAGTGGCATCACGATCGAGTAAAGCGAGCTCGCGCCGGATGTGCTCGGGATCTGTCGCGATGCGGAAGAACGACGCAATGCCGCAGAGCGCCAGAACGCCGGTGTCGACTCTTTCAGCCGCAGGCTGGTTTGGAACCACGTTCACGACATCGATGTCCTAGGGCAGAGGAAAGCCGCGGAATAATAGCAAACGCCGGCCATCCTGGGGGCTGTAATATCGCGGCGGAGTGCCCAACGTTGCCTGGCGGTTAATGACCACAGGATGATCCGGGACCTGGCTGCGGGCAGCTCCCGATCGTCAGCCTTCCAGCCCCGGCCCATACGGCAAGGAGTGTTGCCCTGCCGTCGGGCCCGGATACCTTGTCCCCGGCTGCCAAAATCATCAGGCAATCTTGAAGCCGGTCTCGATCTGCGATGCGAGATGGGTCACGGCTTCAGAACCTTCGGCAATGCCGAGGGCGACGGAAGCCCGTGATGCACCCAGATTGAGCTGGTTGACCCAGCCCTGTCCACCGGACGGATCAGGCGGCCGACCGAGCGCGCCTTCATAGAGAGCGTTGACAAACTGGGCGTTGGTCGTGTTGCCGAAATGGGCAGCGTATTCGGAGGAGCCGATAAAATCCGAGGCGATGGTCGTAAGCGACATCCCCTGGGCGAAGGCGCCCTCCCAGCTGGCGAGCCCGCCGGCGTCGGGAGCGCGGTCGAGCACGCCGTAGTAGAGCCGCGCGATCGCCGCGTCGCTCGCGCTCGGCACGAACACGCCGGTCTGGAAGGCCGGCGCGAGATTACCCTGCGCCTCCTGCGACAGCGCGATGTCGACCGCGACCTGTGCTCGCGAAGTGCCTTGCGCAAGTGCGCCATCCCAGGCGGAGAGACCGCCCGGCTCGGCCGGGCGATGTAGGCCGTCCAGGTAGAGCTGATTGACGAAGCTGCTGTTCGGGCTCTGCGCGTAAGGGCCGTAGTCCGCCGTGTACTCGGACGATGACAGGAAGCTCTGCGCAATRGTCGTCAGCGACGTTCCGCTATTCAACGCCGCCACCCATCCCTCGAAGCCGATCGGATCCGGCGCGCGGCCGAGAATGGTCTCATACAGCGCGTAGATGTCGCCGCCGGCACTGGTGACGTCATGGGTGATGGCCCCGAACAAGGGCTGGCTGGTCGTGATCGAAACACCGGTGTCGATCGTCGTGAAGTGACTGAGATCGGCGTTGTTGCCGGCCGCGTCCCGGATCGTGGTTCCGCCGGCCAGGGCATTGAACGCCGTGGCCTGCAGATCGGAGGAGTTGTCGCTGGGCTGCACGGTGTAGCTGAACGTCAGCGCGTTCGTGCTCGATCCCAAGGGACCGGAATAGGTTGCGACTTCCCCGTCATTGAGCCGCAGCGTCGGCAGGCCGCCGCCGTTGGTCACGGTGACCGCTTCGCTCATGTTGACGGTAAAGGTGACGACGCCGCCGGTCCCGACCTGCGTGCCGCTGGCCGAGTTGAACGATTCCGTCGTGGTTGTCGGCGCCGTGTGATCGATGGTGTAGGTCTGCCCGGCGGTGAAGCCCGTGGCGATCGGGTTGGTTGCCAGGTCGGCAATGCCGGTGCCGGAGCTGTTCAAATCCAGCCGCATGGTGCCGTCGCCGGTCACGCCATTGACCGTCACCGTATAGGTGCTGGGGTTGACCGCCACGACCGAAGCGATGGTGCCGGCCACCGTGCCGGTGTCGTGGAGGCTGAAGTCGCTGGCATCAACGCCGGTAACCGCTTCCGAGAAGGTAACGGTGAACTGCTCGCTGGTTGCGTTGTTCGGGCTGCTGCCGACGTCACTGATCGAGGAGACGGTCGGCGGCACCGCATCGACCAGCACGCCGGAGGTCGATGCCACTCCGTTCAGGTTCAGCACTGCCGCATTGTTGTGGCTGTCGTCGATGGTGCCGCCGTTCAGCACGATCGCCGAGCCGAGCGTGACGCCGTTGCTGTCGAGATTGCCGGGAACGACCACGTAGCGGAAGGTCAGCGAACTGGTGCCGGACCCGGAGATATAGGCCGCGTTGACCGTGCCGCCGGTGTCCAGCGTCAGCGTGATGTAGGGCGTGCCGCCGGTGGTATCGACGGTGACGGGCTTGTTCAGGTTGACGGTGAAGTCGAGGTCTTGCCCTGCAATGTAGGTGGCGTTGGTAGGGACGCCGACGGACGTGACCGCCGGCGCAATGGCGTCGACGTCGATGCCCGCGGTCGATGGTTCGACCGCGCTGATGGCGAGCACGGCGCTGTTGCCGGCGGCGTCCTTGATGGTGCCGCCGTTGCTGTCGATGCTGGTTGCGGTGACGATTCCGGTCAGGTCCTGCTCGCCGGCAACCGGTGTAAACTGGAAGGTGAGCGTGTTGGTGCCGGTGCCCGACAGATAGTTCGCATAAACCGTGCCGCCGGTGTCCAGCGTGATGGCGATGCGCGGCGTGCCGCCTGTGGTATCGACCGTCACGTTCTCGCTGAACGTGGTGGTGAAGGTCATGTTCTGGCCGGCAACGTAGGTGCCRTTGGCYGGCACCGTCATCGCCGTCGCAGATGGCGGGGTATGCTGGATGGTATAGTTCTGGTCGCCGGTGTGGGGGGCGGTGACCGGGTTGCCGAATGCATCGGTGATGGTGGTGCCGGACGTGTTCAGGTCGAGGCGCATGGTGCCGTCGCCGGTGACCCCGGTCACGGTCACGGTGTAGGTGCTGCCGTTGACGGCCGTGACGGACGCGATCGTGCCGCTGATCGAACCTGTCGTGTGCAGCGTGAAGTCGGTGGTGTCCGGCGGATTAAGCGAGACGTCGGTGGAGAACGTTACCGTGAAATGCTCGGTGCTCAGATTGTTGGTCGCACTGTCGACGGTATTGATCGAGGTGACCGTCGGCAGGATCGAATCCACCAGCACGCCGGTGGTCGAGCCGACGCTGTTGAGGGTCGTCGCCGTGTTGTTGCCGACGGCGTCCTGGATGGTGCCGCCGTTGGTCACCAGGCTGCTGCCGACGGTGATGCCGTTGGTATCGAGCTCGCCCGAGGCGACCACGTAACGGAACACCAGGCTGCTGGTGCCGGATCCGGAGAGGTAAACGGCGTTCACGGTGCCGCCGGTATCCAGCGTCAGCTGGATGTAAGGCGTGCCGCCGCCGGTATTGACGGTCACCAGCTTGGTAAAATGGACCGTAAAATCCAGATCCTGGCCGGTCCCGTAGGTGCCGTTGTTGGGAACGCCGACATTCGACACCGCAGGCACGATTGCATCGACATCGACGTTCGAGGTCGAGGGCTCGCCGGTCAGGGTCAGCACTGCATCGTTGGTGGCCGCATCCTTGATGGTGCCGCCATTGGCATCGATACTGGTTGCGGTGACGATCCCGGTGAGATCCTGATTGCCGGGCACGATTGTGTACCGGAAGGTCAGCGCGCTGGTGCCGCTGCCCGACAGGTAGTCGGCGTAAACCGTGCCGCCGGTATCCAGCGTGATGGCGATGCGCGGGGTGCCGCCGGTGCTGTCAACCGTCACGTTCTCGCTGAACGTCGCCGTGAAATCGAGGTTTTGCCCGGCGACGTAGGTGCCATCGGTCGGAACCGTCACGGCGGTCACCGCCGGCGGGGTATGCTCGATGGTGTACTTTTGATCGCCGGTGTGGGCGGCCACCAGCGTGTTGCCGAAATTATCGGTGATCGGATCGCCGCTGGTGTTGAGATCAAGCCGCAGGGTGCCGTCGCCGACAACGCTGCCGACGGTCACCGTATAGGTCGTGCCGCTGCCGGAAACCGAGGTGACGCTGCCGGACACGCCTCCAAAACCGACCACGGTGAAGTCGCTGGCGTCGACGCCGTTGACGGGCTTCGAGAACGTCACCGTGAAGTGTTCGGTACTCAGATTGTTGGTTGCGCTGTCGACCGTATTGATCGATGTCACCGTCGGCGGGATCGCGTCGACCAGCACGTTGGTCGTTGAGCCCACACTGTTGAGAGTGAGCGTCGCGGCGTTGGTGGCCGTATCCTTGATGGTGCCGCCGTTGAGCGTGATCGCGGAGCCGACCACAATGCCGTTGGGATCGTCCTCGCCGCTGACGACCGTATAGGCAAAGGTCAGCGCATTGCTGCCCGTACCGCCGGTGTACGCCGCATGCACGGTGCCGCCGGTATCCAGCGTCAGCGAGAGATAAGGCGTGCCGGTGACCAGCACGTTCTCGGAGAAATTCACCGTGAACGTCAGCACCTGACCGGCGCCGTAGGTGCCGTCGGACGGCACTGCCACCGACGACACTGTGGGCGGAATCGAATCCACCAGAACGCCCGCGGTACTGCCGACGCTGTTCAAGGTCAGCACGGCATTGTTGGTGGCGGCGTCCTGAATGGCGCCACCGTTCAGATTGATGGCGCTGTCGACGCCAACGCCGTTGGTATCGGCCTCGCCACCGACCACGGTGTAGCGGAAAGTCAATGCCGAGGTGCCGCTTCCGGAGAGATATTGGGCCTGAACGGTGCCGCCGGTATCCAGTGTCAACGCCAACTCGGGCGTTCCGCCGCCGGTATTGACCGTCACCGCTTCGCTGAAGTTGACGGTGAAATCGAGATTCTGCCCGGCAATGTAGGTTGCATTCGCGGGCACGCCGACCGACGTCACCGCGGGCGGCGTATGCTCGATCGTATAGACGTCACCGCTGGTGAAGCCACCGGAGATTGGGTGACCGGTCCCGTCCTGGATGCCAGTGCCGGAGCTGTTGAGGTCCAGCCGCAACGTGCCGTCGCCGGTGACGCCGTTCACCGTGACGGTATAAACACTGCCGCTGACGGGCGTCACCGTGATGCCGGTGTCCGCCACGCTGCCGGTGCGGGTCGCGGTAAAGTCGGTGGGATCAACGCCGGTGACATCTTCCGAGAACGTAACGGTAAACGTCTCGCTCGCCGCGTTGTTCGGATTACTCGTGCCGACTGGCACCACGATCGACGACACCGTCGGTGCGAACGGGATCGTGATGGTCTCAGGCCCCGCTGAAGCGCTCGAGGCGCCGCCCGTGTCGGTGACCTGGAAGGTTGCCGAGCGGCTCGCGTGGACGCCGCCACTGGTCGGATCAGTGGCGTTTGAGCTGAACACCACAGCATCGAGCAACTGCTGATAGTCCGCGGCCGTGCCGGTGCCGCTCGCAGTCGTGATGGTCAGCGTCTCGGTGGAGCCGGCGCCACTATAGACTACATTGTAGTGGCTGCCGTCGCCCAGCACCACCGTTCCGCTGCCGTTGACGAGGTTGACCGTCCCGACACTGCTGTTGATCGACAACTGGTCGCCGGTGTTGCCGCCGGTCAGCGTCACTGTGGCGCTGGAAATGGCATCGCCATCCTGGTCGGCGATGGTCACGGTCCCCTGCAGCGCCGTCGGCGGGTCGCCGGCGTTGTAGGTTTCCGATGTGGTGTCGAGCGACAGGGTCGGCGGACGATCAACCGTGATAGACAGTTGCGTTGTCGTCGTGGCGGTGCCATCGCTCACAGTGTACAAGAAATTGTCGACCGGACGGCTGCCATTCGGCGCGGCATCGATCGCCGACGTATTGTTGGCGACGTAGGTGTAGTTGCCGTTGCTGAGCAGCGTGAGCTGACCGTACAGGCCGGCAAGAGGCGCCCCGATTGTTCCGATTGTGCCGCCGCTGGTCTTGATGCCGACCAGCGTGATGGTGTCGCCGTCCTTGTCGCTGTCATTGCTGAGCACGCTCTGACTGGACGTCGTTGTTGCGCCCTCGACAACCGTGCCGGTGTCGGCCACCGCTGTCGGAGCGCGGTCGATGGTCACCGACGTGGTGGCGACGTTACCGCCGGGATCGGTATTCGCCGGATTGCCAGCCGCGCCGTCATTCACCTGCCAGGTGATGGTGCGGGTCGGGTGGCCGACAGTGGTGGTATCGGTACCGGTGTCCGTGAACGTAACATGGGCGAGCAGGGCATCGTACTGCGCAAAGGTATTCTCGACGCCCGATGCATTGGTGATCGTGAGCGTGTGGGTGCTGCTGTCGTAGCTCACCTGGAAGCCAGGATGGCTGAAGGTCGGATCGATGCCGAGGATATCGCCGGACTGGAAGTTGTTCGAGATGGTGACCGTCGCGCTGGCGAGAAAACCGCCGCTGTCGGCATCGCCGAGGGCCGGCGTCGCGCCGAGCAAAGCGACACCGCTGCCGCCCTGCACGGCCAGGGTGTTGGTGGCGGTCAGCGTGCCGATGGTCGCCAGCGCGTCGAAGGTCAGGCCGGTCGTGTCAGCTGTATACGGGTTGGCGCTATCGACGTGGCTCACCACCGTCCCGGAGGTGAGGGCCGTGCCGGCGCCATCGAGCTGGAGCGCATAGATGACAGACTGGATGGTCCCGGTGGACCCATTTCCGAGCGCGCTGACGAAGAGCTGCTGCGAAACCGGATCGATCGCCAAGCCGCCGATGGGGATGCCGCCGCTCAGCGTCACCCCTGAGGGCAGCGTCATTGCGGTTGCGGTGCCGCCGCCGATCGGCATCCACCAGATCTGGGGAGACGTACTCGGGCTGGCCGTTTCGAAATAGATGATATTGTGTTTCGTATCCACGGCCACAGAGCTGATCTCTGGCTGGCCATTCGCGACAAACGACGCGTCCGTCAGCAGTTTTGTTTTCTGGGTCGCGAGATCGAGGACGTAGATGCCGTTGCTCTGCGGATATCCGGAGAACAAGTTTCCGCTGCCGTCGAACGCCGAGGCCGAGAAATAGAGTTTTTGATCGGCGACGTCGAGCGAGAAGGCGTTCGCGTTGGTGAAGGGAGCGCCGCCCGTGCCGCCGTTGTGCGCACCGGTGTCGGTGACGACGTAATAGCTGGGGTCGATCACCGACCCGGAAATAATGCTGTTCCCGCCATTGACGATCTTGCTTGGGTCCGACGCGTTCGGATCGTAGGAGAGCTTGATGATCCCGGTGTCGGCGTTGCTATCGCCCCATACGCCGATATAGATGACGTGATTGAGCGGATCGACGGCCACCGCAAAGATGGCATAGTCAGTGGGGTTGAGATTGAGCGACTGGAGCACGCTGTTTGTCGTGCCGATCCGGCCAACGTCAAGAGTTCCCGCTCCCGTCGTGGTCGAGGAATTGGTATTGCGGCCGATGCCGAAATAGAGGCCGTCAACCGTGTCGAGACCGACGCTGGCATAGTCGAAGGCGCCGGGAGTGCCACCGGCCCCGGTCTCATTCGGATTCGTGACCACGTGGACCGGCGTGCCCGTCGTGCTGCCGTCCCAATTGACATAACCGATCTGACCGTCGGACGGGACACCATCTCCCTGGGTATCGCCTCCGAACCAGAGCTGGCCATGGATCGTGGTGCTGGAGAGTTCGCCCTGGAAGCTCGCGAGCGCCGCTTGGGTGAACGGTGTCGACGCTTCGATGACTCCCGTCGACGCATCGAGCGTCCAGGAGCCACCGTGGGCGGTGTCGCCGACCAGATGCGTCGCAGCGGCGACATCGACACCGCCGGCATATTGGGAAAGGTCGGCAATGAACTGCTGGCCTGTCGCGCCCGCCGCGGTGTTGCAGGCATACAGCGCGAGATCGCCGCCCGGCGCCAGCGCCGCGCCGATGGTGGACAAGGCCGCGGCATGAACCGCAAGATCGGAGTCGTTGAGCACCGTCGTGCCGAGATCGATCTCGCCCGATGCGCCGTGTCCGACGATGGAGATCGAATCGAGATTGGTCAGGTTGTTCGCCGCGAGGATATCGGCGATCTGCTGCACGCCGTCGCTCGTGGGATCGAGCACGAAGACGAGTTCGCCGGGCTGGACGCCGGCGATCAGGGCCTGGATATCGGGGGCGCGGGAATCGATGAAAACGACTTGCTTCGGATCAGCAGTCAAAACACCCGAACTCGACATTACGACACTCCCCACCTGCCAAAAGCTGACGATCGGCCCATCAAGGGGCTCGATTTTTTGTGTCTGCTCGTCAGCGCACCGCAGGCAAAACATCGCCCGCGACACCAGCGCTACGTTTGAATGGCTAATGGCCTAGCCGCGAAATTCTAGCTCAGTCGTCGAAACACGTTTCGTGGCAATCGGCGGGCTTCATAAGCGGTCCCGGAGACCTGATTGCCGGTCTTAGTTGTTCGTCTTTAAAATCGTCGATGACCGGATTGGCTGGCCATGCGGTCGCACGCAGAAAAACATCGAATACAAGGCTCGCCCGACCTCGGGCGCATTAACTCGTTGGAAACCATAGCATCCTCAATCGGGCGTCACAAGTTGAGGTTGCGATGGTGGTAAACTTCATCTCCGTGACATAATACCGTCGTCGCGATGGCATCCGCATGCGTCCCCGCGATGGAAACGCGTCAACCGTCGCCGCATCATGCGACCAGCCTCACAGCATGCCGAGGCTCTGCCACAGCGGAACATCATCCTCCAGGATCGGCGCCATGCGCTTCGCCAGGAATTCGGTCGCCTCACCGTCATCGTCGATGGTCTTGCCCTGATCCATCGGCCGTCGTCCCAGCGCCGTGATGATCGACAATCCGTGCTGCGCCGCAACTGCAGGCGTCTGCGCCTTGCCGTCAAACACCGCCGCCAGCGTCAACAGTCCGAAGTCATCGACACGAACGCCGGTGCCCGCCACCGGCGAGGCCAGGTGATGATACAGCCGGCCCGTTCGGGCCTGCGCCACAACCATGCGATTGAACCGTTTCGCAGGCTCCTGATCCACCGACGGCGACGCGATGACCGGCAAAACCTGCTGGGAATGGACCAGCAGGGCCAGGCACTCCACCAGCGAAGCGACTGCTCCCTCTCCGAAGGCCGGCAGCGCCAGCAGTTCCTCGAAGCCGGCAACGCCTTGCGCAAGGCGATCAGCAATCGGCGCATAGAACTCCTGCTGGCCGATCAGTTCGTTGAGCGGGCCCACGAACCTGAACACCAGCCGTTGCCGCGGCAGCGCCAGCGCAAAACGCATCTGCGCCAGAAGCCGGCGCCGTTGCGCTGCGTCGATACTCTCACCGCCGCGGCCGAACACATCACGCCGAAACCCCTTGTTGGCGGCGACGTCGCGCAAGGTTTCCTGCAGAACCGGATCCCCGGCGTGGGCGACCAACTGTAACAGATCGGCGGGCACGCCGAACTGGTCGAAGTTCTCGGTCAGCGTCGCCGAGGCGATGTAGCCGAGATCGGCGGCCCGGCCCAACCGCGCGGCGACATCGGAAAATTGAAACAGGCGCCAGTGATCGTCGAGATATTCGTGCGCGAGATAGGCGCGATCCTGGCCAAGCATGCTGTCGAGATGGGCGGACGCCACCGGATTGTTGGCGAAGTAGGCTGCATTGCCCTGCTTCAACCGGGCCAGCAGATCGAGCGCCGATGCAATCTGGGCCTCCGAGCCGCCGGAATGCATCCGCTTGATCTCGAGGATGAGTTGCCGGATCGGCACCAGCGGCGCCCAGCCCGGCAGGCAATTATATGACACGTAAAGCACGCTCTCGTGGCGCAGCCGGCGGCGCAGGATCGCGAGGATGGCGTCTTCAGTCTCCTGCGCCACCCAGCTCAGAATGCCATGCAGCAGCACGACATCGACGTCGCTGTTCCGGGTTTGCGCCGCGTCCGCGGCAGCTTCGAAACTCGATTCCGTGACGGTGAGGTTGGTGAGACCTGCAGCGGCGATGAGACCTCGCGCATGCGCCACGTGGCCGGCATTGAAATCACAGCCTTCGAAGGCGATGTCCGGGTTTGCGGCGGCCAGCAGTGCGAGACCAAAACCCTGGCCGAAACCGAGCTCCAGCATGCGCCGCGGCCGCAACGCACCGCCCGGTGCCCGGCCGTTGACCAGCGCAGCGAAAGCCAGATGGGCCGGCGCCGTCTCCGGATAAAATCCGGCGGTGTAGCCGACGTCGGTGATATAGCCGTTGGTCCGGAGCGTGCTGGTCACCTGTACCCTTGTCCTCGATGTTCAATCATCCGCGACCATGATCCATCCCGCAGGAGACAGGACCCGATCGCCGGCCAAGCTACGATTCACGGGTCACCATCCGCAAGCACGATCGTAATGCGCGCACATTCGTCGCGTTCGTATCGAACGAAAGTCGAAGACGATCTCCACTGTCGACGTTCTCTGCAGAGAACAAGGTCGTCACATCGCGCGGATCATCCACTGCCGAAAAAAATAAACGAGCGGATGAAAATCCCATTGTGCTCGCACGAAAGGAACCGTAAGTTGTCCGCGATTGTATCAGCGACTTTGGATGTGCACTTGGTTGTGAGCTCTTGAGTAAGAGCTTGGGGTAAGTGCCCGGTCGGAAGTTGGCGTCTCGAAGTTTTGTTTCAGATTATTTTTGAACATACCCGGTCACGCCGCGTGGGTGGCGCCCTGCTGCTTCACAGTGCTGAGTGACCTGAACCAGTGTCCGAAAGGGGGCTGATGGCATGTCGGAGCCATATGTAGGTCAGATACTCACCTTCGCGGGCAACTTCGCACCGCGAAATTACATGCTGTGCGCGGGCCAGCTGCTGCCGATCTCGCAATACGACGTGCTCTATAATTTGATCGGCACGATATATGGCGGCGATGGCGTGCAAACGTTCGCGCTTCCCGATCTGCGTAGCCGGGTGCCCATCCACATGGGGCAGGGTTTGGGCCTGTCGGTTTACGTCCAGGGGCAGAGAAGCGGCGTCGAAAACGTCACGCTGCTCACAAACAATCTTCCGTCGCACAGCCATCAGCTCAATATCGTATCGGGAGCGGCCAGCGCCGCGACCCCGACTGGCAGCAGCTACCTTGCGACCGAAGTCCAGAGCAACACGAGCTCAACCGCCTTCGCTTATCTGCCCTATTCGGCCAGCAACCAGCAGGTTCCCCTTTCCGGCAGCAGCATCTCGATGACGGGACAGAGCCTGCCGCACAATAATATCCAGCCGGTGGTGGCACTGACCTATTGTATCGCGGTGTACGGGATCTATCCGACCCAGGGTTGACGGAATGCCGGCGGACGAAAGGCAACGCGCCGCCGCGGGGGAGACACACACATGACACAACCATATCTCGGACAAGTTCAGTTGTTCGGATTCAATTTCGCACCGTATGGCTGGGCGCAGTGCCTGGGCCAAATCCTGCCGATCAGCCAGTACTCGGCTTTGTTTTCGATTATCGGCACATACTACGGCGGCAACGGAACAAGCAATTTCGCGTTGCCGAACCTGCAGGGCAATTCGGTGATCGGCGCCGGTCAAGCGCCGGGCCTTTCGCCCTATGTGGTCGGCGAAATCGTAGGCACACCGACGGTGACCATCGACAGTTCGACGTTGGCTCGCCACAACCATGGCCTCGTGGCGACTTCGGTCGTGGGGACCAAGAACACGGCTTCGGGAAATCAGCTTGCTTTGGCCGTCGTCAGCGGAGGCGGCTCCAAAGGCTCGAACGGTTATACCAACCAGATCTACAGTCCCAACGCCAGCCAGGCGACGACGGGGCTGGCGCCGCAGGCCATCGGCATGACCGGCGGCAGCCAACCTCACAACAACATGCAGCCTTATCTGGCGCTGAACTATTGCATCGCGCTGAACGGGGTCTTCCCGCCGCGTAACTGAGACCAGCGCAACTCGAGACGAGACGGAGCCGGGACCGATGACGACAGTCTACGTAGGCCAGATCGAACTCTTCGCCTTCAATTTTGCACCGAGAAACTGGGCGCTCTGCAACGGCCAGCTGATGTCGATCCAGCAAAATCAGGCGCTGTTTGCGCTGCTCGGCACCTATTACGGCGGCAATGGCACCACGAACTTCGCGCTGCCAAACCTGCAGAGCCGCATCCCGCTGGGTTACGGAAAGGCGCCTGGATCGGGAATCACGTATAATCTGGGAGAGTTCGCAGGCGAGGAGAATCATCTGTTGCTGACGACGGAAATGCCGCAGCACAACCATTTCCTGATGACGGATGCCACCACAGCGGCAACGAGCAACAGTGGAACGCCCGCCTCAACCGTGGTGCTCGGCAAAACAGCAGGGGTCGAAATCAGCGGCACCACCTCGACGCCCTTTACGGTCAGCCTCTACGGCACCGGCAATCCCGGAGGCATCATGGCGCCTCCGTCGATCGGCCTCACCGGCGGCAGCGTGGCGCATGAGAATCGCATGCCCTATCTCGTACTCAATTTCTGCATTGCCCTGTTCGGAGTCTTCCCGTCGCGCAACTAGCGCCGCTCGATTGAGGAGCGCTTAATTGAAGACCGCCTGATAATCTTGAGAGTCGGGTTGCGGCGACATGATCGGCATCACGTAAATGTCGTAGACCGGACCGCCGTCGACCTCACACTGGTAGAATCCTTCGGGCAGCACGTCGCGCTCCTTCGGTCCGCGGAAGATCAGCGTGAACGGCCGGCGCTTGACCCAGTCGGGCAGCGGCGCGTCGCTGCTCGCAATGTGATCCAGCGCAAAGGCATGACGGGTGCCCTTGAAGTGAAAGATCTTGCCGACATGCGGCGTGAAATGATCGATCAGCAGAACTTCGGGAGCCTTCGCCGCGGCCCCTGCTCCGGTTTCGGTTACGTCCAATGGCGACCTCCTTCCTGACTTGATGAAGCCTGTGCGTTTACGCGCCGGCATTCCAACAGCAATCTGACCTATCGGAATCGAGATTTCCAGAGCCAAGACTGCAGAGACAAAAAACTTAAGGCCAAGACGTCAAGCCCAAGAGGTCAAACTTCAGAATTTCCGGAAAGGATGGACATCGCGACATGAGTGCAGGGCGAGCGGCGGAAACGACATCGGGCGACGACGACCACGAGATCGCCGTGCCCGGCGGTACCGTCCGCTTGCGCTCGGCAACGGCTGAGGACGCGCCGTTTCAACTCATGTTGTTTTGCGCCCACACCGGCGCCGCGCTGCGGCTGGGCGGGCTGCCGGAGGCCATGATCGAAAACCTGCTGGGGATGCAATATCGCTCGCGGGCCAACAGCTATCGGAACCAATTTCCGCAGGCCCGCTGGTCGATCATCGAAGCGGCCGACGGGCCGATCGGCGAACTGATCGAACATGATGAGACCGATGCCATCTATGTCGTCGATATCGCCCTGCTGCCCGATCAGCAGCGCCGCGGCATCGGCAGCGCGTTGGTGCGCGCGCTGATGGCCGCCGGCGCCGCCCGAGGCGGCGTGCGTGCGCTGGTGATGATCGGCAACGAGCCCTCGCGCAGGATGTTCCGCGGGCTGGGATTCGCCGAAACCTGGGATAATCGCGCCGCGAATGTCGAGTTCCGGTGGCGGCCCCCCACCGGGCAGGCCTGAGCGGTGGATACGCGCGTGCACACTGGGGAACCGATACAGCCCCCGCGATTGCCCGACCGGCTGCGTTTGCCGTTCGCATTCGATCCCGGTCTGCTGCAGCGCGACCTGAATGGCCTGTTGAGCACGACCGACTGGATCGCTCATTTCGTCAAGCAAAACTACGAGGGTGACTGGAGCGTGATCCCGCTGCGGGCGAAAGCCGGCGCGACACACCCGGTGATGATGATTTTTTCCGATCCGGCCACCAAGGCCTTCGAGGACACGCCGATGCTTGGCGGCTGTCTCTACTTCCAGCAGGTGCTTGCGGTTTTCCAGTGCCCGCTGCTCGCGGTCCGCCTGATGCAGCTCACGCCGGGCTCGGTCATCAAGGAACACACCGATTTCGACCTCGACTTCGACCAGGGGGTGGTGCGCATCCACATCCCCATCGCGACCAATGCCGACGTCGACTTCCGCCTGAACCGCCGGCGCGTGGTGATGGACCCCGGCAGCAGCTGGTATCTGCGCCTGTCCGATCCGCACAGCGTGGCCAACCGGGGCACGACCAGCCGGGTGCATCTGGTGATCGACGCGGTCGTCAACGACTGGATCGCGGCAATCCTGATGGAAGCTGCTCGCACCGCCGAGAATGACGCCACCGAGTTGCCTGCTCCGCTAACAGCCAACGACATCCCGGCGGACGCTCCGCACACTCCGCTCGAGCAGTTCTGCACCCTGGTGCTCGACGATGTCTCGCTCCATGATCCGCTACGGGACGTCGATGACATCGAGACGTTTATCGCCCTGGTCCGGGGCATGGGGCGGGATCGCGGTTTCATCTTCACCGACGACGACGTCCGCGCCGCCATGCGCGCGACCAGCCGTGTGTTCAACGCCCGTTCGACCGTCACATGAGCGACCTGCGGCTGCCACCGACAGGCTGGCTTCCGGTCGCTGCCTCCTGGCGCGACGGAACGCTGTGGGTGGACTGGTCGCATTTTGGCGACACACCGCTGCGCGAGCCGTTTTTCGACGACCAGGTGCAGCGCTGCCTTCGCCAGCCGTTCAACCGGCTGTTTCGCTACACAACGCCGATCGCAAGGCTGCCGGACTGGCTGGAGGCCAACCGTCACCTGCAGCCCGACGGCTTCATCTTCCACATGTCGCGCTGCGGCTCGACCCTGGTGTCACAGATGCTGGGCGCCCTGCCCGACAGCATCGTGATCTCGGAGGCCGGCCCGATCGACACGGTCGTCGACAGCAAGCGGATACGGCCAGACCTGAGCGACGACGAGCGTGCGTTATGGCTGCGATGGATGGTCTGCGCGTTCGGACAGGCCCGGCGCGGTGGCGAACGACGGTTCGTGCTCAAACTCGATGCCTGGCACACCCTCGACCTTCCGCTGTTTCGCCGGGCATTCCCCACCGTGCCGTGGATCTTTCTCTATCGCGATCCCATGGAGGTGCTGGTGTCGCACATGCGTCAGCCCGGCATCCACATGGTCCCGGCCCTGATCAAGGCCGAACGCTTCGGCCTGGAACCGTCCGTCTCCCGGCGAACACCGGCCGCCTACCGCGCCCAGGTGCTGGCCAGGATCTGCGAACCCATCGTGCAGCAGGAGGCTCTCGATGGCGGCCTGCTGATCAACTACCGGCAGCTTCCGACAGCCGTCTCGGCATCGATCATGCCGCACTTCGGCATCACCGCAGACACGCACGAGCAGGCCATTCTGGCCGAAGCCGCTTCCCGCAACGCGAAAATGCCGGGTTTGGCGTTCGTTGCCGACAGCACGGCCAAGCAGCAGGAAGCGACAACCGAGCTTCGCGACCACGCGGAGCAATGGCTGGGCAGCCCCTACCGTCAACTCGAAGCCCGACGGCTCGGCGAACCGCATATGGCCGCGTGCCAGGGTGTTACCTCGCGTTGACGGCGACGCTCCGAGATCGCTCGCGCGAAACTCATCTAAAGCCTTCAGATATCGCGCCCGCGTCAGCGCGTCGAAACCGGCCGTTACGAAGAAACGTGACGGTTTGTTCGATCGCCGGCCGATACCGCATCAGCCATGGATGGGCCGTGGCGACAACGATGTGATCGGTCATGCCGGCCAATCTCGTGTTCTGCACCGAGACCTTCCCGTCGTTCGGCTTGGGCAGCAACACCGAGGAGATCGGATCGACCGACCGGTTGCCGGCAATGATCCCGACGGGATAGTCGATCGCCGGTAGCAGCGCGGCTGTCGCCGGATCGCGCATGGTCGCGAGTTGTTGCCCGGCCGGGCCGAAATAAGCGCGGTAGAGCGCAAAGGCCTTCAGCCGGTCGGCGACTTCACTGCCGCCGTTGGGCGTGCCGAGCATCACCACCCGCCCCAGCCGTGGCGGCCGGTATGTGGCGATATACACCCGGGTCAACAGCCCGCCCATGGAGTGGGCCACGAAATGGATCGGGCCTTCGAAACCGCCGGCAAACCGCGCGACGGCCGGATGGATATCCGCGGCCAGGCGTCCGAGCGGCTGCTTGCGGCTCGGATAATCCAGGTTCAGTGTCGCAAATCCCGCCGCCTCGATCGCTCGCTGCATCTTGTTGAGGGACCGCGAGCTCCTGGCGATGCCATGCAGGAGAACCACGCCGCCCTGCGAGGCGGAATGCTCATGAAACGACATCTGAGCTGGCTTCTCGATGATCGGCAGGCAACCCTCGCATGATCAAGCGCGTTTCAGTTCAGTCGTGTGGAACGGCTCGAGCGTATCGATGTCGCCAACGGGCTGCGTCTTCTGATTCCACTTGAAATACCGCAGCGTGATGCTTTCCGGCGTGAAATCCATCAGCAGGAAACCGTTCTCTTCAAGCGGCTTAATGGTCTCCTGCATATCCAGATGCCTTGGCGGTTTGGGACCCACGCCGCGGAATTCGGAGGCCCAGCCGCCGGTGCTCGTGCCCAGGGGCCCCGGGAGAACCGCGATGACGGGATTTTTCGAAAAATCGAGATCACCGCTCCGCATCATGTGTCCCTCCCCGATCGCGTGCAAATCGCCGCTGACCACAAGAGGAATCCGCCCCCGCATCGCCGAGATCGACTGCATCAACCGATCATGCTGCGAGAGCCAGCCGCGCTGCCAATAGGGCTTCGGCTGAGCTTCCGACAATTCGCCATTTGCACCGAGCAGGTCGGGATACCATTCGCCCCATTTGCCGGCACTCCATCCCGGCGGATTGGACGGGATGTGAACGAGATGAGCAACCTCCCTCGCCGCGGCGCGTGCCTTGAGCCAGGCCTCGACATCTGGCGCGACAAACACGCCCGTCGGTCCCGCGAGAGTGACCGTCCGCCTGACATCGTAGAGAAGCAATTCGGCCAGGCGCCCGTAGCGCAATGTGCCGAAGCTCTCGGAAAGACCGGATGGACGAAACGAAGGCTGATCGGGACTGTCCGATCCTGGGATCCCCGGCGATCTGTTCGGATCGGGCAGGAATTCCGGATACCAGAGCCGTTGCGTCGCACGCGCCGCCTGCAGCATGAAATTGTCGGGTGGAAACGTGACGGCTTCGTCGGTTGCCTCGTCATTATCGAAATGGTCGTGGTCGTCCTGCAGGAAAAAAACCGGCGTCGAACGGCAGAGGTTCCCGTAGAGCGGACTGATCTGCTCACCGGCCGCACGAAGCAACGCATCCTCATTGGGGCCGCCCAGGATCGGAGCGGCACGATCGAAGCGGGCATACTCAAGCGCCGCCTTGGAGGCACCCAATCGCGGCGCTGCCCGCGGGGCCAGAAGATCCCAATACACATGGTCGCCGTTTGCGACGAGCGCATCCGGTGCGAAGGACAGGCCTCGCTGCAGCAACCTCCGGCGAACCGCGACAGGCAGGAACCCGAAGCCCGTCTGGGCCTTGCTGAAAATATCGTGCCCGCCCGCACACGAATAAACCAGCAGCCGCAACTTGGCCGGCGTGTCATCGAGCGCAGGCATGGTCGACAGCGTCCAGGGCTGGCACAGGCGGCGGCCATCGGAGGCGGTCAAAGCAAGCTGATGGGGCGTGCCCGCCTTCAAGTCCCCAGCGTGGAATTGCCAGTAGGATCCGCGCGTATCGGAACGAACACCCTTCACACGCTGGTCGCCGGCATGAAGGACCGGCGCGGCATCAAGCGGCTGCTTGAATGATACCTTCAGCAGAATGCGATCGGGACTGCTTGTCGGCAGCATGTGCACGACATCGCCTTGATCCCAATCCGTCGTATTCGGGCCACTTTCATGTCCGGCCGCCTGAGCGAGCGCGCCGGTTGCGCCCGGCAGCGATGAGATCCCGAGAGCGATGGAGGCTCCAACACCAAGAACGTCGCGACGCGTCGTCATCCGTCTGTCCTCCCATTGCAAAGCGCCGGTTCTTCGGACAGGCGCGCCCGCGCCGGCGTCTCATTGCTGATCCGGAATGTGGCTCTATTGCGGTGAGATCTCCAACCGAATCGACAACAAGACCCGCAGCACCCGAGCAACCGGACCACCATTCGCCCAGCGCGCCGCCTACTTGACCCGACCGCTGTCGGTCGTCCCGGTCACCACGACGGTCGCGGTCATGCCGGCGCTGAGCGTGACGCCGTCGGGCACCTTGTCGATGACGATACGCACGGGAATGCGCTGAGCCAGCCGCACCCAGGTGAAGGTCGGATTGACGTTGGCGATCAGGTCGCTGCCGGTGGCGTTGTCGCGGTCGGTGATGGCGCGCGCCACGCTCTGCACATGGCCTTCGATCGGCGCGCCGAAACCCAGCAGCCGGACCGAGACGGCGTCGCCGATCTTGATATGGCGCAGCTTGGTCTCCTCGAAATAGCCGGCGACGTAGTAGGAATCGCTGTCGACGATGGCGAGCGCGGCACGGCCGGCGGTGGCGTAGTCACCGCGGTGGAACAGCAGGTTGGTGACATAACCGTTGACCGGTGAGCGCACTTCGGTGCGTGCCAGATTGAGCTTGGCGACGCCGAGTGCGGCTTCCGCCTCATCGCGCGAGGCCTGCGCGGACAGCGCCGCACTGCGCGCCTGGGTCAAGGCCTCGTCGGAGATCGAAATCGAGCTCAACTTCTCGCGCCGCTGGTATTCCTCCTGGCGCTGGTCGAACAGGGTCTTGGCGCCAACGAGCGCTGCTTCCGCCTGCGAGAGCGCCAGCTGGTAACGTGCGGGATCGATCACAAACAGCACGTCGCCGATCCTGACGGCCTGGTTATCCCTGACCTTCATGTCGATGACGGCGCCGGCGACATCGGGCGCGACATTCACCACATTGGCGCGCACCCGCCCGTCGCGCGTCCAGGGGCTGTCCTCATAGGTGCGCCACAGATACCAGCCGGCGGCAGTTGCAATCACCACGGCGACCAACGTCACCGCACCACGCACTATCGAACTCAGACCAGGCATCGGGATGTCGTTCTCATCAGAGGGTCAGTGTGACGAACGCGCTGAGCATGATCACATACAGCGCGGTATTGAACAACGGCGGATGCCAGATGAAACGATAGACTCCGAACCGGCCGAGCAGATAGCGCACCAGATACCAGACCAGCGCTGTGCCGAGAAGGTAGCCGAACAATGGCGGCAGGAACACGCCATCGAGACTGATTTCCCTGATCATGCGGTCACCGGATCGGTCGAAGAATCACTCGAAGAATTACCTGAAGTCATGGGCGTCATCGGCGCCGCCGGCGCGAAGAAATCGGCATGCAGGCGCAAGGTCGTCTCGATGTTGTAAAGCGCTTCCGCCGCACGGACCAGTTCCGCCTGCTCGCCCGCGGCCAACATGGCCTGGCGCGCGGTGGCCAGTATCGCCAGCGGCAGTTCGGCCGCGCGACCACGGCGCATGCCTTCGAAATGCCCGGCGAGTGCCGCCAGCGCCTCCCGCACAGGCGGAACGGCCGCCGCCGGCAGCAGCAGCCGCAGGTTGCGCAGAGCCAGGATGTTGAGCCCGATCCGCAGCGCCGCCAGGCTTGCCTGCAGGATCGCGCGCGGCTCCGCCGCCATCGGGTCGAGCCGCATGAACAGGGCATTGATCCGATCGAACATCCGGCTCTCGAAAGCCCCGCGCGTATCGGCGACCGGCGCGCCGGCTGCATGCGCCAGATCGCCAAACATGCCGCGACATAGCCGCCGCACAGCCCAGTCGGCGCCGATCGGCCGCAGCAGACCGAGCGCGGCAGCGCCGATCCCGATGCCGACCACATAGCTCACCACATTGTTGCCGAACGCGGCGAAGTCGTAAGTCATCTGATTGGAGATTCCCATCAGCCCACCCGCGACGAAAATCAGCGGCATGGTGAAAGGGGTTGCAACGGGCGAGGTCAGCAGCAGTCCACACAGCAGGTAGAAGGGCGCAAGAGCGACGACGAGCGCCGGATAAGACGTCAGCGGCGGCAGGACGGCGAAAAGATAGAGCCACGCGATGAGGCTGCCGACAATGCTCATCTTCAGAAACATGGTCGATGCCGCCACCGGATTGTCGCGCCCGCCCATGATCGCGCACATGATGCCGGCATAGGTGATGGCGGTCGGGCCGCTCGACCATGCCGAACCGATCCAGAAGGCGCTCGCAATCAGCACCGTGACGACGGACACCAGCCCACCGACCACCGCGAGCGTCGTATCGCGATAGGAGTGGAAGCCCGGTGCCGGCTCGCCGTCGTCGAGGCGAAGCCCTGCCGTTATGTGGGTCCGCAGCCAGACCCCATCACGCCACATCTCGATGATGTCGCCGAGCCTGAGCAGAATGCTGCGCAACAGGAATGCGTCCGGATCGCGCACCAGCATCTGCTGCGAGGGAAGCAGGCGATCGATCTCCACCTTGAGTGCCGTTTCCTGCTCGCTTTCGCGGCGCGCGTCATCCGGTGTCGTGGCTCCAGCCGAAGCAGCAATATGATCGGTGATCCGCGTCAGCAGCGGCTGCAGCGCCTCCGCCGCGGCCGGCCGATCCCGCCGCAGCAGGGCGAACCTGTCATAGACGGAGACGAGCAGCGCCAATAGCGAGAGCAGCGTGCCCTCGAAGCGGCGGATCACCGGATCGACTGCGCGGATGGCCGGGGTGTCGATCGCAGCGAACACGCGCAGGCCATCGAGCGCCACGGCCGATGCGATGATATCGCGGCGATCGACGAGGCCACGAGCTTCGCTCTGGCGCCCCTGCAGCGCGTCCCCCACCCAGCGCGCCATGCGCGGCAGCATGGCATCCAGCGCCCGGCGCAGCGCATCACCGGCGCGCTGCGGAAACACCACGTGATGGATCAGCGCTGCGCAGGCAATGCCGAGCGTAATCTCGAGACAGCGTGCCACCGCAAAATCGAAGGCGGTGTCCGGCGCCAACGCCGCCGGCAGACCGATGATCGCCGCCGAATAGCCCGACAGCATGCCGACATAGGCCTGCGGCGCATCCCGCAGATAGATCGTCACGAAGGTGCCGAGCCCGATCCAGATCGCCAGCGCCAGACAGAACAGTTCCGGAGCGTTGGAGAACAGCGCGACCAGCACCAGCGACATCATCGCGCCGATCAACGTCCCCAGCACACGATACAGCGACTTGGCCAGCACCATGCCGGCGAACGGCTGGGAGACGATGTAGACGGTGGTGACCGACCAGCTCGGCTGCGACAGATCCAGGCGGAACGCGATGTACAGCGCCAACATGGCGGCAACGAACGTCTTCAGCGAGAACACGCCATCGCCCCAGCGGAATTGTCGAAGGATCTGCAGCATGTCGATGACAACCGGAACGCGCGCCGAGACGAGTGTTCGTGCCTAGCACCAATTTTCCACGATCGCATGCCGGATTTTGTCCGGCATGCGATGCAACATTGCATACGATGTCGAAAGCCCGCCAGCGGACCTCTCAGACCGCCCTTTTTCAGACAGCCTTGGTCAGCGCGCCATCGATGATCAGGTTGGTGCCCGAGATACGGCTGGCCACCGGACTCACCAGGAAGACCACGCCGGTCGCGACCTCCTGCGGCGTGCCCATCCGGCCGGTCGGGTTCAGGGCCATCGCCGACTTGTAGAGATCGGGCGAGCCCTGCTCGATGTTCTGCCAGATGCCGCCCTCGAAATAGGTATTGCCCGGCGACACGGCATTGACCCGAATGCCTTTTCCGATGAGCTGATGGCTGAGCCCCTTGGCATAATGAATCAGCGCGGCCTTGAAGGCGCCGTAGGAGCCAGCGGCGAAATCGACTTCGAAACCCGAAACGCTGGACACGATCACGATCGAGGCGGCCTTGGACTTCTCCAGATGAGGAAGCGCCGCGGTGATTGAATTCACCGTATGCATCATGTCGACACGAAACGATTTTTCCCAGGTCTCGGCTGTATTGCCGACCGCGAGCGCACTCACATTGCAAACGATCGCGTCGATGCCGCCGAGCTCCGCGGCCGCACTCTCGACCCATTGTTTCAGCGCGGCGGGGTCGGCGACGTCGACGGCCCTGCCCCAAGCCTTGACGCCCCACCCGGCCAGCGATGCCACCGCCTTGGCCACGCCATCGGCGTTGCGCGCGCAGATCGCGACATTGGCACCCTCGGCGGCAAAAAGCTCGGCGATCGCGAGGCCGATGCCCTTGCTGCCGCCCGTGATCAGGACGTTCTTGTTTTTCAATCCGAGATCCATGTCCCTGTCTCCTTTTTCCGATCAAGCCAGCGTGAGCGCGATACGACAGCTGCATCACATCGACAGCCGGATATCGATGGTGAAGCAATCGCCGACACAGTCAAATGCTTCTGTGAGCCGGTCAAGCGAGTGCTGGTATTGCAGACAATCGACCATCGCCAGGGTGGCGCCAGACAGTCCTGCGGTCCCCGATCAGGGATGACAAGGTCCTGGTTTTCGGACACCATCCGTCCTCTTGAATCCTGCGGCGGAATTGTCCAGACAACGCGTCTGCAAAGGGGACGAACCACACATGATCCGCCGCCTGATCTTGCCGCTGACCGCCGTGATCGCCGCCGTCGTTCTCGTCGGCATTGCAACGTGGCGCTGGGATGAATGGACCGGCCGCTGGGCCACGCAGACCACCAACGACGCTTATATCCGGGCCCAGATCACCCGGCTTGCCACTCGCGTCGCCGGCGAAGTCCGCACTGTCGCCGTCGACGATTTCCAGCGGGTCAAGGCCGGCCAGCTACTGGTCGAGATCGCGCCCGAGGACTATGCCGCCCAGGTGGCACAGGCCGAGGCCAGCGCGGATGCCGCCAAGGCCGCGCTGGACAATCTCGACAACCAGGTCGAGCTGCAATACGCCACCATCGCGCAGGCCGAAGCCGCGCGGCAATCGGCGATCGCCCGCGAGCTCGAAACCAGCCAGGAGCAGGATCGCCAGCAGTCGCTGAGTGTCACCTCGTCGGGGACCCGCCAGAAGCTGGAACAGGCGATCGCCGATCACGCCAAGGCGCAGGCCGACCTCAAGGCCACCGCGGCGGTGATCGCCGCCCAGCGGCACCAGATGGAGGTGCTGAACGGCACCAAGAAACAGCGCGCCGCCGACGTGCTCGGCGCACAAGCCGCCCTGGCCGCCGCCAGGCTCAAGCTCGGCTATACAAGGATCGTCGCGCCGTTCGATGGGCTGGTCAGCGAACGGCAGGTGCAGCCCGGCGACTATGTCAATATCGGCAGCAACCTGATCAGCGTGGTGCCGCTGCCGAACGTTTATGTGATCGCAAACTACAAGGAGACCCAGCTCACCCGCGTCAAGCCGGGTCAGCCGGTCGATATCACCGTGGACACGTTCTCGGGCGAAACGCTGCATGGCCGGGTGGAACGGATCGCACCGGCGAGTGGTTCGCAGTTCGCGCTGCTGCCGCCGGACAACGCCACCGGCAATTTCACCAAGGTGATCCAGCGGATTCCCGTCCGCATCACCCTGGACAAGGGCCAGCCGCTGCTGGACCGTCTGCTGCCGGGCATGTCGGTCGTGACCCGCATCCGCACCGATGGCGACATCAAGACGGTTGATGGCGCGAGCACCGCCGATGCCCGAAAGTAAGGTCGTCGAAAGTGGCCCGGTTTCCACCGGCGGTGTATCCCACCGCCCGATGTTCGCCGTCGCCGCGGTGCTGCTGGGGGCTTTTCTGTCCAACTTCCACGGCCGGCTGTTCTCGATCGGCCTGCTCGATCTGCGCGGCGCACTGGGACTGAGCTTCGATGAGGGGGCCTGGCTCAGCACCGCCGCGACCGCCCCGCAGATCTTTGTCGCGCCGGCAGTCGCGTGGCTGGCGACCGCGTTCGGAATCCGGCGTGTGCTGATCGGCCCAAGCATCCTCTACGCACTGGTGTCGCTATTGATCCCGCTGACGCGCGATTACAGCATGCTGCTGGCACTCAACATCCTTCATGGGTTGCTGCTCGGCACGTTCGTGCCGGTCACGCTGATGATCATCTTCCGCAACCTGCCGATGAAATGGTGGATTGCCGCGATCACGGTGTATTCGTTCCGGGTTGGCTTTACCCAGAATTTCGGCGTCTGGGCCGTCGGATTTTACGTGGCGCACCCCGGCTGGGAATGGCTCTACTGGCAGGACATCCTGATCGCGCCGCTGATGGGCCTGATGGTCTATCTGGGAACGCCGCATGAACAGGTCAACAAAGCGCTGCTCGCCAATGCCGACTGGGGCGGCATGCTGCTGTTCGGCGCCGGCCTCGCCATGCTGTATGCCGGCCTCGATCAGGGCAACCGGCTGGATTGGCTGGGCTCGGGCACGGTGACCGCGCTGCTGGTTGCCGGCGGCCTGCTGGTGGTCGCCTTTTTCATCAACGAGGCCATTGTGCGCGAACCATGGGCGCACGCCAACGTGCTGTTTTCGCGCAACATCGGGCTCTCGCTGATCGTCATCCTGCTGTACACGCTGACCAGCCTCTCGAATGCGTCGCTGGTGCCGAATTTTCTCACCACGATCGCGCAATTGCGCCCGGAGCAGACCGGTCCGCTGCTGCTGGTGTGCGTGGCCGCGCCGATGCTGATGCTGTTGCCGCTGGTGGTTTATCTGCTGCACCGCTTCGATGTGCGTGCGGTTCTGATCACCGGCCTTGCGGCATTTGCCGTCGCAAGCCTGCTTGGGACTGCGGTGAGCCACGACTGGTCGCGCGGCGACTTCGTTCCGATGCTGCTGCTGATGGCCGTCGGGCAGGCTTTTGCGCTGGCACCACTGATCCTGATTGCGCTCGCCAACTCCGATCCGGCACGCGCCACCGCGTTTTCCGCCTACATCCAGGTGATGCGGCTCGGCGGCGCGGAGATCGGCGCCGCGCTGGTCGCCACCTGGCTGCGGGTCCGCGAGCAGATCCATTCGAAYTTCCTCGGCCAGTACATCACGAGCAGCGATGCGGACGTGGTCGGACGCCTGAACCAGTTGTCGGCGCATTTTGCAGGATACGGCGTGGGACTAGCGCCGGGGCGCGCACTYGGCACGCTGGCGGGCGTGGTTCAGCGCGAAGCCAATGTGCTGGCCTATATCGACGGCTTCTGGCTGACGTTTGGCCTGGCGATCGTGGCCCTGATCTTCGCGGCCTGCATCGGAGCGTCGCCGTCCGGCCCATTTACGCCGGCAGCCARCCCTCTYCCCACACCCCMAGCGCCAAAGCCYGTGGCCGAAGGTGCCTGATTGCCTTCRGCWRCAGAGASGCCTGCCCCAGATTCTCCCGATTGTGTCTGTAATGGTCGCTGCCGTGGTTAAGCCATACTTAACAAGTCTTTGCGAAGACGCGTTTGGGGGCGGTTGAACCAGTCGGACGGAGCGCGGCTTGACCTTGCGAACGACACTCGGGGTGTTGGCTTTTGTTGGCGTTGCCGGCGCGGCAGCCGCCGGCGCTGTTGCACTCGCTCACACCCTCAGCACCCGGCAATTGCCGCAGGCTGCCGATCTGCAACCGGCAACGTCCTTCCCGGCGTCCAACGCCAGCGTCAAGGCCGACAAGCTTCCCGTGACCTCGCCGATCAGGCTGGCCTCGCTATCGACGACGGAAGTGCCCACGCCGGGTCCGGATGCCGTCTCCCGCGTCAGCCAGTACGCTGCGCTTGATGCCGGTGCGGCGGCTAATCTCGACGGCAAGCTGCCGGTCGAGATGATGAAGCCATCGGTGGCCGATCAGCCCGCGGCCAAACCCAAGGCGGCGGCGGTCAAACCACCCAAGTCAACCAATGTCATTCTCAATGACGCGCAGATCGCGAGCATGAAGCAGCGCCTGAGGCTATCCGCGTCCCAGGAGGAATACTGGCCGGAACTCGAGGCCGCGCTGCGCGGCGTGATCAAACAGATCTACGAAGCCAACAAGAGATCCCCCGGCAAGAACGTACCGGTCGATACCAGTACGCCGGAGGTCGAGCGGCTAAAGACAGCAGCCATGCCGCTCCTGATGCAGATGCGCGCCGACCAGAAGGCGGAAGTGATCAGCCTGGCGCGGATCATCGGCATGGAAAAACTAGTCGCGATGCTTTAGCGGCGCGGCTGGCGTCTCGTAACGCGGGCCAGTTTCCGGGCCTACGGATCGGGCGGGTATACCCCCGCCCCCCATGACACCGTTTCTTGACATTGCTGACCTCGACTTGCACTTGACTTGCCGGGTGATCCCGACGGCAATAGACGGCGTTAGGACCGAGCAGGGGTCAGGGCGGCCGCCGCCGGCAAAATCATTGTGAACATGAACGGCTGATTTTTCAGGAGCTGCAATGCTGAGGATTGTTTCGCTCACCAGGATCTTGCCCATCGTAGCCCTGCTGCTGGCCGCAGCGCAGAGTGTCCATGCGGCCGATATCACCGGCGTTCCCCATGTCGTCAGCGGCGGCGCCGTCAACATCGGCAAGGCCCGTCTTCGTCTGGCCGGAATCGCCGCGCCCGCACTCGAACAGCTCTGCGTCGATGCATCGGGCGGCCGCTGGACCTGCGGCCTCGCCGCGCGCGACGAACTCGCCAAGTACGCCGAAGCCAAACCCTGGGCCTGCCAGAGCACACGCATCGAGCGGTTCGGCCGCACCCTCGCCAAATGCACGGTCGATGGCGAGGACATCGCGAAATGGCTGGTCCGATCGGGCTGGGCCATCGCCCAGAAGAGCTCGCACGATTATGACGCCGACGAAGCCGACGCGAAGGCTGCGAAGTCAGGGCTTTGGGCTGGCGCATTCCTTGCGCCCCCCGACTGGCGCCGGCGCAACAAGCAGGCCACCGTGCTCGGAAGCCTCGACGTCAATCCCGCATCGCGCGCCATCCTGCTGCGCGGCCGCTCCGCCGCCAAGCCRCCRTCGCCGGAATGCGCCATCAAGGGTCACGTCAACCGGTCCGGCACCTGCATCTATCACCTGCCGGGCGGCCGCTGGTACGCGCGGGTCAACATGGAGCCGGACAACGGCGACCGCTGGTTCTGTTCGAAGGAAGAGGCGGAGCTTGCCAGCTGCCGCGAGACCAAGCGGTAGGTCTCCTCGTAGCCCGCATGAGGCGAAGCCGAGATGCGGGGCTCGCGTCGAGCTTCCCGGGTGTCGCTGGCGCTCACCCGGGCTACGTGTTCAACAGCTTCCTGTTATCGCGGACCCACGACCAGGCTCTGGATCACCCGACCAAAGTAACCCTGCGCATCGGCCAGACGCGCGATCGACAGACCGGCTCCGTCCCGGCCTGAATAGGATTCGGCATTGACCAGGATCCAGTCGCCGGCCGGATAGCGGGCGAGATTGATGGTCAGATCCGCATTGATGAAGGTCCACTTGCTGAAATCCAGCGACGGCGAGGTGCCGTTGCAGAAATCCGATGCGATAACCGCGCGCAGCAGCGGTGACAGCGGCTCTCCTTCGATCAACGGCACATTGGCGCGAAACCAGATCGCGGCGCGGCCCTGCTCGATGAAGCGGCCGAACGCCGGCCGCATCGACATGGTGCCGAGAAAAACGTTTCGGGCCGAATCCATCACATCTTCGGCGCACGCCTCGGGGCCGGGGACATCGAGCGGCGGCGTCATGGCCTCCGCCGGAATGTCATTTTCGGCGATCCGGATCTTGAGGACGCTGGCGCGCACCACCTCGATGCCGTCCGCGAACAAACGCACGGCGCAGAGCTGGATCTTGCCCCCTTCCTTGATGATCTCGCTCGCGAAGGTCAGCGGCGCCAGCGGGACCGGCCGCATCAGGTCGATGGTCAGCCGCGCCAGGCGCATCGGCACCGGCGTGGGCAACGACGCGGCGATCCAGGCCACCAGCGCCGCCGGCGGCGAACCGTGCTGCGCGCGCGGATCCCACGGCCCGCCGGCCAACGGGCTCGTCCACACCCGATCACCATCGAGGCGAAAGATCGCATTGGATGGAGGCGCAGTCATAACTGCGCCCCGCAAAACCATCGTGGGCGTTTCATCATGGCGCTACGATCACAGCGGCGGATCGATCGCCTCGTCGTATTCGGCCTTGAAGCGTGCGATCAGCTCCGCGGCGGGCAACACCTTCTCGATGCTGCCGACGCCTTGTCCGCTGCCCCAGATTTCCTTCCAGGCCTTCGGCTTGGCCCGCTCGCCGCTGGCGTCGGTTCCGAAGTTCATCTTCGAGGGATCCGACACCGGCAGGTTGTCCGGGTCCATGCCGGCGGCGACGATCGAGGGCTTCAGATAATTGCCGTGCACGCCGGTGAACAGATTCGAATAGACGATGTCCTCGGCGCCCGAGGCCGTGATCATCTGCTTGTAAGTGTCGACGGCGTTCGCTTCCTTGGTGGCGATGAAAGCCGAACCGATATAGGCGAAGTCCGCGCCCAGCACCCGCGCCGCGCGGATCGCGCGTCCGTTCGCAATGGCGCCCGACAACGCAATCGGGCCGTCGAACCATTTGCGGGTCTCGGCCACGAAGGCCAGCGGCGAGATCTGTCCTGCGTGCCCCCCGGCACCGGCCGCGACCAGCACGAGGCCATCGGCGCCCTTCTCCACCGCCTTGCGCGCGAACTTCTGGTTGATGACATCGTGGAAGGTGATGCCGCCCCAGCCATGCACGGCTTGATTGAGCTCTTCCCGGGCCCCCAGCGAGGTAATGATCAGCGGCACGCGATATTTTTCGCACAGCGCCATATCGTGATCGAGCCGGTTGTTCGACTTGTGCACGATCTGGTTGACGGCGAACGGCGCGGACGGCCGCTCCGGGTGCGCCTTGTCGTAGGCGGCAAGCTCCTCGATGATCCGCGCCAGCCATTCGTCGAGCAATTCCGGCGGGCGGGCATTGAGCGCGGGAAACGACCCGACGATGCCGGCCTTGCACTGTGCGATCACCAGGTCCGGGTTGGACACAATAAACAGCGGTGATCCGATCACAGGCAGCGACAGGCGGCCCTTGAACAAGGCAGGCATACTCATACGTCAAAATCCTTTTGTCTCATCCCAAACAGGGGGCGTAGTCCCCGGCGGGCGCGGCCCGCACCGATATGAGCGAACGATGCCAGAAGGGCGGATCAAAAAGCAATCTTGCAATCGGCATGGACGTCCCGCGTGCGCCCACGAAAGGCTTGCATGCCAGAACGTGCACGGGGATAACGGGGCGGGCGGCTACTGGCAGAGCGCGCGGATCACGAAGTTCTCGACGCGGCACTCATTGACGTCTTCCTTCTTTCCGGACAGCAGGACGCTCGCCGGACAGCTTTCCGCGGAGTCGGAATCGAGGCTCTGCCCTTCCTTGAAGCCCTTGTCGGTACAGAGCTTGGTGGCGGCCACCTTGCAATCCGGCGCGCCATTGGCCGCGACCGGGCACTTGATCCGGCCCGCCACCACCTGCCCCTTGGAGAAACGGGTCAGATTGTCGGTCGCATCCTTTGTGCGGATGTTGAGGTCTTCCAGCGTCTGCTGCGGGGTTTTCAGCGGCGGCAGCCCCCAGGGCGGATCCTGAAAAAACTTCCCGATCTCGTCGACGAAGCCGGGACGATTCGGCGCCGGCGACTGCGGCGGCTCGGGCGCGGCCTGCAGCACCGGCGGCGGCTGTTGCGGTGGCTGTGGTTGTTGCGCCGGAGCGGCTTGCGGCCAGGCGACGCCGGCCGTCATCAACAGCAGCGCGCCGGACGCGGCGCATCTCATCCACACGACCGGGCGCGCGATCCTCAGAGATCGATCAGACATTACCGAAGCCGGGATTCATCATCATATCCACAGCATCCTAAAGCCTTTTTCACGCCGATTGAACGGCTAAAAGTGCATCTCGCGCCCACCGAGAGGCCCATATGGCGGCGCAACGGAACTGACGGCGGCGACGCTCAAAACATGCGGAGCGCGACGACGAAGCCAAGCACGAGCACAACGGCCCCCAGCACCACCCAAAGCCCCAGCCGCTTCTCGAGCTGGTGCTTGATCCACTCGCCGTAACGATTCATCAGGATCGCAACGATGAAGAACCGGCCACCGCGCGCGATGATCGAGCATAGAATGAACAGCGGCAGGTTATAGCCGGCGAAGCCAGAGGCGATGGTGACGAGCTTGTAGGGGATTGGCGTCAGGCCTTTGCCGATGATGATCCATGCGCCCCACTCGGCGTAAGCCGCGCGGAAAGTCTCGACCTTGTCCTCCAGGCCGTAGAGCTGGATCAGCCAATGCCCGACCGAATCGTAGAGGAGAGCACCGATCGCGTAGCCGAGAATTCCGCCGGCGACCGACGTGATGGTGCAGACCAGCGCATACAGCCACGCCTTGTTCGGGCGCGCCAGCGACATTGGAATCAGCATGATGTCCGGGGGGACCGGAAAGAATGAGCTTTCCGCGAAAGCGACGGCACCTATAACCCAGAGTGCATAAGGCTTGTCGGCGGCGGCAACGCACCAGTCGTAAATACGTCTCAGCATGGGGCGATGAAGCACCCTCGGGTGAATTTGTCCATGCGGGGAATTGTGAATTTGAGGACGATTCAGCGTTGCTTGCGCAGGCGCCCGCCCTCGATCGCGACAATTGGTCGCCGATTGAGGCCCGCGGCCGTCCGTTTTGCCAGTTTCGCCGCTGTTTTAGGCAGCTTTTCGGCGATCCCGAGCAGACGCTCCCGCCGATCCATTTCGGCCCAGATATCGGCCGGCTGGACGCCGGCGGCGGCCCACAGAACGGTCAGGTTGTAGAGCAGATCGGCACTCTCCCGGACCACGGCATCGGAATTGCCGCCGACCGCATCAAGCGCGACTTCGATGGCTTCCTCGGCCAGTTTCTTGGCCATTTTGGCCTGGCCTTGCTGGAAAAGGCGCGCGGTTCGCGAGGCCGAGGGATCGAGATCCCTGGCTGCCACAACCGCCGCGTAAAGCCGTTCCAGCGAATCACTCATGAGGCGAGATTAGCGAAAAGCCATCTCCGCGGTGTTAACGCCCGGCGCGGCAAATCGTGGCGGAAACAAATCACCCGCCGGGTCATCCCGGCGGGTGATGATATCGGTAATTCCATCCGCTCAGGCGCGTCTGGATGCGCCGTTCAGGCAGGCTCACCAGCCGCCATAATAGCGCGGGCCTCCGCCGTAGTAGCCGCCGCCATAACCAGGTCCGTAATAGCCCGGACCGCCACCGTCATAGTAGCGGTCACGATAGTAATCGCGACGCTGCGACTCGGCGATCGCACCGCCGATGATTCCGGCGAATGCGCCGAACGCCGCAATTGCAGCCGCGTTGTTGCCGCCACCGCGATGACGAGTACGACGGCGCGCGGCACTGAAATCGGTAGCGCCGCTGGTCGCGGCGACATTTGCCGACACCGCCTTCGACGCCGGGCTCGCATCGCGGGCCAAAACCGGCAGCGGCTCGAACATCGTCAGCGCCAACGCCGCAACCGTTGCCAGCGCGACGCCCCGACCAACAGAAGAAAGACTTCGACGCATCATTTCAACACTCCTCAAATGCCCCCTGACCTGCATGTTCGGCCAGACATGAGAAAACGAACGGATGCATTTTAGGTTCCCTTAACCCAACGCCAGCTGAACGAGACCGCGCCAAATTGTGCTTTGGCCGTCGTAACCTGCTACCGTCTGTCGCAGGCGAGACGCGGGGGCGCCGTCGCGAAACCACCATATGGATACCGATAATCAGTGGTCACCCGCCGATCACCTCCAGTGCCGCGATGTGCAATTGATGTCATCTCTCCCGACCCGCCGCCGCATCCTGACAGGCGCCATTGGCGCGGGCCTGGCCGTGAGCAGCCGCCGGGCCTTCGCGGCAACCGCGCTCCGCCTGTCGTTCGACCGGCCGCTTGACGGCACCATGGCTCCCTTCATGACGGCAGCGGCGAATGGGCTTTTCCGCGCCGAGGGCGTGACGGTAACGATGGATAACGCAGCCGGCTCGCAGGAGGCGATCATCCGCGTCGCGTCCGGGGCGAGCGATATGGCGCTGACGGACCTCAACGCGCTGATCCGTTTTCGCGACGCCGATGCCGGCCCGCCGCTGAAGGCCGCGTTCGTGCTGTTCGACAAGGCCCCTTACGCCGTGATCGCGCGGCGAAGCCGCGGCATCAACGCCTTGGGCGACGTGGAGGGCAAGACCCTCGGCGTTGCGGAAGGCGATCTCGCCATCAGGCTGTGGCCGTCGCTCGCGCGGACAAACAAGATCAACAGCACCAAGGTGCGGTTCGAAAAGATCAGCGCCGCGGTGCGGGAGCCGATCCTGTCGGCCGGACAGGTCGATGCCGTGACCGGCTTTTCCTATCTGTCGGCCATCAACCTCAGGGATCGCGGCATCCCGGCAAGCGACCTCGCGGTGCTGCGGTTTGCCGACTACGGATGCGAGGCTTACGGCCAGGCGGTGATCGTCAATCCCAAATTTGCAGCCGATCATCCGGAGGGCGTGACCGCCTTCATCCGTGCGCTGGTCGCGGGCATCAGGCTCGCCTACACCGCCCCCGGACGGGCTGTCGATGATCTCATCGCACGCATCGATGGGGCGTCACGCGAGCTCGAACTGGAACGGCTGCGGCTCGTGCTCCAGGACAACATCGTCACCGAGTACGCGAAGACACACGGTCTCGGCGGCATCGACGAAGCGCGCTTCAAGGCCTCGCTCGAGGCGATCGCTGCGGACTTCAAATTCCACAAAAGTTTCACCGTTCACGATATTTTTGACGACAGCCTGCTGCCGCCGTCCACCGAGCGCATGATCAATTGAGTGCAAAAGCCGGCCGGGATGGCTGTATTCCATCCGCAATCCCTGATTAGATCGGCCGGCTCGCCCTCGTTGCGTGATCCACTGTCCGGGCCCCATCGGCATGTCGCTTTTCCGCATCTACATCCGCGTTCTTCAATTGCTGGGCAAGGAGGCGCGGCTCGGCTGGCTGCTGGCCGCGGCCAATCTCCTGCTCGCCGTTGCCCAGTTCGCCGAACCCGTGCTGTTCGGACGCATCATTGACGCGCTCTCCGGAACGCCGGCGGTCGGCGGCATCGCGGCGACACCACCGACGGTCTGGCCGCTGCTCGGAATCTGGGCCGCCTTTGGCCTGTTCACCATCGGCTGCGGGGTGCTGGTCGCGCTGCACGCCGATCGTCTGTCGCACCGGCAGCAGCAGGTGATCCTGACCTCCTACTTCGAACACATCATGCAGCTCCCGCTCACCTTCCACACCGGAATTCATTCCGGCCGGCTAATGAAGGTGATGCTGCAGGGCACCGACGCCTTATGGCGGCTGTGGCTCGGTTTCTTTCGCGAACATTTCGCCGCGATCATGTCGCTGGTGGTGCTGCTGCCGCTGTCGTTCTATCTCAACTGGCGGCTGGCGATTCTGCTGTTCGTGCTGTGCGTCGTGTTCACGGTGCTGACCACACTGGTGGTGCGCAAGACCTACAGCATGCAGAGCGAAGTCGAGCAGCATTTCAGCGACCTTGCCGCCCGCGCCTCGGATTCGCTGGGCAATGTGGCGCTGGTGCAGAGCTTCGTGCGCGTCGATGCGGAAGTTCAGGGGCTGCGCAGTCTTGCCGGCAAGCTGCTGGCGGTGCAGATCCCGGTGCTGTCGTGGTGGGCGCTCGTCACCGTGATGACGCGGGCTTCGACCACCATCACCATTCTCGCCATCTTCGTACTCGGCATCGTGCTGCACGGCCAGGGCCTCGCCAGCATCGGCGAGATCGTGATGTTCGTCTCGTTCGCCACCATGCTGATCCAGAAGCTGGAGCAGGTTGTCAGCTTCATCAACAACATCTTCATGGAAGCGCCGCGGCTGAAGGAGTTCTTCGACGTGCTCGACGCCGTGCCCGCGGTGCGCGACCGGCCCGACGCAATCGATCCGGGCCGCCTGCAGGGCCTTGTCGAATTCAATGACGTGTCGTTTTCCTATGACGGCAAGCGACCGGCGGTGCAGGATCTCTCGTTCACGGTGCTGCCGGGCCAGACCATTGCGCTGGTGGGGCCGACCGGCGCGGGGAAGTCGACCGCGATCGCCTTGCTGCACCGCGCCTTCGACCCGCAGTCCGGCATCATCAAGATCGACGGCATGGACATCCGCGCGCTGAAACTCAGCGCCCTGCGGCGGAACATCGGGGTCGTGTTTCAGGAAGCGCTGCTGTTCAACCGGACGATCGCCGACAACCTGCGCGTCGGCAAGCCGGACGCGACCGAAGCCGAGATGCGGCAGGCGGCGGAACGTGCACAGGCGCTGGAGTTCATCGAACGCGGTGACCTGAAGTTCGAAACCAACGCTGGCGAACGCGGCCGGATGCTGTCAGGCGGCGAACGCCAGCGCCTCTCCATCGCGCGCGCACTGCTGAAGAACCCGCCGATCCTGATCCTGGACGAAGCCACCAGCGCGCTCGACGCCGTCACCGAGGCCAAGGTCAATGCGGCGCTCGACGCCGTGATGGAGGGCCGCACCACGTTCGTGATCGCCCACCGGCTCTCGACCATCCGCAACGCCACCCGGATCCTGGTGTTCAAGGACGGCAAGGTGATCGAAAACGGAACGTTCGACGAACTGGTGGCCAGCGGCGGTCATTTTGCCGATCTCGCCCGGGCCCAATTCATGGTCCAGGAAAATGCCCCACCCGCGCTCGAGGGCAGCGAGCCTTCGCAGATGTGATCGAACACGGCGCGGGATCGCCGAAATTTGGCCCCTTTCGTGCACGACTCCGGAAAAACTCGCCGAAACGTGGGAACCGAGGAATCTCTGTTCGGATCGGCGGGAACAGGATAGGTTTTCGCCGCACCCGAGCCGATTTGCGGTGGACGCCTTTGGATCCAAGCCTGAGACGGCTTGATCGAGAACCACCTGATCGTCGACGATAGGCTTCAAGGACGTCGGGCCAACGCGAAGGCAGGGCGCTCCGCAAAGGACCGGAATCGGACATTGCCTTCTCTGATCGCTCCAGCACGCCAAGCCCTGCTTAGCTGTCTCGCACTCGCGGCCTGCCTTGCCGCGCTTATTGCGCCGCGCCCGGCCAACGCCGAAGCCACCCTCGTCATCGAGGCCGACACCGGCAAGGTGTTGTTCGCCGAGAACGCGACCTACCCCTGGTATCCGGCATCGGTCACCAAGCTGATGACCGCCTATGTGACCCTGAAAGCGATCAAGGACGGCAAGCTGTCGCTCGACAGCATGGTCACGGTGTCGCCGATCGCGGCGAGCCAGGCGCCCTCCAAGATGGGCTTCAAGGCCGGCACGCAGCTCACCGTCGACAACGCCATGAAGATGATGATGGTGAAGTCCGCGAACGACATGGCGGTGGTGCTGGCCGAGGGGGTCGACGGATCGATCGAGGCCTTCGCCGACGACATGAACGCCAATGCGGCTCGCCTCGGGATGACGCAGACCCACTACGTCAATCCAAACGGACTTCCCGCCGACGGGCATGTCACATCCGCGCGGGATCTCGCCATCCTGGCGCGCGCGATCCTGCGCGACCTGCCGGAATACGAATATTTCGTCCATATCCCGGCCATCAAGTTCGGCCGCCGGGTGACGCGCAATTTCAACGGGCTGATCGGGCGTTATCCCGGCGCCGACGGCATGAAGACCGGTTTCATCTGCGCCTCGGGCTTCAACCTCGTAGCCTCGGCCACCCGCAACAACAAGCGGCTGATCGCCGTGGTGCTCGGCGCGTCGTCATCAAGCATGCGCACCTACAAGGCGGCACAGCTGCTGGAGCGCGGGTTCTCCGGCAGCGGCCTCGCCTGGCTGACGCCGTCGCTCGGCACCGTCGACGCCCTGGTGCCGGTCGCGGCCGAGCCGCCCAATCTGCGTGACGACATGTGCGGACCGCATCGCAAACGCCAGCAGGCGCCGGAATCCGATGACGACAACGCCGGGACCGCTTCCAGCGGCGAAGGCGGCGTGTCGCTGTTTGCCGGCCTGCAGGTCGGCCAGGCGAAGGCTGCGGAGCTGCTGGCGGCCGCGCCCGGGCCGGTCGAACCCGTTATCGTCTACACCGGACCGAAGAAGGTCGGCGCAGCCCTGATCGCCACCAATGCGGCGGATGCGGAAAGCCAGACGCCGAAAGCCAAAGGCAAGAAGGGGCGCCTCGCCCGACAGAAGCCGGATGCCAAGCCCGACGCCAAGCAGGCGGCGGACGCCAAGCCCGGCAAGACTGCAAGCGTCAAACCTGCGGCGGACAAGGCCAGCGCCAAGCCGGCCGCTCGGGCGACTGCCGACAAGCCAGCGGCGAAGCCTGTCGCGGGAGCCAAGGGCGCCGCGAAAGGTGATGTCAAAAAACAGGACGCCAAGACCGATCCGGCAGCCAAGCCCAAGAGCAAGAAGGAAAGCAAGGCTGACGGCAAGCCGGTGACCCAGGGCACGACGGTGACCGCTCCCCATACTTGAGCCCAGCGCGCGTCAGGGCTGTCTTCAAGGGCGTTAGATCTAATCTAAGCCGTTATTTTGGCTGGATAAACCGCATCCTCTGATGATCCCGCCCGACTGTCGGCATCGCGGCATGCGACGCCTGCGCACACCGGCTTGCAAGCCTCGGCGGCTTCGCCCAATACTGGCATTCAGCATCAATCCGACCGGCCAGAATGTCGTCGCAAGAACGAGCCGGCAGTCGTCCAAGGAACGAATGAGGGGGAAACATCGTGGATCGTATCTGGCTCAAGAACTATCCCGCCGGCGTGCCTGCCGATATCGACGTCAACCAGTATCCGTCCCTGGTCGCTCTGCTCGAGGAAAGCTTCGCGAAATTTCGCGACCGCAAGGCCTTCATCTGCATGGACAAGGCGATCACCTACGGCGAGCTCGACGAGATGTCGGTGGCGCTTGGCGCCTACCTGCAGAGCAAGGGCCTGCAGAAGGGCGCACGCGTCGCGATCATGATGCCGAACGTGCTGCAGAACCCGATCGCCACCGCCGCGATCCTGCGCGCCGGCTACGCCGTGGTGAACGTCAACCCGCTGTACACCCCGCGCGAACTCGAACATCAGCTCAAGGACTCCGGCGCCGAGGCCATCCTGCTGCTGGAGAACTTCGCCACCACACTGGAAAAGGTCATCGCCAGGACCGGCATCAAGCACGTGATCGTCGGCAGCATGGGCGACCTGCTCGGCTTCAAGGGCATGATCGTCAATTTCGTGGTGCGCCGGGTCAAGAAAATGGTGCCGGCGTTCTCACTGCCGACCGCGGTATCGTTCAATGATGCGCTGTCCGCGGGGCGTCAGCTCAAGATGACCAAGCCCTCGATCGGTCCTGATGACGTTGCCTTCCTGCAATACACCGGCGGCACCACCGGCGTCTCGAAGGGCGCGACGCTGCTTCATCGCAACATTCTCGCCAATGTGCTGCAGAACGATGCCTGGCTGCAGCCGGCACTGCGCAAGCCGCCGGTGGTCGATCAGTTGTTCATCGTCTGCGCGCTGCCGCTGTATCACATCTTCGCGCTGACGGCCTGCTACCTGCTGGCGGTGCGCGCCGGCGGCGTCAATCTTCTGATTCCCAACCCGCGCGATATCGGCGGCTTCATCAAGGAATTGCAGAAGTACCAGGTCAACAGCTTCCCGGCGGTGAACACGCTCTACAACGCGCTGCTGCAGCATCCGGAGTTCAAGAAGGTCGACTTCTCCAAGTTCAAGACCTGTTTCGGCGGTGGCATGGCGGTGCAAAAACCGGTGGCGGAAGCCTGGCTGAAGACCACCGGCTGCGCGCTGTCGGAAGGCTACGGATTGTCGGAGACCTCGCCGACGCTGACTTGCAATCCGGCCGACATCGATCGCTTCAGCGGTTCGATCGGCATCCCGGTGCCCTCGACCTATCTCTCGATCCGGGACGACGACGGCAGGGAATTGCCGCTCGGCGAAGCCGGCGAGATTTGCGCCAAGGGACCGCAGGTGATGGTGGGGTATTGGAACAGGCCGGAAGAAACCGCGAAGGTGATGACCAGTGACGGCTATTTCCGCACCGGCGACATCGGCATCATGGGCGCGGACGGCTTCACCAAGATCGTCGATCGCAAGAAGGACATGATCCTGGTCTCGGGCTTCAACGTCTACCCCAACGAGGTTGAAGAAGTCCTTGCCAGCCATCCCGGTGTGCTGGAATGCGCCGTGATCGGCGTCCCGGACGAAAAATCGACCGAAGCGGTGAAAGCCTTTGTCGTGAAGAAGGACCCCAACGTCACCGCGCAGGACATCATCAAGTTTGCCGGCACCCAGCTCACGAACTACAAGGTCCCAAAGCAGGTCGAGTTCAGGACCGAGCTGCCGAAGACCAATGTCGGCAAGATCCTGCGCCGCGAACTCCGGGACGAAAAACCGAAAATGGCTGCGGCAAGCTGACGCATCGACGAGTCATCTCTGCGAATGAGTGAAAACAGCGAGATCCTTCCCGCCGACATCCTGCGGTTCTGGCGCGACGCCGGCCCGGATCGCTGGTTCACCCGCAGCGATGCGTTCGACGCCGATCTCAAGTCGCGCTTTCTCCCGTTGTGGGAGAAAGCATCGGTCGGCCAGCTCTCGTCATGGGAGGAAACCGCCGACGGCGCGCTGGCACTCGTCATCGTGCTGGATCAGTTTCCGCGCAACATGTTCCGCAACGATCCGCGCACTTATGCGAGCGATCCGCTGGCCCGCGAGGTCGCGCGCCGCGCTATCGCTCGCGGCGCAGACACGAAGGTCGCCCCGGCGCTGCGCTCGTTTTTCTATCTGCCGTTCGAGCATTCGGAGGATGCCGACGATCAGAAAACCTGCGTCGCGCTGTTCAAGGCATCAGGTGATACCGACGGACTGAAGTGGGCGGAGCATCACGCCGAGATCATCAGCAGGTTTGGACGTTTTCCACATCGCAACCTCGTCTTGAATCGAAACACCACGCCGGACGAGCAGTCCTTTCTGGACAGCGGCGGCTTTTCTGGTTGAAATAACGAAGAAGTGATGCGGTGGGTCGCCCGACCAACGCCGCACGGCCCAAGCTGGAGGACCCCCAATGATGTCCCGTCGCACGCGCCTGTCCGGCGCGATCGTTGCCTTGACCCTTGTTGTGACGGCGCTGGCAATGGCGAGCTCTCCCGCCCTCGCGCAACTTGAACTCAAACTGATGGCCCCCGCCGCACCGGGCGGCGGCTGGGATCAAACGGCGCGCGCGATGCAACAGGCACTCGTCGCCGCCGGCATCGCCCGCAGTGTCCAGGTCGTCAACGTCGCTGGCGCCGGCGGCAGTGTGGGGATCGCACAGTTCGTCAACGGCGCCAAAGGCGACGGTAGCCAGATGATGGTGAACGGTTTTGTCATGGTCGGCGCACTGGCCATGAACAAATCGCCGGTGACGCTGGAGCAGGTCACGCCGATTGCCCGCCTGACCGAGGAAACCCAGGTCATCGTCGTGCCGGCGAACTCGCCGATCAAGACCGCGCAGGACCTTGCAGCCGCAGTCAAGGCCGATATCGCCAAGGTGACATTCGCGGGCGGCTCGGCCGGCGGCGTCGATCATGTCATGGCCGCACTGTTCGCAGGCACGATCGGAGCCGACGCGAAGAAGATCAATTACATTCCGTTCTCCGGCGGCGGCGAGTCGCTGGCCGCGATCCTCGGCGCCAAGGTCACCGCGGGTATTTCCGGCTACAGCGAATATGAGGGGCAGATCAAGTCGGGCAAGTTGCGCGCGCTGGGCGTGACGTCGCAACAGCGCATGCCCGGGGTCGATATCCCGACATTCAAGGAGCAAGGCATCGATCTCGTGCTGGCGAATTGGCGCTCCGTTGTCGCCGCCCCCGGCATCACGGCCGAGCAACGCAAGATCTTGAGCGACGCAGTCGAGAAGATGGTCAAGTCCGACGCCTGGAAGGAGATCCTCAAGCAGAAAGGCTGGGATGACGCCTATCTCGCCGGCGACCCGTTCGCCGACTTTCTGAAGACGGAAACCGCGCGGGTGACCGACGTCCTCAAGTCAGTCGGCCTTGTGAAATCATGACATCGGAGGCCTCGCGGCCAACGCCGGTGCGCCGCGCCGATCCGGCCGGTCTCGTCATTGCGTTCGTGCTCGCTGCACTGGCCGGCGTCCTGATCTGGGACGCAAGCCAGCTGCAATCCAACACCGTCTACGGCATGGGTCCGCAGGCGATGCCGATTGTCATCGCGATCGGGCTCATGCTGCTTGCCGCCGGCAACCTGATCGATGCGTTGCGCGGCAAACTGCCGGCGCGCGAAAGCGCCGATCCCAGGTCCGTGCTGCTGATCCTCGGCGGGCTCGCCCTGCTGATCGCCATTATTGGCATCGGCGGCGGTTTCATTCTCGCCACCACCGCGCTGTTCGTGACCACCTCGGCGGCATTCGGCCGGCGCGCGATCCTCACCGACTTCGCGATCGCGTTCGTGCTGACGACCCTGATCTATCTGGCCTTCGACCGCCTGCTGACCTTGAGCCTTCCGGCCGGCCCCCTGGAAAGATTGCTGTAATGGATACCTTCGCCGCTCTTGCACATGGCATGGCGGTTGCCGTGCAGCCCATGAACCTGCTCTACGCCTTGGTCGGTGTGTTTCTTGGCACCGCCGTCGGCGTGCTGCCCGGCATCGGGCCAGCGCTGACGGTCGCTCTGCTGCTGCCGGTGACCTACAAGCTCGATCCCGGCGGCTCGCTGATCATGTTCGCCGGAATCTACTATGGCGGCATGTACGGCGGATCGACCACCGCCATTCTCATCAACACGCCGGGTGAAAGTGCGTCGATGGCGACGGCGCTCGAGGGCAACAAGATGGCCAAGGCCGGCCGCGGCGGCCCGGCTTTGGCAACCTCGGCGATCGGTTCATTCGTCGCCGGGACCCTCGCCACACTCGGCCTCGCGTTCGCGGCGCCGTGGCTGGTGGACGTCGCGGTCCGCTTCGGACCCGAGGATTATTTCGCCCTGATGTGCGTGGCGTTCGTCACCGTGTCGGCGACCTTCGGGGATTCTCCGGTCCGCGGGCTGACAAGCCTGTTCATCGGGCTCACGCTCGGCCTGATCGGCATCGACAAGCTGACCGGCCAGGCGCGCCTGACCTTCGGCGTGCCGGAACTGCTCAATGGCATCGAGGTGACGACGCTCGCCGTCGGCCTGTTCGCGGTGGGCGAAGCGCTCTATGTGGCGTCACGCCGCCATCACACCGAGGAAAAGCTCGAACCGGTGCGCGGCTCGCTGTGGATGACAAGGGAGGATTGGAAACGCTCCTGGAAGCCGTGGCTGCGCGGCACGCTGTTCGGCTTTCCGATCGGCGCCCTTCCCGCCGGCGGCGCGGAAATCCCGACCTTCCTGTCCTACTCAGCGGAAAAGCGCCTGACCAGGCATCCGGAGGAATTCGGCAAGGGCGCGATCGAAGGCGTCGCGGGGCCGGAAGCCGCCAACAACGCCTCTGCCGCAGGCACTCTGGTGCCGCTGCTCACCCTCGGATTGCCGACCTCCGCTACCGCCGCGATGATGCTGGCGGGTTTTCAGCAATACGGCCTCTGTCTCTTATACACATCTCACTCTGGTGCCGCTGCTCACCCTCGGATTGCCGACCTCCGCTACCGCCGCGATGATGCTGGCGGGTTTTCAGCAATACGGCCTCAATCCGGGACCGCTGCTGTTCGCCGAGCGGCCAGACCTGGTATGGGGCCTGATCGCCAGCCTCTTCATCGCCAACGCCATGCTGCTCGTGCTCAACCTGCCGCTGGTCGGATTGTGGGTGAAACTGCTCGCGATCCCGCAGCCGTGGCTCTATGCCGGCATCCTGGTGTTCGCCACCATGGGCACGATTGCCGCAAAACCGTCGGTCGTCGAACTGTCCATGCTGGCGGGCTTCGGGGTACTGGGATTCCTGATGCGCAGGTTCGATTTTCCGATCGCCCCCGTGGTCGTGGGCCTCATCCTCGGACCGATCGCCGAAAGCCAACTGCGCCGCGCGCTGGCGATCAGCCTTGGCGATCCCATGACCATGCTGCAGAGCCCGATGTCGGCGACACTGCTCGCCATCGCAACGATTGCCCTGCTGGCCCCGTTTGTGCTGAAAGGCATGGGACGGTTCAAGGCGAATGAAGATTAGAGTTGTTTCCATTCTGATTGAATCGAACTGGAACGTAAGAGTCTTGAGTTGACGCGTTGTCTTGACGCAAATCGGTGTCCACTTCGCTCGACAACTCGCTAGTATCATTCCCCAAGACAACCCGTTCGTGAGAAGACTGCCCCATGACGCTTCCTCACCCCGCCCCCAAGCGCATCGCTATCGCCGGCCTCGGCGCCATCGGCTTGCGTATCGCGGAGGCCATAGACAAGGACCTGCCCGGCTGCGAGCTAGTGGCCGTCTCCGCCAACAATCGCGACAAGGCTCGCGAACGGCTCGCGCATCTGTCACGCCCGGTTCCCGTGGTCGGCATTGAGGAATTGGAAGCGCTCGCCGATATCGTTATCGAATGCGCGCCTGCCGCCCTGCTACCGGCCATTGCCGAGCCGTTCCTGCGCGCCGGCAAGACGGTGATCGTGCTCAGTGCCGGTGCGATCCTCAGCCATGAGGGGCTGATCGAGCTCGCGCGCCGGCATGGCGGCCAGATCGTGGTGCCGACCGGCGCGCTGCTCGGGCTCGACGCGGTGGCCGCTGCGGCCGAAGGCAACATCAAGTCGGTGCGGATGATCACCCGCAAGCCGGTGCAAGGCCTGCTCGGGGCACCCCATCTCGTGAAACACAACATCACAATCGAGGGGATCAAGGAGCCGATGCGGGTGTTCAGCGGCACCGCGCGCGAAGCCGCCATCGGCTTTCCGGCCAACCTCAATGTCGCGGTGGCGCTGTCGCTCGCGGGCATCGGCCCTGACCGGACCGTTCTCGACATCTGGGCCGACCCGGCGCTGACACGCAACACCCACACCATTGAGGTCGACGCCGATTCCGCCAGTTTCTCGATGACCATCGAGAACGTGCCCAGCGAGAACCCCAAGACCGGCCGCATCACCGCGCTCTCGGTGATCTCCTATCTGCGCAAGATGCGGGCGCCACTGCGCGTCGGTTCCTGACATGCCGGCCGGCAACCCGGGCAGGATGCCGTCCGCGACCGGCCCGGCCTCGCTCCGTCCAACCAAATCTTAACGAAGGGTTGATAAGCCTCACTCCGCCGAAAAACCGGCGGAGCGATTGACATTGGCCGTGATCGACACCGAAACCACGCCTTCCAGCCAGATCAGCCTGGTCGCGCGCCTGCGTGCGCTTGTCAGCGGCGGCGAAACCCACGAGGCCTCGGTCACCAAGCGTCTCGCCGGAACCATCTTCATCATCCGGGTGTTCAGCGCCGGGCTTGCGTACCTGTCGCAAGTGCTGCTGGCCCGCTGGATGGGCGGCTCCGATTACGGCATCTACGTGTATGTCTGGACCTGGGTGCTGCTGCTCGGCAGCATGATGGACTTCGGGATCGCCGTATCGGCGCAAAAGCTGATCCCGGAGTACCGCGCGGCCGGTGAACACGCCCTGCTTCGCGGCTTCCTGTCCGGCAGCCGATGGCTGACGTTTGCTGTCTCCTCCGTGGTGTCGCTGCTGCTGGCCGGCACTGTCGACCTGTGCTCACCCTGGATCAATGCCGACACCGTCGTGCCGCTCTACATCGGCTGCCTGACGCTGCCCGCTTTCGTGGTCGCCAATGTCCAGGACGGCTTGGCGCGGTCGCATGACTGGATGCGATTGGGCTTGATGCCGCAATTCGTGGTGCGCCAATCCCTGATCATCGGTTTCACCGCCGGTGCATTCGTGCTCGGTTTGAAGCTGTCCGCCGTCGACGCCATGCTGGCCAGCGTCGCCGCGGTCTGGATCGCCATGATCGGGCAGATGATCGCACTGAACCGGCGGCTGCCCACCACCGTCGACTCCGGCCCCAAGGCCTACGCGATCCGAAGCTGGCTTGCAGTCTCGTTGCCGATCATGCTGGTCGAGAGCTTCTATCTGCTGCTGTCCTATACCGACGTGCTGATGCTGCAGCAGTTCCGCTCGTCCGAAGACGTCGGTGTCTATTTCGCTGTTGTGAAGACGCTGGCGCTGGTGTCGTTCATTCATTACGCAATGTCGGCCACCACGGCGCATCGTTTCAGCGAGTACCATGCCTCCGGCGACACCGAGCGACTGTCGGCCTACGTCGCGCACGCCATCAAATGGACGTTCTGGCCGTCGCTTGCGGCAACGCTGCTGCTGCTGGCGTTCGGCGAACCGCTGCTCTGGCTGTTCGGCCCGCAATTCACCGGCGGCTACGGCATCATGTTCGTCGCGGCGATCGGCCTGGTCGCCCGCTCGGCGATCGGCCCTGTCGAGCGCCTGCTCAACATGCTGGGGCACCAGCACGTCTGCGCACTGGCCTACGCACTGGCCTTTGTGATGAATGTCGTGCTGTGCCTGCTGCTGGTACCCCGCCATGGCGGCTACGGCGCGGCGGCTGCGACCTCGCTGTCGCTGATCTTCGAGACGGTGCTGCTGTTCTGGATCACGCGCCGGCGTCTCGGGCTGCACGTGTTCGCGTTCGGGAAGTCCCGGCCGTAAAAAAGCCTGACCCAGCACAGCCGGATCAGGCTTCGCGTCACGTAAAATGCGGCGGTTACTCGGCGGTCCAGCCGCCGTCGATCGACAGGTTCGAGCCGGTGATCTGGGCCGCGTCGTCGCTGCAGAGATAAACCATAAGCGCCGCCACCTGCTCCGAGGTCACAAACTCCTTGGTCGGCTGGGCGTCGAGCAGCACGTCATTGATGACCTGCTCCTTGGTCATGTTGCGCGCCTTCATCGTCTCCGGGATCTGGTGTTCGACCAGCGGCGTCCAGACGTAGCCCGGGCTGACGCAGTTACAGGTGATCTTGGAGGTCGCGACTTCCAGCGCTACCGTCTTGGTCAGGCCGGCGATGGCGTGTTTGGCCGAGACATAGGCCGACTTGAACGGCGAAGCCACCAGCGAGTGCGCGGACGCCGTGCTGATGATGCGGCCCCACTGCCGCTTCTTCATACCGGGCACCGCGGCGCGGATGGCGTGGAATGCCGACGACAGATTGATCGCGATGATCGCATCCCACTTTTCGATCGGGAATTCCTCGATCGGCGAAACGAACTGGATGCCGGCGTTGTTGACCAGGATGTCGACCGAGCCGAATGTTTTCTCGCCGAGCGCGACGAATTCGGCGATTTCCGCCGGTTTGGTCATATCGGCCGGCGAATAAACGCACTTCACCCCGAAATCGGTTTCGATGCCTGCGCGCTCCTTCTCGATCGCAGCCGCGTCGCCCATGCCGTTGATGACGATATTGGCGCCCGCCTTTGCCATCGCACGCGCGATCGCGAGGCCGATGCCGCTGGTCGAACCGGTCACCGCTGCCGTTCTGCCTTTCAAGTCCACCATACTCAGCTCCTTGTTATTCACCCGGTTGGGAAGAATCCTCGCCGGTGAGATCGTAAGTCACCATGGTTTCGCCGTTCTGCGGTCGCTGCAGCCATTCGGGATGGCGCATCGAGCGATCGACGTCGGTCTCGCCGGCCGTCCAGTGCTCCTGCATCGCGAAGTGCGAGAAATCGTAGTCCTTCGACGAGGTCTCGAAATTCTTGCTCTTGTAGATCAGGTGCACGACGGTGACGGTGTTTTCCTTCGCCGCCTCGTTCAGGAACCTGACGTCGGGATCGTTCTGCAGATCGCCGGGCAACTTCGCAATCAGGCGCCGCACAGCCAGGCGTGCGTCGTGGATCTTTTTGTTCATATCCGTGTTCAGCCGCGTCCGGCTGGAATAGCGGATGTCCTTCTCGCGCTCCGCCGCCTCGAGCAGCGTGGTCGGCAGCCGCCCGCGGGCACTGAACAGATCCACCTGGAAGATCAGCAGGTCGTTTCTGTATTCTTCCTCAAGCACGTAATCGAGCGGGGTATTGGAGGCGACGCCGCCGTCCCAATAATATTCGCCGTCGATTTCGATGGCCGGAAAGCCCGGCGGCAAGGCGCCCGACGCCATGATGTGCTCGGGCCGTATGATCTGCTTGGTGTTATCAAAATAAGTGAAGTTGCCGGTCTTGACGTTGACGGCGCCGACACTCAGGCGCGTCGCCTTCGCATTGATGCGGTCGAAGTCGACCAGCCGTTCCAGCGTTTCGCGCAGCGGCGCGGTGTCGTAGTAGCTCAGCGATTGCTCGCTGCCGAGCGGCCACAGCGGCGCCGGTGGAATCCGCGGCATGAAGAAGCCGGGAACGCCGAACGTCGCGATCAGCGCCGCACTGGTCTCGTTGAACAGCGAGCGCGCCTGATCACCGGCGATCAACGGTTGCCAGGCAACCTGCGCCGACACCAGATCCCAGAACTCCCGCAGCTTCGCCAGCCGCTTCTCTTTCGGATTGCCGGCAATGATCGCGGAGTTGATGGCGCCGATGGAAATGCCGGCAACCCAGTCCGGCTCGAAATCATGATGGCAAAGCGCCTGATAGGCCCCCGCCTGATATGAGCCGAGCGCACCGCCGCCTTGCAGAACGAGAACGCGCTGCGCGTCGGCCGGCTTGGTTGGGGCGGGTGGTGACGAAGACGAATGAGAATCCATGAAAAGCCAACGAATGAGAATGCGTTATAACGGCTATCAGCGTGGCGTCAGTTCACCATATCGTCAATCGGCTCCTGTTCGAGTCCGGCAAGAATCGCATCAAAGGCGGGTTATTTGCTGTCGGGTGCCGCAAGAATGAGCGTCCAGAACACCTTGTATTTGGTATTCGGAGCATAACTCGCCGCAATGCCCAGTTTTGTGACACCGCCGTTCAGCATATTGGCCCGATGGGGCGGCGAGTCKCGCCAGCCCGAGAAGGCTTCCGCCAGCGTATGATACCCGGCGGATACGTTTTCRACCGCCACCTTGGCRTCATAGCCCGCGGCCTTGATCCGCTGGCCGAGCGACCCCGTCACATTGTGGTCGAGCTTGTTGCGGCTGGCCATGGCCTGGGACTGGGCTTCGGCAGCCTGCATCAGCACCGGATCAACCTGGACCGCGCCAAGCCCGTTGTTCTGCCGGTAGCCGGAAATCATCGAGGCCGCCACATTGGCGTCGAGCTTGGCGCCGCCATGGGCCATGCTGAGATAGAAGGCGGGCTGTTCCGGCGGGATGTCGCGATCGGCGGCACAGCCGCTCAGCACAAAAACGCCGGCCAGGATCGAGACCGCCAAGGTCGCGCGCAACATACGATTTTCCCCCGCGCGGCCCCAAAACCGCCATTCAGGATTCGTTGTTGCACACCAACCGTGGCTGAATAGTGAACGGCCGAGGTTCCGGCGCAGGCAGGCCGACGCGGATCGAGTTGTCTGTCAGTGCCTTTTCATCAGGCCGAAGCGCCGAAAATCCGATAGCGCTTCGGCTGCAATCCAACGACGTCGCCTGGCTTCAGGTCGCGATCGCGCGGCGCATCGATTTCGATCAGCGTTTCGTCGCCATCGGTCTGCAGCGCAATGTCGGCGCGCTGGGTGGGACCGAAGGCTCGGACATGCTTCACCGCCCCCTGCAACGCCCCGCTGCCTGCCGGGCCGACCACCACATCGTGCCGCCGGATGAACAGCCGCGAGGGCCCGGAGACAGCATCCCGGGATTCGATATTGAGCACCCTGTCACCGAGGCGGATGCGGCCGTCGCTGACCTGCACCGGCAGCACGATGGACTCGCCGATGAAGCCGTGCACGAACGCCGTGGCGGGATTGTCGTAGACGTCGCTGGGCGAGCCGATCTGCTCGATCCTGCCCTTGTCCATCACCACCACGCGGTTGGCGACTTCGAGCGCTTCTTCCTGGTCGTGGGTGACGAAGATCGAGGTGACATGGATCTCGTCGTGCAGTTGCCGCAGCCAGCGCCGCAGTTCCTTGCGCACCTTGGCGTCAAGTGCGCCGAACGGCTCGTCGAGCAGCAGGATGCGCGGCTCGATCGCCAGTGCCCGCGCCAGCGCAATACGCTGGCGCTGACCACCGGAGAGCTGGCTCGGATAACGATTGGCCAGCCAGTCGAGCTGCACCAGGTCGAGCAGTTCCTTGACACGCCTGCGGATGTCGGCCTCGCTCTTGCGTACCGCGCGCGGCTGCACGCGCAGGCCGAATGCGACATTCTCGAACACGCTCATGTGGCGGAACAGCGCATAGTGCTGAAACACGAAACCGACATGACGCTCGCCGGCGCCACGCGCCAGCGCATCCTCGCCATCGAAACTGACACTGCCGGTGTCAGGCCAGTCGAGGCCGGCGATGATCCGCAGCAGCGACGTCTTGCCGGAGCCCGACGGCCCGAGCAGCGCCAGCAACTCGCCGGTATCGACCTTCAGATCGACATTGTCCAGAGCCGCGAAGGACCCGTACTTCTTTACGATGTTGCGGACTTCAATCGTCACGTGATTGCGTTCCTTCTTCGAGCTGTCCTTCGAGAACCGTCTTCACGATCAGCGTGATCAACGCCAGGAACGCGAGCAGTGAAGCGATCGCGAACGCCGCCACCAGTTGGTACTCGTTATAGAGAATTTCGACCAGCAGCGGCATGGTGTTGGTTTCGCCGCGAATGTGCCCGGACACCACCGATACGGCGCCGAACTCGCCCATCGCGCGCGCGTTGCACAACAGCACGCCGTACAGCACGCCCCATTTGATATTCGGGAACGTCACCCGCCAGAACGTGCGCCAGCCTGATGCACCCAACGAGATCGCCGCTTCTTCTTCCTGGGTTCCCTGTTCCTGCATCAGCGGGATCAGCTCGCGCGCGACGAAAGGGAAGGTCACGAAGGTGGTGGCGAGGATAATGGCCGGCGGCGCGAACAGGATCTGCAGATTATGCTCCTGCAGCCACGGTCCCAGATAGCCCTGCGCGCCGAACAGCAGCACGAACACCAGGCCGGAAATCACCGGGCTCACCGAAAACGGCAGATCGATCAGGGTGATCAGCAGCGTCTTGCCCCGGAATTCGAATTTTGCGATCGCCCAGGCGGCCGCCAGGCCGAATACCAGATTGAGGCTGACGGAGATCGCGGCCGTCACCAGTGTCAATTCGATCGCGGCGAGCGCCTCCGATCCCGACAACGCCGAGAGATACTCGCCGACGCCTTTCGAGAACGCCGTGGTGAACACCAGCAGCAACGGCAGCACCACGAAAATCGACAGGAAGGTGACGGCAAAGCCGATGATCGCCACGCGAACCCAGCGCGGCTCGGTGCGCGTGTTCGCCTGCGCCCATGGCGCCGTCCGAACGGCGACCGGCGCCTCGCTCTCGGTGGCGGGCGCGGTCTCGGCTGATACGGGACGTGTGTCAACAAGGGTCATGGCGCATTCAACTGATGGCCGCCGCGCGGACCTGTGCCCAGCGCTGGATGCGATTGATCATGAAGATGATCAGGAAAGCCACGACCAGCATGACAACCGCGATCGCGGTCGCATCGGCGTAGCGGAACTCCGACAGGCGGATCACGATCAGCAGCGGTGCGATCTCCGAGACGTTGGGCAGGTTACCGGCAATGAAGATCACCGAGCCGTATTCCCCGACCGCGCGCGCGAATGCCAGCGCAAAGCCGGTGAGGATCGCCGGCGTCAGGCTCGGCAGGATCACACGGGTGATGATCTGCCAGCGATTGGCGCCAAGACTGGCAGCGGCCTCTTCGAGTTCGACTTCGAGATCGATCAGCACCGGCTGCACCGTACGCACCACGAACGGAATGCCGATGAAGATCATCGCCACGAAAATGCCTGTTGGCGTGAACGCCACCTTGATGCCGAGCGACGCCAGCGGGGCACCGAGCCAGCCCTTCTCGGCAAACAGCGCCGTCAACGCCACGCCAGCGACCGCGGTTGGCAGCGCAAACGGGATGTCGACGATGGCATCGAACAGACGCTGGCCGGGAAAGCGATACCGCACCAGCGCCCACACCACGATCACGCCGGCGATGAGATTGACGATCGCGGCCGCAAAGGCCAGTCCGAACGAGATCATCAAGGCGTGCAGGGTTCGCGGGCTGGTGACGATGGTGATGAACTGCGCCAGCGACAGCTCAGTGGTCTTGATGAACAGGCCCGCGAGCGGAATCAGAATCAAGATAGAGAGCCAGGTCAGGGTCAGACCCATGGTCAGACCGAACCCCGGCAACACGCTCCGTCTCGATGCTCCGCTCACGATGCCCCTCTAACCTTACGAATGATCAGTTCTTGTAAATCTGGTCGAACACGCCGCCATCGGCGAAGTGATCCTTCTGCGCCTTGGTCCAGCCGCCGAACACATCGTCGATGGTGAACAGATCCACCTTCGCGAAGGCATCGGCATACTTCTTCGCAACATCTGGATCACGTGGGCGATAGAAATTGCGCGCAGCAATCTCCTGGCCTTCCTTGGTGTACCAGTACTTCAGATACGCCTCGGCAGTTGCGCGCGTACCCTTCTTGTCGACAACCTTGTCGACGACGGTCACCGGCGGCTCCGCCAGGATCGACAGCGACGGCACCACGATCTCGAACTTGTCCTTGCCGAATTCCTTGACCGCGAGATAAGCCTCATTCTCCCAAGCCAGCAGCACGTCACCGACACCGCGTTCCACGAACGTCACGGTCGAGCCGCGGGCGCCGGTATCCAGCACCGGCACGTTCTTGAAGATATTGCCGACGAATTCCTTTGCCTTCGCTTCCGAGCCGTACTTCTTCAGCGCGTAGCCCCAGGCGGCGAGATAATTCCAGCGGGCACCGCCGGATGTCTTGGGATTTGGCGTGATGACGCTGACGCCGGACTTGATGATGTCGTCCCAATCCTTGATGCCCTTGGGGTTGCCCTTGCGAACCAGGAACACGATGGTCGAGGTATAGGGCGACGAATTCTGCGGCAGCCGCTTCTGCCAGTCCTTGTCGAGCAGGCCCTTGCCGGCGATCGCATCGATGTCATAGGCCAGCGCCAGCGTCACCACGTCGGCCTGCAGACCGTCGATCACGCTGCGGGCGGACGCACCGGAACCGTTGTGCGACTGCTTGATCTCAACGCTCTTCCCGGTGTCTTTCTGATACGCGGCGGCAAAAGCCTTGTTGAAGTCCACATACAGCTCGCGCGTCGGGTCGTACGAGACGTTCAGCAATGAAATATCGGCGGCAAACGCCGACCCCGCCCAGATGACACCCGCGATGACGGGGAGAATACGACGCAGCATCTCAATCTCCATTCAGCTCGACGACGTAATCGTCATCGGAAGCGCGGATCAAACTCCGGGAGAAGCCTGTTCAAGTCAACGAAACCGGATTTCATTCTTCATAACGATGTTGGATCAACATGCTATGAAGTTGCGATGGTATGAATGCCGCATTCCGTCTTGTCGCGGCCGCGCCAGCGACCGGCACGGGCGTCCTCGTCATCCTCGCTGCGGCTTGTGCAAGGCATACACCCCACCGAGCGGAATCCGGATGCGACAAGAGGATGCGGCGGCAGGTTCGCCGCCTTGAAAATGGCTTCGAGCGCCTCCGGCGTGGCATTGGCCAACGGATTGAATTTCAGGCGCACGCCATCGGCTTCCACCACCGGAAGATCCGCACGCAAGCCGCCCTGAAAGCGCTTGCGCCCGTTGATCCAGGCATCGAACGGCTGCAACGCCCGCGCCAACGGTTCGACCTTGCGGATCCGGCAGCATTCATCCGGATTGGAGAACCACAGGTCACGATCGGGATCCTGCTCGGCAAGATTGTCCGGCAGCGGGTGGATGGTGCGCACGTCGCGCAGGCCGAGCTGGCGGATCAGCGCGTCGCGGTAATCCAGGGTTTCCTGAAACAGCCAACCGGTATCGAGAAACACCACCGGAATTGCCGGATCGACATCGGCGACGATTTTCAACAGCACCGCGGATTCGGTGCCGAACGACGACACCACCGCAAGCTTGTCGCGGCCGACCGTCCGCAGCGCCCGAGCCACGATCTCCGCCGGCGACGCGTCGGCGAGACTGCGGTCGAGATCTGCGGCCGACGGCATCGCCGCCTGCTGCGCTGCATCGCGCGACTGCGTCACAACCCCGTTCATGGCCGCGCGGCTTCCGCCAAATGCGACAGCCGCTGGCGGGCAGCGGTTTCGCGACCGTCACCGGTGGGCTGGTAGAACACCGAATAACGCTGCGCGACCTTGGCGAAGGCCTCCGCATCGCTGGTCTTCTTGACTTCGAAGGCGTCGAAGCCCGCGCGCAGCATGAACACGAACTGGTCGCGCAGCACCTGCCCGGTGGCCCGCAGCTCGCCGCCGAAGCCGAAGCGTTCGCGCAGCAGGCGGCCCTGCGAATAGGCACGACCGTCACGGAAGGTCGGGAACACCAAAGCGATCGCAGCCAGGCGATCGAGGTACGGCGACAATTCCGCAATCGGCTTGTTGTTGGGCCAGATCACGCCGACTTTGCCGTTGCGCTTCAGCACGCCTTCCGGATCGACCAGAAAGCGCGCTGCCGGAAGCAGCACGGCGCCATCGGGAATTGAATCCTCATCGGCCACCCGCACGAAGTCGTCGGTGACGATGGTGTTGCCCTTAACGAGTGGCATAGACACGCTCCTTGAACGGCTCGACGCCGAGGCGCTTCACCGTATCGACAAACAATTCATCGGGCCGTGCACGCAGTGCGAGATAGGCCTCGACGATATCCTCAACGACGTCAGCGACTTCCGCATACGGCACCGCGGGTCCGATCAGCGTCCCGACCACCGCGTTCTCGTCGGCCCGACCACCGATGGTGATCTGGTAGAATTCCTCGCCGTTCTTCTCCACGCCGAGAATACCGATGTGGCCGACATGATGGTGCCCGCAGGCGTTGATGCAGCCGGAGATGTTGACATGGAGCCGGCCGATCATGGCGGCAAGCTCATGATTGGCGAACCGCCGCGTCAGTTCCTGCGCGATCGGGATTGAACGCGCATTGGCGAGCGAGCAGTAATCCAGCCCCGGACAGGCGATGATATCGGTGACCAGATTGACGTTGGGGGTGGCGACGCCGATCTTGTCGAGCGCGCGCCACAGCGCCGGCAGATCGCGCTTGGCGACATTGGGCAAAGCCAGGTTCTGCTCATGGCCGACGCGAAGCTCACCGAACGAGTAACGATCGGCGAGATCGGCAATGGCGTCCATCTGCTCGGCGGTGGCGTCACCGGGAGGACCACCGACCGGCTTGAGCGACAGCGTCACGATCGCGTAGCCCGGCTCCTTGTGCGGAGCGACCGAGTTCTGCAGCCAGGCCGTGAAACGCGGGTCGGTCGCCTTCTTCAGCTCGTCCGGCGCATCGGACAGCTTCTCGTACGTCGGATAGCTGAAGCGCGACCGGATATCCTCGACCATGGCGTCGTCGATCAGGAGCGCGCTGTCGCGGATTAGCGCCCACTCGGCCTCGACATCCCTGGCAAAGGCCTCGACACCCAGTTCGTGGACCAGGATCTTGATCCGCGCCTTGTAGATGTTGTCGCGGCGGCCGTACTGATTGTAGACACGCAGAATCGCCTCGACATAGCTGATGATGTCTCGGGCATGTACGAACGGCTTGATACTCTTGCCGATGAACGGGGTGCGGCCGAGTCCGCCACCGACCAGCACTTCGAAACCGGTTTCGCCCTTGTCGTTCTTGAGGATGCGCAGGCCGATGTCATGGACCTTGATCGCAGCGCGATCGTGGTCCGACGCGGTGATCGCGATCTTGAACTTGCGCGGCAGGAACGAGAATTCCGGATGCAGCGTCGTGTACTGGCGCAGCACCTCGGCCCAGACCCGCGGATCCTCGATTTCACCCGGCGCCACGCCCGCCCACTGGTCGGTGGTGATGTTGCGGACGCAATTGCCGCTGGTCTGGATCGCATGGATCCCGACCTCGGCGAGGTCTTCCATGGCATCCGGCAGTTCGGCGAGCTTGATCCAGTTGTACTGGATGTTCTGCCGGGTGGTGAAATGACCATAGCCGCGATCGTACTTGCGCGCCACATGCGCCATCCGCCGCAACTGCTTCGACGACAGCGTGCCATAGGGAATGGCGACACGGAACATGTAGGCGTGCAGCTGCAGATAGACGCCGTTCATCAGGCGCAGCGACTTGAACTCATCCTCGCTCAGCTCGCCAGCCAGGCGGCGCTGCACCTGATCGCGAAACTCGGAGACGCGTTCATTGAGGAAAATACGGTCGATGTCGTCGTATGCGTACATGATCGAGAAGCCTTACGCGGAAACCAGGAGATCGATGGTGACACCGTCCTTGCGGATATGTTCACGCAGATTGCCCGGCGCAATCTTGCCGTCGCCGGAAACGTCGACCGGAGCGATATAGGGACCAACCGCGCCGAGGTCATCGGCATTGGCTTCCGCCAGCAGTGCCCGCGCCGCGTCGGCGTTGCGCACGATGGCGGCGTCGGACAGGTGTACCGACCAGCCATGACCGGTGGTGCGATAGATCACCACCCCATCGCTGGTGCGATTGGCCGTCACGATCGATGGTCCCGTGATCTTGATTTTCTGTTGCAGCGGAGAGGTCATTCGGCGGCAATCCCAAAATTGGAGAGAAGCTGTGTCAAATCTGCATTTCGCCATGGCGCCGAGCGGGCGACCACGTCGCCGATCACGAGAATGGCGGGGCCCTTGTCGACCTGCGCGGCGAGGGCGGGAAGATTGTCGAGAATACCGACGACGGCCTTGGCATCGGGGCGGGTCGCGCGTGCGAACACGCCGACCGGCGTCCGAGGCGATCGACCGGCCGCAAGCAGCCCGGCGCGGATCGCCGGTGCCGCGGTCATGCCCATATAGACCACAACCGTCATTTTCACGTCGGTCAACGCCGACCAGTCGACGGCTTCGGCATCGCGCACCTTGTGCGCGGTCAGGAAGGTGATGCGCAGGGCTTCGCGGCGGAATGTCAGCGGCACTTCGGATTCCGCAGCCGCGCCGAGACCCGCGGTGATGCCAGGGATCACCGCATACGGCACGCCGGCGTCGCGCAGGGCCGCGACCTCCTCGCCTCCGCGACCGAAGATAAAGGGATCGCCGCCTTTCAGGCGCACCGCGCGCTGGCCTTTCCGCGCGGCTTCGATCAGCAAACGGTTGACGGCATCCTGGCCGATGCCGGGCTTGCCGACCCGCCGGCCGACCGACACCAGCGCAGCATCGCGCCGCGCACGATCGAGCACTTCGGCTGACACCAGATCGTCATAGAAGATCACGTCTGCGTCCTGCAGGGCCCGCAGCGCCTTGATGGTCAGGAGGTCAGGATCGCCGGGGCCCGCGCCAACCAGAGTGACAAAGCCGGACGCCTGCCGCATGGCATAGTCAGACGGATCGGCGATCGCCCTGAGCGCCTGTTCGGCCTCGTTGACGCGCCCCGCCAGCACGGCCGCACCGATCGGCCCGTCGACGATCCGCTCCCAGAAGCGGCGGCGTGACGGCATGTCCGCCACGCGCTCGCGGATGGTGGTCCGCCAACGCCCGATAAAAGCGGCGAGATCGCCGATGCGCGCCGGCAGCACCGCCTCGATGCGCTCGCGCACGCGCCGCGCCACCACCGGAGAGGCGCCGCCGGTGCCAACGGCGACAACCACGTCGCCGCGATCCACGATCGCCGGGAAGATGAAAGTCGAGTGCGCGAGTTCGTCCATCACATTGACGGGAATGCCGGCTGCGCGCGCGCGCGCGGCCATGGCATGACCGGTCACACCGGCGCCGGCGCAGATCACAGCAATGACATTTGTCAGATCGGCCGACAGCGGATCCGTGTCGGACTGCTCGATAGTGCCGGTTGCGGCGTCAGGTGAACTCGCATCATACTGTCCGTCGAGGGCGTGCCAGCGCACGCGCGCGCCGGCGGCCAGCAGCAGGCGCAACTTGGCCTGAGCAAGCTCGCCCGCGCCCACCAGAAGAATAGGGCCGGCTTGCAGATCGAGGAACACCGGTAGAAAGCGCATCGACACTCCGCTTCCCCAATTGCGGGGTTGACTGGAATTATTTTCTATATATGTATCTCTACGAGCTCGCAAAGAGAAAATTATTTCTTCTATGTTGCGATGCAATCTTAGAATTTCGTACTCCAAAGGCCAAGAGCAAGAGGCGGTTCTTCTCTCGGCCCTTCCGGGGGTCGATGACTTGCTGTACCCGCTAGGCCGATGCGGGTTGAACGAAAGACGTCACCATGGACCATCTCGACGAACTTGAGGCCCAGAGCATCTACATCTTCCGCGAGGCGTTCGCCCGGCTGAAGAAGCTGGCTTTGCTGTGGTCGCTCGGCAAAGACTCCAATGTGATGATCTGGCTCGCCCGCAAGGCGTTCTTCGGCAAGGTCCCGTTCCCCGCGCTGCACGTCGATACCGGAAAGAAGTTTCCGGAAATGTACGCCTTCCGCGACCATTACGGCGCCGAGTGGGGACTCGATCTGAAAATCGAACCCTGCCCGCCGATCGACGCAGTCGATCCGACGCTGCCGCCGGCCGCGCGCTCCGCCGCCCGCAAGACCGAAGGCCTCAAGATGGCGCTGGCGAAGTATGGCTTCGACGGCCTGATCGCCGGCATCCGTCGCGACGAAGAGGCGACCCGCGCCAAGGAGCGCGTGTTCTCGCCGCGCGGCACCGAGGGCGGCTGGGACGTCCGCGATCAGCCGCCGGAATTCTGGGACCAGTTCAACGCCTCGCCGCCGCAGGGCGCCCATCTGCGCGTGCACCCGATCCTGCACTGGACCGAAGCCGACATCTGGGCCTACACCCAGCGCGAAAACATCCCGATCATTCCGCTGTACCTGTCGCAGAACGGCAAGCGCTATCGCTCGCTGGGCGACCAGGACATCACCTTCCCGGTGGCGTCGCAGGCCTCCAACATTCCGGAAATCCTGCGAGAGCTCGCCAGCACCAAGGTGCCGGAGCGCGCCGGTCGCGCGCTGGACCATGAAACCGAAGATGCCTTCGAGCGCCTGCGCGTCTCGGGCTACCTCTGATCAGGCTGTGAGCATGACCATCGCCGTTTCCAATCTCGTCGCTACCCCGGCTGCCGCCGCGGAACGTCCGCAGGTCCGCATCGTCATCGTCGGCCATGTCGATCACGGCAAGTCGACCCTGGTCGGCCGCCTGCTGCATGAAACCGGCAGCCTGCCCGACGGCAAGCTCGAAATGCTGAAAGCCGTCAGCGCACGGCGCGGCATGCCGTTTGAATGGTCGTTCCTGCTCGACGCACTGCAGACCGAACGCGACCAGGGCATCACCATCGACACCACCCAGATCCGCTTCCGCACCAACTCGCGCGACATCGTCCTGATCGACGCGCCGGGCCATGCGGAATTCCTGCGCAACATGATCACCGGCGCCTCGCAGGCCGATGCCGCGGTGCTGATCATCGACGCGGCGGAAGGCGTGCGCGACCAGACCCGCCGGCATGGCTATCTGCTGCATCTGCTCGGCGTCCGCCAGGTTGCCGTCGTCATCAACAAGATGGACCGCGTCGACTTTTCCAAGGCACGTTTCGACGAGATCAGCGCCGAGATTTCCGCGCATCTGACCGGCCTCGGCGTGACGCCGACCGCCATCGTTCCGATTTCCGCGCGCGACGGCGACGGCGTTGCGGCACGCACGCCGGCCATCGGTTGGTATTCCGGCCCGACCGTGGTGGAAGCGCTGGATGCGCTGACACCGGCGCGGCGGCTCGATGAACTCGCGCTGCGGCTGCCGATCCAGGCCATCTACAAGTTCGACGACCGCCGCATCATCGCCGGCCGGATCGAATCCGGTAATCTGATCGCCGGGGAAGAGATCGTGATCATGCCGGCCGGCAAGATCGCGAAGATCAAGAGCGTCGAAAGCTGGCCGACCACGCCGCTGACGACGCGGCAGGGCGCCGGCCGTTCGGTCGGCATCACGCTCGACCGCGAGCTGTTCCTGGAGCGCGGCGACATCATCGCTCATGCCTCTGAAACACTGCGCGACACCCGCCGGCTGCATGCCCGGGTGTTCTGGCTGCACGACCAGCCGCTGAAGGCCGGAGCCACCATACTGGTGCGTCTCGGCACCAAGGAAACCCGCGCCACTGTCGTCGCCATCGAGAACGCCGTCGATCCCGGCGAATTGTCCAGCGTCGGCACCCAGGAGATCGCCCGCAATCATGTCGGCGAAATCGATATCTCGCTGGCGCAGCCGATTGCGGCCGATCCCTACGCCGAAAACGCCCGCACCGGCCGCCTGGTGATCGAGGTCAATGGCCGCATCGCCGGCGGCGGCCTCGTGCTCAGCGTCGATGCCGGGCAGCGTGCTGTTCCCATCGACATCGTGCCGGTGGAATCCGCGCTGCGCCCCGACGAGCGCTCGGCGCGCTACAGCCATGGCGGCGCCGTGGTCTGGCTGACCGGTTTGCCGGGCTCGGGAAAATCGACGCTGGCCCGCGCGCTGGAGCGCAAGCTGTTCAGTCGCGGCGGCTCGCCGATCCTGCTGGACGGCGACACCATGCGCGCCGGCCTGAACAGCGACCTCGGCTTCTCGCCGCACGATCGCACCGAAAACATCCGCCGGCTGGCGGAGATCGCCACGCACCTCGCCCGCAATGGCCACATCGCCATCGTTGCTGCAGTGTCGCCGTCGGCGAACGATCGCGCCCAGGCGCGCCGCATCGCCGATGATCTGTTCCACGAGGTCTACGTGGCGACGCCGGCGGAAGTCTGCGAAAGCCGCGATCCCAAGGGACATTACGCCAAGGCGCGCGCCGGCAGCCTGCCGAGCTTCACCGGCATCGCGCGGGATTATCAGCCGCCGACCAATGCCGATCTCAGCATCGACACCACCGATCGCACGATCGCGGACGCGGCTGATGACATCGAGCAGCTGCTGACCAGGAATGGCGTCCTGTTCGGCGAACTCTCGGATCTTGCCGCCAACATCTGATCCTCCTTGGCTTCCCCTCTTGGGGAGGCTCACTTTGCGCCGTTCTCTCATCGCCCTCGCGGGCGCCTTGGTGTGTGTCGGCGTCAACGCCATCGGCTTCCCATCACGCAGGCCCCCTATGAGCGACGCCAAAGCGGATTGCCGGGCCCTGATGAATTCGGTGCTGCCGTTTGCCGAGCAGATGCTGAGCCGTCATGGCGAGTTTCTGCCGTTCGGCGGCGCGACCAGGACCGATGGCGAGTTCATCTCTGTCACAGGCCCGGGCGAGGCCGAACACCCTCTCTCGGGTGATCTCATCCGCCTGATCAAGGACGGCCTTCGCGATGCCGCCGGAAAGGGAGAGGTCAAGGCCACCGCCCTGGTCTACGATGTGCGGACCACCCTGCCCTCGACCGGCGCGCTATCGGACGCGATTGCCGTGTCGCTGAACCATCGCGACGCGTATTCGGTGATTGTTTGCGTCCCCTACAAGATCGGCGACGGGACCATTGAATTCGGCGAGGCGTTTGCGCAGCCGGGCGAGGCGGACATCTTCTCGTCCCCGGCCCCCTGAAGCCGGCCTCATCCCGCGCGGGCCGGGATCCGGTCTCGACGAAATGAGGGCGGCAAACCTCTTCTCTTTTCCCGGGCTTTGGCGCTAAAACGACATTGCAACGCTGTTCGCATCTGCAAACAGCGCGTCGTCCCGCCTGCGCGTTGCCTGCTGACATAGCCTTCCGGCCATCTGGCAGATCCCGCGTAAGTTATTGATTTGGAGTAATTTTCCCGAGGGCCGCGGCCATTGCCGAAGCCGCAGGACGCTCCAAGGCCCAAGGCGGCAGCCCCGCCCCTGTTCCGTGAGATTGCACACCATGACACGTATCGAAGCCAGTGGATTGAAGATCGACGCCATCCTTGCCGACTTTATCGCCAAGGAAGCCGCCCCCCAGACCGGCATCAGCGCCGACAGTTTCTGGGCCGGGCTTGCCACGATCGTCCGCGACCTCGCCCCGCGCAACACGCAGTTGTTGGCATTTCGCGACAGCCTGCAGGCCAAGATCGACGACTGGCATCGCGCCAACAAGGGCAAGGCCTTCGACCTCGGCGCCTACACGGCGTTCCTGAAGGAGATCGGCTACCTGCTGGACGAGCCGGCAACCCGCGAGGTGACCACCGCCAATGTCGACCCGGAGATCGGCCAGATCTGCGGACCGCAGCTGGTGGTGCCGCTGACCAATGCGCGCTACTCGCTCAATGCCGCGAATGCCCGCTGGGGCAGCCTGTACGACGCGTTCTACGGCACCGATGCGATCCCGCATGATCCAAGCGAAGCCGGCAAGGGCTACAACAAGGCGCGCGGCGCCAAGGTGATCGCCAAAGCCAAGGCCTTCCTCGATCAGGCCGCGCCGCTGGCCAGCGGCAGCCACGCCGAGGTTGCGTCCTACGCCGTCGACAAGGGCGCGCTCGTCATCAAGCTCGCCAATGGCTCCGCCACTGCGCTGAAAAATCCGAAGCAGTTCGCCGGCTATCACGGCGCTGCCGCATCTCCCGAAGCAATCCTGCTGGTCAACAACGGCCTGCACATCGACATCAACATCGATCGCAGCCACATCATCGGCAAGGATGATTCCGCCGGCGTGTCCGACGTGATCCTCGAATCCGCCGTCAGCACCATTCTCGACATGGAAGACAGCGTCGCCGCCGTCGACGCCGAGGACAAGGTGCTGGTCTATCGCAACACCCTCGGCCTGATGAACGGCACCCTGTCCGCGGACTTCGAGAAGGGCGGCAAGACACTGAAGCGGACGCTGAACGCGGATCGCATCTACACCTCGCCGGAAGGCAAGGAGATTCGGCTGCATGGGCGAAGCCTGCTGCTGATGCGCAATGTCGGCCATCACATGTACACCGACGCGGTGCTCGACAGCGCCGGCAACGAGATCCCGGAGGGCTTCCTTGACGCCGCCGTCGCCGGCCTGCTGGCGCTGCACGACCTCAAAGGCCATTCGTCGACGCGCAACAGCCGCAGCGGCTCGGTCTATATCGTCAAGCCGAAGATGCACGGCCCTGACGAAGTGGCGCTGACCTGCGAGCTGTTCGGCCGCGTCGAGCAGATGCTGTCGCTGCCGAAGAACACGCTGAAGGTCGGCATCATGGACGAGGAGCGGCGCACCACGGTCAACCTGAAGGCCTGCATCCAGGCTGCGTCCGAGCGCGTGGTGTTCATCAACACCGGCTTCCTCGACCGCACCGGTGACGAGATCCATACCTCGATCGAAGCCGGCCCGATGATCCGCAAGAACGACATGAAGGCACAGCCCTGGATCAAGGGCCCTGGATCAAGGCCTATGAAGACTGGAACGTCGACAAGGGCTTGATCGACGGCCTGCCCGGCCATGCCCAGATCGGCAAGGGCATGTGGGCCATGCCCGACCTGATGGCCGCCATGCTGGAGCAGAAGATCGGCCATCCCAAGGCCGGCGCCAACACCGCCTGGGTGCCTTCGCCCACCGCCGCGACCCTGCACGCCCTGCACTACCATCAGGTGGACGTGGCGAAGCGCCAGCAGGAGATCAAGCAGACGCTGCCGCGGGCAAAGCTCGCTGATATCCTCACCATTCCGGTGTCGCAGTCGAACTGGGCACCCGACGACGTCAAGCAGGAGATCGACAACAACTGCCAGGGCATCCTCGGCTATGTGGTGCGCTGGATCGACCAGGGCGTCGGCTGCTCGAAGGTGCCGGATATCCACGATGTCGGCCTGATGGAAGACCGCGCCACGCTGCGTATCTCCAGCCAGCATCTCGCCAACTGGCTGCACCAGGGCGTGGTCAGCAAGGACCAGGTGATGGAAGCGCTGAAGCGGATGGCGGTCGTGGTCGACCGGCAGAACGCCGGCGATGCGCACTACAAGCCGATGGCGCCGGGCTTTGACGGCATCGCCTTCCAGGCCGCCTGCGATCTCGTGTTCAGGGGACGCGAGCAGCCCAACGGCTATACCGAATTCATCCTGCATGCGCGCCGCAAGGAGGCCAAGGCCGCGGGCTGAGCCAGCCAATTCATGAATCGAAAAGCCCCGGTCGCCGGGGCTTTTTTATACCGACGAATGAAAGCAGCTCACTGCGACGCCACGATCGGCAGGCGCTCCGATTTCGCCCGCGCGGCCGAGACCGGCCTGAACACGATCCCCTGCCGCTTGCTGCCCTCGGCCACCATCAACCCGTTCGCTTGCGCGACAAGATCACCGGGCCGGATCGTCTTGTCGTCCGCGATGCGGATGGGCGCCAGCCCAAACGTGCCCGCGGCGTTGCAGGAACACCCCGCCACGACCTCGCTGCGATAGCGGAAGGCATTGGCGATCTTGCTGTAGGGCTTGCCTTCGCGCGTGGTCGCGGCATCGATGCTGCTTCCGAAAAACACCCTGGTTTCGGTCGCGGGGCAGAGATTGCTGCAGAACTCCGCGCTGGACGATCTGCTGGAGGCCTGAACCGGAAAGTATCGTCCATCACAGCTGCGGACGCAGAAGGCGCGCTCGGCGCGAGCCGCGGGCCTCACGGTGAGGCGAGTGCCGGGCGTCTCGGCAGGCGCCGCCTGCGGCGCAAACAGGGAGGCAAAGAAATCCTGCGCCATCACGTGCTGCGTTCCGGCGCCACCCGCGACAAGCAGAACAACCAGCACACGACACGCCGTCGGCAACCCGATCACGAAGCACTCCGTCAACTCAAATGCATGGGATTTGTTGCTGGTACACTCGAACGTTGTCGTGCTGATGACACCCCAGCACCTGTCCCGACAATCACGCGTTTCTCGTCAAGGCTCCGCTCTTCTCAAGGAGAAACCTGTCTCGACGAGAAAGCCCCGGCCGATCGCCAGGGCTTTCGTCGTCGGTGTTTGTTTGCAAGCGTCAGTACATCAGCGGCCGCAGCGACAGCACGCCGATGACGATCACGATGATGCGGATGATCTGCTTGGCCCGGCCGTCGATCGGCAACATGTTCACCAGATACAAAATCAGGATCACCACCAGGAAGGTGACCAGGGCGCTAATCAGCAATGACATGCAAAGGACTCCCAAAACATTCAGCGGCGGCTTGAGGCCGGTCGGCGCGTCAACTCGTGCCCCGCAGCTTGGTTCCGGACTGGGAACGGATCAGGCCCCGGCTTGCCGGTCGCGGTCGGCTGTCCGTCCAGATCCTGCAAATCCGCACATGGTTACCGCTATTTTTACCAATTCTCGCTAGGACCAGCGTCAGGGACCGGGGGGAAACGATGCTCAATCGTCTGAGTGTGACTGCGCTGTTGACATCCGTCATCGCGATCATGGCGCTTGGCGTCGTCGCGGTGCTGTCCTTCGGTGTCTGGGACTCGGTACAGCAGCTGCGCGCGGTCGGACGGATCCGAACCGTCGCGGCGGCGTCCACGGACGCCTTCATGGCGATGCATAATCTGCGCAGCGGCCGGGCAACGACCAATCGCATCCTGATCGGCGATGCGGTGATCCAACCGGACATCACCACCTACCTTCAGGGCATCGAAAGCACGGAGATGCCGGCCATGCAGTCGGCCATCGGGTTGTTGGCAGGCATGGAGTTCACCGACCGCAGTGTGCTGCTGCCTGAGCTGACGCAATTGTTCGACAAACTCAAGGGGCTGCAGGTGGAGGCCTGGGACGCCATGGCCAAGCCCAAGGCGGCACGCCGGCCGGCGCTGGCCAAGGAGTATGCGGACACGACAGGCGCGCTGCTCGAGTTGCTGGAGAAGCTGTCGGGGCGGCTTGCCGCCGAGGTCAACCATGCCGACGCGGTGATCGATCAGTTGCTGACGATCAAACAGATCGCGTGGCTGATGCGGAACACCGCGGGCGAGGCATCGCTCACGGTCTCCAACGGCCTCAGCGTCGGGAAGGTCGCGGCCGGAGCAGAACAGACCTACATGAAGTTCGTGGGCGGTATCCAGGCCGCCTGGAATGCACTCGAACTCGCATCGTCCGGGATGAAGCTGCCCCCTGACCTGACCAAGGCGATGGCCGATGCAAAAGCGGCCTATTTCGATTCGCAATACACAGCGCAGCGGGACCGCCTCCTGAAGGCCCTGGTCGCCGGTGAGAAGACCGACATGACGGCGAACCAGTTCAGCCCGTATTCCGTGGCGCAGATGGCAACGGCCGTCACGATTGCCGAAACAGCGTTGAAGGCGGCCAAGGAGCATGCCGCACGCCAGCAGTCGGAGGCGCAGTGGGCTTTGGCGGGTCAGATGGCGCTGCTGCTGGGCGCGCTTGCCGTCGCTTTCGGCAGCATGTGGGCCGTCCGCAACCGCGTGATCATGCCGCTGCAGGCCATTCGCGACGCCATGCTGAAAGTGGCGGCCGGCGACCTGACGGCCGAGCCCCCCTTTGCCGCCCGGCGCGACGAGATCGGCGCTTTGGCAGGCGCGCTCGGCACCTTCCGGCAGAATGCCGCGGAGAAGGACCGCATCGAGGCGGACCAAACCAGCCGAAACGTCCAGGCAGCCGGCCGGCAGCAGGCGATCGAACAGCACATTGCCTTGTTCGAGAGCCAGATGCGCGACACCCTCGATGCGCTCGCCCAGGCCTCGCAGCAGATGGGAGAAACCTCCAGCGGCATGTCGGCCATCTCCGACCAGACCAATGCCCAGATTCAGCTCGCGGCGCGGGCCTCCGGCGAGGCGTCGATGAACGTGCAAAGCGTGGCCTCGGCATCGGAAGAGCTCAGCGCGTCGATCAACGACATCAGCCGCCAGGTCACTCACGCCGCCGGGATCGCAACCCGCGCCGTCAACCAGGCACGCGAAACCGACGGCACGGTGCAGGGACTGGCCCAGACCGCAAACCGGATCGGCGAGGTGGTCGAACTGATCAACACCATCGCCAGCCAGACCAATCTGCTGGCCCTCAATGCGACCATCGAAGCGGCGCGCGCCGGCGAAGCCGGCAAGGGCTTCTCGGTGGTTGCATCCGAGGTCAAATCGCTGGCCAACCAGACCGCCAAGGCGACCGAGGAAATCTCCCAGCAGATCGCTGCCGTCCGCAAGGTGGCCAACGAGGCCATGGACGCCATCAAGGCGATCGGCGGCACCATCGGCGAAGTCAGCGAAGTGGCCACCGCGATTGCGGCCGCGGTCGAGCAGCAAGGCGCCGCGACCCAGGAAATCACGCGCAATACCCAGCAGGCCGCGCTCGGCACCCAGGACGTGTCGAACAACATCATTGGTGTCAGCGCCGGTGCCGATGCGACCGGTTCGGCGGCACAGAACGTCAAATCGGCGGCCGAAATACTCGATGCCCGGACTCAGAAGCTGCGTACCCAGGTCACGGAATTCCTCGGCAATATTCGCGCCGCGTAACAACGCAAAAGAACCGTCCGGGTGGGCTGGCGCTCGGATATATTCCAAAGGAGCTGGCTGGCGTCTCCACCGGCTTCGAAATCGAGATCCTGGGCGAGCGCTGTGCGGCCACCAGACTCGACGCCCCGGCCTTCGACCCGACCGGCAGCCACATGCGCGGGTAAGGCAAATCCGCACGCGATCTTGCGACATGGTTCGCGTGGTCGCGACGGGCTTCATCAAATTGGCGGCGGATCGTCGAGTCTTCGCTGTCAGTTGAATGCGCCGATGGTCGGCGGCGCGCTTCTCGTCTGTCCGAAATAATCTGTCGTCACTTGGCTCAAGGGTATGCCCGCCCCGCGGCAAGGAGAGGTGATTGGTTGCAGAACGTAATCCGTTGCCGCAACCATGCCGGACGTGACGAATTGCGGATCGGCGTTGACATCGCCTGCTCCGGCAAAATACCCCGCGCTGCCGCCAAACCAATTGTTGTGCGAAAAGGTCGCGCCGCTATTGGTTCCCGCAACAAGGGTTCTGCCTGTCACGTTCTCATAGACAATGTTATTCGCATATGTGTTGCCGCTGTGGCCCGGCGAAGGGTCGATATATATTGCGATGTTCGTCGCATTCACAAATGTGTTGTTGGCAATCAGACTATTTTGGATGCCGCCCCCGCTACCATAATTGCCATAGTAAAAGCCAGACGCCCCATTGACGGCAACGTTGTTGGTAATCGTCAGGTTGGCGAGCGGCTCGGATTGCGAATAGGTCTCGCGCGCCAATTGAATGGATGAGGCTTGGTATCCGTTCCGGAAGAATCCAGAATTGCCGGTATTATAGATCGAATTTGCGTTAACTGTCGCGTTTGCGGCGTTGTCCAAGTATATTTCGACACTGTAATTGTCATAAACGACGTTATTCGAGATCATCACACCGACGGAAAGAAACGTTCCTATGCCCTCGCCATAATTATTATAGGACGTGTTTTCCGTGATAATTGAATTGTTGTCCCAAGATACCGAGATTCCTTGACTCCATCCGCCGCTGGCCGTACGCGCGGAGTTCTGCAATACATTGTTGTACACGACATTCCCCTGAATGACGTTATCATGGGAATTCCCGATATTTATCCAGTTGGTTGACGCGATGCCAGCACTGTAGGAACCATGGACGATATTATTGCTGATCGTCACGTGGTGAGTGTTGTAGACGGCAATGCCGGCATTTTTCGAATTTTGCACTTCGAAGCCGTTGATAACGACATAGGCGCCGCTCGTACCGATATTATTGGCATTGGCCGAATTCGCGGATCCGTCGACGATCACCTTCTCGCCGCCGTAGGCATATAGACGAATCGGAGCGCCGGCCATGCCGCTAGCGCCAATTCCGACTGCCTCGTAATAGGTACCAGCGCGCACAATGATATCAGTGCCGGGTTGGGCGAGAGATACGGCGTAGCCGATTGTTTGCAATGGCGCGCTCAACGTTCCCGGATTCCCATTCGATCCGGTCGGAGATACATAATAGGTGCGTGCGGCGGTCGAAGCGGACACTGCGAAAAATGATAATTGATCCGTCCATTGATAGGTTGTTTTCCAATCCGAGCTGAAAAGCCCCGCGGAAATACTAAAAGTTCCACTCACCACGGGCGTATATGTGAAAGAGATGGGGAGAGCCGTGTTGGGTTGGAAATTCAGATTGGAAACGTCTTTCTCAAAAACAGTGTTCCCATTGGCATCGCGGACTTGCACAACAGCGTTCCCGTCTGTGAGTGAGAACGACGTCGTGATCGACCCAGAGATTCTGACAGGTTGAACGTCGCCCACCGGAGATTGTGCCGTGTTAAAGGATAGCCAGACTGTCGCAGCGGCTTCGCTCGGCAGTGCCACCAAAATGGCGGAAAGGGCGAAGAGCACGCGCGCGAATGCGAATATTTGGTGCAGCATGATATGAAGCCCCCAGGCAGCTACCGTTGAGACGTCATTCATCGTTCTTAAAATGCGCAACCACATACAGATCGCCGCCGGTTGGAATGCTACGCGGCTTTTGAGATTTCCTCAATCCAGGCATGTTTGGCCTGATGGGCAATCAAGGCTTGGCGCAGGTTGGGCAATTGCTTGTGAGCCTTCAGCTTCCTGAAGCCCTTATTCGCGCCGCATAACAATGCAAAACAGCCGCCCGGTTGGGCGGCTGTTTGTTTCGGGACACTTCGAGCCCAGATGGAAAATCCTATTCCGTCGCCACCACCGGCACCCGTTCGAACTTGGCGCGAACCGAGGGCGAGACCGGGGTGAAATTCACCGCCGTGCGTTTGTCGACACGACCGGAGGCGACCACCAGTCCATTGGGGCCGGCGACGATATCGCCTTTGCGCAGCGTCTTGTCGTCATCGATCTTGATCGCCGCCAGTCCGGTCGGATCCTTGCCGTTGCAGGTGCAGCCCGCGACCAGCTCCTTGCGATAACGAAATGCGTTGGGCAGATCGGAATACGACTTGCCGCCCTCGGTCGAGGCTTCGTCGATCGAGCCGCCATAGAAGATCTTGGTTTCGGCCGCGGGGCAGAAGCTGCTGCAAACGGCGGTACGGTTCTGGCCATCCGACGCCGGCACCGGGAAATACCGTCCATCACAGGTGCGGACGCAATATGCCGTGCGGCCACCGCCGCTGGGACGCGGAGCCGGAGGCGCCGGTCGGGCTTCGTCGAAGGGGCTGCCAAACGGCAGCGCCATCGCAGGGCGCGATGGCGCGCCACCACCCATGCCGCCGAACAGGGCCGAGAAGAAGTCTTGCGCCCGGGCGGACGTCGAGAGACCGACAAGCCCGAACGTCAGGCCAATCGCCAAGCCTACGGCCATCCGAGATTTCGACACATGCCTCATCGGCTTCTCCAGCGGACGCTTCGCTTTAGTACAATCCAGCCGACGTCTGGTTCACCGCCTGGCGCTGGTACGCGGCCCGGACCGGCGCCGCCTGCGACGGTGCTGTCGATGCAGCCCGCGCCGGCGCCGTGCGGCGTGCTTCAAAGCGCTGTAATCCGCTCTTCGGCAGCACCACCACCTTGGTCCCGACATTGACCCGGCTGAACAGATCCTCGACGTCCGGATTGGTCAGCCGGATACAGCCGCTGGACACGAACTTGCCGATGGTCGACGGATCGTTGGTCCCGTGGATGCGATAGACGCTGGAGCCCAGATACATGGCCCGCGCGCCCAGCGGATTGCCTGGGCCGCCGGCCATGAAACGCGGCAGATAAGGCTGGCGGGCGATCATTTCGGCCGGCGGATGCCAGTCCGGCCATTCCGCCTTGCGGGTAATGCTTTGCGTCCCCGACCAGGTGAAGCCCTCACGACCGACACCGACGCCGTAGCGGATCGCCCGGTTGTCGCCGAGCACATAGTAGAGAACGGTGTTGGGGGTATCGATGATGACAGTGCCCGGCGCCTCGCTGGTGGCGTAGCTGACGATCTGGCGTTGCAACCGTTGCGGCACCACGTAAGCATCGCTGTCGTTGTTTTCGGTGACCGAGGGGTCTGGCATCGACGAGGACGCGCCACCATCGGTCCAGAATCCTTGGGGATCGCTGGCATAGCCGAGCGCCTGCGCGGAGGCTGCGGTGGACAGCGAAATGGCTGCAAGGAATGCGGCTGCTGCAACGGAGACACGGCGCGCATTTGCGCGTCGACAAATCGACTGTGTCATGACCCTGCCCTTATGATGCCGGCGTCCCGCAAATCGGAGGCGACATGGACACAACGACAGAGCCACGATTCGGTTCCACCTTCGGTGTTGCCGAAATGGGGCTGTCAAGCGCGAACACGCTTCACGTCCCCGCGACGGGAACCTTTGGTCGTACCGGACTGTTACGCCTGCAAAACCGGCTTCGAGGACCGCTCGCCTAAGGCTTCCGCGGCCTCCCGGCACCAATTGCGAGGGAGTCCGGCCATGCCGCTCGGCACCATCCTGATCATCATCCTGGTCCTGATCCTGCTCGGCGTGATGCCCCGCTGGGGCTACAGCAGCTCGTGGGGCTATGGCCCTTCGGGCATCGTCGGCACGGTACTGGTCATCGTCTTCATCCTCCTGCTGCTCGGGCGCATCTAAGGCAATGGGCACACGGCGGGCGGAGCTGGACGACACCCCATCGCTGCAGGATCTCCGCGTCAGGCCGGCCGGCGCGCCGCTGCACGACAGTGCCGACGAGCAGCCCCCGGTCATTCGCCGCGCGGAGCTCGTGGCCTTTGCACTGGTCGGCCTGCTGACGATCGCCGTCATCGCCGTGCTTTACGTTGCCCGCACGCTGTTCATGCCGATCGTCACCGCGTTCGTGATCGGCACCATGCTGTCGGCGGGTATAGGGTTTCTCGAGCGCTATCGGATTCCGCGGGCGGCGTCGGCGGCGCTGATGTTCGTCACGAGCTGCGCGACCGTCGCCCTGATCATCGCACTGATCTCGGCGCCTCTGCTGGAATGGACGTCCCAGCTCCCACAACTCGGCGCCCAGCTCAAGGAGAAACTCCACGTCTTCGACCGTCCCCTGGCTCTGTGGCACCAGGTGCAAGCCATGTTCGGCGCCGAACCGTCGGCGGCCGCGCTGCCGTTGCCCAAGGTGGAATGGGTGCAGCCCACACTGGAGTTCCTGTCTCCGACGCTGACCGAAATCCTGCTGTTCTTCGTGACCCTGATCCTGTTCGTCGCCAGTTGGCCGGAATTGCGGCGCTCGCTGATCATGACGTTCGCCGGGCATGAATCCCGGCTGCGGACCCTGCGCATCCTCAATGCCATCGAACAGCACCTGGGCAGCTATCTCCTGACTGTGACCATGATCAACATGGGCGTAGGCATCGCGACCGGCCTTGTGTGCGCGATCACCGGCATGCCGAACCCTGCCGGCCTCGGCGCTTTGGCTGCGACCTTGAACTACGTGCCGATCATCGGTCCCGTCGTCATGTTCATCGTGCTGCTGGTCATCGGCGTAATCAACTCATCGACGCTCGCAGCCGGGCTGATTGCGCCGCTGCTGTTCGCGGGCGTGACGTTTCTCGAAGGTCATTTCATTACGCCCACCATCATCGGCCGGCGGCTGGCGCTCAACGCGCTTGCAGTGTTCATCGCCTTCGCGTTCTGGACCTGGCTATGGGGACCGATGGGCGCATTTCTGGCCTCGCCTCTGCTGATTGTCGCGCTCATCCTGAAAGAACATCTGGTCCCGATCCAATCGCCACAACTGCCGACAGAATGAGGGTTTCCGAAGCGGAACCATGCCCGGTACGGCGCGTTTGTCCGGCATGAATCCCTGACGGGAGTGTTCGATGTCAAGCGATGAGGGTGAAGCCACGATGACCGACAAAGCCAGCTATGACCGCCTGCAGAAAGATGTGGACGCTGTGAAAACAGATATCTCGAATCTGGCGGAGCAAATTACCGACGCCCTCAACGGCCTGGCCGGCTCGGCGCAGAAACAGGCGCGCCGCAGCTACAAGCAGGCCCGCTCCAGTGTCGACGGCATCGTGTCCGACCTGTCCGAGCAAGGGAATGCGGCGCTTGATGCAGCTCAGGATGCGGCAGCGACGCTGAGCGAAAGCCTGGAAGACGCAGTGCAGCAGCGGCCGCTGGCCGCGGTTGGACTTGCAATCGGTCTCGGCTTCCTGATCGGCGTGACCTGGCGTCGCTGACGTCGCGCCGTGCAACGCGCTGCGCCGATCATGAGAGAGGGCTCGAGCGATCCGCTTGGAGCATCATGCCGGGCGGATCGCCGAGCGACATGCGGCGATCGAATTTGCGCATCGTATGCGAGCCGTGAACATTTAAAGGCTGGGAATTTGGATGCTGCAGAATTTCATTGACGATCTCAAAGACTCGACCGGTGTTGCGCTTCGCATGACGTCACTGGTTATCGCCGTTGCGATATCGCTGTTCATCACGACGTCTTTCCTGTGCGCAGCGGCCTTCGCGTTCGTACTGCAGCGCTACGGCATCGTGCCGGCATGCCTCGCTGGCGCCGCCGTCTTCTTTGTCGTCACGCTGATCGCCGCCGGTTGCTATCTGTACCGGAAGCGGCAGGCGAGACGGGCCTTGGAAGCGGCCAAGGAAACTGCGAAGGCCAACGCAAAATCGGCCTTTGCGACCGCGATGAGCGATCCCATGATGGTGGCGGCCGGCCTGCAGATTGTCAGGGCGGTGGGCGTCAAGCGATTGTTGCCGCTGCTCGCGGTGGGCGGCATCGCGTTCGGGCTGATGGCGCAGCGGAAATCGTCCGGCGAGACTCCCGCGGAATAAGCGAACAAGAGTATCTGCCTACGAAAAACGGCGCCTCGATCACGCGGGCGCCGTCAAGCGAATCAATGAAATCTCTGATTTTCAGGTGATGCAGCGCCCGGGTTCAAGTTGCTTCGCCACATCCGTCAGGACGCTCACGACCGGCTCGCAGGCCACGGTAGCCTTGCGTCGCATCGTGCTGGTGGCTTTCGCATTGTTTGCAACCGGGCGAAGACGGATCGCTTCAGCCGTCGGCAAACGCATCGCAACGGAGCCATCCTTCAATCCCGGCACTTGAAACGACAGGGTCACGGTGTCCGCGCGGGCCGGCGCAATGACGTCACGATCCGCCTTGGCATCGCGATTGACTGCAAAAGCGACATCATGACTGACATTTTCCCGGAGCGTCGCGTTGCCGCTGACAGCACGTGCCAGTACGCCATCCGACGCCATTCCGAACTGCACGCCGCCAAATGCCAGCGATGCCGCGATCAAACCCAATGCACCTGTCGAAATATGAGACATGTTACGCCTCGACGTTGCCCTGTCGCGATTAATTCGTTGTCCGCAATTTTCTGATTTGGATTGACAACAGAGATGCAGCCGTTTCGGTTCCCGCGATTGTCAGCCGCCATGCTGAAAAAATTAACCGCCGGGACGGAACGATCGATGGGCTGTTGCGTCATCTCTGCAGCCGGTTATTCCCCCTGCCCCTAATTAACCGGTCAACGCGGGGCGCTGCCGTGGTGATGCCGGCGGCGTCCCGCTTTTCTTTTGTTTTCAGAGATCTGGCACAAACAAAACGAGCCCCGGTGATGACCGGGGCCCGCTCGAAAATGGATGGCGTCAGGCGCCTGGCCTTTATGACGCAGCTGCCTTGGCCGCACGGTTGCGCGAGTTGCGCTGGAAGAACAGGGCCTGGCTCGCGACCGCCGACACCATGGCGGGCTGGAACGGTTTCGAGATCAGGAACGCCGGCTCAGGGCGCTCGCCGGTCAGGAAGCGCTCCGGGTAAGCGGTAATGAACACAACGGGGACCTCAAACACCCGCAGCAGTTCGTTCACCGCATCGAGGCCAGAACTGCCGTCCGCAAGCTGAATATCAGCCAGGATCAAACCGGGCCGGTGGCTCTTCGCAAGCGCAATAGCGTCGGCATGGGTGCGAGCGACGCCGATCACATTGTGCCCCAGATTCTTGACCAGGCTCTCCAGATCCATCGCGATGAAGGTCTCATCTTCGATGATCAGGACATCCGTCGCGATTTCAGCGGCCAGTTCGCGGCCGGCCGCATCGGTTAACTGACGGACCTCGGCCACGCTGGTATCGAGGATAAAGGCCACCTCATCCTCGGAGAACCCCTCGAGCGACAGCAGTAGAAACGCCTGCCGCGGCAGCGGAGTGATATTCGACAGCCGCCGCTCCGACGGCACCGTCGCAGTTGACGTCTCGGCACCGTCATTGACGGCAACGGAATTCCAAATCTGTGTGAACAGTCGGAACAGACCTGCGCGGGGGCCATTCTTTTCGTCAAGCAGCGACTGGTCCTGCAGCAGCGCCTCAAGCATGGCGGCTACATAGGCGTCGCCGGAGGCCTGATTCCCCGACAAAGCCCGGGCATAACGGCGCAGCAGCGGCAAATGTTCGGCAACAACCTGGGAACGAGACATCCCCCCTCCATCCATTTCATTCTCTCAAGCGCAGAACCCCGGAATCGCCGGGGTTCCCACCTGCCAGTGATTACGTCTCAGCCTCCGGAAAGTTCCAACAGGTATCTGTGAAAGTTCCGACAGCTCTGGAACTTTATCTCGTCTGTCGCATTACGCCTGCACTACCGCCCGACGAGAAAGGCTCCGCTATCATAAAAAGCCTTTTGTTTCGAGGAACTTAGCTCTTGGGGAAGTTACGGAACAGCTCATGAATGATCCAAAACGCAAGGCACCCACCGGCAAGCCAGGTGGTCTCAATGCCGAAATTCAATCCAGAATCGGTCATCAGCTGAGAGCGATGTACGATGATGTGGTCCGGCAAGGGGTCCCCGATCGTTTTGCGGAGTTGATCCGCAAACTCGATACGGCTGACGCCGCAGAACTCGCAGCCAAAAACGACGGGAGGGACTAATGCCCCTCACAAATCAACTTCGCGACGACATGCTTGCGTGCGTGCCGAGTTTGCGCGCTTTTGCGATTTCGCTGAGCGGCAACGGCGACCGTGCGGACGACCTCGTGCAGGAAACCCTGTTGCGCGCCCTGGCCAACATCGACTCGTTTCAACCGGGGTCGAATATGCCGGCGTGGCTCTTCACAATCCTGCGAAATCTTTTCCGTTCGGACTATCGCAAGCGACGACGCGAAGTTGAGGACGCAGACGGGAGTTACGCCAAGACCCTGAAGTCTCAACCGAGCCAAAGCCAGCATCTCGAGTTTGAGGAGTTTCGCGTCGCGCTGGAGAAGTTGCCGCAGGACCAGAAGGAAGCGCTTATCCTGGTTGGAGCGTCGGGCTTTTCCTATGAGGATGCCGCCGCCATCTGCGGATGCGCGGTCGGCACGATCAAGAGCCGGGTCAATCGCGCGCGCTCGAAACTGAGCAACCTGTTGTACGTCGAAGGCACCGATGATTTCGGGCCGGACAACACGGTTCGCGCCGTGATCGGCGGCAGCGGCAGATAAAGCGCGAAAGTCGAAATTGATCAAGAGAACGGCCACCTTCCGGTGGCCGTTCGTCGTTTCAGGATCGTGGCGGCGCGGACGCGATGGCCATCTCGACATGATGGGCGCCGAAATCGCCGTCGTAGCTAGTGCAGTCCGCCAAATGCATAGATCAAAACCAGGATGGGGATCGGCACACCCAGAAACCAAAGCAACAAATAGCGTCCCATCGCCATCTCCCGTCAATGAAGCTGATGGCGAATCAAGTCGCCGCTGAAACTGTTGTTCCCGGAGCGATGCGAGAGGTTATTTACGTTTGCCCGTATTCACGGGAGCGGCGAGGCGGTCGGTGCGGTCGAGCTCTGCCTGGTCGACGACGGTTTCCATCGGCGCCGTCAGTTCATAGACATAACTGACGTCCGTAAAATAACGCTTGGAAGCTCCGCCAAGCGCCTCGGGCGCAACCCGATCCAGCAGGATCACGCCAAAATCGCTGTCGGGACGCCGGGTCGCCGCGCTGGTGTTGAATTCCTCCCAGCGAAAATCAAAAATGGCATCCCTGCCCTCACCCATCACGTGCCATTGCGCCGAGATGTTGGGATGCTTGCCGACCAGCGACAACCCTTCGTCGGCGTGCGAGGCCAGCTCGAAAAACAGCAGCGACAAGCTTTGCGCTGCCCGGGGGCTGACCGTAATATCCGGCCCGCTCAGCGCGATGCGCTCCGCATGCGGAATCGCGCGGGATTCCAGCAATCCTCGGAGCTTGACCCCCTGCCACTGGCTGTCGCTGAGCAGCGATACCACGTTCGACATCGCATGAATGCGGCCGATCAGCAGCTCGCGCGCGGAGTCCACGTCGGTGCCATGACGGAGCGTCCGCGTCACGATCGACTGGATGACCGCGAGGATGTTCTTGACCCGGTGATTGAGTTCACCAATGACCGCGGTCAGTCGATTCTCGAAGCCGATCCGAACCTCGATCTCCCGGCTCAACCGCACATTGTTGTAGATGACATAACCGAACAGGCCGCAGATGATGCTGGTCAGGGCCACGCCGATGATCGCGACAATGGCCGCCAGTTCTTGAGCGTGGGCCTTCGCGTTGTTTTTGGCGTAATAGCCCAGCGTCCAGTCCTTGCCGCCAAATGAGACAATACGACGCAGCATCGGGGTCGGAGAATCCTGCCGCGCAGGCGTCGCCGTCACGATCCCTTGTAGATCGGCTTTCAGCTCCTTGGCCGGATCGCGTGGATCCCGCAGCACCACCTCGAATGGGCTGGTGTCTTCGTTGGCGAGGATCAGCGGCGCGATGCGATACGAAAAGGTGATAAATCCGGCGACACTGTTGCTGCCGTCTTGAATCACCGGGGCGACCAGGACGACCCCGACCGGCCCGTTCGTCCGCATCAGCACCAGGGGATCCGAGCACAGCGGCTTGCCCTCCACCGCGGCGCGGGCCAACAACGGGCCCAGCACCGGGTGCTGGTCGAACGACCGGCCCGGGAAGGTCAGGGTCTCGTCGTTGCGCGGCTCGACGTCCATCAGCACGTCGATCGGCTGGGTGATCGAGGCGAGATTGAGAACCTGGTCCTCCGCATCGCGAATTTTGGGACGGGTGAAGCCGGCCGCAGCCAGCTGCTTCTCGGCATTGGCCAGGCCTGCCGGCGAAATCCGCGCAACCCAGCTGGCGACGACAAAGTCGGTCTTGAACGCATAGATCGACGATCGCAGCGGCTCCAGGACATTGCCTTGCAGCAGCGAAGGCTTGCGGATCAGCCCGACAATAATGCGGGTCAGCAGTTCTCGCTCGCTCAGGCGATCCTGCACGAGCCGCGCGTGGACGTCCGCCGAGCGCTCGAGCGCGGCCTGGTCCAGCGAGATTTCCTGATTGTAAACCCGGTACGCGACAAGCCCGGAGATCAAGACCCCGATCAGCGCTATCAGTCCGATGAGAAAGCCAAGCCGGAACACTGGTTTACCCGGGCCAACGGAGCCGGATAACAACGCGGGCCTCGGATCGAGGCCACGAACAATTGGCAATGCGGCAATCGGCAATGCGAACAGTCATCGATACACGATACGCCTAAATGCCCCCTGGGGGGTTAATGACCTGTTCCATGCAAGCGGTGAGCAAAACAAAGCTTAAATCGCCATTTTGTTCCCCGCCAGTGTAAAGAAAAGACCGCTCGGCCCAGGGCCGCAGCGGTCATGTCCAGCATCGGATGGCCATTTTCCGGGCGAAAGCTGCTCATGCACATGCGGGAATGAGCTCGAACCTCGGGCTCGACTAAGCGGACGCCAGCGCCAGGCCGAACACCATCATGATGATCCCCAGCAGCATCAGGCCGAGAAAGGCATTTCCGTAGTCCCGGGCGCGGTCTCGCGTGTGTGTCGAATGCATGTTGCTCATGGCAACACAACCCGGCGCGTCGCAGTCCGTTCCGGAAAAATCGCATGTCTGGCTTTCGGAGACGTCCGGAACCCGGCCAACAGCAACTCAGCCTGCCTTGACGTTCGCCGGCGCGCGCAGACCGCCCTTGCTTTCGATGAACCGGACGATGTGGTCGAGACCCTCACTCTTTTTCAGGTTGGTCATGACAAAGGGGCGCTCGCCGCGCATGCGCCGAGCGTCCACATCCATCTTCTCCAGCGATGCACCGACATGCGGCGCCAGGTCGATCTTGTTGATCACGAGCAGATCCGACCGGGTGATGCCGGGGCCTCCCTTGGACGGAATTTTGTCGCCGGCCGCCACATCGATCACGTAGATCGTGAGGTCGGCCAGTTCCGGAGAAAACGTCGCCGCAAGGTTGTCCCCGCCGGATTCGATCAGGACCAGATCAAGGTCGGGGAATTTCGCCCGCATGTCGGCCACCGCTGCCAGATTCATCGACGCGTCCTCGCGGATCGCAGTATGAGGGCAACCACCGGTTTCGACACCGGCAATGCGATCCGGCGTCAGCGAGCCGGCCCGCACCAGGAATTCAGCATCCCATTTGGTGTAGATGTCATTGGTGATGGCCGCGATGTCGTAGTTCTTGCGCATGGTCTTGCAGAGCAGATCCATCAGTGCCGTTTTTCCGGATCCGACAGGGCCGCCGATGCCGACGCGAAGTGGGCCGTGAAAACCGGGCATATCAATGTTCCATCTGGTTGAAGAGCAGGATTGCGCACGTTGCCGCAATGGCAAGGCACAGCGGCGAATAGACCCGGCGATCAAGCGTCGCGAACGGCTGGCGCGGGAAACGCGCACGCCACGCCGGCAGATATCCGGCGACACCACGCGCCGCAAACACTGCCGTCACCCCAAAGCCCGCCAGGGTCGCCCGCATCGGTGCAACGGGCAGGCGGACAGAGCCGGCAATGAGCGCAACGACCACAGCAGCCGCGAAGATGGCAGCAGCCGTAATGAAGCATTGCCGCGGCGGCGGCATGCGATCACGCTTGTAACCGACAACCAGAGCCGTCAGCGCCGGTTCGTCACGGCGCGGCCAGCGCACCCCAAAGCCCCACGCAACATGAAGCGCGGCGATCGCCGCCAGCAGACCAGCCTCGAGGGTGGCGATGGTGCTCATGACCGGAACAACCGGGTGTATTGTGCCTCATGGCGCATGCTAGCGAGATCGGCCCGGAATGTCGCGCTGCCGAGATCGTCAAGCGTCGCCGCCAGCGCGCGTCCACCGGTCGCGACAACAACCGGCTCGAGCGCCGCCAGCGTCCGCTGGCTGTCGGTCTGTCCCAATGGAACCAGTCGCGCTGCCGCGGAGATCCAGTTCGCCGTGAGCGCATGCAGGAAGGCGTGCATGGTCAGAGGCAGCCCAAGGCCATGCGCCGCACTCACGATCCCCACAGCGACGGGATAGACCGGGGGCTGTTCCAGTTGCGTGACCGCTTGCTCGAGGGCGGCACAGCCCCAAGCCGATCGCGCGATCTCGATGAAGGCCCGCCCCTGCGTCGTGGTTTCCAGCTGCCGTTCCCGCGACGGAACGTAGGCCGCGGCGAGTTCGGCCACATCGGCCAAACCAGCGGCATCGCCGGCGACGAGAGCGCGGTGAGCGTGGGCCAGGAAGACACCGTCGCAGAAGCCGGCGCCGTCGGTGAGCATAACGGCCAGCCAATCCTGCAGAGTCGCGCTGCTGACGATATCGCCGGCCTCCACGGCCCACTCCAGCCCGCTGGAATAGGCGAAAGCGCCCACCGGAAACGATGGCGACAGCCACGTCATCAACCGATAGAGCGCGGCCTGCTCGTCGACGATACCCGGCGCGGCGCCCGGGTCAACGTTCGAGCCGGCAGTATCCCCGCCAGCCTGGGCGCTCTCTTTGCCGGGTCTAGTCCCGGTGATCATGAGCATGATCGTGACCGCAGTGCTCGTCGTGGTGGTGGTGATCGTGGTCGTGCGCATGACCATGATCATGAGCGCCGTGGGCGTGCTGGGGACCATGATCATGGTGATCGTGGTCATGATGACCGAGATCATGGTGAGCATGATCGTGGCCCGCATGCCCGTCGCCGTGTGCATGCCCGCCGCCGGAATACGCTCCCCCCTCCGGGTCGAACGGCGCCTCGATCTCGATGACACGGGCCCCCAGACCCCGCACCATCTCCTCGATCACATGATCCCTGCGGATGCGCAGGCCGCGCCCCATGATCTGGGTGGGCAGGTGACGGTTGCCGAGATGCCAGGCAACCCGCACCAGATGCTGCGGATCGTTGCAGCGGATTTCAATCAGCGGCTCGGCAGCCGCCACGACCTCGACAAGCCGTCCGTCCTCCAGCACCAGGGCATCACCGCCACGCAGCGCAACCGCTTCCTCGAGATCGAGCAGGAAATCCAGACCGCGCGTCCCGGTCATCGCCATGCGCCGCCGGTGCCGGTCGTCGAAATCAAGCACAACCGTATCGGCGGGCTGTTCCTTCCAGTGCAGCGGCGGGATGACCTTGACGGCGCGGATCATGGGCGGGTGCTCACAGGGTTTCGACCTTGCCGTCGCTGATGATCTCGATCACCGTCGGGCTTGCCTTGAAGTCCGCGGACAGCTTGCGCCAGACCTTCATATGGTCCGAGCGTCCATGCGCATTCAGCGCCTCGCGGTTTTCCCAGCGCTCGACAAACACGAACTGGTGCGGGTCGCTGACGCTGAGATGGCCATCATAGAAGATGCAGCCTGCTTCCTTCCGGGTCGCGGCGATGCAGTCCCGGGCGCCGGCGACATAGGCGTCCTGATGTTCCGGCTTCAGCTTCGTGGTGGCAACGACATAAATCATGGATCATCCTCTATTTTTGCTTTGTGTTATCGGACGTCAACCTTGGCGGGCGTGATGACTTCGATCCGCGGCGGCGCGCTCAGGCAGTTGACCACGACACGGCCAAAGACCTTCATGTGATCGGCGGTGCGGTGGGGCACCAGGGCCTCGGCATTCTCCCACTGCTCGACGAACACCAGCTTCGCAGGATCGGTCACGCTCTCATGCATGTCGTAGGCGATATTGCCGGCTTCCTTGCGTGTCGCGGCGATGCAGACCTTCGCGGCGGCAATGAGTTCGGCACGTGTTTCAGGTTTCACGGTCAGCGTGGCAACGACGTAGATCAAGGTCATCCTCCCGGCATTTTATAGTGGCGTAAACCGCCGGGAAGCAACCTAGAACATGAAGTAGCGCTGCGCCATGGGCAGCACTTCCGCGGGCGCGCATGTCAGCAATTCGCCGTCGGCCCGCACCTCGTAGGTTTCGGGATCGACCTCAATATTGGGCGTCGCATCGTTGTGAATCATACTCTTTTTTGAAATCCGCCCGCGCGTGTTCTGCACCGGATAGAGCGTTTTTTCGATACCGAGCTTCTTTGCGAGACCACCAGCAACCGCCGCCTTCGAGGAGAATACCACCGATGAAGCCGTGCGCGCACGGCCGTGAGCGCCGAACATCAACTGGTAGTGCACCGGCTGCGGCGTCGGAATCGAGGCATTCGGGTCGCCCATCGGTGCCGCCACGATCGAACCGCCCTTGATGATGCAATCCGGCTTGACGCCGAAGAAGGCCGGCGACCACAGCACCAGATCGGCGAGTTTGCCCTTTTCCACCGAGCCGATCAGCTTCGACACACCGTGCGCGATTGCCGGGTTGATGGTGTATTTGGCGATGTAGCGCTTGACGCGGAAATTGTCGTTGTCGCCCTTGTCCTGCGGCAGCGATCCCCGCTGCTTCTTCATCTTGTCGGCGGTCTGCCAAGTGCGAATGATGACCTCGCCGAGCCGGCCCATGGCCTGGCTATCGGACGACATCATCGACAGCGCACCGAGATCGTGGAGAATGTCTTCCGCCGCGATGGTTTCCTTGCGGATGCGGCTTTCGGCAAACGCCAGATCCTCCGCGATCGACGGATCGAGATGATGGCACACCATCAGCATGTCGAGATGCTCGTCGATGGTGTTGCGGGTGAAGGGACGCGTGGGGTTGGTCGACGACGGCAGCACGTTCTTCAGGCCGGCGACCTTGATGATGTCAGGCGCATGTCCGCCGCCCGCACCTTCGGTGTGAAAGGCGTGGATGGTGCGGCCCTTGAACGCCTTGATGGTGTCCTCGACAAATCCGGATTCGTTGAGTGTGTCGGTGTGGATCATCACCTGGATATCGTGGTCGTCGGCCACCGACAGGCAATTGTCGATCGCGGCCGGCGTGGTGCCCCAATCCTCGTGCAGCTTCAGCGCGCAAGCGCCGGCCTTGATCATTTCCACCAGCGCGGCCGGGCGGGACGCGTTGCCTTTGCCGGAAATCCCTAGATTGACCGGAAATGCATCGAACGACTGGATCATGCGCGAGATGTGCCACGGCCCCGGCGTGCAGGTGGTGGCAAAGGTGCCGTGAGACGGCCCGGTGCCGCCGCCGAGCATCGAGGTGACCCCCGACATCAGCGCGTGCTCGATCTGCTGCGGGCAGATGAAATGGATGTGGCTGTCGAAGCCGCCGGCGGTGAGGATCTTGCCTTCCCCCGCGATCACGTCCGTGCCGGGGCCGATGACAATGGTGACGCCCGGCTGTATGTCCGGGTTACCCGCCTTGCCGATGGCGCTGATGTAGCCTTCCTTGATGGCGACATCGGCTTTCACGATCCCCCAATGGTCGACAATCAGCGCATTGGTGATGACGGTATCTGCCGCACCCTGGCGGTTGGTGACCTGGCTCTGGCCCATGCCGTCACGGATCACTTTGCCGCCGCCGAACTTCACCTCCTCGCCGTAAACGGTGAAATCCTTTTCGACCTCGATGATGAGATCGGTGTCGGCGAGGCGCACACGGTCGCCGGCGGTGGGACCGAACATGTCGGCATAGACCGAGCGTTTGATTTTTACGGACATCTCTTGGGCTCCGACGAAAGCGGGGATGATAGCCTAGTCCCTCCCCCCTTGCGGGGGAGGGCTCGGGAGGGGGGTGAACCCAGAATCGCAGCCTGACTGATCATCATCACGACCCCTTCCAGACTTGTCGTCACGTCGCGATTGGTAAATCGGAGCACACGATATCCGCGGGACACAAACCATGCATCCCGTCGACTATCGTGAAGAATGCGCGATTCGAAATCATGACTTTCACCGTCCACCTCGACGATCAACCTGGCGCTATGCGAGGCGAAATCCGCAATGTAGTGCCCCATCGGGACCTGACGACGAAATCCAAAGCCGCTCAGTCGATGTGCTTTCAGTTGACGCCATAACAACGCTTCGGCCCGAGTCATCGCACGTCTCAATTGCTTCGCACGGTCTCGCTGAAGCTTGCCAATCTCGGAATGCGGCATACCCCCCTCCCCTACCCTCCCCCGCAAGGGGGGAGGGAGTATCGCGACGTTTGCGGCCTCGATTGCGTTCACGATCAGCGCTTCACAGCTTGCCCATCACATCGCCGCGGAAGCCGTAGATGGTCCGTTTGCCAGCCAACGCCACCAGGGTCACGTCGCGGGTTTGCCCCGGTTCGAACCGCACCGCGGTGCCGGCGGCAATGTCGAGCCGCATGCCGCGGGCCTTCTTGCGATCGAATTTCAGCGCCGGATTGGTCTCGAAGAAATGGTAATGCGAACCGACCTGGATCGGCCGGTCACCACTGTTGGCGACGGTCAGCGTCACGGTCTTGCGGCCGGCGTTGAGCTCTATCTCGCCGTCCTTGATGAACAATTCACCGGGAATCATGTGGGCCTCGGTCAGCGGATGGGTTCATGGACGGTGACGAGCTTGGTGCCATCCGGAAAGGTCGCCTCGACCTGGATGTCATGGATCATTTCCGGGATGCCTGACATCACCTGATCGCGGGTCAGCACTTCGGCTCCCGATTTCATCAGCTCCGCCACAGTGCGGCCATCGCGCGCACCTTCCAGAATGAAATCCGAGATGATCGCGATCGCCTCCGGATGGTTGAGCTTGACGCCACGCTCGAGCCGCCGTCGCGCAACGATCGCAGCCATGGAAATCAGGAGCTTGTCTTTTTCGCGGGGGGAGAGATTCATGGAACGTCCACTTTATCGGCACTCACGTCCGTCAAACCGAAATTTCAAACCGAAACTATTGTAACCACAACCGCGGCAACGCCGACGGGCTGGCTCGCCCCAGCACCGTCATCATGTCGGCGCGCAAACGCGCCGCATCTTGCGCACAGAAGCGGGCCAAAGCAAACCCGTTCCAGGCCGAGATACCCACCTCTCCGCCGAACTGCGCCGAGGCCTCGCGAATGCGCTCCACCAGCGCCTCGTCCCCCGGCACGATCAGCGCGGTGCCGATGGCGACGCCGCCATCGGCGACCGCCGGCCGGGCGAGCTTCGCGCCGACATCTCCATCCAGCCGGATGGTCTCGGCAAACAACAGCTTGCCGCCGCGTCGCAGCCGCCAGCGATCGGTAAAACAGCCCTGCATCATCCGTTCGCCCATCGCGGCACGGCCAAACACCACGATCTCGCACAGCAACAATGATGCGGTCTCCGCGAGGTCAATATCGATCCGGCGCGCAATCCGCGCACGGTCGAACAGAATGGTCTCCTGCGGCAACCAAGCGAGATGCGCACCGTCCTCGGCCCGCAGCGTGATGTTCAGTTGTGCCTCGGAATCGCGCCCGGACCCTTGCGATCGGTAGACCTTTTCGGCCGCGGCCGTGGTGACCGTGAGGCGGGAGCGCGGGCCCGCCGCAATGCTGATGTCGAAGCGATCGCCCCCGGCAACACCACCTGCGGTGTTGACGAACACTGCCGACAACCCCTGCTGCTCCGGCGACGGAAATCTGACCCGCAAGGACCCCGCTTCGTGCAGCGCACCGCGCCGGGTGACGCCGTCCCGGGACTGCACGTCGAATGTCACCACCCCCACAGCCCGATTGGCGGCAAAGGTCGCGGAGACTGCTGCTGTAGGATCGCTGTGCATCCGCCCCCGGCTGCTTACGTTACAAAGGCCGTGGCTATGGACTTAGATCGCCATGGCCCGGCTGATGGCTGCGGGATCGAGCGTCGTACGGTCACACCTAAACGTCACATTGCCCCGATCCATCACGGCGAAATGGTCGCCGAGTTCGCAAGCAAAGTCGAGATATTGTTCGACCAGGACGATGGCAATGTTGCCGAGGCTGCGCAGGTACGAAATCGCACGACCGATGTCCTTGATGATGGAAGGCTGGATCCCTTCGGTCGGCTCGTCGAGCAGCAGCAGCTTCGGCCGCATCACCAGCGCCCGGCCGATGGCGAGCTGCTGCTGCTGGCCGCCGGAAAGATCGCCGCCGCGGCGCCCCAGCATCGACTGCAGCACCGGAAACAGCGAGAACACGTCGTCGGGAATGTTGCGCTGGTCGCGCTTGAGCGGGGCATAGCCGGTCTTGAGGTTCTCCTCGACCGTCAGCAGCGGAAATATTTCGCGCCCCTGGGGCACGAAGGCAATGCCGCGCCGCGCCCGCTCATAGGGCCGCAGCGCGGTGATATCGGCACCGTCGAAGGTGATGCTGCCGCCGGCGATCGGCTGCTGGCCGACCATGGCGCGCAGCAGGCTGGTCTTGCCGACGCCGTTGCGGCCGAGCACACAGGTGACCTTACCCGGCTCGGCGATCACCGAAACGCCGCGCAAAGCCTGGGCTGCACCATAGAACAGGCTAATGTCTTTCACATCCAGCATGGATCAGCGCCCCAGATACACTTCGATGACCCGCTCGTTGGACGAGACCTGATCGATGGACCCTTCCGCAAGCACGGAGCCCTCGTGCAGGCAGGTGACCCGCACACCGAGTTCACGCACGAACGTCATGTCGTGCTCGACCACCACCACGGTCTTTTCGCGATTGATTTCCTTCAGAAGCTCGGCGGTCTGGTGGGTTTCCACATCGGTCATGCCGGCGACGGGCTCGTCGACCAGCAGGAGCTTGGGATCCTGCGCCAGCAGCATGCCGATCTCCAGCCACTGCTTCTGGCCGTGGGACAGGTTGCCGGCCAGCCGGTCGCGAGCCTCGGTGAGCTTGATGGTTTCCAGCACACGGTCGATTCGCTCAGCCTCGTCGCGGCTCTGACGCCAGAACAGCGTGGTGCGCACCCGATGATCGGTGTTCAGCGCCAGCAGCAGATTGTCCTCGATGGTCTGGCTTTCGAACACGGTCGGCTTCTGGAACTTGCGGCCGATGCCGAGCTCAGCGATCTGCGTTTCGTCAAGCCGCGTCAGGTCGATCGTGCCGTCGAACAGCACGTCGCCCTCGTCCGGCTTGGTCTTGCCGGTGATGATATCCATCATCGTGGTCTTGCCGGCGCCGTTGGGGCCGATGATCGCCCGCATTTCGCCCGGCGCGATGGTCAACGACAGGTTGTTGATGGCGTGGAAGCCGTCGAACGAGACATGAACGCCGTCGAGATAGAGCAAGGCGGAGGTGGCGCGGGTATCCATGACATTCATCGGCTCACTCCGCCAAATGGGGTTCGGAGACGCCGTCTTCACGCGCGGCGCTGGCGGCGGTATCCGCTAAACGGCGCTCCCGCCATGGTTCCCACCAGGCCTGCACGGTGCCGACGATGCCCTTCGGCAGCAGCAACGTGACCAGGATGAACAACGCACCCAGCAGGAACAGCCAATAGGGCGCGAGCGCTCCGGAGGTGAAGACGGTCTTGGCATAGTTGACGACGACGGCGCCGAGCGCCGCACCGATCAACGTGCCGCGACCGCCGACCGCCACCCAGATCACCGCTTCGATGGAGTTGCCGGGCGCAAACTCGCCGGGATTGATGATGCCGACCTGCGGCACATACAGCGCGCCGGCGACGCCGGCCATGCAGGCCGACAGCGTGAACACGAACAGCTTGTAGGATTCGACACGGTAGCCGAGGAAACGGGTGCGGGATTCCGCGTCACGCACCGCGATCAGTACCTTGCCGAGCTTGGACGTCACCACCGCGCGGCAGATCAGGAAACCGATCATCAGCGCCAGGCACGACAACGCGAACAGCACGGCACGAGTGCCCTGAGCCTGGATATTGAAGCCCAGGATATCCTTGAAGTCGGTCAGGCCGTTGTTGCCGCCAAAGCCGAAATCGTTGCGGAAGAAGGCCAGCAGCAGCGCGTACGTCATCGCCTGGGTGATGATCGAAAGATACACCCCAGTGACACGCGAGCGGAACGCCAGCCAGCCGAACCCGAAGGCCAGCAGTCCTGGCACCACCAGCACCATCAGCGCCGCGAACCAGAACATGTCGAAGCCATGCCAGTACCAGGGCAGCTTCTGATAGTTCAGGAACACCATGAAGTCCGGCAGCAGCGGATTGCCATAGACACCGCGGCTGCCGATCTGGCGCATCAGGTACATGCCCATGGCATAACCGCCGAGCGCGAAGAACGCGCCATGCCCCAGCGAGAGGATGCCGCAATAGCCCCAGATCAGATCGATCGAGAGCGCCAGAAGCGCGTAGCAGATATATTTGCCGAAAAGCGAGATCAGATAGGTCGGCACCTGAAAAGCCGAAGATTCCGGCAGCAGCAGATTGGACAGCGGCATCAGGATGCCGATGGCGGCGACGATCAGCAAAAAGATCGTGGCACTGCGGCTGAGCGAGCGGGTCAACAAATGCGGCATCATGCTTCCACCGACCGCCCCTTGAGGGCGAACAGGCCGCGCGGCCGCTTCTGGATGAACAAGATGATGAGGACGAGAATGGCGATCTTGCCGAGCACGGCGCCCGCAACCGGCTCGAGGAATTTGTTGGCGACACCGAGCGTCAGGGCGCCGACCAGTGTGCCCCAGAGATTGCCGACCCCGCCGAACACCACCACCATGAAGGAATCGATGATGTAGCTCTGGCCGAGATTGGGGCTGACGTTATCGATCTGCGACAGCGCCACTCCAGCAATTCCGGCAATGCCGGAACCGAGGCCGAAGGTCAGCGCATCGACCCGCGAGGTCGCGATCCCCATCGACGCCGCCATCCGCCGGTTTTGCGTCACCGCCCGCATTTCCAGTCCGAGGCTGGTGTAGCGCAGCATAGCCAGCAGGATGGCGAACACGGCCAGCGTAAAGCAGACGATCCAGAGCCGGTTGTAGGTGATGGCGAGCTGGCCGATCTCGAACGCGCCGCTCATCCAGGACGGATTGCCGACCTCGCGGTTGTTGGGGCCGAATGCGGTGCGCACCGCCTGCTGCAGGATCAGGCTGATGCCCCAGGTCGCCAGCAGCGTCTCCAGCGGACGCCCATAGAGAAAGCGGATGATGGTGCGTTCGATCAGGATGCCGATCAGGCCGGCCACCACGAAAGCCAGCGGTACGGCGATCAGCAGGGAATAATCAAACAGCCCCGGATATCTGGTCCGGATCAGCTCCTGCACCACGAAGGTGACGTAGGCGCCGATCATCACCATCTCGCCGTGAGCCATGTTGATGACGCCCATCACACCGAAGGTGATGGCAAGACCGATGGCCGCGAGCAACAGCACGGATCCGAGCGAGACACCGTACCAGGCATTCTGCGCCACCGACCAGACCGCAAGGCTGCGCTGGATCGAAGCGATTGCGCTGGTTGCGGCCCGCGACACCGCCGGCGGCGCTTCGGCGGGAAGGCCGGACAGCAGCGCCAGCGCTTCCTGATCGCCACGGGCGCGAATGGTTCCGATGGCCTCGATCTTGTCCGCTTCGCTGGCATCCGGCTTGAACAGCAGGATCGCCGCCCGCGCCGAGGCAAACGCCCGCTTGGCGGCGCTGTTGGTTTCTTTCTGCAGCGCCGTCTCGACGGCCGCGAGATCGTTCTCCTCGTGGGTCTTGAAGATCGATTGCGCCGCCAGGATGCGCTTGGCGGGATCCGGCGCAGACATCGTCAGGCTGCTCACCGCAGCCTCCACGGTTCGGCGCAGCCGGTTGTTGAGTCGGACGCTGTCGAGAGCGGAAACGTCAGCGGAGGTCGCAGCACCGGTGGTGGCATCAACCACCTTGCCGTCGAGCTGCTTGATGTAAACCTTTTTGCTGTCGGGATCGGCGATCAAGCGGCCTTCCTGCAGCGCGCTGATGATCGGATAGGCCAGCGGGTTGCCGCTCGCGGCCAGCGCGTTGATGGCTTCCTCGGTGTCGGAAAACGAATCATTGGCGAACTGGCTGACCGAGTCCTCGAACGGACCTGCAAACGCAGGCACTCTGGAGGCAACTATCGAGACCATCACCAGCGCCAGGACAAAAGCCAGCGCGCCGCATCGAGACATAAAATTGGCGAACACGTCACCACCCCGGGGGAACAGATAAAGAAAAAGAAGGCGGCGACAACCGCCGCCTTCTGGAGTCTTCGGGAGGAAAAGAGATCAGGACCCCTGACCACCGCACTTGTTGGTCTTGGTGTTCCAGTTGCCGCACTTCTTGCCGACCCAGTCGCCGATCAGGTCCTTGGAGCCGTCAAGCTCCTTCGACCAGGCGTCGCCGGCAACGAGACCAGGCGTCTTCCACACCACGTCGAACTGGCCGTTGGCCTTGATCTCGCCGATGAAGACCGGCTTGGTGATGTGATGGTTCGGCAGCATTTCCGAGACGCCACCCGTCAGGTTGGCTTCCTTGATGCCCGGCAGTGCGTCGATGACCTTGTCCGGATCGGTCGACTTCGCCTTCTCCACCGCCTTCACCCACATGTTGAAGCCGATGTAGCTGGCTTCCATCGGATCGTTGGTGGTGCGCTTCGAGTTCTTGGTGAAGGCCTGCCATTCCTTGATGAACTTCTCGTTCGCCGGGGTCTTGATCGACTCGAAATAGTTCCAGGCGGCGAGATGGCCGAGCAGCGGCTTGGTGTCGATGCCGGCGAGCTCTTCTTCACCCACCGAGAACGCGACCACCGGAATGTCCGTCGCCTTGATGCCCTGGTTGCCGAGCTCCTTGTAGAAGGGGACGTTGGCGTCGCCATTGATGGTGGAGACCACCGCGGTCTTCTTGCCGGCCGAACCGAACTTCTTGATGTCAGCCACGATCGTCTGCCAGTCGGAATGACCGAACGGCGTGTAGTTGATCATGATGTCTTCCGGGGCGACGCCCTTCGACTTCAGATAGGCTTCCAGGATCTTGTTGGTGGTGCGCGGATAGACGTAGTCGGTGCCGGCCAGCACCCAGCGCTTCACCTTTTCTTCCTTCATCAGGTAGTCGACCGCCGGGATCGCCTGCTGGTTCGGCGCGGCGCCGGTGTAGAACACGTTGCGCTCGCTCTCCTCGCCCTCGTACTGCACTGGGTAGAACAGGATCGAATCCAGTTCCTTGAACACCGGCAGCACCGACTTGCGCGACACCGAGGTCCAGCAGCCGAACACCACCGAGACCTTGTCCTTGGTGATCAGCTCGCGGGCTTTTTCGGCGAACAACGGCCAGTTGGAAGCCGGATCCACCACGACCGCCTCGAGCTTCTTGCCGAGGACGCCGCCCTTCTTGTTCTGCTCATCGATCATGAACAGGATGGTGTCCTTCAGCGTGGTTTCGCTGATCGCCATCGTTCCCGACAGCGAATGCAGAACGCCGACCTTGATGGTGTCTTCAGCAGCCTGAGCCACACCGAAGGTGGCGAGACCGAAAGCAAGACCGGCGGTGGCTGCCAAAGCCCCCTTTGCCAAGACCTTGCGACGGCTCAACGGCCGAGCAATGGCCGACGTGATTTGAGTAAACATGCGATGTCATCTCCCTGACGCAGCAAAATACCTGCTGAACAGCCCTCGGCCGTCTGCGTTAAGGGAATCGCAAGAACCGTGCCACCTCGCACACAGGACATAAGTGATTGTTATTTATAAGTTATATTTGATTTTTACGGGATCCGCGCCGCGTTTCTGCTTTATTTCTAAGCAGAAAAAATGACTGCCTATTTGGCAAACTGAATATTTATTGGGCAAAACTCCCGAACTGTCTACTTTCGTTGCATGCGGAACATGCCAGGCTGCACCTGCGTCTTTCACCCGGTTCCGTATTTTATCTTGAAAGCGCCGTCTTCGTGGCTCATATAACCGGCGCGACCTTGAATCATCAGGTCTCTGCGGGCTGCGTGTTCTGATCCGTTGTCGTTTTTCTGCGGCGGTGTCTGGCTTGCCCTCTCTCAATCTAACCAAACCGACGCCCCAAACACGCGGGTGTCCCACGACACCCGCTCGTATCCGGCATTTCGGCCGGACGCGCGCAATGACTCGTAGAAAGCAACACTTTGACCTCTTTTCAGGATTTCGGCCTTGCCGATCCAATCTCGCGTGCACTCAAGGAAGAAAATTACGTCACGCCCACCCCGATCCAGGCTCAAACCATTCCCATCGCTCTGACCGGCCGCGACGTGGTCGGCATCGCTCAGACCGGCACCGGCAAGACCGCAGCCTTTGCGCTCCCGATCCTGCACCGCCTGCTCGAATCCCGTATCCGCCCGCAGCCCAAGACCTGCCGCGTGCTGGTTCTCAGCCCGACCCGGGAACTGTCCGGGCAGATCCTCGACAGCTTCAATGCCTATGGCCGGCACCTGCGGATTTCGTCCGCGCTGGCAATCGGCGGCGTGCCGATGGGCCGTCAGGTCCGCTCCCTGATGCAGGGCGTGGAGATCCTGGTGGCGACCCCGGGCCGGCTGCTCGACCTCATCCAGGGCAACGCGCTGAAGCTCGGCCAGGTCGARTTCCTGGTGCTCGACGAAGCCGACCGCATGCTCGACATGGGCTTCATCAACGACATCCGCAAAATCGTCGCCAAACTGCCGATCAAGCGGCAGACGCTGTTCTTCTCGGCCACCATGCCGAAGGACATCGCCGACCTTGCCGAGAGCATGCTGCGAGACCCTGCCCGGGTTGCTGTCACCCCGGTGGCCTCGACCGCTGAGCGCGTGACGCAGCGCATCATCCAGCTCGATCACTCCGCCAAACCCGCCACCCTGGCGCAAATCCTGAAGCAGGAACCGGTCAACCGGGCCCTGGTTTTCACCCGGACCAAGCACGGCGCCGACAAGGTGGTAAAGGGCCTGGTCAAGGCCGGAATTCCGGCAGACGCCATTCACGGCAACAAGTCGCAGAACCATCGTGAGCGCGTGCTCGCGGCATTCCGCAACGGCGATATTCGCACCTTGGTCGCGACTGATATCGCCGCCCGCGGCATCGATGTCGACGGCGTCAGCCACGTGGTGAACTTCGACCTGCCGAACGTGCCGGAAACCTACGTTCATCGCATCGGCCGCACCGCTCGCGCCGGCGCGGACGGCGTCGCGATCTCGCTATGTGCCGGCGAGGAAATGGCGTATCTGCGCGATATCGAAAAGCTGATCAGGACCACGCTGCCGCGGGAAGACCGGCGCACGCCCGGACACCGGGATGCAGCCGATGCCGCGCCCTCGCAGCAGCGGCCCGCGCGCCACGGACAGAATGGACAACGCAATGGATCGCACCCCAACGGCGCCCGCACCAACGCATCCCCCGCATCGAAGGGCAAGCATCGGCGGCGCCGCGGTCCTGGCGGCAATAGTGCCCATCCCGCGCAGCCCGCCCGGCACGACGCCAACCGGCATGAACCGTCACGCACATCCCACGGCGGCCACGCCGATGGCATGCAGGGCGTTGCGTTCTTGCACCGCGAAAGCCGGCCCAAGCGTCAGCCCCAGCATTAACCCAACACGTTCCGAATAATTTTCGATCCGGAGAAGTCCATGGCGAAAGAAGAACTGATCCAGTTTGAAGGGCTGGTTACCGAAATCCTCCCYGACGCCCGCTATCGCGTCCAGCTSGATGCCGGGCACGAAATCGTGGCCTACACCGCAGGCAAGATGAAGAAAAACCGCATCAAGACGCTGGCGGGGGACCGCGTGACGATCGAGATGTCGCCGTACGACCTGGAAAAGGGCCGGCTGATCTTCCGGCACAAGGACGAACGCCCGAGCGGCGGACCGCCCCGCAGCGGCCCCCCGCGGGGYCAATTCCGGCGCCGGTAAGTTCCGATCCGGRCACTTGCGACCACAGACTCTGCACGCTCCGCGTGCAGAGTCTYGCTCTATTTGAGGCKATTTGAACCGCTCCAAAAAATCCCGCACGTCAGGATTGTTTGAAAAGCCRTTTTCGCTTATGACTAAAGTATCGATTTTCGGCCGGACGACATTGGCTATCCACCGGTACAGCCGGGTTACGCTGACGACCCTTCCAAAATTCGATCTCACCAGTTCGTGTAACGACGAGCTTTGACTATATCTATCCGAGAAGGGACTACCCCGTGAGCATGGGCACTGTGAAGTGGTTTAACGCAACCAAAGGCTATGGATTCATTCAACCGGACGACGGCGGCAACGACGTGTTCGTTCACATCAGCGCCGTGGAACGTGCAGGCCTCGGAACGCTCCGTGAAGGCCAGAAGATCAGCTACGAAATCGTCGCAGATCGCCGTTCCGGCAAATCATCGGCCGACAATCTTCGCGCAGCAGGTTGATCAGTCACTGATCGACGCGACGCGGTTGAACTGCAAACCGGTCTACTAACGACGAAAGGCCGCGCCTCGGGCGCGGCCTTTTTGTTTCCTGCTCCAGCACAGCGCGGCGCGACTCTCTTTACGCATTCCGCCGATCAGCAGGACGCGGGCAATGTGGTGGTACCGTTGTAGAACTGAACACAGGTCGATTGACGCGGCCGGGTGAAGAACGAATCCGACAGATCCATGCTTGCTTTGAGCACGGCAGATGTGGCCGGTTGATAGGTGTATGTAACCTCCCCCAAGATCACGTAGATGGATTGGCCGGTCGGATTGAGGTTGAGCAGAGAGCCGCCCGGAAAAGGCTTTCCGGGGGTATATTTTGGCTGGTTGTTGCTCTGGTTCCAGATAACCGTGCCGTTGCCGTCCTTGTCGATCAGGATTTCGGACACGTTTTGATTTGGCGTGGTCGCACTGACGGGGAAGGGCGCGATGATCTGCTGACTTGCATTCAGCGCGTTGGTGACGTCGGAATTACCAATCTTGCTCGCCTGCGAGATGATGTCCGAAAGTGTTCGGGCTGTAATCGTGACTTTTCGTTTCGCCGTGACAATGTTGAAAACGTCGTACAGGCCGAAGAAGATCAGCAGCATGAAAGGCGCTATGAACGCGAACTCGATCGCCGACACCCCGCGCGCGTCCATCCGAAAGCGATGAAGCATCGCCGCCGTGCGACGGAGCACTGTTGTCACGGCCCCCCGACTCGACATCACTTCGCTCCGCAACTGGAAGTCATCGTGCTCACTTGTATGGTTCGTTGCGAAATGCCGCCGACGCCTGAATCAAGTACGTGCCGTTCGAGAAAGTCGCAATATTAAACAGCCGCGCCGCCATCAACTGCCAAGGATAGAACGCGCGAACGATAACCACGTCGGACGGATTTCCAAGGCTGAACGCGAAGTTCGTCCTGAGATTTCCGTTGGCATCGATCGGTGATCCGGGATTGGCACCAGTAAATCCGGACGGGAAATTCTGAACATCGATCGACAGGGTACCGCAATCGATCAACGCGATCAGGCGCGGGCAGATCACGTTCGTCTTGAATGTGTCGGGTGTGTAGGCAACGGGTGCCGTCTGAGCCTGCCCGGTCATGATCAGACGGGCCGAATCCTGGACCGCCGTTTCGAGATACTGACCCGAAAAAAAGATCATCGACAATTCAGAGATCGCGATCAGCAGGGTCAGGAACAAGGGCGCGACAAGCGCAAACTCGACAGCCGACGTCCCTCGCTCGCCATCGCGAAAACGGGCAAAGATGGCACCGAAGGTCAACCTGGATCGAGCGCGCATGGTGATATTCCGGAAAGCAGCAGGTAACTACCTCCAGAATAGCGAACACTGATTGTTGAAAGCTTTCGCCCCCTAGAAACAATCAAGCGCAAGCGGTTAACCGTTCGTTAACCGCTCAGCGAGGGGCAGCGCCCGCTCCCGGAGCCGCGTTGGCTGCCGCAGCCGTCGCGTTGCCTGAGGCCTGGCTGCTGAGATTTCCCGCCTGCTCGAGCGTGGACGAGAAATAGCCGGCGCCGTCGCCGAGCGTAACGCGACGCTGGCAAACCGGGGTGCAACTGTAAGTTTCCCGATCGACGCCACGATAGACTGTCACGAGGTTGTCGGTCGGGCCTTCGACCTGGATCACCCGATCCACCAGAACGGTCCCATCACGGTCAAGTGCGATAAAGTTCGTCGCCCCATAGCCCTTTCCGGTCACCACCATCATGCCGCCTGATTGAAGCGTGACGTCGGCAATCAGCGGGTTCCCCACGACAAGAGTGGCAACGCGTTCGGGGAGCTTGATCAGCTTGGCCTGGTCAACCACCACGTCAATCTGCTCGCCGGAATTGGCAGCTCTCGATGCAAGTGGAAGCAGTATGCAACCTGCAACAACGATCGAAAAATGGAAAAAATGGAGAAGTCCGCGCGAACGCCCGCGCCTGAAGTCAGTCGACATACTTTACCCCGGGACCTGACGAGCCGGCAAAAGCGATACGCAGCGGAGCCGGCGCCCGACATGGCAAATCTGACGTTAATTGATGAACGAACTGCAAACGGCATGCCGGCCTGGCGCCGGGACAGGGCGGAGAACCGATCTTCAGATCCCGCGGCACGCGCACGCAATTGGCCTTCTGTCGCGCCGCGCCGTTGGCACACGATGGAATTCGAGAACCTCGGTGCCGCCCCCAATCTAACGATTCGATTAAGCCGGCGTTGACTCTGCTCAAGAAGAGGCCGTTACACCACCGTTTCTGCATTCGAATTAACTCTGCCGCAATTGTCGAACCGTAGGGTGGCCGCATGGTCAAGGCACGCCGATTGGGGGCTGCCGGAGCCAATAACAGTTTCGACAGCCACGTACACGCATGGAGCCATCTATGAAGAATCTCGTTGCTCGTTTCCTGAAGGACGAATCCGGCGCAACCGCGATCGAATACGGCCTGATTGCCGCCGGTATCGCCATTGCGATCATCGTCGCTGTGAACAACACCGGCACCGCGCTGAGCAGCCTTTTCGGCCGTATCTCGGGCAGCCTCGCCAGCGCAGGCGTTGCCGCCTCCAAGTAAGCGGCTGCTTCCAGCTTCGTTCCAAAGGCTCCGGTCCGCCGGAGCCTTTGTTCATTCTGCGCAGGCTGGCATCGCCGGTCAGGCTCTGGGCTGCAACATGTCGAACAAGCGCAATCCGGACATCCAGAGAAACAGTTCCGGCTTCGCGCAGCGAGCCGATCGCGGCATCGAAGCCGCGCAAATCGTCGGCTTCGCGCTGGTGCTGGCCCTGGCGACGCTCGCAGGCCGGATCATGAGCGTGTGGTGATCCACGCTCATTTGACGATTATTCATCACTCGGACGTATTGTGCGGCGGCCAGGGAACGGCCGAATTCCATTCGCGTTTGGGATGCCATGATACTCGACATCATCCGTCTTTGCTTCTTTCCCGCCTTGATGGCATTTGCCGCGGCGAGCGATCTTCTGACCATGACGATATCCAACCGGATTTCGCTGCTGCTGATCGCGGGATTCGTCGCCCTCGCCGCGACGACCGGCATGACCGGAGCCGATCTCCTTCAACATGGTGCGGCCGGATTGATCGTTCTGGTGGGGTCGTTCTGCTTCTTCGCCATGGGCTGGATCGGCGGCGGCGACGCCAAGATTGCGTCCGTTGCGGCGTTATGGCTTGGGCTTTCGCACGTTCTTGACTATCTGTTTTTCGCCTCGCTGTTCGGGGGCGTTTTGACATTATTGCTGCTGCAGTTTCGGCAGTGGCCTCTGCCCTATGCGCTCGGAAAACAGAACTGGCTCGTGCGCCTGCACATCAAGGGGGCCGACATTCCCTACGGTATCGCCCTCGCCCTTGGCGCATTGCTGGTCTATCCCGAAACCCGGTGGATTACCGCGGTCGACCTCTCAAACTTCGCATTTCATTGAAAGTGCATGCGGTGAGGTCTCATTAACTTGATTTAGATACGCCTCATTAACCATGCTTTGACGTTTAACTGCTCAAATCCGGGGACAGCGACGAGAGGGTCGCGCGTGTCGTCTTGCGGAAGTGAAGCGTATGAATACCGCGAAAATCGTCGTTCTGGGCTTCTCCCTCGCCGCAGGCGTGGTTGCCATCTATCTTGTGAGTGGTTCAGAGCCGCCCCCCGTGGTGCAGGCGCCCGCACCCAAGATCGAGACGACTGACGTCCTCGTCGCAAAATCAGACATTTCGATTGGTCAAACCGTCTCGGCAGACGATCTGCAGTGGCAAACCTGGCCCTCAGCCAACCTCAGCGCCACTTTCGTTCGGCGCAACGACCGGCCCGATGCGTTGACGCAGATCGCCGGGTCCATCGCGCGTTCGCCGTTCATCGCGGGCGAGCCGATTCGCGAACTGAAACTCGTGAAGGGGCCCTCGTCAGGAATCATGGCAGCCCTCCTGCCCTCCGGCATGCGGGCCATCTCGACGGAAATTTCAGCTGAAACCGGTGCCGGCGGCTTCATCCTGCCGAACGATCGGGTCGACGTCATTCTGTCGCGCCGCGAAAAAAGCCAGGATCGCGGCGGCGCCGAGTCCATGGTCTCCGAAATCATCCTCAGCAACATCCGTGTGCTGGCGATCGATCAGGCCATCGAGGAAAAGAATGGCCAGAAGGTCGTCGTCGGCAAGACCGCGACCCTCGAATTGAAGCCCGAACAGACCGAGACGCTCGCCAAAGCCCGCCAATCCGGAACCTTGGCCCTCGCTCTTCGCAGCATCGTCGACGCCAACGCGCCTCCGAACCGGACAGAGCGCAGTCAGAACAACAGCATCAACGTGGTTCGCTTCGGCGTGCCGTCGGCCACGACGCTACAAAGATGATGAAGGGGCGCAGGGAATGAAGCGGGGACAAAATCAGCGATCGCTGCGAACCGGCGCGGTTCGCGCCCTGTCGTTCGCCGCAGCCGCGATCCTGGCTGTCCAACCGGCGTTTTCGCCGGTGCTTGCGGCCGACTCCCGCGTGCAGGTGACGACAACGGCCGCGAGCCAGATGAATGCCCGCTTCCTGCCGCTCGGAATTGGAAAGTCGATGGTTGTCGACTTGCCAAGGGACATCAAGGATGTGCTGGTTGCGGATCCTAAAATCGCCAATGCGGTGGTGCGGTCGGCACAGCGCGCCTACATCATCGGCGCAGCCGTCGGCCAGACCAACATCGTTTTCTTCGATTCAGCCGGACAGCAGATTGCTGCGTACGACATAGCCGTGACGCGCGACCTCAACGGCGTGCGAGCCGCGCTGCGGCAGAGTTTTCCGAACAGCGACATCCAGATCGAGGGCGTCGGCGAAGGTGTGATGCTCAGCGGTACCGCGACGAGCCAGGCGGACGCACAGCAGGCCGGCGACATCGCAACCAGGCTGGTCGGCGATGCCGTCAAGGTTGTCAACAACATCGCTGTCCGGGGCCGCGATCAGGTGATGTTGAAAGTCACCGTCGCGGAAATCCAGCGCAACATCCTCAAGCAGCTTGGCGTCGATCTCAACAATCTGAGCCTTGGCAGCGCAGCGCTGGTCAGTTTCAACAATAGCAACCCGTTCACGGTCAACGGCGGGGCTCTGGTCAGCGGCAACGCGATTACCGGTAATTTCCCGTCGGTGCAGGCAACGCTTCGCGCGATGGAAAGCGCCGGTGTTATCCGCACCCTCGCGGAACCGAATTTGACTGCGATTTCCGGTGAATCCGCAACGTTTATCGCCGGCGGCGAGTTTCCCATTCCTGCGGGGTACTCGTGCGATCCGACCACGCATGTCTGTACGACCCAGATTTCATTCAAGAAGTTCGGCGTATCGCTGAATTTCACGCCGGTTGTGATGTCGGAAGGGCGGATCAGTCTGCGCGTGATGACCGAAGTGTCGGAATTGTCGAACGACAACTCCATCAACATCACGCAACAATCGTCCGCGACGGCAACGAACTCAATTACGATTCCCTCGATCCGGACCCGCCGAGCCGAGACAACCCTGGAAATCCCCTCGGGCGGATCGATGGCCTTGGCCGGATTGATTCAGGAGCAGACCAAGCAGTCGATCAACGGTCTGCCCGGCCTGATGCAGCTGCCGGTGCTTGGCTCGCTGTTCCGCAGTCGTGACTATGCCAACCGCCAGACCGAACTGATGGTTCTGGTGACGCCCTACATTGTTCGTGCGGTCGCGCAAAAGGACCTCTCGCGTCCCGATGACGGGTTCGCCGACGCAGCTGACCCGCAATCGGATCTGCTCGGCAATATCAATCGCATCTACGGCGTTCGAGGCCGAACCGAACCCGGCGGCAACTACCGCGGAAAATACGGCTTCATCACCGATTGAGACGGGACGAGACAATGATCGCATTCAACCATCCCGTGACGTCGAGGCGCAGGTCGCTGACGGTGCTGCTGCTCGCCGGTTTGTCGGCCTCGCTGGGCGGCTGCCTCACTCACACACGCGACGCCGACGGCGTGACCGCCAGCATTCCCAGCGACTATCGTGAGCGGCATCCGATCGTCATCGAGGAAGGCAACAAGTCGGTCGAGGTCTTCGTGGGAAGCGGACGCGGCGGCCTGAGCGCGACGCAGCGCGCAGACGTGATCGGACTGGGGCAGGCATGGCTGCGAGAAGGCACCGGCAGCCTCCTCATCGAGGTTCCCAAAGACACACCGAACGCGCGTACGGCCGCAGATTCCTACCGCGAAATCCATTCTCTGCTGACCGCGCTGGGAATTCCGGCTCGCGGCATCACGACCCGCAACTATCGCCCGAGCGACCCGCGCCAGTTCGCGACAATCCGCCTGACGTATCCGCGCATCATGGCGGAGGCGGGTCCATGTGGACTGTGGCCTGACGACCTTGGACCCTCCATCAAGAACAAGATCTACGTCGAAAACAAATCGTACCACAACTTCGGTTGCGCGACGCAGCGCAACATGGCGGCGATGATCGACAATCCGTCAGATCTTGTTCAACCGCGCCCCGAAACACCGGCCTACACCGCTCGGCGCGGGATCGCATTCGATAAATATCGCAAGGGCACTTCGACAGCGACGCAGTACCCAGACTCCGACAAGGCCAAACTGAGCGACCTTGGAAAATGATCAATTACGCCCAACAGAACCCGGACAGCGAGGCCGCCGCACCAACGGCAGAGGAGCATATTGCGCCGGCGCCGCGTGTGTCCGTACAGGCCTTCTGCGAATCGGTGGAGACCGCGGCCGCAGTCCAGTCGGCAGGCGCGGACCGCCGACTCGGCAAGGCGCACCTCAAGATCCAGATGGGCGGCATGACAGCCGCAGCCGAAGCCTATCGCAGCGCTCCGACGCCGAACGTGATCGTTCTGGAGACCGATGGGCGCGGCGACATCCTGGCTGGCCTGGATCACCTCGCAACGGTCTGTGACCCCGGCACCCGCGTCATTGTCATCGGCCGGATCAACGACGTCACACTCTACCGGGAATTAGTCCGGCGCGGGGTGAGTGATTACCTCATTGCCCCGGTTTCAGCGATTGAGATCGTTCGCTCGGTCTGCGGTCTGTTTTCGACACCCGAAGCGAAGGCCGTCGGCCGGATCATAGCCGTTGTCGGCGCGAAAGGCGGCGTTGGCGCCTCGACTGTCGCTCACAACATCGCATGGGCGATCGCGCGCGATCTCGCGCTCGATGCCGTCGTCGCCGATCTCGATCTCGCGTTCGGCACAGCAGGCCTGGATTACAATCAGGATCCGCCGCAGGGTATAGCCGAGGCCGTTTTCTCGCCTGACCGCGTCGATACCGCATTCATCGATCGCCTGCTGTCGAAGTGCACCGATCATCTCAGTTTGCTTGCCGCTCCGGCGACGCTCGACCGGGTTTATGACTTCGGAACAGAAGCGTTCGACTCGATTTTCGATACCCTGCGAAGCGCCGTTCCCTGCATCGTGCTCGATGTGCCGCATCTCTGGTCTGGATGGGCCAAACGAGCGCTCGTCAACGCGGACGATATCCTGATCGTCGCGGAGCCGGATCTGGCAAATCTACGCAACACCAAGAACTTGTTCGATCTGCTGAAGGCAGCTCGTCCCAATGACCGCGTTCCGCTCTACTGCCTCAATCAGGTCGGGGTGCCGAAGCGCCCCGAGATCGGCATGAAGGAATTTGCCAAGGCGATGGAAAATGAACCTGTCGCATCGATTCCGTTCGAGCCGCAAACCTTCGGAGTCGCCGCCAACAACGGTCAGATGATCGCGGAAATTTCGGCCAATCACCGCACCGCCGAAATCTTCCTGCAGATCGCGCAACGGCTGACCGGCCGCGGGGAGACCAAGAAGGCGCGCGGCTCGTTGCTGGCTCCTCTCCTCGACAGGTTGAGGTCCAAGTAGGTTTATTGCGTGGAGTATCGTCGTGTTTGGCAAGCGTAACGGAGCGGATACGGAGACACGGACGGCGAGGCCGCCCGGCCTCGAGCAGGCGGCGGCCGCCGCTGGTTCGCGCTTGTCCGAATCGCCGACCGCCGTCGCTTCACCTCCGCTCGCTCCGAGATCGTCGATGCCGGCTCCAGTTCCGGAAGTCCGGCGCTCGGAAAATTACTACCAGGTCAAGGCAACAATCTTCGGCGCGCTGATCGAGGCAATCGATCTCGCACAGCTCTCGAAGCTCGACGGCGAGTCGGCGCGCGAAGAAATCCGCGACATCGTCAACGAGATCATCGCCATCAAGAACATCGTGATGTCGATCGCGGAGCAGGAAGAACTGCTCGACGACATTTGCAACGACGTTCTCGGTTACGGCCCGCTCGAGCCACTGCTGGCGCGCGACGATATCGCGGACATCATGGTCAATGGGGCGAGCACCGTTTACATCGAAGTCGGCGGCAAGATTCAGCGCACTGGAATCCGCTTTCGCGACAACCAGCAGTTGCTGAACATCTGCCAGCGCATCGTCAGCCAGGTCGGCCGGCGCGTCGACGAATCCTCCCCGATCTGCGACGCCCGTCTCGCGGACGGCTCCCGCGTCAACGCCATTGTCGAGCCGCTGGCTCTCGATGGCCCCGTACTGACGATTCGTAAGTTCAAGCGCGACAAGCTGACCCTTGACCAATTGATGCGCTTCGGCGCCATCTCGCCCGAAGGCGGCGAAATCCTGAAAATCATCGGCCGGGTTCGCTGCAATGTGCTGATATCGGGTGGAACCGGCTCCGGCAAGACCACTTTGCTCAACTGCCTCACCAACTATATCGATCACGACGAGCGCATCATCACGTGCGAGGACGCGGCAGAACTTCAGTTGCAGCAGCCACACACCGTGAGACTGGAAACGCGACCTCCAAACCTGGAGGGCGAGGGCCAGGTGACCATGCGCGAACTGGTCCGCAACTGTCTGCGTATGCGACCCGAGCGGATCATCGTCGGCGAAGTCCGTGGCCCTGAAGCCTTCGACCTGCTGCAGGCCATGAATACCGGTCACGACGGTTCCATGGGAACGTTGCACGCGAACAATCCGCGAGAAGCACTGTCACGATGTGAGTCGATGATCACCATGGGCGGCTTTTCGCTGCCATCCCGGACAATCCGGGAGATGATCTGTTCATCGATCGACGTCATCATTCAGGCTGCACGCCTACGAGACGGCTCTCGCCGGATCACACACATCACGGAAGTGATGGGCATGGAGGGTGACACGATCATCACGCAGGACATCTTCCTGTACGATATGATCGGCGAGGACGCGGAAGGTCACATTATCGGCCGCCATCGCTCCACTGGCATCGGGCGCCCGAAGTTCTGGGAACGTGCACGTTACTACGGAGAGGAAAAGCGGCTTGCCGCGGCGCTGGATGCGGCCGAGATCATCGTACCCAGCAACTAGCTTGGATCGAACGGAGTCGGCCCGGAAACCAGTTTGAGACGCACGGTCGGCCAGGACGGACGGCAGCAGTTTTTACAGAGTTGCGTTGTGGAGCGTGAGACATGAAACTGCAAACCATAGCATTCGCGCTTCTCGCAGCCTCAGCCGTTGGCGGGTTTGCCTGGGTCTTCATCTATCCCCTGCTGTCCGGAGAGCGCGAAAGCGCCAAACGTCGCGCCTCGTTTTCAAAAACGGAGCCTGTTGTCCGCAGCAGCGATCGAAACCAGCGCACGCGACGCGATCAGGTGGAGGCATCGCTCAAGGAAATCGAAGAGCGAAACAAGCAAGCGCAAAAGATCGCGATTTCGACGCGAATTTCGCAGGCCGGACTGGACTGGTCGAAACAGAAATTCATGGTCATATCCGCAATACTTGGCTTTGTTTTCTTTACGATTCCATTCATCGTCGGCACGGGTCTTCTGCCGGCGCTCGGCTTGGCGTTCGCCGCGGGATTTGGCTTGCCGCGCTGGATTCTTGGCTTTCTCAAGAGACGCCGTGAGAAGAAGTTTCTGAGTGCGCTGCCGGATGCCGTCGATGTCATCGTTCGCGGCATCAAATCCGGCCTGCCTCTTTTCGATTCCCTGCGCATGGTCGCAGCGGAGTCTCCCGAACCGTTGAGAAGCGAATTCGTGGCCATTATCGAAACGCAAGCCGTCGGCATGCCACTCGGCGACGCTTGCGCGCGCCTGTACGAACGCATGCCACTGCCCGAGGCAAATTTCTTCGGCATCGTTATCGCGATTCAACAGAAATCCGGCGGCAACCTGTCCGAAGCGCTGGGCAACCTGTCGAAAGTCTTGCGCGACCGCAAAAAAATGGCGGGCAAGATTCAGGCGATGTCGACAGAAGCGAAGGCGTCCGCCGCCATCATCGGTTCTCTGCCACCGATCGTGATGCTGCTCGTCTATGTCATGACCCCCGAATACATCTCGTTGCTGTGGACCGAGCCGACGGGAAGGTTGATGCTCGCAGGCAGCATCCTCTGGATGAGCATCGGTATCTTCGTCATGAAGCGCATGATCAACTTCGATTTCTGAGGGCGTCATGATCGACATTCTGATCGAAAAGCTGCACGACGCTCGCTTCATGGCAATGCTGCTCGCCGCGATCGCGGCCAGCGTGACCGCCTATACGCTGATCACGCCGTTGCTCGCCGGGGAGAATCTCTCGAAGCGGATGAAGGCCGTTGCCAGCGAACGCGAGCGTATCCGTCAGCGCGAGCGCGACCGGTTGAACCGCAGTGAAAAAGTGACATTGCGGCAGGCGCCCAGGCAGCTTGTTCAGAAGGCCGTGACCGACTTCAACCTCGGGAAATGGGTGGCCCAGGAATCTGCCCGAGAAAAACTCGTGATGGCCGGCTATCGTGGCCCGGCCCCCTACACGACGTTCCTGTTTTTCCGGATGGTCACCCCAATTGCATTTTTCCTGGCATCGGCATTTTACATGTTCGTTCTGGCCAAAACGCAGCAGTCCGCCTTGGTCAAACTCGCGATCTGCATCGGGATGACCTATCTCGGAATGCAGGCGCCGATGCTGTTTCTGAAGAATGCGATCAGCAAGCGCCGGCTTTCAATCAAGCGAGCATTCCCGGATACGCTGGATTTGCTGCTGATCTGCGTCGAGTCCGGCATGTCGATTGAAGCTGCCTTTCGCAGGGTCAGCCAGGAAATCGGCTCGCAATCCATCGCGCTCGCGGAAGAACTGACGCTGACAACCGCAGAGCTGTCGTATCTGCAAGATCGCAAGGTCGCCTATGAGAACCTGTCCAAGCGAATTGGCCTGGACGGCGTCAAATCGGTCGCACTGGCGCTGCAACAAGCGGAACGCTACGGCACGCCACTCGGTCAGACGCTGCGCGTGCTGGCGCAGGAAAATCGCGATATGCGCATGAACGAGGCCGAGAAGAAGGCCGCCGCCTTGCCGCCGAAACTGACGGTGCCGATGATCCTGTTCTTTCTGCCGGTGTTGTTCGTCGTGATTCTGGGGCCGACGGCCATGAAGGTCTCAGCCTACATGCACTGACGCGGAACCAATCCAGCGGCGCTTCACGATCCTGAAAATTGCCCCTGATCCCGGACTCCCGCACAAACCGCGGGCATCAGGAGCGGTGTGAACCGGCGCCGGCTTCATTCTGCGCGCCCTGCCGCGGCGCATCGTTGCGATTGAGCATCTGCCTGAGATAGGCGACGTTCGCGGCCGCTTCCTCCGGCGGCAAATCCGCTTTGACGATGGTTTCCGCTTCGGCGAATCGGCCCTGCAGGCCGACCACGAGCGCCAGATTCTGCCGCACGCGCGCGTCAGCTTTCGCGCTGCCATAGGCGCGGCGCAACACCTCCTCCGCCTTTGTCAGGTCCTTGGACAGCATGTAGGACAGCCCGAGGTTGGACAGCACCGAAGGCTCTTCCGGCATGATTTTCAGGGCGCTCGCATAATACCGGCGCGCCTCGTCGTGGCGGCCCATCTGATCGAGCGTCGTGCCCTGCACCGACAGGATGCGCCAGTCGGGATTGTCCGGTGTATGAGCCTGCGTCAGGGTTTCGAAGGCCTGTTTGAAGTTGCCGTTGTCGGCCAGCGACCGGCCGTAGGCGGCCAGCAAGGGTTTGTTGTTGGGGTTCGCCAGCGACGCGGCTTCCAGTACGGCAACAGCCTGAGCCCGCTGACCGTTGGCGCGCAGGGCTTGGCCATATTTGAGGGCCACCTCCGGATCGCGCGGATTGGCGCGGTAGCGCTCGCCCAAAGCGTCGGTCGGAATGCGGGTATCCCGATCGGGGGGCAACTCCGCGCGCGCGCCCAGCGGGCCATCGATCGAGCCGGTGACATCGCCGGATGAGCGTGCGGTCGTTTGACAGCCGGCAACCGCTGCAGCCAAGATTATGGCCGTCGCTGCGGATAGCAAGAACCGGGCGGAATGAGGCTGGTCACGCATGCGCATCGACTCACAAATCCAACAAGGACACGGCTGGAGATGAAGCCATCAATAGACTGTTAACCCTAACGCCTGGTTAATTGGGCTATATCCGTCGAACCAGTTCCCTCCTTCAGCCGAGACCGCCATGTCACCCGTTTTCGAGCGTTCCGCCTCCACTTCCATTCCCATTACATTTGTGACCAGGTCCTCGTGGGAGAGCTTGCGAGCTGGACTGCCACCCGCCGCCCGGCAATTCGCCGAAGGCAACGGATTTGCAGCAAAGCCCGGTCAGTATCTGGCGCTGCCGGATTCGAAAGGCGCGATGTCACAGGTGCTGTTCGGGCTCGAAGAAGCCAGCGATGTCGCCTGTGACCTGTTTCGCCCAGGACAACTTCCCGGGCTGCTACCTGCGGGGATCTATCACTTCGCCAACGCGCCGCACGATCCGCACCTGGCAACGCTTGCGTTCGCCCTGGGCAGCTATCGTTTCGCACGGTATCGCAAGGCCGATCGGCCGGCGGCCCGTCTTGTCCCGCCGGGCGATGTCGACCTCGATGACATCACGCGCATCAGCGAAGCGGCGACGCTCGCCCGCGACCTGATCAACACCCCTGCCAATGACATGGGGCCGGAAGAGCTCGCCCGAGCGGCAGAGGAACTCGCTGGCCGCTTCGGTGCGGCGTTCAACTGCGTCGTCGGTGACGACCTCAAAAAAAACTTCCCGCTGATCCAAGCCGTCGGGCGTGCCTCACCGCGCACGCCGCGGCTGATCGACATGACCTGGGGCAATCCCTCGCATCCGAAGGTAACCCTGGTCGGAAAGGGTGTCTGCTTTGACACCGGCGGCCTGGATCTGAAGCCGGCGAGCGGCATGCTGATCATGAAGAAGGACATGGGCGGCGCCGCCAACGTTCTGGCGCTGGCGCAGATGGCGATGGCGGCGAAACTTAAGATCCGCCTGCGCGTGCTGATCCCGGCGGTGGAAAATTCGGTGGCCGGCAACGCCTTTCGGCCGCTCGATATTTTCCCCTCCCGCAAGGGGCCGACGGTCGAGATCGGCAATACCGACGCCGAGGGGCGGCTCATCCTCGCCGACGCGCTGGCGCTCGCCGATGAGGAGGCACCGGAACTGCTGATCGACTACGCCACGCTGACCGGTGCCGCCCGCGTCGCGCTCGGGCCCGATCTGCCGCCCTTCTACACCCATGACGACGGGCTCGCCGCCGAGATCGCCCGCCTGAGCGCTGCGGTGAACGATCCGGTCTGGCGCATGCCGCTCTGGCCGGCCTATGACAAATGGCTCGATTCCAAGGTTGCCGACATCAACAATGCGCCTAGCAATGGATTCGCCGGCTCCATCACCTGTGCACTGTTCCTGCAGCGCTTCGTCGAACCGGCGACACGCTGGCTGCATGTCGATATCTATGGCTGGACGCCCACTGCCAAACCGGCACGGCCGGAAGGCGGCGAGTGCCAGGCGGCGCGTGCGATCTACAAACTGTTGAGCGAGCGTTATGGCTGATCCGCGTCTGACCCCCGCCCGCCCCGATTTGGCCGCCCGGTTTCTGCAGGGCGAAGTCGAAGCCGAACGGTTCGTCGATGGTGAGGAACTCGAAGTGTTCGACGCCATCGTGCCACTGCGGCGCGATCCTTCGCATGACGCGGCCCTGGACACCCAGGCCCTGAAAGGCGAGCGCATCACCGTCTATGACCGCAACATCGAAGGCTGGGCGTGGGGGCAGCTGCAAAGCGACGGCTATGTCGGCTGGCTTCCCGACCTCGCGCTGGTCCTGCCGCGCACGACACCGACCCACAAGATCACGGCGCTGCGCACCCTGGCTTTTCCCGGACCGTCGATCAAACTCCCGCCGGTCGACACGCTCCCGCTGGGAGCGCTGGTCGAGGTCGTGCGGACGGACGGCACCTTCGCCATCACCAACCAGCGGTACTATCTGCCGCTCGGTCACGTTGCCGCCATCGATCAGAGCGAGCGCGACTTCGTTGCCGTGGCGGAGCGGTTTGTCGGAACACCGTATCTGTGGGGCGGCAAGACCAGCCTCGGCATCGATTGCTCCGGCCTCGTTCAGATCGCTTTGGCAGCCACCGGTGTCGCGGCGCCCCGTGACAGCGACATGCAGGAAAACGCACTGGGAGAGGCCATCCCCTCCGCTCTCGCGATCGACGCGCGGCGCGGCGACCTGCTGTTCTGGAAGGGGCATGTGGCCATCGTCCGCGATGGCGAAACGATCGTTCACGCCAATGCCCATCATATGATGACTGCGGTGGAGCGGACGCGTGACGCGATCGAACGGATCAAGGCGGCTGGCAGCGAGATCACGAGCGTGAGACGGTTGGAAATCCAGCCTTAATTAAACGCCTGTCGCGGCTTCGTTACGAAACGCGGCGGCAAACAGCGCGCGCGTATAGTCGGTCTTCGGAGACTTGAACAGCTCCGCCGCCGGCCCCTCCTCGACGATCTTGCCATTGCGCATGACGATCAGATGGCTTGCAAGCGATCCGACCACGCGCAGATCGTGGGAAATAAACATGTAGGTCAGGTCACGCTTGCGCTGCAGGTCGCGCAGCAGATCGACCATTTGCGCCTGGAACAGCATATCCAGCGCGCTGGTCGGCTCGTCCAGCACCACGAAATTCGGCTCCAGCACCACCGCGCGCGCAATACTGATGCGCTGGCGCTGACCACCGGAAAACTCGTGCGGATAGCGGAAACGGGTCTGTGGATCGAGACCGACGTCCTTGAGCGCCTTGACCACGCGCGCCTCCCGGGCATCCCGGTCGAGCGAGGGCTGGTGTACGGTCAGTCCCTCGGCCACGATATCGCCAACCGACATCCGGGGGCTCAGCGCGCCAAACGGATCCTGAAACACGATCTGCATGTCCCGCCGGAACGGCCGCATCTCCTTGAACCGCAGACCCTGGATATCCTTGCCGAGGAAGACGATCGGGCCATCTGACGATATCAGGCGCAGCAGCGCCAAACCAAGCGTGGTCTTGCCCGATCCGGATTCGCCGACCACACCCAGCGTCTCGCCTTTGCGGACCGACAGGCTGACGCCGTCCACCGCCTTGATCTGGCCGACGGTGCGACGCATCACGCCCCGCTTGATCGGAAACCAGACCTTCAGATCATCGGTCCTGACCACGACCGGTTCCTCCGGGCGCGGGGGTGCCGGATCCGGCTTCGGTTCCGCCGCCAGCAGCGCGCGGGTGTAGGGGTGCTGGGGCGCCGTGAACACCTGCTCGACCGGTCCCTTTTCGACGATCTTGCCGTTGTTCATCACACACACCACGTCGGCGATCCGGCGCACGATACCGAGATCATGAGTGATGAACAGCAGGCTCATGCCGAGGCGCGAACGGATATCCGCCAGAAGCGTCAGAATCTGTGCCTGCACCGTCACATCGAGAGCGGTGGTAGGCTCGTCGGCAATCAGGAGATCCGGCTCGTTGGCAAGCGCCATGGCGATCATCACCCGCTGCCGCTGGCCACCGGACAATTGATGCGGATAGCTGCCCAGCCGGGTTTCGGGTTCGGGAATTCCGACCTGGGTCAGCAGCTCTAGCGTCCGCGCACGCGCCGCCGCGCCGCGCAGTCCACCGTGCAGCTGCAAGATCTCGCCGATCTGCGCCTCGATCGTATGCAACGGATTGAGCGACGTCATCGGTTCCTGGAAAATGATCGAAATGTCGTTGCCGCGCACCGCGCGGATCTCGCGCTCGGTCTGCGTCAGCAGGTCCTGGCCCTTGAAGCGAATCGAGCCCGAGGGATGGTGGGCTGTCGGATACGGCAGCAGCTTCAGCACCGACAACGCGCTGACCGACTTGCCCGACCCGGATTCCCCGACCAGCGCAACGCATTCGCCGCGGCGTATCTCGAACGAGATCCGATCGACCGCGACGGATGCGCCAAAACTGACCGAGAGATCCCGGACATCGAGCAGCGGCTGGTTGATCGCATCCATCGCGGCCTACCTGAACGTCTTGCGCGGGTCGAAGGCATCACGCACCGCTTCGCCGATGAAGATCAGCAGCGACAGCATGATCGCGACCGAGAAGAAGCCGGTGAAGCCGAGCCACGGCGCCTGGATGTTGGCTTTGCCCTGCGACAGCAGTTCGCCGAGCGAGGGTGAGCCCGGCGGCAGCCCAAAACCCAGGAAGTCGAGAGCTGTCAGCGTCATCACCGACGACGACACGATAAATGGCAGGAACGTCATGGTCGCGACCATGGCGTTGGGCAGCAGATGCCGGAACATGATGACGGCGTTCGACACGCCGAGCGCCCGAGCGGCCTGGATGTACTCGAAATTGCGCCCGCGCAGGAATTCGGCACGAACCAGCCCCACCAGCGACACCCAGGAAAACAGCAGCAGGATACCCAGCAGCACGAAGAAGCTCGGCACCAGCACCGACGACAGGATCAGAAGCAGGTAGAGCGAGGGAATCGCGGTCCAGATTTCGATGACGCGCTGGAAGCCGAGATCGATCCAGCCGCCGAAATAGCCCTGGATCGCGCCGGCGGCGATACCGATCACCGAGGAGATCGAGGCCAGGATCAGCCCGAACAGCACGGAAATGCGGAAGCCGTAGATCAGCCGCGCCACCAGGTCGCGCCCCTGGTCGTCGGTGCCGAGCCAGTTGTACTCCAGGTCGCGGCAGCTCTTCAGTCCCTTGCGCTCGACCACCGGCTTGCACTCCGCCTCGGTCAGCATCCAGGTCGGCTTGGAGGGCGCCGGCGTCGGCAGATCCAGATTGTGCGTGTCATAGGAGTACCGGATCGGCGCCCATACGATCGAACCACCCTTCTCCGCGATCAGTTTCTGCAGATAGGGATCACGATAATCCGCAGCCGTCTCGAAATCGCCGCCGAAGGCCGTTTCCGGATAATTGAAGAAAGCCGACCAGTACAAATGCCCGTCGTATCTGACCAGCAGCGGGCGATCGTTGGCAATCAGCTCGGCGAACAACGACACCAAGAACAGGATCGAAAACAGCCAGAGCGACCAGTAGCCACGGCGGTTCGCCTTGAAGTTCTGCCAGCGCCGCTTGTTCAGCGGCGACGGGCTGAACCCATGACGGGTCGCCGGCACCGCTTCGCCGAGCGGCGCGGTCGTTGTGGTCTCGATCGGTTCCGGTGCGATCACGCTCATCACACCTCCCGCGCCTCGAAGTCGATCCGCGGATCAATCCACATATAGGCCAGATCGGACAGCAGGTTCACCACCAGACCAACCAGTGAAAAGATGTAGAGCGTGCCGAACACCACGGGATAATCCCGGTTCAAGACGCTTTCAAAGCCGAGCAGGCCGAGGCCATCGAGCGAAAAGATGGTTTCGATCAGCAGCGAGCCGGAGAAGAACGCATGGATGAAAGCACCGGGGAAGCCGGCGATCACGATCAGCATGGCGTTGCGGAAGATGTGATTGTAGAGCACCTGCCGCTCGTTGCAGCCCTTGGCGCGCGCCGTCATCACATACTGCTTGCGGATCTCGTCCAGAAACGAGTTCTTGGTCAGCAGCGTCATGGTCGCGAACGCGCCGAGCGCCATCGAAATCAGCGGCAGCGTCAGATGCCAGAAATAATCGATGATCTTCCAGTACCAGGGGAATTGCGACCAGCCGTCCGAGGTGAGCCCCCGCAGCGGAAACAGATCCCAGAACGACCCGCCGGCGAACAGGATGATCAGCAGAATGGCGAACAGGAAGCCGGGGATCGCAAAGCCGATGATGATCACACCGGAGGTCCAGACGTCGAATCGCGAGCCATCGAGCACCGCCTTGCGGATGCCGAGCGGAATCGAGATCAAGTAGGTCAGCAGCGTCATCCAGATGCCAAGCGACATCGAGACCGGCAGCTTTTCCTTGATCAGCTGCAACACGCTGACGTCGCGGAAATAGCTCTTGCCGAAATCGAACCGGGCATAATTCCACAGCATCAGCGCAAACCGCTCCGGCGCCGGCTTGTCGAAGCCGAACTGCTTCTCCAATTCCTTGATGAAGGCGGGGTCGAGCCCCTGCGCACCGCGATACTTGGAGTTCATCGCATCGCCGGCCGCGCCTGGCTGGGACCGCGCGCCGAAATCGCCCCCCGACGATCCCGAGATGCGGGAACTCGCGCCGGTGTCGGCGCCGCTGAGCTGAGCGATCACGCGCTCTACGGGGCCGCCCGGCGCAAACTGCACGACGACAAAGGACACAAACAGGATCCCCAGCAGCGTCGGAATCATCAGCATGATGCGGCGGGCGATGTACGCGCTCATGCTCTATTTTGCCTTTTCAAGCTTCGCAGCTTTGGCCGCATCGGACCACCACAAGCTGGGTACACCGACGGCAACGGCGTAGCGCGGTATCACCGGGTGCCCGAACACATCCCAATAGGCAACCGGATGCGAGGCACGAGACCAGCACGGCACCCAATAGCGCCCCGCGCGAAACAGCCTGTCGAAAGCACGGCAGGCAACGGTGAGGTCGTGACGATTGTCGGCGGCAATGATGCGCTCGATCATGGCATCGATGGCAGCGCTTTCAATGCCGGCCAGATTGTTCGATCCCTTGATCTTTGCCGCCTGCGATGAATATACCGGGCGCATGCTATCGCCCGGTGTCACCTGCACCCCGGAATTCTGAATAATGAGGTCGAAGTCACGGTCGTCGACCCGGCTGCGATACTGCACGGGATCGACAATCCGCAGACTCGCCTCGATGCCGAGAGTCCCGAGATTCTTGATATAAGGCATATGATGCGGCTGAAACGTCGGTTCGTCCGTCAGAAATTCCAGCCGGAAGATTTCACCATTGGGAAGCCGCCGCTTGCCATCCTTGATGAGATAGCCGGCGTCCTGCAGCAGTTGGGAGGCTTTGCGCAGCATGGCGCGGTCCTGCCCCGACCCGTCGGATACGGGGGGCACGAACGGCTGCCCGAACACTTCGTCAGGGACCTGGCCGCGGAACGGTTCGAGCAGCGCGAGCTCCTCMGCTGACGGCACGCCGCTGGCAACCATATCCGTTCCCTGGAATGGCGACACCGTACGCACATAGAAATCATACATGAGCGTCTTGTTGGTCCATTCGAAGTCGAAGGCATAGATCAGCGCCTCGCGCACCCGCGCATCCTGGAACTGATAACGGCGGGTGTTGATGTACCACCCCTGCGCGGATGAGATCTCCTCGGGAAGSAGCTCAAGCTTGACGCGACCATCCTTGACCGCTGGAAAATCATAACGGGTCGCCCACACCCGCGAGGTGTATTCCTCGCGAAACAGATAGTTGCGCCCTGTGAACCCYTCGAACGCCACATCGCGATCGCGATAAAATTCATAACGGACGGTGTCGAAGTTGTTGCTGCCGCGCGACACCGGCAGATCGGCGCCCCACCAGTCCTTGACCCGCTCATACTCGACGAAGCGATTGACCTCGTATCGGCCAACRCGATAGGGCCCGGAGCCCAGCGGAATATCCAGCGTCGATTCGTCGAAGGCGCGCGTTGCGTAATAGGCCTTTGAAAAGATCGGCAGGCTCGCGATATAAAGCGGCACGTCGCGCGCACGCTTCTCCGCAAAAGTAACAACCAGCGTCGTATCATCGATCGCCTCGGCTGTGATCATATCGCGCATCTGCTGCTGAATGAGCGGATGGCCCTTCTCCTTCAAAATCGTCAGCGAGAAAGCCGCATCCTGCGCCGTCAGTCGGCTGCCGTCGTGAAAGCGAGCTTCCGGGCGCATGACATATCGATACGTCAGTTTGTCGGAGGAGATGGCAACGGAACTCGCCGCCAACCCGTACATCGCATCCGGCTCATCCAGCGCCCGCGCCATCAAGGTCGCGAACGTAAGATCCATGCCTTGCGCGCCATCGCCCTTGAAAATGTAGGCATTGAACGTGTTGAAGGTCAGAAACGACTGGTTGTACGCGCGAACCGTTTGAATGAAGGAGAACACGCCCCCTTTTGGGGCCTCTGGATTGACGTAGTCGAAATGATGGAAGTCGGCCGGGTATTTCAGGTCACCGAACACCGAGATGCCGTGGACACTCGGCCCGGCTTCCGCCGCCATTGCTGGCCGCAGCATCGCGGCTGCCGCAGCCCCACCGCCGATGAGCAGCGCATGGCGCCGCGTCACCGGTGGGATGCGCGTCCCGCCGCTCAAGAGCGTTTACCCGCACGCGCGGCTTTGTCGGCGTCGTACCACCACACAGTGGGAAATCCTGAAGCAGCGTATTTCGGCAGCAGCGGTGGGCGCCCGAACCGATCCCAGCGTGCGAGGCGCTGCTTGCCATAGGTCCATTGCGGAACCACGAACTGATTCCACAGCAGCACCCGGTCGAGCGCCTTGGTCGCGGCAACGAGATCGTTGCGGTTCTTGGCGAAGATGATGCGTTCGACCAGGGTATCGATCGCGTCATCCTTGATGCCGATGTAATTGCGCGAGCCGGATTGATCGGCCGCCTTCGAGCCCCAGAAGTAGCGCTGCTCATTGCCCGGCGACAGCGATTCCGGCCAGAGCGACGTGATGATATCGTAGTCCCATTGCCGCAGCCGGTTTTCATACTGAGCATCGTCCACGGTGCGAACCGTCACCTGGACCCCGAGACGTTCCAGCGACGGCTTGTAGAACAGCACGTAACGCTCGCCGCTCGGATCGAAATTGAGGAACTCCACGCTCAGAGCTTCGCCGGTTTTGACGTTGGTCATCTTGCGATCGCGCACCTCGTAGCCCGCCTCCTTCATCAGCCGCACGGCCTCACGGAGGTTGTTGCGAACATTGTCCGGCGCGCCGTTGACCGGGTTGGTATAAGGCGTGGTGAAAACCTCCGCCGGGACCTTGCCGCGCACGGTCTCGAGAATGGCGAGTTCGGCGCCATCCGGCAGGCCCGTCGACGCGAGCTCGGTGCCCTCGAAATAGCTGTTGATGCGTTTGTACTGGCCGAAGAAAATCTGCTTGTTCATTTCCTCGAAATCGAACGCCAGATTGAAGGCGCGACGCAGCCGTGCATCCCTGAACTTCTCGCGCCGGATGTTGAATGCGAACGCCTGCATGATGCCGGAGTTGCGGGTCTCGAACTCCTCGAGCAGCACGCGACTGTCCTTCACCGCCGGAAAATCGTAGGCGGTAGCCCAGTTCTTGGCGCTGTTCTCGAACCGATAATCCACCTGATCGGCCTTGAAGGCCTCGATCGCGACGGTGGAATCACGGAAATACTCGAGACGCAGTTCGGCGAAGTTGTCGCGCCCCACGTTCACGTTGAGCTTGGACCCCCAGTAATCGGGAACGCGTTCATAGGAGATGCTGCGGCCTGGCACGAAGTCCTTGATCCGGTAGGCGCCGCATCCTAGCGGCTTCTCCAGCATGGTCGCGCTGATGTCGCGCTTGCGACCGGCGTCGTCGGTGCCCTCCCACCAGTGTTTCGGCAACACCGTCAGTTGCCCGACGATCTGCGGCAGCTCGCGATTGCCGGGACCGTCGAACGTGAACTTCACATCCCGCTCGCCGGCTTTTTCCGCCTTCACCACATGGCTGTAATAGCCCGACATCTGCGGGCTGTAGGTCTTGAAGGTGTCGAACGAGAAGACGACGTCTTCCGGCGTCACCGGCTTGCCATCGTGCCACCTGGCCTCGGCGCGCAGCCGGTAGGTGGCCGAGCTGAAATCATCGGGATAGCTGACGGCCTCCGCCAGCAACCCGTATTCCGTGGAGATTTCGTCCATCGCGGGCGACGTCAGCGTGTCGTAGATCTGATCGATGCCTGCGGCGAGCGAACCCTTCACGCCGGCGACCGCGATATTGAAATTGTCGAACGTGCCCAGCGAAATCTGTCGCACGACGCCCCCTTTCGGGGCTGTCTCTTATACACATCTAGATGTGTATAAGAGACAGGAACTGATTCAACGTGTCGAACGTGTTGGCGCCGCCGGTTCCCATCGTCACCATGCGGCCGCCTTTCGGCGCGTCGGCGTTGACGTAGTCGAAGTGCTTGAAACCCACCGGATACTTGATGTCGCCGAACAGCGACAACCCGTGCCGCCATGTCGCATCGGCTGACGCCGTCTGGGCATTCGCCGCATCGATCAAAAGGCCGGCGGACGTGGTTTGAAACAGCGGAGCCGTTGCAGCAAAGGCTCCGCCCTGGAGAACGCGGCGTCGGGTAATTTTCAAACAATTAATCCTGTGATTTTGCCTGTGGTTTTGCCGGTTTACGCGGCAGGGCAAACGCCCCCGATCAACGTCCCCAGCGATTATGTCGGTTTTTGGATAGGTTACCACCCCTCACGAGGTCGTTGGGACGGCCAACGCGCAAAACTGCGTGTTGTTCAAATGGCTCATTTTGTCGCGGTAACTCGGCAGGACGGAACGAGACGTGCCCTGCATGCGAAAACGGCCAGGACGAGCCTGGCCGTTGGAACATGACGTAGGGGGTAAACCCGCGATTATTTCGCTGCGGTGGGCAACGGTGCCGGATTTTCCGCCAGCGTATGCAGGTAGTCGATGACGTCGGCGCGTTCGCTGTCCTTCGGCAGGCCGGCGAAGCCCATGGCGGTGCCCGGGATGTACCCCTTCGGGTTGGCCAGGAACTTGTTGAGCTCATCGAAGGTCCACTTGCCGCCCTTGGCCTTCATGGCCGCGGAATAGTTGAAGCCTGCTTCCGTGGCCCGGTCGCGGTTCACGACGTCGTAGAGGTTCGGGCCCACCCGATTCGGGCCACCCTTTTCAAAGGTATGGCAGGCGGCGCACTTCTTGGCCGAAGCCGCGCCTTTTTCCGCCGATGCGGTCTGCAGCAGCTTTTCGATCGGCTCGGAGGGAGCCGGAGCAGCTTCCTTCTCCCCACCAGCGCCGGCCTCTTCCTTCGCCGCGATCTCGAAACCCGGCTTTGCCGCCTTAATCGGCGAGAAAACCGCCCCGGCAGTCAGATTCATCACCATCAACACCAGGCAGGTGCCCAGAATTGCGCCCATGATTTTATTGAGTTCGAAGGAGTCCATGTCGGATCAGGCCCCACGCCGGAAGGTCACGTTATAAGCGCGAATGATGTGACTGAAGACCAAAATTCGGCCTGAAAATCAAGCGTTCGCGGCCGCGAAAACGGCTAGCGACGAGATAACGGTTTGCCTGCGCTCTGGCAACCCGTATAACCCGCCCGGCGTCGTTGAAAACGCCCGCAATTTCCCGTTTTTCACAAACCCGACCGCATCTGTTTGCCGATGGCCCCGTCAGAGACACTGGTGTTGATTCCCGCCCGCATGGCAGCCACCCGGCTGGCCGGGAAGCCGCTGAAGGATATTGCCGGCCTGCCGATGATCGTCCAGGTCGTCCGCCGGGCCCAGGAGGCCAAGGTCGGCCGCGTGGTGGTCGCCACCGACGCCGCCGAAATTGCCGCCGCCGTCACCGCCCATGGCGGCGAAGCGATCATGACCCGGGACGACCATCCCTCGGGCTCCGATCGGATCTACGAGGCGCTCGGCAAGCTGGAGGGCGCCGGCGGGATCGACATCATCATCAATGTGCAGGGTGATCTGCCGACCATTTCGCCCGGTGACATCCGTGCCGCGCTGACCCCGCTGCGCGATCCGGCGGTCGATATTGGTACGCTCGCCGCGGTCATCCGCAAGGACGAAGAGCAAACCAATCCAAATGTCGTCAAGGTGATCGGCTCGCCGCTTGGCGACAACCATCTGCGGGCGCTGTATTTCACCCGCGCCACCGCACCCTATGGCGACGGCCCGCGCTATCATCACATCGGGCTCTATGTCTATCGCCGCCAGGCGCTTGCGCGTTTCGTGACGCTGCCGCCCTCACCGCTGGAGCGCCGCGAAAAGCTCGAACAGCTGCGCGCGCTGGAAGCCGGCATGCGGATCGATGTCGCAGTCGTCGACTCGGTGCCGCTGGGCGTCGATACGCCCCATGATCTCGAGATGGCCCGCCAGATGCTGGCGGCAAAAGCCTGAAACCTGAAAGACCGCAAACCGTGACCAGCAAAACCATGAAAATCGCATTCCAGGGCGAAATGGGTGCGAATTCCCATCTCGCCATCGCCGAGGCCTATCCCAACGCCGAAGCGGTGCCGTATGCGACGTTCGAGGATGCGCTCGCCGCCATCGCATCGGGCGAGGCCGATCTCGGCATGATCCCGATCGAAAATTCGGTCGCCGGGCGGGTTGCGGACATTCACCACCTGCTGCCGCATTCAGGGCTGTTCATCGTCGGCGAATGGTTCCTTCCGGTGCGCCATCAATTGATGGCGCCGCGGGGCGCCAAGCTCAGCGAGATCAAGACGGTGGAGAGCCACGTCCATGCGCTGGGGCAATGCCGCAAAGTGATCCGTGAACTCGGCATCAAGGCGATCGTCGCCGGCGATACCGCGGGCTCCGCCCGCATGATTGCGGATCGTGGCGACAAGGCCTGCGCGGCGATCGCCTCGCGGCTGGCCGCGGACATCTACGGTCTCGATATCCTGCGCGAGGACATCGAGGACGAAGCCCACAACACCACCCGTTTCGTGGTGCTGTCGCGCAACGAAAAATGGGCCAAGCCGGAAACAAGCCCGCTGGTCACGACGTTTGTATTTCGGGTGCGCAACCTGCCCGCCGCGCTCTACAAGGCGCTAGGCGGCTTCGCCACCAACGGCGTCAACATGACCAAGCTGGAAAGCTACATGGTCGACGGCAATTTCTTCGCTACGCAGTTTTATGCCGACGTCGACGGCCACCCGGACGACCGCAGCCTGGCGTTCGCGCTGGAGGAATTGAAATTCTTCTCGCGCGAGTTCCGCATCGTCGGGGTCTATCCGGCTCACCCGTTCCGGGCGACCTTCAGCGAGACCAAGGAACGAGACTGAGGATCGAGACTCGGCGGTCACGCCGCCTTGTTCGACAGACGGAAGGCGTCGGCAAGCAGATCGTAGGAGCGCTTGCGTGCCTCATGATCGAACACGGCGGTGATCACCATCACCTCGTCCGCTTCGCTCGCCGAAATCAGCGGCTGGATCTTGTGCATGACCGTGGCGGGGCTACCGACAAACAGCCGCGCGCGATTACGCGCGACCGACGCCCGCTCAGCCTCCGTATAGGGATGGGCCAGCGCCTCCTCCGGGCTCGGCAGCGGCAGATACTGGCCGCGATCGCGACGCAGCCGGTTGAGATCCGCGGATGAGGCGAGCCGCTCGGCCTCCTCGTCGGTCTCGGCGGCAACAACCGCAATCGCAAGAATGCCATGCGGCGTCTTGCGCCAGCGCGATGGCTGGAAATGGCTGCGGTAATGCGTCAGCGCCGCGACCGCGTCGTGAGAGGCGAAGTGATGCGCGAACGCGAATCCCATGCCGACCTGCGCCGAGAGTTGCGCGCTGTAGTCGCTGGACCCGAGCAGCCAGATCGGCGGCAAGGGCGTATCGTCGGGCATCGCCACGACGCTGTTGTAGGGATGGTTGGCGGGAAATTCCCGGGTCTCCCACAGCGTCAATTCGTGCAGGCGCTCGAGAAAGTCATCGCCGCCGCGCTCCTGCATGCGCTGGCGCAGCGCATAGGCCGTGGCGTGATCGGTGCCCGGCGCACGTCCGAGGCCAAGATCGATCCGCCCCGGAAACAGCGCCTCCAGCATCTTGAAACGCTCGGCGACCACCAGCGGCGCGTGGTTGGGCAACATCACGCCACCGGAGCCCACATGGATGCGCTCGGTGGCCGCCGCGATCTGGCCGATCATGATGTCCGGGGACGGACTGGCCACCGAGGACAGATTGTGATGCTCCGCCAGCCAGTAGCGGACATAGCCGAGACGGTCGGCATGGCGCGCCAAGTCGATGCTGTTGCGCAGCGCTGCGGCGGGCCTGGTGGCGGTGGTGACGACCGAAAGGTCGAGAATCGACAGTGGAACCATGGCGCGAAGCTAATGGCTCGCCGCGCCGCCTCAAAGCGCCGGCAGGCATGGCTGACCAGACGAACGCCTGTGAAGCCAACCGGAATGGGTCATGTTTATGTCATATACGGCAAGATATTTTCTGCCCACTGGTGAAATCAGCAATACGATCTATTTGTGTAAATAATATCAATGCATTATAATGTTAAACTCATTGAAGCACCGATCTCATTCTGCCCATTGGCAAGAATTTTGAACTAATATAAGGCGCAAAAATCACATTAGTGGGCAATTTCCCATTCATTTTAACCAAGTGATGGGCTGTGCCGGGCGCCCGGCTTCCCCTATGTTTCGTGATCGAAATTGCAAAAGCGCGGGCGCACCGTCCAGGCGGGCGCCTGCCCCTCAGAGCCAGGGTTGCGTGGAGTTTGAGAAGCACCATGAGTGAGACCCCGTTGTCCCCCCTGACCGCCCATTCGTCCCAGCACAGTGGTGGCGCGTCGAAGCAGCCCCGGATTTCGTTCGAATTCTTCCCGCCCAAGACGGAGGAGATGGAGACGAACCTGTGGGAGACCATCAAGCGGCTGGCGCCGCTGCAGCCGTCGTTCGTCTCGGTGACCTACGGCGCCGGCGGCTCGACCCGCGAGCGCACCCACTCCACGATCACCCGTATTCTGGGCGAGACCGACCTGTTGCCGGCCGCCCACCTGACCTGCGTCGGCGCCTCACGCGCGGAGATCAACGACATCGTCAGCCGTTATCATGACGTCGGCGTCCGTCACATCGTCGCGCTGCGCGGCGATCCGGCCGGCGGCATCGGCACACCCTATGAGACCCATCCCGACGGTCACAAGAACTCGGCCGACCTCGTCGCCGACATCAAGCGGCGACATCCGGATATCGAGGTTTCGGTCTCCGCATATCCCGAAAAGCATCCGGAAAGCCCGGACCTCGATGCGGATATCGACTTCCTGAAGGCCAAGGTCGATGCCGGCGCGACGCGCGCGATCACCCAGTGCTTCTTCGACAACGATCTCTATTATCGTTATGTCGACCGCGTGCGCGCCCGCGGCATCACCATTCCGATCGTGCCCGGCATCCTGCCGGTGCAGAGTTTCAAGCAGGTSCGCAACTTCGCCATCCGCACCAGCACCAGCGTGCCGGACTGGCTCGCCGCSAAGTTCGAAGGCCTCGACGACGATCCGGAAACCCGCAAGCTGGTCGCGGCAACTGTCGCCGCCGGCCAGGTGCAGAAGCTCGCCAAGCAGGGCGTCGACAACTTCCACTTCTACACCATGAACCGCGCGGACCTCGTGTTCGCCATCAGTCACTTGCTGGGCTTGCGCCCGGTAGGCGCGCAAAAAGCCGCCTGAAAGTACAGCCCGCATCATGACCGTAAAAGTTCAGTCCGAGACGGAAAAGCGTCTGCGCAAACTCGCATCCGAGCGCATCCTGGTGCTGGACGGCGCCATGGGCACCATGATCCAGGCGCTGCGGTATGACGAGGCAGCGTTTCGTGGCGAGCGGTTCAAGGATTTTCACCGCGACCTGCGCGGCAACAACGACCTGCTGATCCTGACCCAGCCCGAGGCGATCGAGGATATCCACGCGCAGTACCTGCGCGCCGGCGCCGACATCGTCGCCACCAACACCTTCTCCTCGACTTCGATCGCGCAGGCGGACTACGACATGTCCGGCCTTGCCTATGAGCTCAATCTCGAGGGCGCCCGGCTGGCGCGCTCTGCCGCCAACACCGTCAGCGCTGAAGACGGCAAGCCGCGCTTTGTCGCCGGCGCCTTGGGCCCGACCAACCGCACAGCCTCGATTTCTCCCGACGTGTCGAATCCCGGCTACCGCGCGGTCACCTTCGACGACCTGCGGATCGCCTACAGCGAACAGATCAACGGCCTGCTCGACGGCGGCGCCGATCTCCTGCTGATCGAAACCATCTTCGACACCCTGAACGCCAAGGCCGCGCTGTATGCGGTCGACGAGATCTGCGAGGCGCGCGGTATCCGTGTGCCGATCATGATTTCCGGCACCATCACCGACAAGTCGGGACGCCTGCTGTCCGGCCAGTTGCCGGAAGCGTTCTGGTATTCGGTGCGTCACGCCAATCCCGTGACCATCGGCTTCAACTGCGCGCTCGGCGCCGAGGATTTGCGCGCCCACATCGACGATATCGGCCGCGTCGCCGATACGCTGGTGTGCGCCTATCCCAATGCCGGACTGCCGAACGAATTCGGCCAGTACGACGAGAGCCCGGAGTACATGGCGCGGCTGATCGGCGAATTCGCCCAGTCCGGCCTTGTCAACATCGTCGGCGGCTGCTGCGGCACGACGCCCGACCACATCGCCGCGATTGCCGCGGCCGTCGCGCCCCATGCCCCTCGCAAGATCGCCGAAGTCGAGACCCGGCTGCGGCTGTCGGGCCTGGAGCCGTTCGAACTGACGCCGGCGATCCCGTTCGTGAACGTCGGCGAACGCACCAACGTCACGGGATCGGCGCGTTTCCGCAAGCTGGTCACCAATGGCGACTACACCGCCGCGCTCCAGGTCGCCCGCGACCAGGTGGAGAACGGCGCCCAGATCATCGACGTCAACATGGACGAGGGCCTGCTCGATTCCGAGCTGGCGATGACCACGTTCCTGCATCTGGTGGCGTCCGAGCCCGACATCGCCCGCGTGCCGGTGATGATCGATTCCTCGAAATTCCATGTCATCGAGGCCGGCCTGAAGTGCGTCCAGGGCAAGCCGATCGTCAATTCGATCTCGATGAAGGAAGGCGAGGATAAATTCATCCACGAAGCCACGATCGCGCGCCGCCATGGCGCAGCCGTGGTGGTGATGGCCTTCGATGAGCAGGGCCAGGCCGATACGTTCGCGCGCAAGACCGAAATCTGCAAGCGCGCCTACGACATCCTGGTCAACCGGCTGAACTTCCCGCCGGAAGACATCATCTTCGATCCAAACGTGTTCGCGATCGCCACCGGCATCGAGGAACACAACAATTACGGCGTCGACTTCATCGAAGCCACGCGCTGGATCCGCCAGAACTTGCCACATGCTCATATTTCCGGCGGCGTCTCCAATTTGTCGTTCTCGTTCCGCGGCAACGAGCCGGTGCGCGAAGCCATGCACTCGGTGTTCCTGTATCATGCCATCAAAGCCGGCATGGACATGGGTATCGTCAATGCCGGTCAGATGGCCGTCTATGACGATCTCGATCCGGAGCTGCGCCAAGTCTGCGAAGAGGTCGTCCTCAACCTCGATCCCGGCGCCTCCGAACGGTTGCTGGCGCTGGCGGAGAAATTCCGCGGCCAGGACGGCAAGCAGACCAAGGAAGCCGATCTCGCCTGGCGCGAATGGCCGGTGGACAAGCGGCTGTCGCACGCGCTGGTGCACGGCATCACCGAATTCATCGAGGCGGACACCGAGGCGGCGCGTCTCGCCGCCGATCGCCCGCTGTCGGTGATCGAGGGCCCGCTGATGTCGGGCATGAACATTGTCGGCGACCTGTTCGGCGACGGCAAGATGTTCCTGCCGCAGGTGGTCAAGTCGGCCCGCGTGATGAAGCAGGCGGTGGCATATCTGCTGCCGTTCATGGAAGAGGAAAAGGCCCGCAACCGCGCCAACGGCGTCGCCAGCGACGGCCGCAATTCCGCCGGCAAGATCGTGCTCGCCACCGTCAAAGGCGACGTGCACGACATCGGCAAGAACATCGTCGGCGTTGTGCTTCAGTGCAACAACTACGAGGTGATCGACCTCGGCGTCATGGTCCCGGCCGCCAAAATTCTCGAGACGGCCAAGAAGGAGAAGGTGGACATGATCGGCCTCTCCGGCCTGATCACGCCATCGCTGGACGAGATGTGCCATCTCGCAGCCGAGATGGAGCGCAATGGCCTGGACCTGCCGCTGCTGATCGGCGGCGCCACCACCAGCCGGGTCCACACCGCAGTGAAGATCGATCCGAACTACAAGCGCGGCCCTGTGGTGCACGTCAATGACGCCAGCCGCGCGGTGGGCGTGGCCTCGTCGCTGCTGTCGCCGGAGCGGCGTGGCGCCTACGCCGCGGATATCCGCCAGGAGTATCTGAAGATTTCCACCGCGCATGCCAAGGCCCAAGCCGACAAGAAGCGGCTGTCGCTGAAGCAGGCGCGCGACAACGCCATGAAAATCGACTGGTCGCAATATCGGTCGAAGACGCCGTCCTTCATCGGCACCAGGACCTTTACCGATTACTCACTCGCGGAGCTGGTGGAATACATCGACTGGACGCCGTTCTTCCAAACCTGGGAACTGACTGGACGCTTCCCGGCGATCCTCGACGATCCCAAAGCTGGTCCTGTGGCACGCTCGCTGTATGAAGACGCGCAGCAGATGCTGAAGCAGATCGTGGACGAGAAGTGGTTCAAGGCCTCTGCTACCATCGGCTTCTGGCCCGCCAGTTCCGTCGGCGACGATATCATCGTCTACAGCGATGACACCCGGACCACGCAGATCGCGACCTATCATACGCTCCGCCAGCAGTTGGAGAAACGCGAGGGACGCTTCAACGTGGCGTTGTCGATGTGTATAAGAGACAGCACCCGGACCACGCAGATCGCGACCTATCATACGCTCCGCCAGCAGTTGGAGAAACGCGAGGGACGCTTCAACGTGGCGTTGTCGGACTTCATCGCGCCGCGCGACAGCGGCGTTGCCGACTACATCGGCTCGTTCGTGGTCACCGCCGGCATCGGCGAGGACGTCATCGCGGATCGCTTCAAGCTCGCCAATGACGACTATTCGTCGATCCTGGTAAAAGCTTTGGCCGACCGCCTCGCCGAAGCCTTCGCCGAGCGCCTGCATCAACGCGTCCGCAAGGAGTTCTGGGCCTACGACACGGCCGAGAGGCTCAACAACGTTGATCTGATCGCAGAGAAGTATCGCGGCATCCGTCCGGCGCCCGGCTATCCGGCACAGCCGGACCACACCGAGAAGGGCACGCTGTTCCGCCTGCTCGACGCGGAGCGTACTGCCGGCGTCAAGCTGACCGAGAGCTACGCGATGTGGCCGGGGTCGTCGGTGTCCGGGCTGTATATCGGCCATCCGGAGAGCTTCTACTTCGGCGTCGGCAAGATCGAGCGCGACCAAGTCGAAGATTACGCCGCGCGCAAGGGCTGGACGGTGGCGGAGGCCGAGCGCTGGCTGGCGCCGGTGCTGAACTATATTCCGGTGGCGAACTCCAATCCGGAGCCGACCACAGAGAAGGCCGCCGAAGCCGACGATGTGCAATCGCATCCGCCAGGCTGCGCCTGCGCGTTTCATCTGCAGTACCGCAAGAAGGCCGCGCGGGGCTGAAGCCCCGCCAAGCGGCAGCAATCAAGCTGCACGAGGCCGACCGCCCTATTGTGCCGTCAGGCCGCCATCGACCGGCATGGCATGCCCGACCATGAACGAGGCCTCGTCGGACGCCAGGAACAACACCGCCCGCGCCATCTCGGCGGGGTCGGCAATGCGGCCGATCGGATGCAGCTTCATCACATGCTGCTCGACCTCCGGATCCTGGAACCAGCCTTCGAGCAAGGCGGTTCGCGTTGCCCCCGGGCATACCGCATTGATCCGGATGCCTTTGCCGATGTAATCCAGCGCCGCGGCCCGGGTCAGCCCGACCACSCCATGYTTGGAGGCGCAGTAGCTGCCRAGCCCCGGATTRCCGACCARCCCGGCCACAGAYGCYGTGTTGACGATCACSCCKCCSCCGCTCTTCAGCATTTCGGCGATCTCGTATTTCATCGACAGGAAGACGCCCTTGAGATTGATCGCGATGGTCCGGTCCCAGGCGATCTCCTCCTCGTCGGCAAGCGCAAATCCGGTGCTGCCGATGCCCGCATTGTTGAAAGCTATGTCGAGCCGGCCGAACTGCGCGATCGCATGCCGCACCATCCGTTCGCAATCCAAGGGCTTGCTGACGTCGGCTGCGACGAAGATCGCCTCACCGCCGGTCTCGCCGACCAGGTCGAGCGTGCGCCGGCCGTCCGCTTCGCTGGTGTCGACCACCACCACACGGGCACCCTGGCCGGCAAACCCGACCGCGGCCGCCCGGCCGATCCCGCCGGCTGCACCGGTGATCAGCACGACCTTGTCCTTGAAACGATGTATCATCTTCGATCCTTCATGCATGTCTTGATTGGATGTGCGGCAATCGAGCGAATATCCGGCGATTGCCGCGCGACCATTCGCGCATCAGGCCAGTGAGGGTGTCCGAAGCGGCTTCGCAGAGCCAACGATGCGCGACGCCGTTTCGTCGACCATCAGACAGAACAGGCCAGCCAGGAAGCCGAGGCAGGCGGCAATCCACATCGGGGTCGATGACCCGAACGTGTCCGCCGCCAGTCCGGCAAGGCCGGGCCCAGCAAATCCGCCGGCGATTTCGCCGACGCCCATGATGAAACCGAGCGCAGTCGCCACATAGGCCGGCGGTATGGTTTCCGAAGGAACCGTGGCCATGAACAGCGAGAAGCAGCCGATGGCGAGGAAACCAAGACCCAAGAGCACAATCATTACCGGCAGCGGGCCGTTGAACAGCACCGTCGTGAGCGGACTGAGAACTCCGACGAATGCGAACACCGCCAGGATCGGCCGACGGCCAAACCGGTCCGACAGCGCCGGCACCAGGATCGAGGAGATCGCTGCGGCCAAGCCCAGCGCGCTCATCGCGATACTCATCTCCGCCGGCGAGAGACCGCGGGTCTGCACCAGATAGATCGGCAGGAAGGTGAGCTGGATCAGCAGCCATGCGACCATCAGGCAGCTGATGATGGTGCAGATCCAGATGTTGCGATACCCCAGCATGGTCTTGAGCGGGATCGTGTTGTGTCCGCCGCCATGAGCCGATGCCGGTGCGACGACTTTCGGCTCGCGGATGAACAGCGCGATCAGCAGTGCGACGATGAAGCCGGGAATGCCCGCGATATAGAACGCCTCGCGCCAGCCATAGGCGGCGCCGATGGCCACGAGAATCAGCGGCGCGGCGAAATAGCTGAGCAGCGAGCTCAGGAAGTTCTGCAGCACGCCCATGTTGAAGCCGCGCCGGTGCTCGGAGGATTCGGCCGCCATGATCGACTGCGCGATCGGCAAGACCGGCCCCTCGGCAAGCCCCATCACCAGGCGGGCGCCGAGCAGCATCAGGAACGAGGTCGCGAGGCCGGAGATCACCGAGCAGGCAGAGAATACCACAATGGCTGTTACCAGCAGGACCTTGCGGTTGCCGAGATAGTCCGACAATGCGCCGACACCATAGCCCGCGATCGCCCAGGTCAGCGCCAGTGCGGACGCGAGCATACCGAGCTGGGTGTTGTTCAGTTGCAGCTCCGGCACCAGGAACGGTGAGAGAAAACTGAGCGCGAGCCGGTCAAAGAAAACAAAGCCGAAAGCCAGGCCCATGAGAATCATGACCAGGTTCTCGTAACTGAAGATGCGTGATTTGCTCATGGCATTATCTCCCCTTGATCAATGCTTTTTGTTGGCAACATCTCTCCTGCGAGATCGCGCCATGCGCGATCCCGTCGTGACTGGTTCTGAAAGCTTGGCGGCTAGAAAACACTTAGCCGAGGAACCGTTCGACCGCGGTCACCGCTTCCGGCTTCTCATCGAGCACGAGATGGCCCGCACCCTTGACGATCTGGATATCGGCGCCGGGAACAAACGTCTTCCACAGCTTCGCCTGCTGCGAGGGAATGATCTTGTCGTCTTCGCCCCACAGCAGCAGCGTCGGCATCTTCAGCCGGTGCAGGTGCCGCGGCAGCTTGCGGTCCCACGGCCGTTCCCAGAGCAGGCGGGCAACGGTGGTGCTCTCCCGGTAGCGCGCCGCGATGAAATCGAGGTCGGGTTTCTCTGGAAGATACCGCTTGATCACCTCGAAATTGGAGACCAGCAGGCCCGGCAGCTGTTCGGGTGGAACAGCCAGAACGTCAACGGCCGGATGCTCGGTGTCGCGCAGGCCGGCGGGGCCGATCAGTGCCAGCTTGATCACCCGATGGCCATGCTCGGTCGCGAACCTGGCAGCGAGGTATCCGCCGAGCGAGAAGCCGACAAGGTTGACCTTGTCGAAACCGAGCATGTCCAGAAGCTCGACATAGTGCATAACATAATCGTGCATATCGAGCATCGCCGGATCGTCATCGGACTCGCCGAAGCCCGGATGATAAGGCACCAGCACCTGGAAATTCTCGGCCCATTTGCCCGCGAACTCGAAGCCGTGAAATGTGCCGGCGCCGTGCAGGAACAACAGCGGCGGCCCCTYTCCCGCCGTGTACATCACGATGTTGACGCCGTTGACCTTGTGAACTTCCCGTTGAAACGTCACCATGTCGACCTCCCGTCTCATTCGGCCGCGACGCGCTGCGCAGCGGTTGGCTTGGCGCGCAGGCGGGGAAACACCCCCTCCGCGATCAGCGACAGATTCTTCACCGCCTTCCAGTGCGGCATGTTGCCGAGATGGCCCTGGATGTTGAAATGAGTAGTGCCCATCTGCCGCCCCCACTCGCCGATCTGGTTGGCGACCTTTTCGGCGGTGCCGACCGCGATGAACAGCGAATCCGTCAGCGTCTTGAAGTCGAATGARCCGTGCAGCTTGTCGCCGACGGCGGCGCGGGCCTTCAGTTGCTCGATCGAGACGTAACCCGGAGGCGCCAGGAACTGCGGCGTGGTGCGCAGGCCGTCCTCGAAGAAGAACTGCAGATGTTCGACAAACTCCCGCTCGGCCTGCTCCTGGCTCTCCGCCACATAGGTCAGGACTCCCAGCGGCAGCTGATCCGGCCGCACCTGGTGACCGAAGTCGGCYGAGCGCTGTCGCAGCTTGTTGTTGAGCTCGAGCGCGCGCTGCCGGGTGACGAACACCGCCGAATAGCCGAAGCCGAGCTCGGCGGCGAGGTCGATGGTCTCCGGGCTGCCGGTGCCGACGATGTAGCAGGGCGGATGCGGCTGCTGATAGGGCCGCGGCCAGCTGTTGAGGAAGCGATAAGTGTAGAAGTCGCCGTAATAGCTGGTCGGCCCCTCGACGGTCCATGCCTTCAGGATGATGTCGATGGATTCACGATGCCGCTCCCGCGCCGTCACCGGATTAACCGGATTGGCCCAGTATTCCATGCCGGTCCCCAGCGGAAACGCCACCTCGAGCCTGCCCTTGGACAGGACATCGAGCATCGCATACTCCTCGGCCAGCCGGTTGGGRTACTCCAGGTTCGGMGGCGTGCCCCAGACGCAGATCCTCGCGTTGCGGATCTGTGGAATCAACGTCGCCGCAATCAGGCTCGGGGCCGGCATCATGCTGTAACTGGTGTTGTGATGCTCGTTGACGACAAYGGCGTCGAAGCCCAGCCGRTCCGCCAGCACCAGTTCCGACAGATACTGTTCGTAAAGCGCRTGCGCCTTCTCCGGRTCGTAGTACTTGTTCGGGAARTTSACCCACARCGATTTGTAGTCCTTGTGATTGGGCGGCAGATGCACATASGGCATGAAGTGCATGAAGTTGAAGCGGACGTCAGACATCGTTGGCCTCCTCAAATGATCTTGTGGTGCATGAGCTGACTGCGTGCGGATGCCGTGCGCCGTCGCAGCCGCACGGATGTCAGTTCATGAATTCCAGCGTCAGCTCGATCAGCCGCGACCCCTGCGGGTTTTCTCCGCCCGGATGCCGGCGGGCGTTTCCGGAATCGAATCTCGTGGCGTCGTGCAGACGGCGCATATGCGCGAACTCCACGACCTGCTCCGCCACAAACGCCAGTTGCTGGGCAACTTGCGGATCACGGCAAGAACCATCGGCCGCAAACGGCTTCAATGCGGAGTTGATGACGGCCGAGAACGGGGTTGGCCAGCCGCGCAGCGCATGCACAATCGCGCGCAGGGTCGCAAGCGTAGCTCCCATCGCCTGGATGCCGTCGGCACAGACGATCGCGCCCACCGCGCGACCAGCGAAGTAGATCCGTCCGTCGGTTCGCAGATCTTCGGTATAGTCGATGGCGTTCTTGATCAATCCCGAGATCGAGCCGTGATAGCTCGGCGTGGCGATGATGATCCCGTCGGCCTCGCGCAAGGCTTCGACCAGTTCGGCGGCGGCCACACTGCGCGTGGGCTCTGCCGGGTCATAGGCTGGCAGGTTGAGCAATTGCCCGGCGAAAATGCGTGTCCTGGCGCCGAGACGTTCCGCTTCCGCCAGGGCAATACGCAGCGCTCGTTCCGAGGTTGAACCATCGCGCAGCGTTCCACCGAGACCGACGATCAGAGGCGCGGTCACGGCGCCACTCCCGCTGTCATGTGACGGTGTGGATTGCCATGGCGATGGGAGCAGGCATGCAGCCGCGGCTCCGCACCGACTGTTCCGATGCGCATTGGTCGTTTCCCCTGAGGGCGCGGCCTTGTTGTCCGCGCCTGTTCTCCGAGGACCCTAGCGGGCATGAACCCACGCCGGCCTGCACGAAACCGGATGGCATGGCAAAAAACTGACACGAAATGTTTGGCGGCGATCGCCTACTGGCGGCGCCGGTATTCGCCGGGTGTCACGCCGGTGAAACGGCGAAACGTGCTGACGAGATGCTGCTGGTGCGCAAAACCACATCGCAATGCAATATCGGACAGGTTTGCATCGGATCCGCAGAGCAGCGTCTTGGCGCGGCCGATCCGCAGGCTGAGCACGAATTGATATGGCGACGCGCCGATGCTTGCCTTGAACTGGCGCAGGAAATATTCGTCACTGAGGCCGCAGAGGCCCGCCATGTCGCCAAGCTTGATGTCGGTAGCCAGATTGGTTTCGACGAACTCTCGCACCTGCTGGATCTTCCGATGAGCGAGCTGGTTGGCCGGCCGTGCGCGGGGGCTACGCTCGCCATGATAATTCATCGCGATCAGGCGCTTGGCCAGGGCCAAGGCAAGGCTGTCGGCAAGCAGTGACGACGACGAGATACCCTGCTGCACGACATCGGCCATGGCGCTCATCAGATGGCCGATCACCGCGTCGGACTCACCCAGCATCGGCGAAATGCCCGACAGCAGGCTTCGTGACTCGTTATCCGGATCCTGGAACAGATCGGCGCGCAGATAGACGTGAATGGTATCCAGCACCGCGTGCAACATCACGTCGCAGGCGTGTTGGGCCGGCAGGAAGAACACTCCGTCCGGTCGGACATGACGAGAAACGATCTGACGATCCATGCGATAAGTCATGTCCGAGGGGCCGAAGCGCGGCATCACCATCAGACACGCCGGAACCGCGTGAAATTCGTTGTCGAAGGCCGGTTCGCGCTGCAGCGACGCGAAGGTATTGGTCCAACCGAACCCCTCGCTCGACGCCTCGATCTCGGCGCCCAGCTTCTCAAGCAGCTGATGGGTCTCTTCCGGCCGGAACGCCTGCTTGTCCATCGATGCCCCGAAGTCTCCGTCGAGGAACAATTGCCGTAAAAATGTGCGTCAATGCAGTGCGACATGAGCGCACAAGCGCGACAGCCAAACACAGTCCAAATCCGATTTCAACATGAGCCGCCACACGGCCATGGTTACGACGATGAAATCAGGTTACCTCAGAGCACGTACGGCATCCGTGGCGATCGGAAACTCGGCGGGCCGCGTCGAAGACAGCAGGATGTGCTGCGCCTTTCATCTGCAGCACGGACCCGATTGCGGGGCTCATTTCCGTTCCGGTGGAAGCGGCCGACGGGAGAAATGGACGACTCATGCTATCGTCGCGCCATGGATGACGAACGTACGCGCAAAGCGCGGCTCATTTTCGAGCACCCACCGATCTCGCCGGATCATTTTCCGGCGCCGCTGTCCGGTCTGGTCGATCCGCCGTCGCCGACGGCCTCAAGCTCTAAGCTGCGCGATTTCCGCGATAGCTGTGTCATTCCGATGATGCAGGCCCGGCCGGACGATCCAAACTGGCCCGCCTTCCTGCGACAAGTCGAAATCGTGCTTGCATGGCGCGAGACGATTTCGCCCAGGGATCGCTTCTGGCGGCCGGATTGAACGCTGCTACAGGTCGAAAAACTGCCTGGGGTTGAAGTTGCGCGCAGAGGGATCTTTATCGGCGAACCCCCGGCAGTTGCTGTAAACGTTCACACTGCCGATCCGGTACTTGCGCCGGATGTGGGTGTGGCCGTGAATCCATGCCGCTGCGCCGGAGGCTTCAACCAGCGCATCGAGATCCGAGGCATAGGCGCCATCCAGCCCATTGCCGATGAAAGCCGGATTGAGGCCCGCGCGGCTCGGTGCGTGGTGCGTCACAACGATCGGCCGCTGTCCTGCCGTGTCTGCGCAGAAGGCGCGGAGCGCAGCCGTCTCGCGATCGAAGGCGGCCAGCGCATCGGGGGGCCGAAACCGCGTGAGGATCGACGCTCCCATCTCATCGACCGCGCGGCGTTTGACAAAGAAGAACTCGCCGCAGCCCTTGCCCGCTCGTTTCATCGCATCGGGGTTTCGCCCCTCGAAATCGGCCCATAGCGTCGCACCGAAGACGGGAACGCCGCCGAGGTCCGTGCTCTCGCCATCGAGGACGAGGAAATCCGGCAAGTGGCGGCGGAAGATAGCCGCCGTGTCGTCAATCACGCCGTCATAGTGATCATGATTGCCGGGCACGAGGACAATGCGGGGATATCTGGCCCGCGCCTGATCGACAAATTTCAGCACCCGGTCGCGCTGCGCCGTGGCGTAACCATCGTCAGCGGACGCCTCGAACACCCGCGCGTGGCAGAGATCCCCGGCAATGATCAACGCATCCCCCTGCGGAAGCGGCAACGGAAAGTCCTGGGCTTCGAGGTGAAGATCGCTGAGATAGTGAACCCGCACCGCGCGTCTCAGGCCGTAGGCACGATGAACGGAATGTGCGGCGCCGCGGTGGGCGGCAGTAGGCCCAGGGATCGCGGGTCGTCGACGACTTCAACCTGCCGGCGAAACGGGCGGAAACCGGATCGCTGATAGAAGGCGAGCGCGGCGGGATGGTCGAAGGTGCAGGTGTGCAGCCAGACGCGCGAAACGTCCGCCGCCCACGCACGCTCCAGCGCGCGGTTCATCAGCCAGCGCCCGGCGCCGCGGCCGACCAGCGACGGCGCCAAACCGAAGAATGCGATTTCGCAGGACTTCGATTTGCAAAAGTCGAGCTCCAGCAGGCCCTGGTCTCGGCCCTCGCTGTCCACCGCGTAAACCTCAACGCCGGGTGCGCGAATGATGGCGGACAGCGCCGCGTCGGACAGCTTGAGCCGGGAGGACCAGAGCCAGGGTTCGCCGACAGAACGAAACAGCGCGCGAAACCAATCGAGATCCGGCGACGACACACGGCGCAACTGCCACGGACCGGATGGATCGGCGCGCAGCGGCGGACGCTCAAACATCTCGAGATGGGTGACGACGGCGGCAACCTTGCCAAGGGGAACATCCGAGTAGCCGTCTGCGAGCATGATCGCCTACTCCATTGCGTCCGGCTCCGGATCGGACGCCAGCAGTCCTTTCACGGCCAGACTCCAACCCTTCAATTTTCGCGACCGCGTCGCCTCGCTCATGTTGGGCTTGAAGCGATGTTCGAGCCGCCAGTTGTCTGCAAAACGCGCCGGCTCCGGATAGATGCCGGCGCCAAGGCCGGCGAGATAGGCGGCGCCCAGCGCCGTGGTCTCCTGGATCATTGGACGATCGACCGGCGCATTGAGCAGGTCGGCCAGGCGCTGCATGGTCCAATCCGACGCGGTCATGCCGCCGTCCACACGCAGCACGGTGTTGGCGGCCTTCGCCTCCGGCCAGTCGGCGCGCATTGCCGCCCACAGATCGTGGGTCTGGTAACAGACGCTCTCCAGCGCGGCGTGCGCAAGTTCGGCGGGACCGGTGTTGCGGGTCAGCCCGAACAGCCCACCGCGCACCCGCGGATTCCAATACGGCGCGCCGAGACCGACGAAGGCAGGAACCAGATATACTGACTGCATGTGATCGGACTGGTCCGCCAGCGGCCCGGTTTCACTGGCATGCTTGATGATCCCAAGGCCATCGCGCAGCCATTGCACCGATGATCCCGCGACAAAGATCGAGCCTTCCAGCGCATAGGTGCGCTTGCCGTTCAATTGATAGGCGACCGTGGTCAGCAGCTTGTTCTTGGAGGCGACCGGCGTGGCGCCGGTGTTGAGCAGCGCGAAACAGCCGGTGCCGTAGGTCGATTTCATCATACCCGGGGTGAAACAGGCCTGGCCGATGGTGGCGGCCTGCTGGTCGCCGGCAATGCCGCGAATGGCGATCACGCCGTCGAACAGATCCGGCGTGGTTTCGCCGAACGCCGCGGAAGAGTCCTTGACCTCCGGCAGCATGGACGCGGGCACCCGCAGGATTTTGAGCAGTTCCTCGTCCCACGCGCCGGTGTGGATGTTGAACATCAGGGTGCGCGACGCGTTGGTGGCGTCGGTGGCATGCACCCGCCCGCCGGTCAGCCGCCACAGCAGATAACAATCGACCGTTCCGAACAGCAGTTCGCCGCGCTCGGCACGGGCGCGGGCACCGGGCGTATGATCGAGAATCCAGGCCACCTTGGTGCCGGAGAAATACGGATCGATGATCAGCCCGGTCTTGGCGCTGACCGCCGGCTCATGGCCCTCGGCCTTCAATCGGGCGCAGATCTCCGCCGTCCGCCGGTCCTGCCAGACAATGGCGCGATGCACCGCCTGCCCAGTGGCGCGATCCCACACTACCGTAGTTTCGCGCTGGTTGGTGATGCCGATGGCGGCRACGTCGGAGGCSAGRATATCGGCCTTGAGCAGCGCCTCCCGGCAGGTGGCGATGGTGGAATTCCAGATATCGTCCGGCTCGTGCTCGACCCAGCCCGACGCCGGGAAGTGCTGCGGGAATTCCCGCTGCGCCTGAGCGGCGATGGAAATATCCGACCGGAACACGATGGCCCGGGACGACGTCGTGCCCTGATCGATCGCAAGAATATGGGACGCCATGCCGCTTCCTCACATGATTTTCGCTTTTGCTCTTAATCGCAAGAAAAGCGATTGTCACCGCCGCCGTCAACCCGAGAGGTCGACGTGTCAAAATAAAAGGGCCCCAAATAGGGGCCCTTTCACGGTCGGATGAAAACATAAACCTTCACACCGCCGCCGTCGTCACCCCGCCATCGATCACAATGGTCTGGCCGGTCATGAAGGTGGAGGCATCGGACGCCAGATAGACCACGGCGCCTGCGATCTCGTGCGGCTCGCCGATCCGGCGCAGCGGCGTGGTGGCGGTGCGGCGCTTCAACAGGTCCTCGTTCTCCCACAGCGCGCGGGCGAAGTCGGTCTTCACGAGACCTGGGGCAATGCAGTTCACCCGCACGTTCTTCGGCCCCCATTCGCCGGCGAGGCTGCGGGCGAGCGCGAAATCGGCGGCCTTGGAGATGCCGTAGGCGCCGATCACCGTCGACCCGCGCAGGCCACCGATACTGGAGATGATGACAACCGAGCCGCCGCCGTGGTCGGCCATCTTCGGTATCGCCAGGCTGCAGAGCCAGATGTTGCTCTTGACGTTGGAGCCCATGATCTTGTCGAAGGCTTCGTCGGTGATGTCAAGCAGCGGGCCGTAATAGGGATTCACCGCCGCATTGCAGACGAGGTTGTCGATGCGGCCATAATGTGTGAGCGTACCCTCGACCAGCGCCTCGACCTCTTCGCGCCGGCTGATGTTGCAGGCAATGACATGAGCATCGCCGCCGGCTTTGCGAATGCCGTCCGCGACGGCCTCGCAAGCGTCCGCCTTGCGGCTCGAGATCACCACCTTGGCGCCCATCTTCGCCAGCAGCTCGGCCGAGGCGCGGCCAATGCCGCGACTTGAACCGGTGACGATGGCGACCTTGCCGGAGAGATCGAAAGGCGTGCCGTTCATGGAGGCCTCTTGTTTTTGTAGGGTCGGTTACCCGAAGGCGTGACCCACCAATACAGGCACGTGCGTAATGGTGGGTTACGCCTTCGGCTAACCCACCCTACGAGATACGATCAATCTTTCAGCAAGCCGCCCTGCTCGCTGACGCGGCGCAGGTGATAGTCGGCGTCGCCGAACAGGCTTTCGATCATGGTCAGCCGCTTGAAGTAGTGGCCGATCTTGAACTCCATGGTCATGCCGACGCCGCCGTGCAACTGGATCGACTGCTGGCCGACAAAACGCGCCGAACGGCCAATCTGGACCTTGGCCGCCGCCACCGCCGTGGCCCGCTCCTTCGGATCGGTGAAAGCGCCGGCCATGGTCGCGAAGTACGACATGCTGCGGGCCTGTTCGAGCGCCACGAACATGTCCGAGCCGCGATGCTGCAGCGACTGGAAGGTGCCAATCGCCACGCCGAACTGGTTGCGGGTCTTGAGATACTCGACCGTGGTCTTGAGCGACTCTTCCATCGCGCCGACCGCTTCGGCGCACAGCGCGATGCGTGCGTCGTCCACCACCCGTTCGATCAGCGGCAGGGCGTTCTCCGGGTCACCAATCGCGGCATCCGCGCCGACCTCGACGCCGTGGAAGCTAATGTCAGCCGCCCGCAGGCCGTCCTGGGTCGGATAGCCCTTGATACCGACGCCCTTGGCATTCGACGGCACCAGGAAGGCACCGATCCCGGTGTGATCGCGCTGCCCGCCCTTGGTACGCGCGGTGACGATCAGGGTGTCGGCGGTGTCGCCATGGATCACGACGAATTTCTCGCCGTCGATGACCCAACCCGCACCGCTCTTCTTCGCCGTCGTGGAGACGTCGGCCAGGTCGTAGCGGGAGTTCTTTTCRAGCTGYGCGAACGCCAGCGTCTTCGASCCRTCGATGATCGACGGCAGATAYGCCGCCTTCTGSGCGGCCGAGGCRCCGTGGCGGAGAAAGCCGCCGCCGAGCACCACCGTCGCCAGATATGGCTCAAGCATSAGKGCACGTCCCAGCGCTTCCATGACRATCATGGTCTCGACCGGGCCGGCGCCGAATCCGCCGTCCTCTTCGGTGAACGGCAATCCCAGCAGGCCCTGCTCCGAGAGCTTGCCCCACAGGGACTTGCTCCAGCCGCCCTTTTCCGCACCGTACTTCTTGCGCTGTTCGAAATCGTAGGAATCGGCGAGCAAACCGTCGACGCTTTCCTTGAGAAGCCGCTGCTCCTCGGACAGATCAAAATCCATTACCCAATCCTCAAATCACAGAAGGAAGCTCACAGGCCGAGCACGGTCTCACAAACCGAGCACGGCCTTGGCGATGATGTTGCGYTGAATTTCGTTGGAGCCGCCGTAGATCGACACCTTGCGATAGTTGAAATAACCGGGCGCGATCTGGGTGGTCCAATCGGGGAATTCGTTGCGGCCGGCTTCGTCATCCGGYGCATAAGGCGCGGCGAACGGGCCGATCACTTCCATCAGCAGCTCGGTGATRGTCTGCTGGATTTCCGAACCCTTGATCTTCAGGATCGAGGAGGCCGGATCCGGCTTGCCCTTGCCGTTCTTGCTCTCGTTGGCGACGACGCGCATCTGCGTCAATTCCAGCGCCTTGAGCTCGATCTCGGTGGCCGCCAGCTTTTCGCGGAACTTGGGATCCTCGATCAGCGCCTTGTCGCCGGCCATGACCTTGGAGGCGAGGTCCTTGATGCGGCGGATGCGCTCCTTGGACATGCCGACGCGGGCGATGTTGGTGCGCTCGTTACCGAGCAGGAATTTTGCGTAATCCCAGCCCTTGTTCTCCTCGCCGACCAGGTTGGTCACCGGCACCTCGACGTCGTCAAAGAACACTTCGTTGACCTCAACGCCGCCGTCGATGGTCTGGATCGGCCGCACGGTGATGCCGCGCGACTTCATGTCCATCAGGATGAACGAGATGCCGGACTGCTTCTTGGCCGTGGGATCGGTGCGGCAGAGGCAGAAGATCCAGTCGGCGTATTGGGCCAGCGTGGTCCAGGTCTTCTGGCCGTTGATGACATAGACGTCGCCCTTGCGCTTCGCCGTGGTCTTGAGCGAGGCGAGGTCCGATCCCGAGCCCGGCTCGGAGAAGCCCTGGCACCACCAGTCGTCGAGATTGGCGATGCGCGGCAGGTAATATTTCTTCTGCTCTTCGTTGCCGAAGGTGTAGATCACCGGCCCGACCATATTGACACCGAACGGCAGCGGCGGCGGCGCCGGCGCGATCTGCAATTCTTCAAGGAAGATGTATTGCTGCGCCGGCGTCCAGCCGGTGCCGCCATACGCCTTGGGCCAATGCGGCACGGCCCAGCCCTTCTTGTTGAGGATGCGCTGCCAGCTCACCAGATCGTCCTTGCTGGTGTGGCGGCCTTCCAGAAGCTTCTGGCGCACGGCCGGCGGCACGCTCTCCTTGAAGAAGGCGCGGACTTCGTCGCGGAACGCCAGTTCTTCCTTGCTGAAGCTGAGATCCATCGGACTCTCCCTGATTCAAAAGACGGTTATCTTGAAACCATTGGCGCGCGCGGCCCGAAAAACCGCGCGCGCAAAAAATGCGATTACTGAACGATCTCGAACAGGCCGGCCGAGCCCATGCCGCCGCCGACGCACATGGTGACCACGCCGTACTTTGCTTTGCGGCGACGGCCTTCGATCAGCAGGTGGCCGGTGAGACGGGCACCGGTCATGCCGTAGGGGTGGCCGACCGCAATCGAGCCGCCATTGACGTTGAGCTTTTCCGGGTCAATGCCAAGCTTGTCGCGGCAATAAAGCACCTGCACCGCGAACGCTTCATTCAGCTCCCACAAATCGATGTCCTCGATCTTCAGGCCGTGGCGCTTGAGCAGACGCGGGATCGCGTAGACCGGGCCGATGCCCATCTCATCCGGCTCGCAGCCGGCCGAGACGAAGCCGCGGAAGATGCCGAGCGGCTTCAGGCCGCGCTTGGCCGCTTCCTTGTCGCTCATGATCACCGTGGCGCTGGCGCCATCCGACAGCTGGCTGGCGTTGCCGGCGGTGATGAAGCCACCCTCGCGGACCGCCTTGAGGCCGGCGAGACCTTCAGCGGTGGTTTCCGGACGCGGGCCCTCATCCTTCGACAGCGTAATCTCCTTGAAGGAGATGGCGCCGGTCGCCTTGTCGGCCACGCCCATGGTGGTCTTGATGGCAGCGATCTCGTCGTTGAACTTGCCGCCCTGCTGCGCCGCCGCGGTACGGCGCTGGCTTTCCAGCGAATACTCGTCCTGCTTCTCGCGCGAGATGCCATAGCGCTTCGACACCACTTCCGCGGTGTCCAGCATGGCCATGTAGACATCGGACTTGATCTTCATCAGTTCCGGATCGACAGCGTGGAACTTGTTGATGTGATCGTTCTGCACCAGGCTGATCGATTCGCCGCCGCCGCCGACAGCGATCTCGACGCCGTCGAAAATCACCGAACGTGCGGCAAGCGCAATCGCCTGCAGGCCGGACGCGCACTGCCGGTCGATGGTGGTGCCGCCGACGGTGACGGGAAGCCCCGCGCGCAGCGCCGCCTTGCGGGCGATGTTGCCGCCGGTGGTGCCCTGCTGCATCGCAGCGCCCATCACCACATCCTCGATCTCCTTGGGATCGACCTTGGCGCGGGCGACGGCCTCGCCGATCGCATGTCCCAGCAGGGTCGCGCCCTCGGTGTTGTTGAGCGCGCCGCGATAGGCCTTGCCGATCGGGGTGCGGGCGGTGGAAACGATCACTGCATCGGTCATGATGGATTACCTTGTTGTTGCGGATTGCGTGGAGGTCGAATTTTGCTGGGAGCGTAACTCATGGCGGGACAGTTTGCCGACTGTGGTCCGCGGCAATTGGTCCCGGAACTCAAGCACCGCCGGCAATTCGTGTTTGCCGATCTTGCCAGCGAGAAAGCCCCGGAGGTCGTCGAGGGTGAACGGCGCGAGACCAGCCTTCAGGGTGACGAAGGCTTTCGCGGCTTCGCCGCGATACTGATCCGGCACGCCCAGCACGATCACTTCATGCACGGCGGGATGCTCATAGATCGCCTGCTCGATCATCTGCGGATAGACGTTGAAGCCGCCGGAGATGATCATGTCCTTCTTGCGGTCGACCAAGTAGAAATACCCGTCGGCGTCCATGTAGCCGATGTCACCGGTCAGGAAACGATCACCGACGAAGGCCTCCGCAGTCTCCTTCTCACGGTTCCAGTAGCCCTTGGTGACGTTCGGCCCACGAATGCGGATTTCACCGGTCTCACCGACCGGCAGCACACGCGTGGGATCGCCGAGCGCGACCACGTCGATCTCGATGCCGGGCAGCATCAGGCCGATCGATCCCGGCTTGTCGGGACCGGTGGTCGGATGTCCCGTGCCGGGCGAGCAGGTTTCGGTCATGCCCCAGCCACTGCGCAGCTTCATGCCGGTCTTGCGCTCGAAGATCTTCGCAACTTCGACCGGCAGCGGTGCGCCGCCCGATCCGCAGGATGCCAGTGACGACAAATCGCGCGTGTCGAGGTCCGGCAGATTGGCGATCGCGATCCACATGGTCGGCACGCCGGGGAAGCTCGTCGCGCGCTTGACCTCGATGTCGCGCATCACCACCTCGACGTCGAAGCGCTGGTGCAGGGAGATCAGGTCACCGTTCTTGAGGTTGCGCAGCAGGATCACCGTCAGCGCATAGATGTGAAACAATGGCAGCACGCAGATCACGCGCTCGATGGTGTTGCGTTCGGCCTTCGCCTTGGCGCCCCAGACATCGTAGATCCCGACCGCCGAGGTCAGATTCTTGTGCGTCAGCATCGCGCCCTTCGGCAGGCCTGTGGTGCCGCCGGTGTATTGCAGCAACGCGACGTCCTCGGGCTCCACCTGCGGCCACTCCGCCGGCGGCGCCGTCCCGGAGACGAAATCGCCGAAGGTGACGATGGCATCGCCTTGCGGATACGGCGCCCGCGCATTGCCGACATCGCCCCAGCGCTCGTCCTCGCAGACGATCAGACGATCGATCAGGCCCTTGTCGAGAAACTTCAGCGCCGTCGGCAGCAGCGCGGCGAGATTGCTGGTGACCAGAACCCGCGCGCCGCTGTCGCTGAGCTTGTGCGACAGTGCCCGCTCGCCGTCGAGCGGGCTCAGATGCACGATCCGGGCGCCGGCCTTCAGGCCTCCGAAGAAGTTGACGGGATGATCCGGCGAATTGCCGAGGAACAGCGCGATGGCGCTGTTCTTGCCATAACCTGCGCGCAGGAAGGCGCTTGCGGCGACATCGACCATGCCGCCGAGTTCAACGAAGCTGATGGGCTGGTCGCGAAACTCGATCGCGGGCCGTGCACCATAGTCCACAGCCGCCTGCGCCAGCAGGCCCGGCAGCGTGCCGAAGGGAATCGGCGCGCTCCAGCGTACCCCGTCCGGGTAGTACGTCTCTCCGGGATAAGCCATGGTCAGGCCGCCTTGCCAGCTCCCTTGGCGTAGGAGGCAAACGTCTCGCCGCTCTCGGCGAGTTGCTTCAACAGCGGCGCCGGTTCCAGCGACGGATCGTTGGTCTGCTTGGCGTAGAACGACAGACGCTCGGCGATGTGCTTGAGGCCGACCTGGTCGGCATAGAACATCGGACCGCCGCGATAGATCGGCCAGCCATAACCATAGAGCCAGATCACGTCGATGTCGCTGGGACGAGCCGCGATCTTCTCCGCAAGGATGCGGGCGCCCTCATTGATCATCGGATACATCATGCGTTCGAGGATCTCATCGTCGGTCACTTCACGGCGCTTGATGCCCAGGCGCGCGCAGGTTTCGTCGATCAGCTTCTCGACCTCCGGATCCGGCAGCGGCGCGCGCGAGCCGCTCTCGTACTTGTAATAGCCCTTGCCGGTCTTCTGGCCGAAGCGGCCGGCCTCGCACAGCGCATCGGCGATTTCCGACTTGATGCCGCGATCCTTGCGCGAGCGCCAGCCGATATCGAGCCCGGCGAGATCACCCATGGCGAACGGGCCCATCGGCATGCCGAACTTGGTGACGACGGCGTCGACTTGCTGCGGCAGCGCGCCCTCGAACAGCAGTTTCTCGGCCTGCTTGCCGCGGGCCGCGAGCATGCGATTGCCGACGAAGCCGTCGCAGACGCCGACCACGGCCGGCACCTTGGCGATGCGCTTGGCGATCGCAACCGCGGTGGTCAGCGCATCCGGTGCAGTCTTTTCGGCTCGGACGATTTCGCACAGCTTCATCACGTTGGCCGGGCTGAAGAAGTGCATGCCCAGCACGTCCTGCGGGCGCTTGGTGACCGCGGCAATCTCGTTGATGTTGAGATACGAGGTATTGCTGGCCAGCACGGCGCCGGGCTTGGCGAACTGATCGAGTTTGGTGAACACCTCTTTCTTGATCGCCATAGTTTCGAACACCGCCTCGATGACGAGGTCGGCATCCCCAACGTTTTCCAGACCCACCACACCGGTGATCAGGCCCATGCGCTTGGCCGGCGCATCGGCGGGAATGCCGCCGCGTGCGGCGGTCGCCTCGTAGTTCTTCTGCATCACGCCGAGGCCACGCTTGAGCTGCTCGTCGCCGGTTTCGATCAACGTCACAGGGATGCCGGCATTGGCGAACGACATGGCGATGCCGCCGCCCATGGTGCCTGCGCCGATGATGGCAACGCGCTCCACCTTGCGCGACTTGGTGCCCTCGGGAACGCCGGCGATTTTCGCCGCTTCACGCTCGGAGAAGAAGGCGTAGCGCTGGGCCTTGGACTGATCACCGGCCACCAGCTTCAGGAAGCTCTCGCGCTCCTTTTTCAGCGCCTCGTCGAACGGCGTATCCAGTGTCCAGCCCACCGCCTCGGCGCAGGCCAGCGGCGCTTCCAGGCCGCGGTTGCGTTTATTTGCCGCAGCCGCCGCATTGGTGAAGATCGAACGGTCGGCCTTCGCCGCCGCGAGCTTGCTGTCGTCGTCGCGCAGCTTGCGCAGCGGGCGCTTCTCCGCCAGCACCTTGCGTGCGAACGCCTCGCCGCCGGACGCCGGTCCTTCGACGATTTCCTCGATCAGGCCGCTCTTCAGCGCCTCGGCCGCACCGATCGGATCGCCGGTCACCACCATCTTGACGCCAAGTTCGGGACCAACCGCGCGCGGCAGCCGCTGCGTGCCGCCGGCACCGGGCAGCAGGCCGAGCTTCACCTCGGGCAGACCGAGCTTGGCGTCCTTGGTGGCGACGCGGAAGTGACATCCGAGCGCGACTTCGAGACCACCGCCGAGCGCGGTGCCGTGAATCGCGGCGATCACGGGCTTCGGGCAGTTCTCGATGTCGGCAATCACTTCCCCGAGACCCGGCGGCTTCGGCGGCTTGCCGAATTCGGTGATGTCGGCGCCGGCGATGAAGGTGCGTCCCGCGCAGGTGAGCACGATGGCCTGCACCTGCGGATCGCTGCCCGCGCTCTTGATCGCTTCGCTGATGCCGGCACGAACCGCGGCACTGAGAGCATTCACCGGAGGGCTGTCGACCGTGACAATGGCAACCACATCGTGACGTTCCACCTTCACCACTTCACTCACGCTGCTCTCCTTGATCGTTCGTTTCTGTTGTCGGTTTGGTGCTGGTTTTCCCGCCTGTGCGACAAACAGTCTCGTGTTTCGCACTGCGGAATTTAATTTCACACCTTGACACGGAGGGTTATTTTGAAGAGCGTCCGTTGTCAACGAGGGGCGGTACGGCAAGTTTGCATGAAGCGATTGTTTTGAATGAAGCGAGTTGCGAAGAAAAGCGCGACCGATCGCAATTTTGTCGTCGCGCTGTCGCGAGGGCTTGAGGTTCTGCGTGCATTCCGCCCCAATGATGGCCTTCTGGGCAATCAGGAAATCGCCGCCCGCACCAATCTGCCGAAGCCGACGATTTCACGGTTGACCTACACGCTGACGCGGCTGGGATACCTGACACAAGTTCCAAGGTTCGAAAAATACCAGCTCACCCCCGCGGCGATGGCGCTGGGATATTCCGCCCTGGCCAATCTGGGCATCCGGCATTTGTCCGATCCTTTCCGTGACAAGCTGATGCGGGAGACCGGCGGCGCCGTGGCGATCGGCGCCCGCGACCGCCTGAGCATGATCTATTTCGGGCAAAGCCGCAGCGATCTCACGGTCGGCGTGTTGCTCGATGTCGGCTCGCGCGTTCCGATAGCGACCACGGCGATGGGGCGTGCCTATTTGTTGGCGTTGCCTGACGACGAGCGAACTGCATTATTACGCCAGATCCGCGAGAGCGTCGGCAACCGCTGGCCGAAAATCAAAGAGGGCATCGAACGCGCCGGAGAGATGGTGGCCAAGCACGGCTTCGCAATCTCGGCCGGAGAATGGCATAGCGATATCCACGCCGCTGGCGTGGCACTCAATCTGAACGATGGAACCGGCCCCTACGCATTCAATTGCGGGGCGCCGGCATTCAAGTTCTCGGAAGACAAACTGTTGAACGATATTGGACCACGTTTGCTGGCGATGGTAAAAAATATCGAAAAAGCAATGACCGGACGTCCCAACCTGGGACGAACGGACATAACGAACAACAGCAAGAAACCAAAATCGGGAGGGAAGATTGCGCGTTTGGTTGAGGGGATCGGCTAGCGATCGCGAGAGCAGTGATCGGCCCGATGTGACGATGACGCCAGGCGAGAGCTGCGCGGCATGACGCAGGCGGAGCTGGTGCAGGGACAGACAGCTTCGGTTGCTCCCCTGCTCTCCGTGCGTGACGTCAGCGTCACGTTCGGAGGCATCATTGCGTTGAACGGCGTGTCGTTCGACATGCGCAAGGGCCATATTCTCGGTTTGATCGGACCGAATGGCGCCGGCAAGACCACGCTGTTCAATTGCCTGAGCCGCCTCTATCAGCCGAGCCGCGGCGATATCCTGATGGAGGGGCGCACGATCCTCAATCAGCAGCCGCATCGGATTCCGGATATCGGCATCGGACGGACCTTTCAGAACGTCGCGCTGTTCCAGAATCTGTCGGTGCTCGACAATATCCGCATCGGCGCGCACTCGCGCACCAAAAGCGATGTGGTCAGCGATATGCTGAAGCTGCCCTGGGTCCGGCGCGAGGAAAAATCCCTGGACAAGCGCGTCAAGGACATCGCCGATTATCTCGATCTGATGGATGTCGGCGACCAGAAGGTCGCGGGGCTGCCGTTCGGCACCCAGAAGCGGGTCGAACTCGGACGCGCGCTGGCCGCCGAGCCGAAGATCCTGCTGCTCGACGAACCGGCAGGCGGGTTGAACCATGAAGAGGTCTATGCGCTCGGTGACCTCATTCGCCGGATCCGCGACCAGCGCGACATCACGGTGCTGCTGGTGGAACATCACATGGGCCTCGTGATGTCGATCGCCGACCATGTGGTCGCGCTCAATTTCGGCAAGAAGCTTGCGGAAGGCACGCCCGCCCAGGTGCAGTCTGACCCGGCAGTGATCAAGGCTTACCTGGGGAGCAAAGACTCATGAGCGCGATGCTCGATATCCAGGATTTGCGCGCCTATTACGGCCAGGTGCAGGCGCTGCACGGCCTGCAGTTCAGCCTCAATGAAGGCAGCGTCACCACGCTGCTCGGCGCCAACGGCGCCGGCAAGACCACCACCCTGCGTTCGATCTGCAACATGATCCGTTCGACCGGCACGATCCGGTTCGACGGCAAGCCGCTGAGCGGCAAGTCGACGGAAAGCATCGTCAAGCTCGGCATTGCGCATGTGCCACAGGGTCGCGGCACCTTCACCCGCATGACGGTGGAGGAAAACCTGCAGCTCGGTGCCATCACCCGCGGCGACACCAAAGGGATCGCCAGTGACATCGAGCGCATGTACGGGCACTTCCCCAAGCTCAAGGAGCGCTCCAACCAGCAGGCCGGAACGCTGTCCGGCGGCGAACAGCAGATGCTCGCGGTCGCCCGCGCGCTGATGCTGCGCCCGCGCCTGATGCTGCTGGACGAACCCTCGTTCGGCCTGGCGCCGCTGATCGTGCGCGACCTGTTCGGAATTCTCGGCAAGATCAACCGGGAGGACAAGGTCACGATCCTGGTGGTCGAACAGAATGCGCAGCTCGCGCTGGAGATCGCCAAACAGGCCTATGTCATCGAGACCGGCCGCATCGTCATGTCCGGTGACGCGAAAGAGATCGCCGACAACGAAGATATCCGCAAATCCTACCTGGGTTATTGAGGAGACCGGCCATGGAGCTATTTACCAACCAGGTCCTGGCTGGCATCGCCACGGGTGCGATCTACGCCTGCATGGCGCTCGCCGTCGTGATGATCTACCAGGCGATCGACCACCTGAATTTTGCCCAGGGCGAAATGGCGATGTTCTCGACCTTCATTGCCTGGCAGCTGATTCAGTGGGGCGTGCCGTACTGGGTGGCCTTCGTGCTGACGCTGGCGATCTCGTTCGCCGGCGGCATCATCATCGAGCGCGCCCTGTTCAAGCCGCTCGCCAATGCACCGATCCTGACCCATGTTGCCGGTTTCATCGCGCTGTTCGCCATCATCAACAGCGTCGCCGGATTGACCTGGGACTTTACCATCAAGCAGTTCCCCTCGCCGTTCGGATCGCGGCCGTTTCTTGGCAGCCAGCTGATCTCGACCCACCAGGCCGGCATGATCGGCGTGACCATCGTGCTGCTGCTGCTGCTCTATATCTTCTTCCGTTTCACCCGGATTGGCCTCGCAATGCGCGCCGCCGCATCGCTGCCTGAATCGGCCCGGCTGGTCGGCATCAATGTCGGCTGGATGATCGCGCTGGGATGGGGCATGGCCTCCGCAATCGGCGCCATCGCCGGCATGCTGATCGCACCGATCGTGTTCCTCGAACCCAACATGATGGGCGGCGTGCTGCTGTACGGCTTCGCCTCGGCGGTGCTTGGCGGCCTCACCAGCCCGTTCGGCGCCGTGATCGGCGGCTTCCTGGTCGGCATCTTCGAGAACCTGGTCGGCACCTACATCCCCGGCGTCGGCAACGAACTGAAGCTGCCGATCGCGCTGGCGCTGATCGTCACCGTGCTTGTCGTGAAACCCAACGGCCTGTTCGGCCGTGCCGTCGTTCAGCGAGTTTGACCATGACCGCACTCCAGGAAACCGTGACCGAAGCCCCGGCCGTCAGCGTCCCGTCGAAGAAGTCGATGACGGTRAGCCTCACCGCATCGCTGATCATGCTGGCGCTGATGCTGATCGTCCCGCTGTTCGTGAAGAACTTCGTGATCTTCCAGCTGACCATGCTGCTGGTCTATGCCATCGCGATCATCGCGCTCAATCTCTTGACCGGCGGCAGCGGCCAGTTCTCGCTGGGGCAGAGCGCGTTCTATGCGCTCGGYGCCTACACCTCGGCGATCCTGATGGAGCATGGCGACATCAACTACGTGCTGACGCTWCCGGTCTCGGGCCTSGTCTGCTTCATCTTCGGCTTCCTGTTCGGACTGCCGGCGCTGCGGCTGAGCGGCGTCTATCTGGCGCTGGCGACYTTCGCGCTGGCCACGGCCATGCCGCAGATGCTCAAACTGGGCGTGTTCGAGCACTGGACYGGCGGCGTGCAGGGCCTGGTCATYACCAAGCCGGACGCGCCGTTCGGCCTGCCGATGTCACAGGACATGTGGCTGTATTACTTYACSCTGGCSGTCGGGCTKYTGATCTACATCGCCTCGGTCAACCTGCTGAACTCRCGCTCCGGRCGCGCRATGATGGCGATCCGGGACAACCAGATCGCCGCGTCCGCGCTCGGCGTCAACCTGTCGCTCTACAAGACGCTGGCGTTCGGCATCAGCGCGGCCTTCACCGGCATCGCCGGCGCGCTCGGCGCCATCGTGGTGCAGTTCGTGGCGCCGGACGGCTACACCATCCAGCTCGCGATCGCGATCTTCCTCGGCATGGTGGTCGGCGGCGTCGGCTGGCTGCCCGGCTCGCTGTTCGGAGCCGCCTTCATCGTGTTCGTGCCGAACATCGCCGAGAGCATCTCCAAGGGCCTGTCGGGCGCGGTGTTCGGCGTGCTGCTGATCATCATCATCTTCCTGGTCCCGCACGGGGCACGGCAGGTTGCGTACTATCTGGAAGCYASCTTTAAAAAACTSATCAAAGCTTAAGGAGCACTCGAGACGATGACTAARCGTTCCACCCTTATCGGCATGTCGGCGRCRATCGCMGCCCTGGYGCTCACCAGCRGCGCRGCYCTCGCSCAGAARAARTACGACACCGGCGCATCCGACACCGAGATCAAGATCGGCAACATCATGCCCTACAGCGGYCCTGCGTCCGCKTACGGSGTGATCGGCAAGATGGAAGCCGCCTAYTTCAACATGATCAACGAGCAGGGTGGCATCAACGGCCGCAAGATCAATTTCATCACCTATGACGACGGCTACAGCCCGCCSAAGGCRGTSGAGCARGCCCGCAAGCTGGTKGAAAGCGACGAAGTGCTGTTCGTGTTCGGCCCGCTGGGCACGCCGTCGAATTCGGCGATCCAGAAGTACATGAAYGCGAAGAAGGTGCCGCAGCTGTTYGTGGCCACCGGCGCCACCAAGTTCGGCGAGTCGAAGGACTTCCCCTGGACCATGGGCTGGCAGCCCGCSTACCAGAGCGAAGGCCGCATYTACGCCAAGTATCTGCTGAGCACGAAGCCCGACGCCAAGATCGCGATCATGTAYCAGAACGACGACTTCGGCAAAGACCTGCTGAAGGGCATCAAGGACGGCCTCGGYGCCAAGGCKGCGTCGATGATCATCGCYGAAGACAGCTATGAGGTGTCYGAACCGACCATCGATTCGCACATCGTCAAGCTGAAGGCGACCGGCGCSGAYACCTTCATGAGCCTCACCACGCCGAAGTTCTCCGCTCAGGCCATCAAGAAGGTCGCSGAGCTCGGCTGGAAGCCGACATATGTGCAGAGCAACGTCGGCGCCTCCGTGGGCAGCGTGCTCAAGCCGGCAGGTTTCGASAACGCTCAGGAGATGCTCACCGCCGCTTACGCCAAGGACGGCGCSGATTCGCAGTGGGACAATGACGAGGGCATGAAGAAATTCTATGCYTTCCTCGCCAAGTATGCGCCYGAYGCYAACCGGACCGAYGCYTCGGTGGTCTATGGCTACGGCCAGGCSCAGACCGTGRTSCAGGTGCTCAAGCAGGCCGGTGACAACCTGACCCGCGAAAACATCATGAAGCAGGCGGCCAGCCTCAAGGACTTCACGCCGGACACCCTGCTGCCGGGCGTCAAGATCAACACCAGCRCCACCGACTTCTATCCGATCGAGCAGTTGCAGATGGCGAAGTTCAAGGGCGAGAAGTGGGAGCTGTTCGGCCCGATCATCAACGGCGAARTCGGCGGGTAACACCTTCCGGTTGCAGCCCTCCGGGCAGCCAAGCTGACTAAAGTTCAAGCCCCCTGCGACCTTGTCGCCGGGGGCTTTTTCTTGAAGGCTTTCATCAAACGGTATTCAATATCGCAGCGAAACCCGCAGAGGTTTCCAAAAACAACCAGAAGACACATCGACCAAAATCATAGGGAGAAACCGAATGTCCTTCGTCACACGACGGCTGGCGGTGCTTTCGACCGTCCTTGCCGTGGCTGCTGCCAGCAGCAGCGCTGCGCTCGCGCAGAAGAAATACGATCCCGGCGCCACCGACACCGAAATCAAGATCGGCAACATCATGCCCTACAGCGGGCCGGCGTCCGCATACGGCGTCATCGGCAAGACCGAGGACGCCTATTTCCGCAAGATCAATGCCGCCGGCGGCATCAACGGCCGCAAGATCAACTTCATTTCCTATGACGATGCCTACAGCCCGCCGAAGGCGGTCGAGCAGGCGCGCAAGCTGGTCGAGAGCGACGAAGCCCTGATCGTTTTCAACCCGCTGGGCACGCCATCCAACTCCGCGATCCAGAAGTACATGAACGCCAAAAAAGTACCGCAGCTGTTCGTGGCGACCGGCGCGACCAAGTGGAACGACCCGAAGGAATTTCCCTGGACCATGGGCTGGCAGCCCAACTACCAGGCCGAGACGCGCATCTACGCCAAGTACATCCTGAAGGAAAAGCCGGACGCCAGGATCGCCGTGCTCTACCAGAACGATGATTACGGCAAGGATTACCTGAAGGGACTGAAGGATGGCCTCGGCGCCAAGGCCGCCTCGATGATCATCATTGAGGAGCCTTATGAAGTGTCCGAGCCGACCATCGATTCCCACATCGTCAAGCTGAAATCGCTCAATGCCGATGTCTTCGTCAACATCACCACGCCGAAGTTCGCGGCCCAGGCCATCAAGAAGGTCGGTGAACTCGGCTGGAAACCGCTGCACTTCCTCAACAACGTCAGCGCCTCGATCGGCAGCGTCATCAAGCCGGCCGGCTTCGAGAACGCACAGGACATCATCTCCGTCGCCTACCTCCAGGACGCCCTCGATCCGCAATGGAAGAACGATCCCGGCATGAAGGCATTCGACGACTTCCTCGCCAAGGATTTCCCCGAGGGCAACCGGGCCGACGCATCCGTCATGGTCGGCTTCAACGTGGCCCAGACCCTGGTGCAGGTGCTGAAGCAATGCGGCGACAACCTCACCCGCGAGAACGTGATGAAGCAGGCCGCCAGCCTCAAGGACTTCAGGTCCACCAACCTGCTGCCCGGCATCACCATCAACACCAGCGCCACCGACTTCGCCCCGATCGAGCAAGTGCAGTTGCAGAAGTTGAAGGGCGAGAAATGGGAACTGTTCGGCCCCGTGCTTAGCGGCGAGGTCGGCGGCTGAAGCGTATCCGGCAGCCCTCGGCGACATCCCGTTGCCGAGGGCGTTTTGCTGACATCCGCGAAACACCTTCTAATCGGCCGTTTAAACCGCGCCCTATTGGAACGCCCGAAATACTGCTATTGATCCCCCCGCGCCGACCAGCGTGCCAAAAAAATCCAACGTTTTGAATGGGGAACCAGGGAAAGCGCGGATACGCGTTTTTCAATCCGGAACAGGATGGATACCGTTTCCACCGCGCGCCTTGTGAGAGGCGCGACTGAGAGAACATGCGATAAACAGCGAATGACCGATCACCGCCCCCTGCTCCGCTCGATTTTCGATGCCGCCGTTGCCGCCGCTCATCCCGATCGCGTGCTGGCCCAGCACCTGCCGCCTGCCCCTAAGGGACGCGTGATCTGCCTCGCCGCCGGCAAGGCCGCTGCTGCGCTGGCCGCTGCCGCCGAGGCCTATTATCTCGACCGCCTCGGCCTCGATCCGTCGCGGCTTTCGGGCCTCGCCACCACACGTCACGGCCATGGCGTTCCGACGCGGCGCATCAAGGTGATCGAGGCCTGTCTCTTATACACATCTAGATGTGTATAAGAGACAGCCGGCTTTCGGGCCTCGCCACCACACGTCACGGCCATGGCGTTCCGACGCGGCGCATCAAGGTGATCGAGGCCGGCCATCCGGTCCCGGACGAAGCCGGATTGCGGGCGGCCGACGAAACCCTGAAGCTCGCCGCCACGGCGACCGCGGACGACCTCGTGCTGGTGCTGATTTCCGGCGGCGGTTCGGCGAACTGGATCGCCCCGGTCGAGGGCGTGTCGTTCGCCCAGAAGCAACAGGTCAACAAGGCGCTGCTGCGCTCGGGCGCACCGATCGGCGACATGAACACGGTGCGCAAGCATCTCTCCCGCATCAAGGGCGGCCGCCTCGCCCGCGCCGCTCATCCGGCGGAGATCATCACGCTCGGCATTTCCGATGTCCCCCATGACGATCCAGCCGTCATCGCATCGGGACCGACCGTGCCCGACACCACCACGCTGGCGGACGCCCGCGCCATCATCGCGCATTACAACCTTGCCGTTGACGACGCGGTTCGCCGGGCATTGGACGATCCCCGCAACGAAAGCTGCAAGCCGGACGATCCGGCCTTCGCGCGCGCGAGCTTCGCATTGATCGGCCGTCCCAGGGACTCGATCGATGCCGCAGCGCGTGCGATCGAGCAGGCTGGGTACGAGGTGATCGACCTTGGCGCCGATCTCGAGGGCGAGGCCCGCACGGTTGCGGCCGGCCACGCCGAGATGGCGCTCAAAGCCCGCGCCGAGGGCCGGAAACTGGCGATTCTGTCCGGCGGCGAATTGACTGTCACGGTGAAGGGCAACGGCCGCGGCGGTCCCAACCAGGAATATGCCCTGGCGCTGGCGGCGAAATTCGCCGACACCAAGGGCATCGCGGCGATTGCCGCGGATACCGACGGCGCCGACGGCGGGGCCGGCTCACCGACCGATCCGGCCGGCGCGATGATCGATCAGAGAACGTTCGACGCCATGCGTGCGCTCAAACTCGACCCGGTCGCTTATCTCGAGAACAACGATGCGACAGGCTTCTTCGAGAAGACCGGCGATCTCCTGATCACCGGCCCGACCCTGACCAACGTCAACGACGTCCGGGTGATCCTGGTCGACAAGATCTGACAGGACGTTGGTCAACCCAGCACGTCATTCCGGGGCACCGCAAAGCGGCGAACCCGGAATCTCGAGTTCTCCATCTGCGGCAGCTTCGAGATTCCGGATAGCCGCGACGCGGCTTCCGGAATGACTCCCAGCTTGCGGGACGGCCGCCGCCAGCAGACCGCTCAAAACTGCGAGAGCTTGTCCAGCATCCTCAGCAGCGCCGTGCGATCGGCGGGGCCCAGCAGCGCATTGAGCCGTTCCTCATGCTTGGTCGCGACCAGGCGCTTGGCACGCGCCAGAACCGCGCGGCCCTTGTCGGTCAGCATCACGATATGCGAGCGCCGGTCCTGGGTGGAGCGCACGCGCGTGCACAGCTCGCGGCTCTCCAGCCCGTCCAGCATCGACACGAAGTTCGGGCGCAGGATGCCGAGCGCGGTGGCGATTTCGGTCTGGTTGCGGCCGGGGTTTCGTTCCAGCAGGATCAGCACCGAGAACTGCGCCGGGGTCAGTTGCAGCGGCTCAACGCACCGGATGAAGTCTTCGAAAATCCGCAGCTGCGCCCGCTTGAACTGGTAGCCGAGCAGTTCGGACAGCTCGCCGAGCTCGAGCGGCAGGGCGTCCGCCTCAACGGCCGGCTTGCGGGCCGCGGCCCCCTTTGCACCGGAAGAACCTGCTGTCCTGGAAACGGCCATGCCCCGACCTGCCAAATATCTCGTTGAAAGAGCAACGACCTTCGAAAGACCAATGGTCTCGTTTGCGGGAGGAGCGCTAAACGTTCGGTGCGCGATCCGCCACGCTTGTGATTATATCTAATAATTGTTATGGAGTATATCAAATAGCGGCAGCGGACATCAACCGCGCCCGACTTTATCACTGCTGATGAGATGGTCACGCAGCGCCGGCCCGGACGCACGGTCGACGCTCAAGGGGGATGCGTAATCTTGGATAGCACAATCCTGCTGTTCCTGCTCCAGGACGGCATCACCAATGGCGCGATCTACGCTCTGCTCGGCCTCGGGCTGGTGCTGGTGTTTGCCGTCACCCGGGTGATCCTGATCCCGCAGGGCGAGTTCATCACCTATGGCGCGCTGACCTATGCCACGCTGTCCGCGGGCAAGATGCCGGGAACGGCACGGCTCGCGCTGGCCATGGGCGTCATCGCCTTTTGCTTCGACCTGTTCGTCGCCCGCAAGGCGCTGCGGCCCAAACAGATTGCGCGCTCGTTCGCCATCAACGTCATCCTGCCGCTGCTGATCTTCGGGCTGACCACGCTGGTCGTGGGCCGCCCCAGCAACATGACCGTGAACTTCCTGCTGTCGCTGGTGATCGTCGCCCCGATCGGGCTCTATCTCTATCGCATTGCCTATCAACCGATCGCCCATGCCTCGGTGCTGGTGCTGCTGATCGCCTCGGTCGGCGTGCATCTGGCCATGCAGGGGCTCGGGCTCGTGTTCTTCGGCGCCGAGGGCCTGCGGGCGCCACCGATCGCCGACCTCGCCTTCGCGCTCGGGCCGATGCGGATCACCGGCCAGAATCTCGCCGTTTACGGCATCGCGCTGGCGCTGATCGTCGGCCTGTGGCTGTTCTTCGGCCACACCCTTTACGGTAAGGCACTGCGCGCCACCGCGGTCAACCGGCTGGGCGCCCGCCTGGTCGGCATCCGCACCACGCTGTCGGGCCAGATCGCCTTCCTGCTGGCCGCCCTGATCGGTGCGATCTCGGGCATCCTGATCGTGCCGATGACCACGATCTATTACGACAGCGGCTTCCTGATCGGGCTGAAAGGCTTCGTCGCCGCCATCATCGGCGGCCTGGGCAGCTATCCGGTCACCGCCGCTGCGGCACTGCTGGTGGGAATCGTCGAGGCGTTCTCGTCGTTCTATGCCAGCGACTACAAGGAGGTCATCGTCTTCACGCTGATCATTCCCGTGCTGATGCTGCGCTCGCTCTCGGCGCCCGCCGTCGAAGAAGAGAAGGACTGATCGCCATGATGCAGCGATGGCCCATTCTCGCATTCGCGCTGGTGATGGCGGCGCTTCCCCTCGTGCCCGGCATGCCGCCGTTCTGGATCGTGCTGCTGGACAATATCGGCCTTGCCGCCCTGGTGGCGATGGGGCTGGTGCTGCTGACCGGCGTCGGCGGCCTGACATCGTTCGGCCAGGCCGCATTCTGTGGCTTCGGCGCCTACACCACCGCCGTGCTGACCACCACCTATGGTCTCTCGCCCTGGCTGACGCTGCCGCTGTCGCTGCTGGTCAGCGGCCTCGCCGCCGTCCTGCTCGGCATCATCACGGTGCGGCTGTCGGGCCACTACCTGCCGCTCGGCACCATCGCCTGGGGCCTGAGCCTGTTCTACCTGTTCAGCAAGCTTGAATTCCTCGGACGTAACGACGGCATCTCCAGCGTTCCGCCGCTGTCGATCGGTCCGATGAAAATGATGGACGCCGGAACGATCTACTATGTGATCTGGGCCGGCGTGATCATCGCGGGCCTCCTGACGTTGAACCTGTTGGACTCGCGCACCGGACGCGCCATCCGCGCCCTGCGCCGCGGCCATGTCGCAGCCGAAGCGTTCGGCGTGCAGACCGCGCGCGCCAAACTCCTGGTGTTCATCTATGCCGCGGTGCTGGCCGGGCTCTCCGGCTGGCTCTATGCCCACTTCCTGCGTGCGGTGAACCCGACGCCGTTCGGCGCCCAGGCCGGCATCGAATACCTGTTCATCGCCGTCGTCGGCGGCGCCGGTTATGTCTGGGGCGCGGTGCTCGGCGCCGGCATCGTTGTGGTGCTCAAGGAAGTCCTGCAGAGCTACCTGCCGTTCCTGTTCGGCGAAGGCCAGCTCGAGACGGTTGTGTTCGGCCTGCTGCTGGTGACGCTGCTGCAGGTCGCGCCGGCCGGTGTCTGGCCGCAGCTCGCGGCGCTGTGGCCATTCGCGCCGCCGCGCAAACGGCCCGAACCTGCCGCAGCCCTGCCGGTTCGCCCGCATACAGAAAATACCAGTTCAACGCTGCTGCGGCTGGAAGGCGCACGCAAGCAGTTCGGCGGCGTGATTGCCGTCAACGACGTCAGCTTCGAGGTTCACGGCAAGGAAATCGTCGCCCTGATCGGCCCGAACGGCGCCGGCAAGAGCACGACCTTCAACCTGATCACCGGCGTGCTGACCTCCACGGCCGGAAAGATCTCGCTGTTCGGCCGCCCCATCGTCGACACGCCGCCGCAGGACATCGCCCGGCTCGGCGTCGCCCGCACCTTCCAGCACGTCAAGCTGGTGCCCGACATGACCGTACTGGAAAACGTCGCGATCGGCGCCCATCTGCGCGGCCGCGCCAGTGCGATTGCCAGCATGCTGCGCCTCGACCGCGCGGATGAGGCCAAGCTGCTGGCGGAGGCCGCGCGCCAGATTGAGCGCGTCGGGCTCGGCGCCCAGATGCATCAGCTCGCCGGCAGCCTTGCGCTGGGCCAGCAGCGCATCGTGGAAATCGCCCGCGCGCTGTGCGTCGATCCCATCCTGCTGCTGCTGGACGAGCCGGCGGCCGGGCTGCGGCACAAGGAGAAACAGCAGCTCGCCGAGCTGCTGCGGCAATTGCGCGCGGAAGGCATGTCGGTGCTGCTGGTTGAGCACGACATGGGATTCGTCATGAACCTTGCCGACCGGATCGTGGTGCTGGATTTCGGCACCAAGATCGCCGAAGGCGTGCCCAGCGCGATCAAGACGAATCCCGACGTCATCAAGGCCTATCTCGGAGGTGTCGCATGAGCTCGCCGTTGCTTGCGGTTGCCGATGCCCACGTCTCCTACGGCAAGGTCGAAGCCGTGCGCTCCGTCTCGCTCGACGTCGGAGCAAGCGAGATCGTCACCATCGTCGGCGCCAACGGCGCCGGCAAGACCACGCTGCTCAACGCCATCATGGGCATCCTGCCGCTCCAGGGCGGCGTGACCTTCGCGGGCAAGGATATCGGCCCGCTCGATATCGAGGACCGGGTCTCCGTCGGACTGTCGCTGGTGCCGGAACGCCGCGAGCTGTTCTCCACCATGACGGTGGAGGAAAACCTGCAGCTCGGCGCGTTTCGCAATGCGGCCGCCACGGCGCGCTCGTTCGAGCGGGTCCATGCGCTGTTTCCACGGCTCAAGGAGCGCCGCACCCAGCTCGCCGGCACGCTCTCCGGCGGCGAGCAGCAGATGCTGGCGATGGGCCGCGCGCTGATGGGGCAACCCAAACTGCTGATGCTCGATGAGCCCAGCCTCGGCCTGGCGCCGCGCATTGTCGCCGATATCTTCAAGATCATCGGGGAACTGAAGGCGGCCGGCATCTCGGTGCTGCTGGTCGAACAGAACGCGCAGGCCGCACTCCAGATCGCCGACCGTGCCTATGTGATGGAGCTCGGCGAATTCCTGCTGAACGGCGCGGCGAAAGACATCGCGGCGGACCAGCGTGTGGTCGCGAGTTATCTTGGCTTCCAGCACGACGACGCTTCGGCAGTTTGAACGGTCGAGTTAGGGACCTGTAGCCCGGAATAAAAAAGGAGCCGATCTTGCGATCGGCCCCCGCGTCTTTTTAAATCAACCTCAGTCCTCCGGCAGGACCACGTACTTGCCGTCCTTGACCGTCAGCAGGATGCGCGACCGGTCGTCGAGGCCGTAACGATCCTTTTCGGTGAAGTTGTAGACGCCCTGGCTGGCCGCGATTTCCTTCTCGCTGATCAGTGCCTTGCGAATCGCCTCGCGGAATTCGGGCGTGCCGGGCTTGGCCTCCTTCAGCGCCACCGGAATGACGCGCTTGAGCACCTCGAACGCGTCGTAGGAGTGGCCGGCGAACTGGCTGCGGCTGTTGGGGCCATACTTGGCTTCATACGCGGTGTTGAGCGCGAGGCCAGGCTTCTTGGTCAGCGCGGTGTCGGGCTGGCCTTCCGGTGCCATCACCGGCCCCGACGACATGATCACGCCTTCCGCGGCCTTGCCGGCGATGCGGATGAAATCCATGCTCGCCGCACCGTGGGTCTGGTAGATCAGTCCCTTGTAACCGCGCTCGCGCAACGTCGACTGCGGCAGCGCCGCCGCGGTGCCGGACGCACCGATCAGGATCGCATCCGGGTTGGCCGACAACAGCTTCAGCACCTGGCCGGTCACCGACGTGTCGGGTCGCGCGAAACGCTCTTCGGCCACGATCTGCAGACCCAGCGGACCACCCTGCGCCTTCAGGTCGTTGAACCAGAGGTCGCCGTAGGAATCCGAATAACCGATATAGCCCACGGTCTTGACGTTGTTCTTCTTCATGTGGCCATACAGCACCTTGCCCATGATCGGGATCGGTTGCGGCATGTCCACCGACCATTTCTCGCGGGCCGGCGTGACCGGGAATGGCGCCAGGCCGAAGTGCGGCACGCCGGCTTCGTTCGCAACCGTGGAGACCGCAATGGTGGGCGGCGTGGTGGCCGAGCCCATGATGATGTCAGCCTTGGCCTCGGTGATGAAGCGACGGGCATTGGTCGTGGCATTGGTCGGATCGCCGGCGTCGTCGAGCACGATGACCTTGAGCTTGACCCCGCCGATTTCGGTCGGCACGAACTCGACCGCATTGCGCTCCGGAATGCCGAGCGCGGCGGCCGGCCCCGTGGTCGACGTGGTGATGCCGATCACGATCTCGTTGCTCTGCGCCGCCGCAGGAGCGGCCAGGCCCGGCAACGCCAGCAATGCAGCCGCCGCCGAGAAAATCAGTTTATTCATTCAGTCCTCCCTTTGAACGCGATTGGTGCCTATTTTAGGTCAGGCTTGTGTAAAACGGGCGAGAATTTCCTTAGGCACTCCCTTGGACTTTAGTCGCCTTGGCATTTTCCGACGCAGCTTTTTGTCGCAGGCAACAGATCCGGATCATGCGGCCAAGCCGGTTACGGCTCATGGCTCGAGCAGGATCGCCTGAACGGACGCCGGATCGGTATAGAGACGGTCGACCAGTCCTCCGCGATGCTCCAGCACCGCCCGCTGGTTGACGGATCCCTTGTCGGTGACCTCGCTGTGGTCGATCGACAGCGGTGTATCCATCGGAATGACGCGGGTGATCCGGGTCGACGACCCGGTCGCACCTGCAGCAAATGTTGCAAGGCACGCACGAAGGGCCTTGCGCACCAGCGGATCGGTTGCAGCCGCGGCCAGATCGTTCACTGGCAACGCCGGATTGATGCTTCGGCAGCCGTCGAGATCGAGGATCGCAAGTGCGCCGAGTTCATCCCGGTTCAGTCCGGTGATCACGACATCGCGCACCAGCGGCGCGCAGGCCGCGACAAATCGCGCCCGCAGCGGGCCGACGCTGACCCAGGTGCCGCTGCCGAGCTTGAAATCCTCGGTGATGCGGCCGTCGAAATCGAACCCCGCATGAAGATCATTGGGATCGACCGGCTTCAACGCATCGCCGAATTTGTAGAACCCCTCCTCGTCGAAGGCTTTTGCGGTCATGGCCGGCTCGCGCCAATAGCCCGGCATCACGTTCGGCCCGCGGGCGCGGACCTCCAGCTTGCCGTTGTCAGGCACGAGCTTGGCTTCGTTGCCCGCCACCGGCAACCCGACATGACCGGAGCGGCTGGTCTCGGGCGTGACGCACATGAAGAACGGGGACGTCTCGGTGGCGCCGAGCCCGGTCAGCATCGGCACCCGCAGGCCGGTCGCTTCCACCGACAATTCGTCGAGCGCAGTCCAGACATGGGCCGACAGAGCCGCGCCGGAAAAGAACATCGCATGCAGCTTGCTGAAGAACTTGTTTCGCAGGGCCGCATCTTCGCGGAAATACGGCAGCAGCGATTCATAGCCCTTGGGCACGTTGAAATAGACCGTCGGCGCAATCTCCCTGAGATTGCGCACGGTCTGTGCAATGCCGGCCGGCGTCGGCTTGCCCTCGTCGAGATACATCGAACCGCCGTTGAACAGGGTCAGGCCGATATTGTGATTGCCGCCAAAGGTGTGATTCCAGGGCAGCCAGTCGATGATGACGGGCGGCTCGTCCCGCAGGAAGGCGAGGGTGTCGGCGAGCATGACCTGGTTGGCGCAGATCATGCGCTGGGTATTGACGACCGCTTTCGGCTTGCCGGTCGAACCCGACGTCAGCAGGAATTTCGCAATCGTCTCCGGCCCAATGGCTGAGTTGGCATCATCCAGCCCGACACCATCCGGTGTCGCCAGCAACTCCCCCAGCGTGATGACGGTGCGGCCGGCGATTTCACCGCGGCTGACGGCGATTTCAGTTTGCGCGGGAACATTGACAAGGATCGCATCGGCGAAAACGGCGGCATCGTCGGCGAACACCAGACCGGGCGTGAGCAGACCGATGATGTGAGCGAGCTTGCTGTAATCTTTCGAGACCAGTGAATAGGGCGGCGAGACCGGGCAGAACGGCACGCCGGCGTAGTACGCGCCGAATGCCATTAGCGCGTGGTCGATCGAATTACCCGATAGAATGACCAGTGGACGCTCGACCGAGAGTTTCCGCGCCAGCAAGGCGGATGCGATCGCGCGGCTCGATTCGAGCAGCTGCGCGTAGGTTACCTCGCGCCAGCCACCGCGCGCATCGCGTTCCGCCATGAACACCCGATGCGGAGCAAGTCTGGCCCAGTGATGCAGCTTGTCGGTGAGACGCCGCGGATAATCGCCCAGCGCGACTTTCGGCCGAAGGTAGATGGTGCCGTCGTCGCGCCGATCGATCGTCACCGCAGGCCGGCCGAATGAGATCGGCCGCAGCGGAGCGGTTGCGGGCGTGCTCCGATCACGTGTGGAAGGTGCCGCAGACATATCGCGCGTCCCCGTTCTCTAGAGCGTTTTCAAGCGAAGTGGATACCGGTTCGCGTGAAGAAAACGCGTCAAAACAAAAAACTAGAGCCTCGGTTCTGATTCAATCAGAACCGAGGCTCTAGGTCGGCTTGACCTTGGCCGTCTTGCGATCGAGGAACGCACGGATGCGGGCCTTCGCTTCCTTGTCGCTCTGGGCGACCGTCGCCATCAGCGATTCCATCATCAGCCCGACCTGCGGGCTGGCTTCGGCGATCATCGGCAGCGCCTGCAGCACCGCGAAATTCGTCAGCGGCGCATTGGTGGTGATGCGCTCCGCCAGCTCCATCGCCTTGTCGAACGCGCCACCCGCCTCGGTCAGGTATTGCGAGAAGCCGAGCGCCACACCCTCGGTCGCGTTGTAGACCCGCCCGGTCAGCATCATGTCGGCCATTCGCGCCACGCCGACCAGCCGCGGCAGCCGCACCGAGCCGCCACCACCGACAAAGATGCCGCGCTGACCTTCCGGCAGTGCGTAGTAGGCGCTGGGCTCCGCGACGCGGATGTGCGCGGCGCAGGCGAGTTCGAGCCCGCCGCCGATCACCGCGCCCTTCAAGGCAACAATCACCGGCACGCGCGCGAACTGCACCTTGTCGAACACGCGATGCCACATCCGCGAGTGCACAAGGCCCTCGGTGACGTCGCGTTCCGACAGCTCGGACAGATCGAGGCCGGACGAGAAATGGTCGCCGACCCCATGGATAACGATGGCGCGGACATCGTCGGCGATGTTGGAAAAGCAATCATCCAGCGCCAGCACGGTGCCATCGTTCAGGGCGTTGCGCTTGGCCGGCCGATTCAGGCCGACGGTCAGCACGGAGCCGACACGCGCTATGACAAGCGGCGAAGCGCCGGAAGCTGTCTCGGGTGCGTTTCCCATGGGCGATTTCGTATCCCTTAAAATAGTTATGTTATATAACTATTTGACGGGGAGTCAACGCCCATCCCTKCCTGCGGGGATTACAGCACCTGGTGAACGTCGAGTTCGACACGGTCGGGATAACGGCTGCCGACGCCGATGAACAGCGATTGCATCAGCCAGCGATAGGCCGGGGCGCCGGTCTCGAACCGGGGCACCGAGCGGAAATAGATCAGGCCTGGGTCAACCGGCTCGCCGCGCCGGATCTTGTCTAGGGCTTCTTTCGACCCGAAACGCAGGCCGATATTTTCGATATAGACGACGGCACCGTCGTCCATCTCGACGGCGTATTTCGCCTCGAGTTCGGTCAGGCCGTCGGGACGGATCACCTGGTAATCCGCGCCGCCTTCGCGGATCCGGCCGTGCATCCCCTCGCCGAAAATTTCGCCGCCAAGGATCGGGATCACCCGGCGGCTGCCGTGGCCAAAATCCCCGGCCTCGATCGGTGCCCCGACCTTGATTGCAAGGCTGAACACATAGCGGGTGGCAAGCGTGGGAGCCATGACCTCACCTCGTTGGACTGAGTCCTATCCGAGCATACGCAGCGGCAGCCAGGTCGCCAGCAGCGGGAACACTATCAGGATCACCAGACGGATCAGGTCGGTGAGCACGAACGGCAGCACGCCGACGAAGATGGTCGACATGTTGACGTCCTTGATCACGCTCTTGATGACAAACACATTCATACCGACCGGTGGATGGATCAGGCCAAGCTCCACCGTCATCACGATGATGATGCCGAACCAGATCGGATCGAAACCAAGCGCCGTGATCACCGGAAACACGATCGGCACGGTGAGGATGATCATGGCCATGGCGTCCATCAGGCAGCCCAGCACCAGATACATCAGAAGGATCAGCGCCAGCACGCCATACGGGCCGATGCCGAGCCCGGTCAGGAATTGCGTCACATGCTGCGGCGTTTGCGTGATGGTGAGGAAATAACCGAAACACAACGCGCCGATCAGCACCGTGAACACGGCCGCTGCCGTCCGCGTCGCCTGCAGCAGCGACTGCAGGATTCCTTCGCGATTGAGCTTGCCGCGCAGAATGCCGATCAGGAAGGCGCCRACGGCGCCGACAGCGCCGGCCTCGGTCGGGATGAACAGGCCGCCATAGAGACCGCCGATCACGAAGATGAACAGCAGCAGTGGCGACCAGACGTCRCGCAGGGCATTGGCCCGTTCCGCCCAGGTGCTTTTCACRCCCGTCGGCAGGAAATCCGGCTTSACCCGCCCGATGATGGCGATGGTGATCATGTGCATCGCAATCGCCAGCAGGCCCGGAATGATGCCGGCRATGAACAGCTTGCCGATGTCCTGYTGSGTRATGATGCCRTARACCGCSAGCACCGTGGASGGCGGCAGCATGGCGCCGAGCGTGCCGCCGACCGCGATCACGCCGGTRGCGAACGACTGMGGATAGTTGAAGCGCCGCATCTCCGGATAGGCCACMGCGGAGAATGTCGCGGCGGTGGCGACCGACGAACCCGAGATCGCGGCGAAGCCGCCGCAGGCGGCAATGGTGGCAATGCCSAGCCCGCCGCGCCAGTGGCCGACGAAGGTATTGGCRGCGCGGAACARCTCGCGGCTRATGCCCGACACCGAGACGAACGCGCCCATCAGCAGGAACATCGGGATCACRCCGAAGGTRTAGTCGGTGACCGTGCGCATGGTGGTCTGGCCGACCAGCTTCARYGCMGGRCCGAAGCCCGTGAGATAGCCGAAGCCGGTRATGCCRACGAGGCCCATGGCCATGCCGACCGGCACRCGCAGCAGCATCAGCASGAACAGGGWGACGAAGCCGAGAACGGCGACTGTTTCRGGGCTCACGCGCGATTACTCCGCCGTCTTGACTTTGGCATCATGGATATCTTCCGGATGGAAGATCAGGCGATAGGTCCGGATGGCGATCAGMAGCACGGCGGAGACGTCGCCKATCCARGCCACCGCGAAGAACGGCCAGTTCGGCAGCCGCAGGTCGTAGGTCAGCACRTGGTCCTGATARGTGGTGCGCACCTTGTCGAACARGGTGATGGTCTGCACCGTGACCACGAACAGCARRACGAGSGTSGCGAACACGTCGATCCAGCGCTGGTACTTCGGCGTCACATTGGCCCAYACCAGRTCGACGGTGATRTGCGAGCCGCGATAGCTCGTGGCRGCGATGCCCCAGAAGATCAGGATGCCAAGCAGCAGCCGGCCGAAATCATAATAATCGGGAATCGTCACCGCGAAGAACTTGCGCATGAAGATGGCGATGAAGGTGTTCAGCGCCACGATGCCGACGAACGCCGCCGCGATCAGTTCGATCGAATCGATGAACCGATCCATGAAACTTTTCTTGCGTCCGGCGCCGGGTGGCGGCACCAGCGCGCCGTCTTTCGAGACTTCGGGCAATGCGGTCATGATGAGGCCGAGAGGTCAGGTGGACGATGAGCATACACGGGTGGCCGCGGCGACACTCTTGCATCGCCGCGGTTGATCACAACACCGGCATTCAGATTCCAGCGTCGTGCTTCTTGATCGCGGCCTGGAGATCCGCATCGATCTTGACCGGGTCGCCGCCGGCGGCCTTGACCTGATCCGCCCAATTGGCATGCAGCACCTGGGTAGCCGTCTTCCACTGCGCGATCTGGTCGTCGGTCAGCTTGTAGACTTCGTGGCCGGCCAGCGCCTTCATCTTGACGCGCCCGTTGGCCTCGAAGTCCGTCCACGGATCGGAGACCTTCGACGCCCATTCCGGCGTGCAATGGTCGTCGAACACCTTCTTCTGCGCCGGCGACATCGAATTGTAGGTGTTCAAGTTGACGTTGTAGGTGAACACCGTGGTGTAGAGCGGCGTATCGATGTGATACTTCACCACCTTGTCGATGCCGAACAGGAAGATCGAGCCCCAGGGGAAGGCGATCTCGTCGGCCACGCCGCGTTCCAGCGCGTCACGCGATTCCGGTGCGGAGGCCTGCACATTGGTGCCGCCGAGCAATTTCACCATCTCGGCGATGGTGCTCTGGGCCGGGCGCACCTTGACGCCGCTGAGATCAGACGGCAGCACGATCTTCTTCTTGCCGTGCAACGTGCCGGGATCGTGGATGAAGGCGAAGCACAGCTTGGTGTCCTTCATCTCGGTCGGCGCGTACTTGCGATACCATTCGTCGAGCGCGAGCGTGCCCTTCTTGCCGTCGCCGAACACGAACGGGATCTGCCCCGCGGCAACAATCGGAAACCGGCCGGGCTGGTAACCCGGATTCACATAGGTGACATCGGCAATGCCGTCGCGCGCCATGTCGTAGTGGTCGAACGCCTTGCCGAGTTGCTCGGATGGAAACACCGTGGCCTTGATGGTGCCGCCCGAAGCCTTCTCGAGGTCGGCCGCCCAGGCCTGCGTCGCCGGCACCAGCGGATGCGCCGGAGGAACCCACAGCGAGATCTTCAGATTGATGGTCTTGTCTTGCGCGAGTGCGTTTTGTGCGAACACAGGCGCCACGCTTGCCGCAACCAGCAGCGTCAACARTGCTTTCTTCATCGGCATCTCCCTCCGTGATTGTCCCGGTGTTCATCGCCCGGGTTATTTCCTTAACATGTTATCTAGTTTGCGCCGGTTTGCAAGCGAACCGCACCGCGCTGCGGCAACCCRTCTCKCCGCCACCTTATCTTTTTTAATGACTGCCTGACGATGCTTGCCAAGGCAACCTTTTCAGSCGCCGTTATATCATATAATCATTGGCCCGRCAGGACCCGTTACCTGCGGGTTACTCGACCAACGAATAAGACGACGCACCAACCAGAGGATTGAGATCTTGCGCACGCAAGTGGTGATCATCGGCAGCGGACCCGCCGGATTGTTGCTGGGCCAATTGCTCCAYACGTATGGCATCGACAATGTGATCGTCGAACGCAAGGACCGCGACTACATCCTCGGCCGGATCCGGGCCGGTGTGCTCGAACAAGGCACCGTCAAGCTGCTCGAGGAAGTCGGTGCAGCCGCGCGGCTGCATCGCGAAGGCCTGATCCATGACGGCATCGAACTCGCCTTCRACGGCGCGCGCCACCGCATCGACATGAAGGCGGCGACCGGCGGCAAGACCGTCACGGTGTACGGCCAGACCGAAGTGACCCACGACCTGATGGACATCCGCGCGGCTGCGGGCCTGACCACAATCTATGATGCCGATCAGGTGACCCCGCTGGATTTCAGCGGCGACACGCCACGCGTCAGCTACGTCAAGGACGGCGCCACCCACGAGATCGCCTGCGACTTCATCGCCGGATGCGACGGCTTTCACGGTGTCAGCCGCCAGAGCGTGCCGGCGGATGCCATCAAGCAGTTCGAGCGGGTCTACCCGTTCGGCTGGCTCGGGATTCTCTCGGAGACGCCGCCGGTGTCGCCGGAATTGATCTACAGCAAGCACGAGCGCGGTTTCGCGCTCTGCTCGATGCGCTCGCAGACCCGCAGCCGCTACTATGTGCAATGCAGCCTCGACGACCATATCGACAACTGGTCCGACGACCAGTTCTGGGATGAACTGAAACGGCGCCTCGACCAGGAGGCCGCCGACCATCTCGTCACCGGCCCCTCGATCGAAAAAAGCATCGCGCCGCTGCGCAGCTTTGTCGCCGAGCCGATGAAGTTCGGCCGCCTGTTCCTGGCCGGCGACGCCGCCCACATCGTACCGCCGACCGGCGCCAAGGGCCTCAATCTCGCGGCCAGCGACGTGCACTATCTGGCTGTCGCCTTGCGCGAGTTCTATGCGGAGAAGTCGGCCGCGGGCATCGACAACTATTCCACCAAGGCGCTGGCGCGGGTGTGGAAAGCAGAGCGCTTCTCGTGGTGGATGACCTCGATGCTGCATCGTTTCGCCGACACCGACGAATTCAGCGCCCGCATTCAGCTCGCCGAACTGAACTATCTGGTGGGGTCGAAAGCAGCCACGGCGGCGCTCTCAGAAAATTACGTCGGGCTGCCGTATTAGGCCGTAGCATTGGTCTGTAGCCCGGAACTCAGCTTGCAGTTGCCAGGTCGCGCCGCTGTCGAATGAATGCTCGCCGCGCCAGAGGAACGAGGCCGGCGTGATCTCGCAAAAGCTCCATCGGATCGCAGCGCCGGTGTCGGCTGTGCGCTCCTGCACGATATCCTTGCCGCGCGCCTGGCCGATCTGGCGCGTATAGAGCTGCTTCAACGGATCGCTCCACAGGATGTGCCAGGCATCCAGGCCGGGATCATAGACCCGCAACGTCGTGCCGTAGAAAAAGCCCGGCAGGATCCAGACATCCTGGATCGCACGCCCCTGCAACACCCAACCGAAATGGATTTCACCGCGCCCGGTGTGTTCGGTGCCGTCATCGGCAAAGACCGTGGCGTCCATCTCCCAGTCACCAATCAACCAGCCATACAGCGCCATTTCATTGGCCCGATCGGGAGCGGGTCCGTCGGAGTGGAGCATTTCAACAAGAGATGAAGACGCGGTCATGGCCTGCGGCTTTCATGACGAATTGGCGGGTTCGATTCCTTACGCCGCCTCTTCCGCCCGCTCTTGGGCAAAATTGCTGTGGCATCCCCTCTCAGGATCTCGCCCGCAGCGTCTTCACCAGCATGTCCGTGACATCGGCGATCGCCTGCCCGTGCCCCTGCACGCGTGTCAAAATCAATGCTCCCTCCAACGATGAAACCGCCAGCACCGACAGCTTGCGCGCCTCTGCCCTTGAAAAGCCATCGCGCAGCAGCGCCTTGGCGATGACACCGCACCAGGCTTCGAACGCTTCGCGGCCGGCCGTGGTGACATCTGGTAGTTGTGGCGCGGTTTCCAGCAGGGTGGTCGTGATCGGGCAGCCGTCGCGGAATTTTGATTGCGCCATCCAGCCCTGCAGCAGGGTGCCATAGGCCTTGATCATGGCTGCCGCCGACGGTGTTTCGACAAAGAGTTGCTCCATCGTTTTAAACACCCGATCACCGGCGAATCGGACGGCCGCCTCAGCGATCTGGTCTTTGCCGTCGGGGAAATAATGATAGAGCGAGCCCTTGGGCGCGCCGGCGGCATCGGCGATCTCATTGATGCCGGTCGCAGCATAACCCTGGCGCCTGAACAGTTTTGCAGCGGCGGCGATGATGGCGCTGCGGTGTTTCGGCAAGGCCCCCATCTTCGCTCTCCCTGTCATTGATTCGATGCGCCATTTATATATAGACTGGTCTAATTAGAAAAGGGAGAACATCCATGGGCCCCGCGAGCGCCGCCCCCGAAGGGTTTGAACGTCATTTTCGCCGCAGCCCGCTGACCGAGCCGTGGGAACCGATCTATTCGAAAAAGATGGAACGGGCCGTCATCATCGGCCTGTGGCTCGCTGAGCCGCACACCAATTCGCGCGGGCTGATCCATGGCGGACTGATCGCGGCGCTGGCCGACAACGCGATGGGATTGAGTTGTTCGGTCGCCTCGACAGAGCCGCTCTCGCTCCTCACCATCAGCCTGTCGATCGACTATCTCGGTTCGGCCGAAAAGGGCCAGTGGCTGGAGATCGACACCAATTTCGTCAAGGTCGGCGGCTCGATCTGCTTCGCGCAATGCCTGGTCACCGCGAACGGCGCACCGTGCGCACGCGGCAATGCGACTTTCAAGGCGCTGCGGAAATAGAGTCCCGTTCCGATAGAACCGGAACGGGACTCTCGATTCTTGTTTTGACGCGTTTTCTTAACGCGAACCGGTATCCACTTCGCTCGAAAACGCTTTGGCCGTCGTAAATGTTGGTGCGCCGGCCATCTCGCTGAAGCGCCAGTTGCGGGTCTCGACCACGAGATCAACAAAGGCGCGCACCTTCGCCGACAGCAGGCGAGCTGCCGGATAAATGATGTGAATGGGGCGGGGCGGGAACTCGAACTCCGCCAGAACCAGCTTCAGGCGGCCGGCTGCCAGTCCCTGCTGGGCTTGATAGGCCTGCACCATGGTCAGCCCGCCACCCTGCTCGGCGTGCCAGAGTCCGGCCTCGGCGCTGCTGGTGATATAACGCGGAGCGATCGGGACGCGGATCGCCCGGCCGTCCTGCACGAAGCGCCATTCGGTTGAGGGCGCAACGATAGAGCAGTGGATGGTGTCATGTGCGCGCACATCCGCCGGCGCCATTGGCGTGCCCCGCCGCGCCAGATAGTCGGGCGAGGCAACGACCACGCGATACATATCACCGACGTTCTTCGCCACCACACTGGAGTCGGGCAGATGTCCGATTCTGACGGCGACATCGATGCCGTCTTCCACGAGATTGACGGTGCGGTCGGATAACCGCAGTTCGCCTGTCACCTCGGGATAGCGTTTGAGATAGTCCGACATCAGCGGATTGACGTGCAGCCGCCCGAACATCAGCGGCGCGGAGACGATGAGGTGCCCGGATGGGCGGGTTCGCTCAGCCCGCGCCTCGCCCTCGGCCTCATCCACATCGGCCAGAATCCGGCGCGCCCGCTCCAGATAGTGTTCGCCGATATCCGTCAGCGCGACCGAGCGCGTGGTCCGCTGCAGCAGGCGCGCCCCGACCCGCTCCTCCAGCGCCGCCACCAGCCGAGTGACCGCCGAAGGCGAGATGTTCAGTTTGCGGGCCGCCGGCGCAAATCCCTGAAGATCCGCGACCGCGACAAAAGCTTCCATGGCCTCAATGCGATCCATGCCATTATTTCATAATCGGCAACAATGAAGTGTCAATAGCGATAATTGTGACCGAAATCGATTGATCTTATTTTGGGGTCCGTAGTCGGTGCAACGACCCGGACACCGCGTTCGATTCGGGTACCCGCGAGGTGTGAGATGGACCGCCATTTTCAAGTCTCCAGCGACATCGCCTTCACGCCGACCGTCAAGGCGATCCAGGCCCGCAAGGGATCGCGCCGATCCTACGAGAATGTCGAACGGCACGGTGGCTGGCGAACGGACATCACCGAGGACCTCGCCGGCTTCATCGGCGAGCAAAGCAGCGTCTTCTTGGCCACCGCCAACGCGGCTGGCCAGCCTTACATCCAGCATCGCGGCGGTCCGCCAGGTTTCATTCGGGTTCTGGACAGCAGGACGCTCGCGTTCGCCGATTTCAGCGGCAACCGGCAGTACATCTCGTCGGGAAATCTGGCCGACAACCCACAAGCCTACATTTTCATGATCGACTATGTGCACAAGCGCCGGGTGAAGCTCTGGGGCCGAGCCCGCGTGATCGAGGACGATCCGGAGTTGCTGCGCAAGCTGATGCCCGAAGGGTACAAGGCACGGCCCGAGCAGGTGATCGTGTTCAGGATCGAGGCGTGGGACACCAACTGCCCGCAGCACATCCCGCAGAAGTTCGATGCGGCCAACGTTGCTGCCGCGATCGGAGCGCGCGATGCGAAGATCGCTGCGTTGGAGGCGGAACTGGCTGCATTGAAAGCCCAGCAGCCAGCCGGTTCGGATCGCGATACCTCAAAAGTGTCCTGATCAGGCGAGTTTCTGCCAGGGATGCTGCGGGTAGTAGCGGGTCATCATCCGGTCGACATACGCAGCAAGATTGACGAACTGCAGCGCACGCTGACGCAGCGGTGAATCGAAGAACGGCGTCATTAGCCCAGCCAAAGCGGCAAACACTGTGGCGTCCAGACCGCAGGGCCTGCCACCCATCAGATACGGATGATCGGCGAGAATGAGCGACAGCGCCGACAGCGAGCGAGCGCCGAGCTCCACGATCTCTTCGGGCGTGTGACGGGCGAGGCCTGCGATCCGCATGCTCTCGGCGACACGGCGACGGACGTCATCGACGAGGGCCTCGCGCATGTGGTCGGGCACCGCGTCGAAGAAGCGCGCCGGGCCCTTCTCGAAATTCTCCGGTAGCATCCAACGCGCGTAACCGGTCGCCCAGTTGAAGTGATTTTCGACCATCCGCTCGATCGCCCAGGCCTCCGCACGCTGGCGTGCGCTGAGCCCCTGGTCGAGATCGATCCCGTAGGTTGTTTCGATATGGCTGCGGATGAAGGTCGAATCCGCCACCCGCCGGTCGCCGTCGTCGATATAGGGCAGCTGGCCCTTGGGCGAGGTGTCCGGCATGGCCTGCTGCTTGGTGTAGGCCAACCCGGCCATCCTGAGCTGGACCTCAGTCTTGGTGACATAGGGGCTGACTTCCGGAAGACCGAAATTGGGGCCGATCCCATAAAGCGTGATCATTTTGGCATCCTTTGCCGTTACGCGTTGAAAAGATGCCGCTTTCTAGCTACCCCCTGCTGCCACCATACTGTCAGCAGTCCACCTCCAACCAGGAGCAACGATGCGGCGGGCCGACCGGCTGTTCCAGATCATCCAGGTGCTTCGGCGCACCGGACGACCGATCACGGCCGATGCCATCGCCGCCGAGCTGGAAACCTCGAAACGTACGATCTATCGCGACATCGCGACGCTGATGGCGCAGCGTGTGCCGATCCGGGGCGAGGCCGGGACGGGTTATGTGCTGGACAAGGGGTTCGACATGCCGCCGCTGATGCTGACGCCCGACGAGATCGAAGCAGCCGTGCTCGGCGCACAATGGGTGGCCGGCCGGGCCGACCCGGTGCTGGCCAATGCCGCGCGGGACCTGATCGCCAAGATCGCCGACACGGTGCCGGAGCGGCTGCGGCCGTTGGCGCTGGAGCCCGCCAGCCGCACGCCGCCGAAACGGGATCTTGAAGACGACCGCATCGACCTGACGCGACTGCGCACGCACATCCATGCCGGCAAAAAACTGCGGCTGCACTACCGTGACGAACAGGGCCGGACCAGCGAACGAATAATCTGGCCGGTCGCCATCGGCTATCTGGAGGCCGTGCGGCACCTTGTGGCGTGGTGCGAACTGCGCCGGGATTTTCGCAGCTTCCGTATCGAGCGGATCACCGAGGCGGCCTTTCTGGATGAGAAATATCCGGAGCGGCGCGCGGCACTGCGGGCAAAATGGATGAGAACGTTCACACGCCCCGGTGTGCAGGCGCGGGCATCATGAGCAGCACCGACAACCCTCTCGACGAGAACATTTGCCAGTCCTGCGGCGCCTGCTGCAGCTACTCAGCGAACTGGCCTCGCTTCACCATCGAGGACGATGCCGCGCTGGATCTCATTCCCGCGCATCTGGTCAATGACCGGCTCTCGGGCATGCGCTGTGACGGTGACCGCTGTTGTGCCCTGGTCGGCAAGATCGGTGAGACGACATCGTGCGGGATTTATGCGGTGCGACCCGAAGTGTGCCGGACTTGCGAACCGGGGGACGCCGAATGCACCATGGCGCGGCGCAGATTTGGAATGACCGCGCTGCCCGCGCGGGAATAACGCGCGGAGCGGCCAGCTAGCCCAGATCAGGCAACCGCTGGGTCAGTCAGTTCGGTATCGTCGTCGATATCCTCCATCGCCGGAACCGCACTGAGCGGCGCCGTCGACAGCGTGATCGACTTGCGATGGCCCGACGAGACCGAGGGCCGTGCGGCTGGCGCAGCGCGAGAGATCGCGAACAGTGTCGCGCCCACCCGACCGCCGAGTTGAACGAGATCGCGCTCCTCGCAGCTTGCTGCAATCGCAACCCCCATGGCGTGAAGATGGCTTCGCTTGTAGCAGTACAGCGCCAGCATGGCGCGGATATCGGCCGAGACCGATGCCACGAGCGTGGGCAAGCCGTTTTCGTTCGCCCGGTACAGTTGCCCCAGCAGATCGTCTCCGACGGGACAGGCATCATTTTCAAAAGCGACGCGTCCAGACCACATAGCGAAATTCTCCTGAACCAGAGAATGCGATGTAAAATCCTAACGACCGGTTAACCAATGAACGTGGGAACCTGTTTTTGGACGCCTGGCCTGTAAAAAAATTAGCTTTCCAGAAAGGTCGCCGCATCCTGCAGGGTCGCGCGATTCGTTCGGTAGCTATTGGCCGCATGGTCGGCCTCGGCAAAGCCGAATGAAATGCCGCAGACCACCCGGCGGTCGTCACCGAGACCGAAGTGTTGGCGAATCACGCCGGAAAAGCCGGCCAGCGCGGCCTGGGGGATGGTCGCTACGCCGAGCGCCTGGGCGGCCAGCAGGAAGTTGTTCACATAGCCGCCGCAGTCGACAGCGCCATACACCCCGAGCGCCTCGTCCGTCGAGATGATGGCCACATGCGGCGCGCCGAACAGCTTGAAGTTCTGCAGCGTCTGCCGGCGATAGCCGTCCTTGTCGCCGCGTTCGATGCCGAGCGCATTGTAAAGCTGGAACCCGCTTTCGCGCCGGCGATCGAGATACACGCCCTTGTATTCCCGCGGGAATGGAAAGTCGGACTGAGCGCCATGCGCCGAGCCCGTCCCGGTTGCCGCATCGTGGATCACCTCGCTGAAACGCCGCGCGGCCGCGTCGCTGGCAACGATCACCTGCCAGGGCTGGCTGTTGCACCACGACGCGGTGCGCTGCGCCGCGGTCAGGATACGCTCGATGGTGGAGCGCGGCACCAGGTCGGGGCGGAAGGCCCGGCAGGAGTAGCGTTCCGCAAGCAGGGATTCGAGCGCTTCGATGCGCTCGCCGGAGGGCGATGTCATGGTGGAATTCCTCAGCGGCCTTTGGTCGGCACTTTGTTGAATGGCACGTCCTTGTCGACGCGGATGTCACCGGGCAGGCCCAGCACGCGCTCCGCGATGATGTTGCGCAAGATCTCGTCGGTGCCGCCGGCGATGCGGCCGGACGGCGACGACAGCAGCATCGCCTGGAACTGGCCCGCGGCCTCCGCGATGGCCGGATCGGTCAGCACGCCGGCACCGCCCTGCAGATCGGCCGCGAACATCGCGATGTCCTGCAGCATCGAACCGGACACCAGCTTGCCGATGGAGTTTTCCGGCCCCGGACGTTCGCCGCGCGACAGCGCCGACATGGTGCGGTAGCTCGTATACTTCAGGCCGCTGTTGCGCACGGCCCAATTGGCGAGTTTTGAGCGCACCGCCCGGTCATCGAGCGCTGGGCCATTCTCGGTCACCAGATTGCTGCAGAAGTCGAAAATCTCGGGAAACCCGGTGGAGAGCCGCAAGCCGATCGACATCCGCTCGTTCATCAGCGTGGTCAGCGAGACATTCCAGCCGTCCCCGACAGCCCCCAGCCGCTGCGCGTCCGGGATCCGCACGTCGGTGAAATACACCTCGTTGAATTCCTGCTGCCCGCTGGCCTGCTTGATCGGCTTCACGTCGACGCCCGGGCTCTTCATGTCCAGGAAGAACATGGTGAGGCCCTTGTGCTTGGGCACGTTGGGATCGGTGCGCGTGATCAGGATGCCGTAGTCCGAATAATGCGCGCCGCTGGTCCAGATCTTCTGGCCGTTGATGATCCAGTCGGAGCCCTGTTTTTCCGCCTTGGTGCGCAGCCCCGCCACGTCGGAGCCGGCCGACGGCTCGGAAAACAGCTGGCACCAGATATGTTCGCCGGCGGCGAGCGGCGGCAGATGGTGCTGCTTCTGCTCTTCGCTGGCGTAGGTCATCATGGTGGGGCCGCACATGCCCTGCCCGATCATGAACACGCCGGTGAGCTTGCCGTAGACGCCTTCTTCCTGCTGCCAGATCACCCGCTCGATCGGCGAGGCGTCGCGCCCGCCATACTCCTTAGGCCAGTGCAGGCACGCCCAGCCGGCATCGGCTTTTGTCCGCTGCCAGGCCTTCGAGGCTTCGATGATGTTGCCGTGATCGAGCTTGATGCGCCCCACCGACGGCCGCGACAGTTCAGCCTCCAGCTCCCTGGGCGCGTTGGCGCTGATCCAGTCGCGTGCCGTTTTGCGGAAGGCGGCTTCTTGCGGCGTGTCGTCGAAATTCATGGACGTAATCCTTTGTTTTATCTTTGACGTCGTGACACGATCTCGCGTCAGCGCCCCTTGGTCGGAATCTTGTTGAATGGAACATCCTTGTCGACCCGGATGTCGCCGGGCAGACCCAGCACGCGTTCGGCGATGATGTTGCGCAGGATTTCGTCGGTACCGCCTTCGACGCGCGTGGCCGGCGAACGCAGCAGCATCGCCTGGAATTTGCCGCCGAGTTCCGCCTGTTCCGGCATACTGACGACTCCGGCTGCCCCCTGCAGATCGAGGGCATAAGTCGCGATGTCCTGGATCATCGCCCCTGCGACCAGCTTGCCGATGGAGTTCTCTGGCCCCGGCCGCTCGCCGCGCGACAGCGCGGAGATGGCGCGGAAGCTCGTATACTTCAGGCCGCTGGTCCGCACCGCCCAGTTGGCCAGCTTGGCGCGCACCGCGCGGTCGTCCAGCGCGGTACCGTCCGCCAATGCCAGGTTCGCGCAGAACGCAAACAGTTCGGGGAAACCGGTCGCGACATTGGCGCCGATCGACATCCGCTCGTTCATCAGCGTGGTAAGCGACACGTTCCAGCCATCACCCACAGCCCCGAGCCGCTGCGCATCCGGAATACGGACATTGGTGAAATAGACTTCGTTGAACTCAGCCTGGCCATTGGCCTGCTTGATCGGCTTGATCTCGACCCCGGGGCTCTTCATGTCCAGGAAGAACATGGTGAGGCCCTTGTGCTTGGGCACCGTCGGGTCCGTCCGCGTGATCAGAATCCCGTAGTCCGAATAATGCGCGCCACTGGTCCAGATCTTCTGGCCATTGATGATCCAGTCGTCGCCTTCGCGTTCCGCACGCGTGCGCAACCCGGCGACATCCGACCCGCCGGCCGGTTCCGAAAACAACTGGCACCAGACCTTTTCGCCGGATGCCAGCGGCGGCAGGTAGTGCCGCTTCTGGTCTTCACTGGCGTAAGCCATCATCGTCGGCCCGCACATGCCGTGGCCGATGATGAAGAGACCGCTCAGCTTGCCGTAAACGCCCTCTTCCTGCTGCCAGATCACACGCTCGATCGGGGTTGCGCCGCGGCCACCATAGTCCTTGGGCCAGTGCAGGCACGCCCAGCCGGCCTCGGCCTTCTTTTTTTGCCAGGCTTTGGCGGCTTCGAGAATGTTCGCACCGTTGAGCTGAACACGCCCGAGCGACGCCTTGGCCAGATCATCCTTGTATTGCGTTGGAGCATTGGCCGCGATCCACGCCTTGGCCTCGGCGCGGAATGCAGCTTCCTCCGGGGTATCGTCGAAGTTCATGTGTAGGCATCCGATCCTATGCCGCGTTACGGCTGCGCATGCGATCGATCAACTGGTCCTCCCAGTACGACAGGCTGCCGAGACCCAGCGCCAGCGCGTTGGAGCGCCGGTAATAAAGATGGCAGTCGAACTCCCAAGTGAAGCCCATGCCGCCGTGCACCTGGATGTTGTTCTTGGCGCAATGCTGGAATGCCTGCGTTGCACTGATGCGTGCAGCGGCGGCAGCCTCCGACAGTTCGGCGGCATTGGTCGAGAGTGCCCAGGCACCGTAATAGGCATTGGAGCGCGCCAGCGTGGCGGACACGTACATGTCCGCGAGCAGATGCTTGACCGCCTGGAACGAGCCGATGGGACGGCCGAACGCAACTCGATCCAGCGCATAATCGCGCCCCATCTCCAGCGCGCGATCGGCGCCGCCGACCTGCTCGAACGCCAGCAGCACCGCGGCGCGATCGAGCACCCGGGTCAGGATGCTCCAGCCTTCGCCGGCTTTTCCCAGCGGCTCGGCCGCGCAAGCGTCGAACACGATCTCGGCCTGGTTGCGGGTGGGATCGACGTTCTGCAGCGCCTTGCGGCGAACGCCCTTGGCTTTCAAATCGACGATGAACAGCGCGATGTCGGTCTCCCGGCCGGTCTGTCCGGTCCGTGCGGCAACGATGGCAATATCGGCGATCTCGCCATCCGGCACCGGCATTTTCGTGCCGCTGAGCGTGCCGTTGCCCGCAGCCACCTTGATCGCGCGTGGCGACGGATTGCCCGGTCCTTCGAACAGTGCCAGCGTGCCGATCGTTTCTCCCGACGCGAGGCCCGGCAAATACTTCTGTTTCTGCTCTTGACTGCCGGCGAGCATGATCGCTTCGGTCGCCAGATAGATCGAGGACGAGAACGGCACCGGCGCCAGCGCACGGCCCATTTCCTCGGCGATCACACACAGCTCGAGATGGCCGGCGCCCGCGCCACCGAATTCCTCGGGCACCGCGACACCGAGGAAGCCCATCTCCGCAAGCCCCTTCCAGAGCGCGCGATCATAGGGGGCGCTGCCATCGAGAATGGCGCGCACGGCTTTTGGCGCGGAATGTTCGGCGAGATAACGCCTTGCCTGGTCGCGCAATTGTTTCTGGTCGTCGGAGAAATCGAAGTTCATGTCGGTGCTCTTTGCCTATGATCAGATGCGAAAGGGTTCAGTCGATGAGGATGACGTCGGCGGCGGGGTGTTCGGCGTAAAGCCGCGTGACCAGAGCCGCGCGGCGCTCCAGGCCCGCGCGCTGGTTGATGTAGCCCTTGTCAGTCAGCTCATTGCCGTCGATCGACGGCGGCTCAGCCATCAGCATGGCGCGCGCGACCCGCATGCTGCTGACATTGCGGATCGCGGCGTTATGAGCCCGCAGGCCTTCCTTGAATCGCGCGATCACCTGCGGATGCGCAATCACGGCCTCCATGGTCGCATCCATGTCCCCGATCAGCCGGCGGCACGCATCGAGGTTGGGCCACGCCAGCAGGCCGACAAAGGGATGATCCTGGCCCGCAACCAGCGCGTCCTGGACCACCGGCGAGGTGGCTGCGATGGCGTCGGTGCGCAGTGCGCCGACCTGGACGAAGGTGCCGGTGGTGAGCTTGAAATCCTCAACCACCCGGCCGGAGAAGATCAGGCCCTGTACCGGATCGTCCGGATCGACGAACACGCCGGCGTCGCCGATGCAGTAGAAGCCTTCCTCGTCGAACGCGGCCGCCGTGAGATCCGGCTGCCCGTAATAACCCGGCGTGACGTTGACGCCGCGCAGGCGCAGCTCGTATTTCGGCCCCACCGGCACCATCTTCAGCTCAACCCCGGGGAACGGCAGGCCGATCAACCCGACGCGCTCCGTATCCCAATATGTCCCGGTCGATGTCGGCGCCGTCTCGGTGGAGCCCCAGCCGGTATAGAACACGATGCGCTCGCCGGTGGCGCGAACCGCCAGCGCCTGCATACGCTCGTAGAGATCATCCGGCAGGCGCGCGCCGCCATAGGCCAGGAGGCCCAGGTTCCTGAAGAAGTTCCGGCAGAGCGCGTCGTCTTTTTCCATCACCGCGGCGAGTGCGGCATATCCCGCCGGAACGTTGGCGTAATAGGTCGGGGAAATCTCGCGCAGGTTGCGCACGGTCTCATCGAACAGACCGGGCATGGGGCGGCCGTCGTCGATGTACAGCGTGCCCCCCTCGATCAGCACCGGGTTGAACAGTGCGTTGCCGCCCATGGTGTGATTCCAGGGCATCCAGTCGAGGAACACCGGCTCCGCGCTGCCTGCCTCGCGGGGGCGGGTCTGCATCATCATGGCGGCGTTGGCACACATCATCTGCTGGGTGTTGATGACCGCCTTGGGCATGCCGGTGGAGCCCGAGGTGAACAGCAGTTTGCCGATGGTCTGCGGTGTGATCGCTGCGACTGACGCCGCGACCGCCACCGTCACCGGCGTGGCCGCGAGATCGGCATACCCGAGACTGCTGTGACCTGCGGGCGGCCGCTGCACATGGATGACCGTCACGCCCGTCAGGTCGAGTGCGGACAAGGCCTTCTCGAAGGCCGGGCCATCCTGCACCATCACCACGCCCGGCTTGATCAGATCGAAGATGTATTTCAGCTTGGCGTGATCCTGACTCATCAGCGAGTACGCAGGCGAGATCGGCGCCACGGCAATGCGCGCCTGCAGCGCGGCCTGCGTCATCAGCGCATGCTCGATCGAATTGCCGCTGAGGATCGCCAGCGGACGGTCGGCCGGCAACTTGAAGTCGAGCAGCGCCTGCGTCAGCGCATCCACCGTCCGCTTGGCCTCGCCATACGACAGTTTCCGCCACTGCCGTTCCGGGCCGGTGCGCTGCGCAAGCCAGATGTGATCGGGACGCTCTCTCGCCCATCGCGCCAGCGCTTCCGGGATATGGCGCACATAAGCCTGCAGCGGAATCCGGGATTTCAGAATGACCACGCCATCCGGCCGCCGCTCGACGGCGATGTCGCGCTTGAGCCAGTTGATCTTGCGGAAGGCGGGCTTCTGCAGCACCGCCGCGGTGGTCTCTTGCATCGTTCCTCCGAGGATAAGGTCTGCCGCTTTTGTTGTTTTGACTATTGCGGTTTCGGCAGAGCGTCATGCATTGCGATAGACAGGTTTCCTTTTCTCCAGGAAGGCGCGAATGCCTTCCTTGAAATCCTCCGACCGGCTGGTGAGAACCTGGTTGCGGTCCTCCATCGCGATCACGGCCTCGATCGACGCGGCATCGACACTCATGTTGAGGCATTCCTTCGACAGCCGCAGCCCGAGCGGCGATGCCGCGAGCATCGCCTCGACATAAGGCTGCGCCGCATCGTCGAGCGCACTGTCCTCGACCAGCTCGGAGACCAGGCCGACAGCGAAGGCGCGCTCGGCGCCGATGAAACGTCCGGTCAGGATCAATTCCGAGGCGATGGACACGCCGACCAGCCGTGGCAGGAAATAGCTGGTGCCGATATCGCAGCCACCGAGGCCCAGGCGAATGAACGCACAGTTCATGCGCGCCGATTTCGCCGCGATTCGGATATCCGCCGCAAGCGCCAGCGCGAAGCCGCCACCGGAGGCCGCGCCCTGCACCAGGGCGATGATCGGCTGCGGACAGCGCCGCATCAGCATCACGATATCGGCGATGTGGCGCTGGTGGTCGAGCGCCTCGGCCACAGTTGCCGGTGGCGCATCCGCCGGGCGGCGGCTCATGGCCTCCTTCAGGTCGAGCCCGGCGCAGAACGCCCGGCCCGCGCCCTTCAACACCACCACTCGGGTCCGCTCGTTGCGTGCGAGCCCGGCGAAGTAGACGTTGAGCGCGTCGACCATCTGTGTGTCGAGCGCATTCAGGCTGTCCGGGCGATTGAGTGTCACCCGGTCGACACCATCGACATGCTCGACAAGCAGCGGCCCGTTGCTCATGCGACGCCCTTTACTTCGGTGCCATGCGGATGGCGCCGTCGAGACGGATGGTTTCGCCGTTCAGCATGGAGTTCTCCACGATGTGCACGGCGAGCGCGGCGTACTCTTCCGGTTTGCCCAGGCGCGCCGGATGCGGCACCTGCTTGCCCAGGCTCTCGCGGGCCTCTTCGGGCAATCCCATCAACAATGGCGTGAGGAACAGGCCCGGCGCGATGGTGTTGACGCGAATGAGAAGGCTGGCGAGATCGCGCGCCACCGGCAGCGTTAGTCCGACGACGCCGCCCTTCGACGCCGAATAGGCYGCCTGGCCGATCTGCCCGTCATAAGCTGCGACACTCGCGGTGTTGATGATAACACCGCGCTCTTCACCCACCGGCGGCAGTGACTGCAGCCGTTCCGCCATCAGCCGGATCACGTTGAAGGCGCCGATCAGGTTGACACGGATCACCCGGGTGAACTGATCCAGCGGAAACGCACCGTTCTTGCCGACCGTTTTCACGGCATTGCCGATACCGGCGCAATTCACCAGAATTCGGGCGACGCCATGAGCGGCCTCCGCCTGCGCGATCGCAGCCTTGACATCGTTCTCGTCGGCTACGTCGCCGAACACCGCCACGCCCTTGATGTCAGCGGCGACCTTTTGGGCGTTCTCCTTGTTGACATCGAGCACCGCCACCTTGGCGCCCTTGGCCGCCATGGCGCGGGCGGTTGCCTCGCCGAGGCCAGAACCGCCACCGGTGATGAGTACCGCCACGTCCTTCAACTGCATATTGCTGCCTTTCTGTCTTTCTTTGAGTCCGTTTGGGATCTGGATTTCAAGAAGCGACCGCCTGATGCTGCGACCAGCCGGCAAGAATGTCCGATATCGATGTCGGCGCCACCGCCGCCGATCCCTGGATCGCGGAGACCGTGCGCGAGAACCGCGGCGCCGGGGCCGGCTGAACATGACCGGCGTGCTCGACGAAGGTTTGGCGCGCCGCGAGGTGCGGATGCGACGGGGCTTCGAACAGGCCGACCACGGGCGCGGCACAGGCATCGGTGCCTTCCAGAATGGCGCACCATTCATCACGAGTCTTGGTCTTGAAGACGGCGATCAGCTTCTCTTGCAGGTCCGGCCACCTCGAGCGATCCATCTGATGATCGAACGCTTCATCGTCGAGACCGGCGAGCTGCCGCAGTTCGGCATAAAACTGCGGTTCGATCGCACCGATCGCGATGGCGCGACCGCAGGAACATTCATAGGCGCGATAAAAGTGCGCGCCGCCGTCGAGCATGTTGGTCCGCGGCACATCGGTCCAACGCTTGATCGCCTGCATGCTGTGGAACATGGTCAGCATCAGCGACACGCCGTCGCACATGGCGGCATCGACCACCTGTCCCTTGCCGCTGCGCCGTGCCTCGACAAGGGCCGCAAGCACGCCGACCACAAGGAACAAGGCCTGTCTCTTATACACATCTAGATGTGTATAAGAGACAGGCATCACGACGAGCCCTGCGATCACGTAGAGCGCAATCGAACGCGGATCGGAGGTCGCGACGGCAACGCCGACGAGAAGGGCCGCAAGCACGCCGACCACAAGGAACAAGGCACCACCACCATAGTCGCCGACAAGATTGAGCGGAGACACCGGCTCGCCGTTGGAGGCGCGGAATGAATCCAGCGCGCCGGTGATGGCGATGTAGTTGATGTCATGGCCCGCGGCCTGCGCCAGCGGCCCCTCCTGGCCCCAGCCGGTCATGCGTCCATAAACCAGCTTCGGATTGCGCTTCAGTGCCACGTCGGGACCCAGTCCCAGCCGTTCCATGACCTGAGGGCGAAACCCTTCGAGCAGCACGTCGGCCGCCGCAATCAAGTCCAGCACCTGGACCAGATCGCCGGCCTTCTTGAGATCGAGTTCGACGACGCGTCGTCCACGATTGACGAACTCGCGCGCGTCGCGCTTGCCCGCGCCGGGCCGCACGATCGACACCACATCGGCACCCATGTCCGACAGCATCATCGCCGCGAACGGGCCTGGCCCGATGCCCGCGAACTCGACGACACGCACACCACTCAGCGGCCCGGACGCCGCTCCCGTCTCACTCACGCAGTACCTCCCGATACAATCTTGCTATTGTTATTTGTTGTGCCTGGCCTTCGTTCAGGCCTGGTGTCTCGAAAATCCCGGTTAGCTCGCCACCGGAGCCCCCGCTTGCACACCAGGGCGCAACAGGCCACCGAGGAATGTATCCGTCATGTAGTCGATATAGCGGCGCCGCACCTCTTCGGTGACGCCGCTGACGCCGGCCGCCCGCGACATCGCATGGCGTGCGTGGAACAGATGGTCGCAGGCGCCGACCAGATGGGTGTAGAAAAACACCGGATCGACCGCCTTGAACTCTCCGGCGGCGACGCCTTCGTCGAGCAGACGGCGCTGGAAGTCGAGCAACGGCTTGACGAAAAACTGCGACACCGACGCCGCGGCCGCGTCGCTGCTGTCATGCAGCAGCAGATGCAGCAACCGGTTCATGTAGGGAAAGCGATAGTAGGCGTTGATGATCCCCGCGATGTGCAGCTTCAGCTTTTCAATCGGGGAGATCGGCTGTTTGAGCAGATACTCGAGGTGCGCGATCTGCGTCTCCGCGTCGCGGGCGAGCAGCGCCAGCAGCAGGCCTTCCTTGTTGCCGAAATGATATTTGACCAGTGCGGCATTGACCCCGGATTTCTGCGCAAGGTCGCTCAGCGACACCTCGATCGAATTCCGCTCGATCATCAGCTCGCTGACCGCGACCAGAAGTTTCTCGGCCGTGGTGTTTCGTGCCGCCGGCTGGCGGCTCGCAACCGCCGTATTCGAAATTGGTCCCATCTCGGTCCCATTGCCTCACGTTTCCGGCACCAAGTTAATTGATTGATTGACTAAGTCCAGCCTCATCTCTTTAATTCGGCCCAACGGCGGAAACCGTCAACCAAGGAGAGCCCCAGATGGCCGAAGCCTATATCGTCGCAGCAGCCCGCACCGCGGGCGGGAAAAAGGGCGGCCGGCTGGCCGGCTGGCATCCGGCCGACCTCGCGGCGACCGTACTCGACACCCTGGTGGAACGCACCGGCGCCGACCCGGCCCAGGTCGAAGACGTCATCATGGGCTGCGTGATGCAGACCGGGGAACAGTCGACCAACATCGCCCGCAACGCCATCATGGCCTCGAAGCTCCCGGAAAGCGTGCCGGGCACCTCGATCGACCGGCAGTGCGGCTCCTCCCAGCAGGCACTGCACTTCGCCGCCCAGGCGGTGATGAGCGGCACTATGGACATCGTGATCGCCGCCGGCGTGGAAAGCATGACCCGCGTGCCCATGGGTCTGTCGGCGGCCCTGCCGGCCCAGAACGGCTTTGGCCAGTACATGAGCCCGCGGATCCAGGAAAAGTATCCAAACATCCAGTTCAGCCAGTTTACCGGCGCCGAAATGATGGCCGAGAAGTACGGCCTGGATAAGGAAGCGCTCGACCAGTACTCTTATCAGAGCCATCAGCGCGCGATCGCCGCTACACAGGCCGGCGCATTCAAGGGCGCTGTCTCTTATACACATCTAGATGTGTATAAGAGACAGAAGGAAGCGCTCGACCAGTACTCTTATCAGAGCCATCAGCGCGCGATCGCCGCTACACAGGCCGGCGCATTCAAGGGCGAGATCGTGCCGCTGACGATCACCCGCGCCGACGGGACCACCGATACCCATCACATCGACGAAGGCATTCGTTTCGATGCGACGCTCGACGGCATTCGCGGCGTCAAGCTGATCGTGGACGGCGGCCGGCTCACGGCGGCCAGCGCCAGCCAGATCTGCGACGGCGCTTCGGGCGTGATGGTGGTCAACGAGAAGGGCCTCAAGTCGCTCGGCGTCAAGCCGATGGCGCGGATCCATCATATGACCATGATCGGCCACGATCCGGTGATCATGCTGGAAGCACCGCTGCCCGCCACCCACCGCGCACTGAAGAAGGCCGGCATGAGCATCGACGATATCGACCTGTTCGAGGTCAACGAAGCCTTCGCGTCGGTGCCCACCGCATGGCTGAAGGACACCGGCGCTGATCCTGCCAAGCTCAACGTCAATGGCGGCGCCATCGCGCTGGGACATCCACTGGGTGGCTCCGGCACCAAACTGATGACGACGCTGCTGCATGCGCTGAAGCATCGCAACAAGCGCTACGGCCTGCAGACCATGTGCGAAGGCGGCGGCATGGCCAATGTCACCATCGTCGAACGGCTCTGATGTCGTCGACCAGAGGGCGGGTTGACCAACCCGCTCTTTTTTTGCCTCATCCACAACATCAAAAAGATGCGAGCGGCCAAAACCGCCGAATTCACGACAGGAAATGCCAAGGGGGATATCGATGCCTCATCCGTCGCTCCATGCACGGACCACGCCTGACAAGATCGCCTACCAGATGGCCAGCTCGGGCGCCGCCATCACCTATCGCGAACTCGATGAGCGTTCCAACCAGGGCGCGCAGCTGCTTCGCTCGCTTGGGCTCAAGGCCGGCGATCACATCGCCTTCCTGATGGAAAATTCGCTGGCTTTCATAGAGATCTGCTGGGCGGCGCAGCGCAGCGGCCTGTATTACACCGCGATCAGCCGCTATCTCACCGCCGATGAAATCGCCTACATCATCGCGGATTGCGGCGCCAAGGTCGTGATCACGTCGGCGAAATGCGCCGATGCGGTTTCCCCGCTGATCGCGGCTGCGCCGTCGATGACGGCCTTTTATATCACCGGAGAATCCCGCCCCGGATTCCGTTCGTGGGATGCCGCCACCGCCGCGCAACCGGTGACACCGATCGCCGATGAAGTCGCCGGCTATGACATGCTGTATTCCTCGGGCACCACCGGGCGCCCCAAAGGCATCAAGCGCGAAGCCACCGGCGATACGATCGACACGCCGAACCCGTTCCTGAAATATCTGTGCGCCAACATGTGCGGGATGTCGTCGGATACGACCTATCTCTCGCCGGCGCCGCTCTATCACGCAGCTCCGCTGCGCTTCAACATGATGGTCGGCGTGCTGGGCGGCACGTCCATCATCATGGAGCAGTTCGACGCCGAGCAATTCCTGCGGCTGGTGGAAAAGCATCGGATCACCCAGAGCCAGCTGGTGCCGACCATGTTCGTGCGCATGCTGAAGCTGCCGGACGATGTTCGCGCACGCTACGACGTATCGTCGCTGAAAGGCGCGATCCACGCGGCGGCGCCGTGTCCGGTGGACGTCAAGGCTCGCATGATCGATTGGTGGGGACCGATCCTGATCGAGTATTACGCCGGCTCCGAAGGCAACGGCGTGACGGTGAGCACCTCGCCGGAATGGCTGGCGCATCGCGGCAGTGTCGGCCGCGCCGTGGTTGGCAAGATCAAGATTCTCGACGTGAACGACGAAGAGCTGCCGGCTGGTGAAATAGGCGGCGTCTATTTCGCCGATGCCCCCCAGTTCGCCTATCACAACGATCCGGAGAAAACCAAACGCGCCTACAACGCCAAGGGATGGTCCACCCTCGGCGACGTCGGCTATCTCGATGCGGACGGCTATCTCTATCTCACCGATCGCAAAGCCTACATGATTATCTCCGGCGGCGTGAACATCTACCCGCAGGAAGCCGAGGACGTGCTGATCACCCACCCCGCCGTCGCCGACGTCGCAGTGTTCGGCATTCCCAACGAGGAGATGGGCGAAGAGGTCAAGGCCGTCGTGCAGCCGCACGACATGACCCGCATGGGCAAGGAGCTCGAAGCCGAATTGATCGCGTTCTGCCGACAGCAGCTGTCGCCGATCAAGTGTCCACGGTCGATCGACTTCGATCCCGAGCTGCCGCGAACGCCAACCGGCAAGCTGGTCAAGCGGCACCTGCGCGACCGGTACTGGCCCGCGGTCCAAAAACACCGCGCGTAGGTGCCCGCTTTCCGGCGACACCGGGACCTTCCATTGACTGACCCGGCGTACCGCTTTTGCACCGCGTCACGGCATCTCGACAGGCCGTAACACGCAGGATTGCCGCATAAAATGCACTCCTGGAGGTGTTTCCGAAAGAACACGCCCGCGCGCCTTAATGGGCGCCGCCCCGGGCGAACCATGGAGCCTGCCCGGAGTTGTGTGTTAGACAGGGCTTCGGGCTGAAGCTTTCCAATACAGATTAAAGGGATGTGATGTTGAAATCTTTGCTTGTGACCGCGCTTGTTCTCGCATCCGTGTCCACCTCCGCGCTGGCACAGCAGGGTGCGGGACGGAGTGGAACGCCGGACGAACAGAAGGCCTGCACCAAGGACGTTTCCCGCCACTGCCGGTCCGTGATGGACCAGGGCGACTTCGTTATTCTTGCCTGCCTTCAGCAAAACCGCGCCAAAATCTCGAAGGCTTGCGATGACGTGCTGAAAAACCACGGCCAGTAAGTTAGACTCCATCCATTGCACATAAAAGCGGCCGCGCGAGACCTCGCTGCGGCCGCTTTTATGTTGTCCTGATCGATTTGTAGACGATGAGACATGCGGCCCGACTTGGCCCTGAGCGGCTTGTCAGATCGACTTGCTCAAACTGACTTGCTCAAACTGACTTGCTCAAGCCGACTTACGCATTGCGTTGTCAACCAGCGTCTTGCCGAGCGACCAGACCGCACCCGGTACGCGATGGGCACCGCTGATCACGGTGTCGAACGCGGTTTCGATCCACTGACAGTCTTCTTCGGTAATCGTCAGCGACGGCAGCAGCTTGATGGTGTGGCTGCCATGCCCGGAGACCTGTGTCAGGATCTTGTGCTCCTTGAACAGCGGGATGGTGATCAGCTGGCAGAACAGCCCCTTGCTGGCGGTTTCCAGCACATTCCACGAGGCCTTGAGCGCCAGAGACTTCGGTGCCCCGAACTGCACGCCGAGCATCAGCCCCTTGCCGCGCACATCCTTGAGCAGCTCGTACTTCTGCACCATGCGGCCCAGCGAGGCCTGCAGGCGTTCGCCGCGCTGCTGCGCATTCTCGATCAGCTTTTCGTTCTTGATGACGCTGAGCGCGGCGATCCCCGCCGCCATGGCCAGGTCATTCTTGGCGAATGTCGATCCGTGGACGACCGCGCGATCCATCCGGTCAAAAATCTTGTCGAACACCGCCCGGCGGGTCAGTACCGCGCCCACCGGAACGTGACCGCCGGACAACGACTTCGCCAGCAGCACCATGTCAGGCTCGACATTCCAATGCTCGACCGCAAGGAAGCGCCCGGTGCGGCCGAGGCCGGTCTGCACCTCGTCGGCGACCAGCAGCGTGCCATAACGGCGGCACAGCGCCGCCGCCTCGGGCAGGAAGTTGTCGTCAGGGATGTTGACGCCCTTGCCCTGGATCGGCTCGACGATGAACGCCGCGACCTGGCGCGAGGACAGCGCCTTTTCCAGTGCAGCAAGGTTGTTGAAGGGGATGGAGGTGCACCCGGGCAGCAGCGGCTCGAAGCCGCTGCGGAAATTCATGTCGTCGGTCAGCGACAGCGCGCCATAGGTGAGGCCGTGATAGGATTGCCCGCAGTAGATGATGTCGGTCCGACCGGTGGCCACTCGCGCGAACTTGATCGCGGCCTCGACGGTTTCGGTACCCGAATTGGCGAAAAACACCTTGTCGAGATAGGGGACCCGCTCGATCAGCTGTTCCGCCAGGATTCCGGCGAGTGTCGAGACATCCATCTGCACGAGATTTGGCAGGTCGCTGTCCAGCACGCTTTTCAGTGCATCGCGCACCGCAGGGTGGTTGCGCCCGATCGCGAACACACCGAAGCCGCTCAACAGATCGAGGTACCGGGCGCCCTGCCGATCGAAAAGATACTGGCCGCGGCCGCCGACGAAACCCACGTCATACCCGATGGTCTTGAGAACCCTGACCAGCTGCTCGTTCAGATAGCGGGCGTGGAGGTCGCTGCGCTCGGTCTGGCGGGCGCTAAACATCTCGGAAACGTCAAGATTCGGATACATCATGGGCTACATAGGTCGTTTCGTTACGGGCTCGTCAACTGGAAATCAGAAATGCGGCGATTTGCCCCGTGATTCGGAACTTCTGATAAGAATGTCCATTGGTTTTCGCTGCATTGCCGAAGAGGTTCTATGAAGAAGACTGTCTTGTGCGGATTTGCTCTGCTCGCGTCACTCGGGTCATCATTTGGATCAGCGTCCGCTGCAGAACCCCAGCCGCTGGGCGAATGGCTGGTTGAAGATGCCGTGGCGCGTATTCGCATCGTCGATTGCAATACCCGTTTGTGGGGGGTGATTTCCTGGGAGAAGAAGCCTGGCAACCTTGATTCCGAAAACCCGGACCGTTCGAAGCGGAGCCGCCCCACCCTGGGGATGCCTGTACTCCTGAACATGAAGAAAGCGCCAGCAGAAAATAAGGGCGAACCCGAGCAATGGGAAGGGAAGGTTTACAATGCCGAAAACGGCAAAACCTACGATTCCAAGCTCAAGTTGATCGCCCCCGACAAGCTGGAGATCAAGGGCTGCGTCCTGGGCTTCCTCTGCGGCGGCCAGACCTGGACCCGCTATATCGACCCCAGCGCGCCGCCGCCTCCAGTGGCCGGAACCATGCAACCAAAGTCCAATGTGGCAAAGGCCAAATCGCCCGCCACGGCGGGATCGGCGAAAGGAATTGCTCCCGCCGACCCGAATGCGGAAATTTGCCTACTTCCCGAGATCGCGGGGGCGCCCCATTAGCGCTGGCTGAAACAGCACGGCTGCGGCCAGCGTGGTGACAAGCGACAGCGCAAGCAGCTTGCCCATGCTGGAGGTGCCCGGGTGGCTCGACAGCCAGAGGCTGCCAAAAGCGGTCATCGTGGTCAGCGCGCTGTAGAAGATGGCCCGGGTCAGGCTCGACTGCAGCAGGTTGGTCTGACCCGCACGCCATGCGGTAACGTAATAAATCTTGAACGCCACCCCGATGCCGAGCAGCAGCGGCAGGGCAATGATGTTGGCGAAATTGAGCGACAGCCCGATCAACACGCAGATTTCCAGCGTCAGCACGCCGGCGAGCAGCAGCGGCACCAGCGTCAGCAGCACGTCGCCGATCCGCTTCAGGACGATCCAGAGCAGGATCGCGATCGACAGCAGCGCCCAGCAGCCGGCCTGAATGAACGCCAGCACGATGGTGTCGCCGGATTCCAGGATCGAGATCGGACCGCCGGTGGCCGTCGGCTCGACCTTCAGCACGGCGCCGGCGAACTTGCGCAGGGTGTCATTGTCGTTCGGATCGCCTTTCGGCTGAGCCTGCACATGGATACGACCGTCGGGCGTGGCCCAGTCGCTGACAATCTCCGGCGGCAACGTCTTGATGCTGACCGGTTCGGCCTTCAGCATCGCGCGCAGTTGATCCAGCATGATGGTCATCGGCGCGATGAACGTCGCCTCGACCTTGTCCCGCATCGCCTTGTCGGCGCCGGCGAGCTTGGTGAGATCGTCAGCGAGACGCTTGCAGGCCACGGCCCACGGCGCATCGGCTTTGCCGGCGAATTTTCTCAGGCTCTGCGCAGACTCGGTCAGGGCAACGACACGATCGGTATCGTTGGGCGGCGCCCCCGCGGATCCCCCGAGAATTGGATCGAGCGTCGCCGCGGCCTTGCGGATCAAGGCCAGCTTCGCCGGCTGATCGTCAGGCACGAACGTATCCAGCGAGATGGTTCGCGCCACCTCCGGGACTTTCGCGAGCTTCTCCTGCAACTGCTTTGCCGCGGCCTCCGACGGCACGATCATGTCGACGGCATTGGTCCCGGTGTTGGGGTCGCGCCGCAGATCGAGATAGGTCGCGATCGACTCGACCTTCTTGCTGCGCAGGTTGATCGGATTGAAGTCGAAATGCAGGAAATACAGCAGCGGCAGGCCGAGAACGGCAATGATCAGAGTTCCCGCGACAATGGGAACGCGATGGCGCTCCAGGAAACGATCGGCTGGCGCCATGAACGAATAGCCCAGCGGCTCGGCTTCTCCCGGTGGATTGAACACCTTGAGCAGTGCCGGCAGCACCGTCAGCGCGCAGATGAACGCGATGATCATGCCGGCGCCGGCGACTTCGCCGAGTTCGGACACGCCCTTGTAGGCGGTCGGCAGGAATGACAGGAAMCCTGCCGCGGTCGCCACCGCCGCAAGCGTCAGCGGCACCGCAGAGTGATCCGCGGCGACTTCGATCGCGGACTGCAGATCACCTTCGTTGTGGCGTTCTGCGCGGTATCTGACGCTGTACTGAATGCCGAAATCGACGCCCAGCCCGACAAACAGCACGAAGAAGGCGATCGAGATCAGGTTGAGCGCACCGACCAGCATCAAGCCGACCGCCGTCGTGATGGACAGGCCGATGGCAAGGGTGACGAACACCGCTGCGATGATTTTCGGCGATCGCAACGCCATCCAGAGGATGAACAGCACCACGGCCACGGTCCCGATGCCGTTAACCAGCGCCCCCTCCTGAACGGTGGCAAACTCCTCATTGGCGATCGGCGTCGGTCCGGTCAGCCGGACCCGGGCATCGTACTTGCCGGCCAGGTCGAGCTCGCGGGCGGCATCGCGGATGGCATCCGTGGCCACCTTGCCGGGTTCCAGGGCCTGGAAATCGAGAATGGGACGGATGCTGATCAGGGTCCGGCGATCGCCGTCGGTCAGCGGTTCCGTGCTGGCGAGTTCCCGCCAGGAGAAATCCGCCTTCCCCTTGGCCATCACCTGTTCCACGGTCTCAGCAACTTTGGTCAACGGCTTGGTCAGCGCCTCGCGCGGGAACTGGTTCCGTTCGGCACCCTGCAGGCCGAATTCCAGCACGCCGGTCAGCCCGCGCAGGTTCGGATCATCGATCAGGATATCGAAAATCGGGGATGCGGACGCGAGCTGCTCGGTCTGCTTGGCCACCTCGTCGGTGGGCAGGAACAGCAAGCCATTGGTGTCGAAAAACGGCCCACTGCCGGCAAACCGCACCCAGATGAACTTATCTGTTTGAGGAACAAGCTTTTTTTCGAGATCCAGCCCCGCCTGCCGGGCCTGCTCGGGGGTGGGAGCCTCCACCACGGCCAAAATCAGGTCATTTTGGCCCGGAAATGCCTTGTCATAGGCAATCTCGCGCTGCCGCCAGGGCAGGTCATTCGAGATCAGTTTGCCAATATCGGTATCAATTGCAAAGTGTTGGGCAGAATAAGCCCCGGCTGCAACCGCTAATAGAATTCCCGCAACAATCGTGAGCCATGCATAACGCGTACAGCCCCTAACCAGGGCAACAATAATCCTTGTCAGCACAGTTTTTCTTTCTATGTCTTTGAACCAAWCAGCAGTGGCCGCCGGCAAAGCAGCTTGCAGGTTAACTCTACTAGGCTCGAGCGGTGCCCTTAAGTCACACAATCATGGCATAACGCCAGCCCCGTCTGAGAAATACTGCTGAAAATCTGCCATAATGCTACACTGCAAAAYGTTCTTGTCCTGTTCTTATGCTGAGTTGGAAGATAGTGCATGACTTCACAGACGCCGCTTCTTGACGCTGTCAATTCTCCTGCCGATCTCCGCAAACTGAAAGAGAGCCAGTTGACGCAACTGGCGGAGGAGCTGCGCACGGAGACGATCAATGCGGTTGCCGTCACCGGCGGCCACCTCGGCGCTGGCCTCGGCGTCGTGGAACTGACTGTCGCGCTGCACTATGTCTTTGATACGCCCTCCGATCGGCTAATTTGGGACGTCGGTCACCAGGCCTATCCGCACAAGATCCTGACCAGCCGCCGCGACCAGATCCGCACCCTGCGTCAGGGCGGCGGCCTCTCCGGTTTCACCAAGCGCGCCGAGAGCGAATACGACAGCTTCGGCGCTGCCCACTCCTCAACGTCGATTTCCGCCGGCCTCGGCATGGCCGTCGCGCGCGACCTCGCAGGCGAGCAACGCAGCGTGGTTGCGGTGATCGGAGACGGCGCGATGTCCGCCGGTATGGCCTATGAGGCCATGAACAACGCCGGCGCCATGGATTCGCGCCTGATCGTCATCCTCAACGACAACGAAATGTCGATTGCGCCGCCGGTTGGCGCAATGTCGGCCTATCTCGCGCGCCTGCTGTCGGGACGTACATACCGCTCGCTGCGCGAAATGGGCAAACAGTTCGCCAAGAAAATGCCGAAGTTCGTCAAGACCGCCGGCGCCCGCGCAGAAGAATACGCGCGCGGCATGGTCACCGGCGGCACGCTGTTCGAGGAACTCGGCTTCTACTATGTCGGCCCGATCGACGGCCACAACTTCGACCACCTGCTGCCGATCCTGAAGAATGTGCGTGACTCGAAGGAAGGCCCGATCCTCGTTCACGTCGTCACTCAAAAGGGCAAGGGCTACGCCCCGGCGGAAGCGGCCACCGACAAATATCACGGCGTGGTCAAGTTCGATGTCGTCACCGGCAAGCAGGCCAAGGCCAAATCGAATGCACCGTCCTACACCAAGGTATTCGGCGAGAGCCTGGTAAAGGAAGCGGAGAAGGACGACAAGATCGTCGCGATCACCGCCGCGATGCCCTCGGGCACTGGCGTCGATATCTTCAACAAGGCGTTCCCGGCCCGCACCTTCGATGTCGGCATCGCCGAGCAGCATGGCGTCACGTTTGCCGCTGGTATGGCCACCGAAGGCTACAAGCCGTTCGTGGCGATCTATTCCACCTTCCTGCAGCGCGCTTACGACCAGATCGTCCATGACGTGGCGATCCAGAACCTGCCGGTGCGTTTTGCCATCGACCGCGCCGGCCTCGTCGGCGCCGATGGCCCGACCCACGCCGGCTCGTTCGACCTCGCTTACCTCGCCTGCCTACCGAACATGGTGATCATGGCGGCGGGCGACGAGGCTGAGCTGGTTCATATGGTTGCGACCGCGCGCGCGATCGACGATCGTCCGTCGGCCTTCCGCTTCCCGCGTGGCGACGGTGTCGGCATCGACCTGCCTTCGGTTGGCGTCCCCCTGGAGATCGGCAAGGGCCGGATCGTCCGCGAAGGCTCTTCGGTCGCGCTCCTGTCGCTCGGCACGCGTCTTGCAGAATGTCTGAAGGCTGCGGAGATTCTAAAATCCCACGGATTGACGGCAACGGTCGCGGATGCTCGCTTTGCCAAACCGCTCGACACGGATCTGGTGTTGCGGCTGGCACGGGAGCATGAGGTGCTGATCACGGTCGAGGAAGGCTCCATCGGAGGCTTCGGCTCGCAGGTGCTCCAGACCCTCACCGATCATGGCGCCGTCGACAAGGGCTTGAAGGTTCGGTGCATGGTTCTGCCGGATACATTTATCGATCACGACACGCCTGCGGCGATGTACGCCAAGGCCGGCCTCGACGCAAAGGGCATCGTGATCAAGGTGTTCGAAGCGCTCGGACGCGAGGCTGATAAGACCATGGTGCAGCTTGCTTGATCGCCGCGCCATGCAAGTCGTTCTGGCCCAACCGCGCGGGTTCTGCGCCGGTGTGGTGCGCGCGATCGAGATCGTCGAGCGCGCGCTGGAGAAGTACGGTCCGCCGGTCTATGTGCGGCATGAGATCGTGCATAACAAATACGTGGTCGAAAGCCTGAAGGCCAAGGGCGCGGTGTTCGTCGAGGACCTGCACGAGGTCCCAGCCAATGCGGTCACCGTGTTCAGCGCCCATGGCGTGGCCCGACGGGTCGAGGAAGAAGCCGCGGCCCGTGGCCTGCCGGTTCTCAACGCCACCTGCCCGCTGGTCACCAAGGTGCACAACCAGGGCAAGCGGTACGTCTCGAAGGGCCGCTCACTGATCCTGATCGGCCATGAGGGCCATCCGGAAGTGGTGGGAACCATGGGCCAGATCGATGGCCCGGTGACGCTGGTGCAGAATGTGGACGAAGTCGCGGCACTCGACCTGCCGACCGATACGCCGCTCGCCTACATCACCCAGACGACGCTAAGTGTCGACGATACAAAGGATATTATCGCCGCTCTGGAGGCCCGGTTCCCCGACATCCAGGGCCCGGATACCCGCGATATTTGCTACGCGACACAAAATCGCCAATCTGCGGTAAGAGACCTCAGCAAGGTCGTCGATGTCATTCTTGTCGTCGGCGCGACCAACAGCTCCAATTCCAACCGTCTTCGCGAAATTGGCACCGAAGTTGGCGTCGCGAGTTATCTCGTCGCCGACGGCAGCGAGGTTAATCCCGAGTGGCTGAAGGATGCACGGACGGTTGGCATTACTGCAGGCGCATCGGCGCCGGAGGTTCTTGTTGATGATGTGATCGAAGCTCTGCGGCGCATCGGACCGGTGTCCGTATCGTTGCTGCCGGGCCGTGAAGAGAACATCGAATTCCGTTTGCCGGCCGAATTAACCCGCGCAAGCGTCAGCCCCTCTCCGTAAATGTGAAGCCCAGAAAGTCTGTCGTTCATCATGGCTATTCCGTTTTTCAAAGAGATCAAGATCGGCTCGTACCTCGTGAAGCAGAAGCTTCTCGGGCGTAAACGTTATCCGCTGGTGCTGATGCTTGAGCCGCTGTTCCGCTGCAATCTTGCTTGCGTCGGCTGCGGCAAGATCGACTATCCCGACGCAATCCTCAATCGCCGCATGTCGGCACAGGAATGCTGGGATGCCGCCGACGAATGCGGCGCACCGATGGTCGCAATCCCGGGCGGCGAGCCGCTGATCCACAAGGAGATCGGCGAGATCGTGCGCGGCCTGGTGGCACGCAAGAAATTCGTGTCGCTGTGCACCAACGCATTGCTGCTGGAAAAGAAGCTCGATCTGTTCGAGCCGTCGCCCTATCTGTTCTTCTCGATCCATCTCGACGGCCTGAAGGACCATCACGACAAGGCCGTGTCCCAGAAGGGCGTGTTCGACCGCGCCGTCTCGGCGATCAAGGCTGCCAAGGCTCGTGGCTTTACCGTCAACGTCAACGCTACCATCTTCGACGGCCACCCGGCCGAGGAGATCGCCAAATTCCTCGACTTCACGACGGAGCTCGGTGTCGGCGTCTCGATGTCACCGGGCTACGCCTATGAGCGTGCACCGGACCAGGAGCACTTCCTCAACCGCAAGAAGACCAAGGAACTGTTCCGCAAGGTGTTCGAGCTCGGCAAGGGCAAGAAGTGGAACTTCATGCACTCCGGCCTGTTCCTCGACTTCCTCGCCGGCAACCAGAACTTCCATTGCGAACCGTGGGGCATGCCCGCGCGCAACATCTTCGGCTGGCAGAAGCCCTGCTACCTGCTTGGTGAAGGCTACACCAAGACCTTCAAGGAGTTGATGGACACCACCGATTGGGACACCTACGGCACTGGCAAGTACGAGAAGTGCGCCGACTGTATGGCGCATTGCGGTTACGAGCCGACGGCCGCGAATGCGGCGGTGAGCAATCCGCTCAAGGCCCTGTGGGTGTCGCTGCGCGGGATCCGCACCTCGGGCCCGATGGCGCCGGAAATCGACATGTCGAAGCAGCGCCCGGCGCAGTACATCTTCTCCGAGCAGGTGCAGAAGAAGTTGTCGGAGATTCGCGCCGACGAGGCTGCCGGCGCTCTCGCCAAGAAGAAGACCCCGACAGCCGCTTGATAAGGGAGCGCAGGGCGCGATTGAGTTCGCGCCAGCTTCACAGAGACTTGCCAACGAGAGACTTACCATAGGCAAAAGCCCCGTTCCGACAAAGCCGGAACGGGGCTTTTGATTTTGTGTTGCGCGTTTTCTGAGCGCGAACCGGTATCCACTTCGCTGGAAAACGCTCTCAACGGCCGTCTGGCAGTGTGCGAGACGCACATCGCACTCAAACGAATGCAGAAAAAATCAGATGTTCGCGCCGACCAGGCTGCCGGCGCTCCCGCCAAGCAGAAGGCTGCGACAGCCGCTCAGAGAGCGCAGCGCGCGATTGAAATCGCGCCCGGCCGAGACCAGCGCAGGAATGGCGGTCGGATTGACGGCAATTCCTCGCATCACCTTCCAGATATCGACCTTGCCGTCGGGCTTCAGCGCATCCATCGCAAGCTGCGGCAACGCGCGCGAGGCGGGATCGCTGATCACGCGCACGGCTGCGAACGGCAGGCCGTTCTCTTCCGCGTAGGCGGCGGCGATGTGGCTTTCCATGTCGACAGCGGCAGCTCCGGTTTCAGCGCGCAGCCTCGCCTTGCTTGCTTGCCCGAGAACCACATCTTCCGAGCCCGCGAGAATGCCGGAGACGATCCTGCTCCGTCCAGGACCCGGGAGCGCCACCAGATTGTCGCTCATCGGCGAGACCGCCTGCCAACGCCGCGCGTGCGTCACGATCTCGGTCGCAACCACGACATCACCTGACTCCAGTGCGGGATCGAGACCGCCGGCAACACCAAAGCTGACGATGCCGCGCACGCTCAGGGGATCGAATGTGGTCATGAGTTCGCGCAGCTGGCGCGGGCTGCTGCTGCTGCAGACCACCGTCATGCCGGGGCCAGCCGCAATCTGCGCCTCCTGTCGGAGACCAGTCACGATCAATACGGGAAGACCGTCATGATTGGCGTCGCCGCCCGCCCCGAGAATCACATTCCAACCCCTACAAGACGGCTATTACTATCGCGCAAATTCCGATACCGCGCCAGCGCCCAGAGCGGGAAGAACTTGGAATAGCCATGATATCGCAGGTAAAAAACCCGCGGGAACCCGCCGCCCGTGTAGGCTTGCTCATCCCATAGGCCGTTGTCTGCCTGCGTTTGCAGCAGATAGCCTATTCCGCGCTGGGTGGCCAGATGGTCCACCTCGCCTGCCGCCATCAGCGCCAGCGTCGCCCATGAAGTCTGCGAGACCGTGCTCGCAGCCGGATCGTAGCCGCGGTAATCAAGCATGTAGCTGTTGCCGTCCTCGCCCCAGCCGCCGTCGCTGTTCTGTATCGAAACGAGCCAGTCAACCGCCTTGCGGATCATCGGATCCTTGTGATCGACGCCGGCCGCATTCACCGCGCACAGCACCGACCAGGTTCCATAGATGTAATTGACGCCCCAGCGGCCGAACCACGATCCGTCCGCCATCTGGGTGCGTCGCAGGTAATCGACGCCGGCCTTCATTGCCGGACTGCTCGCCTGCGTTTCGCCGAGTTGCGCCAGCATCGACACGCAGCGCGCGGTGACATCGTCGGTCGGCGGATCGAGCAGCGCACCGTGATCGGCGAACGGAATGTTGTTCAGATAATATTCGAGATTGTCGGCATCGAACGCGGCCCAGCCGCCATCGCGGCTCTGCAGGCCGAGCAGCCACTCGCGGCCCCGTGCGATCGATTCGTCATAGCTGTTGCCTGAGCCCAGTCCGCGCGCACGATCCATCGCCATCACCACGACCGCGGTGTCGTCGAGATCCGGATAATGCGGATTGGCGTACTGGAACGCCCAGCCGCCGGGACGTACGCCGGGGCGCTTGGCGATCCAGTCGCCCTCGACGTCGAGCACCTGCATCGGCTTCAGCCAATCCAGCGCCACCTTGGCGGCGCCTTGCGCCGCTTCACCGCCGGCCTCGATCATGGCATGCGCGGTAAGCGCCGTGTCCCAGATCGGCGACACGCAAGGCTGGCAATAGGCCTCGTGGTCCTTGATCACCAGCAGCTTCTCGATCGACTTGCGGGCGATGGCGCGTGACGGATGATCCTCTGCATAGCCCAGCACCGCGTACATCATCACACTGTTAGCCATCGCCGGGTAAATCGCGCCGAGCCCGTCTTCGCCATTCAGCCGCTCGGTGGTGAACTCCACCGCCTTGGCCACGGCCTTGGCGCGGCTGCGCTTGGGAAACAGCGGATCGGCAAGCCGCAGCACCTTGTCGACGACGGTAAAGAAGACAAACCATGAGGTCTTCTGGTGCGGCGCCTTCGGCAGCGTGCCGATCGCCTGCAGATCCTTTTCGACGAACAGTTCTTCAATCGAAATGCCCAACCGGTTCTTTGCCCGCGGCTTCAACAGCATCAGCACCAGCAGCGGCACGATCACGGTGCGCGCCCAGTACGAAATCTTGGTCAGGTGAAATGGAAACCAGCGTGGCAGCAGCATGATCTCGATCGGCATCACCGGCACCGCGCGCCATGACAGCACACCGTACAGCGCCAGCAGGATGCGGGTGAAGACGTTGCTCCGGGACGCACCGCCGCGCGCGAGGATAGCCTTGCGCGCGCGCACCATGTGCGGCGCGTCGACGGAGTCGCCGATCATCTTCAGTGCGAAGTAGGCTTTCACACTCGCGCTCATGTCGAAGTCACCACCATGAAACAGCGCCCAACCGTCATGGTCGCACTGGATGCGGCGCAGATAGACCGCGATCTTGGCCTCGAGTTCACTTGCAATCGGCTCGTCGAGATAATGACGCAGCAGAACGTATTCCGCCGGGATGGTGGCGTCGGCTTCCAACTCGAACACCCAGTGTCCATCGCTCTTGCGATGCTGCAGCAACGCGTCGCGGGCCGCGACGATCCCGGCCTCCAGCACGGCCTTGTCAGGACCTGCGGACCCTGAGGCTCCGGCGTCAAATTCCCTGGTGCGCGGTTCGACGTTCATGATACTCAATACTGTCTCCAAGACCGGCCCGATGCGAATTGAACGCGATCCGCCGGTTTTACATCTGTCAAATCATCAATATGAGCGGACGGCTTCTGTGAGCCGCCCGAAGCGGATGTCACGACATCCGAAGCACATGATCGGCGGCGCGATCCCCGGACCGCACCGACCCTTCGATCGTTGCTGGCAATCCTGTATCAGTCCAGTCGCCCGCAAGGAACAGGTTTGTCCAGGCTGTGGTGGAACCCGGCCGGAGCGCATTCTGCTCCGGCGTGGCCTCGAAAGTGGCTCGGCGCTCCCGGACGATCTGCCAGGCGGGCAAATCGGCCTTGATCCCCGCCGCCCGGCAGACGTCGGCCCAGATCGCCTGCGCGAGTTCCTCACGCGGGGTATCGACCAGCCGGTCGCCGTCGCTGATGGTCACCGAAAGCCGCTGTGGGAAGGCGAACAGCCATTCCACGAGCCCTCCGACGATGCCCATGAACGGCGGCAGATGCGCCGGGGAGTCATAGCGGAAATGCGCATTGACGATGGCTCGGAACTTGGTCGGCGCGCTCAGGCCCGGCAGCAACGACACGGCGGGACGGGCCGGCACCGCCAGCACAACGGCATCCTGCGGACCGAGCGTGACGGCATCGTCGACGAATTTCAGCGTTTCGACCTTGTCCCCCGATCGGACGATCTCGCGCAGCTCGCGGCCGATATTGACGCTGCCGCCGCGGGCACGAATGAATTCCACCGCCGGATCGATCAGCACCGAGCTCAGCCCGTCACGCGCCACCAGCGGCCGACATGCCTTGCCGCCGACCAGCAGCGTTTCCTTCACGATGGCGCTGGCGAGCTTGGCCGAGCCTTTCGGCGGGTCGATATTGAGCGCCGCAAGCAGCAACGGCTGCACCAGGCGATCATAGAGCGGGCCTTGGCAGGGAATGATATCGCCGACCAGCTTGTCCTCGCCGACCCACGTCAGCGGCGCCAGCGCAACATAGTCACCGATGCTGGTGTCCGGCACGCGACTGCTCTTGTCGAACACCCAGAACGGAACGCGGCCGTCGTTCAGCCGCAGCCACCACGTCTTGTTGGCTTTGAAGTCAGCAAAGAAAAACTCCGCCTTGTCCGGTCCAGCCAGCCCCTTCTCCGAACCGATGGTCCGCGCATAGGCCAACACGTGGTGGTTGGCGGACAGCAAAAGATGATTGCCATTGTCGATGGTCAATCCGGTCGCGCCGTCGAAATAGGAACGGCAACGGCCACCGAGCAACTGCGTCGCCTCGTGCACATGCACGGCATAACCCGCATTCGCGAGGCGTACGCCCGCGGAAAGACCGGAAATGCCGGCGCCGATGATATGGACCGTCTTTGTCATCAGATGAATTCAGACCTTTAGATAAAAGCGTATGTGGCGAGAATCAGCATCTTCGCCGCCTTGCCGAGCCGAACTGGCTCGCGCGGCGCAGCAAAGCCACGCGCGATCAATCGATCGAGAATCGCGTGGTAGTATTTCGACATGATGCGCGGCGCTTTGACGATGCGGCGCGGATGCCGCGCCATGATGGCATCGGCCTTCACAAAATGATCCTGCGCCTGCGCGATCAGTGACAGGCATGCTTTCGGCACACCCGGATGCGCCACCACAACGGAAGGATCTGTCGATGTAATGCCCGCGGCGACAAGCGCTTCGCGCGGCAGATAAAGCCGGCCGAGCGTGGCATCCTCATCGATATCGCGCAGGATGTTGGAGAGCTGCAGCGCGCGGCCGAGATGATGGGCGAGCGCCTCGCCATCGGGCGAAGGAATACCAAACACCTTTACCGAGAGCCGGCCGACGGCACTTGCCACACGGTCGCAATAGAGGTCGAGCGTGGCCGCGTCCGGCGCGCGAATATCGGCGGGAATGTCCATTTCCATGCCGTCGATGACGGCAAGAAAATCCTCGCGCTTCAGCCCGAAGGTTTTGACCGCCGGCACATAAGCCGCGACCGCCGGCGACGGATGGCCCTGGTAGAGCGCATCGATGTCACGGCGCCACTGCGCCATCGCCTCAAGCCGTTCGGCGCGCGGACCATGGGAATCGGCGATATCGTCGACATGGCGGCAGAAGCTATAGATCTGAAACATCGCTTCGCGTTGCGCGGGCGGCAGAATCCGCATTGCGGCGTAGAACGAACTGCCGGAGGCCTGACCGGCGGCCGTGACGGGTGCGGTGTCTGTGGTCATGCGCCGGACGCCGTCCTGGACACCGCCGCGGTGCCTGTCGCGCGCTGAAACAAGCCGGCGGCGATCGCCGTAAAACTGTAACCGGCGAATTGCAGCTTCGACAGATGGACCCGCTCGCTCAGCGGATCACGCACCTGCAGGAGCTTGACGATCTTTTCAGCGTAGGTCTGGATCACCGAGACTTCGAGACCGAGACGCAGGTCCCTGACACTCGCCCCCAGCGCCTTGCCGTCAACCAGCAGTGTCTCGGTGCGCTGTGCCAACTTGTGCAGGCAGTTCAACAGCGGCGCTGGCGCGCGATCCTGCCCGAGTTGCTCCACGGAGGCGCCCGAAGCAGCCAGCGCGTCGAGCGGCACGTAGACGCGGTTCAGATCGCGATAGTCCTTGCCACAGTCCTGCAGGTGATTGTTGATCTGCAACGCCGCGCACAACGCATCCGATGCCACCCAGGTCGCGCGATCCTCGCCGTGCACATCCAGCATGAAACGGCCCACGGGCATCGCCGACAGCGAGCAGTAGTGGATGAGTTCGTCCCAGTTGTTGTAACGCAGCTTGGTGACGTCGAGCCGAAACGCGTTGAGCAAATCCTGCGCATGCTTGGGCGCCATCGATCGCTCCGCCAGCGCGCGATGCAGGATCGCGGCTTCGGGCTGATCGTCGTTGCGACCGAACAGGCCGTCTTCCAGACGGTCCAGCAGATCGAGTTTCTGCTGCGGCTGTAGCGAGGCGTGATCGGCGATATCGTCCGCCGTGCGGACGAAATTGTAGAATGCCAGGATCAGTCCACGGTGCCGCGGATGAATGATCCACGACGCGACGGGAAAATTCTCGTCGCGGTGGGTCTTGCCAGAGCGCAGGTCCGAGGCAGCCGTCATCGGAACCCGGACAGGTTGGCCTGGGCGCGGCCTTTCCACATGCCGCCGCGGCCCATGTAGTATTGATAGGCAGAATTCATCGTGTACATCAGATACGCAAATGCAATGGCAGGGAGAAACGCCCCCCAGAGGGGCGAGCACTCATAATACTGCAAGGTGGGCTGAAAAGCGACCGCCATCAGCACCCAGGCGGTGAGCGCCACCACCTGGCTGACGGGCCCTCCAACCAGCGCGATCAGGACCGGCGCCAGATAAACGAGTGCCATCGCGACAATAGTTCCAAGCAACAGCAAGGGCGAATACTGCAACTGGGCATAGGCCGATCGCGAGATCATACGGCCGACATCCTCGAACGTATTCGACGCGCGAACGCTGCTGACACCCGTGGAAAATCCGAGCCATACAGGGCCGCGGCTCTTGAGCAGGCCGCCCATCGCGCAATCGTCGATCAGGGATCCGCGAATGGCGTCGATTCCGCCTGCGTCCCGCAGCGCGCTCCATCGCGCCAGGATGCAGCCGCCCGCCGCAGCCGCGGTCTTGCGATCACGCCGAGCGACCCACGAAAACGGATAGAGCATCTGGAAGAAGAAGATGAAGGCCGGGATCAGGAACCGCTCTGCAAAGCTCTCGCAGCGCAGCCTCGCCATGATCGAGGTCATGGCAAGGCCCTGGCTCTCCGCACGTGTCACCAGGCGCGACAGCACGTCACCGGAATAAACGATGTCGGCATCGGTCAGCAGCACGTAGGTCGGCGCAATGTCGCGCGCCTCGACCCGCTCGATTCCCTGTTTCAGCGCCCACAGCTTTCCGGTCCATCCTGCGGGTGGTGTGCGGCCAGTGATGACGGTCAGCCGGTCGGCCGCTCCGATCCCGGTAGCGGCAGTCTCCGCAAGCTGAGCCGTGCCGTCGCTGCTCTGGTCGTCCACCAGGATCACCGACAGCCGCCCGGCATAGGGCTGCGACAGCACGGAGCGGATGCAGTCGCCAATGCTGGGAGCCTCGTCACGGGCCGGGATGACGGTCACGATATCAGGCCACTGCGGCCGCTCCGCGGGCACGGGGAGATCATTATAGCGAGAGGTGATCCAGAAGCCGCCGTGGAACCCAACCAGATAGACCCACGCGGCAAGGCCTATGGCAGCAACGACAAGAAGTGACATGACGGCACGTAAACTCGTGAAACGGCCCGCAGGTAGCACCCGGGAACCCGAGGATTATTTGCGCCCTGTTTGCTCTTTATTTTAGAACCAAACAAGATCAATTCCGACAATCGGCGGGTTCGCCAAGGGCGCTGTTTTTCACTTTAATATGATGGGCTTAGCAGCTTATAGCTAACGGCGCGTGACGGCCGGTGCAGCAGGGAGAGCAGACCTCATGGCGATGACGGAACAAATGGTGGACGGCGGCTTCTCAACCAACCTCGCCGGCGATGGGGACACGGTCGCAGGCCCCTGGTGCGCTCCCCTGCAGATGCTGGCCGAGCAGTCCTATGACAACCACGCCTCGATCCATGACGATGCCACGGCCCAGAAGCTCGGCTTCCGGGGCGGCACCATCGAAGGGCCGACCCATTTCAGCCAGTTCGTGCCGCTGGGCGTCTCGCTGTGGGGCCAGCGCTTCCTGGAGAGCGGCTGCATCTCGGCGCACTACCGCAACGCCGTCTTCGAGGGCGAGGAGGTTCGCGCCCTCATGAGCCGCCCGCCGGAGGGCAGCAATCGCACCGAGATCTGGATGCAGAAAAAGGACGGCACCGAAGTCTTGCGCGGCACTTTGTCGCTTGCGACCGACACCGCGCCGACCGCACTCGACCAAAGGCTCGCCGGGCTCGCACCGACCGGGCCGCTGGTCATCCTGCGCGACATTCGCGTCGGCATGCGATCGAAGCGCCAGCGGGTGCGGATGGACTTCGACCAGGTCATGGGGGCGCTGTATCCATTTTCGCTGGCACAGAAGCTGACGAAAATCACGCAGGCGTCGTCATGGTATTCGCCGGCGAGCGGCGCCTCGTCGCCGTGGGGCCACGCCATCATCCCGATGGAGATGATCAGCGTGCTGTTGAACTACACGGCGAAGCTTGATCCGTTCCCGGTGCGCGGTCCGGTGGTCGGGCTGTTCGCGGATCAGGAGATCCGGCTGATCGAGGGGCCGCTGTTTGTCGGCGAGGATTACGAGATCGAGCGGGAGGTGGTGGCGCTGAGCGAAAGCAAGCGGACCGAAAGCATGTGGGTTCGCACGTCGGTCTATCGGCCGGGAGGCACCGACGTCATTGCGATCATGCTGCTGAACGGCGCAAGCTTGAAAGAATCGTTCGTCGATCCCGGCGATTAGAGTCTTTTTTGACGCGTTTTCTTAACGCGAACCGGTCTCCACTTCGCTCGAAAACGCTACGTCCAATGCAGCACTTCCCGCCTCGCCGCATCGTCTGCCTCACGGAAGAGACCGTCGAAACGCTGTACCTGCTCGGCGAACAGGATCGCATTGTCGGCGTGTCCGGCTATGCGGTGCGGCCACCGGGCGTGCGCAAGGAGAAACCGCGGGTATCCGCCTTCATCTCGGCCGACATTCCCAAGATCATGGCGCTCGCCCCCGATCTGGTGCTCGCCTTTTCCGACCTGCAGGCTGAGATCGTCGCCGAGCTGGTGCGGGCCGGTGTCGCCGTGCACGTCTTCAACCAGCGCGACGTCGCCGGCATTCTCGCCATGATCCGCACCCTCGGCGCACTGGTCGATGCGGGCGCGCGCGCTGGAGCGCTCGCCGACGGTTATGCGCAGCGCCTGGATGAGGTGGCGACAGTGGCCGCGCGGAGATCATCGCGCCCAAAGGTCTACTTCGAGGAATGGGACGAGCCAATGATCAGCGGTATCGGCTGGGTGTCGGAGCTGATCGGCATCGCCGGCGGCAACGATGTTTTTCCGCATCTCAGCGTAGCGAAATCCGCCAGAGATCGCATCGTCTCATCGGACCAGGTGATTGCCGCGGCGCCCGATATCGTCCTGGCGTCCTGGTGCGGCAAGAAGGTCGTTTCCGACAAGATCCGGCAGCGCGCGGGCTGGAGTGGCCTGCCGGCGATCCGCAACAATCGCATCATCGAAATCAAGTCGCCGATCATCCTGCAGCCGGGACCGGCGGCGCTGACCGACGGGCTCGATGCCATCATCGCGGCGCTTGATCCCTTGTCGTGATCGACACGCGCGCCTACGCGACGCCCGGCAGACGGATGGCGTCGGCAGCCGCGATGACGTCGGCATCACGAACCAGATGGATCGCTTGATCCATATCCGGATATAGATAACGATCGTCATCGAGATGCGGCACGGTGTTGCGGATCAGGCTGCGGACGGATTCGAGCGCCGTGCTGGACTCCAGCGGCGCATGAAAGTCGCAGGCCTGCGCCGCGGTCAGCAATTCGATGCCGATCACGGCGGACGCGTTCTCGACCATCCGCATCAGGCGGCGCGCGCCATGCGCCGCCATCGAGACGTGGTCTTCCTGGTTCGCCGAGGTCGGGATCGAATCGACACTCGCCGGATGGGCGCGCTGCTTGTTCTCCGACACCAGCGCCGCGGCGGTGACCTGCGCCAGCATGAAGCCCGAGTTCAGGCCGGGCTTCGCAGTCAAGAATGCCGGCAGCCCGGACAGTGCCGGATCGACCAGCATGGCAATGCGCCGCTCGGCGAGCGAGCCGATCTCGCATAGCGCCAGCGCAATGATGTCGGCGGCGAAGGCCACCGGCTCCGCATGGAAATTGCCGCCGGACAGCGCTTCATCGTCGGCCGCGAAGATCAGCGGATTATCGGACACGCTGTTGGCTTCGATCAGCAGCGTCCCCGCAGCCTGGCGCAGCAGATCGAGGCACGCCCCCATCACCTGCGGCTGGCAGCGCAGGCAATACGGATCCTGCACCCGTTCGTCACCGACCAGGTGCGAGGCGCGGATTGCGCTGCCGGCCAATAGCGATCGCAGGGCGGCCGCGGTTTCGACCTGGCCGGGGTGCTTGCGCAGGTGGTGAATGCGCGGATCGAACGGGGTGTCCGAACCGCGCGCCGCGTCCGTGGACAGCGCACCGGTCACCAGCGCGGAGCGAAACAGGGTTTCCGCCTCGAACAGCGCCGCCAGCGCATAGGCGGTCGAGAACTGCGTGCCGTTGAGAAGGGCGAGCCCTTCCTTGGCGCCGAGAGCAAGCGGCGCAAGCCCGGCGCGTGCGAACGCCTCTTGCGCCGGCAAAACCCCATGCGGCGTGGAGGCCTCGCCGACACCCATCATCACCGCCGCCATGTGCGCCAGCGGTGCGAGGTCTCCCGAGGCACCGACGGACCCCTGCGCCGGCACGACGGGAATGATGTCGTTGGCGAGCATCGCTTGCAGGCCATCGAGCGTCGCCGGCTGGACGCCGGAAGCGCCCTGCCCGAGGCTTGCGAGCTTCAGGGCCATCATCAGGCGCGTAACCGCGACCGGCATGGCCGCGCCGACGCCGGCGGCGTGGGACAACACGATATTGCGCTGAAGGGTGGCGAGATCGGCCGCGCCGATGCGGACGCTCGCGAGCTTGCCGAAACCGGTATTGATGCCATACACCGGCGCACCCCGCGCCACGATGCGGGCGACCGCGTCGGCGCTGGCCTGCACCGCGGGCCGGGATGCCGGATCCAGCTCCGGCGCGGCCCCGCGATAGATCTTGCGCCAATCGGCGAGATCGACCGCGCCGGGTTGCATCAGGATCGTGGTCATCATGCCTCCGGATACCGATGTGGAGCGAAACGACTCCGCGCATCCTAGAGCATGATTGCGACAGTATCGACCGGCTTGCGGTGCCGGGGCCCGGAAGGCTTCTATTGCGCGGCCATGAGGTATTCCGCAGACAGACAGGGAGCGAGAAAGTCGCGCGCCTGGGTCTGATGGCCAAAACGTTCCACAAGCTCGCCGCGCCGCTCGCGAATCTTCCGGCGCCATTCCTCCTGACATGCCGACACCCGCATCACGGATGCACAGATCGATGCGGTGGAGAACGGATCGAAATAATCGGCGAGCTCGCCGGCCACTTCGCGAAACACCGCAATATCGGAGCACAGCACCGGCGTATTGGCGGCCAGCGCCTCGATGATCGGGACGCCGAAACCCTCGGCAAGGCTCGGCATGATCAAGCCGTGTGCGTTGGCGATCAGCGTGGCCTTGTCCTGCTCCTCGAGATACCCCGCGAAACGAATATTCGGCGGCAGATTGCGCATCGCGCTGGCACCGCCCGCGTAGCCGATCACGATAAGGTCGGCCTGCGGCATCTTCCGGAACGCACGGACCAGGGCATCGAGATTCTTCCGGGGTTCCGCCGACACGATGACGACGAAGGTCGGCCGCGCCGGTTGCACAACGGCAGCCGCAACCAGCGTCGAACGAAACACCTCGAAATGGGTGCGCGGATAAACCACCCGCGCCGGCAGGTGCGAGAACTGCGGAAGCAGCTCCCTGAATCGGCTCATGGTGTAATTCGAGACGAACGCCAGTTCGTCGGCCTGACGCAGGCTGGTCAGCAGCCGCAACAGGAACAGGCGCGTGGCGACGTCGCTCAGCTTAAGGTCGGTGATCGGCAGCAGGTCATGAACCACGCACACGACCTTGGCCCCGGGGGCACGCTTGATCGCCACCCGTGTCGGTGTATCGACCAGAATGATATCGTATCCGCGTCCGTCGATCTGCGGCGGCGGCAGGCCGGCCAGCGCCGACAGATCCTGATAGCTGTAAAAACCCGACTCGAGCTGGAATTTTTTGAACAGTTCGAGATGGCGCAGATCCGTGGGAATATATTCGAATCCGCTGGTCCTGTTCTCGATCAACTTGATCCGCATCGGCAAAAGCCCGATCGCCCGCAACAGGCACACGACGAACTCCCGCGAGGTATAGGACCGCAGCCGCCCCTTGATCCGGTCGATCATGTGGCGCAGCGCGCCCCGCAGCGCCTGTTCGTTCATGTCGGTTTCGCCGAGGAAACGATACACGGCCAGCAATTCGACAAGGCGCGACGCCGCGGGCAACAGCCGCGCACGCCGCTGCTGCCTCCGCAACTGACGATAGCGCCGCGTGGTTTCGACCACCAGCGTCAGGTCGTGCCCTTCGGCGGCCAGCGAGCGGATCAGTTCGCGCGTGAAATGAAAGATGCCGCGCTTGTGATTCGGCTCACCAAGAGATTCGCTGACAACCAGTATCTTCTTCATGCCCGCTTCTCCTCCATGTTCCATGTGCGCGCCGGTTTTTCGCCTGCTGCAGCCGTCCGAACGACGCGCCCGCGATCGAGGGTGACGATGCTGGTGCAAGTGCGGCGCAGCAGCGCGTGGTCGTGCGAGGCGATGATCACGATCCCCGCCTGCGCGACCAGTTTGCGCAGCCTGCTCTCGGCTTTGGCCGCGAATTTTTCATCGACCACGCTGAGCCATTCGTCGAGCAGCAGGATATCGGCCGGAAAAGCCGTGGCCGTCGCGAACAGGACGCGCATCAGCATGCCCGAGGAAAACATCCGCAGCGGCATTTGCCGCATCCGTTCATCGAGCTCGGTGAAGGCCCAGATCTCATCCACGATCGCGGGCGTCGGCCTGCGTCCGCCGATGCGCAACAGCAGGCGGATGTTGTCCGCGGCGACGAAGTCCAGATTGGCGCCGGCGTTCAACCCCAGCAGCGGCACGACATTGCCGGTCATTTCGATGCCGCCGCTTGTCGGCGGATACACACCGGCAATCAGCCGCAACAGCGTCGACTTGCCCGATCCGTTCGGCCCGGCGAGGCCGATCCGCGCCCCCGAGGCCGCGTCGATCGAAATATCGTCGATCGCACGCACCATTCGCATTTCGCTTGGCTGATTGACCAGGCGCCCGAGCAGACGGCGCTTCATCGAAAAGTCGTAGGCGCCGTAGAGCGGATAATCGAGGCTGACATTGCGCAGGCTGATGCTGACCATGATGCTTCAGATCCAGAATGCGGCTTTGCGCAGCCGCGCGACCGTCACGATGCTGGCGATGGTCAGGACGGCGGCGAGCACGAGATCATAGACGACACTCGTCATGGCGACATGACCGGTCGTCAGCGGCTCGCGCCAGACGGCGAACAGATGCGTCAAGGGATTGAGCCGCATGACGGTGGAGTTCTGATCGACCATCTCCGGCGTCCAGATGATCGGGGACGACAGGAACGCCAGCATCAACGTCGATTCGATGATCGGCTTCATGTCGCGAAAGCGCGTTGCAAGCGCTCCGAAAACGAGACTCAGTCCCAGCGCGCAGGCGATAAAAAGCACGAGTCCCGGAAGCGCCGCCACGATGCTTCCGGCATCGGCCCGCACCAGGATCAGCCACAGGATCAGCGGCACGGTGGCATTATGCAGAGCAAACAGCGCTTGCCGAAACACGCCTTGCAGCAAGAAGATGATTGGCGGCAACGCCCGATCCTTGATGAGGCTGGACGAATTCTGCAGCATCGTCGTCGCGTCGAGGATGACGCTGTTCAGGAAGTTCCAGGCCGTCAGGCTGAGCGCCAGCATCGGGAGGTGCGAGATCGTGCTCGCACTGGACAGGTGGCCGGTCACGGACCCGATCACGGCAACCATGATCGCCATCTGGATCGACATCCAGAATGGGCCGAGCAGGGAGCGAACGTACCGGTGCCGCATGTCGGACCAGGCAAGGGTGGCCGCGATCTGGATCGCATCCAGCAGCCCGCCCGTTCCGGATTGTGCGGTCCGGACGGGCAGGCTTTCCACCTTGGCGGCCACAACATCGCGATAGATCGCCTCGATTCCGTCCTTGAAGGCGTCTGTCGAGTATCTGTCTTCGGCGCGCTGGCGCGCGGCGCGCCCCATGCGCTCACGCCGCTCCGGATCCTCGATCAGCGTCTCGATCGCGTCCGCCAGCTTCTGGTGGTCGCCCGGCGGCACGGTGATGGCTTCGATCCCATGGCGCGCCACGTGCGGAACAGCAGTGTCGAGCGACGTGTTGACGATCGGCAACCCGGCCGCCATCGCCTCGAGTTGCGCCAGCCCGAAAGTCTCCGCGCTCGTCACCGACGGCATGACAAAGATGTCCGCTACGGACATCAGCTTGACGAGCTCGCCATCGGAAACGGAGCCCAACAGCCGCACCCGATCCTTGAGACCCAGGCTATGGATCAATTGTTCAAGGCGCGGGCGTTCACGGCCCTCGCCCACGATCCAGACCTCGAAACGCCGGTCGACGGCGGCCTGGATCAGGACGTCGAAACCCTTGTAGGGAACGAGGCGCCCGCAAGCCAGCACAAGCCGCCCGCGATCGCGGCCGGCGCTGATGTCATGGTGACGAGCGGCCGGCCGGTCATATTTCGCGACGTCGATGCCAAACGGCACGACATGGCATTTGTCGGCGAACTCCCGAAGCAAGGGGGTGTCGCTCAGAAGGACCGCGTCGGATACGATGATCGCATCCGCCCGCCGCAGCGTCCGGCGCATCAGCGGCTCCACGAATGGCTTGAACGCCGCGTGCGTCACAATGTCCGCATGCCAATGCACCACCAGCGGGCGCTTGCGGCCAAATCCCAGCACGAGCGCAAGATCTGCCAGCGGAAACGGCGCATGAAGCGCGAGCAGATCGTGTTTCGCCATGCGGCGCCAGAGGTGCAACGGATAGGTCGGCGCGACGGGAAGCGACAGCACATCGCCGAAGGAGCGCACGCGCTCGACCGCAACGTCGTCAACGACGATCCGTCGCGGTCCACCGGAGCTGGAACAGACCAGCGCCGCGAAGCTGAATTTCTCCTTCAGCCCCGCGCAAATGTCGCGAATGACCGACAGCGTTCCGCCGAACAGGTCGGGATAGTAGATCTTGAAGAGGTGAAGCACCGACGGGCGTCGACCTTGATCATTGAGAGACATCATGATGCGGGTTCGCTTCGGTCAATCGCACAACAGCGCATCGACGAACGGCGATGTCATCGCGGATACCAGCATCAGCGCAAAGAACAACGCGACGCCGCAGAACAATGCGGCCAGCAATGGTTCGACGTCGGAGTGTCGGGTGGTGTCGGATTCCGCCGGGACGGATGAGCCGGAGTTGCGGAATGAAGGGAAGCGCATGGGTGAAGGCTCCTGAGAGGCCAGGGGGTGACTGAGAGGGTCCAACTGGTCGGGAAAGCAGATCCTGAAGAGGTGAAGCACCGACAGCCGCCGATGCGGCTCGGTCACATCAGCGGAACAGCAACGCCGCGACGAATGGCGCCGCGAGTGCGCCGAGGAATGCGACGCTGCGCAGCAACACCGGCAATGCGGGTTCGACGGCGGTGCGCCTGGGACGTCGCCCGGGGTCAAACCCCGCGGACGGGAGAGCAGAACAGCGGAACGGAAGGTCACGCATGGACGAGGTTCCTTGGATGGGACGCCCTCGTATATGTGGGAAAATTTCACACGTCAATTGAAACCGGCAAAAAAGTGGGATTGTCTCCCACGGCTGGGGTGGCTACAATTTCGCCATGAATTCAACGTCCCCGACGCCGAAGCCGTCTTCGCGTCAACCTCTCTCTCCGGATCGCCTGCAGGCGCCGCTGGCGCGCCTGCTGCGCCCGCTCGTCAGGCTGTGCATTCGCAGCGGCATGACATTCCCCGCGCTGGCGCAGTTGCTCCGCGAGCTCTTTGTCAACGTGGCCGAGCATGACTTCGCGCTGGACGGCAAGGAGCAGACCGACAGCCGCGTCAGCCTCCTGACCGGAATCCACCGCAAGGAGGTGGCTCGGCTGCGCGGCGCAGGCGCCCCCGTCAACGAGATACCGGCCACGCTGTCACGCACCAGTGCGATCATCGCCCGCTGGGTCGCCGCGCCGGAGTTCACCGGACCAACCGGAGATCCGCTACCGCTGCCGCGCACGGCGAGTGGCGACGCGCCATCTTTCGAGTCGCTGGTCGCCTCGATCACCAAGGATGTGCGCCCGCGCGCGGTTCTGGACGAATGGCTTGACCGCAACCTGGTCACCATCAATGACGACGAGGAGATCGTGCTGGTGGACGCAGCCCTCGTTCCGCGCGGTGATGACGACCGCAAGTGGTACTATCTGGGCCGTAATCTGCATGACCATATCGCAGCAGCGGCCGAGAACGTCTCGGGCGCCAAGCCCCGCTTCCTGGAACGCGCGGTGCATTATGATGGCCTGTCGCGCAAGCTGGCGGAGCGGCTCGAGGCACGCTCGCGTGAGTTGGCCATGGAAGCGCTGAAGGTCGCCAACCGGGAAGCAAACCGTGCCCTGGCCAAGGACAAGGGCGGCGACTGCCGGTGGAATTTCGGCATCTACGTCTACAGCGAAGACTCCGGCAAACCGCTCGATGATGCGAGCGAGGGCGATGAGCCATGACAGAACGGCCGACGATCTCGCGCCGGTTGCTGCTGGCCGGACTTTGGCTCGCCGCATCGTCCTCCGCCTGGGCGCAGCAGGTGCGTGGCGGCCGCGGTGATCAAGGCATCGGAGGAACCGGTCGCCCCAGCGTTGGCCAGGACCAGGGCATCGGTGGCACTGGCATCGTGGGTGTCATCCAGCGCTTCGGCAGTATCTACGTCAACGGCGAGCGCATCAGCTACGCACCGGACGTGCCGGTGCGGATCGATGGCGAGCCTGTGTCGGCGAAGGCGCTGCGGATCGGACACGTCACGCGCGTTCTGGCGTTGCGCCAGGCCAACGGTACGCTGACCACCCGCGGCATCGACGCAGTCAGCGAAGTGATCGGCCCGATCGAAACCGTCAGGCCCGGTGAAATGGTTGTGCTGGGCCAGAAGGTGATCTGGGCTGGACGCGAGAACTGGCGCCGCCCCGGCACCTCCGTTGCCGTCTTCGGGTTGCGCCGAACGGACGGCGTCATCGTGGCAAGTCTCGTGGAGAAACGGCGCGACACGGCCACGCGGGTTGCGGGACTGCTCGAGCGCGACCGTGACGGTTTGCGGGTCGGCGGCTTGCTGCTGCAGGGCATGGATGCCGCGCTGGTCGGGCGACGTGTGCAGATTGAAGGCCACGCCGCGCAGGGCGTCATGCAGGTGACGCGCGCCAAGCCGGATGACTTCTCCGATTTGTCCGGAGCCAATCGTTTGTTGATCGAGGCCTATGTGCGACGCGTCGACAGCGGACTGCAACTCGGCTCGGGCTATGTCGCGCACGACGCATCGCGTTTTCAGCCGACGACCGGCGGCGACATGCGTGCAGTGGTGAGCGCCGTTTTCGACGCTTCCCGTGGCTTGCAGGTCGAATCCATCCAGTCCGTCGGGAAATTCCCGGGCGCATCAATGGAAGGGCCAGGCGCCCCCGGTCGAGGTCCCGGTTCACCCGCCGGGGCGCCTCAGCACGGTCCGGGCGGGGCCGGTGCGCCCGGCGGCGGCCCGAACTCGCCGGGCGGTGGTCCGAACGCGCCTGGCGGTCCCGGCCCCGGCGGCATGAATGAGCCCGGTGGCCCCGGAGGCTTCGGGCCTCCCGGCGGCCCCGGCCCGGGCGGTGGGTTCGGAGGCGGAGGATTCGGCGGCGGCCCGCGTCGATAGTCAGGGTGCGGAGCAGCAACTCGATTGTGTCGTCGGGAAACAATCGCTAACGGCCATCGCGGATGTTGTCATTCCGCTTCGGAACTTGATCCCGGGCCAACTTCGGGGTCAAATCCGCACGCTCGTGTGCTGAATACGAAGATGCGAACCTCGGATTCGGGACATTAGCCTTTGTCAGGGAGAGACCAAGGATGAAACGGATCGTATTAGCTGCCGTCGTCGCCACGCTGACGATCGGATCCGCCTTCGCGCAGGAAACCTGCGAAAGCAAGGCTRTGGGCAAGGATGGGAAAGCGCTCGCCGGCGCRGCCAAGACCTCGTTCATGAAAAAGTGYWTGGCCGATTCATGCGAGAGCAAGGCTGTCAGTTCGGACGGCAAGCCGCTCGCTGGGGCGGCGAAAAACAGCTTCATGAAGAAGTGCGAAAAGGGAGCGTAAGCCCTCCAGTCTCAGCCGCGTGCGAAGGCGGGGCTCAGAAGCGGCCCCGCTTTCAATTTTGCGTCGTTCAGAACGCGATGGCGCACGCAGAGCGACCTCGCGGCGCGTGAATGCGTCCCGATCACGGAAACAGACCGCGGGTGTCCTTGGCGCCGCGAACGCGCTCCACGCCCATGGCCATCGCAGCCGTACGGTTGAACACCTTGTCGCGCCGGGCGCGCGCCACCATGCGATCGAAGGCGCGGTCCAGGATCTGGTATTCGCGCCGCATCACCTCTTCCTCTTCCCAGAACAGCTGCTGCAGGTCCTGCACCCATTCGAAGTAGCTGACGACAACGCCGCCGGAATTGCAGAGGATGTCCGGGATCAGGAAGATCTCGTCCTGCCGCTTTTCGAGGATCAAATCCGCTTCGGGCGTGGTCGGGCCGTTGGCCCCCTCCGCGACGACACGGCAGCGCAGCCGGTTCGCGACATCGGCATCGATCACCCGCTCCATGGCGGCGGGCACCACGACATCGCAGGGGAACATCAGGATCTCCCGCGGGTCGGTCGCAAGCTCGTTGGAATAGCCCGTGAGACTGCCGCGCAGCGCGGCGTGTTCGACCAGCCCGGGAATATCCAGCCCGTCAGCGCGATGCAGCGCGCCGGTGTGATCGCTGACCGCGATCACCTTGACGCCCATGTTGTGCAATTCGAGCGCCGCGATGGAGCCGACATTGCCGAACCCCTGCACCACGGCGGTGGCCCCGCTGAGGCCGATCTGCAGATCGTTGAGCACCCGACGGGTCAAGTAGGCCACGCCACGTCCGGTCGCTTCACGCCGCCCCAGCGTGCCGCCGGCGCTCACCGGCTTGCCGGTGACGATCTCGGTGACCGTGCGGCCCTGGTACATCGAGTAGGTATCCATGAACCACGCCATCACCTGCTCGTTCGTGCCCATGTCCGGCGCCATCACATCGGTGTGCGGACCGACGAAAGGTATCATCTCCTGCATGTAGCGCCGCGACAGCGCTTCGAGCTCGTGCTTCGACAGCGTCGACGGGTCCACCCCGATGCCGCCCTTGGCGCCGCCATAAGGCAGCCCGACCAGCGCGCATTTCCAGCTCATCCAGATCGCCAGCGCCGCGACCTCGCCGAGATCGACGCTCGCGGCGAACCGCGTGCCACCCTTGGTGGGGCCGAGGGTGAGATGATGCTGCACGCGATAGCCTTCGAACACCGCGGTGGTGCCGTCATCGCGATGGATCGGGCAGGAGATCGTGACCGCGCGCTTGGGCATCAGCAGGCGCGCGCGCTCATCGACCGGAATCGACAGATGATCCGCGATGACACCGAACTGGTTCACCGCCATCTCGAAAACCGGACCGCTATAGACTGTCATTCGACCCTCCTTTGCTGGATCGCGTTCACTTTGGCTGAAGCCGCACGCGCCCTCACTCCGCCGCCGGATTTTTACACCGGCAACGCAGCGAGATCAGATGGCTAAATTCAAGATGGGATGTCCAATGCAAATTTCACACTGGCGTTTTCAGCGACTCACAGGGCCAAAGCCGCCGCCCGTCGGGGTGACGATGGTCACCGCATCACCCGCAAGCAGCACCACGCTCGCGCAGCCGCTCAGCTTCTCAATGCTGCCAGTGCGCCGCACAAGATTTTCGCCGAGTTGACCGGGCTCGCCGCCGTCGACGCCGAATGGCCTAACCCGACGGTGGCCGGAGAGAATCGCGCATTCCATCGTCTCCAGGAAACGGATGGTGCGCCGGGTGCCGTCGCCCGCCTTGTGCCGCCCCTTGCCGCCCGAACCGCGCCGGATGGTGAACTCCTCCAGCACCACGGGAAAGCGCGTTTCCAGGATCTCCGGATCGGTGAGACGCGAGTTGGTCATGTGGGTGTGCACGCCCGACGCCCCGTCGAAATCGGGACCGGCCGGCGCGCCGGAGCAGATCGTTTCGTAGTACTGGTGACGATCATTGCCGAAGGTCAGATTGTTCATGGTGCCCTGCGCGCTGGCCAGCGCCTTGAGCGCACCGAACAGGCAGTTGGTCACTGCCTGGCTGACCTCGACATTGCCGGCCACGACCGCGGCCGGATAGCGCGGCGCCAGCATCGAACCGTCAGGCACGATCAGCCGGATCGGCCGCAGACAGCCCGCATTCATCGGGATCATGTCGTCGACCATGACGCGGAACACATAGAGCACCGCGGCGCGGGTGACAGGCCCCGGCGCGTTGAAGTTGTCCGGCCGCTGCGGACTCGTGCCGGTGAAATCGACGGTCGCCTCGCGCCTCGCCTTGTCGACAGTGATCCTGACCTTGATGATCGATCCCTGGTCGATCTCATAACTGAATTCGCCGTCGGCCAGCCGGTCCAGCACACGCCGCACGCTTTCCTCGGCATTGTCCTGCACATGGCCCATATAGGCGTTGACCACGTCCATTCCGAAGTAGCCGATCATCTTCTTCAGCTCGGCAACGCCCTTCTCATTGGCCGCGATCTGCGCCTTGAGATCGTTGATGTTCTGGACCGCATTGCGCACCGGATATTTCGCCGAGGTCAGCAACGTCTCCAGCTCCCGCTCGCGGAACGTGCCACGATCAACCAGCTTGAAGTTGTCGATATAGACGCCCTCTTCCTCGATGTTGGTCGCGACCGGCGACATCGATCCCGGCGCGATGCCGCCGACATCGGCATGATGCCCACGGCTGGCAATCCAGAAAATGATCCGGCTGTCGGTCTCGTCGAACACCGGCGTACAGACGGTGATATCAGGCAGATGCGTGCCGCCATTGTAAGGCGCGTTGATCGAATAGACGTCGCCGGGCCGAATATCTGCATTCTGGGTCAGGATCGTCTCGACTGACTTGTCCATCGATCCGAGATGCACGGGCATGTGAGGCGCATTGGCCACCAGCGCACCGGTGGCATCGAAGATCGCGCAGGAGAAGTCGAGCCGCTCCTTGATGTTGACCGAGTAAGCAGTGTTCTGCAGCGTCACGCCCATCTGCTCGGCGATCGACATGAACAGATTGTTGAAGATCTCCAGCATCACCGGGTCCGCGGCCGTGCCGACCGCGGCACGAGCCGGCATCGCTTTGACCCGCGCCAGCACCAGGTGATCGCGACCGGTCAGTTGCGCCTCCCAGCCCTCCTCCACCACGATGGTCTGGTTCGGCTCGATGATGATCGCAGGCCCGGGCATCCGTTGCCCGGCCGCGACGGCCTCACGCCGGTAGACATCGGCGTCATGCCAGCGGCCGTTGCTGAAGAAGCGTACCATGCGCGCACTCCGCGGGGTCCCCGTCGCCGCGGCTTCGGCTTCCGGCTCGCTGAAGGTCGCAGCGCCACCGACGGCCTCGACGCTGACCGCCTCGACCACCAGCGGCTTGGAGCCGTCGACAAAGCCGAACCGCGCGCGATGGGCGATCAGGAAATTGTCACGCAGCTCCTTGCGATGGTCGGCCGCAATCTGGCCGGCGCGACTGGTGAAGGCGGGAATCTCCAGCGTGGTGTCTGTCCCGGCGTAACGAATATGCGCGCTGACATTCACGGTGATGGCTCCGCGCAGGACGCCCTGCCCGGTAAGCTCCGACGTGCAGAGGTCTCCGAGATCCTTGCCAATCGCCGCCAGCGGGTCGTCGGCCGCTTCCAGCGGCACGTCGAGGGCCTGCACGCGGACGGCGCGAATATCCGCGAGTCCCATGCCATACGCCGACAAGAGACCCGACATCGGATGGATCAGAACCTTTGTCATGCCGAGCGCATCGGCCACCAGGCAGGCGTGCTGGCCACCGGCACCGCCGAAGCAGTTCAACGCATAGGCCGTGATATCGTAACCACGCTGCACGGAAATCTTCTTGATCGCCTCTGCCATGTTGGCGACCGCGATCTGGATGAAGCCGTCCGCAACCTGCTCCGGCGTCTGGCTGCCACCGACCTTCGCCGCCAACGCGGTGAACTTGTCGCGGACGATATCGGCATCAAGCGGCTGCGCCTGATCCGGACCGAAGATCGCCGGAAAAAAATCCGCCATCAGCTTTCCGGTCATGACATTGGCATCGGTCACCGCCAGCGGACCGCCGCGGCGATAGCAGGCCGGCCCCGGATTGGCGCCCGCGGATTCCGGCCCGACGCGGAACCGCGCGCCATCGAACTGCAGCAGCGATCCACCGCCCGCCGCCACGGTATGAATCAGCATCATCGGCGCCCGGCTGCGGACACCGGCGACTTCCGTCTCGAATGCCCGCTCGTATTCACCATTGAAGTGGGCAACGTCGGTCGAGGTGCCGCCCATGTCGAAGCCGATCACACGGCCAAAGCCTGCCGCGTCTCCCGTCTTGGCAAAGCCGACCACGCCGCCGGCGGGACCGGAAAGGATGGCGTCACGCCCTTGAAACAGCTCCGCGGCGGTCAGGCCGCCGGACGACATCATGAACATCAACCGGATGCCGGTGCGCTTGATGTCCAATTCCTCGGACACCTGCGCCACATAACGACGAAGGATCGGTGAGAGATAAGCGTCCACCACCGTGGTGTCGCCACGGCCGACCAGCTTGATCAACGGCGACACCTCGTGGCTTGCCGACACCTGGGTGAAACCGATGCGGTAGGCGGCAGCCGCCAGCGCCTTCTCATGAGCCGGAAAGCGATAGCCATGGATCAGCGCGATGGCGATGGCGCGGATGCCGGCGGCATAGGCCGCCTTCATCTCCTCGACCGCCTTCGGCAAATCGATCGTTCGCTCCACCGTACCGTCCGCCCGCACCCGCTCGTCGGCCTCGATGACGCGTTCGTAGAGCTGGTCGGGCTTGATGATGTTGCGGGCGAAGATATGCCGGCGGTCCTGATAACCAAGCTCCAGCACGTCGCGAAAGCCGCGCGTCGTCACAAAGACCGTGCGATCGCCCTTGCGCTCCAGCAGTGCATTGGTCGCAACCGTGGTCCCCATCCGGACCTCGTCGATCAGGCCAGCGGGAATCGGATCACGCGCTTCAAGCCCGAGATGCGCCCGGATACCCGCCACCGCCGCATCGCGGTAAGCGCCGGGGTTCTCCGACAGCATCTTGCGCGCGTGCAACCCACCCTGCGGGTCGCGGCCGATCACATCGGTGAACGTGCCGCCACGGTCGATCCAGAAATTCCAGCGTGACATCTTGGTCTCCGTCATCAGTTCAGACAATAGCAAGCCGTTCGCACGCAGACCTCTGCGCAGCGCCGGCATAGCCTTCACGTTTCATCAGTCGTTTAGACGACGCATCTATCCGCTACATGCCGAGATAGATCCGTCTCACCTCCGGGTTGTCGCGGATCTCTGCCGCGGGACCGCTCATGACGATGCGGCCGGTTTGCAGCACATAGGCGCGATCGGATATCTCCAGGCTCTCGGACAGCCGCTGCTCCACCAGCAGCACCGTGACGCCGGTGTCGCGGATCTTTTGTACTGCCGCGAAGATCTCATCGACCAGCTTCGGCATAATGCCCTGCGACGGCTCGTCCAGCATCAACAGCCGGGGACGCGTCATCAACGCGCGCGAAATCGCCAGCATCTGCTGCTCACCACCCGACAGTGTGCCGGCGCGCTGCGCCAGCCGCTCCTGCAGCCGCGGGAACAGTTTGAACACGAAGTCCAGCGGCGCCTCGCGATCCGCCTTGCCGCGGAACAGGTAACTGCCGAGCCGCAGATTGTCGGCAACGCTCAGCCGCGGGAACAACCGCTTGTTCTCCGGCACATAGGCAAGGCCGCGCGCGGTGATCTGGTGCGCCGGGATGCTGTCGATCCGCTCACCGGCGAAGACCACCGTCCCGGACTTGGCTTTTTCCATGCCGGCGATCGATTTGAGCAGCGTCGACTTGCCGGCACCATTGGCGCCTGCGACCGTCACGATCTCATTGGCTTCGACCGCGATCGAGATGTCGGAGATCGCGACCAGGCCACGATAGGCGGTGGTGATGTTGGAGACCTCAAGCAGCACGATGGCGATCTCCGAGATAAGCGGCGATGACGCCTTCGTCCTTCACGACATCCCTGGGCGAGCCCTCCGCCAGCACCTGCCCGAGATTGAGCACCACGGCACGGTCCACCAACGGCATCACCACCTCCATGACGTGCTCGACCATCACCACGGTGATGCCGCTGTCGCGGATCTTGCGCACGAGATCGGCCCCGGCACGCGATTCGCTCGGCGTCAGCCCGGTGAGCACCTCGTCCAGCAGCAGCAGCTTCGGCTCGGTGGCCAGCGCCCGCGCGACTTCCAGCCGCCGCTTCTGCGGCGGGGTCAGATCGCCGGCCGAGACATTGGCCTGCGCCGTCAGCCCGACATAGTCCAGCACTTCAAGGGCCTTGAGGCGGGCCCGCGATGCACGGGGATGGCGAACAAAGGCGCCGACAATGACATTCTCGACCACCGACATCGAATCGAACGAGCGCGGCACCTGATAGGTGCGTGCAATGCCCAGACTACAGCGATCCGCGGCGGGAAGCGCCGTCACGTCGCTGCCCTCGAAGTGAATGGTGCCGGAGGACGGTGGGAATGCCCCTGCGATCAGGTTGAACAGCGTCGATTTGCCGGCGCCGTTTGGGCCGATCAGACCGAGGATCTCGCCACGGCTGATCGTCATGTCGATGGATTCGTTGGCGACCAGGCCGCCGAACCGGCGTGTCACCTTGTTGCAGATCACCAGCGCCTCGCTCATGACGCGGCCCTCCGCCGGCCGAGACCGTCAAAGATGCTGAGAATGCCTTCCGGCCGGGTAAGCGCCACCACCATCACCAGCGCGCCATAAAGCGCGAGATCAAGCCCGGAGCCGCTGCCACCCATGTAGGAGCGGGTGTATTCCGACAGCGGGATCAGGATCAGCGCGCCCACCAGCGGTCCCCACAGCGAGCCGATGCCCCCGAGCACGGCCGGCAGCGCCATCAACAGCGAGAAACGGAACTGCATCACGCTTTCCGGGTCGATGTAGGACACGAACGCCGCGTAGAAGCCGCCGCCGATGGCGGTGAAGAAGGCTGAGACCCCGGCCGCCGCCATCTTGGAGTGGAACACGGTGACGCCGAGGCTTTCGGCCGCTTCCGGATTGTCCTTTACCGCCCGCCACCAGTAGCCCCAGCGAGATTCCACAATGGCGAAGGTTACTAGCCAGACCACCGCGAACAGGCCCAGCACGAAATAGAAGTACGGCGCCTTGTCGCGGGCGAACTGCAGCGTCCACCAGCTGTCGCGGCCGAACGGCCACTGGATGCCCAGCGCCGCACCGGCATAATCCCAGTTGTGCACCAGCAGCAGCCCGATCTCGGCGATCACGATGGTGGCGATCGAGAAGTAATGCCCCTTCAGGCGGAAGCACGGATAACCCAACGCCAGCGCCACCAGCGCCGCGAGTACACCGCCGCCGGCCAGCCCGACCCAGGGCACGATGCCGAACTTGACGAACAGGATGCTGGTCACATAGGCGCCGATCCCGAAATACAGCGCATGTCCCAGCGAGACCTGGCCGCAATAGCCGCCGAGGATGTTCCAGCTCTGCGACAGCGCCGCGAACATCAGGGTCAGGATCAGCACGTTCATGGTGTAGACGTCGGAGACCAGCCGGGGCACCAACGCCAGCGCTGCGAATACGATTAGCGCGGTGATCAGCTGCCGGCGCCGGGCACTGAGATGACCGGCGATGGGCGAATGCGCAATGACGTCGCTCATCACAGCCTCCCGAACAGGCCGCTCGGCCTGATGAACAGCACACCAAGATACAGCGTGTAGATGCCGACCGACTTGAGCGCCGGCGGCAGGATCAGGGTCGTCAGGGCTTCGACCAGGCCGACAATGACACCGGCGACCAGCGCGCCGAAGATGCTGCCGAAGCCGCCGAGCGCGACCGTGACATAGGCGATCAGCGCAAAGGTGCTGCCGACATTGGGATGGACGTAATAGAAGATCGCCAGCACGGCGCCGGCCAATCCAACAAGTGCCGCGCCGAGCCCCCAGCCGAGCGCAAACACCCGGTTGCGGTCGATGCCGACCAGCGCCACCGCGCCCTGGTCTTCACGGGTTGCCTCCAGCGCCTTGCCGAAATCGGTGCGGGTGATCAGCAGGAACAGGCCGCCAAAGGTCGCCAGTGAAATCAATCCGCCATAGATCTGCGGCCATGGCAGGAACACGCCGCCGAGATTGAGCGTCTTGCCGCCGAGCCAGCTATGCGAAATGCTCTTGAAGTCGGGGGTGAAAAAATACTGCGCCAGCCCCTGGATCAGGATCGCCAGCCCGAAGGTGGCGAAGATCTGCACCATGCCCTGATTGGTCTTGGCCCGCATGGCATAACGCACCACGCCGGCATAGGCCGACATGCCGACCGCGAACATGATGGCAACCACCAGCGGCATCACGATGATCGGATCGAGAGTGGTGGCGACCACCAGCCCGAAGGTGGCGTACATCGCCAGCATCAGGAACTCGCCATGGGCGAAGTTCACCACGTCCATCAGCCCGAAGATCAGCGACAGCCCGACCGCGATCAGGGCATAGATCAGCCCCATCAGCAGGCCGCTTGCCAAGACCTGTAAAAACGCCTGCATGCTCATCGTTGCATTATCCGGGGCCGCGCGTCAGCGGAGGAAGAATCAGAAAAATGGATGCAAAAAAGGGAGGCGCCGCATCGCTCGACGCCTCCCGTCCTGCAGGGTTCATGCATTCATCGGCCAGAGCGGCTCGGCGACGGCAACATTCGCGGGATAGATGGTGACGAACTTGCCGCCGATGTACTGGATCAGCACCGGGTCGGCATCGACGTTCTGGCCGTCGGGACCGAACTTGACGCGCTTCCATGGCATGATGGTGCGCTCGCCCGGGATGTCCGTCGCGGCCAGGGCCTCGCGGATCTTGTCGCCATCGGTCGATTTGGCACGATCGAGCGCATCCGCCAGCACCAGGATCGCCATCAACTCGCGCGAGGTGTTGTCGTTGAGATCGCGGCCGGCGCGCGCCTTGAACATGTCGTTGACCTTGAGGATCGAGGGTCGCTTCTGCGCCATGTCGAGCGAGAAGCTGGCGCGCGAGATCATGCCGACCGCCTTGTCGCCGACCGCATCGAAATACGCCTTGTCGGAGAAACCCGCGGCCTGGGCCAGGATGTTCTTCGGCTTGTAGCCGAGTTCGTCCATGGTCTTGGTCAACAGGATCGCGTCGGTGGTGTAGCTCGACGGCATCAGCACGTCCGGATTGGCGGACTTCAGTTGCTGCACTTCCGCGGTCAAGGACGGCGAGTTCGCCTTGTACTTGATATCGGCAACGATCTTGTAGCCGCGCTCCGCGGCGAGCTTGCGCTGCACGTTCGACGAATCGGTGCCGAAGATGGTGTCTTCAAAGAACAGGCCGAGGGTCTCGATCTTCTTGCCGGTGGCCTTCTGGGCATCGAGGAACTCGAACATCGCTTTCGAGAACATTTCGTCGTGCGCCGCGGCGCGGAAGAAGAACTTCAGCCCGCGGGTGTGCAGGCTCGGTGACGACGAATCCGACGCCAGATAGGGGACCCCATAACGCTCGCACGCGGCGCTCGCGGTCGCGGAGACCGACGAGTGGAACGCACCGACCACCGCGACCACCTTCTCCTGGGTGATGAGGCGCTCGGCTTCGGCACGGCCCTTCTGCGGATCAGCCTGATGATCAGCGAAGATCAGCTTGATCTTGGCGTTGCCGAGGCCGGCGATACCGGCATTTTTCGCGGACGGCAGATCGAGATCATAGGAATTGTTGACGATGTCGGCGGCGGTTTCGCTCGCTGCGCGTGCATCGACGCCGACCTGCGCGTTGGCGCCGGAAAGCGGATATAGAACGCCGATCGGAATCTCTCCGCCCGCCTGGGCCAGGGCACGCGTCCCGAGCAGGGACAAGGCGACGCCGGACAGCAACACTTCACGACGATTCATCAACGTAACTCCTGAGGGTTCACGGCGCCGGATCGCGGCGCGTCGGTTAACGATTCAGAGGATGGCGAATTCGGTGTTGCGCCGGTCGGTGACGAGCATGGCTCCGGGCGCGTGGGTGATGGCGAAGTCGGGACGTGATTCCAGAATGATCGATTGCGGGGTCACTCCGCACGCCCAAAATACCGGCACTTCATCAGGCTGAATGCTCACCGCGTCACCATAGTCCGGCTTCGCGATATCGGCGATGCCGATGCCGGCGGGATTGCCGAAATGCACCGGCGCGCCGTGCACGGAAGGAAACCGCGTGGTAATCTGGATCGCGCGGATCGCATCCTTCGGCTTGAACGGACGCATCGACACCACCATTGGCCCGGCAAACGGCCCCGCCGACGCGCACGGCACGTTGGTTCGATACATCGGCACATTGCAGCGCTGTTCGATATGACGAATGCCGAGACCGTCGGCCATCAAGGCCTCTTCAAATGAGAACGAACAGCCGATGACGAAAGCGACGAGATCGCTGCGCCAGTGCGCCATGATGTCGGTCGGCTCTTCGATCAGCTTGCCGTCGCGCCACACCCGATAGCGCGGCAGATCGGTGCGGATGTCGAGATCGATCCCGAGCGATGGAATCCGCGGATCGCCGACCTCGGACATGCCGACGATCGGGCACGGTTTGGGATTGAGCTGGCAAAAACGGAGAAACGCCGCTGCCAGTTTTTCGGGCAGGATGGCGAGATTGCCTTGCACATATCCGAGCGCGATGTTCGCCGTCGGGCCGGTGATCTGGCCGGTGCGACAGGCGAGACGCGCCTCCCGGCTGGCCAGCGGCTTGTCGTTGAATTGGGGCTCGGAGTTCATCGGCACTTCCATTCCTGCTTCGCGCAATCCGTTTTGCGATCCAATTTTCCGATCCGTTTGCAGGACTGTTGCGCAAAGGCTGTTGCGCAAAGTCCGTTGCAAGGACCGTTCCTCTCTCGACAAAGGGATCATTCCTGCACGATAATGTCTAATCGTCTTTTTGGATCAATATTGATAAATCCAACTTATCATCAATTTCAGAAGTTTGGCGCATGGTGGACTTCAAAAACATCGAGACGTTCGTCTGGGTCGTGACCCTGGGCAGTTTTCGCGGCGCAGCACACAAACTCAACACCACGCAGCCGGCGATCTCGCAGCGCATCGCCCAGCTCGAGGACGAGATGGGGGTCAGGCTGCTGCAAAGGGACAACCGCACGGTGCTGCCGACACCGAGCGGGCGACAAATGATGCTCTATGCCGAAAAGCTGATTGGGCTGCGCTCGGAAATGCTGGCCGCTGTCCGCGACCGCTCCGCGATGCGCGGCGTGCTGCGGCTCGGCGTCTCGGAGACCATCGTGCACACCTGGCTGTCGCGCCTGGTGAAGGACGTCAACACCGCCTACCCCAACCTGTCGCTGGAAATCGAGGTCGACATCACACCGAACCTGCGCGCCCGCCTGCTGGCGCAGGAAATCGACCTGGCATTTCTGCTGGGGCCGCTGACCGCGCCCACGGTGCGCAACCGCGTGCTGTGCGACTATCCCAACGGTTTCCTGGCGAGCCCGGCCCTGAAGCTCGGGCGCAAGACCATGACGGCCCATGATCTCGCGCAATTTCCGATCATCACGTTCCCGCGCAGGACGCAGCCTTATGAGCTGATCCGCTCGCTGTTCAATCGCTCCGACCTGCCCTCGGTCCGCCTCCACGCCAGCGCGTCGCTGGCGACTGTGATCCATATGGCAATCGAGGGCCTGGGCATCGCGGTGATTCCCACCGCCATTGTCGAGAACGAGATCGCCGACGGCCGGCTGCAATTGCTGAAAACCGACATCTCGATCCCATCCCTGACCTTCTCGGCAAGCTGGCTCGCTTCGCCCGATGCGCTGGCGGTCGAGCTGGTCGCGCAGATTGCTGTCGAGCTCGCGCAACAGCAGAGACCGCCGGCGATGGGATGAGGCCCGGAGGCGCTGATGCGAAGTCATCCAAGCCACATCAAAACGAAGTTATATATCGAAACAAACTGCAGATGCATGGCTTGGTATGATCACGCAGGGCACATCCATCCGCCGTCGGAGAAACAGCGATGCAGTTGCGAAATTTTGGACGTACAGGACTGAAGCTCTCGGTGTTGGGTTTCGGGTGCGGCGCCGTCGGCGGATTGATGGTGCGAGGCGATCCGGCCGACCAGGAGCGCACCGTCACGCGGGCCATCGAGGCCGGCGTGAACTACTTCGACACCGCCGTGCAATACGGCAACGGCGAATCGGAAAAGAACCTGGGCCGCATCCTGCGGAGCTTGAAGCCGGCCGATGTGGTCGTCGGCACCAAAGTCCGGCTGTCTGCCGATGACCACGGCCGGGTCGCAGACGCGGTCGCAACCTCGCTCGACGGCAGCCTCGCGCGGCTTGGTCTTGACCGAGTCGATATCTTTCACCTGCACAATCCGATTACCGCAACAGGTGGCGGAGGAACGCTGAGCGCCCGGCAGGTGCTGGACGATGTGGTGCCGGCATTCGAGCGCCTGCGCGAACAGGGAAAAATCCGTTTCCTCGGGATCACGGCCGTGGGTGACACCGAAGCCCTGCAGCAAGTGATCGACTCCCGCGCCTTCGACGGTGCCCAGGTCGTCTATAACATGCTCAATCCATCAGCCGCCGAGGGTTTGCCGGCGACCTATCCGGCGCAGGACTATGGGCGTCTGTTCGATCACACCACAGCGGCGGGCGTCGGCGTGGTGGGCATCCGCGTCCTCGCCGGCGGCGCACTATCAGGCTCGACCGACCGCCACCCGATCGCCAGTCCCGCGCCCGAACCGATCGGTTCGGCGATAAGCTATGACGCCGATCTCGATCGCGCGCGACGTCTCGCGCAGCTCGTCAAGGATGGATTTGCCGCCAGCCTGGTAGAAGCCGCCACACGGTTTGCGCTGTCTCACCCGGCGCTGGGAACACTTCTGGTCGGCATCGCGACATCGCAACAGTTCGAGGACGCCCTCGCCGCCGTCCAGAAAGGCCCACTGCCGAAAGCAGCGCTCGACCGATTAACTGAGTTGCGACAGGCCTTCTCCGGCGAGCAACGATGATCGCCGGTTTGCGATCTTGAATGCGCACCAGGTTTGGAGTCACTGTGGAAAAATTAGATCTGCAAGCCTTCAAGAGCTCACTTGCACAACAGCAGCCCCCCGCTGATCTGAGCCTTGCCCTGCGGGCGTTGTGGTGGGATGCAAAGGGCGATTGGGACAAGGCGCACCACCACGCGCAGGAGCACGATGACGCGGCAGGCATGCTTGTGCACGCCTATCTCCATCGCAAGGAAGGCGATCACTCGAATGCGGCGTACTGGTATCGCCGTTGTGGTGCCACACCGCCGCGGTTGACGCTCGACGAGGAGTGGGAAGAGCTGGCAAGGGCTTTTCTCGCGCAGGGCTAAGGGCCGCGTCCCAATCGCATTGCGCCGGGCACCAGAAGCCTCAAAGCGTCGTCAGCGCAAAACCAAGCCTTAGAGCCGGGTACCTCCGGGGGAATCGTCCAGAACCTTGAAAGACTCCTCAAGCTGCGGCGAGATCGGCACGTCGAGTTTTTCGCCGGTCGGCAGTCGTGACACGAACCACTTCTTGTAGAGCGGCAGCAGATCCTGGTTGGTCGCGAGCTTGCGCATGGCCCGCTCCACCACCGCAGCCACCTGTGGCTCGCCCTTGCGGAACATGATGCCATAGGGATCATAGGACAGGTAGTCACCCGTGACGCGGAAGGTGTTCTGGCTCTTGTGCCGCGCAATCAGGCCATAAAGCAGGATATCGTCGGTCGCGAACGCATCGACTTTCTGGTCGACCAGCATCTGATAGGACTGCTCGTGGTCCTCGGCGGTGACGATCTTGAGGCCGAGCGAGAATTTGGCATCGATGGAATGCATCGCCTGTTCGTTCGTAGTACCCTTTGTCACCACGATGGTCTTGCCCGCGAGATCCTTGGGGCCGTTGATCGGAGAAGCCTTCGGCACCATCAGCTTGGTGCCCGAAACGTAGATCATCGGCGAGAAAGCCACCTGCTTGCCGCGCTCGGCATTCGCGGTCGTGGAGCCACACTCGAAATCGATCTGGTTCTGCACAATGGCGCCGATACGGCTGTCCGAGGTCACCTTGACATAGTCGATCTTGAGATTGGCGTTATCGACCTCGACCCCGATCTCATCGACGATCGCCTCGCAGATTTCGAGGCTGTAGCCGATCGGCCGGTTGGCATGGTCGAGGAACGACAGCGGCGGCGAGCTTTCGCGGTAGCCGAGCCGCACGGTCTGGGTTTTCTTGATGTTGGCGAGAGTCGGACTAAGCGCCCCCTCTAACGTCTGGGCGCCGGCCATGGCCGGCCCCCATATGAAGCCGGCCAGCAGGCAGACCGCGTGGAACATGGTCTTGACAGATTCACGCATTGGTCGATCCAATCCTTGGAAACTTATGCGGGAACCGGCTCTCCAGGGATCTGGTCGGGCGGCACCACGTCATCCGGACGCAGCTCATGTTCGGGCGCCAGTTCGCCCTCCCACTTGGCCACGACGGCCGTGGCCAGCGAGTTGCCGATGACGTTGGTCGCGCTGCGGCCCATGTCGAGGAAGGTGTCGATGCCCATGATCATCAACAGCCCCGCTTCGGGGATGTTGAACTGGCTGAGCGTCGACGCGATCACCACCAGCGAGGCCCGCGGCACGCCGGCCACGCCCTTCGAGGTGATCATCAGCGTCGCCAGCATGGCGAACTGCTGCCCCAGCGACATGTCGATATGGTACGACTGCGCGATGAAAATACTGGCGAACGTGCAGTACATCATCGTGCCGTCGAGGTTGAACGAATAGCCCAGCGGCAGCACGAAGCTGGAAATCCGCGACGAGGCGCCAAACCTGTTCAGCCCCTCCAGCGTCTTCGGGTACGCCGCCTCCGAGCTCGCGGTCGAGAACGCGATTAACAGCGGTTCACGGATCAAACGCAGCAGATGACTATAACGCGGCCCGATCACCACGAAGCCGACGACGACGAGAATACCCCAGAGAATCGCGAGCGACAGATAGAAGCCGCCCATGAAGACGACCAGCTTCCACAGCACGCCGAGGCCGTTTTTCGCCACCGTCGCGGCGACCGCCGCAAACACCGCGAAGGGCGCGAACAGCATCACATAGCTCGTCACCTTCAGCATGATGTGGCCGAGATCGTCGATCAGCGCCAGCATCGGCTTGGAGCGCTCCGGCATGGCGCCCATGGCGACCGAGAAGAACACCGCAAAGATCACGATCTGCAGGATCTCGTTCTGCGCCATCGCATCCGCGATCGAGGTCGGAATGAGGTGGGTCAGGAACTTCTCAAGCGAGAACGCCGACACCGGAAGACCCGTCGACTGGGTCGCGGCCGGCAACGTACCCGGGAAATTGGCGCCCGGCTGCAGCAGATTGACCATCACCAGGCCAAGCAGCAGGGAGACGAACGACGCGCTGATGAACCAGCCCATCGTCTTGGCAAAGATCCGCCCAAGCTTGGAGCCGCTGCCCATATGGGCGATGCCGCCGACCAGTGTCGCGAATACCAGGGGAGCGATGATCATCTTGATCAGGCGAAGAAACAGCATCGCGATCAGGTTGATGCTGGCGGCAAGTTCGGAACGATTATCCGGAAAATACTGGTAGATCGCGGTGCCGACGACGATGCCGAGCACCATGGCAATGAGAATGTAGCGAGTAAACTTACTGGACATAGCCAAGCACTCCCCAATCCCGACGGTGCTTGAGTATGACGAAAATTTTACACAGGGCAACCGAGTTGAAGGCAAGTCCCCACGCTGTTGCATGTGCGCACCATGGTGGACACCGTCAGGTTCCGAGTGGCGGACGGAGAGCATCAACAGCATCTGCACGCCCCTACGGAACGCACTTATGCGCTAGACGTCGGCCTTCCGAGTGTTGCTGCGCAGTTCGTTGGCAACGCGTTTGACCTTGTTTCGCAGTGCGCCAAGCCCCGCCATGTCGAGACCGCTGGCGCACATCATGGCGGCAGGAATCTCTCGCGCCTTGTGGCGGAATGCATCGCCCTTCTCCGTCAAAGCGACACGGACGATACGTTCGTCGTCAGTATCGCGTCGACGCGTGATCCAGCCATTCGCCTCCATCCGCTTGAGCAGCGGCGTCAGGGTTCCGCTATCGAGGAACAACGGCTCGCCGAGCTGCTTGACGGTTTGCCGGTCACGCTCCCACAACTCCAGCAGCACCAGATACTGCGGATAGGTCAGCCCCTGCGGTTCGAGGAAGGGCTTGTAGGCCTGCGCGAAGGTGTGGGCTGCGGCATAGATCGCAAAGCAGAGCTGGTTGTCCAGCAACTGTTCCGGCGGGCTGTCCGTGGCAACAGCAGGATTTCTGTTTTTCTTCAACGGCTTCGCTCCATCAGCAGGTGCGACTGAGACTTGCGCCAACTCGATTCGGTGCAAGCCATTCAATAGCACACAATTCACTTGACAATACATAGCTGACAATTCAATAGTGCACAATGTAATGACCGAGCGCCGCTGTTGCGATAGGTCTTGCAGCCCGCCCCGATCAACCGTCCAAGGAGGAATTCGCCATGTCTCTGCAAAAAGTGGTCTACCAGGCTCATGCCCAGGCAACCGGCGGCCGTGATGGCCGCGCAGTGTCGTCCGACAATGTTCTCGATGTGAAGCTCGCGACCCCGCGCGAAATGGGCGGCGCCGGCGGCGTCGGCACCAATCCCGAGCAGTTGTTCGCTGCCGGCTATTCCGCTTGCTTCCTCGGCGCGCTGAAATTCGTCGCCGGTCGTGAAAAGATTGCGCTGCCGGACACCACCACCGTCGATGGCACAGTGGGCTTCGGCCCGATCCCGAACGGCTTCGGCATCGAAGCCGAACTCAAGGTGACGATCCCCGGCCTGCCGCACGACCAGGCCGAAGCACTGGTCCACAAGGCCCATCAGGTGTGCCCGTACTCCAACGCCACCCGCAACAACATCGACGTGCGCCTCGTCGTTGCCTGACGATTGAAAGCTTCCCTCCGGCCGCGGCGGAGCGCCTCGCGCGCTCCGCCGTTTTGTCATTCCAGCACATCAGGAACGGTTTCCCCTTCCCCGGGAAATGCATTAGCGTCGACCCGAAAACACGCCAGCGGTGGCATTCGATCCACCACGCAAACGGCCGGAGGAGACTACCCATGACGGACGGCACCAACCGCCAGATCCTGCTCGTCGAAAAGCCGACGGGAAAGCTCGGAGCTGAACATTTCAAATTGTCGGAAGCCGCCATTCCCGAGCCCAAGGATGGCGAGGTGCTGCTGCGGGTCCGCTATATCTCGCTCGACGCCGCCAACCGCGCCTGGATGCACGGCGCCACCTATCGCTCGGCCATCGAGGCCAATTCCGTGATGGCGGGCGGCGGCATCGCCGAGGTCGTCAGCTCCAATGCACTGGGCTTCACCCCCGGCGATATCGTCTTCGGCGATACCGGCTGGCAGGACTATGCCGTGGTTCGCGGCAAGCACCTGACCAAGATGCCGAACATCGAACCGATGACGTATCTGTTGAGCGTCTATGGCATCGCAGGCCTTACCGCCTATTTCGGCCTGCTCAATGTCGGGCGTCCGAAGGAGGGCGAGACCGTGGTGGTGTCTGCCGCGGCCGGATCGGTCGGATCGATCGTCGGACAGATCGCCAAGCTCAAGGGCTGCCACGTGGTCGGCATTGCGGGCGGCGCCGACAAGTGCCAGTGGCTGACGTCGGAGCTCAGTTTCGACGCGGCGGTCGACTACAAGGCAGGCCCGGTGTTCAAGCAGCTGAAAGCCGCCGCACCGAAGGGCATCGATGTCTATTTCGACAATGTCGGCGGCGATATCCTGGAAGCCTGCATCGCCCAGATGAACCTGTTCGGCCGCATCGCCTGCTGCGGCGCGATCTCGCAATACGACGGCACACCGTCGGCGCATGGCCCCCGGGGGGTGCCGGGGACAATTGTGGTGAAACGGCTCACCATGCAGGGCTTCATTGTGATGGATTTCGACGACCAGCGCAGCCAGGCCCTGGCCGATCTGCAGTCCTGGGTCGCCGACGGCAAGCTGAAGGTCCAGGAGGACATCATCAGCGGCCTCGAAAATACGCCGCAGGCCTTGGTCGGGCTGCTGGCCGGCGAGAATCGCGGCAAGCGCATGGTCAAGCTGTAGGCTTTGCCGGCTCCGCTTGCCATCCGGCGGATCGCGCGGCCCGCCCACGCGCGATCTGCAAGTGTCATGCATTCATCATGCTGTCTCCCGTGACAGCATTGGTGAGACGCCCTTGCGATCGAGATCGCGGGTCTCCTTGTTCGATGCGCATTCTGAACGCGTGAGTGCGTGCTGGCGTTCACATCCCTTGAAAACGCTATAGCAATTTACAACGTCCGGCGGCAGACTGTCCGTCAGCGGGCCACTGTCTTCCGGCTCCCAGGCGTTTTCATCGGGGGAAGCGATGACCACAACTCATGCCGACGCATCCCGCAGCGGAAGCGGGCTCCCCTTGACTGCTACCATCGGCGCGCTGGGGATCGTCTACGGCGATATCGGCACCAGCCCACTCTATGCCTTGAAGGAAGCCGCCAAAGCGGCTGCACACGGCGGACCGCTGACCTCTGATGCCGTGCTGGGCGTGGTGTCGCTGATCCTCTGGGCGCTGATCACCATCATATCTGTCAAATATGCACTCCTGATCATGCGCGCGGACAACCGCGGCGAGGGCGGCATCGTCGCGTTGCTGGCATTGTTGTCGGCACGCAACGCAAAGCCGGGGACCTGGCGCGCACAGCTGCTGGTGGTCGGCCTGATCGGAGCCGCGTTGCTCTACGGCGACGGTGCGATCACTCCCGCGATTTCCGTACTGAGTGCGATCGAAGGATTGAAGGTCGACGCCCCCTCGCTGGCTCCCGCTGTCGTGCCGTTGACCGTCGCGATCCTGATCGGGCTATTCTGGGTGCAAAGCAAGGGCGCGGGTTTCATCGGCGGCATCTTCGGCCCGGTGATGCTGGCGTGGTTTCTGGTGCTTGCGCTGCTCGGCATCTATGGCATTGCGCATGCCCCGGGCGTTCTGGTGGCGCTCAGCCCGTTCTACGCCATCAACTTCCTGCTGCACGAGAACTTTCATGTCAGCTTTGCCATCCTCGGCGCGGCTTTTCTCGCCGTCACTGGTGGCGAAGCGATGTATGCCGACATGGGCCATTTCGGCCGGGTCCCGATCCGGCTGGCCTGGTTCGCTGTCGCACTGCCCGGACTGGTTTTGAACTATTTCGGTCAGGCCGCCTATCTCATCGCCGATCCCACCGCCATCGAAAACCCGTTCTATCAACTGGTCCCCGACTGGGCGCACTATCCGATGGTAGCGTTCGCAACGGTGGCGACCGTGATCGCGTCGCAAGCGATCATCTCCGGTGCGTTCTCGCTGACGCAGCAGTCGATCCAGCTTGGCTTCCTGCCGCGCATGCAGATCCGTCACACCGCCAGCCACGAGATCGGGCAAATCTACGTGCCGCTGGTGAACTGGCTGCTTGCCGCTGCAACGCTCGGCGCCGTGCTCGGCTTCGGATCATCGGATGCGCTGGCAGGTGCCTATGGCATCGCGGTCTCGCTGCTGATGGCCATCACCACCCTGCTCGCCGCGCTGGTGGCGATCCAGTGGGGCTACCCACCGGTGATCGTGATCGCCGTGAACGGATTTTTCTTCATCATTGACTGCATTTTCTTCGCGGCAAATTCCGTCAAGCTGTTCGAGGGCGGCTGGTTTCCACTGCTGCTCGCCGGCGCAGTCGCCTTCCTGATGCTGACCTGGCGTAGCGGCGTCAGACTGGTCGAAGCGGCGCGCGGCAAGCTGCGGCAGCCAGAGGAGGAGCTGATCGAAACCGCCGTCAGCAAATGCCACGCCAGGCTGCCGGGGAGCGCTGTCTTTCTGGCCTCTTCCCCTCACGGCGTGCCGCTGGCGCTGACCCAGTTCATCAAGCATAACCATGTCCTGCATGAGCGCGTCCTGCTCGTTACTGTCCTCATCGAGGAAGCACCACGGATCCCGGACGCGGACCGTGCCGAGGTCATCGAGGTGATCCCAGGCATCACCCGGATCGTCCTGCACTACGGCTTCATGCAGTATCCAACCATCTCCGACGGACTCAGTCTCGCCTCCGAGCAAGGCAAACTGCCAGGCCTCGACCTCAGCGACGTCAGCTATTATATCGGCCGCGAGACCATCATTCCGACCGACAAGGTCGCTGGCATGGCGGTATGGCGGGAATCTGTGTTCGCATTCCTGCAGCGAAACGCCGAACGCTCGGCGGCATTCTTCGGCGTGCCGACCAAACAGGTGGTCGAATTCGGTACCGAAATCGAAATCTGACAGCACCGTCTAACCAGGGTTAACGCTTTACCATTCGACACGCCGTATCGCGCGGCGATGGCTGGCTGTTTTCACGAATTGAAAACCACGGCATCGCTTTCAGAACCGCAGTGAGGGATTGTTAAGCGCCGACCGGCAAACGTGGCACCGAAATCATTCAGGCCTGTTTTGGGGACAGGTCGGGATTTCGGTTCGCGGCAACGACCGCCGAACCTGACGGGGACAGGGGCAACGGCGATGCAACTCAGCGTGCCGACAATTCAAGTCGTGATTCTGGCGAACTTCTCCGCCCTCGCGATCGTGTGGTTTTATGTCGCTCGCAGCTATCCGAACCTGAATGCTGCGAAATTCTGGCGGGCATCGATGTGCGTCGCAGCGGCCGGTGCCGCCACAGCGAGCCTCAGGGGCATCGTCCATCCGCTGTTTCCCGTCATCCTCGGCAATGGCCTTATGATCCTCGCCTGTTGTTTCGCTTGGGCCGGCATCAGACAATTCTATGGGCGTCCGGCTCCGATGCGGCTCAGCGTCACCATCACGGCAGTGACCGCGATTCTGCTCGGCATTTTCACCGTCGTCCATGACGACATCAACATCCGCCTTGCAATTCTCGCTGCTGGCAATGGCATCCCGCTCAGTCTTGCGGTGAAAGAATTGCGATCGAGACCGGAGCCTGCAAAGAGCCCGGGAGCGGATCTCGCCAGCCTGATGCTCAGCTCCATCGTGGCCATGCATGTCATCCGATCAGCGTGTGCCTTTCTCGGCGTCGGTGGTCAGGTTTCATTTGTCGACTTCAACGCATTCCAGGCCGGCGCTTTCCTGATTCTCATATTCGCCGGCATGATGGCCAATTTCGGCTTCGTGCTGATGGCGATCGACCGGCTGCGCGGCGAGGTCGCCGACCTCGCTTTGGTTGACGATCTGACCGGGCTCGCCAACCGCAGGCATTTCCTGGTTCGTCTCGCCGAGGAGTCCGTCCGGTCTGAGAGAACCTGCAAGCCCTGCACGTTGCTGATCCTTGACCTCGATGGCTTCAAGGCGATCAATGACGGATATGGTCACGGCGCCGGCGACGCGTGCCTGCGCGACTTCGCCCGCGTCACGAAAGCGCTGCTGCGCGACGGAGACCTGTTCGCACGCACCGGAGGCGACGAGTTTTGTGTGATCCTGCCGTCAACCGGAACACGCGACGCCGCTGCGCTGGCGCGCAACATCATCGCCACCTGCCGCAGCACACCGGTTCAATGGAACGGCATCACAATCCACATGACAGCTAGCATCGGCATCGCCGAGTGGTCGCGCCAGGTCGCGTCGGATCCGGAGCGACTGATCGCGATAGCCGACCAGGCCCTTTACCTGGCGAAGAAACAGGGGCGCGACCGGATCGCCGTTCATGAAGACGTGAACGATCGATCGCCCCAGATTCCCTTATCAAGGGTCGCCTGATCGGAACCTTGCCTCGCGTTCCCCGCTCCACACGCGATTGAGCATCGTCCGCCTCGACCTGTCCCAGGGCGGGACGTCCCGCGAAACTTTTATCAATTAAAAACCACCCGATCTCTCCGCGTTTTGCAGAGAGAAAATCTTAAGCGTCCGTCTGGCAGAGTCTCGGCGAAATCCGGGCATTTCTTATGGATTTCGGTTCGCGGCAACGACCGACGAACTTGATGGGGACAGGACAGGCGATCATGCAACTGAGCGTGCCGACGCTATACGTCGTCATTTTCGCGAATTTTCTCGCGCTCGGGCTCGTCTGGTTGCATTTTTTCCGCAGCTATCCGAACTTCGCGGCCGCGCGTTACTGGAACGCGTTTGCCTTTGTCGCGGCTGCTGGAGCCGCCTTGTCGCTGTTCCGCGGCGTCTCGCATCCGCTGTTACCCATCCTGGTCGGCAACGGCCTCCTGATCTTTGCCGGCGGCTTCGCCTGGATGGGAGTCAGGCGCTTTTACGGGCAATCAATCCCCTGGCTGACCTGCATTGTCGTCACGCTCCTGAGCATCGGCGCACTCGCCATCCTCACCGTTTGGCACGACGACATTCGGTTGCGCATTCTGGTTTACTCGATCGGGCAATGCATCCCGCTCGCATTTGCCATTTTCGATCTTCAGGCCACGCCCGAGCGACGCAAGAGCCCCGGCGCGCGACTCGCGGCCGGCATGACTTTGGTCGTCATTGCGGCCCATGCGGTTCGCACCATCGCCAGTTTGATGCACGTTGACGGCGAGACCACGATCGTCGACCTGAACGCGTTCCAGGCCGTGTGCCTGCTGCTGACGGTCTTCGCCGCCATGATGGCGAATTTCGGCTTCGTCCTGATGGCGATCGACCGGCTGCGCGCCGAGGTCGCCGAACTCGCGCTGATCGACGATCTGACAGGGATCGCCAACCGCCGGCATTTCCTGGGGCGTCTCTCGGAGGCCTGCGCCCGCGCCCAGCGCACCAACGATGCATTTGCACTGCTCATCATCGATCTGGATGGATTCAAGACGATCAATGACAGCTTTGGCCACGGCGCCGGCGATGAATGCCTGCGGATCTTCACCCGCGCGGTGCCGCTGCGGTTGCGCGCCGACGATCTGTTCGCTCGATCCGGCGGCGACGAGTTTTGCGTGCTGCTGCCGTCCACCAGCCTCAGTGACGCGGCGCTGGTCGCCCGCAATCTCATCAAGGCCTGCCGCAAGACACTCGTGCTGTGGAACGGCAAACAGATCTCGTTCACCGTCAGCGTCGGAATCTCGGCCTGGTCGAGCGAAATTGCGCTCGACCCGCAAAAACTGATCGCCGAAGCCGACAACGCATTGTATGTCGCCAAAAAGCAGGGCCGCGACCGGCTTGCGGTCTACGAGGAGGTTGCGGACAAGCTGCGCGAAACCGCGTGACTTCGCCCTCGGGGCTGGCGACGGACCGGGCCGGCAGATCTTGCTCCGTTGTGCTACGATCGATCCGTTGTCCGGCAGACCGGACGATCGAAACGAGCACGGAGCTCTCATGCGCGTGATCAGAGCGGCCTTCCTCAGTATGGCCATCACGTTGCTGGTGGCTGCGCCGGCATCCGCTGATGTCAGCGTCCACTTTGCTGATCCGGGGCAATACAACAGCAGCGACTTCGGCAGCGCGACGCCGGAAGCGACGCTCTCCGAACTGGCCGGGCATTTGCAGAAACTGGGCGCCCGCCTTCTGAAACCCAACCAGTCCCTGCGCATCGACATCCTGCGTGTCGATCTCGCCGGCATGATCGAGCCATTTGGCACGCAGCAAATCCGGGTGATGCGCGACAGCACGCCACCACGCATCAAGTTGCGCTATGTTCTCACACAGGGCGGCCGCGTCCTGCAGCGGGATGAAGAGACACTCAGCGACATCAACTATCTGATGAACTCGGCTCGCGCCAGCAGCAGCGGCCGGCTGTTCTACGAGAAGGAAATGCTGACCGACTGGTTCCGCCGCAGATTTTCAACCGGCTAACGCGCGCTGTATTCAGCGATCGTGCGGCTCACGAGATCGGAAACGGACGGGATGTCGAAAACCCCCGACGTCGTGTGCCCCGCACTCCAGATGTCGCGCCAGCGCTTGGGCCGGGCATCGCGGGCGCTGACATCGATATCCTTGGCGATGTCGATGCTGCCACGTGCCGGCAAGTCGTCGGGATCGAGCCCTGCCGCGACGATCGAGGGCCGCAGCATGTTAGTTTGCAAGCCGGTGAAGGCACGGGTGAGCAGGATATCATCCGCGGAGCTCGCCACCAGCATCTCCTTGTAACGGACGTCTGCCATGCTCTCCTGCGTGGCGATGAACCTGGTGCCCATGTAGGCAAGCTCGCAGCCGAGCGCCTGCGCGGCGCGCAACGCGTGGCCGTCGCTGATGCCACCCGCCAGCACGATCGGCCCATCGAAGAATTGCCGGACGGCGCGCACGAACGCGAACGGATTGAGCCAGCCGGTCTGGCCGCCGGCACCGGCGGTCAACAGCACCAGTCCATCCGCACCGGCCTCCGCCGCCCGTTCGGCGTGGCGGATGCTGGCGACATCGGCCAGCACCAGCGCGCCGGCATCGTGCAACGGCTGCAGCACAGGCGCGGGCGAACCGACACTGGTGATAACGATCTCGGGGTTATGGCGCAGCAGTACGGCGAGATCATCCGCCAGCCGCGGGTTGGATTGGTGGACGATCAGATTGGGACAAAGAGGCGCCGGCGAAACACCGCTGTCGTCGGCAGCGCGCTTGAGCTGACCCTCGATCTCATCGAGCCATCCGTCGAGCTGGTCGGCACTGCGGCAGTTGGCGGTGGGAAACGAGCCGATCACCCCATTGCAGCACGCCGCAACCATCAGATCGACACCGGACACCAGAAACATCGGCGCCGCAATCAGCGGCAATCGCAACCGGTCGCGAAACCGCGCCAAATGATCGACTGAGCCCAAACGCCCTCTCCCTTCACGCTCCGCGCATTATTCGCGCTGACGGCATGAAGTGTGGCACAGCCGCCTTGCGATGCAAATCGGATCGCGAGGCCCGCGGGATCACAAGGCCCGGGGTTTTCGCCGTCAGGCGCCCAACGAAGCCTTGCCGGCCTCGATCCGCTGCATCGCCCAGCGCGCGTTCTTGCGAACCTCGGGGTCGGGATCATCGACGACCGGCTGGAGGAAGGGCTCTCCGGCCGGATCGGCGATCTCACCCAGCGCGGCGGCGGCTTCCTTGCGCAGATTGGCTTGGGAGTGTCCGATGCACGCGCCGATCGGCGATACCGCACGGGCGATCTTCATCTTGCCGAGACTGCGCACGGCCTTCAGCCGAACCTGCCAGTAGTCATCAGCAATCGCCTTGATCAACGGGTCGGCGGCCTGCGCACCATGAGCGCTGGTGCCCAGTGTTTCGGCTGCAATCTCACGAACCATCCAGTCGGCATCCGACAACGCACGAATGATCGAATCCGCCGCCGGCTTCAGATGCGAAAACGCCAGAGCGCTGACGGCGGCACGGCGCACATGCGAATCGACGTCCCCGGTGGCCGATGTCAGCGCCGGAACGGCTTCTTCAAGTTTCAGGAAGCCAATCACACCGACGGCCTGGACCCGCACGGCCGCATCGATATCGCGCAGCGCATCGAGTGCGGGCTTCAAGGAGTCCCTGCGCCGCAGCTCTTTCAACGCCCGCAGCACCGCCATCCGCACGAAGGCGTGCGCATGGCCGACCAGCGGCAGAATGGCATCGGCGCTTGCGGGATCTTTCAGTTCCGCCATGCTGTCCGCCGCCGCCTGAGCCACCGCCTGCTCCGGATCGACCACGACCTTGGCCAGCGCGGCCGCGGCCTCGGGTCCATCGAATTCACCGAGCGCCAGCGCCACCTGCTGGCGCACGCCGGGATCGGGATCCGCCGTCATCCGGCCGAGGTGGGCGACAGCCGCCGGATCACCGGAATGTCCCAGCGCAATCACGGCGACCCGGCGCTCGCCGGCGTCAGCGGCGTTCAGGCGGTCGTCGACATCATCCAGATCGTCATAGCTTTCAAAAGGTCCGGCCATGAATCACCTGAGCAGATAGGGAATGTTGACCGTCACCGCGCCGGTCGGGCAGTCGGCTTCGCAGGGCATGCAGTACCAGCACTCGTCATAGGCCATGTAGGCTTTGCCGGTCATGTAGCTGATGCGCAAGACGTCGAGCGGGCAAACATCGACACAGACGGTGCAGCCCTTGTCGGCGATGCACTTGTCATCGTCGACGACGACGGGAACGGTGGTGTGGGACGTGGCGAGGGGCATGATCGATGTCCTCAGGTCAAGAATGCAAATCTGAAATGAGCGCTCAGGCGGACGCGCGGATGCGCTGCCTGTCGTAGAGATCCTTTTCCTCATCCGCGATCGGAACGATGTAGGGTTCGACGGCACGTTTCTCACTCGCCATCTTGCCGTCCTTCTTGCTCAGCAGGCTGTGGCAGAACCAGTTCTCGTTATCCTTTTCGGGATAATCGGTGCGCAGGTGATAGAGACCCCAGCGGCTCTCGGTGCGGTACAGCGAGGCATGCGCCGCCATGTCGGCGCAATCGAGGATCGAATGGGTTTCCAGCGCACGCAGCAACTCGTGGGCGTTGGTGACCATCATGCGGTTTTCCATGTCCTCGCGCACTTCCGCAAGCCGCCGCTGCCCGAGTTCAAACTTTCGGGTCACCTTCGGGGGCTGCAGATAGTCGTTGACCAGACGGCGGGCTTTGAACTCGATCTGGTTGGGTGGAATGCCATCCTCGCGCGTGGTCGGCGCCAGCACCCGCTCCCGCTCCCGCGCAACGTCGGCGGCATCGATATCGGCGAAATCGATGTTATCGGCATATTGCATCGCGTCCTCACCGGCCACCGAGCCATTGGTGAAAGCCCCCAGCATGTAATTGTGCGGCACGCTCGCCATGTCGCCGGCAGCATACAATCCGGGCACCGTGGTGCGGGCGAACTCATCGACGAAAACGCCGGACGCGCTGTGTCCGGAACAGAAGCCGATTTCCGAAATGTGCATCTCGATCGGCTCCTGCCGATAATCTGTGCCACGCCCCTGGTGAAACAGGCCACGGGTCGGCCGCTCGACCTTGTGCAGCGTGGTCTCGATTTCGCTGATGGTATTCTCGTGGAGATGATTGAGCTTCAGGAACACCGGCCCCTTGCCGGACTGCAGTTCATTGTAGAACTCCAGCATCATCTGGCCGGACCAGTAATCGCACTCGATGAAGCGCGAGCCCTCATTGTTCGCGGTATAGGCGCCGAACGGACCTGCGACATAGGCGCAGGCCGGGCCGTTGTAATCTTTGATCAGCGGATTGATCTGAAAGCACTCGAGATTGGCAAGCGCCGCGCCGGCGTGATAGGCCATGGCGTAACCATCACCCGAGTTCGCGGCATTCTCGTAAGTGCCGAACATATAGCCCGAGGTCGGCAATCCCAGCCGCCCGGCTGCGCCCATGCACAGGATCACGGCTTTCGCCTTGATCACCAGAAACTCCGCGGTGCGGGTGTTGACGCTGATCGCGCCGGCCACCCGCCCGTCCTTGCCGGTCAAAAGCCGTGTCGCCATGTAGCGGTTGGAGATCAGGATACGAGCCCGGCGCAGTTGCCGGTAGAGCGCCTTCTTGACGGTGTCGCCATTCGGCATCGGCAGCACATAGGTGCCGATGTGATGCACCTTCTTTACGGCAAAGTCGCCGTTTTCGTTCTTGAGGAAGCGGATGCCGAAGCTGTCGAGTTCCTCGATGATGGAATAGCAGCGCTCGGCATATTTGTAGACCGCCTTCTGGTCGACGATACCGTCGTTCGCGATGGTGATCTCCTTGGTGTATTGCTCGGGCGTGGCGTAGCCGGGGATCACCGCATTGTTCAAGCCGTCCATGCCCATGGAGATCGCGCCGGACCGCTTGACGTTGGCTTTTTCAAGCAGCACCACCGTGGCCTTCGGGTTTTTCAGCTTGGCCTTGAGTGCGGCCATCGGACCGGCGGTGCCGCCACCGATCACCAGCACGTCGCAGGATACCTCGGACAGGCCGTCGACAATTTCATCCATCGCCATCAGTTGAGTTCCTTGTTTGATCGAATCTGGCGTCAGCGCTCGACGAAGGCTTTTTCGATGACGAAATGCCCGGCCTCGCTGTGGTTGCCTTCCTGAAAGCCACGGACCTCCAGCAGGTCACGCAGGTCCTCCAGCATGCGCGGGCTGCCGCACATCATGACGCGGTCGGTCTCCAGATCGAGCGGCGGCAGGCCGACGTCGTCGAACAAGCGGTCGGTCGAGATCAGATCGGTGATGCGGCCGCGGTTGCGAAACGGCTCGCGTGTCACCGTCGGGTAATAGATGAGCTTCTGCTGCAGCAGCGGCCCGAGGAATTCATCACCGGTCAGCCGCTGGATCAGATGTTCGCCATAGGCGAGTTCGGACACCTGGCGACAGCCGTGCACAAGCACGATCGTCTCATAAGCCTCATAGACCTCCGGATCCTTGATCAGGCTGGCGAACGGCGCGAGCCCGGTGCCGGTCGGCAGCAGCAACAGCCGCTTTCCCGGCAGAAGATTGTCGGCGATCAGGGTGCCGGTCGCCTTGCGTCCGACCAGGATGATGTCGCCTTGCTTGATTGTCTGCAGACGCGAGGTCAGGGCGCCGTCGGCGACCTTGATGCTGAAGAACTCCAGCGACGGCTCGTGATTGGCGCTAGCCATGCTGTAAGCCCGCAGCAGCGGACGACCGTCGATTTCGAGGCCGATCATGGCGAACTGGCCGTTCAGAAAACGGAAGCCGGGATCACGGGTGGCCGTGAAGCTGAACAGCGTATCGGTCCAGTGCCGCACCGACAGAACCTGCTCGCGGTGGAATGCGCTCATGCCTTTCAAATCCGCTGTAGTGGCCCTTCAGTGGCGGGCCGTTGACCTCTGCGGACGATCAGGCCTTGTGCCGCAGCAGCGCGCAATCGAAGCGTGCGAATGCGAGTTGATTAGTTGCAATCTTTTTCGGACCGCGTGCGCCGTGGCGACGGCATCGGTAAAAGCATTGTTCCGGCAACTAATTGCTGTTCGCGATCGTCCCTTTCATGCTCGACTACACATTGGAGAATATTCGCCATGTTCCAGGTTCATGCGGAAGCATTTCCTTCCAGCGCGCCGCTCTCCGCGCCCAATCGGATCGAATGCACCGACAACAACACCGAGATGCGGCTGATCTGGCAGCAGCAGCCTGACCTCGAGACCAGCATCGGCATCCGCGCCGACACATTGCGCGGGGCTTGCAAGTGCGCTCGCTGCATTCGTGCGCGATACGACGGCCGCTTTCCTGATCGCTTTGACGGTATTGCGGTGACCGGCATTACCTTCATGGGCAATTTCGGCATCAACGTCGCGTTCTCCGATGGGCACGCCCGCGGCATCTATCCCTGGCCGTACCTGCAGGAGATCGCGGCACGCGACGACACCGCCACAAGCTGACGCGCACGACGCCCCCCCATCCAAGACCAGCATGATTTTCCCGGCCCGGTGTTGGCCGCGGCGGAATCATGCTCCACAACGCTATTTCAGGTTGCAGTTCTGCCATTTTAGCGTGTCGTCACCAGAGACGCTGGCGACGGCAGCCCCATACAGCTACATTGAAAACACAGGCTTTTCCGAACCGACATCACTGGTTGGCACGAGGATTGCTGCGCTCTTTAGAACGATTTCAGTTCGGAGCATGCGATGCAGACCTTTGCGGCCGCCATTGCCAGGACGTCCATTACCAAGACCGGGCACACGACCATTCTGTCACGATCTCCTTCCCCTCGCACCGACAGCCAGTCCCTGCTGCTGACCGAGAGCGCACGCGCGCTCGGCGGCCCGCCGTTGCTGTTCGACGCGCTGTCGCCGTCCGAGCTCGACATCGTGCTGCGGCGGGGCCGACGGCGTGTGCTCTACCGTGGCCAGACGCTGTTCAGCCAGGGCGCCAAACATGACGGCATCTATCTGATAGAGACCGGCCGCATCCGCGTGTTCTACACGGCGCCATCGGGGCGCGAGATCACACTGGCCTACTGGCAGCCCGGCAATTTTGTCGGCGGCCCCGAGGTGTTCGGAGCCGGCGTACATCAATGGTCCGGCGTTGCGACCAGCAACAGCAGCGTGGTGCAATTGCCCGGCAAGGATCTGCGCGCACTGGTGGTAGAGGTGCCCAACCTTGCGATCGGCCTGATCGAAGGCCTCACTTTCAAGGGCAAATGCTACTCGGCGCTGGCGCAGATGCTGGGAACCCGCTCCATCACCGAACGCCTTGCGCACCTGCTGCTGCATTTGGTCGATCTCTACGGCGTGCAGGACCAAGACGGCGTCGCGATTGAAGCGGCCTTCACTCACGCCGATCTCGCGCACATGGTCGGCGCGACCCGGCAGTGGATCACCATCAGCCTGAAGCGCATGCAGGAAAAGGGAATCGTCACCTCCCGCAAATCCCGGATCGTGGTGCTGCGGCCCGATGTGCTGCAGGAGATGCGTGGCCAGGGTGATTGACCGCCACGCGCATTGCCCACGGATAAATCTTCCGCCCGGGAAAATGCCCAAGGACTGAGCAGCAGGGCTTTCACGGCAACTAATCAACCGGCTGGCGAAGACGAAGTTTGCTCGCGCGGAGGCGTCGCCCAAGGATGAGGACAGGCAGGACGCCACGCCCGGGCACGCCAAGCATCGAGAGGCCAGCCATGCATTGCCAGCATATGAATCGGATTGAACACCAGCCGCCCGACCGCTCGAGGCACGTGCTGGCAGCGGCCCTGATCGCAGCAACCCTCGCGACACCCACCCTCGCATCGGCTCAAACCACCGTCACCATCGGCATCGGCACCCAGGACACCACGACCAACACAGTCACCACGGGGGTCGTCATTCGCCAGCTCAAGCTGCTGGAGAAGTACCTGCCGAAGGATGGCAAGTATGCCGGCATCAAGTTCGAGCTAGACTGGCAGAACTTCACCTCGGGGCCACCGGTGACCAACGGCATGATGGCCAACAAGCTGCAGTTTGGCGCAATGGGCGATTATCCGCTGGTGGTTAACGGCTTCACCTTCGAGAACAATCCGGAAAGCAAGAGCCGGCTGATCGCGGTTGCCGCCTACAGCCTGCAGGGCTCCGGCAACGGCCTGGTGGTTCACAAGGATTCGCCCTACTACGAACTCTCCGATCTCAAGGGCAAACTGGTCAGCGTACCGTTCGGCTCGGCCGCCCACGGCATGATGCTGAAGGCGATGCAGGACCGCGGTTGGGGCGCCGATTACTTCCAGCTGGTCAGCCAGAGCCCGGAAGTCGGCTCGACCAATCTGCAGGAAAAGAAAATCGACGCTCACGCCGATTTCGTGCCGTTCGCGGAACTGCTGCCATTCCGCGGCTTTGCCCGCAAGATCTTCGATGGCATCGAGACCAACCTGCCGACCTGGCACGGCGTGGTGGTGCGCACCGACTTCGCGGAAAAATATCCCGAGATTGTCGTCGCCTACATCAAGGCGATCATCGCCGCCAAAGAGTGGGTGCGCGCCGACCCGAAACGCGCCGCCGAGAAAATCCAGGAATGGACCGGAATCAACAAGGAGGTGGTCTACATCTTCCTCGGACCGGGTGGCAACATGACGACCGATCCAACCATCAAGCCGGCACTGATCGATGCCGCCGCCACCGATGTCAAGGTGTTGCAGAATCTCGGCCGCATGAAGGAATTCGACCCGAAAAAATGGGTCGACGACAGTTTCGTACGCAAGGCGTATTCCGAACTCAACATCGACTACGACGCCCAGCTCAAGAGCACGATGAACTACGAGATCAAGGGCGAGGATCCCTTCTGCAAGAAGCCGATCGCCGATCCGCGCAAGGCTGGTGAGATCTGGGTCGACGGCGAGGCGATCACGTCCTACAGCAGCGCGCTGTGCACACTCGGAGCATATGCCGCGATCAGGGCCGCCGGCAAAAAGATCAATGTCGCCTATGTCTTCGATGCCGACCGCGGCATCAAGCTGTTTGCCGACCAGGCGTTCTTCGCGGTCGCTTCCGACAAGAGTGAAACCGCGCCGTTTCTCCTGAAGAAAGACGCAGAAGCCTATGCCGCGAAGATCAAAGGCAAGGTACTCAGCTTCGACGACGCCCTGAAAACCATTGCGACCGGAGGCTGACGGTGGAACTGGCAGTTCGACGCACTGATGCTGACGGCTCCGATCAACCCGCGGCCGATGCTGCAGCGGCTGCAATGACGGCCCCCCTCACCGTTCCGCGCCAGCCGCGCGTGCTGATCGGGCGCTGGCTGCGGCTGCATCGCGATGAAATCAAGGCGATGGCGATTGGCGCGCTGTCGATCGCCGCTTTTCTACTGGCATGGCATCTGCTGACCAAGTACCGCGTCAATGCGCATGTCCGCTTCACCAATATTCCGTCGCCGGCGATGGTCTATGAGAGCTGGGTTCGCGCGCTGCACGACCCCAAGTTCTTCATGCACGTGATGCTGAGCTGCCGCCGCATCGCGCTGGGCTTTAGCATCGCAGCCATCATCGCCGTGCCGATGGGGCTGCTGATGGGACGCTTCCGCCTTGCGCGCGAGATCATTTTTCCGGTCTCCGAGATCCTGCGCCCAATCCCGGCCATTGCCTGGGTGCCGATGGCGATCATGCTGTGGCCGACCAATGAGGAAAGCATCATCTTCATCACGTTCCTCGGCTCGTTCTTCCCGATCCTGATCAACACGCTGCACGGGATGTCGACCGTGGATCCGGTGCTGGTGCGCGCCGCGCAATGCCTTGGCGCCAAGGAAGTGGCGATTTTTCGCGAGGTCTATTTTCCCGCATCGCTGCCGAGCATCTTCACCGGCCTCACCGTCGGCATGGGCGTCGCATGGGTTTCGCTGATCGCAGCGGAAATGATCTCCGGGCAGTTCGGCATCGGTTACTTCACCTGGGAAGCCTATTCGCTGGTGCAGTACGCCGATATCGCGCTGGGGATGACCTGCATTGGTGTTCTCGGACTTGCATCCAGCGCTGCGATTCGCGGTGTCGGCCGCATCGTCATGCCTTGGAAGAAAGGATGAGCGCCGTGACCGCAACCTCGAAAGGCCGCATCGACGTCAAGAACTTCAGCCTCAGCTACGAGACGCTCGACGGCTCCGTCGAGGCGGTCTCGGACGCATCGATCCATATCAATCCCGGCGAGTTCGTCTCCATCATCGGCCCCTCCGGCTGCGGCAAGTCGACCCTGCTGAACGCCGTTGCGGGCTTCCTGAAACCGACCAAGGGCATCGTCACAGTGGACGACGAACTGGTGGAGGGGCCGAGCGCGGACCGCGGCATGGTGTTCCAGCAATACTCACTGTTTCCCTGGAAGACCGTACGCGAGAATGTCGAGTTCGGACTGAAGCTCAAGAAGATGGACCGTTTCAACCGGGAACGCGCGGCGCGCACATTGCTCGGCCTGGCCGGATTGTCGGCCTTCGAGAACCACTACCCGGACCGGCTGTCCGGCGGCATGAAGCAGCGCGTCGGCATCGTTCGGGCGCTCGCCACCGGACCGAAGGTGCTGCTGCTCGATGAACCCTTCGGTGCGCTGGACGCCCAGACCCGCGTCATCATGCAGCAGATCCTCACCAACATGTGGCAGCGGCTGAAGATCTCGGTGCTGTTCGTGACCCACGATATCGACGAAGCCATCTTTCTCTCCGACCGGGTCTACTGCATGACCGCGCGTCCCGGCACCATCAAGGCCGAAATCGCCATCCCGCTGGAGCGCCCGCGCCAGCAGAGCATGATGATGTCGTCGGAATTCCTGGCGTTGCGGCGCGGGCTGATGTCGCTGATCCGCGAAGAGAGCCTGAAGGCGATGGGCGGCGAGATCAGCGATTTCGCCATGCAGGGCCTGAACATCGAGCTGCAGGGGCAGTCGCTCGCCGATATCCTCTGAGCCCGGCGAGCACCAAAGACCCGGAGATCAGCGCTTCACCTTGCTGGCATCCATCTTGACCGAGGTGTCGAGCAAGCGGGTCGTGAACGCCGTCTCGACCGGGAACGGCTTTTCCATTCCCAGATAGGTCTGAACCAGTTCGTAATCGCTCTTCATCCGGTCAGCATCGATCCAGCCCAGTGCCTTGGTCGGCGTGAACTGGTCCGTCATCAGATACTTGATGCGTTCCCACTGATTGAGCTGGGTTTGCTTGTCGAGGCCCGAGGCCTGGTCGAGCAGCGCCTTGAGGCAGGGGTCCACATCGGCGACGCAGGCCGCGAACGCCCGCTGGCTGATCTTGACGAAATCTTCGGCGAGCTTTGGATTCTTCTGCAGGAACTGACCGTTCACAACCAGCGAATTGCCGTAGGGGTTGAGACCGATGTCCTTCCAGTTGATGTATCCGAGATCGTCGCCGAACTCCTTCAGCTTCAAGTCGTGTTCATTGTAGAAATCGCTGATGATATCGACGGTGTGACTCTTCAGCGCAGCGATCTTTGCGGTCGGCCCGATATTGACGAATGACACGCTGTCGGCGCCGATCCCGGCCGCCTTGGCGAATGCGGGCCACATCACCCGCGACGCATCAGCCGGCGGATTACCGATCTTGTGACTGGGAAAGTCCTTCGGGCCGCTGACGCCATAGCTCTTGAGCCAATAGAAAGTCTGGCCGGTGTTGGCGTAGATGCTCATGAGGGCGAGGACATCGGCTCCCTTGCCGCGCGCGACCAGCACCGTTGCCAGATCGGCGATGCCAAATTCCGAGCCGCCCGACCCCACCTTGAGCGATGAAGCGCCGGATCCCTTGCCGACCTCGATGGTCAGGTCGATGCCCGCCTTTTCGTACCAGCCCTGGGCTTTCGCGTAGTAGAACGGCGAATGGTCGGCGGTCGGCGTCCAGTTCAGCACCAGATTGACCTTCTCAGCCGACCAGGCCGAACCGCTGGACAGAACCAGCGCCAGCGCCAATCCAAGGCGCTTTAAGCTACGCCGTTTTAGGCTGCTCGGCATCGAACCCCTCCTGTTGCACTGGCGAAACGTGCATAATCCACGGGCAGCCCTTGCGCCTCGGAATCCGCACGCCTACCAATGCAACAAGCGGCCTTCGGCTTGTCAACTGTTTGGTTGAGAAATGACGCGATCGACACAAGGATCCAAAGAGCCGATTCGACGGCGCAATCCCGAGGCGACGCAGCGCAAGATCCTGGTGGCTGCGCGGCAGGAATTCGCCAAGTATGGCCTCGCCGGCGCCCGGGTCGACGAGATTGCCGCCCATGCCGGCGTCAATAAGCAGTTACTTTATCACTATTTCGGTGACAAGGATTCGCTGTTCCTCGCGGTTCTGGAGTGGATCTACGAGGAGATCCGCGCGCCCGAACGACAGCTGAACCTGCAGGGCCTGTCTCCGGACAAGGCGATCCGAAGATTGATCGAGAGCTCGTTCGATCATCTCGCCGCCCATCCGGACTTCGTCGCCTTGTTGAACGACGAGAACCGCCATGGCGCGCGGCATGTTCGCCAGTCCAAGAAGCTCGCCGAAATGCATTCGCCGCTGGTCAGTATGATTGCCGCGTTTCTCGCCGAAGGCGCTCGGACCGGCGTATTCCGGCGCGGCATCAACCCGATGCATCTCTACATTTCGATGGCAGGCTTGAGCTATTTCTTCTTTTCCAACACCCCCACATTGTCGGCGATTTTTTCCCAAGATCTTGCCAGCGACGCGGCGAAGCGGACCCGCCGGAAGCACGTCGTCGACCTGATCATGCATTCCTTGCGCCCCTGATACGCAAGCGGCGCACGCCGGGCCGCCGCCACTAATCAACCAAATAGTTGAAAGTTGACGGCTGCGAGGCTACACTCCTGTCCATGATCCGGCGCCGGCCGGAGAAACGGCGGAACGTGCCTTGGCCACCCTCGAAGAGCGATCGATCCGACCCGCTGCGACCATTCTGGTCGCCCACATCGCCGTGGTGCTGCTGTGGCAACTCCTGGTCGACGGCCTTCGCATCCCAGCCTATGTCCTACCCTCGCCGCTGGCGACCGTGGCAACCCTGGGATCGGCAAAATACGCCTGGCTGTCGAACAGCTTCGTTACGGCTCTCGAGATCTTCGGCGGCTTCGGGCTTGGTGCGCTGGTCGGGGTCGGCCTCGCGGTGCTGTTCTGCTGGTCGCCGCTGTTGAGCATCATCCTGCTGCCTCTGTTTGTCACGCTGAACATGATCCCGAAGGTCGCCCTGGGGCCGCTCTTCATCGTCTGGTTCAGTTATGGCATCATCCCCAACATCCTGATCGCCTTCAGCATCTGTTTTTTCCCGATCCTCCTGACCACGGCCCGCGGGTTGCGCGAGGTCGAGCCGGATTTCCTCGACCTGGTGAAATCGCTGCGCGGTTCGCGCTGGCAGCTGTTCCGCAAGATCCAGCTGCCCGGCTCGCTGCCCTACATCTTTTCAGGAATGAAGGTCGGCGCCATTCTGGCGGTGGCCGGTGCCGTGGTCGGCGAATTCATCGCCTCCGAACGCGGCCTCGGCTACCTGATGATCCAGGTACAATCCTCACTCGATACTCCGGCGATGGTCATGGCGGTGATCCTGCTGACCCTGCTCGGCATTCTGCTCTACGGGCTGGTTCTCGGCCTGGAGCGGGTGGTTGTGGTCAAGGACGTCAGGCTGCAAAATTGACCCGAAAAAGCAAAAAACAACAAGAACAAGAAGGACATCTCATGCTGCTGTCGCGCGATACCCTCCCCACAACGGTCGAAAGCGTCGCCGCGCTCGATGACCTGCTGGCGCGCCCGACCCAGGCGCTGATCGATGACCTGCGCCGGGTCGAGGGGGACATCATGATCCTGGGTGTCGCCGGCAAGATGGGACCCACCGTCGCCGCTCTGGCGAAGGCGGCTGTACCGGATCGCAGAATCATCGGCGTCGCACGCTTCAGCGATCCGCTGGTCAAGAGCTGGCTCGAAGCCCGCGGGATCGAGACCATCAACTGCGATCTGCTGAACGAGGCTGCCATTGCGGCGCTGCCCAAATCACCGAACATCATTTTCATGGCCGGACGCAAGTTCGGTGCGGAAGGCGACCTCGCGTTGACCTGGGCGATGAATGCCCATGTGCCGGCGCTGGTGGCCCAGGCATTTCCGACGTCCCGCATTGTCGCGTTTTCGACCGGCTGTGTTTATCCGTTCGTTCCGGTGACCAGCGGCGGCGCAACCGAGGACGAACCACCAAATCCACCGGGTGAATATGCCCAGTCCTGCGTTGGACGCGAGCGCTTGCTTGAGTATTTTTCAAACAGATTCGGCACACCAGGGCGGCTGTTTCGCCTGAACTACGCCATCGACCTGCGTTATGGCGTACTGCACGACATCGCCAGCAAGGTCATCCAGGGCCAGCCGATCGACATCACCATCAGTCATGTCAACGTCATCTGGCAGGGTGATGCCGCAGCACAGGCGCTGCGCTGCCTCGCGCACTGCGAGACGCCGACGTCGCCGATCAATGTGAGCGGCCATCAAATCCTGGCCGTCCGTGAACTCGCAACCAAGTTCGGCCAGCGCTTCGGGCGTGCGCCAGCCTTCACCGGGACGGAAACCCCGACGGCATGGCTGACGAATACGGCGCTCGCAGTCAGGCTGTTCGGCGAGCCGGTGGTCGAGATCGATCGCCTGATCGGTTGGACGGCCGACTGGGTCGCCAGGGCCATGCCGAGCCTGGGCAAGCCGACGAAATACGAGGTCGCGGATGGACGCTACTGACCGCGCCAGCCCGGAGATCCTCAGTCCGCGAGACGCCGTCGCCGGGCTGGCCTTGACCGACGAGGCCGGCTGGAACCAGAGTTATGACGACTGGGTGTTCTTTCTGACCCACGGAACCGTGTTCGGCCTGCGCGATGATGACGGCCGGTTGGTCGCCACGGCCGCGTTGTTGCCCTATCCACCCGTCGCCTGGATCAGCATGGTGCTGGTCCTGTCTCTTATACACATCTAGATGTGTATAAGAGACAGGAACCAGAGTTATGACGACTGGGTGTTCTTTCTGACCCACGGAACCGTGTTCGGCCTGCGCGATGATGACGGCCGGTTGGTCGCCACGGCCGCGTTGTTGCCCTATCCACCCGTCGCCTGGATCAGCATGGTGCTGGTCACCGCCTCGCGCCGCCGCCGCGGTCTTGCCAGCCGCCTGATGCAGGCCTGCATCGCCGCGGCCAGGCATGCTGGCGTCACGCCTTGGCTCGACGCGACGCCGGCCGGTGCGACCGTTTACGGCCCGATGGGGTTTCATCCCTCTTTGTCGGTCCAGCGGTTCCGCCGGCGCCGTGACCAGCAGGCTGCGACGGAACCGACCGTCGGCGCGTCGCGGACAGCGCCGCTGGCCGATCTGGTTCATCGCGACCGCGAGAGCATGGGATTCGATCGTTCGGCATTGCTGACCGCATGCAGCATGCGTGACACCTCCCGCATACATGCACACAACAGTGCGGTGTCTCTGGTGCGCGAGGGTCGAAAAGCGCGACAGATTGGCCCCCTATTCACCGACCGTGCCGCTGATGCCATCGCATTGATCGACGGTATCGTGGCCAACGAGGACGGGCCGCATATCATCGACGTCGTCGATAGCAACCACGACGTGACCCGGCACCTGATCCAGTCCGGCTGGATCAATGAAAGACCGTTCCAGCGCATGCGATTTGGTGGACCACCGCCCGAGAGACGCGCGGGCGTTGCCATTGCCGGTCCGGAATTCGGATAAAGGAGCTTCCCTTGCATCACACCGCGATCCATTCGGACATCCGGCGCCTGATCGGCGACGGCACCGTCATCCCGGCCCATCCGTTGGCGCTCGACGCCAACCGCAAGCTCGATCCACGACGCCAGCGCGCCCTGACCCGGTACTATCTGGACGCCGGTGTCGGCGGCCTCGCTGTCGGGGTCCACACCACGCAGTTCGCGATCCGCGACGTCGGTCTCTACCGCCCGGTACTGGAATTGGCCGCCGAAACGGCTGCAGCGTGGGCCAAACGTCCGCTGGCGCTGGTCGCGGGCCTGTGCGGCTCCACCAGCCAGGCGGTCTCCGAAGCCAGGACCGCGCTCGGCATCGGCTATCACGCCGGCCTGCTCAGCCTCGCGGCGATGAAGGGTGCGTCGGAAGACGAGATCATCACCCATTGCGAAACGGTCGCGCGGGAGATTCCACTGGTCGGCTTCTACCTGCAGCCTGCGGTCGGCGGAGTGATCCTGAGTGCCGACTTCTGGCGACGGTTCGCTTCCATCGACAATGTCATCGCCATCAAGGTCGCTCCGTTCAACCGCTACAGGACACTTGACGTCATCCGCGGCGTGTGCGCGGCGGGCGCACTCGATCGCGTCACGCTCTATACCGGCAATGACGATCACATCCTGCTCGACCTGACGTTGCCGTTCGACGTGCGCCTCGGCGAAGCGACGGTTCGCGCGCATTTCCGCGGCGGCCTTCTGGGGCACTGGTCGGTGTGGACGGCAAGCGCAGTGCGACAGTTCGAAACCTGCCGCGCGGCGCAGGCAGGGGGATCCATATCAGCGGACCTGCTCGCGCTCGATGCCCGCGTGACCGACTGCAACAGTGCGTTCTTTGACACCGCCAACAATTTCCATGGCTGTATCGCCGGCTGTCATGAGGTGTTGCGGCGGCAGGGGCTGCTTGAGGGCACCTGGTGCCTCGATCCGCACGAAGGTCTGAGCCCAGGCCAGTCGGCTGAAATCGACCGCGTGCTGCGCGAGCACCGCGATCTCAGCGACGATGCCTTTGTCGCCGAGAACCTGGAAAGATGGCTTGGATGACCACCGAGCCGTTTATCAGCCTGCGCAACGTTCGAAAGGTTTACCGGGCGCAAGGCCAGGAGTTTCTCGCCGTCTCCAACGTCACCATGGACATTGCGGAAGGCGAACTGGTTGCCCTTGTCGGACCGTCCGGCTGCGGCAAGACCACCGTCCTGAAGATTCTCGCCGGCCTCCACGACGCCGATGGCGGATCGGTAAAGATCGGCAATGCACAGACTCCGTTCAATCCCGGACGGGATGTGGGCATGGTGTTCCAGCAAGCGCTGCTGCTGAAATGGCGCACCATTCTCGACAATGTGCTGCTGCCGGCGGAAATCGTCGGATTGCCGATCAAGGCTGCGCGGACGCGAGCACGCGACCTCCTGCAGATGGTAGGACTTGCCGGCCATGAAACAAAGTATCCGCAGCAACTGTCCGGCGGCATGCAGCAGCGCGCCGCCATAGCGCGCGCCTTTATCCACGATCCCAAACTGATCCTGATGGACGAACCGTTCGGCGCGCTGGACGCACTGACCCGGGAACAGATGAACCTTGAAATGCAGCGGATCTGGCGCGAAAGCGGCAAGACCATCATCTTTGTCACTCACAGCATCCAGGAGGCCGTGTTCCTGTCATCCCACTGCGCAGTGCTGACATCGGGCCCAGCCCAGATGGCGGATTTTTTCCCGGTCGACTTGGCGTTCCCACGCGGCCTGTCGATCAAGACCACGGACCAGTTCGGCGTCTACGCCAAGCGGATTTATGCCAAGCTGGGGCTGGCCACCGCCTGACGACCATCGTACGTGCAGCGTGAGTTGGCGGTCCTCAAGCATTTTCATGGATGTGAAAGCGCCGCCTGCGGATAGCTGATACAGATGATGTCGGCTATGTGAAGGTGTCCCCTTCGCGCCGATCTTCGGAGACGGTCATGCACAATTTCACCGAAGGCCTTCTGACCGGCAAACGTATCCTGATCACCGGCGGCGGCACCGGTCTCGGCAAGAGCATGGGCCGACGCTTTCTGTCGCTCGGCGCTGACATTGTCATCTGCGGTCGGCGCACCGAGGTGCTGGATGCGACCGCGGCCGAGTTCAAAACCGAATTCGGCAGGGAAGTCGAGGCTGTCGGCTGTGACATCCGCGCGCCGGCCGATGTCGAGCACATGCTCGACAGGATCTGGGACACCGCGCCGCTCGACGGACTGGTCAATAACGCAGCCGGAAATTTTATCGCCCAGACCCACAAACTCTCGGCCCGCGCCATCGATTCCATCCTCGGGATTTGCCTGCATGGAACCGCCTATTGCACCACGGGTGTCGGACGGCGCTGGATCGATGCGGGACGACCCGGCACCGTGCTCAGTATTCTCACACTGTCCGCCTTGAGCGGCGCGCCGTTCACGGTGCCCTCCGCCATGGCCAAGGCCGGTATCGAGGCCATGACCAAGAGCCTCGCGGTGGAATGGGGGCCCAAAGGCATCCGATTGGTTGCAGTCGCGCCCGGATCCTTTCCCACCGAAGGGGCCGGCTCGCGCCTGACACCACAGGGCGGCGGCAACGACAGTGTCCAGAGCGTGCCGCTACGCCGCAATGGGGACCACATCGAACTCGCCAATCTCTGCGCGTTCCTGATGTCGGATCTTGCGAGCTACATCACCGGCGAAACCGTGGTCATCGACGGCGGCCGCCGTTATCTCGGCGGATCGCGCAGCGGTGGCGCCCAGATGCTGGACTGGAGCGACGAGGACTGGCAGCGACAACGCGCGGCCATGCCGAAATGACAGATCACGACGCCGGCCGAATTCCGTCGGGCGATATTCTTGACCGCCGCATGCCTGCGTCATGATCCGCAGTCGTATACCAGCTTCGACATAACGCCAGTCCTCGCGGGACTGCCGCAGCGCTACCATCAACGACGCAAATAACAAAAAAGCCGGAGGAAACCGAATTGTCGCTTCACAAGCTGTTTTCCGTATCAGCGGCCGCAATTGCCTTTCTTGCCGTGCCCGGACCATCGTCGATGCTGCACGCCGCCGACGCCAGCATCAAACTCGGCAACACCGCGCCTTACAGCGGGCCATCGCATCGGCGGCTGCAGCCTACTTCCAGATGCTGAACGATCGCGGCGGCATCAACGGTCACAAGATCGAACTCATCAGCCTCGACGACACCTATTCGTCTCCCAAGACCGTCGAGCAAACCCGCCGCCTGGTGGAGCAGGACGATGTGCTGGCTGTGTTCAGCTCCGTCGGAACCGCACCTAACATCGCGGTCCAGAAGTATCTCAATCTCAAGAAGGTCCCGCAGCTGTTCGTCTCGACCGGGGCCAGCCGCTGGAACGACCATGAACACTTTCCCTGGACCGTCGGCTTCAATCCCACTTACGAACTCGAAGGGCGGGTTTACGCCCAATACATCCTGAAGACCAAACCGGATGCCAAGATCGCGATGATCATTCCCAATGAGGATGCGGGCAAGGACTATCTGAGAGGGTTCAAGGACGGCCTTGGCGATCATATCAGCCAATTGGTCTCGCAGACCACCTACCTGACCACCGACCCGACCATCGATTCCCAGATCGTCACCATGCAGCAGTCCGGCGCCGACGTGTTCTTCGCCGAAGCCACGCCAAAGTTCGCAGCCATGGCGCTGAAGAAGGCTGCAAGCATCGGCTGGAAGCCGCTGATCATCCTGCCCGCAGTGTCAAACTCGGTGTCGGCGGTGCTTGAGCCAGCGGGACGCGAGAACTCGATCGGCGTCGTGACCGGGCTCTATCTGAAGGACCCCAACGACAAGGCATGGGCCGACGATCCCGCCCTTAAGGACTTCCTCGCGTGGATGAAGAAGTATCAGCCTAACGCCAACACCGGCGACCTGCTGAATGTGCAGGGTTACACCGCCGCGCAGCTGATGGCGCATGTGCTCGAAAACTGCCATGGCGACTTCACCCGCGACAATGTCATCAAGCAAGCCATCAACCTCAAGAATGTCACACTGCCGATGCTGCTGCCCGGAATCACCATCCACAACGATCCCGGCAACGTCACTCCGATCCGCCAGCTGAAGATGGCAAGGTTCGACGGCAGAGCGTGGGTGCTGTTCGGAGACGTGATCGGAGAATAGCACGCCCATCCCGATCGGGAGTCATGACGATCTCCCGATCTGAATACCCAGCAGTTTTATAAGGCGACGGCCTACTCCGCCGCTTCCGCCAGATCATCCGTCTGCTTGTTGTAGTCATAAACCACGCGTCCGTAGGGAAGCGTGAGATCGGCGAGGAAATGACGGGCGCCGATCACGCGCCGCACTGGGAAATCCGCCACCGGTGCGTTGACATGCGGAACCAGATGCAGCCGGCCCGACCCGCTCCAGGACCCCTTGACCACGATGTCGGTCAGGTTGATCGCAACCAGTTGGCAGACCTCGGCACGGCCGTCGACGCCCGGGACCAGCTTCAGGTTGATCTGCGTCTTCGACAGCATGGCATGGGTCAGTTCGCCGCTGCCGGCCATCGCTTCATGCTTGTAGCCCATAGTGCCCATGGCGACCTGCTGGCCGGCATATTCGAGCGTGCCGGTCAGCGTGTCCTTGACCACTTCGAGCTTGGGATGGGCGTATTTCTTCGGGAAGCCCCAGATCTCGCGGCCGGCGGCAATCGGCGGATCATCATCGAGATACATCTGTGAAACGAAGCTCACCTCTTCACCGTTGAGGCGCGCTGGGATCACCAGGCCGGATTCGGTATAGCTGCCGAAGCCGGAGCTGTCCGGCATCTTGATCCATTCGTAGTGAACGATGGGTTGGTCGATTGGCTCCAGCGGCTCGGGCAAGCCCGCCCGGATCAGGTCGGGATCGGTCTCGTAGGTGATGACCAGAAACTCGCGATTGATAAAGCGATACGGCCCCGCTGGATAGCTCGGACCTGCGGCCGGCATGGAGGGAAGTCTGAGGACGTCTTCCTTGCGCATCGAAGCGATCTCCCTGTTGACCGTTCGGCCGCCATCGATGGATAGCACGGTGCTGACGTCCACCTAGCGCCCCCAGTTGACATCGATGTGAGAGATTTTCCTCAGTGCTGTGACAGCGACGACAGCACGACGCGTCTTGCGAGGCGCCAGGCGTAGGGACCATTAGCCATGTGATGATCGCACAACCCATTGTCACGACGGCGTCACGGCAGGCGGAAATGCTGCAGTCCGTAGCAATCCCGAAAAACAATCAGGGGCAAATATCATGGACGCGCGAACACCTTCTCCGGAGACATCGGTCTCCCGTGGCTGGCGACCGGATCGTTGTCACCGCGTCGCGCTGGTCCTCCAAGGCGGCGGTGCACTGGGTGCCTATCAGGCCGGCGTCTACCAGGCGCTGCATGAAAGCGGCATTGAGCCGGATTGGGTGTGTGGCGTATCGATCGGCGCCATCAACTCCGCCATCATCGCTGGTAATCCGCCGGAGAGACGGCTGGAGCGACTGCAGACGTTCTGGGATCGCATTACGAGCCGGAAAGTCTGGCACTACACCCCGGACGGAGACGTCTTCCGCAAGGCCCGAAATTTCGCGAGCTCTTATTTAACCACTACGCTGGGTCAGCCGGGCTTCTTCAAGCCGCATGACGTCAATCCATGGTTCAGCTTGGCCGGAGCAAAAACCGCGACCAGCTATTACGACACGGCCCCCCTGCGCCGGACACTGCTCGAACTGGTCGATTTCGATCTGATCAACTCACGTCCGATTCATTTTGCCGTTGGTGCCGTGAATGTCCTGACCGGAAACTTTCTGTATTTCGACAACAAGAAAGAGGTCATCGAACCCGAGCACGTGATGGCGAGCGGCGCGCTGCCACCGGCACTACCGATGGTGAAAATCGGCACCGACCACTTCTGGGACGGCGGCATCGTATCAAATACGCCACTGCAGCATCTGCTCGATCAGGACGACAAGAAAAACTCGCTGGTGTTCCAAGTCGACCTTTTCAGTGCGCGAGGCGTGTTGCCGCGCGATATCCAGGAGGTCATGGCGCGGCACAAGGACATCGTCTACTCGTCACGCACCCGCCACAACACCGATATCTACCGTCGCGCCAACAACCTGAAAAACGATCTCTACAAAGCGCTGCTGAAGATCCCCGAGGATCAACTGAGCGACCATGAACGCGCGATGCGCGACAGGCTCGCGAACCTCCCCGAAATCACCATCCTGCAGATGATCTATCAACAGAAGGCCTATGAAGGACACGCCAAGGACCACGAATTCTCCGCGACCTCGATGCGCGAGCACTGGCAGAGCGGCCTCGAGGATACCCGGCGCACCCTGCAGCGCCGGGAGTGGCTATCCATGCCGGAGCAGGGAACAGGAATCGTGGTGCACGATGTCCACCGGGAAAACGGATATTGAGCCCTCGGGGTCGATCTGGCGCGCGCATAGATAGCTCCTCAGGATGAGTAGCTATCGCCTCATACGAAACTGACCAACGCTTTCGCCTACCACAGCGTCTGACGCGCACGCTCCAGCCAGATCCTGTCATATTCGGCACCGCCGACGCGATTCTCGCTCATCTCGGCGAGAATCTGCCCCGGGGTCGGCAAGGTTGCCGGATCGACCCGCTTGTCCGGATTCCATAGATCGGATCGCACGATGGCTCGCGCACACTGGAAATAGATTTCATCGACCGCCAGCACGATGACCGAGCGCGGCGCCTTGCCTTCCATCTTGAATGAGGCCAGGAGATCCGGATCGACCGAGAGATGCGCCCGCCCGTTGACCCGCAGCGTGGTTCCGGCGCCCGGAATCAGGAACAGCAGAGCGGCGCGCGGATCGCGCACGATGTTGCGCAGCGAATCCACCCGATTATTGCCGCGACGGTCCGGCATCATCAGCGTCCGCTCGTCGTGGATGCGGACAAAGCCAGCGCTATCACCACGCGGCGAGCAGTCCAGCCCCTCGGGCCCACTTGTCGCGAGCGCGACAAATGGCGACTTCTCGATCAAAACCCGGTATCGCGTTGTGACATGGTCTGCGACCTTGGCTGTCGACGACTCATTGGTTTCGCCATAAATCGCCTCCAATTGCTCGATTGTCGCGACGACGGACACTGTCACCTCCTGTTAGTCACCTCGAGCCCGGCTTGCCGTTCCACATCACGACCACGGATCGCACGCAGCAACTCGCCGGCATGCTCTTCGGCTCGACCGACATTATTGACGATCACGTCGGGCGCCGCGTCCGGCATAACGGCCGACCTGCGTAATCGATCTTCCAGCCTGCCGTCGCTCTTGCGATCGCGCGCGGCGAGCCGGTTTGCCAACACCTCCGGCGGCGCCGTGATCAGGACCACCGTGACGTTGGCATAAAGCTGGCGTGCTGGCGCAATGACCGTACGCGAGACATTGACGACCACTGTGCGTCCGGCACCGAGATCCGCATCGATCGATCTGGGAACTCCATAACGCAGACCATGGGCATCCCAGTGCAAGGCGAAATCACCTCGTACCTGCGCCTGCTCGAATTCCGCCGGACTGACCGGATCATTAACCTCGTACTCGGATGCCTCCCGCGTCACGGCCCGGCGCGGAAACACAATTCCCGGATCCCGTGAACAGGCCGCTTGCGCGAGCCCAATCAGGGTGTCCTTGCCGGCACCGCTCGGACCGACCACCAGCACCAACCGGCCTGGTCCGCGCCTGGCCGGTCCATCGGTGGATATGGTCGCTGTCTCGCTCACGCCACCCGCTGCCCTTCGCGCCAGACGCTGCGCACCACCGAGGCGGTGCCAGCAAGGTGTACGCGAATCAGATCGGCGCGTTTGCCGACCGCGATCTCGCCGCGGTCGGAAAGGCCGACCGCATCCGCCGGGCGCTTGGTGACGGTGCGAACCGCGGCGGCGAGGTCGATCGCAGGCACATGCCGCGGCAGTTGCAGCGCCGCCATCAGCAGGCTCGAGGGAACGTAGTCCGACGACAGAATATCCAGCAGGTTTTCGCGAGCGAGATCAACCGCGGCGATATTGCCGGAGTGGGAGCCGCCACGCACCACATTCGGCGCTCCCATCAGAATGCCGATACCGACGCGATGCAGTCCACGCGCCGCGTCGATGGTGGTCGGAAACTCCGCAACTGCCACGCCGTCACGGATCGCCTCGCGCACATTGTCGTCCGTCGTGTCGTCATGGCTGGCGAGCGGGATCCCATGCTCGTGAGCGAGAGCGACGATCGCATGCGTGTTGGTTTCTGCATAGGCCTGCTGGCAGGCGAGCCGGCGCGCGAACATCTCGTCGAGCTGAGCGTCGGTAAAACCTCCGGTTTTGCCGCGATAGTAATCTCGCAACTTTTCCTCATCGCGAAACTGACGCTGGCCCGGCGTGTGATCCATCAACGACATCAGCCTGATGTCCGGCCGGTCGATCAGCCTCTTCGCCTCCTCCACCACGCTGGGCATCGGGATTTCACAGCGAAGATGAAGAAAATGATCCGCACGCAACAAATCGGCCTCGCGCGCGGACGTGATCGCATCTGCGAGAATCTCGGCCTGGCCCGAGGCATCGGCCATATCCGCCTCATTACCGATTCGCAGCGAATCGAGCACCGTGGTGATGCCGCAGGTCGCGAGCTGTCCGTCATACGAGACGACCGCGGCAACGGGATCCCAGTGGACTTTTGGCCGCGGGACATAGTGAGCTTCGAGGTGATCGGTATGGAGCTCGATCAGGCCTGGCATGATCAGGTCGCCGGCCGCATCTTCGCTGCGCTCCGGTGCCTGTCCCTCGCCGAATTCGGCGATTCGGCCGCCATCCATGGCGACCCAGCCGCGCTCGATCACACGGTCAGCCAGCACGAGTCTGGCGTTGCCGAGAACCGTCGTGGCTGTGGCGCCGGCTCCGCTATCGTAGGGGTTGGATCTCATCTCACTTCATCGTCCTTCAGGCTGCGGCGGCGAACGACGTCACGTCGACAATCCGATCGGCTATCAATTGGCGCATTTCGTCATCATGGACAATGGCAACCATGGCAACCCCGTCGCGCTTCTTCGCATCGATCAGGTCGACCACCACAGCGCGATTGGCGGCGTCGAGCGAGGCGGTCGGCTCATCGAGCAGCAGGATCGGGAGATCCGAAATGAAGCCCCGTGCGATATTGACGCGTTGCTGCTCGCCGCCGGAGAACGTGGATGGTGGCAGCTGCCACAATCGTTCGGGGATATTGAGGCGACGCAGAAGCGCTCCGGCCCGATGACGCGCTTCCGCTCGTGCCATGCCGTTCGCCAACAGCGGCTCGGCGACGACGTCGAGGGTCGGAACGCGCGGCACGGCCCGCAGGAACTGGCTGACATAGCCGATGGTCCTGCGACGGACGTCGAGAACCTGCCGCGGTTCGGACCGCGCCAGATCGATCTGCACGCCATTATGGCGAATGCCGATTACCCCTTGGTCGCAGCGGTAATTGCCGAAGATCATTTTCAGGATCGACGACTTGCCTGCACCCGAAGGGCCCGCGAGCACCACGCATTCGCCGGCGTCGACATGGAACGACACATTGTGGACCACAGGCAGCGTCACGCCACCTTGCAGATGCATGGTGAAGCTCTTGCCGGCACCGCTGATGTCGATCATCGCAAGCGTCTCAATCGAGGTGATGTCAATCGGGGTCATGGCTGATCTCTTATCGGGACTATGGCGGCAAAATCGAGGACACCAGAAGCTGGGTGTAGGGTTCGCGGGGGTCGTCCAGAACCTGGTCGGTCAGACCGGTTTCGATTACCCGCCCCTCCTTCATCACCATCACCCGATGCGACAGCAACCTGGCGACGGCGAGGTCGTGGGTGACGACGATGGCAGCAAGGCCGAGGTCCGTGACCAGTCCGCGCATCAGATCCAGCAATCGCGCCTGCACCGAGACGTCGAGGCCTCCGGTCGGCTCGTCCATGAAGACAAGGCGCGGCTCGGTGACGAGGTTACGCGCGATCTGCAGGCGCTGGCGCATGCCGCCGGAATAGGTGCGCGGCGCATCGTCAATGCGATCGACACCGATCTCGACCCGCTCGAGCCAGGATGACGCCGTGTCACGAATGCGGCCGTAATGGTTCCAGCCTACAGCCATCAGGCGTTCGCCGACATTAGCCCCGGCCGAGACACCCATCCGAAGTCCTTGCGCCGGATCCTGATGGACGAAACCCCAGTCGGTGCGGAACAGGAAGCGGCGCTCGGCCTCGCCGAGGGTCGCGAGATCACGGGTGACACCGTCGCGCATGCGATAGGCGATATGCCCTTCGCTTGGCGCCAGTTGGGTCGACAACAATTGCAGCAAGGTCGACTTGCCGGAGCCGGATTCGCCGACGATGGCGAGCACCTCTCCAGAGTACAACGCAAAGGAGATATCGCGGCAGGCCTGCAGCCGTCCATAGGACTTGCTCAACCCCTCGGCCACCAGCAACGGCCGATCATTGTCCTGCGCGATCTGTGTTTCAGTCATGGCGGTGCTCCGCGTGTGGAGGCGCACTTTCGGTGCCGCGATGCCCCGCCGCCTGGCGGGTCTCGCAATAATCTGTGTCGGAGCAGATAAACATCCGCCCACCCTTGTCGTCGGTGACAATCTCGTCGAGGTAGGAATCGGCGGCGCCGCAGAGCGCGCACGGCGCATCGAACCGATACCGCGTGAACGGGTGGTCCTCGAAATCGAGCGAAACCACCGAGGTGTAGGGTGGAATCGCATAGATGCGTTTTTCGCGACCGGCGCCGAACAACTGCAGCGCCGGAGAATTATCCATCTTCGGATTGTCGAACTTCGGCGTCGGCGACGGATCCATCACGTAGCGCGCGTTGACCTTGACCGGATAGGCATAGGCCGTCGCGATATGGCCATGGCGAGCGATATCCTCGTAGAGCTTGACGTGCATCAGGCCGTACTCGCCGAGCGCGTGCATCCGGCGGGTCTCGGTCTCGCGCGGTTCGAGGAAGCGCAGCGGCTCAGGGATCGGAACCTGATAGACCAGCACTTGCCCGGCGTGCAGGTGCGCTTCCGGAATGCGGTGGCGGGTCTGGATCACGGTCGCGTCCGCGGTGCTCGTCGTGGTCTCGACACTGGCAGTCTTGGCGAAGAACTTGCGGATCGAGATCGCATTGGTGGTGTCGTCGGAGCCCTGGTCGATCACCTTCAGCACGTCGTCAGGGCCGAGAATGGCGGCAGTCACCTGCACACCGCCCGTGCCCCAACCATAGGGCATCGGCATTTCGCGGCTGGCGAACGGCACCTGGTAACCGGGGATCGCAATCGCCTTCAGGATCGCGCGACGGATCATCCGCTTGGTCTGTTCGTCGAGATAGGCAAAGTTGTAGGCGGGCGCGTTCATTCCGCGGCCTCCTTCACCGGCTGCGCCGGCGCATTCGCATCCTCGAACTCCTGGCGCAGCTTGCGCAGCAGGCCGAGCTCGGACTGGAAGTCGACATAGTGCGGCAGCTTGAGATGCTCGACAAAGCCGGTCGACTGCACGTTGTCGGAGTGCGACATCACGAACTCTTCGTCCTGCACGGCAGCCACCACGTCTTCGCCGAGCTCTCGCGCCCGCAGGGCGCGGTCCACCAGCGCCATCGACATGGTCTTGCGCTCGGATTGGCCGAACGCGAGGCCGTAGCCGCGGGTAAAGCATGGCGCTTCAGTGGCCGAACCCTTGAACTGGTTGACCATCTGGCATTCGGTCAACGCGATGGACCCCAGCGGCACGGCGAAGCCCGCGTCCTCCGCGAAGAACTCCACCTCGACTTCGCCAAAGCGGATCTCGCCGGCAAACGGATGGTTGCGACCGTAGCCACGCTGCGACGAGTAGCCGAGCGCCAGCAAAAAGCCTTCGTCGCCGCGCGCAAGGTTCTGCAATCGCAGATCGCGGTCGGCCGGAAAATTCAGAGGCTCGCGGGTGAGATCACCGACCGGCACGTCCGGATCGGCCTGGGGTGACGGCTCGATCAGGCCGTCGCGCCCGAGAATATCAGTCACACGCGGCATCGCCACGGACAACACCTCCGCGGTTGCCGGCTGCTCCGGCGAGGACTCTTCGGTGAGCGCGGGATCAAGCAGCCGATGGGTGTAGTCGAAGGTCGGTCCCAGCACCTGGCCACCCGGGACATCCTTGAACGTCGAGGAAATTCGCCGCCGCACCTGCATCTTGCCGGTTTCCACCGGTTCGGTTGCGCCGAACCGTGGCAGCGTGGCACGAAACGCACGCAGCAGGAAAATCGCCTCGATCATGTCACCGCGGGCCTGCTTGATGGCCAGTGCCGCGAGCTCACGATCGTACAGCGAACCTTCGGTCATCACCCGATCGACACCAAGACTGAGCTGTTCCGAAATCTGGGCAAGTGCGATCTCGGCGACATCGCGATCGCCGCGGCGCTCATGCGCCAACAGCCGATGCGCGTTCTCAATGGCGCGCTCGCCTCCTTTGACGGCAACATACATTCTCAGCCCTCCTTCGCGGCAAGCCGCGTGGTGCGTGGTATGGCGAGCACGGCGTCATCAGCCACCAGCACGACATCGACGCCGCGCGGAAACAGCTCGCGATTGACAGCCAATTGCGCGATCAGATCCGGCGGCTGCAGCACCGCCTGCAGCATGGCCACTCCGTCGATCCCCGGGCCGCTCAATTCAACGACCGGCCCATGAACCAGGCTGGACACCTGCAGGATCAGCGTGGTCGAACGATCCGGATATTCGCTGCTGCCGAGCGCGAAACGATCGAGCGCAGGAAGCGCCGCGGCATCGCCGATCAGGGCAAAGCTGGAAATCGACGCATCGTCGACCACCGGCGCGCTGGTGTGAAACTTGAGCCATTTGCCGACATCGGGGGTCGCGGCCATCGCCGGATCGAGCCAGATCGGCGTATCGTGATCGAACAGCGTCATGGCGATCGCCGCGGTGCCGGGCATCATCGGTGCCGGAGCCCCGGTCACAGGCTCGATATGCTGGATACTGCCCGGACGCGCCATGGCGTCCATCACCGAGCGGAAGATCGCTTGTGCGGACAGAACCTTCTCTGCGTATTTGGTCGGCAATTCTGCAACCGTCGTCATCGGTCAGCCCTCACCACGCACGAGTGTGTAGAAATCGACCCGCGTCGCCGCGGTTTCCTCGGCTTTGCGGCGGCGCTCGCCGATCACTCGCGCCAATAGCGGAGCAACGACCTGCGTCTCGATTGTCTCGGCATGGTCGTCGGTCTGGATCAGCGCGTCGCAGAGCGCGATCAGTTCCGCCTTCTTCCGATCGCGACCGAGGGTGTAGCCAAAACCTACCTCGCCGGTCGCCAGGCGAACCGCAGCCCGCGAAACCGTGGCCTCGCCCAGGTTGAACGGTGCCCCGTCACCACCGACACGGCCGCGCACCATCACCAGGCCATTCTCAGGCGCGCGCAGATGATCGTGCGAGGGCAGCTTCAGCGGCGCCAGCCGCTGTGCGATCTCGGAAGCATCGGCATGCGCGAGCACCGCCATCGCGGCTTGCCGGCGTTTCTGCGCGTGGTCGCCTTTTCCAGACAGGCTGCTTGACATGGACGATCCTTGTCCCCGTTCCTTGATTTTGTTCCCTGGTCGATTCCAAGTTGTCTAATTTAATAGACAACTTGATAGGCCCGGTCCATGACTGTTTCGTGACGTGGCGATGATTTCTTGGAGATGTTTTCTTGCGACCGGTTTCTCGGGTATGATTTGCAGGAGAAGAACGCGAACCACTCCCTTCAGACCTTGTTTCAGACCTTGGGCCGAGACACCCGTATGACACCATGACCATGCAGGATACGGCCTCCGGGGTGACCTTGTGGCGGCGCGTGGCTGACGCCATCGAGCGCGGCATCGCCGACGGCACCTATGCGGCGGGAGAACGTCTGCCGGGCGAAATGGAAATAGCCGAAACCTATCGGGTCAATCGCCACACCGTGCGCCGGGCCCTGGCCACGCTCGCGGAACGCGGTTTCGTGCGCGCGGAACGCGGCAGCGGCACCTATGTGGAAGCGCCGCGCCTGGCTTATCCGTTGCGCTCACGCACCCGGTTTTCGGAAATCGTCGGGGCCGGCGGCCGTGAACCGCGCGGACAACTGATCGGCGCCTTCGCGGAGGCAGCCACGCGGGAGCTTGCCAAACAACTCGGCCTTAAGACCGGCGCATCGCTGATCCGGATCGAAGCGCTGCGCTTCGCGGACCGCACGCCGATCTGCGTCGGCAGCACTTGGCTGTCCGCCGAACGCTTTCCTGATGCTGTCGCGATTTATGAACGCACCAGTTCCCTGACCAAGGTTCTGGCGCATTTCGGGGTCCATGATTATCGGCGGGCGTCGACCCGTGTCACCGCAGCCATCGTCGATGCAGCCGATGCCGCCCGGCTGGACCTCGCGCTCGGACGTCCCGTCCTGGTGGTCGACAAGACCGACGTCGATGCCGCAGGCGAGCCGGTCATGGTGAGCCACTCCCGCTTTGCGGCGGAACGCGTCGATTTCCTGGTCGAGAATCTCTAAGTAGCGGAAGCAGGATATCAGGCCACCGCGCGCCGGCCGATGATGGCGAACCGCAACCGGCTGGAAATCCAGTCGATCGCTGCCACCGTTACCAGAATCATCAGGATCAGGAATGACACCTTCTGCCATTCCAGCACGCGGATCTGCTCTGCCAGTTGCAGGCCGATGCCGCCGGCGCCCACAATCCCGATGATGGTTGCCGAGCGGGTGTTGGATTCGATATAGTAGAGCACCTGGCTGGCAATCACCGGCAGCACCTGCGGTATCAGTCCGAAGCGGATTTCATGGAGCGCCGAGCCCCCGGAGGCACGAATGCCCTCGACCTGCTTTTTGTCGGCGCCTTCAATAGCCTCCGAGAACAACTTGCCGAATGCGCCGAAATCGGAAACTGCGATTGCCAGCACCCCCGCGAAGGGTCCGAGCCCGACCACATTGATCCAGACCAGCGCCCAGATCAGTTGATCGACGCCGCGGATCGAATCCAGAAAGCGGCGCACGGGAAACCGGAAAATCGTGGAGGGGATCACGTTCCGTGCCGCGAGCAAGCTCACCGGCAATGCCGCCACGGCGGCCAGTGTCGTACCTAGCACGGCGATCGAAAGGGTCTCTCCCATCGCCTTCAGATAGGTCGGTAACGAACTGCCCGGGTCCGGCGGAATCATCAGCAACACGAACCAGCCGAGCTGGTGCAGGCCGGACAGCATCCGCGCCGGCGAAAAATCGAGATCAATGAGACCGAACACGAAAATCGCGACTGCAACGACAAACAGTGCCGGAACGGTCAGGCGTGACGTCATCGACCGGTTAAAGATCGCCGGATAGCGGGTACGCGGATCGCCGTTGGGTTCCAGCATCATCGGCTTGGTCATGCGCGCCGTTCCTTGCCGAGGAAGTGACCACGAACCCAGCCGGTGCCGATATCGATCACGAACACCGTCAGAATGATGAGAAGCAGGATCGCGCTCACATCGGAATAATAGAACTTGCGGATCGCGACCACCAGTTCCTGTCCGATACCACCCGCGCCGACAAACCCCATCACCGAGGCGCCGCGCACGTTGATCTCGAAACGCAGCAGCGTGTAGCTGGCAAACCCCGCGGCAACCTGCGGCACCACCGCGAATCGCATGCACGCGATCCAGCTCGCGCCGGTGGCCCGCACGCCCTCGACAGGTTTCATGTCGATATTCTCGACGATTTCACTGAATAGTTTGCCCAGCGCCCCAATCGAGTGAATCGCGATGGCTAGCACACCGGCCATCGGCCCGAGACCGAAGGCGATGACAAAGATCAACGCGAACACGATGTCGGGAACCGTGCGGCAGAACTCCAGAAACCGCTGCACCACAAAGCGTACGCCGCGAGACGGCGCGGTATTGGCTGCGGCAAAGAAATTGAGCGAGAACGCAATCGTCGCGCCCGCAAGGGTGCCGACATAGCTGATCAGGATAGTTTCACCGAGCAGCGACAGCCAGCTCTTCCAGCCCCAGAACCAGTCGCCGACATTGGTCCAAACGCGCATTCCGCTGTCGAGAGTCAGGATGCGATCGAAATAACTGACGAAATTTCCGATCTTGCCGAAAAGCGCGCGAAGATCGACCTCCGCCCCCAGCGCTGCCACGAACAGCACGATCACAATGGCTACAGCCGTCAGTGCAGACCGCAGGCGCTTGCGCGCAACCGTCTTGCGATAGGTGTCTTTCAGCGCGGCGAGCTGCTGGTCCGGAAGGATTGATACGGCGACTGGCATATGTCGGGTCCGGCAGCAAAAAGAGCCGGGTCTTGATGACCCGGCCCCCTTGCCCGATTGGAGATCAGGACGCCTTCTTCTTCCGCAGATTGTCGACGAACTTGATCAGTTCGATAGTGCCATCCCAGTCTTTGGTGGTGGCCGGGTGGAAGCCCTTCTTTTGGCCGTCCGACAGCCGCTCGAACGCAGCCTTGTCCTTGGTCGGCGCATCCTGGAAAGCCTTGGCGATGGCGGCCTTCAGATCGTCCGGCAGGTCCGAATTGTAGGCATAAGGCCCGTTGATGATCGGTGCCGACTTATGGATGATGCGGAAGTCGGTCTTCTTCATCGGCGAACCGTCGGCGTTCTTCAGCATGCCCTTGGTCAGCATTTGCGCCAGCGTCGAATCATCGTCGCTGGTCCACTGGTTGGCCGCGACATCGACCGTGCCCTGAGACAGGGCCAGCAGCGCGTTCTCATGGCTGCCGGTAAAGACGACCTTGCCGAAATAGGCCTCGGGCTCGATCTTCATGCCGTCGAGCGCGAAGCGCGGGACGTTGTTGCCGGAGGTCGAGTTCGGATCAACCAGGCCGAGGTTCTTACCCTTCAGTTCGTCGATGCTTTTGTAAGGGCTCGTCGCCTTGACGAAGAACATCGAATAATAACCGGTGCTGCCGTCGGAGTTGATGTCGTTGGCGAAGGCATCGGTCTTGACGCCGGTCAGACGAGCACGGGCGAACGAGGCCGAGCCATAGCTCGCGATCTGGATATTGCCCGACCGCTGGCCTTCGATGACAGCAGCGTAGTCATTGGCGATCCGCAGCGTAACCTTCACGCCTAATTCCTTGGACAGATAGCTGACGAACGGAGCCCAACGCTCGGTGACGCCCGAGGCGTTCTCGGCAGGAACGACAGCGAAGGTCAATTCCGGATATTTGGCTTTCCAGTCCTGCGCCGACGCGGGCGAAGCGACAAATGCCAGCGCAGCGGCGCCGGCCAGAACGATACGGCGGGTGATCATGACGTCTCCTGATTGTAAATGGTCAAATGATTCAGTGCCGGGCCCGCGCACGGGACCAGCTTGCAGACGCAGCAATTACGCTGCGGCGACCGTCCCGAGCGCCGGGACCGGAATAACGACGCCTGCGGGCATGTCCGACGGGGCCGTATCCATCACTTCATCGGCCTCGAGATCGTACAGCTCGCGCGCAATCTGATCCGTCAGCGCGGCAGGCGCGCCATCAAACACCACGCGCCCCGCCGACATGCCGATCAGGCGGTCGCAATAGCCGCGCGCGAGATCGAGCGAATGCAGGTTGCACATCACGGTGATGCCGAAGTGCTTGTTGATGCGCAGCAGCGCATCCATCACGATGCGGGTGTTGCGCGGATCGAGCGAGGCGATCGGCTCGTCGGCCAGGATGATGTCAGGCTGCTGAACCAGCGCGCGCGCGATGGCCACGCGCTGCTGCTGGCCGCCGGAGAGCTGGTCGGCGCGCTGCGCGGCAAGCGACGCGATGTCGAACTGCTCGAGCGCCGACAGCGCGATCGCCTTGTCTTCATCGGGCCAGAGCTGCAGCAGCGAGCGCCAGGACGGAATTTCCGACAGCCGCCCCATCAATACATTGGTCAGCACATCCAGGCGGCCGGCCAGGTTGAATTGCTGAAAGATCATCGCCGAGCGGGCGCGCCATTTGCGCAGGTCGCGCCCCTGCAGTGCCGTGACATCGACGCCCTCAAATAGAATTCGCCCCGCGGTCGGCTCCGCGAGGCGGTTGATCATACGCAACAGGGTCGATTTGCCGGCGCCTGAACGGCCAATGACGCCGATAAAGCTGCCCGGCGCGATGGAGAACGACGCATTATCCACGGCGGTCTTTGCGCCGAAACGGCACGTCAAACCATCCACCACCAGCATGCGATGCTCCACTTCATCATTTCGCGTTGCACCCACCGCTAGCGCCGGGATTCTACAGTTGTGTGACAGCCGTGCGATGTGCGCGCGTTGGTCGCGGCAAGAAACGCGGGGATGGGGCTGTCGACGTCACGTCACGGTCATCATCGCGTCATCAAAGCGATAGAGGAGAACACGGTCTGGATGCGAACGCATCCGCTCTCGCGCGGACAATGTCATGGCCGGCAAGGCACTCTCTGTTACGCCTCTCGTTGATTCAACAGCCAAACTCCACGACACGCGCTTGGGCGCCTACTGCGAAGTCGGTGCGCGCACGATCCTTCACGAAGTCGCGATGGGCGACTACTCCTACGTCGTGAATGACAGCCAGATCACATACACAACGATTGGTAAATTCTGCTCGATCGCGGCCATGACCCGGATCAACCCGGGCAATCACCCGATGCACCGGGTCGCGCAGGCTCACTTTACCTATCGTGCCAGCAGCTATTTTCCCGGCGAGAGCGACGACGACGCATTCTTCGCGTGGCGGCGCAGCCATCACATTACTATTTGCCATGACGTGTGGATCGGACATGGAGCCATCGTGCTGCCCGGCCGCAATATCGGAACAGGCGCGGTGATCGCGGCCGGTGCCGTTGTCACCAAGGATGTCCCGGCCTATACGATTGTGGCCGGCAACCCCGCCCGCTCGATCCGGCGCCGGTTTCCCGAACCAATCGCGGACCGCCTGGCTGAACTGGCGTGGTGGGATTGGGATCACGACACACTGCGCACGGTGCTTCCTGATTTTCGCAAGCTTGCCGCGGAAGAGTTTCTCGACAAGTATGAACGACTCACCGCCTCCGCCGAATCTTCCACCTTGAAACGACGTGCCCAATCGTGACTGATCTTCTGATTCAGGGCGGCCGCGCCCTCGTCCACGGCGACATTTCCGAAACCGCGCTGCAGACGGCAGGGCGCGACATCGCGCTCGTCGGCTCGGGCAGCGCACCGCTCAATCTCGACGCCGCTGGATTGCTGGTGCTTCCCGGCATTGTCGACATCCACGGCGACGCCTTCGAACGGCAGATGATGCCGCGCCCCGGTGTGGATTTTCCAATCGATGTCGCCCTGATCGACAGCGATCGGCAGGCCATCGCCAATGGCATCACCACCGTATTCCATGCCACCACATGGTCGTGGGAGCCGGGATTGCGTGGCGCCGACAACGCGGAGAGCCTGCTTAACGCCATCGAGGCGATGCGACCGCGGCTGGCCGCCGACACCCGGTTTCATCTGCGCCAGGAAACCTACAATCTCGACGGCGAAGCGACCATCGAACAGTGGCTGGCCGCGGGGCGTATCGATCTGCTCGCCTTCAACGACCACATGAATTCCATCGTCGCCAACCTTGACCGGCCACAAAAACGGGCCAAGACGGTGGAACGCACCGGTCTTAGCAACGATGCGTTCGACCGACTGGTCGCCGATGTCATGGCCCGCGCCAGCGAAGTGCCGGGATCGGTGAGCCGACTTGCGGCAGCCGCCCGCACCCATGGCGTGCGCATGCTGTCGCACGACGATGAGAGCCCGGCACAGCGGCAGGCGTACCGCGCCATGGGCGTGACCATCGCGGAATTCCCGGTCAACGAGGACACGGCACAGGCTGCGGCCGACGGCGGCGACTTCATCGTATTCGGTGCGCCCAACGTGGTGCGTGGCGGCAGCCACACCGGCTGGACCAGGGCCTCCGACATGATCGCCAAGGGCCTCTGTTCGGTGCTGGCATCCGACTATTATTATCCGGCGCCGCTGCTGGCGGCATTCCGGCTCGCCGCCGATGGCGTGCTGTCGTTGCCGCAGGCGTGGGCCCTGATCTCATCCGCGCCGGCGATGGCTGCCGGTCTGACCGATCGCGGCCGGCTGGCGGCGGGACAACGCGCCGACATGATCCTTGTCGACGATCGCGTGCCGCTGCGGCCGCGGATCGTGGCCGTCATCGCCGCGGGCCGCATCGTTCATCTCACCGAGGCGGATCGGCTGAGCCGATCGAGCGCTTCTTCGCGCAAGACGGTTGCGGCTGCCTGACGCAGCTTTATTCTCAAGCGCATGACCAGCTTTCCCCGCTATGCGATCTACTTCGTGCCGGCCCCCGACAGCGACATCACTCGCTTCGGCGCCGCCACTCTCGGATATGACGCCTTCAGTGGGCATTTGCTTCCGTTCGCCGATGGTCTCACGGCGACCTTCGCGGACTGGCATGATCTGACCCGCGATCCCCGCAAGTATGGTTTTCACGGCACACTGAAAGCGCCGTTTTCGCTGACCTCGGGCGTTGAGGAAACCGACCTCGTTACGGCCTGCGCGGAGTTCTGCGCATCGGCCGGAGATGTTCCCGTGATCCGGCCTGTGGTCCGGGGTATCGGCGATTTCATCGCCATCGTTCCGGAGCAACCTTCGCCGGCGCTGAACCGGCTTGCCCAGGATTGCGTCGAAGCCTTCGATCGTTTTCGCGCACCGCTGACAGCGGCGGACCGCACGCGGCGCAACCCGGAAAAGTTGACGCCGCGGCAGGTCGCGCAGCTGGACCGCTGGGGATATCCCTATGTGCTGGACGACTTCCGCTTTCACATGACGCTTAGCGGCCGCATCCCGGTGGAACGGCGCGAGGCCGTTCTGACCATGCTGCGCGAGCGGTTTGCCGCGCTCGATCAGTCTGCGCTTGCGATCGATCGGATCGCGGTGTTCCGCCAGGACGACGCGCAGTCATCGTTTCGGATCATCAGCCACTATGAGTTGCGGCCGCGGCCGGCGCTCTGATCGACACCCAGCGCATCGGCCATCGAGAACTGCTCGGCGCCCTCGCGGCCGAACAGGCTGCCGACGAGGTCGACCATCAGCCGGGCGGTGCGGCCGCGCTCGTCCAGCAGCGGATTGAGCTCGACCACATCCATCGCCTGTACCAGGCCCGAGGCGCGCAGGAGGTCCATGACCCGGCGGGCTTCCCGTTCATAGGCGCCACCCGGTACGGTGGTACCGGCACCGGGCGCGAGCGCCGGATCGAGAAAATCCACGTCGAAGGAGACGTGCAGCACGCCGTTGCGCGCCTTGACGGTCTCGACCAGGCGCCCGATCGCCGCATCGACACCGAATTCGGCGACCTGCCGCATATCGACGACGGCGATGCCGCGATCGCGCAGCAGCTTGCTCTCCCGCCGGTCGATCGACCGTGTCCCGAACAGCGTGAGCTGATCCGGCCTGATCGAGGCCCGCGGCTCCTCCCCCAGCAGATCATCGAGGCCGCCTTCGCCACACAGAAAGGCCGCGGACATGCCATGCATGTTGCCCGACGGCGTGATCGCCGGCGTGTTGTAGTCGGCGTGCGCATCCAGCCACAGCACGAACACCTCGCGACCGAGCCCGTGCCAGTGGCGCGCGACCCCATTGACCGAGCCCATCGACAGGCTGTGGTCGCCGCCGAGAAAAATCGGGATCGCCCCGGAGCTCGCGAGCGCGTAGGCGCGCGCGCTCAGCGCGCGGGTCCAGGCCTGGATCTCGTGGTAGTGATGGGTGTGCGGCGGCGCCGGTCCGTCATCGGGCCGCGATTCGCGCGCCGACACGTCGCCATGATCGTCGACGGCAAATCCCAGCTGTTTGAGCCGCCCGCCCAGCCCCGCGGCCCGCAGCGCATCGGGTCCGCGCGACGGTCCGCGGCACGACGCCCCGCTGTCGAGGGGAACGCCGAGCAGAGCCATGCGCTTGCCACTGGTCCGAGACCCGGTCTCGGCCGGCGCCACGCTGTTGCGGCCTCCCTCAGCCATCGTGCGCCCTCTCTCGTTTGTCGCGCTCGCGCGCAAGACGATGATGGTTCAAGACGCCTGACGACAGAACCTGTCGTCGACATGCGGTGGAAGCAGTTGAGATACGCGGTACTTCGGCGCGGGCGCGTCAGGCGGCCGCGGCGATCTTTCGCGGGCTCGCCGCATGTTCCTTCAGAACGGTGTCCGTCGCGTCGACCTCCTTGAGCAGGACGTCATAGCTCCAGAGATCGGCGAGATGTTGCAACACACGCTTGGCATCGGCCTCGTTCAGCAGGCTGCCGTTGACGACCTGGTGGCGCAGCAGCAGCCGCCGATCGCCGGCCAGATCGACATCGACGACCTCGATATTGGGCTCGATCAGGCCGACATCGTATTGCCGCGCCAGTTCACGGCGCACCCGGCGATAACCGCGCTCGTCATGAATGGCCTGGACCCGAATGCCCTGATGCTCCGCGGGATCGTCATGCAGATGGAACATCCGCATGTGCCGGATCAGGCGCGGACTGAGGAACTGGCTGATGAAACTCTCGTCGCGATAGTTGGCCCAGACATCGCGCAACACGCCCATAACGTCTCCCGCGCCCGCGATATCGGGGAACCATTCGCGATCCTCGTCGTCGGGCTCGGTCACGATACGCTCGATGTCCTGCATCATCGCGAAGCCCAGCGCATACGGGTTGAACCCGGAAAAGCGCTGATCGTCGAACCCGGGCTGGAACACCACATTGGTATGCGACTGCAGGAACTCGAGGAAATTGCCGTCCGAGATCCGCTCCTGCTGATGCAGGCGGTTCATGATCCGGTAGTGCACGTAGGTCGCCGTCCCCTCGTTCATCACCTTGGTGAGGCCCTGGGGATAGAAGTACTGCGCGATATGCCGCACGATCCGCAGCAGCTCGCGCTGCCATGATTGCAGCCGCGGCGCGGATTTTTCGAGAAAATACAGGATGTTTTCCTGCGGCAATCCCAGCAGCGTCCGCCGCCGGTCGACGCTCAGTTCGGACTGGGTCTTGCCGGGGCCGGTCGGGACAGTGCGCCAGAGGTCGTTGAAGCTGCGCTCCTTGTGGGTCCGCCGCTCGCGCTCGCGCTTTTCCTCGGCGCGCAGATCCAGCGTCTTTTTCCCGGGATAACGGAACACGCCGTGCGACATCAGCGCGTGGGCGGCATCCAGCGTCCGCTCCACCGCCAGCTGGCCATGATGCTCCTCGCATTGCGCGATATAGCTCTTGGCGAAATTCAGATAGTCGAGGATGCCCTCGGCATCGGTCCACTGCTTGAACAAATAATTGTTTTTGAAGAAATGATTGTGGCCGAAGGCGGCGTGCGCGATGACCAGGGTCTGCATCGTCGCGGTATTCTCCTCCATCAGGTAGGAGATGCACGGCGACGAGTTGATCACGATCTCATAGGCGAGCCCCATCAAGCCCTTGCGATAGAACGCCTCGTGATGGGCGAAATGCTTGCCGAACGACCAGTGCTTGTAGAACAGCGGCATGCCGACCGACGAGTAGGCATCGAGCATCTGCTCCGCCGTAATGACCTCGATCTGGTTGGGATAGACATTCAGACCGAGTTCCGACAGCGCGATGCCCTCGCAGGCATCGTGGATACGCTGCAGCAGGGGGAAATCCCAGTCGGCACCGCTATACAGGGGGGCGGACGTTACAACATTCACGGAGTGGCCCTCTCCTGCTTCCGGCGCCGCTGGAACAGATCACGAAAGACCGGAAAAATCTCGCTGCGATCGCTGACCTTGCGCATGGACAGCGGCGCGCCTTCGACGCACAGGCGCTGGTAGAGCGTCCACAGCGCCGAATCCGGCATATCGAGCGGGCCGCCGGATTCGCTGACCTCAAGATAGGCGAAATACTGGGTCACCGGCAGGATCAGCTCCGTCAGGAGCCGGCCGGTCACATCGCCGTCGGAATAGGAATTGTCGCCGTCGGAGCTTTGCGCCGCATAGATATTCCAGTCCGCGGGGCGGAACCGCGTCCGGACGATTTCGTGCATGGTCTGCAGCGCGCTGGACACCAGCGTGCCGCCCGATGCGGGGCCGCGAAAGAAAGTTTCCTCGTCCACCTCCTCGGCGCGATCGGTATGCCGGATGAAGACGATCTCGACATGTTTGTAGCGCCGCGTCAGGAAAACATACAGCAGCATGTAGAACCGCTTGGCGAGGTCCTTCATATGCTCCGACATCGAGCCGGAGACGTCCATCAGGCAGAACATGACGGCCTGTGCGACCGGCTTGGGCACGGTTTCGAAGCGACGGTAACGAATGTCGATGGGATCGATGAACGGGATGCGCTTGATCTTGGACTTCAGCTTGGCGATCTCTTCGATCAGCGCCGTTCGCCGCTCCTCATCCTCGCAGGCCGCGAGTTCCGCCTCCAACTGCTCGATCGTCTCCGGCCGCGGCCGCCGCAAGGCCAGCCGCCGCGCCGTCGCCAGCCGCACGGTGCGGCTGACCGAGAGATTGGCGGGAGAGCCGGTCACCGCATAGCCGGCGCGGCGAATGCCCTCGTGTTCGGCCTCCGCGAGCTTGCGCTTGGCGAGATCGGGTAATTCGAGATCGTCAAGGAACAGATCGAGGAACTCCTCGCGGGTCAGGACGAAGCGGAAGGCATCTTCGCTGTCGCCTTCGCCGGCCTCCTTGGGCCGTCCACCGCTCTCGCCGGAGCGGGGCAGGATATCGCCCTCGATGAATTTCTTGTTGCCCGGCAGCACATGGTCGCGGGTGCCGGCGCTGCGGCGAAAGCGCGGCTCGTTGGTGCCATCGAGCGGGATCGAAACCTCCCCGCCCTCCAGCACATCCTTGATATTGCGGTTTTGCGAGGTGTCCTTGACGGCCCGCTGAACCAACGCCTTTGCCCGGCGCAGAAAACGCTGACGATTTTCGAGACTCTTACTGCCCGGGTTCAGGCGTCGATCGACGATGTGCATTGCCGCTTTCGCATTTCGACTCGAGAGCGTTTTCGAGGGTGAAGAAAACGCGCCAAACAAGCAAGCCTTAGCCGGCTTGTTTGACCCGCATATACCACTCGACCAGACGTCGGACCTGCCGCTCGGTGTAGCCGCGGTCGACCATGCGATCGACGAACTCACCGTGCTTCTTTTCGGTCTCGCCATCCCGCTTGGAGCCGAACGAAATCACCGGAAGCAGATCCTCAACCTGCGAGAAGATGCGCTTTTCGATCACTTCACGGATCTTCTCATAGCTCGTCCAGGTCGGATTCTTGCCGCCGTTCTGCGCCCGCGAGCGCAGCGAGAATTTCACGATCTCGTTGCGGAAGTCCTTGGGATTGGCGATCCCGGCCGGCTTCTCGATCTTGGTCAGCTCCTGATTGAGCAGCTCGCGATCGAGCAACTGGCCCGTGTCGGGGTCCTTGAAGTCCTGATCTTCGATCCAGGCGTCGGCATAGTCGACATAACGGTCGAACAGGTTCTGCCCATAATCCGAATAGGATTCGAGATAGGCCTTCTGGATCTCGTGGCCGATGAACTCCGCGTAGCGCGGAACCAGCTCGGCCTTGATGAATTCGAGATGGCGCTTCTCGGTTTCGTCGGGCAGCTGTTCCCTGCGGATCGCCTGCTCGAGCGTATACATCAGATGCACCGGGTCGGCGCCGACTTCGGTGGTGTCGTGGTTGAACGTTGCCGCCAGCACCTTGAAAGCGAAGCGGGTCGAGATGCCGTCCATGCCCTCGTCGACGCCGGCGGAGTCCTTGTACTCCTGGACGCTGCGGGCCTTGGGATCGGATTCCTTCAGGCTTTCGCCGTCGTAGACCCGCATTTTCGCGAACAGCGTCGAGTTGTCGTGCTTGCGCAGGCGCGACGCCACGGTGAAGCGGGCCAGCGTCTCCAGAGTGGCCGGCGCGCATGGCGCGGTCGACAGCTCCGAGCCGGAGATCAGCTTTTCATAGATCTTCTGCTCTTCGGTGACACGGAGGCAGTACGGAACCTTGATGACGCAGATGCGGTCGATGAAGGCTTCGTTGTTCTTGTTGGCCTTGAAGCTCTGCCATTCCGACTCGTTGGAGTGCGCCAGGATGACGCCGGTGAACGGAATCGCGCCGATGTTCTCGGTACCGATATAGTTGCCTTCCTGGGTCGCGGTCAGCAACGGATGCAGCATCTTGATCGGCGCCTTGAACATCTCGACAAACTCGAGAATGCCCTGGTTGGCCCGGTTGAGACCGCCGGAATAGCTGTAGGCGTCGGGATCGTTCTGGGCGTAGACCTCCAGCTTGCGGATGTCGACCTTGCCGACCAGCGAGGAGATGTCCTGGTTGTTCTCGTCGCCCGGCTCGGTCTTGGCGATCCCGATCTGCCGCAGTCGCGACGGCTGGATTTTTGCGACCCGGAAGCGGGAGATGTCGCCGCCGAACGCCTCGAGCCGTTTGTAGCACCACGGACTCATCAGCCCGCTGAGACGCCGCCGCGGAATGCCGTAACGTTCCTCGATCACCGATCCCAGCGTCTCCGGATCGAACAGGCTGAGAGGACTCTCGAACACCGGGCTGAGTTCATCGCCGGCCTTCAACACATAGATCGGATGCATCTCCATCAGCGATTTGAGACGCTCGGCGAGCGATGATTTGCCGCCGCCGACCGGCCCGAGCAGATAGAGAATCTGTTTGCGCTCTTCCAGTCCCTGCGCCGCATGGCGGAAGAACGAGACGATACGCTCGATGGTCTCTTCCATGCCATGGAATCCGGCGAAGGCCGGATACGTCCGCATCGTGCGATTCAAAAAAATTCGGCCAAGGCGAGCATCCTTGGCCGTGTCAATCATCTGCGGTTCGCCGATCGCGGCAAGTATTCGTTCTGCGGCATTCGCGTATCGCATCGGATTGTCCCGGCACGATTCGAGATACTCCGCCATCGACATGTCAGCTTCACTGCGCGCTTCGAACGATCGCGCAAATGCATTAAACAGAGAATCGTTGTACATGACCCCGTCTCCTATGCCCCGTCAGTCGGCATGCCGAGCGGCGACGTTATGCAGCGGTCATCAAAGCTGCATATTCTATCGCTATCGCGAATCAGCAGCACAATTAGCCAATTGGACACCCGGCGGGCGCCTCTCGGCAAGGTATTCATTGTGCAACCACGTGTTTCATTCGTGGGCTGTTGCCAAAAAGTTCGGCGAAAACATCCTGCCGCCACGTACATGAACAACATAACCCGATACCCGTTGTAACGTGTCGAACGCCGGCATCATCGCAGGCGCGCATCGTTTTGACCGGCGCTTTGCCGGCACGCCGCTCGGTTTTGCATCGACGCGAGCGGCGTCAGTTCGGTAAGAAAACGCCACCGCTATTCATGAGTTCCTGCTGCCTCGCAATTGGTTCAAGCACACGGTGGCCTCTTCAGACGCGTTCTCGTACCTCATCCAAAGATGTAGGTAGGACTCTGGCGACATGGGCCGCAGTCGCGAAAAATTGAACCCGTCAGCCGTGCTGCCCGTCATACCCAACACATTGGGCCTGCTCGGGAATTTGATTACGACGAGGGTCGAGCAGCGCCGAAAGGTCGCAGCCCGGTGGCACGGCGCGGGCAAGGTGTCGAAGCGGCGCTCACCTGACGGTCGACGAGATGCGCGACGAAAGTGTTATGGTTCGCCTTCGTCTTCCCAAAGACGCCAAACAGCGCTGGCCGTGACAGCGATCGACGCGCCCCTCACCAACAAGAAGAGCAAGAGGACCAACACCATGATGACTGCGACCAAAGTCGAGGGCCGCGTCCTGCGCCCGAGCGAGATCAAGCCGCACGAGCGTGGCGGCGGCGCGCGCACCATTCCGCTGGTGACCCGGGCGATCGGCTCGACCAGCCTGCTCAACGGCATCACCGAGTTCGGTCCGCAGGCCGCGATCCCGCTGCACACCCACAATTGCGAGGAAAGCGTGCTGGTGCTGGAAGGCGATGCGATTGCCGAACTCGACGGCGTGCAGCATCGCATGAGCGCCAACGACACCACATGGGTGCCGGCCAACGTTCCGCACCGCTTCATCAACGCATCCAACACCAATCGGCTGCGGATCTTCTGGACCTATGCGTCGGTCGACGCGACGCGCACCATCGTCGCGACGGGAGATACGCGCTCGATTGATTCTGAGCGGACGTGAGAGGGGACGATGCAGGCGTCTCAAGATCGCGACACGACCATCTTCCTTTGTCGTTGCCGGGCTTGTCCTCAGCGACTTCGGCTATGCCGAAGTCGCGGACACACCCCCGCTTAGGGACGCACTGCCCTCCTAAGCGGGATCACCGGGACAAGCCCGGTGATGACAAAGAAAGCCGATTACTTGACCGAGATTCCCGTCTCCTGAATCAGCTTGGCGTATTTCGCAAACTGCTCGCGCGTCAGGTTGCGCAGCTCCTCGGCCGAGCTGCCGCGCAGCACGAGGCCCTGCTCCTCGAGCCGATGCTGCACGTCCGGATCGGCCAGCGCCTTGCGGACTTCGTCGTTAAGCCGCGCGATGATCGGCGCGGGCGTTCCCGCCGGCGCGAGCATGGCGAACCATGAGTTGAACAGAAAGCCGGGAAGGCCGGATTCCGACACGGTCGGCACGTCGGGAAACTGCGCCAGGCGTTTTTGCGTGGTGACGCCGATCAGCTTCACCTGACCGCCCTGCACCAGTGACATCACCGTGCCGAGGCCCTGGAAGCCGACCGGAATCTGACCGGCCGCGACGTCGGTCGCGGCTTGCGTCGCACCGCGATAGGGAACGTGGGTCAGCTTGATGCCGGCATTCGAGGCAAACAGCTCCATGGCCAGATGCTGCGGACTGCCGATGCCGCCCGAGCCGTAGTCGATCTTTCCGGGCGCCGCTTTGGCTGCCGCGATGAGATCGGCCGCGCTCTTGAAGCCCGATTGCGGATTGGTGATCAGGCCCCATTCCACCGTGGCCACCAGCGAGATCGGTTCGAAATCCTTCAGGATGTCCCATCGGACCGGCTGCAGGTTCGGCACCATGGTCATGATGCTGTCGTTGAAGCCGCCGATCGTATAACCGTCGGGCGTCGCGCGCGCCAACTGCTCCGCGCCAATCATGCCGGACGCTCCCGGCTGATTGAGGATGACGATCTGCTGGCCCATGTTCTCCGACATCTTCTGCGTGACAATCCGCGCTGCCACATCCACCGCGCTCGCCGCCGCAAGCGGAACGATCATCCTGATCGGTTGGTTCGGATAGTTGGCCTGCGCGTGCGCCGCGCCGGTCAGAACAAGCAGCGCAAGCGTCGAAATGATCGAGCGGCGAAAGTTCATGTCGGTTTTCCCCCAGGTTGTGTTTTTAAGTCGTTTTTTGAAGGCGTTTTTTTGAAGTCGCTTCTTGTTGTCTAAGTCAGTCTCTTGATTTTGAGCTGCTCGGCGAGTTGATTGAGATTGCGCAGCAGGGCCGGATTGATCGGAATACCATCCCTGGCGCGGGCCAGGCGCGTCTCATGGCTGCGTTCCCCCGGCACGAAGATCCGATCGACGCCCGGCATCCGGGCGCTGCCGCGCAAATCACGGACCAGCGTGTCCACGCGCGCCTTGAACGCATCGACATCGCCGAAGGCCGACACGTCGATCGCCGCAATGGCCTGCCCGGTGTTGGTGATGGTGGTGTCGTCGTGGTTGAAGTCGATGACGTCCTTGCCCATCGCCGCACCGCCCAGGGTGCCCGCCAGCAAGCCGATCACCAGCGCCAGGCCATAGCCCTTGTAACCCGCTTCCATGCCACCGAGCGGCAGCAGCATGCCCTCGTCGGCTCGGCTCGGATCGGTCAGCGATTTGCCCTGACGGTCGATCATCCAGCCCTCCGGCATGGTCTCGCCGCGTTGTGCCTTGGTCTTCACCTTGCCGTAGGCCGCAACCGTGGTGGCCATGTCGAGGATGATCGGCCGCTCGTCACCGCCCGGGATCGCGACTGCGATCGGATTGGTCGACAGCAGCATATCGAGGCCGCCCCAGGGCGGCAGATGATTGGCGTTGCCGACGGCGAAATACAGCCCGATCATGTTGTGGGCGAGCGGCATGCTGGCGTAGAGCGATGCCGGACCGGCATGATTGCTCAGTTGCGAACCGACCCAGGCGATGCCGGTGGTGCGCGCCTTTGCAATGGCGATATCGGCCGCGCGCGACATCACCAGATGTCCCATGCCGTTGTCGCCGTTGATCAGCGCCGTGCCGGCGCGCTCCTCCACCACGCGGATCGTGGGCTTTACGTTCAAGCCGCCGGCCTGGATGCGGCGGGCATAAGGCACGAGACGGGTGACCCCATGCCCGTCGGAGCCTTGCAGGTCCGCGCTTGCCATCAGCCCTGCGACAACAGCCGCGTCCTCATCCGGCAGACCCAATGCAATCATTGCGTCGTGAATGAACGCCTTCAAACGATCAAATGTAACTTTCATGTCCTGCCGTGAAACTCCGCGACGTCGATATCGCGAGGATATCTGGACTCAAATTCCATCTCCACTATTATTGATCAAGTGATCAAAAGAAAAACGACGGCACCGGCCGGCAGCCGCGACCGCCGGACAAAGGGAGGCACCCATGACCACGCGCAGAAATTTCCTCAAAGGCGCGAGCGCCGCAGGCATCGCCTTTTGCAGTTGCGGCCTGCTCGACGCTGCCCATGCCGCGGCGCCGCGCCGCCTCCCGGTCATGGTCAGGGGCAAGCGTATCAAGACCGTCGACGTCCATGCGCACTGCTATTTCCACGACGCCCTCAATCTGATGGGCGAGGAGGCCGACAAGATCCTGCCGCAGGTCAAAGGCGCGCAGGAGCACTTCATTGTCATCGAGAAACGGCTCAAGGATATGGACGCCATGGGCATCGACATGCAGGTGCTGTCGATCAATCCCTTCTGGTACCGCAGGGAGCGCGACGCCGCGGCCGAGATCGTGAAAGTGCAGAACGAGAAGCTGGCCGAGCTCTGTGCGTCCCGGCCGGATCGTTTCGCCGCCTTCGCCTCACTGTCGCTGCAGTATCCGGACCTTGCCGTGACACAACTGGAACAGGCCGTGAAGAAGCAGGGCCTGCGCGGCGCTGCGATCGGCGGCAGCGTGTCGGGCGAAGATTTCTCGGATCCGAAGTTTCATCCGGTGTGGGCGAAGGCGGAAGAACTCGGCGCGGTGCTGTTCATCCACCCGCAAAGTACCCCGGAACTGGCGAAGCGCTTCAAGGGCAATGGCTGGCTGGCCAACACCATCGGCAATCCGCTGGACACCACCATCGCGCTGCAGCATCTGATCTTCGAAGGCACGCTGGACCGTTTCCCCAAACTGAAGGTCTTGGCCGCGCACGGCGGCGGCTATCTCGGCTCGTATGCGCCGCGCTCCGACCACGCCTGTTTTGTGTCGCCGCAGAACTGCAATCCGGACATCAAGCTCAAGAAGAAGCCGACAGAGTATCTCAACCAGTTGTATTTCGACGCGCTGGTGTTCACGCCCGAGGCGCTGCGGCACCTGGTCGCGCAGGTCGGTGCCAGCCAGATCATGCTGGGAACCGACCACCCGATCCCGTGGGAAGAACATCCGGTCGATCATGTGTTCGCGACCGACACCCTCAGCGACCAGCAGAAGGCCGCGATCCTCGGCGGCAACGCCGCGCGGCTGTTCGGAATGAAACAGGCGTGAGGGCACCTTTCGCGCGGCTCGGATCCGCGGTGAGCCCCCCCTCACCCGGATTGCTTCGCAATCCGACCTCTCCCCGCAAGCGGCTATCGAATTCACACATGTCGTTACGCTGCGCAGGATCAACTTATACCCGTCATCCTGAGGTGCGAGCCTTGCGACGCAATTGCGTCGCTGGGCGAGCCTCGAAGGATGCACGGCCGATTCTACTGAGTCATTGGCCGTCGCCCTTCGAGGGCCGCGCTACGCGCGGCCACCTCAGGATGACGGGTCTAGTTCAGCTAAGCCCTTGATGCAGATTCTCTTTCTCGCGGCAGAAGATGTGTGAATTCGACAGCCGCAAGCGGGGCGAGGTGAGCGCAACATCTGCGTCGATTCAATTCAAACCATCATGCACCGGCTTGCCGCACGCTGGTGCTCGGACCGTCAGCCCGCGGTCCGCGCGATGTAGACGGTCTGGGTGAAATCGCAGTTCTGCAGCGGGTTGTAGAAAGTCACGGCTTCCGCCTGCGCCTGCGCGAAGACAGCGGCGAGCCGCTGCGTGAAAGCATCGTCCGGCCTGTCGTCGGACCAGAGTCCGAAGACCCCGCCGGGATGGAGGTGAGCCGCGACCCGGCGCAGGCCGTCGGGCTGATAGAAAGATTCGCTTTGCGGAGCAAGCAGGCGCTCCGGCGAATGATCGATGTCGACGAGGATGGCGTCGAACCGTCGTCCGGGCCGGTCCGGATCGAAGCCCTCCCTGGAGGAGGCAAGAGCAAAGAAGTCGCCGTGGACGAACCGGCAGCGCGGATCCGCGGTCAGTCCGGGCCCGAGCGGCAACAATCCGCTCCGGTGCCAGTCGATCACCGCATCCAGCGCCTCGACGACGGTGAGAGACGTAACGCTCCCGTGCTCCAGCACAGCCTGAGCGGTATAGCCGAGGCCGAGACCGCCGACGACGACATCCAGCCCGGCCCCGGCAAGCTTCGCCAGCCCGAGGCGGGCCAGCGCGATCTCCGATGCCGTGAACAGGCTGGACATCAGGTACTCGTCGCCGAGCTTGATTTCGAAGACGTCCACGTCCAGCGACAGGTTCCTGCGCCGGCGCAGGCTGAGGGCACCGATCGGCGTCGGACGATAGTCGAGCTCTTCGAAATACAGGCTCATCGCAGATCCAGTTTACGTTGAATCAACTCCGTCATCCTGAGGTGGCCATTCTGCGAATGGCCACCTCAGGATGACGGATGACGTCGACCAACCACATCTCATCCCACTTTAGCTACTCTTCGCAACGCCGGCATGCAAACAGGCAGGCCCGCCTGGGACGTCCCGCGCCGGTCGTATCCCGAACCAACCAGCATATTTACGCCGTGATATGCGCGCTGGACGAATCAGCACTAGAATTGCCACGATCACCGGTAAATCGCGGTGCGAATCGGCTCAATCTGGAAAGCAACGCCTCGCGGGCGACCGGCGGCTTGCGATGTCTGCCCAGTCGGATTATCGAGGCTGCATGTCCCGTCCCGCCATCGCCCGCACATCCAACTCCGATATCGCAGGCACCGCGCTCTCCGTCCTGAACTCCGTGTTCGGCCTGCCCGCGTTTCGGGGGCCCCAGGAGGGTATCGTTCGGCATGTCGCCGGGGGTGGCAGTTGCCTGGTGCTGATGCCGACCGGCGGCGGCAAATCCTTGTGTTACCAGTTGCCGTCGCTGCTGCGCGACGGCTGCGGCGTCGTGGTCTCGCCGCTGATCGCCCTGATGCGCGACCAGGTCGCAGGCCTGCTCGAGGTCGGGGTCAAGGCGGCGGTGCTGAACTCGTCGCTGTCTTTCGAGGAGGCGAACGCGGTCGAGCAGCGCCTGCTCGCCGGCGACCTCGATCTGCTTTATGTCGCCCCGGAGCGGCTGCTGACGCCGCGCTGCCTCGCGCTGCTCGCCCGTGCAAAGCTCGCTCTGTTCGCCATCGACGAGGCGCACTGCGTGTCGCAGTGGGGCCACGACTTTCGCCCGGAATACATCGGGCTGTCGGTGCTGGCGGAACGTTTTCCCGACGTGCCGCGCATCGCGCTCACCGCCACTGCCGATGAGCTCACCCGCCAGGAAATCATCGACCGGCTTGGGCTGGCCGGCACGCCGAGCTTCGTGGCGAGCTTCGACCGCCCGAACATCCGTTATGAAATCGTCGACAAGCAGAATGCGAAGGCGCAGCTCGAGGCGTTCATCAGCCAGCGCCACGCCGGAGACGCCGGAATTGTCTACTGCCTGTCGCGCAATAAGGTGGAGGAGACGGCGGCGGCGCTGAGCAAGGCCGGTATTCCGGCGCTGCCCTATCATGCCGGTCTCGACCCGGCCGTTCGCTCCCGCCATCAGGATCGCTTCATCAACGAGGACGGCATCGTCATCGTCGCGACCATCGCGTTCGGCATGGGGATCGACAAACCCGACGTGCGTTTTGTCGCCCATCTCGATCTGCCCAAGAGCATCGAGGCTTATTACCAGGAGACCGGCCGCGCCGGGCGTGACGGCAAGCCGTCCAACGCCTGGATGGCTTACGGCCTTGCCGATATCGTGCAGCAGCGCCGCATGATCGACGACTCCAATGGATCGGACGCTTTCAAGCGGGTTTCGATCGGCAAACTCGACGCGCTGGTGAGCCTGGCCGAAACCGCGGGGTGCCGGCGAACGCGCCTGCTGAGGTATTTCGGCGAAGCCGCCACCGGACAGCCCTGCGGCAATTGCGACAACTGCCTGTCGCCGCCGAATGTGCGCGACGGCACGGTCGCGGCACAGAAGCTGCTGTCATCGGCCTATCGCACCGGACAGCGCTTCGGGGCGATGCATCTGATCGATGTGCTGATCGGGCGCGCGACCGAGCGCGTCAAGCAGTTCCGGCACGACCAGCTGTCGGTGTTCGGCGTCGGCAAGGAGTTGAACGAAAAGCAATGGCGCGCCGTCGTGCGCCAGGTGGTGGCGCAAGGCCACCTGCAGGCGGACAGCGAGGCGTTCGGGGCCCTGAAGCTCACCGACTCGGCGCGCGGCGTGCTGAAGGGCGAGACCGAGGTCATGCTGCGCGAGGAGACCGCGGGATCGTCCGCGCACCGCGGCGGCAAGGGAAAATCAAAACGTGGATCCGCGGCGCCGCCGGCCCTGTCGCCTGCGGCTCACGCCGAACGGTCCGGCCTGCTCGGGGCGCTGCGCGCCTGGCGTTCGGAAACCGCCCGCAAGCGCGGCGTGCCCGCCTATGTCGTGCTGCACGACGCAACCCTGGAAGGCATTGCCGCGGCGCGCCCGGCAACACTGTCGCAGTTGCGCGGCATCTCCGGGATCGGCGACAAGAAACTCGAGCGTGACGGCGACGCACTGCTGGCACTGGTCGCCTCTGCGAGGTGATGATGTGATGCTGCCGAAACCAACGAGAGCGGATGGGTTTGAGTTGAATCGACGCAGGCGTTTACTTCACCTCGCCCCGCAAGCGGGGCGAGGTGAACCACGGGCGCGGAGAGGCCGATTCAACCAAATTTCATCCCGCTCTAGAACCACTTCCGAAGAAACGGATTCGGCCGCGGCTTCTGCAGACTCTCCAGGTTTCCATCGGGTTTCGGGGCCACCACCACGGCGCCGGCCGCGCTTGCGCCGCCCGCGGTGAGATAGACCAGACAGCCATTGAGCAGCGCCAGGAGATAATCCACCAGCGGGCTTTTGTTGGCCACGGCCAACCCGATGCAGAGAACCAGGGCGATGGCCAGGCCGAGCCAGCGCGGGCTCCAGTCGAAAGCCCGCGCGGCGGTGTTGGTGACGACCACGGTTGCGCCGGTCAGGCCCGTGAACGTGCCCAGCGACGCCCAGGTGAACAATTCGGTCGGCAATGCATCTGCCACGAGATCCTCCCCTTCACGCGATCTGTTCCGAATAGTGCTTCGTCACCGTTCCACCGATGTCTTCGACATAATCGACCCGCGCACCTGTTGCCCCAAGAGCGAGAACGGCAAAGCCGTGAGCGTAGACATTGTCCCGCACCGACACCCGCGCCCGCTGTCCATCGCGATCCCTGACGAGCGTCGGAGGATCGTCGATTTCGCTCCTGATCCTGTAGGGCTCGTCCTGGGAAAAGACCGGTATTGCGCTGTGGCCGAGACAGCGCCCGCGCGTCAGATGCAAATGAGTCTCGTAGATGCAGAGATTGTGTTCGTGCCCCCAGAACCAGGCCGCGATGGTCTTGCCCGTGCCGCGCAACTGATCGAACGCAGCCTTCAGTCGCGGATTGAAGCACGGCTCGCGCCCGCTCTCGGCGGCGGGCGCCACGGACGAAAATGCCGAGAACAACTGATGGTGCGACAGCAGGATGGTCTTGCCCGGAAACTCGCGGATGCGCTGCTCGTGCCAATCCACCTCATCCTGGTCGACATAAGTCGGCTCTGGATGTGAGGGGTTGGGCGTGTGGTCGTGCTGGCCGGTGTCCATCGCCAGCAACTGCCAGGACTCATCCTCCGCCCGCAGGCAGAAGAAGCTGGCGGGCTGGGTCATCGGCGGCGCGTTCAAGCGGCGGATCAAATCGTAATAGCCGAGACCGCCGCTGTACATGTCGTGATTGCCGGCGAGCGTATAGACCGGAAGATGGCTGGTCGCGCGATCGAAAACGGAATTCGCGATCTCCTCGAAATTGAACCGGCACTCCGCCGGCGTTCCGGAATAATAGATGTCCCCCAGATGGATCAGGATATCCGGGCTCTCCGCCTTCAATTGCCGCAGCACGCGCCTGGCGGGCTCGGCGCCGGTTCCCCAGTCTCCGATCAGCCCGATCCGCGCGCCAGCCTTGATGGGGATGACCTTCGTGCCGACGGCCGCCGGCCTGATATAGGGAATGGCGCGCTGATCGCCGCCCGGCCCGAAGTAGCCGAGATATTCCGTGATCGTCTGAACCCATTTCGCATCGCATTTCGATCCGGGAAGAAACTCCTTTTCGATCTTGTTGATCCCATCGATATCCTTTCTGAGGTGCGCCCACATCAGATTAAGGGCCAGCGCCGCGCATACCCTGACGTTCTGGCCGGCCGACATGTCCTCGAGAACGGGGCCGTCGCCCGGCAAAGCCTCAACTGTCTTGCCAGGCCCGCCGGCTCGCGCGACCTGCGCGGCAACCTCTTCCGCCGCGGCGACCTCCCTCGGCTTCTCCAAGGTCAAGGCCGCCCCCATGCTCTCCAGTTCCCCCCGCTCCGCGATGTGCCGGCGCGCCACGTCCGCGGCCCAGGACTGGTAGATCGATAAAAAATGATCGCGGAACGTGCGAGGACCTTGATCCATCAACGATCTCCCGTTTGGGCCGAAGTTCATTGCGGATTGGAGCGGTCTGCGGATTGCAGGTCATGCATCCGAAGGCGGGATATCCAAGATACGATATCAAATCATGCCGTCATGCGGCGAGATCTCGAAGTCGAGCTCTTTACCGATGAACTGAATGCCCGCACCACGGAAGCAGAGAGGCACTTAGCACCGGAATTCGGTCAAAATAACTGCGTCGGGAGCCAAATCAGCGTATCGCACATTCTCGAGTTGAAATGTGACCTCGCTCACACTTCAACGGGCTACCTGATGACAGAAGCGGTTCTCAAAAAATTCAACGGTCGATGGGAAGCCACCATCCATCGGCACTCGCGCGGCTTGCCGCGCCGGAAACGCTTTGGCAAGCTGGAGCGCCAAGGTGAGATTATTAATGACAGATTTTAGCAACTACGACGATGTCACAAAATGGCTCATCCGGATTAAACCCGAAGAGCGATGTCGCGAGGTTGCCATGGCTTTCGCCGCACGCGGGGCTTTGCGGGTCTTACCGCTGCTGTATTCAGCATTCGGAGATCATAAGCATCCATCCGACACGTTTCGCCTCACCGTCGTTCTACCTGTTTTTCGTGGGATGGCGTTACCGTGGATTGCAGCCAGATATCCAGCCCATGACCGGACACTGAGCGCCCTCGCCATCGCGACCCAAGCGGCAGTGAAAACTAAAGCCGCACAAAGCCTCGCCTTCGTCGACGGTGACGCATTTGTCTCCTCTACTTGGGCTGCCGCTGGCTATGCTGCGATAGCCCCCCACCCCAACGACGTTGTTGGAACCGTCTCCCACGCGGCCGCCACTATCGAAACCGCAAGCTCTGCGGCAGTTGCCTTCGCCGATATCGACGCTGCCGGGGGTGCAGACGCCGCCCTAATCGAGCATGGACTTTCGGCAGCCGCACTCGCTGCGACGCCGCTTTGGCATTCCACAACACCGAACTGGGCAGCCGAGAACTGGGGGCGCTTCAAAGCGGCTCTTTTAGCCGCCACCGAAAGCTGGGAGGTCTGGACCGATTGGTATGACGCGCGCCTCGCTGGGGACGCGGGGCGTTTGCCGATCGAATCTCTCGAAATCGCCCGCGCGACGATACCGGAGGACATTTGGAACGATGGCCCCGCGGCGCTGAATACCGAGATCAAGAGATTGATCGAAAAGCACAAGATAGAAGCAATTGTGCCGGAGTTAGCGCCCGGTCCGGCCTTCAGGATCGGTGAACGAGGTCTCGAAATGGTGACGCCTCCGCCACCAGGCGACATCGATCAGACCGTGCAAACCGCGCTTCAACGTCGTTTGAAACGTCTCTGTCTCGATCTTTTGGAAGCCACGCGCCGCGTCGATAACCAGCATCCGGAGCTATTGGCGATCATTTCTGAATATTCAGATCTGATCACGACGCCGCTGGAGGCGCTTGACGTTGCATCGCTTTGGGCAGTCGGAACCGGACTTCTCTCCCATCGCGATGCCTTCTCGCAGTCCTCCAAATCGAATGTTACCGGCGATCTACTTGAGCGTCCGCATTACGCGCTCCTGTCACAGGTCACGGAAGTCCATGGAGCCTTCATACTGGGCTTTCCACTCGGGCGCGAGTTGGCCGATCGCGCTGATCGAATGCGATTGTCACCTCGCGTCCTCGCATCGATCTTGCCTGCAGCACGCGCCCTCCTCCAACATTGGCGTCACGCGAGACATATGGTCGAGATCCGGACGCGAAAGTTCCTCGGCGCTATCGAGGAAGGCGCCTTCGGCCCAAGCTGGGAGGTGGCGCGCGCCGGCTATCCGGCCTACGTGGTGACGAGAAACATCCTGATCGACCTCGGCAAGTTGCTGCTACACGCCAACTCCGCATTGGCAACAGTGGTCGGCGGCTTGGCGCTTAGCGCAGCCGATCCCAATCTGGTTCAGACCCAGTTATGGCTGCAGTTCGCGCTGGACGAAAGCCAGGCAATTTTGGCCTTTGCAGAGCCGTTTCCAGAGTTGAGGGGCTGGCTCGGCGCAATCATCGATGCGCTTCAGCAGGAGGCCGATTTGCGCAAACCTTGAGAAGTCTCGGCAAGTATTCTGAAGACGCCGGTTCCGAGCGGCTCATAACTTCCTTCCGCTCATCGGCGAGCCGACGGTTCTGCGGGCGTCCGCGGCCCGGGACTGGTAGATCGACAAAAAACGATCGCGGAACGTGCGAGGACCCTGATCCATCAACGCATTGATTCCTGGACCACGAGAGGTGCGAAGGCAGAGCTCGCGCCTCTGACGCTCATTCGACCTCGTCGCACAGATAGCGGTTGACCTGATAGGGACGCGCCGCCAGCCCCGGGCAGAATGACGCCACCACGGGCTGCAGACGCTCAAACAGTCCACGCCATTCGGCGTTGAGTGTTTCCAGCCGGTCGCGGGCCGCCTCCGCTTCACGCGCCAGCTTTGCCAGATCCAGCGTGAGCAGACGACCGTCGCGGACCACGAATGTCCCACCGATCATCACATGACGCACCGAGGTCGCATCCTCGCTGTGAACAAGCTGGTTGACTGTCCAGTTGTGCGGGATCCAGTTGATGGCGCCGAGATCCACGAACACGATGTCCGCCTTGTAGCCCGGTGCCAACACGCCTGTATCAGACAACCCGAGCGCCCGCGCCGAACCGGCCGTCGCGGCATGGTAGATTTCCTCGACGGACGCCCATTTAAGCGGGTCCGGCCTCTGCACTTTGGACGCCATCGATGCATAGCGCATCGCCTCGTACATGTTCTGATTGTCGGAGCAGTTCGCCCCGTCGGTACCGATGCCGACATTGACGCCAAGGTCGAGAGCTCGGCGCAGCCTGAACAGACCGTTGCCCAAGCGCATGTTGCTGCCGGCATTATGTGCCAGCGAAGCGCCACGGTCGGCCATCAGCCGGAAATCGTCATCGTCCAACCAGATTGCGTGCGCCGCGGAGAACTTCTCATCGATCAGGCCGAGCGCGTCGAGATGCGCAACCAGTGTCTTGCCGTAGCGCTCCTTGCCGACCACCGCCTGTACCTTGCTCTCCCCGACATGACTCTGCACGGGAACGCCGTGGTCGCGCGCCAGCCTGGCGCAGCCGCACATAAAACTGTCGCTGCAATGGATCGGAATGGTCGGCGCCACCGCGGGCCGGACGTCATGCGACGACCATTTCCAGCGATTGAGGATCGACCCGATGGCTGCGATGGTGCGATCGCCCGGCCCCATCCGTAGCCGATCAACCTGGTGTTGGAGATCTTCCGGCAGCGCATCGCGCAGGCCGGGAATGGCTTCGTAGAAACTGTGATCCGCAACCATCGGCGCAAGCACCGCGCGCATGCCGACTTCCGCATAGGCCTCGGCAGCAGCATCCATGCCGTCGATACTCGGTGCGGGATATTCGTAATACAGGTCATAGGCCGCCGTGCAGCCCTTCAGCACCATTTCGGCCGCGCAGATCTGGGTCGTGAGCTTTTTGTCCTGTAGCGAGCGCCCGCCACTGATCCAGGGGCCGGCGGCCAGCAGCAATTCAAGCGTCCAGCGATCACCCTGCCCACGGCCAAGACCACCATGGCCATGGGTATGGGCATTGATCAGGCCGGCATGGACCAGCATGCCGGAGGCATCGATTGTCTCAGAACCTTCGGGTGTCGCGAGGCTCGGCCCCATCTCCGCGATGATCCCGTCCTTGATCAGAATATCGCCCTTCTCGCCGCGGCGGGAGCCGACGTCCGAGATCAGCGCGTCGCGGATCAGTACGTATCCCGGATAGTTCCTTGCCATTGCACCTGACCTAGTTGTTGTCGTTGGAGTTGCTGTCCAGATTGCTCGACCACGGCACGAGCAGGCGCTCGATGACCCCGACAAGCTGGAACAATACGATGCCCATGATCGCCAGGATCACCACCGCGCCGAACGCCACCGGCGTGCGGAAGAACGCCATGGAAGTCTGAATCAGATAGCCGAGGCCGGAATCCGCGCCGACGAACTCGGCCACCACCGCGCCCACCACGCAGAGTGCAGCCGCAACCCGCAGCCCGCCGAACACGAACGGCAACGCGTAGGGCAGGCGGATGCGCAGCAGTTCCTGCACACGGGTGGCCCTGCATGAACGCGCGAGTTCGATCAATTCCGGCGGCGCTGCCAGCAAGCCGGCCACCGAACTCACCACCAACGGAAAGAACGCGACGAGAAACGTAATGATGACCCGCGAGAACTCGTTGGCGCCAAGCGCTACCAGCAGGATCGGCGCGAGTGCCACCTTCGGCACCGACTGGGTCAGTACCAACAGCGGGTAGATCGCCGCCGACATCGTGCGCGAGCTGGCGATCAGCATGGCGAGTGGCAGGCTGACCGCAATGGATGCCGCCAATCCCAGCAACACGGTCCGCAGCGTCGTGGCCGTATGCATGGCAATGGCAGGCCAGACCGGTAGCACCGCCGACCAGATCGCGGTCGGCGACGGCAGCAGAAAGGGTCTGATGCCAAAGCCACGGCAGAGCAGTTCCCAACCAAGTACAAAGGCGAGGGTCGAAACGATGACCGGCAGGTTGCGGCGGCCCCATTCTGCAGCCCTAGTGAGCATGGGATGCCCCGCTATAGATCCGATCGCGGATCAACTTCGAGCAACGATGGAATTCAGCGCTGGCCTCCTGGTCGAACGATCGCGGCCGCGGCAGGTTGACCTCCACGATCTCCGCGACACGGCCTGGCCGCGGCGACATCACTACGACCCGGTCCGCAAGCAGAACAGCTTCGGAAATCGAGTGGGTCACGAACAACACCGCCATCGGATTAGCCTGCCACAGCGCGAGCAGTGACAGGCTCATCTCCTCGCGTGTCAGGGCATCGAGTGCGCCAAATGGTTCATCCATGAGCAGAATGCGCGGCTTTTGCACAAGGCCGCGGCAGATCGCTACGCGCTGCTGCATGCCGCCGGAAAGTTCACGCGGCATGCGTTGCTCGAATCCCGCAAGGCCCGCCGAACGCAGCAGAGCGCGGGCACGATCGCGCGCGTCGGGCCCCTCTCCGCCGGACAGGCTGAGAGGAAATGTGACGTTGCGCTCCACGTTCATCCACGGCAGCAAGGTCGGCGACTGAAACACCATCGCCGTGCCCTCCGTTGTCCCGGTCACCAGCTTGCCGTCGAGAGTGAGATGCCCAATGTCGGGCAGTACCAGCCCCGCCACCATGCGCAGCAAGGTCGATTTACCGCAGCCGGAGGCGCCGACGATGGCGACGAACTCCCCCGGCTGAATCGAGATGGTGACGTCATCCAGCGCTTGCACATGGCCGCCACGGCGAGTCTTGAAGGTTTTACCAACCCTGGTCAGCGAGATCATGGGACGAAACTGTCGTCGACGGCCTGAGAAGGATCCCACGAGGCGTCGAGTTTGAGACTCTCCGCCACGGCCTTCCAGGTATCGGCGAGACGATCCGGCGCGAAGTGCCCCTGCCCGGTGGCGCGCTGATGATCGTTGAAGATGAAACCCATGGTGGCTTTTTGCGACGCCTCGCATTCGTCCTGCAGGACCTCCGGGTTTTTCAGCAGATGTAGCTTGCAGGTCTCGACCGGGTTGTCGCGGGCCCACGCGTAGCTTTTCACGGCGGCGCCGACGAAACGCTTCACAAGATCGGGGCTGGTCTTGATGGTCTCGTCGGCTGCAATCAGCGACGAGGCATAGATCGCAAAGCCCGCAGAGACGAATGGCAGCGCGACGATTTCCTCGCCTGCCGCCAACGCCGCCTTGTTCTGATAATACTGGTGGATCGAATAGAACGGCGCGGCATCGACGCGTTTGGCGATCAACATCGCTGCCATTGCCGACGCGTCGGTGGTGACCCAGGTCACGCTTTCCGGATCGATGCCAACCCGGCGCGCCACCTCGGGAAAGTAGATTTTGTGGCTATTGCCCGGACTGACGGCGATCTTCTTACCCACCAGATCCTTGAAGCTCTTGATTCCCGACGATTTCAGAACGAACAACGAGTGTGGCGAGTGGGTGTAGACCGCCACGATCGATTTGACCGGTGCCGACTGTTGCGCGCGCGCCGCAAGCACCGCGCCGACGTCGGCAACGCCGAACTTGGCCGCCCCCGCCGCCACCTTGTTGACCGTGTCGCCCGATCCGTACCCGCGGATGATGGTCAGATCGATACCGGCGTCCTTGAAAAACCCGCGCTGCAGCCCCGCGTAATAGGCCGCGTGTTCGCCGGTTGGAATCCAGTCGAGCTGGAGGATGGCCTTATCCTCGGCGCGCGCGGCCTGCGACAAGCCACCGAGGGCAATTGCAACCGTCAGCATCAAACGCTTCATGTTCATGAGAAGACCTCGTGAATGTGCGATCCGGCTACTGCCGTCCCTCCCATTCCAAGCAACACTAATGCCGGGATTGCGATTGGCGCTGTCCAAAATTGAAAGTAAGATTCTCAAATATGGACACGGGGAGGGCGCGAGTGACGGCATTCACATGGGATGATCTGCGATATGTGCTGGCTATCGAATCCAGCGGTACGGCGCTCGGGGCGGCCAAGCGGCTGGGGGTCAGCCACAGCACAGTGCTTCGGCGGCTGGCGACGCTGGAACTCGCGCTGGACACCAAGCTGTTTCGGCGCAGCGACGGCCGCATGGTGATCAACCCGCCTGCGGCGTTGCTGATGGCGAAGGCGCGATCGATCGCGGATGCGTTCGATGCGCTTCCGCTACTGATCGATGGACCCAATTCTGGTCTGGAGGGGGTCGTGCGCATTGCGGCGCCGCAAGCGCTCATCTGCTATGCACTCGCCGACGCGCTCGCCGAATTCCGCACGACGCATCCTTCGATCCGGATCGCGCTCTGCGCCGATATGCCGTTCGACGAATTCCGGCGCGGTCATGCCGATGTCGCGCTGCGCATCAGTCTCGCGGTCCCCAGCGAACTCGGCATACGACGGCTCGCCGACTACCGGTTTGCCCTCTACGCGCGCGATGATCTGGCACGTCGTATGCGCGGCGGCGCAACGCTCGCAGAGATGCCTTTCACGATTCTCTCCGATACGAGTCGCGATCTGCCTGAGCGGAAGTGGATGGTGAGCCTCGCGAAGGGGCGCGCGCCGGCCGTGGAAGTCAGTTCGACCGTGACGCTGCGCGCGGCGGTCGCCGCGGGTCTCGGAATCGGGGTACTGCCCTGCTACGTAGGCGACGCCATGCCGGGGGTGATCCGTATCGAGATGGGTCCGGCAATGCCGCGCGAAGGCATCTACCTTGTCACCCATCCAACTCAGAGCAAACCGGCCCGGTCCCGCGCAGTGGCCGACTTCCTGATCAAGTTTGCAACGCGCAATCGTGTCGTATTTTCCGGCGCCAGGACGGGCTGAGCCGCCAGCGTCGTTACTCCGCAGGCTTCGCCAACAGCAAGCGTCCCAAGATCCGTTGCTGCATCTCGACCAGCCAGATCGACGTCGGCCGCAGGTAGACCGTCAAAAATGATCGCGAAACGTGCGCGAGCACTTTGGTCCATGGCCGATCTCCCGTTTAGGCCGAAGCTCATTGCGGAATGAAGCGATTTCCCCAACTCTCGCTTCCCATGCGAGACGGATGGGACGCAGGCGATTCGATAAAAAGTAATCCGCTTTTCCAGCCGACATATGACCTCGGCCGCGGATGTTCGGGTGGCCGATCGAAACGCGTCAAACCCAGGCGCGATCGGCCATCGATCCGCGCGCGATCTGGATGCCGAGCTGCTCATGCAGTTCCAGGAACCCTTTCGGCGTCACCTCCACCGCACGTGAGGCTTTCGACCGGCGCAGCCAGCCCTTGGCACAGAACCTGTCCATCAACTGGACGCCAAGCGGCCCGGCGAGATGATGTTCCCGCTCGGTCCAGTCGAGACACTGGCGGGCCACGCCACGGCGGTCAGCCTTGAGCCTGGTCGTGTCCAGCCCCAGGCCCTCGAACCACGCGGCACCAGCCGGCGTCACGACAAACTGCTTGTTGTCGGCGGGCGCGAGGAAACCTCGCTGCTGAAGACCTCGGGTCACGGCCACCCCAACATGCCCGGCCAGATGATCGTAACAGCAGCGAGCAAACTGGAGCCGTTCGGCCTCGCGGCTGCGCGGCTTCTTGCGCGGGACGATCGGCGGACTGATCGCAGCGAGGTTTTCCAGCGCCTGCGCCACATGCGGCCCGGCGAACCTGTAGTAGCGATGCCGCCCCTCCGTCTCGACCGCGAGCAGCCCGCCCGCCAGCAGCTTGCCGAGGTGTGAACTCGCCGTCTGCGCCGTCACACCGGCCGCATAGGCGAGTTCGCCGGCCGGCCGTGCCCGCCCGTCAAGCAGGGCCGTGAGGATGAGAGCCCGCGCCGGATCGGCGATCAGGAAAGCCGTGGAGGCGATATTGGGCTGCGAATCCATCTCGAACACTCCCTGCAATGCCGCGCCAGCATCGCACAAAGCCGATCCTGATGCTTCGACACGTATCGAAGCATCAGGCGATGAGCCTGGATAGTGTCCCGCTGCCTACGACTGACGGCACAGCGGTCGCGGAACGCAATCCAAGGACTGATGTCTCGCGGCATTGGCCAAAACCACGAGGCAAGATCATGACCGAACATCTCATCGCTCACTTGACGGACTGTCATCTCGGCCAACGGCTTGTGATGGGCAGGGATATCGACAACGACAAGATGCGTTACGACCCCGTGTCCGGCGAACACGAACAGCATCTGCGCCGGGTTCTCGACGATATCCTCCGCAAGGGAATCAAGCACGTTGTTTTCGGCGGCGATATCGGCGCCCGGGACACCGCCGGCGGTTTTTTCGAGCTGCTCAAGGGCTATCCCTTCACGCTGTCCGTGGTTGCCGGCAATCACGACACTTACAGGGACATCGTGCCGCACTGGCGCGCCGACGCCGAACCCGTCGCCGGCAAGCTGTGCTATTCGCACCGTGACGGGCCCTGGACGTTCATTGTCCTCGACACGTCAGACAATACGGCGGGTGAAGTGCAACGCATGTGGCTGAAGGACCAACTCGCGGACGCCACCAGGGTCGCGCTCTTCCTGCATCACCCGGTGCTGGACATCGAGACGCCCATCGATCGCGCGGGCGCAGCGCTGCGCGACCGGACGGAACTCAAGGACATTCTCGCAGCAGCCGCCTGCGACATCTCCGTCTTTTGCGGTCATTACCACATGATCGACGAGGCGCAGGAGGGACACATCCGGCAGTTCGTTTCCCCGGCGACATCCTACCAGATCGTCAAACGGGCCAAGTCGCTTCAGGTCGACAAGACCACGTTCGGGTATCGCATCCTCAATGTCTCGGACAGGGAGATCAGGACGGAAGCGGTCTTACTGACGGAGGCATGATCGCAGGGCCGCCGCGCGAATGATGCGGGGCGCGATGAGTGTGTACAGCCAGCACCGCGACGACACCGAGTTGCAGGACAGCCCTCCTTCGCTAAAGCTTCGGAGGGCATCCTGCTTCGCGAGGACATCTGACAATCCTGCGAAGCGCCTTGGCGCGAAGCAGGATGGCGGAGAGAGCGGGATTCGAACCCGCGATACGGTTTCCCGTATACACACTTTCCAGGCGTGCGCCTTCAACCACTCGGCCACCTCTCCGTGCGCCTCTCATGACGGGGTCAACGGCGTTTTGCAAGGGAGTGCAGGCCCGCGCCGGAACATTTCCACAATCCGTTGATATAAAAGGAATATTCGGCATTGGCCGAGCCGTTTTGACGGCCTCTCCGACAACCGGATGACGCAATTCCGTCGGATCGTGAATCGGATGGCGCCCGGCTGCAGCGAATTGAGCCGCCCGCAGGCCTGAGCGCTTGATTTTTGGCCCGGCTGCGGCGAGACCGGACGAGCAAAATGACGAGCTCCCATCCATGCCCGACACGGTTCTACGCCTTCAAGGTCTGAAATGCCCCTTGCCCGCCCTGCGGACCCGCAAGGCGCTGCGCACGCTGAAGAGCGGCGACGTCGTGGTGGTGGAGTGCACCGATCCGCTGGCCGCGATCGATATCCCGCATCTGGTTCAGCAAACCGGCGATATCATCGAATTCACCGAGCAGACCGACGCCGGCCTGACGTTCCGGATCCGCAAGCAGTAAGAGGCACGCACCTTATGACACGCTCTGCTCTTCATCTGGGATGCTGCCTCGTCGCACTGATGGCCGTGTCCCACCCCGCCTCGGCGCAGACCTGCCGGCGCGACGGCTCGGCGGTGTTCTGTGACGATGGACGGCGCGGCGCACTGGCGGGCGACAGCATCATCTGGAGCGACGGCACCCGGTCGAGCTCTGCGACCCAGCATCCCAGCGTGATCATCGGCAACAAGGCCTCGGTCCATATCGGCCAGGGCGTCTTTGTCGGCAAGGGCAGCGGCATGGTGCCGCTCGACGACCCGAACGCGCCGAACAAGACCCGCTGCGCCATCATCGACGGCGTGTCGTACTGCGACTGATGTGAAAAAGTCGGGGGCTCCGCAGGCACGGGCCCACGCATTGAGTTCAGGTCGAAGCGGTGGGCCACTTCTCCCTCGCCCCGCTTGCGGGGAGAGGGGCACTTTATCGCAGCGCTCGGACTCGCGGTGAGTCCCCCTCACCCGGATTGCTTCGCAATCCGACCTCTCCCCGCAAGCGGGGCGAGGTGAAGCAGGTGCGTGCGTCGATTCAAGTCCGTGCCTATTGCAGACGCCCGGCTCCGACCGAATAGAGCGGTCGAACCGTGGGGCCGTAGACCGGCTTGGGGGTGACGACCTTGTTGTCGCCGATCGTATGCGCATCTTCCAGCGCCTCGACGAAATCCGCGAACCATTGCTGGATGGTGCCTGCCCGCAGTTTTGTCATCATGGCTTCCCAGCGCATCCGCCGCTCGGGCGCCGGCATGGTCAGCGCCGTCGAGATCGCGCGCGCCATCGAATCGATGTCATGCGGATTGACCTGGAGCGCGGTATCGAGCTCGTTCGCGGCGCCGGCGAATTTCGACAGCACAAGGACGCCCGGGTCAGCCGGATTTTGCGCGGCGACATACTCCTTGGCGACGAGGTTCATGCCGTCATGAAGCGGCGTCACCACACCCACCTGGGCGGCGCGGTAGAAGCCGGCCAGAACCGTCTGGCTGAAACCCTTGCTGAGATAACGGATCGGCGTCCAGTCGACCTCGCCGTGGCGGCCGTTGACGTCGGTCACGAGCTTCGACAGTTCGCTCTGCAAGTTGCCGTAGGCCTCGATCGTTCCGCGCGATGGCGTTGCGATCTGCAACAGCGAGACCGCGCGCTTGAGTTGCGGCTGAGCGGTGAAAAGACGATCGAACGCGCTGATGCGATTGACCAGCCCTTTCGAGTAGTCCACGCGATCGACGCCGATCGCGAGTTTTTCGCCATGCAGGCTCATGCGCAATCGGGAGACGTCGGGGTGGGACGCGGCCCGCGCCGCATGCTGCGCGAATGCATCGACATCGATGCCGATCGGGAACGCGGCCAGGCGCGAGGTCCCGTAGGATGACGTCACCACGCCGTCCTCCACCTCGAGGCCAAGTTCGCCGCGAAGATACTCCGCAAAATTTTCGCAATCGTCCTCGGTCTGGAACCCGATCAGGTCATAAGCCAGCATCGCACCAATCAGCTCGCGATGATTCGGCACGCCATTCATGACCGACGCCGCTGGCCAGGGCGTATGCAGGAAGAAGCCGATCGGCTGGCGCACATTGAGTTCGCGCAATTCGGCGCCGAGCGCGAGGAAATGGTAATCCTGAATCCAGAACGCGGTGTCCGGCTTGCGGAAGCGCAGCAGAGCCCGCGCCATGAAGGCGTTCACTTCGCGATAGGATTTATAATCTTCGTTCGAGACCCGGATCAGATCCGGGCGCGAATGCAGCGCCGGCCACAATGCCGAGTTGGCAAAGCCTTCATAGTAGCCACCGTAATGCGCCGCCGGCAGATCGAGCATCGCAATGGCGCCAGCGCCGAGCGATTCGATCTGCGGAAAGGGATCCTTCTGCGCCCCGTCGCGGACACGGCCGCTGGAGCCCACCCAAATCGCACCGGATTTTTCCACCACCGGCAACAGTGCCGCCGCCAAGCCCCCAGTCATGGGCTCGTTTGCCTTCGCGCGCGCCACGCGATTTGAGACAACAACGAGGTTCACAGGCTGTTCTCCGAATTTCAGTCGAGAGATAAACGGCCATTCATCAATATGGTTCCTACGTGACCTGCGCGAAGTTCAGATTTAACAACGACGGGAACTCGGAAACCCATGATTCTCGTGCGATTTTTCCACACGAGTTCCATGTCGGCACACGAGCCGCAACAAAACGGAACCGGTGAATCATCGCGCAGCCAACATTCGTCCCAAATGAAGTCAAATTCGGGCGACGCCGAACACGGAACCGGGTTCCATCAGCAATCGCGCTGGAAATATCTTTTTCAGCTTTTTATGTCCGAGGTTTTTATTTCGAAGCGCCTCATTGCGAAGCACTGACGTGCCGCGATGCCGAGGCGCTGCCCATCAGAGTGCGATGAGGGCCTCGCGGCCGAGCAATTGCGCCAGCCACGCGCGGACATGTTTCGGATCTTCGAAGTGACCGCTGACGCCCTTGGCAAGACGTCCTACCGAGAACGCATGTCCCTGCAGATCCGGCATGATCGCGAACACGGTTTCATCGGTGACGTCGTCGCCGAGAAAAACCGGGACCCGTCCCCTGAACGGCGGAAGCTTCATCAGCTCGATCACGCCGCTCGCCTTGTTGAATCCGGCAGGCTTGATCTCGCACACCGCTTTTCCCGGCAGCACCTCGAGCGGCGCTTCGGGCAGGTCGGCGCGGATCACCGAAACCGCATCATAGATCGCCCGTTCCATCTGCGGCGCCTTGCGAAAATGCAGCGCCAGCGAATACCCCTTGTCCTCCAGCAGAATGCCCGGGTGCAGTTCAGCGATCGCAGCGAAGCGGCGCTTCAAATCCGGATCGATCGGCTGGATTTTGGACGGCACCGCCAGACCGCCCGGCGCCAGGCGCATCTCGGCACCATGGCCGCCGACCGCGGGAAACCGAGCCGGAGCGAAGATGGTGTCGAGATCCCTGATCGAACGGCCGCTCACCAGCGCGAGCGCGCCGGACGTGCGTTGCAGCAGGCCGTTCATGGTCGTCCGCAAGTCGGGCGGCACCACGACCTCGCTCGGCGTCGGCGCGAGTTCAAGCAGCGTGCCGTCGACATCCAGCAGCAACGCACACTCCTCCAGCGACGGAACAATGATCGTCTCGGTCAGGAGGACCGGATCCTCCGGTGCGGTGTCCGGCACTTTCTGTTGCGTCGAGTCCATTCTCACTCAATCCTGCTCCACGGCCGCCAACGGTCGCGCGACCGATTCCAGCGGCTGGCGTTCGGCGGCGATGCAGAACCGCCAGGCCACCACAGACGCTGTTAGCATCAAAGCCGCTCCCAAGACATAGCCCGCGAACACACTGGTGCGCGATCCGCTGTCGATCAACGCGCCGAACAGCGCCGGGCCGGCGACGCCACCGATGCCGGTGCCGATCGCATAAAACAGCGCGATCGCCAATGCGCGCACCTCGAGCGGAAAGGTTTCGCTCACGGTCAGATACGCGGCGCTGGCCGCGGGCGAGGCAAAGAAAAAGATCACCATCCAGGCGATGGTCTGGGTCTGCGCACTCAGGACGCCGATTGAAAACAGATATCCGGAGACCGCAAGCAGGATGCCGGACAACCCGTAGGTCAATGTGATCATGACGCGCCGTCCGAGGGTGTCGAACAAGCGGCCCAGCAGCAACGGACCCAGGAAGTTGCCCGCCGCGAATGGAAGAATGTACCAGCCGACATGATCCGCGGCGATGCCGAAGAAATCGGTCAACACCAGGGCATAGGTGAAGAAGATCGCATTGTAGAAGAACGCCTGCGCGGCCATCAGGGTCAGTCCGACCAGCGAACGCTGCCGGTAGGTGTGGAACAGCGTCTGCGCCACCTCGCGCAGCGGCGTGTGGCTGCGCATGGTCAGCCTGATCTTCGGCAGTTCCTGATCGGCGGCACCGGACGTTGCGCCGGCCGCGCGTTCGATGTCCCCCACGATGGCCGTTGCCTGGTCCGGTTTGCCATGGATCATCAGCCAGCGCGGGCTTTCGGGAATCCAGAGCCGCATCACAAACACGACAAGCCCGAGCACCGCGCCGGTCAGGAACGCCAGCCGCCAGCCCAGTTCCGGATTGATCACCGCCGGATCGAGCAGCACGATGGCGCAGACGGCGCCGATCGCGGCGCCCACCCAGAAACTCCCGTTGATCACGAGATCGGTCCAGCCGCGATAGCGCGCCGGCACCAGTTCCTGGATGGTGGAGTTGATCGCCGTGTACTCGCCGCCGATGCCGGCGCCGGTCACGAAGCGAAACAGCGCGTAGCTCCAGACGCTCCACGAAAACGCCGTGGCCGCCGTCGCCACCAGATAGATCGAGAGCGTGATGAAGAACAGCTTCTTGCGGCCGATACGATCGGTCAACCAGCCGAACACGATGGCGCCGAGCACGGCGCCGGCAAGATAGGCGCTGTTGGCGAGCCCCACATCGGTGTTGGTGAAACGCAGCGTCGGGCTCTGCTTCAGGGCGCCGGACAACGCGCCGGCGAGCGTCACTTCAAGCCCGTCCAGAATCCATGTCACGCCGAGCGCAACAACGACAAGGGTGTGGAACCTGCTCCAGGTCAGCCGATCGAGCCGCGCGGGAATATCGGTTTCGATCACGCGCGAGCCGGCGGCAACCGTGTCGGAGCCGGACGCCGGATCGTCCCGATATGGCTTGCGCCCGGCTGCGTCGACCCCTGCCGGCGGCACATGACTCGCTCCACCCATCATGGGTCCTTCCGTCGCACGCAGGGATAGCCGACGGCGTGGGAAGCCTGAAGGTATCGCGCACGTTGAGATGGTCCGGGGCTGACCCGTGATTCAATGACCTCGGGGCTCGCGCCTCGAGACGTCGACATGCGGCGGGAGACATTGAGCGATCCCGCCGCGCTGCATCAACGCCAATCTTGCGGCGGGGTTCCCTTCTTTGTCGTTGCCGGGCTTGTCCTCAGCGACTTGGCTACGCCAAGTCGCGGACACAACCCCGCTTAGGGGCGCACTGCCTCCCTGACATAGAGACGAATTGCCCTCCTAAGCGGGATCACCGGGACAAGCCCGGTGATGACAATTGTGGGTGGGAAACACTTGTTTCTCAGAAACAGTGAAAAAGAAAACGCCCCCGGCTTTCGACCCGAGGGCGTCTTGAGCAAACCAAATGTGTCCGGCGTCAGGCGGCCCGGATGGTGGCCATGAAGCGATCGAGCTCCTGGCGCAGCCGCGTGCTTTCCACCGACAATGTCTGTGCCGAGTTCAACACTTCGCCGGAGGCCGCTCCGGTTTCGCCGGCGCCGCGGTTGACCTCGGTGATGCTGCCCGCGACCTCCTGGGTGCCCTGGGCGACGCTCTGGACATTGCGAGCGATTTCCTGGGTTGCCGAGCTCTGCTGTTCGACCGCGGTGGCGATGGTGCCGGCGATGCGCGAGATCTGGCCGATGGTCTGGCCGATTTCCTTGATCGCAGCGACGGACTCCTGGGTCGCGAGTTGCATGCCGGTGATGTGCGAGGAGATCTCATCCGTCGCCTTCGCCGTCTGGCTGGCCAGCGACTTCACCTCGGATGCAACCACCGCGAACCCGCGTCCGGCTTCGCCGGCGCGTGCAGCCTCAATGGTTGCGTTGAGCGCGAGCAGGTTGGTCTGCTCGGCGATCGCCGTGATCAGCTTCACGACATCGCCGATCTGTTGCGCCGCGCGCGACAGTTTCGCGATCCGCGCATCGGTCTGTTCGGCCTGGGTCACGGCGGCCGCGGCAATCCGGCTGGATTCCTGCACCTGCCGCCCGATCTCATCGACCGACGCCGAGAGCTCCTCGGTCGCCGAGGCAACCGACTGCACGTTGGAGGAGGCTTCCTCCGACGCGCCGGCCACCCGGCCGGACAACTCCTTGGTGGTGTCGACCGTGCGCGTCAGCGTCGCAGCCGCGCTTTCCAGCTGGTTTGCCGACGAGGATACGTTCGAGACGATGCCGCCGACGGCGGTTTCGAAATTGTCGGCGAAACGATGCAGTTCCGCACGGCGCGCGTCGCCGGTCGCCTTGCTCTCGGTTTCGCGTTCCGCCGCTTCACGTTCGGCTTTCGCCACCGCCTGCAGCTTGAACTCTTCCACGGCGCTGGCCATCTCGCCGATCTCGTCCTTGCGGCCGAGTCCGGGAAGCACAACGTCGAAATTGCCCCCGGCGAGCTCGCGCATCGCCTTGCACATGCCGATCATCGGCCGGGAAATCCCCTGCCCGAGGAACCACGCCAGCAAGGCGCCGAGCACGAGGCCGCCGACACCGAGCAACATCACGAAATTCCTGGTGTCGTGGGCCGTGGCGCTGGTCTGATCGGAAATGCGCTGCTGCTGCACCAGCAGATCGTCCTTGACGGCCTTGGCGTCCTTGGTGATCGCGGTGGCGGCATCGGTCATCTTCGCGGTCAGTTCGTCGACCTTGGCGGAGTTCTGCACGAACTTCGCAAACGACTCCTGATAGCCGCCGAGCTGGTCGGCGATTTCCTTGATCTTGACGGTCAGCTTCTCGTCGCTCGAGGTCAGCGAGGCGAAGCTGTTCTTGAGCAGATGAATCCGCGCGGTGGCGCTGTTGGCGACCGCCTGGTCAGGCTTCACGATGAAATTGCCGACGTTCGCGGTGACGGCGGCCGACTGCATCGCCATTTCCTTGACACTCGACTGAAACGAGGTCTGGCCGGCGAGTGCCGCGGTATCGGCAAGGTCTTCCAGACGATAGCGGAAGAAATTCCCCAGCCGCAGAAGCTGGTTGGATGCGATGCCGGCGTTCTCGGTCTTGATCTCGACCACCTGGGAGAACAGCTTGGTGAAGTCGACGAACTTGCCGGACAGCGTGGCGATCTGCTGCCAGCGGTCCTGGGTCGCAACCGTCTCGGCGCGCCGGATCGCCTTGCGAAGATCGGCCTCGGCGGCGCGGGCGGCGGCTTCGTCGGCGGCATAGCCGGTCAGCGCGTAGTAGCGCGCCAGCAGCTGATATTCGACCAGCGCGCGATCGATGTCGCGGGCGGCATCGGTTTCCCCGATGATGGCGTGGTAGGAGCTGACCCCGACCGAGATCCGCTCAAAGCCGAAATAGGCGACGCCCATGCTGAGGGCGGACAGGCCGAGCACCGTGATGAAGCCAAGCATGATCTTGGCGCGAAATCTCAGATTCGACAGAAAGCCTGATTTCTTCGGCTTCTGCTGCTTTTGCCCTGCGGCTCTTCTGAACCAGCCCATTTGCGAACCACCCCAACCGATTGCCAAGCGAAAGTGACCGGAACGACCCCGGTCACTTCCTTCAAACTTAAGGCAAAATGGATAAGAGGGTGTAAACCGCTACCGTTTCGCGTAGCGGTTCACCGCGGCAGCGACCTTATGCCGCCTGTTCAGAGGCCTTGGCCTTGGAGGGCACACTGATCACCGGCGCATGAATCTCGCGCCAGTCCGCAGCCAGAGTGAGTTTGGGCTCGGTCAGGGTCTGCAGCCGGGCCAGATCCAAACCCGGCACCATCTCCCGCACCACCAGGCCATCGGGGGTGACGTCGATCACAGCCAGATTGGTGTAGATGCGCTTGACCACGCCCGGCGCGGTCAGCGGCAGCGAGCACTGGTGCTTGATGCGCGGCTCGCCCTTCTTGCTGGTGTGCTCCATCAGCACGCGGATGGCGCGGGCGCCGACCGCGAGATCCATGGCACCGCCGACACCCGGCGGAAAATCCGGATCCTCGGTGGTCCAGTTGGCGAGGTCACCGGTGCCCGACACCTCGAAGGCGCCGAGCAGGCTAACGTCGAGGTGGCCGCCCCGGATCATCAGGAAGGCATCGGCGTGGTGGACATAACAGCCACCGGTGATCAGGGTGGTGAAGTTCTTGCCGGCGTCGATCAGCTCTTCATCTTCCTCACCGGGCTTCGGCGCAGGGCCGAGACCCAGCACGCCGTTCTCGCTGTGGAAGATCACTTCGCGCTCAGGCGGCACATAACTCGCGGTCAAGGTCGGAATGCCGATGCCGAGATTGACATAGGCGCCTTCCGGCAGGTCCTGCGCGGCGCGCCAGGCCATCTGATGGCGGGTCAACGGGGTCATGCGGCAGCTCCCAGCATCTTGGCATATAGCGGATGGTTTTTCGGCGGCAGACGGCCGACCTCGACAATACGGTTGACGAAGATGCCGGGCGTCACCACGGCTTCCGGATCGAGGCTGCCGAGCTCGACCATGGTTTCCGTCTCCACGATGGTGAGATCGGCGGCCATGGCGCAGACCGGATTGAAGTTCCGGCTGGACTTGCGGTAGGTCAGGTTGCCCCAACGATCGGCGCGCGCGGCCTTCACCAGCGCGACATCGCCGCGCAACGGCTTCTCGAAGACGTGCAGGCGGCCGTCGATTTCGCGGGTTTCCTTGCCCTCGGCCAGCTTGGTGCCGGCCGACACCGGCGAAAAGAAGCCGCCCAGCCCCGCTGCAGCGCAACGCATGCGTTCGCTGATGGTCCCCTGCGGCACCAGCTCGAGTTCGAGGCTCTTGGCGCGATAGGCGTTGAGGAAGGCGCTGTAATCGCCGGAGCGCGGATAGGAGCAGATCACCTTGCGGACCCGGCCCAGATTGATCAGCCGCGCCAGGCCATGCTCGTCATTGCCCGAATTGTTGGCGACGATGGTCAGCTCCCGCGCGCCCTGGTCGCACAGCGCCTCCAGCAGGTGATCGGCGATGCCGACCGCCCCGAAACCGGGCACCAGCACGACGGCGCCGTCGCGAATATCGGCCACCGCCTCCCTGATGTCGTTTATCTGCTTGTTGATCACGCCGGATATGTCCTTCCGTTGAGGTCCCGAAGTCCGGGCGCCGATGCAAAATTCCCCCCGCCGGAATTGCCTCGCACACGGGGGAATTAGAACCAGCTCCGAATTTGCAGCCATCTTGCATCGGTGCGTCAGGACGGCAAGGCCGCCCTCCGCCGACCCCGCACGCAAGGATGTCATATCTCGCGACCGGTTCTGCCGGAGGCCCCGAGGTCGCCGGCTGTTTCATCGGGCGATCCGCCAAAGATCGTGGTTGCAAAGCCGGGAAGCGGCGTCCTTATATGAGAGCAAGCAAAAACATCGTCAGGGAGAACGGCACGCCGGCGGTCCTATCGACCCTCACCGCGGAACGCCGTCAGCCGACGCCGGCAACCAGGGAGGGAGACCAAGGGTGGATCGGGCCGACCATCGGTTCAACACGACATCGGGCGTCGCCGTCGCCCAGTCCAAGGCCGCCACCGTCCGCGAGGCCGCGGCGGATATTGTCCGTCAGTTGCCATCCGACAATCTGGCGATGATCCTGGTTTTCCTGTCACCTTATTATGACCCGCACGATTTCCTGGCGGGGATCGCCGGATCGTTCGGAACCACCCCAATTTTCGGCTGCACCACGGCCGGCGAGCTGTCGCCCGATGGATGGAGCGACAACAGCGTGGTGGCGCTCGGCTTCAACGCGTCGGATTTCTGCATCGTCGCCCGGCCGTTTCCCGATCTCAGCAGTTTCCGCGTCGAGGACGGCCGCAGGCTCGGCACCGAGCTGCGCCAGGAACTGGCGCGCTGCTCACCCGACTCCGAAGCACAGCATTCGTTCGGCCTGCTGCTGATCGATGGCCTGTGCCAGCGCGAGGAAGCCGTGATGTCGGCGATCTACGCCTCGCTGGACAACATTCCGGTGGTCGGCGGATCGGCCGGCGACGGCCTGCGTTTCGAAAAAACCTGGGTGTTCTACGACGGCGAGGCCCACTCCGACTCCGCCGTTCTCATCCTGCTGAAGACGGCGCTGCCGTTCCGGCTGTTCAAGTGCGACAATTTCGAGCCGACCTCGACCAAGATGGTGGTGACCGAGGCCGACATCGAGCGGCGCGTGGTCAAGGAGATCAATGCCGAACCCGCCGCCGAGGAGTATTCCCGCGCGGTCGGCATCATGGACACCAAGCTCGACGCGTTCTCGTTCGCCGCGCATCCGGTGCTGGTCCGGGTCGGCGGCGCCTATTATGCGCGCTCGATCCAGCGGATGAACCCGGACGGCTCGCTGAGTTTCTTTTGCGCCATCGACGAGGGCATGGTGCTCACCGCAGCGCGGCCGCGCAACCCGATCAGCGCGACCCAGGACCTGTTCGCCGAAACCCGCGCCGAAATCGGCGAGGCCTCGGTCTATATCGGGTTCGAGTGCGTGCTGCGGCGGCTGGACGCAGAGCAGCACCAGTTCGCACGCGAGATGTCGGACCTGTATCGCAAGAACAATGTGGTCGGCTTCCATACCTATGGCGAGCAGTTTCGCGCGATGCACCTCAACCAGACGCTGACCGGCATCGCCATCGGCACGAGGCCGCAACAGTCATGACATCGCAGGACGCAAATTCGATCGAAGCGCTGCGGCGGGAGGCGGCGAAACTGCGGAAGATCAACGCCGCCCTGATGTCGCGCGTGGAGCGCTCGATCGACCAGCAGTACAATGCGTTCTCGCTGTTCGAGACGGCGATCGCGCTCGACCACCAGGTGCTGAACCGGACGAAGGAATTGCAGGCCGCGCTGCGCTCGATCGAGCGCAGCAATGATGATCTCTATCGCGCCAAGCAGCAGGCTGAGGCGGCGAGTTCGCTGAAATCCTCGGTGCTGATCTCGGTGACCCACGACCTGCTGCAGCCGCTGAATGCGGCGCGGCTGACGCTGTCCACGTTTGCCGAGATGGATATCTCGGACCAGGGCGCGGCACTGATCGGGCAGGTCGACCGGTCGCTGCTCACGCTCGAGGACCTGCTCAAGACCCTGCTCGATATTTCCAAGCTCGATGCCGGGGTGCTGCGGCCGGAGGCGCGGCCGATCCCGATCTCCTCGCTGTTCGATCCGCTGCGGCAGGAGTTCGTACCGCTCGCGGCCAAGCGCGGCCTGGCGCTGACCATCCAGCCATCGTCCGACATCGTGATGTCCGACCCCTTGATGCTGCGCCGAATCCTGCAGAACCTGCTGGCCAATGCGCTGCGCTACACCCAGAAGGGCGGCGTGCTGATGGGATGCCGGCGCAGGGGGGACAGCATCCAGATCCAGGTTCACGACACCGGCCCCGGGATCGCCGAAGCCCAGCGGCAGGCGATCTTCCTCGAATTCCAGAGAGGGGACGCCGGCGCCGGGGACGACGCCGGATTTGGCCTGGGCTTGTCGATCGTGCGACGGTTCGCAACCGCTCTCGGGCACGAGATCCGGCTTGCATCGCGCGTCGGCCATGGCTCGTCGTTCTCGGTGACCATGCCGCGGGTCGCGCTGGAGGCCTATTCGGCGCTGGAGGGCGACAGCAGGCACATCGACTTTCAGTACAGCGGCCTGCAGGGCGCAAAGATATTGCTGGTCGAAAACGACCCCGCAAGCGCGGATGCGATGGCGGCGCTGCTGGAAAAATGGGGATGCGACGTCGCCAAGACGGTTTCCACCGCCGACGCGCTGGAGCGCATCGGGGCGCTTGGCGGCGAGCCCAACGCGATCATCGCCGACCTGCATCTCGACGCCGGCGAAAGCGGCCTCGAGGCCGTCAACGTGATCCGGCAGCACACCCAGAGTGAAATCCCGGCCATGGTGGTCACCGCCGATTACTCGGCCGATGCCGCGCACGAGGCCGGGATCTATGGGCTGGAGCTTTTGAAGAAACCCATCAGGCCTGCCGAGCTGCGCTCGCTGCTGTCGTACCTGCTGGCTTGAAGCCCGACAGAGACAGATGGCTAAAGTGATGACGTTAGGTTCGATTGACGCGGCATCGGAGATCCACCTCTCCCATCGGGAGAGGTCGATTTGCGCAAGCAAATCGGGTGAGGGGTTTCGGCCTATCGAGAGAACCGCAGCCCCTCACCCGGATTGCTTCGCAATCCGACCTCTCCCCGACAGGGGAGAGGTGAACAAGCAAGTGACCGCGTCGATTCAGCCAAAACGCATCATGCTTTAGCTCTCGATACGGTCGGGGGTGCGATGCTTGCCGGGCGCTTGCCCGATCAGGCTGGCAAAATCGATCTTTGCAATCTCGATGATGGCGTTGGTGCGGCTGAAGACCTTCAGCTTGCGCAGAATGTCCGACACATGCACCTTGACCGTGGTCTCGGAGATCTTGAGCTCGTAGGCGATCTGCTTGTTCTGCAGCCCCTTGCGCACCATGTCCAGCACACGCAATTGCTGCGGCGTCAGATCATGCAGGCGTTTCAGCAGATCGCGGTGGTCGACCTTCGGCCGCCGCGTCCGCACCGCATCCCGATAATGCGCCGGCAGGTAGATTTCTCCGCGCAGCACCTCGCTGATGGCCTCTGCAAGCTCGGGCTTGGAGGTCGACTTGGGAATGTATCCGGACACGCCCAGCGCCAGCACGCTCTGGATGATATGCAATTCCTCATAGCTCGACACGATCACGACCGGCTTTTTCGGAAACGCCTTGCGGATGTGGATCACGCCGGAAAGCCCCGTGGTTCCCGGCATCGACAGATCGAGCAGCACGAGGTCGATGTTGCAGACCGACGACAGCACCTCGAGCGCCTCGTCGATGGAGGCCGCCTGGAGAATTTCCGCGTCGGGATTGGCGATGCATACGGCGCTTTCCAGCGCCTCCCGGAACAACGGATGATCCTCGACGATTAAAAATCGGGTCACTGTTCGTCTCAGTCCTGTTTGCGTCTGGGATCAGAAACCGCGGTTCAATTCAGTCCCCATCATCCACGTTCCACCTGACGCTCAAACATGTCCTTGCGCAAGATCACGATCTGGCACGATCGGGCCTGGCTCCCTGCGGCTTCGCATTGGGAAGGCCGATCTTGCCGATCTCGATCACCGCCTTGTTCCGGCTGAACAGCTTCAGCTTGCGCAGGATCTCGGTGACATGCGCCTTCACCGTGGATTCCGCGAGCTTGAGTTCGGTCGCGATATGTTTGTTCTGAAACCCGCGCCGGATCAGATCCAGCACCTTGAGCTGCTGCGGCGTCAGCTCCTTCAGCCGTTCCTTCAGCGCCTGCGTGAAGTCCGCGCCGCTGTCGGTCGTCACCACGAAATTCTTCGGCACCGAGATCGATCCGCTCAACACCCGGTCGATCGACAGCGCGAGTTCGCTTTTGGAGGTCGATTTCGGCAGGTAGCCCGCCGCGCCCAGCGCCAAGGCCTCGCGAATGACCTTCTGATCTTCCTCGCTCGACACAATGGCGACCGGAAGTCTCGGATGGGTTTCGCGCAGCCGCAGAAATCCCGAAAAGTCCGCCGCGTCCGGCAGCGACAGGTCGAGCAGCGCCAGATCGATTCCCTCCTCGGCGGCGAGGATGCTCAGCGCGCCCTTGATCGACGTGGTCTCGAAAATGCGGGCATCCGGATGGGCCAAACGCACGGCATTGCCCAAAGCCTCCCTGAACAACGGATGATCGTCGATCAGAAGGAAGCTGGTCATTCTGCTGCTCCGATACCGGAGAGACAATTGCCAGGCATCACCATCGTGGCTCGTTGTTCCGCTGCCTGTTGCTCCATCGCCTATGGTTTCATGGCTCACGGTTTCATGGGTCACGGTTTCATGGCTCGTGCCGCCCGTCGACATCCCCGCATCAATTCGGAGGCGTCTGCACGCTCATCAAATAACCATACACGTTTTCGAGCTGTTGATCGTCAAAGACTTCCTTCCACGCCGGCATTCCCTTGGCGGGGCGTCCCTCGTGAACCGTGACCCAGAATTTGTCGCGGGTGTCGCCGCCATACCGCTTCTGCAGCAGCCGGAGATCGATGCGTCGTTCGCTCTGCACGGCGTCCGGCCCATGGCAATGGGCGCAGGTACCGTTGAACAGCTCACGTCCTTCGCTCGCATCCGCGGGATGGGTTGTTGGCGCGGGCCCGGTCGACGCAGCCGCAGGCGTTGCGGCCGGGGCTGTGGTGGCCTGGACGGCAATCACCGGCCGCTCCGACGTATCGGCCGACGCATGCATGACCGCCGGCTGGATCAAGGCGCCGAGCTTGATCGGGACATCGACAGGGAACCCATATTTCGCCGAGATTTCGGCAATCACCGGCTCCAGGCCGGGCAGTTGGGCATCGACCTGGTCTCGCAGCTCCTTCGACGCCTTTGCGAACCCGATGGCGACGGGCCACAACAGGCCATCGCCGTCGGTGCTCCGGATCACGAAACGATCGCCGTATTCGGTCCTGTTGAGCCAGCCGGCGGCCGGTCCCCAGATGAACGCGACATCGACTTTACCCTGATCGAGCGCCTGCATGCCTTCTTCGGGCGACAGCACCGTCACTTTCGTGATGTCGTCGCGCAACGCCAGCAGGTTTTGCGGCGTGGTCTGATATTGCACCGCCACACGCAGATGCGCGAGATCGTCGAGACCGGCAAAGCTGCGGCCCTTTGCGGCAACGAAGGCATACCCCTCCCGGGCGATGGCCTTCGAGAAAATCACCGCCGGTCCCATGAAATCTTCGCTGGGCGGCAGGCCGATCATGGCGTCGCACTGCTTGCCGAGCAGCGTCACCCGCACGGTGCGTTTGCCGAAATATGATTTGTACCAGTCGTAGCTGACCGGCCGCCCCAATGCCTTGCCCAGCGCCTGGCCGATTTCGAGGTACACGCCCGGCTTCGCCGGATTGTCGCTGGAAAACGGCAGGTTGGTCGGATCGGCGCAGAGCCGCAACGGCTTGACGTCGTCGGGCTTGGCGTCCTCGGCGCCGGCCCTGGTGACCGGCGCCGCGGACAGCAGCAGTGTTGCGGGAGCGAGGATGAGCGCGGCGGTTCGGATATTGCGCATCGCGCAAGACCATCCGCCCTTGATCAGACGTTGTGCGAACAAACCACGTCTCCCTTTATAGTCGTCGGTTGACTTTACTGAACGGCGAACACGAACAGCGAGCCACCTTCAGGTGCGGCCGCCGTCATCTTCTTGCCGATGTCGCCGAGGAATGCCGGGATCGATGCGGTGCGGCCGACGACCACGGCGACATACTGCTTGCCGTCCACCGAATAGGTGACCGGGCCTGCGCCGATGCCGCTGCCGAGGTTCTTCTTCCAGAGCACCTTGCCGGTCTTGGCGTCGATCGCATGGAAGTCACCATGCAGATTGCCGTAGAACACCAGGTTTCCGCCGGTGGTCAGGGTGCCGCCGTTGAATGGCAGGTCCTGCTTGATCGACCACACTTTCTTGCTGTTCACCGGATCCCACGCCACCAGTTCGCCGAGGAACCCGCCCGGGCCTTCCTTGGTCGGGAATTCGGCGCCGAGGTAGAACACGCCGCGCTTGTAGGAGATGTCGCTCACCGACCAGTCCATGCAGACATTGTTGGTCGGGATGTAGACCAGGCCGGTCTCCGGATTGAACGACATCGGCTGCCAGTTCTTGCCGCCGATCAGGTTCGGGCAGATGTCCTTGGCCGGATGGCCTGGACCGGGCCGCTTGTCCGGATTTTCGACCGCGCGCATGGTCTTGATATCGAACTTCTCCGCCCAGTTGGCGTAGATGTATTTCTCCGCCGAGAGCAGTTCACCGGTTTCGCGGTTCGCCACGAAGAAGAAGCCGTTGCGGTCGGCCTTCATCAGCGCCGGAACCTCTTTCCCGTCCTTCTTCAGGTTGGCGAGGACGAGTTCGTTGACGCCGTCGTAATCCCAGGCGTCGGCCGGCGTGCCCTGAATGTGCCACTTGATCTTGCCGGTGTTGGGATCGAGCGCCAGCGTCGACGCCGTGTAGAGATTGGTCAGCTTGCCGAAATTGCCGTCGCCGGTGGATCGGACGCCGGTGTTCCAGGGACCGGGGTTGCTGGTGCCCCAATACACCGTGTCGGACTTGGGATCGTAGGAGCCGACCAGCCAAGGCGCGCCGCCGCCATGCAGTCCGGTATCGCCCTTCCAGGTCTCGCTGCCGGGGTCGCCGGGCGCGGGAACGGTGAAAGTCTGCCACACCTGCTTGCCGGTGTTGATGTCGAACGCCTGCAACGACCCGCGAACGCCATACTCGCCACCGCCGAAACCGGTGATGACCTTGTCGCGAACGACAAGCGGCGGCGAGGTGATCACCGAGCCCTGCTTGTAGTCGACCACGTTGGAGGTCCAGAGCTCCTTGCCCGTACTGGCGTCGAGCGCCGTCAGCTTGCCGTCGAGGCGGCCGATGAACAGCTTGCCGTCTGCATACGACACGCCGCGATTGTTCACGTCGCAGCACGCATACTGCAGCACGTCGTCCGGGATCTCGGGCTCATAGGTCCATTTGCGCGCGCCGGTCGCGGCGTCCAGCGCGTAGACGTATTTCGGTCCCCAGGATGTGGTAACGTAGAGCGTGTTTCCGATCACCACCGGCGAGGATTCGTTCGATCGCAGCGATGCCAGCGAAAACGAGTAGACCAGCGACAATTTGCCAGCATTCTCGGAATTGATCTGCTTGAGCGGACTGAAACGCGTGTTGCCGTAGTCATGGCCGGCCACGGCCCACTGGTTGGGATCGGACGCGGCCTTGTTGACCGAGTCATTGGCGCCTGCAGCGATCGTCCCCGCAACCAGACTGGCGATGATGGATGCGCCAGCAAGGAACCTCCTGCTCCTCAACGTCATGTGCTTCCTCCAATGTTGTTTTGCCGCAGTCGCGACTCGACGATGAGTGCGCGGAGGCTTGTGTCTCGACGCGCGCACGCGGCGCGCTATCGTGATGGAATTACAGCACCGGAATTTCGCTCACAGTATAGGCGGAAGGTAGTAGTCCAGTTCGTCATCGGGAATTCCTCCCGCGCACGCGCGGAAAATGAAACTCCGAGCCGCATCGCGACGTCGTGCATCAACGCATGAAATGCTTGCGCCACAGCACTTGCGTTCAAGTCGAACACTGCGCGATCCGAGCGACCGGAAGACTTCAGAGACGAACCGGCGCGAGGGCCAACGCGCGATTTTCGACGAAGGTGCCGGCGAGTTTTTTCGAGGTCAGGTCGATCAGGCGCGCACCCGGCTGGGCGATCCTGCCGCTGATCTGCGCGTCGATCTCGTCGCCACGAGGTTGAGGGGAATTTCGCAAACGCCGCACCACCTGGCCGAAATGCAGCGCTTGAGAATCCCGGGCTCGTTGAGGGCGCCCAGACCAGGCTCCGGGACGCTGGACTTCGCCGGCTGTCGGCGGCCGAGGCGACGGAATTGCCCCGCTCCATCAATCGCCAGGAGGCAGGGGATGGAACCAAGGGGCGAAACCGGCCCCGACCCGGGAATTTCGCCAAAGCGAAGTCCCCAGCCGGATCAAATAATTAGGCGAAATCGCGTCTACTACCAAAATCGCGATTACAAACCCGCGCGGGCGTGGTTTTATATTAGAACAATGAAAAATACAGTCAGGGAGGATCGGCGTGGCAACAGTCAAACTGACGGTCAACGGCAAGGCGGTTTCCGCCGATGTGGAGGACCGGACGCTTCTTGTTCATCTGCTGCGTGACCATCTGGGTCTCACCGGCACCCACATCGGGTGCGACACCAGTCAATGCGGCGCCTGCGTCGTGCATATCGACGGTCGCGCCGTCAAATCCTGCACCACGCTGGTCGGCCAGGCCAATGGCGCCAATGTCACCACCATCGAAGGCATTGCGAAGGGCGACGAGCTGCACCCGATGCAGGCCGCGTTCCGCGACAACCATGGTTTGCAGTGCGGCTACTGCACGCCGGGCATGATCATGTCGGCGATCGACATCGTCAATCGCCATGGTGGCGATCTCGATGAAGCCACGGTGCGGCATGAACTCGAAGGCAACATCTGCCGGTGCACCGGCTACCACAACATCGTCAAGGCCGTGCTCGATGCCGCGGGCCGCATGAAGGTCGCCGTCGCCGCGGAATGATCCGCGGCGCGTTGTTCAAGATCGATCACAAAGCGGCAGCCGCCCCAATCCGAGTTTCGCGTGGCAGGCAGCCCGACAGGGAGAGACGGCATGGGTGTTGATGGCATTGGCGCACGCGTCGTGCGCAAGGAAGACAAGCGATTCATCACCGGCAAGGGCCGGTATGTCGACGATATAAGGCTGCATGGCATGACCTACGCACACTTCGTGCGCAGCCCGCATCCGCACGCCAAGGTCAAAGGCATCGACGCATCCGAAGCGCTGAAGAAGCCCGGCGTGGTCGCGGTGCTCACCGGCCAGCAGATCGTCGACGACAAGGTCGGCAACCTGATTTGCGGCTGGATGATCCATTCCAAGGACGGCTCGCCGATGAAAATGGGCGCATGGCCGGCGATGGCGCCGGAAACCGTGCGCTTTGTCGGACAGGCGGTCGCCGTCGTGCTCGGCGAAACCCGCAATCAGGCACGCGACGGCGCCGAAGCCGTGGTGGTCGACTATGAGGAGCTTCCGGCGGTCGCCGACGTCCGCTCCGCCATCGCCGCAGGCGCGCCGCAGCTGCACCCCGAAGCCCCGGGCAACGTGATCTACGACTGGCACATCGGCGAGGAAGCCGCGACCAACGAAGCCTTCAAGGCCGCCGCCAACGTCGTGGAGCTGGATATCGTCAACAACCGCCTGGTGCCGAATGCCATGGAGCCGCGCGCGGCAGTGGCAGATTACGACGCCGCCGAGGAACACTTCACGCTCTACACCACGTCGCAGAATCCGCATGTCGCGCGGCTGGTGCTCTCGGCGTTCTACAACATCGCCCCCGAGCACAAGCTGCGGGTAATCGCTCCCGATGTCGGCGGCGGCTTCGGTTCCAAGATCTATATCTATCCCGAGGAAATGGTGGCGCTGTGGGCCTCAAAGCGCATCGGCCGGCCGGTGAAATGGACCGCGGACCGCACCGAGGCCTTCCTCACCGACGCCCACGGTCGCGACCACCTGACCAAGGCGGAAATGGCGTTCGACAAGGACAACAAGATCACCGGACTGCGGGTGAAGACCTACGCCAACCTCGGCGCCTACATGTCGCTGTTCTCATCCTCGGTGCCGACCTATCTCTATGCAACGCTGCTGTCGGGCCAATATGTCATCCCCAACATCTCCGCCGAGGTGATCAGCGTCTACACCAACACCACGCCGGTGGATGCCTATCGCGGCGCCGGCCGCCCCGAGGCGAGTTTCGTGGTCGAGCGGCTGATGGAGACGGCGGCGCGGCAACTCAAGGTCGATCCCGCCGAGCTGCGGCGGAAGAACTTCATCACATCATTCCCGTATCAGACGCCGGTGATCATGGCCTACGACACCGGTGACTTCAACGCCTCGCTCGACGCGGCCATGAAGGCCATCGATTATGCCGGCTTCCCCGCCCGCAAAGCCAAGGCCAAGCAGGACGGCAAGCTGCGCGGCATCGGCTTCTCCTGTTACATCGAGGCCTGCGGCATCGCGCCGTCGAAGGCGGTCGGCAGTCTCGGCGCTGGCGTCGGCCTGTGGGAATCCGCGGAGGTGCGGGTCAACCCGGTCGGCACCATCGAGATCCTGACGGGATCGCACAGCCACGGCCAGGGCCACGAGACCACGTTCGCGCAAGTGGTGGCCGATCGTCTCGGCATTCCCATCAGCCAGGTCTCGATCGTGCATGGCGACACCGACAAGGTGCAGTTCGGCATGGGCACCTATGGCTCGCGCTCCGGCGCGGTCGGGCTCTCCGCCATCGTCAAGGCGATGGAAAAGGTCGAGGCAAAGGCCAAGAAGATCGCCGCGCACCAATTGGAAGCCTCGGAGGACGACATCGTCATCGAGGAAGGCCAGTTCAAGGTCACCGGCACCGACAAGGCGCTGGCGCTGCCGATGGTGGCGCTCGCCGCCTACACCGCTCACAACCTGCCGGACGGCATGGAGCCCGGCCTGAAGGAAGGCGCGTTCTACGATCCGACCAACTTCACCTTCCCCGCCGGTGCCTACATCTGCGAACTCGAGGTCGACCCGAACACCGGCAAGACCAGCTTCATCAACTTCGTCGCCGCCGACGACTTCGGACGGTTGATCAACCCGATGATCGTCGAGGGGCAGGTTCATGGCGGTCTTGCCCAAGGCATCGGGCAGGCCCTGCTGGAAGGCACGGTCTACGACAAGAGCGGCCAGCTGCTGACCGCTTCCTTCATGGACTATTCCATGCCGCGGGCCGACGACCTGCCGTCGTTCAAGCTGTCGCACACCACGACGCTGTGTCCGGGTAATCCGCTCGGCATCAAGGGGTGCGGCGAGGCCGGCGCCATCGGCTCGTCTGCGGCTGTGATCAACGCTATCACCGACGCCATCGGCAACAACAAACTGGAAATGCCGGCCTCACCCGACCGGGTGTGGCACGCCGTCCATCAGCAGCAGGCTGCAGAGTAAGCGGGAGCACGATCATGTACGAGACCACATATCACCGCGCCTCCAGCATCGACGAAGCCGTCGCGCTGTTCGGCAAGGGCAGCGACGCAAAGTATCTCGCCGGCGGCCAGACCCTGCTGCCGGTGATGAAGCAGCGGCTCGCCGCGCCGTCCGATGTCATCGATCTGGCACGGATCAAGGACCTGGTCGGTGTCGAGGCATCCGCCGACACCCTGACCATCAAGGCCGCCACCACCTACTACGACATCATGACCGACGCGACGGTCAACAAGACCATCCCGGCGATCGCGCACCTCACTTCGGTGCTCGGCGATCCGGCAGTACGCTACCGCGGCACCATCGGCGGCTCGATCGCCAACAACGACCCTGCGGCGGACTTCCCGGCCGCCCTGGTCGCGCTCGATGCCACGGTCAAGACCAACACGCGCAGCATCAAGGCCGACGACTTCTTCAAGGGCCTGTTCACGACCGCCCTTGACGACGGCGAGATCATCACCGCGGTCTCCTTCCCGATTCCGGCCAAGGCGGCCTATGCCAAATTCCGCCATCCGGCATCGCGCTTCGCGCTCACCGGCGTGTTCGTGGCCAGGAGCAAGGCAGGCGACGTCCGCGTCGCCGCCACCGGCGCATCGCAGAACGGCGTGATGCGCGTGGGCGACATCGAAGCGGCGCTGAAGGCCAACTGGTCGGCCGCGGCCATCGACAATGTGACTGTTACAGCGAGCGGGCTGATGGAGGACTTCCACGGCAGTGCGACCTATCGCGCCAACCTGATCAAGGTGATGGCGCAGCGCGCGGTGACCGAGGCAGGATAACAAGCCGCTCGACTTCGGGGCTCTGGAATTGCAGATTGGCGGTCATGACCGACGATCGCCAATCTGCGCCTGCGGCGCTCCGCAACCGCGACCCGATCCTGGATGTGCTACGGACGGTGCTGCCCGACCGCGGCACCGCGCTCGAAATCGCCAGCGGCAGCGGCGAGCATGTGGTGCACTTCGCGCGCCATTTGCCGAAGCTCAGGTTTCAGCCGTCCGACCCCAGCGACGCCGCGCTGCGCAGCATTGCGGCGTGGATCTCGGCGGAAGGCCTGGACAACATCGACCCGCCACTTCAGCTCGATGCGGCCATGGACAGTTGGCCGGTCAAAACCGCCGACGCCGTGATCTGCATCAACATGATCCACATTTCTCCGTGGTCTTCGACCGAAGGATTGATGCGCGGCGCGGCCGCGATCCTGCGGCCGGGCGCCCCGCTGTATCTCTACGGTCCCTATCGCCGCAGCGGTGTGCCGACCGCCCCCAGCAATGAGGCGTTCGATCAGAGCCTGCGCGGCCGCGACCCGGCGTGGGGATTGCGCACGCTGGAGGACGTCGCTGATCTTGCGGCGGCGAACGGTTTTTCGTCGCCGGAGGTCGTGACGATGCCGGCGAATAATCTGAGTGTGATTTTCAGGAAGATGTGAGGAGACAGCGTCGCCCCCACCCACATTGTCATCACCGGGCTTGTCCCGGTGATCCCGCTTAGGAAGGCACTGCGTCCCTAAGCGGGGTTGTGTCCGCGACTTCGGCATAGCCGAAGTCGCTGAGGACAAGCCCGGCAACGACAAAAATAAAGTGATCGACTCGCCGTATTGAGATGCGTGAGTCCCGCATCACTTGTCTCGGCCACGACGAGCCAAGAGTCCTCACTTAAGCCGCGCTCTTCCCTTCCACCGACAGCACGCCGCGGCGGATCTGGTCTTCCTCGATGGATTCGAACAGCGCCTTGAAGTTACCCTCGCCGAAGCCATCGTCGCCCTTGCGCTGGATGAATTCGAAGAAGATCGGGCCGATTGCGTTGGCCGAGAAGATCTGCAGCAGCACCTTGGTGTGGCCGCCGTCCACCACGCCCTCGCCGTCGATCAGGATGCCGTTCTTTTGCAACCGCGGCACATCCTCGCCATGCTTGGGCAGGCGCTGGTCGATCCGCTCGAAATAGGTYGCGGGCGGCGGCGGCATGAACGGCAGGCCGTCGGTCCGCAGTTGCTCGATGGTGCGATAGATATCCTTCACGCCGCAGGCGATGTGCTGGATGCCCTCGCCGTGATAGATGTTGAGGTATTCCTCGATCTGGCCGGAGTCGCCGGCGTCCTCGTTGATCGGAATCCGGATCTTGCCGTCCGGGCTGGTCAGCGCCCGCGAGAACAGGCCCGAGGCACGGCCTTCGATGTCGAAGAAGCGGATCTGGCGGAAATTGAACAGCCGCTCATAGAACCCGGTCCACACATCCATGCGGCCGCGATGCACGTTGTGGGTGAGGTGATCGAGATAGAACAGGCCGGCGCCTTCGGGCCGCGGATTCCCAGCACCCAGCCAGTCGAACTCCTGGTCGTAGGCCGAGCCCTTGGCGCCGTAACGATCGACAAAATACAGCAGGCTGCCGCCGATGCCCTTGATCGCCGGCACGTCGAGCGCCCTCTCGGAGGCCGGAATATCCGCCGGCTCGGCGCCAAGCGAGAGCGCCCGCTCATAGGCCGCGCGCGCATCAACCACCCGAAACGCCATCGACGGTGCGCAGGGGCCATGGGCAGCGACAAAACCGTGACCGTGGGTGCCCGGCTGCTCGTTGACCAGGTAATTGACGTCGCCCTGGCGATACACCGTGATCGCCTTGGTCTTGTGCCGCGCCACCGGCGCAAAACCCATCAGCCGGAACAGGGCATGAAGCTGCTCGGGCTCCGGGTGCGCATATTCGACGAACTCGAAGCCGTCGGTGCCCATCGGGTTATGATCGGAAATGGTGGCGGGGGGCGCATCGTGCGGAAACGGACCCATGGAAACTCTCCCTGATTGCTGGGAGAGATCATCGCTGACTTTTGGCGCAATGTTCATGCATAATGAGCCACGTTTTGCCAAGCTACGCACGATTCGTGCATGATGATGGAGATATATGCATGACTTCGACTGGAGCGACCGCGGTCGATGCCTTCGATCTCAAGATCCTCGCCGCCCTGCAGGAAGACGGCCGCCTGACCAATCAGGAGCTCGCCGAAATCGCCGGGCTGTCGGCCTCGCAATGCTCCCGCCGCCGCAGCCGGCTGGAAGAGGAGAAGATCATCCAGGGCTATCATGCCGATCTCGCCAGCGAGGCGCTCGGCTTCAATGTCATCGCGGTGGTGCACATCACGCTGGCCACCCACTCGCCGAACAACGCCAAGCGCTTTCGCGACCTGGTGCGGCGGGTTGATGCCATCCAGGAGGCCTATGCGCTGACCGGCGATGCCGACTACCTGCTGAAGATCGCGCTGCGTGATCTCAAGAGCCTGTCCGACATCGTCAACAACGTGCTGATGCCCCATGAAAGCGTCGCGCATGTCCGCTCGTCGATCGTGCTGGACTGCCTGAAGACGACACGGAAGCTGCCGTTGAAGGACTAGGCCGCGCCTGTCGCGCCGCTTTTCGGAATAGCCGGGCGCATTAACGTTTGTCAGGCGCACCGAGAACGCTTCTACACCGGCGCTTTCTCCATCTTGTGTCGCGCGTAACGATGAATCGCTAGATCGAGCATACGTAGAATCGGGCCGGTGGTGATTCGGCCGATTCGGCACCTGTTTGTTCCGGTGTCGTTCCCAGCGTTAACGGCGCCGGGCGATCCCGTCACATTCCGGGACAGAATGAATGCGAGATCGGCGACAGCACCTCGGTGATCGAGCCGCGTCATCAACCGCTCCGATCATCCGTCGGATCAATCATGGTCCGCCGGCTTGCACGCGACCAGGCCACACGCTGCGGAACGCGTTAACGTTTCAGCGGTCGACGCCTCCAGCTCGAGACCAACAGCGAGCTCCATCTTGTGTCGCGCAATCCAAACATTCGCTAGATCGAGCAAGCCATTCGATTGGCCGGGATGATTCGGCCGATTCGAGCCGGTTTCGTTCCACTGCCGTTCCAGAGGTTAATTGCGCCCAAGACGGCCGTCATGTTCTGAGACAAAGACGCAACACTCGCCGGCCACACGCGCCTCGCAGGACAGCCGCTCTTGACTTCAAACGCGGCGAATTCTTAACGTAAAGTTGACGGTTCCCGATCGGGATCAAAAGGGAATGCGGTGAGGATCAGTCCGAAACCGCAGCTGCCCCCGCAACTGTAAGCGACGAGCCTTCTATCTTTCGCCACTGGGAAAACTCGGTCCCGGGAAGGCGATAGCAGGCGTTGACCCGCGAGCCAGGAGACCTGCCGTCGGAAGTGGTCACACGCGACAATGTCGGTCGGGGAGTACAGACATTCAGCTTCATGAGGGCGCAGATGCCCGCATGCGGYCCCGGTTGCTGTGACGTRCCACTGACGTCAACCGAGGCCACTCTTTTATGTCTCTCACTTCAACCTTGTCAGATGAACGCCGCAGACGGCGCGCCGCCGCCGTTGCATCCGCGRTCGTCGCCCCGATGYTTCTGCTCGGCATCCCGCATGCCCATGCCCAGCAGGCCGCAGCYCCGAAAGCCGAAGACCTGCCCGAAATCGTGGTCAGTGCCACCGGCATCGAGACGCCGGCCGACCAGATCGCCAACTCGGTGACGGTGATCACCGGCAAGGACATGGAGCGCGACCAGCGGCGCACGGTGCCCGACGCGCTGAGCACCGTCCCCGGCCTCAATGTGGTTCAGAACGGCGGCCCCGGCGGCTCGACATCCATTTTCATCCGCGGCGCCAACGCCAATCACACCAAGGTGCTGATCGACGGCATCGAGGTGAACGATCCCTCGACACCGAATCGCTCCTTCGATTTCGGCCAGATGCTGACCAGTGACATCGAGCGGATCGAGGTGCTGCGCGGGCCGCAGAGCGGGCTGTACGGCGCCGACGCCATCGGCGGCGTGATCTCCATCACCACCAAGACCGGCTCGGGTCCGCCACGCGCGACCGCCACCATCGAAGGCGGATCCCACGGCACCTTCAACCAGACCGCCGGGCTGAGCGGCTCGCAGGACCGTATCAGCTACGCCTTCAATGTCGCCCACTTCCAGGCCACCGACGTGCCGGTGACGCCGGCCGAACTGCTGCCGCCCGGCCAGAAGGCGATCGGCAACTGGTATGACAACATGACGTACTCGACTAAGCTCGGCGTCGACGTCACCGACAGTTTCGCCGTCAACGTCACGGCGCGCTACACCGACGCGACGCTGCGCTTCACCGGCGACACCGCGGGCTTTCCCAGCGTTCCGAGTCCAACTCAAGCCACACAGCAGGTGCGGCAGATCTTCACCCGTACCGAGGGCGTGTGGTCGCTGTTCGACGGACGTTTCAAGAACTATTTCGGCGTGAACTACACCAGCCACTGGACGTTCAACAACGATCCCAACTTCGGCATATCGAGTAATACCGGCGAGCGCGTGAAGTACGATTGGCGCGGCGTCCTCAATGTGATGCCCGGGCAGACCCTGGTGATGGGCGCCGAGCACGCGACCGAACAGCTCAATACCGCCACCGTCTTCGCACAGAACACCAACAACGCCACCTACCTCGAACTGCAATCCGAGTTTGCGAAGCAGCTGTTCATCGTCTCTAATGTCCGCTTCGACGACAACGATCAGTTCGGCAGCCACATGACGTATCGCGTCGCGCCGGCCTATATCATTCCGGGCACCGACACCAAGCTGAAGGCGAGCTACGGCACCGGGTTCAAGGCCCCGACCCTGAGCCAGCTCTATGTCGATTTCCCCTCGTTCCTGTTCTTCGCCAACCCGAATCTCAAGCCGGAGGARAGCACCGGCTATGACGCCGGTTTCGAGCARCCGATCGGCGATCGCTTCCGCTTCGGCGCAACCTAYTTCCACAACGACATCACCAATCTGATCAACACGGTCTCCGACCCCACCACCTTCAGGTCGACCTACGTCAATATCGGCCGGGCGCAGACCGAAGGCGTCGAGACCTTCGCCGCGCTGAACGTGACCGACAATCTCAAGCTGCGCGGCGACTACACCTACACGCGCGCCGTGGATCAATCGACCGGCCTCCAGTTGCAGCGCCGGCCGAAGGACAAGGCCAGCCTGACCGCCGCGTGGAATCCGTATGCGCCGCTGGCCGTGTCCGCCACAGTTCTCTATGTCGGCAGCTTCCTCGATGTCAGCCGCGATTTCACGGTTCAGAACCTGACCGCTCCCGGCTACACCGTSGTCAATCTCGCCGCGGACTACGTCGTCAACGACCAGCTCAAGATCTTCGGCCGGATCGACAACCTGTTCGACAAGCGTTACCAGGTCCCCACCGGCTTCCTGCAGCCCGGCTTCGGTGTGTTCGGCGGCATCCGCGTCGCGAGCTATGGTGTCAATTAGCGCGGGATGAGTTGAGATTGAATCAACTCCGTCATCCTGAGGAGCGAGCGAAGCAAGCCTCGAAGGATGCACGGCTGGGGCCGTCGTCCTTCGAGGGCCGCGCTACGCACGGCCACCTCAGGATGACGGATTATATTGGGCAAACCGTGTCTCATCATGCTCTAGCTGCAACATTGTGATTTAATCGCATCATTCAACAATTCCCGCCCGCGCTTCATTGCACCGAACGTTGCTTTGTGTTTCGGTGCCGCCGTCATCGGTGCCTCCCACCCGGGAGGTGAAACGGGAATACGGTGCGAGACGGCCTCGACGAGGCCTGCTCAAATCCGCAGCTGCCCCCGCAACTGTAAGCGGTTCGCCGCGATCCATACGCCACTGGAGTTGCCGATTTTCGGCACCCGGGAAGGCCGATCGCAGGCCATGACCGCAAGCCAGGAGACCGGCCGTTGACAGGCATCAAGACGCCGACGGCGGGTCGGTGAAGAGGGGTTTTATGAGGTTTTCCGTCCGCACCGGCGCATCCGTCGCCTGGGTTGCGCTGTTGTCCATCGATACGCCGGCGAGGGCGGAAACCGTCCAGCAATTGCCCGAACTGGTGGTGACGGCCGATCGCACGCCGGAGCCAATCGGCAACACCGGCAGCGCCATCAGCGTGGTCAACAACGCCACGCTGCAGGCCACCAATCCGGGCTCGCTGGTTGACGCGCTGCGCACGGTCCCCGGGCTCGATATCTCCGAATCCGGCGGCCCGGGCGCGACCGCCAATGTCCGCATCCGCGGCGCCAACACCGGCCAGACGCTGGTGATGATCGACGGCATCCGCATCAACGACCCGACCGCCGCCAGCGGCGACTTCGATTTCGCGATCCTCGGCCCCAGCGCCATCGACCATGTCGAGGTGCTGCGCGGACCGCAGAGCGCGCTCTACGGCTCCGACGCCATCGGCGGTGTCATCAACATCATCACCAAGTCCGGCAAGGGTCCGGCGCAATTCAGCGCCCGCACCGAGGCGGGCAGCTATGGCACCATCAATTCGAGTGCCGCCGTGACCGGATCGCAGGGCCCCTGGACCTATGCCGTCACCGGCGGCGCGGGGCGCAGCACCGGATTCTCGCGCTACGGCTATCGCATCCCGGCGCTGGAGGCGAAATATCCCAATCTGGAGAGCGACGGCTATGACCGGTTAGGCGGCTCGGCGCGGGTCGGATATGATGCCGGCGAAGGCTTCCGTTTCGAGACCGGCATCTTGTCCTCCTACACGCGATCCGATTATGACGCCGCGACCGGAGCCTTTCCGGATACGCCGTCGTCGGCGACACGGCTGCTGAACCAGGTGTGGAGCAAGGCCACCGTCGATACCTTCGACGGGATGTGGACCCACAGCCTCAACGTGTTCGAGACCCGGATCGACCGTTCCTTCAACGACATCTCCTACAAGACCAACATGCTGCCGAAAAACACCACATCCACGGTGACGGACTATAGCGGCAACAGCGTCGGCGCCGAATATCAGTCGACCCTGAAGATGGGTTGGGCCGGATCGCTGGTCTATGGCGCGCGCACCCAGCACGAAACCGCCGATGTGTTTCTGACCAAGCTGCTGCCGACGGCGGTCCCGCGCACCCCGCAGGTCTCGGCCACGCAGGACACCAACTCCCTGTTCGCACTGTGGCAACTGCCCATCGGCCAGCGGCTGAACCTCACCCTGGGCGGACGCGTCGACGACGTGGCTGATGTCGCGACGTTCGAGACCTGGCGTGCGACGGCCGCCTATAACATCAGCGAGACCGGCACCAAGCTGCGCGCCAGTGCCGGCACCGGCGCCAAGGCGCCGACGCTCTATCAATTGAATGCGCCGATCTACGGCAATTCGACCTTGCATCCCGAACAGAGCTTCGGCTACGACGCCGGTGTCGACCAGTCGCTGTTCGATGGACGCGTGACGCTGTCGTTGACGGGGTTTGCGAACCGCTTCAGCAACCTGATCGATTTCGTCGTCGATCCCGCCGCCTTCCCGCTCGGCCATTATGTCAATGTCACCCGCGCCGAAACCTCCGGGCTCGAGCTCGGCGCGGACATCATCCTCCTGCCGGGTTTCGCCAAGCTCAATGCGGCCTACACCTATCTGCACGCCAAAGACCTCTCGACCAACCTGACGCTGCAACGGCGGCCGAGTGATGTGATGCGGCTGGCGTTGACACTGACGCCGACCGCGCAGTGGATGATCGAACCGCGCATCACCTACGTCTCGAAGCGCTTCAGCGGCAACAACGAGACCAGCCCGCTCGATCCCTATACCCGCGTCGATCTCTACACCGAGTACAAGATCGATCCGACCTGGAAAGTGTTCGCCCGCGGCGAAAACATCTTCAACGCGCGTTACCAGGAGGTGCTGAACTTCGGCACCACCGGACCGGCGCTCTACGGAGGCCTCAGCGCCACATGGTGACATCTGATTCTGCACGACTGTCCATGCCGGTCGCCGTCCTGGCGCTGGCGAGCCTCGCCGTGGCGCTGATGATCGTCTCGCTCGGCGTCGGACCGGTGAAACTGTCGCCGCCGACCGTGATCGGCGCCCTGTTCGGCACCGGCAGCGACGTGCATCAGATCATCGTCCGCGAAATCCGGCTGCCGCGCACGATCCTGGCATTTCTCATCGGCGGCATTCTCGGCATGGCGGGCGCGGCGCTTCAGGGCCTGCTGCGCAACCCACTGGCCTCGCCGTCGCTGTTCGGCGCGCCGCAATCGGCGGCTTTCGGCGCGGTGCTGATGATCGCGCTGGGTCTCGCCGATGTCCGCTCCTATGTCTTGCCGATGGCCGGAACGACGGCGGCGTTTCTCTCGGTGTTCGCGCTTCTGGTGATCGCCGGACGCAACGCCGGACTGCTGCTGCTGATCCTGGCCGGACTGGCGCTGTCGAGCCTTGCCGGTGCGATGACCTCGCTGGTGATGAACCTGTCGGCCAACCCGTTCGCGGCCCTGGAGATCGCTTTCTGGCTGCTCGGCTCGCTGGAAGACCGCAGCTTCCGCCATGTGATGCTGGCGCTGCCGTTCATCCTTGTCGGCGCAACCATCCTGATGAGCCAGCGTCATGCGTATCGTGTGCTCAGCCTTGGCGAAGAGGCCGCGCAGAGCCTGGGTGTCGATGTCGCGCGGGTGCGGATCGTGACCATTGCCGGCGTGGCGCTCGGCGCCGGCGGCGCTGTGGCCGTCACCGGCATCATCGCCTTCATCGGCCTGGTCGCGCCGCATCTGGTGCGGCCGATTGTCGGACATGACCCCGGACGGCTGCTGGTGCCGAGTGCMCTGGCCGGTGCCTGCCTGCTGCTGGCCGCGGACATCGCGGTGCGGCTGATCCCCTCCACCACCGACATCAAGGTCGGCGTTCTCACCTCGATCATTGGCGTGCCGTTTTTCCTCTATCTGATCGTACGCGAGCGGCGATCCCTGGGCGGAGGCCTGGCATGAGCGAGACATTTCTTCGCGCTGACAACATCCAGGTTTCGCTGGCCGGCCGCGAGGTGCTGAAAGGCCTGTCGTTCACCCTGCCGCGGCAGGGCCTGATCGCCATGGTGGGACCAAACGGCGCCGGCAAAACCACGCTGCTGCGCGCGCTGGCGCGGCTACTGCCGGCTCACGACATGACGCAGGGAAGCGTGCATCTCGATAGCGTCGACGTCGCGACGCTGACGATCCGTGAGCGCGCCAAGCGCTTTGCCTATCTTCCGCAGGGCCATACCGTGCATTGGCCGCTGCCGGTGCGCGACATCGTGGCGCTTGGCCGCTACCCGCACGGCGCCACCGATCCGGCGCGCCTGAATGATGCCGACGCGGCGGCCGTCGCCCGCGCCATGCAGGCAACCGACATCATCAAGTTCAGCAACCGGCGCGTCACGGAACTGTCCGGTGGCGAGCGCAGCCGCGTTGCCCTGGCGCGCGTGCTGGCGGTGGAAGCACCGGTGATTTTGGCCGACGAGCCGATTGCGTCGCTCGATCCGCGCTATCAGCTCGATGTCATGAACGGCCTGCACGCGGCGGCCGGTGACGGCCGGCTGGTCGTGGTGGTGACCCATGACCTTGGACTAGCGGCGCGTTTCGCCGACCAGGTGCTTGTGATCGACAACGGCCGGGTCGCCGCGCAGGGACCGTGCGACGAGGCCTTGACCGATGTCGTGCTGGCGGATGTGTTCCGGGTCCGCGCTTATCGCGCCAGCCATGGCAACGACACGGTGATCGTGCCGTGGTCGGAGCTCTGAGCCATGACTGGCCTGCTACCAGCCCGAGGCAAGCGCAACGTCAAGGCGATCGAGCGCCTCCCTGCCGGGCGGCAAGCCGAAACGCAGCAGATCGCCCGCATGCGCGAAACGGCGGCACCAGATATGCTGCCGCGCCAGACGATCGTGGATCGCCGCAGCATCGCTGTGCCTTGCCAGGCGAAACAGCGCGGTGCCATCGACGATCTCGAACCCGCGCCTGACCAGAACGGCATCCAGCGCCCGCGCCATCTCCTGCAAGGTGCTGCGCGTCTGCTCCGCCCATTCCTGATCACGCAGGGCGGCCGTGCCGATGGCCAGCGCCGGCCCGGAACAAGGCCAGGGGCCGAGGGCCGCGGCGATCCGCGCGGCGATGGGCGGCGCGGCGACGGCAAATCCCAGCCGGATGCCAGCCAGGCCATAGAATTTTCCGAACGAGCGCAGGATGACCAGCGGATGATCGCCGCACAGCGCCACTGCGCTGGATCGCGGCATGGTGTCGACAAAGGCTTCGTCGATCACCAGCCATCCACCGTTGCGCTCCACGACACGCACGGCTCGCAGCAGCGATGCATGATCGAGGATGCGCCCGTCGGGATTGTTGGGGTTGACCACCACTACATGCGTGGCCTGCGCGACGGCCTCGTCGATCGATCCGACGTCGATCACATCGCGCCCGGCGCCCTTCCACGCCACGACATGCTCGCTGTAGGTCGGGCCGACCACAGCCACGGCGCCGGGGGACGCCAGATGCGGCAACCACTGGATCAGGGCCTGGGTGCCGGGAGCGGCAACGATCTCCACGCCCAGTGGAACATGATAGGCGGCGCGCGCGGCAGCGATCAGCGCGACCGCGTCGGCACGGGACGGCAGGCGCTGCCAGACTTCAGCCGCCAGCAGATCCGGAATTGGCCATGGACGGGGATTGATCCCGGTCGACAGGTCAAGCCACGCCGAGGACGTGCCGCCATATTGCGCGATTGCCTCGCTGAGATCGCCACCATGTTTCATGGCCGCTTCATGCCATCATCTCCGGCAAAGCGCGAGGGGGTGCGCGGCCTGTTCGCAGCGCTTGCCGCGCTCTGGGTGCTGACCACGCCTGCAAGTGCCGCCGAATTACCGAAGATCGCCTCGATCAATCTCTGCACCGATCAACTGGTGCTGGCCTTGGCCGATCCCGGCCAGATTCTCGGACTCAGCCCGTATGCGCGCGACGCCGCGCGCTCCTGGGCCGCCAGCGAAGCCGCACGGTTCCCGAAACTGTCGGGCGAAGCCGAAGACGTGCTGGAGCTGAAGCCGGACCTGGTGCTGGCCGGCCGCTTCACCAAACGCGCCACCCGTGAATTCCTCAAAACGCAGGGCTTCAAGGTGGTCGAATTCGATCCGGCGCGATCGATCGAGGACACCAAGGCGCAGATCCGCCGAATGGGCGACATCATGGGCCATCCCGACCGCGCGACCGCGCTGATCACGCGAATCGATGCCGCTGTGGTCCGAGCGCGCGCGGCCGTCGCGCGCAAACCGCTGCGGGTGCTCGCGGTGTCGCGCCGCGGCTGGATTGCCGGCAGCGAAACGCTGACCAGCTCGATGCTGGCCACCATCGGCATCAGCAACGCCGCGCGCGACTTCAACAACAAGCTGGGCGGCTTCGCTTCGCTGGAAGCGATCGTCAACGACAAGCCGGATYTGCTGCTGGTCTCCGAGGGCGATGATTTCGCCGAGGACCAGGGTCGCGCCTTCCTGTTGCATCCGGCACTGGAACAGCTCTACCCGCCGTCGAAACGCATCGTGCTGCCCGACCGCCTGACCGCCTGTGGCGGCCCCGGCATTGCGGAGGCGCTTGACCGGCTGGTGACGGAGTTCGAGCGGGTTGAGCGCTGACATGATGCTCGGGCCGGAGAGCCTGCTGGTTGTTGTCGCCGCCCTGGCGCTCGACGCGCTGATCGGCGATCCGGACTGGCTGTGGCGGCGCGTGCCGCATCCGATCGTGGTAATCGGCTGGCTGATCCATGCGCTCGATCAAAGGCTCAACCGGGAAGTATGGTCGGCGGCCCAACGGAAGGCGGCAGGGATCGCCGCTGTCGGCGTGCTGGTGATGATCAGCATTGTCATTGGATATGTCATCGAGCGCGCGCTGCTAGCCTTGCCTGCAGGTCCCATTTGGACCGCGGGTGTGGCTTCGATCTTCATCGCGCAACGCAGCCTCTATCAGCATGTGGCTGCGGTCGTCACGGCGTTCGCGGCCGGCGGTCTTGCCGGAGCACGAGAGGCGGTCGCGATGATCGTGGGCCGCGACACCACGCAGCTCGATGACAGCGGCGTCTCTCGCGCGGCCATCGAGTCCTGCGCTGAAAACTTCTCCGACGGCGTGGTGGCGCCGGTGTTCTGGCTCGCCGCGCTCGGCCTGCCCGGCCTGATCGCCTACAAGGCCATCAACACCGCGGATTCCATGATCGGGCATCGCTCAGCGCGGCATGAAGCGTTCGGCTGGGCTGCGGCGCGGCTGGACGATGTGGTCAATCTGGTGCCGGCAAGGCTGGCCGGGCTGCTGGTCGCCCTGACGGCACCGATTGCGGGCGGACGCATCGCAGCGTCGCTGCGCGTGATGTGGCGCGATGCGTCGCTGCATCGCTCCCCCAACGCGGGATGGCCGGAAAGCGCGATGGCGGGAGCTCTGGGCTTGGCGCTGGCGGGACCTCGCCGATATGCCACCCACAGCGTTGATGATCCGTTTCTTAATCCGGAGGGGCGCAAGGATGCGGGGCCCTCCGACATCAGCCGCGCGCTTCGCATGTTGATCGCGTCGTGCCTGCTGCAGGCTATGGTTTATGTCGTGCTGATGCTAGCGATCTAATAGCAACACGCCTCAACCATCCTCCGCCGTCATGCCCGCACTTGGTGCGGGCATCCACGCCTTGACGGCGGCGCGGCAAGAGAAGTCGTGGATACCCGGCCCAAGGGCCGGGCATGACGGCTGAGAATGATGAGACGCCCTGGCCAACAAGAGAATGGCGCCGCCGCTTCGACCGAACACCAAGCCAACGGAGGTTCTCGTCGTCACCGACTCCGCGCAATCGCCAGGATCTGCCCGATATCCAGATGCGCATCCAGATGATCCGCCAATGCATCCAGCGCGCTGTCGATCTTCGCCTCATACGCCAGCGACGAGGCGACATCGAAATGGCCCAGCCAGGCGCCGCGAAACGCATCGCCGGTGAACAGGCCGTGAAGATAAGTCCCCTGTATCCGTCCGTCGGCGGAGATCGCGCCATCCGGCTTGCCGTCGAGGGTGATGAAGGGACGTTCGCAATCGGGGCCTTCGGTGCGGCCGAGGTGGATTTCATATCCCTCGACCGGAGCGCCGGTGGCGCAGTGGATGCCGCGCGAGAGCACGGTGGATTTGTCCGCGCTCATGATCGTGATCACGTCGAGCAAGCCGAGTCCCGCGACCGTGCCGGCGGAGCCATCGACCCCGTCGGGATCGGCGATGGTCCGACCGAGCAACTGATACCCGCCGCACAGGCCCAACACATGGCCGCCGCGGCGGACATGGGCGTGGATGTCGATATCCCAGCCCTGCGCACGCAGGAACGCGAGGTCGCCGATGGTCGATTTGGTCCCCGGCAGCACGACCACGCGCGCCTCGGCGGGGATCGGCTCGCCCGGGCGGACGAACCGGAGCTCGACACCCGGCTCCATGCCGAGCGGATCGAGGTCGTCGAAATTGGCGATGCGCGACAGCATCGGCACGGCAATCACCAAAGCCGCCGGCGCGCTTGCCGATCGCTCCAGGTCGAGCGCGTCCTCGGCCGGCAGCCAGGCCGCCTGCGGCAGCCACGGCACCACGCCGAGCGACGGCCATCCGGTCTGCCGCGTGACCGCGGCGAGGCCCTGGTCGAACAACCCGGCATCGCCGCGGAATTTGTTGATCAGGAAACCGCGGATGCGCGTGCGCTCCTCCGGCTCCAGCACGGCGTAGGTGCCGACCAGGCTTGCGATCACGCCGCCACGGTCGATATCGCCGGCCAGGATCACCGGCACATCGGCGGCGGCGGCAAAGCCCATGTTGGCGATATCGCCGGCACGCAGGTTGATCTCCGCCGGACTGCCGGCGCCTTCCACCAGCACGATGTCGGCCTGATCAGCCAGATGCGCAAAACTCTCCAGCACCGCCGGCAGCAGCGCCGCCTTCTTGTCGAGATAATTCCTGGCGCGCAGCGTCCCGGTGCGCTGGCCGCGCACGATCACCTGCGCGCCGGTGTCGGTTTCCGGCTTCAGCAGCACCGGGTTCATGTGCACGCTCGGCACCATCCGCGCGGCGCGAGCCTGCACCGCCTGGGCGCGGCCGATCTCGCCGCCATCGACGGCGATGGCCGCGTTGTTCGACATGTTCTGCGGCTTGAACGGCGCGACCTTCAGCCCGCGCCGCACCAAGAGCCGCGCCAGCCCCGCGACCAAAGTCGACTTGCCCGCATTCGAGCCGGTCGCCTGGATCATGATCGCGGACGTGCGCATCAGAACTCGATGCCCTTCTGCGCCTTCACGCCCTGGCGGAACGGATGCTTCACCAGGGTCATGTCGGTAACGAGATCGGCCATCTCGATCAGTTCCGGGCGCGCGTTGCGGCCGGTGATGATGACATGCTTGTCGGCGGGCTTCTCGTCACGCAGGAAGGTCAGCACTTCGTCAATCGAGAGATAATCATAGCGCAGTACAATGTTGAGCTCATCCAGCAGCACGAGCTTGTTGGAGTCAGAACGAATAAGATCCTTGGCTCGCTCCCAGGCGGCGCCGGCGGCTGCGATGTCCCGCGCACGGTCCTGGGTCTCCCAGGTGAACCCTTCACCCATGATGTGCAGCGTGACCAGCTCCGGAAACTTCGCCAGCAGTTTGGCTTCGCCGGTGTCCCAGCTCGGCGACTTGATGAACTGCACCACGCCGACCGGCCAGCCATGGCCGATATGGCGGAACACCATGCCCAGCGCCGCCGAGGTCTTGCCCTTGCCGGTGCCGGTGTGGACGATCAACAGCCCCTTGTCGCCACTCTTGGTGGCCATGATCTTGTCCTTGGCCGCCTTGTGCTTGCGCATCTTCTCGGCATGGCGCGCATTGGCGGCTTCGTCGTCAAGCTCGGATCCGGTCACGGGTGTTCTCCTTTGAAATCGTCTGGGACAGCAGCTCTGCGATCAGGTTGACGGCGCTGTTGGAACGCGGTGTCCACAGTCCACGCCGCAACGCCTCGTCGAAACGCGCCACGGTCTCGCGCAGTGATGCGGGATTGGCCTGCGACATGAAATCGCGCACCTCTGCATCTTCCAGATAGGCCGCGAACAACTGGTCGAAATGATGATTGGCCACCGCATCGGTCGAGGCAGCAAAGCCAAACAGGTAATCCACCGTGGCGGCGATCTCGAAGGCGCCCTTGTAGCCGTGCCGCATCACACCGGCGATCCATTTCGGATTGGCGGCGCGGCCACGCACCACCCGGGAGATTTCGTGGCTCAGCGGACGCGGCAGCGGCGCCTCGGGTCGCGAGGTATCGATGTGCGCGATGCGCGGCGCCACCCCGCGCAGGGTCTCGACCGTCGCCGACAGGCCGCCCATGAACTGGTAGTAGTCGTCGGAATCCAGGATGTCGTGCTCGCGATTGTCCTGCGCCTGCGCCACCAGATCGGTGGCGGACAGCCGCGCGCTGAAATCGTCCCGCGCCGCCGCGCCGTCGAGGCCGCTGCCATAGGCGAAGGCGCCCCAAGAGAGATAGACATCGGCGATGTCAGCCCGATTGCCCCAGCCGCCCTCGTCGATCAACGCCTGCAGACCCGCGCCATAAGCACCTGGCTTGGCGCCGAACACCCGATAGCTCGCCTGCCGCTGCGCGGCCTCCACGGCAACACCCGCCGCTTCCAGCGCCAACACCCGTGCACGGACATTCGCGGCGATCGGGTTGGCGTCATCGGGCTCGTCGAGATCGGCGATTGCGCGCACGGCGCTGTCGATCAGGTCCATCTGGGTGGGAAACGCGTCGCGAAACAGCCCGGAGACGCGGAATGTGACATCGACCCGCGGCCGCTTCAGCTCCGACAACGGGATCAGCGCAAAGCCGGTAACGCGGCCGGAGGCCTCATCCCACACCGGACGCGCTCCGATCAGCGCCAGCGCCTGCGCCACGTCGTCGCCGCCGGTGCGCATGTTGGCGGTGCCCCAGGCCGAGAGCGCAATCGACCGCGGCCATTCGCCCGCTTCCTGCCAATAGTTTTCGACCAGCCGCTCCGCCGCCAGCCGGCCGATGCGCCAGGCCGAGGGACTGGGCACCGCGCGCACGTCGACGGCGAAGAAGTTCCGCCCGGTCGGCAACACATCCGGCCGCCCGCGCGTCGGCGCGCCGGAGGGGCCGGGCTTGATGAAACGCCCGTCGAGGCCGCGCAGAAAGGCGTCGATCTCCGCATCCCCGCAACGATCGATCGCCGGGCGAAGCCGCTGCTTGATCCACGCCAGGACAACGATCGCGTTGACCCACGCCGGATCGGGTGCGGCTGCACCCGACACCAGAGCGAGCGCCAGATGTTCGATCCGTTCGACCGTGTCACCGATGGTGCGCCATGCGCTGTCACCAAACGACGCCAGCACATCCGGTCGCGGGCCGTCATAATCGTCCGCGAGATCACGGCTGAGCGGATCGAAATCGCCAAGACCAAGATCTGCCGCCAATGCACGATGCAGCGAGGCGTCCTCGGGCTTTATTTCGGAGCGCGGTAGTCGCGCAATCGAGACCAGCAGATCGTCGCGGCGGACGTCCACCGGTGAGCGGCCGAAGATGTGCAACCCATCGCGGATCTGCATTTCCTTCAGGTCGCACAAGTGCGCATCGATAGCGCGCAGCGCATCCGGGACCGGTGTATCCCTGTTGACGCCGACATCCGCATCAAGCCGCTGCGATCGCGCCAGCGACAGGATATCGTCGGCAATGGCGCCGGCGCGCTTGGGATCAAGATCGGCCGCCAGCGCATACTCATCGACCAGGGTTTCCATCCGCGCCAGATCGTCATGCAGCTCGGCGCGGGTCATCGGCGGTGTCAGGTGATCGATGATCACCGCAGCAGTGCGGCGCTTGGCCTGGATGCCCTCGCCGGGATCATTGACGATGAAGGGATAGAGATGCGGCACCGGGCCCAGGATCGCGTCCGGCGTGCAATCGGCGGACAGTCCAGTGCTCTTGCCCGGCAGCCATTCCAGATTGCCGTGCTTGCCGAGATGCGCCACCGCATGGGCTGCGAATTCGCGCCGCAGCCAGAGATAGAACGCGAGATAATGGTGCGGCGGCACCAGATCCGGGTCGTGATAGCTGCTCTTGGGATCGATGTTGTAACCGCGCGCCGGCTGGATGCCGACAACGATATTGCCGAACCGATGCAGGCCGAGATGAAAAGCATCGCCGCGGAGATGCGGATCCTGCTGCGGTGATCCCCATCGGGAATCAACCGCCAACCGAAGGCTCTCCGGCATGGTCGCCAGCGCCCGCTTGTACTCCGCGAGTGGCCACAGGATGCCGCCACTGCGGATCGTCCGATCCGACAGATCGTTGGTCGGGCCGGCCTGCAACACCTGCATCATGGCCGCATTGTCGCGCGGCGCCGCGCCGGTGTCATAGCCCGCAGCCCGCATGGCCCGCAAAACCTCAATCAGGCTTTCCGGCGTATCGAGGCCGACGCCATTGGCAAGCCGGCCGTCGCGATTGGGATAATTGGCGAGCACCAGGGCGACACGACGATCAATTGTGTTCGTGCGGCGCAAAGCAATCCATCGCGCCGCCAGTTCGGCGGTGGCCACGACGCGGTCGGAGACCGCACGCAGCACCGTCGGCGCGAAGCCGCCGTCCGCCGTGCGGCCGCCCTCCTTGAACGCGATCGCATGGGCAAAGACGCGGCCGTCGACCTCGGGCAACACCAGGTGCATGGCAAGATCGCGCGGTGTCAGCCCGCGTGACGACGCCTGCCATGCCGCGCTCGACGAACCAGCCAGCGCCACCTGCAAAACCGGACAGTCGAAGGCCGCCAGCGCGCCGGTGTCCTCCTGCGCGGTCGCCGTCGCAAATGCCGTGGCATTGATGATGATATCGGGCGGATACGCGGCCAACGCCGCGCGCAGAAAGGAGATGGACCGCTCGTCCTTCAGGCTGGTGACATAGAGCCCGACCGGATTGAGGCCCTGCGCTTCCAGCGACGAGCAAAGCGCGACAATCGGCGCGGTATCGGCACCCGCCACCAGCGCGCGATAGAAGATCACCGCGACATTGGGGCGGTCGCTCTGCCGCGGCTCGTGCGGCCAGAAACCGGCGGCCGGCATCGGCCGCGGCGCCGGCGGCTCATCGCCATATCCGATCCGATGCGCGGCAAAACGTAACGCCAGCTCGGCGTTCTCGAGACCGCCTTCGCTGCAGTAGCGCCACAGCCGCTCAGTGTCAGCTACATCGAGCGTACCGCGCGCGGCGAGGATCGGATTCCAGGTGAGTTCACCGGGGATGCAGGCGAACAGCACTCCACGGCGGAGAGCATCGGCGCGCAGGCTTTCGACGCCGTGCCGCCAGTAGCTTTCGCCGCCCAGCATGCGCAGCACCACGATCCTGGCGGACCGCAGCGTGCGCTCGACATAGGCATCGACCGACGCCGGGTGTCCCAGCGCGAGCAGGTTGGTCAGCGCGATCGATGGGAAACCCGGCCCAAGCTTCGCCGCCGCCGCACCGAACGCCGCAAGCTCGCTGTCGGCGGCTGACAGCACGACGATATCGGCCGTCTCCTGGCCGAGATCGCGCGCGACATCGCCATCGTCAATGGCCCCGCTGGTGTCGAGCTTCAGATGCATCGTCGAGGGTTTACCTCATCCCGCAAGCGCGCGGCGCACCGCGTCGCCGTCGAATCCCTTCAGGCCAATCACCACGAGATGCTCGGCCTGCTTGACGTCCGGCCTGCCGAACGAAATATCGACCCGGCTGCCGACGGCCTGCACCACGGCGGGCGCAGACTTGTCGGCGATCCGGGCATGGCCCTTGACCCGCAGCACGCCCTCCAGACCCAGCGCCGCGGCGACGCGCGTGCGCATGATGTCGACGTTGTCGATGGCCGGGGGAATCACGACAATGCTGTCGAAATCGTCGTGGTCGTGCTCTTCCTCTTCGCCATGATGGCCGGCGCGGCCGGCGAGATCGTCCTCGGCGGTGGCGTTCAATCCCACCAGCACATGGGGCGGCAGGGTGCCGCCGGAGCGGACCAGGCGCACGCCGGGGCGCAGCACGGCCGCGAGCCGCGTCTCGATATCAGCGAGCACATGCGAGGGCACCAGATCGCTTTTCGACAGCACCACCAGATCGGCGCAGGCGAGCTGGTCTTCGAACACTTCCTCGATCGGATCGTCGTGATCGAGCGAGGGATCGGCGGCCCGCTGGTCGGCGACCGCGGCTTCATCGAGCACCACGCGGCCCTCGGCCAGCGCCAACGCATCGACCACCGTGACCACGCCGTCGACAGTGGCGCGGGTGCGTACATCCGGCCACGCGAACGCCTTCAGCAGCGGCTGCGGCAGTGCCAGCCCCGAGGTTTCGATGACAATGGCGTCGAGCGGGCGATCGCGCGCCAACAGCTTGTCCATGGTCGGAATGAAATCATCGGCCACGGTGCAGCAGATGCAGCCATTGGTGAGTTCGACGATGTCACCGGGCGCACAGGCCTTGGCCGCGCATTCTTCCACCAGGCCGCCGTCGAAGCCGGCGTCGCCGAATTCGTTGACAATCACGGCAATGCGGCGCCCGTCGGCCTGGGTGAGCAGTGAACGCAGCAGGGTGGTTTTGCCGGCGCCGAGAAAGCCGGTAAGGACGGTGACGGGAACGCGAGTCATGGCGGGTTACTCTCCGGAATCAAGAATGAGGTTGGGATGATGAACGTTTGAGCCACAGCGGCAGACCGGCGGCGACGAAAGCCACGTCGGGCACCGCCGCGGCGATGATTTGGTTGAGACGGCCCTGCGCATCGCGGAAGCTGCGGCCGAGCGGCGTTTCCGGCACGAGGCCGAGACCGACCTCGTTGGACACCAGCACAACGGGGCCCGGCGTCGTTGCCAGCCAGTTCGCCAGCCGTTGCGATTCAGCCTCCACGTCACGATCCGCAAACATCAGGTTGGAGAGCCACAGCGTCAGGCAATCCACCAGCACCGCGCCGTCATGGTTGTGGCGCGTCAGCGCCGCCACCAGATCGAGCGGCTCCTCGACCGTGCGCCAGCCCTCGCCACGCTCTTGGCGGTGCCGCGCGATGCGGAGGCGCATCTCCTCGTCACCGGCGGTCGCGGTGGCGAGATAAATCCGCGGCAGGCCGCTGTTGACGACAAGCCGTTCCGCAAACGCGGACTTTCCGGACCGCGCACCGCCGAGCACCAGCGTGGTGGCAAGATCAGTCATTTCGGCGGTTCGCCATTTTCGGGCGACCAGCCGGCCGGCGGAACGCGCGCCACCATGCCCTTGCGGAGCACCTCGGCGCGCGCACGCCACGGCACCAGGCCATGATTGGAGATACGATAGGAGGCGACGAAATTGGCCAGCGCCGGAACGCCCCGCTCCACGTCCAGATCGCCGAATAGAAAGGTGTAGCCATCGGCGCTGGTGACGGCGACCGTCACCGGCCGCTTGCACACACTCAGGCACTGCACGGCGCGAACGCGCGCCTGCTGGTTGTCTTCGAATGCCTGCTTCAGCGCCGCCAGCAGCGCCGGTCCTTCGGTGGCCGGAGCGGTGGAGTCCGCGGCCTTGCACGTGGTGCAGACGCTGACAACGACATCGTCGCGCAGCACTGCGGGTTCGTCCGGCGCGAGGCTCACGGAGGCGTCGAGATTCTGGTCGGAACGATCCATCACAAGCTCAGGTCCAGGCCATTTCGGCCGCGAGCTTTGTCGGATCGCGCGATGGCGCAAGCCACCGGTCAACGCTCCCGTCAGGTGCACCCCGCCCCAACGCCGCCAAAGCACAGTTCGTGATGGCAGGTCTCCTGGCTTGCGAGTCGTTGCCTGATCGCCGCCTTCCCGGGACCTCCCAGTGGCTTCGGCACAGGCTCGTCGCTTACAGTTGCGGGGGCAGCGCCGGGCTTGAGACAGGCTCGCACCGGCTTCCCTTTTCACCTTCTTTTTAAAGAAGGACCATCGGCCGGGACGGTATCTGCCGGGGTGCCCGGGGTCAACCGTGCGGGACGATCCGCTGATTCACCGCCCCGATGCGCCAGCCGGCCGCCAGCCGGTCGATTCGGGTCAGCGACAGCGGATCGATGACGAATCGCAGCGCATTTTCAGGGGCGATATCCAGCGCAATGGCGAGGGCGGCGCGCACCGTGCCGGAATGCACCACAAGAATGACATCTCCATCGCCGAGGTCCTGCAACCCAGCGGCGACCCGCGCGATCTGGTCGACAAAACTCTCCCCGTCCGGGGGGCAATTGCTGGCGGAGGCATCCCAGAAAGCCCGATAGGCATCGCCCATCTCTCTTGCAAGATCATCGTGCCGCCGGCCCGTCCACGTCCCGAAATCCTGTTCCCGAAACGCCGGTGAAACGGTCGCCTCGAGGCCCAGTGCGCGCGCGGTCTCCCGCGTCCGTCGCGCCGGGCTGCAAACAACAGGCGCAGATGGCAATACGTCCTTGAGGGCCGCGAAGGCGGCGGCGTCTGTCGTATCCGCCGGTGCGCCCGGCGCATGGATCACCCCGCGCGGCCCATCCACGGGCGCATGCCGGATCAGCCAGAGCCGTGTGATCCGCGCCTCGATCATGAGGCGGTCAACCGCGTCGCCAGCAGCACCAGGATCAGCGTCTCGCACACCTGCTCGGTGCCGCCCAGCACATCGCCGGTATGGCCACCGACCTGGCGCCGCGCCAGCCATCCCATGACGGACGCCGCGACAATCGTCACCAGGATCGCCCGAAATGCCGTCCCCCATGACAAGCACATCAGCGCGATCACGAACCCCAGAGCGGCAGCGGTGATCGCGGTGGCCTGATCGGGCGCCCCGGCCGTTGCGCTGAGCCCATCGCTGCGTGCCGGCGGCAACATCACGACCATCGCCGGCAGCAGGCAACGCGCCAGTGCGTGGGTCGCGATCAGGCCGGGAATGATGGACGCCGGCGGCAGTGCCGCGAGCGCGGCCAGTTTCGCCGCGAAGCTGATCAGCAGCGCCAGCATCCCGTAGGTGCCGAGCCGACTGTCGCGCATGATCTCCAGCTTTGCCGCTTTATCGCGGCCACCGCCGAAGCCATCGGCGATATCGCCGAGGCCATCCTCGTGCAAGGCGCCGGTGAGCAATGCGCTGGCGCCGAGTGCCAGGGCAGCGGCGGCGAGCGCCGGCACGCCCAGTCTCAACAGGCCCAGCAGAACAAGCCCCACGACCAGGCCGATCGCGGCCGCGACCAGCGGGAAGGCCCGCATGGCGCGCGGGACGTTGACAACGCCGTCCGAATGCGGAATGGGCACCCGTGTCAGGAACGTTACGGCGACACGCAGGTCTTCGAGCCAGTCTTTCATGCTATAGACATCGCCGATCCCGACGGCATTTTCCAGCGGCGTGGCYACACATCGCCCGGAAAATGACTTCACTTCAGACCGATGCGTTGTTCCGATCCCGCGGGAAACGCAGCGCGCCGCCGACAGGTTTTTCATGCGATTCGACACCCTCGACGACATCCGCGCCCTCTGCTGTGACCCCGCCCTCGGCAATGCGCAGGCGGCAGCCGCCGCGGACGCGCGGCAGGCGGTGCTGACCAAGCCGCCGGGAAGCCTCGGCCGGCTCGAGCAACTGACCACCTGGCTCGCCACCTGGCAGGGCCGCGACATTCCCCGGCTCGACAAGGTGAGGATCACCGTGTTTGCCGGCAACCACGGCATCGCCGCCCAGCGCGTCTCCGCCTATCCGCAGGAGGTCACCCACCAGATGGTGGCGAACTTCGCCGCCGGCGGCGCGGCGATCAACCAGCTTGCGACACTCGCGGGCGCCGAACTGCATGTGACGCCGATCGATCTGGAGCGTCCGACCGGCGACTTCAGCCGGGAGCCGGCGATGAGCGAGGCGGACTTCCTGGCCGCAATCGATATCGGCTATCAGACCGTCCCGCTCGACTGCGACCTGCTGGTGGTCGGCGAAATGGGTATCGCCAACACCACCGTGGCGGCGGCGCTATGTACCGCGCTACTCGGCGGCGATGCCGCTCGCTGGGTCGGGCGTGGCACCGGAGTCGATGATGAGGGGCTGGCGCGCAAACGTACCGCCATCGATGCCGCGCTGGCGCGACATCAGTCCCTGCTCGCCGATCCGCTGGCAGCGGCCGCCGCCCTGGGGGGACGCGAGCTTGCAGCGATTGCGGGCGCCGTGCTGGCGGCGCGGGCGCAACGCATTCCGGTGCTGCTCGACGGCTTTGTCGCGACCGCGGCCGTGCTGCCGCTCGCACGCCTCAACCACGCGGTGCTTGATCACTGCCGCGCCGGCCACGTCTCCGCCGAAGCCGGACACCGGCAGTTGCTTGCGGAGCTGAAGCTCGAACCGCTGCTTGATCTCGGCATGCGGCTGGGCGAAGGCAGCGGCGCGGCGGTGGCGGTGAGCGTCATCCGCGCCGCGCTGGCCGCGCACGACCAGATGGCGACCTTCGCCGAGGCTGGGGTCACCGACGCCGGGGAGTAGCGAACTTCGAGGCTAAAATGGAATGAGTTTGTGTTGAATTAACTCCGTCATCCTGAGGTGCGAGCCTCGCGGTGCACTTGCACCGCTGGGCGAGCCTCGAAGGATGCACGGCCAAGGCATTTGACGTAGGGGCCGTCGCCCTTCGAGGGCCGTGCTGCGCACGGCCGCCTCAGGATGACGGATTACGTTGAACGAACCATATCTCATTATGCCTAGCTTTTCTGGAACGTCAGGCGCCAATGGATGCGCTCGTCGGCGCCCGGGCCCGCCTGCAACTGGATATCCGATGACCTGACGCGCTCGCCGGTCTTCTCATCCACCAGCGCCAGTTTCACTGCACGGCCGCTCTTGCGGTTGACGAATTTCAGCGGCGGCCCGTCATCGCCCGCAACCGCCCATTTGTCGCCGATCTGCGCCAGCGCCTGGGTCAGCAGGATGGTGTCCCAGCCCTTGCGTGTCAGGATGTATTCGTAGCGATCCGGATTGTTCTGGTAGAGCCGCCGCTCGACCAGTTCGTTCTCTTCCAGATGCTTGAGGCGGTCCGACAGCGTCGCATGGGTGACATCGGTCGACTGCCGCAGATCCTCGTAGCGGCGCAGGCCCAGCGACAGGTCACGCAGGATCAGGATTGCCCAGCGGTCGCCGATGGTCTCCAGCGCGCCGGCAATCGAGCACGTCATGCCTTCGAAGCTCTTGGATCGCATGAAAGGCCGACCTCCTCTCGATCCCGCGCAACGCGGGATTCAACAACATCAACATCTAAACTATTTCGGCGCGCCGATCATCGAGAACGTGCCGGTGGCGTGAACCGCCAGCTTGCCGTTGCCATCCCGGACAAAGCCTTCGGCGTAACTGGTCTGGCGCCCGAGCTTGACCACCTTGCCCTCGGCCGTGATCAGACCCGACCGCACCGAGAGCGGCCGCAGATAGGTGAGCTTGAGATCCAGCGTCACCGCGCCCTGCCCGGCCGGCAGCATGGTGGAAATCGCGCAACCCATCGCGGTGTCGAGCAGCGTCGCGGCGACCCCACCGTGCAGCAGGCCGATGGTGTTTTCCAGCGCCTGGTGCGGCTCCAGCTCCATCCCGATCAGGCCCGGCTCGACCACACACATGCGAAAGCCGATCAGCTTCGCCATCGGCGGTGGCGGCAGGATCCCGTCACGGATCGCCAGCATCGCGTCAATCCCGGACAGCACAGCAGCCGCCTTCGCCGCGGGGCCGGGCGCCTGCCATTCCACCAGGCGCTGCCGGCGGATGGCCAGCGCGAACAGATCAGCCGTGTCGATCGTCTCGTTGTCCGTGTGTGTCATTGCCTCGAAAACCAGATTGCCCCGAAAACCAGGTCGCAGAAATCGCTTGCGCTCTACTAACTCTTATCATTAGAGTTACTGGCCGTCCAGCCCGGATGCCGGGTGGTCGCAGACCCACGATCCCGAAACAGGACGATCCAATGAGCCTTCTGGATGATGTGATCGCGGCGCACGGCGGCATCGCGCGATGGACCAAGGTGTCGACAATCGACGGCGACATGTCGATCACTGGCGCGATGTGGGCGCGAAAGGGCTGGCCGGACGCGCTGAAAAATGTCCATGTCACGATCGACACCCGCAGGCAGTGGACCAGCTATCGGCCATTTACCGCTGCCGACAGGCGCAGCATCTGCACACCGGATCTCACCGTCATCGAGACTCTCGATGGACGTCGTCTCGATGAACGCCGCAACCCGCGCGCTGCGTTCGAGGGGCACACCCCGGCCACTCCGTGGGACGAGATCAATCTCGCCTATTTCAGCGGCTACGCGATCTGGAACTACCTCACCACGCCGTTTCTGTTTGCGCTACCGGGGATCACGACCGAGGAAATCGAACCCCGGAGCAATGGCGGCGCGATGCACCGCCGGCTCAAGGTGACTTTTCCGGACTCCATTGCGACCCACGGCCCCGAGCAGGTTTTTCACGTCGGCGAGGACAACCTGATCAGCCGGGTGGATTACAGCGCCGTGGTGGTCGGCAATCTTCCGACCGCCCACCTCATGACCGACTACAGGGATTTCGACGGCATCAAGATCGCAACCAGACGGCGCGCCTATCGGCGAAATCCGGACGGCACGGCTGATCCGAGCCTTGTCGCTGTCGCCATCGATATCGCCGGCCTGCGTTTGTCCTGAGCATGATGAAACGAGATCGAGAGGTTGCGACAACAGATGGCGTGCTCCCTCTCCCCGCAAGCGGGGCGAGGTGGGCCGAGGAAGAAACGCGGCGCCAATAACGGCGGCCAAGGGAGAATGCCATGACCGAAGCCGACCACGCGCTTCATACCGTGACCCTCACCATCAACGGTGCGCGCAAGACCGTTGCGGTCGAGCCGCGGAAATTGCTGGTGCATCTGATCCGCGAGGATCTCGGGCTAACCGGCACCCACATCGGCTGCGACACCTCGCAATGCGGCGCCTGCACCGTCGAGATCGACGGGCGGGCGGTCAAATCCTGCACGGTGCTGGCTGTGATGGCGGATGGCGCCGAGATCACGACCATCGAAGGCCTCGCGCCGAAAGGCGGCGCGCTGCATCCGATCCAGGCGGCGTTTCATGACCACCATGCCCTGCAGTGCGGCTTCTGCACGCCGGGCATGATCATGAGCGTGCGGCAGTTGCTGCGGGATCAACCGAATCCGAGCGAGAGCGAGATCCGCCATCATCTCACCGGCAACATCTGCCGGTGCACCGGCTACCACAACATCGTGCGCGCGGTGGAATCGCTGGCGACGGAGGCCCATCATGACTGAGGCGGCCACACTCACCTATATCGGCCAGCCGCTGCGGCGACGGGAAGACTTCAAGCTGATCACCGGCAAGGGTCGCTATGTCGACGACATCAAGCTGCCGGGCATGCTGCATCTGGCCATCCTGCGCTCGCCCCACGCTCATGCGAACATCAAGCAGGTCGATCTCACCGCGGCGCAAGCCGCCCCCGGCGTGCATCTCGCACTCTCCGGAGCTGATCTCGCGGGCAAGCTGGGGTCGATCGTCCCGAACTGGATCCTGCCCGGCACCAAGGTCCCGGAACGTCCCGTGGTCGCCGTCGACCGGGTTCGTTTTGTCGGTGAATGCGTGGCGCTGGTGGTCGCGGACACCCAGGCGACGGCCTACGACGCGCTGGGCCTGATCGAGGTCGATTACGAAACGCTGCCGGCGGTGGTCGACGAGGATGCCGCGGTCCGCGACGGCGCCCCGCAACTGCATGAGAACGTGCCCGGCAACGTGACCACTGTGTTCAGGGTTAAGGGCGGCGATTATCAAAAGGCCGCCGAGGAGGCGGACCAAGTCATCACGCTGCGCATCGTCAACAACCGGCTGATTCCGACCTGCCTGGAAACCCGGTCGATCCTCGCCGATCCCAATGCCGACGGCACCCTGACCGTCTATATACCCAGCCAGGTGCCGCACATGCACCGGCGCTGGATCGCCGAGACCGTCGGCATCTCAGAGCATATGCTGCGCATCGTCGCGCCGGATATCGGCGGCGGCTTCGGCGCGAAGATGCATCTCTATCCGGAGGAACTGCTCTGCCCGTATCTGGCGCGCGAACTCGGCGTGCCGCTGAAGTGGTGGGAATCACGCTCCGAAAGCCATCAGTCCACCAGCCACGGCCGCGCCCATATCGAGACCATCGAGGCCGCCATCCGCAATGACGGCACGATCCTCGGCATGCGGGTCGAGACCCTCGGCAATGTCGGCGCCTACCTCTCCAACATGGCGAGCGGCGGACCGACCGTGAACACCATCAATTACGGCACCGGCACCTATAAGATCGCGAACTATGAGGCGATTTCGCGTGTCGTGGTCACCAATACGGTCCCTGTGGATGCCTATCGCGGCTACGGGCGGCCGGAAGGCGCCTATATCGCCGAGCGGACCATCGATGCGGTGGCCCGCCATCTCAACCTCGATCAGATCGAGGTGCGGCGCAGGAATTTCATCCAGCCCGCCGACTTCCCCTACCGCCCCTACAACAGCATGGGCGTGATGTTCGACAGCGGCAATTACCAGGGTCTGCTCGACAAGGCGCTGGAGGCTTTCAATTACACGAGCCGTTGCAACGAACGCGATGCATTGCGCGCGCAGGGCCGCTATCGCGGCATCGGCGTCGCCGCCTATACCCACATGTGCGGCATGGCGCCGTCCCGCCGCCTCGCCATGAGCGGTTTCAACCGCGGCGGCTGGGAAAGCGCGCGGATTGCGGTGGACTCCAGCGGCCGGGCGACGATCTTCTCCGGCTCCATGAGCCAGGGCCACGGCCATGTGACGTCGCTGTCGCAGATCGCCGCCGACGTGCTGCAGATTCCCATCGAGCACATCGATGTGGTGCAGGGCGACACCCGGCAGGTGCAGGCCGGCCACGGCACCTTCAACTCCCGTTCGATGTCGGTCGGCGGCTCCAGTGTGCATGTCTCGTCGCATCGCATCGTCACCAAGGCCAGAAAGATCGCGGCCGGCCTGCTGGAGGTCGACGAGAAGGACGTGGCCTATGAAGGCGGCCGGTTCAGCGTGCCGGGAACCGATATCCAGCCCGTCACGTTCGGCGCGGTGGCCCGCATGGCCTATGTCGGCCACAAACTTCCGGACGGCATCGAGCCGGGCTTGGACGAAACGGTGTTCTATGATCCGACCGGCATGGGCGCGCCGTCGGGAATCCACATGGCTTATGTCGACGTCGATCCCGACACCGGCATTGTCGAAATTCTCGACTATGTCGCGGTCGACGATGTCGGCACGCTGATCAATCCATTGCTCGCGGCCGGGCAAATCCATGGCGGCGTGGTGCAGGGCATCGGCCAGGCGCTGTACGAAGGCGTCAGTTACGATCCCGACAACGGGCAGTTGATGACAGGCTCGCTGCTCGATTACGCGGTGCCGCGGGCGGAATATATGCCCAACATCCGCGCCTCGTTTCAGCAGACGCCGTCGCCGACCAACCCGATCGGCGTCAAGGGCATCGGCGAAAGCGGCTCGATCGCAGCGCCACCGACCATGGTGCACGCGGTGCTCGATGCACTGGCGCCGTTCGGGATCACCCACATCGACATGCCGATGACGCCGCCGCGCATCTGGTCGGCGATCCAGTCCGCCCGTTCAGGAGCAAATCCATGATCCCGGCTGCATTCGATTATGTGCGCGCGACGTCGCTGGCGCAGGCCATAGGCCTGCTTGAGAGCGATCCCGACGGCACCAAGCTGGTGGCCGGTGGCCACACGCTGATCCCGACGCTGAAACTGCGTTTGGCATCACCGACGGTGCTGGTCGACATCCGCGGTATCGACGACCTCAAAGGCATCGAGATCAACAGCGACCGCATCCGGATCGGCGCGCTGACCACCCATGCCGAACTGCTGGCGTCGGAGCCGCTGCATCAGGTGCTGCCGATCTTTCGACAGGCCGCCAATGTGATCGCCGATCCGCAGGTGCGCAATCGCGGCACCATCGGCGGATCGCTGGCCAATGCGGATCCGTCCGCGGACTGGCCGGCGGTGGTCGTGGCGCTGGATGCCGAACTGGAGCTGGCCGGGCCAAAGGGACGGCGACGCATGGCGGCAAGCGATTTCTTCGTCGACATCATGACAACAGCACTTGAGCCCGAGGAAGTACTGGTAGCTGTCCATATCGCACGGCCCGCGCCGGGCACGCAGTTCCGCTATCGCAAGATCCGCCATCCGGCGAGCGGCTACGCGGTGATCGGTGTCGCCATTGCGCTGCGGCTGGATGCTTATCGCATTGCCGATGTCGCCATCGGCATCACCGGCGCCACCGGTCATGCCTTCGCGGCGGAAACGGCAATGCAGCATCTGATCGGCCAATCGCTGTCGCCGGAGGCCATCGACCAAGCCGCGAGGCTTGCCAGCGAGCAGGCCGAATGCCTGACGGATAACTACGCATCGGCAGCGTACCGCCGGCACCTTATCAGGACCGAAGTGGCGCGCGGGCTGGCGTCAGCCACAGCAGCCTGAAAACGATTTCAAGATAAGAACCATATCTCGAAGCGTGTTGCAGGCATCGCTTTCGAAAATCACCACCCATTTTATTTTATCGCGACAATCTTGCTCGATCGCCCGATTTGCCACCCCCTCGCCGTCACTCTTGTTTGAACGGTCACTCTGGCTGACTAACGTCGCGCGTGAACAAGCCGCGTCAACAGCGGCAGGAGGAAGCGTCACGATGGCCCTGTTTCGCGTTGTCATATCGAAACTCGCCGAATCGCAGCGTTCGAACTCCGCCAAACTCTGAAATCCAAACTCCACCCTGCGGATATCACTGGAGATCACCGGATAGTTCCGGCTTTCCGCGTGCTGAACGTCAAGCTCATCGAAGCAACCAATGGAGGACTGCATGGATAGAAAAGAATCTGAGCGCACGCCCACCAGGCCGATGAGATACAGATTTCAGGGCACAATCGGCTTCCTCGCTCTCGCGACCGGACTGTTGAGTGCGACGGCGAGTTTGGCCGATGCGCCTTCCCTTCCGACTTGCGCTCAACTCTCTGCATCATCGCGTTACGGCCTCGTCGCCAATCCGCAGATCGTGCCGGGAACACTCACCTCGACGATCGTGCCGGCGGCGCCCGCGATTCCGGCAACTCCGCCGTTCCTGCCGACGGCCCAGCCCGCAACACCCGCCTACTGCAAGGTGAGCTTCACCTATTCCGCCGGACTGTCGGGGCCGGCCCAGGGGTATGACATCGGCCAGACCCAAAAAATCCAGATCCAGATTGTGCTTCCACTCAGCGCCGCCGATGGTGGCGTCACCGGCAGCAGACCCACCACCCCTGACGGCGGCAGCATCGTCGCGACAATCCACGGAAACTGGCTGGGCAAGGCTATGGTCAGCGGCGCTCCGGGCACGTCGGGAACGCTCGCGTGGACAGCCCTCACGGAGGGGCTCGACACCACCACCGGCGATCCCGGCTACGGCATCCGGCTGGGTTATGTCGGTTCGTTGACCGACACCGGTCAACACAATCCACCCTGGGTTCTGATCCCCTCGGGACCACTTGCAAACACGCTGTCCCCGGGGACCATCGCCGACTGGCGCTTCCGGGGGACTCACTACGGACGAGAATGGGCCGTGACGCTCGCTCGCACCTACTACGGCATGGCGCCGCTCCGGATCTATTACAATGGTGGATCCGGCGGCGGCAACATGGGCATGGGTCAGCTCATGACCTACGGCGACGAGTATGACGGCTTCCTGATTGCCACGCCCGCGTTCTACTGGGACCAGTTCACACTGGCTTTCACCTGGCCCTACGTCGTGTTCAAGAAAATGGTTCAGCAGGGTGGCACCATGCCAACCATGGCGCAGCAAACCGCGCTCACGGCTTCGGTTTTTGCGGCCTGCGATGGCAACGACGGCGTCGTCGACGGGATCATCAACGACCCGCGCCAGTGCGAATTCAGCGCCAGCGCTAATATCTGCGGCAAGTCGGGAGCGCCGGCTGCTCCCAACTGTCTTTCGCCTGCCCAGGCCGCCGCCTTCGACAGGATGTGGGATGGGCCGCGCAACAAGTTTGGCGCGCGGATCTGGTATCCCTACGACAAGAGCATTCCCTTCGTCGGCGGCCCATTCACAGGATTGACCATTCCGACCACCCTGAACGGGGGCCCAAACTTCCTGATGCCGCTGGCGACAATGACCATACAGTGGAACCATAAGGACCCGTCGTTCAATCCGGACAACATCTATGCGGACGACGAGTCACTTGCACTTGCCGGCCGTCCAGCCGGCGGCATCACCTACGCCGACGAAGCGACGCGGGGCGCCAACACTGTTGCGGACCTCACCGACAACCAGACCCCGGAGTTGACCAAGGCCCTGTTGCGCGGCACCAAGGTCATCCACCTGCACGGCACGGCCGATGCAGCGATCTTCTGGCGCACCTCCGCAGATTATTATCGCCGGGTCGCGACCTGGTATGGCAACGGCCGAGCCGACTTTGCCCGGTTGCAGAGCTGGTACCGCTTCTTCCCGATTCCGGACATCGGCCACGGCACCGGAGCCATCGGTGGTGGCGTCGGACCTTCGCCGAACAATCCTTTCCCGGCGCTTGTCAACTGGGTGGAGAACGGCGTCGCTCCTGCCAGTCTACCCGCACTGGCTGCGGGCGTGGCCCTCAATCCAGGGCGAACACGGCCGCTTTGTCCTTACCCGCAGACCGCAATCTATAACGGCAGCGGGAGCATCGACGTCGCCAGCAACTTCCGTTGCGGCGGCAACCTCGAAACACCCCGCGTGGTTTGCGACAGCCTGAGAACACCCTACAAGCGCGAGAACAGCCCGGAACTCGACTATCGGAGCGTTGGGGTCGATCCCCGGGAATGCCAGCAACACAACGCCGATGGCAACCCACGACCGCGATCCTGATCCCAGGGAGCGGAGAGGGTCCATGGAGACAACGGCTTGAAGTGGCGTTCGGACTGCGGTGGTCGAAATATACGACCGACCGTCGCAGTCCCGCTGCCGTTCCGACCCTTACAGGGTGCGTGCCCGATACGTGCTTGGCGTCACACCATGACGACGCTTGAATGTATTGGTGAGGGTCGAAAGATTACGAAAACCGCTGGCCATCGCGATCTCGGCAAGCGATCGATCGCTGTCCCGCAGCGCCTCGGTTACCCGCAACAATCGCCGCTCGACCACATAGCTGTAGGGGGTACGCTGGGTCGCCGCCCGGAATGCCCGAATGAAGTGATTTGCCGACTGATCTGCGAGGGCGGCTAGATCCGCCAGCGAAATCTCGGAAGACAGATGCGCCTCGATATAGTCAAGGACGAGCCTTAGCCGCCGTGCGCTCAATGGATGCGGCGATCCCGCATTGTTGGGCGCCTGCCGGCTGCGGAGTTTTGCGTTCGAGTGCCAGTGAACCAGATGCCGGACCAGCAACTGCTGCGACTGCTCCAGCAGCAACGAATGTTCCTGACGATCGATGCCCTGGTAGAGTTCGAACTCGCTCACCAGCATCGTACAATAGCCCTGCAACCAGGGATCCCGGACGGCAAAGAGCGGATCGATGTCGACGCTGGTCGTCCCCATCAGATTCCGCTGGGCATAAAGATCAACGATATCCTGGTCGAGATAAACGTGAAGAACCTCGATGACGCCGTTCCGCACGCTCTCCACATCCTGATCATACGGCCGGAAGGTGATCGAACCGTGTTGCGACCCCGTACCGCGGCATTTGCCTTTGATGAACATCGAAACCGATGTCGTACCACCGATGTGATACATCAGGACATTCTGCCCGAGCTGCTTCAATCGGCTGCGCGTTGCCGGCCGGCGCCACTTGGCAGCCATCGGCCGACCGTCGGCACTGGTCACCGAATAGTCCGCAGCCGTGCCGGCATTGTTGGTCAGATAGGCGTCAAAGGCCGAGGGCCGGTCAGCTTGCTGACGATCCATATCCCTGTCTCTTATACACATCGTCAGATAGGCGTCAAAGGCCGAGGGCCGGTCAGCTTGCTGACGATCCATATCCCGGGCTCATCTCTGTGCTGCCGCCCCCCTGCAGAAGCAGGGCGCGCTGGTTCAGCCTTCGACGATACACGAGCCGTCCAATCGGCGACTAATTCAAATTTTCGGCCGATTGATCTGCGTTCCATATCACAGGCACCGGGCCTGACTTTGTTGGAACGCCGTAGCCGGCCGTTGGGGCAGCCGGCTACGGCGGTCCTTAAGCCATGAGGCTTTGATCCATGGGACTTAATCCAAGGGATTTGGACAGTCTTATTTGGACGGAGACTTTTATTTGGATGGAGACTTGCCTTTGCGCGGCGCTGACTGACGCACTGCGGGCCGGGTTTTGGCACGTGCCGCCGATCGCTGACGCTGGCGGTGCGTATCGCGGTCGGACGACGCATCCGCGGACGCCGCTGCGAACCGCTTGCGGTTGAACGACACCGCACCGGAGCCGGCCACGACCTCGACGTCTTCAAGCCGAAGCAGCTTGCCGGTCGGTGACAGCATCGCCGGATATTCGATTGGGCGGCCGCTCTCGCGATCCCGGAACACCACCTGCGGGCCCTCGGGCTCCGCCAGCCAGTCGTCACCCCATTTCTTGAGCGCAAGATAGGCCGGAAAGAAACTCCGGCCCTTGTCCGTCAGCATGTATTGGTAACGCCCGGCATGCTCGGGCAGTTGGACCCGGGTCATGATCCCCGCGTCGACCAGCTTTTTCAGCCGGCTGCTGAGGATGTTGGGAGCGACGCCGACATAATATTCGAACTCGTCGAACCGTGTGACGCCGTAATAGGCCTCGCGCAAAAGCAGAATCGACCAGCGGTCGCCGACCACCTCCATGGCGCGCGCCATGGAACATTCCTTGTTGGCTATGCGGCCGCGCTTTTCATCTGCCATTGGACATTCGCCGTCTCGAGTCCCGAAGGCGAAAACCTATAGCATTCGCCGCCGAGGTCTGACCAGATCGCTCGCGCCGCGGGCCTATGCAGAACGGCGGCCCCGAGATCAGGGTCCTTTGCCCGCGTCGATGATCGAACCGAACGGTTCCCAGCGCTCGCCGACAAGTTTCCTGAGTTGCATCGATTTGATCGGCGCGAAGTCGTCCGGACTGGTGTTGATCCGGATGCCCGGGATCAGCATATCAAGCTCCAGATCCCTGATATTCGCAGCCTGCCGCATGACGTTCTCGCGCGTGAGGTCGTTGCCGGCGCGCTTGAGCACGTCTGTCATCAGCTGCGCCATCAGATAGCCCTGGGCATTGGTGGTGGCCGAGATATCGGCGCCTCTGTAGTACTTATCGACAAACGCGAGATAGGCCTTTACGCCGGGATCGGCGGCCATCGCCGGATCCGTCGCATCCTTTATGAAGCCGCCGCTGATCAGCCCCTGCGAGATATCGAAACCCGCCGGCTTGATGACGCTGCCGATCGACGCTGCGGGAATATTGATGATGTGCAGCGGTTTCCAGCCCAGTTCCCCGGTCCTGCGGATCGCCTGCGCGGCGAACTTCGGCCCGGCGAAGTTCATGAAGATATCGGCGCCGCTGGCCTTCAGCTTGACGATTTCGGAATCCACGGTCGGCTGCGACACCTCATAACTCGCCTCGGCCACGATCATCGACCGCTTGTCGCCAAGGCCACGCTTCAGTCCCTCCAGGATATCCTTGCCGTAATCATCATTCTGATAGAGCACCGCGATCTTGCCCGCCGGATGATTGGTCGCGACATATCGGCCATAGACGCCACCCTCAATCAAGAAGGTGGGCTGGAAACCCATGGTCCAGGGAAAGCGCTTCGGGTCATTCCATTTCGAGCCGCCACCGCCGACGAACAGCTGCGGGATTTTTTTGGCGTTCATGTATTTGTGGATAGCGGTGTTGGTCGGAACGCCGAACGGACTGAACAACAGCAGCACCTCGTCGTACTCCACCAGTTTGCGCACCTGCTCCACCGTTTTTGGCGGGCTGTAGGCATCATCATAACTGATGAACTTGATCTGCCGTCCGTTGATCCCGCCTTCGGCGTTGATCTTGTCGAAGTAGGCCGCCTCCGCCTTGCCCATCTGGCCCCAGGCCGAGCCCTGCCCGCTGTAAGTCATGGTGTTGCCGATCTTGATCTCGGTGTCGGAAGCCCCGGTATCGTATTTTTTGTCAGCCGCGAGCGCGGCCTTGCTCCCAAGCAAAACCATCACGACTGCAGACACCATCGATCGTGCGCGCATTGCGGTGCTCCCCAGATGCAGGTCATCGTTCGGCCGCGACAGATTCGCGGCCGTCCCCGTTGATCCCTTCGAGATTCGATCAGCTTCCCGAGGTCAGGCCGCCTGGCCTGATGCCGCGGCGGGCTTCTCGGCCCCAGCCTCGGGCGCCAGCGCCCGACGGTGGGTCACCAGCGCACCGGCCTCAGCGAGCTTCTGCAGCTCCGCATCGCTGACGCCCAGTTCACGAAACACATCCTTGTTGTGTTCGCCCTGGAATGCCGGCGTGCCTATGGGGGTCAGCTCATCCTTGGAAAAATGCCAGGGACGGCCGGGCAGACGATATTCGCCACCGCTGCGGTCCGACACCAGTTGCACCGCACCCCAGTAGTCGCTCCACTCGGACTTGGTCAGCTCCTTGATGGAGCGGATTTCGCCCATGGCGATCTTGGCTTCGTCGAACTGCGCATCGAGCGTCGCCATATCGGGGAAGGTCAGGATCCAAGACTGGATGATGGCGTGCAGGGCGCCGAAGTTCAACCGGCGTCCCGCGGCCGTGGAAAACCTGGGATCGTCCATCAGGTCGACACGCCGCATCGCGCGCAGCCATGATGGAAACGTTCGGCTGCCGACAATGCTGGTGGCCACGGTGAAGTGCTCGCCGCCGGGGCCGGTGAAGAACGAACAGTCCGTCGCACCGAGCACGGCCGGCTCCGCACCGATGTCATCATCGGACAGGTCGACATGGGCGCGTTCATTGACCGCAAGCAAGGTCGCAGCCATGGCGACATCGATATATTGCCCCTGCCCGGTCTTCTCCCGGCTGTGCAGCGCCGCCAGAATGGCGATCACGGCCTGCAGCCCCGCATAGACGTCCGCATGCGACAGACTGTCGGTGCGCGGTTCGGTCAATGCCTCACCGTAGTGGCGCACGCTGTTTTCCGTGAAACCGGCTTCGGCCTGCACCGTGGGTGCATACGCCATCCGGCTGCGCCACGGCCCACCCTGGCCGTAGCCGGTGATCGAGGCGTAGATCAGCCGCGGATTGCGTTTCGCCAGCGTCTCGTAGTCGAGGCCGAAGAAGCCGAGCGTTCCGGCGCGGAAATTCTCGACCACGATGTCAGCGGTGTCGCAGAGCTTCAGCGCGAGTTCGTAGGCGCCGGGAATGTTGAGATTGATGCTGACATTGCGCTTGCCGGCGTTCTGCTGGGCGTAGTAGCCGGACATCCCGTCGGTCGAGGGAAATGCAAAGCGCGAGACGTCGGGGCTCGGCGGCTCCACCTTGATCACCTCGGCGCCGAGATCCTGCAGGGTGCGGGCGCACAGAGGGCCGGCGAGAACGCGGGCAAAATCGACGACACGAATTCCGCTCAGAGGTCCGGCCACGTCAGCGCCCTCCGAACTTGGCGAGACCCGGGCCGTTCTTCTTGAACGAGGCCAGGCCCGCTTTGAGATCTTCCGACGCCCAGATCGGCGCCTGCACCCGCGCCATGGCTTCGTCGGCCGCGACCACACCTTCGTTGACGGCAATGTGCACCAGTTCCTTGGTCGCCGCGTGCGCCACGGTCGGGCCCTGCGCGAACTCCTCGGCGATCGACATCGTCGCCTGCTCGAGCTTTTCCTCCGGCACCGTCAGATTGATCAGGCCCCACTTCTCCAGTGTCGGCGCATCGTAGCGCCGCGCCAGCATCGACATTTCCTTGGCGCGCGCAGCCCCAATGCGCTGCACCTGGCGCTGGATGCCGCCGAGCAGCGGATGCAGGCCCAGCGTCGCTTCCACCGAGCCGATCTTCGCGGAGGTCGCGGCCACGATGTAGTCGCATGACAGCGCCAGTTCGAGCCCGCCGCCGAGACAGACGCCATGAACGCTGGCGATCAGCGGGATCGGCAACAGCTCCATGAAGCGCAGGAATTCAACACCGTTGAGACGCCGGCTTTCGTTTGACGAATCGCCGCTGCCCGCCGCGACACGTTTTTCAAAGATGTCGAGATCGGCGCCGGCGGAGAAGTGCCGCAGGCCGCTGCGGATGACAATGGCACGGCTGCCCGCCTGCTGCGCCTGCTCGACCTGTTCGACGATGGCGTTGATCAGCTTCGGCCCCAGCAGATTGTAGGGCCGGTACTGCATGGTCAGCACGGAAATATTGCCGCGCTCGTCGCGCGTCACCAATGCATCTTCTGACAAGACGTTGCTCCCTGGCCGGGCGCGGACACGCGCCTTCTGTTGTTCGATACAGGGAGCCTACATTATGACTTTCATTTTGCAAGCCATGTCGCAAAAAGCGCCTTGCAGACCAGCTCTGCGCCGGCCCGGTGCAGCGCGCACGGGGCAGACAACTGCTTTTCGCGACTGAGGAATTGCGGGATAATGATCACATGTAGGGCGGATTCGCCCAACGGGTCCGCGCAAAGCGCGGCCCGATGACAGGCTCCGGCGTAACCCGCCACCGCACGTCACCTCGGAAACGTGCATCGCCGGATGACGCGGAGCCTGGGCCGCGCTTTTGCGCGGACCCGTTGGCTTATCCGCCTTACGCGCTTCTGCTCTCTCTGCTGAAAAACGCTCACATCATTCGCCGCGCGAAGCTCGGCCTGGCGAACGCATGCTCGTCATTGCGCGAAACGTCGACAGAACAATCGCCGCCAATGCCGGATGCGGTTGCCTCGCATTGCGCGAACGTCGCGAAGCTGCAGTCCATTTCGTCCTGCTCATACGCAAGACAATAACCAGCACGATGCATGGCCGGCGCGGCGACCGCCGCAGTATTGGACATCGCGACAAATGCGAATGCAGAAAAAGCAACCGCCGGCACAGCCAGCTTGAACAACGTCTTCATGTCTCTCTCCAGAAGTGATGGGATCAGCCCCGCAACCAACATGGTGCGATGCAGCTACGAAAACGATTATAAAAAGTTTTAGTCTGTGCCTTAACGCTCGACTGTGATCGGCGTCACGAACGCGTTCAACGCGACGTGAAAAACCTAAACTGGCGTTTAGTTGGCCGGATTGCGGCCGCGGCGTATTCTGGTGCAGTAAATTCACGCGACCTCGCCGACAGCCGGCGTGATGCCTTGAGATCCCGCCGCTCGACGCTCAGTTCGATGGAGGGACGCCATGCGCCCAAATGCTGTTTCTTCACACACGTTTCCGTCGCACATTCTGGCCGTTTCAGTTCTGGCCGCCGCGCTGTTAAGTGCCAGCACCGCCAGGGCCGATGACGTGATCGGCGGCACCGTGCTTCCGGCTCCGATCGGACACTTGCAGCCGCGTGCGGAGAACTTCTCACCACAGTCCGACGCGAACAAAGCCGAGCAGCAGCGGCTTCACATGTTCAATGCCCGGCAAAATCAGCAGGACAAGGAGCTCGACCAAAAACTCAATGTGTGCCGCTGCTGATCGCGGGGACACGCAGGACAGCAATGTGATCGCAACGGATCCGACGCAGTCATGCAATATGAACAATTTCTTGGGCGCCGCCGCCTGAGAGACGAAGTCATGACACCCACAGTTGTCATCACCGGGCTTGTCCCGGTGATCTCGCTTAGGGACGCACAGCGTCCCTAAGTTGGGGGCGCAGCGCGTCCCTGATCGGGGTTGTGTCCGCGACTTGGCGTAGCCAAGTCGCTGAGGACAAGCCCGGCAACGACAAAGATAAGGTGATCCCCCGCGCTATCTTGTGAGTTTAGTAAATTCGCTGCGTCGCACAAATTTTTCCGCAAAAACCTCCATTGCGGCGTTTATCAAAATGAGATTTACTAAACACAATCACTAAACACTCGCCGGACCAACCGGCGGGTCCGGACGAAACGCCGCCATTTCAACTGCCCGCTTCTTTTCAAGGCGATCATTGCCGCGCGGGCAATTTCAGGGAGGAATTGATGAGAAAATTGCTCGCCGCAGCCGCCGTGACCGCCCTCATCGCCAGCGCACCACTCAGCGATGCCAAAGCCCAGGGAAAACAGCTCACACTCTGCTGGGCTGCCTGGGACCCGGCCAATGCGCTGGTTGAACTGTCCAAGGACTTCACCAAGGAGACCGGCATCGACATGAAGTTCGAGTTCGTCCCCTGGACGAACTACGCCGATCGCTTCCTCAACGAACTCAATTCACATGGCAAGCTCTGCGACCTGATCATCGGCGACAGCCAGTGGATCGGCGGCTCGGCCGAAAACGGCCACTACGTCAAGCTGAACGACTTCTTCGCCAAAGAGAAGATCTCGATGGACGACTTCATGCCGGCGACGGTGGTCGGCTATTCGCAATGGCCGAAGAACACGCCGAACTACTGGGCGCTGCCGGCGATGGGCGACGCAGTCGGCTGGACCTATCGCAAGGACTGGTTCGCGCGTCCCGAGATCCAGGCCGCCTTCAAGCAGAAGTATGGCCGCGACCTCGCGGTGCCCAAGACCTACGACGAACTGAAGGATATCGCGGCTTTCTTCCAGGGCCGCGAGATCGACGGCAAGACGGTCTATGGCGCCTCGATCTATACCGAGCGCGGCTCCGAAGGCATCACCATGGGCGTCTCGAACGTCCTCTACGACTACGGCTTCGAATATCAAAACCCGAAGAAGCCCTATGACATGAAGGGCTTCGTCAACTCGCCCGAGGCGGTGGCCGGCCTCGAATTCTACAAGTCGCTCTACAAGTGCTGCACGCCGCCCGGCGCGTCAAACAGCTATATGAGCGAGGGCCTGGACGCCTTCAAATCCGGCCAGGTCGCGCTGCAAATGAACTTCTTCGCCTTCTTCCCGGGCCTCTACAAGGATCCGAATGTCGGTGGCGACAAGATCGGCTTCTTCGTCAATCCGGCCGCAAAGTACCAATTCACCCAGCTCGGCGGCCAGGGCATCTCGGTGGTCGCCTACTCCGACCACAAGGATGATGCGCTGCGCTACATCAAGTGGTTTGCCAAGGGCGACGTGCAGAAGAAGTGGTGGACGCTGGGCGGTTATTCCTGCGCCAAGTCGGTGCTGAACGACCCGAGCTTCCCCAAGAGCGCGCCGTTCGCCGCCGAGTTCCTGAAGTCGATGGACATGGTCAAGGACTTCTGGGCCGAGCCTTCTTACGCCCAGTTGCTGCAGGCCGAACAGAAGCGCGTCCATGACTATGTCGTCGCCGACCAGGGCACCGCCAAGGAGGCGCTCGACAAACTCGTCGCCGACTGGACGCAGATCTTCAAGGATGACGGCAAGTAAACGGCAGGACATCCTGTCGGTTCGGAGCGCCCATCAGCGCTCCGAACCGACAGGGTCCGTCACAATGAATTCGACACGCCCACCCATGACACAGCCGGATCGTGGATCGATGACGGAAGTCTCCGCTCAGCCCGCTTTTGCCGACCGCCTCGCCGCGGCCACGCCGTCGCAGATCGGACGCCCGATCCGTGGCCTGTCCGACAAGGCCATTGCATGGCTATTCATCGGCCCGACCATCCTGCTGCTGCTGGCAATCAACATTTTTCCGCTGATCTGGACGATCTATCTCTCGTTCACCAACTATCGCGCCAACCGCCCCAATGCCGAGGTGAAGTTCGTCGGGCTCGACTGGTATCAGCGCATTCTCGGCGATGCCGACGTCTGGGCCGCGATGCAGACCACGGCCCACTTCGTGATCTGGACCATCGCCATCGAGATGGTGCTCGGCTTCGGCCTCGCCTGGCTGATCGACAAGAAATTCCGCGGTCACGGGCTGTGGACCACCATCATCCTGATCCCGATGATGCTGTCGCCGGCGGTGGTCGGTAATTTCTGGACATTCCTCTACCAGCCGCAAAGCGGTCTGTTCAATTACGCGCTCTCGTTCGTGACCGGGATCGAACCCTCGTCCTTCCAGATGCTCGGCAGTGTTCGCCTGAGCCCCTGGGCCATCATCATTGTCGATGTCTGGATGTGGACGCCCTATGTGATGCTGATTTGCCTCGCCGGGCTGCGCTCGATCCCCACCTACATTTATGAAGCGGCCGAAGTCGACCGCGCCTCGCCCTGGCGGCAGTTCTGGTCGATCACCCTGCCGATGGCGCTGCCGTTCATCATGCTTGCAGTGCTGTTCCGCGGCATCGAGAATTTCAAGATGTTCGACATGGTCAATCTCCTGACCGGCGGCGGCCCCGGCTCGATCACCGAGGTCGCATCCATCACCTTGAAGCGGCAGGCGTTCGAGAGCTGGCGCACCGGCTATTCGTCCGCCTTCGCGATCATTCTGTTCGTCACCGTGTTCGGCCTCGCGAATATCTATGTGAAGGCTCTGAACCGCGTGAAGCAGCGTTGAGGACATCATGATGTCAGCGAGAGCTACACGTCTTGATCGGAGCCCCTCCACCGGTGGAGTTGATCCTCGATACTTCCTCGACGCAATGAGCCGTTCCCTCCCCCCTTGTGGGGGAGGGTTAGGGAGGGGGGTGGCGGCGAAGCCGCAGCGTGGCAGATCGAATGCCGTCACATCAACATTTCAGAACGCGGGGCATACCCCCCTCCCTAGCCCTCCCCCACAAGGGGGGAGGGAGCCGCAAAAAACATCGCGCAGCGAAGGCATCTGCACATGAGCGGATTGACCCAGGCCCATTCCGTTGTCGCCCCATCGACGCTGTCGCGCCGCGTGGCCGGCGCGCTGGTGATCCTCTATGCGGTGATCACCATGATCCCGCTGGTGTGGATCGTGCTGACCAGCTTCAAGACGCCGCCGGATTCGATCGCCTATCCGCCCAAGGTGGTGTTCACGCCCTCGCTGGAAGGCTACGTCAACCTGTTCACCACCCGGACGCGGCAGTCGCCGGAGGTGCTCAAGCAACTGCCCGCGCCGACCACCTGGTACGACAAACTGGTGCGCTCGCGGAACATGGTGATTGCCGGCCCCTCCAATGTGATCCCGCGGTTCGTCAATTCCATCATCATCGCCTTCGGCTCGACCTTCCTCGCGGTGGTGCTGGGAACGCTSGCGGCCTATGGCTTCTCGCGCTTCCGCGTGCCGCTGAAGGACGACCTGCTGTTTTTCATCCTGTCGACCCGGATGATGCCGCCGATCGCCGTCGCGATTCCCATTTACCTGATGTATCGCGAACTCGGCTTGTCCGACACCCGGCTTGGCATGATCCTGCTCTATACGGCGGTGAACGTCTCGCTCGCGGTCTGGCTGCTGAAGGGCTTCATCGACGAGATCCCGCGCGAGTATGAAGAAGCCGCGATGATCGACGGCTATACGCGGCTGCAGGCCTTCCGCAAGGCGGTGYTGCCGCAGGCCGCMACCGGCATCGCCGCAACYGCGATCTTCTGCCTGATCTTCGCCTGGAACGAATACGCCTTCGCCGTGCTGCTGACATCAGGCACCGCGCAGACCATGCCGCCCTTCATCCCCTTCATCATCGGCGAAGGCGGRCAGGACTGGCCGGCGGTCGCRGCCGCGACSACSCTGTTCGTGATCCCGATCTTCGTCTTCACCATCCTGCTCAGGAAACAYCTGCTGCGTGGCATCACGTTCGGAGCGGTGCGGAAATGACCGAAAGCCACAACGAGATTCTCGAACGGCCCTCGACCTGGACCCGCCTGCTGCACTTCCGACGCGGCCCCTGGGAGAATCTGGCCACGGTTCTGATCGGGCTTGGCGTGGTGATGCTGATGCAGCCCCTGTCAGCCACGGCCTACGCCTATTCGTTCATCACCATTCTGGCGGGCACGGTGCTGTTCGCCATTGTCAGCCATTTTCCGGAGTGAGAGATGGCCGAGATCCGGGTTGAAAACGTCCAAAAATCCTTCGGCGCCTTCACCGCGGTGAAGGGCTCGACGTTCACCATCCACGACGGCGAGTTCTTTGTCATGCTCGGGCCGTCCGGCTGCGGCAAGACCACGACCCTGCGCATGATCGCCGGCCTCGAGCTGCCGACCTCGGGACAGATCCTGCTCGGCGGCGAGGACGTCACCTTCAACCGGGCGGCGGCGCGCGACATCGCCTTCGTGTTCCAGCTGTTCGCGCTTTACCCGCACATGAACGTCCGCAACAACATCGGCTTTCCACTGAAATGCCAGGGCATGCCCCGCGGCGAGATCCGGCAACGGGTCGAGGAAGCCGCAAAACTGCTGCGGATCGATCACTTGCTGGAGCGCTCCGTCTCCGGCCTTGCCGGCGGCGACCGGCAGCGGGTTGCGCTGGGGCGCGCCATCGTGCGCCGGCCGAAAGCATTCCTGATGGACGAGCCGCTGGGAACGCTGGACACGGAGTTCCGCGATCTGATGGTCAGGGAGTTGCGCGAACTTCACGACCGGATCGACGCGACCACGGTTTATGTCACCCATGACCAGCTCGAAGCGATGGCGATGGCCGACAAGATCGCCGTGATGAACCACGGCACCATCGAACAGTTCGGACCGCCGCAGGAGATCTACGATCGGCCCGCCACCATGTTCGTGGCCGATTTCATCGGCTCGCCGCCAATGAATTTCCTCACCTTTCATGGCGGCCTGAAAACCGGCGATCGCGCCGTGCGTTTGAACGGGGCCGAGATCGCGGTTCCGGAAGTCCATGCCGAACGCGCGCCCGGCGAACTGACCCTCGGCGTCCGCCCCGAGCACATCGTGTTCGACGACCGCTCGCAGCTCCGGGGCAAGGTGTTCGGCTCAGCCTATCTCGGCACCACGCAGATCATCGCGGTCGATACCGACCACGGGCAAATCAAGGCCCGCTTGCCGTCGGATCGCACCGTCCATCCCGGCGAAACCGTCGGCCTGGCGTTCCGCTCAGAACGGCTGTCGCTGTTCGACACCGCGTCGGGCCAGGCGATGCCGTCAGCTCTCTACGACGGAGCAGGTCATGGCTGATGTCGTCCTCAGCGGCGTGACCAAACGTTTCGGTCAGACCGCCGCCGTTTCCAATCTCGATCTGTCGATCGCCAACGGCGAACTGGTGGTGCTGCTGGGACCAACCGGTGCGGGCAAGACCACCACGCTTCGGCTGGTGGCCGGCCTCGAACACGCCGATGCCGGGCGCATCGCGATCGGCGGCCGGGATGTCAGCACCGTGGAGCCCGCCGGACGCGATGTCACCTTCGTGTTTCAGCAATACTCGCTGTATCCGCACCTCTCGGTCTACGACAATCTCGCTTTCCCCTTGCGCTCGCCGGCGCGGCGGGTGCCAGAAGACGAGATCAAGCGGCAGGTCACATCGATCGCGACCATGCTCCGGATCGGACACAAGCTCGGCAATCGCGCCACCCAGCTCTCCGGCGGCGAGATGCAGCGGGTTGCGATCGGTCGCGCGCTGGTTCGGCGGCCATCGATCTATCTGATGGATGAACCGCTGTCTTCGCTGGACGCCAAGCTCCGCGCCGATCTTCAGCTCGAACTCAAGCGCATCCAGCAGGACCTCGGCGCCACTATCCTTTATGTCACCCATGACCAGATCGAGGCGATGACGCTGGCCAGCCGGATTGGCATCATGCGAGCGGGCGAACTCGTCCAGATCGGAACTCCGCGCGAGATCTATCGCAGCCCGGCCAATGTCTATGTTGCCGCGCGGCTCGGGCAACCGGCGATCAATCTGTTTCCCGAGGGCCTGATTCCGGCCGGAAGCGCCCCGCCCGGCACGACCACGATCGGGGCCCGCACCGAGCATCTGCGGATCGAAAAAGTAGGGGACAGGCACGCGCTCGGCGAGGTTGACCGGATCGAACATCTCGGCGATCAGAACCACCTGCATATCCGGATTGGCGACCGTAAACTGACGACCCTGGCCGATCCAGCAACGGACCTCGCGGCCGGCGATGCGATTGCGTTGTCGCTGGTTGATCCGCTGTATTTTGACGGAACGGGAACTCGAATCGGAGGAGGAGCCTGATGCTCGACCAAGCGACCCGGCGCGCCCTGATCGAGACGGCGGCGCAGCGCGTGATCRACCATGCCGAGGAACTCACCGCGCTGGAYCAGGCGATCGGCGACGGCGATCACGGCATCAACATGAAACGCGGCCTGGAAGCGGTGCTGGCCGACCTCGACGGCCTTGCCGCCAAACCGCTGCCGGATGCGCTGAAGGCCATCGGCATGACGCTGGTCATGAAAGTCGGCGGCGCCTCCGGGCCGCTGTTCGGCACGCTGGCGATGACACTGGGCAAGGAATTGCCGGCGGAGCCGACCCAGGCCGATGTGGCGCGGGCGCTGGGTGCGGCGATCGAAGCGGTCAAATCGCGCGGCAAATCCGACGTTGGCCAGAAGACCATGCTCGATGTGCTGGCACCGGTCGCCGATGCACTGTCGCATCAGCGCGATCCGGCCCGCGCCGCGACCGAGGCGGCCGACGCCACCATACCGATGAGAGCCATCCGCGGGCGCGCGTCCTTCCTCGGCGACCGCTCGATCGGCCACATGGACCCCGGCGCCAGATCGAGCGCGTTGCTCGTGACGGCCATCGCCGAGACAACCGGAACATTCGCAGGAACAGCAGTATGAGCAAGCACAACGGCAATGTCGGAATCGTCATCGTCTCGCATTCCCCCGACGTCGCCAGGGGAACCGCGCAGATGGTGCAGCAGATGGTCGGCGAGGAAGTGCCGCTGGCCTTCTGCGGCGGCGATCCCGGCGGCGGCCTGGGAACCAGCGTGGAGGCTATTCTCGGCGCCATCGATCGCGCCTGGTCCGACGCAGGCGTTGCGATCCTGGTTGATCTCGGCGGTGCCGAGACCAATTCGGAGATGGCGATCGAAATGCAGCCGGCCGAGCGCCAGGGCAAGATCGTGGTCTGCAACGCACCGATCGTGGAAGGCGCTGTGATCGCCGCAACCGAGGCCTCCGGCGGGGCATCGCTTGACGTGGTGCGGCGGACGGCGGAAGAGCTGTCGCCGGCATGACAACAGAAGGACAGATCATGGTGAATGGTGAAGCATCCGGCAGTGTCCTGCTGACCCACGATGTCGGGTTGCACGCGCGCCCTTCGGTGAAGCTCACCAAGCTCGCCAAGACATTCCAGTCGASCATCGAGCTCGGCCTCGACGGCGGYGAGARCGSSAGCGACAAGACCTGGATCGACGCCAAGAGCATCGTCAAGGTGATGGCCGCGAAGGCGCCGCAGGGCACCACATTGTTTTTCCGCGCCAGCGGCGTCGATGCGGACAAGGCGGTCGCCGCGCTGGTGGCGCTGGTCGAACGCGATTTCGATGAGGCGGAAGCCCATGCCGGCAACGGTTGAACTCAGGGGACGCGCCGCCGCGCCGGGGCTCGCACGCGGRCCCGTGCATCGGATCGTCGACATCGCCGATCTGCGGCGCCAGGCGGGGACGCCCGGCGACGAGCAAAAGGCGCTGGAGGCGGCGATCAAATCGGCAACCACCGATCTCGCTGGCCTGATCGCCGGCGCGCCGTCGGATGGCGCCGACATTCTCGAATTCCAGGTCGCGATGCTGGAGGACGAAGCGCTGCGAGAACCGGCGCTCGCTGCCATCGCAAGTGGCGCCGACGCGGCATCGGCATGGTCGGCGGCCATCGCGGAGCAGATCGCGGTCTACCGCGCCGACGGCGATTCCTATTTCAGTGCACGGGCCAGCGACCTCGAGGATCTTCGCGACCGCGTGCTGTCGCATCTTCTGGGATCCGCGGCGCGGCAGGAGATAACGCCCGGCGCCATCATGATCGGCCGTGACCTGACACCAAGCCGCTTTCTCGCCATCGACTGGTCAAGAGGCGGCGCCATCGCGCTGTCCGAAGGCAGCCCATCCAGCCATGTCGCCATCCTGGCACGCTCCCGCGGCGTGCCGATGACGGTTGGGCTTGGAATAATTCCCGCGCAGACTTTTGCAGAGGCGATTGTCGACGGTGAGCGCGGCCGCTTGCTGCTCGACCCGGCCGCTGATGACGTCGCCTCCTACACCGCCGCGCTCGGCGAAGCCGCCACCCGCGGCGCACAGGAGGCTGTGGTGCTGACCCAGCCGGCGACAACACGCGATCGTCAGCCGGTCGCCGTTCACATCAACGTGGCGGGGCCGGAAGAGCTCGCCGCCATCGATCCCGCGATCTGCGACGGCATCGGGCTTGTCCGCACCGAATTCCTGTTCGACCGTCCCGGCGGGTTGCCGGACGAAGACACCCAGTACCGSGCCTATGCGCGSATGATGCAATGGGCCGCGGGYCGCCCGGTGACCATCCGCACCATYGATGCCGGCGGCGACAAGCCGGTGCCGGGGTTGACACAGGACGGTGAATCCAACCCGTTCCTCGGCATGCGCGGCATCCGTCTCTCGCTGGCGAAGCCGGATATCTTCAGGGTTCAGTTGCGTGCGCTGGCGCGTGCCGCGGTGCATGGCGATCTCAGGATCATGCTGCCCATGATCACGGTGCCGGACGAGATCACCGCCGCCGCCGCCCTGCTCGACGCGGCGGTCGCCCAACTGCAGGCGGAAGGCATCGATGCCAGGCGGCCGAAACTCGGCATCATGGTCGAGGTGCCGGCCGTCGCCATCGTGCCGGAGCTGTTCAAGGAGGCCGCCTTCTTCTCYATCGGCTCCAATGATCTCACCCAATATGTCACCGCGAGCGCGCGTGATATCRCCGCGGTGGCGGAATTGAACGACCCCGGCCATCCGGCGGTGCGCGCCATGATCGCCCACGTCGTCAGCACAGGCCGCGCCCTCGGCATCGATGTCAGCCTCTGCGGCGACATGGGCGGCGATCCGCAGCACCTGCCGGCGCTGATGGCCACGGGGCTGCGGTCCGTCTCGGTCGCGCCGCCGCTGGTCGGCCGCGTCAAGCTCGCCTTGCGCGACATCGACGGAGGAGCGCTCGCATGAAGGAAGCGCCCGTCGAGAGCGACGTCGGCGATGCCGTCGCCGATTACAAGACGATCTTGCAACGCGTGCTCGACAATCGCCCCTCCGGCACGCGTGGACGGCTGGCGCAGGCGCTGGGCAAAAACCGCTCCTTCGTCAGCCAGATCACCAATCCCGCCTACACGACGCCGGTTCCGGCGCAACACATCGAGACGATTTTCGAAATCTGTCACTTTTCGCCGGAGGAAAGGCGACTGTTCCTCGATGGTTATGCCCGCGCCCATCCACGCCGCGCGCCGTCGCTGCACGAGATCAGGCGGCTGCGGCAGCATGTCGTCCATCTGCCGGATCTGGGCGACGCGGAGAAGAACCGCGAACTCGATCAACTGGTGGGAGAATTCATTCAGCGGCTGACCAAACTGGTGGGCGAGTAGCCGCTTTCCGCGTCCAACGCCAACACGTCGCACTTCAAAAAGAATTTCCGGAGGAGGACACCGATGAAAAAATTGATCAACGCGCCCGAGTCCGTGCTCGCCGAGAGCCTTGACGGCTTCGCCGCCGCGCATGCCGACATCGTCGAACTCGGCGAAGAGCGCAAATTCGTTCGCCGCAAACAGCTCAGCAACGGCAAGCCGGCGCTGATTTCCGGCGGCGGGTCCGGCCATGAGCCGCTGCACGCGGGATTTGTCGGGCGCGGCATGCTGGATGCCGCCTGCCCCGGCCAGATCTTCACCTCGCCTACGCCCGACCAGATGATCGCGGCAGCGGCCGCGGTCGACACCGGCGCCGGCGTGCTGTTCATCGTCAAGAACTACGAAGGTGATGTCATGAACTTCGCCATGGCCGCAGAGATGGCTGCGGAGATGACGGACACCAAGATCCTGACCGTCATTGTCGACGACGATGTCGCCGTCGAGAAGTCGTCGTTTTCCATCGGACGCCGCGGCGTCGCCGGCACGCTGATCGTGGARAAGATCGTCGGCGCCGCCGCCGAACARGGYATGGCGCTGRCGCAGTTGAAGGAGCTCGGCGACCGGGTCAATGGCGCGACCCGCTCCATGGGTGTTGCGCTGACAAGCTGCACCGTTCCCGCCGCCGGCAAGCCGACCTTCACYCTCGCGGACGACGAGATGGAAATGGGCGTTGGAATTCACGGCGAGCCCGGACGGCGGCGGGTCAAGCTCGAGCCGGCCGACCGCATCGCCGCCGAGATGGTCACCGCGATCGCCGATGATCTGAACAGGACGGGTGATGCCATCCTGCTGATCAACGGCTTTGGCGGCACCCCCTCGGTCGAGCTCTACCTGATGTTCAATTCCGCCCGGAAGGAACTGGAGAAACGCGGCATCCGCGTGACCCGCTCCCTCGTCGGGTCCTATGTGACATCACTGGAGATGGCCGGCTGCTCGATCACGGTGTCGATGCTGGACGACGACCTGGCCAAGCTCTGGGACGCGCCGGTGCACACGGCGGCGCTGCGGTGGTAGCGCTGCGTTACACACCATCGCGCTTCGACATTCTCTGCGTCATCGCCCGGTTTAACCGGGCGATCCAGTATCCGGGATAGGACATGACGGAAAGAGCGAGCAAGCAAAGCCAGTGGCCGCCGCCTCCAGCTCCCTGCGTTTAAGCCATGAACGTCGCCGCCTACTGGGTCGCCCGGTCAAGCCGGGCGATGACACCGAGAGTGGCGAGACGCTTCGATTCTTAGCACCCGCGCCTGCAAGGTCGGTGACAACGCTGAATGTCCCGAACCGCCGCCGCCAGCGGCCCCTCGCCTCTTATTTAACGACCACAGTCTTCCGCTGTGCCGGCGTGATCTCGAACACCCGGGAGCGGCCGAGCCGCAGTACCTCGATCTCAAGCTTGCGGCCGATGCGGTCGCGATCGAGGATCCGGATAAGATCGTCGACGCCATAAACGTCGATGCCGTCCAGCCGCACCACCACGTCGCCCGGCAACAGCCCGGCACGCGATGCGGCCTCGCCCGGCTCCAGGTTCATCAGCAGCGCGCCCATCTTGTTGGTGATGCCGGCCAGCACGGCATGGCGCCGCGGCACCGGCACTGTTTGTCCGGACACGCCGATATAGGCCCGCCGCACATGACCATGACGGATGATCTCCGACAGCACGAACTGCGCCGTGTTGCTGGCCACCGCGAAACAAATGCCCTGGGCGCCGCTGATGATGGCGGTGTTGATGCCGATCACTTCGCCCGCCGACGACACCAGCGGCCCACCGGAGTTGCCGGGATTGAGCGCCGCATCGGTCTGAATCACGTCCTCGATGGTCCGGCCACTGACGGAGCGGATCGAGCGGCCCAGCGCCGACACCACGCCGGCGGTCACCGTCGATTCGAACCCCAGCGGATTGCCGATCGCGACGACCAACTGGCCGCGGCGCAAAGTCTTCGAGTTGCCGAGCGAAGCAAAGTGCAGGTCGCGCGCGCCATCGGCCCGCAACAATGCGAGATCGGTATCCGGATCGACCCCGAGCACGCGCGCTTCGGTGGACATCCCTTCGCTGTCGCTCAGGCGGATCTGCTTGGCGGAGCCGACGACGTGGCTGTTGGTCAGCACCAGGCCATCGGGAGAGATCACGATGCCAGAGCCGACGCCGCCGCGTCCGCGCGCGCCCGGCGCCTCCGATCGCGTCTCGACACGCACCACCGCCGGGCCGACGCGCTCGGTGACTCCGATCACGGCATTGGAGTAAGCATCAAGCAGGGCATGATCGTCCACAGGCGCCGGCTGTGGTGTTCGGGGGGAAAGATCGCCGGCGTTTTGCCCCGGCAGATCCTGGTCCAGTACGTTCTCTGTAAAATCCAACATGACAAAATCCTCAGTCACGTCAGATGGTCATCTCGCTTCACCCGCGCAAGTCCGCGTCCGGCGCGGGCCAGCCCCGTTCCCTCTGCTCAGCTCCCGGTCAGCCAGTTCAGGATCCCGGCATTCTCGTCGCGCGGATAGGTGTGGCTGAGATCGTCGATCTCCCGATAGGTGACCTGCGCGCCGGCTGCCGTCAGCGCCTGGCGGGCTTGCCGCGCAACCTGCACCGGAAACATCCAGTCCAGCACGCCATGGATGAGATAGATCGGCAGGCCGCGCATCCGGTCCGCATCGGCAACCTGCGCCATCAAGGGATGGAACGAGGCTGCTACCGGCGCCAGATGGGTGAAGGGCGAGGTCGGCTCCAGTCCGCTGACGTAGGAGAACGTGCCGCCGTCGCTCATCCCCGTCAGCAGCAACCGCGCGGGATCGACCGACCAGCGCTCGCGCACGAACGTGAGAATGCGCGCGAGGTTGGGGCTGTCGGGGTCATCCCCCATCAGCGCCCAGGTCGGGCCGATGGCGGTGGGAGCGACCACAATCGCACCGCGGCTGCGCGCCTCGCGCAGCCAGCTCCACAGGAAGGCGCGGCCGTTGCCGCTGCCGCCATGCAGCGCCATCACCAGCGGCCAAGCCCGATCCGGCGTATAGTTTTCCGGCACGTAGAGCGAGAAACCACCCCGGCTGCCGGGCTCGTTGTTGGCGTGGAGCACACCGGTCTCGACCCCCTCCGCCCGCTGGGCCAGCCGCGCCAGCAGATCCGCATCACCGCGCAATGCAGGATCGAGGAAGAAGCCGCTCACCGGCGCGAGATCCGTCAACTGATAGAGCGCTTCCTCGGCGCGTGGCAGATAGCGCAGCGCGCGAAACACGGCGCGCAGGCCGTCCTCCTGGTCCGGCGCGGCGCGCAGACCCTCAAACCCGGCCACTACGGCATCGCCGACGATTTTCAACTGACTGCTGACGTCAGCCCATCGACCCGGCCAGTTATCCAGGCGTGACCGCCCCGCTCGCACGGCCTCCTCAGGCGTGCCGATTGCCGACATCACCGCCTCGAAATCCGGCGGATTGAGATGGCGCGCGATGAACTGCAGCACATCAAGCGCCTGCAGCAGGGGCGGCAGCACCGCCATGAGATCGTCCAGCCTGGCGTCGTCCATGGTGCCTCCAGCTCACGTGCCAAATGATGCAGACGTCGAATTCGGGACACTCGTCAGTCTTGCTGCTCACTTGCCTTTTGCGGACGGCAGAAAACCCACGATCTTCACGCCCAGCCGCATCAGCGCCACAAGCTTGGGCCGCGGCACCGTCAGCATCTGGGTGAACCAGCCGTCGACCGTCTCGGTGAACACCAGCATTTCCTTCAACCGCTTGCTGGCAACCGGGCTCATCTTCGGGTCGTTGGCGGCATCGGCCACGCAGGCGCGCAGCGCCTCGACCGCCGGATCGATCTCGCGCTCCTTGCGGCCCGCGGCGATCCGCGCGGCAACTTCCCAGATATCGGTCTCCGCTTCGAAATGATCGCGCCGGTCGCCCATGATCGGCACCCGCCGGATCAGGTTCCAGTTCAGCAGTTCCTTGAGCGAATTGGAGACGTTGGAGCGCGCCATGCCCAGTTGCTCGGCGATGTCTTCCGCGGTCAACGGGTTTTCGGACAGATACAGCAGACCGTGGATCTGGCTCACCGAGCGGTTGACGCCCCACTCGTCGCCCATGTCGCCCCAATGCAGGATGAAGCGTTCGACGGCGGCGGGGAGCTCTCGATTTCCTGTAATTTCTGTCATGACAGAAATATCTGACGGAACGGACGGATTGTCAAGGGCGGAAGGAAACGGCGATGCTTATGGTGGCGAGAGAGGGACTCGAACCCCCGACCCCGGTTGGGGCGGGGCTTTCAGCCCCGCCATCTCGCTCATCCCCGGTTCTTTTTCTTCTTCAGCTTCTTCTTGAAGGCGCCCTTTGCGAACGGCGCAGCATCGTCGCGCCGGGGCTTACCGGCGTGGGCAGGCTTGCCGGCATGCGCGGGCCTGGCGTCGGGCCGCCGSTCCTTGTCGAACCGCGGCTTGTCGTCAAACCGCGGCGCATCGTCGCCGCGCGGTTTGCCGAACGGTTTGTCCTTGAAGGGCTTGTCTTTAAAAGGCTTGTCCTGAAACGGCTTGCCGTGACGTTTCGGCCCGTCCTCGTAACGTGGCTTGTCCTCGTAGCGCGGCTTGTCGTCACGGCGCGGTTTGCCTTCGTACTCCTTGTGCCGATGCGGTGGCTTGCCGGCCGGCCGCTCGCTGGGGCCATCGCCCTGCGGGCCGTTGGGCAGCGCTTCGATGCGAATGTTGTCTTCCTTGTCGGGGCGCTTGATCTTGGCGGCGAACATTTCCGCCGCCTGTGCCGAAATCTCGAATTCGGTGGTGTTGTCGAAGATGCGGATGGCGCCGATGTCGTTCTTGTCGACGCCGCCGCGGCGGCAGATCATCGGCAAGAGCCAACGCGCCTCGGCGTTCTTCTGCCGCCCGATGGCGGCGCGGAACCAGACGCTGCCCTCCGCCATGGCCTCGCGCATGCGCGCCTTGGTCTTTTTCGATTTCGGGCCGCCATCGCGGTCGTCCTCGCGCGAGGCCCGGCTGTCCGCGCGCGGACCGCGGTCGTCGCGCACCCGGCCGGTCCGCTCGCCCGGGTCGAGAATCTCCTCGGGTGACGGCAACCGCGAGCGATAAAGCCGCGCCAGCGCCGCGGCGATGTCTTCCGGCGAACGCTCGGCGAGCAGCGCCCGCGCCAGGGTCAGGTCGTCCTCGGTCGTTTCCTCGGAGAACAACGTATCCTTCAGCATGCGCTCCTGGTCGAGCTTGCGAATGTCCTCGGCCTGCGGCGCGGTGCCCCAGATCGCGTCGATACCGGCCTGGCTGAGCAGCAGTTCCGCGCGCCGCTTGCGTGCGTTCGGCACCAGCAGGACGCTGACGCCTTTCTTGCCGGCGCGTCCCGTGCGGCCGGAGCGATGCTGCATCACCTCCGGATCGTTCGGCAGATCCGCATTGATGACAAGACCGAGGTTCGGCAGATCGATGCCGCGCGCCGCGACGTCAGTGGCGACGCAGACCCGCGCATGCCCATCGCGCAGCGCCTGCAGCGCCGTGGTTCGCTCGTTCTGGGTCAACTCACCCGAGAGCGCGACCACGGAGAAGCCGCGCTCCAACAGCGCGCCCTGCAGATGGCGCACGGCATGGCGCGTGTTGCAGAACACGATGGCGCTCGGCGATTCAAAAAAGCGCAGCACGTTGATGATGGCGTGCTCGACATCGTGCGGCGCGATGCGGATGGCGCGATATTCGATATCGGCGTGGCCGCCCTCGGTGCCGGCGACCTCGATGCGGAAGGCCTGCTGCTGATATTGCTTGGCCAGCGCGACAATGCCGCGCGGCAGGGTCGCCGAGAACAGCAGGGTGCGGCGGCTCTCCGGCGCTTCCTTGAGGATGAACTCCATGTCCTCGCGAAAGCCCATGTTGAGCATCTCGTCGGCCTCGTCGAGCACCACGACTTTCAGTTCGGAGATGTCGAGGCGATTGCGCCGCAAATGATCGCACAGCCGCCCCGGCGTTCCGACCACGATGTGGGCGCCTGCGGCAAGCTCGCGCTGCTCCTTGCGCGGATCCATGCCGCCGACACAGGAGACGACACGCGCTCCGGCATGCTGATAGAGCCACGCCAGTTCGCGATGCACCTGCAGGGCGAGTTCACGGGTTGGCGCCACAATCAGCGCAAGCGGCGCGGTGCTCGGCTCGAAACGGTCGGTGTCGCCCAAAAGATTGGCCGCGATTGCCAGCCCATAGGCCACGGTCTTGCCGGACCCGGTCTGTGCCGAGACCAGCAGGTCCTGGCCGGCGGCTTCATCGGCGAGCACCGCGGCCTGCACCGGGGTGGCTTCATGGTAGTTGCGCTCCGCCAGGGCTCGCGAGAGCGACGGATAGGTGGGCTGGAATGTCACGGAATGTCGGACCTTGGCTGGCAGATGGCGCCCGAAACGGGTGAAAACGAGAACCGAACGGGTCGAAAGCGCACACCCAAGGTGTCGGGCGGCCGCGGCGGATCTGCTGATGGGGCGATTTAGCGCTGCTTTAGGCTGATCCGCCCGGAAATGCCACTAAAAACCGCCCCGAAAAGCAGGAAATCCCGCCGGCCGCGGCAAAGGTCCCGCAGCGCCGACATCTTCATCATACCAACTCCGGCACCCCCGGGCGGCGCGACAGCCACGCCACGCCGCCTGGACGTGCCTCATCTGTCGATCAGATAGACGTCGCGCTCATTGTAGCGCGACCTGGAGACGCCCTGCGGCCCCGTGATGCGATCCAGTGCCGCGATATCGGCTGATGTCAGCATCACGGACTCCGCCGCCAGGTTCTCCTCGAGATAGCGCCGGCGTTTGGTGCCCGGGATCGGCACCACGCGCGGGCCCACCCGCAGCAGCCAGGCGAGGCCGACCTGCGCGGGCGTCAGACCGCGCGCCTTTGCGAGGTCACGCACGGCGGCTGCGATGTCCATATTGTGATCGAAGTTCTCGCCCTGGAAACGCGGATCGCCCCAGGACCGGAAATCCTCCGGCGGATAGTCTTCCGCACGCTTGACGTTGCCGGTGAGGAAGCCGCGGCCGAGCGGGCTGTACGGCACGAGGCCGATGCCGAGTTCGTCCAGCACCGGCAGGATCCGATCCTCGATACCACGCTCCCACAGCGAATATTCGCTTTGCAGGGCTGCCACGGGCTGCACGGCATGCGCCCGCCGGATCGTCTGCTCGTTGGCTTCGGACAAGCCGAAATGCAGCACCTTTCCTTGCGCGATCAGATCCCTGACGGTGCCGGCCACATCCTCGATCGGCACGTTCCGATCGACGCGGTGCTGATACAGCAGGTCGATGCGGTCGGTCCGCAAACGCTTCAGCGACGCGTCCACCACCTCGCGGATATGCGCCGGGCGGCTGTCGGTGCCGACCCGCGCCTTGCCCTCGATCCTGAAGCCGAACTTGGTGGCGATCACCACCTTGTCGCGCCTGCCCTGCAGGCAGCGGCCGAGCAACTCCTCATTGGTGAAGGGACCATAGATCTCCGCCGTGTCGAGAAAGGTGCAGCCGAGCTCGATCGCGCGATCGAGCGTGGCGGCGGATTCGACATCATCGGGCGTGCCGTAGGCGTGGCTCATTCCCATGCAGCCGAGACCGATGGCTGACACCTCCAGTCCCTGACCAAGTTTTCGTTTCTGCAGCATCGCAACGTCCTCCAAATCTTGCTGCCAGCGGACCAGACGCGCAGCGCATCGGCGGTGAGCCAGTTGCGCGCGCCTCCTCCCGGCTTCAGCCAGATGGGGACTGCTCATCATCCTGATAATGCGGTATTATAGGCATTCTCTCTTCGGTTTTTGGTGTATAATTGGTTTGAGGCATCATGCGCGGCAGCGAATTCGCCAGACTCCGGGCCTTCATCACTATCGTGGACGAGGGCAATTTCGCCCGTGCCGCCGCGCAATTGCGGGTCTCGCCCTCCACCCTCAGCCAGACTATCCGCGAACTTGAGGAGTCACTGGGTGTCCGCCTGCTCAATCGCACCACACGCAGCGTCGCGATGACGCAGGCGGGGGAGCGGCTGCTGGCGCGCTTCAAGCCGGCCCTCGCGGAAATGACCGCCGCAGTCGACGACATCCGCAGCCTGCGCGAGACGCCCGCCGGCATGATCCGCCTGCAAACGCCGCGCACGGCATCGGTGATGCTGATCGAGCCGTTGCTCGGGCGATTTTTCGAGAGTTATCCCGACATCACCATCGACATCACGATCGACGATGCTCCCACCGATTTCGTCGAAGCCGGCTACGACATCTGCCTGCGGCTGGGCGAATTGCTGGAGCAGGACATGGTCGCTGTGAAGCTCGGCGGCGACATCCGGCAAATCGCCGTTGCCTCACCGGCCTATCTGGCGCGCTTCGGGCGCCCGACAACGCCGGCGGACCTCCACGCCCACCGCTGCATCAACTGGCGCTGGCCCGGCAGCAAGGGACTGTACAATTGGGAGTTCGCCGACAATGGCCGCTGGTTCTCCGTGGCGGTCAACGGCCCGCTAACCGTGTCGCATCGCGACACCGCGGTGAACGCGGCGCTGCAGGATGTCGGCATCGCATTCTGGAGCGAGCACTGGCTTCGCCCGTTCATTGCCGACGGCCGGCTGGTGCCGCTGCTGGAGGACTTCTCTCCCACCTTTCCGGGCTGGTACGTCTGCTATCCCAGGCAGCGCCACACGCCCGCAGCGGTGCGCGCCTTCGTCGATTTCCTGCGGCGGGAAGTGCCGGCCGGATGACGGTTTCGAGACGCATCGACCGCCCGTATAAATTTTTATATTTTTCCAAAAAATGTTTGCGTAGCGGCCGAGCCGTGATATAAGTGGTTGTTTCTTCTCGAGTAGAGGGAGGGAACGTCTTGGGTGAGTTACACGACTGGCTGGCGCATCAGCACCCCGGCCTGAGAACCTACAAAACATTCCAGCAGAAGGCGCTCGAACTGGCGGGGTCCGAACCGGACCATCGCGCGTTCTATCGCATACTCGCATCGCTGGTCGGCGGCTATATCGACTCGTTCGATGAGGACCCGCTGCCGGTCGACGTCGCGAGTCAGGCCTTCCAGCGCCTGCTGGGCGTGGTCGGCGATGCGGAGAACTCCATCCAGGCCCCGCCCGTCGAGCAGATTGCAGCTCTGAACAAGATCGCCGCGACGCAATTGTTCTGAGCGTATCCACATATTCAGTGCGTAGGGCGGATCAGCGCAAGCGTAATCCGCCGCTCTGCATATGGTGCGACGTGCGATGGCGGGTTACGCTGCGCTAACCCGCCCTACATGCCGAGCTATCTCGCGCGCGCAGGCGAAGTCATCGCGTCCGCGCGGAACAAGCGTGCGATCTGCTCCGGTGTCAGCAATTTCTCCTCCAGCAAAATGTCGGCGACGCGGCGGTTCTGCGCCAGCGCCATCTTGGCCACCCGCGAGCAAGTCTCGTAGCCGAGTGTCGGCACCAGCGCGGTGACGAGGCCGATCGAATTGTCGACCAGCGCCTGGCAGCGCTCACGGTCCACCTCGATGCCGTTGACGCACTTGCGCGTCAGCGTGCCGACCGCCGCCGTCAGCGTGCGCAGCGACGACAGGATGCAGTAGCCGATGGTGGGCTCGAACGCATTGAGTTGGAGCTGGCCGCCTTCGGCGCACATGGTCACGGTCAGATCGTGGCCGATCACCATGTAGGCCACCTGATTGACGACCTCCGGAATCACCGGATTGACCTTGCCCGGCATGATCGATGAGCCGGCCTGCACGCTCGGCAGCCGGATTTCGCCGAAACCCGCGCGCGGCCCGCTCGACAGCAGCCGCAGATCGTTGCAGATCTTCGACAGCTTCACCGCCACGCGCTTCAGCACGCCGGAAAAAAACACGAAGGCGCCCATGTCGGAGGTGGCTTCGATCATGTTGCTGGCCGGCACCATCGGCTGCTGTGACGAGCGCGCCAGTTCCTCGATGGCCAGCGCCGCATAGCGCGGGTCGGCATTGATGCCGGTGCCGATGGCGGTGGCGCCGAGATTGACCTCGCGGAACAGCGCCGACGCCTCGCGAATCCGCGCAACGTCCTCCTTGATGGTGGCGAAGAAGGCGTCGAACTCCTGGCCCACGGTCATCGGCACCGCATCCTGCAACTGGGTGCGGCCCATCTTCAGGACATCGCCGAACTCGACCGCTTTGGACTTGAAGGCGAAGGCGAGTTCGTCGAGCGCCTCGATCAGCGGGGCGGCGGCGAAGATGATGCCGAGCCGCAGCGCTGTCGGATAGGCATCGTTGGTCGATTGCGACATATTGACATCATCGTTGGGATGCAGCGTCGCATAATCGCCCTTCGGCTTGCCCATCAGTTCGAGCGCGACGTTGGCGATCACCTCGTTGGTGTTCATGTTGGTGGAGGTGCCGGCGCCGCCCTGGATCGCATCGACCACGAACTGGTCGTGATAACGCTTGTCCTTGGCGATCAGGTCGCAGGCGCGGTCGATCGCAGCCGCCTTGTCCGCCGGGAGATAGCCGAGCCGGCGATTCGCGCGGGCCGCGGCCTGTTTCACCAGCGCCAGTGCACGGACGAAATCCGGGAAGTGACCGACCGGCACGCCGGTAATCGGAAAATTCTCGACCGCCCGCAAGGTGTGGACGCCCCAGTAGGCGGTCTCCGGCACGTCGGCATTGCCGAGCAGATCGTGCTCGCTCCGCGTGGCGACACGGGCGATGTCGATAGACCGCGTGGTCGCAACCTCTACGGTCTCCGGACCGGTCGATTCTGCCGTCATCGTAGTTCCTTTCCAGCCAATTACCGAACCATCTGCCGCAGCGAGCGCCCGCCATGGCGCGCCGACCACGCCACCGGATCGGCGAGAAACTGTTCGATCCGGCGGCGGTTTTCGTCATCGAGCCGGCCACACAGGTCGCTGCCGAGCACATCGTGCCAGGTCGCGAGCGGATGCAGCACAAGCCCGGCCTCCGCGAGGCGCGCGTCCGCGCCAGGAAACGCCGAATGATAGAAAATGCTGAGCACATCGGTGACGACGGCGCCGGCCGCACGCAGTCCCCTCGCGAATGCGACCTTGCTCACGGCGTCGGTGGTGAGATCATCCATCAGCAGCACGCGCTGGCCCTCAACCGGACCGCCTTCGACCTGGGAATCGTTACCGATGCCGAGCGGCCGCTTGCGGACATAGCGCAGCGGCAGGTCGAGCGCATCGGCGAGCCAGGCGGCAAAGGGAATGCCGGCGGTCTCGGCGCCGGCAACCGCATCGAAGGCATCGGCCGGAAACTGGGCTTGTACCGCAGTCGTCGCCAGCGCGGTGATCCGCCGACGCATGTCCGGCAAACCGATCAGCCGACGACAGTCCACATAAACCGGGCTCGCCCATCCCGCCGCCAGGATGAAGGGGCGGTCATGGCTGACCTGGATGGCCTGCGCCTCGACCAGCAGCCGGGCCACCTCCGCTCCGATCGCGTCCCTTGTCATCACGCTACTCTCTCCCGCCCGCAGGGGCGTCCTTCAGAGACCAGGGCAGATGCTCGTCGCCGCGGAAAACCACCACCTCATCGTCGCCGACCACGATCGACGACGGCACTGGATGCGGCCGCCGGTGCAGTGTGATCGTGCCCTCGTTCAAGGGCAACCCATAAAATGTCGCGCCGTTGACCGAACAGAACGCCTCGAGGCGATCGAGCGCGCCCTCCTCGTCGAACACCTGGGCGTAGGTCTGCAGCGCAGTGGCGCCGACGAACACGCCGGCGCAGCCGCACGCGGCTTCCTTGAGACGCGCGACATGCGGCGCCGTGTCGGTGCCGGCGAAGAAGCAAGAGTCGCCCGAGGTCACCGCGCCGCGCAAAGCGAGACGATGATGTTCGCGCTTCGCCACCGGCAGGCAATAGAGATGCGGCCGCAGGCCGCCCTGGAACAGCGACGTGCGATTGATGATCAGATGATGCGGCGTGATGGTGGCAGCCACATGCGACGCATGCGCCCGCACGATCGCCACGGTTTCCTCGGTCGTGGCATGTTCGATCACGACCTTCAGGGCCGGGTGATCATGCAGCAAYGGCAGCAACTTCTCTTCCATGAACACCGCCTCGCGATCGAACACGTCGACCGCGGGATCGGTGGCCTCGCCATGAATCAGCACCGGCATGCCGATCCGCTGCATCCGCTCCAGCACCGGCCGCAACGCCTTGATATCGGTGACGCCATGATGCGCATTCGTGGTGGCGCCGGCGGGATAGAGCTTGGCGGCAACCCAGACGCGTTCGGCGAAGCCGCGTTCGATCTCGTCAGCCRTCGTGGTGTCGGTGAGATAGCAGGTCATCAGCGGCTGAAAGTCGCKGCCCGGCGCRCGTGCGGCGAGAATRCGCGCGCGATAGGCCGCSGCRGCTTCCACCGTGGTGACCGGCGGCACCAGATTGGGCATGATGACCCCGCGCGCGAACTGCGCCGCAGTATAGGGCAGCACTGCCTTCAGCATCTCGCCGTCGCGCAGATGAACATGAAAATCATCCGCCCGGCGGATGGTGAGGCTGTCAGCCGCGGCGACGCGACGGGCGGAAAGATCAAACAGCGCATCGGTATTCATCGTGCCGCCTCCATTAGTGTGCCGCCTCCATCAGCGTCGCGCGCATCACCGCGACGCCCGCCATGAAGTCCATCATATCCATGGCTTCGTGGGGATTGTGCGACCCGTTTGCGTTGCGCACGAAAATCATCGCGCTGGGGATGCCGGCATTGGCGAACACCGCGGCATCATGGCCGGCGCCGCTGGGGATCGGCTCGTCCGGCAAACCCAGCCCGCGGGCGGCGGCGCGCAGCCGCTGCACCCAGCCGCTGTCCATGGTCGCCGGCGGCGTCTGCAACCGGCGGTCGAAGTTGAACGTCACGCCGCGATCCTCGGCGATGCTGTTGCACTCGGAGACGAACAGATCATAGAACGCCTCCAATGTCTCCTGGCTTTGGCTGCGCGCCTCGAAACTGAAGCCGACCTTCCCCGGGATCCGGGCCAGCGCATGTTCTGTGGGATCAGTGCCGATCACCCCCGACGTCACCACCAGATCGCGGCCGCGCTCCAATAACGTCCGCCAGTGCCGGTCGAGATGGGTGATCAGTTCGGCGGTGGCAAACACGGCATCCTGCCGCAGCCAGCGCGGCACCGCACCGGAATGGCCAGCTTCGCCGAGGCACTCGACGCGGCGATGCCGAACGTTGCCGCGAATGCCGGTGACGATCCCGACCGGCAGATCGCGTGCCACCAGCACCGGACCCTGCTCGATATGCAATTCAAGCCACGCAGCGACGCTGGCTGGATCCAGCAGCACGTCGCCGCGGGCAATGCGATCGATGTCGGCGCCGACCGCACCCATGCGCTCGCTCAGCGGCCGCCCGGTCACCGCGTGGGGGGCCGCGAGATCGTCCGCGGTCAGGCGCCCGAACAACGCGCTCGAGCCCATATAGGCCCTACCGAACCAGGCGCTCTCCTCCCCGCGCAGGCCGTAGAGCTTGAGCGTGCGCCGCGGACGAAATCCATCCCGCTTGAGACCAGCCAGCACCGAGAGCCCGGCAACAACACCGGCGCCGCCATCGAAGTTGCCACCCTGCGGCACGGAATCCAGATGCGAGCCACAGGCGAGGTGCGGCAAATCCCCGTCGCTGCCGGCCAACGTCACGACAAGATTGGCGCCGGCATCTCGCGTCGTTTCCAGCCCCGCATCACGCGCCGCGCATTCAACGATGTCGAGCGCAAGCGATTCGCCTTCGCCAAAACTTTCGCGGGTGATCCCGACGCCGTCGAATGTCGCTGTTTGCAGCGCCGTCAGCAGCCGTTCACAGAACGCGGCATCGCGCCGGTCGATCGGCACATCCAAAGTCGCGGCGGGAACCGTCATTGCGGCGGCGCCACCCACGCCAGTTCGGGTTCGTCCGCTTCTTCGCTGGCGGCGGCACCGATGAGATCGGCGACCTGGTTGATCTCGCGGCGCTCGCAGAAGCGCGTCAGACCATCGATGATGGTGGTGATCGCCGCCGGCTGCACGAAACTCGCGGTGCCCACCTGGACGGCTGTTGCGCCCGCCAGCATGTATTCGATGGCGTCTTCCGTGGTGGAAATGCCGCCACAACCGATCACCGGGATCCGCACCGCCCGCGCACACTGATAAACCTGCCGCACCACGATCGGCTTGACCGCCGGGCCCGACAATCCTCCCATGATGTTGCCGAGACACGGCTTGAAGGTCTCGATATCGATCGCCATGGCAAGGATGGTGTTGGCGACCACAACGGCATCCGCGCCGGCGGCTTCCGCCGCGCGTGCGATATCCGGCAGATCACCGGTGTTCGGCGTCAGCTTGGCCCACAGCGGCAGCGGCGTCGCTGCACGCAACTGCCGGATCACCGCTTCGGTGGAGCTCGCGCGCATGGCGAAGGCCTTGCCGTCCTCCTCGATGTTCGGGCAGGAGATGTTGGCCTCGATGGCGTCGATCCCGGGCCGCGTCAGTTCGGCAGCAAGAGAGGCGAACTCCTCCGCCGTGGGCGCCGAGATGCTCACCACCAGCGGCGGCCGATAGGCCGCATAATAGGGCAGCGTGTTTTCGAGAAAATACGGCACGCCCTTGGACGGAATGCCGATGGAGTTGATCAGGCTGCCAGGACGCTCGACCACGCGCGGCAGCGGATTGCCGGCGCGCAGTTCGCGGGTGATGGTCTTGGTCACGAACGCGCCGAGCCGGTTGAAGTCCATGACCCGGTCGAGCCCTTCGGCGAAGGTGCCGGATGCCGGCATCACCGGATTCTGCAGGGTCAGCGAGCCGATCCGCACCGACAGGTCGGTCATGGCAGCGCCTCCATCATGTCGAACACCGGCCCGTCCCAGCAGACGCGGCGATGCACGATCTCGCCGCCGACATTGAAATCGCGCACACAACAGAAGCAGAGCCCGAGACCGCAGGCCATCTGCTGCTCCATCGCCACCTGGCCGGGAATGACGAACTCGCGGGCGAGGCGCTGCTGCACCCGCAGCAGCCGGTTGGAGCCGCAGGTGAAGAAGCCGTCGCAGCGGCCGTTGGCGATCAGCCCGCGCAGGATGCGTTCGACATTGGCGGGGCCGCTGGTGCTCTCCGAATCGGTGACGGTAATGACGTCAGCGCCGTGGCGCTCGAACAAGTCGACCGAGACCATAAGCTCCGGCCGCCGTGCGCTGAAGATCGCGGTGACCGAGATGCCCTGGGCCTTCGCCGCCTTTGCCAGCGGCGCCAGTGTCGCGAGGCCGGCGCCGCGTCCAATCGCGACAATGTGCCGGGATGCGCCACTGAGCGTGAAGCCGGTGCCCAGCGGTCCCATGATGTCGATGACATCGCCGGTCGCGAGAGTGGCGAGACCGCGCGTACCCGCGCCCGTGACCTTGTAGAGAAACTCGACCTGGTTGCGTTGGGGATCCGCGCCATAAAGGCTCATCGGCCGACGCAGGAACGGTTGATCCCCACCGGTTTGCGGACAGAGTAATTGAAAGAATTGCCCCGGTTGCGCGGACGCCGCCGTCGCGCTGCAGCCGACCACGAGATGGCGGTATTCGGCATTCACCGCCGTGTTCGCCAGCACTTCGGCCGGTTCGGCGACAACGCTGGCCGCCCAGGGTGCGGGGCTTCCGGCGCAACTTGCACCGGAAGCAGACATGTTGGTGGAAACGAGTTGAATCGCCATGGGACTGGTCCTCAGGCCAGTTCCGCGCCACGACGCTCGGGCACCAGCAGCAGCAGCGCCACGATGTCGACGATATAGAGCGCCGCAAGACAGGCAATCGCTGTCTGGAATCCATAGACCGCGCTGACGGCGCCGACCGCGAGCGGGCCGAATCCAGCGACGGCCCGGCCGATGTTGAAGAACACGTTCTGCGCCGTGGCACGGGCCGCGGTGGGATACAGTTCGCTGATCAGCGCGCCGTAGCCGCCCAGCATGCCGTTGACGAAGAAGCCCATCACTGCGCCGCCGATCAGGAGCGCCATCGCAGCGGTGAGCTGGGAATACACCACCACCATGACCGCCGCGCCGAGCATGTAGCCCAGGAACGCCGGCCGGCGGCCGACCCGGTCCGCGATATGGCCGAACGCAAAGATGCCGAGCGCCATGCCGGCGATGGTCACCGAGGTCCACACCGCCGATTGCGTCAACCCATAACCGAACCGCGAGGACAGATAGTTCGGCAGCCAGATCATGATGCCGTAGTAGCCGAAGTTCTGCACCGAGCAGAGAATGATCAGGCCAAGGCTGCTCTTGGTGGTGGTCTTGTCGGCGACCAGAAGCCGCAGCGAAAATCCGGCATTGGGATCCCTCGCCTTGTTGGCGACGAACACCTCGGGCTCATGCAGCTTGCGCCGGATGAAATAGGCGGCCACCGCCGGAAAGATGCCGACCGCGAACATGCCGCGCCAGCCGATCACCGGCAGCAGCAGCGGCGTCACGATCGCGGCCGCCAGCACGCCGAGCTGCCAGCCGAGGCCGACATAGGACGACGCCCGCGCCCGCTTGGCCGCCGGCCAGGCTTCCGCCACCAGCGCCATGCCGATGCCGAATTCGCCGCCAAGGCCGATGCCGGCGATGGTGCGATAGGCCAGCAGATCCCAATAGCCCTGTGCCAGCGCACAGAGGCCGGTGAACACCGCGAACAGCACGATGGTCCAGGTCAGCACCCGCACCCGTCCCAGGCGATCGGACAGCATGCCGAAAATGAGTCCGCCGAGCACGGCACCGACCAGGGTCGCGGTCACCAGCGACGCTGCTTCCGCTGGGGTCAGATGCAGATCCGCCGAGATGACGCGCAGCATGAAGCCGAGAATGAGCAGATCGAAACCATCCATGGCGTAGCCGAGCGCCGAGCCCCACAGCGCCCTGCGGGCTTCGGCGCCTTCCTTGCCGGTGGACTCTCCGGCAAACGACAATTCCGCGGCATCCTGAATTTGACTCATAGCGCTCCCCATTGTGCTGATCGAAAAAAGCATTGCGCCGCCGGCGCGGCGGTACCGCCCGGCGAACCTCACTTTCAAATCACTTGCCTAAAGCCGAATTTGCGTCGCCGGAGCCGGGCCCTTGCCCGGTCCTTCAGGACGCTCGGGCGCTTGAATGCGCCGCTGTTGCCGCACGACCATCCCCTCGCACGGGCGGGTTTTCAGCCGGTCGGTCGGGCCTGCAATGCACGAGCAATCGCCGAAGCAGCGATCCAACATCAGTCCTGTACAAAAATCAAGACTATTCTAAAAAAATAGACAGGCCGTTCGAGCCGTCAGATCGGCGGTTTCTTCAGGCCCTTTCGCCGCAGCGCAGCACCCCTTGCGCCCCTCCCCGCCCCCTGCCACATCTGGTCGGCGAGCTGCTGATAAAGACCGACCGCCTCGTCCGCGCCGGTGATCGACGCAACGCCGAGCCTGACGTTGGGCAATTCGCCGAGCCGGAACGGGCTGACCGCCACCAGCGCGCCGCCCTGGCGCAGGCGGCAGATTTCGAAGGTCTGGTTGGGCAGCGTATCGTCGACCACACCGATCTGGATTCCAACCGGTTCGTTCTCCATCACCGCCGCGATCCGCTCCACCTCCCGGTGTGCCGCGAGACGGCGCTTCTCACGCTCGCCCTTCGGCAAATCGTACGTGCCGATGAAGCCCGTGCGCAGCAGGCGCCGCACCTGCGTCGCACCGACGATGCCGGCGAAACTGGGGCCACCCGTGCCGATCGCCGCCTTGCGCTGGGCGAGAATCTCGATCAGCAGATCGACCTCCGCCTGGGCTTTCTTCCGGTTCGGAAGTTTTTCAGGCAGGCCTTCCAGCAGCATGCCGTGCAGGATTTTCGGATATTCGTCCGATGTCAGCAGAAACGTGACCGGTTCGTAATAAACCAGCACGCGCTCGGACTGCGCTTCGATCTGGCGCAATCGTTCGAAATAGGCCAGCGCGCTGGAAAAATATTCTGTGCCGACCCCGAGCAGCGACGGCAGCGATGTCTGCAGCAGTTCAGCGATGCGCTCCAGCGTCTCGAGCTTTACCGGCCCTTCGCCCTTCTCGTAATTATAGAGCGCCGCGCGCGAAATTCCGAGCTGCTCGGCGGCGTCTTCGGGAGACAGGCCCAAGCCCATCCGATGCGCCCGCAACCGCTGTCCGACCTGAAAATAATCGATCGCCATGAAATCCTGTCTGCACGTGACTGAGCAAGGTCAATATCAGGCTAATGGATTGCCCCGATTTGATCCAGCTCCGGCTTTCCTCATTGGCTCGCACGTCTCAATGCGCCTTCGATAAAACGTTTGTTATTCAAATTGCCGCTTTGATCCGCTCGTCCGCGGCGGCCTTTTATGATAGGATGACTTTCGTAAAGGGGAGCGTCCTCATGGCATCGTTGACCGAATGGAAAGTGCCGCAGGCATCCCAGCCGCGCGCTGAGGATTACGAGTTCGATCTGGAGCGCGCGTTGTCCGCGGTGGTTGGGCTGCACTCGATCATTCCCGGCGACGCGTTCACCGCCGATGTGCTCGGCACCGAGCGTGTCGGCAATGGTGTGTTGATCGGCGACGGGTTGGTGCTGACCATCGGCTATCTGATCACCGAAGCCGAAACCGTCTGGCTGCATCTCGGCGACGGGCGCGTGGTCGAGGGCCATGCGCTGGGCTTCGACCAGGAGAGCGGCTTCGGCCTGGTGCAGGCGCTCGGCCGCATCGATCTCGATCCGCTGCCGCTCGGCGATTCCAGCGTGGCCGACATCGGCCATCGCGTGGTGGTGGGAGGCGTCGGTGGCCGCACCCGATCCCTCGCAGGCCGCATCGCAGCCAAGGAAGGCTTCGCGGGCTATTGGGAATACGCGCTGGACGAAGCGATCTTCACCTACCCCGCTCACCCCAATTGGGGCGGCACCGGGCTGATCTCGTCCACCGGGGCATTGCTCGGAATCGGTTCGCTGCAGGTCGAGCGCGAGCGCAAGGGCAAGAACGAGCATCTCAACATGATCGTGCCGATCAATCTGCTCAAGCCGGTGCTCGACGATCTCAGCAAGTTCGGCCGGGTCAACAAGCCGGCGCGTCCGTGGCTCGGCCTCTATGCCACCGAAATCGAGGACAGCATCGTGGTGGTCGGCATCGCCGCCAAGGGCCCGGCGGCGCGCGCCGAGGTCAAGGTCGGCGACGTGGTGCTGGCCGTGAAGGGCGAAAAAGTCGCGAACCTCGCGCAGTTCTATCGGAAGCTCTGGGCGATCGGATCCGCCGGTGTCGACGTGCCACTGACACTCTATCGCGAAGGCGTCACCTTCGATGTCGAACTGATTTCATCCGACCGTGCCAAGTTCCTGAAACGGCCAAGACTTCACTAAGACCCCACTAAACCAAGGCCTCACTAATCCAAGACCCCACGGATCAAAACTCCGCCGATCAAGACCCCACCGATGGCGGCTTCGACAATCCGTCTCCTCTGACGGCGAGGCATCGCAGAGGATCGCCTCGCCGGAGGGCCGCGCCTCCGCCATGGCCAAGGCGCCATCGAGCAATCGTGAAACCACTCACAGCTTCAAGTGCTTAAGGGGACCCTCGCTATGCCCAAAAGCGCTGAAATTCCACTCATGAAACGTTTCATATTGACAAAATGACCACGCAGGCATGCAATGGCTGCTCTTGGTCTCAACCGAACGACGAGGCGATGCGGCGCTTGGCCGACCATGAAACGATTCACCGCCCACCGAAGGCGCGGCGAAAAACAAAAATCCTGGGAGAAACGCAGATGACATTTGGAAAAGCGATCGCCGCCGGCCTTCTGGCAGGCGCCCTGACGATGCCAGTCCCAAGCTTTGCCGCCGACAAGCCCGTCGTCGGCCTGGTCATGAAATCACTCGCCAACGAGTTCTTCAAGAACATGCTCGAAGGCGCCAAGGCGCACGAAGCCAAGCGCGGCGACTACACGCTGAAGGCCGTCGGCATGCAGTCGGAGACCGACGTCGAGACCCAGATCAACGCCGTTGAAAGCTTCATCACCCAGAAGGTCGACGCCATCGTGATCGCGCCGTCGGATTCCCGCGCACTGGTCGCGCCGTTGAAGCGGGCCATCGCCGCCGGCATCACCGTGGTGAATTTCGACGTCGCACTCGACGAGAAGGCGAAGAAGGAGGCCGGGGTCACCCTGGCCTTTGTCGGCCCCGACAACCGCGAAGGCGCGGGACTGTCCGGCAACGTGCTGGCGAAGAAACTCGGCGAAGGCGGCAAGGTCGTGATCATCGAGGGCAATCCGGGCGCCGACAATGCCGCCCAGCGCAAGCTCGGTTTCATGGATTCGGTGAAGGCCGGCAAACTCAATCTGATCGATTCGCGCACCGCGCACTGGGAGACCGAGGAAGCCAATTCGGTGTTCGCCAACATGCTGACCGCGCATCCCGACATCCAGGGCGTGATGGCGGCGAATGATTCGATGGCGCTCGGCGTGATCAAGGCGATCGACGCCGCCGGCAAGACCGGCCAGATCCAGGTGGTTGCCTTCGACAACATTCCGGCGGTGCAACCGCTGCTGAAAAACAAGAAGCTGCTGGCGACCATCGATCAGTTCGGCCAGCAGATGGCGGCAAATGCCATCGACAAGGCGCTCGCCGTGCTCAAGGACCACAAGCCGCTGGAAGGCTGGGTCAAGACCGACATCAAGCTCGTGACGTCCGACGACGTGAAGTAATCGACGGGATCAGCGGCTGCATCCCGCATCCCGGCGTGCAGCCGCGAACCGCACACATGGCCATGACCAACCTCCCGCACGATGCGCAGGTGTCCGGCGTTCGCGCCGACGACAGCCGCATGCCGTTGCTCGAACTCACCGGCGTCAAGAAACGTTTCGGCGGCGTCGTGGCCCTCAATGGCGTGAGCTTTTCGCTGCGTGCGGGCGAGGTCCACGCTTTGGTCGGCGAGAACGGCGCCGGCAAATCCACCCTGATCAAGATCCTGTGCGGCATCGTCAAGCGCGATGCGGGAGCCATCACCCTCGCCGGCACGCCGTATGATCCGCATGCGCCGGCGGATGCCAAGGCCGGCGGCATCCAGGTCGTCCATCAGGAATTCAACCTGCTGCCGTATCTGTCGGTGGCGGAAAACATCTGCTTCGAGAATTTGCCGCGCAAGAGTTTCGGCCGGGTCGATACCCCGGCCCTCTACGCCAGGGCCCGCAAGGCACTCGACGCGATCGGACTGAACGATGTCGACGTGCGGCGGCCGGTGGAAACGCTCGGTGTCGCCCATCGCCAGCTTGTCGAAATCGCCCGCGCGCTGATGGACGAGAGCCGCATCCTGATTCTGGACGAACCGACCGCCACGCTGACGGCGCGCGAGACCGAGCTGCTGTTCTCCATCATCGCCGCGTTGAAGGCGAAGGGCGTCGCCATCGTGTTCGTGTCGCATCATCTCAACGAGGTGTTTGCGATCTGCGACCGGGTCACGGTGCTGCGCAACGGCGAGTCGATGATGACATCCGACATCGCCGACACCACCCCGGACCAGTTGGTAACCCAGATGGTCGGCCGGCAACTCGCCGCCGCCATGGCCGCCCCGCGCACAATCGACACCGGCGGACGCACGGCCCTGTCGTTGAGGGGGCTGCGCCATCCGGCCTCATCCAACGACGAGGGCGTGTCGTTCGACCTTCACTACGGCGAAGTCCTCGGCATCGCCGGGCTGGTCGGCTCGGGACGCACCGAAGTGCTGCGGTCGATCTTCGCCGCCGATCGTCCGCTCTCCGGCACACTGGCGCGCGACGGCCAACCGCGACGGTATCGCAGCCCAAAGGACGCCATCCGCGATGGCCTCGGCTTTGTCACGGAGGACCGCAAGGACCAGGGCCTGATCCTCGAGATGGCGATCTCGGCCAATATCAGCCTCGCCAATCTGAAGCGTATCTCCAGGTTCGGTCTGCTGGATCAGCGGAAGGAAGCCCAGCTGACGCGCGACCTCGGCCGCGACATCAGGCTCAAATACGGCGGCGCCTCCGATGCCGCATCAACGCTGTCGGGCGGCAACCAGCAGAAGGTCGTGCTCGCCAAGTGGCTGGCCAATACCCCGAAGGTGCTGCTGCTGGATGAGCCGACCCGCGGCGTCGACGTCGGCGCCAAGGCGGAAATCTACGCCCTGCTGCGCGGCCTTGCCGACCAGGGCCTGGCGCTGCTGGTCGTCTCATCCGAGCTGCCGGAGCTGATCACCTTGTGCGATCGCATCCTTGTGATGGCAAAGCATCGCATCGCCGGCGAGGTGGCGCGCGCGGATTTCTCGGAACAACGCATCCTGAACCTGGCTTACAAGAATGAACGCGCCCATGGATACACGTGATGGATACAACTGACCTGAACAGCGCGCCGGCGCAGAGTGCCCGCATCGGCTCCGCGGCAAAAACTGTGCTGCGCGAGGCCGGCATCGGCATCGCACTGATCATTCTGATCGTCGTATTTTCAGCCACCACCGAGCATTTCCTCAGCGCCAGCAATCTCACTAACGTCCTGACCCAGGTGACCATCAACCTGGTGCTGTCGATCGGCATGACCTTTGTCATCCTGATCGGCGGCATCGACCTCTCGGTCGGTTCGGTGCTCGCCTTCTGCGCCGTGGTGGCCGGAACTGTGATGACTCTGCCGGGGCTCGACCCAGCTCCTGCGGTGGCGCTGGCAGCGGTCAGCGCGGTGGTGGCCGGCATGGCCTTCGGCGTGCTGAACGGACTGATCAGCGCCTACTGGTCCATCCCCTCCTTCATCGTGACGCTAGGCACTCTCAACATCGCTCGCGGCGCCGCGCTGCAGGTCACCAACGCCAACACCATCTATTCCTTTCCGGCCGCCTTCAACGCCTTTGGTTCGCAGACGTTTTATGGCATCCCGCTGCTGTTTCTGATCGCGCTGGTGCTGGTCGCGATCGGCTGGTTCGTGCTGATGAAGACCGTGTTCGGCCGCGTGCTGTACGGCATCGGCAACAATGAGGAGGCCGTCCGCCTCGCCGGACACAATGTGTTTTTCTACAAGGTCGCGGCCTTCACCATCTGCGGCGCTGCCGTGGGCATCGGCGCGATCATCTACATGGCACGGCTGAACATCGCGAGTCCGATCATCGGCATTGGTTTCGAGCTCAACGCCATCGCCGCGGTGATCATCGGCGGCACCAGCCTTAGCGGCGGCCGCGGCAGCATCATCGGCACGCTGCTTGGCGCCTGCATCATCGGTGTGCTGGCCAACGGCCTCATTCTGCTCGGCCTCAACGACTTCATGCGCCAGATGATCACCGGATTCGTCATCATCCTCGCGATCATTCTTGACAAGTATCGTGAAAGACTGAGCAAAGCGTAACACAGCAGCGCGAGTGCGCTCAACTCAACTAAGGTCAGGTCGTCGCGGATGCCCGGTATCAAAGACGTCGCCCGGCGTGCCAAGGTTTCGGTCGGCACGGTGTCGCGCGTGCTGGCGAAAAACGAAACCGTCAACCCAAAGCTGCGCGAACTGGTCGAGGACACCATCCGCGAGCTGAATTTCCGGCCCAATGGCCTGGCCCGCGGACTGCGCCGCAGCCGCACCGACATGATCGGCCTGGTGATCCCCGACATCACCAATCCGTTTTTCGCGGAACTCGCCAAGCAGGTGGAAGCAATCGCGTCGGCGTCCGGGTTCTCCGTACTGCTGTCGATCACCAACGACGATCCGGTGCGCGAGCGCACCCAGGTCGAGAGCCTGCTGAAGAGCTACCCGACTGGAATGATCGTGGTCCCGACCCATATCGCCGTCGCCGAGGAATGGACCAGCGACATCGCAACGGTGGTGCTCGACCGGCCCTTCGCGGCCTATCCGCTGATCTCGGTGGATCACGGCGAGGGAGCAGGGCTCGCGGCACGGCATCTGCTGGCGCTCGGTCATCGCCGCATCGCCTATATCGCAGGCCCCGCCGACGCACCGGTTGCGCGCCAGCGCCGCAGCGGCTTTGGCGACGTGCTGACGGCCAGCGGAATCGAACCTTGGGCAATCAAACCTTGGATCGTCGAGGGCCAGTTCGATTACGTGTCGGGTGAAACCCTCGGCCGCCAGTTGCTGGACCGGCCCCGGAAGAGCCGCCCCACCGCCATTGCCACGGCCAGCGACCAGCAGGCCATCGGACTGCTGCGGGCGGCAAACGATCTCGGCCTCGACGTGCCGGGCGATCTGTCCATTGTCGGGTTCGATGACATTCCGCTGGCCAATCTGGTGACGCCGCGCCTCACCACCATTCGCCAGCCGGTGGAGCGGATCGCGGCGCGCGCCGTCGGCGCCATCATCGGCCAGACGCCGCTTCCAACCGAAGCGGAATTGCTGCAGGCGACGCTGATCATCCGCACATCGTCAGCGGCGCCGCGACCGGAATAACGTCGCCGCGCGAAACCACTGACAGACCAGCGCTGTCATCGCACGCCGGTCTGCACAACGATCGTTACTGCTGGCGCACCGGCTGGGCGAGCGCGGCCGTCTGTTTGGCGAGTTGCTCGTTAAAATCGCGATCGAGACCCGCAACGTAGGTTGCCAGCTCGCCGGGCTTGACGAATGGATTCGGCGCACCGTCCTTCATCTGCGCGCGCTTGTCCTGCATGCCGTAGACCTCCGGATGCGGACCGAGCAGCACATCAGGGGTCATGGCCTTGGCTTTGGCAAATGTCGACCTGTAGTCCTCGACGATGCCGGGGTAGGTGGGTTGGCCGACCAGCCTGTTGAGCGCGACCGTCCCACTGCAGAAGAACAGCACGTTGCGCGGCTGGTCGCCATCCCTGACGGTCATTTCCCAACTGGTGCAGCCGGGCGAGTGACCGGGCATCGCGTGCGCCGTCAGTGTCGTATCGCCGAGCGTGACCTTGTCGCCTTCCCTGACGCTGCGGTCGACCTTGACCGGGGAAAAGCCGATGTCGGTATTTTTCTCGTCGCCGGGATAATAGCCGCCCTCAAGCAGAGGTTTGTCCCGCTCGCCTGCGACCAGTTGCGCGCCGGTTTCCCGCTTGATCTCGGCAAAGCCACCGGTGTGATCGAAGTGCGCGTGGGAGTTCAGGATGTACTTGATGTCACCGAGCTTGAAGCCGAGTTTGGCGATGTTGTCCTTGATCATCCCTGTCGATTGCGGGAGTGCGGTGTCCATCAGGATCAGCCCCTGCGACGTCTTGATGACGTAGACGGCGATGCCGTCGGTGCCGACATAATAAATGTTTCCGATCAGGTGGAACGGCTCGAACGGAGTGGTCCACTTCTTGGTGACCGCCGCCAGGAAGTCCTTGATGGTCTGTGCCTGCACGCCGGTTGCAAACAGCGCCATGGCGCACAGCGCCGCCAGGAGTGTTCTCATGGTTGCCTCCCAATTGATTATTATTGTTGTCCAGAACGCGCCCTGTGCGCCCTCCTGATCATTTGCAATTTTGGTTGTTTTCGATGCGGCGGGCAACGGTTCGATGGCCAAAAATATTCTGCGGCCCTGGACAGCGATACTCTTGCGACCGGGCATCGTCCTTATCCGATTGGGGATATGCGGATCCACCATGTCGGCCGGCCGGCAAGTCTCAGATCTCCGATTCATCCCTGCGCAGCCAATCCCAAACGCGCTGCAACAGGCTCCGACGTCGGTCCGGCGAAGGTTTGGCCATGACGAGGACGTCGCGTCCCGATGGCGATGCAGAGGTCTCCTTGGCGATGACACGGGCATCGGCCGTGGGCGGCGGCGTGGAATGCGTACCGGCAACAACCTGTGCATGGGATGTGACAGACGATGTGCGCGCCACGCCTGCCTCGAGCGCCAGCGGACCGACATTGGCAAGAAAGGCCTGTTCGTGGTCGCGCGACAACCGCGCCACGGCCTTGTCGAGCGGCAACCAAGCCACGGCCTTGACGTCGGCCATCAATTTGCGGGTCTGCTCGGGGGCCGCATCCATTTGCCAGAAATGGACGATCTTCTGGCGACCGCCGAGATCGTAGGCGAGAGTGCCGACAAAATCGTGGACCGAGACATCGTGTCCGGTTTCTTCCACCACCTCGCGTTCGGCGGCCGCACGCGCGGTTTCGCCGTTATTCAGCTTGCCTTTCGGAAGCACCCAGTCGTTGCGCTTGCGCAGTCGCACCACCGCGATCAGCGGAGCCTCGCTCCACTGCACGACGATGCCTCCCGCAGCCATCACAGGCGCTCGCGCCATCCTGCATCCTCGCGCCGCCTTCGACCGCAACGGCCGGTCCGCGTCTCACCCCCGCAATCTTGCGAAGGTGAGACATGGATTACGAAGTGACGAAGATTGACGTCAGCGACGATCGCCGGCTCAGCGAGCGGCGATGATCGCGATCTCCACGGTGTATTGCGGCGCCGCCAGCTTGGCTTCGACGCAGGCGCGGCCGGGCGTGCCGCCGGGAGCGACCCACGCATCCCAGATCTCATTCATCTCGGCGAAACGCGCCATGTCGGCGAGCCAGATGGTGGCGGACAACAGCTTGGTCTTGTCGGTGCCGGCTTCCGCCAGCAGTTCGTCGATGCGCGCAAGGATGTCGCGGGTCTGATCGGCCACTGATGCCCCGCCGGCGCGCTGCGCGACCTGGCCTGCGAGATAAACCGTGTCACCGTGAATCACGGCCTGGCTCATGCGGGCGTTGGAATGCAGGCGGCGAATCTCTGTCATTGGATTGTCTTTCCCAGATTGAAGGCAAATGCCTCGATTGAAGGCGGATGCGACCGCCGCCCAGGGCCTGCGGCCGCGACGCGCGGATTTGTGCAGGGGGACGGCGATCGTGTCAACGCCCGCGACCGGCGGTGGGCCTGGGTCTTGATTCAGGCTTGTTTCGCCCGCCAGTTCACCGCGTCTTCGACAGGTGCATTCATCGCGGCCCACACCAGCTCGGCCGTTGCCGTTGCCGCCGCCACAAGTTCCGGGCGCGCGACTCTGTCGCGGGTATCGGCCGCGGTCAGGACATGCCTGAGTTCCGACGCCGGATCGCCGAACCCAGCAACCAGACGCAGGGCCGGAATGCCATGCGCGGCAAAATTCGCATGGTCGGAATTGGCCATCAGCGGAACATGAATGCCGAGGTGTGCGGAGGACTGCCTGACAAGCGCTTCAAGTCCGGTAAATCCACTGGTCAGGGCGGTGAGCTGGCGGCTGCCACCGACGGAGTCGAGATTGATGTTCACTGCAATCCTGTCGCGTTCATCCTGTGGGAGCCCGCTCAGCCAGACCTTGGATCCGGTGAGCGCCCACTCTTCGGCACTGAAGATCATCAGGTCCAGACCTCGCTGTGCGGCATGGGCATGTGGGGCGAGGCAGCGCGCCACGGCGAGCGCGACCGCCACGCCGGTTGCGTTGTCGATAGCGCTTTCCGCCAGTGAATGACCGTCGATATGGGCGCTCAGCACCACTCGCTCCGGGCCACGGCCAGCCATTGCAAACCGCAGCGTTTCCGTTTCCGACGACACGTGATCCGCGTCCACACTTATCCGCACCCGGCTTGGCTCGCCGCGCGACGATAGCCGTGCGGCCGCTTCCGGTGAGATTCCAAGCGCCAGCAATTCCGGGCGAGCACCTCCCGCCACGGGAGAACCATCGAGCGGCCCTGCGATCAGAAAACCGACGGCGCCATACTGGAGCGCCCACGCGTATTTCTCGCGGCGATGAACATGTCCGGGCCCAAACATGTATTCGTGACGCACCAGCGCAATGCGGCCCTTCAATCGATCGGCAGCGGCGGCGAATTCGGCTTCGGTGCCGCGGCCAATGGGCACGACGTCCGCCTCCACAGACCCGGCTTTGGATTTGAGCAACGCAACGCAGTCGAGCGGGATGTGCTGACCGGCCTCGATCAGGTCGAGCGATGCGGAGCGGCACGTCCAGCCGTCATAAGGGATTGGTGTGACCTCCGCGCGGCTTCCCGTGGCTGCCGCTCCCAGTCGCGCGGCCAGATCCAGCGCAGAGTGCTCGGAGGCTGTTCCTGAAACGCGGCCACCGCAATCGCAGATCGCGGTGAAATCGCTCCATAACGATGAATCGTTGGCCAGGGCTTCGGCGAATGCGGGCGGAAGCACCATGTTGATCTCCGTCAGGATTGGACAAGGTGGGGAGCGACGTGGTCGTCGAGCAGTTTCATAAACTGCTGCGCAAGGACACTGAGCTCCCCAATCGTTGGCTTGAGCACGCCCACCTCGTAAAAGATCGCTGGCGCAAACGGCCGAACCACCAGCGCCGCCGCGTTGCCGGTACGCCGGAGCGTTTCAGAGACACTGAGCGCATCGACGAAACCAATCCCTGCGCCATCGATGACAAGATTGAGGGCGACGGCAAAGAACTCGCATTCGATGACGGGATGAAAAGGCGTCCCGCTGGATTCGAAGGCGCGCGAGACCGCCGCGTAAGACGTATGACTCTGTGACGTGACGATCAGATCGTGCCCTTCGAGGAGACCGGGGGTGATCGTTTCATGGGCAGCCAGTGCATGCGTGGCGGGCATCACGCATTCCATCGGAAACCGGTAGCGGCGCAACACCATGTTGGTGCGGTCGAAAGGCGGCTCCGCGATGCCGATGTCGAACGCGCGTGCCGAAACCAGGCTGCGCACATTTTCGGAGCTGCGGGTCAGGAGCCTGATCTTTGTTGACGGCCGCTCCCGCCGGAAGCGGCTGACAACGTCGGGAAGCCAGGCGATGCCCGGGCTGGGGCTGCTCGCGACCGTCAGGACGCCGCGCTTTCCGGCCGAGATCCCCGCAGCCGTATCTTCCAGTTCCGCAAACCCGGCGAGCGCATGCATCGCTTCGTTGTGCAGAAGATGGGCTTCAGGCGTCGGCACGATGTGCCGGCTTTCCCGCCGAAACAGCACGAATCCGACGTTCGTCTCGAGCCGCTTGAGAGCCGCACTGACGGCGGGCTGCGACACGCCGAGCGCGCGGGCGGCCTCAGTCACCGACCGATGCTGCATAACGGCATGGAAAATCTCAATAAGCCTCAGATCCATAATTTTTAACTATACGTCGCCGCTGGAATTTGCATGATGATAATTAGGGATGAAAACGCCGAATTAACAAGAGATTTGCGGTAGCCGAGTCAGAGACACCAGACCATTTTACCTTCTATTTCGGAAATAAATGGATTGGCATCACTTTTGCTTATGAATCGGCTTCTATATCGCACGTCGCGAAATCTGATCGGTTGGAGGGATTGCCGACATGGGCATGAGCACATCGTCGATGTCAGGGGCCGGGCCAGTGCTGGCCGCCGAAGCCGTGATCAAACGGTTTGGCGCCCACACCGTTCTCAACGGCGTGGACCTCGCATTGGGCACGGGACAATCGACCTGCATCATCGGCCCGAGTGGCTCGGGCAAGACAACCCTGCTGCGCTGCATGGCGCTGCTGGAGACACCTTCCGACGGACGCATCCTGATGGAGGGCGCGACGGTTGCGCAGGCCCAGCCGTCCTCCGACGTGCGCATCGCCGCGCGGAAAGTGCGTCCGGAAATCGGGATGGTGTTCCAGCAGTTCAACCTGTGGCCACACATGACCGTGCTGGGCAACATCATCGAGGCGCCGATGCGCGTGCGGGGGCTCAGCCGGGATGATGCCACCGCCACCGCGGAACGGCTGCTTGAAAAAGTGGGCCTGGCGGCGAAACGCGACGCCTACCCGGCGCGGCTGTCCGGCGGACAACAGCAGCGCGTTGCGATTGCCCGTGCACTGGCCATGCAGCCCAAAATCCTTTTGTTCGACGAGCCGACCTCCGCGCTCGATCCGGAACTGCGGCGCGAGGTGCTGCAGGTCATGCGCACGCTGGCGCTCGAGGGCATGACGATGCTGGTGGTCACCCACGAGATGGGTTTCGCACGCCGCGTCGCCAGCCAGGTCGTATTCATGGACGAAGGCGTAATCGTCGAACACGGCATCCCCGAAGCGTTTTTTGAGAACCCGGCAACCGAACGCGCCAGGCGCTTTCTGAATCAGTTCGAAGAGTAATGACCGTGCGAAAAGGATTGATGGCTATGCGAGATCTGCTTCGATGTGTGGTTGTTTGCGCGTTTTTTCTCTCGATGCAGCCGGTGGCTGCGCAGCAGACCCAGTCCCGCCTCTATGACATCACCAAGAGCGGGGTGCTCAGGGTCTGTATTTGGCCGATGTATTATTCGATTTCGTTCCGCAACACCGATACCGGGCAGCTCGAAGGGATCGACATCGATCTGTCCAGGGAACTAGCGAAAGACATGGGCGTGAAGCTCGAATATGTCGAAACCAGCTTCGGCACCTTCATCGCCGACCTGCAGGCGAACAAGTGCGATCTCGGCATGTTTGCGGTCGGCGCGACAATGAAGCGCGCGCAGGCCGTGGCCTTCTCCGATCCCTATCTCATCAGCGGCGTCTATGCCGTGGTGCGCAAAGGCGGCCCCATCAGCTCGTGGGCCGACATCGACAAATCGGGCATCAATGTCGGCGTCTCGCTCGGCAGTTATGTCGAGCCCTTTCTGCGCGCGTATCTGAAGAAGGCCCAGACCGTCGCCGTGGCACCACCCGCCACCACGCAGGCCGAGCTGATGGCGCAGAGGGTCGATGTCATGATGACCGACTACCCCTCCTCGATCAAAATGAACGCCCAGTTCGACTGGTCGGCGACGGTAGCGCCCCCCGAACCGTTATCGGTGACGCCCTACGCGTACGTCATGAACCAGGGCGACCAGATCTGGCTCAACTACGTCAATCTGTTCGTTCGAACGATCAAGCTTGACGGCCGGCTCAAGGCCGCTGCCGAGAAAAACAAGCTTGGCCCGATCGTCGCGCCGTAGAGCCTGCCATGCCAAGCTATAGTTTCCGCTGGGACATCATCCCGAACAACCTGGGCTTCCTTGCCTCCGGCATGGAGATGACCCTGTTCATTTCCGCCGTCACGCTCGTGGTGGCGACCCTGCTGGGGCTGGTCATCGCATTGCTGCAGATGTCGCGTTTTCGCATCGCGCGCATCATCGCACTCTCGGTCGGCGAGATCGTGCGCAACACGCCGATCCTCGTGCAGCTGCTCTGGGTCTACTATGTGCTGCCGATCGTCTTCAATGTGAGGATCGACGCCCTGACCGCATCGATCCTCGGCCTGTCGCTCTATTCCGCGGTCTTCATATCGGAGGTCTTTCGGGCGGGCATCCTCACCGTTCCCGTCGGCCATCGCGAAGCGGCGCAAGTGCTGGGCTTGACGCCATTTCAGAGCTTTGTGCGCATCGTCGGCCCGCAAGCCATCCGCAGCGTGCTGCCGCCTCTTGCTGCGAATTTCGTTCAGCTCATCAAATACTCGTCGCTGGCATCCGTGGTGTCGGTCGGCGAGGTGACGCGGCGCGGCATGGAGCTCTCGTCCTCGACCTTCCGGCCGCTGGAAATCTTCACTTTCATCGCGGTGATCTACTTTGTGATCTGCTGGCCGCTCACCCATTCAATCCGCATCTGGGAATCGCGCCTTGCACGACGCTGACCAAGTTCGCCTCGACCTCTCAAGCGATCGGACCGGCCAGATCCTGGATCTGGCTCTGCAACTGATCGCGACGCCATCGCCAAACCCTGATGGCGACACGCGCGCAGTGGCCGCTTTGGCGACCGACCTGCTCAAGGCTCATGTGCCCGATGTCGAGGTTGAACTGCATCCGGGGGCACAGGATATCGTCAATGTCGTGGCGCGGATCCGGGGCCGCGCATCCGGCCGGCGCATCGTGTTCAACGGCCATCTCGACACCTATCCCGTGGGCGACGTGACGGGCTGGTCGGTCGATCCCGCCGGCGAAACATCACGGGGGCGCCTGTACGGCCGCGGCGCAGCCGACATGAAAGGCGGCATTGCAGCGTCAATGGCCGCCATGTCCGCATTGGCCGAGCAGCGAGACCATTGGGCCGGCGAAGTCGTGCTCACGCTTGCGGGCGACGAGGAAAGCATGGGGCCACTGGGGACCAAATATCTGCTCGACCACGTGCCTCATGCAATGGGCGCCGCCACCATTATCGGGGACGCCGGCTCACCGATGGTGCTGCGTTTCGGCGAGAAGGGATTTATCTGGATCGAGATCACGGCGGAGGGCAAGGCGGCGCACGGCGCCCATGTCCATCTCGGCGTGAACGCGATGGATCGGTTGCGCGACGCTCTCGACAGGGTCACCGCCTTGCGCGGATGTCCGGTCGTCATACCCGAGTCGGTCCGCGCGGCCATAACCCGCGCAAAACCGATCTCCGAGCCTTTGTGTGGCGTGGGTGAAGCCGACGTATTGTCCGCCGTGACCGTCAATATCGGCCTCGTATCGGCGGGCGTATCGCCGAACCTGGTGCCATCCAGCGCGCGCGCCGCCCTCGACATCCGTCTCCCCGTCGGCGTGTCGGCGGAGGCCATTCTGACAACGTTGCGTCAACAGCTCGATCTGCCCGGCATTGCCTGGCGTGCGTTACGCTGCTTCGAGCCGAACTACACGGATCCCGCCGACGAAATCGTCATTCGTTGCGCGCAAGCCGCTGCAGACGTCATCGGCACCGCTCCTGCGATCAACATGCGCGTTGGCGGCTCCGATGCCCGATGGTTTCGGATGGCGGGGATTCCGACGGTCGTCTATGGGCCGACGCCTTACAACATGGGCGCGCCCGACGAGTATGCGGACATTGCCGAACTGGCGACTGTCTCCCGCGTGCACGCGCTGACGGCCTTCGATTTTCTGACCAGCAGAGAGAGTAACGAATGAGTGACGCGGCAGCGGGTTTTGTCGGCCCGGAAACGTTCATGGGGCTGCCGGCGGGGTTGCCGCAGCCGGGATGCCGGGCCGCCATCCTGGGCGTGCCGTTCGATTGCGGCACGCATCCATTCCGGGTCGGCGCCCGGCAGGGTCCGCTGGAGGTTCGCAGAGAGTCGAGGCTGATCCGGCGTTACCATCCGTCGCTTGCGGACGTCGACGTGTTGTCGTTGCTCGGCGCGGTGGATGCAGGCGATGTTGCACTCGTGCCGGGCCGCATCGACGACGCCTTTGTCAAGATCGAGGCCGCGGCCGACCGCATTCTCGAACTCGGCGCGGTCCCGGTAGGGATCGGCGGCGACGGCTCGGTCTCGCTGCCGCTGATGCGCGCGGCCGGCCGCCGTCACAAGGATCTGGTCGCGCTGCATATCGACAGCCACACCGATGCATACCCCTATACGCCGGACGATCGTTACAATGCGGCCACGCAGTTCACCAACGCGGCGCAGGAAGGCGTCGTAAATGCCGCACGGTCGTGGCATGTCGGCGTGCGCGGCTTCACCTATTGCCCGGGCGTGCTGGATCACACGCGATCGCTGGGTTTTCGGGTCGTCACCATCGATGAGCTCATTCGGCGAGGCTTCGCGCAAACCATCGCCGAGTTCAGCCAGGTCGTGGGCGACCGGCCGGTTTACCTGTGCTGGGATATGGACGTGTTCGATCCATCGGTCGCTCCCGGCGTTTGCACGCCGGCCTGGGGGGGCTTGTCCGCGCGGGAAGGAATCGAACTGCTGCGAAGCCTGTCAGGCCTGAACATTGTCGCGATGGATTTCAACACCGTCAGCCCGCCACAGGATGTGTCCGGCATGGCGGCGCAGCTTTGCGCGCACATGATCATGGAAGCGCTGGTGCTGCTGGCCTCGGGCATGGGGCTGCTGCCCGATTGAGCCGTTTCGAACGGACCTCTGTTTTCATTCGCCGCCCCATCGCTGGAGCCGGCACGCCGGCTTGACGAACGCGACCATTCGTGGTGTTCTCTTTTTGTTCCTTCGATCAGTGGTCGCGTTCAAGGGGTCGTTTTCATGCAAGATGTACTCAAGCAAGATCTGCACGCTGACACCTCACCCATCCAGCTTGTCTTTCACGACGACGACGACACGCCCGGAGCGTTTGTCGTGGAGCTCGTCCGCGCCGTGTTCGGCAAGACGGAGAGCGAGGCGGTCGCATTCACGGCGCTGGTCGATGCGCGAGGCAAGGCCGCCTGCGGTCCCTATCCGCCGGCTGTCGCCGAAGCGCTGATCGGGGCGGCGCAGCAGCGCATCGAGGCCGCCGGGCATCCTCTGCTGATCACGAGCGAAATCGCGCACGCGGAGAACCCTGCGTTCGAGCCCTCAGCGAAAGAGTTCAAGTACGCCTGCGACGCCCTCGACTGGCATTTCGCCGGCATGGCGCTGAACCAGCTCGTGACGACGTCGCGCCAGTTTCCCGGTCACATGCGCGCCGATGTCCAGGTCGCGATCGACAAATTGTTGTCCTCGCCGATCCAGTTCTTCGGCATTCACGAGGAGTATCGCTACGAGACGATGACATTCGCGGGACTGATGCGGGAGGGCCGAAACGCCCAGGCCCTCGCGCCGCCGCAGTACAACGACGTCGACATCGGCGAGGCGACACCGGTGAAGTGTCTTCATAACGGACTGTGGCTGTGCCGAACCGGCGAGCTCCGCTACGCCGTCCTGCTTTCGTCTCATCGCGAATTCAACCGCGAGGCCGCGATCTGCATCGAGATCGCGGTGCCGGCCGGCGCCGCCGGCGAGGCCTTCGTGCAGCGCTGCTTTGCCGAGCTGGAAACGGCTGTGCAGGCGGCGCGCTCCTATCGCGGCAAGATCCTCTCGCTCGATGGCGGCGCCGATTATCGGGGACGATCACGCGGCGTCATGGTCCACCGACTGCCGCCGGTCGGCCGCGAGGAGGTCATCCTTCCCGAACCGACGCTGAAGCTGCTCGATCGCAACGTCCTCAGTTTTGTCGGAAGCCGCGATGCGCTGCGCCGATTCGGGCAATCGACGCGCAAGGGCATCCTGCTGTATGGGCCGCCAGGCACCGGCAAGACGCACACCATCCGCTATCTCGCGACCCATTTGCCCGGACACACCACGCTGATCATCACGGCAGAGCAAGTCGGACTGCTGGGCGCTTACATGAACCTTGCGCGGCTGCTGCAGCCGACAATGGTTGTGATCGAGGATGTCGACCTGATCGCCCGCGACCGCGAAGAGATGAGCACCTGCGAGGAGCCGTTGCTCAACAAGCTGCTCAACGAAATGGATGGATTGAAGGAGGACAGCGACATCCTGTTCGTCCTCACCACAAACCGGCCGGAGCAACTTGAAAGCGCGCTGGCCGGCCGCCCCGGCCGCATCGACCAGGCCATCGAGGTGCCGCTGCCCGACGAGACCGGTCGCGGCAAGCTTGTTCGGCTCTATGGCAAGGGCCTGCCGATCGACCAGATCATTGTCGACGAAGCGGTGCGGCGCACAAAGGGCGTCAGCGCCGCCTTCATCAAGGAACTGATGCGGCGCCTCGCCCAGGCCAGCATCGCACGCGACGGCGGCGGCTCGGTCACGTCCGTCGACATCGACGACGCGCTCAATGACATGCTGTTCGCCGGCGGCCGGCTCAATGTGAAGCTGCTCGGTGGCGCGCAGGAGATGGCAGGGAGCTGATCCCGCCTCAATCAACCGTCGTGCGCAGGATCGCCAGCGCGAGCGCCTGGGCGCGGGGAACGATGCTGTCGAGGTCGAGATATTCCCGCGGCGTATGCGCATTGCCACCGACCGGGCCGACACTGCAGATGGTCGGCGCGCCGACCGCCGCGGTGAAACCGGAATCCGCGCAACCGCCGGCAAATTCGCCGTCGAGCCTGGGCAAGCCCGCATCCGTCGCGGCCGCACGATAAGCGTCGAAAACCACCTTCGACGCTTCGCTCTGGACCAGCGGCAGAAATTCGCCGTTGATGTGCAGCGTTGCCTTGGTGCCCGCGACAGTCGGCGTCTCGATGATCTTTTCAATGGCCGCCAGCGTTGTCGCCCGATCGGCGGGATCGACATAACGCATATCGATCTGCCCCTCGGCATGAGGCGCCGTGGTATTGACCGACTGGCCGCCGGCGACCAATCCGACATTCAGCGTAATGCCCTTCGCAAGATCGGTCAGCGCGTGGATCTGCACGATCTTGTGCGCCAGCTCGCCGATGGCGCTGACCCCGTCGGAAAAATTGTTGCCGGAATGCGCCGCCTTGCCGGTGATCTCGAAGCGCATGAACACGCCGCCTTTCCGCCCGGTCGTGACGTTGCCGCTCGGCCGGCCCGGCTCGGAATTGTAGACGGCCCGCGCCGCGCGGCCCTCGCGCTCGATCACGGGCCGCGAGGACGGCGATCCGATCTCCTCGTCGGAGGTGAGCAACAGCTTGATCGGGCATGGCGCGCCGCCGAACCGCTGGAACGCCGCGGCCACGAACACATTCATGACCAGTCCCGCTTTCATGTCGGCAACGCCCGGACCATGGGCCCTGTTGCCGTCGATGGTGAACGGCCGGTGCGCCACCTCGCCTTTCGGAAACACCGTGTCCCGATGGCCCATCAGCAGAATCGGCTTCTCGTTGCTGCCCGGCTTCGCCACCAGGGCATGGATCGCATCGCCGAACGCATCATGCGGTTCCCGCCATGTCGAGATACCATGTTCGGCGAAATGCTGCTCGAAACGCGCCCCCACCGCATCGACACCCGCCTTGTCGTAAGATCCGGAATCGATGTTCACCACCGCACGCAGCAGATCGATCATCGCCTGTTTCTGCGAGGCAATCCATTCGGTGATTTCAGTTGCGGCGGTTGTTGGCATCGGTGTTCATCCTCGGGCTCGGTCAACACGCGACTGTGTCCGGTGGAGCGCGATCGTGTCAACGCGCACGGCTTCAATGGAGAGCTTCGTATTTTGATCAGCTCACGCGTGATCCAGAGCCGTCACCGCTCGAACGCGAACGTGTCATGGCCCGCATTGATGGCGCGATCACATGGGGAGCGGAAGATCCAATAGCTGCGACAAGAGCTTCAATCAGATCGGGGGCTTCCGCAGACCGGTGCCCGCAGACTTGGCGCCCGCAGAATTAGCGCCGATCGCCGGATTCACGGAAACTACACCAAGTCTACGGAAGAACCCGGGTTTGCCGCTGCCGTCGCTCCAAGGTTGTCGCGTTATATGCTACCTATTGGCGGCGTATGTTAGGGGGTTGGTTGGGGACCGATGGCCGCTCACGGATTGTCGCAAGGGCAGGCCCCGACCCGGATCGCGCGCCGCCGCTGGCATGAGGAGCGCTCGCTGCGGTGTGCCATCAGGTTAGCCCGCATGGGCTACTGGGAAGCGGACAGCGCCGCCGCGACCGATTTCTGGATATCCCCTGAGCTCGCCGCCTTCTACGAATTCGAGACGGTCGATGGCTTCGTCCCTATCGCCACGGTGCGCGAGCGCTACCTGCCTGAAAGCCGGACGATTCTGGAGGCGCATTACGCGGCCTGCTGGGCGGGGGGGCAACCCTATGCAGTGCAGACGAAACTCCGCAGGTCAGATGGCAGCCTGCTCGACTGCGTGGTGCATGGCGAACCGGAATTCGACGCGCACGGTCAGGTCCGACGGGTGTCCGGCATTGTCCGCGACGTCACGGAGGAGACCTCCGCGCTGCGGCGGCTGGCGGCGAGCGAACAACGGCTGGCTGATTTTGTCAGCACCGCCTCGGACTGGTGCTGGGAGAGCGACGCCGCCCATCGGCTGCTGCCCTATCCCAGGTTGCTTCCCGGCAATGCAGCCTTCCAGACGGTGGCCGCCGGCGGGAAGGCGCGCTGGGAACTGGCTTATGCGCCCGAGGACGGCGAGGGCATGGCACGGCTCCGGGCCGACATGGAGGCCCATCGCCCTTTTCGCGACTTCACCTACACGCTGATCGGCGAGGACGGGTCGCGCGTCAGCATCTCTACCAGCGGCAAACCCATCTTCGCCGACGATGGAAGCTTTATCGGCTATCGCGGCACGGCCAGCGACATCACCCAGCTCAAGGCGGCCAAGGCGCTGCTCGACCAGCGCACGCGGGCGCTGGAGGAAGCCCACCGGCTCGGCAAGATCGGCACCTGGAGCTACCGGCTGGCTATCGGCCGCACGGTCTGGGCGCCCGAGCTCTACCAGCTTCTCGGCCTCGACCCCGCTACGTTCGAGCCGACCTACAAGAACATCAGGCCCTATTTCCTGGGCGGCGACGCCGACCGCTTCCGGGACATGCAGAATCGGGTGCTGCGCAGCCGCAGGACCGAGGCCACCGACCTGCGCATGCTGCATGCGGACGGCACGGCCCGCGATCTGGCTGTCATCTGCAAGGCGGAGGTCGCCCATGGCAAGGTCATCGGCATCATCGGCACCGTGCAGGACGTCACCGAGCGCAAGGAGGCTGAGCGCCAGCTTGAGCAGCTCGCCTACAGCGACCCTTTGACCGGCCTTGCCAATCGCGCGCTGTTCAAGCGCCAGCTCGCTGCCCTGGTCGAGGGCTGTGCCCTGGAAGGCCGGGGCGCCGCCCTGCTGCTCATCGACCTCGATCGCTTCAAGGAGGTCAACGATTCCCTCGGCCATGCCGCCGGCGACGAATTGCTGATTCGGGTTGCGGCGACGCTGCGGCAGGAGTTGGGGCCGCGAACCTTCATCGCCCGGCTCGGCGGTGACGAATTCGCCGTGCTGGCGCAGGGATGCGACCTATCCGACGCCGCGCTGACCGATCTTGCCGATCGGCTCATCGACAGGCTGTCCGGTCCCGTCGATCTCACCGAGGGCGAGGCCTTCGTTGGCGCCACCATCGGCATTGCCCGCCTGCCGGAGCATGGGGCGACGGCGGAGACCGCCGCGCGCAACGCGGACCTGGCGCTCTACATGGCCAAGGAGGCCGGGCGCGGCCGGGCGCAAATGTTCGAGCCCGTTTATGCCCAGGCGGTCGATCAAAGGCTCGATCTCGCCCGGCATCTGCGCCACGCCGTGGAGGCCGGCGCCCTCGAGGCCCATTACCAGCCACAGGTGGACCTGGGGACCGGCCGCGTCACCGGATTCGAGGCGCTGCTGCGCTGGACCCATCCCGAGCGTGGGCCCATCTCGCCGGCGGAGTTCATCCCCATCGCCGAAAGCTCCGGGCTCATCGTCGATCTCGGCCTGTGGGTGCTTCGCGAGGCCTGCCGGCAGGGCCGTGCCTGGCTGGATGCCGGATTGCCGCGGCGCTCCGTCTCGGTCAACGTTTCGCCGGCGCAGATCTGGAGCGGGGATTTCGAGACGGCCGTCTCGGCCGTGCTGGCGGAGACGGACTTTCCGGCGGAGCTGCTCTGCCTGGAGCTCACCGAAAGCCTGTTCGTGGATCATACCGAGCAGCGCATCAGTCGCACCCTGACGGCCCTCTCCGGTCTGGGAGTACGGCTGGCGCTGGACGATTTTGGCTCGGGCTATTCCTCGCTCGGCTATCTGACGCGCCTGCCCTTCGACTGGCTGAAGGTGGACCGCACCTTCGTGGATGGCATTTCCAGCGCGCCGGAGAAGCGCAAACTGCTCGGCGGCATCATCGCCCTGTCGCACGGGCTGGGCATGAAGGTGGTGGCGGAGGGAGCCGAGCTGCCGCCCGAAGTGGACGTCCTCCGCGGGCTCGATTGCGACCTGGTGCAGGGCTTTGTCTTTTCCCCGCCCATCACGCCCGATCAGGCGCCACTGGTGGCCGCCGGCATCGAGCGCGAGGCGTGCCGGACACAGCCAAACGGAATCGCCTCTCGTGTATTGAACATGAGTGCATGAGCATGAAATGGCGCGCCCGAAAGGATTCGAACCTCTGACCCCCAGATTCGTAGTCTGGTGCTCTATCCAGCTGAGCTACGGGCGCGTTTGTCGCGAACGCTCCAAATCCTAAAGACCAATCCTGAGGACGGAGTCTTGAAGACCATGCCGGAGCGGGCGAAAGATCGGCGGTGCCAGACCGCCGAAAGCGCGCCATAGCTACCGGCTCCCGCCCTGCTTTGCAAGCACCCAAACGCCTCCAAAAACAGCCCGATTGCGGGGCTTCCGCGCTTTGTTCACCGGATCCGGCCGCTGCGAGGTGCGAATCACGGGATCAGGCGGGGTTTCGGCCGCCGAAATCAGGCGCGGATGCGTTCCGGCCGCGGGCTGTGAAGCTGGACCGGGCGGTCCGGGATCGAAATCTGGAAGGTGGCTCCGATGGTTCCCTCGACCAGATGCATCTCGCCGCCATGGGCGCGGACCAGCTCGGCGGCGATCACAAGGCCGAGCCCGGTGCCGCCATCGCGCGATGATCCCTGGAACGGCTCGAACAGGTGATCCCGGGCTTTTTTCGGCACGCCGGGGCCGGTGTCCGACACCTCGATGATGGCGACCGAGCCCTCGCGCCGGCCGGTGACGCGGATCTGCTTGGTTGCGGTCGGGCTGACGCTGTCGCTGCGCAGCGCCTGCTCGGCGTTGCGCACCAGATTGAGCAGCACGCGAAACAACTGGTCCGGATCGGCATCGATGGTCAGCCCGCGCTCGATCGCGTTGACCCAGACGATCGAGGAATCCGATGCCAGCCCAGCCGATTCGCGGACTTCATTGACGATCGGCTCGATCGCGACCATCCGTCGGTCGGGCGCGGCTTCCTGGGCGCGTCCGTAGGACAGGGTCGACTGGCAGAACGCGATCGCCCGCTCCAGCGAGCGCACCAGTTTCGGCGCGAACCGCTGCACCCGCGGATCGGGCACATGCGCGAGCTGATCCGAGATCAGCTGCGACGACGCCAGCAGATTGCGCAGGTCGTGATTGATCTTGGACACCGCGAGCCCGAGCGCGGCGAGCCGGCTCTTCTGATGCAGCATCGACACCAGGTCGCGCTGCATGTCGGCCAGTTCGCGCTCCGCCACCCCGATTTCGTCGCCGCGATTCGACGGCGGAATGATCCGCGCCGGGCTTTCGGGATCGGCGTGATAGGCGACCAGGTTGGCCGTCAGCCGCCGCATCGGCCGCACGAACAGATAATGCAGCGCCAGATACACCAGCGCGGCGGTGAGAATGGCGATCACCAGCGACAGCAGCAGCAGGTTGCGCGAGAAKCGATACATCGACTGGCGCAGCGGCAGCTCGTCGACCACCACTTCGAGATACTGGCCGTTATTCCCCGGCGCCGGGCCGATCACCCGGATGGCCTGGTTGCCCCGCTCCAGCATGATCTCGAAGGCATCGACGATGGCCGACCAGGCGGTCATCTCGCGCATGTCGACATCGTGGTCGATCGCCGGCGGCATGTCGGCGATGGCGAGCAGCCGACGCTGCTTGCCCATCTTGATGGCCACGGCGCGCGCGCCGATGCTCGAGAGAATTTCGCGGGCCAGCGAATCCGGCACCAGGCCGCTCGGGGCCGCATTGAGCACGAGCGCCGCGGTGTTGGCCGCCGCCAGCCGGTCGTTCAGCCGGTTGACCCGGAAATTGGCGATCGAGGGCACATAGATCAGGACTTCCGCGATCATCACCAGGGGAATGGTGAGCAGCAGCAGCTTGGCCGACAGGCCAAAGCGCGGCGGGACAAGTTGTCGCTGCGGCCGGTCGACAGAGGGTTCCAGGGCGTCGGTCATTGCGCCTGTTCTACCCTTGATTTGTCGATCTGCCGAGGGCATTGCGGCATGGCGAATCGGAGGCCCCGCATCGGCGCCCGCCGCCGGCTCCGGCGCAAGCGGCGCGCCAGAGCGCCAAAGCCCTGAGAATCCAGTCGAAAAACCATACCCATGGGATCAGCCGCCAGTTTCGGTCCGCGCACCCTTTGATAAAGGCCAAGATTGACGAAAACAGGTCGCTCCCGTATAAGCCGCGCCAACTGTCTCCGGTGGCCATTTAGCTGGGCCGGGTCATTTTTGGGATCGAAACCGGTCCTTTTTTGACACGCCGGGGCATTCAAGCTCAATTTTTGTCATCTAACACCTGGCAACTGCCGGTCAGTGGAGAACGACCCGTGAAGCGGACTTATCAACCCAGCAAACTGGTGCGCAAGCGCCGTCACGGTTTTCGTGCCCGTCTCGCCACCGTTGGTGGCCGCAAGGTTCTGGCCGCCCGCCGCGCCCGTGGCCGCAAACGCCTGAGCGCCTGAGCGCGCCGTTCAGAGCCCCCCTTCCATGAACCGGTTGTGAGCATGGACCGGTTGAGGCAGCGAGCCGATTTTCTCGCCGCGGCCCAAGGGCCGAAAGCGCCCAGCGCTGCCTTCGTGGTGCAATGCCGTCACCGTGACGACCCGGGCCCGATCCGGGTCGGTTTTACCGTTTCCCGCAAGGTCGGAACCGCCACCGAGCGCAACCGCGTTCGCCGCAGGCTGCGCGAACTGGTGAAGCGCGTGGACACCCTATCCATGCGACCGCACAGCGATTATGTGCTAGTCGGCCGCCGAACGGCGCTGAGCCGCGACTTTCAAACCATGCTCGACGATCTGCGTACGGCGCTGAAGCGCCTCGACAGGAAGCCGGCGGGCTAGAGTGTTTTCGAGCGAAGTGGATACCGGCTCGCGTTAAAATAACGCGCTGAACTAAAACAGATCGTGACCAGACTGACTGCAACCCTGACTGACGGAATGGTGAGATAGAGACCGATGACCGACAATCGCAACACCATCCTCGCCGTCGTCCTGTCCGGCATCGTACTGCTCGGCTGGCAGTATTTCTTCAACATCCCGCATATGGAAAAGCAGCGCGTTGCCCAGCAGGCCGCGCAGCAGATGCAGCAAGCCCAGCAGCCCGCCGCGAACGGCCAGCCGTCCGCCACGCCGCAGGCCGGCGGATCGCAGCCCGCCAACGCTCCGGGATCGACAACGGTCAATGCGCCGATCATGACCCGCGACGCCGCMATCGCCGCCTCGCCCCGCGTCAAGATCGATACCCCCCGCATCAGCGGCAGCATTTCGCTGAAGGGCGGCCGCATCGACGACGTCTCGCTGGTCAAATATCGTGAGACCGTCGATCCGAACTCGCCCGCCGTCGTGCTGTTCGAACCGTCAGGCGCGCCGCATCCCTATTACGCCGAGTTCGGCTGGGTCGGTGCCAGCGGCACCACCGCAAAGCTGCCGGACGCCAACACGGTGTGGACCCAGCAGGGATCGAACGCGCTGACCCCCTCGACCCCGGTGACGCTGACCTGGGACAACGGCGCCGGCCTCACCTTCAAGCGCACGATGTCGATCGACGACCAGTATCTGTTCTCGATCAAGGACGACGTCAGCAATGTCGGCAACGCACCGGTGACGCTGTATCCCTACGCGCTGATCTCGCGCCACGGCACTCCGCAGGTGTCCGGCTACTACATCCTGCATGAAGGCCTGATCGGCGTGCTCGGCGACCAGGGCCTGCAGGAGTTCGCCTACAAGAAGATCGACGAAGAGAAGGCGAAAGAATTCAAGGCAACCAACGCCTGGATCGGCATCACCGACAAGTACTGGGCGGCAACGCTGCTCCCCGACACCACCGCGGCGGTTCAGGCGCGGTTCTCGTCGAACGCCACCGGCAACGTCAAAACCTACCAGACCGACTATCTGCTCGATCCGCAGACCATCGCAATCGGTGGCACCGGCACCGCCAACGCCCGGCTGTTCGCCGGCGCCAAGGAAAGCAAGCTGGTCGACGCTTACGACAAGAACCTCAAGCTCAACCGCCTCGAACTGCTGATCGACTGGGGCTGGTTCTATTTCATCACGAAGCCGATGTTCTACGTGATGGACTGGGTCTACAAGCATGTCGGCAATTTCGGCATCGCGATCCTGCTCGTCACCYTGCTGGTGAARGCGATCTTCTTCCCGCTCGCCAACAAGTCCTAYGCCTCGATGGCGAAGATGAAGACGGTGCAGCCCAAGATCGCGGAACTTCGGGAGAAATATCCCGACGACAAGATGAAGCAGCAGCAGGAGATGATGGAGCTCTACAAGAAGGAAAAGATCAATCCTCTTGCAGGCTGCCTGCCGATCGCGATCCAGATTCCGGTGTTCTTCTCGCTGTACAAGGTGCTGTTCGTCACCATCGAAATGCGGCATGCGCCGTTTTTCGGCTGGATCAAGGACCTCTCGGCGCCGGACCCGACCAACCTGTTCACGCTGTTCGGGCTGCTGCACTACGATCCGACGCAGTTGCCGATCTTCGGGCACTACCTGGCGCTCGGCATCTGGCCGATCATCATGGGCATCACGATGTGGTTCCAGATGAAGCTCAATCCGACGCCGCCGGATCCGACGCAGCAGATGATCTTCACCTGGATGCCGCTGATCTTCACCTTCATGCTCGGCTCGTTCCCGGCCGGCCTCGTCATCTACTGGGCCTGGAACAACACCTTGTCGGTGCTGCAGCAGAGCATGATCATGAAACGCAACGGCGCCAAGATCGAACTGTTCGACAATATCAAGTCGACGTTCGCCAGGAAGCCGAAGGACGCGCTGAAGCAGGACCTGAAGCCGAAGGCCGAGACGAAGAGCTGAGACAAAGGCTGAGGGGCAACGCGCCACTCCGCTCTCTGCTGTCATCGCCCGGCTTGACCGGGCGATCCAGTAGGCGACAAGGCTGTTGAGTGAAGCGATGAGGCCGAAGCGGCAGGCACCGCCGATTCATCGACCACACGATGTCCACCCCGGATACTGGATCGTCCGGTCAAGCCGGACGATGACACTGAGAGTGTAGAGGCGCTTCGAATCCTAGCGCCAACATTCATAACGAGGCTTCGCATGACCACGACCGACGATGCGGAGCTGATCGAAACCGGACGCAAGGTGTTTGCCGGCGACTGGCAGTTCATCTGGGCAGCCGCCTCGATCGAAACGCTGCCGCCGATGGCCGGTGTCGAAATCGCCTTTGCCGGCCGTTCCAATGTCGGCAAGTCCAGCCTGATCAACGCATTGACCAACCGCAACGGGTTGGCGCGGACCTCGCACACCCCGGGCCGTACCCAGGAATTGATCTTTTTCGAAGGCCCGCAACAGGTCGGCCTGCGGCTGGTCGACATGCCCGGGTACGGCTACGCGGCAGCCCCCAAGGCAAAGGTCGCGGCCTGGACCACCCTGATCCATAAATTCCTGCTGGGACGCGCGACGCTGGCGCGGGTCTACGTGCTGATCGATTCCCGCCACGGCTTCAAGGACGTCGACATCGAGATCCTGAAGACGCTGGATCGCTCCGCTGTCAGCTACCAGATCGTCCTGACCAAGGTGGATCAGGTGAAAGCCGCAGCGCTCGCGGAGCGTATCAGCGAGATCGGCGCTGTGCTGACGAAACACCCCGCCGCCTTTCCCGACATCCTCGCCACCTCGTCCCAGACCGGCGCCGGCATGCCGGAACTGCGCGCTGCGATGATCCGCCTGTTGCAGGAGCGTGGCCAATGAGCGGACGCGGCTCGCTTCGCCTGCTTGTCGTCCTCGCCGGCCTGATGGGCGCCGCAGGCGTCGTGCTCGCGGCAATGTCGGCGCACCAGCCGGACGCGACGCGTCTCGGCAGCGCCTCGTCGATGCTGCTGTTTCATGCCACTGCCATAATCGGCGCGCTCCTCTTGATCGAACGCGGCCTCGCCCAACGCACCGTGGGCCTCATCGCCGCGATCGGTTTCGTGGCCGGCGCCGCCCTGTTCGCCGGGGACCTGAGCCTGCGGCAGTTCGCCGGACACAGCCTTTTCCCCATGGCCGCACCGACCGGCGGAACGTTACTCATCATCGGCTGGCTGGCGCTCGCCATCGCGGCCGCATGGCCGGCAAAAAACACCTGATCCGCTTTGCGCGGGCGCGGCCAATCGGCTAAAACCCGGCCACCGCACGATCCGGCGCGCAGCCGCGCAAAGGTCACATTCGCAAAGCCGAGACCCGCCTCATGACGGACGCCATTTCCCCGCTCGATCAGGCCCGCATCCTCTCCGAAGCACTGCCGCACATGCAGCAGTACGACGAAGAAACCATCGTCATCAAATACGGCGGCCATGCCATGGGCGAGGAAGAGCTCGCCAAGCAGTTCGCGCGCGACATCGTGTTGCTGGAGCAGACCGCGATCAATCCGGTTGTGGTGCACGGCGGCGGCCCGCAGATCGCCGCCATGCTGAAGCGGCTGGGCATCGTGTCCGAGTTCGCCGCCGGACTGCGCATCACCGACGCGGCGACCATCGAGATCGTCGAGATGGTGCTGGCCGGCTCGATCAACAAGCAGATCGTCAGCCACATCAACGAAGCCGGCGGCAAGGCCGTCGGCCTGTGCGGCAAGGATGGCAACATGGTGATGGCCAGTAAGGCCACCCGCACCATGGTCGATCCGGATTCCCACATCGAGAAGGTGGTCGATCTCGGATTCGTCGGCGAGCCCGAAAAGGTCGACCTGACGCTGCTGAACCAGCTGATCGGCTATGAACTGATCCCCGTGCTGGCGCCGCTGGCGTCGAGCAAGACCGGACAGACCTTCAATGTCAACGCCGACACTTTTGCCGGCGCGGTCGCCGGTGCACTCAAGGCCAAGCGGCTGCTGCTGCTGACCGACGTGCCCGGTGTGCTCGACAAGTCCAAGAAGCTGATTCCGGACCTGTCGATCAAGGACGCGCGCAAGCTGATCGCCGACGGCACCATCTCCGGCGGCATGATCCCGAAAGTGGAGACCTGCATCTATTCGCTGGAGCAGGGCGTCGAAGGCGTCGTCATCATCGACGGCAAGACCCCGCACGCCGTGCTGCTCGAATTGTTCACCAACCACGGCATCGGAACACTGATCCACAAGTGAACGTTGGACCCTGCTGCACCGCCTCTCTTTTGTCGTTGCCCGGCTTGTCACCGCAAGTCGGATCTATCCGACTTGCGGCACTCCAAGAGGACGCAACTCGGCGCAGCCGAGTTGCTAGGCAACCTCGCTTAGGGGCGCACTGCGTCCCTAAGCGAGATCACCGGGACAAGCCCGGTGATGACAGCGGTGGGCGGGGCGCGCTCGTCTCTCTTCTGATAGCCCTTCTCGCCGCCACGGCCTTCACCACCTCCGCCCGCGCCGATCTCAAACTCTGCAACCGCATGAGCTACGTCGTCGAAGCTGCCATCGGCATCGAGGACAAGGGCACGACGGCAACGCGAGGCTGGTTCCGGATCGATCCGGCGCAATGCCGGGTGGTGCTGCAGGGCGCGATCAGCGCCGACCGGGTGCTGCTGCATGCGCGGGCGCTGCCGGTCTACGGCGCGTCACCGGTGCCGCAGAACGGCACCGATCCACTTTGCATCGCCAGCGACAACTTCACTATCGCGGCGGCGCGCCAGTGCCGCAGCGGCCAGACGCCGGTCCCGTTCACCGAAATCAAGCCGACAGCCGCCGATGACGGCACCATGGTCGCCTACCTTGCCGAGGACAGCGAATACGACGACGAGCAGGCGCGACTCGCCGCGATCCAGCGGCTGCTCTCGATCGCCGGCTACGACGTCACCCCGATCGACGGCGTCGACGGCCCGAAGACGCAGTCGGCCCTGAACGCCTTCCTGCGAAGCCAGGGTCTGGCCGCGGACGCGCCGCAGGCCTCCGATTTCCTTTCCACCATGATCGCCAGGGTGCAGTCGCCTTCGGCGACCGGCCTGACCTGGTGCAACGATACGCCGCACAAGGTGATGGCGGCGGTCGCCACCGACGACGGCAAGGCCGTGATCAGCCGCGGCTGGTATCGCATCGAGCCGGGCAAGTGCCTGCACCCCGATATCGTCGGTCAGCCGAAGCGTGTCTTCAGCTTCGCGGAGGCGGTCGATGCGGACGGCAAGGCGATCCGCCTTAATTCCAAACCGCTGAACTGGGGTGGGCCCACTTTGCTCTGCACCCGCGAGACGAAGTTCGAAATCAACGAACAGGGCGACTGCACCTCGCGTGGCCTCGCCGCCACCGGCTTTGCCGTTATCGATTCCAGCGCCGGCAAGACCTTGCGGTTTGGAATGCCGTGAGGCAAACGCAGCACATGGAAAAGCAAAAGACGGCCAAACGCACCTTCACCCACGTCGATACCTGGGTGTTCGACCTCGACAACACGCTCTATCCGCACCACGTCAATCTGTGGCAGCAGGTCGACGCGCGTATCCGGGATTTCGTCGCCGCCTATCTCAAGGTGTCGCCGGAGGAGGCGTTCCGAATCCAGAAGGACTATTATCTCCGCTACGGCACCACCATGCGCGGCATGATGACGGAGCACGGGACCAGCGCCGACGACTATCTCGCCTATGTCCACGCCATCGACCACTCGCCGCTGCAGCCCAACCCGGCGATGGGTGCGGCGATCGAACAATTGCCCGGCCGCAAGCTGATCCTGACCAACGGTTCGCGCGACCACGCCGGCAACGTCCTGGCGCGGCTCGGCATCGCCGGCCAGTTCGAGGCGGTGTTCGACATCATCGCAGCCGAGCTCGAGCCGAAGCCGGCCGAGCGGACTTATCGGCGTTTTCTCGATCTTCATGGCGTCGACCCGGCAAAAGCCGCCATGTTCGAGGACCTGGCGCGTAATCTCGAAGTGCCCCACCGGCTCGGCATGACCACGGTGCTGGTGGTGCCCGACGGCAGCAAGGACGTGGTGCGCGAGACCTGGGAGCTGGAGGGCCGGGATGCCGCCCATGTCGACCATGTCACCGACGATCTGACCGGCTTTTTGCAGGGCCTCGTGCAGGATCGACAGTCCCGTCTGGCTTGACTCCGCCCGCCCGAATCCCGACAAAAGCCCCGGAAATTACACCCTGCTTCGTTTTGTCCTGAGGAATCCGACATGTCCCTGACCGCCCTCGAAACCACCCTCAATTCAGCCTTCGACGCGCGCGACACCGTCAATGCCGCGACCAAGGGCGAGGTGCGCGAGGCGGTGGACCATGCGCTCGACCTGCTGGACAAGGGCGAAGCACGGGTGGCGCAGCGCCAGGCCGACGGCAAATGGCAGGTCAACCAGTGGCTCAAGAAGGCCGTGCTGCTGTCGTTCCGCCTCAATGACATGAGCCCGATCGCCGGCGGCCCCGGTGGCGCCAACTGGTGGGATAAGGTGCCCTCCAAGTTCGAAGGCTGGGGCGAGAACCGTTTCCGCGCCGCCGGCTTCCGTGCGGTGCCCGGCGCGATCGTGCGCCGCTCGGCCTTCATCGCCAAGAACGTCGTGCTGATGCCCTCGTTCGTCAACCTCGGCGCCTATGTCGATGAATCGACCATGGTCGACACCTGGTCGACGGTCGGCTCCTGCGCCCAGATCGGCAAGAACGTGCACATCTCCGGCGGCGTCGGCATCGGCGGCGTGCTGGAGCCGCTGCAGGCCGGCCCGGTGATCATCGAGGACGACTGCTTCATCGGCGCGCGCTCCGAAGTGGCCGAAGGTGTCATCGTGCGCAAGGGCGCGGTGCTGTCGATGGGCGTGTTCCTCGGCGCCTCGACCAAGATCGTCGACCGCGAGACCGGCGAAACCTTCATCGGCGAAGTACCGGAGTATGCCGTGGTGGTGCCGGGTTCGCTGCCGGGCAAGCCCCTGAAGAACGGCGCGCCGGGCCCATCGCTGAGCTGCGCCGTGATCGTCAAGCGCGTGGACGAGCGGACCCGCGCCAAGACCAGCATCAACGAGCTGCTGCGGGATTAATCGCGGGCTCTATGCGCACATCGCGCCACCCACCATCGTCATCACCGGGCTTGTCCCGGTGATCCCGCTTAGGGAGGCAGTGCACCCCTAAGCGGGGTTGTGTCCGCGACTTCGGCTTTGCCGAAGTCGCTGAGGACAAGCCCGGCAACGACAAAAGAGAGTACACGCGTCTCGCGCCCTACCTCATGAACTGCCCGAACGCGCGGGGGCCGTCGCCAACCTTGACGGTCTTCGCCACGGCAAGCGTCTCGGTATCGATCATTTCCAGCGTGCCGGCGAACCAGCAGGCGACGAAGACGTGGCTCCCGTCGGCGCTGGGCGCAATGCCTTCGGGATAGTCGCCGACATCAATGGTCTTGAGCACCTGCCGCGTCGTTGTGTCGAACACCGAGACCGAGCTGCCGTACTGGTTCGTGACGAAGGCCTTGCCCCGCGCCAGCGCCACCGCATAAGGGCGCAGGCCGACCTTGACGGTACCAACAACTTTTCGCGCGGCGAGATCGATGATCGAGACGTTGTTGGAGCCGACATTGGCCGTATACGCCAAGCGGCCGCCGGCATCGATGGTCACGCCGAACGGGCGTGTGCCCACTGGAATGACGGCAACGCGGGTCAGCGTCGCCGTATCGACCATCGAAACGACATCGTCGTCGCGATCGGCGGTGAGCAAGAAGGCGCCGTCCGGTGTCACGGTGACACCTGACGGCGACGTGCCGACATCAGCAATTCTCAGCGGCGCCTCGCCGTCGGGATCGACCGCAAGCAAGCGTTTCGAATACCAGTCGGCGACATAGACCGGATGCCCCGATGGATGCACAGCGACCCCGAGCGGACCGCCGTCGAGTTTGATCCGGCGCAGCACCTTGTGCGCGCTTGCGTCGATCACCGTCAGCATCTTGCCTTCGGGGCTCGTGACATAGGCGCGCGTGCCGTCGACGGAGACGGCGATGCCCGCAGGCTCACCATCGACCGGAATGGTGGCGAGCTTCGCCATGCTGCTGGTGTCGACCACCACCACCTGCTCACCCGGCTGATCGGTGACAAACGCCTCGCCGGCAAGAGCGGGATCAGCGAAAAAGATCAGGAGCGGGAGCGCCTGCAGCAACAGGATGGCCGCGACGGCAAGCCTGCCGCCGCGGCCATCGGTCCATGCAGATCTCACTGGCTCACGGCCTCGAGCTTCGTCTTCAGCGACGTCAGCCCGAGGCGATAGAGCTCCGTCACGGCCTTGACGGCAGCCTCGTCGTTGAGCTCGGGCGGAGGATCGTTGTTGGGATAACCACGATAGAAGGCGCCGCGCCATTCCACCGTGGATTTGCCGCCGTCGGCGGGCAGCACCGTGAGGGTCGAGGAATAGTTCGTCACCGGCAACACTTTTACGTCGACGGCGCTGATGCGATAGGAATAGCTCATCTTGTCGGGCTGGTACTTGTACAGCACCTCGTCGACCGTCGCTCCGCCCTTCAGCGTCAGGCGCCGCGTCGGATTCTTGGCATCGTCATCCGGATCAACCACCGTATTGCCGCCCTTGGCGGCTGTGCTGGTGACGATCGGCAACCAGCTCATGTCGTCGAAATTGCCGACCGCAGCCCAGACTTTGTCGGGGGGCTGATTGATCTCGATGGTCTCGGTGACTTTCTTGCGGGAGGGACCATGGGCCTCCGCGACAAGGGGCGACAAAGCGATCAAGCCGGCGAGAGTCGAGATCAGCGCAATCTTCATTGGCACATTTCCCTTTTTTCTGCGGCCCCAGGTGTGCGGGGCTCCGCCGTTTTGACGGCGTGTTTTTCGTCCTCGGAATGTCACACAGACACCGGCGGCATCGCAAGCTGGACCGGGAAAGCGCCGCAGAAAACATCGCTAAAAATGCAAGATCACATCGCGATGTGCCATCATGATAACACAAGGGGGCGACAAGCCCTGCCATGACGCGCTAAAACGGCGTCCTGATTGCGCAAGTTGCTCAACGTTCAACCCAAGGAGACGATGTCGTGGACTGGCAGTGGTTTTTATTCCACACTAATGGACGGCTGCCGCGTTCGCGCTACTGGCTCGCGGTGCTGGTCTATGCGGTGACCGCACTGGTCGGCTTCATCGCCGCGCTGCTATTGATTACCAGCACCTCCGATGCCGCGGCGATCATCCTCTATGTTGGCGGCGGGCTGGTGTTCCTCACCATGTATTTCTCCATCACCGCGGTCGCCGCCAAGCGGCTGCACGACCGCAACAAGACCGGCTGGTGGGGCATTCCGTTCCTGGCGCTGCCTGGGCTGCTGTATGGCGCCAGCACTGGCCTCGTCAGCGCGTCGTCCGGCTTCGCGTTGCTGATCGTCGCCGCGCTCCTGTTCGCCTGGGGCGTCATCGAGCTCGGCTGCCTGCGCGGGACAGCCGGCCCCAATCGTTACGGCGACGATCCGCTTTCTTCCTCCTCGACAGGTTCCAGATCACCATGACGTCAGACTCTCTGTCCATTGCCCGCGACCTCCTGCGCTGCCCGTCGGTGACGCCCGCTGATGCCGGCGCGCTTGGCGTGCTCGAACGGCATCTTGGCGCCGCCGGCTTCGAGATCAACCGGCTGACCTTCAGCGAACCAGGCTGGCCGGACACCGACAACCTCTATGCGCGCATCGGCACGGAAGGACCGCACCTCACCTTCGCCGGGCATACCGATGTCGTGCCGGCTGGCGATCCGCTGGCGTGGTCGCACGACGCCTTCGCCGGCGACGTCAAGGATGGCGTGCTGTATGGTCGGGGCGCCGTGGACATGAAGGGCGCGATCGCCTGCGCTGTCGCCGCAACCCTCGCCTATCTCGCCGACAATGGCGGCAAGCCGAAAGGATCGATCTCCTTTTTGATCACCGGTGACGAGGAAGGCCCGGCTATCAACGGCACCCCCAAGCTGCTGCAATGGGCGGCAGCGCGTGGCGAGAAATTCGATCACTGCGTGCTGGGCGAGCCCAGCAATGTGGAGGAACTCGGCGATTGCATCAAACTCGGGCGCCGCGGCTCGCTGTCCGGCACGCTCACTGTCGAGGGCGTGCAGGGTCATGTCGCCTATCCGCACCGCGCCGCCAACCCGGTGCCGGATATCGCGGCCCTGGTCGCCGCGCTGTCGTCGGAGCCGCTGGACCATGGCAGTGCGCACTTCCAGGCTTCCAACCTGGAATTCGTCACCATCGATGTCGGCAATCCGGCCTGGAATGTGATCCCGGCCCAGGCCAAGGCCCGATTCAACATCCGCTACAATGACTGCCACACTGAAGAATCGTTAAAGGCTTTGGTCGAGGCGCGGATGGCAAAAGCCTGCGGCAACCGCATCAAGGCCCATATCGTCTGGGAGCCGTCGAACGCCAGCGTGTTCATCACCAAGCCCGGTCCGTTCACCGACATGGTGGTGACGGCGATCGAACAGGTCACCGGCCGCAAGCCAGATCTCAACACCGGTGGCGGCACCTCCGACGCACGGTTTATCGCGCACTACTGCCCAGTGCTGGAATTCGGCCTGGTCGGCCAGACCATGCACCAGATCGACGAGCGCACCCCGGTCGCCGATCTCGAACGCCTCACCCAGATCTATCGCAACGTGCTGGATCGTTATTTCGCATGACAAAAATCCTCGTCCTGACCGCGCTCAAGAGCGAACTGAATGCCGATCGCGCGCCCGATGGCGTCGAGGTGGTCTATGGCGGCGTCGGCAAGATCAACACCGCGATCACGACGACCGCCGCGATCCTCGCGGCAAAACCCACACTGGTCGTCAACTACGGCACCTGCGGCAAGATCACCGACGGCCTGCACGGTTTGTTGGAAATCTCCCACGTGATCCAGCGCGACATGATGGCGATGCCGCTGGCGCCGCGCGGCGTGACGCCGCTGTGCGATGACGAGACGGTGCTGGCCTCCGGCCACGGCACCGCGATCTGCGGCACCGGCGACAGCTTCGTCACCGCGCCCGATCCGTGGCTGATCGAGAACAAGGTTGACGTCGTCGACATGGAGCTGTTCGCCATTGCGCATGTCTGCAAGCGCTACGACGTGCCGTGGCGCGCCTTCAAGTTCATTACCGATGACGCCAATGACGACGCTCACGAACATTGGACCGCGAATGTCGCCAATGGCGAGGATCTGTTCTGGGACGTGCTGAAACAACAGGTTCTTCGCTGATCACCGCACCCTGGCGCCTTTCCCGTCATCGCTTCGCACGGACGCTGTTCGATCGACTATTCCGATGCTGATCCAGCTGCCGGAACGCCGGCCGCTTTCAACGCCCGTCCGGCACCGGCCGCTCGCACATCATAAGGCGAGTAGCCGAACATGCGCTTGAAGGACTGGCTGCAGGACGTCCGGGAGCGATAGCCGTTGCGGGCCGCGATGGTGGCGAACGGCAGGTCGGTATCGATCAGCGATCGGCGCACCCGGACCATGCGCCAGCGCGTCAGGTAGTCGAGCGGGGCCATGCCGACGCGGGCTCGAAACCGCTCCGCGAACGATGACCGCGACATCCCTGCCGCCGCGGCGAGCTGAGCAACCGTCCAGTCGGCGGCGACATCATCGTGGAAGCATCGCAGCGCCTTGCCGATACGCGGATCGGCGAGGCCGGCGAGCCAGCTCGCATCCTCCGGCCCAGCCGCAGCCAGGTGGGCACGCAACGCCTGCACCAGAAGGATGTCGGCCAGGCGATCGACCACGACCGCCTCGCCGGGCGCCCCGCCTCCGGCTTCGAGGCCGAGCAGCGCAAGGGTCGCGCGCAGCGGCGCGGCCGCCGGAGACGATGCCGCGATGTGGATGATGGGCGGCAGCGCCTCCCGCAGCCACGCCGCGCCCTCTTCGTCGAACACGAAGCGACCGCCGAGCACGACCTTGTCGGGCGGACTTTCGCCCAGACGGATCACGCCGTCGGGCTGCTGCGCGCTGGCGAAAAAGCTGTTTCCATCGATCTCGGCCACATCGTCGGCATTGGCGGTGCGGTAGGGGCGGCCGTCGGTCAGCAGATAGCAGTCGCCGGCCTCGAGATTCAGCGGCGCGGCCTCTCCCTCCACCCACAGCCGAACCTCGCCGAACAGCACGGCGCCGAATTTGATGTGCTCGTAGCCGCCGAATCGCAGCGCATAGGGCCCGCGGCTCTCAAAGCGAAGCGTGGCCACGCGCTCCACCGTCAGCATGGTGAGCAGTTCGGACAACGGGTCCACGGAATACCTCTGCGATCGCTTTCGGACGATTGGATACACATTATGGATCTATGAAGACCTATCGTCCATAGCGCTGACCGTCCGGCCGCTCTAACTAGGCATCCAGCGCCGACAACGCGCGGCCGCTAGGCAGATGGACCTTTTGCGATGATCGAAAACCAGATCGATATCCCGACCCGGGACGGCGCGATGAGCACGTTCCTGTGCCACCCCGAGCGCCACGGGCCTCACCCCATCGTCATCTTCTTCATGGATGCGCCCGGCATTCGCGAGGAGCTGCGGGACATGGCGCGCCGGCTGGCCAGCGTGGGCTATTATGTCATGCTGCCCAATCTCTACTATCGCTCGAATGTCCTGGAACTCGGCCCGTTTGTCGGCGAGGCCGCCGCCGCGGTGCGCGAGAAGATCATGGCGCTGATGGGCAGCCTCACCATCGCGATGGTGATGGACGACACCGACGCCCTGATCGCGTTTGCGTCAACCGACAAAGCGGCATCCCAGGGGCCGATGGGATGCGTCGGCTATTGCATGAGTGGACGCTACGCACTGAGCGCCGCGGTGCGGCATCCCGATCGCGTCGCGGCGGCGGCCTCGCTGTACGGCACGGGCCTGATCACCGAGCAGCCCGACAGTCCACACCTTGCGGTGCGGCGGACAAAGGCCGAATTCTATATCGGTTGCGCCGAAATCGATCACTACGCACCGGTCGAGACGGTGGCGCCGCTGCGCGACTCACTGCGCGAGGGCCCCGTCAACGCCGAGGTCGAACTTTATGCCGGCGTCGAGCATGGTTTCGCATTCCCCCAGCGGGCAGCCTATGACAAGGCCGCCGCCGAACGCCATTGGGAGAGATTGTTCGCCCTGTTTGCGCGCCGACTGACGGTGACGGCCTGATTTTCACGTTCCGATTGGAGTTTCGACATGCCAAAGAGCTATCGCCAATGGGTGTTCGCAAAGCCGATGCATGAAGACGTGCTCGGACCGGAGCAGTTCGAGCTGCGGGAACATCCGATTCCCGAACTCACGTCAGGCCAGGCCCTGGTGCGGGTGAAGCTGATCAACATTCATTCCGCCACCCGCACCCGCATGGCCAACGGGATGACCAGGCTTGGTGACACCGACCGCAGCAATTATGCCTGCGCCGACGTGGTTGCATCGCGGGACCCGACCTTCAAGGAAGGCGACGTCATTGCCTGCCAGGCCGGCTGGCAGGACCACCAGGTCATCAGCAGCAGTGATGCATCGGTCGGATACGCGACACCGAGCGAACTGGTGAAGGCGCTGAACGGCACCAACTCGCAATGGACCTACGTCTTCCGGCCGGCGATGGTGAAGATGTGGCCGCCGGAGGTGCTGATGGAGATGTTCGGCACCTCGGGAATGACCGCCTATTTCGGCCTGCGCGAATGCGGCCCGCTGATGCCGCGGGATAGTGTCGCGATCGCCGGTGCAACCGGATCCGTCGGTTCCATCGCGGCCCAACTGGCGAAGATCGCCGGCTCTTATGTGGTCGGATTTGCCGGCGGCGCCGATCGCTGCAACTGGGCGGTGGACACGCTTGGGATCGACCGATGCATCGATTATCGCGCGCCGGACTTCGCCGCGCAGCTCAAGGCCGTCTTCCCCGACGGTATCGACGTTTTCTCCGACGGAGTCGGCGGCATCCTGACCGAGATCGTGACGGCCCAGATGAATCAGAACGGCCGGCTCCTCTCCTATGGTGGTGCGGCGGGTTACTATGCCGATCGGCTGGATGCGCCGCAGCAGCGTCCGTCACTGCGCCGGGCCTTCGGCATTTCGGAGGCCATCGAAGCCGTGCTGAAACAACGCAACATCAAGTCCCAGGCCTGGATCGTCGACGCCTTCTATCACGAGCGGCTGAAAGCCGAAGACGACCTCTCGCGGCATCTGCGCAGCGGCGCGCTGAAGCCGATCAACAATGTCGTCGATGGCTTTGAGAATCTTCCCGCCGCCGTGGTCGGACTGTACCAGGGCGCACGCGCCGGCAAGCTGCAGGTGCGATTTGAGCCGTCCTCGCATTAAGTGCGGCGACGCGGCGCGAGGCTGCGTCGGGGAAGCGCGCCGTCAAAGCTGCAGCAAATCGCGCAGACCCGACAGGCCCATGCGCGCATAAGCGCTTTTGCGGTGAGAGATGACGGTGGTTTCGGCAATGCCGAGATCCAGGCCGATCTGCCGGGCCGACAAGCCGGCCCTTGCCCGCGCCGCGACCTCGCATTCCCGCACCGTCAGCCCCGGATAGCGGAGCGCGAGTTCCTGTTCGAAGCTTTCGATCGGGGTGTTGCCACGATTCTGGACCGCTGGCGAATGGCGGTCGACCGCGGCCACCAGAATCGGCATCAGGGCCGTGGTGCGATCGAGATCACGATCCGAGAATCGCCCGCTGCTGCGGCTGCGATAGACACTGATCGACAGTGATGACGTCCTGTCGGTCCTTACATAGGACAACCGATCGGCGATCCCTGTTCGATCATAACAGGCGCGTCGATAGCCCAGCGATCGAATGTCGGCAGCCGTCTGGTAAGTCATGTACGCACCACGATCGGACCGCGACATCAACGCAAAGTTCACATCACTCGCATAGTGCTGCATGTAACCCTCGGACGCGCGGCGGGTGTTGTCGAGGCCCGTGGTCGTCGCCGTGCCGACAAGCAGAGGAGCGCCCGCGGCTGATCGCGGAAAGATCGAGACAAAGTCAGCGCCGACGCTGCGACGGCAGAACAGCAACAGGGACTCGATAAAGCTGACGGTGCCGGTATCGCGCACCAGCGCTGCCATCGAATCGACGGGAATATCGACCGAGCCCGGATCAGGTGCAAAAGCTTGGACGTTGGCCATCGGCGACGCTCTCCCGGATGTGCCGCAGCCTCGCCAGCCATGTCGTTGACCAGGCGGGTTGCGCCGGCCCCTCCTCCTCAGGCCTGAGGAGTGCGGCCGCTTTGCTTTTGACCTAGTTTAATCGCCTTCGAGGTTTCCAGTCGAGCGTGGGGTGCCGCAATGTCGAATCAGGCCCTGTTTCAAGATGTCATTCGCCGGCGCCGCAGTGTGCGGAAATTCGAGCCGGGCCGCACCATCGAACGCGAGGTGCTGGAGCGGATCATCGATTGCGGGCGGTGGGCGCCGTCGGGTGCCAACGTGCAGTGCTGGGATTTCATCGTGGTCGACGATCCCGCCATGCGCGACCAGGTCATGGCCGTCTTCCTGCGCCAGGCGCAGCGGCTGGTGGATCACGCCAAGGGCTTTCCCGCCGTGAAAAAGACCTATCTCGCCAACACCGGAGCGATCGTTCTGGTGCTCGGCGACCCGCGCTGGAAGGCGTGTTTCCCGCAGGCGACGACGGCCGAATGGGACACGGAGTATCGCGCCAACAACGAGGCGATCTTCCTGTGCTCGCTGGGAGCCGCCATCCAGAACATCCAGCTCGGAGTCGCGGCCGAGGGCCTGACATCGGCGTGGCTGTCCGGCGGCGGCGAGGATGAAACCAACCGGGAGCTCGCGGCGATTCTCGGCTATCCGGCCTGGATGAAAGCCTACGGCACCATCCCGATCGGTTATCCCGCTGTCGACCAGAACCGGCGCTATCGCCGCCCGCTGACGCAGGAGCTGCACTGGAACCGCTACGAGCCGCGCCAGTATCGCCGGCATGCCCAGGTCGATTTCTACGAGAGCACACTGCGTCCGTTCGCGATGTACCGGGATGACGAATCAATGGACGCGTGGCCGGATCGGGACGAGATGCTCGGCGAGTGGCGCGACGCCTTCGTCAGTGCCGTGACCAATCCGGAGGCTGAACTTGAGCCGGAGGCCGACTTCTCGAAGCCGCGCGTGATCGGACAAGCCACCAAGCGCCGCAAGACCTGATGCGCTGAGGAGCAGCATAACCCCTGCGCGTCAGTAATCCACCCGCATCAGATAGAGCCCGTCGGGCGGCGCCACAGGGCCGCAGGCCCTGCGATCTCGCGCGTCGAGCGCGGCCTTGAGATCGGCGGCGCTCCAGCGCCCCTCGCCGACCCACACCAGCGAGCCGACCATCGAGCGCACCTGGCTGTGCAGGAACGAGCGCGCCGATGTGATGATGCTGACATTGTCGCCGTCGCGCACCACGTCGAGCATGTCCAGCGTCTTGTCCGGCGACCTGGCCTGGCATTCGGTGTCGCGAAACGTCGTGAAGTCGTGCTTGCCGACCAGCAATTGCGCAGCCGCATGCATCGCGGCCACATCCAGCGGCTTCGGCACGCGCCAGGCCTGGCCGACGTCGAGAGTGAGGTCGGTCCGGCGATTGATGATGCGATAGAGATAGTGCCGTTTCAGCGCCGAGAACCGCGCCTCGAAATCGTCCGGCACGATCTCGGCCGACAACACCCCGATCGGATGCGGCCGCAGATGCGCATTGAGCCCGTCCCGCACACTGTCGGTGCGAAACGCCTTCGGCAGATCGAGGTGCGCGACCTGGCCCTTGGCATGCACGCCGGCATCGGTGCGCCCGGCGCCGTGCACCCGCACGTCCTCGCCGCACAAGGCCTTCGCCGCGATTTCCAGTGCGCCCTGCACCGACAACAAGTTATCCTGTAGCTGCCAACCGCAGAACGGGCGGCCGTCATATTCGAGGATGAGCTTGTAGCGGGGCATCAGGCCAGCCGCAGTGGCGGCGCGAGCGGCGTACCGCGCAGGAAGACATCCGCCTTCATCGGCTGCTTGCCGGCGCGCTGCAGCTCCACGATCCGGACCGCACCATCGCCGCAGGCAATGGTCAGCGCGTCGTCGAGCAGTGTCCCCGGCACACCGAAGCCGGCGGCCAATTCACAGCGCAGGATCTTGACGCGCACGGCCTCACCATCGATCGGCATTTCACACCAGGCGCCGGGAAACGGCGACAGCCCGTGACAGTGCCGCAACACCTCGCGCGCCGGCTTGCTCCAGTCGATTCGCGCCTCGGCCTTGTCGATCTTGGCGGCGTAAGTCACGCCCGCTTCGCTTTGCCGGGTGAACTGCAGGGTGCCGCGCTCCAGCGCGCCGATCGCCCGCGTCATCAGGTCGGCGCCGATGCGGGCCAGCCGGTCGTGCAGATCGGTCACGGTCATGGCGTCGGTCACAATGACACGCTCCGCCATCGCCACATCGCCGGTGTCGAGCCCGACATCCATCTTCATCACCATGACACCGCTCTCAGCGTCGCCGGCCATGATCGCGCGATTGATCGGCGCCGCCCCGCGCCAGCGCGGCAGCAGTGACGCATGCAGGTTGAAGCAGCCGAGCGGCACGGCCTCGAGGATCGCCTGCGGCAGGATCAGCCCATAGGCCACCACCACGGCGGCATCGGCCTGATGCGCGGCGAATTCGGCCTGAGCATCCGGCGTCTTCAGCGTTTTCGGCGTCAGCACCGGGATGCCGAGCCGCCGCGCCTCACGCTCCACCTGCGTCACCTGTTCCTTCATGCCGCGCCCCGCGGGCTTCGGCGCGCGGGTGTACACCGCCATCACCTCGTGGCCATGGGCCACCAGTTCCAGCAGCGTCGGCACCGCGAAATCGGGCGTGCCCATGAAGATCAGGCGGAGTGACATGACTGACAGTCGTTTCTTCTAGGCAGAACGATCGTTTGTCCGTCATGCCCGGCTTTATGCCGGGCATCCACGTCTTGACGGCATCACCGAAAAGAAAGACGTGGATGGCCGGGACAAGCCCGGCCATGACGGCATGAATTAGCGCCGTGAAACCTTACCCTGCCCGCTTCGCGGCCTTGGTAAACTTCTTCAGCACGCGGTCGCGCTTCAGCTTCGACAGGTAATCGACAAACAGCACGCCGTTGAGATGATCGATCTCGTGCTGGATGCAGGTGGCGAACAGGCCGGCCGCCTCTTCCTCATGCACCTTGCCGTCGAGGTCCATGTATTTGATGCGCACGGTCGCCGGCCGCTCGACCTCCTCATAGTATTCCGGGATCGACAGGCAGCCTTCCTCGTAGACCGACATCTCCTCGGACGACGACAGGATTTCCGGGTTGATGAAAACCCGCGGGCTTTTGTCCTCGCCTTCTTTTTTCGCCAGATCCATGGTGATCAGCCGGATCGGCTCGGCGACCTGGATGGCGGCCAGCCCGATGCCGGGGGCGTCATACATGGTTTCGAGCATGTCATCGGCAAGCTTGCGCACCTGCGTCGTGACTTTCTCGATCGGTTTGGACACCAGACGAAGCTGCTTGTCCGGCAGAATGATGATTTCGCGAATGGCCATGGCGCGCGATGTAATCCGGGCTCATGCCGCGGTCAATCACTGGAACGCAGGCGGCGGCGGCTGGCACCGCGAATGGAATTAACCTGCCATTAACCATGATTTTTAACGCTGAATTAACCATAAATGTTCCCTCTTCGTTCGCTCCGGAGCCCGAATCGGGCTAGAAGGTCGGGATGAACGAGATTCTTTTTGTCATCGGCGATACCCCGATCCGCGCCGGCCTGGCGCTGATGGTCTTCGGCGGCCTTGTGCTCGCGATGCTGCTGACGATCGCCATTGTCATCGCCCGCGGCAGCGGCCGCAGCCACGCCGCTGCCATGGCGCAGGCAATCCGCGCCGACGAGCTCGAAGAGCGCGTCGCCGACCTTTTGCGCGCGCAGGACCAGGCGCAGGGACGCGTCGATGCCATGGGACAGGCGCTCGCGGGACGGCAGGCCGAGATGGCGCGGGCGGTCAGCGAGCGGCTCGACGCCGTCGGGCACCGTGTCGGGCAGTCCATGGAACAGACCACCCGCAACACCGCGCAGAGCCTGCACGCCCTGCACGAGCGGCTCGGCATCATCGACAACGCCCACAAGAATCTCACCGAGCTGACCACGCAGGTGACGACGCTGCGCGACGTGCTCGCCAACAAGCAGTCGCGCGGCGCGTTCGGCCAGGCGCGGATGGAAGCGATCGTGCAGGACGGCATGCCGAAGGGCTCTTACGAGTTCCAGCACACGCTCTCCAGCGGCAAGCGGCCGGACTGCGTGGTGTTCCTGCCGGACCAGCGCCCGCTGTGCATCGACGCCAAGTTTCCCCTGGAAGCGGTGACCGCGCTGCATAACGCCCGCTCCGACGACGAGAAGAAGATCGCAACTCAGCGGCTGCGCCAGGACGTGATGAAGCATGTCGGCGACATCGCCGAAAAATACCTGATCCCCGGCGAGACCCAGGACACTGCGCTGATGTTCGTGCCGTCGGAATCGGTCTACGCCGAAATCCACGACGGCTTCGACGACATCGTGCAGAAGGCCTATCGCGCCCGCGTGGTACTGGTGTCGCCGTCGCTGCTGATGCTGGCGATCCAGGTGATGCAGCAGATCCTCAAGGACGCGCGGATGCGCGATGCGGCCGACCAGATCCGCACCGAGGTCATGAACATGATGAGCGACGTTGAGCGGCTGCGCGACCGCGTCAGCAAGCTCGGCAGCCATTTCGACCAGGTCAGCGAGGACGTCCGCCAGGTGCTGATTTCGGTCAACAAGATCGGCAAGCGCGCGGCCAAGATCGAGGAACTGGATTTCAGTTCACCGCCCGAGGCCGATGCGCCGCCGGCGAAGACCACGGGCGAACTGTTCAGCGTGGCGCCCGCACGCAAGCTGCAAGCGGGAGAATAAACGCGCCCGCAGCCCGCTCTCCCAATACCACCGGAGACGATTCATGACGCCCTATGACCGCCTGGCCGCCCTCGGACTGACCCTGCCGCAGGCCGCACCCGCCGCCGCCAACTACCTGCCGTATCTCCGCCACGGCAACGATCTCTACATCGCCGGCCAGGGCCCGTTCGATGCCACCGGAAAGCTGCGCACCGGCAAGGTCGGCCGCGACCTGACCGCCGAGCAGGCCTATGACGACGCACGCGTCACCGGCCTCAATGTGCTGGCGCAGGTGCATGCCGCGACCGGCGACCTCAGCCGCGTGGTGCAGGTGGTCAAAGTGCTGGGCATGGTCAACGCCACCGACGATTTCAAGGATCATCCCAAGGTGATCAATGGTTGTTCCGACCTGTTCGTCGCGGTGTTCGGCGACGCCGGGCGGCATCCCCGCTCCGCGGTCGGAATGGCCTCGCTGCCACTGGGAATCAGCGTTGAGGTCGAGGCGATTTTCGCGATCCGGTGATTGCAAGGCGCGCGTCTGCAAATTGCCGCATTGGCCCTCGCCCGCCAAATCAGTTAGGTGGGAGTGATGACGTCAGCTCCCGACGACACCGTCCCGCAGCCGGCCGCACGCCCATCCTGGCGCGCCGCCATGGCGGTGTATCTGCAGCCCCGGGTGCTGATCGTGCTGTTTCTCGGGTTTTCGTCCGGCCTGCCACTCGCCTTGTCCGGCTCGACGCTGCTGGTTTGGATGACCGAGGCCGGCGTTGACCTGCGCACCATCGGACTGTTCGCGCTGGTCGGCACGCCTTACACCCTGAAATTCATCTGGGCGCCGCTGGTCGATGCGCTCCACGTGCCCCTCTTCACGCGGCTGCTCGGCCGTCGCCGCGGCTGGCTGGTGTTTTCGCAGTTGCTGCTGATTGCCGCCATCCTGCTGCTGGCGATCACCGATCCAGCCCGTTCACCGTTCTATGTTGCGATTGGCGCACTGCTGGTGGCCGCGGCGTCCGCCACCCAGGACATCGTGGTCGATGCCTTCCGCGTCGAAAGCCTGCCCGAGAGCGAGCAGGCGGCGGGCATGGCGGCCTATGTCGCCGCCTATCGCATCGGCATGCTGGTCTCGACCGCAGGCGCCCTGTTCCTGGTCAGCGGCATTCAGGGCACCGGGCTCGACGCCACCGCGGCCTGGAAGTGGGGCTATGTGGTGATGGCGGGAATGGTCCTGATCGGCACCATCACCGCACTTGTCGCGACCGAGCCGGAACAGTCCGCCCGTGCCGACGCGGCGATGGGCGACAAGACCGGCTTCGTGCGCGTGATCGAGGCGGCTCGCGGCGCGTTCTTCGAATTCCTCACCCGCAAGGACGCCCTCATCGTTCTTGTTTTCGTGGTGCTGTTCAAGTTCACCGACGCGTTTTCCGGCACCATGACCGCGCCGTTCGTGATCGATCTCGGTTTCACCCGCAACGACTATGCGGCCATCGTCAAAGGCGTCGGCCTCGCCGCCACATTGCTTGGCGGCTTCGCCGGCGGCTTTGTCGCCCGCGCCTATTCGCTGCCCGTGAGCCTGTGGATCGGCGGCATGGTGCAGGCCATCGCCAACCTGTCGTTCTCCTGGCTCGCCATCGTCGGGATCAACCATTACGCACTGGCGCTCGCCATCACCGCGGAGAACTTCACCAGCGCCATCGGCACCGTGATCTTCGTCGCCTACCTGTCGGCGCTGTGCAAAAGCCCGCTGCACACCGCCACGCAATACGCATTGCTGACGGCGCTGGCGGCCGTCGGCCGCACCTACCTGTCGTCGGGCGCCGGCTATGTAGCCAAGGCGACCGGCTGGCCGATGTTCTTCGTGATCTGCGTGCTGGTCGCGATCCCCAGCTTGATCCTGCTGGCGTGGCTGCAGCGGCGCGGCCATTTCGAGACGCTGGGGAAAACGGCCTAACGCACGCGTCGTCCGGAGAGGACGAACCCGGGGTGCAGCCAATGAAATTAGACCTGCATTGTTGAACTCGTCATGGCCGGGCTTGTCCACAGCGACTCGGCGAAGCCGAGTCGCTGTGACATCCACGTCTTTGTTTCGGCGATGCAGTTAAGACGTGGATGCCCGGCACAAGGCCGGGCATGACGGAGAGAGCGATGATCTCCGAATTCTCAATCCAGCTCACAACGTCAGTGGCTCGCCACCAGGCTCCACTTCGAGATGATGGCGTCGCTCATCTGGCCGGCAAGTTCGGCGCAGGACATTTCATCCGCCTTGATCGAAATCTGCTTGCCGATGTAGCTCTTCAACCGGCTGGCCTCGGCGTCGCTAGTGGTGACGATCTGGAACGTCTCCGGGCCGGTCTCGAGATTGCACAGCCCGTTCGGGCCGGGCAGCTTGCGCGGCTCGGTGACCAGCTGGAACGTATTGATGCGCTTGCCCTGCGGGTCGCGGCTGCGCATGGCGCGCAGTTCTCCGGACAGCACGCCTCCGGTCTTGATCGCCTGCTGCGCCGAGGCTTCGACCGATCCCACCGCCATGACGGCGAGGACAACAACGGATGCGAGGCAGGCTTTGGACACGTTCAGGATCATGGCATCAATTCTCGATTGCTGGAGTCTCAGGCATTGAAGCCTCATTTCTTGAGGCCGTTGATGTCAAAAAAGGGTTCGCTGCCGCATCGCCGCCGACAATGTTCCCTCGTCGAGGTAGTCGAGTTCGCCGCCGACCGGCACGCCGTGTGCCAGCCGCGTGATCTTGACCTCCGCATCCTGCAGCAGGTCGGTGATGTAATGTGCGGTGGTCTGGCCGTCGACCGTGGCGTTGAGCGCGAGGATGATTTCGGTCACTTGGCTATCGTGGGCGCGCGACACCAGCGCATCGATGGTGAGATCCTGCGGACCGACGCCATCCAGCGGCGACAGCGTGCCGCCGAGCACATGGTAGCGGCCTTGCGTCGCGGTCGCGCGCTCCAGCGCCCAGAGATCGGCGACGTCGGCGACCACCACGATGATCGACGGATCGCGTCGTGTATCGGTGCACACCGAACATGGGCTTTGAGTGTCGATGTTGCCGCAGGTCTTGCAGACTTGGATCCGGTCGATCGCGACCTGCAGCGCGCTCGCAAGCGGCGCCATCAGCGCTTCACGCTTCTTGATCAGATGCAACGCCGCGCGCCGCGCCGACCGCGGGCCAAGCCCGGGCAGGCGCGCCAGCAGCTGAATCAGACGTTCGATTTCGGGACCGGCAATGGCAGTCGGCATGAACTCATCAAGCTCGCGAATCAGAAGATATTATCGACGCCGTCCCGGATGCCGCTTCGCTCATCCGGGCTACAAGATCATCCCAGGACCGTAGCCCGGGTGAGCGCAGCGATACCCGGGAATCAGGGGGAGACCAAATTAGGTCAAACCAAGTCAGGTCAAACCAAGTCCTGGCGGCAACCCCAGGCCACCGGTCAGCGCCTGCATCTTTTCCTGCATCGCCGCTTCCGCCTTGCGGCGGGCATCGTTGAGCGCCGCAACCAGCAGGTCTTCCAGAATCTCGCGGTCGTCGGGCTTGATCAGCGACGGATCGATCTTCACCGCCTTCACCTCGGTCTTCGCCGTCATCCGCACCGTGACCAGGCCGCCGCCGGCAATGCCCTCGACCTCGACATGTTCGAGTTCATCCTGCATCGCCTTCATCTTCGACTGCAGTTGCGCCGCCTGCTTCATCATGCCGAGAAAATCAGCCATAGGGTCCTCTTCGAAACATGGATTGCTCTGGGATTCGTCTTCAAGAGCCGTTCGACATCACGCGAACCGGTGTTCACTTCGCTCGAAAACACTTAGTCGTCGTCGTTATCGTCCTCGAACGATTCGGCCGCATCCTCGGATTCGGCGTTCGATACCTGAGCCGCGGGCGTATGTCTAACCTCGACAATGCGCGTGCCGGGGAACCGCGACATCACTTCCTGCACCCGCGGATCGGCCTCGGCCACCCGCTCGCGCTCGCTGCGAATCATGTCGCGCTGAGCCCGCAGCGTCGGCTCGCCCTCGGCGTTCGACACAGCAACGAACCAGCGGCGTTCAGTCCAGGCCTCGAGCTTGCGCTGCAACTCGTTGGGCAGGGTGCGCGGTGCGGTGGGTTCCAGCGCGATTTCCAGCTTGCCGTCTTCCATGCGAACGAAACGCACGTCGCGTTCCAGCGCCTTCTGCAGCATGATGTCACGCTTGGCCACGAACGCGACGATCTCCGGAAAGGTTCGCAGGTTGACTACCGCTGCGGATTGCATCTCGGGGGCCGGCGCCATCTGCAAACGTGGCGATGATTCGGCGTTTCCGCGGGCGGAAGACATCATCGCCCGCGGCGCCGAACCCAGTTCGGGGCGTGACGTTTGGCCCCCGCTTGCAACCATGTGCGAGGCGGCGTTTGCACCACTCGGCGCCGGCGCGCCGCGCGAGGCCCCATTACCGCTTGCGACCGGCGAGGCCCCGCCGTTCTGCTCGATCATTCGGATCGCTTCGTCGGGCGTCGGCAGATCCGCCACATAGGCGATCCGCACCAGCACCATTTCGGCAGCGGCCTGCGGCCGCGTCGCCGTTTGAACTTCGGTGATGCCCTTGAGCAGCATCTGCCACATCCGCGACAGCACGCGCATCGACAGTTTCGCGGCAAACTCGCGGCCGCGCACCCGCTCAGTCTCGCCCAGTGCGAGGTTGTCGGCGGTGGCCGGCACCACCTTGATGCGGGTGATGAAATTGACGAACTCGGCAAGGTCGCTCAGCACCACCACGGGGTCGGCGCCGGTGTCATACTGATCGCGGAATTCCTTGAAGGCGGCGGCAATGTCGCCGCGCGCCAGCGATTCGAACAAGTCGATGACGCGGGTGCGATCGGCAAGCCCGAGCATCTGGCGCACGTCATCGGCGCGGACGGTTCCGGCGGCATGCGCAATCGCCTGATCGAGCAGCGACAGCGAATCGCGCACCGAGCCTTCCGCGGCACGCGCGATCGCAGCCAGCGCTTCCGGCTCGATCTCGACCTGTTCCTTGGCCGCGATATTGCCGAGATGCGTCATCAGCACATCGGCATCGACACGCCGCAGATCGAAGCGCTGGCAGCGCGACAGCACCGTCACCGGAACCTTGCGGATTTCGGTGGTGGCGAACACGAACTTGGCGTGCTCCGGCGGCTCTTCCAGCGTCTTGAGGAAGGCGTTGAACGCCTTCTCCGACAGCATGTGGACTTCGTCGATGATGTAGACCTTGTAGCGCGCGCTCGAGGGCGCATAGCGCACGCCGTCGGTGATCTGGCGCACGTCGTCGATGCCGGTATGGGAGGCGGCGTCCATTTCCAGCACGTCGATGTGCCGGCTTTCCATGATGGCCTGGCAGTGCAGGCCCGGCACCGGCATGTGGATGGTCGGCCCCTTGACCGAACCGTCCGGCAATTCGTAATTCAGCGCCCGCGCCAGGATGCGCGCGGTGGTGGTTTTGCCCACGCCGCGGACGCCGGTCAAAATCCAGGCTTGCGGAATGCGCCCGGCCTCGAACGCGTTCGAAACCGTCCGGACCATCGCTTCCTGGCCGATCAGATCCTCGAATGTCGTGGGACGGTATTTGCGCGCCAGCACCCGGTAGCCGCGACCGGAACCCGACACGTTCTGGCTGTTCGCCGGACTGTTCGTATCGGCTCCGGAATGTCCAGCATCAGCCATCGAACGGTCCGCGTATCTCTCTGGGCTCGGCAGTTACAGCGCGCTGCGCTTCGCAGAAAATTTACAGCGTTTTCGGGCGAAGTGGAAACCAGTTCGCCCAAAACAGCTGTTCTGCGGGAATTTAAGTAGGAGACTGACGAGCGACCCGATCCGGACCTCGTTAGGGCTGCTTCCTTCCGGACCTGACCCGGTTGGCGAGTGGCTCGTCCACCGCCAATCTCCCACCCCTATTTGGGGCCAAATGGGCCGGAAAGCAAGCGCACCGCACCAATATCTGCTAGGCTCGCGGGACGAGATTCACCCTGGGAATCGCATGTCTCCTGCTGCACCGACCTGGTTGCTCCATTCGCAACTCGAAAAAGACACCATCAATGTGGGCGACCTGCCGCTGTGCCGCGTGCTGGTGATCAAGGACGCCAACTATCCCTGGTTGCTGCTGGTGCCCCGCCGGATCGACGCGATCGAGATCATCGACCTCGACGAGGTCGAACAGGCGCAACTGATGACCGAAATCACCCGCGTCGCGCGCGTGCTCAAAGAGGTCACGAAATGCGACAAGCTGAACATCGCAGCCCTGGGCAATCTGGTTCCGCAACTCCATATCCACATCATCGCGCGGCGTCCCAGCGATGCGGCGTGGCCACGGCCGGTCTGGGGCGTGGCGCAGGCCCTCAACCACGATCCGCAAGAAGTTGCGGCCTTCATCAGCGCGCTCCGGCGCAAAATCTGGCTCGGCTAACCATCAATGATAACAAACAAGACGTTTCCGGTCGGCTCACCGGGCTTCTCCACTCATCCCATCGATCGCGCGGCCCATCTTCGTGAAGACACCGACAAGCTGCTGGCCCTGGAAGAGCGCAGCGACGCGCGCGCCTATGTTGTGCATCGCGATTCGCTGCTGATCAGGAAAGACGGCGACAATTCCACCGCCGCGCTGACGCTGAAGCAGGCGCGCGATTACGGCGCCAATCCGGGCACGGTGTTCCTTGGCCTGCGCGACGGCAAGCCGGTGTTCGGCATGGGCATTCCCGCCGGCGCGGTCGAAGCGCTGATGTCGCGCGGCGATGTCGCGGTGAACGACCTGCGCGGGGCCATCAGCCAGGGCCTGCTGCCGGCTGACGAACTCTCCACCATCGCCATGGCGAAAGCGCTCGTGACGTGGCATCAGCGCCACGGCTTCTGCGCCAATTGCGGCCAGCGCAGCGCGATGGCAAGCGGCGGCTGGCGACGCGATTGCCCCAGTTGCAAGACGCAGCATTTTCCACGCACCGACCCGGTCGTGATCATGCTGGTCACCCACGGCGACAAGTGCCTGCTCGGCAGGCAGTCGCAATTCCCCGCCGGCATGTGGTCATGCCTCGCCGGCTTCGTCGAGATCGCCGAGACCATCGAAGACGCCGTGCGCCGCGAGGTGCTCGAGGAGGCCAGCGTGCAATGCACGGACGTGACCTACTATCATGCGCAGCCCTGGCCTTATCCGTCGTCGCTGATGATCGGCTGCACGGCGCGGGCCACCACCACCGACATCGTGGTGGACAAGACCGAACTTGAGGACGCGCGCTGGTTCGACAAGGCCGACGCCGCCTTGATGCTGAAACGCGAGCACCCCAGCGGCCTGCTCGGTCCGCACCCGGTGGCGATCGCCTATCACCTGGTCGCACAATGGGTGAACCAGGCGTAGATCCCGCAATGTCCTCGAAGACTGCGGACACAAGTCGCGCGCAGCGGCGGATTCTCTGCATCGGAATCCCAACGCGCGACATGCTGCTTCACATCTCCGCGCTGCCGTCGCGCGGCCACAAGCTTCCGGCCGATCAGTTCAGCCAGTTCAGCGGCGGCAACGCGACCAATGCGGCCGTCGCGATCGCGCGACTCGGCGGCAAGGCGCGCCTGACCGGACCGATAGGCGAAAATCCGGCGGACACCCAGTTCATCCTCGACCTGCTGGCCGCGGAGGGTATCGAACTGCAGCACCTCGTGCGCGTGCCGGGCGCACAGACGCCGATGTCGACCATCTGGATCGACGCCGGTGGCGAGCGCACGCTCGTGATCTACCGCGACCCGAAACTCTGGACCGTCGTGCTGCCGGACACTGACGCCTTGCTCGACGGCGTCGATGCCATTCTGACCGAGAGCCGCTGCGCCGATTTCGTCATCGGGATCTGCCGGGAGGCGCGCGAGCGCGGCATCCCGGTGGTGCTCGATGCCGATCGGGTGATGTCGCTGCAGGACGAGATTCTGACGGTCTCCGGCCATGTCATTTTTTCGGCCGAAGCGTTGAGGGCGACAACCGGCAAGGATGACCTGATCGAATCGCTCACTCGGGTTGCCGATCTCACCCCGGCCTTCCTGGCCGTCACCGACGGCGCTCAGGGCACGTTCTGGCTCGACGCCCGGCGCCAGCCCCGGCACGTCGCGAGCTATCCGGTCACCCCGGTCGATACGCTGGGGGCGGGGGACGTGTTTCACGGCGCCTTTGCCCTCGCCATGGCCGAAGGGCGCGATCTGGAGTGGGCCATGCGGTTCAGTTCCGCCGCCGCGGCGCTGAAATGCGCGCGCCATGGCAGCGCCTATGCTGCTCCGCAACGTGCTGAAGTTGAAGCGCTTTTGGCGCAATCGGCGGTTCCCGGCCAAACCTGAACGGGTTCTAAGCTTTCGGCGCTTGCGCTAGAAGAATTTTCTATATAATAGGTGGATTATCCTCACTATTGGAAAAAAGTTCTTCGTCATGACCGACATCGCTGTTGCCATCGCAGATACCAACCGCCGCCTCGATGCCATCGACCGCAAGATCCTGACCGTGCTGCAGGACGACGCCTCGCTGTCCGTCGCCGAAATCGGTGACCGGGTCGGCCTCTCCTCGACCCCCTGCTGGAAGCGGATCCAGCGGCTGGAGGCCGAGGGCATCATCCTGCGCCGGGTGGCGCTGGTGGACCAGAACAAGATCGGGCTCGGCATCTCCGTGTTCGTCTCGATCGAGAGCGGCGACCATTCCGATGCCTGGCTGAAGAAGTTCGCCGAGGCGGTCAGCGCCATGCCGGAGGTGATGGAATTCTATCGGATGGCCGGCGACGTCGATTACATGCTGCGCGTGGTCGTTGCCGACATGCAGAGCTACGACGTGTTCTACAAGAAGCTGATCAGCGCGGTGCCGCTCAAGAACGTCACCTCGCGCTTCGCCATGGAGAAGATCAAGTCGGTCACGGCGCTGCCGGTCCCCCCCGTCAGCGCGGCCTGACGGCCGGCCACGATTAATCGCTTTTACAGAACGATTCGATAGATATAATGAGTTGGATCGATTGATCCGAGCTTGCGAGCATGGGCTGACACAGGAGGTCAACCATGAACGCCCATCCGGAACCAGTCGCCCTCACCCCACCGCACGCGCTCGCGCGCGGTGACCATCATGATCCGGTTCAGGCCGTGCTCCGGCTTTGGCCCGGCGTGGCTCTGACAGCGGGGATCGCAGCCTTGGCCTTTGCGGTGCACGCCATTCCGGGCTTCGGCATGCTGAGCCCGATGATCCTGTCCATCACCGCGGGCATTGCGCTCCATAATCTGCTCGGCACGCCGGCGCGCGCCAAGGCCGGCGTCACCTTCGCGCTGCGCAAGATCCTGCGTTTCGCCATCATCCTGCTCGGCCTGCAGCTGACCGCAGCACAGGTGCTGGAGGTCGGCGCCACCGGCGTGGCCGTGATCGCAGCCACCCTGATCGCCACCTTCCTGTTCACCACCTGGCTCGGCCACAGGCTGGGTGTCGCGCGGCAACTGACACAGCTGATCGCCGCCGGTACCTCGATCTGCGGCGCGTCCGCGGTGATCGCCGCCAACACCGTGACCAACGCCGACGATGAGGATGTCGCCTATGCGGTGGCCTGCGTGACGGTGTTCGGCTCGATCGCGATGCTGACCTATCCGCTGCTGCCAGGCCTGCTCGCCCTCGACCCGCATGCGTTCGGACTGTGGTCCGGCGCCTCGATCCATGAAATCGCCCAGGTGGTCGCCGCTGCGTTCCAGGACGGTTCTGCGGCCGGTGAATTCGGCACCATCGCCAAGCTGACGCGGGTGATGATGCTGGCGCCGGTGGTGCTGACGCTGGGACTGATCGCCAAGCGCCGGATGCAGGCCGCGGGCGAGATCCACAGCGGCGGCAAGGTCCCGCTGCCATGGTTCGTGTTCGGCTTCGTGGCGCTGGTCGGGCTGAATAGCGTGATCACCATCCCGCAAGCCGACAAGGCCGTGATCGTCAGCGCGACCGGCTTCCTGCTGTCGATGGCGCTGGCCGCGATGGGACTGGAGACTGACATCCGCAAGCTGCGGGCCAAGGGCCTGCGTCCCCTGCTGCTCGGCGCCGCCGCTTTCCTGTTTATCGCCGGCTTCAGCCTGGCGCTGGTCAAGCTCACCTCATAGGCCGAACAATGACACTGGAGCAGTTGCGCATCTTCGTGGCCGTGGCCGAGCAGGAGCATGTGACGCGCGCGGCCCAGACCCTCAATCTGACCCAATCGGCCACCAGCGCGGCGATCGCCGCGCTGGAAGAGCGTTACGCCACCAAACTGTTCGACCGGGTCGGCCGCAACATCCGCCTGACCGATGCGGGACGGCTGTTTCTCACCGAAGCCCGCGCCGTGCTGGCGCGATCGGCCGCCGCCGAAACCGTGCTGGCGGATCTGGCCGGCCTGAAGCGTGGATCGCTGTCGCTCGCCGCCAGCCAGACCGTCGGCAATTACTGGCTGCCGCCCCTGATCCATCGCTATCAGTCGCGTTTTCCCGGCATCGCGGTCAGGCTGCGGATCGGCAATACCGAACAGGTGGCGGGCTGGGTCCACGACGGCTCGGCCGATCTCGGCTTCGTCGAAGGCGAGGTGGATGATCCCGCGCTGTCGATTGCGCCTGTCGCCGAGGATGAACTGGTGCTGGTCGGCGATGGAACGCACGGGCTGGCCGAACTGCGCACGTTGTCGACGGATGACCTGAAGAACGTACCATGGGTCGTGCGCGAGCCCGGCTCCGGCACCCGCGCCATCTTCGAGAGCGCGCTGACGAGCCACGGGATCGCGCGCAAGGACGTCGCCATTGCACTCGAGCTGCCGTCGAACGAAGCCGTGTGCGCGGCGGTCCAGGCCGGAGCCGGTGTCGCCCTGATCTCGCGGCTGGTGGCGGCCGCCTCGCTCAAATCCGGCGCGCTGGTCGAATTGCGCTTTCCAGCGCCGCGCCGCCGTTTCTTCGCGCTGCGCAACAAGGAGCGCTACGTCACGCGGGCGGAACAGGAATTCGACCAGCTGATCTCTCAGACCCACATCGAGCCGCGCAGCAAGACGTCAGGCTGACGGTTCGCGCCAAGCACCGTGTCCCGTAGCCATAACCACGTATCCGACCCTTTACCTGACTTTATTTTTTTTGACCGATCATTTGGCATCTTGTGAATCAGGGTGCCGTGCATGGGACGACGGTTACCGATCTGGCTGAATGCGAGCGCCCTGCTGCTGGCAAGCTGGACGGCCGTTGCCGCACTCACACTGCGACTGCCGGCCGGCGCCGAGATCGCCGCCGTGATATTCCCGCCCTGGTGGAGCATGCAGCAGACGATGTCGGCCACGGCCTCCGCCGGCGCGGCCGTCATCCGTACCGGCATCGTCCCCACCATCCTGATCGTGCAGTTGGCAAACCATGACGGGTTGCAACGGCTGCGCGACGCCGGCATCTGGCTGGCGCTGGACCCCCAAGCGGTCGGTGGCTGCGCCTCGCAATGACATTTCATCACATGATTGAGAGGCCAGGAGGGCCGACGATGCGCCAGGATACCGCCGACATGAACGCGCTGCGCGAGACCGCGAGCCGGGCATTGATCCTGCTGCTCTGGGTCCACGTGCCGCTTGCCGCCGGCATCGGCCTGGTGCGGGGAACGGACTGGCTGTGGCCGACGGCGTTGATGGCGGTGCTGGCGATCGTTCCGACCCTGTCCTGGCGCAGCGCCGGGAGTTCGCCATCGACTCGCCTGACAGTCGCCGTGGCGCTGATGGGCGGTGTCGCCATCTTCGTCTACCAGCTGTCGGGCCATCCCTGGCAGCCGGACATGCACATGTATTTCTTCGCGGCGCTGGCGACACTCGCGGCTTACTGCGACTACCGCCCGATCATCGCCGGCACCGTCGCGGTCGCCCTGCACCATCTGACGCTGAACTTCCTGCTGCCTGCCGCGGTCTATCACGGCGGCTCGGATCTCGGCCGCGTCGTGCTTCATGCCGTCATCCTGATTGTCGAAGCGGCCGTGCTGGTCTGGCTCGCCCTGAAACTCTCGCAGCTGTTCGAAACCGCGGCGGAGAAGGCCGCGGAAGCGGACACCGCCCACGCCGAACAGGACCGGGCGGACGCCCAGCGCGAAGCCCAGCGCAAAGCCAAGGACGAGCGGGAAGCCGCGATGCACGCGCTGGCCGCCGAGCTCGAGCACAAGATCGGCCGCATCGTCGAGGCGATCGCGGTCGCTGCGACCGACATGCAGGCGATGTCCAAATCGATGAGCGGCACCTCCGAGGAGGCCACGCGGCTCGCATCCACTGTCGCAGCGTCATCGGGCCAGGCCTCCGCCAGCGTGGAAACCGTCGCGACCGCAACGGAAGAACTGACGGCCTCGATCAGTGAAATCGGCCAGCAGGCGGTGCGCTCGACGGAGATCGCCAGCAAGGCCTCGAGCGAGGCCGCGCGCACCAACACCATGGTCGAGGGACTCTCGGCCGGCACCGAGAAGATCGGCGAAGTCGTCACCTTCATCCGCAGCATCGCCAACCAGACCAACATGCTGGCGCTGAATGCAACCATCGAGGCGGCGCGCGCCGGCGAACACGGCCGGGGCTTCGCGGTGGTGGCGAGCGAGGTCAAGGCGCTCGCAAGCCAGACCGCGAAGGCGACGGAGGAGATCTCCACGCAGATCCAGGGCATCCAGACCGCCACCCACGATGCGGTGAGCGCCATCCAGGCGATCAGCGTCACCATTCGCGAGATCAACGACATCTCCGGCGCGATCGCCACCGCCGTCCGGGAGCAGGACTCCGCAACCCGCGAGATTGCCGTCCATGTCGATCAGGTGGCGCAGGGCACCAGGAGCGTCAACGCCAACATCATGGGCGTGACCCACTCATCGGGCGATGTCGACGCCGCGGCGGCGAAGCTTCTGGATGCCGCGACCGGGCTATCATCACAGTCGGAACGGCTGAAGACGGAGATCAATGGGTTCGTGCGGACGATCCGGGTGGCGTAGGGGGCGGTAGGACGCGACGGCGAGTCGCCAATTAAAATGAGCGGCGCAGGAATTAGCTGCACCACGCTTCCCCACCACTTGTGTCACCGGGCTTGTCCCGGTGATCTCGCTTAGGGAGGCAATGCGTCCCTAAGCGGGGTTGTGTCCGCGACTTCGGCGAAGCCGAAGTCGCTGAGGACAAGCCCGGCAACGACAATGATTAAGGTGATCGTTTCGCAAACGAACGAGGCCGCCTCAGATCTTCTGATTGTACTCGCCGACCTCCGGGTGCGTGCGCAGCACCGAATCCATCGCCTCGAACATGTCGCGCATGCGCTGTTCGGACACCGGGCTTTCCACCACCACGACCAATTCGGGCTTGTTGGACGAAGCCCGCACCAATCCCCAGCTGCCGTCCTCGACGGTGACACGCACGCCATTCACCGTGACGAGATCACGAATGGCCTGCCCCGCGACCTTGGCGCCCTTGGCCTTGGCGTCTTCGAAATGCTTCACCACCTGCTCGACGATGCCGTATTTGGTCTCGTCGGCACAGTGCGGCGACATGGTCGGCGACGACCAGGTCTTCGGCAGCGCATTCTTCAGGTCCGACATCTTCTTGCCCGGCGCACGATCGAGCATTTCACAGATCGCGATCGCCGAGATCAGGCCGTCGTCATAACCGCGGCCGACCGGTGCGTTGAAGAAAAAGTGCCCGGACTTCTCGAAGCCCGCGAGCGCCTTGAGCTCGTTGGTGCGGCGCTTCATGTAGGAGTGGCCGGTTTTCCAGTAGGTGGCCTTGGCGCCCTGCTTGATCAGCACGGGGTCAGTCACAAACAGCCCGGTCGATTTCACGTCGACCACGAACTGTGCATCCTTGTGAAGCGCCGACATGTCGCGCGCCAGCAGCACGCCGACCTTGTCGGCGAAGATTTCCTCGCCGGTGTCGTCGACCACACCGCAGCGATCGCCGTCGCCGTCGAAGCCGAGGCCGACATCGGCTTTATGCTCCAGCACCGCATCGCGGATCGCGTGCAGCATTTCCATGTCTTCGGGATTGGGATTGTATTTCGGGAAGGTGTGATCGAGTTCGGTGTCCAGCGGAATCACCTCGCAACCGATCGCCTCCATGACCTTGGGCGCGAAAGCGCCGGCGGTGCCGTTGCCGCAGGCCACCACCACCTTCAGCTTGCGCTTCAGCTTCGGGCGGTTGGTCAGGTCAGCGATGTAGCGTGCCGGGAAGTTCTCGTGAAACTCGTAGGAGCCGCCGACCTTGTTCTTGAAGTCGGCATTGAGCACGATCTCCTTCAGCCGGTTCATCTCGTCGGGACCGAAGGTCAGCGGACGGTTGGCGCCCATCTTCACGCCGGTCCAGCCATTGTCGTTGTGGGACGCGGTCACCATCGCCACGCAGGGCACGTCGAGCTCGAACTGGGCGAAATAGGCCATCGGCGTCACGGCAAGCCCGATGTCATGGACCTTGCAGCCCGAGGCCAGCAGCCCGGAAATCAGCGCGTACTTGATCGAGGCCGAATAGCCGCGAAAATCATGGCCGGTGACGATTTCCTGCTTCTGGCCGAGTTCGGCGATCAAGGTGCCGAGCCCCATGCCCAGCGCCTGGATCCCCATCAGGTTGATTTCCTTGCTGAACAGCCAGCGCGCATCGTATTCGCGGAACCCGGTGGCCTTCACCATCGGCTCGGATTCATAGGCATAGGTGTTCGGGGTCAGCACGGATTTCGGCTTCGGAAACATCAAAGAGCCTCTTGGGAAAAGAATTGATCATGAAGGCTAGCGGAGGTCGGGACGACTGGAAAGACCTCCGAAGGACTTCAGAGTGGGCGGGAGGCCACGGTAGGTGTCAATTGCGGCGCAATGGCAGCAACGCCCGCGCGTGCCAAACGATCCCCGTGTGACAGATTTATTCCAGCACCATCTGACCGTTGGCCATTTCGAAGCGCTTGAGCTTCGAGAGATACGACAGTCCCAGCAGGTTCTCGCTGAGCACGCCGTCGGGCAGCACCAGCGCGTCGACATCGCGCACCACCAGGCCGCCGACATCGACACTGGCAAGGCGTACCCGCGCGGCCTTGACCTGACCGTTGGCGGTGGTGACGGTGGAGGTGTAGTCGCCGCGCGAGGGACGCATGCCGATCCGCGCGGCATCGTTCTCGGTCAACGCGATCACCGAGGCGCCGGTGTCGACCATGAAGCTGAGACGCTGGCCGTCGATGCGGCCGTCGGTCTGGAAATGCCCGCGCTGATCGCGCGGAATGGTCACGGTGCGACCGGCGGCTTGAACGGGCTGCTGCTGCGCCTGGGAGACGGTCACCGGCGCGGGACGAGCCGTCGCCGCCGACGACCATTTGTCGGCCACCTGCGCCATGTAGGTGCCGGCCACGACCAGGATGGCGGCGACGATCATTATGTTACGCATCACATACGCCTATCCAAACGCCACGCGGGGTGATCAAACCACGCCCGGCCGCAAGGCGGGGCTCATGTCCACCGCGCAGGCTTCTATTTTGGCGAAAAGAGTGAGCGAAGCGTTAAAGGGCGCCGCCTTTGCGCAGGTACTTAAGTCCCGCGCGGCTTGGCACGACGGGTAGGGGCAGCGGTCGCGGGGTCATCCGGCCAGGGATGACGCGGATAACGCCCGCGCAGGTCGGCGCGCACGGCCGCATAACTGCCGCGCCAGAATCCCGGCAAGTCACGGGTGACCTGCACCGGCCGGTGCGCAGGAGACAGCAATTCCACCACCAAAGGCACACGGTCCTGCGCCACCGAGGGATGCCGGTTGAGGCCGAAAAGCTCCTGCAGCCGGATCGAAATCTTGGCGCCCTCCTCCGCCTCGTAATCGATCGGGACCATCGATCCGGTCGGCGCCTCGAAATGGGTCGGCGCTTCGCGATCGAGCCGCGCGCGGTTCTCCCAGGGCAGCAGCGCCATCACCGCATCGGACAGATCACCGGCGGAGAGTTGCGCCAGCGCGGTCTTGTCGAACAGCGCCGGCACCAGCCAGTCCTCGCGCCGCGCCGCCAGCGCGGCATCGGACAGGTCCGGCCATTCATCCGGCGAAGCCGCACGCAAGAACATCACGCGGTCACGCCATTGCTTCAGCGGCTTCGACCAGGGCAGCCGGTCAATGCCGCGATCGATCAGCCCATCGGCCAGCACCCGGGCGCTCTCGGCGGAGGGCGTGATCGACAGCGGATGCTCCGACAGCGTGATCGCGTGCAACCGCTTGCGGCGGCGCGCGCGCAAGGCTGATGCATTGCGATCGAAACTGATCTCGTCGTCGCTGGTGATATGGGCGGCGAAATGCGCCTCGATCTCGGCGAGCGTGATCGGCGCCGCCAGCAGGATGCGCCCCTGCGCCGCCGTGCCCGTCAGCTCGGCGACGGCGACATAAGGGCTGCGGGCAAGTCCCGACGTCTGCTCGATCGCCGCGCCGCGGCCGTTGGCCAGCACGAAGCTGCCATTGCCGCGGTTGCGCGCCACCCGGTCCGGGAATGCGAACGCCAGCATCACGCCGGTGGAGAGATCGGCGTTTTCCGCCGAGGCCGGCTCCGCGGCGGCCACCTGCGAAGCCCATCGCTCCGCCAGTTGCCGGGCCGCCGCACCGCGCGGCGAGCGGTCCCTGCGGAAATTGTCCAGCCGCGCATCGAGATCGACGCCGTCGCCGCCGAGACCGCGCTCGGTGAGGATGGCTGCGATCGCGGCCGCGTCTTCGCCGGCGCCGCGGCGATGGGAATCCACGATCATGCGCGCCAGCCGCGGCGGCAGCGCCAGCGCGCGCAGGCTCTTGCCCTCCGCAGTGATGCGGCCATCGGTATCGAGTGCGTCGAGCTCCTCGAGCAACGCCCGCGCCTCGCTCAGGGCCGGCGCTGGCGGCGGATCGAGGAAGGCGAGCGTGGTCGGATCGGAGACGCAGATGTGTATAAGAGACAGTCCGGATCCAGCGCATCGAGGTCACCCAGCAGTGCCCGCGCCTCCTTCAGCGCGGGCGCTGGCGGCGGATCGAGGAAGGCCATGGTGGCGGGATCGGACACGCCCCAGTGCGCCAGATCGAGCAGCAGCGGCGAGAGATCGGACGACAGGATTTCCGGGCGGGTGTAAGCCTCCAGTGACGCGGTCTGCGGCTCGTCCCACAGCCGGTAGCATACGCCGGGCTCGGTGCGGCCGGCACGGCCGCGGCGCTGATCGACCGCGGCACGCGACGCGCGAATGGTCTCCAGCCGCGTCAACCCGATATCCGGCTCGTAACGCGGCACCCGCGCGAGACCGGAGTCGACCACGATGCGCACGCCTTCGATGGTCAGCGAGGTTTCCGCGATCGAGGTTGCCAGCACCACCTTGCGGCTGCCCTTGGGTGCCGGCGCGATGGCGCGATCCTGCGCGGCCGCCTCCATCGCGCCGAACAGCGGCACGATGTCGATGGCAGCGTCGTGAACCCGCTCAGTGAGGAATGTGTGGGTGCGGCGGATCTCGGCAGCGCCCGGCAGGAACGCCAGCACCGAACCGGCATCAGTGCGCAAGGCTGAGGCGATCGCGTCCGCCATCTGCCGTTCGATCGTGGCATCGGGCTTGCGCCCGAGATAACGCGTCTCCACCGGGAACGCGCGGCCCTCGCTTTCGACCACTGCGGCGTCGCCGAGCAGCTTCGCCACCCGCGCGCCATCGAGCGTTGCCGACATCACCAGGATGCGCAGATCCTCCCGCAGGCCCTGCTGCGCGTCGCGCGCCAGCGCGAGTCCGAGATCCGCATCCAGCGAGCGCTCATGGAACTCGTCGAACAGCACCGCGGCCACGCCGGAGAGTTCGGCATCGTCGAGGATCTGGCGCGTGAAGATACCTTCGGTCACCACCTCGATGCGGGTCTTGCGTGAAATCTTGGAGCCGAACCGCACGCGATAGCCGACGGTATCGCCGACCTTTTCGCCCAGTGTCTTCGCCATCCGCTCGGCACTGGCGCGCGCGGCAATCCGTCGCGGTTCCAGCACGATGATCTTCCGGCTGCCCACCCATGGCTCGTCGAGCAGCGCCAGCGGAACGCGGGTGGTCTTGCCGGCGCCCGGCGGCGCCACCAGCACCGCTGACGTGTGCGCGGCGAGCGTGGTTGCGAGGTTGCCAAGCACGGCATCGATCGGAAGAGGGCTGTCGAACTGTCGCAATAACCGAACCAAGGTTGTGCCGCGTCCACATGGTTAACGACGCAGCGTGTTGCGGCAGCGTCTTATCAGAGGCGGAAACCGCTGACGAGCGGATCCGGCACGGCTCTTGTATTCATAAAGGAGAATGAAACCGGTCCGGGCGATAGTAACGCCCCGCTGCCACGAAACGAGACACCGATGAGCCGCAACGGAACACCCGCTGGGATGGTCGATTCCTCCGCCGCATCGCGGGTGGATTGGGTCGACTACGCCAAGGGCATCTGCATCGTCATGGTGGTGATGATGCACTCGGTGCTGGGCGTCGAGGCCGCGGTCGGCCGCGAGGGCTTCATGCATCTCGTGGTCGCTTTCGCCAAGCCGTTCCGGATGCCGGATTTCTTCCTGATCTCCGGCCTGTTCCTGTCGCGGGTGATCGACCGCGACTGGCGCACCTATCTCGACCGCAAGGTGATGCACTTTGCGTATTTCTACGTGCTCTGGGTCACCATCCAGTTCGGCTTCAAGGCGCCGTCGTTCGCCGCCGAACAGGGCTGGGGCCATGTCGGCCTGCTGTATCTGGAATCGTTCATCGAGCCGTTCGGCACGCTGTGGTTCATCTATCTGCTGCCGATCTTCTTCGTCGTCACCAAGCTCACCCTGCGCGTGCCCCCGATCATGATCTGGGCCGCCGCCGCAGCGCTCGAGATGCTGCATGTCTCGACCGGCTGGACCGTGATCGACGAGTTCGCAGCACGCTTCGTCTATTTCTACTCCGGCTACCTGTTCGCCAATTATGTGTTCGCGCTGTCCGACCGCGCACGGCTGCGCCCGGCCGCGGCCGTGGCCGGCCTCGCACTGTGGGCGCTCGCCAACACCGCCGTGGTCTGGTCGGGGTTCAGCGAATGGCCGCTGATTTCGCTCGTGCTGGGCTATGCCGGCGCCTGCGCCATCATCGTTATCGGCACGCTGCTCGCGCGGCAGCGCTGGCTCGATGGCCTGCGCTATTGCGGCGAGCACTCCATCGTCATCTACCTCGCCTTCTTCCTACCGATGGCAACAACGCGCACGGTGCTGCTGAAGACCGGCGTGATCGACAGCATCGGTTTGGTGTCGCTGATCGTCACCGTGGTCGGCGTGATCGGCGCACTTTTGATCTGGTGGGCGGCGCGTTATGCGCGGCTGAACTTCCTGTTCGAACGGCCCGACGCATTCTGGATCGCGCCGAAGAAGCCCCGCCGCCCGACACTGCAGGCGGCGGAGTAGGCGCTCCCCGCAAAGTCACGGCAACAGATACAGCGCGCCACTGGTGCGGCCGGCTTCGAGGTCGATGTGGGCCTGCGCCGCATCGCTCAGGCGATAGGACGTTCCCGTTCCTGGTAACACGCCCTCGGCAAGCGCGGCCAACACGGCCTTTGCGGCAACGTGATAATCGTTGGCATCGTTCATGTAGGCCATGATGCTGGGACGCCCCAGCAGGATGCTGCGGCGCGGACCGAGGTCGTTGATATCGATGGGCGGAATCGGCCCGCCGGCCTGGCCGATGCTGGCCACCACACCAAACGGCCGCACGCACGCCAGCGTCTTGGCCAGCGTCGTGCCGCCGACGCCGTCAACGGCGAGATCGACGCCGCGGCCATCGGTGAGTTTCGCCACCTCGCCGGCGAAATCGGCATCGCGACCAACGATGACGTGGTGCGCGCCGCTGGCACCAGCGATGGTGGCCTTCGCGTCCGAGCTGACGGTGCCGATCACGGTCGCACCGAGATGGGCCGCCCACCGCGTCACCAGTTGCCCCAATCCGCCGGCCGCGCTGTGCACCAGGATGGCGGTGCCGCGACCGACCGGATAAACCCGGTTGAGCAGCATGTAGGCGGTCATACCCTTGACGAACATCGAGGCCACCGCCGTGTCGGACACGGCGTCCGGCAACTTGATGCCGCGCCAGACCGGCAGATTCCGCTCTGACGTGTAGGCCCCGACCGGCGCCCCCGCATAAACGATGCGATCGCCGACCTTGAGCGCGGTCACATCCGCACCGATCGCGGTGACGACGCCGACCGCCTCGACGCCCGGAATGCCCTCCGGTAGCGCGTACTCTCCCCGGCGCTGATAGATATCGAGGAAATTGACACCGATCGCGGTCTGCCGGATGCGGATCTCACCCCGCCCCGGCAGCGGCAGTTCGATGGTCACGGTTTCAAGCTGGTCGGCGCCTCCCGGCGCCTTCAATCGGATGGCATGGATCACGGCAATCGCTCCTGTTGGTCGATGGGAGGACTATGGAACTTAGGCGCAATATGCGAAATTGCCGATATCTTCACTTTTGATGTGAGAATTTGCACATGCTGGAGAAGCGACTCGACCGGGATTCCCTCGACTGGGAAGATCTGCGCCACTTCATGGTGCTGGCGCGCGAGGGCACGCTGTCGGCCGCGGCCCGCGCGCTCGGTGTCGATCACGCCACCGTCGCCCGCCGGGTCGCGGCGCTGGAAGCCTCCACGGCCCTGAAGCTGATCGACCGCAGGTCGCGCATCACCACGCTGACCGATGACGGCCAACGCATCGCCGGAATTGTCGCGCCGATGGAGGAAGCCGCGTTTGCGGTGAGCCGCGCGGCGCAGGCGGCGAAACCCGGCATCAGCGGCGAGGTGGCGATCAGCGCGCCGCCATCGCTGGCCAATGCGATCATCGCGCCGCAGCTGGTGCGGCTGCGGCAGCGCCATCCCCGCATCCGGATCAAACTGATCGGCGAGAAGCGCAGTGCGTCGCTCAGCCGGCGCGAGGCCGATGTCGCACTGCGGCTGGCGCGCCCCGCCGAACCTGGACTGGTCGCACGCAAGATCGGCAGCTTTGGCTTCAGCCTGTATGGCGCTCCAACCTATCTGAAGGAGACGCCACCACATGCGTTTGCGTATATCGCCTATGACGAAATCATCATGGGCGACACCGTGCAGCAGAAATGGCTGAAGACGATCGCCGGTGGCAACGAGATCGTGCTACGCACCAACGATCTGGAGAATCAGGCCGCCGCCGCACGCGCCGGTGTCGGCCTCGCCGCCCTGCCGCATTTTCTCGGCGACCGCGATCCCCTGCTCAGACGCCACGAGGTGTCGCAGAAACCCGTCAGCCGCGATGTGTGGCTGCTGGTGCACCGCGACCTGCGCCACGCCCCCGCGGTCCGCGCGGTTTTGGAGTTCCTGGCGGACTGCATGAAGGCCGTCAAATAGCCAAAAGATTCCGGTGCGCAGCCCTGCGGGAACAGGTGTCAAGGCCGGCAAAAATCCCTACATTGCCGCCATGTCAAAAAGCTCCAGTCCTGCCGCCGCCGCGTCCCCCGTTGCCCTGAAGAAAGCCGCCCTCAAGAAGGGCGACCATGTCTTTTTGGTGGACGGGTCCTCCTACATCTTCCGCGCCTATCACGCGCTGCCGCCGCTGAACCGGAAATCCGACGGGCTGCAGGTCAACGCGGTGCTCGGCTTCTGCAACATGCTGTGGAAGCTGTTGCGCGACATGCCGAAGGACAACCAGCCGACCCATCTCGCCATTGTCTTCGACAAATCGGAAATCACCTTCCGCAACAAGCTCTATCCGGATTACAAGGCGCACCGGCCGCCGGCGCCCGAAGACCTGATCCCGCAATTCGCCCTGATCCGCGAGGCGGTGAAGGCATTTGATCTGCCCTGCCTGGAACAGATCGGCTTCGAGGCGGACGACCTGATCGCCACCTATGCACGCGAGGCCGACCAGCGCGGCGCGACCGCCACCATCGTCTCCTCCGACAAGGACCTGATGCAGCTCGTGAGCGATCGCATCATGATGTACGACACCATGAAGGATCGCCGCATCGGCATTCCCGAGGTGGTCGAGAAATTCGGCGTGCCGCCGGAGAAGGTGGTCGAGGTGCAGGCGCTCGCGGGTGACTCCGTCGACAACGTGCCGGGTGTCCCCGGCATCGGCATCAAGACCGCGGCCCAGCTCATCGTCGAGTACGGTGACCTCGAAACGCTGCTGCAACGCGCCGGCGAGATCAAGCAGCCGAAACGCCGCGAGGCCCTGATCGAGAACGCCGAGAAGGCGCGCATCTCGAAAAAGCTGGTGCAACTCGACGACAAGGTGGCGCTCGACGTGCCGCTCGACGAGCTCGCGGTGCACGATCCCGATGCGCGCAAGCTGATCGCCTTCCTCAAGGCGATGGAATTCACCACGCTGACCAAACGCGTGGCCGACTATTCGCAGGTCGATCCCGCCGACATCACAGCGGAAGAGCGGCTGAAAAGCGCCTCCGCGGCTGCGGCCACCGAGGCGGCGAGCGCGCCGATGTTTGCGCTGGACGGCGGCTCGGACAAGCCGGCTCCGGCAGCCAAAGCCCCCGGCAAATCCGGCAATGGCGCGCTGACGCCGCAGGCGCTTGCGGACGCCCGCGCCGAGGCCGCGCGCAAGACCAAGATCGATGCCAAGGCCTACGTCACCATCCGCACCGCCGACGACCTCAAGAGCTGGGTCGCACGCGCCAAGGACCTGGGGCATATCGCCGTCGATACCGAAACCACCAGCCTCGATCCGATGCAGGCGGAACTCTGCGGCTTTTCGCTCGCCCTGGCGCCCAACGTCGCCTGCTATGTGCCGCTGATCCACAAGCAGGGTGGCGAAGGCGCCGGACTGTTCGCCGGCGGCATGGCGCCCGACCAGATCAAACCGCAGGACGCGCTCGCGATCATCAAGCCGCTGCTGGAAGATCCCGGCGTTCTCAAGATCGGACAGAACCTGAAGTTCGATGCGCTGGTGTTCCTGCAGCACGGCATCGCGGTTTATCCGATCGACGACACCATGCTGATGTCCTATGTGCTCGACGCCGGCCGCGGCTATCACGGCATGGATCCGCTGTCGGAAAAGTGGCTGGGACATCAGCCGATCGCATTCACCGAAGTGGCCGGTTCCGGCAAGAATCAGGTGACGTTCGATCAGGTGCCCATCGACAAGGCGACCGAATACGCCGCCGAGGACGCCGACGTGACGCTGCGGCTGTGGCAGGTGCTCAAGCCGCGGCTGGTCGCCGAGCGGATGAACACCGTCTATGAGACCCTGGAACGCCCGATGTCGACGGTGCTGGCGCGCATGGAGCGGCGCGGCATCTCGATCGATCGCCAGGTGCTGTCGCGTCTATCAGGCGAGTTCGCCCAGACCGCGGCGCGGCTCGAAGCAGAGATTCAGGAGATGGCCGGCGAACCGGTCAATCCCGGCAGCCCCAAGCAGCTCGGCGACATCCTGTTCGGAAAAATGAGCCTGCCCGGCGGCACCAAGACCAAGACCGGCGCGTGGTCGACCTCGGCCTCGATCCTCGACGAGTTGGCCGAGCAGGGCCACGACTTCCCGAAAAAGATCCTGGAGTGGCGCGGCGTCACCAAGCTGAAATCAACCTACACGGATCTGCTGCCGACCTTCGTGCATCCGCAGACCAATCGCATCCACACCTCGTATTCGCTGGCCTCGACCACCACTGGACGGCTGTCGTCGTCGGAACCGAACCTGCAGAACATTCCGGTGCGCACCGAAGACGGCCGCAAGATCCGCCGCGCCTTCATTTCGACGCCGGGTCACAAGCTGGTGTCGGCGGACTATTCGCAGATCGAGCTGCGACTGCTGGCTGAAATCGCCGACATCCCATCGCTGAAGCAGGCGTTCCAGGATGGACTCGACATCCACGCCATGACCGCGTCGGAAATGTTCGGCGTGCCGATCAAGGACATGCCGAGCGAAGTGCGCCGCCGCGCCAAGGCGATCAATTTCGGCATCATCTACGGCATCTCGGCGTTTGGACTGGCCAACCAGCTCGGCATTCCGCGCGAGGAGGCCTCCAGCTATATCAAGAAATATTTCGAGCGCTTCCCCGGCATCCGCGCCTACATGGACCAGACCCGCGACTTCTGCCGCGAGCACGGCTATGTGGTGACGCTGTTCGGCCGCAAGTGCCACTATCCGGATATCAAGTCGCCCAATCCGTCGCACCGCGCCTTCAATGAACGCGCCGCCATCAACGCCCGCCTGCAGGGCTCGGCCGCCGACATCATCCGCCGCGCCATGGTGCGGATGGAAGATGCGCTGGCCGCCAAGAAGCTCTCGGCGCAGATGCTGCTGCAGGTCCACGACGAACTCGTTTTCGAGGTGGCTGAAGCCGACGCGCCGAAGCTGATCGAAGTCGCGCGCCGCGTGATGGAAACGGCAGCAGAACCCGCCGTCAAACTATCGGTGCCGATCCACGTCGATGCGAAAGCCGCAAACAACTGGGATGAGGCGCACTGAGGCACGACAATTCGGCCTTCGGCATCAAACCTCATGGTGAGGAGCGCGGCACGCGCGTCTCGAGACGATGCTACGCATCGCTCGGAGAACCATGAGGCCCGGAACTGTGAGATCTGTGGCCTCGTCCTTCGAGACGCCTGCTACGCAGACTCCCTCAGGATCAGGGATTAAATTTGTATATGACGCTGTAGAATTAATCCGCCCTGCGCGCTATTCGCTGCTGGAAATAACCTTTTCCGAGAGAGCATACAAATAAGCTTTCAGGTCTTCTGCGTCGCGGAATTCCTTGAACTCGCCTCGCTCCAACATACTGACGCCGAGGCAAGCCGCTACCCGCAGGACGTCCAGCTTGCTCTCATCCGTCAAGATTACACTTCTGGTTCGCATAGCCGCTGCTCAGATTCATGTCTCATCGAGACCGGAGCCCAGCGAAGACGAAGTCAAGTCATCAAGGCTCAGGTGAGATCATCCGCGTCCACATGCGGCCGCTCGGCTTGCCGTTGTTCGAGCGTTCCTTCCAGTCGCGCGATGTTTTCCATCAGGCGCTGGCTGGTCAGGACGAGGAAGTAATAGCCGAATTGCGGATTCTGAAAGTAGATTTCGAGAAGCCTGTCATAGGTAATGCTCAGGACCTGCCCATCCTCGAGGCATTCGACCGTCGCGGTTCGCTTTTTGGTGGGCGTGAGGAAGCCGAGTTCGCCCATCAGACGTCCGGGCAGAAGCTCGACATTGATCTCCTTGACCAGGAACTTCCCCGTGACGATCAGGAACATTTCGGTCGCGGGATCACCTTTCCTGAACAACCTGTCGCCGTGGCGATACTTGCGCTCGGTCATGAACGGCTTCAGCCATTCCATCGACATGTCGCCCTCGGCCGCGACGCGCGCCTTCTTGATCAGATTCAGCATCTGACGAAGACGAAGGGCATTGATCGGAAGCGACAGCAGATACAGGAGAAACGTCGCGACATTGCCGGAAAGGGCACCGAAGACGGCGAAGAATGTCGAGCCAGCCATGTTCGCGACGCGCAGCGGCACCATTGTCCGCATCAGCAGGGTCGCGACAAAGAAGATGGCGCCAAGCAATGCAAACATGTTGGCAAGCGTGATGTTGGCCAGCACGATCTCCTGCAACCGGTCCATCAGCGCATTGAAGGTGATGTTGTTGGGGTCAAGCCCCATCTGAATCAAGATCTTTGCGATCCTGAAATTGTCCGCCGCCTTGTCAAGGATGCGGTCAAGGATGGTCGAAAGATCTGCACTGATTGGCGCCATCATACATCTCTCGCATAACGCCGCCGGATTTTACCCCGAGCGGTGGTTTCGGCAATTATCCAGCAACCGCCTGCAAACGCCCGATTGCCCATCAATGGATGGACGTTGCCCGAATAGGATAGCGTCATTGTTTGACTTATCGATGCTGAGCTTAACGGCTCGTGAAACTTCTCTAACCCATCGCCAGCCTCCCCGCCCGCACCCGCACGATCCCATCCACCACGACATCCCGCACGCTGCGGGGCGAGGCCGAGTAGACGATGTTCGAAATCGGATCGTGCAGCGGCTGCATCTCGGGCTGGGTAAGATCGAGCACCATCAGGTCGGCGCGCTTGCCGACCTCGATGCTGCCGGTGAGATGATCGATGCCGAGCACGCGGGCGCCGTCGATGGTGGCGAGCCGCAGCATCTGGCGGGTGGTCAGGACGGTGGGGTCGTCGGCGGTCATCTTGCCGACCAGGGCCGCCAGCCGCATCGCCCAGAACATGTCCATGCTGTTGTCGGAGGCGGTCCAGTCGGTGCCGAGCCCGACCGGCGTATGGCCGTGGAACCGCGCCAGCGGCAGCGTCCGTGCCTCGATCTTCAGGTTGCTCGCCGGGCAATGGCAGATCGCGGTGCCGTCGGCGCACCAGCCGTCGCGCTCGCTGTCGTCCAGATAGATCGCATGGGCCGCGACCACATCCGGCCCGGTCAGGCCTGCGCAGCGCAGGCAGGCCAGCGCGCCGGCATGGCCACGCTTGCGGATCGCTGAGATCTCCGCCTCGCACTGCGCTACATGCAAATAGACCCGCGCCCCGATCCGGCGCGCGCGGGTCGCGCATTCGGCCAGCAGGGCGTCGGAACAGGTGTCCAGCGCATGCGGCGCGATGCCGGCAACGATGCGCGAACGCGCGGGATCGACGCCGTAACGTTCGATCAGCCGCTCGGTCGGCCCCCAGTCGGCCGGGCCGCCGACGTCGACAAGGGTGGAGCCGACGGTGGCGCGCAGTCCGCTCGCCTCGATGATCGGCGCATAAAGATCCATGTCGCCGACCCGATCGGCGATCGTGGTCACGCCATTGAGCAGGAATTCCGAACAGGCCGATGTCAGCGAGCGGCGGTAGTCATCCGCCGTGAACCGGTCCTGTCCCGGCACGCGATAACCGCCCTCCGGCCAGAACGCGCGCGAACGGTCGTCGGCAAGACCACGGAAAAGCGCCAGGGTGGCATGAGTATGGGTGTTGACGAAGCCCGGCAGCACCAGGCCGCTGGAACAGTCGACGATCGTATCCGCCGGCGACGCCAGTGTTCCGCCGGGTCCGATCGCGGCGATGGACGATCCCTCGATCCGGATGTCGCTATCGGTCAGGACGCTGTCGTCCGCATCCACCGTCGCCATCGTCGCGTGGGTCAGCACAAGAGCCATCGGTAGCCTCCGGTCGGCACCCGATCATTGCGGGCCAGGCGCCGTCAATGGCCGCACCGCACAAAACTAGGCGTGCTCTTTTTTCGTACGCCATCGTCGATTCTTTGTTCTTCCCGGCACAGGGTTCTCGTGTCCTAATACCACTCCCTGCCGGGAAGTTTTCGTCCAGCGCATAACCAACAAGGAGCGCGGCATGATGATGGATCGCAGACATTTCCTGATGGCATCGGTGGCGGCCGGGGCCTGCATCGGTTTCGACGCCCGCGCGGAGAGCCGCCCCGTCATCAACCTGCAGCTCGGCTGGATCCCCTCGGGTAACCAGATCGGCGAGGTCTGCGCCAAGCATCTCGGCTACTACGAGGCGGAAGGCCTCGAGCTGCGCTTCCAAGGCGGTGGCCCCAACATCGACGGCGTGGCGGTGGTGGCCTCGGGCCGCTTCGAGGTCGGCCAGGTGTCGTCGAGCCCCTCGCTCATGCTCGCAGCTTCCCAAGACATTCCGATCCGCTGTTTTGCCGCGGGCGCACAAATTCACCCCTACACGTTTTTCTCGCTGAAGAAGAATCCGGTGGCCAAGGCGGCGGACTTCGTCGGCAAGAAAGTCGGCATTCAGGCCACCGGCGTCATCCTGCTGCGCGCGCTGCTGGCCAAGAACAACATTCCCGAGAACAAGGTCCAGATCGTCACCATCGGCTCGGACATGGGCCCGTTGTTGACCGGCCAGGTCGATGTGGTGACCGGCTGGCAGACCAACACCACCGCCCTCAAGGTGCTGGGTCCGGACCGTGTCGATCTGCGTCTCTGGGACGCCGGCGTGCGTCTCTACGCGCTGCCCTATTACGCCACCGCCGACACCGTCCAGAAGAAGGCCGACCTGCTGGCGAAATTCCTGCGCGCCACCTCCAAGGGCTGGGCCTACGCCTATGCCAACCGCGACGCGTCAATCGACCTGCTGGTGAAGGAATTCCCGAACCTCAACAAGGCGGATGAGCGCGTCGCCCTTGACGTCATGCTCGACTACGCGTTTTCGGACCGCACCAAGGTGGACGGCTGGGGCACGATGGAGCCGCAGGTCTGGCAGGAGCAGATCGACCTTTACGCCCAGCTCGGCCAGTTCTCGCGCCGGACGCCGAAGCTCGACGAGGTTGCGACCTTCGATGTGCTGAAGCTGACCGCCGACCAGCGGGTGAAGATCGGCTGATCGCAACACCTGCGTCCTGTCTTCGCTTTTGATTGCAGCGTTATCCGAACAAAGGTTTGCGCCATGCGCCCTCCCTCGAATGCGGTCACTTGTCACGATGTCACGGTCCGTTTCGTCACCGACCGGCGGACCGTGACAGCCCTGCAGAACGTCACCTTCGACCTGACACCCGGTGGCTTCCTCAGCCTGCTCGGCCCCTCCGGCTGTGGAAAATCTACGCTGCTGCGGGTGGTCGCCGATCTGATCGCGCCGTCCGCCGGCCACGTCTCGGTGTTCGGAATGAGCCCGGAGGAGGCACGCTCGGCGCGCAGCTTCGGCTTCGTGTTCCAGGATGCCGCCCTGCTGCCGTGGCGAACGGCGCTGCAGAATGTCGAACTGCCGCTCGAGGTCGGCGGCACACGCGGCCTGCCGGCCAATTCGCCGACGCCGAAGGAGCTGTTGAAACTGGTCGGCCTCGAAGGCTGGGAGAACAGCTTTCCCCATGAGCTTTCCGGCGGCATGCGCCAGCGCGTCTCGATCGCCCGCGCTTTGCTCGGCGGCCCCCGCCTGCTGCTGATGGACGAGCCGTTCGGCGCGCTCGACGAGATCACCCGCGACCGCCTCAACGAGGAGCTGCGCCGGATCTGGCAGGAGACCGCGACCACCATCATGTTCGTCACCCATTCGGTTTACGAGGCGCTCTATCTTGGCGAGCAGGTGCTGGTGCTCGCAGCCAATCCCGGCCGTGTGTCTGAGCTGACCACCGTCGACCTGCCGCGCGACCGCACTCTGAAAATCCGCGAAACCGGCCAGTTCGTCGCCATGGCCGGCCGCCTGCGCGACGCCTTGGGGAGGGGACAATGACCACTGTCGATCTCAACCTCGATCATGGCCTCGCCGCCGCCGAGGAAGCCCATCGCATCCAGCGCCAGCGCCTGATCTGGCGCCGCCGGTTGCTGCCGGTGATCGGCATCGCCTCGGCGCTTGTGCTCTGGGCCCTCGTGGTCCGGATCTTCAACGTGCCGGTGTTCGTCGCGCCCTCGCCGCAACTCGTGCTCTCCACGCTGTGGACCAAGCTCGACATATTATTGGCAAACCTGCTACCGACGGCGATCGAGGCCTCCACCGGCTTCCTGCTTGGCAACCTGACGGCGATCCTGATCGCCACCGTGTTCGTGCACAGCAAGGCGATGGAAGAAGCCTTCTTCCCCGTGGTGGTGGTGGTCAACACCATCCCGGTGGTCGCCAAGGCGCCGATCCTGGTGCTGCTGCTCGGCAACGGCATGGAGCCGAAGATCGCCATCGCGGCGCTGATCTGCTTCTTCCCGACATTGGTGAACATGGTGCGCGGGCTCGAATCGGTAAATCCGCAGGCCATGGAGCTGATGCGGGTGCTGTCGGCCAGTAAGCGCGAGGTGTTTTTCAAGCTGCGGCTGCGCAACTCGCTGCCCTACCTGTTCTCGGCGCTCAAGATCGCGGCCTCCACCGCGGTGATCGGCGCCATTGTCGGCGAATGGATCGGCTCCACCACCGGCATCGGTGCACTGATCATCCAGTCCACCTACAATTTCGACTCGGCGATGCTCTACGCCACCGTGCTCGTGGGCTCCGCCTTCTCTGTGCTGTTCTTCGTTGCGATTGCCACCATCGAACGCTTTGTCGTGCGCTGGCAGCCGGCCAACTCTCACTGACACTTTCCGGGAGCGACCCATGACTCTTGATATGGCCCAGGATCAAACACCCACACGCATCGCGGACAAGCCGGGCGACGCCACCGTGGTCGCGCGCTCCGACGTGGTCGTGGTCGGTGGCGGGCCGGCGGGCTTTGCGGCCGCCGTTGCCGCGCGGCGCGAAGGCGCCTCCGTCACGCTGATCGAGCGTTATCCCTATCTGGGCGGCCTCGCCGCCGGCGGCATGGTGCTGGTGCTCGACGATATGCACAACGGCCAGGAGGTCACCACCACCGGCATCTGCACCGAGATGATCGACCGGATGGCTGCGATCGGCGCCTGCGTCTATCCGCCTCCCGAGGAGCGGGGACAGAGCTGGGAGCTGTTTCGCAAATGGGCGCGCTGGGGCGCGTTCGACTTCCGCGCCCAGAGCAAGCCCGCGCCGATCGTGATGGCCGCAGCGTTCGACCCCGATGGCTGGAAACGCGTCTCCAACGACATGATCACCGAGGCCGGCGTCGACGTGCGCCTGCACTCCTGGTTCTCCCGCGCCGTCATGGACGGCAACCGGATCAAGGGCGTGATCTGCGAGACCAAGGCCGGCAGGCAGGCGATTTTGGGCGATGTGATCATCGACGCCACCGGGGACCTCGACGTAGCGGCGGCGGCAGGCTCCGCCTTCGTCCACGGCTCCTATATCCTGACCACGGTGTTTCGTCTCGGCGGTGTCGACACCGAAACGGCCGAGCGCTTCCGGTTCGAAGAGCCGGAGAAATACGCCGTGCTCGACCGGCAGGCCAAGCGGGTGATGGGCGGCTCCTGGGATCTGTGGTGGCTGAAGACGCCATTGCCGGGCATCGTCTGGTGCAACTGCCCGCACATGACCGGGCTCGACGGATTGTCCGTGGAGGACATCACCAAGGCGGACTTCGAAGGGCGCAAGCGTATCTATGCGCTGGTCGACTTCATCCGCGCCAACATCCCGGGCTTCGCGTCCTGCTTTGTGGTCGACGTCGCGCCGCAGCTCGGCGTGCGCCAGACCCGGCTGCTGGAGGGCGACTATGTCGTCACCAAGGACGACGTGCAGGATCGCGTGCACTTCCCCGACACCGTGGCGCGCGGGCGCGACTACTACACACCCTACCGTTCCATGCTGCCGAAGGCGATCGAGGGCATGGTGGTGGCCGGCCGGCACTACTCGGCGACGGAGTCCGCACAGAAAATGTCGCGCGAGATTCCACCCTGCATGTCGATGGGACAATCGGCCGGCGTGGCCGCGGCCCTCGCCGTCGCATCCAACATCGCACCGCGGGCGGTCTCGCCGGCGGCCATCTGCGCCAAGGTTCGGGCCCAGGGAGGCGATCCCGGCGATCGCCCCTCGGCCAATGCAAAAATCATGGAGAATGCCGCGTGACTGACACCGCACACCTGCCGCTCGCCGGCATCCGCGTCATCGATTTCACCCAGGTGATGATGGGTCCGGTCGCGACACAGATGCTGGCCGACTACGGCGCCGACGTCATCAAGATCGAGAAGCCGGGCACCGGCGACCTGTCGCGCACCGCGTTCCCGAATGATCCGGCCGGCCTGCTCGGCCCGGTGTTCTGCTCGCTSAATCGCAACAAACGATCGATCGTGCTCGACCTGCGCAAGCCCGAGGATCGYSARGTSGTGTTCGAYYTSGCACGRCGCTCCGACGTSGTGGTCAACAATTTCCGYTCCGGYGTSATGGAGCGGCTCGGYTTCGGCTAYGAGGATCTGKCGAARATCAATYCRCGGCTGATCTACGCGGTCGGCACCGGCTTCGGCCTCACCGGCCCCAACAGCCACAAGGGYGGCCAGGACGTGCTGGCCCARGCCATGAGCGGCGTRCTGTACCGCCGCTCCAACGAAAGCGATCCSCTCTCGGTGCTGGCGACCACCTTCGCCGACTATTCCGCGGGCATGCAYATGGTSCARGGCATCCTKCTGGCGATCCTGCAGCGGGAGAAGACCGGCCGYGGCCAGCGCATCGCGGTGTCGCTGCTCGATTCCATGCTGGCSGCGCAGACCCAGGAAGCGGCGGCGCACCTGATGCGCGGGCGCGAGGTGAACTGGGGCGCCATGCCGCTSTCCGGCGTGTTCCCGACSTCCGACGGCGCRCTGGTCATGGTCGGCGCCTTCAAGGCCGATCCGCTCGGCGACATCTCKAARGCRCTCGGYSTCGATCATCTCGGCMARGAYCCGCGCTTTGCGACCTTCGARAATCARGTGGCGAACAAGCCKGCGCTGCAGGCGATCTTCARGGAGYGYTTCAAGTCGGGCASCACSGCGCACTGGCTGGCGCGGCTGGAGGAGCAGGACCTGCTCTGCGCGCCGGTGCGTTCGCTCGCCGAAGCGCTGGCGGACGAGCAGACCGCGATCAACGAGATGATCATCGAGGCCGATGGCGATGTCGAGCGCATCCGGGTGATCGGCTCGCCGATCCACATGACCGATGCGCCGGTGGCGATCCGCACACCGCCGCCCTCGCTCGGCCGCGATACTGATGCCGTGCGCTCCGAGTTGGGACGTGCGGCCAGCCAGGCGGCCGAATAATGCCGGTCCATTTCAACATCGCCGATCACGTCGCGCGGATCACAATCGACCGCCCGGAGGTGATGAACGCCGTTGACCAGGCGACCGAACAGGAACTGCAGGGGATCTGGTCGCAGATCGAGCACAACCGCGATGTCCGCGCCGTCGTTCTGACCGGCGCCGGCGAACGGGCCTTCTGCACCGGCGCCGACATGAAGGGCGGCAGCGGCGCATCGGGCCTTGAATACTGGGCGATGCCGCGGCCCGGCGGCTTTGGCGGCATCGCCTTGCGCGACACTCTCGACGTGCCGGTGATCGCGCGGGTGAACGGGCACGCGCTCGGCGGCGGGCTCGAAATGATGCTGGGATGCGACCTGGTGGTGGCCGCCGACCACGCCACCTTCGGGCTGCCCGAGGCTCGTGTCGGACGCTTGCCGCTGGACGGCGGCATGGTGTTGCTGCAGCGGCAGATCCCGCACCGCGCCGCCATGGGCATGCTGCTCACCGGCCGGCGCATCAAGGCCGACGAAGCCCTTCGCTTCGACCTGGTCAACGAGGTGGTGCCGTCAACCGGCCTCGATGCGGCTATCGATCGCTGGCTGGGCGAGGTGCTGGCCTGCGCGCCGCTATCGGTCCGCGCCATCAAGCAGGTGGCGCGCCGCACCGCGCAACTCTCGGCCGTCGAAGCCCAGGCCCAGCGCCTGCCGGCGCTGGTGGAAGCCCTGAACTCGGCGGATTCCAACGAGGGCGTGCGCGCTTTCGTGGAGAAGCGGAAGCCGGTCTGGTTGGGGCGTTGATTCATGCCCTACGTCATCACCGAYGCCTGCATCGATGTGAAGGACAAGTCCTGCCTCTCGGCCTGCCCGGTGGACTGCATTTACGAAGGCGGCCGCACACTCTACATTCAGCCGGACGAGTGCATCGACTGCGGTCTGTGCGAGACCGTCTGTCCGGTCGCGGCGATTCATGCCGACGACCGGCTGCCTGAGGACCTTGTGATGTGGATCGCGGTGAACCGGGACTATTTCGGCGAAGCGGTGAGCGGCCTCGGCTCGCCGCGCGGCGCCGACGCGCGGACCACCCGGACGATCGATCACCCGACGGTGGCAGCACAGCCCGCGAGAGGCGGCTAGCGGCATGCACGCCGCGGCGCTGGCCTATTTCCGCGAGACGGCGCGACTGGGATCGATCCGCAAGGCGGCAGCCAACCTCAACGTCGCGGCAAGCGCCCTCAACCGGCAGATCCTGAAACTGGAAGAAGAACTGGGGACTCAACTATTCGACCGCCTGCCCGGCGGCATGCGCCTGACTGCAGCGGGGGACATCCTGCTGCGCCACGTGACGGCGACGTTCCACGATTACGACCGGGTGCGGACCGAGATCGACGATCTCAAGGAAGCGCGCTCCGGCCATGTCACCATCGTCGCGGTGGATTCCCTGCTGGTCGATTTCCTGCCGCGGACGATCGACCGTTTCCGCGCCGACTTCCCCGCCGTCACGTTCACGATCTCGGCGGTCTCGCCGACGGAGGTGCAGGGCCTGGTGGCTGATGGTAGCGCCGACATGGGCTTCACCTTCGTCGAGCGAACCGCCCGCGCGGTGCAATTCGTCGCGGAGATCGCAGCGCCCATCGGCGTCATCATGCCGGCGGACCATCCACTCGCCGCCAAGCGCAGTATTACCTTCGAGGAGGCGGCCGCCTATCCGTTGCTGACGCCGGCAGGTCCGCTGCCGCGTGCCGCCAACATCGATCCCGATTTCACCGCGTTCCGGGCCCGGCTGGTGCCGCGGATCACATCGAACTCGATCCAGATGATCAAGCGCGGCATCCGACTCGGCATGGGCATCGCCTTCTTCACCCGGCTCGGTTATCTCGAGGAAATCGAGAGCGGTGAGCTGGTCTGGCGCGCCTTCACATCCGAGGCGATCAACGGCGTGAAGATCGGCCTGCTGACGGCGACGGCCCGCCCGCTCAGCGCACCGGCGCGGCAACTGGTGCGCCGGCTGAGCGAAGACATCGCGCGTTTGCCGACGGCGTGAGGTGGATGGAGACCAACAACAGCCGTTGATGGCCTCATGGTTCGAGACGCGCGTACCGCGCTCCTCACCATGAGGGGAGGCTCAGACGCCCTCGCACCACACGCATACGAGCGTCCCGCCCGACCCACTGACTGCGCGCGCAGGAATTGGCTATAAATCCAGCATATTTGCCGCCACCGCCGGATCCTCACCATGCCCTCCACGACCTCGCTGCTGACGTTTTCGCTTGTCGCACTCGCCATGGTGCTGACGCCGGGACCGAACATGATCTATCTGCTGTCGCGCTCGATCACCCAGGGCCCGACGGCGGGGCTGGTGTCGCTTGGCGGCGTGGCGCTCGGCTTCGTGGTCTACATGCTCAGCGCCGCATTCGGCATCACCGCCTTCATGTTCGCGGTGCCCTACGCCTATGATGCGCTGCGGCTGTGCGGCGCCGCGTATCTCTTGTGGCTGGCGTGGCAAGCGCTGAAGCCGAACGGACGCTCGCCGCTGCAGGTGAAGACACTCAGCATCGACAGCCCGCGCAAATTGTTCGCCATGGGCTTTGTCACCAGCCTGCTCAATCCCAAGATCGCCATGCTGTATGTGGCGCTGCTGCCGCAGTTCGTCGATCCGGCGCATGGCAGCGTGCTGACCCAGTCGATCGCATTCGGCCTGATCCAGATCACGGTGAGCGTCAGCGTCAACGCCCTGATCTCGCTCTCCGCGGGCTCGATCGCGCTGTTCTTCGGAACGCGGCCGACCTGGCTGAAAATGCAGCGCTGGCTGATGGGGACGGTGCTGGCCGGGCTTGCCGTGCGGATGGCCTTCGAGGCGCGCCGCACCTAAGCTGCGCGCATCCAGGAGGCTCTGCCCGATCAAACTTTATGCCATATCGATTGAATATGGATATTGGCAAATCCATACAATGGACGAGCCCCTTGGCCTGACGTACGTATTCGTCAGCCGTCCGATACCCGGGCGGCGGAGCCAGCCATTGGATCGAGCATTGGACGCAGCAGCCAACTCACCGACCGTCACCACCCGGGAGCCTCCGACCGTCGGCGCCCTGTTCACCGGCTTTCTCGGCCTCGGCCTGATCGGGTTCGGCGGCGTGCTGCCGTTGGCGCGGCGCATGATCGTCGAGGACCGGCGCTGGCTGACCGCGGCAGAATTCACTGAACTGCTCGGCCTCTGTCAGTTCCTGCCCGGCGGCAACATCATCAACCTGTCGGTAGCGATCGGGTTGCGGTTTCGCGGCGTTGCCGGCGCTCTCGCGGCCCTGGTGGGGCTGATCGCCGCGCCCACGGCGATCGTGGTCATGCTTGGCATGGTCTACGACCGCTTCGCCAATGATCCGCGCATCCAGCATCTGTTCGCGGGCCTGGCGGCGGCCGCCGCCGGCCTGCTGGTCGCGATGGCGGTGAAGATCGCGCTGCCGATCCGCACCAAGCCGATCGCCATTGTCATCGCAACTCTGTGCTTCATCGCCATCGCCATATTGCGGCTGCCCTTGCTGCCGACCATGCTGGTGCTGGCATCGCTGAGCATCCTCGCAACGTGGAGGTGGCAGCGATGAGCGCCGTCCTGATCTCCCTYGCCATCATCTTCGCGCAGCTCTCGCTGCTGGCGTTCGGCGGCGGCAACACCATCCTGCCGGAAATGCAGCGCCAGGTGGTCGACGTCCATCACTGGATGTCGGCCCGCGACTTCACGGCGATGTTCGCGCTGGCCCAGGCCGCGCCGGGGCCCAACATGATGGTGGTGACGCTGGTCGGTTGGCACGTGGCCGGATGGCCGGGCGTGCTGGTGACCTCGCTGGCCAAGTTCGGCCCGAGTTCCATTCTCACCGGGATCGTGATGCAGGCCTGGCAGCGCTTCAAGGATCATCCGTGGCGGCGGGTCATCCAGGCGGGGCTGGTGCCGATGACCGTCGGGCTGGTGGCGGCGAGCGCCATGCTGATCACCGAGGCCTCGGACCACGAATGGGTGCTGGTCGCGATCACGGCCGTTGTCGCGCTGGCGAGCCTGACCACGAAAATCCATCCCCTTTGGCTGCTGGCTGCGGGGGCATTGGCCGGATTAAGCGGTTTCGGCCTCCCCTGACATTGAAATCGCTGGGAAATATAAGGATTTTCGGCGCGCACGGCTGTTGACGAGCGTGTCCAGGCTCTGGAATTGCAGGCCCAGCCCCGGTAAGACTGCAGAAATCCTGGAGTCGYTCCGTGTCCAAGTCCGCCGCCCGCGCCCGCCTCGCCGAYATCATCGCCAAACGCTCGTTCGGGCGSGGCGARATCACCCTCGCYTCCGGCCGCAAGAGCGAYTTCTACTTCAAYCTGAAGCCSACCATGATGGAYCCCGAGGGGGCGGCGCTGCTGGCGGAACTGACCTTCGAATCGCTGAAAGACGATGCGCTGGATTATGTCGGCGGCCTTGAGATGGGCGCCGTGCCGCTGGCGGGTGCCATCGCCCAACTGTCGTGGATGCGCGGACATCCGATCGCGGCGTTTTTCGTGCGCAAGAAACCGAAAGAACACGGCGCGCGTCTCGCGGTCGAAGGATTGGCCAAGGGCGAAACCCTGCAAGGCAAGCGCGTGGTGATCGTGGAAGACGTCACCACCACCGGCGGCTCCGCCATCAAGGCCGCGGATGCGGTGCGCGATGCCGGCGGCGAAGTCGCGCTGGTGATCACCATGGTCGACCGCGAAGAAGGCGCCACCGAAACCTTCCGGGATGCCGGCATTCCGTTCCGCTCGCTCTACAAGGCGAGCGAGTTCCTCAGGGGTTGATCCTCAATCATCGCCCGTGTGGAGTGTGGTCATGGCGGTTCCGCGCTTTACGCTCCCTCGGCATGTTTGTTAGGCCATCACCCTGCTCTTCAGGGACCGTCGTCATGTTGCAACGGCTGACCGCCGCCATCTTCGTATTGTTGCTGTCATCCCCCGCCGTCCTGGCGGCGACGCCTCACGCCGCGCTTGATGGCGCACATCTGGCGTGGCCCTGGGCGCTGCCCTTTGTCGGCATTCTGTTGACGATCGCCACCGGTCCGCTGCTGTTCAAGCAGGTCTGGCATCACCACTATGGCAAGCTGGCGCTGGCCTGGGGTGTGGCAACGCTGCTGCCGATCGTTGTGCTGCACGGGCTGCCTGCCGCAATCGCCGCTTTTGTCCATGCCGCGCTCGGCGAATATCTCAGCTTCATCGTCCTGCTGTTCGCGCTTTATGTGGTGGCGGGGGGAATCCTTGTCACCGGCAATCTGCGGGGAACGCCGCTGGTCAACACCATCCTGCTGGCCTTCGGCACCCTGATCGCCAGCATCGTCGGCACCACCGGCGCGGCCATGATCCTGATCCGGCCACTGCTGCGCGCCAATGAGCATCGACGTTCGAACGCCCACGTGGTGGTGTTCTTCATCTTCCTGGTCTGCAATATCGGCGGCGCACTGTCGCCGCTCGGCGATCCGCCACTGTTCATCGGCTTCCTGCGCGGCGTCTCATTCTTCTGGACCACGCAGCATCTGTGGAGCCAAACGCTTGTCGTTGCCGCTCTCGTGCTTGCGGTGTTCATCGTTCTCGATGTCACGCTGGCGCGACGCGAGACAACTGGCGATCCCGGCAATGGCGGAGCTCTCGCCCTGCAGGTTCACGGCCTCGTCAATCTCGCGCTGATCGCGCTCATCATCGCCGCCATCCTCGGCTCCGCGGTCTGGCGGCCCGGAATCACCTTCGACGTTTACGGCACGCCGGTGGAACTGCAGAATCTGGTGCGCGATGGTCTGCTGGTTCTGATCGCGCTGCTGTCGCTATGGCTGACTCCGGACGAGCATCGTGAGGCCAACGGTTTCAACTTCGAGCCGATCCGCGAGGTGGCGATCCTGTTCGCCGCTATCTTCGTCTGCATCATTCCAGTGCTGGCGATGCTGCAGGCCGGCGCCGACGGTCCGTTCGCCGGATTGCTCGCCGCAGTCAGCACGCCGGAGGGACAGCCGCGCAACCTGATGTATTTCTGGCTGACCGGTGCACTGTCGGGCTTTCTCGACAACGCGCCAACCTATCTGGTGTTCTTCGGCCTCGCCGGCGGCGACGCGCAACACCTGATGACCACGCTGGCGCCGACACTGGCGGCCATCTCCATGGGCGCGGTCTATATGGGGGCGCTGACATATATCGGCAACGCGCCCAACTTCATGGTCTATGCCATCGCCAACGAGCGTGGCGTCCGGATGCCGGGCTTCTTCGGTTATATGCTGTGGTCCGGCGCCGTGCTGATTCCGACGTTCATCCTGCTGTCACTGTTTGGAATCTAGCGGCGATTCGAATTGACGCGCACGGTTCCACGAACCGCCACATTGTTGACGTCGGCGCGTTCGCCGGCAGTGTCATGACACCGCCTGCTCACCGCTCGTTTACCATCTTGCGATAGCGTCGCCGCGCCGGGCCATATAGCCCGGCACGTGGGGACGCCTGGGTGGAGTCGGCAGTGCATAGAAATTCAGGATTATGGCGCCGATCGGCGCTGATTGCGGCTGCCGCCGTCACTCTCGCCGGCCTCGTGCCCGGCCGCGCGTCCGCGGGTTTCTTCGACTTCCTGTTCAATGGCGGCGACAACCGTCGCGCGCCGCAAGCCAACACCTTCGATCCGTTCGGCCTCAACACGCCGCCACCGGCGCCTGCCCCGGCGCCGCGCACCGAGACCAGCCGCTCGAGCGGTTATTGCGTGCGCAGTTGCGACGGACGTTATTTCCCGGTGCAGGCGCGCGGTGGCGCGACGCCCGTGCAGATGTGCCAGGCATTCTGCCCGGCGACCCCGACCAAGGTGTTCTACGGCAGCGGCATCGACGGCGCGACGGCGGCGAATGGCGAGCGTTATGCCGACAGCGAAAACGCCTTCGCCTATCGCAAGGCTCTGAAAGCCGACTGCACCTGCAACGGTCGCGATCCCACCGGGCTCGCGCCAGTCGATCTCTCGCTCGACACCACGCTGAAGGCCGGCGACGTCGTCGCAACCTCGGACGGGTTGGTGGCGTTCTCGGGCATCCGGCTCGGCATCGGCCAGGCGCCGGAGTTCACGCCGGTAGCCAATTATCCGGGTCTCACCGCCGATGTGCGCGCCAAGCTCGGCGAGATGAAGGTTGCTCCGGTCAGTGCCGATCTGATCGATCCTGCGGCGGCACCGACGGACAGCGCACCGGCCACGCCGATGCCGACGACAGTCGTCCCCAAGACCCTCTCGCCCAAGGCAAAACGCGCCGCGCTGAATTGACGGCTGTCGCGGCAGGCTGTGGCAATCACCATCGCTCGCATCACCAGGGCCGTACACCAATCAAGCCACCGGCGGTAACAAAAGTGCACGCTCGCCGGCGACGACCCGTGCGAGCTCTGTCGGCAGACGGCTCAGGACGGTGTCCCATTCGTGAGGCTCGCGCTGACGAAATAACCGCATGGTCGGATACCACGGGCTATCCTCCCGTTGCGTCAACCAGCGCCAGTCCAACGAATAGGGCAGCATCATCCAAACCGGACGGCCGAGCGCGCCGGCAAGGTGCGCGACCGAGGTATCGGCCGAAATCACCAGATCGAGCGCGCTGACCGCCGCCGCGGTGTCGGAGAAATCGCCGAGCATCGGCGCGAGATCGACGATGCCGCCGCCAAGGCCCGCCAGCACCAGACCGTCCGCCGGGCGCGGATCCTTCTGCAGGCTGAACAATTGAACGCCGGGGGCAAGGAGACGCGGCAGTACGGTCGCGGCCGACAGCGAGCGTTGCCGGTCGCCCTTATGCCGGGGATTGCCGGCCCAGACCACGCCGACCTTCAGCGCCTGGACGCCATCGAGCCTTCTCTGCCAATGCGCGAGCTTCGCCGGATCGGGACGAAGGTAGGGAATGTTCGCCGGTATGGTCTCGAGCGTGGTGCCGAACACCCGCGCCAAGCTCATCAAAGGCAGTTGCAGGTCGAACGGTGGCAGCGGTTCGCCGCGGGCAATCACAGGGATATCGAGCGCCGCCCGCAGCAGGTGCGCGATTTCGGGCTGGACCTGCAACACGACCGGCCCGTCCATCGCCGCCACCGCGGGAATGTAGCGGACAAACTGCAGGGCATCGCCAAGCCCGTACTCGGCGTGCAGCAGCAGCGTGCGGCCGGCCAGCGCCTCCCCCTCCCAGTGCGGCGCATCGAACGATGGGCCTGCGTCCGACCACGCCTTGTGCCGGCCGCACCAGTCGTACTCCCGGAAACCAGCGATGAAGTCGCCGGTCATCAGCAGGAAGTGCGCATGATTGAAGCGCGACAGCAGATCGTCCGGATCGAGCGCGATGGCGCGACGCGAAGCCGCGATGGCCTCGTCGATCCGACCGAGATTGCGCAACGCAATGGCGAGATTGCCATGGCCCCTGGCATAGGCCGGGTCGGCGGCAATGGCACGGCGATGTGCGCCGACGGCGGCCTGGTAGTCCTCTTGCGCTTCGAAGATCGCGCCAAGCGTGGTATGCGCGGGCGCGCGAGCAGGATCCACGGCAAGCGCGAGCTGGCAGGCTTCCGTCGCATCCGTGAGCTCGCCGAGTTCGTACAGACAAGCGCCGAAGTTGCTGAGGATGACGGCATCGTCGGGCTTCAGCGCACAGATCCGCCGATAGACGTCGAGCGCTTCGTCGCGCCTGCCGGATTCGTGGAGGACCAGAGCCGTGAACTTGAGGGCCGCGACATTGTCCGGAGCCAAGGCCGTCGCGCGGCGGCCTTGATCGACAGCCTCGGCGAACTGGCCCTGGCGGTAGAGTACGTCACCCAGGCTGCGGTGGAGTTCGGGATCGTCAGGGCTGAGCGTGAGAGCATGTCGATAGGCAGCGGCGGCATCCGCGAGACGATCGAGATCGAGCAGCACCTGAGCCAGGATAACATGGCCGTCGACGTCGCCCGGCTGCAGGGAAATCGCGCGCAGACAGGCTGTCATCGCTTCGCCGGGCCGCCTTTGCCGGCACAGCGCCAGCGCAAGATTGCGGAAGCCGGCAGCGAAATCCGGCTGCAGCGTCACGACACGCTGATAGGCATCGACCGCTTCGCCGGACTTGCCCAGATCCAGCAGGACGTTGCCCAGATTGAGAAGAGCGTCGCGGGCGGACGGATCGCGGGCGAGAATATCGCGATACACCTCGACCGCTTCGCTCCGCCTGTCCAAAGCCTTCAATGCGATGGCCAGATTGAAGTGCGCCCGAAGCAGATTCGGCGCGAGCGCGATGGCCCGCCGATAAGCGGCCTCGGCGTCATCAAATCGGCCGAGATCACACAAGGTAACGCCAAGCTTGACGTGAAGGCCCGCATCATCCGGCCGCAACGCCACACCGCGCTGGAATGCGGCCACGGCTCCCTCTCGTTCTCCCTTCACGGCGAGCGCGTCACCCAGCGTCGCGAAGGCTTGCGCGTTGTGGGGATCGAGGTTGAACACCCGGTTCAGCAGCGCGACGCCTTCCACGGTCCGATCGGTGACAAAGGCGATAACTGCGGCAAGATGCAGGGCCGCAACATGCTCGCGATTGGCCGTGAGGATCTTGCCGCACAAGACATCGGCCTGGGGCACCCGGCCCGCAGCAAAGTGTCCCATTGCTTCTTGAAGCATGACGTCTTGAAAAATGGCTTCCTCGGAAATGGCCTCTTGCGGAGCCCGATTCGCCGCTGCCCCACTCATGTCGCCACCCCACCCCCTGCTGCGCTGAACAGCAGTTAAACGGAGCACGCGGCGAATTCCGGCATATCGATTGCCCCGCCGAAATTTCGACGGGACCCGGGCTGCCTCACGTCAATCCGCGCCGTCGCGAGACGCCGGCTCGACCTGCCGCAGGAAGGAACGCTCTTCGCCGAGGATCAGGCGTTCGCCGACGGCAAAAGCAAAATTGTCCATCCCGGCCTGGTCGGCGCGCAAGCGGGCACGATAGGCCTCGTAGTCGGCCAGCGACTTGAACGAGATCAGGCCGAACGCGATGTCATTGGTGCCCTCGTGCGGCATCCAGTAGCCGACGAGATCGCCGCCGCATGCCGGAATGATTTCCAGCCAGCGACGCGCATAGGCTTCGAAGGCCTGGGCCTTGAACGGATCGATGCGGTAACGAATGAAAACCGTGATGGTCATGGCGCGCCTCGCTGGTTCGATCGAGCGATCTTAGTGGCAGTGGCGACATGAATGCTTCGATCGATGTCGAAGTATTGAGGTCACTGAATGATGGCTTGCGGGGGCGTTTTCGGGTAGGATTGTGGCATGAAAACTGGTCCCGACATTGCGTTGCTCGGTTCCCTGATCGGCGATCCGGCACGCGCCAACATGCTCACTGCCCTGATGGGCGGCAAGGCGCTGACTGCAACCGAACTGGCGCAGGAAGCGGGCATCACGCCGCAGACCGCGAGCTCGCATCTGGCCAAGCTCGAAAGCGGCGGCCTGCTGACACCCGAGAAGCAGGGCCGTCACCGCTATTTCCGCATCAGTGGCGAAGAGGTGGCTGACGCACTGGAAGCCTTGATGGGATTGGCGGCCTATGCCGGCCACAACCGCGTCCGCACCGGCCCGAAAGACCCGGCCATGCGTCAGGCCCGGGTCTGCTACGATCATCTCGCCGGCGACCGCGGCGTACAAATGTTCGACCACCTGACACGACGCGGCCTGATCTCATTCGACGATGCCCTGCTGGCGCTGACCCCGAAAGGCCGACGCTTCACTGAAGATTTCGGCATCGACCTCGCGACCATCGGCACCGCGCGACGGCCGCTGTGCAAAGCCTGCCTCGACTGGAGCGTGCGGCGCAATCACCTCGCCGGATCGCTCGGCGCCGCCCTGCTGACGCGCTTCTACGACCTGAAATGGGCCCGCCGCGAAAAGGATTCGCGCGTTGTCAGCTTCAGCCGCCGCGGCGCAGAAAAGTTCGACGCCCTGTTCGGCATCCCCCGGCGGTAGATCTCGCGGCGCGGCGCCTCAACCCGCCTTTTTCATCCGTGCGTGCGGGCGTCGTGTCTTGCCGCGCCGCGCACGGGTGTTGGGAGCGCGGCGGGATATCGCCGATCCTTCGCGCTTGCCTTTCAGGCTCTGACGCAGCGCATCCATCAGGTCGATGACATTGCCGGAAGCCTCCTCGCGCTCCGGCGCCTCGATGGTCTTGCCGGAGGCCTTGCGCCGAACCAGCTTCTTCAGCGCCGTTTCATATTGATCCTTGAATGTCGAGGGGTCGAAATGCGCCGCCTTGGTCTTCAGGATATGACTGGCCAGCTCGACCATGTCCCTGGAGATGCGCGGGCTCTTGATGTCCGAGAAATAATCGTCTTCGTCGCGTACCTCGGTGGGGTAGCGCAGCGTGGTGGCAAGCAATCCCTTGCCGAGCGGCTCGATGGCAACCACGTGCTCGCGGTTGGTGAGCACGATACGGGCGATCGCCACCCGGTCCTGGTCCTTCATCGCGTCCCGAATCACCGCAAAGGCGTCGGTGCCATCCTTGCGATTGGGCACGAGGTAATAAGGATGATCGAGATAGCGCCGGTCGATTTCATCCCTGGGAACGAAGCTGTCGATATCGATGGTATGGTTGCTCTCGATCCGGACCGCGTCCAGCTCTTCCTTTTCCACCTCGACATACTTTCCCTTGGACAGCTCGTAGCCGCGGCCCTTCTGGTCCCCATCGACCACGTCACCGGTCTTGATATCCACCATCTGCTGCTTGAGCCGGTGGCCGGTTTCCTTATTGATCATATGAAACCGGGTCTTTTCCGAGGTTGTCGAAGCCGGATAGAGTGCCACCGGACACGACACCAGTGACAACTTCAATGTGCCCTTCCAGTATGCGCGGGGCGCCATCACTGAACTCCGTTGAGGGAATGCCGGAACCTCAACGGCTATGCCGGGTTTTCGTTCCGGACCGCGAGCCGCGAGGATGTGATCTTGGCCAAGGCAAAACGGGCTGCAAAAAAGCAGACGGCAAGCAAGCGGACGACGACAAAAAAGCCCGCGGAAAAACGCGCCACACGGAACGCGGCGCGAAGTCAGATGCCAAAACAGCTCCAAAAACAACTCAACGTCTATCGCGCCAAACGTGACTTCTCCAAGACCGCCGAGCCCAGCGGCGATGCCCGCATCGCGCCAGCGCCACAGCTGCGCTTCGTGATCCAGAAACACGCGGCGACCCGCCTGCATTACGACCTGCGGCTCGAGCTTGACGGCGTGTTCAAATCCTGGGCGGTGACGCGAGGGCCCTCGATAGATCCTCACGACAAGCGGCTCGCGGTGGAGGTGGAAGACCATCCCCTGGACTACGGCGATTTCGAAGGCACCATTCCCAAGAACCAGTATGGCGGCGGCACGGTGCAGATCTGGGACCGCGGCTACTGGCTGGCCAACGACCCGCACAAGGGCCTCGCCAAGGGCGACCTCAAGTTCGCGCTCGACGGCGAGAAGCTGCACGGCGAGTGGGTGCTGGTGCGGATGAAAGGCGACCGCTTCGGCGGCAAGCGCACCAACTGGCTGCTGATCAAGCACCGCGACGCCTATTCGAAGGTCGGCGATGCCGACGGCATTCTGGACAACGACACCTCGGTGGCCTCGGGACGCTCGATCCCGGAAATCGCCGAAGGCGTCGGCAACAAGCCCAAACCCTTCATGCTGAGAAAGGCCGTGGTGCAGCCCGACGCGGTATGGGATTCCAATCACGGCCTTGCCGCGGATGAGCGGGCGAAATCGGCTGGTACCAGCAAAGCCAGCTCTCGAAACAAGAAGCCCGCGAAAGCGAACGGCAAGCACGCGCCGATGCCGGACTTCATCGAGCCGCAGCTCTGCCGCTCAGTCGAGAGCGCTCCCTCCACTGAGGACTGGGTGCACGAGATCAAGTTCGACGGGTATCGCATGCAGTTGCGGATCGAGGACGGTCGCGCCGCACTGCTCACTCGCAAAGCCCTCGACTGGACCGACAAATTCCAGACCATCGCCAAGCGCGCTGTAAAAATACCCGATGCCATCATCGACGGAGAGGTTGTGGCCCTCGACAAGAAGGGCCTACCCAACTTCTCCGCGCTGCAAGCCGCGTTATCGGAGGGACGCGACAACAAGCTGAAGTTTCTGGCCTTCGACCTGATGTTTGTCGACGGCGAGGACTTGCGCAAGCTGCCGCTGGTCGAGCGCAAGGAGCGCCTGAAGCAGCTACTGGACGCGCAGTCCGCAACGGTTCGACAATCCATCAGCTTTGTTGAGCATTTCGAGGTCGGCGGCGAATCGATGATGAAGTCCGCACGCGAACACAAATTCGAAGGTGTGATTTCGAAGAGGGCTGACGCGCCGTATCGCTCCGGCCGCACCGACAACTGGACCAAGGCAAAGATCCGGATCGGGCATGAAGTCGTGATCGGCGGCTGGAAAACCACCGCGGGCAAATTCCGCTCGCTGATGGTGGGCGTGCATCGCGGCAACGGCCATGACAGGCATCTGGCGTTCACCGGCCTGGTCGGGACCGGCTATGGCCAGGAGACGGTCAAGCAACTGATGCCGCACCTCAAGGCGGCGGCGGCTTCGAAAAGCCCGTTCGGCGGCAAGGATGCACCGAAGGGCGGGCGTGACATTCACTGGCTGACCCCGACACTGGTGGCCGAGATCGAGTTTGCCGGATGGACCGAAGGCAACAACGTCCGGCAGGCCGCCTTCAAGGGTTTGCGCGAGGACAAGTCGGCAGACGATGTCGTGGCGGAAGAGCCGGTGACGGCGGCACCGCCCCGGCCGGCGGCCTCACAATCGGCCTCGCGCACAAACGGAAAGTCACATCCGGCACAACACCGCGCTCCGACCACCAAATCTAAGGACAATGCCGTGGTGATGGGCGTCACCATTTCCAAACCCGGCAAGGCGCTGTGGCCCGATGCCGGCGACGGTGAGCCGGTGACCAAGCGTGACCTGGCCGACTACATGGAAGCGGTCGGCGACTGGTTGTTGCCGCACATCGCCGGCCGGCCCTGCTCCATCGTCCGCGCGCCCGACGGCATCGGTGGCGAGACGTTCTTCCAGCGCCACGCCATGAAGGGCATGTCGGATCGGCTCACCGAGACCAAGGTGTCCGGTGACCGGCAGCCCTACCTGCAGATCGACAGTGTCGAAGGGCTGGTGGCGGTTGCGCAGACCGCCGGCCTCGAGTTGCATCCCTGGAATTGCGCGCCGGACCAGCCGCAGGTGCCGGGCCGGCTGGTGTTCGACCTCGATCCCGCCCCCGATATCAAGTTCGCCGCCGTGATCGATGCCGCGAAGGAGATGAAGGACCGGCTGGAGGCCCTCGGCCTCCAAAGCTTCTGCAAGACCACCGGCGGCAAGGGCTTGCACGTGGTGGCACCGCTGCTTTCCGACAAGCGCGAGGCCACCACATGGCAGGAAGCCAAGGCCTTCGCGCAAGCCGTTTGCCGACAGATGACCGAGGACAGCCCGAAGCTTTACTTGATCAACATGTCCAAGGATCAGCGCAAGGGCAAAATCTTTCTCGACTACCTGCGCAACGACAAGACATCGACAGCCGTGGCGCCGCTGTCACCCCGCGCCCGCAAGGGGGCGCCGGTGTCGATGCCGGTGACATGGGCGCAGGTGAAATCCGGCCTCGATCCGATGCGCTTCACCATCCGCACCGCACCGGCGCTGATCGGCAAGAGCAAGGCCTGGGCCGATTACGACAAGGCCGCGGGATCGCTCAAGGCAGCCCTCACCCACTTCCTCGGCTAAAGCCCTCGCGCGCCACTGTCCCATTCTCCCGCATCGGCCCGCGGCGCCAGCATGATCTGGCGCAACGTCAGCCAGGCTGACGCGAGCATCCGCCGAAATCCCCGCATCTGTTGGTCCCGCGCGGACTCGTGAACGCGAATATGGGGCGACGACCAGTTACCAAACACCATGACACCATCTCCCGTCTTGCGGTCGTCAGCGGTTATGGCGCGAATTCGCGTTGTCAATAATACGGCTTTCATGCAAGTTTTTGTTACGTTTTGTGCAAGGATGACGGCATGGATTATGTGCGCGCAGTCACCGTTTTTCTGCGGACGGCCGAGGCCGGCAGCCTGACGGCGGCGGCGCGCAAGCTCGGCGTGTCGCTGGCGTCCGTCAGCCGCGAACTGGCGGCACTGGAAGCCCATCTGGGATGCAGCTTGTTCGTGCGTTCGACACGCTCGCTGGCCCTCACCGAGCACGGCGAGTTGTTCCGGCAACGGGCGCGGAAAATCATCGATGATATCGCCGAGGCGGAACTGGCGCTGCGCCCCGCGACACTGGAGGCGAGCGGCCATATCCGCGTTGCGGCGCCGGCGCTGCTCGGCCGTCACCTGCTGGTGCCGATCATGCCTGCGTTCCTCAAGGCGCACCCCAACGTGCAAGTCGACCTCACCTTGTCGGACCGCGCCCTCAATCTGATCGACGATGGCATCGATGTCGGCCTTCACATCGGTTCGCTCGGGGATACGGCGCTGCGCGACCACAAGCTCGGCGACATCCGGATCGTGACCTGCGCTGCCCCGGGTTATCTTCGCCGGCACGGGTCGCCGGAGACCCCGCATCAGCTGCGCCAGCATGATTGCCTGATGTTCGCGATCGACCCGAACGATCTGACCTGGCGCTACCAGTTCGGCGCGAGTGCGAAAACGGCGGTACGCGTCAATGTTCGTTTTCGCGCCAACGCGCTGGAGGCGGTGGTCACCGCGGCCCTGGCCGGCGTCGGCATCGTGCGTGCGCCGTTGTGGTACGTTGCCGACCATGTCAAAGCGGGGCGCCTGACGCTGGTGCTGGAGAAGTACGAGCGGCCGGCATCCGTGGTCCATGCCCTGTTTCCCGCATCTCGCGCCCGGCTTCCCGCCGTTCGCGCCTTCATCGACACGTTGGCGGCGCAGCTCGTGCTGGAAGGCGGCTCGCGTCTGACGGGGCGAAAGACCGCGGCCAGTCGACGCGCGGGATGAGACGGCGGCCTGGCGCCGCCGTCCGCATCAGGGGTCACGCAGCAACGGAACTCGCGACGAAACGCCGCGCCATCCATTGCGCAATCGTCTCGCCAATGGCATCGGCCTGATCTTCCTGCAGGTAGTGTGCACCCGCACCGAGCTTCACCAGTTCGCAGTCGTGCAGCTTTCCGGCAAGATTCTCCGCCTCAGCAGGCGCGATCAACGCGCCGGGCTCGACCGAAAACAGCAGCTTGGGATAGCGCGACACCGCAAGGGCGGCATGAGCGCGGGTCAATGCGTCATGGACATTCGCCGGCTTGCCCTCGATCGGCAGTTCGTTCGGCAGCCGGAGTATCGGCTTGCGTGTCTCGGGTGTCGGGAATGGCGCGCGATAGGCGTTCATCTCCTCGTCGGACAGTTTGCGCAGCACCGAGTTGGGTATCACACGTTCGATGAAGACGTTGTCGTCCAGGATCAGCTGCTCGCCCTTGCCCGGCGTGCGGAAGGCCTGAAACAGCGCGCGGGCCTCCGGCCGCTGATGGAATTGATCCCAGCTCGGCGTCGGCCGGATGAACTCCATGAAGGCCAGCCCGGCGACGTTGTCGGCATGGCGCGCGGCGTAATGAAAGGCCAGCGCCGTGCCCCAATCCTGCGCCACCAGAATGAGATTGGTCAGGCCCAGCGCCGCAATGAAGGCGTCCAGGTATTTCGCCTGATCGGCGAAACTGTAATCGATATCCGGCTTGCCGGACCGACCGTAACCGATCAGGTCCGGCGCAATGCAGCGCGCCTTGACGGCGACATACGGGATGATGTTGCGCCAGATGTAGGACGACGTCGGATTGCCATGGAGGAACAGCACCGTCGGACCGGTGTCCCCTGCGGCGGTATAAGCCATCGTTGAATCGAGGACGGACACTTGATGCGATGTCAGTTGCGGCGATGTGGCGGTCATGGGCGTGCCTTTCCAAACACGGTTGCGAGGGCGATGGACTTGAAACGTTCGAGCGGCGCGGGATCGCGCTCCACCTTCATGCGCAGCATGGCACCCTGCCAGGACGCGAGCAGGAAATCGGCGAGATCATCGGCAGCGAAATCCGACGCGATCTCGCCCGCCGTCTGGCCTTCGGCGATGCAAGCGGCGAACGGCTGGCGCCATTCCGTAAAAATTTCCGACAGGCGCAGCCGCAGGCGCTCGCTGTGCCCGGAAGTTTCGAGACTGAAATTGCCGATCATGCAGCCGCGCCCGAAATCGGCGTCGGCGAGCTTGGTCGTGATGAGGTCGAGGTAGCGCTTCAGGCGTTGCGCCGGCGTGAGCGAGGCGTCGTCCAGGGCTTCGGCAACCAAGCCCCGGACGTAGGCGAAGTAGCGATCAAGCACCTCCAGCGCGAAGTCTTCTTTCGAGCGGAAGTGGTTGGTGAAGGATCCCTGCGGCGCCTTGGCCGCAGCGACGATGTCGCGAACGCCGGTCGCGGAATAGCCGGCGGACCAGATGAGGTCATGGCCGGCATCGATGATCTGTTGTTTGAGCGATTGTTTTGGCATAGACGCATTTAATGCGTACGTACGTATTAAAGTCAAGCCAAAAATCCATCATCACTTAAGCCATTGCGTTGTCGCCAAAATCGAGGGCTGGAGGCCAGGCGGCTCGGCGAACCGCCTGGCTGAACTCAGAGTGTTTTTCTATCCGCCGAGAGCGACGACAGCCGCGCGGGCGGCCGCGGCGATAGTGGCATTCTGCTTGTCGGCGGGGCCTTTCGCCTGCGTCAGGTAGACAGAAATGATGACCGGCGCCCGCTGCTGCGGCCAGATCACCGCGACATCGTTTGTGGTCCCGTTGCTGCCGCTTCCGGTCTTGTCCCCGACGCGCCAGCCGGTGGGTAGACCGGCGCGGATGCGCGTATCGCCGGTCTTGTTGCCGACAAGCCAGGCGACCAACAAATCGCGTGACGCCTGCGACAACGCGTTGCCCAGTGACAGCGCCTGGAGGTTGAGCGCCATCGCCTGCGGCGTCGTGGTGTCGCGCACATCGCCCTCGCGCCCCTCGTTGAGATCGGGCTCGACGCGATCGAGCCGCGTCACGAGATCGCCGAGCGAACGCGCGAACGCGGTAACCTGCGGAGGCCCGCCGAGGCTGGTGACCAGCAGGTTGGCCGCTGCGTTGTCGCTTTGCGACACGGCGGCTTCGCACAGCTCTTTCACCATCATACCATCTCCGCCAATATGCATTTTGGTGACGGGCGAATATGCGACGAGATCGCCGCTGCTGACCCGGATGCGCCGGGTCGGATCTTCTTTGCCGGCGTCGACGCGAGCCAGGATGGCACCCACAACCAGCAGCTTGAATGTGCTGCACATGGCGAACCGCTCATCGAGCCGCTGCCCGATGACCGCACCGCTTCCTGTGTCGAGCAGCGCAACGCCGAGCCGCCCGCCACTGTCCGCCTCCAGCTTTTTCAGCTCCGCAGCAAATGAATCGGCTGGGCCGCCCGCTGCGTGAGCGCGCCGTCCAATCAGCGCGCTGCCTGCAAGGGCCACACCGGCCACTACAATTTCTCGTCTGTTCAACATCTCGATTCGTCCCTTGTCTGCCCCGGCGGCAAATTGTGCGGGACGGCCGGTCTTGACAAACGATCAATCGTCGGAGGAGACATTAGAAAAATTTGGGTCACGAGAATGCGATCATCCCATTTACCCTTGAACGCCTTGCGCGCCTTCGAAGCATCAGCGCGGCAGTTGTCCTTCACGCGCGCCGGCCTGGAACTGCGGGTGACGCAGGCCGCGGTCAGCCATCAGGTCAAAAGCCTGGAAGACACTCTGGGCGTGCAATTGTTTCGCCGGCTGCCGCGCGGCCTGGCGCTGACCGACGAGGGACAGGCCCTGCTGCCGGCGATCTCCGATTCCTTCGATCGCATCCGCGCGACACTGGACCGCTTTGCCGACGGCTACTTTCGCGATGTCATCACCGTCGGCGTGGTCGGCACGTTCGCCACCGGATGGCTGCTGCCGCGCCTGAAGGCGTTCGAGGACGCTTTTCCGCGCATCGACCTGCGTCTGCTGACCAACAACAACCGTGTCGACCTCGCCGGCGAAGGCCTCGACTTCGCCATTCGGTTCGGCGACGGATCGTGGCATGGCACCGAGGCGGTGCGGCTGTTCACCGCGCCGCTGACGCCGATGTGCGCACTGAGGATCGCGAAAAAACTGCGGCGGCCGGCCGACCTCAAGCGCGAAGTGCTGTTGCGGTCCTACCGGCCGGACGAGTGGCCGCAATGGTTCGCCGCCGCGGGCCTGGTCAGCCCGACCATCAAGGGATCGATGTTCGATTCATCCATCATCATGGCCGAAGTGGCGGCGCGCGGCGCCGGCGTCGCGCTGTTGCCCGCCAGCATGTTCGGCGAGGAACTGCGGCAAGGCCGGCTGGTGCGCCCGTTCAAGATCGAGATCCAGACCGGCGACTACTGGCTGACGTCATTGCGTTCGAAACGCCAGTCGGCGGCGATGCAGGCGTTCCGGGATTGGCTGCTGGGTGAAGTGGAGAAGGGCATGCGGGGTTAGGCGGCCTCGCTTCCTTATTCTGCGTCATGCCCGCGCTTGTCGCGGGCATCCACGTCTTTCTTGTTGAAATGCAGTTAAGACGTGGATGGCCGGGACAAGCCCGGCCATGACGGAGCAAGAAATCCACGTCTGTGTTCCGCAACGAGGCGCGCAACAAAAAAGGGCGGCTCACAGAGCCTCCCTTTCGAATTCAGCGTTGGCGTAAAACCTCACTCAGCCGCGAGCTTGATCTCCGGCGCAGCGGCACGAACTTCAGCGTCGACCTTGGCTTCGAACTTGGCAAAGTTCTTCTGGAACATGGCGACCAGGCCGCGCGCGGTCTTGTCGAACTCCGCCTTGTCCTTCCAGGTGTTCACCGGATCGAGGATGTCGCTGGGAACGCCGGTCAGCGCTGTCGGCACCGCGAAACCGAAATACTTGTCGGTGCGGAACTCGGCGTTGCGCAGCGAACCGTTCAGCGCCGCGGTCAGCAGTGCCCGCGTCACCTTGATGGGCATGCGGCTGCCGACGCCATACTTGCCGCCGGTCCAGCCGGTGTTGACCAGCCAGCAATCGACATTGTGCTTGGCGATCAGTTCGCGCAGCAGGTTGCCGTATTCCGAGGGATCGCGCGGCAGGAACGGCGCGCCGAAGCAGGTGGAGAATTCCGGCTCCGGCTCGGTGACGCCGCGCTCGGTGCCGGCGACCTTGGCGGTGTAACCGGACAGGAAATGATACATCGCCTGCGCCGGCGTCAGCTTGGCGATCGGCGGCATCACGCCGAACGCGTCGGCGGCGAGCATCACCAGGTTCTTCGGCTGGCCGGCGCGGCCGGTCAGCGAGGCGTTGGGGATGAAGTCCAGCGGATAGGCCGAGCGGGTGTTCTCGGTCTTCGAGCCGTCGTCGAAATCGACCTCGCGGGTGTTCGGATCGAACACCACGTTTTCCAGCACCGAACCGAAACGCTTGCTCGCGGCATAGATCGCGGGCTCGGCTTCCTCGGACAGCTTGATGCACTTGGCGTAGCAGCCGCCTTCGAAATTGAAGATGCCGCTGGTGCCCCAGCCATGCTCGTCGTCGCCGAGCAGCGTGCGCTGCGGGTCCGCCGACAGCGTGGTCTTGCCGGTGCCGGACAGGCCGAAGAAGATCGCAGTGTCGCCGTCGGGGCCGACATTGGCCGAGCAGTGCATCGGCATCACGCCCTGCGCGGGCAAATAATAGTTCAGCGTGGTGAACACCGACTTCTTCATTTCGCCGGCATAATAAGACCCGCCGATCAGGACGATCTTGCGGGCGAAATCGATGGCCACGACGTTCTCGGAGCGGCAGCCGTGGCGTTTGGGATCGGCTTTGAAGCTCGGCAGATCGACGATGGTCAGCTCCGGCGCGAAATCAGCAAGCTCTGCGGCCTCGGGGCGGATCAGCAATGTGCGAATGAACAGCGAGTGCCAGGCGAGCTCGGTGTAGACGCGCGTCTTGATACGGAAGCTCGGATCGGCGCCACCGTAAAGATCCTGCGCGAACAGGCTCATGCCTTCGGCATGCTTGAGGAAGTCCTGGTACAGCGTTTCGAACTGTTCAGCCGTGATCGACTGGTTGCCGGCCCACCACATCGTCTTGTCGGTGGTGGCATCACGCACCGTGAACTTGTCCTTCGGGCTGCGGCCGGTGAACACACCGGTCTCCGCGCAAAGCGCGCCATCAGCCGTGAGCGACGCTTCACCGTTCTGCAGCGAGTGTTCGTAAAGCGCGGGCGTACCCAGATTCCAGTTCACACCTTTAAGGTTCTTGAAGCCGAATTTGTCGGCGCCGAATGCGCCGTTGCGTACGCCCGTCTCTTTCACAGAACTTCCCTCCTTGAACCCGCGTCCCATCTGCGTGAGCTTCGCTTAACGCATCTGCCGCGGTCGCCGAACGATAACCCCCGGCCTCGATCCGGCGATCTAATAGATATCAATGCGCAGATTGCCAAGCTGATCCAGCCCACATTTTGGTTTATTCAAACAGCGGTAAACTTGATGCATTGCGGCATGGATCGATCCAGTTCGCGGGCGGCGGCAACGGACAATCCAACACCCTTCCAACTCGCTCCCATCAGGACGCACGGGCCTGATCTGCGAGTTCCCGGAGGGACTTGCGCAGCGCGTCAGGCGCGACAATCCGCCGCGGGAAGACCAGCCGCAGCGCCTGCTGGCCGTTCGAGAGATCCATCCCGTCGGGATCGCAGCCGGTGGCATGCCAATCGCCATCCTCGGCGCCCAGGAGCCGGGTGGCGTACAAGCTCATGGTATCGCGATGGTCTGCATTCATGTGCTCCAGGACCCCTGTTTCGGCGTCCAGCAGAGCCTCGGCACCGGACACATCGGTCAAAACCTGAGCCGGTTCCAGATCGACGATGCGCCCGAAACCCGCGACCAGATGTACGGCCGTGATCTTGATCCCAAAGAACGAAAAATCCTTAAAATTAACAAAGGCTTCCGCACTGGGATGGGCGGCGAGATAGCGCCGGCGCCATGTCTCCAGCGCGGGACCCTCTGCCTCTTCGGCGACACCTCCGACCATGATCCGCGCGCCCTCCAGCGGATCCCCCGGGCGACGCTCGTCCAGCATCAGCGAAACCCGCGGATCGGCCAGAACATTGCGGGTATGCAGCGCAAGGCGCGAAATCAGCAGGATAGGCGCACCGTCCGGCGCGGTGGCGACATTGACCAGCGAGCAATAGGGATCGCCGGAACCGGTCATCAGGGTGGCGAGAGCCCCCTGGCGGCTGCGTCGCAGCAGGCCTTGGGCCAACCGGCCGGCGTCGAAGGGAGCGTCTGGGGTCATCGCAAAGAACCAATTTTCCGGGAACCGAGGGGTTTTTCGCCAGGAAATATCATTATATAGCCGGGAACGGTCGGCGGCCTGAAACGTTTCTCGGAACTCGGTCACATTTCAGCCCAGCTTGCATTGCTCGCTGCCCGGGTCGAAGGCCGTCTCGAACGGCATATTCGTTAGAGCGTCTTGAGAGCGTCTTGGGGACGAAGCGCTCGCGTTTTAGCCAAACTGATTCTGAAAGCAGGCTCATGCCCACAATCGCGTTGGTCGATGACGACCGCAACATTCTGACGTCCGTRTCGATCGCACTCGARGCCGAGGGYTATCGCATCATGACCTACACGGATGGTGCCTCGGCGCTTGATGGTTTCCGGACCAGCCCGCCCGATCTCGCYATTCTCGATATCAAGATGCCGCGGATGGACGGCATGGAGACMYTGCGCCGGCTGCGGCAGAARTCSGATCTCCCGGTGATCTTCCTCACCTCGAAGGACGAGGAGATCGACGAATTGTTCGGCCTCAAGATGGGCGCCGACGATTTCATCCGCAAACCGTTTTCCCAGCGGCTGCTGGTCGAGCGCGTCAAAGCCGTGCTGCGCCGCGCGATCCCGAAGGATCCGACCGCTGCTCCAAAGGAAGCCGATCCCAAGGCGCTGGAGCGCGGTCTGCTGCGCATGGACCCGGAGCGCCACACCTGCACCTGGAAGAATGAGCCGGTGACGCTGACCGTCACCGAATTCCTGATCCTGCAGGCGCTTGCGACGCGCCCCGGCGTGGTCAAGAGCCGCAACGCGCTGATGGATGCGGCCTATGACGACCAGGTCTATGTCGACGATCGCACCATCGACAGCCACATCAAGCGGCTGCGCAAGAAGTTCAAGGTCGTCGACGACGAGTTCGAGATGATCGAAACGCTCTATGGGGTCGGTTACCGCTTCAAGGAAACCTGACATCCCCAACGCGTGAATCTCTGGCGCTTCACGCCAGTTTGTTAACTGACGGGCGCGTGCATCTGCGATAAACTGCGCGGATCACGGCCCGCAGTGTCGCGGGACTAGTGTCCCGCTTCGCAAGTTCGGTGTACTCTCCGCAAGGTCCGTACGAACTTGCGAAGCGATAAGGACACTAGCAATTCTATGATTCCAGTGTGCTTTATGAACGCGAAGTTCCTGAAAGAGCCAGCCGAGCAGTCGCAGGAACTTCGCGTTCAGCACACTGGACAACAGGCAGTTTTGAAACCAGGCAGTTTTGTCGTTGCTTGATCGCCCAGCTCTTGATCGAAATCCGGATGCGGACGATGACACACCGTCGCTCGCAACGGATACCGAACCGGAAGCCGAGGAGCTTGCCGCGGTAAAACCCGTGCCCGGCTGGAAACGCCCGCTGGGCTGGCTGCGCAGCGCCGGTCAGTATTTCTTTTCACTCAGCTTCTCGAGCCTGACGCGACGCATCGTCTCGCTCAATCTCGCGGGCCTGATCGCGCTGGTCGCCAGCATTCTCTATCTGTCGCAGTTCCGCGCCGGCCTGATCGACGCGCGCGCGCAAAGCCTGCTGGTGCAGGCGGAAATCATCGCCAGCGCCATTGCCGCATCCGCCACCGTCGAAACCAACGCCATCACCGTCGACCCCGACAAGCTGCTCGACCTGAAGCCCGGCGAAACCTACGGGCCATCCGAAGACGTGCTGTCGGGCCTGGATTTTCCGATCAATCCGGAGCGCGTCGCCCCGGTGTTGCGGCGCCTGATCTCGCCGACCAAGACGCGGGCGCGGATCTATGATCGCGACGGCGTCCTGGTGCTCGACAGCCGCAGCCTGTACGGCCGCGGCGACGTGCTGCGCTTCGATCTGGCGCCACCCTCCTCCGACAAGCCGGGCCTGACCGAGCGCGCGATGATCGCGGTGCGCACCTGGCTCAATCGCGGCGACCTGCCGCTCTATCGCGAACTCGGACCTGAAAACGGCACCGGCTATTCCGAAGTCTCCGATGCGCTGAATGGCCAGAAGGCCAGCATGGTTCGCATCAACGAACGCGGCGAAGTGATCGTGTCGGTGTCGGTTCCGGTGCAACGCTTCCGTGCCGTGCACGGCGCGCTGATGCTGTCGACCCAGGGCGACGATATCGACCAGATGGTGACCGCGGAACGCCTCGCCATCCTGAAGGTGTTCGGCCTTGCGGCGGCCGTGATGATCATGCTGTCGCTGCTGCTCGCCAGCACCATCGCAGGCCCGGTGCGGCGGCTCGCCGACAGCGCCGAGCGCGTTCGCCGCCGCATCAAGACGCGCGTCGAGATTCCCGATTTCACCGGCCGCCGCGACGAGATCGGCCATCTCTCCGGCTCGTTCCGCGAGATGACCCAGGCGCTCTACAATCGCATGGAGGCGATCGAGCGCTTCGCCGCCGACGTCGCCCATGAACTGAAGAACCCGCTGACCTCGCTGCGCTCCGCGGTGGAAACCCTGCCGCTGGCGCGCACCGATTCCAGCCGCAGCCGCCTCCTGCACGTCATCGAGCATGATGTGCGGCGCCTCGACCGGTTGATCTCCGACATTTCCGACGCCAGCCGCCTCGACGCCGAGTTGCAGCGCCAGGACGCCGCACCCGTCGACATGCGACGGCTGCTGACCACGCTGGCGTCGGTCGCCAACGAAACCAGCCACGGCAACGGCGTCCAGGTGCAGGTGCGTTTCGAAGGCAACCCGATCGATTCCTTCTCGGTGCCGGGCCATGACTCACGGCTGGGCCAGGTCATCGCCAACCTGCTGTCGAACGCGCAATCGTTCTCCAAGGTCGAGAGCTCCGTTCGCATGGTGTGCCGTCGGGTGAAAAACAATGCGATCGAAATCGTGATCGACGATGACGGTCCGGGTGTCCGCCCCGGAGCTCTGGAAAAAATCTTCGACCGGTTCTACACCGACCGTCCGGAGCAAGGTTTTGGACAGAATTCGGGGCTCGGCCTGTCGATCTCCAAGCAGATTGTTGAAGCCCATGGCGGGCGGATCTGGGCGGAAAACCGCGCCGGCAAGACCGATGCGACGGGCGATACGCCGATCGCCGGAGCCCGCTTCATCGTCAGGCTGCCGTCGATATGAACCAGGACACCAGGAACCCAGACACCAGGAATCAGGGCCCGGACCCCGACCACAGCATCCACGCCTCCGCTGTGCTGATCGGCAACCAGGCCGCCCTGATTCGCGGCCCCTCGGGGTCCGGCAAATCCCGCCTCGCCTTCGACCTGATCGTGGCTGGCCGCGCCGGGCAAATTCCGTCTACGACATTAGTTGGAGACGACAGGATTCATCTCGCCCTGCGGAACTCGAAAATTGTCGCTCGCGGCGCGCCCGGACTGGCCGGACTGATCGAAATTCGTGGGCTCGGGTTGCGCCGCTGCGACTTCACGGCAGAGGCCCCGGTCGGCTTCATCGTCGATCTTGCGGCCGACGACGCGGAGCGGATGCCTCCCCCCGAGGCCTTTCGCGCGGCCCTTTTAGGTATAGAAATACCGAGAATCCCGGTTGGAAGCGGCTTTCAGCCGCTCCCCCTGGTGATCGCAGCCTTGCTCACAGGCCCTGGTTCCGCCCCGGAACCTCGACCTTCGCCTGATTGCCGGAAGGAATTTGGTAACCATATAAGCCCCAATATCGCCACCGAATAGACCGCGTCCAACGCCCCCTTCGGAACCCCGGAGGTGCGGGATAGCGTCAACATCCCCCCTTGCCTCGGGGCTCTGGATGGTCAAGATGTGGCCCTTTCGTGCGGTGCACCAATGCACCCGCGAGGAGTCTTCGATGATTGGTTTAGTCCTAGTGACCCATGGGCGCCTTGCCGACGAGTTTCGCGCTGCGCTGGARCACGTGATGGGTCCTCAAAAGCAGATCGAGTCGATCACGATCGGCGCTGAAGATGACGCCGATTTGTGTCGCAGCGACATAATCGAGGCGGTGAAACGCGTCGACACCGGCAACGGCGTCGCCATTCTCACCGACATGTTCGGCGGCACGCCGTCGAACCTTGCGATCTCGTGCATGAGTCGTCCCAAGGTGGAAGTGCTCGCCGGCATCAATCTTCCGATGCTGGTGAAGCTCGCCAAGGTCCGCGATGACCTGCCGCTGCCCGACGCAATTGCCGCCGCGCAGGAAGCCGGCCGCAAGTATGTCACCATCGCGAGCCGCGTTCTCGCTGGCAAATGACCGGGATGTCTGACCACGCGGGCAAGTCTGATCCCCTGCCCACGCAGACCGGCGCCTTTATTCGCGAAGTGCCCATCACCAACAAACGTGGCCTGCACGCGCGCGCATCCGCGAAATTCGTCCAGATGGTCGAGCAGTTCGACGCGGAGATTTCCGTCACCCGCAACGGCGAAACCGTGGGCGGCACATCGATCATGGGCTTGATGATGCTGGCCGCAGGCATCGGCACCACGATCCTGATCTCGGCCAAAGGCCGCGAAGCCGAAAAAGCGCTCGACGCCATCGCCAATCTCGTGACCAACAAGTTCGGCGAGGACGAATAGCGCGCGCCTCAAGCATGATCCGGAAAAGCGGGCGCCGGTTTTCCGAAAAGATCATGCTCAAAACAAAGAGATAGAGCGGGATGACGACTCGAAGATAAGTCGTCCCGTTCGAGACGCTCTCAGTTACTTCGTCAGCACCGCGGGCGGCATGAGATAGATTTTCCAGCGCACCAGCGGGCCGGACACGCCGCGGAAAAAGCGGCGCGTCGACACGTTCAACACTTCGGCATTCGGAGCGTTTTTCACCATCCAGGCGTCGCAGGTCGGCAGCCGCGGATCGCCGGTGTCGCAGATTCCGATGAAGCCCTGGCGTTTCGCCTCATCCAGCGATGTCAGCCCCGACGCCCAGATTTCGTCGGGCGTCAGCGTCGCCGGATGATCCGGGCTGTAGAACGTCATCGGCGCGCCGACCTCCGTCGTCCCCGCGACCACCGCCCAGCGCGTGTGAAAACGCTGATGCCACGCATCGGTCAATTGCTGCGCGAGTTGTGACGTCGGCGTGCTGGTCGAGCCGATGCCCGCGGTTTGCTTGAGGTTGTATGACGCCATCAGCGGCGAGATGATCGCCGTCACCAGCGTCATTGCCAGCCAGATTCCCGCAAGCCGGATCAGGGCCACACGCTGCACCCGCAGTTGCGGCAGCGCGATGAAGGCCAGCGGCCCGAGGAAAAACAGCGGAATGCCCCAGTCGGTCTTGATGTAGATCGTCAAGAGCGCACCCGCGACAGGCGGCACAATGCCGACGATGGCCAGGATCAGCCAGACATTGCGCGCCTGGGCGAGATTGACGGCGCCTCCGGACACGCCCGCGCGCGGCCGGAATGGCATCCAGCCCAGCGCCAGCAGTCCTGCCAGCAGCGCCGGGGCCAGCAGGCCGATATTGTGACCGACATAGGTCAGTGCCAGCTCCAGGCTCAGCATCCGGGAGGAGATTTCATAAACATCGCCTGCATAGGTGATCGGCGCGAAATCGACCTGGACCAGCCACCACAGATGCGGAACGAGGCCGACCAGCAGGGTTGCGAGCGCGATCCACGGTGCAGGCGAGGCGATGAAACGCAGCCGGTCCGGATGCGCCAGCGCGGCGATGCCGACAGCGCCGATGATGGTCACCGCCCAGTATTTCGTCATGATGCCGGCGAGCGCGGCAAGGCCGAGCCACACGCCCGAACGCACATTACGCCGCTCGAAGGCGTTCAGAAACGCCAGCACGATCAGCGGCAGCGTCACGAGCTGCAGCAGGTCGGCGTTGTATTTGAAGCCCTTGAAATTGAAGATCGGGTAGATCGCGAGCATCACCACCGAGAGGAAGGCGCGCCGGCGGTCGACCACCCGCACCGCGATGTGCCAGCAGACCACCAGGCTGACGCCGAGCGTCGCCATCGCCAAGGCGTAGGTCGACCAGTCCTGGACCGGAAACACCTTGAACCACAGGCCGGCAACCCATCCCGACAGCGGCGGGTGCTTGCCATAGCCGAGCAAGAACTGCTGCCCCCAGCCAAACGCCTCCGCGACATCCATGTGGATGTCCTGGGCGGCCTTCAGCGACGTCAGGATCACGGTCCAGAGCACGACATGGAGCATGGCGAACCAGATCACGAACGCCGGCGCCGTCTTCTCGTCGGTCGCGCACATCGCGAACCGGGCCGCCAGAAGCCGCAGAGCGCCCGTGCGCCGGGCGCGCAGAGCCGGTTGGACCTGAACGGATTGAACCCCTGCCATTACAAAATCCTTAGGACGCCTTTCGAGCGCTTTTTGAGCGGATGGACCCGGTTCGCATCCTCAAAATGCATCGAAACAGGAAGCCGGGGCTTTCCGTTCCGATCCGATCGAGCCGGAAATGGCTCTAGAGCATTTTCCGGCGCGGCGGAATCCGGTTCGCAGCGTGAATTCGTTGAACTTGTCCAGGCTGTTAGGAGCCTCAATTCTGGCCGGAATCAGGCCGCAAAGCGGTTGCCGCCCAAGGGTACCAATGCTATCCCGCGCCCATGGCCACCACCGCTATTTCCAACATCCGCAACTTCTCCATCGTCGCTCATATCGACCATGGGAAGTCGACCCTTGCCGACCGCCTGATCCAGACGACAGGCGGCCTGGCCGACCGCGAGATGAAGGAGCAGGTGCTCGATTCGATGGATATCGAGCGCGAGCGCGGCATCACCATCAAGGCGCAGACCGTGCGCCTGAACTACCGCGCCAAGGACGGCAAGGATTACATCTTCAACCTGATGGACACGCCCGGCCACGTCGACTTCGCCTACGAAGTCAGCCGGTCGCTGGCCGCCTGCGAGGGTTCACTCCTCGTCGTCGACGCCTCGCAGGGCGTCGAGGCGCAGACGCTCGCCAATGTCTACCAGGCGCTCGACGCCGGGCACGAGATCGTCACCGTCCTCAACAAGATCGACCTGCCGGCCGCCGAGCCGGACAAGGTGAAGCAGCAGATCGAGGACGTGATCGGCATCGACGCCTCCGACGCCGTCATGATCTCGGCCAAGACCGGAATCGGCATCGGCGACGTGCTGGAAGCCATCGTCACCCGTCTGCCACCGCCCAAGGGCGATCGCGACGCCACCCTGACGGCGCTGCTGGTCGACAGCTGGTACGACGTCTATCTCGGCGTGGTGGTGCTGGTGCGCATCGTCGATGGCGTGATGCGCAAGGGCCAGCGCATCCGCATGCTCGGCACCCAGGCCGCCTACGATGTGGAGCGGGTCGGGTTCTTCACACCGAAAATGACCCAGGTCGACGAACTCGGCCCCGGCGAGATCGGTTTCATCACCGCCGCGATCAAGGAAGTGGCCGACACCCGCGTCGGCGACACCATCACCGACGACCGCAAACCGGTGGCCAACATGCTGCCGGGGTTCAAGCCGGCGATCCCGGTGGTGTTCTGCGGCCTGTTCCCGGTGGACGCGGACGACTTCGAGACGCTGCGCGCCGCCATGGGCAAGCTGCGGCTGAATGACGCCAGCTTCTCGTTCGAGATGGAGACCTCCGCCGCACTCGGCTTCGGTTTCCGCTGCGGCTTCCTTGGGCTGCTGCACCTCGAAATCATCCAGGAGCGGCTGTCGCGCGAGTTCAACCTGAACCTGATCGCCACCGCGCCCTCGGTGATCTACAAGATGAGCCTGACCGACGGCCAGGAGATCGAGATCCACAATCCGGTCGACATGCCGGACGTGGTCAAGATCGCCGAGATCCAGGAGCCGTGGATCGAAGCCACCATCCTGACCCCGGACGAGTATCTCGGCAGCGTCCTGAAGCTATGCCAGGACCGCCGCGGCAACCAGAAGGAGCTGACCTATGTCGGCTCCCGTGCCATGGTGAAATACGACCTGCCGCTCAACGAAGTGGTGTTCGACTTCTATGACCGGCTGAAATCGGTCTCCAAGGGCTACGCCTCGTTCGACTATCATCTCACCGACTACAAGCCGGCAGATCTCGTAAAGATGCAGATCCTGGTCAACAACGAGCCGGTCGATGCGCTGTCGATGCTGGTGCATCGCACCCGCGCCGAAGGCCGCGGCCGCGCCATGGTCGAGAAGATGAAGGAGCTGATCCCGCCGCACATGTTCCAGATCCCGATCCAGGCGGCGATCGGCGGCAAGGTGATCGCCCGCGAAACCGTGCGCGCGCTGCGCAAGGACGTCACTGCGAAGTGCTACGGCGGCGACATCACGCGCAAACGCAAACTTCTGGAGAAGCAGAAGGAAGGCAAGAAGAAGATGCGGCAGTTCGGCCGCGTCGAGATTCCGCAGGAAGCCTTCATTGCCGCGCTCAAGGTGGACAGCTGACCCCACAATGCGCCTGAGCAGCTGCCACAACTTTCACGATTTCCGCCGGATCGCCAAGCAGCGCCTTCCGGGCCCGATCTTCAACTACATCGACGGCGCGGCCGAGGACGAAGTCACGTACCGGCGCAACACCGCGGCCTTCGACGATTGCGACCTGGTGCCGAACGTGCTGCGCGGCGTGGCCGATGTCGACATGTCGGTCACCGTCATGGGCCAGAAACTGGCGATGCCGGTGTATTGCTCTCCGACCGCCCTGCAGCGGCTGTTTCACCATCAGGGCGAGCGCGCTGTGGCCACGGCGGCGGGGAAATACGGCACGATGTTCGGTGTCTCCTCGCTTGGCACGGTCAGCCTTGAGGAGGCGCGCAAGCTCAGCGGCGGACCGCAGGTTTACCAGTTCTACTTTCACAAGGACCGCGGCCTGAACCGCGAGATGATGGCCCGGGCCAAGCAGGCCGGGATCCAGGTGATGATGCTGACGGTGGACAGCATCACCGGCGGCAATCGCGAGCGTGACAAGCGCACCGGCTTCGCCATCCCCTTCAAGCTCAATCTCGCCGGGATGGCCCAGTTCGCGCTCAAGCCGTCATGGGCGATCAATTACCTCACGCATGAGCGGTTCAAGCTGCCGCAACTCGACACCCATGTCGACATGGGCGGCGGCGTGATGTCGATCAGCAAATATTTCACCGAGATGCTCGATCCGTCGATGACCTGGGACGACGTGGCCGAGATGGTGAAACACTGGAACGGCCAGTTTTGCCTGAAGGGCATCATGTCGGTCGCCGATGCCAAACGCGCGGTCGAGATCGGCTGCACCGGCATCGTGCTGTCTAATCACGGCGGCCGCCAGCTCGATGGCTCGCGCACCGGGTTCGATCAGCTCGCCGAGATCGTCGACGCCGTCGGCGACAAGATCGATGTCATGATGGATGGCGGTGTGCAGCGTGGCACCCATGTGCTCAAGGCGCTGTCACTCGGCGCAAAGGCAGTGGGGCTGGGCCGCTACTACCTGTTCCCGCTGGCTGCGGCCGGACAGGCCGGCGTCGAACGCGCGCTGGAGCAGATGCGGATTGAGATCGAGCGCGACATGAAGCTGATGGGTTGCACCTCGGTCGACCAGCTCACGCGACAAAACCTGCGCTTTCGCCGGTAGCGGCTTTCACTGACAGCCCTCAAACCCTGGTGCCTGAGCGCCAGGATTTTCTTTGAGCTCCGTTGGTATTTCAGGCGACGAGAATGCGCGCCGCGCCCCGTGCGGTCCGCTGCGCCGTCAGCAACTGCACGATCTCGTTGTTGGGCCGGGCCTTGCTGAACAGGAAACCTTGCCCCTCGTGGCAGCCTTCCGTGCGCAGACAGCCCAGCTCGGCCTCCGTCTCGACGCCCTCCGCCGTGATCGTCACACCCAGGCCTTTGCCGAGACTGATGATCGAACGAACGATCGCCTGCGCGTCGCGATTGGCGCCCAGATCCCGCACGAAGGACTGATCGATCTTGATCTTGTCGAACGGAAAGCTGCGCAGGTAGCTCAAGCTGGAATATCCGGTGCCGAAGTCGTCCATCGAGATGCGCACCCCCAGCGCGCGCAGGGCGTGGAGGGTCGCGATCACCTCATCGCTTTTTTCCAGCAGCAGCGTTTCGGTGATCTCCAGCTCCAGCCGCCTCGCTGGCAATCCGGACTGCTTCAAGGCGTCCATCACCACGGAGAGCAGATTGCCCGCGCGGAATTGCAGCGGCGACAGGTTCACAGCCACGCGCACATCGTCGGGCCAGGTTGCAGCATCCATGCAGGCGCGCCGCAACACCAGCCCGCCCACCGCATTGATCAGGCCGGTCTCTTCCGCCACGGGAATGAATTCGGCCGGCGAGATCATGCCGCGTTCGGGATGCGGCCAGCGCACCAGGGCCTCGAAGCCGGTGATACGCCCGCTCTTGAGATCGACCAGAGGTTGATAATGCGGCTGCAGGGTGCCGCTCTCGATGGCCGCGCGCAGATCGATCTCGATCCGCCGGCGGGCCTGGGCGCTGGCATCCATACCCGGCTCGAAGAAGCTATAATTGCCGCGCGAATCACGCTTGGCGCGGGATAGCGCCATGTCGGCGCTTTTCAGCAGTTTTTCGGAATCGTCGCCGTCGCCCGGCGACAGCGCAATGCCGATGCTCGCGCCGATCACCACCGAATGACCGTTGAACAGATAAGGCTGGCTGACGACGTCCAGCAGCCGCTTGGCGAGCAGCACGACATCTTCCGGACGGCCGATCTGGGTCTGCACGATGGCGAACTCATCGGAGCCAAGGCGCGCCACCGCATCCTCGTCGCGCAGTGACGAACGCAGCCGCTTGGTGACGCTGCGCAGGAGATCGTCGCCGATATCGTGTCCCAGCGTATCGTTGATGGTCTTGAAGTTGTCGAGGTTGAGGTACAGCAACGCGACCTTCTCGCCGGAGCGGCGGGTGCGGATGAGAATTTCGTCCAGCCGCTGCCGCAGCAGGTTGCGATTGGGCAAGCCGGTGAGGCCATCATGCTGGGCGACGAACGTCAGCCGCTCTTCCGCGCGCTTGCGCTCGGTGATGTCCATCAGGGCCAGCAGGATCACCGGGCGATTGTCATAGATCAGATGCCGCGAGTAGATCGCGAGATCGATCAGGGTACCGTCGGCCTTGACGTGTTTCCAGGTGCGCGCGGTGGTTTCGTCCTCGGTGTGATCACCCATCCAGGGCAATTCGGCCTCGAAGGCCTGGATGTGCCGGATGGTGAGTTTCTCGAAATCCTGTCGCTGGTAGCCGTAATGCGCGATCGCGGCATCGTTGACACTGAGGATCTGGGCATCGATCGGATCGCAGACGATCATCGGCACCGGATTGCCTTCGAACAGCAGCCGGAACGACGCCTCGCGCTGCTTCAACTCGGTGATGTCGACCCGCAGGCCGATGACGCCGCCGTCGCTGGTCAGCCGCTCCTCGATCAGGATGCAGCGCCCGTCCGCAAGGGTCTGTTCATGGCGCCCGTCCGGCCGCTGCAGCTTGTCGAGCCGCTCCGCGAGCCATTCCTCCTCGCGCCCTTCCGCCTCGACATAATCGCCGCGCGCGACGCCGATGCGCAGGGTATCCTCGAGACGCGCGCCCGGTTCGAACAGATCGGCGCTGCGCCGGTAGATTTCCGCGTACTTCTTGTTCCAGAGGATGTAGCGGCCCTCGGAATCCAGAAAGACGATGCCCTCGGGCAACAGGTCGATGGCTTCGCGCAGCCGCTCGTGCGACCTGCGCGCCTCGGCCACCGCATTGTCGGCTTCCGCGCGCATCCGTTCGACATCACCGCCGTGCGCGGGGCCACGCGCAACAAGCCGCGTCACCGGCCGGAGTGGACGGGAGACACGACGGCCAGACGGCTTGGTTATTTTTTTCTTTCCTACAATCGTTGGCCGCTTCTTCGGCATTCCCACGCCCCACTTCCCGCATTCTGCGATTGAGTGTTGTCGGCCAAGTCTCTGAAAAAACGGTATCTTGGGATCGCATCGGCGATGCCGGGGTGAGGGAAAACACGGCCCTCACCAACCATTGCTGCTTATTTCCCGAGCGGCCCGGATACACCGCGGCCGGCAAATGACGATTTTTAAGACAATATCTTCGATCCGAAGGCGTCCAGCCGGTGAAAAACGCCGTTTCCGGTGGTTCGCGCGCATTCAACCCACGACAACGGCTCCCGCAGCGGGAGTTCCGCCCGAAATCTCGCCATTCATCTTCAGGGTAAACAAAGTGTTGCGAGCCTCACCCCGATCTGATCGTCCGATGACGGTCTGTGCGCTATAAGAGCTGCGCATGCAGATCCGCCAACTGATTCTCTCACTCCTGCTGCCGGCCGCGATCGCCGGGTCTATCGCCGCGCAGGCGCAGGACAAGGGAACGCTCGATCCCAAGCCGCTGCCGCCACTCGCCCACCCGGACGATCCACACGTCGCGGCGAAGGAGCTGTTCGGCCGCAAGCCGCTGCCGGCGTCATTGGCCGCGCGCTCGATCGGCTTCTACGCCAAGGGATGCCTGGCCGGCGCGCAGGCGCTGCCGATCAACGGCCAGACTTGGCAGGTGATGCGGCTGTCGCGCAATCGCAACTGGGGCAATCCGGAGCTGATCTCGCTGCTGGAGCGGCTGTCGTCCAAAGTGCAGAAAGTTGCCGGCTGGCCCGGGCTGCTGGTGGGAGACATGTCGCAACCACGCGGCGGCCCGATGCTGACCGGACACGCCAGTCATCAGATCGGGCTCGACGCCGACATCTGGCTGACGCCGATGCCCAACCGCATGCTGTCGCGCAACGAGCGCGAGGAGATGTCGGCCATCAACATGGTCGCAACCAGCCGGCTCGACATCGACCCAAAAGTGTGGACCCCGAAACATCTCTCCGTGATCCGTGCTGCCGCGGAGGAGCCAGAGGTGGAGCGTATCTTCGTCAACGCCGCGATCAAAAAGGCGTTATGCCGCGAAGCCACCGGCAACCGGGCCTGGCTGTTCAAGGTCCGGCCGATGTACGGCCACGACTACCATTTCCATGTGCGCATCAAATGTCCGGCCGGCAATCCGGGCTGCACCCCACAGGAGCCGCCGCAGAATTCCGACGGCTGCGGCCATGAACTCGACTACTGGTTCAGCAATGCGGTGCTGCATCCGAAGCCGCCGACCACGCCGCCGAAACCGAAGCCGCCGCTGACGCTGGCCGATCTGCCGGCCGCCTGCAAGCAGGTGCTGCTCGCACCGTAGATGAACCGCCTTCGAGCCCATCGCGAGTGAACGTACGGATTTCACTTTATGCCGAAAATGCTCTAACAAGGGGACGCCGTGACGCTGTGCGTGTCCGGCCTCACCGGAACGTCGGTTCCAACATCAAACAGCGGCCCGCCGCCATGGCGCATATGTTGCGAGGATTCAATGCGCATCAGTGCACGCATCGGCGGAGGCAAGATCATCACTGCAGCCATTACCAACGAAGCCGTCGACGAACTCGGCCTCAAGGTGAAAGCGGCCGCGACCGTGGTGATTTAAGGCGTCCGATGTCATGGCCGCCGTGGAGTAATCAATGCGACGTGTTGGTCTGATTGCATGCGGACTGCTTGTGACGCTGCCCGCATGGGCCGCCGAGCCGAGCGGATGTGACAAATTCAAGTGGCCGATCGATCGCGAGCGGGCCGTGCTCACGTCCGAACCGCTGAAGATCGAGTCGGGGGCGACTGCGGCTCCCGTGGCCACGAAGGCAATCCGGATCGCGCTGCGCCCGGCGGCGGATGCGAATCTTCCCACCCCGCCCGAGCGCAGCCCGAAAGCGGCGGATACCTTCGCCGGTTTTGTCAAACTGAGCGCACCTGCCGCAGCCGGCATTTATGCCATCAGCCTGTCGGCCGGCGCCTGGCTCGATGCCGTGCAGGATGGCAAAAGCCTGAAGACCGTGGCCTTCAGCGGCGCCACCGACTGCGACGGCATTCGCAAGGTCGTCAAATTCGACCTGCGCGCGGAGCCGCTCGTGGTCCAGGTCAGCGGCGTTGCGTCCGATTCGATCATCATGGCGATCACGCCCGCGCCGTAGCCGGGCAGCTCGATAACGTCGTTTCGATGCATCGCGCGGCGGCCCCGTGCGACGACACAACCCTTTGACCCCCTTGCCATTCCTGCTAGTTTGCCGGCGCTATCCTGGCTCACCGTAAGTCAGCCGGGAATGCGGGACGGCGCTCCTGCAGATCACATCCGGATAACCTGCATGCGGGTGCACGAGGTGCGCCGCGCAGATGGAGCGCATTCATCATGATTCGTCTTGTCTCCCGCCTTCTCGTCGCGGCGTTGCTTTGCGGCGCGGCGACCTTTCCCGTGTACGCCCAGGAGAAAACGCTGACGGTTTTCGCGGCCGCCTCCATGAAAAATGCGCTCGACGATGTCGACGCCGCCTATGCCGCCAAGGCCGGCGTCAAGATCTCGGCCAGCTACGCCGCAAGCTCGGCATTGGCGCGGCAGATCGAACAGGGGGCGCCGGCGGATATCTTCCTCTCCGCCGATACCGACTGGATGGACTACGCCACCCAGAAGAAAACCATCAACGAATCCACCCGCGTCAACCTGCTCGGCAACAAGATCGTGCTGATCGCGCCGAAGGACTCCAAGATCGCCGACGTGTCGATCGGCCAGGGCTTCGACCTCGCCAAGCTCGCCGGTGACGGCCGCATCGCCACTGGCGACGTGCAGTCGGTGCCGGTCGGCAAATATGCCAAGGCCGCGCTCGAAAAGCTCGGCTCGTGGGAGGCCGCGTCGTCGAAATTTGCGATGGCGGAAAGCGTGCGCGCCGCGCTGACCCTGGTGTCGCGCAACGAGGCTGCGCTCGGGATCGTCTACGAGACCGACGCCAAGGTCGATCCTGGCGTCAAGATCGTCGGTGTGTTCCCCGCCGACTCCCATCCGCCGATCATCTATCCGGCAGCAGCGACGACAACCGCCAAGCCGGACGCGGCCGCTTATCTGGACTTCCTGAAATCGTCCGCGGCCAGGACCATCTTCGAGAAATACGGCTTCACGGTTCTGACCCGTCCGACCACCTGAACCGTGTTCGATATTTCTCCAACGGAATGGACGGCGATCCTGCTTTCGCTCAGGGTCGCCGTCATCGCCACGATCGTTGCCACGCCGCTCGGAATCGCGGTGGCGTGGCTGCTGGCCCGACGTGACTTCTGGGGCCGCGCCCTGCTCGACGCTGCGGTCCACCTGCCGCTGGTGCTACCGCCGGTCGTCACCGGCTACCTGCTGCTGCTGTCGTTCGGCCGCCGCGGCCTGTTCGGCGCCTGGCTCGCCGATTATCTCGGTATTGTCTTTTCGTTCCGCTGGACCGGCGCCGCGCTCGCCTGCGGCGTGATGTCGTTTCCGCTGCTGGTGCGCCCGATCCGGCTCTCGATTGAAGCCGTGGACACGCGGTTGGAACAGGCCGCGAGCATGCTCGGCGCGCCGCCGTGGCGCGTGTTCCTGACCATCACGCTGCCGCTGGCGCTGCCCGGCATTCTCGCCGGCATGGTCCTGGGGTTTGCCAAGGCGATCGGCGAGTTTGGAGCGACGATCACATTCGTCTCGAATATTCCTGGCGAGACCCAGACGATCTCATCGGCGATCTATGCCCTGATCCAGACCCCGGACGGCGACCGGGCCGCGCTGCGGCTGGTGATCGTCTCGATCGTCATCGCCGTGGCGGCCCTGATTGCCTCCGAATGGTTCGCGCGCCGCGCGACCCGCCGCTTGCACGGACGGTGACAATGCTGCGCGTCAACGTCTTCAAGCAACTGGGTGAATTTTCGATCGAAGCCGCGTTCGAGAGCCAGGGACGCGTCACTGGCCTGTTCGGCACCTCGGGCGCTGGCAAATCGTCGCTGGTCAACATGATCGCCGGGCTGCTGCGGCCCGATCGGGGCGCGATCTCGATCGATGGCAAGGTCATGGACGATGCCGAGGCCGCCACCCACGTGCCTCCGCATCGCCGCCGCATCGGCTATGTATTCCAGGACGCGCGGCTGTTTCCGCACTTCAGCGTCCGCGGCAATCTCGACTACGGGCGGCGGATGAACGGACTGCCGCATGACCAAGCGGCGGAGCGGCGCATCGTCGACCTGCTCGGCATCGAGCCGCTGCTCGACCGGCGTCCCGGCGCGCTGTCCGGCGGCGAGCGCCAGCGCGTCGCCTTCGCCCGCGCCCTGCTCGGGCGGCCGACGCTGCTGCTGCTGGATGAGCCGCTGGGGTCGCTCGACGGCGAGCGCAAGGCCGAGATCCTGCCGTATCTGATCAAGCTGCGTGACGAAGCCGGTGTGCCGATGGTCTATGTCAGCCATGACGTCGGCGAATTGCGCCAGTTGGCGTCCCATGTCGTGGTGCTGAAGCGGGGCCGCATCGCGGCATCCGGCGGTATCGGCGTTCTCGATTAGAAACGCCCTAAGCGTCCACAACCGATGACCAGGCACGCCGGAGGGCGCTTCTCACCTTGACCGCCTTGGTCTGTGGCGGCACCGGCACGTCTTCATCCTCGGGCAACCGCAAGCCGACCACATTGACACGGTTGCCGCTGATGTTGCGAGCGACCAGTACGATGGAATCGAGCGGCAGGGTCGCGCCGGATTTCGGCGCGTGATCCAGATGAACGTCGAAATAATCGGCAAGCGTCAGATCCGCTTCATGTGGTGCGACCGCCATGCCGTAGGTGTCTGACAGCGCCCCCAGGGTGATCTCGCCGGACACCATGAAGTCGCCGAGCAGGTGCGGATCGGGCGCCGCGGTCGGCGCCATGTCGGAGAAGAAACGATCGAGCGCTTCGGCTTTTTCCGGTGGCGCCAGCAGATAGACGTAATCGCCCGCGACCACCGGATCGGCTTCGACCGGCGAGAGGATTTTCTCCTTGCGGATCACCAGTGTCGGCTTCGACCAGGACGGAATGATGCCGCGGCGCAGGAACAGGCTGTTGGGACGCACCGCATAACCGACCAGCTGCTGCTCGAGCTGGCCTGGCAGATCGAGCTCGACACGTCGCGGTGCGCGATCGGCGGTGCGCGGCAGCGCCACATGCAGCCGCCGCGCGGCCGGCCCCAGCGTCCATCCCTGCAGCAGCAGCGAGATCGCGACCACGACAAACGCCACGTCGAAATACAGATAGGCCTTCGGCATGCCGACCAGCAGCGGTATCGAGGCCAGGAAGATGGCCACCGCACCACGTAGACCGACCCAGGCCATGAACAGCTTCTCCCGCCAGTTGAAGCGGAATGGCGCGAGGCAGATGAAGACCGCGGCGGGCCGCGCCACCAGCATCAGCATTGCGGCAACCGCGATCGCCGGCAGCATGCTGCTCAACAGCCGCTGCGGCGACGCCAGGAGCCCGAGCAGCACGAACATCACGATCTGGGCGAGCCAGGTCGCGGCGTCCAGGAACACCACCACGGAATTGTGCGCCCGGGTCGGCCGGTTGCCGATGATGATGCCGGCCAGATAAACCGCCAGGAATCCGGAGGCGTGAGAAATCTGCGCCAGGCCGAAGATCACCAGGGCCGCGGTGGTCACGAACGGCGCATGCAGTCCCTGTGGCAGCGCCACGCGATTGAGCCCCAGGACCACCAGCCGGCCGCCGACCAGGCCGACGATACCGCCGAGCAACGCCTCCTTGGTGAACTCCCAGGCCACCTGCCCGGCGGAGCTGTGGCCGAGAGTCAGGATTTCCACCAGCATCAGGGTGAGAAACACCGCGAACGGATCGTTGGTGCCGGATTCCGCTTCCAGGGTGGCGCCGACACGCGGCCGCAGCCGCAGCCCCTGCGCATGCACCAGCAGGAACACCGCCGCCGCGTCGGTTGAGGCCACCACCGCGCCGACCAGCAGCGACTCGGTCCAGCTCACATTGAGCGCATATCTGGCGACCGGCGCGGTGATCAGCGCCGTCAACAGCACGCCCACCGTCGCCAGCATGATCGAGGGTGCCAGAACCGTTCGGATGCTCTGGAATTTCGTCTTCAGGCCGCCGTCGAACAGGATCAGCGCCAGCGCCACCGACCCCACCAGATAGGTGGTCCCGACATCGTTGAACGCGATGCCGCCGGGGCCGGCTTCACCGGCGAAAATCCCCAGTCCGAGGAAGACCAGCAGCAACGGCGCACCGAAACGCAGCGCGACCAGGCTGGACAGGATGCCCGCCATCACCAGAACCGCGCCCAGAAGRATGGCGATGCTGAAGGAATCGAGAGACGCCATTGTCCGCCTGAAATACGTGCAGAAGCACCAGTCCAAATACCTGTATTTTCATCCTTATCGCCGCGTTGCTGCAACGCCAACTCATTTCTGGCGGCAACACGAAAGAGCCGGATTTTCGGACGTTATCTCCGCGCGCGACCCCGGCGACGGGTGGCTCTTGCGTGCCGGATATGGGATTCTCGCGACGCTTCGAATCAAGTCTGGCCGACGATCGGATCATGGCCGCGTTGTGCACGCGACAGACCGCATCCCGGCCACCTGGGACATCAGTTGGGGGAACATCAATTGGGTGACGACAAGCCGATGGATCTGGAGGCGCTCTACGGGTTCGTGCATGCGGCGTTTCGATCCGTCGGCGCGGAGGTCACCTCACCATGGTTCTACACCCAGCTCGGCCTGATCCTCGCCGCGACCGGCGTGGCCCTCGCGGTGGCCGCCGCGCTGCGCTCCCGGATCGACATGGCCAGCCTGGGGATGGGTTGGCCGACGCCGCTGCGCCTGCTGCTTCGCGTCCTGATCGAGAGCGCCGGCACCGCGGTGTTCGGCTTTCTCACCTTGAGCATGCGCCTTGTCATGGTCGCAGTGACCTGGCCGAGCCGCAGCTATCTGCTGATCACGGCCGCGAGCCTGGCATTCGCGTGGCTGATCATCCGCCTTGCCACCAGCATGATCCGCAACGAGCTCGCGGTCCGGCTGCTGTCGGTCTCGGCATGGGCGGTGGCGGCGCTCAGCATCCTCGGACTGCTGGATCCCACCGTCGAGGCCCTGGATTCGGTCGCGGTGGTGCTCGGCGGCATCCGCATCAGCCCGCTGCTGATCATCAAGACCACCATTTCGATGGTCGTCGCGCTGTGGCTCGCCAGCATCGTCAGCAAATTCCTCGAAAGCCGGATCACCAGCGCGCGCGACCTGACGCCGTCGCTGCAGGTGCTGCTGATCAAGATGGTGCGGCTGCTGCTGATCGTCGCCGCCATCGCCATCGTGCTGGCGGCGGTCGGCATCAATCTGTCGTCGCTCGCGATCTTCTCCGGCGCGATCGGCGTCGGCGTCGGTTTCGGCCTGCAGAAGATCGTYGCSAACTTCGTCAGCGGCATCATCCTGCTCGCCGACAARTCGGTGAAGCCCGGCGACCTGATCACCGTGGGCGACAATTTCGGGCGCATCAGCGCCATGAACACCCGCTATATTTCGGTGGCCGCSGGCGACGGCCGCGAATTCCTGATCCCCAACGAAGACCTGGTGACGCAAAAGGTCACCAACTGGACCTACACCGACAAGAACACYCTGGTGAAGGTGAAGTTCAGCACCAAYTACGATGCCGATCCCCGSGCGGTGTGCAAACTCGCCATCGAGGTCGCRACCGGAACGCCGCGYGTCACCARRCTGAAGCCGCCGAACTGCCTGATCACSGAATTCGCCGAATACGGCATGAACTTCTCCCTCACCTTCTGGATCGCCGATCCCGATGCGGGGATGGACAATGTGCGCAGCGACGTGATGCTGTCGCTGTGGGACGCCTTCAAGCGCGAAGGCATCCGCGTGCCCTATCCGGTGCGCGACATCCGTGTCCGCGGCCCGCTGCCGGTCGACGCCGTGATCGAAAACCCCACCTGATATCCCATGCGGTTTGCCAGCGACCTCGTTCCCGCCACCCTGATCCGGCGCTACAAGCGCTTTCTTGCCGACGTGGAAATGGCCGACGGCACGATCATCACCGCCCATGTCGCCAATCCCGGCGCCATGACCGGCCTGCAACAGCCGGGCGCACCGGTCTGGCTGTCGAAATCACCGAGCAAGACGCGCAAGCTGCCGTACTCGTGGGAACTGGTTGAAGCCGATTTCGGCGGCGGACCGGAGCTGGTCGGGGTCAATACCGGTCACCCGAACACCATCGTCGCCGAGGCGCTTGCTGCGGATGCGATTGCGGAGCTCTCGGGTTACGCGGCCATTCGCCGCGAGGTCAAATACGGCCAGAACTCACGCGTCGACTTCCTGCTGGAGCACCCGCAGCGCCCGGCCTGCTACGTCGAGGTCAAGAACGTGCATCTGATGCGCCGGCTGGGGCTGGCCGAATTCCCGGACTCGGTCACCGCCCGCGGCGCCAAGCATCTGGATGAGCTGGCAGCCATTGCCAAGGGCGGCGGCCGGGCGGTGATGCTGTTCGTGATCCAGATGGGGTCGGCAACCGCGTTCACCCTCGCCCGGGATATTGATCCCGCCTATGGCCGGGCCTTCGACCGCGCCCGTGAGGCCGGTGTCGAAGCTTTGGCCTACATCTGTGCCCTGCAACAGCACGAAATCGTTCTTGCCGGCCGGGTTCCCATCCAGGATTGAGCGGCCCTCCACCCAACCGCATGTGCTGTCCGCAAAACCGGTATCCGGCCTGATCGCTTGCGCTATCAGCCCCATGGCTTAGATTAGGGGGTGATTTCGGGCTTTTGAGCTCGTTTGACCCCTCAATGTCCCTATCTCTCGACAGGTCCTGAAGATTTCAGCATGAATTACGTTGAAGCCACCGATGTCTCGCTGCGCAAGACCGGACAGATCAAGCTGCACGGCCCTGCGGCTTTTGCCGGCATGCGCAAGGCCGGTGCGCTGACCGCCAAGTGCCTCGACGAACTGGTCGACCTGGTGAAGCCGGGCGTGCCGACCTCGAAGATCGACGACTTCGTGCGCGAGTTCGCCTTCAGCCACGGCGCCTATCCGGCGACGCTGATGTATCGCGGCTACCGTTATTCCACCTGCACCTCCATCAACCACGTGGTCTGCCACGGCATGCCCGGCGACCGGCTGATGAAGGAAGGCGACATCGTCAATATCGACGTCACCCTCATTGTCGACGGCTGGTATGGCGACTCCAGCCGCATGTATGCGGTCGGCCCGATCTCGCGCAAATCCGAGCGGCTGATCGACGTCACCTATGACGCGCTGATGCGCGGCGTTGCCGCCGTGAAGCCCGGCGCCACCACCGGCGACATCGGTCACGCTATCCAGAGCTTTGTCGAACCGCAGCAGATGAGCGTGGTGCGGGATTTCTGCGGCCATGGCCTCGGCCGGCTGTTCCACGACGAACCCAACATCATCCATGTCGGCCGTCCGGGCGAAGGCGTGGTGCTGAAGCCCGGCATGCTGTTCACCATCGAGCCGATGATCAATCTCGGCAAGCCGCATGTGAAGATCCTCTCCGACGGCTGGACCGCGGTGACGCGGGATCGCTCGCTGTCGGCGCAGTTCGAACACTCGGTCGGCGTCACCGCGACCGGTGTCGAGATCTTCACGCTGTCGCCCGGCAAACTTGACAAGCCGCCCTACGTAGCGGCTTGAGCGAAACTGCGTTTCATCTGCAGGGGCCAGGTTAAATCAGCGCGAGCGTAAACAGGATTGCCGAGATCAGCGGCGCCACCGTTCGCACGTGATTCCAGAACGTCCAGGTCCCGAGGTATTTGGACCACAACGCGGCCCCCTCCGGCGTCACGGTCTTGACGGCCGCAAGCGCGTCGTTGAGCGGCACATTGAACACCATCGTCACCCCGACACAGCCGATCACATACAGAAGGCTGGCCACGAGAATGAGCTTGCCGCCGGCGTGGCCCCACCAGAGATAGGACGTCCCCGCCAAGAGCAGGCACAGCACGCCGGTGCCCATGAATGCCAGCATGAACAGCGGATTGATCACGGTAACGTTGATGGAATTCATCGCCGCAATGCCCTGCTCCGCCGGCAGCCGGCCGAGCGCCGCCATCACGAAGGTGGAGAATGCGAAGAAGATGCCCGCGACCAGGCCGCTGCTGATGGCGGCCACGAAGGTCGCGATGAACATCGCACGATCAAGCATGGTGGTCTCCCAGGGGGCCGGTTACGGGAATGCGGCAGCAACCGGTCTTGCCAGTTCCAATGGTCATCGACTGTTGCGTTGCCCGGTCGGTCATTGCCATGTCGGCCTTACACGAGTAACATGAGGAATACTCACTTATTAAAGTGATAAATCCTCATGTTCTGAAAGTCAAGCGGGAAGCCCATGGCCAAAATGGCTGATATCGATGCCACCCCGGACAAGCCCGACGACGCAGCAAGCGGCGCGGCCTTCCGTCACCGGACGCTGGCGCAGCAGCGCAGCCGAGATCGGCTGGAGCGGATTCTGGGCGTGGCGGCGGAGCTGATCGCCGCCAAGGGCAGCGATGCGACCAAGATGGGCGAAGTCGCCGAGATGGCCGGGATCTCGATCGGATCGCTCTACCAGTACTTCCCCGACAAGAGCGCCATCATCCGCGCGCTGGCGGAGCGCTACAACGCGCAGAGCCGCAAGTGCATCGAGGATGCGCTCGCCAATGTTCGCGATCTCGATGGCTTCCTTGCCGCGTTTGCCGGCCTGTTCGACCAGTACTACGCGATCTTCCTGGCGGAGCCGGTGATGCGCGACATCTGGTCGGGCACCCAGGCCGACAAGCAGCTGCGCGCGATCGAACTCGCGGAAAGCCGCGCCTGCAGCGCGCTGCTGGCGGCAGTGATGCTGCGCGTGCACCCCAACGCCGCGCCAGACAAGGTCACGGCCACCGCCCTGCTGATCTGGCAATTGGGCGAAGCCACCATGCGGCTGGCCATCTCGGTTGATCGCCGGGAAGGCGACGCCCTTGTGGAGGCCTACAAGCGCATGACCCTGCGCGAACTAGCGCAGCCCTGATTTGGACTGACCTTACGCAATGGCCTCTGGCGCGCCCGTGAGCGCGTTCCACGACGCAAGAGCCGCACGCGCGATCTGCTCCAGCTCCTTGCGGCTGGCGCCGTCGCGGGCCTGGATCGACATGCCCTGCTGCACGGTGACGTAATATTTGGCGAGCGCGCGAACGTCGGTTGCCGGCGAGATTTCACCGGCATCGACGCCTTGCTGCAGGCGCTGGCGCAGACCCTCGACACTCTCCGCCCGCATCTGGATCAGCTCGCGCCGCACGGTCTCCGAATCTTCCGAGACATGCAGCGCCGACAGCACCACCAGGCATCCCGGCGGCCTGGTCTTGCGCGTGAACACCCGTGCCGTCTGCATGAGATAACTCTCGACCGCCTCATAGGCCGTGGCAGCCTTCTCCACACCGCCCCAGATCTCCGGCCCCTCGATGCTGCTGTAGAGTTTCAGCGCCTGGCGGAACAGTTCTTCCTTGCAGCCGAACGCCGCATAGAGGCTAGGGGACGCGATGCCCATCGCGGTGGTGAGATCGGTCATCGAGGCGCCCTCGTAGCCCTTGACCCAAAACACCTCCATCGCGCGCGCCAGCGCCGCATCCTTGTCGAAACTCCTGGGACGACCGCGTTCCACCATTGTCCACCCGATATCTGTGTCGATCACTAAATAATTCACTTGACCGTCGTCCGCAAGGCACCTATTTCTGTGTTGATCGATACATAAATAGCCCAAACGGAGCTGATCATGAGCGTATTGCAAGGGAAAAAGGCCCTCGTCACCGGCGCAAGCCGCGGGATTGGCGCGGCCATAGCGAGGCGGCTGGCCGCCGATGGCGCCGACGTCGCCATTACCTACGAGAACTCCGCCGAGCGCGCGCAGGCGGTCGTCACCGAGATCGAAAAGCAGGGACGCCACGGACTGGCCATCAAGGCCGACAGCGCCAACCCGGCCGCGATCAAGGCCGCTGTCGACCAGGCCGCAAAGGCCCTCGGCGGACTCGACATCCTGGTCAACAATGCCGGCATCTTCCGCGGCGGCGGCGCACTGGAGACGATCACCCTCGAAGACATCGATGCGACCCTCGCCGTCAATGTGCGCGCGGTGATCCTCGCGTCACAGGCCGCAGCGGTCCATATGGGCGAAGGCGGCCGCATCATCTCGATCGGCAGCTGCCTCGCCGAGCTGGTCGGCGATCCCGGCATCACGCTCTATTCGCTCAGCAAGGCGGCGCTGGTCGGCCTGACCAAGGGCATGGCGCGCGATCTCGGGCCTCGCGGCATCACCGTCAACATCGTCCATCCCGGCTCAACCAACACCGACATGAATCCCGCGGAAGGCGAACAGGCGGCCGCCCAGCTGGCCCGCATGGCGATCCCGCGTTACGGCAAGGCCGACGATGTCGCCGCCCTGGTTGCGTTCGTGGCGAGCCCGCAAGCGCGCTCCATCAACGGCGCCGGTCTTCTCGTGGACGGCGGCGCTAACGCCTGAGCCGTGTCACCATTCGCACCGACCGAGACGACGACCTGCAGTGGCCGCCGCCTCGGTGGGAGCTATTTGGCTGTTGCAAAACCCGTGGGCCGCGGCATGGTTGCACCATTGCGGGAGCAGCACCGTGTCGACCGAAGCAGACTCCGACAAACCCGGCAAGGCGACCGGACTGGCAGAGGCGCCGCACTATCACGGCCACCGCGAACGGCTCCGCGACCGCTTCCGCAGCGCCGGCGCGGATGCGCTCAGCGACTACGAGCTGATGGAGATGGTGCTGTTTCGCGCGCTGCCGCGCCGCGACGTTAAGCCGCTGGCGAAGAAGATTCTGGAAAAATTCGGCTCGTTCGCCGAAGCGGTGCACGCTCCCGCGTCCCGGCTGCGCGAGGTGAGCGGTGTCGGGGACGCCGTCCTGGTCGAGATCCAGCTGATCGCGGCTACAGCCAGCCGCATCGCCAAGGGGCAGCTGAAAAAGCGCACCGCGCTGTCGTCATGGACCGATGTCGTCGATTACTGCCGCACCGCCATGGCATTCGCCGACAAGGAGCAATTCCGCATCCTGTTCCTCGACAAGCGCAATCAGCTGATCGCCGACGAACTGCAGCAGGTCGGCACCATCGATCACACCCCGGTCTATCCCCGCGAAGTGATCAAGCGCGCCCTCGAACTCTCCGCCACCGCCGTCATCCTGGTCCACAACCATCCCTCAGGCGACCCGACACCGTCGCAGGCCGATATCACGATGACCAAGGCCATCATCACGATCGCGCAGCCCCTGGGCATCGCAGTGCACGACCACATCATCGTGGGCAAGAACGGGCATGCGAGCCTGAAGGGGATGAAGCTGATCTGAAGGGCTGACTCGATCGGTGTGCGCTCACCATGTGAGTGGCACCGAACGACCGCGGGACAACCAACCCTCATCACCCCACTTTGTGCGTATTCAAATATGAGACGGGATCGCTAGACTACGCGCAAACAACAGTGCTGCGCGTTGCCTGCGGCTGGATCGACGGCGGGCTTATCGCGCGACACTCAATGAACAAGGGGGGGGCGCATGCGAGGTAAGCTTGTTGGTCCGATCTTCATTGCATTGGCATTCGCCCTGATCGGATTACCGCCATGCGGCGCGGCAGAGCCGGCGCCGCGAGACGGCGGCTCGCTCATCATGGCGACGGGCGCCCAGGTCCAGGGCTTCGATCCGCTGACCATGCGCGCAGCCAACCGGGAGACCATCATGGCCGGCGCACTGGTGTTCTCGAACTTCTTCACACTCGATGACAAGGGCGAGCGCGTGCCGGACCTCGCCACCTCGCTTGACGGCTCGCCCGATGGCCTGACTTGGCGATTGAAGCTGCGACCGGGATTGAAATTCTCCAACGGGGCGCCCTACACCGCGCGCGACGTGGTGCGTCACTTCGAGCGCATCCTCGATCCGACGAARAACCAGGCRTTCGCCGCCGCGATCGGCGAATTGAAGGAAGCCGTCGCTGTTGACGACAYCACGGTTGAATTCCGCCTGGCSTATGCCCGGGCCGCGTTTCAGACCATTTTCTCGACCGACAACCACCTGATCTGGGCGATGCCATCAGARCATCAGGACARCGCCGGCCCCGATCTCAACCGCCGTCCGATCGGCGCCGGCCCCTACGTGATGACGGACTGGAAGCAGGAYGACAGCATCACYTTCGAGAAGAACCCGAACTACTGGAATCCGAAGTCCCRGCATCTCGACAAGATCGTGATCCGCTTCCTGCCCGATGCAACCGCGCGTTTCACGGCGGTGAAGACCGGCGACATCGACATYTTCTACGAGCCGCTCGGCAAGCAGGTCAACGAAGCSCGCAATRACAAGACCCTGAAGGTCGTGGAATACACCGGYACCGGCGCCTCCACCCTCAATATCAACACGTCGTCGCCGCCGYTCGATGACGTCAGGGTGCGGCRGGCGCTGGCYCACGCRCTGGAYCGCAATGTCGARCTCAAGGTCGTCTACGACGGCGCCGGCARGCTCGCCACCAGCTTCTGGGGACCGGGCTCGGTMTGGAAYTGCCCYGACGTCGGRTACCCYGAATAYGACCCAGAGAAAGCCAGGGCTCTGCTCAAGGACTACGGCAAGCCGGTGAAAGTCGTSCTCCAGGCGCAACCGACACAGGCGGTGCCGGCGCAGCTTTACCARAGCTTCTGGCAGAAGGTCGGCATCGWGACCGAGATCMGGAGCATTCAGGGCGGCCCCTCGTACATCAACCCGGTCTTGCGCGGCGACTACCAGATCGCATTCTGGGAGGTGGTCGACGTTCCCGACCCCGACTTCCAGGTCTACCAGGCGTTCTTCTCGAAGAGCGGCGGCAACATCACCAAGATCAACGATCCGAAGCTCGACGAGGCAATCGAAGCCGGCCGCCGCAGTCTCGATATCGATGTCCGCAAGAAAGCCTATTGCAGTGTCAGCAAGGAAATGGCGAAGCAGATGCCCATCCTGCTGCGCACCCAATCGAATTATTCCGCCATCACGCAAGCGCGGGTTCACGACATTCCGCCGCTGCGGCGCGGTCTGGTTCGGCTGAACGGAGTATGGGTCGACCCGAAATAATGCCCGTGAGATCTCGCGGCGAGGTGTCGGCGATGATGCACTACCTCCTGCGCAAACTGCTGCGCCTGATCCTGGTCTTGCTGCTGGTCGCCGCGGCGACTTTCCTGCTCCTGAACCTGCTGCCTGGCGACGTCGCGCTCGCCCTGCTCGGCAACGAGGCGACACCGGCCGCGATCGCACAGGTGCGGGCCGAACTGGGCCTCGATCAGCCGCTGGTGCTGCGTTTCCTGCATTGGCTGATCGGCTTTTTGCAAGGCGACCTCGGCCGCTCCACCACCACCCAGGTGCCGGTCATGGATTCGATCCTCGATCGGCTTCCGGTAACGATCGAACTGATCCTGCTGAGCCAGGGATTTGCGTTGCTGCTCGCGGTGCCGGCCGGCGTGGTGTGTGCCTACAAGGTCGGCAGCCGGATCGACCGGTTGATCAGTTCTGCAGCGCTGCTGCTGTTCGCTGCGCCCGTGTTCATCACAGCCATCCTGCTGATGTTCCTGTTCGCGCTCAAGCTGCGCTGGCTGCCCTCGACCGGCTACGTGCCGTTCACGGCCGATCCGCTGCGCAATCTTGCACATCTCACACTGCCTGCGCTGGCGATCGGCCTGTCGGARTGGCCGCCGCTGTTCGCCGTGCTGCGCGCCGACATGATCAAGACCTTGCAGCAGGACTATATCGCACTGGCCAAGGCCAAGGGGCTYRGTCCCGSCTTCATCCTGCTGCGGCATGCGCTGCGGCCGTCATCGTTCACACTSGTGACGATCTCCGGCCTGCAGATCGCCGCGAYGATCGCCGGCGCTCTCGTCGTCGARACGATCTTCGGCCTGCCGGGAATCGGYCGCATGCTGACGGGCGCCGTCTAYAACCGYGACATGATGCTGGTCCAGGGCTGYGTCGCGGTGATCTCCGTCGGTTACGTGCTGATCAATTTCGGCGTCGATCTGATCTATGCGCTGCTYGATCCGAGAATCCGCRCATGAGCGCGYTCGCCAGCGATCGGGSCCTGTCCACGRCSRGCGRCACACCAGGCCMCCTCYTTGCACGYCACCRGCTCGGCGCAGGCTTCTGGCTTCCGGTGGCCTGGACAACGGTGGTTGYCGTGCTGGCCGCGACCGCCRACCTGCTGCCGCTRCGCAGCCCGATCGARACCGATTTCACCGTCATCTCMAACTGGCCCGACRCCACTTACTGGTTCGGCACCGACCAGCTCGGYCGTGATATCTTYGCGCGCGCCGTGTTCGGCGCACGGATCTCCCTTATCGTCGGRCTGCTTGCGCCCGCYATCGGACTTGGTGTCGGGGTTTGTCTTGGACTTGCCGCCGGTTATTTCCGGGGCCGCACCGAATCCATCATCACCGCCGCCATGGACGCCATCATGGCGTTTCCCGGAATCCTTGTCGTGCTTGCAGTCACGGCTTATGTCGGCGCTAGCACCGCCATCCTGATCATCCTGCTCGGCGTGCTGACGATTCCAGCATTCATGCGGGTGGCCCGCGCCAACACGCTGGTGTTTGCCGGGCGCGAGTTCGTGCTGGCGGCGCGGGCCATGGGGGCAACCCACTGGCGGGTGCTGRCACTCGAAATCCTSCCGAATGTCATTGTCCCGATGCTGATCTACGCGCTGCTCGTGGTCTCGCGCATCATCGTCATCGAGGGCGTGCTGTCGTTCCTGGGTCTCAGCGTGCCGCCGCCGCATCCGACGTGGGGCAACATGATCGCGGACGGCCAGGCCGATCTGGCGACGTTGCCCTACATCCCTTTCATCCCCTCCGCATTGATGCTTCTCACGGTGCTGTCCATCAACCTGATCGGTGAGCGCCTGCGCGCCCGAACCGATGTCCGAGGCAGCGTGCTATGACACAAGCGAGTGCGCCCCTCCTTGAGGTAACCGACCTCGTGACGCACTTCCGTACGCCGCGCGGCATTGTGCGGGCAGTCGACGGCGTGTCGTTCCGGATCCAGCGGGGGCAGACGCTCGGCATCGTCGGCGAGTCCGGGTCCGGCAAAAGCGCGCTGGCGCGGAGCATCCTCGGCATTCTGGCAAGCGACGGCTCGGCGGCCACGACAGGCCGCGTTGCCTTCGAGGGCCGCGATCTCCTGAAGCTGTCGGAACCGGAGATGCGCGACATTCGCGGCAAGGAACTCGCCATGGTCTTCCAGGATCCGACCTCGTCGCTGAATCCGGTCAAGCGGATCGGCGCCCAGATCGGCGAGGTGCTGACGCGCCATCTCGGCTTGCGCGGCCGCGCCGCCAAATCCCGCGCGATCGAGCTTCTCGTCTCGGTCGGGATTCCCTTGCCGGCAGAACGCCTGCACCAGTATCCGCATCAGTTGTCCGGCGGCATGCGCCAGCGGATTGCCATTGCCATCGCACTGGCCTGCGAGCCGAAACTCCTGATCGCCGACGAGCCGACCACCGCGCTGGACGTCACCATCCAGGCGCAAATCCTCGATCTGCTGCGGCGCCAGCAGCTTGCCAATAACATGGCAATGATCCTGATTTCGCACGACCTCGGCGTGGTCGCGGGTCACACCGATATGGTGACGGTGATGTATGCGGGGCAGATGGTCGAAGGTGCATCGACGCGATCGCTGTTTCGCAATTGCCGCATGCCCTACACCCGGGCTTTAATCCGTTCCGCACCGAAGCTGTCCGATCCGCCGCACACCCGGCTACGTGCGATTTCAGGACGGCCGCCGGACATGTTGCAGCCACCCGTCGGGTGCCGCTTCAGCCCACGCTGCGAAAACGCCACCGACAGATGTCGAACCGATCAGCCTGCATTGTCCGCGACCGAAACGGACGGCGCGCATCTTTACGCCTGCTGGCACCCGGTCGGCACGCGGGAAGCATCGCCATGATGCCGAACGAACTCCTCGCCGTCGACAACATGTCGGCGACCTACAAGCTGCCACGCGGGCGTCAGCTCACCGCTGTCGCAAACGTCAGCTTCACCGTCTACAGGGGCGAAACCCTGGGGCTGGTCGGCGAATCCGGCTGCGGCAAGTCGACGGTCGGACGTTCGATCATGCAGCTCCCGCCACCGACCGGGGGCTCGGTGATCTTCGGGGGGCGCGACCTCGCAAGCCTCGACGCCCAGACGCTGCGCCGGACCCGGACGCAGCTACATATGATCTTCCAGGACCCGATGTCCTCGCTTAACCCCCGCCGCAAGGTGCGCGATATCGTGGCTGAACCAATGGCGATCGCCGGCGTGGGCACTGCGGAGGAGCGCGGGCGCCGTGTCCGCATCGTGCTCGAAACGGTCGGCCTCGATCCGGATCGGGTGATGGATCGCCGCCCGCACGAGTTTTCAGGCGGCCAGTGCCAGCGTATCGCGATTGCACGCGCGCTGATCATGGAGCCGCAACTGGTCGTCTGCGACGAACCGGTTTCGGCGCTCGACGTCTCGATCCGCGCGCAGATCCTCAACCTGCTGGAGGATATGAAGGCGCGTTATGGCCTGACGCTGCTGTTCATCAGCCATGACCTTGCCGTCGTGAAGAACATCAGCGATCGCGTCGCGGTGATGTATCTCGGCCGCCTGTGCGAGCTGGCGCCGTCGGCGCGGCTCTATGAGGCGCCGCGGCACCCCTACACCGCGGCGTTGCTGGCCGCCATTCCGGTCATGGACCCTGACAGGCGCCGCGATCCATCGCAGCTGCTCGTCGGTGAATTGCCCTCGCCGATCAATCCACCAAGCGGCTGCCGTTTCCGGACACGGTGTCCGCGCGCGACGACGCGTTGCGCGGAGCGCGAGCCGGAATGGCAGGAAATGGAGCCCGGCCATTTCGTCGCCTGTCATTTTCCGCTGAGCACGACAGCCGCGACCGCAGACACGTCTCGTCAGGTCTGATCGCCGTATCTCTCGAACACAGCCTCGGCGATGAATTTCTTGCGCCCATCCCGCCCCGGACTCGTACCATGCGCGGCGCACCAGTCGGGAAACGTGCGGGGATCGATGAAGACGCGCAGCACGGGGTGGCCATAGGACTTGAGGCCTCGCTCCATTTCCTCGGCCATTTTCAGCCACTCGGCCCAGGTCGGCGGCAACTTGTCGCCGTCCTCAAGGATATCCCGCACCGCCGGATAGTCGTCTTCCTTGATCCAGTAGGCTCCGACCGCCGGGAGTGGCCGGTCCTCGAAATTGCTCATGCTCGTTCTCCTGTACCGGTGCGGCTTATCAGGAAACACCCGAGGCGGCCATGGCGCCATCGCCGGATGGCATCGTCAACCCGCGCCGGATCACGACGACGCGGCAGCCTCCGCGGCTTCGGCGGCGCGACGCCGCATCAGGTCTCGCTCGCGCGCGTTGCTCGCCAGCGCCGCGGCCGCCTCGAACGCGGCCCGCGCGTCCGCAAAACGGCCGAGCTTATGCAGCAGATCGCCCCGCACGCTGGAGAGCAGATGATAACTCTTGAGTGCCGACTCGCGCAGAAGGCCGTCGACGATCACCAGCGCGACCTCCGGTCCCTCGGCCATGCCCACCGCCACCGCGCGGTTGAGCTCGATCACCGGCGAGCGCACCAGCCCGGCGAGCTGCGCATAAAGTCCGGCAATGCGCGGCCAATCGGTCTCCGCCGCGGTCCCCGCCCGCGCGTGACAGGCGATGATGGCGGCCTGGAGCGCGTAGAAGCCGCCCGCGCCGCCGAGGTCATGCACGCGCCGCAGCATCTGCAGGCCCCGCCTGATCTGCAACTGGTCCCAGAGTCCCCGATTCTGGTCCAGCAGCAGGATCGGTTCGCCCGCGGCATCGGTGCGCGCCGTGGTGCGCGAGGCGTTCAGCTCCATCAGCGACAACAGCCCGTAGGCCTCGGGCTCATGCGGAGCGATGGAGATCAGCACGCGGCCCATGCGCAGCGCTTCCTGGCAGAGCTGCGGGCGCAGCCAATCCTGGCCGCGCGACGCGGTATAGCCTTCATTGAAGATGAGATAGACGACTTCCAGCACCGAGGACAGCCGCTCGGAGAGTTCGGCGCCATGTGGCGTCTCGTAGGCGAGCCCGGACTCCGACAGGGTTTTCTTCGCGCGCACGATGCGCTGGGCGATCGTGGTATCCGGCAGCAGAAAGGCCCGCGCGATCTCCTCGGTCGTCAGGCCGCAGATCATCCGCAACGCCAGCGCCGCGCGGGCCTCGCGCGACAGGCGCGGGTGACAGGCCGTAAAGATCAGCCGCAGCATCTCGTCGCCAATGTCGTCATCGAGCGCGGCGTCCCAATCGGGCATGGCCTTCTGCTCCCACTCCATGTCGCGGGCCACGATCTCGTGTTTGTGCGTGAGCATCGAGCGGCGGCGCAGATGATCCAGCGCCCGGCGCTTGGCGGTCGCCATCAGCCACGCACCGGGTCGCTCGGGAACGCCGGTCGCGGGCCAATGCTCGAGCGCCGCCACCAGCGCTTCCTGGGTCAGATCCTCGGCCAACGGTACGTCGCGCAACAACTTTGCCAGGCTGGTGATCAGCCGCGGCTGCTCGATCCGCCAGACCGCAAGGATTGCGCTGTTGACATCGGCGGCCGTCATGGCCGCCGATCGGACTGGTCGAAGCCCCGCCTCACGCGTGGGCCTTGGCATCGGCCGGGCCGCTGGCCTGGAAGCCGGGCGAGGCAAACGAGCGGACTTCGCAGGTGCCTTCCCATCCCGGCATGTAATCCTTGTGCATCTGCATGAACTTGACCGCCGAAGCGATCGCCTCTTCCTTGCTGTGCAGCTCGAACACCGCATAGCCGCCGATCATTTCCTTGGCTTCCACGAACGGGCCGTCGACGACGCTGAGTTCGCCATCCGCGATCTGCACGCGCGCGCCCATGCTGAGCGGCATCAGCCCGCCATTGTCGAGCATGCGGCCGGCCTTGATCTCCTGGTCCGCAAGCGTATGCATCGCCTCCAGCAGTTCCGGAGTGGGAGGGGTGGTGTGGGCGGATGTGACGATAAACATGAAACGCATCTGAGGTCTCCTCCTGGGGCGAGCCGCGGGAACCATCGCCGCTGAATTGTCTCGCACATCCAGTCGACGAACCAGTCCCCGGCAAATCGACATTCGTTTGAAAAAAGTTTCGGCACCGCTCGGTCTGGCCATTGGAGCCCGGCCTCGCTTGGGGGGAACGCCTGCTCCCCGGCGAAACCGGCATCGACCCGCACCACTATTGACCTCAACCACTGTTGAAGTCCTATCATATTGTCGGTGGTGACATCATGGCGGCGGTCCACGCCAAGCGCTAGGCGCTGTGACGTCGCCGGACCGCCAACCCCACCCGACAAACTTTCATTGACGCGCCGCGGCAAGGTCGGATCGGCGGATGCCGATCCAAACCAAAAGCATCAGCAAACCGAAAGCGATCCATCCGGGTCCGATCACCATCGACAGCGCCCGGCTGAGAGATGAGGATGCCGGCCCGAACAAAGTAGATACCCATGCGACCAGAGTCGGGCCGACACCGAATCCCACCAGGATCAGCGCCATATTCGTACATGCCGCCAATTTGCCCATCATGCGGTTCGGCGTGACCTGCGACAGAACGACCGTAAGCACGAGCTGGTTGCCGAACCCGAACGCGATGTTGATGCCGAGGCAAACCCAAGTCAGCAACGGGGAGATCCCCCACGGGGCAATCATCGTCGGTACTGCGACGATGATGCTGGCGAGGCCGAGTGCGGCTGCGGCGAACCGAGCCATGCCGCGTTTGGCGGCCCGGTCAAGCAGGACCGAGAGCACCAGTATGGTGAGGGAGCCTGCGAAGACGGTGATCAGCCCGTAGGTCGACCCGATCGCCGTCGCAGGCTCGTTCCACACCCGGCCGAGCGCCGTCGGAATCCAGTTGCCGTAGCCGAAGATACACGTGCCCCACACCGCATAGCCGGCGACGAGCGGCATGAAGATGGAACGGTACTTCGCGGTATAGGCGATGACGTCGGCGAGGCTTGCTGAAAGGTCTGCCGCCGCGGGCTCGCGGCCCGGTTCGCGAATTGCAAGCACGAGGAGCACGGCCGGCACGCCCAGCAGACCAATCGCAACGAGGATGAGCTGCCATGTACTGCGGCCATGGAGCACAGGAATCGCGCCGAGATCAATTCCCTGCAGCAATTGCGACATCCAGCCGATCACCACGAGTGCAGCGCCGAAGCCGATCGCGGACCCGAACAGGTAGACGCCAAACGCGCGGCCTTGTCGTCCCTCCGGAAGGGCATCCTTGATCATCGAATAGGCCGCCGGCGTCAGCACCGCCTCTCCGATGCCGAGCCCCATCCGGCAGACGAAGAGCGTGATGAAATTCGGCGCAAAGCCACTCAGCGTGGTCATCAATGTCCAGAGCACAATCCCGCTGATCACGAGATTGCGCCGATTGTAGCGATCGACGAGATAGCCGTAGACGGGGCCGGCAAGCGCAAACACTACGGCGAACGCCGTGCCGAGCAGAACGCTCACCTGCGTATCGCTGAGGGCAAGGTCGCGCTTGATCGGCCCGACCAGCACCGTCAGCGCATACCGGTCGACATAGGACAACAGCAGCACGGCCGACAGGATGCAGACCATGCCCCAAGCGCGAACGGCACCATATTCAGCGCGGACACCGCACGAGCGGTTTTCGGCGACAGCAGGCGGGTCTTCGACATGTGCTCGCATCGGTCTTCCTTCGCTGATCGGCGAAAAGCGCCATCCAGACTCATCGTCCAAGTTCAGCGCCACATTCACATGACCGGATTCCACCAGATCGGAATCAAGCGATAGCCGTCGCCGTGCTTCTCCACATGACCGAGTGACGGAAACGGAAAGTGATAGCCGGAAACCAGCGCTCGTTTTTCCGCGATCATGTCAAACAGGCGGCGGCGCGAGGCTTCGGCTTGCGGCCCATCGACGTCGGCGGCCGGATGCCAACCCGGATTGCGCAAGGTGGTGAACGGATTGCCGCTCACGTCCCCCGCGACCACGAGACTTTCGCCCTGCGATGTGACGAGATAGGACACGTGCCCCGGCGAATGGCCTGAAGTCGCGATCGAGGTAATTCCCGGCACAACCTCCTCGCCGGGTTCGAAACGCACCACCCGGTTGGGCAAGGTCGCGAACGTCTGCCGCACCAGCATGATCATGTCATATTCCGTCATCAGCGACCGCGGCCAACCCTCCGGACGCACGGGACTCGGCAGATACTCGTCACGCGTGAAGTAATTCCAGTTGCCGGCCGGCACCTTGATCTCGGCGTTGGGAAATGCGGCGCGGCCATCAGGATCGCGCAGGCCGCCGATATGATCGTGGTCGAGATGCGTAATCAGAACGATATCGATCGCTTTGCGGTCGATGCCTGCGGCTTCGAGCCCGGCCGCAAGAAGACCGGTTCCAGGTATCAGGTTATGGACGTTACCGGTGTCGATCAGCACCAGTTTGTCCTCGGTGTCGACCACGACCGGATTGTGGTGTCGCCCCAGTGTTTCGGTCGACAGATAAGCAGCGACGAGCGCGGCCTTGTACTGCTCGAACGAAACGTTGCGCATGTCGTGCGGCGTGATGCGCACCTGGTGGATGCCGTCGGACACGACGATGACATCGAAATTACCGAGGCGATGACGATAATGGTAGAGCGCCGGCCGCGAAGCGGCTGCTTCCTCTGAAATCCGCATGAATGTTTCCCGCCAGTTCTTCCGCCCGCCCACCCTTACCGCGCGAACGTCGCGCGGCAGCGCGCTCGATCCCTTATGTTGATAAATCAACATTGTATCGTTGAAAAGTCAACATCGATTCTCCACGCACATCCGAGTGTCGGAAAATCACGAGACGGCCGATCGGTTGCAGACAATGTTTTGAAGCGGATAGATTGCGGGTCGAACTAGAATCAGTGGACGGAGGTTTAATGGGTCTTTTTGAGCGCAAGTCCGGCAACACGGATGTCGTCTGGGATCTGCCGCCAAAGCTCATCCAAGCCCTGGCGCCCGACCTCGATATCGGGTCGTTGCGGCTTTTGGACTTCGTCACCATCCGGATTGATCGCCTGGCCGGCCTTATGAACCAGCAGACGAGGCAGATGCTATCCGAGCGTTTCGACCTCTCGTTCATCGAATGGCAGTGTTTGGCGTTTCTCGGCGAGCGCGGCGACCTGACGGCGGCCGAGATCTGCCGGCTGACCGGCTATGACAAGGCCCAGGTGAGCCATGCGTTGCGCGATCTTGCCAAGCGAAAACTGATCCATCGCGCCACGACGACGGCCAAAGCCGTTCCGATCGAACTCACAACCGACGGCCGGGACCTCTTCAAACGCTGTGTGACCGCGCGGCGACGCCTCGAACGCGCTCATCTCGAACGTCTCTCGCCGGAGCAGCGCGTCGCACTTTACGAAGCGTTGACCATTCTCGCGCGGTCTTTGGGCGATGAATCCGCCGAGCGACACAAGCAACCTGCAAAAAGAGCCTGACGCCAATGTCCTCATGGCATCGCGTAAGGCCTTTCGCGGACCACAGATCGCTCGGCGGGCACGTCTGACACGCCGCGGGGCAAACATATTGACCTCAACCGCGGTTGAGGTCCTATCACACCGTCGGTGATCGGGCATCTCAATCTCCGATCGAATCCTCCAATCTGCGAGAGCCGGCACATGCACAAATTCCGGGACACCGTCCCTCCTTTCACCCGCCAGTTTCGACCTAGCCAGGCATTGTCATCATGACCACCGTCGAACAGGGATGGTCGACACTGCTCGGCCGACGCAACGCATTGCCGTCGCTCGTGCTGGCCGGTGGCGTGGCGCTGCATGCCGTCAATGTGTTTCTGGTCACGACCATGCTGCCGTCGATCGTGCGCGATATCGGCGGCCTGGACTATTATGCGTGGAGCACCACGCTGTTCGTGGTCGCATCGATCATCGGTGCGACCTGCTCCGCGCACCTGCTGCAAGCCTTGCGGCCGCGCGGCGCCTATGTGGTCGCCGCCCTGCTGTTTGCGACCGGCTGCCTGGTCTGCGCGCTTGCGCCGGTGATGCCGGTGCTGCTGGTCGGCCGCACCATCCAGGGCTTTGGCGGCGGCCTGCTGATCTCGCTGTCCTATGCCATGATCCGGCTGCTGTTCGACCAGCCGCTGTGGCCACGAGCGATGGCGTTGGTGTCGGGAATGTGGGGCATCGGCACGCTGGTGGGACCTGCGATCGGCGGCGTGTTCGCGGAGATGGATGCCTGGCGTCTGGCGTTCTACGCCATCATTCCGCTCGCACTGGCGTTCGCGGCTATCGCGGCGTCGGTTCTGCCGAGCAACGTGAGTGCCGGCCGCGCCTCACCCCTGCCGCTACTGCAGATCGTGCTGCTCAGCATCGCGGTCCTGACCATCTCGGCAGGAAGTATCTCGCCTCGCCCGCTCTGGAATATTGCCGGAATCGCGACGGCCGCGATCCTGACCATTCTGATCGTCAGGATCGAGCGGCACAGCGAGCAAAAGCTGCTGCCGGGTGACGCCTTTCGGTTGGGCGCGCCGCTTGCGCTGGTCTATGCCACCATGGGCCTGCTGGCGATGGCCGTGACCAGCGACGATGTCTTCGTGCCGCTGTTCCTCCAGGTCCTGCACGGGCGATCGCCGCTGGTCGCCGGCTATCTGTCGGCCCTGATGGCAGGCGGCTGGACGGTGGGATCGGTGAGTAGCTCGAACCTCAGCGGCCGCAACGCCCGGCGCATCATCGTTATCGCCCCCTGCGTGTCCCTGGTCGGGACCGTACTGCTGCTGGTGTTGATGCCGGCCCACAGCGATGACGGATGGATCCGGCTTGGCGCACTGGCTGTCGGCCTGTTCAGCCTGGGTCTGGGTGTCGGCCTCGGGTGGCCGCATCTGCTGACCTGGATCCTCACCCTCGCCGCACCTGGCGAGCAGGATCGTGCGTCCGCCTCGATCACCACCGTTCAGCTTTATGCAACGGCGATGGGCGCGGCGGTGGCCGGGCTGCTGGCCAACACCGCCGGGCTGGTGGATCCCGGAGGTCTGGAGGGGACGGCACGCGCGGCGCTCGTGCTGTTCGCGGTGTTTACCGCCGCGCCGGTGCTCTGCCTGATCTTTGCGGTGCGGCTGGTGCGCAAGCTAGATGCGCGGGGCCTCTGAGCGATCCGGCCTTGGTTCGCCGAACCAGCGCACCAACGCCGCTTCGAGACCATCGATGCGATCGTCGTCGGCCGCCCAGGCGATGCAGCCATCCGGACGGACCAGCATCGATGGCCCCTCCGCCGCCCGAGCGCAGCGGATCCACGGCGCCCAGGCGGAGGCGAGACGCACCGCCGCGCCTTGAGCTGCGTCGACGAGCACGCCATGGCCGTGCTGCATCGACGCAAAGAGACTGGCCTCGCCCGCGGAACCTACCAGCGCTCGGTTGCCGCAGAACCGCCCGACCAGCGGATGTTCGCCATCCAGATCGTAGCGCGTGGTGAGACCGCTCAGCATCTCGCCGAAGAAACGATTGCCTTCGTCCAGATCCATCACCTCCGCGACGATGTCGCGCAGCGCCGTCGTCAACACGTCCGGCCGCATCAGCGCGACCTGTGCCCGGGTATTGGCGAGAACACGCGCGGCCACGGGATGGCGCTCCGCCGTATAGGTGTCGAGCAGCTCCACGCTCATGGACCCGCGGACAACGGATGCCAGCTTCCAGCCGAGGTTGGTGGCGTCGAGCAGGCCGAGATTCAACCCCTGGCCGCCGAACGGCGAATGAACATGCGCGGCGTCGCCTGCCAGCAACACCCGGCCACACCGATAGGTGGTTACTTGCCTCGCATTGTCAGTGAAGCGGGTCGCTGACGTCATCTGCGTGATCCTCACATCCGCGCCACTGACGCGACGCAGACTGTCCTCCACCTCCTCGCGGGTGACGGGCGCCTCACGATCGGCCGGCGCTCCGTCAAACTCGACCGTAAAGATCCGCCCGGGAACGGGACCGTAGGCCATCATGCCGGCAGCCGTGCGCCGCCAGCCCAGCGGCAGCAGCCGCTCCGGGTGGTCCAGTTCAACGATCGCCTGGTGCCCGGTGAGGGTCGGCGCGGTGCCGGGAAAATCGAATCCGGCCCGCTTGCGAATCTGGCTGCGACCACCGTCGCATCCCACGAGATAGGAGCAACGAACGCTCGACGCGCCGTCCGGACCACGGACATCGATCCTGACGCCCTCGCCGTCCTCGCTGAAGCCGACGACCTCGTTGCCGCGCTGCAGATCGATGTTGAGCTCACGAGCGCGGTCAACGAGCATGCGCTCCAGCGCCTGCTGCCTCACGCCGCGCAGCCGCCGCTCCGGCTCGCGCTGGCGGGTCTGGTCGATCAGGAACAACCCGGCAAAATGGCCTCCGATCTTCCTCAGCGACGGCATGGTCCCGGTCGCGCCGGCTTTTTTCATCATCGCCGCCATCGCCTCGGCCATGACGGCTTCCTCAGCATCCATCGCTGCCCCGAACCGCCGCCGGTCCAGCGCCTCGCCGGCAAGCGCACCGATCGCCCCTGCCTTGATGGTCTGGTCGGGTTCGCGCAGGCGCTCGAGTACCATCACATTGGCGCCGCCGAGCACGAGTTCGATCGCCAGCAGCAAGCCGCACGGACCGGCCCCGACCACCACGACGTCCACCGATCGTTGACCCATGCTGTGGATTCCTCAAATTTTTATACTAGATATAAAATTGTATATGATATAAATATTTTCGATGTCAAATCGAACCGGCCTTCGCGAGCGTAAAAAGCAGGAGACGCGCCTGGCGATTTCCGACATCGCCACGCGCCTGTTCATTGAGCGCGGCTTCGACAATGTGACCGTCGCCGAGATCGCCGAAGCGGCGAACGTCGCCAAGATGACGGTCTTCAATTATTTCTCGCGCAAGGAAGATCTGTTCTTCGACCGGGAGGACGAGAGCCGATCCCTGGTGCGCGAAGCCCTCGTCCGGCGCGCGCAAGGGCGCTCCCCAATCGCGGCGTTAGGCGGCCTTGCACCGGACCTCGTCGCCCAGAACCATCCCTTCGCGAAATTCACGGCCGGCACCGCGCAGTTCTGGCACACCGTCAAGCAGAGCAACACGCTGGCCGCCCGCGCCCGCGAGCTCCGGGACATTTTCGCCAACGATCTCGCAGAGATGCTCGCGGATTCGTCCAGCAGGCCGCGTTCCGATCCTGAAGCCCATCTCATCGCCGCAATGGTCGTGGCCGCGTGGCAAACCGCGTATGCGGAAGGTTTACGCCAGCAGCGGATCGGTGCTCCCAGCCACGCCGTGCAGGCGGCGTTCCTGGCTCTCCTCGACCGAAGCTTCAGGGGCGTCGCCGCTGGCATGAAGGGGACGCCGTACGCTTGATGACAGTCCAACAGCCGATAAACGACACACCCCATGAGACGATGGGTCTCGTGACATCCCGCGATGGCACGCCGATCGGCTATCGGCAGATTGGCCGCGGCCCCGGCGTCGTTCTGCTGCACGGCGCGCTGCAGTGCGCGGAGAATTTGATGGACCTGGCCCGGGCGCTGGCCGATCGCTTCACGGTTTACGTGCCGGATCGCCGCGGCAGAGGCCGCAGTGGGCCGCATGGCCCGGCCTATGGCATCGCGCGCGAGTGCGAGGACGTCGAAGCACTCCTCGCCGCGACCGGTGCGGCCAACGTGTTCGGCCTGAGCTCCGGCGCACTCGTGGCGCTGCAGGCCACGCAGCGGCTGCCGGCCATCCGCAGGGTCGCGCTTTACGAGCCGCCGCTGTCGATCGGAGGTTCGGTGCCGCAATCCTGGGTGGCGCGTTATGAACGAGAGGTCGCCGCCGGTCGGTTAGGCAGCGCATTCATCACCATTATGAAAGGTCTCCAGGTCTCGCCGATGTTTGCGGCGCTGCCCCTGTCTCTTATACACATCTAGATGTGTATAAGAGACAGATCCTGGGTGGCGCGTTATGAACGAGAGGTCGCCGCCGGTCGGTTAGGCAGCGCATTCATCACCATTATGAAAGGTCTCCAGGTCTCGCCGATGTTTGCGGCGCTGCCCCGTGTCCTGCTCACGCCTCTCATGGGCCCCCTGCTCGCAGCCGACGCACGCAACCTGAAGCCCGGCGCGACATCGATCAAGGCGCTGATCCCGACCATGCATTTCGACATCGGGCTGGCCGCCGAACTCGAAGGCACGCTCGATCGCTTTTCGGATGTGCGCAGCGAGGCGCTGTTGCTCGCCGGCAGCAAGAGCCCCGCCTATCTGCTCAGGACGATCGATGCCCTGGAGGCGACGATTCCCCGTTCCAGACGAATCGATTTTCCAGATCTTGATCATCTCGGAGCGGACAACACCGGACGCCCGAAAATAGTGGCTGCGGAGCTGGCTGCATTTTTCTGCGCGGACACACCGAAAACGTTCACTCAGCCGGCAGCCTCATGGCCACCGGACCTGTCCCGGCAGGACGACGAGCTGACGCGCTAAAGCCCCGGCGGCCATTCCGGAAACTGCGGCAGCCCTTCATCAGCCAGCCAAGGCACGCTGTGCGATGTCCAGATGTGCACGACAGGGCGTGTCGATGGATCGTCGTCCAGCGTCGCGACCCGAAGCACCACATACGGCTGCTCGGCACGCTCCGCCACGATGTGAGTGCCGCACCCCGAACAGAACCGCCTGAACCGGCCGGGCGAGGACTCGAACGCCGAGAGCTTGTCCGCTCCGGTCACCAGATGAAAATGATCGCGCGCGACACGCGCGGTCGAGGCAAAGGCCGCGGCATTGGCCTTGCGGCAGGTAATGCAGTGGCAATGCGCGATCGGCGAAGCGAGCTGATCGACCTCATAACGCACGGCGGTGCACAGACAACTTCCCTTCAACCGCAAACCGACCTCCCTCGCATTGGGCCCGAGACGATTATCCCGCCCACGGCACGTCTTTCATCCCCAGGCGACGATAAAGCCTGAGAGCATCCGAATAGAGCTGCCCTTCCGTCTTGAGGTCGACATGGCTTTCGCCGCGCGCCTTGAAGACCAGAAACAGATGCCGCAGCAGCGCTTCGCCAATGCCCTGGCGACGCGCCACCGGATGCACCCCGAGATCCTTCACAAACGAACTGGTCCAGCACTGCGCCGCTCCGAGAAGGTGCCCGTCGGCATCGCAGGCCAGAAAGCAGAGCGCGGGATCGAATTCCTCGTCACCAGTGAGGCCCTGCCACCAGACGTCATAAGGAAGCCGGAATTCCTCGATCACCCGGGTAAAGAACACATGCAATGCCGGTGCATCGGACGGCAGGAGCGTGCGCACAACGACACCCATCGGCCATTGCGGCGGCTCAAGGGTCTGATCAAGCCATCGACGCAGGCGAACATCGTTCGGCCCAGGAGATCCACTGATGTCTGTCATGACGGCGAGATGATTGTTCAATGCCGCATCAGGATGAATGGATCGGCGGCGTCCGGCGCGAAGCGCCACTATGCATCAGCGGCGACATCGGAAGCGCAAGATTTTCGCGTTGCGCGACATTAATTGCAGCTCTCACGGCAAATGCGTGACGCAGATCACACATCGATCGGCACAATGATGCCATGTTTTCGCCGCGGACGAGCCAAAGCAAAAACAACGGGGTGGGACAATGCCGCTGCCAATTCTCAAGATTCAACCGACCATGAATTTCTCCCAGATCGTGCAGGACACCACAGCAGACACCGCCGTCACGATCTTCCGTCCGAACACGCCGGACGGCTGGTTCTTTTTCGGCGACTATTGCCAGCCGGGGACGCAAGATCCTTTCGGCTCCGGATTCGTGGTTCAGGTCGTCAATGACGACCCCTCCTCTCCGGCGCTTGTGGCGCCGACCGGATGGAATTTCATCACAGCGGGCATCTATTCGATACTTCCATTTCCGCCCTTTCTGTACACATGCTGGGCGCCCCAGGCCCCGCAGGGCTATGTGGGCTGCGGACATGTCTGGACCACGTACGCTCCGTCAGAGGCGGATCGAGACCTGTTCGCGAAGGACGGGGACCTCAGGATTCGGGATCGCATTGCAGCAGGCAGCGTGCCGCTTCCGCCACCCAATATTCCGACCTTCCGATGCCTGAACGCCAATCTGGCCAAATCCTATCCGCTCACCACGTTGATCTGGAACGACGCCGGCAGCGGCTGCAACCTCGATACGTCGTGCTGGTCGATCGCACCACTGGCGACTTTTTTCGTCTGGCCGCAGAACGGCGTGACACCGACGGTTTCAGCATACATCCCGAGCCAGCCCATTCCCGTTTTGCCTGCCTGATCGTTTCCCGTCGCGGCCGAACGCGTTGGCCGCACGAACAAGCTTTTTTAGAGCAATCGCCATTTTGAACAATAGCCACTCCGATTGCAGGAGACTATTCAAATGAGCTTGCCTGTCCTCAAGATACAGCCCGTCAGTCAATTCACGGAGATTGCATCCTCGCCCACCAACGGCGCGGTCGGCATCTGGCGGCCGACGGTGGACCCGGGCTGGTTCTATTTCGGCGACTACTGCCAGCCGAATGGAGCGCTCCCGGAGACGCCCGGCTATGCCGTCCAGATCGAGAACGACGACCCGAACAATCCTGCGCTGATGCCGCCGATCGATTGGACAGTGATCACCGCCAACGGCGAATTCAGCCTCCCGAACGGGTATATCAACATCTGGTACAGCTGGCTTCACGTGCCGCCGCAGAACTACGTGGCGTGCGGACATGTCGCGACCACGTCGCCCACGTTCGGTCCGCCACCGACCACTCCCAGCATTCCCAACTTCCGCTGCCTGCGCGCGGATCTCGCCAAGTCCTACACGTTGAGCACCATGCTCTGGAACGATCAGGGCGGTCCCTTCCCTGACGACACCGCTTTGTGGGCGATCTCTCCGCTCAACACCTTCTTCGCCGAGCCGAACAATCCCGACAGCAGCACGTTTGTGCCGATCCAGCAGATTCCTCAACGATGATGGCAAACGGCAACCCTGACGCGGTTGCCGCAACTCCCGCATGACGCGACGGCCAACGGCGCCGGACCGCGTTGTGCGACGAACCACACCGACATTGTCCGAGCCCACGCCGTTTTTCGCGGCGAGCCACCACCGAAGATTTCACCAAGGTCATTTGAAAGGACGCATGTCATGAGCCTGCCAGTTCTCCAGATCCAGCCGGTCAATCAATTCACCCAACTCATTTCGGTCTATGGCGGACAGATGGGCCTCTGGCGACCCAATCTGGATCCGGGGTGGTTCTATTTCGGCGATTACTGCGAGCCGGACGGCTCCAGCCCCGAGTCACCCGCCTTTGCCGTGCAGGTCGAGAACGACGACCCGAACAATCCCGCGCTGATGCCGCCGGTCGATTGGACCTTGATCACGTCCAACGGTGAATACGTGATCGGTCCTTATCTCAACGTCTGGTACAGCTGGCTCCCTGTTCCGCCGCAAAATTATGTGGCGTGCGGACACGTGATGACGGTCGGCCCATCCGAGACGCTTGATCCTTATGATCCGCCGCCGACGCCTCCCTCCATTCCCAGCTTGCGCTGCCTGCGCTCCGATCTCGCAAAGTCCTACGGCTTGAGCACCCTGCTCTGGAACGACAGCGGCAGCGGCTACCACCCCGCCGATACCGCGCTGTGGGCGATCTCGCCGCTCAACACCTTCTTCGCCTGGCCGAACTACAACACGCCCACCGGCACGGCCTTCGTGCCGATCCAGCAAATTCCGGAGCGATGACTGTTGCGGGCCGTCTGAGCGACGGCCCGCGCATTCGTAACGTCCCTGCCGAGGTCTCATGGATTCGCGCGCCTCATCAGGCCGCGCGTCCGATGACGTGATCGAAAGGTTCGAGCGATGTCGAACAGTTTTCGCCGATGGTTCGCAGCCTGCCTTGTTTTGCTGCTGATTGGCGCCACCTCGATCTATGCGGTGGCGCAACGGCGCACGGCGGCGACAACCACCACGACAACGCCCGGCGAAATCAGTCTCGACGCGCGCGTCGATCCCGACGGCAACTTGACCGTTGCAATCCCGATCGACGTGCCGCCCGGCATCAACCAGAGCCAGCCCAATCTGACGCTGCGCTACAGCAGCGGCAGCGTGAACGGCGTGCTTGGCGTCGGCTGGCAATTGTCGGGCGTATCGGCGATCACCCGCTGCCCGGCGATCCCCGCGATCGACCAGCGCCACGGCACGGTGTCTTTCAACAGCGACGATCGTTATTGCCTCGACGGGCAGCGCCTCATCAATGTCACCGGCACCTATGGCCAGCCGGGCACGGTGTATCGCACCGAACGCGAGTCCTGGCAGCTCGTCGTCAGTTCGACCACGATGTGCGGCAGCGGCCCCTGCTCGTTCACGCGGACCAGCAAGAACGGGCAGGTCGCGGTGCTCGGCGGCACCAGCGACAGCCGCGCGCTGGCCGGCAACGGACCGGACGTGCGCAGCTGGCTGATCTCGTCGGTCAGCGACACCAACCGCAATCAGGTGACATTCACCTACGCGCCCAATCAGGGCGGCAGCCCGAACATCCAGACCATCGCCTACGGCCAGAACACCGCCGTGACCGGCACCGCGGCGAACCGGTTCGTGCGCTTTATCTATCAAGACGGCACGCGGCCCGACCCGATCACCAACTATGTCGGCGGCATCTCCTATCAGCAGACCGCCCTGCTGGCGCATGTCCAGACCTATGTCGGCAGCACGCAGGTCGGCGATCTGGCGCTCACCTACACGCCGAGCGTCGCCACCGGCCGTTCGCTGCTCACCCAGGTGCAGCGCTGTTCGCCCACCCAGTGCCTGAGCCCGACAACGATCGCCTGGCAGGGCCAGCAGCCGCCGACGTTCACGCCGCAAGCGCTGAGCTTTTCCGCCGCGCTGCCCGCCACGATCCAGCCGGTGGTGATGGACGCCAACGGCGACGGCATCGGTGACGTCGTCGGCATCACCCAGGACAACACCTACGTCTATGTGACGCCGGCGATATCGAACGGCAGCACCTTCAATGTCTGCGCCAATCCGTTGCAAATTCCGGTACAGCCGAGCGGCTTTCTGCTGGCCGCCGATCTCAACGCCGACGGCGCCTCCGACTTCATCTACACCTTCCAGCAGTCCGGCCAGCTCGGCTTCGCGCTGTTCTACGGCTCGCGCAGCGGCTGCGATTTCAACTCCGGCGCGTCTGCCACCATCAGCGCTCCGGCCAACCCGGACTACCAATGGGCGGCGGACGTCAACGGCGACGGCAAGACCGACCTGGTGGTGGCGTGGAAGAATTCCACCGGGATCGACGTGGCTGTGATGCTGAGCCAGGGCGACACCCTGGCGGCGCCGGTCTGGACCACGCTGTCGTTCGATCCCACGAGCTCGAACATCTTCCTCGCCGACGTCAATGGCGACGGCATGGTCGATCTCGTCCAGGTGACAACCGGCGCCAACAACACCGCGCAAGTCCTCGCCGCGCTGTCGAACGGCGGCACATTCGGCAGCGCGATCGTGACCTCGTTCGGCACCGTGTCGATGAACGGTTTGCTCGGAATGTGGCCGGTCGACGCCAATCATGACGGCCTGACCGATCTGGTGTTTGCCCAGACCGGCGCCAACAACGTCATCACCCTGCTGCCGGTGTTCGCGAACGGAGCCGGCGCCTTTGTTGCCGGCACCCAGACCACCACCAACAGCCCGGCGGTCAATCCGATCTTTCTCGGGCCGCTCGACACCACCGGCAGCGGCACGCCCACCGTGGTGCAGATCTACAGCGACAACGGCAACATCCTGGCGTCCGCCTTCATGCCGCTGGCGGGTGTGTTCGGCACCGGGCAGTCCTTCAGCACGAACTTCAGCGCATCGGGAACGTCCAGTGTCCTGCCCGCCGACTATATCGGCAACGGCCGCGCCGACCTGCTGCAGATCTGGGGCAACAATGGCGCCGCAGCCGTGTCCGGCCTGAAGAATGCGGCCACGGATGCCGATCTCATCCAGTCGGTCACCGGCGGGCTCGGCAATGTGACGACGGTGGACTACGGCCCGCTGTCCGACCCGACGCTGTACACACCCGGCACCGGCTCGCCCTCGGCCACCAGTTCGGACACGTTGAGCTACGCCTATCGCATGACCCCGAGCGCGGGGCCGTTCCAGCGGGTCGGCGGCGGCGTGCGACCGGTGGTGCGAACTCTCACCCGCAGCAACAATCCGCAACTCAACGCCAGTTCCTACAGCACCAGCGACAGCTTCCATTACACCGGCGGACTCATCGGCCTGGACGGACGCGGCTGGCTTGGTTTCCAGAGCGTCGAGCGAACGCAGAACGAGCTCGGACGCATCCAGGCCATCGGCTACAACCAGGCCTTCCCCCTCACCGGCACGGCAGCTTCGGTCAGCATTTATTGCAATGCCGGGGCGAACTTCGATCCGAAGTGCCCGGGAGCGCGGACGCTGCTCAGCCAGACCACCAACAGCTTCGTTGCGACAACGGTGGCGATGGGGGCCGGCCCGATTCAGACGCCGATCCAGGACGTCCAGTTGCAGCAGGTCGCGGTTGCGACACTCAATTACGGCCAGCCGGATTTCTCGCGCCTGCGGACGTATCAGTACGACGCCTACGGCAACACCACCCTGACCGCCGATTTCGGCATCACCGGCGCGGAAAACCCCGTCTACACCTGCGCCGCCTACATCAACCAGACCAGCGCGACCGGCTGGGCGCTCGGCTTTCTCCAGGACAGGAAGACATCGAGTTCGGCGAACTGCAGCGACCTCACCAAATTCGTTCAGGGACAGGATCTCCATCTCGAACATTTCAACTACGACGCCGCGTTCAACCAGCTCAGCTACGCGATCTATGATGACCAACATGCGGCCAACCTCGTCGCGACCTACACCTATGACGGTTTCGGCAACCGCCTGAGCGAGATCCTCCCCGGCAACCGTTCCAGGCTCACCAGCTTCGAGACGACGTACAACACCTATCCGGCCTCCGTGACGCTGCCGACCCAGTCGGGCGGCACGGCGGTCACGGCCTATGGCTACGACCCGCGCTTCGGCCTGCAGGTTGCGCGAACCGGCCCCAATGGCGGCACCTTCGTATCATGCCTCGACGATCTGGGCCGGGTGGTCGCGATGCAGGGACCGGTCCCGACGGCTCCGGCCGGCGTGCGGACCAATTCCAACTGCCTTGGACCGGCGAGCGGGCCGGGGACGTTTCAGCAAGCCACCGTCGTGACCACCGCCACGATCAGCACGCAGCGCGATGCATCGAACCGATTCTACATCGAAGCCCAGCAACTGGATGCCTGGCCGGTCAATCAGGTTGCCGCGGTGTTTCGCTGGCGCAAGTCGTATCGTGACGGCCTTGGCCGGCAGTACATGCTGACGGCGCAGTCGGATGAAAACCCCACCGGCGTGATGGTGTGCGCGAATTTCGACGCCGACGGGCGAACACCGCGCACCTCGCTGCCGATTTTCTGGCAGGGCCAGTCCTGCGACTCGTCATCGGGCAACGCGCCGTTGTGGGCGACACAATCGTTCGACGCCTACGGCCGCCCGGTCGCCTCTTCCATTCCGCTCAGCGCGGACGGCACGACAAGCGCGACGACGACCTATGCCTATGCCGCCGGGCTGACCACCACCATCACCAAGGGCGCGGGCTCCGACGACACGCTGCAGACGACAGTAACGGCGGCGTATTTCAATGGCCGCCGCAAGATCGTGGCCATGGCGATCGGGACCAGTGCGCCGACGCGTTACGCCTACGATCCCGTCGGCGAACTTACATCGATCGTCGAGCCTCCGACAACGGACAACCCGTCGGGAATCACCACCACGACGGCATACGATTCCGTCGGCCGCCGGATCCGCATCAACAACCCGGACCAGAACACAACCGGCAATCCCGCGATCAGCGCCGAAACCCGCGCCCTACGGGCCGGACGGCCTGCTGGCGACGCGCACCGACGCCAAGGGACAGACCACCACATTCATGCGCGACCTGCAGGGCCGTGTCCACCAGCAGACCGACGCTGATGGAACGGCGACGTTCGACTACGACAATCCGGCCGTCAACGGCATCGGCCGGCTGACATCCGTGAGCGCGGTGAACCCGAACGGCCCCGTCTACAACCGCGCCTTCGCCTACGACGGTTACGGCCAGCGCGCGCAGGAAACCACCGCGGTCGCGGCCGTGAGCGCCACGTACACTGCGGGCAAGATCTTCGATCCGCTCGGCCGCGTGGTGCAGGAGCAATACCCCGATCAATCCGTGGTGACGCGCAGCTTCAGCGGCGGCAACCTGCGCAGCATCGCCTTGAACGGCACGCCCCAGGTGACGCTCGAGGCGTATACGCCGCTGGGCCAGGCCGTGACCACGCGATATGCGAACAAGGCCGTCGCGACCGTGACGCATCTTCCGAATGGACTGCCCCTGGAAGAGACGATGGTCGACGCGACCGGCGCCAAGCTGCTCGACAACATTCTGCAATGGGATGGCCAGCTCAACCTTCGCAGTGTCAGCGACCAGCTCAAGCCCGGCGGCCGGGATTACAGCGAAACGCTGACCTACGCGGCCGGCCGGCTGGTCGGCGCCACCACCAACCAGCTCTATGCCAACCAGGCCTACGGTTATTCCGCCGACGGCAACCGCACCCAGATCAACGATCAACAACTGACCTACCAGGCGCATCGCATCATCGCCGCGACGGCGAACGCGCAGCCCATCCTCACCGTCGCGTACGACCCCAACGGCAATGTCAGCGCGCGGACCGAAGCCGGGACCACGACCACCTATACTTACGACGCCCAGAACCGCCTCAGCCTGGTGCAGAGCGGCGGCACCGCGCAACTGCAGAACCTGGCTTACACCAACAGCGGGCGACGCCTCGCCAAGCGCACGCCGGACGGCACGGTGGTGGTGTATCCGTTCGCCAATTACGAGGTGACGCTGGCGCCGGGGGTGGCGCCGCTGACGACGGTCTATCTGACGGGAGGCGCACGCCGGTACGCCGCGATCAGCAAGGGCGGCTCGGGCACCAAGCGCGCGGCGGCAACGCCGACCGCCGGCACGCGCTATCTGCATGCCAACCAGGTGCGCAGCACCACCGTGACACTGGACGGCGTCGGCCTGCTGTCGTCCCGTTTCGCCTACCTGCCGTTCGGCGGGCTGGTGCCCGACGCGAGCACGGGCCCCGACGACGTCAGGCCGAAATTCCAGGGCAAGGAGTTCGACTCGTCGGCGCAGCTCTATTACTTCGGCGCGCGGCACTATGATGCCAGCTTCGGACATTTTCTGACCGCCGACACCGAACCCGCCACGGGTGCGTTCCGGCCGGATTCGCTCAATCGATATGCCTTTGCAGCCAACAATCCGGCGACGCTGATCGATGAGACCGGTCACAACATCTTCGACACGATTCTCGGCTCCATCATCGGCGCGGCCGAAGTGGTGGCCGGTGCCGCGATCGATGCGCTGAGCGATGGCGCGCTGGAGCCGCTGGGCCAGGGCCTGATCGGCGCCGGCATCAACAGCATTCAATACAGCGCGACCGCCAAGAACAATTTCAGCTGGTCCAAGTTCGGCGACCAGAACGCGATCGGTTTCGCGATCGGCGTCGTGACCGCGGATTTCGGCGAAGCCGGTGAGATTGGCGAGAGCGCCGTCGGCGACGCCGTGGAGGTGTCGACCCAGCGCATCACCAGCGCCGTGAGCAGCGATATCGAAGCCGACGCCGCCGGAAGCGCGGTTCGCACCGGCATCGACCAGGACGCACTCGGCGTCGCCTCGCGGCCGGCCGAAAAGCCGGAAGACGCCAGCGCCGATCTCGGCCCCGGTGCGGAGGAAGAATGCTCGCTGGCGAGCTTCACCGCGGAGACCGCGATCTGGGGTGCCGACGGCCGGGTCCGTATCGACAGCCTGCACGCCGGCCAGATGATCCTGTCGCGCAATGCCATCGACGGCATCGATCGATCGCGGCCGGTCACCGCGACCCTGTCGCGCCAGGTCCGCGACATGATCAAGCTGACGATCACGGGCCCGGCGGCCGGATCCGAAAGGCTGCTGGTCACGCCGGCGCACCCGATCGCCACCGTTGGCGGGCACTGGATCCGGGCCGGCGAGCTCATTCCGGGCACCGAACTGCAGACGCACTCCGGCGCCGTGGCGAAGGTCGTCGCTGTCGCCCAGATCCGCGTTGCCGCGACCGTGACGGTGCACAACGTCTCGCTGACGCCGGACCATTCCTACTTTGTCGGCGCCAACGGAATCTGGGTCCATAATCCCTGCCAGATCCGTCCCCACAAAGGCGGCACCAGCGCTCAAGGCGACAACTACGATATCATCCTGGAGATTTCGAAATCGGAATATCCGGAATCGGCCCAGCATATCGAGGATGCCCAGGCTTTGGGTCACGACGATGTGCTGACAATCGATCGCGCAGGCGCCAAGGACAACCGCAAATCGTCGCTGCGCGGCTGGGCCACGAAATCCGGCAAGGATCGCGATGAATATCCGCCGGCGATGTTCCAGGAAGGCGGCTCCGCCGATATCGCCTATATCAGCCCGTGGGACAACCGCGCGTCGGGCGCTTCGTTCGGCGGCAAGCTCCGTGGCTATGGCAACGGGACCCGCGTCTGGTTCCGCGTCATTCCATGAGCCGCCTTTCTTTCGACCGATGGCCGGCCTAACGTAAGCATCAGATGGGACCGAAAACACAACGTCTGCTCAGCATCGCAAGCGCAAGCTCAGCGCCGCCGCTCGACCATGCCGCAACCGCCCAGGCGCTGGCCGGGATAACCGGCGCGATTCCGGTGGCTGCGCGCGATGCGCTCGCCGAATTGCTGGCCGCGCGCAACGGCTTCTTCGCGTTCGAGGCCGCGCTGCAGGTTTTTCCGGTCGGCGCAGCCGGGACGATCGACCTTGTGTCGTGGAACGGCCAGGATCAGTGGCGCAGTGTTTACGGAAGCCTCGCCGAGGGCTTGCTGTTCTTTGCCCAGGATGCGTTCGGCAACCAGTTCTGTGTGAACGCAAACGGCTTCGGCAGCTTCAACGCGGAAACCGGCGAGGTCGAAATGATCGGCGCCTCGCTCGACCAATGGTGCGACGGCATCCTCAGCGACTACGAATACCTGACCGGCCATCCACTGTGCCATGCCTGGCAGGCGCAACATGGCCGGCTGCCGGCGGATGCGCGGCTGACACCGCTGCGGCCGTTCGTGCTGGGCGGCCAGTACAACCTCGACAATCTGCAGGCCCAAGACGGGACGGCCTACCTGCGGCAGACCGGACAGCTCGCGACCATGCTGCGCGACCTGCCGGACGGCGCGCAGATCCGATGGCCGCCGAAACAATCCTGATATCGTCAAGCCAGGGCCGTTAAAGTCAGGCCCGATCGAGTGCTTCGCAGGCCACGGGCACGATGAAGTTGAAACGATCTCTCCGCGCCTCCTTCACCTCGCCCCGCTTGCGGGGAGAGGTCGCCGCGCTCTTGCGCGGCGGGTGAGGGGGCGTTGCCACGCGCTCCGTGTCAAGAAGTGCCCCTTCCCGACCTTCTCCCCGCGAGCGGGGAGAAGGGGCGCGCCATCGGTTGCCGCAACGCTTCACCCTGAATTCATCGTGATGATGACGTTGAGCGAACCTTATCTCATCCTGCTTGAGCGATCGCTCACTGCCGCGTCAGGATGAACGGATCCGCGGTGTCAGGCACCCGGCGCCACTGCGCATTGTCGTCGGCTTCGAATCGCCAGATCTCGCCTTTCGCCGAGATCAGCTGAAGCTCGCCACGCTCCAGATGCCAGGTGACCGGGCCGAAGCTTGTCACCACCGGATCGCAACGCGGCTTGAGGTAGACGGCGTAATTATCCGGCGTTGTTTCCGTGTTGGTCAGGGTCAGGCCGCAGATCGCGCGATCGTTGCCGCGGATGACCGACCAGTCGCCGATCATCTGGTCCATCGATTTCGACAGCGCACGGGCGGCAGCGAGATTCTGCAGCAGGTAGACGCCCTCGCCGCTGCGCTGGCCCTCGAAAATGCCGCTTTCGACCTCGGTGACGTCGATAACGGACTGCCCCTTGGCATCCTGCAACCGCACGATGTCGAGGCCCTTGATGTTCCAGGCGGTGATGTCCTTGGTAAAAGGCAGCGCCTCGGCGCAGCCTTTCTCCAGGTCGAGCTTCATGCCACCGGCGGCGGGATCACCGCTCAGGGTGATGACGCAGGTCTTGTTGCGCTCGGCGGTGGCGAGCTCCCATTGCCCGATCATGTCGTGGGCGAGACTGCGCGTATCCTGCGCTCGCGCTGCGGGGCCGATCACGGCCCACAGCGCCAGCATCACAACGACACGCAGCCGCCCGCGCATGATCAGCGACCCTTGACGGGGGTCTCCGGGATCGGCGTGATCGGCGGCTTGCCGGAGAACCAGTGGATCAGGTTGTCCACCACCAGTTGATCCATCGCATCGCGCGTGGAGACCGAGGCAGAGCCGACATGCGGCAGCAGCACGGTGTTCTGCAGCGCCTTCAGCTCGTCCGGCACGTTCGGTTCGTTGGCGAACACGTCGAGGCCAGCGCCGAGGATCTTGCCGTCCTTCAGCGCTGCGATCAGCGCCTGCTCGTCGATCACCGAGCCCCGCGCCACGTTGACGATGACACCGGTGGGTCCGAGCGCAGTAATCACCTCGGCGTTGACGAGCTTGGCGGTGGATGCACCGCCAGGCGTGATCACGACCAGCGTATCGACCGCCTTCGCCATCTCCACGATGTTCGGATAGTGCTTGTAGGATACGCCGGCCGCCGGGTTGCGCGAGTGATAGACCACCGGCACCAGCGAGGCCTCGAGCCGGCGCGCGATCGCCTGGCCGATGCGGCCCATGCCGACCATGCCCACGGTGCGGCCGCGCAGCGAGCCGACGGTGAGCGGATAGTTGCTCTTGGTCCATTGTCCCGAGCGGAGATAACGATCCGCCTTGACGAATTCACGCAGGGTTGAAATCAGCAGCCCCAGCGCCACGTCGGCGACCTCTTCGGTCAGCACGTCGGGGGTGTTGGTGACGATGATGTTGTGATCGCGGGCATGGGCGGAATCGACATGGTCGTAGCCGACGCCGAAGCTGGACACGATCTCGAGCTTGGGGAATTTTTCCATCATCGCCTTGTCGGCGCTGACGAGGCCGTTCACCGCAACGCCCTTGATACGCTCGGCGACCGCGGGGCTGATCCGGTCCAGATCGCCGCGGCTTTCCGCGGCATGCACCGTGAACATCTTGCTCAAGCCGTCGGTCACGAGCTTCTTGGACTGCCCGTAGGCCAACACGTCGATCTTTTCCGCACTCATCCAATATCCTTTCCAAGCGCACTTTCGTGCCAGCGTCGTAGCACAAGATACGACACCAGCGAGAGCAACATATAGATCACAATTCCGGCGACCGAGAGCAGCAGCAGCGCCGCGAACATGCGCGGAATATTGAGGCGATAGCTTGATTCCGCAATGCGATAAGCGAGCCCCGATCCAGCCCCCGCCGACCCTGCCGCAATTTCAGCCACCACCGCCCCGATCAGCGACAATCCACCGGCGATGCGCAGGCCACCCAGAATGTAGGGCAGCGCTGACGGCAATTTGAGCAGCTGCAGGGTCTGCAGCGGCGAGGCGCCGTAGAGCGTGAACAGACCGGCCAGGTTGCGATCCACCGATTTCAGCCCCAGCGTGGTGTTCGACAACACGGGAAAGAACGCGACGATCCAGGCGCAGGCCACCACCGCAAGCTCCTGCGGCAGATAGATCAGGAGCAGCGGCGCCACCGCGATCACCGGCGTCACCTGCAGCACCACCGCATAGGGAAACAGCGAATATTCCAGCCATTTCGACCGGCTGAACAGCAGCGCCAGCGCGATGCCGCCGACCGCCGCGGCGACAAAGCCCTCCACCGTGGTCAGCAGGGTGACCAGCAACGAGCCGAACAGCAGGTTCCAGTCCTGGACCAGCGTCGACAGCACCAGGAACGGCCCCGGCAGCACATACGGCGGGATGCCGTTGAAACGGACCACCGCTTCCCAGAGCCCGACCACGATCGCCAGCACCAGCATCGGCAGCAGAAAACGAAAAACCTGACCGTTGCCGTCCGATCGCTGCGCGGCCGGCCTCGCCCACATATCGGGTTGGCGATCGACGGGATCGTGATCGGTCATCGCGCCACCCCGCCCGTCGAAACCGCAGCGCTCGCAGCGGCGAGCGCGACCGAGACCTCGCGGCACTGCGCGGCATACGCCGCCGACGTCCGAAACTCTTCCAGCCGCGGCTCCGGTGCGTCGATGCTGAATTCAGCGCTGATCCGGCCCGGCCGCGGCGTCATCACAACCACGCGTTGCGACAGATACACCGACTCGAACACCGAATGGGTGACGAAGATCACGGTCTTGCGCAAACTGCGCCACAACTCCATCAGGTCGTTGTTGAGCTTGAAGCGCGTGATCTCGTCGAGTGCCGCGAACGGCTCGTCCATCAGCAGGATATCCGGATCGGTGACCAGCGCGCGGGCCAGCGACACTCGCATCTTCATGCCGCCCGACAGCTCGCGCGGATAGACATCGGCGAACTCCGACAACCCGACCCGCGCCAGCACGTCGCGGACCCGCTCGCCGGCCGCAGCGCGCGACATGCGCGCCAGCTTCAACGGCAGCAGCACATTGTCGAACACGCTGGCCCACGGCATCAGCGTCGGCTCCTGGAACACGAAGCCGATGGCGTGTCCGCCGCGACTTGTGCCGGAGGCGACCCGGACCTCTCCGGCAGTTGCGCGGCTGAGGCCGGCGATCAACCGCAACGCTGTCGATTTTCCGCAGCCCGACGGGCCGAGCAGCGAGAGGAATTCGCCGCGCCGCACGTCGAGATCGAGTGCGGACAGGGCGCTGACGCCGTTGTCATAGGTCTTGCTGACGCCGCGCAGGCTGACGGCCACGCCGGCCGGCATCATGGCGGCGGCCCCGGGCTTCTCGATCGCCGGATCGGACACGCGGATGCGATCAGTTCTTCGGGCGGCGGTCGAGACCGACGCCCTTGTTGGCGAAACGCAGCGTGTAGGCCTTCTTGTAATCGATATCGCCGCGGACGACGCCGGCGCGGACCATCTTGTCGAAGAAGCTCGCCATCCGCGCATCGCTCATGGCGCCGATGCCGTCCTTGAGCGCGTCGCCGGAATCGACGATGCCATACTCCTTCATCTTCGCCACCGAATAGGCCAGCAGTTCGTCGCTCATGTCCGGATTGAATTTCTTGATCATCTCGTTGCCGGGACGATTGTCGCCGTAGATGTAATTGTACCATCCGATGATCGAGGCATCGACAAAGCGCTGCACCAGGTCGGGCTTGCTGTCGGCGAGATCACGCCGGGTTTCGATCAGCGTGGAATAGCTGTTGAAACCATAGTCCGCGAGCAGGACCACCGTCGGCTTGAAGCCCGCCTGCTTCTCCACCGCGAACGGCTCGGATGTCACGTAGCCCTGCATCGCGCTTTTCTTGTCGGCGAGAAATGGCTGCGCGTTGAACGTGTAGGGCTTCACATTGGCTTCGCTGAAGCCGTATTCGGATTTCAGCCACTGGAAATAGGTCGGCATGCCTTCCTTGGAGACGAACAGCGTCAGCGGCTTCAGGTCCTCCAGTTTACTGACCTTGGATTCCGGATGGGCCACGAACACCTGCGGGTCCTTCTGGAACATGGAGGCGACCGCCACCACCGGGACATTGTTGGCGACCGCATCGAACGACTGCAGCGAGTTCGCGCTCATGAAGAAATCGAGCTTGCCTGCGGCCAACAGGATGCGGTTGTTGATGTTGGGACCGCCGGGCACGATGGTGACGTCGAGGCCATAGCTCTTGTAGGTGCCGTCGGCCACCGCCTGGAAAAATCCGCCGTGCTCGGCCTCGGCCACCCAGTTGGTGCCGAACGAGACCTTGTCGAGCTTGCCGGGCGTTTGCGACGGCGCGGCGGCCGCAAGGACCCCCAAAACGGCGAAACCGAGGGTGGTTGCGCGAAACAGCTCCATGGGCCGCATCAGGGGACTCCGTTGATGATCTGATCTCGTGATAGACAGGTGACAGCTTGAACCGCGCCGACCCCTGCCGCATCGGGAGGGTGGCAAACTACCCTGCAAAGCCTTGAAAAGAAAAGTCTTGCCAAGAAATGCCTGAGACCGCCGCCGCCTCGCCGCCAAATCCGCCGCACGACTGGGCCTCCATCCGCTGGGCGGAGATCCCGAAGGGTGGAACCGCGCACTGGATCGCCGTGCTGCCGCTGGCTGCCACCGAACAGCACGGGCCGCATCTGCCGCTCGAGACCGATACGCTGATCGCCGAGGCGTTTCTGGCGCGGGTCCGCACCCTGCTGCCGGACACCATTCCCGCGACCTTCATGCCGATCCAGCCGGTGGGCCTCTCCACCGAGCACACCGATTTCCCCGGCACCGTGACGCTGTCGACCAACGTCGCGCTGAAATCCTGGATGGAGCTGGGATCGGGCGTCGCGGCCGCCGGCATCCGCAAGCTGGTGATGGTGACCAGCCATGGCGGCAATAGCGCGGCGATGTCACTGGTGGCGCAGGATCTGCGCGCCCAGCACGGCCTGCTTGCGGTCACAACCAACTGGCATCGCTTCGGCCAGCCGGAGGGCCTGTTCAGCGAGGCGGAAATCCGCCATGGCGTGCACGGCGGCGCGATCGAAACCTCGATCATGCTGGCGGCGTATCCACAGCATGTCCGCACCGACGCCATCGCCGATTTCCATCCCGCCAGTGTCGGCTTCGACACCACCTATCGCTGGCTGTCGACCCATCGGCCGGCGCCGTTCGCCTGGCAGGCCCAGGATCTCCACCCCAGCGGGGCGGCCGGTGACGCGACCCAGGCAAGCGCCGACAAGGGCGCGCGCCTGATCGATCACGGCGCGCGCGCGTTCTGCGAATTGCTGGCCGACGTCGACCGGTTCGACATGACGGCGCTTGAGAACAAGCCGCAGCCGCGGCTCTGAGATTGACTTACCCCCCTCCCTAGCCCTCCCCCACAAGGGGGGAGGGGACGAGCGGGATATGGCAGTCGCCTGTTGTCTTCTCTCGTTTTGCCATGAGGCGCGGCCCTTCTATTCCCTCCCCCCTTGTGGGGGAGGGTCAGGGAGGGGGGCGAGCCAGCGGATGGACTCAATCATCTGATTCATATCGCCTTTTCCAATTTCGACTTTTCTTTGTCACGTCGTTCGAACCGAATCTCTCCAGCCGCAGACGAATGGGCACGCGCACCCGAGAGGGCGCCTCACACACACCGGATGGAGTTTAGTCATGTCGATCAAGACCAAGATTGCTGCCGTTGCCCTCGCCGCTCTCACCCTGACCGGCGGCATGGCCGCCACCTCGCAACCCGCCCAGGCGCGCGGTCTTGGCCTCGGCCTCGGCATTGCTGCCGGCGTGATCGGCGCTGCTGCCGTGGGCGCCGCGGTTGCCAATGGCGGATATTATTATGATGCCGGCTATCGCCGCTGCGGCTGGGTTCGCCAGTACGACGCCTACGGCAACTATATCGGCCGCGCCCGCACCTGCAGCTACTGATCACCTGACGGTGGATCCGCGTCCGACACGGGCGCCTCATCCACCCCCGTGTCGCACCCGACCCGCCCGGTTGTCCCCCCGGGCGGGTCATCCTTTTTCCGGCGCGATCAAGCCACGACGCGATCGCCGCCGCCGTTACATATCTGTCGCAAAACCGTGGCAAGAACACCCTGACATGGCTCATCGTCGGCCATAAAACCCAGCGCCGGGCGCGGCTCTGGCCGGGTTGCAGTGCCTGATGGTTGCGTCGTTGTTGCCGACACATCTCACACACTGAAAAAACGATCGCCGCGCTGGCCGGCTCGGTGGCGCGGGAGGGTTCGCTGTGCCACAGGGGCTATGGCCCACGGTGACACGAGCAGTGGCATGGGCAGACGGCAGTGAGGGGGACGATGAGAAAGGTGTTGGCCGGCGTAGCGCTCGGGGCGCTATCGCTCAGCAGCCCCGCGATGGCCGCGGACAAGGCTGCCGGCCTGCCTGTGAAGGCGGTGGCGCCTGTTCCTTTCTATGACTGGACCGGCCTTTATGTCGGTGGCCACATCGGCTACGGCGCCGGCAGTTTCGGCCCCGACACCAACCCGCTGCCGTTGCAAGCCGTGTTCTTTCCGCACAGCCTCACCGGCATGACGGGCGGCTACCAGATCGGCGCCAATCTTCAACTCGCCAACCGCGTGGTCCTCGGCGCCGAGGCCGATATGTCGTTCGTGGCCCCGATCGATCGGGCCAAGCTCGCGCCGGCGCCGTTCAACACCACGTTCGACCATATCGGCACCGCCCGCGGCCGCATCGGCTATGCGTTTGGAACCCTGCTGCCTTATGCGACCGGCGGTCTCGCCTGGGGCCGGACCGTCGTCAATGTCAACGACGCCAATGGCGATGTGATCGACCACAAGGCCCACATGCAGCTCGGCTGGGTTGCAGGCGCCGGCGTCGAATTCGCGCTCGGCGGCAACTGGAGCGGGAAGCTCGAGTACAATTACATCGATCTCGGCGCCAAGACTTTCGCGTTCGATGGACTACCGGCCACACGGGTCGACCCGAGCCTGCATATGGTCAAGCTCGGCCTGAACTACCGGCTGTGGGACACCCCGCCATGGCAGCCTTCCGCGCCTGCCAAACCGGTGCTGCCGGACCCCGACTTCAGCATCCACGGCCAGACCACCGTCATCATGCAGGGCTACCCCGCCTTCCGCTCGCCGTATCAAGGCGCGAACAGCCTGCCCGGCGGCGGTCTCGGACGCGAAACCTGGACCGCCGATGCCTTACTCGGCTGGCGCCTGTGGGATGGCGGCGAGTTCTATTTCAACCCGGAACTGGCGCAGGGCTTCGGCATCGGCAGCACCTTGGGCCTCGGCGGCTTCTCCAATGGCGAGGCACAGAAGGGCGGCGCCGAGTATCCGAAATTCCGCCCGCAGCGGTATTACTTCCGCCAGACCTTCGGCCTCGGCGGTGAACAGGAAGACGTCGCAGACGGCCCGTTGCAAGTGGCCGGCAAGCGCGACATCGATCGCGTCACCGTGACCGTCGGACGCTTTGCCATCGGCGACTTTTTCGATGGCAATTCCTACGCCAAGGACCCCCGTGCCGACTTCATGAACTGGGCGATGTGGGCCTCTGCCGCCTACGACTTCCCGGCCGATCTGCCGGGCTTCACCCGCGGCGCCGTGGTCGAGCTCAATCGCAAGGACTGGGCGTTGCGCGCCGGCGTGTTCCAGGTGCCGTCGGCACCCAACAGCGACTCGCTGACATTCCACGGCGCCGGTACCCTCGCCGAACTCGAAGAGCGCTACACGATTTTCGACCAGCCCGGCAAATTGCGCATCGGCGTGTTCGCCAACCGCGGCAACACCGGCAATTACAGCGACGCACTGGGCATCACCGCCGCCGATCCGACGATCGACATCAACGATGCGATGGCCAGCACGCGCCAGGAGCGCTGGAAATACGGCTTCTATCTCAACGGCGAGCAGCAGGTGGCAAAGGACATCGGCGTGTTCGCCCGCGCCAGCTGGAACGACGGGCACACCGAAATCCTGTCGTTCACCGACATCGATCGCAGCCTGTCGGGCGGCGTGTCGGTAAAGGGCAGCTACTGGGGGCGGCCCGACGACACCGTCGGCTTCGGCGGAGCGGTCAATGGCTTGTCACAAACACACCGCGACTTCCTCGCGGCAGGCGGCAACGGGCTCCTGATCGGCGATGGCCAGCTCAACTACCGCCTCGAAAAGATTCTCGAGACCTATTACGCCTTCTCGGTCAACAAAAGTGTCACTCTCACCGCCGACTACCAGTTGATCGTCAACCCCGCTTACAACGCCGATCGCGGACCGGTGTCAGTCTTCTCGGGCCGCGCGCACGCGGAGTTTTGAAGAAAGACCTCGACCCCGTCTCGGTCTGCAGGGCGGATTAACCCAACGGGTCCGCCCGAAGCGCGGCCCGATGACAGACTCCAGCGTAATCCGCCGTTCTGCATTTGCAGCGACAAGCCTACGGCTTGCCCCACACCCTATCCTCCGTCCACCCGAGCTCCGCAAACTCGGCGGCGCGAAGCGGTGCTTCGCCTTCAGAGAAGAATTCATCGAGTTGTGGCGGCGGCACCGATGTGGCGCTCAGCATGGTATGGGCCTGCCCTCGATGGTGGACCTGATGCTGAAACAGATGCAGCAGCAGGCGATCCAGCCGCTCACGCTGGATGCGTGTGCCCCGATGCACGGACACGATGCGCGCGAGAGCCGCTTCGTTCAACGTTTCGACCACGGCAATCAGACGCTGGTCCACTTTCGCCTGTGCGACGCGGAGCGCAGCAACCGTTGCGCAGGGCTCCGGATCGGCCCACGCCGCCGGCCCGAGCGTGCCGCCTTCCATGGCGTCGACATAGAACAGGTCGACGACCAGGATGTGGTTGAGCGTGGCGCGCAGGCTCGGGAAGAAGCCGATGCGTGGCGCGTCGAATTCATCCTGCGACAACTCTCCGCAGACGGTGAGCAATCGATGATTGGCCCAGGCGTTGTTGTAGGCCATGGCCCTGAACGGCAGACCGATATCCATGCTCACACCCGAGGCAAACCGCCGCCCCGGCTCCCCGGTTCCTGTCCACAGACGATATCGCATCCCGGCCATGGCGGCGATCTTCGGATGTCGAGGCCTCGCTCACTTATCCGATCGGCTTCGCTGCGTTTCGTAGGCCAGCTCGATGGCGCTATATATCACGCTGGCGCCGCAGGAGCACTGCAATGTCCGGGCTGAATCGAGGACCACATGCTTGTCAAACGTATTGTCGCCAACATCGGCGCACAGACCCTCAAGGACGCCGAGGCGTTCTACAGCAAGATCTTCGGCCTCGATCTGCTGATGGATCACGGCTGGATCGCGACCTACGGCTCACAGCACACGATGAACGTTCAGCTGAGCATCGCCACCCAAGGTGGTTCCGGTACGCCCGTTCCGGATCTTTCAATTGAAGTCGACGACGTCGACGAAGCCTTCGCACGCGTGACGGAAGCTGGGTTCGTCATCGCATACGGCCCGGCGGATGAGCCGTGGGGCGTTCGCCGGTTTTATGTCAGAGACCCGTTCGGAAAACTGATCAACGTGCTGTCCCACGCCGACCCTCGTGCCACCGCATCGTGAAAGCGACCGTCCCGGACATGGCACATGCGTGCCGAATCTTGCTAACCTGTGCTCGCGGATCTTGCGCACCGTAGTCGCGGATGCTCCTAGAAAAAGAACACAAAGGAGGAAACAATGGCAACAACACTTATTCGAAACGCGACGATCCTGAGTGTCGACCCTGATGTCGGAGAACTCCATCGCGGCGACATCCTCATCAAGGACCAGACCATCGCGGCGATCGGACCGTCGGTTCCGGCACAGGCGGACCAGACGATCGAAGCCGGCGGCATGATCGCCATCCCCGGGTTCGTCGACACGCATCGCCACACATGGCAGTCGCTGCTGCGTTCAACCGGCGCGGACTGGACGCTTGCGCAGTATTTTGCCGGCGTCCGGGGTGTAATGGGCGACCTCTACACCGCACAAGACATGTACATCGCGAACCATCTGGGCGCGCTCGAGGCGCTCGATGCGGGTATCACCACACTCTACGACTGGTCGCATAACAACAACTCGCCGGATCATTCCGACGCCGCGGTCATGGGCTTGAAGGATGCCGGCCTTCGCGCTGTCTTTGGCTACGGGAACTCCAACCAGGAGTGGTTTCCCGTCAGCGACAAACGATCGGATTTCGACGACGTCAAACGAATCCGGAATACGCACTTTTCCTCGGACGACGGCCTGCTGACAATGGCGTTCGCTGCGCGCGGTCCGCAGTTCGCGACCATCGATGTCACCGAAGAGGACTTCCGCAAGGCGCGGGAGCTCGGCTTGCGTATCACGGTGCATGTGGGTGATGGCCTCTGGGGGATGAACAAGCCGCTGGTCCAGCTAAACGAACGGGGGCTGCTCGCGGACGACACGACTTATGTGCATTGCACCACCCTGCATGATGAGGATTTCCGGCTGATGGCGGACACCGGTGGAACGGCGTCGATCTCGCCGGAGCTCGAAATGCATATGGGGCATGGTTTCCCGGCGACGCTGAAGCTGCTCGCGGCCGGAATCAGGCCGTCGATCTCGATCGACATCGTTACGACGATCGGCGGTGACATGTTCGGTGCCATGCGTGCCCTGCTGGTCGGAACGCGCGCCGTGGTCAATCATGCCGCCCTGCAGGAAGGAAAAATCGTCGACCCGTTGCCGCTGATGACCCGTGACGTGCTGGAATTCGCGACGCTGCGTGGTGCGGAAGCCTCAGGCCTCGGGCATAAGACCGGCTCGCTCACGCCCGGCAAACAAGCCGACATCGTGCTGATCAACACCAACAGTCTCAACATGTTTCCAATCAATCACGCCCCCGGCGCGGTGGTTGAAGCGGCGCATGTCGGAAATGTGGACAGCGTATTCGTTGCCGGAAAGGCGATGAAGCGTGGCGGCAAGCTGATCGGAGTCGATATCGCGGCGCTTCGCGACAAGGTTGACCGCGCCCGCGACGGTCTTTTCGATCGGGCTGGTGTGCCGACCGACGGCTCCTGGCTGCCGCGCCCCTATGGCGCGCCGGACGACTCGGAATTCTGACCGAGGGGCGAGGTCATGCCTTGGCTCCCGGAGGGCGGGTCGGCTTCGGTCGCGCAACGCGATGAGGCCATGCCGCGTGTGCCGGTCGTTGTCGTGACGGGTTATCTCGGCAGCGGGAAAACGACCTTGATCGCCGCGTTGATCGCCCGCCCGGACATGACGGGGACAGCGGTTATTGTCAATGAACTGGCGGAGGTCGGGATCGACCAGGCCATTCTGGGCGATGCCGGGGCGGACGATGTGGTGCTGCTCTCGAATGGATGCCTCTGCTGCGGCAGCGGGACCGATCTGCGCAATGCGATTGCGCGATTGCTCCGACGCCGGCAGGGACTGGCCCTCAATCGGATTCTGGTCGAAACCAGCGGCGCTGCCGATCCCGGGCCGATACTCCAGCAGATCCACTTCGACCCCGTCTTGCGTTCCCAACTGCGTTATGGCGGCGTGCTGGTGCTGTTCGATGTGCTCGATGGGCAGGAGATGCTCGCCCGCGATCCGGTCGGGTTGCGGCAACTCGGGCTGGCCGACCGGATCTTGATGACAAAGACCGATCTTGCGGAGCAGGAGCAGACGGAAGCTGCGCGCAGGTTCCTTCTTTCTCTGAATCCAGAAGCGCAAGTGACTGATGTCCGCGACGATGCGGTTCGTTTTGCCGGCACCGCCGGCCGCGGTATCGCGAACGATCTGGTTGCAAACTGGTTTCGCGCTGACGCCGTCACCGCCGCGACGACGCTTCATGAAACAGCCATCGGCACATGGTCGGTCTGTGGCGACAGGCCGGTGTCATGGCGGCAGATCGAAACGCCGCTCGGCGCCATCTTCGACCGCCACCGCGACAATGTGTTACGAACGAAGGGATTGCTGTGGACCGAAGAAGACGAGCGACCGCTCGTCCTGCACGGGATAGGCCGACGGTTTCATCGCCCGGTCCGCCTCGCCCGCTGGGACGGCGCGCCGATGTCACGGTTCGTCATCATCGGATTCCCGGGCGCGGCAGACGCAGCCTCTTCGATCGCGGACCTTCTCGGCGGGCGAATCGGATTAATCACGCCGAACCGGACGACATGAAGACCGGTAGACCCGCGCGGCGGCATGCAGGCAAGCCGCCTGCGCCTCACAGCACCGCCGCGAACGAATCCGGGCGCGCCATCGCCCATGGCGTCTTGAAGCGGGCGTCGTTGGTGCCTTCGATCAGCTCGCCGGGACGAAGCGAGGGATAGAGCCGGTCGAACGACATCACCTCGACGCCGGAGACACGGCGCGAGAAATGCACCGGCTTCATTTCCTGCGGATGCTCGAAGCCACCGGCCGCGGTGAGTTCGGCCAGCGCATGCAGCGTGGCGTGGTGAAAATTGTAGACGCGCTCGAGCTTGTCCGGCACCACCAGTGCGCGTTGCCGTGTCGGATCCTGCGAGGTGACGCCGGTCGGGCAGCGATCGGTGTGGCAGCTCAGCGACTGGATGCAGCCGATCGAAAACATGAAGCCACGCGCCGAATTGCACCAGTCGGCGCCGATCGCCATGGCGCGGGCGATATCGAAGGCGGTGGCGATCTTGCCGGACGCGCCGATGCGGATGCGGTCGCGGGCGCCGATGCCGATCAGCGAATTGTGCACGAAGTTGACGCCCTCGCGCATCGGCATGCCGAGATTGTCCATGAACTCCAGCGGCGCTGCGCCGGTGCCGCCCTCATTGCCGTCGACCACGATGAAGTCGGGATAGATGCCAGTCTCCAGCATCGCCTTGCAGATCGAGAGGAATTCCCAGGGATGGCCGATGCAGAGCTTGAAGCCGGCCGGCTTGCCGCCGGACAGCCGGCGCATCTCGCCGACAAACTGCATCATGGCGATCGGGGTCGAAAACGCCTTGTGATAGGGCGGCGAGATGCAGTCCTCGCCCATCGGCACACCGCGGATTTCCGAAATCTCGCGCGACACCTTGGCGGCCGGCAGCACGCCGCCATGGCCGGGCTTGGCGCCCTGGCTCATCTTGAGCTCGACCATCTTGATCTGATCGACGACGGCGAGGTTGGCGAATTTTTCCGGATCGAAATTGCCGTCGGGCGTCCGGCAGCCGAAATAACCGGAGCCTATCTCCCAGATGATGTCGCCGCCCATTTCGCGGTGGTAGGGGCTGAAACCACCCTCGCCGGTGTCATGGGCAAAGCCGCCCTTTTTCGCGCCGCCATTGAGCGCGCGCACCGCGTTCGGGCTCAGCGCACCGAAACTCATCGCCGAGATATTGAAGATCGAGGCCGAGTAAGGCTTCGTGCAATCAGGACCACCGATCGTGATCCGGAATTTTTCCGACGCCATCGGCTTCGGTGCGACCGAGTGGTGCATCCACTCGTAGCCTTCCTGGTAGACGTCGTTCTGGGTGCCGAACGGCCGCTTGTCGAGATCCATCTTGGCGCGCTGATAAACCAGCGCGCGGATGTCGCGGCTGAACGGCCTGCCGTCCTTCTCGCTTTCGAAGAAGTACTGTCGTAGCTCGGGCCGGATTTCTTCCAGCAGGAAGCGCATATGCGCCGAGATCGGATAGTTGCGCAGCACCGCGTGCCGTGTCTGCATCAGGTCGCGGAAACCGAGCGCCGACAGCGCCCCGAACACCACCAGCGGCAGCAGCACGACGGCAAACGCCTTGTGGTCGAAGATGCCGATGCCGAACAGCAGCACGGTCACGACGCAACAGATCGTGAGAATGACGAAGCGCGGCGTAAACGGCAGCATCAGCGTTTCCATACCAACCTCATTTGCAGAGCCGGCCGAAGACCAGCCGATGGATCCGAGAAAGCAACGGCGCCGACGGTCAGCGCGAAGACAATCCTAAATCGGACGAAACTTATACACCATCCCCACGCGTGGGGCATTGGCCTTGATCGGGGTTGATGCAGTGCGTCAAACCCGCGAACGAATTGAATCACCACAAGCGCTTGCTTCACCTCGCCCCGCTTGCAGACGTTGGATGCAGACATCAGTGGCTCATGCACAGGCGTTACCGCGAGGCTCTGCGTGGCTCCCTCCCCCCTTGTGGGGGAGGGCTGGGGAGGGGGGCGACCTGCATTCTGACGTCGTGACGAAACGGCATCCAATCCGTAACGCTGCGGATCTGTAGCTACCCCCAACCCTCCCCCACAAGGGGGCAGGGAACAGGTCTTTGCCTAGCGAAAGACTCATCGCCGAAAAAGAAAGCCGCGCAAGCGTTGCGCGGCTTTCTCCGTCGACAGCCCTGACGGGCTCAGAAGATGTGGTAGAATATGTAATACAGCACGCCCGACAGGATCATCGACGCCGGCAGGGTCAGGACCCATGCCAGCGCGATGTTGCGGATGGTCGCCCACTGCAGCCCCGAACCGCTCGCGGCCATGGTGCCGGCGATGCCTGATGACAGCACGTGGGTGGTCGAGACCGGAAGCCCGTAGCCGTCGGCGGCGGCGATGGTTGCAGCCGCCGTGATCTCGGCGCAGGCGCCCTGCGCATAAGTCAGGTGGGTCTTGCCGATCTTTTCGCCGACGGTGACGACGATCCGCTTCCAGCCGATCATGGTGCCGAGGCCGAGCGCGATGGCCACCGCGATCTTCACCCAGGTCGGGATGAACTTGGTCGCGGCGTCGAGCGAGCCCTTGTAGCTGTTGAGGGTGGCGACATCAGCCGTGCTCAGGTCGTTTTCCTTGTCCTTCATCAGCAGGCGGATCGCCTCGGACGCCAGATACATGTCGTTTCGCGTATTGCCGACCATCTCGGACGGGAATTTCGCCAGCGATCCGTACTGGGTGACCTGATGGCCGATGTCTTGCACCAGAACCGCCAGCGAAGGATAAGTGCCTTCGTTGATCTGGTGCTGCGCGACATAGTTGGTGACCGCCGGCCGCGGGTTGCCCAGCACATTGTAGCCGGCCGCCTTGCCTTCAATCACCTTGCTGGCCGCGGTCGAGACCTCGACGAAGTGCGCCGTCTCGCCAGCGGGCAGCGAACGGTTGAGCGCGTAGGCGGTCGGCACCGTGCCGATCAGGATCAGCATGATCAGGCCCATACCCTTCTGACCGTCGTTCGAACCGTGGAAGAAGCTCACCAGGGTGCAAGTCAGGATCAGGATGCCGCGGATCCAGATCGGGGGCGGCTGGTCACCCTTCGGCTCGGCAAACAGGGCCGGGGTGGCGCGCAGCATCACCGTCTTGAGCGCGAACAGCAGCACCGCCGCCAGCGCGAACCCGAACAGCGGCGACAGCAGCAGGGCCTTGCCGATGTTGGCCGCCTGCGACCAGTCCACGCCGGAGGTGCCGTCGCGACCGCGCAACAGCGCATTCGCGATGCCGACGCCCATGATCGATCCGATCAGGGTGTGCGAGCTGGATGCCGGCAGGCCGAGCAGCCAGGTGCCGAGATTCCAGAGGATGGCCGCGATCAGCAGGGCGAACACCATGGCGAAGCCGGCACTGCTGCCAACTTGAAGGATCAACTCCACCGGCAGCAGCGACACAATGCCGAACGCGACCGCGCCCGACGAGAGCAGCACGCCGAACAGATTGAACATGCCGGACCACACCACCGCGATGTGCGCGGGCATGGAGCGGGTGTAGATCACCGTGGCGACGGCATTGGCGGTGTCGTGGAAGCCGTTGACGAACTCAAAGCCGAGCGCAATCAGCAGGGCGGCGAACAACAGAAGATAGGGCAGAAAACTCGTGACCCTGGTCCCGGTCGCGTCGACGTCGGCATAGATGCTGTAGGCGACGAACAAAAGTGCGGCGGCAATGACGCCGAGATAAATAACGCCTGTCAGCGGATGAAAGCCTTTATCGAGATCAGGCCCCTTCTTGAGGGCAGGCTCGATCGAGCCGGGTAATGCCATGTCACTCATAGTAAAGCCCCTGTTAATGGTCTTGGGGCGCAACTTGACGGGTGCATTTGAAAGTTAGATGACAGTTGCGTCAAAAAGCCGCGACGGTCGCCAAATCGCTGACTTTTCGAGTAAAATTAGCGCTGTTGGGTGTGATCGGAGGCGCCTTGCATCCGCATGACACATGGCGATTTGCCATGCAGGACGGACAGATCGGTGCATCACGACAGTTTCGTGACGGATCAATAACTAGCCCCGACGCCGCACCTCTCCCACTAGATGACAGCGCAAGCGGCGTGGTCCTCCCGGATCCGGCCCTCCGGGCCGACGACGCCGTCATGCATTTCGGCCGTGACGACAGCGACCGTGGGATCAATCACCGCCGCCCAATGGGAGGGAGTCCGGTCCTTGCTGCACAGCAGCCCCTGGGAGCCGAACCGCCCTTCGGTGCTCCAGGCATGCAGGGACGCGACCACGAAATCCGGCGTCGCGGCGCCACGCCGGTAGGGCAGCACGATCTGCTCGATGGTCACCGGGCATCCCTGCGCATCCGACACCGCCATGATCGAATAGACCGGAAGCCGGGTGGTCACGCAGGCATGCCAGATCGGCATCACCGCAGCCGCCATCCCGGCATCGAGGCAGCTCTGAAGCGAACGCCCCCACATCACCACATCGTGGAGAGCCCGAACCCGCTCGCCCGCATGCAGGCAGATATAATCGATCGGACCATCGCGCCGCGCCACCTTGAACAGCGAGAGGTCGAGCGTGTCGCCGGCGCGCTGGTCCGGTTCGAAGCTTGCGATGCTCGGCAATGCCGCGTCGGCCCGGGCGCGCAACCAGTCGCGCACCAGGCTGACCTGCCGGATCGAACGCACGATGCTGGTGTGACATCTCTGGAAACGCATGCTGTAATCAGCACCCAAGATCATGAATTCAAGGTGCCGAAATCATCGGGCTTTTGAAATAAATCGCCGGCGCCTGGTGCGATCGGGCTCGCAGCACATAGGGCGACTAAATCCGACTGCGTCATATACAAACTTGATCCCTCATCCTGAGGAGCCTGCGCAGCAGGCGTCTCGAAGGACGAGGTCGCAGATCCCACTGCTCCGGGCCTCATGGTTCTCCGAGCGATGCGTAGCATCGTCTTGAGACGCGCGTGCCGCGCTCCTCACCATGAGGAGATATGACGCAGTCGGACTGATGCGCCCCTGCCCGCCGCCGTCATGCGCATCACGCGGCGGAGGCATTCGCCTGGCGCAGCGCCTCCCACACCTTCATCGGGGTCAAGGGCGCATGCAGGTTTCTGACGCCGGCTGCGCTGAGCGCATCCATCACCGCATTGACCACGCAGGGCGGACCACCGATCGCGCCGGATTCGCCGCAACCCTTGGCGCCGAGCGGATTGGTGCGGCAGGGAGATGACCCATCCAGCGTCACCGTGATCGCCGGCACGTCGTCAGCCCGCGGGATGCAATAGTCCTGATAGCTCGCGGTCAGGAGCTGGCCCTCGGGATCGTAATGCACGCCCTCATAAAGCGCCTGGCCGATGCCCTGGGCGACGCCGCCGTGAATCTGTCCGGTGACCAGCATCGGATTGACCGCGGTGCCGACGTCATCGACGGTGGTGAAGCGCACCACCTTGCTCATTCCGGTCTGCGGATCGATTTCGACTTCGCAGATGTGCGTGCCGTTCGGCCAGCTCGGCCCATCCACCTCGCCTTCGCTGTCCACGCTGAGGCTGGCATTGGCCTCGCGTTTCGCCAGTTCGAACAGGCTGACGCGACGATCGGTGCCGGCGACCGTGAGCCAGCCGTCGCTGTATTCGATATCGCCGACACCGGTTTCCAGAACCGCCGAGGCGCTCTCCCGCGCCTTGACGATCAGGTCGTTGGCGGAGACCACCGCCGCAGTGCCGCCGACAAACAGCGAGCGCGATCCGACGCTGCCGAAGCCCTGCGCCAGATCGGTGTTGCCCTGCACCACATCGATTCTGTCCATCGGAATCCCGAGCGCGGCGCTGACCATCTGCGAATAGGAGGTCTCGAGTCCCTGCCCCATCGCCTGGGTGGCGGAATGCAGCACGATCCGGCCTTCGCCAGTGGCATGCAGGCTGACCTTTTCCTTGTGCGCAGTGCCGCCGGTCCATTCGATGTAGCTGGCAAGACCGCGGCCATAGAGCAGGCCTTTTTTCTGCGCGGCGCGTTTACGGGCGGCGAAGCCGTCCCAGTCGGCGAGATCAGAGGCACGATCGAGCATGTGCGCGAAGGCGCCGCTGTCATAGGTCTGCCCCGTTGCCGTCTTGTACGGCATTTGGCTCGCCTTGACGAAGTTGACCTTGCGGATCTTGCGCGGATCCATGCCGAGCTGCCGGGCGGCCGCATCCATCAGCCGCTCGACGATATAGACGGCCTCGGGGCGGCCTGCGCCGCGATAGGCGCCGACCGGTGCGGTATGGGTGAGGACGGCCTTGAGGTCGAGATGGACCAGTTGAAGATCGTAGGTGCCGGTGGCGACGAACGGACCGAGGATCAGCGGAATCAGTACGCCGGTGCCGCTCAGATACGCACCGGTGCCGCCGATCGAGCGCACCCGGAACGCCTGGACCCTGCCCTTGGCATCGAGCGCGAACTCCGCCGTGGAGGTCAGGTCGCGGCCATGGGTGCCGCCGACGAAATCGTCGGTGCGCTCGCCGCGCCAGCGCACTTTGCGCTTCAGCTTCACTGCGGCATAGGCGACCATGCCGTCCTCCGGATAGAGGCTGGTCTTCTGGCCGAAGCCGCCGCCGATGTCGCCGACCAGGATGCGGATGCTGTCCTTCGCGCGCTTGAGCACCGCTTCAGCCAGGATATCCCGGGTCGAGGTCGGCGTCTGGGTCTGCATGTGCATGGTGAGACGGCCGGTTGCCGGGTCGACCTCGCCGATGGTCGAGCGCGGCTCCATGGCCGCGGGCACCAGCCGCTGGCTGACCACATCGAGCGACACCACGTGCGCCGCCTGCTTGAACGCCGTTTCGACGGCGGCGGCATCGCCATAGCTCATGCCGGCGACGATGTTGTCCGGCGCCTCCGCCAGCACCTTCGGCGCGCCGGGAGCGATGGCCGCGACCGGATCGGTGACGGCCGGCAGCACCTCGTAATCCACCGCAATCGCTTCGCTTGCCGCCTGCGCGATCGCGCGCGTGCTGGCCACCACGACGGCGACGGGTTCTCCGGCGAAACGAACCACCTCATGCGCCAGCAGCCGGCGCACCGGGAGGATCATCGGCGACCCGTCGGGACGCTTGAACACCGGCAAGGTCGGGAGCGTGCCGATATCGTCGGCCACAAGGTCGGCGCCGGTGAAGACGGCCTCGACCCCGGTCATCGCCAGCGCAGCGCCAGTGTCGATCGAGGCAATGCGGGCATGCGCATGGGGCGAGCGCAACACCACCAGCCACAGCGCATCCGCATGGAGCTGGTCATCGACATAACGGCCGCGGCCGGTGACAAGCCGATGGTCCTCGACGCGCTTGACCGGCTGGCCGGCGCCAAATCGCATGTCCTTGGGCAGAAGATTCATTCGCATTTCCCCTGGCAGGCCGCGCCCGCCTTGTCGCAAGTCAAACCCGCCCTCCGACATGCAGAAGGCGGGCCAATCATTGGTCCGTGGTATATGGGATTTTCGCGCGAAGCACTATCCGCGCAAGGGCGCCGGAGAGCGGCCAGCATGGGTGGCATGCCGCCGCGAATTCACAGCAACCCCGGCTGCAAACTCGGCCCGATCGCGGTCACCGGCAGGAAACCGCGATCACGCTGCAAACGCTCGTGGCTCAGTGACCTTCGACCACCTTCCGGCAGGCTGGGCTCAGCTTTTCACGGTTCTGCAGCAGGCATTGCTGAATGGCGAAATCGCCGTCGTTCATCACCTTGCGGCAGTGGCGCGAGACGTCGCGCGAGCAGGCCTTTTCCTGGGCGTTGCGGGTGGCGTCCTGGGCTGCGGCCGGTGCGATCGACATCAGCGCCAAAGCGGCAGCAAATCCGAACGACTTCAGCTGTAGCGAATGGGGCATGAATTCCTCAAAAATGACTGTGATCAATCCGGTCAGTTTAGACCATAGCAGGAGCGCTTGTAACCCGGCCGGAAGGGCAAAGCCGGGCCCAAAACAAGCCGGAAATCGCGCGAAACCGGGCGGTTTTCGGGCAGGCGCGTGCGAATTGCACGCGCCGTGTTTCAGATCAGCCGGCAGTGGGCGCCATGCCGACTAGAACGCGACGAAGCACATCGTTCCGAAGCAAACCAGCGCCCGGTCCGATCGCGGGTCGGCATAGAAAGTGGCCAGGCCGTCCGCGGTCTCGATCTGCGGCGCGCCCGCGATCGCGGTCGCCCCCACCGGCAATGCGATCGGCGTGATGGTGCCGGCCAGGACCCGATCGACAATGGCGGAATAGGCGTTCGAGGTCGCGCGCGGCTGCACGGTGAGATTGGCGCCGACATAAGTCAGCAGGTAGTTCGCCGAGGGCGCCATCACCGTGCCCTGCGTGATGGCGTAGCTGCCGGCCGGCGAGCTGGTGTCCGCGCTGGTCGCCAGCACGCCCGGCAGAATGTCGCCATTCACAAGAGCGGGACCAGCAAGCGGATTGGTGCGGGTGACCGCATACGTCAGCGCCGGATTGACATCACCGCCGAACTTCGTTTTGGCATCGGCGGTGACCGTGATCTGCCGCGGCGTCACGGTCAGGGTCGAACCGGTGAAGCTGGCCAGAGTGTAATTGGCGGAGGCCGCGAGCGTGCCCTGTGTGATGGCATAGCCGCCGACATTGCTGGTGGCCGTCGCGCCCATCGACAGACCGCCGGACAGCGTGTCGCCATTGACGAGGCCGGAGCCGCCGACGGCATAGGTAAGGGCCGGATTGGCGTCGCCGTACTCGCGGTTCTGAGCATTCGCGGCCACCGTGATCGACCGTGGCGTGATCGACAGCGCGGCCCCGGTATAGGTCAGGCTGTAGTTCGATGACGCAGCCAGCGACCCCTGGGCGATGCCATAGCTGCCGACGTTGCTGCCTGCAGTCGCCGCCGTGAAGAGCGCGCCGGATAACGTGTCGCCATTGACCAGACCGTTGCCACCGAGCGCATAAGTCAGGGAGGGATTGGCGTCACCGTAGGTTCGGCTCTGCGCATCGGCCGTCACCGTAATCGCGCGCGGCGTCACGGAGAGTGTCGCGCCGGTATAGGTCAGCGCATAGTTGGCGGAGGCTGCGAGCGAGCCCTGCGCGATGGCGTAGTTGCCGACATTGCTGGTCGCGGCGGCTGACGTAATCAGGCCGCCAGACAGCGTGTCGCCGTTGACCAGGCCCCCGCTGCCGACCGCATAAGTGAGAGCGGGATTGCCGTCACCGTAGGTTCGGCTCTGCGCGTCGGCCGTCACCGTGATGTTGCGTGGCGTGATCGAGAGCGCGGTAGCATTGCCGGCAGCCTGAACGAAAGTGTAGTTGCCGTTGTTTGCCGTCAATCCGGAACCGGTGATGCCGTAGTTGCCGATGCCTGACGTGCTGCCGGCACCGGTGGAGAACATCAAGGTGCCGGTGAGAGCCGTGGCCGCGCTCTCGCCGTTGACATAGCCTGTGACGGTGCCGGACAGCGATGGATTGACATCGCCATATTGCCGCGTGCCGGAATTGGCAATGTAGGTCAGCGTCGCCGGATTGATAGCGAAGGTCGACGGACTGGTCACCATCGTCAGCGTATAGTTTGCCCCCGCGGACAGCGAATTCAACGTGTAGCCATAGGGCCCGCCCGCCACGGTTTCACCAGCCGCACGCCCCAGCGCGCCGGTCAGAGCCAGGCCGCTGTCGTTGATGCCGAGCGACGCATTCACCACCTGCCCTGTGGCGCCGTAGGTGAAGGTCGGGTCTGCGCTGCCGTAAGTCTTGGACTGCCCGCTGGTCGGCGCGATGGTCAGCGTTGCCGGTGTGATGGTCAGCGTGTTGCTCGTGTAGCTGATGGCGTAATTCGGATTCGCTGTGTTGGTCACGCCGCCCTGAGCGATGGCGTAGCCACCCACGATCACGTTCTCGCCCGCGGTGCGGTTGAGCGCTCCCGACAGCGTATCGCCATTGGCGAGGCCATTGCCGCCGACCGTATATGTCAGTGTCGGATCGGCGCTGCCATAGATCTTGCTCTGGGCAGCCGCCGTCACCGTGATGGTGCGCGGCGTGATCGACAGCGCGGACGCGTTGCCGGCCGCCTGGACGAACACATAGTTGCCGTTGTTGGCGGTCAGCCCGGAGCCATTGATGTCGTAGTTGCCGACACCGGAGGTGCCGGTGGCGCCGGTCGTGAACGTCAGGGTGCCGGTAAGCGCCGTAGCCGCGCTCTCGCCATTGACATAACCGGTCACGGCACCGGACAGCGCCGGGTTGGCGTCGCCGTATTGTCGGGTTGCCGTATTGACAGCGTAGGTCAGCGTCGCCGGCGTGATGGCGAAGCTTGCCGGGTTGGTCGCCATCACCAGGGTGTAGTTCGCACCGGCAGACAGCGTGTTGAGGGTGTAGCCATAGGGACCGCCGGCCACCGTCTCGCCCGCCGCGCGGCCCAGCACGCCGGTCAGCGCAAGACCGCTGTCGTCAATGCCGAGCGTCGGATTCACCACCTGACCGGTGGCGCCGTAGGTGAAGGACGGGTCCGCGTTGCCGTAGGTTTTGGACTGCCCGCTGGTCGGCGCGATGGTCAACGTCGCCGGCGTGACGGTCAGCGTGTTGCCGTTATAGGCGATGGCGTAGTTCGGATTGGCGGTGTTGGTGACGCCGCCCTGGGTGATGGCATAACCGCCGGCGATCACGTTCTCGCCCGCGGCGCGACTGAGCGTTCCGGACAGGGTATCGCCATTGACCAGGCCGTTGCCGCCGACCGTGTAGGTGAGTGTCGGATCGGCGCTGCCATAAACCTTGCTCTGGGCATCCGCCGTCACCGTGACGGCACGCGGCGTGATCGCAAAGCTGGACGGACTCGCCGCCATGGCCAGCGTGTAGTTTCCGCCGGCGGACAGTGTGTTGAGCGTATAGCCGTAGGGGCCACCAAGGACCGTCTCGCCCGCCGCACGCCCCAGCGCGCCGGTCAGAATGAGGCCGGAGTCGTTGATACCGAGCGACCCATTCACCACCTGCCCGGTGATTGCGTAGGTGAAGGTCGGATCGGCGTTGCCGTAGGTCTTGGACTGTCCGCTGTTCGGAGCGATCGTCAGCGCCGCGGGCGTGATCGCGAAGCTTGAGGGATTGCTCGCCATCACCAGGGTGTAGTTCGATCCGGCGGACAGCGTGTTGAGGGTGTAGCCGTAGGGACCGCCGGCCACGGTTTCGCCCGCCGTGCGTCCCAGCGCACCGGTCAGGGCAAGGCCGCTGTCGTCGAGGCCGAGCGACGCATTCACCACCTGTCCGGTGGCCGCGTAAGTCAACGTCGGATCCGTATTGCCGTAGGTCTTGGACTGGCCGCTGGTGGGCGCGATGGTCAGCGTCGCAGGCGTGATCGCAAAGCTCGCCGGATTGGTCGCGATCACCAGGGTGTAGTTCGCTCCCGCAGACAGTGAGTTGAGCGTGTAGGCATAGGGACCGCCGGCCACGGTCTCGCCTGCGACGCGGCCGAGCACGCCGGTCAGAGCGAGACTGCTGTCGTTGATGCCGAGTGTCGAATTCACCACCTGTCCGGTGGCGGCGTAGCCGAAGGTCGGGTCTGCGTTGCCATAGGTCTTGGACTGACCGCTGTTCGGAGCGATGGTCAGCGTCGCCGGCGTGATGGTCAGCGTGTTGCCGTTATAGGTGATGGCGTAGTTCGGATTCGCGGTGCTGGTCACGCCGCCCTGGTTGATGGCATAGCCTCCGGCGATGACGTTCTCACCGGCGGTGCGGCCGAGCGTGCCCGACAGGGTGTCGCCATTGGCGAGACCGTTGCCGCCGACGGTGTAGCCGAGCGTCGGGTCCGAGCTGCCGTAAACCTTGCTCTGCGCATTCGCCGTCACCGTGATCGGGCGGGCGCTCACGGCGAGAGTGGCCGGCGTGTAGCCCGTGATCTGATAGTTGGAATTACCGAGATTTCCCTGCGTGATGCCGTAGTTGCCGACGTTGGACGTCAGCGTGGCCGAGGTCGCCAGCGATCCGGAGAGGCTGTCACCATTGACGAGACCGGAGCCGCCGACCGCATAGGTGAAGGTCGGGTCGGCATCGCCATAATAGCGCGACTGCGCATTGGCCGTGACAGTGATCTGCCGCGCGGTGATGGTTTCGTTCGCGGTACCATAGGTGATGGCGTAGTTGGAATTGCCGAGCGTTCCCAGGTTGATCGCGTAGTTGCCGACACCGGTGGTGGAGCTCGCCAGCGTCGACAGGCTGCCCGTGAGCATGTCACCGTTCACCAGGTTGCCGCTGGTGATCTGGTAGGTCAGCGTCGGATCGGTGGTGTCGCCATAAACCCGCGTCTTCCCATCGGCGGTGACGGTGATCGGACGCGGGGCCACCGTCAACACGCCGGGAATGTAGACCAGACGATAGGCGTTGCCCGAGACGTTGGTCACCGCCGCGCCGGACGCCGTGATGGCGTAGTCGCCGATGTTGGAGAACTGGCCGGCCGAGGTAAACAGACTTGCGAGTGTCGCGAAGCTGTCGCCTGGCTTCAGGTTGCCGTAGTACGTCGCCGTCAGCACGGGGTTGGCGTCGCCGTAATTGCGGGTGACGGCGTTGGGCGCGATGGTCAGCACCGTGAGGAAGGCGTAAAGCTCCGGATAGTGCGCGGTGCTGGAGCCGTTGTTCTGGCCGACCTGGTTCGGCGGCGCCCAGACGTTCTGGAAGTCCCAGCCGGCATAGGTGGACGAGAAGCTCGACAGATCCTGCAACTGTGCCGTGGTCAGGCCGGTGGCGTTGAACGTGTAGAAGTTGCGGCCATAGCCCTGGGACAAACCGGTCGTCGTCGTATCCCAGAACGAGTTGGTGACCGACCCGGTGTTGTATCCGATCAGCCCGCCTACAACGGAGGTGCCGGTGACGGCGCCGGTCGCGTAGGTACGGGTGATTGTGCCCTGGTCGTTGAACCCGACAAGACCGCCGACATTAGAACTGTTGGTGAGGCCCGTGACGGCGCCGCTTGCATAGGCATCGCTGATCGTTCCCGAGGCGTTGAAGCCCACGAGGCCGCCGACAAACTGCTGGCCGCTGACAGGACCACCGGCATAGGACTGGCTGATCGTTCCGTTTTCCTGGCCAACGAGACCTCCCGCATAATAGGGGGCAGTTACCGCGGCCGAGGAATAGCTCCGAGAGATGCCGTTGCCGTCGAACCCGACCAGGCCACCCACATACTTGAACCCGGAGACGGTGCCAGTCGAATAGACGTTGGTGATGGTGCCGTGGTTCTCGCCGGCAACCATGCCCACGTTCGTCCCTCCCGCCACCGTCCCGTTCACGACGCCAACGTTCTGGATCGTTGCGCCCGTACCGACATAGCCGAACAGGCCGGTGTAGTCGCCACGGCTGATCGACAGGTTCGAGATGGTGTGGCCGCCACCGTCGAACGTACCGAGGAATGAACTGAGCGAGTTGCCGATCGACACGAAGCCATAGCCGTCGCCGAGCACGTTACTGGTGAACCAGTTGCCCGAGGTACTGGCAAGATCGGTGGAAAGATCGATGTTCCGCATCAAGGTGTAGGAAGCGGAAGGTGCCAGGCCCATCAACTGCAGTTGATGGGTGTTGGCGATGCTGGTGGAATATTCGCTCAGCAGGAACGGGCGYGTCGCRCCGTTGRCGYYGCCGGCRTTGTTGAACGARCCRTCGGMRTCGACGATGACAAAACCGGMCGCGCCCGGGGTGGTGCCGAAGGTYAGCCCGGGCATGTTGGCKGCSGACATGAACTGGGCSGTSGTCAGRCCGGTGGCCTGGAACGTKCCGGCTTGGCCGCCGATGCCGTTGCTGCGGCCGGTGGTCTGCGTGTCCCAGTAGGAATTGGCGACGCTCGCACCGGTGGTGACGTCATATCCGACCAACCCTCCGCTCTGCGGGTTGTAGGTGGCGCCGACCGAGCCGGTCGCATAAGCTTGGTTGATCGAACCGGAATTGGCGCCAACCAGGCCGCCCGCGACGTAGCCGAAAACGTTGCCCGTTTCGTAACTTTGCGAGATCGATCCGTTGTTGTTGGCGACAAGACCTCCCGCCGCCCCGCCATTAGCGTACACACTACCGGTCGAGTACGAACCAACAATCGTCGCGCCATTGTAACCGACGAGTCCACCGGCACCGTCGCCGCCGGAGCCCTGGCCGCGCAGTGTGTTGGTCACGCTTCCGGTGGCGTAAGACGATCGGATCGATCCTCCTCCGTTGAAGCCGGCCAGACCGCCGGACGTCCGATAGCCGGACACCGCTGCGCCTGAGAAGGAATTGATGACGTTTCCATAATTGATGGCGACAAGACCGCCCACATAAATGCTGCCGGTGATCGTGCCGCTGGTGACGCCGAGATTCCTGATCTGCCCCGTGTTGCCGGAGAACAAGCCAACGATGTTGGTCGAGTACCGGTTGATCGTCAGGTTGGAAATGGCCTGGTTCTGGCCATCGAAGATGCCACCGAAATAGCTGCCTGAAATGTTGTAGTTGCTGGTGTTGAGGGTCAGGTTACCGATCGGCAGGAAGCCTGCGCCGCTGTTCCAGGTGGACGTCACGCTGGCGTCGATGTCGCGCCCGAGCGCATAGGCGCCGCCCAGGTTATTGTTGACGTTCTGCAGGTCGTAGACATTGTTGACCAGCATGTAGCCGGTGAGCGAGCCGCCACCGGTAATGTTGCCGCTGTAGTCGGTCGCCGTTTTGTAGCTCGTGGAATTGACCGACGGCGTCCCGGTGGCGGGGTTGCTCGAAGGATTGTAATAGACGCTGACGGTGCCCGCGGTCGACACCTGGATGCCGGCGCCGAATGACACCGTGCCGCTGCCCATACCGCTGTTGTCGGCGCGCAGATTGACATTGGCGCCGCCGGTGCTGGTGACGGCAGCATTGACATTGATGTTGCGATAGGCGCTCAGCGTCAGGCTGTTGGCGCTGGACCAGGTGACAGCGCTGGCGACGGTGATATCGCCGGCATCGCTCCCGGCACTGCCGAAGCCGCCGGTGGTGACGGTGACATTGGCGGTGTTGAGCGCGTTCTGCAGCGTGGTCACGTTGATCACGCTGGTGCCTGTCGGGGTGAAGGTCGTGGTGCCGCCGGCGGAGGATGTGCCCTGGGCAGCATCGGTGGTGCTCGAGATCATCACATTGTAGGGATCGAGCAGCAGGTTGCCGAGGCTGCCCTTGGGCGCGCTCAGATCGGTGAGGCCGCCATAGTTGAGCAGGCCGTGACTGGAGACTTCCGCCTCGCCGCCATTGCCGCCGCTTTTGCCGCCCTTGGCCGAGATGGTGCCGGCGAAGTTCGTCTGCACATCCGACCACACCACGACGTTGCCGCCGTTACCGTTGCCGGTGGCATCGGCCGTAATCCGGCTCGCCGCATCCATGGTCACCGTGTCGGCACGCTGCAGCGTGCCGCCGCCCTGCCGGTCGCCGCCGACCTTGACATTGCCGCCGCCGGTCTTGCCCGACACGTTGAGCTTGGCGCCGGCCAGCACGATGTCCTTGCCGGTCACCGTGATATTGCCGCCCTTGGCTTTACGCGAGGCCGTGGTGAGCTTGCCGCTGACCGTGACCTGCCCGCCCTCGCCGCCGCCGATCTCGATCGCCCCGGTCTTGCCGCCGATCGAGCGCGCCTGCACCACGCCGGAGATATTGATGGCGTTGCGCGCTGCTTCCCGCGCGGTGGCCGCGCTCATGATCACCGCGCCGCCATCGGCCTTGATGGTTCCGGAATTCTGGATCAGCGCGCCGTCGCTCTTGTCGTTAGCAGGCTTGGCACTAGTCGGCAGCGCCACCTGCAGGAAGCCGTCGCCGGAGAAATCCAGCGTCGCCTGTTCGCCCGAACCCAACCCCACCTTGCCCAGCGGCACATAGATGTTGCCGGAGTTCGTGACCGTGCCGCCGATCAGCGCGGCATAGCCGCCGCGGCCGACCGTGATGGTGCCGGCATTGCTCACCCCGGCCGAAGCGCCGTTGCCGGTAAAGCCGCGCTTGCCGCTCATGAAATCGGCGTCGGAGATGCCGAGCGTCGAGGCGACGAAACCACCGCCGACATTCACCGTGCCGGTCGGGGTAATCGCGACGCCGTTCGGGTTGACCAGGTAGACCTGGCCGTTAGCGGTGAGCGACCCGGCGATGCTGGAGGGCGTACTGCCGGTGACGCGGTTGAGCAGCGCCGACGAGGCGTTCGGCTGGACGATGTTGACGGAATAACCCTGGCCGATCGAGAAGCTCTGCCAGTTGACGACGGCGCTCTGGCTCGACTGGGTGATGGCGAGCGAGGTCGAGGACGGCTGCGCAACGCTGGCGCTGCCGGCGGCAACACTGCTGCCGGTCGGCAGGTTCTGCGCGGCCGCGACCGAAACAAGGCCGGGCCCAGTCAGCGCCGTGGTGGCGAGCAGCAGCGCCAGGCGCGACGTGCGGTGACGAAGGGACAGTGCAGCGGAAACCGGGCGCATCATATGTCTTTCAGAATCGGGATGGCGAGGTCACGTCGGCGAGGCAATGCATGGTCACCAGCTTCAACTCTCGTTTAAAATGCAGCAAAACACGCACTTCCAAAGCAGACGAACGCGTGGCCTGAACGCGGATCGGCATAGAGCGTACCGGGCCCATTCGCCGTCATGATCTGCGGAGCGCCCTGGACAGCCGTCGCGCCGATCGGCAGCGTCACCGACGTCGCGTTTCGCGCCAAAACCCGGTCGACGATGGCGGAGTAGGAATCCGATATCACGCGCGGCTGCACCGTGAGGATGGCGCCGACGTACGTCAGCAGGTAATTGCCCGACGGTGCGGTGATGGTGCCCTGGGTGATGGCATAATTGCCGATCGGCGAACCGGTGTTCGCCGCGGTTGCCAGCGCGCCCGGCAAGGTATCGCCGTTGACGAGGCCGCTGCCGCCGATCGCATAGGTCAGCGCCGGGTTGGCATCGCCGCTGAACTTCGTCTTGGCATCGGCCGTCACGGTGATCGGCCGTTGCGTTACGGTCAGGGTCGAACCGGTGAAGCTTGTCAGGTTGTAGTTGCTGGAGGCGGCGAGCGAGCCCTGCGTGATGGCGTAGCCGCCGACATTGCTAGTGGTGGTCGCTGACGAGAACAGGCTGCCGGACAGGGAGTCGCCGTTGACGAGGCCAAGACCGGTTGCATTCGGATCGGTGCGAACGACCGCATAGGTCAGCGCGGGATTTGCGTCACCATAGAGCTTGGTTTGGCTGGCGTTCACGGTCACGGCGATCGATCGCGGCGTGATCGCGAAGCTCGACGGGTTCGACGCTATGGCCAGCGTATAGTTAGCACCGGCGGAGAGTGTATTGAGCGTGTAACCGTAGGGGCCGCCGGCAACCATCTCACCCGCCACACGCCCCAACACACCGGTCAGGACAAGGTTGGTATCGTCGATGCCGAGCGCCGGATTGACCACCTGTCCGGTTGCCGCATAGGTGAGGGTCGGATCAGCGTCCCCGTAAATCTTGAACTGCCCGCTGGTCGGGGTGACGGTGAGTCGCACCGGTGTGACGGTCAGCGCGTTGCCGACATAGGTGATGGTGTAGTTCGGGTTGTTGGTATTCGTGACACCGCCCTGGGTGATCGCGTAACCACCGACAATCACGTTCTCGCCCGCGGCGCGGCCAAGCGCGCCCGACAGCGTGTCGTTGTTCACGAGGCCACTGCCTGTGGCGTTCGGATCGGTGCGAACGACTGCATAGCTCAGCGCCGGGTCGGCATCGCCATACTGTTTTGTCTGGGCGTTCGCCGTCACCGTGATGTTGCGCGGCGTGATCGACAGCGCGGTGGCGTTGCCGGTCGCCTGGGCGAACACGTAGTTGCTGTTGGCGGTCAATCCGGATCCCGTGATGTCGTAGTTGCCGATGCCGGATGTTCCAGTAACGCTGGTGGAAAACGTCATGGTGCCAGCGAGGACCGTGGCGGCGCTGTCGCCGTTGACATATCCGGTCACGGCGCCCGACAGCGTCGGGTTGGTGTCACCGTATTGCCGGGTTGCGGTGTTGGCGCTGTAAGTCAGCGTCGCGGGCGTAATCGCAAACGTCGCCGGGCTCGTCGCCATCACCAGTGTGTAGTTCGCTCCGGCAGACAGCGTGTTGAGGGTGTAGCCATAGGGACCGCCAGCGACCGTCTCGCCGGCTGCACGGCCCAGCGCACCTGTCAGCGTCAGCCCACTGTCATCGATGCCTAGAGTCGGGTTCACCACCTGTCCGCTCGCTGCGTAACCGAAGGTCGGATCCGCATTGCCGTAGGTCTTGGACTGCCCGCCGTTCGGAGCGACGGTCAACGTCGCCGGGGTCACGGTCAGCGTGTTGCCGGTGTAGGAGATCGCGTAATTCGGATTGTTGGTATTGGTGACACCGCCCTGGGTGATGGCGTAACCGCCGGCGATCACGTTCTCGCCCGCGGTGCGGACGAGCAGGCCCGACAGCGTGTCGCCATTGGCGAGGCCGCTGCCGCCGACCGTGTAGGTCAGCGTCGGATCGGTGGCTCCATAGACTTTGGTCTGCGCCTCCGCCGTGACCGTGATCGCACGCTGGTTCACCGTCAGCCGGCCGTCGCTGGCGAACGTGAACGCATATCCGCTCTGGCTGGCAAGCGTGCCCAGCGCCGCGGTCATGACATAAGGCGAGCCGGCGACATTGGCTGTGGCCGCCGCGCCCGTGGAGGTGATGCTTGCCGCACCGCTCAACGCGGTCGCGGCGCTGTCGCCGAGATAGACGCCGGTGATGCCTGCGTCGTAGCCGGTGATGACATAGTTGCCGGCGATCGCCGTGCTCGCATCGTCGCCATAGGTCTTGCTGGCGTCGGTGGACGTCACGGTCAGCGTCCGCGTGCTGGCGAAGACATAGCGGTTGCCGCTAAGCGCGACACTTCCGGGCGCCAGCGACGCATAGGTGTTGCCGAAGATCGCGGTGTTGCGGCTGTCGAGGCTGCCGAAGGTGTCGTTGACCGGGTCGGAGGAATAGATCAGCCAGCGCCCGCTGGTCGCCGTCACCGCGTCCGCGCCGCGATTGTTGATGAAGGCACCGGTGGCCGCGAGCACGACATCCGTGCCGCTGACCGTCGCGCCGGAGGCGATGGTCAGGTCGCCGTCCGTGGAGACCGTGGCCGCGCCAGTGGCCGTAACTCCGCTGGTCGTCGCTCCTGCCGCGTTCGCAAGCGAACCGATGGCCAGGCTTCCGGTATTGACGAGGGTCAGTCCGCCGGAATTGGCCGCCAGCGTGCCAATCTGGTTGCCGCTGGCGTCGAGTGTGAAAGAACCGGTGCCGGTGAGCAACAGTCCCCCCGCGGTCACCGCTGCACTCTGCGTCACCGTGCCGTTCGACGACACCCCCAACGTTCCGGTAACCGACAGCGCCTGGTCCAGCGCGAAGGTCGATGCCGAACTGTCGATCTGGCGATTGGCCGGGGACAGCGTCGAGGCCGCCGTGGTGCCCACGGTCGTCGCGAACGCGCTGTTCAGCGCGGACAGCGATGCAACGGTCAGGTCGACCGTGTCATAACGCCAGCCGTCGGTCAGATTGAGATTGGTCGTGCGCGGGCCAACCGCGCCGGTGCGGAACGCGATGGAGCTGTTGGAATCGGCCGAAGAGGCGGTGACGCCGCTGGTGTTCGACGCCGTCCCGGCGGGCGCGAACACGTAGTAGTAACCGTTGACGCCGGTCGACGCCGTTCCCATGACGGCGCCGCCATTGGCGACCGACACCGTTGTCCGCAGCGGCGAGACGCCGTCCTGCTGCATCGCGTAACCGGACACCACCTGCACGCCGTTGGAGAAGAAGCTCTTCAGATAAGGATAAAAACCGTTGGCGCCGCCGGCGAACGCGGCGCCAAGGCTGCTTGCGCCCGACTGGAACTGGGCCGTGGTCAGATCCGTCCACGTGCCCGTTCCGTTGGAGGCAAACCTTCCGGTATAGACATAACCGACCCCACCCCTGCCGGTGGTGGAGACGTCCGAATAGACATTGGTCAGCGCGAGGCCGTTGATGCCCAGCAGGCCGCCGACGTAGACCGAGGCGTTGACGGCACCGGTGGCATAGGCGTTGGTGAGCGATCCGCCGTCGCCGTAGCCGATCAGCCCGCCGGCATAATATCCCGACGCGGCACCCGTGGCGAAAACATCGCGGATGGTGCTGTAGCCGGCATATCCGACAAGTCCACCGCCGTCACCATACCCGTTGCCGGCGGCCGTTCCGGTCGCAAACGAATTCACGAGCAGGCTGTTGGACATATAGCCGATCAGCCCGCCGGCATTCGAGCCCGAGACAACCGGTGTCATGGCGTAGACGTTGGCGACGACGCCATTAACGACCCTGCCGGCCAGCGCACCGCTGTTATCGCCGCCCGTCATCGCGCCGCCAACCAAGCCGATATCCCGCACGGTGCCAGAAAGATTCCCAAACAACGCGGCATAACTGCCGCTGTTGATGGTCAGGCCGGTAATGGTGTGGCCAAGTCCATCGAATGTGCCGGTGAAGTAGCCAACGATCGCATCTGAATAGGTGCCGGCCGGGCTGAGCGAATTCACCAGCGCATACTTGCCGCTGCCGCCGTTGATCCCCGCGAGATCGCCCATCGTGTAGAGCAGCTGATAGCTTTGGCCATTGATCGATAGCGTGCCGCCAGTGCTTGCTGTGGCCATCGAGCCGTCGGCATTGGCATAAGTCAACGGCGCGCCGATGGCGAAGGTGAAATTGGCCGGATCGCTCGCATCGTAGCTGAGCGACGCCGTGCTCGCACCCTTCATCGACACTGGCGCATTGATGCGGAGCGTGCCCGCGCTGTTCAGCGTCAGGCTGCCGCCGTCCTGGATGGTGATCGCGTTGGCGACGATAAGCGACGCGCCCGCCGTCGTGGTGCGTGCGGCGAAGCTGCTCGCATTGATCGTCTGGTCGACCGTGAAGCTCGCGCCCGTGGCAGTGATGTTGTAGAGCGACGCGCCGTTGATCGCCGCGATCGCGGCGGCGTTGCCGCCGGCCGCGGTTGCGACGGCCGTCTTGGTGGTCGACAACAGCGTTGCCGACGTGGGGGCCGTAAGCGTCTGGCCGTAGAGATTGACGCCGCCTTGCACCGCCGCACCACTGGCGGTCGCCAGCGTGGCGGAGTTCGCATTCGAATAGGTGAGCAGGTTCGCGCCGGTGCTCCACGCGCCGGGCGCCAATGCGAAATAATAATAGCCGTTGGCGCCGCTCGACACCGAGCCGAGGCTCGCGCCGTTGGCGATGAGGCCGATCGAGGAACCGGCCAGGCCCGTCGAACCACCGTCGGAATAGGCCGTGCCGGACAGGACCTGCGGGCCGGTCGGATAGAAATTCTTCAGATACGGATACAGGCCCGCGCCGGCGCCCCAGATCGTGGACGCCAATCCGGACGGCAGGGTGCCATTCTGCAGGTTCGCCGTGGTGAGGCCGCTCGCCTGCACCACGCCGTTGACGTCGTAGCCGGCGGCCGCCGACGTGCCGCTGGTCTGCACATCCCAGTACAAATTGTTGCTGAGGGGAGCAACGGCGGGCGCGACGTAGCCGGCGATCCCGCCGACGTATCCGCCGCCGTTSGTGACCAGGCCGGTGAACAGGCTTCGCTGGATTCCGCCGCCTTCGAGCCTGCCTACCAGGCCGCCGACATATTGATTTGCGCTCACCGTGCCCGATGCGGCGCTGGTCTTGATGAGTCCGGTGTTACGTCCGGCCAGGCCGCCGGCATACTGTCCGCCCGTCGTCACGTTGCCGGTGACGAAACTGGACTGGATCGTGCCCGTGTTGAAGCCGACCAGGCCGCCGACGTCTTGCGAGCCGTACACGGTTGCTGACGAATAACTGGTCTGGATCACGCCGCCGTTATTGCTCCCGGCGATCGAACCGGTGGTGAGGTTGCCGTTCACCGAGCCGCCGACCAGGCCGAAGTTCGACACCGTGCCGGTCATCACCGAAATCATGCCGGCGTTGCTGACGCCGCCGCCAAGCGTCAGGTTGGAGACGGTGTGGCCGAGGCCGTCGAGTTTTCCACTGAGGCCGCCGCTCAGAAGCTGCTGATTGTAGGTGATGCCGCTGGCGTCGAGATTGGTGGCGATCGCATAACTGCCGCTGATGCCGGCGCCGTAGGTTGCGATCACGGCGCCGGTGGTCGCGCTGATGCCGTCGATGGCATCGAGATTGGCCATCGAATAGACCAGCGTGTAGGTCGACCCGTTGAGGACGAACGTGCCGCCATTGTTGGTGGCGCCGTAGTCGATCGACGCGCCGAGCGCGAAGGTGAGACCGGTGGTGCTGACATCGGCCACCGGCGCGGCGGTGATGTTGACCGCACCGGCGCCGGTGACGCTGATGGTCTTGTTGACCTGGACACCGCCGGTGGCGCTGAGGGTCAGGCTGCCGGAGCCGTTGATGGTGATGGGCGCGTCGACGGTGATCGGCGCGCTGGCGGCCACCGTCCGGACCGACAGCGCGCTGCTGGTCGTGATCGCCTGGTCGATGCTGAGGCTTGCACCGGCGCCGAGATAGAGCCGGCCCGTGGCACCGTTGATCGCGGCGAGCGCCATCGGATCGCCGCCGGCGGCAGTGGTCGCATCCGCCGCCGTCGGTGCGCCCGACAGCAGGAGCGACGACGTCGCCGACGTCAGCATGTTGCCGTAGATGTTGAGATTGGGCAGCGACGATGCGCCCGTCGCAATCGTCACCGTCGCGGCATTGGTCGCGCCGGAGGAGTTGCTGGGGTCCGCATCGAGATTGGTATAGGCGACGACCTTGGCGCCGGCCTTCAGCAGACCGGACGGCGCGACGATATAGTAGTAACCGTTGACGCCGGTGGTGACGCCGCCGAGATAGGCGCCGTTGATATCCGCCGACACGAAGGCCGGATTCTTGACATAGGTCGGCTGCGGCGTGCCCGACGACAGCGGCGTGACACCATCGGCCTTGTAGGCGATGCCGGAAATCGCCTGAACGCCGTTGGGATAGAAAATCGACAGATAGGGATAAAGCCCGCCGCTGCCGCCGCCGAATGCTGCGCCCAGCCCGTTAGCGGTGCCGCCCTGAAGCTGCGCCGTGGTCAGCCCGGTAACACCGCTGTTTGTGCCGCTTCCGATTCCGTTGGTCTGTCCTGAGGTCGTGGTGTCGAACACGCTGCTCGAGACCGTTCCCAGATTGTCTCCGACAAGACCACCGGTCGTGGCCGCGTCGAAGGTGGCCACGGCGCCGGTCGCATAGGATTGCGTGATCGTCGCTCCGGCGCCGAGGTTGATGTTCATGCCGACCAGGCCGCCGACATAGCGGCTGCCTAGCACCGAACCGGTGGCGTAGGACTGGCTGATCGAACCGGTATTGCGGCCGACGAGGCCGCCAACGTTATTTGAATCGCGCGCCTGCACCGCGGCGTTCGAGAAGGAGTTGCTGACCGTGCCGTCATTGTTGCCGACGAGGCCGCCGACGTTGCCCGCGCCGGACACGATGCCGCTTGCCCAGCTCTGGGTGATCGTGCCCTTGTTGTAGCCGGCGATGGCGCCGTTGTTGCTGGAGCCGCTGACATTGACGTTGGGCAGCCCGACGTTGCGCACCAGGCCGGCGGCGCCGATATAGCCGAACAGGCCGACATTGTCGGTCGGCACCTGCCTGACATAGAGGTTGCCGATCTGGTTGCCCAAGCCGTCGAACGTGCCGGTGAAGCCGTTGCCGCTGTTCAGGATGGTGCCGTGGCCGTCCATTCCCAGTGCGAAGAAGCCGAGAGAACTGTTCCAGGTCTGCGTGGCACTCGCTTCGATGCTGGTCGCCAGCGCGTAGCGTCCGGTCAGTCCCGAATTGATGTTCTGCAGATCATTAAGACTGTAGATCAGCGTATAGCTCTGGCCGTTGATCGACAGCGACTGGCCGCTTTGCCCCGACACGAACGAGGCGCTGCTGCCGAGCGCGTACGTAATCGTTCCGCCCGTACCGCCCTGGTTGCTGTTGAGCGCCAGCCCGCCGCCGCCCGCCACCATGATGTTCGCGTTGATGGCGATGCTGTGATAGGCGCTCAGCGTCAGGATCGCGTTGGATAACCATGTGACGGGGGCCGATACGGTGATGTCGCCGGTCTGCGATCCGCCCGAGCCCGTCGTCACCGTGACATTGGCCGAGCCCAGCGCGGTCTGCAGCGTGCCGGCATTGATGATGCTGTCGTCGCCGGTGGCGGTGAAGCCCGAGGTGTCGGCGGCGTTCGAGATGATGACGTTGTAGGGATCCAGCAGCAGCGTGCCAAAGCTGCCCTTCGCCGCGGAGAGGTCGGTGAAGCCGGTATAAGCGAGCTTGGCCTTGCCGGAGACTTCGGCCTCGCCGCCATTGCCGCCGCTTTTGCCGCCCTTGGCCGAAATGGTGCCGGCGAAATTGGTCTGCACATCCGACCACACCACGACGTTGCCGCCGTTGCCGTTGCCGGTGGCATCGGCCGTAATGCGGCTCGCCGCATCCATGGTCACCGTGTCGGCGCGCTGCAGCGTGCCGCCGCCCTGGCGGTCGCCGCCGACCTTGACACTGCCGCCACCTAGCTTGCCCGACGCGTTGAGTTTCGCACCGGCCAGCACGATGTCCTTGCCGGTCACGGTGATGTTGCCGCCCCTGGCCCTGCGTGAGGCGGTGGTGAGCTTGCCGCTGACCGTGACCTGTCCGCCCTCGCCGCCGCCGATCTCGATCGCCCCGGTCTTGCCGCCGATCGAACGTGCCTGCACCACGCCGGAGATATTGATGGCGTTGCGCGCCGCTTCCCGCGCGGTGGCTGCACTCATGATCACCGCGCCGCCATCGGCCTTGATGGTTCCGGAATTCTGGATCAGCGCGCCGTCGCTCTTGTCGTTAGCAGGCTTGGCACTGGTCGGCAGCGCCACCTGCAGGAAACCGTCGCCGGAGAAATCCAGCGTCGCCTGTTCGCCCGAACCCAACCCCACCTTGCCCAGCGGCACATAGATGTTGCCGGAGTTCGTGACCGTGCCGCCGATCAGCGCGGCATAGCCGCCGCGGCCGACCGTGATGGTGCCGGCATTGCTCACCCCGGCCGAAGCGCCGTTGCCGGTAAAGCCGCGCTTGCCGCTCATGAAATCGGCGTCGGAGATGCCGAGCGTCGAGGCGACGAAACCACCGCCGACATTCACCGTGCCGGTCGGGGTAATCGCGACGCCGTTCGGGTTGACCAGGTAGACCTGGCCGTTAGCGGTGAGCGACCCGGCGATGCTGGAGGGCGTACTGCCGGTGACGCGGTTGAGCAGCGCCGACGAGGCGTTCGGCTGGACGATGTTGACGGAATAACCCTGGCCGATCGAGAAGCTCTGCCAGTTGACGACGGCGCTCTGGCTCGACTGGGTGATGGCGAGCGAGGTCGAGGACGGTTGCGCAACGCTGGCGCTGCCGGCGGCGACGCTGCTGCCGGTCGGCAGGTTCTGCGCGGCCGCGACCGAAACAAGGCCGGGCCCGGTCAGCGCCGTGGTGGCGAGCAGCAGCGCCAGGCGCGGCGTGCGGTGACGAAAACGAAGGGGAACGACAGAGGAAGCCGGACGCATCGCGAGCTCCCTCAGAATCGAAATGCCGACGTGATGATGACGCGATGATTGCCGGCCACGACATTGCTTTCGCCGTGGGCATATTCCAGCGACACCGAGCCGTTCGACAGGGTTCCGGGAACGGCGCCGCCGAAGCGCACGCCGGCGCCATAGGCGCTCGCACGTGTCACCGGCATTTCGAGCGCGGTCGGATTGACCTGCCGCACTTCGCCATAGGCGCCGAATATATAAGGCATGGCCACGGCACCGAACGGCGCGTTCTGGATCGGCAGCGTCCAGGGCGAGATCAGCTCGCCGCGGGTGACAAAGCCGCTGTCGCCGATGATCGACCCGGTATCGAACGCCGACAGGCTGCTGGTGTCGGCGATGCTGAAGCGCTCGCTGGCGAGCAGCGCCTGCCCGAACGATGTCTGCCCGCGGAACGCCAGGCTGACCGCGAGATGATCGACCAGTGTCTGGTTATAATTGAGTGAGCCTTCCAGCTTCTGGAATTGCGCGTCGGCCCCAAGGCGCGACAACGGCAGCAGGACTGTCGCCTGATCGAGCCCGCGCGCGCCGAGCCCGTTGACGCCAAAGGACGCCTTGAGCCGTCCGCTCAATGTCGCGCCCCAGGGGGTGAAGTAGTCCGCATCCTGGGTGAAACGGAAGATGCGCAGCCGGTCGCGCGACAGCGGCACCGGATCGGCACCGACGAACAGGCTGTTGGTTTCATCCTGCGCGTCGAAGGAAAGCTCCTGGCTGTAATTGAGCATGCGGCTGCGCAGCCAGGAGTAGCGCACACGCAGCGACATCCGCTCGAACGTGTCGGTGGTCGCGACATTGTTCTGCGGCAGCGGCGTGGTGCGCGCCTGCGTGTACTCCGGATTGAAACTAAGGCCGTCGATCCACAACGGCACCACCGCGCCGGCGGCCAGCGTGCGGTTGCGCGGATAGGTGCCGAAGAAGTTGCCGTCTTCCGGATGACCGTTGGCGCGCAGGTAAATGAGCTCGCCCAGTCCAGCCACACTGTTGAGATCGAGTCCGACGCCCCACACGGTCTGCCCCAGCGCCTTCGACAGCGAGTTATCGAATGACACGGTGGCGCTGACCGGCTGGTATTTGGCCTCGATGACAAGAATCGCCGCGCCCTGGCCCTCGCCGGGCGCCAGCGTCGAACGCAGAATCACGCCCGGCGTATCGCCGGCGAGCAGCAGCGCGCGTTCGATCTGGCGCTGCGTCACCTGCTGCTTTCCCTGCAGCGGCGCCAGCAACAGCGCCAGCCGGGCCCGCACGCGCTCGGGAACATCCTTGAGTTCAAGCCGCTGAATGTAGCCGCTGACGACCACGAGCCGCAGCCGGCTACCGTCGACAAGTTTCTGCGGCGGCAGGATCACGCGGGCCAGCACATACCCCGCCGCGGCATAGGACGCTTCGAGATCGCGCGCCGCCGCGAAGATTTCGGAGCCCGACACCGACCGACCGCTCAGCCGCGCTTCAAGCGCCGCGGTTGCGGCCTTCAACTCCGCAAAGCCGCCCTCGACACGAACACCGGACAGCCTGACGAACAGTTTCTCGGCGCCGCCCGGCGTCGTGAGCCCACCACCGCCGTCGAGCGAGAAGCCTCCCGGCCGCTCCAGATTCGGACGGAAGCTCGGCGGCGTGATTTGCGAGGCGGTTTGAGCGGACGCGGATGTGTTCACGGCAAACACGAACACCGCGGACGCCGCGCACACGGCGATCCCGCGCCTCACATCATGGGGCTTCAATCGCAACATCTGCCGAGCCCCCTCAACCACCACTCCACCATTGCGCAAACCAACCAATGAGCGAGCCAGTCCCCGCCACCTCAATTCGTCGTTCACCCGACCAAGCGCATCGACTTGTGAACCGGCATTCACAAAGGTATTTCAAGGAGATGCCGATAACTTTCGCTTGCTCCGTTCTAGGGAGACAGCCGCGGGCTTGTCTTCTCACTGCGTGCAAGGGTCGGATTTTATTTTGCCGCACCCGACATGCGATCGGTCGCTGAGCGAGGCCAAAGGCCCAGCCACGGCCGCACAGGTGAGCCGTTGAACGAATGTCAATTCGTTCGAATGCGGCTCTCAGGTTCGCCGAGCGTCGTTGTGTTGCAATCCGCGATGCAACGCGGGTGCCGCGACGAGGTGACGAACACGCCCGCATCGGGCGCCATCGCGACCCGTGTCGCGCCGGCTGGCAGTTTTTACGGCTTCGCCAGATATGGCGGCACCGGGCCTCCCGCCGCAACGGCCCGATCACCACGCGCCTTCCCTGCCGCAGAACGTCCACCTCCACGCGCAGGAAAATTCAGTGCAAGGGGGGTGACATCAAACCAAATATGAATTATGAGTCATTATTCATATATCGAGGAGCGGGTCGGAAAACCGGCTTTCTGGACCGAAGAATGATCAATTTATCCAGCTTCATCGCATTCCATGCCCGGCGTACGCCGGAGCGCGCAGCGCTGAAATATCGCGGCGAGGACGTTTCCTACGCCGCATTCGACGCCCGGCTTCGGCAGGTCGGTGGCTGGCTGGTCTCGCGCGGGGTCAATCCGGGCGACGTCGTTGCCGTGTTGATGAAGAACAGTGCGGCATTTCTCGAACTGGTGTTTGCAACCAGCCACATCGGCGCGGTGTTTCTGCCGATCAATTATCGCCTCTCGGCTGACGAGGTCGGCTACATCGTCGAGAACTCCGGTGCACGCATTTTGGTTGCGGACGAGGAGCTCGCCGGCATCGCAGCCGGCCGCGCGCCGGTGGTGCTGCTCGATAAGGCGGCGCAAGCCAGCGCGACGCGACTGGCGCCGGAGATCGCGCCCGCGCCCATGCATGTCCGGCAGCCGCACGACCTGATGCGACTGATGTACACGTCCGGCACCACCGATCGGCCCAAAGGCGTCATGCTCTCGTACGAGAATATCTACTGGAAATCGGCCGACCAGACGCTGGCGCTCGGACTGAACGGCGATACGCGCCTGCTGGTGGTCGGTCCGCTCTACCATGTCGGCGCGCTGGATCTGCCCGGCATTGCCGTGCTCTGGCACGGCGGCATGCTTTCGATCCATCGCGATTTTGATGCGGAAGCGGCGCTGGCGGCAATCGAAACGGAGAAGCTGAACGCGGCATGGTTCGCGCCGGTCATGACCACCGCGATCCTCGCCTGCCCCGCCCGCGACCGCTACGACGTCTCGAGCCTGCGCTGGACCATCGGCGGCGGTGAGAAGACGCCGGAGGGACGAATTCGCGCATTCTCGCAATTCTTCAGGAACGCCCGCTACATCGACGGTTACGGCCTGACCGAGAGCTGCGGCGGCGACACGTTGATGGAGCCCGGGCGAGAAATCGAAAAGATCGGCTCGACCGGCCGCGCCATCGCCCACGTCGAGATCGAGATCCGCGACGATGCGGGCAATCGCCTGGCCGCCGGCGAGAATGGCGAAATCTGCCTGCGCGGGCCGAAAGTCACGAAAGGCTACTGGAAAGACCCGGAGAAAACCGCGGCGGCATTCTTCGGCGACTGGTTTCGTACCGGCGACATCGGCTATCTCGATGACGAGGGCTTCCTCTATCTGACCGATCGCAAGAAGGACATGATCATTTCCGGCGGCGAGAACATCGCCTCCTCCGAAGTCGAACGTGTCATTTACGAACTGCCGCAGGTGCGCGAGGTCGCCGTCATCGGCATGCCCGACGCGCGCTGGGGCGAAAAGCCGGTTGCGATCGTCGTGCTGACCGAGAGCGCGACGTTGACGTTGGCCGACCTGACCGAGCATTGCCGGACGCAGCTCGCCGGGTTCAAGCTCCCGAAACAACTTATCATCCGCGACAGCCTGCCGCGTAATCCCTCCGGCAAGGTGCTCAAACGCGTGCTGCGCGCCGAACTGGAGGCTGATGCATGACGCCCACCTCACAAGCCCCGTCGAGCAAGGCCGCCAAGCTCAATCGGGTCGAACGCAACGCGTGGACCAAACGCAAGATATTCGACGCCGCCACCAAGGTCGTCGGCAAGCATGGTTATGCCGAAGCCTCTGTCGCTCGCATCACCGAGGAAGCCGACGTCGCCCAAGGCACGTTCTACAATCATTTCGAAAACCGCCAGGAACTGCTCGATCAGTTGCTGCCGACCATCGGCACCGACATGGTGCACTTCATCGACGACCGCACCAGCACGGGGCTGGCAGCGCGGCAGGAGATCGAGCGGTTCGGCGCATTCTTCGATTTCATCGGCGAGGTCCCGGAATTCCTCCGCATTCTCAACGAGGCCGAATTTTTCGCGCCGATCGGCTACCAGAAACATCTCGATAACATCGTCACCGCTTACATCCGAATCCTGCAGCGGGCGCGCGAAGCCGGCGCCATCGAGGATTTCAGCGACCAGGAATTCGAGGCCATTGTCTACATCCTGATGGGCGCGCGCGGCTATCTCAGCCAGCGTTATTCCTATTCCGGCGGCAAGGTCACCGCCGTCCCCGATCACGTTATTTCCGCCTACCGGAAGCTGATCACGCGCGGGCTCTTCACCACATCCGCTGGAGACAACGACCATGATCGCTGACGGTATCGTTCTCGTCACCGGCGGCAGCCGCGGCATCGGCGCGGCGACGGCGMCGCTGCTCGCGGACCGGGGCCGGCGCGTGGTGATCACCGATATCGCTCCCGAGCCGTTGACGGGAACCACGACGATCCTGTGGCCTGCGCCGTTCGATGTCGCCAGCGAAAGCGCCGTCGTGCAGGGGATCGCCGATATCGAGGCCGCACACGGCCCGATCGCCGGCCTCGTCAATGCCGCCGGCGTGTTCGGCAAGATGCATCCGATCGCGCGCGTGCGGATGAATCAATGGGACCGTGAGATCAACATCGACCTGCGCGGCACCTTTCTGGTTGCCCGCAGCGTCGGCGTCAAAATGGCGGAACGCCGGCACGGCGCCATTGTCAATGTCGCTTCCGTGGCCGGTATGAGTTCCGGACCGATCCACGCCTATACCGCCGCGAAAGCCGGCGTCATCCAGATCACGCAGACGCTGGCCGCCGAATGGGGCCGCGCCGGTGTGCGCGTCAATGCGGTATCGCCCGGCTTTACCCGCACCGCCGCGCTCGAAGCCGGCATCGCCTCCGGTGCGCTGGACAAACAAATGCTCGAGAGCCCGACGGCGATGAACCGGCTGGTCGAACCAATCGAAGTGGCGCAGGCGATCGTGTGGTTGCTGTCGCCGATGAGCAGCGGCGTCACCGGGATCAACTTGCCGGTCGATGCCGGCTACATCGCAGGCACGAGTTGGGCTGCCTATGGCGGCCTGCCGAAAGCACCGGGAGCATCAGCATGAACGTCGAACTGCCGCGCAAGACGCTCGACCTTGCATCGGCCATCGCCGAAGGCGATATCCGCGTGCTGCTGATGGTATTGGTCCACATGACCGGCGACGAGCGCTGGCTGGAACCGCCGTACCGACCCAAGCGCGACGCGCGCCTGATCCCGGATCAGCAAGCCGGCGTTCCGCCGGAAATCCAGGCCGAAATTCGCGCCGCGGTGCTGAAGCTGTTCGAGCATGGCGAGCCCGTACCGGTCATTTCAGATCCCGGCGACGAGCTGATGCTGCGCATGATGCGCGCCACGCTTGGCGGCGAGAACGTAGCCTCCGAATATGCGCCGCTGATGCGCGAAGAAATGGGATTTATTCCGCGCGAGGCGCGCTGGACCAAACCTCCGGAAAACGAAAAGCTGGCCCGGCAGCACGTGCTGATCGTCGGCGCCGGCGTCTGCGCCATCGCGCTCGGCGTAACGCTTGGTCGGCTCGGGATCCCCTACACGATCGTCGAGAAGAACGCCGAGCTCGGCGGCACCTGGTATGTCAACCGCTACCCGGGCTGCGGAGTCGATACGCCGAATCATTCCTATTCGTTCTCGTTTGGCGCGCGAAATCCATGGACGCGATACTTCGCCAAACGCCAGGAGTTGCTCGATTACCTCAAGAGGGTCGCACTCGAATACGACATCCGAAAGCATCTGCGCCTCAATACCGAACTGACGTCGTCACGCTGGGACGAGGGCAAACGCCGCTGGATCTCGACATTGAAAACGGCTGACGGCGAGGAGGCCTTCGAATCGACCACGCTGGTCAGTGCGATCGGCCAGCTCAACGACCCCTCGCCCGCGCATTTCAAGGGCGAAGAAACCTTCAAGGGGCAGACGCTGCACTCGGCGCTGTGGTCCGACGACATCAACTTCGACGGCAAGCATGTCGCCGTGATCGGCACCGGCGCGACGGCGATGCAACTGGTACCGGCAATTGCCGACCGTGTCGCCTCGGTCACCGTTTATCAGCGTACCGCGCAATGGGCCCGGCCGGTCGAAGGACTGAACGACCCCATCACCGACGGCGCACAATGGCTGCTCGCGCATCTGCCGTTCTATGTTCAATGGTACCGCTTCAACATGTTCTGGCGCTATGGCGACGGCCTGCTGCCGTTCCTGCGCAAGGATCCGGACTGGCCGCATCCCGACCGCGCTGTCAACAGGGGCAACGATCGTCACCGCGAGGAATTGACGAACTTCATCCATTCCGAACTGAAGGACCGCCCCGATTTGATCGAAAAATGCGTGCCGACCTATCCGCCCTACGGCAAGCGCATCCTGCTCGACAACGGCTGGTTCAGGACGCTGACCCGGCCGAATGTTGAGCTGGTGACCGGCGGCATCGACCGCTTTGCACCCGACGGCATCGTCACGTCCGACGGGACATCGCGTCCAGCCGACATCATCGTCATCTCGACCGGATTCAAGGTGACGGAGATGGCGGCGCGCCTCAACATCAGCGGACGCGGTGGCAAAAATCTGAAAGTCGCCTGGGCCAACGACAATCCGACCGCCTATCTCGGCCTTACCGTGCCGGACTTTCCGAACTTCTTTGTCATGCTCGGGCCGAATTCCGGTCCCGCACACGGCGGCAGCGTGATCTTCCAGTCCGAGTGCCAGAGCCGCTATATCTCGTCGTGCCTGGTCGAGATGATCGAGCAAGACATCGCCACGATCGACGTCGATCCCGACGCGCACGATCACTACATCCGGAAGGTCGACGCCGAACATGAGCAGTTGATCTGGACTCATCCCGGCATGACCACCTACTACCGCAACGGCCAGGGCAGGGTGTTTTCGGCAATGCCGTGGCGCTTCGTCGATTATTGGTCAATGACGCACGATCCGGATTTCAGCCAATACCGTCAGACCAAGGTGTAATCCTCGCGCAAAAGCCGCGCGGGCGCATCCCATCAATCGACGAGGCCGACGACCTGGAACGAGGGACATCCCGTCGACCAGAGGAAGATCTTAATGTAGACGACATCTGCCGGACTCACCGTCATCACCGGTTGCCGAAGCGGCGCAAGCTGACTATGCTCCGCCTCGTATTCCCGGTAGAGAACAGAATACTTGATAGAGAATTCCACATCGGACGAGCTGGGCAAGCCGGTCAATGCGCTGGCCCGCGGCATCGCCATCTTGCGCTATCTGCAAGCGCGCGACGAGCCGGTCGGCGTGATCCAGATCGCGCGCGACCTCACCATCAACGCGTCAACCTGCTTCAACCTGCTGCGGACCCTCGCGCACGAGCGGCTTGTCGTCTTCGATCCGGCCACCAAGAAGTATGCCACGGGTCTCGGGCTGCTGGAACTCGCGCGCGGCGTGCTGAACCAGGGCGGCTATGTCCAACTGGCCCATCCCCGTCTCGAACAGCTCGCCAGCGCACATGCAGTCACTGCAATCCTATGGCAACTGGTGTCGCCGAGCCGCGCATTGCTGATCGATCTTGCCGAAGCCCCGGCGCCGGTGCGCGTTCACATGACCGTGGGACAAAGGCTCCCATCGATGATTGGCGCGCTCGGCCGCTGTTTCGCCGCCCACCTCGGCCTGAGCAAAGAGCAGATCCGCGCGATGTTCAACGAACTGCGCTGGGAGGATCCACCGACCTTCAAGCAATACTGGGCGGAGGTCGAGGAAACCCGCCGCACCGGTTTCGCCTACGACATCGGTGGCTACAACAAGAACTTCACCACGGTGGCGGCGCCGATCCTCGGCGCCGACGGCCGCGCCTCGATGGCGATCTCGGCGGTCACGTTCTCGAACCATCTCGCCAAGCCGGCCATGCTCCGGCTCGCCGCGGACATGCGCGAACTGGCGGGTGAGCTGTCACGAGCGCTCGGCGGCCCAAGCACGCACAACTCTCCCGGCAAGGTGCGGAAGGTCAGTCCTTGAGATAACGCACGATCGTCTCGCGAACCCCAGGTCGCGCGAAATTCTCATGCATCAATGGCGCCAGCCGGGCAATCCGTGCACCCACGCCGGACGGCTCGCTGATCCGCAGCGCGCGCCGCCCGATCGTCAAGGCCTCGGCTCTGTCGAGATAGAACGCCGCGCGTGCGGCTGCATCGGCATCGAACGTTGCCGCCGGCACGATGTCGGTGACGAGGCCCAGAGTCCGCGCTTCGGCAGCGTCAAGCAGCCTGCCGGTGGCGCAGAGCTGAAACGCCAGCGCCGCCGGGATCTTTTCCTCGAGCGCCGCCTGCATCATCGCCGGATACATGTTGAAAAGAATTTCCGGCAACCCGAGCTTGAGATCATCGGCCGCGATCACAAGGTCCGACAGCGCCGAGATCAGCACACCCGCCCCAAGCGTGCGCCCATGGACCGCGGCCGCAATCGGCAGCGGCGACTCGACGAAGGCGGCGACAATATCCCTCAATCCTACGTCCTGCCGCTCAAGATGCTCGCTGCCCTGGAGAAATTCCGCGATATCGGCGCCCGCCGAAAAGCCGCGCGCACCGGCCCCCTGCAGCAAAATCATGCGAGCCCCCGCGCCCTGGCCGTCGCGGACGAGATCGGCAAGCCGATGCATCATCGCAGCGGTCAATGCATTGGCCTTGTCCGGCCGGTCGATCCATATCCGGCGCAGTCCGCCATTGTCCTCTGCGCGAACGGTCTCTGCGGTCATGTCCTGGTCACCTTGATCAGCGCGTCGAGCGCGACGACGTCGGCGCCTCGCGCAACGAGCGGATTGATCTCGATTTCATCGAGTGTCGCATCGACCGTGAACTTGTCGGCGATGTGCGCCAGCACCTGCGCGATCCGCGTGACATCGACGACCGGTCTGCCCCGGAAGCCGTCAAACAGCTTTGCGCTGCGCAGCGAGCGCAGCAGCGCCTCGATCTCCCCGGCGGTGAGCGGCAGCAGCGCCATCGCAACATCCGGGCTGAGTTCGACCTCGACGCCGCCGCGTCCGACCATCAGCATCGCTCCGAATATCGGATCGCGACGGAATCCAACAATCAACTCGATGTCGAAGCCGACCATGCGCTCGATCAGCACGCCGTCGACAACAACCTTGGCGTCACGTCCCCGCCCCAGCAGTGTCGCGACACCATCGGCGAGTGCCGCGGTATCCTTGAGCCCCAGGATCACGCCACCATGCTCGCTCTTGTGCGGCATATCGGAGCTCTGCAGCTTGGCGACAAACGGCCCGGTCAGCCCGGCAACTCCGGCGGCCACGTCCGCCGGCGCGTGAACCATCACACCGTCGGGCAAACCAATTCCGCCGGTTTCGCGCAGCCACGCCTTGCTGTGCCATTCGGTGAGTTGTCGTGGCGAGCCCTGCGGCGCGGGCAGCCTTGCCGGAGCGTTCGCCGTTGACTTGGCCGCGGCCTGCTGGCGCATCGCGCCGCAGGCATGGGCCAACGCCGTGATCGCCTGCGGAATATCCGAATAGACTGGAATTCTCGCGGCATCGAGCCGACGAACGATGTCGGGCCGCGCGCCGATCCAGACCACGACGAACGGCCGACCGCTCTGCTCGCGGGCCGCAAGAATGGACTCAGTCAGCGTTTCCGAGATCGAGTGCATCAACCCGATGAAAAGGATGCAGGCATCGAGTTCCGGCGCAGCACTGACGATCGATAGCGTGCTTCGGAACATGCCGGTGTTCGACAGCACATTTGCCGTCAGATCGACCGGATTCTGCGGCTTGGAGAAACCCGGCAACGTTGCCGCCAGGGCCGTTGCCGTCTCCGCGCTGAATTTTGGGAACCCGAGTCCAGCCGCTTCGATCGCGTCGGCCAGCAATACCCCTGCTCCGCCGGACACGGACAGCACGCCGATCCGGCCCTCCGACGGCACCGCATTGTGCAGCACAAGTTTCGCGGCATCGATCATCTCGGTGACCGATGCGACCCGGATCGCGCCGTACTGGTCGAAACACGCCTGATAGACGCGATCCTCACCGGCGATCGCGCCGGTATGTGACGCGGCTGCGGCAGCACCAACCGAGGAACGGCCAGCCTTGATCAGGAACACCGGCTTGCCGGCCCGCGCGGCATCGCGCAGGGCGTTGCGGAATGCCGGCCCATCCTTGATGTCTTCAATGTAGGCCCCGATCACCTGGGTTTTGGGATCGTCGACCAGCATGCCCAGGCTGCCGGCGATATCGACATCGCACTCATTGCCGGTCGTGATCCAGCGGCTGACGCCAAGTCCGGCCTGCAACACAAGGTCAAGAAAGTAGGCGCCGAGCGCACCGCTTTGACTAACGAAGCCAAAGCCGCCACACCGCAGATCATTATCTTCCATCGCCGTGGTGAAAGACGCGATCAACCCGGTTTCGGCATTGATGACGCCGAGACAGTTCGGGCCGACCACGGCGATATCGTGCGCGCTGGCCAGGGCGGTGAGCCGCGCCTGCAACCGTGCACCCTCGGCATCGTGTTCCGAGAAACCGGAGCTCAGCACCACGAACGACCGCACACCGGCGGCGATACCCTCCACGATCACGCCCTCGACGGCGGCCGCCGCCGTGCCGATGATTGCGAGGTCGACCGGACGATCGAGCGCAGCGAGTGACGGATAGGCTTTCAGGCCCTGCACTTCGTCCCGGCTGGGATTGATCGGCACGATCTCGCCCTTGAAGCCGCGCTTCAACATGTAAGCGATCGGGCGGCCGGTCAGCTTGGCCGGGTCGTTCGACGCCCCGACGACGGCAATGCGCTTGGCCGCCATCAGGCGGGCGATCTGTTCTCGTGACGCGCTCATTGCAACACTTCCCCTTCAACAACGGCGCTGCGCGCACGCCACGCCTGGCGACCGCGCTGGAACGCGCCGAGCAAGCCGTCCGGCGCGAAGCGGATCACGATCACCAGCAAAAAGCCGTAGACCAGCAGATGCACACCCGGCATTCCACTGCCGAAGGTGTGGCGCAACCATTCGCCAAGCGGGATCAGGATCATCGGCCCGACCACGGGTCCCCAGAGCGTGCCACTGGCGCCCACCACCGTGAACAAGATGACCTGGATCACGATATTGATACTGGCAAAAGTGTGCGGCTCGACGAACTGCAGATACTGGGCGTAGAACGTGCCGCCGAGCGCGGTCAGCGCCGCGCTGATCCCCATTGCCAGCATCTTGTATTTCAACACCGGCACGCCGATGGCATGAGCCGCGCGCTCATTGTCGCGCAGGGCCCGCAGATAGAGCCCCACCTTGCTATGATAGAGATAGGCCGTCAGCGCCAACGCGCCGACCACCTGGGTCAGGATCACGACATAATAGGTGATGTCGCTCTTGAACTGGTAGGTCGCCGGCGTCCCGCGCACCGGAAGAGTGAGACCACGGCTTGCGCCAAGAAAATCGACCGAAGAGATCGTGAGATAGCCCAGCATCGCCAATGCGATCGTCACCAGCGCGAAGGACAGCGGCGGCAAGGAATAACGAAACGACAGCCATGCGATGAACACACCGATCATGGTCGCCACCGCCGCCCCGGCGAACATCCCGATCCACGGCGTGATGCCGTAATTCACCGCCAGCAGGGTCGAGGTGTAGGCGCCGGCCGCCAGAAACAGGCTGTGGCCGATACAGAACTGGCCGGCAATGCCGCCGACGAGATTCCAGGCCACGCAGAGATAGACGAACAGCATCGTCAGGATCGCGATGTTGATCCAGTTCGAGGACAGCAGCAGCGGCATCGCGGCGACGGCGGCGAACAGGAGCCACGGCAAGACGCCGGCGGACAGAAAGGATCTTTCACCCATCAGTGCTCTCCAAGCAGGCCATGCGGCCGGAACAGCAGCACGAACACCAGAATGGCGTAGGGAAACATGGCGCCGACGGTTCCGCCGTAAAGCAGGCTGCCGACGCTTTCGGCAACGCCGATGATCAGGCCGCCGACCATCGACCCGAGGAAATTTCCGAGGCCACCGATCACCATCACGATCAGTGCGATCAGCGTCAAGTCGAGCCCCATCGTCGGCGTCAGCGTAAACTGGGCGACCAGCACTGGACCAGTGAACCCGAGCAGGCCGATGCCGATGCCGAATGCGATCGCCTGGACACGATCGATGCGAATGCCCATCAGAGCGGCGGCGTCGCGATTCTGGGTAATGGCGCGAACCTGGCGGCCGAAGTCCGTCTTCATCAACGCGACATAAAGCGACACCGACAACACCGCCGCGAGCGCCGAGCCCACCAGCAGCGGCCATGGCATTGTCAGCGATCCGAGCACCAGGTTGCGGTTCGACAACACCGTCGGGACGTTGACGTAATCGCCACCGAACAGCACCATGATGAGGTTTTCCTGCACGAACACCAGACCGAGCGTGAGCTGCGCGCCCGCCAGCACGCCGGCGGCCAGCACCGGCTGCACCACCCGCCGGAACAGCAGGATGCCGATCACCAGAAACAGGATGAACATGATCGGAGCGATGATGTAGGCGTCGATCTTGAAGGCGGCATAGGCTGCCATGGCGCCGTACATCGCCATCGCCATGAAGTCGCCATGGGCGAAATTGAGCAATCCGCCGACACTGAACACCAGCGTCATGGACAGCGCGATCAGGGCATAGATCGCCCCCATCTGCAAACCCTGAACGGTGGCCTGCAATATCACCTCGTTCGACATTTCAACCTCACAGGCGCCCGAGATAGGCTTTACGGGTGGCAGGATCGGCCGCGAGATCCTGCGAGGGTCCCGTCAGCACGATCCGGCCATTCTCCATGACATAACCGCGGGTCGAGACCGCGAGCGACAGCTTGACGTTCTGCTCCGCGAGCAGGATCGTGAGTCCTTCGGCGTTGAGCTTGCGCAGTGCCGCATAGGTTTCCTGGACCATCAGCGGCGACAGGCCGAGCGAGGGTTCGTCCAGGATCAGGAGACGCGGTTCGGCCATCAGACCGCGCCCGATCGCCAGCATCTGCTGTTCACCGCCGGACATTGTCGCGGCCTTCTGATCGCGCCGCTCGGCAAGCCGGGGAAACAGGTTGAACACCCGTTCCATCGAGGCGTCGCGGTTCGGGCGCGGACGGGCATGCATGCCGCCCAACATCAGATTTTCCCACACCGTCATCCGCGGAAACACCATCCGCCCCTCGGGCACCAGCACCATTCCGGCCTCCACGGTGCGTTCGGTGCCCTTGCCGGTGATGTCGACACCGTCGAACGAGATGCGGCCGCCCGCGGTCTGCAGCAGCCCGGCAATGCTCTTCATCAGCGTCGTCTTGCCGGCGCCGTTAACCCCTACCAGCGCGACCAGTTCGCCGCGCGCGACCTTGAGGTCGACCCCGCGCAGGATGGTGATACGGCCGTAACCGCCGACCAGTGCCGAGATCTCAAGCAAATTCGAACTCCTCGCCGAGATAGATTTCTACCACCTTCGGGTTGCGCACGACGTCCTCGGGGCTGCCCTCGGCAACCTTGCGTCCGGCACCGATGACGACAACGCGATCGCTGATGCTCATGATCACATCCATGTTGTGTTCGACCACCAGGAAGGTGATGCCGCGCCGGCGCAGGTCGCGGATCAACGCGACCACCCCGTCGATCTCGGACGGCCGCAACCCGGCCATCACTTCATCAAGCAAAATCATTTCGGGCTGCGTTGCGACCGCCTTGCCGATCTCCAGCGCCTTCTGATCCGGCAGCGTCAGCTGCCGGCAGGTGTAGTCCAGCTTGCCTTGGAGCCGAACAAGCTCGGCGGTGATGACGGCGGTCTTGCGGGCTTCCCGCAGCGGCATTCGCACCAGCGCCGCGGCGGTGAGGGTCTCGCGCACCGTGAGACTTGGAAACACCTCCACGATCTGGAACGTCCGGGTCAATCCGCGGCGGCAGATCAACTCGGGCGCGATGCCATCGACCCGATCGCCCTTGAAACGGACTTCCCCGGCCGTCGGCCGGACGAAGCCGGACAGCACTTGAAAGAATGTGGTCTTGCCGGCACCGTTGGGACCGATCACCCCCACGATCTCGCCCCGCCGCACCTCCAGCGACACCGAATCGACCGCGCGCAATCCGCCGAACTGGACGGTGACACCGGAGGCCGCCAGGATAACGTCTCCCGGGGCAAGTGCGGCTGGCTTTTCAGGAAGATTTTCGGTCATGGTCGGTCGCGCCCGGTCGGATCCAGTGCGGGCAGCATGCGCTGCGTCGCCTCATTTGCGGCCATTGATGATCGCTTTCGCGGATGCCACCGCTTCCGGATAAACGATCTGCTTCTTGCCGTCCTTCCACTGCACGAAGATCGGGCTGGTGCCTTGCATCATGCCATCGTCGCCGAAGCCGGTATCGCCGGGAATCATCGGCAGCACGATCTCGGGTGCGCCGGCCTTGAGCTTCAGCCCGCGGAAGGCGGCATTGACCTTGACCGGATCGTCCGTGCCCGCGTTCTCGAGCGCACGCACCAGCATCCGGGCGGCCTGCACACCGAACATGAAACTCTGGTCGACATGCTGGTCCTGACCCGCGGCCTTGGCCTCGCTCAGCGCCGACTTCAGGCCAGGCAGATTGCCGTCACCGGAATAGAACGCGAGACCGAACGACTGTGTCAGTGTTTTTTCGGCAACCTCGGCGCCGAGGGTCGACCACAATTTGTCGTCGCTGAACCCAGCCGACCCACCGAGCCAGATCGGATCGTTGTAACCGAGGTTGAAGCGGGCACGATGCAACAGCATGCCGTCCTGAAAATAGACGACCGAGATGACCGCATCGGGCGCGAGGCTCTTCAGCCGCAGCACGATCGGTGTCATATCCTTGACGGTGGGTTCGACCGCGATCGATTCCAGCACCTTGACGCCTTGTGCCGCCAGCGCCGTCGCCGCGGTCTTCGAAACGACCTGGCCGTAGTCGTTGTTGGCGTAGGTGATCGCAACCGTGTCGATTTTCGCGCCCTGCTTGCGCAGCCATTGCACCAGATCGGCGTAGCCCTTGCCAAACCCCTCCGCGCTGATCGAAATCGTCGAGAAATACTGCGTCGTTGGCACGATCGTCGTCTGCAAACCGACACCGCCGATCTGGTAGCGCTCCGCCACCGGCATGAAGGCCTGCGCTTCCGGCGTCGAATAAGGACCGAGCACAAAGGAGACCTTGTCGTCCGACATGAGCCGGCGCGCTTCCAGCGACGTCTTGCTCGCTTCCGAGCCATCGTCCGCCGTCACGAGATTGATCTTGCCGCCACCGAGGCTCTTGATGCCGCCAGCCGCATTGACCGCGTTGACCACCATCTCGATGCCGCGGGATACCCCGAGGCCGCTTTCGGCATAACGACCGGTCCGCGGCATCAGGACGCCGATCTTGATGTCCTTGGCAACAGCCGGCGCAATCGAGGTCAGTCCGATCAGCGCGGCCAGCGCGCCAGCCCTCCAGATACGCATCGTGTCAGTCATGGCATTCTCTCCCGTGATGTGTCGTATGGCGGGTGGTTCGATCCGGCCTCGCCGCGGCATCTGCTATTGTGTCGAGAGCGTCAGCGTACCGGTGATCACCGGCACGCCATCCTGATTGGTGACGGCAACCTCATAGGTCCCGTCCTTGCCTGTGCTCAGTCGGCCGCTGGCCGTGACAATATCGTTCTCGCGCACCGGCCGCACAAAGCGAACCTCCAGTTTCGCCGCCTCGACGGCAGCGGCGCCGTAGGTCGCCTTCAGCGCCTGCCACACCAGATTGAGCGAGAGCATGCCATGGGCAATGATGCCGCGCATCGGCGTCGCTGCGGCGAACTCCGGATCGACATGGATCGGATTGAAATCATCGGTGATTTCCGCATACCGCAGGATCGAGGCGCGATCGACCGTTTTGCTACGGGCGACGAGTTCGGAACGATTGAAACGGTTCATGCTCATTTCGCCCACAAGGTGGTCATCAATCCGGAGAACAACAGTGCGCCATCCTCGCGTCGTGTCTCGGAGCCGAAACTGACCCACCGTCGCTCGCCCTTCAGCTCCTTGGAGTCACAGCTCAGATCGGTGATCAGCCGATCGCCGATGGAGGGCAGCTGGGCAATCTGAAAACGTTGCGCGCCGTGGACGTTGCCCGGCGGCCGCGGCAGCAGGATATCGGAATAGGCCCGGATATAGACGGCGGCGATCATTCCGACCGGCATGCGATCGCCGTCCCGGTCGTCCGGAAACAACGTCAGCCAGCTTTCCACCAGGTCGCGATCCAGCGTCAGGCTTCTGCTGCCGATCAAACGCCCCGGCTCGAACGCCTCAAACACGTACATGCGATCAGCTCCTTCTCCGCGCTTGCGGAAGCGGTGGCGCACCCTCGACGACCCGCTCGTAGAAAACTTCGACCGGCGTTCCGATGGTGGTGTCGAGCGCGTCTGGTCCTCGAATATTCATCATCGCCCGTACCCCCTCCTCCAACTCGATGATCGCGATGACGTAGGGGACATCGGGCTTGAACGCGTCGAGCGGGGCCCGATAAACGATAGAGAAGGAATAGACCGCACCGCGACCGCTCGACGCCATCCAGTCGAGGTCGGCGTGATGACAGCTGGTGCAAGTCAGCCGCGGCGGGAACTGGCGATTGCCGCAGCTACGGCAGACCTGGAATTCGAAGCGGCCCTCCACGCAGCTCGACCAGAAGCGCTGCGTGACAGTGTTCGGCTGGGGAAGCGGCTTCATGATACGGACACCGGATGAGAGAGATGGCAACTGATGCTGAAGGACCCGACAGCGCTTGTTTGGATAATCATCACGACCGTCCCAGCACGAGCGAGCAATGCGCCGAGAGGATCCCGCCATCCCCATGGACAAACGCGAGCTCGGGATCGATAACCTGGCGCCCGACCGCTTCGCGGCGCAGCTGACGCACCGCTTCAACGATATGGAACATGCCGCCGGCGGCGCCGGAATGGGCATAGGACAACAGCCCGCCATGGGTGTTGCAGGGCAGCCGTCCGTCGATATCAAGCGCGCCGTCGAGAATCGTCGGCCCCGCCTCGCCGCGCGCGAAGAAACCGATCGATTCCAGCTCGACCAGCAACGTGATGGTGAAGCTGTCATAGATCTCAGCGACATCGATGTCCTGCGGCTTGACGCCGGCACGGGCGAACGCCTGGCTGGACGACTGCTTGCAACCGAAATCGGTCAACGACGGCGACGCGATGATGTGCTCGTGGGTGTTCATCTGGCCGGTGCCGAGAATGCCGACCCCGCGCTTGCGGGTATCGCGGGCTACATCGGCCGCGCTGACCACCACGGCGGCGCCGCCGTCGGATATCAAGCAGCAATCGAGCAATCGCAGCGGGGTCGAGATCGGCTTCGATCGGGCGACGTCATCGAGCGTGATCGGCGTTCGCATCTGCGCTTTTGGATTGCGCATCGCGTGAGTCCGGTGGGCGACAGCGACACCCGCGAGGTGCTCCAGCGTGACACCGAATTCATGCATGTAACGCTGCGCCACCAGTGCGTAGGCCGACGGCACGCTGATGCCATAGGGCCGTTCGAACTGGGCGTGCCCGACTTCCGACAGGGTTGCGACAGCCTTGTCGCGCGACATGCCGGTCAGCCGGTTGTCGCCGCAGATCGCCAGCACGTTGCGACAAACTCCAGCCTCGACCAAAGCGGCGGCCTGCATGATCTGCGCACAGGCGGTGGCGCCGCCGGCCTGCACGGCCTGTGAATAGGACGGCCTGATCCCGATGAATTCGGACACCACCGAAGACAGCATCAGATGCGGCTCGGTGAACGAATAGGCGCACAGCACGCCATCGATATCGCCCAGCGACAATCCGGCGTCGGCCACCGCGGCCACCGCGGCTTCGGCCTGGAGGCCAAGCGATGTCGAACCCTCGATCCTGCCGACTGCGGTATCCGCAACGCCGGTAATGACAGCTTTATTCATCGATTTTACTTCTTCTGACCGTCTTTGCCGAACCGCTCCCAGACGAAGCCGAGCGGCTTCTTGGCGATGAAATCCGCCACCGCCGCGTGGTGATAAGGCGTCTCCATGGCGACCGCCTGCGCATAGGATTCCATCTCGGCAAGCGCATGACGGTCGAGATTGAACGACTGGTTGAGAATGGTTTTGGCCATGCCGATCGCCGCAGTCGGTGCATTTCGAAAGCGCTCCGCAAAACCCACGCCGATCGCAAGCGGATCGCCCTGCGGCACGATCTCATGGACGATGCCGAGACTCCTCGCCTCCTCGGGGCCGACCACGCGGCCGGAGAAAATGATCTCCTTGGCGCGTTGCAGGCCGACAATCCGCGGCAGCAATTGCAACCCACCGAGATCCGGCACCAGGCCAATCCGCACGAAGACCGCACACATCTGCGCCCGTGGCGTCGCCAGGATGAAATCCGCGGCGAGCGCCAGATTGAACCCCGCTCCGAACGCCGGACCGTCGACCACGGCGATCACAGGCATTTCCAGATCCAGCAGTTCGTTGAACCAGACATGCAGCTTGCGGATGCGTTCACGATTCGCTGTCGTCGGCCGGCGGCTTTCCGAGAGCGCGCGCAAATCGCCTCCGGCGCAGAACGCACCGCCCTCACCGGTGATGACCAGCGCCTTGACATTGTTGTCCGCCCGCAACTGCCGCACGGCGAGCTCGATCTCGTTGCGCATGTCGAGATCGAGCGCGTTGCGTTGATCCGGCCGGCTCAGCACCAGCCTCGCGACTTCATTCTCGATCGAGAAACGAACAGCCTTGAATGTCATGATGACGACCTCAGCGAACGGGAGATGATATTGCGTTGAATCTCGGAGGTACCCTCTCCGATGACATAGACAAGCGCGTCGCGGTGAAAGCGGCCGACGGGATATTCGCGCATGATGCCGGCGCCGCCGTGAATGCGGATCGCCTGCTCGGTCACGCGCACGGCCATCTCGCTGGCCACCAGCTTGACCTTCGACGCGGTGACGGCATCGATGGCGCCCTGATCCACCCGCCAGGCGCCGTAATAGACCAGCCACTTCGCCGCCTCGATATCGGCTGCCATGTCGGCGAGCTTGTGGGCAATGGCCTGGTGTTCGATGATCGGCTTGCCGCGGACGATGCGCGTTTTGGCGAAATCGAGCGATGCGTCGAGTGCGCCGCGCGCCATGCCGAGACAGTTGGCCGAGACGCCGACGCGATTCTCGGACAGAGATTCCAGCACAATGCCGTAGGTGCCGACTTCGCCGCCGAGCAGGCAGTCGTCGGGAACAAAAGCGTCTTCGATGTGGATCAGCCCGGTTTCGGAGGAAAGGATCCCCTCCTTCTTCAGCTTGCTGATCAGGAACCCGGGATTGGGCAATTCGACGATAAAGAGACTGATCGCATCCGCCGATTGCTCGGCCTTGGTGCGTGCCGCGACCACAAGGAAATCAGCCATCGGCGCGTTGGTGATGTAGAGTTTCGAGCCATTGAGGCGCCAGCCGCCCTCGACTTTCTCGGCCTTGGTCTTGAGGCTGCGCACATCGGAGCCTCCGTCCGGCTCCGACAGGCCGAAACCTCCAACCTTCTCGCCCGCCAGGCCCGGCTTGAAAAAGCGCGCCTTTTGATCCGGCGTGCCGGCGCGCCAGATCGGCCACAGTGCGAGATGGGTATGCGCCGACCAGGATGATGCGAAGGCCTGGCAGACCCGGCTCAGTTCCTCGCGGACGATGCAGTCGCTGATCTTGTCAAAGCCGGAGCCGCCGTCTGCTTCCGGATAGCGCACACCAAGCAGTCCGAGGTCGGCCCACTTCCGGAACAGCGCGCGCGGAAACACCTCGGTCTCTTCAGCCTGGGCGACCAGCGGCGCGATGTCCTCCGCGACAAAGCGGGCGATGGTCTCACGCACCTGCTCGTGCTGGGACGAGAATTCAAAATCCATGGCGTCGCGCCTCCTGACGGTCCCGCTTCCTCGGCGAATATATTCTCTATAGAGAATTTCATTCTCCCATGAAAATATTCATAGCGTCTCGGCATCGTCCGAGTCAATATCCGCCGCGCACGTGCAATCGGCATGCGCAACACCCAACCGTTTCAAAGGTCTCGCCATGGCTCATGCCAAAAGCCGCTGCCCCCTCAACACCATCGATCGCGTGATGTTTCGCGAGATGTGCGCCCGCTTTGCGAAAGCCGAAATCGAGCCCCGCTGGCGCGCCGCCGATCGCGAAAAAAAGTTTCCGAGAGATTTCTATGTCGCAGCCGCGCGCAGCGGGCTGATCGGGATCACCGCCCCATCCGAGGTCGGCGGCGCCGGGCTCGGCGCCTATGAGGAAGCGATCGCCATGGAGGAGATGGCGAAAGTCAATCCGAACCTGGCAGTGTCCGTGCTGGTGCAGAACGTCGCGGGTTCGATCCTTTACGACTACGGCTCGCCGGAGCAGCGCGACATCGCGCACAAAACGATCGCCGGCGACTGCCTCGTCGCGATCACGGTGACCGAACCGGAGGCCGGCAACGACGTGCAGAACGTCAAGACCACGGCGCGGCGCGACGGCGACGACTGGGTGATCGACGGGTTGAAGTCATTCATCACACTCGGCGGAGACTGCGACGTGCTGGTCACGCTGGCGCAGACCGATCGCGGCCGCGGCCGTCATGGCATGCAGTTCTTCGCGATCGACCGCAACAGCCCGGGTGTGACGTGCAGCCAGATCGAAACTTATGTGAACCGGCCGGCGCCGACCTATCGCGTGCAGTTCGATAACGTCCGCGTGCCCGAGCGCCGCCGGATCGATGCCGGCTTCAAGGAGATCATGGCCGGCTTCAATCGCGAGCGCGTCATGGTTGCCGCGCGCTGGCTCGGCCATATGCAGACGTCGCTGGCGTGGGCCCGCGACTACGCCATGACGCGGCAGCAGTTCGGCCAGCCGATCGGCGCCAACCAATCGATCGCGTTCTCACTCGCGCAGTGCCATGTCGATGTCGAGGCCACGCGCCATCTCACTTATTACGCCGCCGAGCGTTACGATTCCGACATTCCGCTCAAGGACGTCATTCTCGACGTTTCGTCCGCCAAACTTCTGTCCACCCAGGCCGTCGTACGCGTGACCCAGGCAGCTCTCCACATCGGCGGGGGGTGGGGCTTGACCGAAGAACTGCCGGCGATGCGACTCGCACTCGACGCTTTGGTCGCCCCCGTCACCGTCGGGAGCTGGGAGATCCAACTCAGGGCCATTGCGCGTGAGATGGGATTACCCTGCAACTGACCGTGAGGACGCAGCGTCGCAGCCCGAACCGGGCCGCGACGTCCGCCACGGTCACGAAGAAACATTTGATTTTATTGTCATATTCGCAGCACGCAATGGCGATCCCGGCATGACTCGAACATGCGACCTGCGGTTTAGGAAACCGCCGCTCTATCCGGCTGAGCTACGGGACCGTTGCGCGACCGGCATGTCGCCGGTGGCCGTTTCTTAGCAGGACAGAACCGGGCTCGCTAGCCCTGCGGCGTGCCGTATCCTGACAAGCCGCCGACAGGGCGTAACACAGGAGAGAGGACCAGCCGGCCGGCCCCCCTCAATCCGCCGGGGGCTCTGAGCCAAATGCACATCTGCGCGGCCTGTTGCCTGTGCCGGAGCCGGCCCCTCCACCATATGGAAGGTTGTTGCCACCTCTGCAGGTCACCTCGCCCTTGGATGTGTGGATGGTTCTCACTTCACCATCGCGGAGGAAACTCGCATCAACTCCGTGAGATTTCTCATACGAGAGTGCGAGTGCCGCGGAGGACGCGGCAGGAGATGATGGGCCTCGATTGTGTTTTTTCCGCTCATGGTGCCGGTTTCCGGACTGAGCGCCTTTCTTTCTGGGCGGATCAATCTTCGTATTGTCGATGACACCATGCGTTTGTTTTTGTGCGTAGACGGGAGCCCCAAACGAGCTGCCAAGCACCAGGATAACAATCAGAACAACGAAACCGCGCATATTATATCACCCCAGGGTTCACCACGATCGCGCAACGAAACGGCGATCTTTTTGAGAATGTGATCAGGCGGACACACGACGGACTGACTTGGATCATTTTAAAAGCTTGGATACTCCGGCTTGGCGAAGCCGCGCGCGATGACAAATGAATCGAGAGCGACATTTGCAGACTGATTGCACTATTGCGTTTTTGCACCATCACCTTCGGATACATCTCATTGCGGCGGAAACGCCCCCTACAGGGGCAAATTGCGCCTCCGGAATTGCGAAGTAAAACATTCGGCCGAGCGCGCGTCCTGCTTGCTCGCAAGGTCGACGACCTTTCTCGCGAAACTCCTCAGCGAATCGGCAGCGTCGTTCGGAGGAGCCGCCTCTTTCCATGCGCTGAACAGGATCTTGTCGACGACATCCGATCCTATATCGCGTCGGCACTGCCAGAATGCCCTGCCCCACACTTCTCCACGTTCGGACCTCCCAGACTGAAGCGACCGTTTCTTGACGTCGTCTTTGCCGTCCTCGCTCAGCGTTCGGAGATACGGTGTTGGGAGCCCCAACTCTCTCGCTGAGACTTGCCCTCCAATACGCGGGTCATTGAAAAAACTTGCGGAAAAATAATCGGCCAGAGCCGATTCCACCTCGGAGGTGCGCCCTTCTTCCTGCAGCGTCGCCAGCAGCGCATGTTCGGTATATTCACGCACAACGATCGGCTGATCGGCCATCAGGCTTTTGTGGATATAAAGCGTGCGATCCTTGTAGAACGCGTTCGTTTCGTTGGACGGCCCGACGTTCTTGGGAAGCGGGTTCTCTACCGAGTAAGAGACAGGCCTGATATCTTTTTCGAGGTTCAGAAAACCTATGCCGTCCAGATATTTGATGTAGCGGGGCAAGACATCCGCAAAGGACATTTCTCGCAGGTTCTTAGCAAGATCCTCCTGCTGCCGTTCGAAGCTTCCCAGCCGGTCAGCTAACGACGCCAGCTTGGCCTGAAGATCACCCTTCGTGGTCAGCATCTTCTCCAAGTCGCCCTGGAGCTGCGCAAAGTTGCCGGTGAGTTTCCCGTATGTGACGTTGAGTTCGCCGAGACGCGCTTGGATTTTTTCGGACTGATCCCGGGCCAGAGCTACGTTATCGTTGAACGTTCCAGCTGTTTTTAGAGACGTATCAAGCTTCGATCGACCGTCATCGGCGTCAATTTTGAGTTGATCGGCTCGAACAATGACATTCTGCAGACGCGTGTCCAAATCCTTGCTCGCGTCAGCAATCTTTTGATTCAGACTCCCCCACCCAAAGCCCAAAACGGCAAGGGCAGCCACGACGACAGTGCTTGTAACTCCGAAAAGAACAATAAATCCCTGCCGTAAGCGATCCGTCCACTTCATCACGCGGTCGAAGGCGCGGTCAGCCACGTCGGCTTCCACGACATTCTTATCTTTCAAGTGCTCCTTCAATTTTTTGCGGAGCAATTCCTCGACAAAATCATCAATGCGAGTTGCCTCGCTCGGTATTCCGAGTCCACAGCCGTCGCAGAAACGAGCCGTCGGACTTATTGCCTTGTTACAGTGCGGGCAGTCGACCTGCCGCAAGGTTTCCAACACAGTGCGCTGACTATCGGTCATGGGGGCCAATTCGCCTTGCCGGGGCGCACAACCTATAGGGATAAATTGCGCTAATTTCTAGCTAAAAGCGAACCCTCGCAAATCCAATGAGCACGTGACCGAACAATCGCCATCGCTCGGTCCCAGAGGCACAAGAGGTTCGTGACTTAAGGGAGCTTTTGCTTCTCCAACCCCAGACGAGGAATCCCTTCCGGCTATGGACGCGCCTTTATCGATGACATGAGCTGGCCCGCCGGCTTAGGATCGATCGGAGCAATATGCTTCTTCTATCGGCAGAGGTCTTCGTTTGGCCACGCGCGCGCATCGAATTTCCGAATTCATCCAGACCGCCCCACCCTCCGACCTGGCGGTGACCGTGCTGTGCGAGGACCACAACGGCACCTACGTGGTGCCGTTCGCTTGCCAGTGGGTCGACGGAAACTGGGTCAATGCTGGCTCAGGCCAGCCCATCGAAAGCCGGGTCGTGGGCTGGAGAGCAGTCAGATAACCCGGGCGGGGGCAACGCGCCGCCTTGATCGCAAGGCCGGTCATTTCGAAGGGCCGGCCCGCCGCACCAGATACAAACTCGAGACGGCAAGCAGCAGCACCAGCCCGATCAGCGACAGCAGGCTGACGCTGGTCGCCAGTTTCTGCCGGAACGGCTGCTCGAAGGCGATGGGACGATAGGTGCGCAACGCCATCGCCTGCGCGGATTGCGCGATCGTGAAATGATCGCCCGGCCGGCAGCGGTTCTCGGCGCCGAACAGATAGCAGGCCGGATTCTTCAGATTGATGACGCCGCCGAGCGGTGTATCCACCGGCCCCAACTGCAACGGCGCAACCGGAAATTTCTCCAGCCTGTAGCCGAGGATCGGCTGATAACACGCGATCTGCGAGCCGCCGTCGGTCATCGGATTGTTGACGTCGACGGTCTGCGCCCCGCGGTCGACGATCGCGTCGATCGGGCGAATGGTTCGCGTGGCCCTGGCGCGCGCATATTCGGCTTCGACCGGCGCCACCCGATAGCGTTGATCGGCATAATAGGTGCGATCGGTCAGCGCATTCTGCAGCACCACGACGCCAAGCCCGACCGCGACCAGCGCGAGCTGGATCGATGGCCGCGACACGCGCGGCAGCGGCAAGCGGTCGAACACCAGACATCCGACAACAATCACCACAAGGATATAGGCACTGAAGAGGCGCAGCAGGCTGCTGCTGCTGCCGATGTAGGGCAGCGACTTCAGGATGCCGTTCCAGGCCGACTGATACCAGTTGACCGCGATCGGAGCAGCCAGCAGGATCAGGATCACCGACAGCGCGGCGATCTGCACGCCGGCGAGCGGCGCCTGCTCGCGCCGGCGGACCAACGCGATCAGCACCGATGCGACGATCAGCAAGCCAGGCACGACCGAGACGCCGTATTCCCATTCACTGCGCTCCAGCAACCACTGCGTATTGACGATACGATCGAGCGCATCGGCCGGCGGCGACAGGAACAGCGCCTGCGCGACCATCCGCAGCAATGTGGGCAGTCCCGGGATGCCGGGCAGCGGATACTGGTCGCGCGGGAAATTCGACAGCAGCGACAGCTCCGCGACCAGCTTGCCGGCACAGAGCATGAGCGACAGCACGCCGGCCGCGCCAAGCAGCAGCCAGGGCTGCCATCGCCAGCCGAAGCACAGCCCGTGGATCAGCAGCACCACCGTCGTTGCCAGCAGCACCGGCGGAATGCCGTGGATCATGCCGGACTGGAACATGTACGCCAGACATGCGCCCGCCACACAGACGCGAACGCTCACCGCCGCCCATGTGTCGCGGCCGAGCGGGGTCGGCAGCAACGCCACGACCATCAGCGGCGTCAGCGCGAAGGCGTGAAACGTCAGGTGCCCGATCAGCAGCCGATAGGCGAAGAAGCCGTTGAAGACGAACAGTCCGGCGGCCAGCACGGCCGCGGCGCGCGACGACCGGAAGCCATGACGCATCAGCGCATAGGCCCCGAGCAGGCCGATCAGCGCGAACAGCGCGAATGTGAGCTGGACCGCGCGCATGGGCGAGACCGCGAACACCAGCAATTGCGGCATCGACACATAGGCGACATTCGGATCCGGAAAATACGGAAAGCCGCCGCATTGCGCCGGCGAGAACCAGGGAATGCTGCCGAAACCGTTCTGCAGGCCCCAGTAGAACCCGGCCAGCAGATTGGGAAAGTGCAGGGCGTAGTCGTGACCGACCGTCCCCGCGGCGGTCGGCAGGTACGGCAGGAAGATCGACAGGCAGCACAGATAGACCAGGCCACAGATCATCACTGCGACCGGGCGGCTTACCCCCTCTCGTTCCGGAACACTCACTTGCAGCCTCTCGGATCGGACGTCGGGGATTCATCGCGGGCAAGCCCGGACCGCAACAGAAGCAAACAAAAATTAACAAAGCAGGCTGAGGCTTCAAGCCGGCGGGTGAAGGGGTGCAAAGCCCTCCAGGCTGGAGATTCGCAAGGGCCACGGTCATCACCTCGCCCCCGCGCAATGAGCAGACCCATTCGGACCCGAGGTCGGCTATATCTGCGGGCGGGCTGACCGTGGCGCTACCGGCCGCAACCGGCGGCGATCCGCTTTTCCGAACAGGAGGACGCAGTGGGATTCTTCAATCAGGGGGAAGCGCACAGCCGGTCGCTGCTCAAGGCGGTAAGCTGGCGTCTGACGGGGTCGATCGACACCTTTACGATCGGCTTCATCGTGACGGGCAAGATCGGCATCGCGGGCACCATCGCCTCGGTTGAGATCGTCACAAAAATCGTGCTCTATTATCTCCACGAGCGGGCCTGGATGGCCATTCCGTGGGGACGGCGTTGACACAGCCCCAACCGGCGGGAGATTCCGATCCCGGCCGTCTCGATACGATCGCATGCCAACGATTGAGTGTGGATCAATCCGCGTTCTGGTCGAACACAGCGGTTTCCCGGAACCGGGGGACAAGGTAAATACGACGGGTGACAACCCCGGATAAAGCGGCAAAATCCGGCGGCCGTGTAAACCCCGATCCGTTTCGAGCGTTCAAATTGAAGGCCATGTTTCCCCGCGTGCTGATCCTGTATGTCATCGTACTGACATCGACCGCGGCGCACGCACAATGGTGGTCCTTTGGCCCGCGCGACTACGAGGACTGCGCCGCCAGTGCGGAGAAGGCCTCGACCAGCGAAACGCGCAAGTCGCTGATCTCCGAGTGCGACAGCAAGTTCGCGGGCCGCCGGAAAGCGGGCGGCGGCTACACCTACTTCGATTTCATGCAGAACCGCAGCTTCGACATCGCCGGGCCGAACCCGACGCCCGAGGAACTGCGGGCCATCGACCAGGAATACATCGGCTATCTGGAGCGTGAGCGGCGAAGCGCCATCACCGCCGCGTTTCTTGCCAAACAACGGGAGCTCGCGTTGGCGGGCTCCAGCGCTTCGGCGTCACCCAAACGCGTGATCGAGACGCCCGTCGCGCTGCTGTCGGCCAATCCGCAGCGTCCTGCGGCGAAAAAGAAGACGGCAGGGGCGCGAGCCGCGCCATGCAAGGTGGAGACGCTCTCGTGCAGCTGGTCGAAATTCTCGACCGGGCTCAGAAGCCTCTTCGGCTTGCCGAAGCCAGCAGGCAGCACGCGAAGCTAGAGGCGGCCGCACACCCTCACGCCCGAGGCTGTGCGTTCGGCGACGCCGGCTTGCTGTTCCGAACGAGATCCAGATAACGGGCCAGGGTGCCGGCGGCAACCGCCTTGCGGCGCTCGAGATGATGGACGCAGTTCACCACCAGATCGAATGATCCGTAGCAATGGTGCGCGATGACAGCGAGATGTTTCAGCTGTTCGCTGTCCATCCGGTCGGCCTTGATGAAATCGCGGACATAGACCGCGTCGGCTTCAACCATCTGGTTCATGGCGGCAGCCGGAGTAGGCCCCAGCATCGGCGCGATCATCTTCTTGTTGATGGCGGCAAACATGTGCGGGACAAAGCCGAGGCCGCGAAGCGCGAGATCGATGTCCCCGAACACCGGCTGGTCGACATAAAGCGGGATGAAGGACACCTCGATCTGCACGGCGACGGCCTTGGCCAGTCGCGCCCGTCCATGGGAGATCACCGACAGCTCCGACCCCTGGATGTCGATCTTGAGGAAATCGAGCGCGTCGATTTCGGCGATATCGTCCAGCCGGCGCGTCTCCAGCGGGATCTCCCGCACCACCTGGCCCAGTTCGGAAAACCTCGGGAAATGCATCAGGGCCGCGGGATCCGGCTGCAGCAGGCTGGCGAACCCAATTCCGCGGCAGAGCTTCAGTGTATGGCTGCCGCCGTCGCCGACGGCATAGGGCAGATAGGTTTCGAGATCGCTCTTCGATGCGTTGAGGGGATTGAGCACGTCCGGGAACGGATCGAAGCCGATCAACCGGCACAGCCGCCGCTGCAGCAGACCCTTGTAGGGCGGATCGCCGTCGATCGGATTAGCGCCGACATCCACGACACTGGTGAGCCGCTCCGGCTTCAGAAAGTCAGTCAGTTCGTCGGACGGGCGTTGCACCATCGATCAGAAGCTCATCGTCGGATCGTGCCTGAACGATCAAGTGAAAAAATTCGAATGTCCATCATCACATTTTTCAGGCGGCGATCAACTGAACCGCAGCGGACCCTAGCGCAGTCCTCGGCAAGCGATTAACATGCGACATAATAACCAAAGAAAATCAAGGGAGGACTGCTGGAATGTCGATTGGTCGCAACTTCGGGTTGATGCTGGGTACGGCGGCGCTGCTGGGCATCGGAGCCGTCAATATCGCGCATGCCGCGCCGTTCATGATCGTCGGCAACGACGAGAAGGTGCTGTGGGATGGCGACGGCAAGGTGCTGCTGTCGCCGGCCGGCAAGGACTCGGTCCTGGTCGTGGACCTGGCCAATCCTGAAAGCCCGAAAATCATCGCCACCCTGCCGCTGAAGAACTCGGTGGTCGGCCCGCCCGTCAACCTCGACATCGATCCCACCGGATCGGTCGCGCTGGTGGCGGATTCAGTCGATGTCGCGAAGGACGGCGACGGCTTGAAGCAGACGCTGGACAACAAGATCTATGTGATCGACCTGAAGGCCAATCCGGCCAAACTCGCCGGCACGGTGACCGGCGGCAAGCAGCCCTCGGGGCTCAGCTTCAGCCCGTCGGGCAAGATGGCGCTGGTGGCCAATCGCGGCGACAACTCGATTTCCGTGCTGTCGGTCAACGGCACCGATGTGAAGGTGACCGACACCATCGCGATGGGTGACAGCGTCTCCCAGGTGGTGTTCACGCCGGACGGCAAGCACGCACTCGCCACCAAATTTCCGGCGCACAAGCTCGCGGTGCTCGACATCGCCGGCGACAAGGTCAGCTACAACAAGCTCGACCTGCCCACCGGTCTGTGGCCCTACAATGTGGTGGTCGATCCCAAAGGCAAGTTCGCGCTCACCGCCGACAATGGCGGCGCCGGTGCCTCGGACGGCAGCGTCGACACCGTCAGCGTCGTCGATCTCGAAGCGACGCCGCCCCGCGTCATCGACAAGGTGGTGGTGGGCGACGGCCCCGAAGGCCTCGCCATCAGCCCGAAGGGCAACCTTGCGGCCGCCGCCATCCTGCGCGGCTCCAACATGAAGAACAGCTATTTCTACAAGAAGAACGGCAGCATCTCGGTGCTGCGGATCGACGGCAAGAAAGTGACCAAGACCCAGGATGTCGAAGTCGGCGGCCTGCCGGAGGCCGCGGTGTTCACCCCGGACGGAAAGTACATCCTGGTCGGCAACTACCTGGATGGCGACTTTTCCATTCTCAAGGTCAGCGGCAGCAAGGTGACCGACACCGGCAAGCGTTTCAAGGTGCCGGGCCACCCGGCCTCGGCGCGGATGAGCAAACAATAGTCGAGCAGGTAATCTTCTGGCGGACGCCCCGCCAAAATCATGCGCCGTCGCAATAACCTTGCGACGGCGCTCGTTATTTCAAGGCCTTGTTATTTCAAGACAACGCCTGGTGCAGGCTTATTTGGTCTCGCTGGCGTGCGTGGCCGTATCCTGCTGCTGCATCTCCTGCCGCTGCCTGTCATGCTTGTTCGCCTCATGACGGCCGATGGCACAGCCGGCAACCGCGCCGGCAAGGCCATGATGGCCGGCATAATGCCCGGCCACCCCGCCGACAATCGCACCCTTGATGCAGCCCTTCGCATCGGCTGTCGCCGCCGTGCCCATCAGCACCGCGGCCGCCATCAGCACTCCGGCAATCCGTTTCATCTATTTCGTCTCCAGTGGCTGGACTGAATAAGTCCCGCTCGCGCATTTGGTTCCCGGCCGCGGGCCGAGCCCCCCCCCCCCGGCCCCGGCAAGGCACCGGGGAATGTGAAGCAGGTCACACGGCCGATATCGGAATCGCGGTAGCTGTGGGAGGCGTTTGCGCGCGTTGCATCACCGCGAGTGAGGGATCCCCCATGGCCATATCGATCATCGTCCACCCGGGCTCCGACGACGCTTTCATTGCCTGGAGCAGCGATTTCATTGCGGGTTGCCGGGGCTTTGCGCTCTATCGCCGGATCAAGCGCGGGCCCGACAGCCCGACCAGCCCGAATGCCGTGAGCCAGCCGGACGCCCAGGGCTTTGCCAAGGAAGTGGTTGCAAGCTGGGTGGGCTTCGCCGCCGGCCCGGACGTGCAGCCGGGCACGCGCGAGCCGACCACGACATGGCCGATCCAGAAGTATCTCTGGTCGGATTTCGCTGTGCATCCCGGCGATCTCGTCAGCTACTCCGTGGTCCCGATGCTCGGGGAATGGAATGCCTTGCAGGAGAAAAACGATCTCGCATCGGCCTGGAGCGATCCCGTTACCATCGGCTCGGTCAAGACCCAGAAGATGTCCTGCTACTTCAACCGCGGCATCGTCGCCAGCCAGTGGCTGGCGCGGCAGCTTCCCTCGCTGCCCGACCCCAAGCAGAACATCACCGCGATGGGGCGCGAGCTGACCCGGAGCATTGCGGACCCCACCAGCAAGATCCGGAAATTCCTGGCCGGCGATCTCGGCGAGAAGCTCGTCGCCCTGCTGACCCAGACCAATGCCGCGAAGGGCCATATCTACGCCGCGCTGTTCGAACTCGACGATCCGCAACTGGTGCCGTTGCTCAAGGCGTTCGGCAAGCGCGCCCACATCCTGCTCGGCAATGGCAGCGTCAAGAAAAAGGGTGAGGACGAGAACGCGGATGCGCGCAGCGAACTCGATGGCACCTGTGACCTGCATGACCGCTTCTCGGCGCCGCGGGCGCTGGCGCACAACAAATTCCTGGTGCTGTGCGATGCCAGGAAGAACCCGACCGCGGTGTGGACCGGCAGCACCAACTGGACCAAGACCGGGCTGTGCACCCAGGCCAACAACGCCATCCTGATCGAGAATCCGAGTGTCGGCGACGCCTACATCGCGCAATGGAAGGCCTTGGTCAAAGCCGGCGACGCCTCGCCGGAACAACTCAAGACCGACGACGAAACGCCGGCCAAGCTGACCCGCGCCAAGGGCACCACCCTATGGTTCACGCCGATGGGCGAGCCGAACGACCTCGAACAGGCCGGCAAGCTGATCGCCGGCGCCAGGCAGGGCATCCTGTTTGCGATGTTCAATCCCGGCCCGCGTGGCACGCTGCTCAACGACATCCTCGAGCTCGGCTCGCCCTCGAGCCCGAACTACAATCCCGACCTCTATATCCAGGGCGTGCTGAACCAGAATCCGGGAACCACGAAAAACCCCGTCACCTTGTTCAATCGCGGCGACCGCATCGAAGCCAACGAGGACGTGGTGCTGCCCGCGGCGATCGATCAGCGGCTGAAATACTGGATTCCCGAATTGCTCAAGATGCCGCGCGCCCACGCCATGGTGCACAGCAAGGTCGTGGTCGTCGATCCCTATGGCGATCATCCGGTGCTGATGACCGGCTCCCACAACATGGGGCCGAAGGCCAGCGGCGTGAACGACGAAAATCTGCTGATCATCGAAGGCGATGGCGTGCTCGCAAGCCAGTACGCCAGCAAGATCATGGAGATCTACAACCAGTATCGCTGGCGCGCCTCGCAGCATGCCTCATCCGAGGGCGCACGCTGGTCCGGTCTGGCCGACAATGACGGCTGGCAGATCGGTACCCCCGGCGCGGACACCAAGACCCAGGCCTACGACAAGCGCAGGCTGCGTGAGTTGGATTTCTGGTTCGGCAGGGGGTGAAGGCCGCTGCAGCGTGATGAGGTGAAGTTCGATCGACGCGATCCGTCATCCTGAGGTGCGAGCCTTGCGGTGCACTTGCACCGCTGGGGGAGCCTCGAAGGACGACGGCCCATACGTTAGATGATGCCTTGAGATGATACCTCGGCCCTCCATCCTTCGAGGCCCGCTTCGCGGGCACCTCAGGATGACGGGAACCGCTTCAATCCGAAATCATCCCGCCTAGTGCGTCGCCTCATGGAGCGGGTGCGACGGATGTCGCGTGTCGCCGCGCCGGTTTTGCGGGCGGACATACATGATGACCGCCTCGGGACGTTCGGCCTTGGCCTTGAGTGCCGCAACCAGCGCGTCCTCGGCATCGACCATGATGCGGTCCGCCTTGCCGTGAAGCTTGAATCCGATCGTGAAATGCACCGGTCACCTCCTCAGTTGATCGTCGGGGCCGGTCGCCGCTCGGCCCTACATCCTGGCAAACTTGTCGGCCGCGGGAATCATGGCCGCTTTCTTCTTTCCCGTCGCATCGAACTGCTTGAGGAACGCCAGCAGATCCTCGATCTGCTTGGGATCCTTGACGCCGGCAAAGGTCATCTTGGTGCCGGGGACCTTGGCCCTGGGATCCTTGATATATTCGCGGAACGTGGCTTCATCCCATGTGAGGCCGGAGTTCTTGTTGGCGGATGAGTAGCTGTAGCCTTCGGCGGTTCCGGCCTTGCGCCCGATCACGCCGTTCAGCTCCGGACCGACCGCGTTCTTCGCCGTTTCCCCGATCTGATGACACGCCTTGCATTGGGTGAAGATCTTCTCCCCCGCGGCGGCATCCTGCGCCACCGCCGGCGCGGCAGCACACAATCCAGCACCAAGCACAACGACGAACATTCGCATACGACTGTCTCCGCTGATCGACGATTCGAGGCTTCGCCCCTGTTCAAGTGTGTTGTGGTCCGGAAGTTCCCTCGACAGAAGCTTTGCTGATCCCGGCACTAGTGTCCAGCCCCGAAGAATGTGAGCCGGCTGAACAGCGTGTATTCCGATTCGAACATCATCAGCACGGTGAAGATCAGCACGAACACCGGCGGCACCAGGATCGCATACATCATGGCCAGCCGTTCCCACGCCATGTGCATGAAGATCGCGACAATCAGGCCGGCTTTCAGCACCATGAAGATCAGGATCAGCGACCACCTGAGATAGCCATGGAGGTTGAAATAATCGACTAGGTAGGAGCACGTGCTGAGAACGAACAGCCAGCCCCAGACCACGAGATAAAGCTTGATCGGATGCTGCTGCCCTTCCGCATGCGACCCGGCCGGGGCTTGAGCATGGTTTTGGGCTTGGGCGCTCGGGGGTGCTGCGTGCAGTGTCACTTCAGCCATGTTGACCTCTCACCACAGATAGAAGAAGGCAAAGATGAAAACCCACACCAGGTCGACGAAGTGCCAGTAGAGGCCGGTGATTTCGACGACCTCGTAATGCCCCTTGCGGCTGGTAAAGAAGCCGCGTTTCTCGGTGTCGAAATCGCCGCGCCAGACCTTGCGGGCGATGATCAGCAGGAAGATCACCCCGATGGTCACGTGGGTGCCGTGGAAGCCCGTGATCATGAAGAAACAGGCGCCGAACTGCTCCGCGCCCCATGGATTGCCCCAGGGCCGCACGCCTTCCATGATCAGCTTGGTCCACTCGAAGGCCTGCATGCCGACGAAGGTGGCGCCGAACATCGCGGTGAGCACCATCAGGATCGCCGTCTTCTTGCGATCGTGGCGATAGCCGAAGTTCACCGCCATGGCCATGGTGCCGCTGCTGCTGATCAGCACGAACGTCATGATGGCGATCAGGATCAGCGGGATCTCCTTGCCGCCGATATTGAGCGCGAACACCTCGCTCGGGTTGGGCCAGGGTATGGTGGTGGACGAGCGAGCCGTCATGTACGACAGCAGGAAGCACCCGAAGATGAAGGTGTCGCTGAGCAGGAAGATCCACATCATGGCCTTCCCCCAGGAGACGCCCTTGAAGGCCCGCTGGTCGGAGCGCCAGTCCGTGACGAAGCTTCGCCAGCCCGTGAGCGGCGTTCCCGGCCTCTCGTTATGCGTCAGCGTGGTCTCTGCCATATGAGCCTCGCGTTTCCGGTCATGAAATCAGTTGACGACAGACGTTGAAGAAGGCGATCGGCCAGCCCGTCAGCACCGCCAGCAGGATCAGCCAGATCAGCAGCAGGAAGTGCCAGTACATGGCGCAGAGTTCGACACTGAGACGCAGCGGCGCCGCGACCTTGCTGCGCCATGCCTTGCCGATGGTGCGCCCCAGCGCCACCAGGCCGCCGAGCAGATGCACGCCGTGAACCGCGGTGATCAGATAAAAGAAGGCGTTGGCCGGATTGGCCTGCAGAACGAAGCCCGCCGAGATCAGCTGCTGCCACGCCAGCAACTGGCCGATCAGGAAGATGACGGCGGCAACGCCCGCGCCGAGCAGGCCGGTCATCATGCTGTCGCGGTCATCGTTGCGGCCGGCGATGACCGCCCATTGCAGCGCGCCGCTGCTCAGCACCAGCACCGCGGTGTTGAACCACAGCAAGGGCGGGACAGGCACCGCCCGCCAGTCGAGCAGCGCCATGCGCATCGCATAGGCGCTGAGGAACAGTGCGAACAGCGAGCCGGCGACGGCGAGAAAAACCCCCAGTCCGATCTTGGCCGTCGGCGGCCCCAGCCGGTCGCTGCCGGGAAAGTCGCCGATGACGCCTTCCTCGAGCCAGGGCTTGGCGCCCAGGCGCTGGTGCGACAGCCACCATCCGGCAAACGCCGTCAGTCCGACCATGAAGACGACGATAATGGTCACGTCGGGCTTCCTTGCGCGCTCCATACGATCGATGGCTGGTTCTGCGGCACGAAGTCATGGTTGGAGCCGGGCACACTGTAGTCGTAGGCCCAGCGATAGACGATCGGCAGCTCCTTGCCGAAATTGCCATGCGCGGGCGGTGTCTCCGGCGTCTGCCATTCCAGCGTGGTCGCGTTCCAGGGATTGCCGCCGGCCTCCTTGCCGTGCCGCAGGCTCCAGATCAGGTTGAACAGGAACACCATCTGGGCAAAACCGACGATCAGCGCCACCACGCTGATGAAGGCGTTGAGGTCATGGGCCGATGCGGGGACGAAGGCGGTCTCGCCGATGTCGTGATAACGCCGCGGCATGCCGAGCAGGCCAAGATAGTGCATCGGGAAGAAGATCCCGTAGGCGCCCAGGAAGGTGACCCAGAAGTGGAACTTGCCGAGCCCCTCATGCAGCATGCGGCCGGTGATCTTCGGATACCAGTGATAGATCGCGCCCATCACCACCATGATCGGCGCCACGCCCATCACCATGTGGAAGTGCGCAACCACGAACATGGTGTCCGACAGCGGCACGTCCACCACCACGTTGCCGAGGAACAGCCCGGTCAGGCCGCCGTTCAGGAACGTGACGATGAAGGCCAGCGCGAACAGCATCGGCTGCGTCAGGTGGATATCCCCGCGCCACAGCGTCAGCACCCAGTTATAGACCTTGATCGCGGTCGGGATCGCGATGATCAGGGTGGTGGTGGCAAAGAAGAAGCCGAAGCCCGGATTCATGCCGCTGACATACATGTGGTGCGCCCACACCACGAAACTGAGCGCGCCGATCCCGACGATCGCCCACACCATCATCCGGTAACCGAAGATGTTCTTGCGCGCGTGGGTGCTGATCAGGTCGGAGACGATGCCGAACGCCGGCAGCGCCACGATGTAGACTTCCGGATGGCCGAAGAACCAGAACAGATGCTGGAACAGCAGCGGGCTGCCGCCGCCGTACTTGGTCTGCTGCCCCATCTCCACCAGCGCCGGCATGAAAAAGCTGGTGCCGAGCACGCGGTCGAGCAGCATCATGATCGACGCCACGAACAGCGCCGGGAAAGCCAGCAGCGCCATCACCGTCGCGGTGAAGATGCCCCACACCGTCAGCGGCAGCCGCATCAGGGTCATGCCGCGGGTTCGGGCCTGCAACACCGTCACCACATAGTTCAATCCACCCATGGTGAAGCCGATGATGAACAGGATCAGCGACACCAGCATCAGGATGATGCCGGTTTCCTGCCCCGGGCTGCCGGACAGGATCGCCTGCGGCGGATACAGCGTCCAGCCCGCGCCCGTCGGGCCGCCGGGCACGAAGAAGGTCGACACCAGCACCAGCACCGCCAGCAGGTAGATCCAGTAGCTCAGCATGTTGACGTAGGGGAAAACCATGTCCCGCGCGCCGACCATCAGCGGGATCAGGTAGTTGCCGAAGCCGCCGAGGAACAGCGCGGTGAGCAGATAGATCACCATGATCATGCCATGCATGGTGATGAACTGCAGATACTGGCCGGCATCGATGAACGAGAACGTGCCGGGGAAGCCGAGTTGCAGCCGCATCAGCCACGACAACACCAGCGCGACCAGGCCGATGGCCAGCGCCGTGCACGAGTACTGAATCGCGATGACCTTGGCATCCTGCGAGAAGACGTACTTCGTCCACCAGCTGTGCGGATGGTACAGATCGACCTCGGCGACTTCTGCCGGCGGCACGAATCCAATTGAGTCGGATGGGACATCGACCATCGCATCGCTCCCTTAGTCCTTCCCGGGCCGTTCGGCTCGGGCACGTTTCCCGGAGCAGGTTTCTGATCTGACCGCCAGAAATCCGGCTCCCACTCGGCTCCTATGCGCGTTCCCATCGCAAACGGCATGCTTCAGGACAGCACGTTTGCGGGAATGCGCGTCAGTTGTCGTCAGCCGCTGCCTTCTTGATCGGCTTTTGCCCCGACAATTCGGCGAAGGTCGACTGTTGCTCCAGCCACGCGTGATAGTCGCGCTCTTCCTGAACGATGACGGTGCTCCGCATCTGCGCGTGCGCGAGACCGCACAGTTCAGCGCACAGCACCTCGAACGTTCCGGTCCGGGTCGGAGTCAGCCAGAAGTACGTGACCGAGCCCGGCACCATGTCCATCTTGGCGCGGAACTCGGGCACGTAGAAATCGTGCAGCACGTCGATCGAACGCAGCAGCACCTTGATCGGCTTTCCGATCGGCAGGTGCAGGTCGCCGTTCTCGATGATCACATCGTCTTTTCCGTTGGGATCGTCGGGGTTCAATCCCAGCGGATTGTCGGCGCTGATGTTGCGGGCGCTGGTCGTGCCCAGCTTGCCGTCCTTGCCGGGCAGCCGGTAGCTCCAGCGCCACTGCTGCCCCATGATCTCGACATCGGTCGCGTCGGCGGGAACGGTGACGAACTGGTGCCAGACGAACAGGCCCGGCGCCAGCATGGCGGCGACGCCGACTGCGGTGCCGATGGTCAGCCAGGATTCCAGCTTGTTGTTCTCGGGCTCGTAGTGCGCCTTCTGCCCCTCCTTGTGCCGGAAGCGCCAGACGCAATACGCCATGAATCCCACCACGGCGACGAACACGAAGCCGGTGATCCAGAACGTGATGATGATGGTGTGATCGATGTACTGCCAGTTCGACGCGATCGGCGTCCACCACCATGGGCTCAGGAAGTGGAACACCACTGAACCAACGGCAACCACAACCAATAAAATTGCAACGGGCATCCCTCGTTCATCCTTGCCTGTCGAGGCTTCGGATGAGAACTCAGAAGGGCTTGGCCTTGATCATCATCGCATCGATGGCGGACTTTCGCTCACCACCGGTGTGTCTCCAGCCACGCCCATTCCAACGGCCGCGACGTCAAGTTCAACAGAGCACACGTAACGACCGTCATTCTCACCGAGCAGACTCATCGAGTTTCGGGCCTTGGCTTAAGATGTTACGTGAAACGCTTGGTTGTCAATAGATCGCCATTGCGCGGCCATCACGGGAGGGATGCATCGGCAAATCGACGTTGTGCATCGTTCGGATTTTTTGTGCAGTTGCACAATCAGCAACGGCGGGTGACCTCGGCAACAAATCGCGCTAAGCTTGTCTCAAGGTCGTGACGATTTTGTCCGGCAAAGCTCTTTTGAATCTGGTTTGCCGAGCGCGTTGCGGTTCCTCGCACCCTTGCTGCGACCTGAAGAGGGGCTGCCCCCATGATCACGTCCAACAATGTGACACCCGATAATGTAACCCCGATCACGGTCCGCACGTCCGATGTCGACGCTCCGATCGTGATCCGCAACATCACCACTGCAGACCTGCGCGAAGCACTGCGCCTCGGCTGGGAGGACTTCAAGGCGATCCCGAGCCATGCCGTGATGCTGTGCGTGATCTATCCGATCCTCGGACTTGCGCTGGCGAGGATCGTTCTCGGCTATTCGGTTCTGCCGCTGCTGTTCCCGCTCGCTGCCGGCTTCGCACTGGTCGGCCCGTTCGCCGCGCTCGGTCTGTACGAGCTCAGCCGCCGCCGCGAGCGCGGCGAAGAGCCCTCCGCGTGGGACGCGTTCCGCGTGCTGAGTTCGCCATCGTTCGGCGCCATGCTCGGATTGGGCACGGTCCTGCTCGCACTGTTCGTGGTCTGGGTTGCCGCAGCCAACGCGATCTACGTCGCCACCTTCGGCCATCAGGCCGCGGCCAGCATTCCCGATTTCGTCAACCGCATTTTCACCACCACTGAAGGGCGCATGCTGATCCTGGTGGGATGCGGTGTCGGCTTCCTGTTCGCCGTGGTCGCGCTGTGCATCAGCGTCGTGTCGTTCCCGCTGATGCTCGATCGGCATGCCAGCGCGACCGATGCGATCCTGACATCGCTCAAGGCGGTCATGATCAATCCGTTCAACATCGCGGTGTGGGGCCTGTTTGTCGCCGCGCTGCTGGTGATCGGATCGCTGCCCTGCTTCCTCGGCCTCGCGGTGGTGCTGCCGGTGCTCGGCCATGCCACATGGCACCTCTACCGCAGGATGATCGTCTGACCCGCAGCCACCGGCCGGGGTCGGGGGCAACCTCGATCCCGGTCCGGCGTCATAATCGCCGGAGATCGCCCCGGCTTGCGGCCGGCTATTTCAGAATTATGTCATGCAGCCGGATTACAAGCTCAAGGTCGCCCCCCTGGGATCGAACTTGAGACTAGGAATCCCGGGGCCAAAACGGGGTGCCGGGAGCAGACTTTCTTAACCCGCCGGGCGTTTGATAAACGCCCGTACTGGCATAGGATGGCCGCTCCCAAATTGCGCCTTTTTTTGGGGAACTAGTTCGGGCCGCCGCGGTTGTCAGCGGATTGTTTGAAGGATGCAAACCTCAATGATTGAGCAGTTTTTTTCCCGCCGCCATCTCCAGGCAGGCGCTGTTGCCCTCGTGATGTCATCCCTGTCTCTGGCCCCCTCGATCGCTTTTGCGCAGTCCGCGCCGTTCGCGGGCCTCGCCGGGGTGTGGAGCGGTACCGGCTCCATTTCGCTGGCCGGCGGCAGCAAGGAACGAATCAAGTGCCGGGCCACCTATTCGGTCGGCGACAACGGCAACGGGCTGCAGCAGACGCTGCGTTGCGCCAGCGACAGCTACAAGTTCGAGCTCAGCAGCAACGTCAAGAATTCCGGCGGCAAGATTTCCGGCAACTGGTCTGAAAACACCCGCGGTGTCAGTGGTGATCTCGAGGGCCGCGCCCAAGCCGGCTTGTTCGAGGTCGTGGTGTCGTCTCCGGCGTTCACCGCCAATCTCAATCTGTCGACGCGCGGCAACAGCCAGACGGTCAGGATCACCTCGCAAGGGTCCGAATTCTCGGGCGTGACCATCACCCTCAGCCGCTCCTGACACGCGGCTGCGGTCCTTATCCCGACATTCAAGTGACAACGTTCAGGTCACAATGACGGGGTCGTCACCCAATGACGACCCCGTCGGCTGAACTGCATTGGCCGAGAGCGCCTTGCGCTTGGCGAACCACAGATAAAGCCCGCTCGACAGCACCACGATGGTGGCGAGGTCGAGCAGCGCCCACAGAATCTTGAGCGGCATGCCGCCATAGTCCCCGAAGTGCAGCGGCCGGGACACTTGCAGGGCGCGAAGGTACAACGGCAGGCCGGGCGCCCTGACCATCGCGCCGGTTTCCGCATCGATCATGACCGGCGCTGTCTCTTATACGCTGATAGATGTGTATAAGAGACAGATCATGACCGGCGTGAACAGGCGTGCGGTGACCGGTGTGTTTCCCTTGGCCCAGACCAGATAATGCCTCGGACTGCCAAAACGCGCCGGTGTCGGAAAGATCACGCTGACCAGCGTGTCGTCGGACAACGCCTTGCGTGCGAGATCGACCGCCACATCGATCGATGCCGGGTTGGTCAGCGCCGGCTTGCCCTGGTAGGGCGCGAGCAGCGGCGGCAGCACCTCCGCACGCCAGACATTGAACAGCGGGACCGAAATCGCGTTCATGACCCCTGTCGCTCCGACAACGAGAGCCCAGAGGATGGTCACGATTCCCAGCATGTTGTGAAGGTCGAGCCACTTCACCCGTGGCGCGGCCGCATGCCGGATTTCACCGAACGCAAGCCGCCGCATGAAAGGACTGTACAGCAGCAGGCCTGAAACGATCGCCACAACGAACAGCAATCCCATCACGCCGAGAAACAGCTCGCCGGCCAGGCCCGCGAACATCTCCCGATGCAGCACCAGCACGAGATCCATGACATCGCGGCCCGGCGGCGCTTCCTCGAGAACCGCGGCCGTGCGCGAATCCAGCGACACCTTGTGGAATTGCCCCGGCGGCGGCGCCGGCACCGCCGACAGGAAAACATTGATGATGTTCGGCCTGCCCTGGTCCCAGTTCAGGATCTGGATGTACTGGTCGGGATAACGGCGGCGGACGGTGTCCGCGATCCGATCGAGTGAGGCCTGCGGCGTCTGCTCCGGCATCGCCGGCGCGGCAATCCCGGAGCTGAGCAGATCGTCGATGTCGTCGTGGAAGATCAGCGGCAGCCCGGTCAGGCACAGCATCAACAGAAACAATGTGCAGACGAGGCTGCTCCATTTGTGAATGCGGGACCAGAGCTTGACCGTGCTTGCCCTCATGATCGAAATCCAGCTTTCACCAGCGATAGCTCATGGTCGCGAGCACGGTCCGTCCCAACGCCCAGCGGCAGCCAAGAGCACCGCAAGTGGAGACATACTGACGATCAAGCAGATTGTTGGCATTGACCGCAAGCCGCACGCCCTTCAGATCGGGGTTGAGCTTGCCGAAGTCGTAATGCACCGTGGCATCGAACACCGTGTAGTCCGGGACGACCAGGGTGTTGGCATTGGTCGCGAACGATTCCCCGACATAACGAACGCCGCCACCGAGGCCGAAGCCGGCCACCGGACCATTCTGGAAGGTGTAGTCCGCCCACAACGAGGCCGCATTTTCCGGCACGCCAGCCAGACGATGACCAACATTGCCGGAATTGTCGGAGGTGATCCGATTGTTGATGTAGGTGTAGGACGCCCGCAGGTCGAGCCCGGGCATCGGGCTTCCGACCACGGACACCTCGACACCCCGCGAATTGGCTTCACCGGTCTGCACCACGCTGTTGAGGTGCAGAGGATCCGGCGTCACGGTATTCTGCTGCGTGAGATCGTAGGCTGCGAGCGTCATGAACGCAGTCCAGCCAACCGGCTGATACTTGACGCCGACTTCGTATTGTTCGCCCGTCGTCGGTTTCAGCAGGCTGTTGTCGAAGGTGGTGCCGGACAACTGAGGCTGGAACGAGGTGGCATAATTCACATAAGGCGCCAGCCCGCCATCGAGCTGATAGATCGCGCCGGCGCGCCAGGTGAAGGCTTTGTCGTCCTGCCTGGTGAACGTCAGCGCCTTGCGGTCATTCATTTCGGTGCTTGCCCAATCCTGCCGCACGCCGGTCAGAAACACCAGCCGGTCCAGTTTGATCTGGTCCTGCGCATAAAGGCCGAGCTGCTGCTGCGTCTGCAGGGCGTTCTGGAACACCGGCGGCAGCGGGATCGCCTGGTTGTAGTTCGGAGTCACGATGTCGAGCGTCGGCGTCGCGGCGCCGGTCAGGTCGAAGCGCGTGAAATTGTCCCAGGACTTGTGCTGGTAGTCGAGACCGAACAGCGCGGTGTGCTGCAGCCAGCCGGTGCGGAATTTCGCCTCGAGTTGGTTGTCCAGGCTGAGCGTCCTCAGGCTCTCGTCGGCTGTGTAGGCGTTTCGCGTCAAGGTGCGCTGATCGGCCTTCAGCACCGACCCCTGAACCTCCGCATAGGACAGATCGATGTCGGTGTAGCGAAGGTTCTGGCGCACGGTCACGGCATCGTTGAAATGATGCTCGAACTGATATCCGATCATCGCCTGCTTGAACGAAAAACGCTCGAAGCTCGGATCGCCGACATAAAAATCCCGGGGAATGGGGCCGAACTTGTTTGGCAGCAGCGTCCCCTGCAGCGGCAGTTGGTTCCAGAATCCCGCCTTCGGATCGTAGAGATAGCTGGAGAGGATGGTCAGCGAGGTGTTTTCGTTCGGCCGCCAGGTCAGCGACGGCGCGATCTCCAGATGCTGGTCCCCGACGTTCTTCACCTGGGTGTCGGCATCGCGGGCGATGCCGGTGAGCCGGTACAGCAGCGTCCCGTCCTTGTCGAGCGGCCCGCTGAAGTCGAACGCCCCCTGCACGCGGCCGAAGGTGCCGGTCTGCAGTTGGACCTCATGCAATGGCGTGTCGGTCGGCCGCTTGCTGACCAGATTCACGATCCCGGCCGGCGAGGCCTGTCCGTAGAGGACCGATGCCGGACCCGAGATGACCTCGGCGCGTTCGAGAAAATACGGATCGATGCGCGGGACCGACCACGTGCCGCTGAGCAACCGCATCCCATCGAGGTACTGATCGGCGAGGAAGCCACGAATATTGAGATTCTGGAAGCGGAAGTCGGCATCGTCGCTGAAATAGACTCCGGGCGCATAGCGCGCGACATCGCGCAGGCTTTGTGCCTGCTGCGCTTCGATCTGCTGTCGCGAGATCACGGCAATCGACTGCGGCGTTTCGATCAGGGGTGTGTCGGTTTTGGTTCCGGCCGAGCTGCGCGTGGCGACATAGCCCGTCGTGCCATCGCTCGTTCGTGTGCGGCGTGATGCGGCCGCCGCGGCGGCCTGCTGCGCCGATGATGTCGCAGACGCGCCTTGCCGTGCGGCAGCCCTGCGCGCACCCGTTGCAGCCACGCTGCGCCGGGCCGATGCCGCCGGCCGCTGCCGCGCCGCCGGCGCATCGACCGTCACCGCCGGCAACGCGGAACCGCTGCTTGATGTCGCTGTAACTTGTGCCTGGGCGCCGTGACCGCAGGCCATCAGCATCAACACAACAAAACTTGCCGTTCGATAGTGTGCCGTGCGGCCGGAAGAAATACCGCCGCGACGAATCGTGGATAGAACAAACATCGGAGAGCCCCCGCTCGATCTGTCAAAACCGGGCAGGAGTTCTTGCGACTTCATACGCACGGCTATCGCCGCACCTCTTACGGGAGCCGTGTGAAACACGTCGAGACGTGTGGATTAGAAATAGTCGAAATCGGCTGTCTAGAGGTGCTCTAAAGAGATGGCTTCGTGCCGATTTTATTGACGTCTTGCGCATCCCGCGGTGCCTCGCGGGGCTGCAATGCAGATCACGTATGCGGGAAACGGCGCGCCGTTCAGTCTGTGATGATCATCGCCCAGAACCTGCGATACGGTGACGATGGTTTTGACACCGAGGCAACGCCGATTCGCCGCGCCCCGACCATCAGCAGGTTCTCGCGATGGCCGGCGCTGTCCTCCCACTGCTTCAAGGTCTCGCTGAAGGTCAGAAAACCGGCCGCGATATTTTCCGCCGCAAGCCTGCGGCGCAATCCTGCAACGCGGGTCTGAAAAAGCCCCCCGACGGTATGGCTGACGCTTTCATGCGCCGCCATGGCCTGCGCCTGCCGCAAGGCCAGTGCGTTCAGTTGACCGTCCATTTGCACCGATGTCAGCCCGTTGGTGCGCCGATACGCGCTGACCTGGCTTGCAATGCCGTCCGCATGGGCAATGCTTGCGAACGGCAGGACAAGGGCGACAATAAGCAGCAGGTATTTCATTTTTAGCGTCCGATCGATGATGTCGTACCCTTGATGTCCTGGAACGGAGGAGGCCTCGACCTGATTACCAGCTAATGAGCATCCTATGAAGCCGGCCGGACGCCTCGTCGCTCCGGCGGATGCCGACGGAGCACCGATCATGGACGATCCATACGATCTGCAGCGATTTGTCGACGCTCAGGCCCCGGTGTTTCCACGGGTACTTGCGGAGCTCGGTGCCGGCGCCAAGCGCAGCCACTGGATGTGGTTCGTCTTCCCGCAGATCGCCGGCCTCGGCCACAGCGCGATGGCGCAGCGTTACGCCATCGGCTCGCGCGCTGAAGCGGTCGCCTATCTGCAGCATCCCCTGCTCGGTCCGAGACTGCGCGACTGCGCGCAACTGATGACCGCAGTCGAACATCGCTCCGTGCATGAGATTCTCGGCTCGCCTGACGATCTCAAGTTCCACTCCTGCATGACGCTGTTCGCGCAGGTGACGCCGGACAACACGGTCTTCCTGCGGGCCCTCGACAAGTATTTTTCCGGCGCGTTCGACCAGGCGACGATGGACAAACTTTAGACACCTATTTTCGAACCGCGGGTTCCCGGATTTTCGCAGGTTCCAGATGCACCGCACTGCGAAACCATCTCCGACGTCGCGCGTTCAAAACCGGGCTGATCTGGAACGGAGACATGAGAATGCGAAATCTGGCAATGATTGCGGCCGTGGTGACGACCCTTGGCGTATCCGCGCTCAGCCTGCCGACATCAGCGGCCGCGGACGAGCCGAGCGGATCGATCATTTCGATGCAGCAGGCGCTGTTCGTGGCCAACCGGATCGGCGTGGTCGGCGTCAATGAAATCCAGTTCGATGACGGACGATGGGAGATCGAAGGACGCGACCCGGCCGGGCGCACCATCAATGTCAATGTGGATGGACGGACCGGCGAAGTCCTGAACGTCGACCGCTGGTAACCGAAACATGTCCGCGCGGGCCTGATCCGACACGACGGATCAGGCCGCGTCCACCGGTGAACCCGGCAGGATCGGGAATCGCACCTGCGGCCATCGTTGCTGTTGTGCCTGACCATGCATCCGTCTTATGAATTTCATGGGACGATGGATGGGCCACAACAATGAAAAACGGGCTGTACTCGGTTCACGTCAAGACCCTCGACGGCCATTTCGGCAAGGGCAGCGGTGTCATCGTCTTCCGCGACGGCACCATCCTCGGCGGCGACGCCTTCCTGTTCTACACCGGCACGTATGAGAGCGACGGCATCATCCTGAAGGGCGAGATGCAAATCGACCAGCACACCAAACCCAGGGACGTGGCGCCGCTGTTCGGCGGCCGGTCCGTGGGCATCGGCTTTTCCGGCAAGATCGGCGACGGAGAGTCGGTCATGAGCGGCACCGCCTTGTTCGGAAAACAGAGCATCCGCTTCACGGCAACGCTGCGCCGGATCGCGGACACGCAGCCGTCGTAAAACGCGGCCCGATGCAACGTCCGCGCGAGCGTCTCGATCGCGACCCCAGCCGAGGGTCAGGGCACATAAATTGACCGAAACCACCTGATGACCACTTCGAACCCTGAGCGGGTATTCTCCCCAACACTCTCAGGTCTATTTCAGCTTCAGCCGGAAACGCCTGCTTTCCACCGCCTTGCTGATTGCATCGCAGGTTTCGTCAACGCCCAAGCCCGCAACAGACAGCGAATGAGTTCCCAAAGGGCCTAAATTCCCGAATTGCTGGTACAAGGCAGAAATTGGACCAGGGTCTGAAAGGGTGTCACCGCCTCGTTCGCGGCATCGTCTAATTGCTTCCTCCAGATCCGGACGAAGGACGACGTAGTGCACGACCGCTTCGATGTTTCGGAACGCGTCCAGGAACCAGGGCCCGATGATTCCATCCACCAGCACGAAGTAACCGCCCTTAGCATAGCTGGCCGCAGCCCCGGCCAATACTTCGATCACTGTAGCATTCTGGCCGTGAGCTTCGGTTTGCCACGGTGGGATCGAACCCGCTTTGATAAAATGCCAGAAGTCGTCGGAATGCAGGTGGACTTTCGGGCTGCCTGACTCTTGCGCGATGCTGCTCGCGGCCGTCGTTTTGCCTGAACCAGGCGGCCCTGTCAGGATAAGTATTTCTTCGGGTCTGAACATCTTGTTGCGTTTCAAGTCTAGTCGGCTCGATAGTTGCCATTACACCATGGAGCCGCTTTGTCCGCCAACTTCGTCGGGCCTGGCGTGGCGCTTCAAGCACGGCAGAAGGATCTGCCGATGTCTGACCAACTCTGCCACCAAAAGACTGACGCCGCCTCGCGCTACATTACAAACTGACGCACCCACGCCGACTTCAACGCTATCTGCATTGCCGCAATTGCATCTTCTGGCTCCGGAAGTGAGCCCTGTTCCTAGATCGCGGCCGCCCGGATCTGTTCGACCCTCAACCCTGGCGAGCCCTGCCCGCGAGCTTCCGCGGCTTTGATCAGCGCGACCACACGGGATGACACCGGCGCGGTCAGGCCATGGCGCTGCGCGATCGCGATGATGGCGCCCTGCAGGTAATCGATCTCGGTGCGCCGGCCACGCTGCAGGTCCTCCCACATCGAGGAGCGGGCTTGCGGATCGATCTTCACCATCTGCCCCGCGATGATCCGGAAAGCCCAATCCGGCAGCCGGATGATGTGCGGCGTCCACGACGCCGGCAGCGGCGTCGTGGAAACGGGCGCGATCCCCTCCGCCGTCAATGCCGCCAGGGCTTCGGCCATCTGGTCGGCCAGCAGCATTCGCCATGGGCGCTGTGACAGCTGGTCGCGCAGCGGCAGGTTCGAGAGCGCGTTCAGCGCGTTGTTGAGATTGACCAGCAGCTTGCCCCACTGCACACCGAGAATATTGTCGCTGGATTGGAATTTCAGATCCGCCACCGACAGCCGGTCTGCGGTCGCCGCGGCGTCATTCTCCAGAATGATGTCGCCGGAGGTCGAGCGGTGAAACCGCCCCTCGCCCATCCCGACCACGTTGAACGGCACCATCCCGGCCAGCACCCGATAGCCGGTCAGATGCGCCTTGAGGGCCGGCACATTGGCGACGCCGTTCTGCAAACTGACGATAACCGCGTCGGGTGATGCATGTGCGGCGATGGTTGCCGCCATCGCTTCAGTGTCCGCGCTCTTCACGCAGACCAGCACGACAGCCGCATCGCGCAGGATCGCGGCGTTTTCCGACAATGTCACCGACGATGCGGACAGGCGACGGTCGCCGCCCTCGAAACTCGTCAGCCGCAAGCCGTTGCGCGTGATCTCGTCGATGACGCGCGGCCGCGCCAGGAACGCCACGCGATGCCCGGCCGCCGCGAGCATGCCCCCGACGAAACAGCCGATGCTTCCTGCGCCAGCAACGACAATCCGCCCCGGTCCGTTCATTCTGTACCCTCATGGTGTCTGATGAATATTGATGCAGCCGACGTGGAAACAGGGATCTAGCACCGCCGATCTGAAGTTCCTGCACCACCTGCCGCAAACTCATCCCAGGAACTTCAGATCGAGAAGCGGTACTAGAATCATAGATTTGCTAGTGCCCTTGATCCATCCGAAGTTCGTGTCAGGGAGTGCTGCGATGTATTACGAACTTCGGATGGAGGGCACTCGTACGCAATCCCCGAGCCAATCTGAACGTGAGTTAAACAATACCACCCGCTGCGACAAATATTCCTCGTCCGCACCCGTCTTGTCACCTTCACGGGCGAATACTAGTCTTTGCGTCAAGGGGTCATAGACTAACAGGAGCGCACGATGGGCTTATTCGATATCCTGAACGGCATGCAAAATGGCCCTCGCGGCCCCAGCACCAGCACTCCGGGCAAGGGCGGGATGTCGCCGCTCACCATGGCGCTGCTGGCCCTGCTTGCCTACAAAGCTGCGAAACATATCGGCGTCGGCCAGTCCAATGCGGCACCCGCCGGGGACGCTGCGCCTACGCCGCTTCCGACCCCGAGCACCCCCGCCTCCTTGCCGGGCGGCGCCGGCGGTGGTTTGGGCGGCGGACTGGGCGACCTCATGAAGGGCGGCCTTGGCGGATTACTCGCGGGCGGCGCAGCGGGAAGCATCCTGAGCGGCGGCCTCGGCGACCTGCTGAAGCAGTTCCAGGACAACGGCCATGGCGAGACCGCGAACTCCTGGGTCGGCCCGGGTCCCAACAAGGCGATCGATCCAGGCGATCTCGCGAACGCGCTCGGCGCCGATCAGATCAATGCCGCAATGTCGCAGAGCGGATTGTCACGCGAGGAATTGCTGCAGGGGCTGAGCAAGTTCCTGCCGGATGCGGTCAATCACATGACCCCGGACGGACGGCTGCCGACCGAGCACGAGGCTTCAAATTTGCTTTAAGAAACGCAGCTCGTATCGTCGGCGCCCGCACCAAAGCCCGCGCCGACGACGGATCACCTGTTTTCTCCCTCGACCGAAAGGATAGCGACATGGGCGGCTTTCTCTGGATTGTCATCGTCGGATTCGTCGCCGGCATCATCGCGCGGCTGCTGTCGCCCGGTCCCAACAATCCATCGGGTTTCATCCTCACCACCGTGATCGGCATTGTCGGCGCATTCCTGGCGACCTTCATCGGCCAGGCCATCGGTCACTATGGCCCCAACCAGGGGGCGGGCTTCATCACCGCCACCATCGGAGCGCTGGTGGTGCTGTTCATCTGGAACCGGCTGGTGGCACGCGGCACCATTCGCGATCACGGCGCCTGATCCGCAGACCTCCAAAGACCAGAGGCCCCATTCCGATAGAATCGGAACGGGGTCTCCTGTTTTGTTCAGCTTGCGAGATGCAGGCCCGCGTCCATCCGGACGAGTTCACCGCTCATATGGCCGGACTGCGGTCCGGCCAGGAAACAAACAAGCTCGGCGATGTCCTGCGGCCCTGAGGCGAGCTTGAGCGCGACCTTCTGCTTGACCGCGTCGCGCACCCGGTTCGCGCCTTCCACACCGCGCCCCTTCTCGAACCACGGCGTATCGATATAGCCGGGGCAGACCGCGTTGACGCGGATCAGCGGCGCCAGCGCCCGCGCCAGTGCCAGTGTCATCGCATTCAGCGCGCCCTTGCTCGCCACATAAGCAACCGACGAGCCGATCCCGGTCAATCCGGCAATCGACGAGATATTGACCACCGCCGATGCGCGCTCGCGTTCACGGGCGCCGGCTTCCAGCAGCGCGCGTGAGGCGCGAACCATCTGGAATGGGCCGATGGTGTTGACGCCGTAGATGCGCTGGAAATCCTCGGCCGACAATTGATCGAGCAGGGTATGTTCGACATGTTTGGTGGCGCCGGCATTGTTGATCAGCACATCGAGGCCGCCCCAGGCGGCCGCAGCCGCCGCGATCCGCTTGCAATCGTCGTCGCGCGACACGTCGCCCTGCACCACGATCACCTCCGCGCCCGCGGCGCGGCATTGATCGGCGACCTGCTCGGCCTCGCTCTTGCTGGAGGCATAATTGATCACCAGCTTCGCGCCGGTCTTCGCCAGCTTCAACGCCGACGCCGCCCCAAGTCCCGATGCCGATCCCGTCACGATTGCGCGCAAACCATCCGCCGTCATTCCCAACCCTTTTCTCTCGTCTCTTGTGTCTGTTGTGCCGCCGACGTCGATCACGCGCTCGGCCACGCTATCATGGATGCAACGTAACGCCTGCGGGGATCAGGGAACAGGATTTTCCAGCAAACCGTCCGGCGGAATATCGCGTTCACATATGCGAAACCGCGGTGCATGCCCTGCCCGCAGGCGGCGTTGCGGCGACAAAGCTTGTCAGGGTAACGGCTTTTCCCCATTGTGATCAGAACAAACGCGGAGACCCCATCCTTGCACCGGTCGGGATGAAAGCGCGTCTCATCCGGGAGAAACCTGTGTCCGAGAGTGAAAACATCGTCGTCGAGACGGCTGCGCGCATCTTCGCGGATCTCGCCGACGCGCAGACCATCATCAAGTCGAACGGCGAGGCTTGGAAAGCCCCGCTCTGGGCTGCGTTGACCGACGCCGGACTGACACTGTCCTGGGTGCCGGAAGATTGCGGTGGCTCGGGCGCAGACCTCGCGGATGGCTTCGGCGTGCTGCAGGCTGCGGGGCGCGCCGCGGTGGCCGTGCCGCTCGCGGAAACCATGCTGGCGGGCTGGCTGCTGGCCCAGGCCAGGATCCCGTCACCCGCAGGCATGATGACGGTGGCGCCCTCCCACCCCAGAGATCGCATCACACTGAATGATGACGGCACCTTGAGCGGCCGGGCGCGCGGCATTGCCTTCGCGAAAGATGCAAGCCATCTCGCCGTGATCGCCAGCGGATCTTCCGGGACATCGATCGCCCTCGTTGCCGCCAGTGTTTGCCAGATCGCGGCCGGAGAGAATCTGGCCGGTGAGCCGTCGAACGCCCTGACATTCGATCGTACCAAACCGGAGGCGCTCGCCAAGGCGCCGGCGGGCTTCGATCAGACGTCGCTGCTGCTGATGGGCGCCGTGGTTCGCAGCCTTCAGATCGCCGGCGCGCTGGAAACGGCGCTCGAAATTTCGGTGCAATACTCTGGCGAACGCGTTGCCTTCGAAAAGAAGATTTCGAAATTCCAGGCGGTTCAGCACAATCTTGCCAGGCTGGCCGGCGAAGTCGCCGCCGCCGTCACCGCGGCAGGTTCGGCGGCGGATGCGTTCGCTGGCCCCTCCGCATCGGCCGACGCCTTGTTTCTGGAAGCGGCGGCCGCGAAAATCCGCTGCGGCGAGGCCGCCGAGACCGGGACCGCCATCGCGCATCAGGTGCATGGCGCGATCGGCTTCACCAGCGAGCATATCCTGCATCGCTACACATTGCGTGCACTGGGCTGGCGTGACGATTTCGGCCATGAAAGCCACTGGGCCGTCGAACTCGGCAATCGCGTCGCGTCGCTCGGCGCCGACGAGCTCTGGCCGCTGGTGGCTTCGCGATGAGCGCGCTGGACACATCAAAGCGTTTTCGAGCGAAGTGGATACCGGTTCGCTCGCGACAAACGCGAAGCGTTTGCGCGGAGAGAACGCGTCAAAATAATAAGCTAGAGCCCCGTTCCGATTCTATCCGAACGGAACAGGCTCTAGATCGGGAGCAATTCTCATGACCGCCGCATTGCGTTTCGATCCCATCCGCCTGCCGCCGGAATGCCAAAAGCTGCGCAAGGAAGTCCGCGCTTTTCTCGCCGAGGAAGTCGCCCAGGGCACATTCGACCCACACCGGCCGCACACCGAGGACACCGATGTGCCGGGCTTCAGCCGCCGCGTCGGTGAACGCGGCTGGATCGGCATGACCTGGCCGAAGAAATACGGCGGCCACGAGCGCAGCTTCCTCGAACGTTATGTGGTGACCGAGGAGATGCGCGTCGCCAATGCACCGACACGCCGCTTCTTCGTCGCCGACCGCCAGAGCGGCCCGGTGCTGATCAAGTACGCGCCGGAGCGAATCAAGCTGGATATCCTGCCGCGGATCTGCCGCGGCGAGGTCTGCTTCTCGATCGGCATGAGCGAGCCCAATTCCGGCTCGGACCTGTTCGCGGCCAAGGCCAAGGCCACCAAAACCGACGGCGGCTGGTTGCTCAACGGCACCAAGATCTGGACCACATCCGCGCACATTGCCGACTACATGCTCGGCATTTTCCGCACCTCGCAGCCGACCAAGGAGAACCGCAGGCACGGCCTGACCCAGTTCCTGGTCGACATGAAAAAAACTGCTGGCATCACCGTGAACCCGATCGGCCAGATGAGCGGGCAGTCCGAGTTCAACGAGGTGGTGTTCGAGGACGCCTTCATGCCGGACGATCACGTGCTCGGCGAGATCGACGGCGCCTGGAAGCAGGCCACCAGCGAACTTGCGTATGAGCGCAGCGGCCCCGAGCGCTTCCTGGAGACGCATTATGTTTTGACGGAACTGGTCCGCGCACTCGGCAAGCAGCCGGATGTGCGCGGCGCGGAAGGCGTCGGCCGGCTGGTGGCGCAGTTGCACACCATGCGGCGGATGTCGGTCTCGGTCGCCGGCATGCTGCAGGCCGGCAAGGAGCCGGTGGTCGAAGCCTCCATCGTCAAGGATATCGGCACGATCTGGGAGCAGCAGCTGCCGCACCGCGTCCGCAATCTCGCGGCGTTCGTGGAGCCCGATGTCTCCAACCACGAGGCGCTGGACCGCCAGCTCGACTTCGCCATCAAGATCGCGCCGAAGCTGACCATCCAGGGCGGCACGACTGAAGTGCTGCGCGGCATCATCGCCCGCGGGCTTGGGCTGCGGTGACGGCCAAGCCTAGCTCCATCCAATACCTTTCCACTCAAAACCATTCCAGGAAGACTCCATGGGCAAGTACAAGGATATCGCCGTCGAGACATCCGGCCACGTCGCCACCATCGAGATCCGGCGCCCGCCGCTGAACTTCTTCGACATCCTGCTGATCCGTCAGATCGCGGATGCGCTGGACGAGATTGATCGCGACATCAACCTGCGCGCCGTGGTGCTGGCCGCGCAAGGCAAGGCGTTCTGCGCCGGCGCCAATTTCGGCGATCCGGAGCGCAAGGAAAGCGATGCGCCGGCCAAGGGCGATCCGGCCACCAACCTCGGGCCGATCAACCATCTCTACCTGGAAGCGGTGCGCATCTTCCGCAACACGAAACCGATCGTCGCCGCAGTGCATGGCGCCGCGATCGGCGGCGGCCTGGGACTGGCGATGTCCGCGGATTTCCGCGTCACCTGCCCGGAGGCGCGCTTTGCCGCCAACTTCACCAAGCTGGGATTCCATCCCGGCTTCGGCCTGACCGTGACCCTGCCGCATGCCATCGGAGCGACCAACGCGGCGCTGATGTTCTACACCAGCCGCCGCGTCACCGGGGAAGACGCCTTCAAAATGGGGCTGGCAACGGCACTGGTGCCGCAGGATCAGGTACGCGCCGAGGCATTCAAGCTCGCCAGCGAAATCGCCGAGTGCTCTCCGCTCGGGCTGGTCTCCACCCGCGCCACGATGCGCCAGGGCCTCGCCGATCGCGTCAAGGCCGCCACTGATCATGAGCTCATCGAGCAGACCCGCCTGCGTGCCACTGAAGACTTCAAGGAAGGCGTCAAGGCCACCGAAGAGCGCCGCGTGGCGAATTTCCAGGGGCGGTGAACAGGCGCGATCGGGCACGGCCGGAACGCTCCTCGCCCTGAGAGTCTCAGAATTACGGGAAGCGGCTCACCAAATTCAGCGTCATCACCGGGCTTGACCCGGTGATCCAGCTTAAGACCTATCGTAGCTGTGCGAGAACGCTGGATTGTGTCCGCGACTTCGGCTTTGCCGAAGTCGCTGAGGTCAAGTCCGGCAACGACGGAGTGGGGATGATGCGCCTCGCAGGTCCTAACGGCATTTCCAGTCGGGCTCGGAGGAGCGATCCGGTATCCGTGCATCCCCGCGTTCGGCAAGCACCGATTCGCGTTACCCCTTAAGTGCTCGTAAAATCATGTTTGCCCTCGATTATATCGAGGTGTGTCTCTCTGTCTGAGGTTTCGTTCGCGTCTCATCAGCACATCAAAATAAGGTGCGGGAGCCTTTTCCGCTCCGATTCCATCAGACCCGAAAAGGTCCTCATCGCACGCGCCTCTCAGTTCGAACGAACGCGATGCGAGCATTGCCGCCCCCTAACCCGGCATAGGTGTAATGACGACCATTTCAGGTCGCCATTACAAGGGCCCGTTGGATTTCAGTCCGGGGGTCAAAGTAATGGATATCCTGAACAGCACTCGCTTCTACCCGCTGACGTCAGCGCAGCTTGAAATCTGGCTCGCCGAAAGGCTGCATCCCGGGGGCCCTGACTACAACATTGCCGAGTATCTCGATATAGAAGGTGCGATTGATCCGGCGCGATTTGAGATTGCCCTGCGCCAGGTCGTCGGCGAAGCCGACGGTTTGCATGCAACCTTCGGAGACGAGGATGGCGAGCCTTATCAAGTGCTTCGCGCCCCCGCCGATTGGCCATTTCACCTGATCGATGTCAGCGCTGAGACCGATCCCCGTGCAGCGGCCGAAGCAATCATGCAAGCCGACTATGCCCAGCCGGTGCCGGTCGGCCGCTATCCGCTGTTTAACTACATGCTCTTCCGCATCGCTCCGGACCGTTTCTTCTGGTATCAGCGCTATCATCATCTCATCATCGACGGTGTTGGTCTTTCGCTGATCCCCCACCGGCTGGCTGATGCTTATACGGCTCTGCACGCGGGCAAGGCTGTGCAAAGCGATATCTTCGCTTCCTTTCAAACATTGCTCGATGCAGATGCCACCTATCAGGCGTCGGAACAGTTCGTACGAAGCCGTAACTATTGGTTGGAGCGTTTTGCTGACAAGCAGACGCCAGCGAGTTTGGCAGCACAGGGCCTGGGTCGCACCGATCTCAAGACGATCGGCAATGTGCGACGGCTTCGCTTCCATTTGAGTTCAGAGGTAAGCCAAGCCCTCCGCGCGCTAGCGCGCACGACCGGCGGCACATTACCGCGGTTACTCACCGCTGTTGTTGCAACGTATATTCACCGCATGACCGGGGCGCGCGATTTGACTCTCGGCATGGTGGTGGCAGGTCGCACCGGTCGCGCCCTTCGAGATGTGCCGGGGGTTGTCTCCAATATCGCCCCAGTACGATTGCACATCGACCCGGTCTCGCGGCTCGATGATCTGTTGCATCAGCTTCGCCGTGAAATCTACTCGGCTCTGCGCCATCAGCGTTATCGCTATGAGACCCTGCGCCGCGATCTCAAGCTGAAGCATGGCGAGCATCTTTTTGCAACACAATGCAATGTCATGCCTTTCGACTACGATCTGAGATTTGCCGGATGTCCAGCGACACCCCGAAGTTTGTCGGACGGTTCGGGTCCGGTGGACGATTTCAATATCGTGTTTTTTGATCGCGGCGACCGCTTCAACATTGAGATTGGCATGGACGCCAATGCATCACTCTATGACGAAGTCGAACTGAAAACGCATCAAGACCGCCTGATCCGGCTTTTGGCTGCGGTAATCCGCGATCCCGGCCGCGCCATCGGTGACATCGAGATCCTGGATGCAGCCGAACGGGCGACCATCCTGGAGGGATGGAACGCAACCGCGCATTCGTTGCCGCAGGCAAGTCTGACGGCGCTGTTCGAGCAGCAGGCAGCACGCAACCCCACCGCGGTGGCCGTGGTGTTCGGCGAGGGCAGCCACACCTATGCGGAAATCAATGCGCGGGCCAACCGTCTTGCGCATTACCTGATCGCGCAGGGCATCGGGCCGGAGGCGATCGTGGGGCTTTGCCTGCAGCGGTCGGCCGGGATGGTGGTCGCGCTGCTTGCCATCCTCAAGGCCGGTGCGGCCTATCTGCCGCTCGACCCCGACTATCCGCCCGATCGTCTGTCGTTCATGCTGTCCGACGCAGCTCCGGTGTGCGTGATAGCCACCCTGACAACGATGCCACGCCTGCAGGCCGTAGGAGATGCTCGGGAAGGCGATGCGTGCCCCGTCATACGACTGGACGATGCGGACGTGCAGGCCGCGCTGGCGGCTGCTTCCGAGGCCGATCCAACCGACACGGAGCGCAGCGCGCCGCTCCATCCCCATCACCCCGCCTACGTGATCTACACCTCGGGATCCACCGGCCGGCCAAAAGGCGTCGTCGTCACCAGGGGTAACCTCGATGTCCTTCTTGCGGCCATTGATGGGGATGTCCCGCTGACGGTGGACGATACTTTTCTGGCGATCACCACCCTGGGCTTCGATATTACCGGTCTCGAGCTTTATCTGCCCCTGATCAAAGGCGCGCGCATTGTTTTGGCGAGCAATGGCGATGTGAGGGAGCCGGGGGCTCTGGCGAGGCTGATCGGCAAGCATGATGTGACACATCTTCAGGCCACGCCCAGCGTTTGGCAGGTTCTGCTGGACAGCACCCCCGAAGCTCTCACGGGTCTCACCGTTTTGACCGGTGGCGAGGCTTTGCCCCTCCTACTGGCTCAAAACCTGGCGAAGCGGTCGGGGCATGCCGTTCTCAATCTGTATGGCCCAACGGAAACAACCATCTGGGCGACGACAGCCCGGATTGATCAAGACACGCCAAACGGAATCCCGATCGGCAAACCCCTTCCCGGTTATCGCGTTTATGTGCTTGACGATCTGCTGCGTCCTGTCCCCGCGGGCGTTGCGGGAGAGCTTTACATCGCGGGCGCCGGGCTGGCGCGTGGCTATCTGAAACGGCCTGGCCTGACGGCAGAGCGATTCGTGGCGGATCCCCACGGCGTGCCGGGGACGCGGATGTACCGGACGGGAGACCTTGCGCGATGGCGCTTCGACGGAGTGCTGGACTTCCTGGGGCGGGCCGACGAGCAAGTAAAGATTCGCGGCTTCCGGATCGAGCTTGGCGAGGTTGCCGCGGTGCTGTCGTCGTATCCCGGGATTGCGCAGGCGGCCGTGATTGCGCGTGAGGACGGCGGGGACGACAAGCAACTTGTTGCCTACGTGGTGGCGCAGGGTCGAACCGACGATGCAGAAATCAGCAAGCAGCAAGTCAACGAATGGCAGGATATCTACGACAGTCTCTATCGCCGGCAACAGAAAGGAACGTTCGGAGAGGATTTTCGTGGTTGGACCAGCAGCTATGACGGCTTGCCGATCCCGCTGGAGGAGATGCGAGAATGGCGCAATGCGACGGTGAACTCCATCCTGGCGTTGCAGCCACGCCATGTTCTTGAGATAGGGGTTGGTACCGGACTCCTCCTGTCGAAACTGGCGCCGTATTGCGAGAGCTATTGGGGCATCGACGTCTCGACCGAAGTCATTGCGTCGTTAAAGCACGAACTTGCCGGTGTGCCTGCTTTGGCAAACAAGGTGCAACTGCGGGTCCAGCCGGCGCATGATCTGGACAGCTTCGCGTTCGGCCAGTTCGACACGGTCGTCATCAACTCGGTCGCACAATATTTTCCCAGCGCCGGTTATCTCGAGGATGTCATCGCGAAAGCGCTTCAACGCCTGACGCCGGGCGGTCGTATCTTCCTGGGCGACATCCGGCACCTGCGACTGCTGCGTCAGTTCTGCACCAGTATCGAGATTTGCCGGGCGGATGGCGATCTCGGCACGGCCGCGCTGCGCAGGCACATCGAGCACCGGATCGTATCGGAGAAGGAGCTGCTTGCGGCGCCCGACTTCTTTGCGTCGCTCACGCAGGCGGGCCATGACATTGCCGGCGTCGATATCCGCATCAAGCGTGGACAGTATCATAATGAACTGAGCCGCTATCGTTATGACGTGGTGCTGCACAAAAGCGGGGTACCAACATTATCGCTCGCCTCTGCCCGGCTGATCCATTGGGGACGGCAGGCAGCGAGCCCGAAGCAATTGGCGGATGTGCTTAAGGCAGAACGCCCTGAGCAGTTGCGTGTTGTCGCCATTCCCAGTGCGAGGCTGGTGGCTGAAGCCGACGCGATGGAGAGGCTCAAGCAGGGTCAATCCTCCTGCCGGCAATTGCAGATGCTGCTGCGTGAGGAATCCACAGCGCAGGTTTGCGACCCGGAGGTGTTCCGGAAGCTGGGTGAGCGACTGGGATATCGGGTGATATGTACATGGTCGACGGCGGCGGTCGACGGCTGCTTTGAGGCCGTATTTATCGAGGAGCGCATGATGGGGGACGCCGTGCTGGTCGATCTGTATCGACCAGCCGCCGGCGGGGCACTGGGCGCGCCTGCTTCCTATGTGAACGATCCCGCCAGTTTGAGGGATGTGGGTCAGCTTGTTCGAGACTTGCGCGCGCATGCGGCGGCGCTGCTGCCGGACTACATGGTGCCGGCGGCCTATGTGGCTCTGGAAGCGCTGCCGCTGACGGCGAACGGCAAGCTGGATCGGCGGGCGCTGCCGGCGCCCGGGGGCACAGCAGTGGCGCAGCAGGCCTATGCGGCGCCGGTGGGAGAGACGGAAGCCATCGTCGCGCAGCTCTACGGCGAGCTGCTGGGTGTCGGGCGGGTAGGACGCCACGACAGCTTCTTCGAACTGGGCGGGCACTCGCTGCTGGCGATGCGGCTGGTCGCGCGGCTTCGCTCAGAACTTGGAGTTGAACTTGCGGTGCGAGCGTTGTTCGAGGCGCCGGACGTGAAGGGACTCAGCGAGACAATTGCGGCTGCGCGCGGATCCTGTGTTCGTGTGGCACTTGCGGCTCAGGTCGGTCCGGATCGCGCGCTGTTGTCCTATGCGCAGAACCGTCTCTGGTTCCTGAATCGCCTTGTGGGAGCGAACGCGACCTACAACATCCCGCTTGCGGTGCGGTTGAAGGGGACCCTCGACATGGGGGCCCTGAAGGCTGCGCTCAACGACGTCGTGGCACGCCACGAGAGCCTGCGCACGGTGTTTGCAGAGGCCGGCGGCGAGGTGTGGCAGGTGGTGCGTCCGGTTGCGGCAGCGCGTCCCGGGTTTGCGGTGGTGGACGCGGCCGGTGAGACGGAGATTGCGGCTGCGGTGTCGGCGGCAGCGGACTATGCGTTCGACCTGTCGACTGGCGAGCTGCCGGTGCGCACGACACTGGTGCGCGTGTCGGATGACGAGCATGTCCTGGTCGTGGTGGTGCATCACATTGCCGGAGACGGGGCGTCGATGCGTCCCTTGCTTGCAGATCTGTCGACTGGCTATGCATCGCGACTTGCGGGGCAGGCTCCGGACTGGGTGGCACTGCCTGTGCAATATGCGGACTACACGCTGTGGCAACGACAGGTTCTGGGGGATGAGGCGGATGCTCAAAGCCTGGTGTCAGGCCAGGTACGTTACTGGCGGGATGCGCTTGCGGGACTGCCTGAAGAACTGACTTTGCCTTACGACCGGGTACGTCCTTCCGTGTCGAGCTATTGTGGCGGTCACGTGCATCTGGAGATGGATGCAGGTCTGCATGGCCGGCTGAAGGAGCTCGCGCGGGGAGAGAGTGCCAGCCTGTTCATGGCGCTGCTGGCGGGGATTGCGGGGCTTTACACCCGACTTGGCGCGGGCAGCAACATTGCGATCGGCAGTCCGATTGCAGGGCGGACGGATAGTGCGCTGGAGGATCTGGTCGGCCTTTTCGTCAATACGCTGGTGATGCGCACGGACACGTCAGGGAATCCCTCGTTTACCGTGCTTGTGGGACGCGTGCGAGAGCGCGCGCTTTTGGCTTATCAGAACCAGGACGTCCCGTTCGAGCGTCTTGTCGAGCTGCTGCAGCCCGCGCGATCGCTGGCGCGTCATCCGCTGTTCCAAACGATGCTTGCAATGCAGAACAATGTACAAGGCAATCTATCTCTGCCGGGGCTTGATCATTCCTGGGAGGTAACGAAGACGGGGACGTCGAAGTTCGACCTGACGTTCAACGTGACAGAGCGGTTCGATGCGGCGGGAATGCCGGCCGGACTTGACCTCACGGTGGAGTATGCCTCAGACTTGTTCGAGCTGGAGACGGCGCAGAGTCTTGCCGCGCGGCTGATCCGGTTTTTGGATGCGGTGAGCCGCGATCCCGGCCGCGCCATCGGTGACATCGATATCCTGGACGCAGTCGAGCGGGAGACCATCCTGGAGGGATGGAACGCAACCGCGCATTCACTTCCGCAAGCAAGTCTGACCGCACTGTTCGAGCAGCAGGCAGCACGCAGCCCCGCCGCGGTGGCCGTGGTGTCCGGTGAAGACAGACTCACCTATGCGGAACTCAATGCACAAGCCAACCGTCTTGCGCATCAGCTGATCGCGCGAGGCATCGGGCCGGAGGCGATCGTAGGGCTTTGCCTGCAGCGATCGCCCCGTATGATGGTGGCGCTGCTCGCTGTTCTGAAGGCGGGTGCAGCCTATCTGCCGCTGGACCCCGACTATCCGTCCGATCGCCTGTCGTTCATGCTGTCCGACGCGGCTCCGGTGTGCGTGATCGCTGCCAGCGCGACGGTGCCGTGTCTGCGGCTCGTGGACGGCAATGCTTATCCCATCGTACTGCTGGACGATGCGGATGTGCTGGCCGCGGTGGAGGCCGCTTCCGATGTCAATCCGGATCGCCACGCGCCGCTCCATCCCCATCACCCTGCCTATGTGATCTACACCTCGGGATCCACCGGCAGGCCCAAAGGCGTCGTCGTCACCAGGGGTAACCTCGATGTTCTTCTCGCGGCCATTGATGGGGATGTCCCGCTGACGATGGGCGATACTTTTCTGGCGATCACCACCCTGGGCTTCGATATTGCCGGTCTCGAGCTTTACCTGCCTCTGATCAGAGGCGCGCGCATTGTCCTGGCGAGCGGTGACGCTGTGAGGGAGCCGGGAGCTCTGGCCAGGCTGATCGGCAAGCATGACGTGACACACCTTCAGGCCACGCCCAGCGTTTGGCAGGTTCTGCTGGACAGTACTCCTGAAGCTCTCACAGGCCTCAACGCCTTGACCGGTGGCGAGGCGTTGCCTCTTCCTCTGGCTCAGAGCCTGGCGAAGCTGTCGGGGCATGCCGTTCTCAATCTCTATGGTCCGACGGAAGCAACCATCTGGTCCACGGCCGCATGGATTGCTCAGGATGCGGCAAACGGAATCCCGATTGGCAGACCCCTACCCGGTTATCGCATTTATGTGCTTGACGATCTGCTGCGCCCTGTCCCTGCGGGTGTTGCGGGAGAGCTCTACATTGCGGGAGCCGGGCTGGCGCGTGGCTATCTGAAACGGGCCGGCCTGACGGCGGAGCGATTCGTGGCGGATCCCCACGGCCCGCCGGGGACGCGGATGTACCGGACGGGAGACCTTGCGCGGTGGCGTTCCAACGGTGTGCTGGACTTCCTGGGGCGGACTGACGAGCAGGTGAAGATCCGCGGCTTCCGGATCGAGCCGGGCGAGGTAGCCGCGGTGCTGTCCTCGTATCCCGGGATTGCGCAGGCGGCCGTGATTGCGCGTGAGGATGGCGCGGGCGGCAAGCAGCTTGTCGCCTATGTCGTGGCACAGAGCGGCGAGGTTGGCGGTATGCGTGCCGAACCAAGTGCCGCGGCGCTGCGCGCTCATTTGGCGGCGCTGCTGCCGGGCTACATGGTGCCGTCGGCTTATGTGGTTCTGGAAGCGCTGCCGCTGACGGCGAACGGCAAGCTGGATCGGCGGGCGCTGCCTGCGCCCGGGGGCGCAGCGGTGGCGCAGCAGGCCTATGTCGCGCCGGTGGGAGAGACGGAAGCCATCGTGGCGCAGCTCTACGGTGAACTGCTGGGTGTCGCGCAGGTGGGTCGCCACGACGGCTTCTTTGAACTGGGCGGACATTCGCTGCTGGCGATGCGGCTGGTGGCACGACTTCGCTCAGAACTTGGAGTCGAACTTGCCGTGCGCGCGTTGTTTGAGGCGCCGGATGTGAAGGAGCTCGGAGAGACGATCACCCGGCTGCGCGAGACGGGATCGGGAGACGAAGCAGATGATACGCTTGCTGCTCTCCTGCCGCTGCGTCCGCACGGAACCCGTCCTCGCTTGTTCTGCATTCATCCCGCAGGCGGCCTGGGCTGGAGCTATGCGGGCCTTCTCCGGTACCTCCCCGACCGGCCACTCTATGCCCTGCAGTCACGTGGACTGCTGCAACCTGACCGGCGTACGTCGACAGTCACGGAGATGGCAGCCGACTATTGCGAGTTGATACGCACCGTGCAGCCCCACGGTCCTTACCACATGCTCGGATGGTCATTCGGAGCCCAAGTGGCGCATGCCATCGCCACGCAGATGCAGGAAAGCGGAGAAACCATCGCCTCCCTGACGATGTTGGATGGATATCCGCCATCGGCCAAGAATAACCGTCCCCTCACGGAGGCTGACTATGACGAAATCCGGATCAAGCTGACCAGCACACTGCTGGAATACGGTCGTGAGATTCCATCAACAACTCGCCGCGGAAAACATCCGGGTGAGAAATCTCCGGCGACGCCTGCCGAGGACATCGTCGAAGCAATGATTGACGAGATGCGGAGCAGCCTGCAGCTCATGGGCACCTTCCGGCCACAAAGCTATGCCGGCGATCTCATATTCTTCAAAGCCATGCTTGCCGACGACGCCGGGGACTTATTCTCGCCTGAGCCGAGCGCCTGGCAGCCTTTCATCACGAAGAGCATAAAAAAATACGAGGTGCTGCACAGCCATCTTAACATGACTGATCCCGACGCATTGACAACGATCGGCCCCATCGTGGCCGCTACACTTGATGCTGCGGATGGGGCCTGGCCTGGCAAGCGAACCCAAGGATTTCAGATATGACCAATCCCTTCGAGAATGACAGCGCCCACTATCTCGTACTGATCAATGATGAGGGCCAACATTCCGTCTGGCCAGACAACATGGATATCCCCGCAGGCTGGAGCCGCCGCTTCGGCCCTGACAATCGGGCGCAATGCCTCGACTATGTCGAAAAGCACTGGACCGATTTGCGCCCCGCGAGCCTTGTTACGCAGGTCAAGACATGACGGGATGACGCGGCTACCGACGTCATAGTCATCTCGGATATCGCTGAGCCTGTCATCGGGCCGCGCTGCGCGCGGCCCCCAATTGGCCCGTCCTGGCAGCAGGTCTCGGGCTCTATGGCTTCGCCGCCGCCCCCACCACCAGCGCATCCAGAATCGTCACGCCCTCGCCTTCGGGGTGAACGACCACCGGGTTCACCTCGATCTCCGCAACGACGTCGCGCAGTCCGGCGGCGAGCTGCGAGATCCGTGCGATCAACTGCGCCAGCGCCGCGACATCCGCCCTCGGTGCGCCGCGGAAGCCGCGCAGCAGCGGCGCCGACCTGAGCTCATCGAGCATCGCCACCGCCTCCTTTTCGCCGAGCGGCGCGGGGCGATAGACCACGTCCTTGAACAACTCGGTGGCGATGCCGCCAAGGCCGACCATCACCATGGGGCCGAAGGTTGCATCGCGCAGGGTGCCAACGATGATCTCGACGCCCCTTCCAGCCATCGGGCCGACCAGGACGCCCTGGATGTTGGCATCCGGGCAATGGCGCCGGGCGTTCTCCAGCAGCGCGTCGTAGGCGCCGGCAGCCTCATCGGCGGTTGCGATATTGACGCGAACGCCGCCGACCTCGCTCTTGTGCGGGATATCGCGCGACTGGATTTTCATCACCAGCGGAAAGTCGATCCGATCAAGCGCCGCGGACAGCTCGGTCCGGTTGCGGACCAGGATCTCGTCGGGCAACGCGCTACCGGAGTCGCGCAACAGTTGCTTGCTCTCGTATTCGGACAGGCTGCCGGACACCCGATCGAGATATCCCGCGACCGCGGCGGTCGAAACCGCGTCGGCTGCAACTGAAGGAACGGCGGTGAACTGCGCCCGTCGCGCCAACTGGCGGGCAGCCCGCCCCAGTGACGCCAGGCCGTGGAACACCACGATGCCGGCCTCGCCAAGGCCGTTGCGTGCGAACTGCGATGGCAGCGTATAGGAATGGATCAGGATCGGCTTGCTCTGGGCATCGATCACCGGCTTGATCTCGGGGATCTTCAGCGGCATCCGCGTCTCGCTCGAGAGCGACAGCACCGGCACGATGATGTCGACTTCATCCGAGCGGGACAGGATTTCGATGATCTTCTGCAGCCCGCCGCTGTGGACCGCCTGCGCGGTGATATCGACGGGGTTGCGCGGCGAGCCATAGGACGGAATCAAGGCTCGGATCTCGGCCTGCAGCTTGTCCGACAATTCCGGAATCGCCAGCCCCTCGCTCGCCAGCGTGTCCGCAACCCAGGCGCCGGCCCCGCCGGACACGGTCACGACGGCCACGCGGTCACCTTTCGGCGGCGGGTTTGACGCAAACGCGGCTGCGATCGCCACCGCCTCGTCAATGTCGTGCGCTGCGATCAAACCGTATTTGGCGAACACCGCATCATAAGCCGCGTTCCAGCCGGCCATGCTGGCGGTGTGAGAGGCGGCCGCGCGTTCACCCGCGCTGGTGCGCCCGACCTTGGAGACGATGATCGGCTTGCCGACCGCCGCTGCCTTCTGCGCCGCGGCAACGAAGTTGCCGGGATCGCGGATGCCTTCGATGAACAGCAGGATCACGTCCGTCGAGACGTCCTGCACCATGTAGTCCAGGATCTCGCCGGCGGCGAGATCGGCCTCGTTGCCGGTCGAGACCACATAACTCGTGGCCACGCCCATCGCCTTGGCGCGGTGGTAGATCGCAAAGCCGATGCCGCCGCTCTGCGCGACGATTCCGATCCGCTTGCGTGTCGCGACCAGGCGCGGCGCCTCCGGCTTGACGTCGACCGTCGGGCTGAAGGTCGCAGCCACGCGCCGTGCTTCGTTGTAAAAGCCCTCGGCGTTCGGTCCGGAGATCCGCATTCCGGTTCGCCTGGCGAGCGCGGCGATGTCCTGCTGCACATCGGCGCTATCGCCGCCACCCTCGGCGAAGCCCGATGAGATAATGACGGCGTTCTTCACGCCGGCGGCCGCGCACTCTTCCAGCGCGCCGAGCACGAACGGTGCGGGAATGATGACAATAGCGAGATCGATCGGGCGCTTGATGGCCGATATCGACGAAAAACAGGCGAGGCCGTCGATCTCGTCATAGCGCGGGTTGACCGGAAAGATTTCGCCGCCATAGCCGTTGCGGCGCAGGTAGGTCAGCAGCATGCCCGGGATCTTGGTCGCCTCGCGCGAGGCTCCGATGATGGCGATGCTGGATGGTGAGAAGAAGCTGTCGAGTGGATGCTGCAGGGTGGTTTCGCTGGGCACCGAAGTCATCGAGTCATGGTCCTTGTTGTTTTTGTTGGTCAGGACGAGATGCGGATATCGACCCCTCCGATCGTGAAGGTGTCCGCGTTAACGACATATCCTCTCGCCTGGGCGGCCTGCTTGATCGCGCCGGCATCCGTCGCCTCGAACACCAAACCGCTCAACGCATCCGCGGCACCATTGTCGAACTGCAGCGTACAGTTGACCAGTTTGATTTCCAGGCGACCGTCTGCTCCCGTTTGCAGAGCTGCACCGAGAATGGCGCTCCAGTGCGCGGCGAGCACGGCAGGTTCGGGACTCTGCATCTCGACACGCACCAGCTTGCGCGTACGGTCGTGCCGGATCGCCGTGTGCCAGTCCGGACCAGCGGGCGGATAGGGCCCGCGCGGATCATCGCTGCCGGTGGTGTGATTGAACTCGATGAAGGCGGCGCGGCAATCGCGCGGGTGCAATTGCACGCCGAGGTAAGGCGGGCGATCGATCACATGCGCCGTGCGCACACCCAGGCGCTCGGCGTTGATCCCCCGCTCCCTTGGATCGTCGCAGGAAAAAATCGCCATGTAGCCGCCGCGGCCGCCGGTCTTCTCGATGAAGCGGCCGGCCGCCGTGCCCGGCCCCGGCTGAAACGGTGCGACGACCTCCAGCAGAATTGTATCGACCGGCAGCAGCGCGTTCTCCAGCCCGTATTTGCCGACATTGGGATCGCGGCAGCAAACATCGAGGCCCATGATGCCTGCGATGTCGCCGACCACCGGTTCGATGTGGGACGCAACGAGACAGATCTGGCGCAGCCGCAAGCCGGGGGTCACGCTCAATGTCCCTTGAACACGGCGGCACGTTTTTCCACGAACGCCTTCGCAGCTTCCTTGTGATCGGCCGTCTCCGAGCAGCGCGAATGATGCAGCGCTTCGGCATCGAAGCAGGTCTCGAGCGGCAGATGCTCGGCATTGTTGATGTTCTTCTTGATATAGCCAAGTGTTACCGACGGCCCCTGGGCCAGCGACATGGCGAGCTCATGGGCGGCAGCATCGACCTCCGCATCGGGCACCACCCGTGTCACCATGCCGAGCGCCAGCGCCTCCTGTGCCGTCAGCACCGGCGACAATAGATAAAGCTCCCGGGCCTTGGCGCTGCCGAGCAACTGAGTGAGGAAGTACGTGCCACCATAATCGCCGGAGTAGCCGACCTTGGCGAATGCCGTGGTGATCTTGGCGGAGGCCGACGCCACGCGCAGGTCGCACGACAGGGCGATCGACAGCCCGGCGCCGGCCGCCGCGCCGTCGATCTGCGCCACCACCGGCTTCTGCATGATGTGCAGGATGCGGGACACCTCCATGCCGCGGCGCAGCCGCGTGACCTTGGCCTCGAGCGAGGGGTTTTCGGTCGCGCTCGCCATCGCCTTGACATCGCCGCCGACGCAAAAGGTGCCGCCCGCGCCCTTCAGCAACACCGCCCGCACATCGCCGTCGTCAGCGGCGCGGCGCGCCGCCTCGACCAGCCCCTGCGTCATCTCGGCGTTGAGCGCATTGCGCCGCTCCGGACGATTCATGGTGATGGTCAGAAGCCCGCGGTCGAGATGCTGGAGCACGATGTCGGTCATGCCGTAATTCCTTTTTCATGAGTTTCTCTTGTTGTTGATTCTTGACGGTGCGCCGGCGCGACCGGCACCGGTTTACTTCTTCACCAGCGGACAGCGCGATTCCGACAGCGGCTGGAACGCCTGGTCGCCGGGAACGGTGGCAAGCAGCTTGTAGTCGTCCCAGCGGCCCTTGGATTCCGATGGCGATTTCACCTCGAACAGGTACATGTCGTGCACCATCCGGCCGTCCTCCCGGATCCGGCCGTTCTTGGCGAACATGTCGTTGATCGGCGTCTCCTTCATGATCTTCATCACCGCGGCCGAGTCCGTCGTGCCCGCCGCCTTCACGGCCTTCAGATAGTGCAGAACCGAGGAATAGACGCCGGCCTGTGCCGAGGTCGGCACCCGCTTGGTCCGTTCCATGAAACGTTTCGAAAACGCGCGGGTATCGTCGTTGAGATCCCAGTAGAACGCTTCCGCCAGCAGCAGCCCTTGCGCGGTCGGCAAGCCGACGCTGTCGATGTCGGTGATGAACGCCAGCAGCGGCGACAGCTTCTGTCCGCCCTTGGTGATGCCGAACTCGGCCGCCTGCTTGATGGCGTTGATGGTGTCGCCGCCGGCATTGGCGAGCCCGATCACGTTGGCCTTCGAGCTCTGCGCCTGCAGCAGGAACGACGAGAAATCCGAGGTGTTGAGCGGATGCTTGACGCTGCCCAGCACCTTGCCGCCGGACTTCACGACCACATTGGTGGTGTCCTTTTCCAGGTCGGCCCCGAAGGCATAATCCGCGCTCAGGAAGAACCAGGTGTCGAGCCCCTGCTTCACCGCGGCAAGGCCGGTCACATTGGCCTGCGCGAAGGTGTCGAACACATAATGCACCGTGTAGGGACCGCAGGCTTCGTTGCTCAGCCGGATCGATCCCGGACCATTGAAGATGATGATCTTGTTGCGCGCCTTGGCGATTTCAGCGGCCGCGAGCGCCGTCGCCGAGGCCGCGACATCGACGATCGCCTCGACGCCCTGATTGTCGAGCATGTCACGCGCGATATTGGCGGAGAGGTCCGCCTTGTTGAGGTGATCGGCTGCGACGATCTCGATCTTGCGCCCGAGCACCTGGCCGCCGAAATCCTCGGCCGCCATTTTCGCCGCGGTCTCGCTGCCGACACCGGTGATGTCGGCGTAGAGCCCGGACATGTCGAGAATGGCGCCGAGCTTCAGCGGCGGCTTGTCCTGGGCCTGCGCCGCTCCCGCGGCGAGCAGCAGCGATGCGAGAGCAATCGATGGTTTAGAGATGCGCGACATCAACGACACCATGGGACCCCTCCTCCTTCTGCGGCAGCCTGTTCGAGAAAGGCTTTGGCCGCGCCACTTTTTGTTGCGCGGATCATGCCGCATCGGTCGTACAGCAGCAAGCCAAACACTTGTTTGAAATAAGCAGACGCGTATCGCATGGGCTCATGCGCTGAATTTCCGCAAAGCGGAATAGCCGCCGCGCGTAATCGCGCATAGAGTTGGCGCGTCGTGCGATCGGCCCTCACCTGCAACACAAGCTGCACGACCATCGGAGAGTGATGACGTGCGCCTCGGATCGATGTCAGGACACGGCCCGATACCAGGGCGCAGCGGATCTGGCCTGCTGTGCGCTGCCGCGCTTGTCATGCTCATGACAACGACGGCCGATGCGACCTGTGCATTTCAGCCGCAAGGCGAAGGACGCGTCAGTGCCATCATTGATGCGCGCACGTTTCGTCTGGTCGACGGCCGCGAGATTCGTCTCGCCGCGATCGAGCCGCTCTCCGGCGCGGCGCATGCGACGGCGCAGCTCGCCGAGTTGATCGATGGCCGCGACGTCAGATTACAGGGACCTGACGACGCGCCGGACCGTTACGGCCGGCAACCGGCGCTTGTCTTTCTCGATAACGCCGACGATCCCGTGCAGCTCGAATTGCTCAAAAATGGACAAGCGCTGTTTTCCGGCGCGATGACCGACAAGCCCTGCGCCACGGACATGACGCAGGCGGAGGCTGAAGCGAGAAAGTCCCGCCGGGGCGTATGGGCCGCGCCAACCGCCATAAAAAACGCGGAAAGACCGGGCGATATTTTGCCGTTGGTGGGGCAGTTTGTCGTGGTCGAAGGCAAGGTTTTGTCGGTGCGACAGGCCGGAACGACATTTTATGTCAATTTTGGCCGCCGGTGGACAGAAGGCTTTGCCGCGACTATTTCAAAGCGCATGGTTGCCGCGTTCGAAGCGACCGGATTTGCGCCGAGATCGCTCGAAAATCGACGCGTTCGTGTTCGTGGATGGGTGGAACTGCGCGGAGGTCCGCGAATCGACATCTTCCAGGTGGGGCAGATTGAACTGGTTGGTGAATAGCGGCGCGGAAATACCAACGATGTCAGCGATGTCTCGGATCGATGTGTCGGGGCGATGCCGAGACATGAATTTCAGGTGGGTAGGACGGGCGACAGTGACGACGGGAAGTCGACGACCGGAGCGTTACCAGCACAGGAGGTCAGGCCGCGCGTTTGCGGCGCCCGTTGTGCTTGCCGCCATGCTCGGGCTCGGCGGTTGCGGCGGCGACACCACGCGTTTCCAGACCTCACCGGCAGTTTCCAGCACGGCGAAATTTCCCAAGCCCGTTGTTCAGACGCCAGCCAGCGAACGCGAACACGAACGGATCCTGGCCTCTTACGGCGGCCCCTACGACGATCCGAAACTCGAAGCCCTGATCACCAAGACCGTCGATCGCCTTGTCGCGGCGTCAGAACGACCGGATCTGTCCTACAAGGTGACGATCCTGAACTCCGGCGCCGTCAATGCCTTTGCGTTGCCGACCGGCCAGCTTTACGTCACTCGCGGCCTGATCGCGCTGGCGAGCGACACCTCCGAACTCTCGTCGGTGCTGTCGCATGAAATGGCCCACGTGCTGGCGAAGCATGCCGCGATCCGCGAGGACCAGGCCCGGCAGGCCGCCCTTGTCACCCGCGTCGTGCAGGACATGAGCGACGACCCCGGCCTCACTGCACTGGCACTGGCGAAATCAAAACTCACGATGGCGAGCTTTTCGCGCGCCCAGGAGTTCGAGGCCGACGGCATCGGCGTCGGCATCTCTGCCCGCGCCCACTTCGATCCCTACGGCGCCGCCCGTTTCCTGAGCGCCATGGAGCGCAACGCAGCGCTGAAGGCGCAGCGCTCCAGCCTGGACCCGCGGTCACAGGATTTCCTGTCGTCGCATCCGGCCACCCCCGAGCGTGTTCAGAACGCACAGGCCAATGCCCGGCAGTACTCGGCGCCGCAAACCGGCCAGCGCGATCGCGACGATTATCTCGCCGCCATCGACAACATCGTGTATGGCGAGGATCCGAGCGAAGGGTTCGTTCGCGGCCGTCGTTTCCTGCACCCGAAGCTCGGCTTCACGTTCACCGCGCCCGACGGATTCACGCTGGAGAACACCGCGCAGGCGGTGGTCGGAGTGCGCGAGGGCGGCAGTCAGGCCATGCGCTTCGACGTGGTGCGCGTTCCCTCCGAGCAGACGCTCGGCGACTACCTCAACTCCGGCTGGATGGAGAACGTCGACAAATCGTCGACCGAAGATCTCACCGTCAACGGCTTTCCGGCTGCCAGCGCCGTCGCACGCGGCGACCAGTGGCAATTCCGGGTCTATGCGCTGCGCTTCGGCAGCGACGTCTACCGCTTCATTTTCGCCGCCAGGCAGCGCACCAACGAGGCCGATCGCAACTTCCGCGACACCGTCAATTCATTCCGCCGCCTGACGCTGTCGGAAGTGCAGGATGCGCGACCACTGCGGATCAAGGTCATCAATGTGCAGCCCGGAGATACGGTTGAATCGCTGGCGCACCGCATGGCCGGCGTGGATCACCAGGCCGAGCGCTTCCGGGTCATCAACGGCCTCGATGCCAAGGATACGATCAAGGCGCGCGACCGGGTCAAGATCGTGGTCGATTGAGCCGGCGCGACCAGGGCCCGAAAACGCGAACGACAAACCATTGAACGAAAAAGCCCGGCGTCATCGCCGGGCTTTTTGCTGATTTTTCAGATGTGAGCCGCCGTAATCAGGCCGCTTCGTCCTCGGCAGCCACCGAATCCTCACCATCCGCGTCATCGGCCTCAGCGTCGCCCTCGGCATCCGCTTCGGACTTGACGGCGCCACGACGCGGGCTCTTCGCCAGCGACGCTTCGATTTCCTTCACCGCCTCGGTTTCCGTCACATGCTGGACCACGGCGATCTCGCGCGACAGCCGATCCAGCGCCGCTTCGTAAAGCTGACGTTCGCTGTAGGACTGCTCGGGCTGCGACTCGGAGCGATAGAGGTCGCGCACGACCTCGGCGATCGCGACGATATCGCCCGAATTGATCTTCGCTTCGTACTCCTGCGCGCGGCGCGACCACATGGTGCGCTTGATGCGGGCACGGCCCTTCAGGGTCTCCAGCGCCTTCTTGACCAGCGCCGGCTCGGACAGCTTGCGCATGCCGACCTGGGCCACCTTCGCGGTCGGCACCCGGAGCGTCATCTTGTCCTTGATGAAATTGATCACAAACAGCTCGAGCTTCGCGCCCGCGATCTCCTGCTCCTCGATGGAGAGGATCTGGCCAACGCCATGGGCCGGATAGACCACGAACTCGTTGGTCTTGAAGCCCTGGCGCTGCGTCAGCGGCTTCTTCGGCTCCTCGACGCGCGGCTGCGCAGCCACAGGCTTGGCGGCCGGCTTTGCCGCGACGGCAGCAACCGGCGGCTTGGCGGCAACGGCAGCCTTCGGCGCCGGAGCTTTCGGGGCGGCAGCCTTCGGAGCAGCAGCCTTGACGGTTTTGGCAGAGTTTTTTTGCATTTCACTTCTTGTATTTTTGGAGGACTTGGAAGGCGCAGGCTTCACTGTCGCCTTGTGAGCAGTCGTTTTTGAGGCCGCTCCCTTGGAATCTTTCTTCGAAGGTGCCTTTGCAGGACCCTTGGCAGAGCTTTTGGCAGAACTCTTGACATGGCTCTTGGAGGCGCTGCGGGCGGCTGCAGACGTCTTCTTGGCGGTTTTCGAGGTACTCTGGTTACGCGTTTTGCTGGCCACAACTTGCGCGTGGAACCGCCACGCCCCTGTTCAATGGTTATGGGGAAACCCCAGCGGGGCCATACACGCAGCCAACACGGGGTCCTGCTTCTTGAATGTGGCTATAATAGCACATTTCCCGCAAAAATCAATGATTTATGCCCTATGCGCAACGCAACAATTGTGGCCGATGAGGCCACATTCATTAATTAGGGTTAAAAGTTGAATCATTCCGCCGCGTTAGGCGACCTGCTCAGGACAGCAGGTCGTTAACGCAGGTAGCCGCCAAGCGGCTTCTTGGTAACAATCAGTCGCCGCTGCCCGGATTCGGAGAGAAAAATTTCTCAAACTTGCCCTCCTGGCCGTCGAATTCCTTCGCGTCCTCGGGCTGGTCCTTCTTCTGGGTGATATTCGGCCAGGTCTTGGCGTAGTTCGCGTTGACCTCGAGCCACTTTTCCAGGCTCGGCTCGGTGTCGGGCTTGATCGCGTCCGCCGGGCATTCCGGTTCGCACACCCCGCAATCGATGCATTCGTCCGGATGGATCACAAGCATGTTCTCGCCCTCGTAGAAACAATCGACAGGGCACACTTCGACGCAATCCGTGTACTTACATTTGATGCAGTTATCGGTGACGACGTAAGTCATCCAGGGCTCCGGAACAGGTCAAGTATCGTTGCGATGGCGTAGCGCAGGACGCCTGCTGCCGCAAGGGAAGTGCTGCATAACAGGAACCCGCGGATCGACCCAAGCAACTTGTTACCCTTGCTGCGTTTTCGGGTCGCCATTTTGCAGGTCGGTATACAGCACACGCGCCGATGGGGCATCGCCCCGGCGCTCGGCGAAGCCCACCACCTTGAGAACGCGAACAGTTCGGTCGAGAGCGACGGTCAGGACGTCCCCCGGCTTGACCCCATGTCCCGGTGAGGTTTCACGAACCCCATTCAGACGGACATGACCGCTTGCAACCAGGGACGCGGCATCCGCGCGGGTTTTGACCACCCGCGCATGCCACAACCACTTGTCGATCCGCTGGCGCTCCACGCGGCGGTGTTGTCCTTGCTAGAGCGTTTCCGAGCGAAGTGGATACCGGTTCGCATCAAGGAAACGCGTCAAAACAAAATGCTTTAGCCGTCCTTGCGCGCGGCCGTGAGTTGTTCCTTCAGGGCAGCCAGTTTGGCGAACGGTGAATTGGGATCGATCGGACGCTCGCGCTCCCGTGGCGGATTGCTTTGCCCATGTCGCTGGCCATGCGGCGGACGGCCATCGTTTCGGCCGTCACCACGGCCATCGCTGCGTCCTTGGGAGCCGCCCCTGAATTTGCCCTTGAAGCCTTCCGGCGGACGGCCGCGATTGTTGTTGCGATGATCGTTGTCGCGGGGAGCGCGGGCCTGCGCGCCATCGGTTGCGGCCGCCTCAGCCGGCGCACCTGCCGGACGGTTCGGCTCAAACCGGGGCTTGCGGAAATGGTCCCGCCGGCCACGGCCATCACCACGCCCATGGCGCTCTCTGGCTTCGCCTTCACCTGCCTCGGCGCTGGCGGCCTGGGGCTGATTGCGGCGATGCTGGTTGCGATCATGACGCGGACGCCGCTCCTCCGAACGTCCGCCCGGACGCCAGACTTCGACCAGTTCCGGCGCGACGACAGCCGCATCCGCGCCTGGCGGCCCTTCGGGGCTTGCGGCGAATTCAGCAGCTTCCGCCGCCGGTGCCTCTTCCGCGGTTGCGCCCGGCGCCTCCGCGGCTTGCGGCTCCGCGTGCTCAGCACCGACGCCGTCGACAGCGGTTTCGTGGGAGGTGGTCTCGTCGGCTGCGGCATGGTCTGAAGCCGCCTGCCCTGAAACGGCGTCCTCAGCGGCAGGCGCGGCTTCGACCACCGAAGCTTCGACAGAAGAAGCCTCAACATGAGAGGTCTCGGCAGGCGACGCTTCGAACGGATTCGCAAGCGCCGCGGCGGCCGATGGGGCACTCGCAGCGATTTCAGACGCGGGCGCAAGCTCCTGCTCCGGCGCGAGGGTCGCAGCGGCACTGTCGGCTGCAGTCGTCACGTCAGCAGCCTCACCGGCGTCAGGTGCGGTGGCATCGACGGCGGCATCCGCATCAGCCGACGCGGCAATCCCGGAATCTTCGCCGACAGCCTCAGACGGGGCCGAGGTCTCGGCCGCAGCGCCGGCATCGGCCACGACAGCCGGAGCCACGGGAAGTGGCGGCCGCTTTTCCATCCGATAACCGAGTGCGCGCAGGATCGAGGCGAAATCCTCGCCGGCCGATCCGGTCAGCGACGTCATCGCCTGGGTCACCGTAAAGCCGCGGCCATCGAAGGCACCCGCGGGCTTCACACCCGGCGAGTTCTCGCGCCAGGCCAGCGCAGGCCGAATGAGATCGGCCAGGCGTTCAAGGATATCGACACGCACGGCGCGCTCGCCACACTGGCGATAGCCGAGCACGCGATAGGCATCGCGGCTGAGCGCCTTGTCGATCGGAAACGAGGTTCGGCCGCTGGACGCCAGATGCTGCGCGCCCGAAAGCGCGGAGGTGTCCACATTGTCCTGCTTCTGGGCCCACAGCAGCGAGGCCATGCCACGGGCGGCGGGCTTCAGCAGCGAGGGGATATAGATGTGATAGGCGCCGAAACGCACGCCGTACTTGCGCAACGTCGCGCGCGACGGCTGATCGAGATCCTTCATCTCGGTCGCAATCTTCTGGCGCTCCAGCACGCCGAGCGATTCCACCAGTTGAAACGCGATGCCGCGCGCAATACCGGTGACGTCTTCCGCCTTCGACACTTCGAACAGCGGTCCGAGCAGCTTCTCGATATGGGTTTTCAGCCAGAGATCGAGCCGAGCCTGCACGGCATCGCGCGGCGCGCCGGTCAGGCGATCGTCAGCGATGATGCGGAGCCGCGGATGCAGCACATCGTCAGCGGCGACGATCTTGGCCACGGCGTCGCCGGTCCAGCGCATCGTTCCATCGGAGGCGAGCACGAACTGATCGTCCGGGGCCTTCGACAGTTTTTCCGCGCGTGCATCGATTTCGCCCGCCAAAGCCTTCAAGGCCGCGGCCTGCAGGGCCTTGGCCTCGGAGCCCGCCTCGGCTGCATCCGGCGCAAACATGAACCCGTCGAGACGGCCAATCACATGGCCTTCGACAACGACTTCGCCGGTCTTTCCAATTTCGGTATTCAACATCGTGTTTTCTCGCAAGCGGCGCATCAATACACTGGTCCGGCGATCAACGAAACGCTCAGTTAGCCGTTCATGCAGCGCATCTGACAATTTATCTTCAACCGAACGCGAAATTTCCTGCCAATGTTCCGGATCGGCCAGCCAATCAGGGCGATTTGCCGCAAATGTCCAGGTCCGGATCTGGGCGATACGGGCAGATAGGGTGTCGATATCGCCGTCGGTCCGGTCGGTCTGGGCGATCTGCGCCGCAAACCAGTCGTCCGGGATCCTGCCTTTCTGCATCAGAAACCCATACAGGGTTGTGACGAGTTCGGCGTGCGCTGCGGGCGCGACCCTGCGGTAATCCGGGATCTGGCAGGCCTCCCAGAGCCGCTCGACAGCGGCTTTGCCCTGCGCCATGTCCCTGACATCCCCGTCACGCGACGCATGATCCAGCACGCGCAGGTCTTCGGCGACCGGCGCGCGGGTTAACGCCTCATGTCCCGGCGCCTGCGCCAGCGACGCCTGCAATGCGCCGAGCGACGCGAAATCCAGCCTGGCGTTGCGCCATTGCAGCATTTTGACGCTGTCGAAGGTGTGATTCTGCAGCGCATCGACCAGTTCAGACTCGAATGGCGCGCAGCGGCCGGTGGTGCCGAAGGTGCCGTCGCGGGTTGCGCGGCCGGCACGGCCGGCGATCTGGGAAAACTCCGACGGCGTCAGCCGGCGGAATTGATAGCCGTCGTATTTTCGGTCGGATGCAAACGCGACATGGTCGACGTCGAGATTGAGCCCCATGCCGATGGCATCGGTCGCAACCAGATAATCGACATCGCCCGACTGGAACATATCCACCTGGGCATTGCGCGTGCGCGGCGACAGCGATCCCAGCACCACCGCGGCGCCGCCGTGCTGGCGACGGATCAATTCGGCGATGGCGTAGACCTCGTCGGCGGAAAACGCCACGATCGCCGTGCGCCTGGGCTGCCGGGTGATCTTGCGATCTCCCGCGAACATCAGTTGCGACAGCCGGGGACGGGTGACGAAATTCGCCGCCGGCAGCAGCTTCTCGATGATCGGGCGCATGGTCGCGGCGCCCAGCAGCAAGGTTTCGTCGCGGCCGCGGCGATTGAGGATCCGATCGGTGAACACGTGACCGCGCTCGAGATCGGCGGCGATCTGGATTTCATCGACGGCGAGGAACGAAACATCGAGATCGCGCGGCATCGCCTCGACGGTGGACACCCAGAACCGCGGTTTGGGCGGCTTGATCTTTTCCTCGCCGGTGATCAGCGCAACATCAGCCGCACCGACCCGCGCGGCGATCTTGTTGTAGACCTCGCGCGCCAGCAGGCGCAGCGGCAATCCGATGATGCCCGACGAATGCGCCAGCATGCGTTCGATCGCGAGATGGGTCTTGCCGGTGTTGGTCGGGCCGAGGACAGCGGTGACGCCCGCGCCGGGGGCGCGCCCGTTCGCAAGCGACGGCAGAGATGACGACAGGGACATGCGTTGAGCGATTCTCGGCTGGTGTGGCACCCCGGCTCATGACGCTCGAAAAACGTCAATAACAGGAGAGGTTTGTCTCATAACGCGACGCTCGGGGGCGCCGAACTTAAGCTCTGGAACGAGTCCGGAACGAACCGCGTCCGAATCGGTGACTCGCACCCCGCGTATCGCAGACTCATCAAGATGTCGTCTCTGGTTCCCGCGAGTCAGCACTACATCAAGTCCGTCAGACGCCCACATCATCGCGAATTCGAGGCAATCGTTAATTCTCGGAGTCGGCACCTTTGCGGAAAGAGTCAACAGGATTCCTTGCACGTCGCACCATTCCTTCGGCAGCTTTCTGCACGACCGGATCGTCGCGCTCTCTACTGCGTTTTTGCCGTGGTGCGTACCGTTGCCGTCGACACGAACTGGGTTGCCTCGAGCGCGGCCAGGCCGATCGGGGTCGGCACCGTGACCTTCAAGGGCGCCAGCACGCGGGTGCCCGCGATCGGCGCGAGCCAGACCTCCATATCGCGCTGCGCGGCAATGTACTTGATCGCGGCCCGGTCGGGAATGTAGCCCGCAATCGGCTTGAAATAGATGCCGCAGACCACGACCTGGCCCTGATAACCCTTCACCTTGACGGTTTCGAGCCGCTTGTAGTCGAGGCGCAGGTCATAGCGCATCCGCCCGTCGAAAATCGACGCATTGGACTTGCAGGCGTCCGGGCCGAGCAATTCGCCGGTTCCCGTCACCCGCACCAGTGAACCGGTCATCGGATCGATGACGCCGCGCCGGTGCGCGTCGGTCACCGGAATGCGGTCGGGAGACGGCGGCGGCTCCGGCTCGATCGTCGAGTCCTTTACATTGCCGCCCGCGAGCTGGATCCGGATGGTTTCGGACTTCTTGTCCGAGGCCAGCGTCGATACATAATTCGCCGGTACCAGCTGGCCGTTGACGATGCGGCCCTGGGACGCGCCGGTCCCCTGCCCGCCCGCGAATGCTTTCAGAATGCCCGACGAGCCGCCGCTGGCGGAGGCGGAGAATTGATCCTCGGTGATGTCGATCGCCCAGGATCCCTTGCCGACCGGGATTCCGGCCAACGACGCCTCGTAGCGGGCGTCCAACCGTCCCTGTGCATGCGCCGTCAGGGTCCACGCCGAGGACACGGCGAGAACCATTGCGGCCATTCCCAGCCGGATCACGACGGATCGGCTGCCACGCTGAAAAGCCCTGTAAACCACCACTGACGGCAAGTCCTGTTCCGCACCCTCAAGGCGCCATATAAGCGACGTTTCCCGCAAACAAAGCGACCGTCGATAAAGCCTTTTCGGATAAGGCAAAATTCGAAGCATCGTCAAACAGATATCAATTCTGGAACAGCTTGATAGTGCGGTGGCGATTGCGTCCTTAATATGTTAGGGACAATCACATCCGGAGCTCCCGCATTCGGCGGAAATCGCAGAAAATCGCGGGTTCCGGCGGTTTCCGTGCCGCCGACGGCCGCTTTATCTTGACGATCGCGCCGGCTCCCCCTATAGGTCCGCGGTTCCTGAAATGGACGCGATTTTAAACCCCCGTGCAGGTCGAGGATTGAGCCTCGGACCGCTTCGGGGACGACAGAGGATTTCGCCATGTCCCGGCGCTGTGAACTGACCGCAAAATCACCCCAGGTGGGTCACAAGGTGAGCCACTCGAACATCAAGACCAAGCGTCGGTTCCTGCCGAACCTGTGCAACGTCACGATGATCTCCGACACACTGGGCCGCTCCGTGCGCCTGCGCGTGTCGACCAACGCGCTCAAGACCGTCGACCATCGCGGCGGCCTCGATGCCTTCCTGATCAAGGCGAAGGCCACCGAGCTGTCGCCGAAGGCGCTCGAGCTCAAGCGCCAGATCGAAAAGAAGAAGCTCGCTGCGGCGAGCTGATTGCATTGATATCATCGACCTGAATGCACTGATATCATCGGGTTGAGAGAGTCGATTTGGGAAAAGGCCGGGCCCACCCGGCCTTTTTTATTTTGCCGTTGTTTGATGTGCCGCCGCGACCACGCGATGCATCCGCGTCCTCAGTCGCCCGGCGCGGCCACGATCTCGTCATTCACGCTGATCCCGAACTCACTCATCCTGCTGGCGGCAAGCGCGACAAAGGCCTTGACCAGCGGTGAGAGGTGCCGGCTGCTCGGGTACACGACATAAACACCGCCGGCCGGCGTCGTGCAGCCGTCGAGGACACGGCGCAGCCGCCCCGTCTTGATAGCCGCCTCGGCGGGTCCCTTCGGCAATTGGGCGATGCCACAGCCTGCAATCACGGCTGCCATCACCGCCTGCATTTCATTGGCGGCGAAGCGCCCCTTCACCGTCACCGTTTCCTGGCCGCGCGGCCCGTCCAGCACCCAGTGCGCCCCGGCTGCCGATGGCCCTGCGATGACGCAGTGATGGCGAGCCAGATCTGGCGGCCCTTCCGGAATGCCGTAGCGCGCCAGATAGTCCGGGCTGGCGCACAGGATTCTGTGCGTGGACCCAAGCTTGCGGGCAATCAGCGTGGAATCCGACAGGATCCCGGTGCGGAACGCGAGGTCGATCCCGCTCTCGACCAGGTTGAGCTTGTCGTCGCTCAACACCAGTTCAACCCTGGTTTTCGGATAGGTGGCGAGAAATTCGAACGCCGTGCCGTTCAGGAAATGACCGCCGAAGCCGACGGGCGCCGAAATGCGGATCGTGCCCGACGGCTCCACGCTCGCTTCGGCCAACTGTCGATTTGCGTCTTCGATCGTGCGCAGGGCCCGGCTGCTCTGCTCATAATAGAGACGCCCGGCGTCCGTCATGTTGAGGCTGCGCGTGGTGCGCTGAAGCAGCCGCACCCCAATCTCGCGCTCGAGCGCGGCGACGCGGCGGCTGACCGTCGTCTTGGGCATGCCGAGCAGGCGCGCGGCGGCCGTGAAGCTGCCGGCTTCGACAACGCGAGCGAACACCGCGATATCGTTGAGATCCATAATTATATCTGTTTTTGGGACGATGTTTTCCAATTATAGCCAATTATGGACCAATAAAACAGGCCCTAGGTTTGCCCCATCGAACAACACAAAGGAGCAGACCCATGACCACCCCACGAAACGTTCTGGTGACCGGCGCAACTGGCCAGCAGGGAGGTGCAGTTGCCCGCGCCTTGCTGTCCCGCGGACATCGCGTCAAAGCCCTGACCCGCAACCCGGACAGCGACGCCGCCCGGCGGCTGGCCTCGGCCGGCGCCGAGATTGTGGCCGGCGATCTCGCCGACACGACCTCCCTTGCAAAGGCGGCGGGTGCCGTCGACACGATGTTCTTGATGGGCAGCAACGTTTCTGCGGGCGCCGAGGAGGAGGCCCGCCAGGGCATCCTCGCCGCCGATGCGGCCAAGGCGGCCGGCGTCGGTCATCTGATCTATTCGTCCGTCGCCGACGCCAACAAGAAAACCGGCATTCCGCATTTCGAAAGCAAGTATCGCGTCGAGAGCCATCTCGCCGGGCTCGGCATCCCCGTCACCATCAGCGCGCCGGTGGCCTTCATGGAAAACGCCGTCTCGCCGTGGTCGCTCGGCGGACTGCGCCAGGGCACGCACGCGTTTGCAATGCCTCCCAAGCGGGTCCTTCAACTGGTGGCCCTGGCCGATATCGGTGCCTTCGTCGCAGCTCTGGTCGAGCGGCGCGAGCAGGTGTTCGGCAAGCGTTTCGATTTTGCCGGAGACGAACTGTCCGGCGAGGAGCAGGCGAAGATTCTGTCGCAAGCCATCGGCCGGCCGATCACCTATCAGGAAATCCCGATCGCGGTGATCCGCAAGCAAAGCGAAGACATCGCGCTGATGTCGGAATGGTTCGACCGCGTCGGTTACGACGTCGACATCGCCGCCTTGCAGACAAACTTCCCCGAGGTCCGCTGGCACAGCTTTGCAGACTGGGCCCGCGAATTCGACTGGAGCGTTCTCAAGCAGGCGTCACCTGGCGCCTGAGGCGCGCGAAGAAATTCGGGATGCTGATTTTCGGCTCCCTCCCCCCTTGTGGGGGAGGGCGGGGAGGGGGGTACCCAGCATTCCGAGATTGAGATTCCGCGTATGAAGCTGCCATCCGCGCTGCGGGGGACCATCACCCCCCTCCCTATCCCTCCCCCACAAGGGGGGAGGGAACAGCTCATTGCATTGGTGAGATATCGACGACCAACCGAAAGGGAAGACATCTGCATTCGATAGTCGCGCTTGCGACGATGGAACTACCGGGTCGACTGTCTAGCCGGCCAGAAATGCGTCGATGCGCCCGCAGGCGGTGCGATCACCGTCCTCATCGGCAGCGATACGGTCGTAGAGGCCTGCGGCCCCCTTGAAGATCGCCGATTCCGCGAAGTCCTCGCCGATGAACGACGAGATGGCATGCATCTCCTCCACCCAGCGGTAGGCTTTGGGGTACATCTCCGGCAAGGCCTTGGTGAAGCGTGCGAGCAACTGGGGCTGGCTGATCGCGAGTTCGGCTCTCAGCGCGGCCCCTGCGCCGGCGCGATCGGCGGCCAGGATCATGGCCGTCGCAATCGCCGTCAGCCCCTTGGTGATCCCCGCATAAGAGAGCTTCAGCGCCGACGCCGCTCCGATCGCGCCATCGACCAGGCGAATGTGGAGACCATGGGCCGCCAATCCCGTGAGCTCGCCGGCGGCGGCGCCGCAACAATAAAACGTCGGACCGGCGTCGTCGCCTTTTGGCGGTCCGCCGATGATCCCGGCATCGACAAAACGGACGCCGATATCGTCGAAACGCCGGCCAATATCCATCACGGTCGAAACGCTGATGGCGTTGCAATCAACGAAGACCGGTGCGTGCTTGGCGGCTGCGAGCCGCGGCGCGAACCGCGCGGCGAGTGCTGCGGCCTCGGCCGGCGGCACGATCGACAGGATGATGCTGGCGTCATCGACCAGGCGCTGGTCGTCGACGTCTTTCATGCCGGCCGCCTCGGCCCGGGCGCGGCTCTTGGGGCCGCGGCCTTCCAGCGAGGTCAGGACCGTGACGCCATGCCGGGTCAAACGTGCGGCGACGGCGCTGCCCATGGCGCCAGGCGCAATAACCGCGATCGTCGGTGCCGTGATCGGTGCCATGCGCAACTCTCCTCTTGTTGGGCGGCGCGGGGAACTCACATCGCCGCCGGCGGCTATATTACGGCTCGATCAGCTTGAACTGCAGCAGCAACGTGCGCTGGATCAGCGAAAAGTTATCGTCGGAAATCATCGAGACGATGGTGCTGCCATCCGCTGCCTGGTGCACGTCGATGCCTTCCATGTTGTCGACCTCGTTACCGAGATCCGCCTCGAAGATCACGGGGCCGTCGACCAGCCGGTCCGGCGCGATTGACGCCAGCGGAATCCGCCGGATGCGGATGCCGACGCCGGCGACGATGGAAAACTTCCGCTCCAGCACCAGCAGCGCCCCCGACGGCAGGATGGCCGCATCGCTGATGTCGAAATTGTCGCTACGGCGGATGGTGAACTGCCCCGGAGACGGACCGCCCAGCATGAACGCCAGCAGGTTTCCCGCCGGATCGAGCCCGCGCTCGGAGATCGCCAGCAAGGTCCCGCCGAGCGGCAGATTGCGCGGCACCACCACCAGCGACTCCAGACCCTTGTTGAAAGGCAGCCGGCGCAACGCCGGCGGCGCCGTCATCGGCTCGCCGCGCGCACGCAGCCCGTCGCGGCCGAACGCCTCGAAACGCAGGATCTGGTTGACGCGTTCGATGCCGACATAGGCGGTGCTGCCGTCGATCGCGAGCGACTCGGTGTCGAACCAGCCGCGCTTGCTGACGGGGCCACCATCGGGACCCAGGATCGGGGCCGTCTCGACATCGGCCAATCCCGTCAGCTGCTTGCCGCGATAGACCAATCGTCCGGTGAACCAGTCGCCCTTGTCGCTCAGTGAGACGAAGCGCTCGCCTTTCGGATCGACCCGCAGCGCCGACAGGCCGCCGAAGCCGCGAAACGATGACGTCAGCGCGAGACCGCTGATGAACTCCAGCTGACCGAACCGCACGCGGGAGGAATCGCGCTGGTCGAAATAAGCGATCGGGCGGGCATTGACCTCGATCGCGACCGGGCCGGGTCCTGGCGAAGACGGTGAAACCACCTGCGCCTGAACCAGCACGACCGGTATCAGCGCCGCCGGGATCAGCGCGACAGCCAGCAGAAGAAAGCCCGCCACACTGAGCTGAAGGCGGTGGCGGCGGGAGCGGTGGGGCATCGGCTTTAGGAGTGCAGCCGGCGCCGGGGACGCGACGCCGCCGGCGCCGTCTCTGTTTCACTGAACAACTCGGCCAGCTTCTCGGTGATCGCGCCACCGAGCTCTTCCGCATCGACGATCGTCACCGCGCGGCGATAGTAGCGGGTGACGTCGTGGCCGATGCCGATCGCAATCAGCTCCACCGGCGAACGGGTTTCGATGTCCTCGATCACATAGCGCAGATGCCGCTCCAGATAGTTGCCGGGATTGACCGACAATGTGGAATCGTCGACCGGCGCACCGTCGGAGATCATCATCAGGATCTTGCGTTGCTCGGTACGTCCGAGCAGGCGCTTGTGCGCCCAGTCCAGCGCCTCGCCGTCGATGTTCTCCTTGAGCAGGCCCTCGCGCATCATCAGGCCGAGATTCTTTCGCGCACGGCGCCAGGGCGCGTCCGCGGACTTGTAGATGATGTGTCTGAGGTCGTTCAGGCGGCCCGGATTGGCCGGTTTGCCGGCCGCCAGCCACGCCTCGCGCGACTGACCGCCCTTCCATGCCCGCGTGGTGAAGCCGAGGATTTCCACCTTGACGCCGCAACGCTCCAGCGTGCGCGCCAGGATGTCGGCGCAGGTCGCCGCAACCGTGATCGGCCGGCCGCGCATCGAGCCGGAATTGTCCARCAGCAGCGTCACCACSGTRTCGCGGAAKGTYGCCTGYTTCTCGTGCATGAACGASAGCGGATGGAACGGATCGGTGACCACGCGCGACAGCCGSGCCGGATCGAGGATGCCYTCCTCCAGRTCGAACTCCCAGGCRCGRTTCTGCTGCGCCATCAACTTCCGTTGCAGRCGGTTGGCAAGCCGCGCCACGATGCCCTGCAGGTGYGCCAGYTGCTTGTCGAGATAGCTGCGCAGGCGYTCCAGTTCRTCGYKYTCGCAGAGATCTTCCGCCGCCACCACCTCGTCGAACTTCGGCGCGAAGGCRTGGTATTCCGGCCCGCGCGGTTCRTTGGCGCCGCGRTTTTGCGGCCGCGAGGTTTCRCCSGGCGTATCGTCGTCGCCCATYTCGCCGTCGTCGAAGGTRTCGCTGGCGGAGGCCTGCGCGCTYTCCATCGCGCTCTCCGACAGYTCCTCGCTGGAGGCYTGGGCCTGGTCCGCGCTCATTTCCTGCGCGGCATCGGTATCGGGCGARCCCTCGGCGCCGGACTGRTCCTTYTCRCCGTCGCGCTCGTCGTCCTGCTGATCGTCGTCATCCTGATCGGCGTTACGGTCGTCGCCGAGTTCGAGCGCGTCGAGCAGATCRTGMAYGGCRTCGCCGAARCGCGCCTGGTTTTCGGTCAGCTTGTCCAGCCGATCSAGCCGCGSMCCGATYTTKKSTTCSAGRAYCGGCCGCCACAGGTCGACCATCTTGCGCGCMGCCGCGGGCGGCGCCTGGCCGGTCAGCCGTTCGCGCACCAGCATCGCCAGCGCGTCGGCCAGCGGCGCATCGGCCCGATCGGTRATCTCGTCGAATTTGCCGCGATGGAAGTGATCGTCCAGCATCGCCGAGAGATTCTTGGCSACGCCGGCCATGCGCCGYGCGCCGATCGCCTCCACCCGCGCCTGCTCGACSGCRTCGAASACGCTGCGCGCCTGCGGATTGGCCGGCATCAGCTTGCGATGCACTTTCGGATCATGGCAGGCGATYCGMAGCGCGATGGAATCGGCATGYCCCCGCACCACYGCSGCRTCGCGCTTGCTCATCTTGCGCGCCGGCTCSGGCAGCCGCGCCTTGCCGGGCGACAGGCCCGGACGCTCGGCGGCGAACGTCACTTCAAGTTCGGGYTGCTTGGCAATCGCGCGCAGGCACGACGTCACCGCGCGCTTGAACGGCTCGGTCGGCGCTTCCTTGGATCCGGTCTTGAACTTGATGTTGGAGGTCATCGGCGAGCAGGTGTCCGGGTTTCAAGATGCGCGGAAAGCAGCCCGGATGAGAGTCATCCGGGCCACAAACGTGCTTAGCTCAGCGCGACATTCACCGCGGACTCAGCCAACTCTGCGTTGAAGCAGCGCTGATAGAACTCCGCCACCAGCGGACGCTCCAGCTCGTCGCACTTGTTGAGGAAGGTGACGCGGAAGGCGAAGCCGACATCGCCGAAGATTTCGGCGTTTTCMGCCCAGGTGATCACGGTCCGCGGGCTCATCACCGTGGACAGGTCGCCATTGGCGAACGCATTGCGCGTCAGGTCGGCCAGGCGCACCATCTTGTTGACGATCTCGCGGCCTTCCTGGGTGCGRTARTGCCGCGCCTTCGCCAGCACGATTTCGACYTCCTCGTCGTGCGGCAGATAGTTCAGCGTGGTGACGATCGACCAGCGRTCCATCTGGCCCTGGTTGATCTGCTGGGTGCCGTGATAGAGGCCCGAGGTRTCGCCCARACCAATGGTGTTGGCGGTCGAGAACAGGCGGAACGCCGGGTGCGGCTTGATCACCTTGTTCTGGTCSAGCAGCGTCAGSCGGCCCGAGACTTCGAGCACGCGCTGGATGACGAACATGACGTCGGGTCGGCCGGCATCGTATTCGTCGAACACCAGGGCGACGTTGTTTTGCAGCGCCCACGGCAGRATGCCGTCACGGAACTCGGTCACCTGCTTGCCGTCRCGCACCACGATCGAATCCTTGCCGACCAGGTCGATACGGCTGATGTGGCTGTCGAGGTTGACGCGCACGCAAGGCCAGTTGAGCCGCGCCGCCACCTGCTCGATGTGGGTCGACTTGCCGGTGCCGTGGAAACCCGACACCATGACGCGGCGGTTCTTGGCGAAACCCGCGAGAATGGCCAGGGTGGTGGCACGGTCGAACCGATAGTCCGGGTCGACATCCGGCACATGCGGGTCGACTTCGGCATAGGCTGGCACTTCAAGATCGGTGTCGATCCCGAAAACCTGGCGAACCGACACCTTCATGTCGGGCAGGTTGGCCGCTTCGGGCGCGGTAGTCGTGGCGGCGGTCATCAGTCCTCCGTGATTTCGGGCGCTCCCGAAGCCAGGCGTTTTGCAAGCTTGCTGCGGAGTGGGGTGCAAATGAAACGTATCAGAGAGATGTGGCGGGCAGAAGCCCACCCCTCAATCAAAGTTCCATTGCGATATCATCTACATAGGCCTGCACAACGGGATTTGAAAGGCTGCCTTGCGAATCAGGGGGAGCATTTCCATTGTCTGGCGGGCATGCCGCAGCAMCCGCCGAAAGCAACGTTCACCGGTTTCCACCCCAAGGAGGCCCGATGAGCTCGGCGCTTCAGGGCCTGATTTCCACGGTCGCGACCCACCCCGGCTGGGCCTATGTCACGGTTTTCCTCGCCGCGATGCTCGAGGCGGTCCCCGTGGCCGGGTCGTTCGTTCCGGGGTCGACCATCATTCTCGGCCTCAGCGCGGTGATCGCGACCGGCAGCCTCAAGCTTCCGGCGGTGCTGGCCTGTGCCTTCGCCGGTGCAGTGATCGGGGACGGCGCCGCCTACTGGACGGGACATCGCGCCAAACGCGAGATCCTGCAGAGCTGGCCGCTGTCGACCTATCCCGGCGTGATCGCCCGCAGCGAAGACTTCTTTCAACGCCACGGCGCCCTGGCGGTGTTCCTGGCCCGCTTCGTTCCGCCGGTTCGCGCCTTCGTCCCGGTTACGGCAGGCGCGCTCGGCATGCCACCGCAGCGGTTCTTTCCAATCAACATCGTCGCGATTGCGCTCTGGGCGCCGCTACATGTTGTGCCGGGGCTGCTGGCGGGGTCGGCGTTGCGGCAATGGGGCACCGAACTGCATCACCACCTGGCCGCGCTTGCCTTGATCATTGTCGCCCTCGGTGTGGTCGGCTGGGCGATCTGGCAGTATCTGCATCGGGCCGATAGTCCGCCCGATCGAATCAAGGTCATATGACCGCCCGCACTCTCTCAGGACATTTCCAGATGCCCATGCGCTCGCTCCCGACCTTGTCGTCCCTRGCTCTCTTGCTGCTGATCCCGTTGACGGGCGCGAAAGCCGACGAGCCGATGCAGGGCAGTTTCACCGCCCGCCAGGCGTGCCCGGCCCTGCAGTCGATCCGCAAACAGACCAATCCCGGCAATATCAGCCTCGAGCCCGGCCACGCCTATCGCCTGCTCGCCAAGAACAAATCCGATGCCACCCACTACCGCGTGGTGGTGGACAATGCTGATCCGCAGCAGCGCTGGGTGACGATCGACTGCGGCACGGTGGATGGCGCCGCCGCAGTGCCCGCTCCCTCGTCCACGCCAACACGACGCGATGCCGACACCAGGCCGGCCGCTCGCACCCCGTCCGATGGCAAGCCCTCCTACGTGTTCGCCATCAGCTGGCAAGCCGCCTTCTGCGAGAGCCTGCCGGACAAGGCCGAGTGCCGGACGCAGACCGAAGCCCGCTACGATGCCACCCACTTCACCCTCCACGGCCTGTGGCCGCAGCCGCGCGGCAACGAGTATTGCGGGGTCGATCCGCGCGACATCAGCGCCGACAGGTCGCATCGCTGGGAGCAATTGCCGGCGCCGGAGCTGCAGCCCGCCACGCGCACGGCGCTGGAGAAGGCGATGCCCGGAGTCGCTTCCTACCTCGATCGCCATGAATGGACCACCCACGGCACCTGCTTCTTCGAAAAATCGGCCGATGCCTATTTCCGCCGCGAGATCGCGCTGATCGAGCAGATCAACACCTCGCCGGTGCAGAAGCTGTTTGCCGAGAATATCGGCCGGGAGATCCAGACCAGCGATATCCGCGCCGCCTTCGACCAGGGCTTCGGCGCCGGCGCCGGAGACCGCGTGCGTGTCTCCTGCAAGCGCGACGGCGGCCGCCGCATCATTGTCGAGATGACCATCGGCCTGCGCGGCGATGTCATCGACAATGCCAAGCTCGCCGATTTGATCGCGGGCGCGTCACCCACGAATGCCGGCTGCAATTCCGGCATCGTCGATCCCGTCGGCCTGCAGTAAACGCAACGCTGAAGGTGTCACCTGGAAACTGCGCTCTATCGCCCGGTCAAGGCCTTTCTCGAAACGCTCGGCTTCACGGTCAAGGGCGAGATTGGCGGCTGCGACGTGCTCGCCATCCGTGACGGCGAGCCGCCGCTGCTGGTGATCTGCGAGCTGAAGCAGCGGTTCAATCTCGAGCTGGTGCTGCAGGGCGTCGACCGCGCCGCGGCCTGCGACGAGGTGTGGCTGGCGGCGCGGGTGTCGGCCCGCGGAGCCGGCCGCGAAAGCGATTCGCGCTTTCGCAATCTCTGCCGCCGCCTCGGCTTCGGCCTGCTCGGAGTAGCCGACAACGACACGGTCGAGGTCATCGTCAGCCCGGAGGCGCCGCAGCCGCGCCGTGAACCCAAGCGCCGCTCGCGCCTGATCGCCGAGTATCGCAAACGCAAGGGCGATCCTGCCCTGGGCGGCAGCACGCGCGTGCCGCTGATGACCGCTTATCGTCAGCAGGCGCTGCTCTGCGCAGCAGCGCTGGTGGCAGGGCCGCAGCGGCGGCGCGATCTGGCGGCCACGGTGCCCGAAGCGCCAAAAATCCTGCAGCACAATGTCTATGGCTGGTTCGATCGGCTCGAACGCGGGATCTATACCCTGACCGACCAGGGTCGCGCCGCACTGGAGCGCTGGCCGCAGCAGCCGAGCAGCTAGAGCCCCGTTCCGATTGAATCGGAACGGGGCTCTAGATTCTTGTTTTGACGCGTTTTCTTGACGCGAACCGGTATCCACTTCGCTGGAAAACGCTCTAGCTAGGACGCGATGTCCTCGAGCTGCCTGTCACGTGTTTCGATCATGCGTGAGGCCGCAAGCGCCCCGAGTGCCGCGACCACCGCGAACATCAGGAACACCGACGCAACGCCCTGCCTGCTCACCATCAGCCCCACCAGCGCCGGGCCGACCGCCGAGGCGAGCCGGAGCCACGATGTCGCCAGCCCCGTGCCGATCGCCCGCATGCGCGTGGGATAGATCTCCGGCGTATAGAGATACAGCACCGCATTGACCGAGCCGACGATGCCATAGGCCAGGGTTGCCAGAACGATAACAGCGACAAGACTGCTGCTGCCGGCCCACGCGAGAGCGGCCAGCAGCACGGCGCCGATCAGGAAGGACGCGACCGCCCACGTCCGGCGGCCCACCCGGTCGATGCAGAAAGCGCACGCCAGCAGGATCGCCACCTGCGCGATATTGGTCAGCGACGCCGCGCGCAATGCGTCGGGCAGATCGAGCGCATAGACCGTGTGGTAGAGGGTCGGCATCCAGTTGTTCAGCCCGTTGGCGACAAAGAACGCGCTGGCCCACAGCACCCACGCGATCAATGTGCGCATGCGATAGAGCGGAGACAACAGTTCACGCCAGCGGCTCTGGGCCGGCCTGAGCACGGCCGCCGCCTGCGGCGGCTCTCGTCGCAACTCCACCTCGGGCAAATCGCCGTGCTTGCGCCGTGCGCTGGCCTCGACATCCCTGATGATGGCTTCGGCGTCGTCGAGCCGCCCCTGGGCCACCAGCCAGCGCGGCGATTCCGGCAAGCGAAGCAGCAAGACGGTGAGGATGAGGCCTGGAATCCCGCCAAGCAGGAACAGGATCTTCCATCCCAGCAGCGGCACCAGCACCGTGCCGATCTGTCCCGTCGCCATCAGGCCGACAGGAAAGATCATCTCGTAGAGCATGAAGAAGCGCCCGCGTCCTTTGGAGCGCGACAGCTCGCTGATATAGGCCGCCGCGACCGGCATCTCGCCGCCGACGCCGATTCCCTGCACCAGGCGGCAGACGAACAGCAGCGGAAAATTTCCGACCAGCGCGCAGCCAAGACTCATGACCGACATGATCGCGGTGGCGGCTGCCGCGCTCGGCACACGGCCATACATCTCCGCCAGGCGGCTGAAAACCAGCGCGCCGAGCAACTGGCCGATGTAACTGGCCGCAATCAGCCAGCCGACCTCCACCGGCGACAACTGCCACAGCCGGACCAGGATCGGCAGGACAAACGCGAGCGAAAGGGCATCGAACGCATCGAGAAACGTTGCGCTGCCCATCACGATGCGCGCGCGCGTGTGCCAGGGCGAGAACGGAGTGCGCTCCATCCGCGCCAGCAGCAGCGCGGCCCGCGCGGCATCGTACGAGCCGGCCGCGGGCGCGGCGACCGTGGCCGGCGGCGCATTCGGGATCGCCACCGCGTCGTGTCCCTGCATCAAATCCTCCCGCTCGTTTTTTCTTCGCCGGCCATTGATGGCCGGTCATCGTTATCCTTGTCGCGCCCTTCTCATCCAGACGCGAAAGCGGTGCGCGCCAGAGCTCCGATGGCCCGGGCGATGACATCGGGACATTCGATCGGCGTGAGATGGCGGGCGGCTGGCAGCACCTGCAGGGTTGCGCCCGGGATCGCCTCCTGCAGGTTGCGCGCCGCCGCGACCGGCGTGGCATAATCCTCCTCGCCGACAATCACGCTGACCGGCCAACGGAAGTCCGCCAGTGCGGCGCGCAGATCGGCATCGCCCAGCATCGCGCAGGTGGCGGCATAACAATCGAGGTCATTCGCCGTGAACACCTCCATCGCGGCCTTGACGCGATCCGGCCGTTCGCTGCGGAAACGATCGCCGAACCAGCGGGTGGTCTGAAACGCCGCCATGCCGGTCAATCCGTCCGCCTTCGCGGTCGCCGCGCGCTTGCGCCATTCAGCCGGCGCATCGGCGCCGTACCAGGCAGTGGTATCGATCAGCACAAGCCCGCGCACCTGCCCACCATGGCGCGCCGCGAAGGCCTGGGCGACGCAGCCGCCCATCGAACATCCCGCAATCACCGCATCGCGCCATCCCACGTGATTCAGCACATCAGCAAGATCATCCGCGAACATCTCGACCGTGTAGGGACCTGCGGCCTTGTCCGAGCGCCCGTGGCCCCGGCAATCGATGGCCAGAACCTCGGCGGCCGGTGCAAGCCGCGGGATGACCTCGTCCCAGACGGACGAATCGAGCGCCAGCGAATGCACAAGGACGATGCGCGGAGCATTCTCCCGCTGCTCGTTCGTGCGGCGAAAAGCGATGCGCACGCCATCGCGCGTGCGAGCGAAACCCTGCGCGAGCGCGGGCACGGAAACAGATGCGGTCATCGTCATGCTCTCAACTGGCCACGGCAAGGCTGCTGTCCGCGTCGATCAGCGGCACGTTCCAGGCATCATAGCCATAGAGCCAGGAGGTATCCTCGTTGCCGCCCGACATCCAGGTGTTGGCACTCGAGATCGCCTGGATACGTGACGTCCGCGGCTTGCGATTCGCCTCGTAGCGGCGGAATGCGCCTTCGAGATCCTCATTGTCGACACCGGCCAGGCAGCGCGCCAGCACCGCCGCATCTTCGATCGAGGTCGCGGCGCCTTGCGCCATGTAGGGCGTCATCGGATGGCAGGCGTCGCCGAGCAGCACGACCCGCCCGTCACTCCAGCGCGGCAGCGGCTCGCGCTCGAGGATCGCCCACTTATGACAGTCCGGACACGCGTCGAGAACCATCCGGACCTCGGGATGAAAGCCTTCGTAGGCGGCCCGCAACTCGTGCACGTCGCCTTTCGCGGACCAGGATTCCTCCGTCACCCAATCGGCCGGCTCCGGCACGCTGGTGACGAAATAGAGCTGGCTGCGATCGGCGGCGGTGTAATAGATCACGATGTGCCGGTCCGGCCCCCACCATTTGGTGCGCGACGGCTGGATCTCGCCGCCATTCATCAGTTTCGCATCGAACACCGCGCGATAGGCGATGCGTCCGCGATGAATCGGCGCATCGGGACCAATGATGATTCCGCGTGTCAGCGAGTGGACACCGTCGGCACCGATCACCGCATCCGCCGACACCTTGGTGCCGTCGGCGAAGGACAGTGTCACGCCGCCATTGGCCTGGTCGAGCCCGACCAGCTTCTTGCCGAGATGGATGATCTCCGGCGGTAGCACCGCATGAAGCGCGTCATGCAGATCGGCGCGATGCATGCACAGGAACGGCGCTCCGAACAGGCTCTCCGGCATCGGCAGTTCGCGCTTGATCTCGCCGGTGTCCCAGATGCGGTTGAGATGGGAGTATGGCTCGAACGCGGTCTTGCGCAGCTTCTCTTCGACTCCGATTCCCCGCAGCACACGCGACGAGTTCGGCAGCATCTGGATGCCGGCCCCGACGCGGGCGAATTGCGAGGCCTGCTCGTAGACATTCACCTCGACGCCAACCTGCCGGAGCGTGGCCGCGGCCGCCAGGCCTCCCATGCCTGCGCCGATGATTGCGATCGACGGTTTGCCTGTTGCCATTTGCTGTCCTCCCAAAAGCTGAATGTCGTTGCGGAGGACGTTATCGGCGGCAAAATTGGATGTAAAATATCCATTTTATCCTATATTAGGATGTTTTAAGTTCTCATTTCGATCTTCGGACATCGCACCTATGGAATTGCGACATCTGCGCTACTTCGTGGCCGTGGCGGAGGAAGGCAGCGTGACCAAGGCCGCCGAGCGGCTTGGCATCCAGCAGCCGCCTCTCGGCCAGCAGATCCGAGCGCTTGAACAGGAGCTTGGTGTCGCGCTGTTCGACCGCGCCGCAAAACGCATCAGCCTCAATGCAACCGGCAAGGTGTTTCTCACCGAAGCCCTGGACCTGCTCGCGCGCGCCAACGGCGCTGTCGATCATGTCCGGCGCTTCGACCGCGGCGAGCGCGGACGTCTCGATGTCGGCTTCACCAGCTCCGCCTCGCTGCATCGCTGGACACCCAAGATGCTGCGAGCCTTCCGGGACGCCTATCCGCTGGCAGAGATCACGGTCGAGGAGCGCGAGACGTACGAACTGATCCTGGCGCTGCGGCAGAAGCGCGTCGATGCGGCGTTCCTGCACATTTCGGCGCGCGAATTCCCGGACCTGACCAGCACGGTGCTCGCGGAGGAAGCGATGGTCGCAGCGATCCCGCGCGATCACCCGCTTGCCCGGACGCCATCGAGGCCGGTGACACTGAAGATGCTGGCGGACCAGAATTTCGTGGTTTATCGGCGCCCGGATGGCCCCGGCATTTTTACCGGCATTGAGCGCGCCTTCGTTGCCGCCGGCCTGAGATTCCACGTGGTCGACGAAGTGCAGCGCATGGTGGCGGCAATCAATCTGGTCGCCGCGGGGCGCGGACTTTCGCTGGTGCCGCACTCGATCCAGGTGCTGCATCGCGAGTCCGTGGTCTATCGGCCGCTGGCGGCGGATGCGTTGCCCCCGCTGCCGCTTTATCTCGCCTATCGCAAAACCAGCAACCTGGAACTGGTGCGCAACTTCATCACTGTCACGACCGGTTCGGCTGCCGACCTCAGCCGCAGTGAGGCGATCTGACGAAAGCCGATCAGGGATGCACGGCGCGACGTCCGGGCGCCGGACCGGTGTAGCGCGCGCGCGGACGGATCAACCGGCCGTAACGCAACTGCTCGCTGGCATGCGCAATCCATCCCACCGTCCGCGCCATGGCGAACAGCGCAAGCTCGCTGCCGGCCGGCAGCCGCAACGTGTGAGTCAACACCGCCAGTGCGTAATCGATGTTGGCAAATTCCCCGGCCGCTTCGAGAATGCGCGCCGGAATCTCCTGCGTGAAGCGCTCCGCCGCGCCGGCGCGCGCCAGTGCCGTGAGCAGCGCATGCGCACGCGGATCGCCGAGCTTGTAGACCGGATGCCCAAACCCCGGAAACCGCTCGCCGAGCGCCACCCGCTCCCGGATCACCGGCGCGAGATCCGCATCCACCAGCGAACGCACCAGCTGTGTCGCCAGCGCGCCGGCACCGCCATGCTTCGGCCCCTTCAGGGCCGCCAGTCCCGCAATGGTCGCGTCATACAGATTCAGCCCGGTCGACGCCGCACAGCGCACAGTGAAGGTCGACACGTTCAATTCGTGATCGGCAAGCAGCACGAGGGTGCGACGAATCAGATCCGGCGCCGCCTTCTCCGCGGGCGCCCACGCCATGGCGATCTGCTGGTGCAGCGGCAACGCCGACGGCTCGCTGTTGAGCATGGTGCTGACCACAAGCCGCAGGATGCGACCGCCGACCATGGCGCGGCCATCAGGCGCGCGGGTGAAAGCCTGCGGATCGGCACCGGCCGCCAACGCCAGCACGGCGATGGCGCGATCGATGGGAGCGGCGGCGTGCGCAGCGACGGCGATTGCGCCCATCGCTTCCGAGATCACCGGAGCATTGTCGGCGATGAACGGATCAATACTGGTCGCGTCCCACAACAGCGTCGCCGCATGCTCAAGGCTGTCGCGTTCGGCGAGGCTGATGCAGTTCACGCCACGATAGATCGGGCCGTCCTCGGTGATGGTCGCAACCGCGGAGTCCAGCACCGGCAAATCGGCATCGAAGTTTCGGAGCCCGCGCGGCTCGGGCGAGGGCGCGCGCCGCTCCTTCAGCGCCCGCACGTCTTCGGCGCGGTAGCGGCGGCTGCGCGAATCCGTGGTCGGCTCCGAGCGGATCAGGCCACGGCTGACATAGGCGTAGAGGGTGGCCGGGGCGACCGCCAGCTCGGCCGACGCCTCCCGGGCGGAGAGATAAAGCGAGCCGGATTTTTTCATATTGATTTATATAATCAAGATTGATCAATCTGTCGAGCAAGCCGATTTTCTCTCTGGAACCAAAGAATTGGACCCAAAGGAGATCGACCATGACCATTCAGCTCGGCAAAACCCCGATCGGCCTCGACGGCATCCCGGCCGCCGAAACCGTGCTCAGCCATGTCGACGGCGAGCGCGGCGAACTGATCATCGCCGGCGAAAAGATCGGCGACCTCGCCCGCAAATCGAGCTTCGAGGGCGTGACGGCCCGGCTGTGGAGCGGCGCGACCGGACAGCCGATCGGAGAGGCCGCCGTGCGAGCCGCGCTCGGCGCCGCACGCGAGCGCGCCTTCACCCGATTGCCCGAGCTGCTCGCTGCCTCAGGCGGACTGTCGATCGTCGACGGGTTTCGCGCCGGGATCGCCGCCCTGCGTGCCGAGAACGGCCTGACTCACGAAGCCACCATTGTCGGCGCACTGCCGGTGATCGCGGGCGCACTCGTGCAGCGCGCGAAAGGCCATGCGCCGATCGCGCCGGACGCCACCGCGGGTCACGCCGCCGACACGCTGACGATGATCCATGGCCGCAAGCCCGACGCGCGCGAAGCCGCCGGGCTCGATGCCTATCTCGTCACGGTCTGCGACCACGGCATGAACGCCTCGACATTCGCGACCCGCGTGGTGGCCTCGACCCACGCCGATCTGTTCGCCTCGATCACCGCCGGCTATTGCGCCCTGACCGGCCCGCTGCACGGCGGCGCGCCGGAGCCGGTGCTCGAAATGCTCGATGCGATCGGCAGCCGCGAGCGCATCAAGCCCTGGATCGACGACGCGCTGAAGCGTGGCGAGCGGCTGATGGGTTTCGGTCATCGCATCTACCGGGTGCGCGATCCTCGCGCGGATGTGCTGAAAGGCGCGATCGAGCGGCTCGCGGTCAATGGCATGGATCTGCCGTTCGCCGGCGAAGTGGAGGCTTATGCGCGCGAGGCGCTGCGGCGGGAGAAACCCAATCGTCCGCTCGACACCAATGTGGAGTTCTTCACCGCGATCCTGCTCGATGCGCTGGCGATCCCGCGGCAGGCGTTCACGCCGATATTCGCAGTGGCCCGCGCCGCCGGCTGGACCGCCCACGCCCGCGAACAGCAGCGTGGCGGCCGGCTGATCCGGCCGAGTTCGGCCTATGTAGGGCCGATGCCGAAGTCATGAGCCACACGAGCTCTCGACGTCATTCCGGAAGCCGCGTCAGCGGCTATCCGGAATCTCAAAGCTATAACATGCAGAAAATTCGAGATTCCGGGCTCGTCGCTTCGCGACGCCCCGGACTGACATCGAAGTATTTTTAGGGAGGAGACAGCGCGTCAGGTGCGCGGAACCGTCTTCAGGTAATTGTACGCCTTGATGATCTCGATCAGGCGATCCTCGGTGGACCGGTCGCCGCCGTTCGCATCCGGATGATGCTGCTTCACCAGCATCTTGTACTTGGCCTTGATATCTTCGGTGGTGGCCGAGCCTGTCAGCCCCATCACCTGCAGCGCCTTGCGTTCGGCGTTGAAGACTTTTCGCGTCTCGGCCTTTGCCTCGCTGCCCGGCCCCGGACGCCAGCTGCCGCGGCCGTTCAATTCACTGAACACGCTGAACGGATCGGCGGCCCCTTCGAGATCTTCCGGCTTCGGCTTGCCCTTGACGCCGGAGTTCGCACCCATCTTCCAGGTCGGCCGATGCCCGGTCAGCGCGTCCTTTTGATAACGCGCGACCGCATCGTCGCTCATGCCCGAGAAGTAGTTATACGACGCATTGTACTCGCGCACATGGTCGATGCAGAAATTCCAATAGTCGCGTTCCTGGCCGCGTCCCTTCGGCGCACGATGAGGCCCCGGCTTCTTGCAGCCCGGCCAACCGCACATCGTCACCTCTTCGCGCACCTTCGGCTGCTGCTTCTGCGCCGTGCGCGGCTTGATGCGAATTTTATCGAAGAATTTTGAATCCGAATCCATGGGCCACTATGACTCCGCAGCGCGAAAACCTTCAAGTCTTGACTTGCACGTTAATGTGCTTAGCTAATTGGGTACGTTGACCGTGACGACCGATGCTGCGCCGATCATGACCACCAAAGATAACATCACGAAGAAGTTGACCGAAGCTTTCGCTCCGGACAGCCTCGACGTGACTGACGAATCCCATCTTCATGAGGGCCACGCCGGGCATCGGCCGGGCGGCGAGACGCATTTCCGCGTCTATATCGTGTCGAACGCGTTCGCAGGCAAGAGCCGAATCGACCGCCACCGCATGATTAATGCGCTGCTCGCGAACGAACTTGAGGCAAACGTGCATGCGCTGGCGCTGAAGCCGCTGGCGCCCGGCGAACCCGGCAGCGCACTCAAGCCATAAGACGCCGATCCGTTCGGCGACCGACGAACCGGCTGATACCATTGAAACAGCAGGCAGAACCGGTGTCCCCGCAAAAGCTGATCATCTTGTCGGGGCTTCCGGGCACGGGAAAAAGCACGCTTGCAACCGGCCTCTCGCAGGCCCTGTCGTTGCCGGTATTTTCCGTCGATCCGATCGAAGCCGCGATGTGGCGCGGCGGCATTTCAAAGACCCAAACCGGCATCGCCGCCTACGAGATCGCGGCGACGCTGGCGGACGACCATCTCAGATTGGGACATTCGGTCATTATCGACGCCGTCAATCCGGTCGAGGCTCCGCGCGCGGTCTGGCGGAAACTTGCCGAAACCCATCACGTCAGGTTGATCCTCATCGAATGCGTCTGCAGCGACGCAATCATTCACCGCCAACGCATCGAAACGCGAATCCGCGCAATCGACGGCATGCCCGAGGTGACGTGGAGTCGGGTGCTGGAACGGCGGGCCGAGTATGAAGCGTGGACCGATGCGCGGCTGGTTCTGGATACCGCGACCTGGTCGCGCGAGGAACTGGTGTCCGCAGCGCTCAAGTATTTTGATTGAACGCCAGAATTAGAAGGAAGACCCGGCCCCGCGCTTCTTGGTCGGAGCGACGATTTCCGCCTCGCCGGGCAGCGGCACGATCCGCAGCGCGGTGATGGAGTTGCGCTCTCGACGCAGCACACGGAAACGGACGCGACGACCGGAAATTTGTGTATTCGGCTGCATATTGTCGACGCCCCCCCGCGATGCTCAATCGCTCCATCGGCCGAAGAAAATCGCATCAAGCGAAAACGCTCCTGAAGATGCTGAGATCTTCGCAGCCTTCTCCACGTCAATGATTGCATGGTTGGCCGGAAACCGGTACGCGCCGAAAACGACGTTGCTATCCACGCCGTTGACAACCTTGCCAAGGTACTGCGCCGCATCGGGGCAAGCGCCGGCATTCCCATCGGTGACAGCCTTCGAGAAACCGGCCCCCTTTGCGAAGCAGGCGTAGTAGCCGACGGCCCTTTCAATCGATTGCCCGTGGCGGCCACGATAACCGTAGGGATCAAATCCAGCGATCCGCAGGATCTCCGCCGCATCGAGCAACCGCTCGAGCGTGAACATCGGGTACCCAATCCCCTGCGCCGGATACGCATTTCTGTACCGATCGTCGATTTCGCCCGCCGCGACGGTTGGCTCCTGAAAGAAGGGCCTGCTGGTCGCGCCATCGGTGCCGTTGTTGGCGTAGCAGGCGTTCGGCAGATCATCATCGCCATAGATGGCGCGGTCGAAATAGGCCGTCCAGGGCAGCGTGACCGGGATCGATGGCGCGGAGCCGGACAGCGCGGCGTCGAAGCGCGTCCTGTCATCAAGCAATCGTGCGGCGGCAAGCAGGCCTGCAAGCTGATTGGCCGCGTGATTGCTGTAGTGATCACACGCCCAAGCGTGATGTTCGGCGAAATTGTAATTCAGTGCGTTGCGGATCAAATCGTACATCGCAGCGTGGAACGCATCGAGACGCGTTGCCTCATCCGGCGCGACGGCACCGGCATACAGAAGCAGGTCCTGCGCGTGCACGGAGTAGAGGACGCCGCGCGCAATCGCCAACCCCACGCCGGTTTCGGTGGCTTCATTCGTCTTGCCCTGCCCATCACAGAATTGAGACGGCATCGACAGATAGCGGCCGGCCGGATCCCTGAACCCGCGATCGCTCCAGGCCAGAAGAATTCGCTTCGCCAGCGCCGCCGCCGGATCGGCCGCAGGCGCCCCCGCCGGCACGATCGCCCCCGCTTTCACCAGAGCCGCGTAGAGCGCGAGCCGCGCGGCAACAACGGCCGCGCCCGAGGGGGGCGTCACATCGGGGCCGAGCTGCAAACCGGAGCGGAGCTTTGCTGCCGTGTCAGCTTCCTGGGGCTCATAGGAAAACGCATAGGTGTAGGGGGTCAAATCACAACCGGTGTAGGTTGCGTCCCAGTCGTTGGGGGCGGTCAGGTCGCGCGCGATCTCCGCTGCGAGCGCGCGAAAGCGCTGAGACGAATAGCTGTCGGCCCGGTTGACGCGGGACGCGAGCTCTCTCAGTTCCGCTTGCGTCGTGAAAACCCGGGGGTGCTCGCCGAGGCTGCGATATGCACCGGCCGGGATCGGAAACGCGGACGGCGCCGCTGCGAATCCCGGCAACGCCATGAGCCGTGTCCCCGACTTCGCAATCGCATCGTTGGGGACCTCGTCCACAACCCGAATTCCGTGGACGTAGAGCTTTGCCGTCTGGTTATCCGCGACGAACTGCGCCGGCAGCTGGACCAGAAATCGGTGATGACCTCCCTCGTGATCCCTGCAAGCTTCGCCGATCGCCGGCTCGCTTGCCATATTCGCTTGCCCGGCCACGACGAACGTTTGTTTTGATGGGTCGGCGCCCGATGGCTCTGCATAGACATGAACCGCAATGGACCCCTTCTGTCCCTGCTGGCACGCCCAGCCGGCCATGAAGGTTCGAGCGCCGTCCCGGCGAATGCCGTCGATGGTGCCGATGATGTGACCGACACCGGCACCTGGGGGAAGGTTCCGGGACGGCGACTGCGACGACGCCGGCGGGACGGCCGACAAGACCGTTGCGAGCGCCGCGACCAAACACGACCATTTCAAATGGCGCGACGGACTCCAGTGCCACAGCAGTCGACCCAACACGACTTGCCGCAGAGGCTTTTCGGTCATCGGGGCACCTTCAGGAGGCTCAGCAGCAGATCAATGTCATCCGCCATCAAAGGTGGCCGCCAAATCCGGCTGGAACAATATGCTCGGCCGAACTTAGAGCGTTTTCCAGCGAAGTGGATACCGGTTCGCGTCAAGAAAACGCGTCAAAACAAAATGCTAGAGCCCCCGTTCCGATTCTATCGGAACGGGAAAGGCTCTAGCGCCGGAATGGCTCAGACAGATGTCAGAACGACGAGCCGGCCCGGCGCTTCCTGGTCGGCGCGACGATTTCGGCCTCGCCGGGCAGCGGCACGATTCGCAGCGCGGTGATGCGGTTGCGCTCTCGCCGCAGCACACGGAAGCGGAAGCCATGGAATGTGAAGCTCTGGCCGCGCTCGGGAATTGACCGCGCTTCATGAATGACAAGGCCGGCGATCGTGGTCGCCTCCTCATCCGGCAGATGCCAGTCCATGGCGCGGTTGAGATCGCGGATCGGCACCGAGCCGTCGACCACCACCGAGCCATCGGGCTGGGCGCGCACGCCGGCCACCACCACATCGTGCTCGTCGGAAATATCGCCGACGATTTCCTCCAGGATGTCTTCCAGCGTCACCAGGCCTTCGACCTCGCCATACTCGTCGACAACGAGGGCGAAGTGGGTCTTGCGGCGGCGGAAGGCCTTGAGCTGCTCCGACAGCGGGCGCATCTCCGGCACGAACCAGGGCGGCGCCGCGATCGCGGTCACATCCACTTTCGAAATATCGCCATCGGTGGCGCGAATGGCGCGCAGCAGATCCTTCGCATGCAGCACGCCGACGATGTTTTCCGGCTTGTCGCGCCACAGCGGAATCCGCGTGTACTCGGTGGCCAGCACTTCGCGCACCAGATCTTCCGACGGCAGGTCGGCATTGATCAGCACCATCTCGGTGCGATGGACCATCACGTCGGACACCTGAAGCTCGCGCAGGTCGAGCAGGCCACCGAGCATGTCGCGGTCGTGCTTCTCGACACCGCCCTCGTGATGGATCAGGTCGACGGCGCCGCGCAGCCGCTCGGTCGGCGACAGGATCGGCTGGTTGACGCCGATCGGAATGCCGAAGAGCCTCATCAAGACCCGCACCACGGCTTCGATCACCGTCAGCAGCGGCGCCAGCAGCATGATCAGGAATTTCATCGGCCGCGCCACCAGCAGCGAAATGCGATCCGGGGCATTGATGGCGACGGTCTTCGGCAGCACCTCGGCGAAGATCACCACCAGCACCGTCATCGCGCCGGTCGCATACAGCACGCCGACATCGCCGAACCAGGCGGTGAAGATGCCGGTGGCCAGCGCCGAGGCGCCGATATTGGCGATGTTGTTGCCGAGCAGCAGCGCACCGATCATGCGCTCGCGGGCGCCGAGCAGATAGCTGACGATGCCGGCTTCGCGGCTGCCCTGCTTCTGCAGGCGCAGCATGCTGGCGCGGGACGAGCCGGTCAGCGCGGTCTCACTCGCCGAAAAGAAGGCGGAGATGACCAGCAAACCGATCACGACGGCAAGTGCGAACCAGTACATTTAGCTATCGCCGGCCAAAGCGGTTCCCCAGATCAATGCACAAGTCAATGCGCGGGCTTGTCTGCAAGCTTGCGCGCGAGGAAGTCGCGCACCACGACAGGCTCGACATCGGAACGGATCACAGCGCGGCCGATCGCCTCCAGCAGGATGAATGTCAGCCGGCCGCGCTTGACCTTCTTGTCCTGGGCCATCAGCGCCATCAGGGCCTCCGCGTCGGCAAGGCCTTCCTGCTGGAAACCGGCGATATCCTGCAGCCGGGTCGGCAATCCGACCCGCGCAAGATGCTGCTCGATACGCCCGACATCCGCCTCGCCGATCAAACCGAGCTGGGCGGAGAGCTGCGCCGCCAGCACCATGCCGACGGAGACGCCTTCGCCATGGAACAGACGATCCGAGAAGCCGGTCACCGCTTCCAGTGCGTGGCCGAAGGTGTGCCCGAGATTGAGCAGCGCACGCTCGCCGGTTTCGCGCTCGTCGCGCGCCACGATGGCGGCCTTGGCGCGGCAACTGGTCGCGATCGCATGCTCGCGGGCACTGCCGCCGGCCACGATCTCGGCGTGGTTGGCGTCCAGCCAGTCGAAAAATCCGGCATCGCCGAGCAGGCCGTACTTGGCAACTTCCGCATAGCCGGCGCGGAACTGCCGCGGCGACAGGGTATCGAGCACGGCGGTATCGGCCACCACCAGTACCGGCTGATGAAACATGCCGACCAGGTTCTTGCCCTGCGGCGAATTGATCCCGGTCTTGCCGCCGACGGAGGAATCCACCTGTGCCAGCAGCGATGTCGGCACCTGCACGAAATCCAGGCCACGGCGGACGATCGATGCGGCAAAACCGGCGAGGTCGCCGACCACGCCGCCGCCGAGCGCAACCACCAGATCGTTGCGCTCGATCTTCGCCGCGATCAGGCCTTCGCAGACCTCCTGGAGCACGGCATAACTTTTCGACGCCTCGCCCTCGCCAACCACGATGTGCGAGGAGACAATCCCGGCGCCGGTCAGGGCGGCCTCGGTTGGCGCCAGCCAGTGTTTTGCAACGGTCCGGTCGGTGACGATCGCGGTGCGCGCACCGGGCCGCAACGCCGCGATGCGCTGCCCGAGCGAGGGCAGCACGTCGCGGCCAATGACGATGTCGTAGGCGCGGTCGCCCAGCGCCACGTCGACCGTAATGGGGGCGGAATGTTTCAGCGGCGCGGTCATCGAACTTCACTCAACTGGGTCAGCGCGGCATCGCCACCGCAGAGATAATCATAAAGCGCATCGACGCATTCATTGACGATCCTGTCGTGCGGCTCGTCACGCGACAGCACGGTGAGATCGGCCAGCTGATACACCGGATAACGCACCTCGATCAGGCGCTGGATCGTGGCGGCCGGGTCTTCGGTCTGCAGCAGCGGGCGATCGACCCGCCGCCGGACCCGGCGCAGGATCACATCGGCATCCGCCTGCAGCCACACCGACACCGCCTTGGCGCGAATCCTGTCGCGGGTGTCCTCGCGCATGAACGCGCCGCCGCCGGTGGCCAGTACGCCCGACGAGCTCTCCAGCAGCCGGGCGATCACCCGCGCCTCGCCATCGCGAAAATACGGCTCGCCATGGTCGGCGAAGATTTCCGGGATGGTCATGCCCGCGTGCGCCACCTCGATCTCATGATCGGCGTCGGTGAACGGCAGCCGCAGCCGGGCCGCCAGCCGCCGCCCGATGGTCGACTTGCCGACCCCCATCATTCCGACCAGCACGACCGAGCGCTGGCCCAGCGCCGCCACGATGGCGGCCTCCGGACCGAGCAAGGCACTCTGCTGTGACGCCGCGTCGGACATTCTCGGGAACTCTTGCCTCAAACCTCTGGAAGGCCGGAAACCTGCTCCCGGCGCCTGTGACCACATTGCCATACCCTATACTACCCGGACGAACCCTGTTGCCAGAGCCAACCGCCCGGAGCCTTGCCTCCAGGAAGCCGGCTTCGGGAAGCCTTGCCTTCAGGGGGCGAACATGTTGGTACTGCTGCCCAAATCGATGGTTAACGTCCGCTCCGAGGCCAACCCATGCCCAGCCTGCTCCGCTTCCTGGCCGTCGTGGCCATCATCGGCGGGCTGATCTATGGCGGCATCTTCGCGCTGGCGAATTTCGTCACCCCATCGACCCGGGAAATTACCGTCACCGTGCCGCCCGACAAGTTCCTCAAACGCTGACCATCGGCCCCCCGATGACGCGCCCTGACAAAAACTCCGATGCCCGGCTGACCGAGCTGTTTCTCGACATGCTCGCCGCCGAGCAAGGCGCCGGCAACAACACCCTGTCCGCCTATCGCAGCGACCTCGACGACCTCTCGGCATTCCTCCAGCGCAGCAAGGGCAGCTTCACCCGCGCCGACACCGAACTGCTGCGCGGCTATCTGGCCGACCTCGACAGCCGCGGCTTCAAATCCTCCAGCGTCGCGCGGCGGCTGTCGGCGATGCGGCACCTGTTTCGCTTCCTGCTGACCGAACAGATTCGCAGCGACGATCCGGCGGCGATCCTGTCCGGCCCCAAGCGCGGCCGCGGCCTGCCCAAGGTGCTGTCGATCTCCGACGTCGACCGCCTGCTGACCCATGCCAAGGCACAGGCCGAGCTCGCCGATCAATCGGCGCCGCAGCGGGTGCGCGCGTTGCGGCTGGCCTGCCTGCTCGAGGTTCTGTACGCCACCGGACTGCGCGTCTCGGAACTGGTGTCGCTGCCGATCTCGGCGGCGCGGCGCGATGCGCGCATGATCGTGGTCCGCGGCAAGGGCGACAAGGAACGGCTGGTTCCGCTCAACGAGGCCGCACGGCGCGCGATGGCCGACTATCTCGCCGCGAAAGACGGCACCTCCGGCACGGCCGACGCCAAGCCCGCGAAGGCGGCGACCAAAACCGGCGCATCGAAATGGCTGTTTCCGTCGTTCGGCGACAGCGGCCATCTGACGCGCCAGCATTTCGCCCGCGAACTGAAAGAGCTCGCCGCGGCCGCTGGACTGCCGCCGCGCCTGGTCAGCCCGCATGTGCTGCGGCATGCGTTCGCGAGCCATCTGCTGCACAATGGCGCCGATCTGCGCATCGTCCAGACCCTGCTCGGCCACAGCGACATCTCGACCACGCAGATCTACACCCATGTGGTGGAGGAACGGCTGAAGAGCCTGGTGCGCGACCTGCACCCGCTCGCGGACAAATAGTCGGCATCGCGGATCTCGCTATTTCGAAGGTCTATTTCAGAGATCCATTTCCAAGTTCTAAAGCGTGATGGCATTAGGTTCGATTGGCGCGGCATCTGATGCCCAACCTCTCCCATCGGGAGAGGTCGATTTGCGCAAGCAAATCGGGTGAGGGGTTTCGGCCTATCGAGAGAACAGCAACCCCTCACCCGGATTGCTTCGCAATCCGACCTCTCCCGATGGGAGAGGTGAACCGGGCGGTGGACGCATCGATTCAACCAAACCGCATCCTGCTTTAGTGCCATGGCGGCTTCTGGAAATGCTGCTTCAGGAATTGCACGAAGCCCTCGACGCGCGCGGAAATGCCGCGCCGTGCCGGGACCAGCGCGACCACATCGGCCGGTTCGAAATCCCACGCGCCCAGGATGCGCCGGAGGTCGCCGCGCTTGATCAGCGCGGCCGCATCCCATTCTGACCGCAGCACGCAACCAAGACCCGCGACCGCCCAGCCGCGCACCACCTCGCCATCATTGCTGGTCAGCGCCGGCGTCACGCGAACGGCCTCCGCAGGGCTGGCCTTGCCGCGATCGCGTGCGCGTTTGCGGAAGTGCCACAGCGTGACGTCTTCCTCGTTTTCCTGAACCGCCAGGCAGGTGTGTTGCAGCAACTCCCTTGGATGCGCCGGAACACCGGCCCGGTCCAGGTAGGCGGGGCTGGCACAGACCCAGCGCGCGTTGCGCGCGAGCAGGTGCGCCACCCACGACGAGTCCCGCAACTCGCCGATGTGAATGACGACGTCGGCGCCCCGGCTGGCGCGCCACGGATTGTCCGACAGTTCGAGTTCGGGCCGCAGCGCCGGATGCAGCGCCCAGAATCGCGCAACCAACGGTGCGATGTGGGCCCGGCCAAAGCCAAACGGCGCGACAATGCGCAGGCGTCCCGCGAGATCATCGCCGGCGAGTTTCATGGCCTGCGGCAACGCCTCGACCCGCCGCAGCAGCGTCTGGGCTTCCGACACCAAACGCTCGCCCTCGCTGGTGAAACGGAGATGGCGTGAGCTGCGAATCACCAGACTGACCCCGAGCAGGCTCTCGAGCTTCTTCAGCCGCATCGACAGGGCCGGCGGCGTGACGTTGAGCGCGCGCGACGCCGCGCTCAGCGAGCCGGTCCGGCTCAGGGCCTCCACAAACCGCAGATCGTCCAGAGAGATCATTCAATTTTCCTGAATTGAATATTCCATATCATTTAAGCACAGATTTAAGATGCCGTGCTACTGATAGCGGCATGACAAACACCCCTTCTCCCAAGACCCGGCTTCCCAAAGCGGTGCTGTTCGACCTGCTCACGGCGCTGCTCGATTCATGGACGGCCTGGAACGCCGCCGCCGGCTCCGAAGCCCAGGGGCGGGCCTGGCGCGCTGAATATCTGCGGCTGACTTACGGATGCGGCGCCTACGTGCCGTACGAAGACCTGGTCGCGCAGGCCGCACGCGCCGTCGGCCTGCCGCCGCACGCACCACGAGCCCTGGAAGATCGCTGGGCCGAGCTGCCGGTCTGGAGCGGCGTTCAGGCGGCGCTCGATGCGATCGAAGGCCGCACCAGACTCGCCGTCGTCACCAACTGTTCGCGCCGCCTCGGCGCGCTGGCCGCAGGCCGGCTGAAAACCCGCTGGGATTGCATCGTGACCGCGGAGGACGCCGGCTTCTACAAGCCGGACCCGCGTCCCTATCGACGTGCGCTGGACCTGCTGCAGGTCGCGCCTGAAGACGCCGCCTTCGTCGCCGGCTCCGGCTACGATCTGTTCGGCACGGCGGCGGTCGGCTTGCGCACCTACTGGCACAACCGGGTGGGTTTGCCGCGGCCTGATGGCGCACCGCCCGCCGATGTCGAATCATCGGATGTCGCGGGCCTCGTGCCGTGGTTGCAAAAATCTTCGCTGCAAGACACGGCGCGACGCAGCACCGGAGAGGGACAATCATGCTGAGCGATATCCAAACCCCGGCGGCGCTGATCGACGAAACACGCATGATGCGCAACATCGCGCGCATGCAGGCACACATGACCACGCTCGGCGTCCGGCTGCGACCTCATGTCAAGACATCGAAATGTTTCGAAGTCGCGAAGCGTCAGCGCGCGCAGGGCGCGAGCGGCATCACGGTGTCGACGCTGAAGGAAGCCGAACAATTTTTCGCGGCCGGGTTCGACGATATCCTGTACGCGGCCTGCATCGTTCCCAGCAGGATCGACCGCGCACTGGCCTTGCGTCGCCGCGGATGCCGCCTGACCGTGATCGTGGATTCGATCACCGCCGCGCAGGCTCTCGTCGACAAGGGGCGCAGCGAACAGCATGCGTTCGACGCCATGATCGAGATCGACACCGACGGCCACCGCTCGGGCGTCAAGCCGAACGACGAGCTGCTGATCGAGATCGCTCGCACGCTGCACCATGGCGGCGCCGTACTGAAGGGCGTGATGACCCACGCCGGAAGTTCATACGACCTCGACAACCACGAGGCGCTCGCGCGGCTGGCCGAACAGGAACGCAGCCTGATCGTTGCGGCAGCGGAGCGGCTGCGCAGTTCGGGCCTGCCCTGCCCCGAGGTCAGCGTGGGCTCAACCCCGACGGCGCTGTGTGCCCGTGATCTCTCCGGCGTGACCGAGGTGCGGGCCGGAGTCTATGTGTTCTTCGATCTGGTGATGTCGAATGTGAGCGTATGCACGCCGCCGGACATTGCCTTGTCCGTGCTGACCACGGTGATCGGGCATCAAAGCGAGAAGGGCTGGGTGATCGTCGATGCCGGCTGGATGGCGATGAGCCGGGACCGCGGCACCGCCCGGCACGGCATCGACTATGGCTACGGCGCGGTCTGCGACTGCGGCGGCGAGGTGATCGCGGGCTACGCCATGGCCGCCGCCAATCAGGAGCACGGCATCATCTGCCGCAGCGATGGCGAGGTGGACCGCGATATCGCGGAGCGCTTCCCGATCGGCCACCTGCTGCGCGTGCTTCCCAATCATGCCTGCGCCACCGGCGCGCAATTCTCGGAATACCGCGTGATCGACGGCCAGAATCCGATCGCAACATGGGAGCGTTTCGATGGCTGGTGACATCGGTCAGATCGCCCCGACAACCATGGCCGCACCGGGCGGCCACTATAGCCACGCGGTGACGGCCAATGGATTCGTGTTTGTATCCGGCCAACTGCCGATCGCCCCCGACGGCACCAAGCTGAACGGTGAGACGTTCGAGGTCCAGGTGGTGCAGGTGCTGGCCAATGTCGCCCGGGCCCTCGCAGCGGCGGGCAGTTCCATCCAGCGTCTTGTTCAGGTCCGCGTCTATGTCACTGACATCGCGCTCTGGCCGGCCTTCAACGCCATCTATGCCCACTGGCTGGGCGCGACGCGTCCCGCGCGCGCCGTCGTTCCGGTCCCCGAGTTGCACTACGGCTTCAAGATCGAAATCGAAGCCGTTGCGCTTGTGACGCGCCCCAGCCGCGGCTGATCGCCCGGCCGCCTCGTGGTCGCGGTCGTCGACCGCGCCTTCTCAACCATGTTGGGTATCGGCGACGCGGACCGGCCCCCGCCATCCCACCGCGTATTGACTTGAACCGCCCCGGAGTCCAGTTTCGCCCGCCGCTGCCCAGGGCGGCGAAACGGGCCTCCGGTCGTGTCGAAATTGCGCTAAATCATTGAAGATACGCACTTTCTTGACGTGAACTGAATTCCATTTCGCTTCAACGCGTGGCGACCCCTATATTCATTTCATGCCGGATGTGATGCGCAGTTATCTCGACTTCGAAAAGCCCGTCGCCGAACTCGATGCCAAGATCGATGAATTGCGCTCGCTTGCCGGCGGCAGCGACATCGGCGACGAGATTTCCCGACTCGAGGAGAAGTCCCGGCAGGCGCTGGACGAGCTCTACGCCAATCTGACGCCGTGGCAGAAAACCCAGGTAGCGCGCTGGCCGTCGCGCCCGCACTGCATGGATTATGTCAGCGCGCTGATCACCGAATTCACGCCGCTGGCCGGCGACCGCAAATTCGGCGAGGACGAAGCGCTGGTCGCAGGCTTCGGCCGTTTCAAGGGCGAAAGCGTCTGTGTGATCGGCCAGGAGAAGGGCGCCACCACCGAGAGCCGGCTGAAACACAATTTCGGCATGGCGCGCCCGGAAGGCTATCGCAAGGCGGTGCGCCTGATGGAAATGGCCGACCGGTTCAGCCTGCCGGTGATCTCGCTGGTCGACACCGCCGGCGCCTATCCCGGCATCGGCGCGGAAGAGCGCGGCCAGGCCGAAGCCATCGCGCGCTCCACCGACGCCTGCCTGCAGCTCACCGTGCCCAATGTCGCCGTGATCATCGGCGAAGGCGGCTCCGGCGGCGCCATTGCGATCGCCACCGCCAACAAGGTGCTGATGCTCGAGCACGCGATCTACAGCGTGATCTCGCCGGAGGCCGCCTCCTCGATCCTGTGGCGCGATTCCAGCAAGGCGCAGGAAGCCGCCACCAACATGAAGATCACCGCCCAGGACCTGCTGCGATTCGGCGTGATCGACAGCATCCTGAAGGAGCCGGCCGGCGGCGCCCACCGCGACCCGGCGGCCATGATCGCCACCACCGGCACCGCCATTTCGCTCGCCTTCGACGATCTCAGGAATTTCGACGGCAAGACCCTGCGCGACCAGCGCCGGCAGAAATTTCTCAATATCGGCCGCAAGCTCGCATAGTCCCCCACGCGGGACCCAACAGCCTGACTTCACATTCTTTTTAAGACGGACGGCGCAAGACAATTCGAATTGCGGCTTTTTCTGGACTCCCGCCACGGTTCCACGGCCGGAATCGCGCCACGAATAATATTTACGGTTGATTCACCACCCAAGCCCACGCTTGGCTAGTCACAGTGAATCGTATTGCGGCAAGCGGGCCTTAAGGATAAAAATTTAAGCATCGGCGTTTGGGGCACCGAGTTACACTTGGGTTCGTCTACACTTGGGTTCGGGGACTCTTGTTTTGGGGACTTTCCCACCGTTGCGGAGCTTCATCTTGAATTCTCGCACGCCTGTTCGCGCGCTTTTCGCAGCGGCTGCCATTGCAGCCTCTTTCGCGTTGGCTGGATGCGACGGCGACAGTCTCGCGACCAACGCCAAGGCCAACCGACCGATCCCTGAAAAGCTGGTCGCCGAGATGGACCAGAAGAACATGGACAAGGCATCGCCGATGCTGGTCCGCCTGTTCAAGCAGGAAGCCGAACTCGAAGTCTGGAAGCAGGATCGCAACGGCCGCTTTGCGCTCTTGAAGACATATCCGATCTGCCGCTGGTCCGGCGATCTCGGCCCGAAGATCCGGGAAGGCGACCGCCAGGCGCCGGAAGGTTTCTACGCCATCACGCCGGCGCAGATGAACCCGCAGTCGGCCTATTACCTCTCCTTCAACACCGGCTACCCGAACGCCTTCGACAAGGCGTTGGGGCGCACCGGCTCGGAGCTGATGGTGCACGGCGACTGTTCGTCGCGCGGCTGCTACGCCATGACCGACGAGCAGATCTCGGAAATCTATTCCCTGGGCCGCGAATCGTTCTTCGGCGGCCAGCGCTCCTTCCAGTTCCAGGCCTATCCGTTTCGCATGACGGCGGCGAACATGGCCAAGCACCGCAACAACCCGAACATGCCTTTCTGGAAAATGATCAAGGAAGGCAACGATCACTTCGAGGTGACGCGCCAGGAGCCGAAGGTCGACTTCTGCGAGAAGCGATATGTGTTCGACGCGCAGGCCCCCGCCGGCTCGACCAAGCCGCTGACGTTCAACCCCTCCGGCGCATGCCCGGCCTATCAGATCCCGCCGGAGATCGCCGACGCCGTGAGCGAGAAGCAACGCCAGGACGATGCCAAGACCGCCGAACTGATCTCGCGCGGCACCCCGGTGGCAAAGCTCAACACCGGCATCGACGGCGGCATGAACGTGGTGTTCGCATCGAAACTGCCGAACGGCCAGACCGGACTGTCCGATACCACCAGCCCGAATTTCTCCGTTGCCTCCTACTCCGCCGCGCCCGGCACCATTCCGCCGACGGTCAATCCGCCGCGCGTGCCTGAGCCGCAGGTCAGCGAGGGCTTCCTCGGCGCGCCGGCCACCACACCGGCCCCCGCGCCGCCGCGCGTCGCGTCCGCAGCCGACGGTGACGGCAACTTCTTCAGCGGCCTTGCCAAGAAAGTCGGCTTCGGCGGTTCGGACACCACGGCGACCGCAACCGCGGCAGCGCCCCCACCACCGCCGGCAAAGCCCGCGCCCGCCACCCGACACACCGGCCCGCGGCCTTCGGTCGCCATCGCAGCCGGCAAGCCCGCGGCGAAGGACGTTCGCGCTGCCGAAGCGAAGCCGGTTGCGGCATCCCGCACGGCAAATGCGCAGGCCCAGGCCAAGCCGGCCGCCCCGTCGGACCAGGCGATGAACGGCGCGCAGCCGGTGGTTCAGTCCAACGGTTTCGACAATCGCTTTTCATTCCGCCAGTAATCGCGTCTGAGTCGTCGAAAGGCCGGTCCGCCAGACCGGCCTTTTTTGTTGCGATCCTTGCCGCGGCCCGGCCGGTGGCAACGGCTTGACATCCCCGCCCCGACCTTCTGTTACTGAAGATATCATCCTCCGCTCCGTCAGAAGCCGCCGCCTGCTCCATGCTGTTCCAGTCGCAGTTCTACGTCCTGGTGTTCCTGCCCATTGCGCTCGCGCTCTATTATCTGAGCGCCGCCAATGCGACGGTGCGGCAATGGGTGCTGATCGGCATCTCGCTGTTCTTCTACGGCTGGTGGGACGTCCGCTTCGTGCCGCTGCTGGTCGGCCAGATCACCGCGACCTGGTGGCTTGCGAACATTCACGCGCGCACCGGGCAACGCGCCGCACTGATCGCCGGCATCGTGCTGAACCTGCTGTCGCTCGCGACCTTCAAGTATCTCGACTTTCTGATCGGCATCGCGGAGACGGCAACCGGGATCGGATTGCCGCGTGCCCATCTGGTGCTGCCGATCGGCATCAGCTTCTTCTCGTTCCAGCTCGTCTCCTATCTCGTCGACCGGCTGCGCAACGACGCGCCGATCTATCCGTTTCGGCCATTCGCGCTGTTCGTGCTGCTGTTCCCCCACCTGATCGCCGGGCCGATCGTCCGGCACAACGAACTGGTGCCGCAGTTCGCCAGGGATCCGCGCGGCGAGGGGCTGTGGATGAACATCGGCGCCGGCCTGATCATCTTCACCATCGGCTTCGCCAAGAAGGTGCTGCTCGCCGATCCGCTGGCGACGGTGGCGGATCCGTTGTTCACCCGCGCCGCCGGTCATGTGCTGAACTTCGGCGAGGCCTGGACGGCCACGCTTGCATTTTCGCTGCAGCTGTTCCTCGATTTCTCGGCGTACACCGAGATGGCGATCGGCACGGCGCTGCTGTTCGGCCTGGTACTGCCGGAGAATTTCCGCAGGCCGTATCTCGCCGCCAATCTGCGCGATTTCTGGCAACGCTGGCACATCTCGCTGTCGCGCTTCATCCGCGACTATCTCTACATTCCGCTCGGCGGCAGCCGCCATGGTGCCGCACGCTACGTGATCGCGACCCTCGCCAGCATGGGCATCTGCGGCCTGTGGCATGGCGCCGGGTGGACGTTCGTGGCCTGGGGTCTGTGGCACGGCTTTGGCCTGATCGTCTGCCGCGGCTGGCAATCGCTGAACCGGCCGATGCCGGCCGCGATCGGATGGCTCCTGACCATGGCGTTCGTGATCCTGGGCTGGGTGATTTTCCGCGCCGACAGTTTCACCACGGCCACGTCGGTGATGGCCTCGCTGGTCGGCGCCCACGGCTTCAGCGGCCCGCTGACCAGCGTCAAGCCGATCGCGCTTGCAGCGCTCGCCTCGGTGCTGATCCCCTCGGCCCACGAGATTCGTGACCGGCTGCTGCAGCCCAACCCGGTGTGGGCGGTGACCGGCGCCCTGCTCGCGATCTATTGCATGCTCGATGTGGGCAAGGGCGCGCCCGTCAACTTCATCTACTTCCAGTTCTGATGGCGATCGCGATGCTCCAGAAAATACAGGCATCGATCGCGGCGCGAACCCGCCTGGTCACGTGGCCGCAGTTCGCCGGGCTCTTCATCGCGACATTCGGCATCGGCACGGTGCTGGCCTATGTGTTCGTGCTGCTGATCGACCCCTACAATGTGGTGCCGTTCTCGCTGCCGATCGAGCGGCCGATCATCAGCATCAACCAGCGCTACATGTATCCGCAGGTGGTGCGCAGCGGAAAATTCGATTCCTTCGTGGTCGGCACCTCGACGTCGCGGTTGCTCGATCCGGAGATCCTGAACGCGGAATTCCACGCCCGCTTTGCCAACCTCGCGATGGATTCGGCCACCGCCTGGGAACAGAAAACGATGGCGAATTATTTCTTCGACCGGGCCGGGCCGCCCAAGGCGATGATCGTCGGCATCGATTGGGTCTGGTGCACGCCGGATGCCGACCGCGTCCGCACCTGGCGCGTATTCCCCGACTTCCTCTATGACGACAAAAAGTGGAACGACTATCTCTATCTGCTGAACTCGCCGACACTGGAGATGGCGGGCCGGCTGGTGGGGTATCATCTGCACCTCTATCCCGCCCGCAGCCGCTACGACGGCTATGAGGTGTTCGTCCCGCCGGAGAACCGTTACGACCTGGAAAAGGTCCGCCATGGGATCTACGGCGACTCGCCGCGCGTCCTCCCGGATCCCAACCTGCCCGCATTCCAGCTCGATGACGCCGCACGCCGCGCGCTGCAGTTCCCGGCGTTGGCATGGCTCGATGAAATTCTGCAGCGTGCAGGCAATAACGCGCTGAAGATCATAGCCTTCATGCCGGTGCACATGGCGTCGCAACCGGCGCCATCGACCGAGGCCGGCGCGGAAGAGGCCGAATGCAAGGCACGCATCGTGCAGATCGCCGCCAAACGCGGCGCAAAGGTGATCGACTGGCGCTATTCGTCGGTGCTCACGCGCGAGGATTCGAACTATTGGGATTCGCTACATTCCAGGGTCCCGATCGCGCAGCGTCTTGCGCACGAGATGGGGCCGGCGATCCTGGAGGGGCGCCCCTCGGCGGACGGCACCTACCGGCTGCTGACGAAATAAAGCGTCACCCCCCGCCTGCGGCGATGAGATCGGCCACACCATCGGCGAACGGGCGCGGGTTGATGCCGAGCTCGCCGCGCATGGCGTCGGTGGAGATATCCACGTCTTCCTGAAAGCGACGCAGCACGTTCGGATCGAGCGGCACCGGCAGCCGCAGCCGGCGCAACACTTCGAGGCCAGCGATGGCCGGGCCGAGCGGAACAGGGATGATGGTGAGCCGTCGCCCCATGGCGCGCGCGCACAAATGCGCCATCTCGCGCCACGGCATCGCCTGCGGCCCGGCCAGGGGAATCACGGTCGGCGCGCTCCAGTCTCGCCGCGCCGCGGCCACGATCGCATCGGCAACGTCGCCGACATGGATCGGCTGCACCAGATTGCTGCCGCCCCCGGGCAGCGGCAGCAGCGAGGTCTTCCGCAGCAATCCAATGAGGCGCTGCAGATTGTTCTCCTGGAAGCCGCCATAGATCATGGTCGGATGCAGCATGACGCCGGGACGTTCGCTGGCGATGAACTCCGCCTCGGCCGTCCGCACCAGTTCGGCACGGGGCTCCGCGATGCGCGAGTAGCGCCAGGCCGATCCGACCAGCACCAGCCGCACGGGGCGGCGTGGCAACACATTCAGCAGGCGCGCGGTATAGCGGGCGTGGGCGCAGGAGATCACCATCTCCGCGTCAGCGACGATCGCCTTGAGCTGGGCGGCTTTCGCCGGCGCCGCGAGATCCCCTATGGCATAGCTTGCCCGTGGATCGCTTGACGTCGGAGGGCGGCGCGACACCAGCCGCAGGGCGAGACTGTCGTCAAGCAAACGCCTGGACACCCGCTGACCGATGTCAGTGGTTGATCCGAAGACGACGATCATGGCCCTGGTCGGCGAGCGTTAAGCGTAACGGCCGTGGCAGTGCTTGTATTTCTTGCCCGAGCCGCACGGGCAATCCTCGTTGCGGCCGACCTTGCCCCAGGTTGCGGGGTTGTTCGGATCGCGATTGGCGGTGGCCGTCGGCACCAGCGAGGCGTTGGCGAACGCCATGGTATCCTCGCCGGTGACCGGATCGACATGATGGGCTTCCATCTGCGGCAGTTGCGGCGGCTGCTCCTCCGGCGGCACGATCTCGACGCGCATCAACTGCGCCGTGACCGCTTCGCGCAGATGCGAGATCAGCGACTCGAACAGCGTGAACGCCTCGGATTTGTATTCCTGCAGCGGATCGCGCTGGCCATAGCCGCGCAGGCCGATCACCTGGCGCAGATGGTCGAGCATCACCAGATGTTCGCGCCACAGATGATCGAGCGTCTGCAGCAGCAGCGACTTCTCGACATAACGCATCACCTCGGGGCCCCACTGCGCCACCTTGGCCGCCATGTGCTCGTCGGCGCGCTGCTCGACGCGCGACAGCATCTCTTCGTTGGCGATGCCTTCTTCCTTGGCCCACTCGTCGACCGGCAGGTCGAGGTCGAGCACGCGCTTGAGCTCTTCCTTGAGGCCGGCGACGTCCCACTGCTCGGCATACGCCTGCTCGGGAATGTGCTTGGCGACCAGGTCCTCGATCATGACATGGCGCATGTCGGCGACGGTCTCGGCGACGCTTTCGTCCTTCATCAGGTCGATGCGCTGGTCGAAGATGACCTTGCGCTGGTCGTTCTGCACGTTGTCGAACTTGAGCAAGTTCTTGCGGATGTCGAAGTTGCGCGCCTCGACCTTCTGCTGCGCCTTTTCCAGCGCCTTGTTGATCCACGGATGGATGATCGCCTCGCCTTCCTTGAGGCCGAGACGGGTCAGCATGCTGTCGAGCCGGTCCGACCCGAAGATGCGCATCAGGTCGTCGTCCAGCGACAGGAAGAATTTCGAGCGGCCCGGGTCGCCCTGGCGGCCGGAGCGGCCGCGCAGCTGGTTGTCGATGCGGCGTGACTCGTGGCGCTCGGAGCCGATGATGTAGAGGCCGCCGGGCTTGGTGATGGTCTTGGCCGGACGCGAGCCCTTGGCCGGCTCGATCTCGACCACCTCTTCGGCCTTCAGCACCATGTCGCGGAAACGTTCGATGTCGGCCTTGATCTGGGCGACGCGTTCCTGCTTCTCCGCCTCGTCGGTCATGCCGGCGATTTCCGCCGCCGCGCGCATTTCCAGCGAGCCGCCGAGCTTGATGTCGGTGCCGCGGCCGGCCATGTTGGTCGCGATCGTGATCGCGCCGGGAACGCCCGCTTCCGCCACGATATAGGCTTCCTGCTCATGGAAGCGCGCGTTCAGCACAGCGAACAGCTTGGCCGGCTTGCCGGCGCGCGCCGCGGCGTAAAGCTTCTCCAGCGCCTTCGGATTGCCGAAGTCGATCAGCTTGTAGCCGTTCTTCTTGAGGTATTCGCCGAGCAGTTCGGACTTCTCGATCGACGCGGTACCGACCAGCACCGGCTGCATCCGCGCATTGGCGCGCTCGATCTCGGCCAGGATCGCGGCGTGCTTTTCGTCGGCGGTGCGATAGACCTCGTCGTCCTCGTCGAGCCGCTTCACCGTCACGTTGGTCGGGATCTCGCGCACTTCGAGCTTGTAGATGTCGAAGAACTCGTCGGCTTCGGTCGCCGCGGTGCCGGTCATGCCGGCCAGCTTCTCGTACATCCGGAAATAATTCTGGAAGGTGATCGAGGCCAGCGTCTGGTTTTCGGGCTGGACCTGGACGTGCTCCTTGGCTTCCAGCGCCTGGTGCAGGCCTTCGGAGTAGCGGCGGCCCGGCATCATGCGGCCGGTGAATTCGTCGATGATGATCACCTCGTTGTCGCGGACGATGTAGTCCTTGTCGCGGGTGAACAGCGAGTGGGCGCGCAGCGCCTGGTTGACGTGGTGGACCAGGGTGACGTTGACGGAGTCGTAGAGGTCGCCCTCCTTCAGCAGGTCGGCCTCGCGCAGCAGCTGCTCGATATGCTCGTTGCCGGCCTCGGTCAGGGCGACGGTGCGTTGCTTCTCGTCGACCTCGTAATCGGTCTTGATCAGGCCAGGCAGGACCTTGTCGATCGCGACATAGAGGTCCGACTTGTCGTCGAGCGGGCCGGAGATGATCAGGGGGGTGCGGGCTTCGTCGATCAGGATCGAGTCGACTTCGTCGACGATGGCGAAGAAGTGATCGCGCTGGACCATGTCCTCGAGCCGGTACTTCATGTTGTCGCGCAGATAGTCGAAGCCGTATTCGTTGTTGGTGCCGTAGGTGATGTCGCAGGCATAGGACTGCTTGCGCTGCTCGTCGTCGAGGCCGTGCACGATGATGCCGGTGGTCAGGCCGAGGAAGCCRTAGATCTGSCCCATCCATTCGGCGTCGCGCTTGGCRAGGTAGTCGTTCACGGTGACGACATGAACGCCCTTGCYGGCCAGCGCGTTGAGATAGACGGCCAGCGTCGCGACCAGGGTCTTGCCTTCGCCGGTCTTCATTTCGGCGATATCGCCCTCGTGCAGCACCATGCCGCCGATCAGCTGCACATCGAAATGGCGCTGGCCGAGGGTGCGCTTGGCCGCCTCGCGTACGGTCGCAAAGGCCGGAACCAGGATGTCATCGAGGGTCTTGCCCTCGGCGAGCTGCTTGCGGAACTCGACGGTGCGCGCCTTGAGCGCCTCATCCGACAGCGCCGCCACCTCCGGCTCCAGGGCGTTGATGGCATCGATACGTGGCTGATAGGCCTTGATCCGCCGGTCGTTGGCTGAGCCGAAAAACTTGCGGGCAATCGCGCCGATCATAGCAATTCCTGTATTTGGCAGCCGACCCAAGCAGCTTGTTTGGCAGCCGCGATGTCAGGCCAGCGAATGTGAGGCCGTTGAATGTAAGCCCTGGGGCCCTGCAATGCTCTCGTGGGAAGGTCCACCGCAGCCAGAAAAACCTTGTCCAGGCAATCCCTTGCACCAGACCGAGCGCAGGGGTGTGCGCATGGGTGCGGGAAAGACAGTCCGAGGTTCACCGGCGGTGGCGCGACCATATACGCACCATGATCTAAAGACCATCTCAAGACCCTGGCCGGGGACAGATATGGGGGGCCAAATGCCTTGTCAACGGCGCAAGCATTTCAAGAATTTCATGATTTTGTCGGGTTTTTGACGTTGCCAAGAGCATATGATTGSGCGAGTGTCCGCCGCCTCCCGCACCCGTTTCGCGCGACTTTGACATATAAGGATTTTCCATGACCGCTGCCTCGCCTCGCATGATTACTGCAATGCGACTCGGCCTGCTCGCCGCCGCCGCGACAGGTTGTCTCTCCGTGGCGCTGCTGTCCGGCCTGCCGGCCCGCGCGCAGGACGCGAACGCGGTGGTCGCCAAGGTGAACGGCAGCGACATCCGCGAGAGCGATATCGCCATCGCCGAGGAAGAACTTGCGCCCAGCCTGGCGCAGATGGACCCCGCGGCCAAGCGCGAGAACATCATCAACTTCCTGATCGACCTGAAGATCGCGTCGAAGGCCGCGGAAGAAAAGAAGATCCAGGACCGCGACGACTTCAAGAAGCGCATGGCGTTTGCCCGCGACCGGCTCCTGATGGACAACCTGCTGGCGGTGGAAGGCAAGGCCGCCACCACCGACGACGCCATGAAGAAGGTGTATGACGACGCCGCCAAGCAGATTACCGCAGAACAGGAAGTCCACGCCCGCCACATCCTGGTGGAGACCGAGGACGAGGCCAAAGCTGTGGTCGAAGAGCTGAAGAAGGGCGCCGACTTCGCCGAGCTGGCGAAGAAGAAGTCCAAGGATCCCGGCGCGTCCGACGGCGGCGACCTCGGCTTCTTCACCAAGGAGCAGATGGTGCCGGAATTCTCCGCCGCCGCCTTCGCGCTCGAGCCCGGCAAGATTTCCGATCCCGTCAAGTCGCAGTTCGGCTGGCATGTCATCAAGGTCGAGGAAAAGCGCGCCCGCAAGGCGCCGGACTTCGAGCAGGTGAAGGGCCAGATCGAAACCTACGTGACCCGCAAGGCCCAGGCGGACTATGTCGCCAAGCTGCGCGAGAGCGCCAAGATCGAGCGCCTGGACAAGGCCGCCGACGCCAAGCCGGCGGATGCCAAGCCCTCTGACGCCAAGCCTGCCGATGCCAAGCCGGCCGACGCCGCCAAGGACGCACCGAAGCCGGACGCCGGCAAGATGGCGCCGGCGAAGAAATAAGTCTGCGAGAGTATCCAGAGACGACACATGGCCGGGCCCAAACGCCCGGCCATTTTTTATGAAACGATGATGACGGTCCCGGCGAAAGAAAAACCCACGCCGCCCGCGACAACCGGCGGGATCGCGGGTAAATAGCGCCGATCCCAGCTCCTGATTCCGGAAATGTCGCCATGTCCACTGCCGTCTCCCCGCTCGCACCGACCAACGTCCCCGAGATGCCGGAACTGGCCGGCGTTCGCCTCGCGACCGCGGCGGCCGGCATCCGTTACAAGGGCCGCACCGACGTGCTGCTGGCGCTGCTCGACCCCGGCACCACGGTTGCGGGCGTGTTCACCACATCGAAGTGCCCTTCCGCCCCGGTGGAATGGTGCCGCGCCAGGCTGAAGGGCAAGGCCGCCCGCGCTCTGGTGGTGAATTCCGGCAATGCCAATGCCTTCACCGGCAAGACCGGCCGCCAGTCCACGGCCCTGACCGCCGAGATCGCGGCCAAGGCGATCGGCTGCAAGCCCGGCGATATCTTCCTGGCCTCCACCGGAGTGATCGGTGAACCGCTCGACGCCACCAAGTTCAATGGCGTGCTCGATACGCTGGCGACCGAGGCGGTCCCCGGCGGCTGGCTCGAGGCGGCCAAGGCGATCATGACCACCGACACCTTCGCCAAGGGCGCGGTCACGCAAGCCGTGGTGGGGGGCAGGACCGTCAGCCTGATCGGCATCATCAAGGGATCGGGCATGATCGCGCCGGACATGGCGACCATGCTGTCGTTCGTGTTCACCGATGCCCCGATTGCAGCCCCGGTGCTGCAGGCGCTGCTGAAGACCGGCGTCACCGATACCTTCAATGCGGTGACCATCGACGGCGACACCTCGACCTCCGACACCCTGCTGGCGTTCGCCACGGGCGCCGCCGCCGAACACGGCGCGCCGAAAATCAGCCGCGCCTCCGATCCGCGCCTCAAGGCCTTCGCGAAGGCCTTCCACACGGTGCTGGCCGATCTCGCCGAACAGGTGGCGCGCGACGGCGAAGGCGCCCGCAAGCTGGTCGAGATCATCGTCGAAGGCGCAACCACGCAAAAGTCCGCGCGAAAAATCGCAATGTCGATCGCCAATTCGCCGCTGGTGAAGACCGCGATCGCSGGCGAGGATGCCAATTGGGGCCGCGTCGTGATGGCGGTCGGCAAGGCCGGCGAGCCGGCGGACCGCGATAAACTCTCGATCTCGTTCAACGGCATCCGCGTGGCGCACAAGGGCGCGCGCGATCCCTCCTACAACGAGGCGCAGGTGTCCGACGCCATGAAGGCCCCGGAAATCCAGATCAAGGTGGCGCTCGGGCTCGGCAAGGGCCGCGACCGGGTGCTGACCTGCGATCTCACCAAGGAATACGTCGCCATCAACGGTGATTATCGCTCGTGAAGATCGTTCTTGTCGTCGCCTGCGCCCTGATCGATACGGACAACCGCGTGCTGATCGCCCAGCGCCCGGACGGCAAGTCGATGGCAGGCCTGTGGGAATTTCCCGGCGGCAAGCTCGACGCCGGCGAGCGGCCCGAACAGGCGCTGATCCGCGAACTGCAAGAAGAATTGGGCATCACCGTGCGCGAGGCTTGCCTCGCGCCGCTGACCTTCGCCAGCCATACCTATGACGATTTTCATCTGCTGATGCCGCTCTACATCTGCCGGCGCTGGGAAGGCACCGTCGTCGGACGGGAAGGCCAGAATCTCGCCTGGGTGCGCGCCAACAAGCTGCGCGACTATCCGATGCCGCCGGCGGATTTGCCGTTGATCCCGCACCTGACGGATTTGCTTTAAGTCATTCCTCTGTCATTCCGGAAGCCGCCAACGGGTCCGCGCGAAGCGCGGCCCCGTTGGCGGCTATCCGGAATCTCGACCTCTCGACACGACGTGCGTTCGAGATTCCGGGTTCGTCGCGTTGCGACGCCCCGGAATGACGGGGTGGCTACTTCGGCTCGCGCGGCTTCAACACCTCCGCCAGACTCACCTTCGCCGACCCCGGCTTCAGCGGCTTCTGCTGGCTCTCGTGCGGCGCCCAGCCGGACAGCCAGACCACATCGAAGGTGGCGCGGATGCGACCATCCGCATCCGCGAACCGCTCGCTGTAGATCTGCGCCATGCGCGAGAGCGTCGCACGGCGCAGCGGCGTGCGACGGCGTTCGCTCAGCACATTGGTGGCGCCCATGCGCCGCAAGTCCTGCATCAGTGCGAACGCGTGGTCGTAGCGCACGATGACGCGATCCACGTCGGTCACTGGCCTGTCTCTTATACACATCTAGATGTGTATAAGAGACAGCTGTAGATCTGCGCCATGCGCGAGAGCGTCGCACGGCGCAGCGGCGTGCGACGGCGTTCGCTCAGCACATTGGTGGCGCCCATGCGCCGCAAGTCCTGCATCAGTGCGAACGCGTGGTCGTAGCGCACGATGACGCGATCCACGTCGGTCACTGGCAGCGCGAAACCCGCGCGCTGCAGCAACGCACCGAGATCGCGCAGATCGGCGAACGGCGCGACGCGTGGCGACAGGCCGCCTTCGATCTCGGCTTCCGCCGCCGCGAACGCCTGCCGCAATTCGGTCAGGGTGTCGCCGCCGATCATCGCCGCCAGAAAAAGCCCGTCCGGCTTCAGCGCGCGGCGGATCTGCGTCAGCACTCCGGGCAAATCGTTGACGAACTGCAACGCCAGCGCCGAGACCGCGAGGTCGAGCGTCTCCGGCGCAAGCGCCAGCTTTTCCCGCTCGGCGAACAGATCGGCATGGATCAGCGTCGCGAAGCGCGCACGCAAGGCCTGCGCAACCCCATCCCCCGGTGAGCCGATATCGGCGACATCGGCAAAGTCGCGCAGCACCGCACCGAGCCGCTCGAGCAGATCCTCGGTGACGCGGTCGAGCAGAAACGTCGCCGCGCCGAGTTGCGCGGCGCGGAGCTGGCGTGCGTGCAGCAGCGCGCGGTCGAACAGGATCGGCGCGGTCTGTGCGGCATTTTCATCTTGCGGCATACGCAAGAAATTCCTTCTGAACTCTGGAAAACGGCACGCTTTACCAGCTTTGGGGCTGGCCTGCCGCAGCAAAACGTCCTCAGGCTTGAGAACGCAAGACAGCGGCGATAGCATAAATCATGGGCAGGACAATGGACGGCGAGACCGTCCCACCACGCGCGATCGGCAGCCAGGTTCTCGGCCTGCTGTCGACATGCCGAAACGCCGCCCGGTCTGCCCTCGCCGCCACGGCTCGTCTCACCCTCGACGTGGCATTGCCGACACTCTGCGTGTCGTGTCGCGAACCGGTGGCCGGCGAAGGCGTCTGCGCCGCGTGCTGGGCCCAATTGTCGTTCATCGCCCCGCCGTTTTGCGCCCGCCTCGGCATCCCCTTCGTCTACGATCCGGGGCCGGACCTGCTGTCGATGCAGGCGATTGCCGCGCCGCCGGCCTACCATCGGGCGCGGGCCGCGGTGCGCTATGACGATACCGCCAAAACCCTGGTGCATGGCCTCAAATATCAGGACCGCACCGACCTGGCGCCGGTGATGGGCCGCTGGATGGCGCGCGCCGGACAGGACCTGCTGGCCGACGCGGACGTGCTGGTTCCGGTGCCGCTGCACTGGCGGCGCAGCTGGAGCCGGCGTTTCAACCAGTCCGGGCTGCTGGCCAAAACCATCGAAAAGCAGTCCGGCGTACTGGTCATCGGCGATGCACTCCGGCGCATCAAGCGTACGCAGCAGCAGATCGGCCTGACCCGGGCGGAGCGAGCCCAGAACGTCCAGGGCGCCTTCAAGGTGCCGCCTGAAAAGCGAGCAGCGATCGAAGGCCGCCATGTGCTCCTGGTCGACGACGTCTTGACCTCCGGCGCCACCCTGGACGCCTGCGCGCGGGCGCTGTTGCGGGCGAAAGCCCGCCAGGTCGACGTGCTGGTGTTCGCGCGGGTTGTGGAGAGCTTTAAATCCCCCATATAATCGTCACTTAACACACGCCGAGGCCTTGCATGACATCCGCTCCCGCGACCGTGGAGATCTACACCACCCAGACTTGCGGTTATTGCCGCGCCGCCAAGGCGTTGCTCACGCGGAAGAATGTTCCATTCAAGGAAATCGACGTGTCGGCCGGCGGAGAACTGCGGCGAGCCATGACGGCCCGCGCCAACGGCGGGACGACGGTTCCCCAGATCTTCATCAACGATGCGCATGTCGGCGGTTGCGACGATCTCTATGCGCTGGACCACGCGGGCAAGCTCGACCGGCTGCTCGCAGGCGAGGAGGTTGTATCGTGAGCGCAAACGCGAACGTACCTGCAGATCAGGAGAAGCCGGCCGCTTTTACCGCGGCGATGATCCAGATGCGCACGTCGCTCTCGCCCGAGGCAAGCTTCGATCAAGCGGCGACCCTGATCCGTCAGGCGAAGAACTCCGGCGCCGACTACGTGCAGACGCCCGAGATGACCAATCTGATGCAGAAGAACCGCGACGCGCTGTTCACGCTGCTCGAGGTGGAAGAAAACGACAAGTCGCTCGCCGGCTACCGCGATCTCGCGCGCAGCCTGAAGATCTTCGTGCATGTCGGCTCATTGGCGGTGAAGGCTTCGGCCGAGCGCGCCGCCAACCGCTCGTTCCTGATCGATCCGGCGGGCGACATCGTCGCACGCTACGACAAGATCCACATGTTCGACGTCGATCTCGGCAATGGCGAGACCTATCGGGAATCCGCCAACTATCAGCCCGGCGAGGTCGCGATCATTTCCGACCTGCCCTGGGGCCGGATCGGCCTGACCATCTGCTACGACCTGCGTTTCCCGTCGCTGTATCGCGCACTCGCGGAAACCGGCGCGTCGTTCATCACCATTCCCTCGGCCTTCACCCAGAAGACCGGCGAAGCGCATTGGCACACTCTGATGCGCGCCCGCGCCATCGAGACCGGCTGCTTCGTCTTTGCCGCCGCGCAAGGCGGCAAGCATGAAAACGGCCGCGAGACCTACGGCCACTCGCTGATCGTCGATCCCTGGGGCACGATCCTGGCCGAAGGCGGCACCGAACCCGGCGTCGTGCTGGCGCAGATCGACCCCGCGAAGGTCGAGAGCGTGCGCAAGAGCATCCCGTCGCTGCAGCACGGGCGACGCTTCAGCGTCGCGGATCCCAATGGCGGGCCGAACCATCTGCAGCTGGTCCGGAGCAAGGCATGATCCACTACGCGCTCCGGTGCGAGAAGGGCCATGCGTTCGAAAGCTGGTTCCAGAGCTCGGCCGCCTATGACAGCCAGCGCAAACGCAAGCTGGTGAGCTGCCCCGTCTGCGACTCCACCAAGGTGGAGAAGGCGATCATGGCGCCGCGCCTCACCAAGAAAGGCAACGTCAAAGCGGCCTTGCCCGCGCCGCAGCCGGCGGCCGTTCCCGAAGTGGTTGCGCCGACCGATGCGGTGCCGCTGATCTCGACCCAGGAGCGCGAGCTGCGCGCCAAGCTCAAGGAGCTGCGCGATCATATCGTCAGCAAGGCGGACAATGTCGGCGAGAGTTTTCCGACCGAAGCCCGCAAGATGCATTACGGCGACATCGAGCACCGGCCGATCTACGGCGAAGCCTCGCTCGAGGAAGCTCGCGACCTGATCGACGAAGGCATCGAAGTTGCACCGCTGCCGATCGTGCCGGACGATCGCAACTGACCGGCGACCCCGGCCGCAGGGCCGTCATGATCATCGCCTATTGATGTCGGCCTCTCCATGATCGCGATATGACGGTTTCTCCATGACGCTCTCTTGTTCTCCATGACGCTCTCCTGGCAAATCTGGGCCCTGCTGTCGGCGTCGTTCGCCGCACTGACCGCGATCTTCGCCAAGGTCGGCGTCGAGAACATCAATCCGGATCTGGCGACGTTCATCCGCACGATCATCGTGCTGATCAGCTTTGCCCTGATCCTGTTAGCGACCGGGCAGTTCCGCGCACCGGGCGAGATTTCAACCAAGACGTGGACATTCCTGGTGCTGTCCGGCCTCGCCACCGGCGCCTCGTGGCTGTGCTATTTCCGCGCCCTGAAACTCGGGCCTGCGACACTGGTGGCGCCGATCGACAAATTGAGCGTGGTGCTGGTGGCGCTGTTCGCGTTCGTGTTTCTCGGCGAGCGGCCGTCGGCAACGGGATGGGCCGGCATCGCGCTGATCTCGGCCGGCGCCGTGCTGCTGGTGCTGAAGCGGTAGAATTCGGCTCGGGGCGGGTTAGCGAAGCGTAACCCGCCTCCGCACATCACGACATCTGCAGAGCGGCGGATTACGCTATCGCTAATCCGCCCTTGTTCTGCGCTACGTCGCCACCAGCAACCCTACCCCGAGCACGATCAGCGCAATGCCCGCAAGTTCACGCCGCGACAGCGGCTGCTTGAATGAATAGTACGCCACGCCCTGCGCCAACAGCACCTCGACCAGCGCCAGCGTCCGCACATTGGCGACGGCCGTGAGCGCAAACGCCAGGTACCAGAACTGCGAGGCGAACGCGCCGATGAATCCCGCGAACAGCGACGGCTTCCAGAGCCGGACAATCGCGCGCAACACCTCGCGATCCCTTGCGATCAGGTAGCCGCTCAGCAGCACGCTCTGCAATAACAGCCCGCACATCAGCGTGAAACTCGCCGAGGTCACGAACGACACGCCGCTGACATTGAGAATCGCGCCGCGAAAGCCGACCGCAGACAGGGCAAAAGCAGCCGCGGCGGCAAGGCCAAGCAGCGTCGGCCTGATATCGGCAGCGCCTTTCATGCCGCCGGGACGCAGCGCCGTGACGATGACGCCGAAGGTTGCGATGACGATGGCGATCACCTTGATGGGCGTGAGATGATCGCCGAGAAACGCGAAGCCGAAGGCCGCCGCCTGGATCGGTTCGGTCTTCATGTAGGCCGTGGTCACGACAAAGGATCGCTCCGTCATCGCCGCCAGCATCAACGCGGTGCCCGTAATCTGGGTCAAAGCGCCGAGCAGCAGCCAGGACCAGAATGTCGGCGCCAGCGAAGGCAGTGGATCTTTTGTCGCGAACAGGACGAGCGCCAGGAAAACCAGCGAGAACGGAAATCCGAACAGGAACCGGATGTGGGTGGCGCCGACGGTTCCGAGCGGACCGGTCAATCCACGCTGCATGGCGTTGCGCGCCACCTGGCCCGACGCACCGATCAGGGTGAAGGGAATCCAGAGCCAGGCGAGATCGATCATGAGAGGCCCGACCCAACGGCACGCTTGAGGTGGGAGGAACGGGACGCTTTACCCCGCCGTTTCCGCCACCACCATGTAATTGACATCCATGTCGGCTGAGAGCGTCCACTTGTCCGCGAACGGGCTGTAGACCACGCCCGACTGTTCGGTGATCCCCAGACGGTTGCGCTCGAAATGCTCCGCGAGTTCGTCCGGGGTGACGAACTTGTTCCATTCATGCGTGCCGCGCGGCAGCCAGCGCAGCACGTATTCGGCGCCGACGATCGCCAGCGCAAAGCTCTTCCAGTTACGGTTCAGCGTCGAGACCACCATCATGCCCGACGGCTTCATCAGCGCCGCGCAGCGATCGAGGAATGCGCCGACGTCGGTGACGTGCTCGATGACCTCCATCGCCAGCACCACGTCAAAACGTTCGCGCGGATCGATCTCCTCGACGGTCATGCAGCGATAATCGACCAGCAGGTTCGACTTGGTGGCGTGCAGCTTGGCGGCGGCGATGTTGGTGGCCGACGGATCGATGCCGATGACCTGGGCGCCGAGCCGGGTGAACGGCTCGCACAACAGGCCGGCGCCGCAGCCGATATCCAGGATGCGCAGACCGGCCAGGCAGCTCAGGCTGCGCACATTGCGCTCGAACTTGCGGCAGGCCGCATCGCGAATATAGCCAAGCCGCAGCGGATTGATCTTGTGCAGCGGCGCCATCTTGCCCTTTGGATCCCACCATTCGTCGGACAGGCGCGAAAACTTCGCGACTTCCGCGGGATCCACGGTCGAGGCGGGAGACGAGATCGGGTTGCTGGCGGCCATTGCTCGGTGTGACAGGTTTTCAGGATCGCGGACAGATCTATTGCTTAGCTGATTTGGCCGGCTTGGGCATACAGTCCCTAGCGCGCGGTAATATGATTGCGGAATTGCAGGGGTGAGGCAATCATCCCGATGGTTTTCCGGCCCTCGCCGACCCCGAGGATGGTGACGTCGCCATAACCGAAAATACGGCCAAGGATGCTCTGATTGACATCCACACTTTCGACCTTGTCGAGATTCATCTCGAAAGTGCTGCGCTGGATGAAGCCCTCCTTGTGGACAACTCGCAGCGTGGTGACGTCGGTTTCGGTGATCCAGCGCCGAAACCAGGCCTTCACCGTCCAGTAGAGCGCGGCGATGGCCGCCAGCCCGGCAAGAATGAGCCAAGCCAGACTGCCATCGCCCGTCTGGGCGCGGCGGTCCATCACGAAGCACCCCGCCGCCACGATCCAGGCCAGCACCGCCGGCAGGTAGATGATCCCGTGCAAGGTCGTGGAATAAAGGACTTTTTCGCCTGGTTGCAGGATCTGGTCGATATAGCGGCCCATGCGGTCCTTGCTCCTAGCCGGCGAGCCGCCCCCCGGGGGACGACAAATCCGGCGCCTGAGGGCGCCGGACACGGTGGCTTGCTCCAAATCTCGGCTTTATGTATACGCGCCTTTTGGCTCGCGCGCCTCAATTTTGCGCGGCTGTTCAACTCGTTAACCCGTGAAGGACGACGCCACTCGCATGGGCCGGCTTGTCATGAAATTCGGCGGCACGTCGGTCGCCAACATCGAACGCATCCGCAATGTCGCGCGCCACGTCAAGCGCGAGGTCGATGCCGGCCACGAGGTCGCCGTCGTGGTCTCCGCCATGTCCGGCAAGACCAATGAACTGGTGGCGTGGGCGACCGAAACCTCGGCCCTGCACGACGCCCGGGAATATGACGCCATCGTCGCATCCGGCGAACAGGTGACCTCCGGCCTGCTGGCGATCGCGCTGCAGTCGCTCGGCATCCAGGCCCGCTCCTGGCAGGGCTGGCAGATTCCGATCCAGACCAGCGACGCGCACGCATCCGCCCGGATCCTCGGGATCGACGGCACCGAACTGATCAAGCGCTTCAAGGAACGCCAGGAGGTCGCCGTGATCGCCGGCTTCCAGGGCATCCACGAAGAGACCGGCCGCATCACCACGCTTGGCCGCGGCGGCTCGGACACCAGCGCGGTCGCGCTCGCCGCGGGCCTCAAGGCCGATCGCTGCGACATCTACACCGATGTCGACGGCGTCTACACCACCGACCCCCGCGTGGTGCCGAAGGCGAAACGCCTGGACAAGGTGGCGTTCGAGGAAATGCTGGAACTCGCCTCGCAGGGCGCCAAGGTGCTGCAGGTGCGCTCCGTCGAGCTCGGCATGGTGCACAATGTGCGCGTATTCGTGCGCTCCAGCTTCGACAAGCCAGAAGATATTGACCCCTATGCCAACCAGCCGCCCGGGACCCTGATCTGCGGCGAGGAGGAGATCGTGGAAAGCCAAGTCGTCACCGGCATCGCCTTTTCAAAGGACGAAGCCCAAATCTCCGTGCGCCACATCGAGGACAAGCCGGGCGTTGCCGCCGCGATCTTCGTGCCGCTGGCGGACGCCAACATCAACGTCGACATGATCGTGCAGAACGTGTCCGAGGACGGCAAGACCACCGACCTCACCTTCACAGTGCCGGCGGCCGACTATAACCGCGCCAAGGACACCATCGCCAAGGCCAAGGACACGATCGGCTACACCTCGGTGGACAGCGCCACCGACGTCGCCAAGGTGTCGGTGATCGGCATCGGCATGCGCAGCCACGCCGGTGTCGCCGCGCAGGCCTTCAAGGCGCTGTCGGAACGCAACATCAACATCCGCGCCATCACCACCTCGGAAATCAAGTTCTCGCTCCTGATCGACGCGGCCTACACCGAGCTCGCGGTGCGCACCCTGCACACCCTGTACGGCCTGGACCAGGCATAAGGCCCGCGGCCGGCGGTCGCGAGGGATGTTCGACGACCACCTCAGGCGATGGGAGCTGACGCCGGACGGCGATCCCATCGTCACCCGCGCCGCCCGCCTGCTGCCGGTTCGCCATCGCGGCGAAGCCGCGATGCTGCGGATTGTCACCAACAGCGAGGCCAGGGGCGGCGACGCCCTGATGACGTGGTGGGATGGCGACGGCGCCGCACACGTGTTGGCCGCGGAAGGCGATGCACTGCTGCTGGAGCGGGCGGAAGGCCACCGCTCCCTGTCCGACTATGCCCGCAATGGACGCGACGACGAAGCCACCACGATCCTCTGCGACGTCATCGCACGGTTGCATGCGCCGCGTGCAAAGCCGCTTCCGGACTTGATCCCGCTTGCAACCTGGTTCCGGGACCTGGAACCGGCCGCCGCCATCCACGGCGGTGTCCTCGCGCGCTGCGCACAGTCAGCCCGTTTGCTGCTGGCGGAGCCCCGGGATGTCGGTGTCCTGCATGGCGACGTTCATCATGACAACGTGCTCGATTTCGGCGACCGCGGCTGGCTCGCGATCGACCCCAACCGGCTGATCGGTGAACGCGGCTTCGACTACGCCAACCTGTTCTGCAATCCGGACCTGGAGGATCCCTCTCGACCGGTCGCAACCCTGCCCGGCCGATTCGCGCGCCGGCTGGAGATCGTGACGGCACGATCGGGCCTTGAGCGGGCGCGCCTGCTGCAATGGATCCTGGCCTGGACCGGCCTGTCGGCCGCTTGGTTTCTCGGCGATGGTGACAGCACCGAGATCGATTTTCGGGTCGCCGCGCTGGTGATCGCCGAAATCGACCGCTGACAGAGACCGGTTCGCGTCAAACGGGAAAGACCGCCCTGACACCGGACCGGCCCAGGAGATGGCCTTTGGCCCGGCCGGCCGCGAAACAGCGGTGCACAGCCATAGGATCGGTCCGGTGTGGCAGGCGTTTTGCTTGGCAAAACAAACACAATTTCGCTATACGGCCTGAGGAATAGGCAGCGGCAAAATGTGTCACAGTTCTCTGTTTCCCGATTCGGCCAGATCCTGGCCGGGCCAAGTCGGGGCACACTAAAAGCTGTTATATTTCTGAGACTTACCCCGGCGCGCTGACTCAGGCGGAAGGCCGGGATCGCAGGGCGGAGGTGTCGGCATATGCGGAGCGCGCTGGGAGGCCCCCGCGTCTTGTTGAGACGGCTCCGCGAAGTGATGGCCGAGCCGGTCAGCGCTCAGGAGCGGCTGGACAAGATCGTGGTGCTGATCGCCGCCAACATGGTGGCGGAGGTGTGCTCGACCTACGTGCTGCGCGTCGACAACACGCTGGAATTGTATGCAACCGAGGGTCTGAACCGCGACGCCGTCCACTTGACGGTGCTGAACGCCCACGAGGGCCTGGTCGGCCTCGTCGCCAGCGAAGCAACCCCGCTCAACCTGTCCAACGCGCAAAGCCATCCGGCCTACTCCTACCGCCCGGAGACCGGCGAAGAAATCTACCACTCGTTCCTCGGCGTGCCGATCCTGCGCTCGGGCAACACGCTTGGCGTGCTGGTGGTGCAGAACCGCGCCCACCGCACCTATGTCGAGGAAGAGGTCGAGGCGCTGCAGACCACCGCGATGGTGCTCGCGGAGATGATCGCCTCGGGCGAACTGTCGGCGCTGGCCAAGCCCGGYGCCGAACCCGCCGCYCGGCACTCGCTGCACCAGACCGGCTCGATCCTGTCCGACGGCATCGCGCTGGGACATGTKGTGCTGCAYGAACCSCGCGTGGTCATCACCAATTACATYGCCGAGGACCTGCCGAAGGAAATCAAGCGYCTCGACACCGCRCTGACCAARCTGCGCGCCGATCTCGACCGCCTGCTGGAGCGCGGYGACATGGCGGAGGGCGGCGAGCAYCGCGACGTGCTGGARGCCTATCGCATGTTCGCCAACGAYCAYGGCTGGTCGCACAAGCTGCATGAGGCGGTGGCGACCGGCCTCACCGCCGAGGCCGCCGTCGAACGCGTGCAGTCCGACACCCGCGCGCGGATGCTGCGCTCGACCGATCCTTACTTGCGCGAGCGCCTGCACGACCTCGAGGACCTCGGCCACCGCCTGATGCGGCAGCTGCTGGGCCAGGATCATGCGCCGTCGCGCGAACAACTGCCCGACAACGCCATCCTGATCGCGCGCGCGATGGGACCGGCGGCGCTGCTCGACTATGATCGCAAGCGGCTGCGCGGCCTGGTGCTGGAAGAAGGCACATCGAATTCGCATGTGGCGATCGTCGCCCGCGCGCTCGGCATCCCGGCCGTCGGCGAGGTGCCGAACGCAGCCGGTATTGCTGATCCCGGCGACGCGATCATCGTCGACGGCACCTCCGGCTCGATCTATTTCCGCCCCTCGGCCGAAATCGAATCCGCCTATGCGGAACGCGTCCGCTTCCGCGCGCGACGCCAGGCGCAGTATCTCGCGCTGCGCGACAAGCCGACGGTGACCAAGGATGGCCAGCCGATCGAGCTGATGATCAATGCCGGCCTCGTCATCGACCTGCCGCACATCGAAGACACCAATTGCTCCGGCATCGGCCTGTTCCGCACCGAACTGCAGTTCATGGTGGGCCAGGCGCTGCCGCGCTCCAGCGAGCAGTTGCAGCTTTATCGCACGGTGCTGGACGCCGCCGGCGACAAGCCGGTGACCTTCCGCACCCTCGACATCGGCGGCGACAAGGCGCTGCCGTACATGGAGACCATCACCGAGGAGAATCCGGCGCTTGGCTGGCGCGCGATCCGGCTCGGGCTCGACCGTCCCGGCCTGCTGCGCGGCCAGGTGCGCGCATTGCTGCGCGCCGGTGGGGGCCGCTCGCTGAAGATCATGTTCCCGATGATCTCCGAAGTCGCCGAGTTCGACCAGGCCAAGATCATCGTCGAGCGCGAACTGACCTATCTGCGTCAGCACGGCCATCCGCTGCCGGAACGCATCGACATCGGCACCATGGTCGAGGTGCCGGCGCTGCTGTATCAGCTCGACGAACTGCTGAAGCGCGTCGACTTCGTYTCGGTCGGCTCCAACGATCTGTTCCAGTTCATGTACGCGGTCGATCGCGGCAACGCCAAGGTTGCGGACCGTTTCGATACCCTGGCCGCTCCGGTGCTGCGCGCCTTGCGCGACGTCGTCACCAAGGCGAACGCGGCGAAAAAGGCCGCGTCACTGTGCGGCGAAATGGCCTCGCATCCGCTCGGCGCACTGGCGCTGCTGGCGCTCGGCTATCGCTCGCTGTCGCTGTCGGCGACCGCGCACGGGCCAGTCAAGGCGCTGATCCTGGAGCTCGACGTCGCCAAGGCGGCCGCGATGATCAAGCCATTGCTCGATGCCCCATCCGGCAGTATCTCGATCCGCGACAARTTGAAGGAATTCGCGGACAAGGAAGGATTGCCGCTGTGACCGGTTTTCACGGACCATCGGCTTAAAGCGAACGCAGCGATGTTACCCGAAGCCAAACTCGACGTCTTGCTGGCGCGCCATGCCGCGCTCGAAGCTGAACTGCTGGGACAGGTCAGCTCGGAAACCTATGTGAAGACCACCCGCGAGCTCAGCGAACTGACGCCTGTGGTCGATGCGGTGAAAGCCTACCGCGCCTCGGCCCGAGAAATCGCCGACCTTGACGCCATGATCGAGGACCCCGCGACCGACGCTGAGATGCGCACCATGGCGGAGGGCGAGCGGCCGCAGCTCGAGGCCCGCCGCGACGAACTGGCCCAGGCGATCCGCGTGGCGCTGCTGCCCAAGGATGCGATGGACGAGCGCAGCGTGATGCTGGAGATCCGCGCCGGCACCGGCGGYGATGAGGCCTCGCTGTTCGCCGGCGACCTGTTCCGGATGTACGAGCGCTTCGCGACGCTGCAGGGATGGAAGGTCGAAGTCGTTTCCGCCAGCGAAGGCACCATGGGCGGCTACAAGGAAATCATCGCCGACGTGCAGGGCCGCGGCGCGTTCGCCAAACTGAAATTCGAATCCGGCGTGCACCGGGTGCAGCGCGTGCCCGACACCGAGACCCAGGGACGCATCCACACGTCAGCCGCGACGGTGGCGGTGCTGCCCGAGGTCGAGGACGTCGACGTCGACATCAAGAGCGACGATCTCCGCATCGAAACCATGCGAGCGCAGGGCGCCGGTGGCCAGCACGTCAACAAGACCGAATCGGCGATCCGCATCACCCACATTCCGACCGGCATCGTGGTCAACATGCAGGACAGCCGTTCGCAGCACAAGAATCGCGCCAGCGCCATGAACATCCTGCGCTCGCGCATCTACGATGCCGAACGCCAGCGCATCGACGCGGCGCGCTCCGCCGATCGCCGCGAGAAGGTCGGCTCCGGTGATCGCTCCGAGCGCATTCGCACCTATAACTTCCCGCAAGGGCGCGTCACCGACCATCGCATCAACCTGACGCTCTACAAGCTGCCGCAGGTGATCGCCGGCGAGGCGTTGCACGAACTGACCGAAGCGCTGACCACCGAACACCAGGCGGCGCAGCTCGCCGCCGAAGGCGCGGCCGCGTGAGCGGCGACTTCAGGGGCCTGACCATCGACGCCGCGCGGCGTCATCTGACCGGCTTGCTCAGACCGACCGCGACCGACACGCCCGAGCTCGATGCCCGGCTGCTGGTCGGCGCGGTGCTGGATCTCGATCTGACTGGTCTCGCGAGATCGGCGTCCCGCATTGTCGATGAACAGGAGGCTCTGCGTCTGGCTGCGTTCGCGCAGCGACGCGCCGGCGGCGAACCGGTGGCACGCATCATCGGCCTCAAGGAGTTCTGGGGACTGCCGCTGCGGCTCTCCGCCACCACGCTGGTGCCGCGGCCCGACACCGAGACCCTGGTGGAAGCAGCCCTCGCCATTCTCAAGGCCGGCGCGGCCAACACCGCGTTGCGCATCGCCGATCTCGGCACCGGCTCGGGAGCCATCCTGCTGGCGCTGCTGTCGGAGCTGCCCGCCGCATGGGGCGTCGGGACCGATATCGACGTGGCCGCCCTGCGGACCGCCGCCGGCAATGCACGGCATCTTGGTCTGGACCGGCGCGTTGCGTTCGTCCAATGCAGCTATGCGAAAGCGCTGCGCGGACCGTTCGATATGGTGCTGTCGAACCCGCCCTATATTCCATCGGACCAGATTGCGTCGCTTGCGGTCGAGGTCCGCGACCACGATCCGCATCGGGCGCTGGATGGCGGCGCGGACGGCCTTGATGCTTATCGCGCGCTTATCGCGCAAGCGGCCGAACGGCTGAAAGACGGGGGCGCCCTGCTGGTCGAAGTGGGGCAACACCAGAGCGCCGATGTCGGGCGGCTGATGCAAGCCGAAGGCCTGGCGGTTGCCCCGGTCAGGGCCGATTTGGCCGGAATTCCGCGGGTGGTCATAGGGCAAAAATGCGGCTCGCAAGGCCCCCCGGGTCAATAAAAACCTCTTGGAATATCGGTCGAGAGCGACTAGGTTCCGGGCACAGCATCGGTCCAGGCAGCCAACCCCGCAAGATCTGCGGAGGCTAAAGCTCCCCGGGAGCCCGACCGAGTAAAGGTTCCAAAGACTGGTTGTGCTGAGCGCAGTGGCTGAAGCAGTCACGCGGCTCGCAACCGCCAAGCGAACGAAAGCTTGATATTGCGGCGACACACTCATTTACGAGAATTCGGGCCTGTTCTGGATGCCTGATCAGCTGATCAGGCCAACGGGACCGACTGCACGCGACGTTTGGGGAACGCGTTCGTGGTGAACACATCTCTGCTGCACCCGGTTCCGGTCGACGCGCCCGCGGTGGGCATGTGTCCAGGGACAACGGTCGATGCACATTTGGATCTGGTGTCGCGCGTCCGGCATTCGCCCGTTTCGGCGATTCGTGGAGCGGACGTTGGACGTTCCTTTCGTCAAGGATTCGCCTCCCGTCAGGGATTCACGGAGGCGACGAAGGGAACTTCTGAACCACTACACTTGATTTGACTTGAACCGGACAGCTTCCGGACGCCGTTTGCGTCCGTCTTAATCATCATGACATCGACACTTCAGGGTTGGCGAAAAGGCACGACATGAGAAACGGTCAGAACAACAACAAGCGGATGCGGAATCGGAATAACAATCACAACAACAACAACAATAACAACCGCCGCAGCCAGAACCCGATGACCCGGGTTTACGATTCCAACGGTCCTGACATCAAGATTCGCGGCACCGCCGCCCATGTCGCCGAAAAATACCTGCAGCTGGCTCGCGATTCGCAGAGCTCCGGCGATCCTGTCGCCGCCGAGAATTATTATCAGCACGCCGAACACTATTTCCGTCTGATCGCGGCCGCCCAGGAGCAGTTCCGCCAGAGCCAGCCGCAACAGCAGCCGCGTCTCGAGCAGGATCTGCGCGGCGACGACAACGGCGATGACGGTGAGGAGAGCTTCTCGAATTTCGGCGCCGAGCCTGGTTTCGGGCTGCGCGAACCGCAGCCGTCCTATCAGCCGCAGCCGTCTTATCAGCCGCGCGAGAATCATCGCGACCAGGGCGGACGGGATCAAGGCCCGCGCGATCAGGGGGGTCGTGATCAAGGTCACCGCGATCAGGGACCGCGCGAACAAACCATGCGCGATCAGCCCCGCGAGCAGACCTATCGCGAGAACCGTTCGCAACCCCAGCCGCAGCCCTCGCTGCCGCTCAATGATGCCGGCGATGTCGACCGCCTGCCGTCATTCATCACCGGTGCTCAGCCGCAGCCGACAAACGGGGCCAACGCTTTCGAAGGCAACGGCCATCAGGATGGCAACCGTTTTCCGCCCCGCCGCCGGCGCCGCCCGCATGGGCCAAGGCCTGAAGGCCGTGGGCCACAACAGAGCCAGAGCGAGGATTTCCCCTCCGGCGAATAACCGCTGACGGGCGGCATCGGAAGCGACTGGATACCACAACGAATCAGGAGCCCATCCGCAGGCCATGCGGATGGGCTCTTTCGTTGAGAACGGATGTTTCGAGATCAGGTCACGACTTCATCACGACGCGGCGCGGCCGTCGGCACCAGCACCGGATCGAGCGAGGGAATGAGCCGCGTGCGTTGCCGCCGCGCCGGAATGGCGCGGTAGACCTGCTTGGTCGCCTCCACGATATGTACGCCTGCGAACGGCGACGAGATTGCCGCGCTGACACGCTCCCATGCACCCGCGGACCGCAGGAACCAGCTGCCGTCGATCGGCGGCACGAACAGGGCTTCGCTCCAGGCCGATGGCGTGAACCAGGTCAGCCGCAGCAGTTCAGTGATCTGGCTGCGTGAGTACGGCCGGCCATGCCCGAACGGCGTCTTGTCGGTGCGGGCCCAGACCCCACGGCGGTTGGGAATGATCGCCATCACCCGGCCCGATGGCGCCAGGATGCGCCAGACTTCGCGCAACAACCCGGCCGGATCGTCCGACATCTCCAGGGCATGAACCAGCAGGATTCGATCGATCGCCGCATCCGGCAACGGCAGCGAGAACTCATCGACCAGGGTCGCCAGCGTCGGCCGCGAGGTCGGCCATTTCAGCACGCCCTGCGCTGCCGGCATGAAGGCGATGCAGCGCTCGGAGTCTTCCCGGAACAGGCCGAGGTAAGGCGTGGGATAACCGATACCGAGCACCCGCAATCCCTTGGCGCGGGGCCACTGCTGTCTCTTATACACATCTAGATGTGTATAAGAGACAGAGGCGATGCAGCGCTCGGAGTCTTCCCGGAACAGGCCGAGGTAAGGCGTGGGATAACCGATACCGAGCACCCGCAATCCCTTGGCGCGGGGCCACTGCTGTCTCTTATACACATCTAGATGTGTATAAGAGACAGAGGCGATGCAGCGCTCGGAGTCTTCCCGGAACAGGCCGAGGTAAGGCGTGGGATAACCGATACCGAGCACCCGCAATCCCTTGGCGCGGGGCCACTGCGCGCGAATGCCGCGGTTGATCTGGCGGCGCGCGACCACCCCGAGCGGCTGCGAATAGAAGTTGCGGAGGTCGATCACATCCATCGTCATCGTCACATGTCTAGCATGTCCGGGCGGTCGCGTGCAGCACGCCCCGCTTGCAAAAAATGCCGGCATTTCCCGGACGTTAACACCACATTTCAACCCGCCCGGCGGCTGTGCTAGCGTTTGCCGTGCGACATTCGAAGTCAGCCGCCGCCTTACCGATGGAGTTGTCATGGCCGCAGAAATCCGTGTGTTCCCCTGCCTCTCGGACAATTTCGGCTATCTGGTCCATGACCCCGTCAGCAAGGCGACCGCCTCGATCGACGCCCCGGAAGCAGGCCCGATCATCAAGGCGCTGCAGCGCGAGGGCTGGACGCTGACCGATATCCTGGTCACCCATCATCACCACGATCACGTCGGCGGCATTGCCGAGCTGAAATCCAAATACAACTGCCGCGTGGTGGCGCCCCACGACAAGGCTGTCGCGATCGCGCAGGTCGATGAGCGGGTCCGCGAAGGCGACAATGTCAGTGTCGGCACGTTGTCGGCGCGCGTGCTGGAAACCCCGGGACATACCCTCGATCACATCTCCTACGTGTTCGATTCCGAGCACGCGGTGTTCTGTGCCGACACACTGTTTTCAATCGGCTGCGGCCGGGTGTTCGAGGGCACCTATCCGATGATGTGGCAATCGCTCCTGAAGCTGCGTGCACTGCCCGACGAGACGCGGATCTATTGCGGCCATGAATACACCCTGTCGAACATCAAGTTCGCCCTGACCGTCGACAAGGACAACGCCGCGCTGAAGGCGCGGGCCGAGGAAGCGGCACAACAGCGCGCCGCCAACAAGCCGACCATCCCGACGCTGATCGGCGACGAAAAAAAGACCAACGTCTTCCTGCGCGCTGATGTCGCGGCGGTTGCCGCCGGACTGGGGCTATCCGGCAAGAGCGCCGCCGAGGTCTTCGGCGAATTGCGTGAACGCAAGAACAAGTCCTGACGATGCCGACACGATTGACCGCCGAAGCCATCATCGCGCTGCTGCATCTCGCCCCGCATCCCGAAGGCGGCCATTTTCGCGAGGTGTTTCGCGATCCTCGCACCGATTCTCACGGTCGCTCCGTGTCGACCGCGATCTATTTCCTGCTGGCGCGCGGCGAGCGCTCGCACTGGCATCGGGTCGACGCCGGCGAGATCTGGCACTTCTACAGCGGCAGCCCGCTGGCGCTGCAGATTGCCGACGAACATGGGCATCGCACCCTGCATCTCGGACCGGACCTGCTGGCCGGCGAGGTCCCGCAGATTGTCGTGCCCGCCGGCGCCTGGCAGGCCGCGGAAAGCATCGGCGACTGGACCCTGGTCGGCTGCACCGTCGCGCCGGGTTTCGAGTTTGCGGGTTTTGAGCTGGCGCCGCCGGGATGGGTGCCGGAGAGCTGAAGCGGGTTCAGATTGTAGGGCGGATCAGCGTCAGCGTAATCCGCCCTACAGCGCTGAGTTCAAGCGCTGCCGTCTCGGCATATCGCGCGCCGAACGCCGTCCCGTATCGATCTAACCGCAAGGTGGGGAGCGGAAATAGAAATTATCATCCACTTTAATCAAAGCCCCGCGCCCCTCATCCGTTTCGGCAACGAGCCGCATATCACGGCTATTATCGTAGATGATCTGCGTCGTGCACATATAGCCGCCGGGCATTGATGGTAGATACGTTGTGTAATGATAGAGAATGATCGACAAGCGGCCGTCTTGTGACGGTGCCGTTGCTGCAACCCTCGCGAGATATTCGTTCTTGTGTAGCCAAAAGTACAGTTCCAGTGAATTTGGCGACAGAAACTCCAGGCACAAAATCAGCGGAACTGTGCAAAGAAGACTACCAAAGCGCAGCGGCATGAGACGAAACAGGCAGACGATCATATACCAGATCAGTCCAACGATGCAGACAATGCCCAGCCCATACGCCAAAAACGAGAGGGCAGAAAATCCGTCGATATAGGATAGTTGCGATAGCACCTTGCAGGTCAGCCAAAGGCAAGCTGCGTATATGAGCACTGCGCGAGAGAAGTAATCGGGATACCGGCTCAAGCGCATTTCGTGTGCCTTCAACGGACGCAATTCGCAGCGATGAAAGCCTAGCGCGTCGGCCGCAGCATGTCGCGCGCTGCGATCAGACCCCCGCCTGCGATCAGGATAGCCGCAATCGCCAGCACCGGCGTCGGCTGCGCGAAACCGGCCAGAATCAAAAAGCCCGTCGACAGCAGCGGCGTCGCATAGGACAGCGCGCCGAGCAGACGAATGTCGCCGCGCTTCATGCCGATGTCCCAGGCGTAGAACGCAGCCCCGACCGGGCCGAGCCCGAGCGCAACGATGCAGGCCCACTGCAACGGTGTCTGCGGCCAGACCGTGGTCTCCAGCGCGAGATGACAGACCGCCGCCAGCACGGCCGTCGCCAGACAGAAGCCGGCCACCGCGTCGGTCGGCACCACCTTCAGCCGGCGCGACATCACCGAATAGCCGGCCCAGATGAAGGCTGCGCAAAACGCGGCCGCAAAGCCCGGGATATTCTCCGGCGCCACGTGCCCCAATCCCGCACCGCTGCCGCCGACCACCAGCAGCGCCATGCCCACCAGGCCGAACAGCGATCCGATGATGTGGTGCGGCTTGAGCACCTCGCCCGGCAGGAGCGCGGAGAACAAAACGATCAGGAGCGGCCACAGATAGTTCAGCAGCCCCGCCTCGGCCGGCGGCGCGAACCGCAGCGCGAGGAAATACAGCGCGTGGTAGCCGAACAGCCCGCCGACGCCGACAAGCCACACCGCCAATGGCTGGCGCAGCGCCGCAACGGCGCCGGGACGCCACAGCCACGTCAGCGGCCCGACGCAGGCGCCGATGGCAAATGTCATGGCGGCGAGCTGGAAGGCCGGGATGCGCCCGGTCGCAACCGTGAGCGCGGCCAGCAGCGACCACATCACGATGGCGAGAAGGCCGATAAGGGTAGCGGTGTTCAGCGACATGCCGGCGTTATGACAGAGCGCGCGGATTCGCGCTCTGTGTTTTGATGCCACGAGGGACAGGCTGACGCCTCAGGGCGAGGAGCGACAGCTCGCCCGCCAATCAGGCGTGGTACTGCCCGCCATTGATGGTCAGGGTCGAACCGGTGATGTAGCCGGCATCGTCGGAGGCGAGGAACACCACGGCGCGCGCGATTTCCTCCGGCTCGCCGAGGCGGTTGACCGGGATCATCGGCAGGATGCTCTTCTCCACCACGTCCTTCGGCACCGCCTGCACCATTTCGGTGTTGATGTAACCGGGGCAGATCACGTTCACGGTGATGCCGCCGCGGGCATTCTCGAGCGCCAACGCCTTGGTGAAGCCGATGTCGCCGGCCTTGGCGGCCGAGTAGTTGACCTGGCCGAACTGACCCTTCTGGCCGTTGATCGAGGAGATATTGATGACGCGGCCGAACTTGCGCGCCCGCATGCCCTCGATCACCGGACGGGTCATGTTGAACAGCGATCCGAGATTGGTGGTGATGACCGCATTCCATTGCTCGAGCGTCATCTTGTGAAACGCACCGTCACGGGTGATGCCGGCATTGTTGACGAGAACGTCAACCGGACCGACTTCCGCCTCGACCTTCTTGATGCCTTCGGAACATGCATCAAACGAGGCAACGTCCCATTTGTAGACCGGAATGTGAGTCTCGTGCTTGAACTTGTTCGCCGCCTCGTCATTTCCTGCATAGCTCGCCGCGACCTTGTAGCCGGCGGCTTTGAGCGCCTTGCTGATCGCCGCGCCGATCCCTCGCGTCCCACCCGTCACCAGTGCCACACGTGCCATGCTCAGGTCCTCCTTCAATGACTCAGCGATATTCTTTTTAAGTCGCCGAAGTATTCAAGCCAATTGTGAGAACTGCAAGACCAAAAACCTGGATCGTGTCTGAGTTTAAGTGAAGCAGTCCTTGACGCCGCCCGCTCGTCCCGCCCACCGTGGGGCGWTTCAATCGAGCGCAGCAGGRATCAMGAYATATGACGACACAAGCTTTCAGCGTTGGCGATGCGGTGCGAAAGCGCGCCGGCTATGAGTATCCAGGCTTTATCGTTGCAGTGTTCACCACGCGCGCAGGCGCGGTGCGCTACGTCGTCGAGGCGGACCATCCCGCATTTACTGGAATGCTGCACATCTTCAACGGAGACCAGCTGGAGCTTCGCGCAGGCGGTCCGCCGGCATAGGTCAGACTGCACTCCTGACCATGAAACGAAAATGCCCGGCACAAGGCCGGGCATTCGATTCAGAAATTGTGCAGTGCGTTGTGATCAGAGATCAGCGCTCGACACTCAACGCTCGACACAGAGCGCGATGCCCATGCCGCCGCCGATGCACAGCGTGGCAAGACCCTTCTTGGAGTCGCGCTTCTGCATTTCGTGCAGCAGCGTCACCAGCACCCGCGCACCCGACGCACCGATCGGATGGCCGATCGAGATCGCGCCGCCATTGACGTTGACCTTCGAGGTATCCCAGCCGAGGTCCTTGTTGACCGCGCAGGCCTGCGCCGCGAACGCCTCGTTGGCCTCGATCAGATCGAGGTCGTCGGCCTTCCAGCCGGCCTTCTTCAGCGCGGCGCGCGAAGCCGGGATCGGGCCCGTGCCCATGATCGCCGGGTCGACGCCGGCCTGGCCCCACGACACGATGCGGGCCAGCGGCGTGCGGCCGTCCTTGGCCGCCTGCTTGGCACTCATCAGCACCAGGGCGGCGGCGCCGTCATTGATGCCCGACGCATTGCCGGCGGTCACGGTGCCGTCCTTCTCGAACGCCGCACGCAGCTTGGCCATCGCCTCGATGGTGGCGCCGTGGCGCGGGAATTCATCGGTGTCGACGGTGATGTCGCCCTTGCGCCCCTTGATGACGAAGGGGACGATCTCGTCCTTGAAACGCCCGGCCTTCTGCGCGGCCTCGGCCTTGTTCTGGGAGCCGACGGCGAACTCGTCCTGCTGCTGGCGGGTGATCTGATATTGCTTGGCGACGTTCTCGGCGGTGTTACCCATGTGATAGCCGTTGAACGCATCCCACAGGCCGTCCTTGATCATGGTGTCGACCAGATCGAGCGAGCCCATTTTCACGCCACCGCGCAAATGCTGGGCATGCTGCGCCATGCTCATGGATTCCTGGCCGCCGGCCACGACGATGTCGGAGTCGCCATTGAGGATGGCCTGATAACCGAGCGCCACGGCGCGCAGCCCCGAGCCGCACAGCTGATTGACGCCCCAGGCCGGGGCTGCCACCGGAATGCCGGCATTGATCGAGGCCTGGCGGGCCGGATTCTGGCCCTGCCCGGCGGTCAGGATCTGCCCCAGGATGACTTCGGACACCCGGCCCGGCTCGACGCCGGCGCGCTCCAGCGCAGCCTTGACGACGGCGGCTCCAAGATCATGGGCGGGGGTATTGGCGAAAGCGCCATTGAACGAACCAACAGCGGTGCGTGCAGCGCTGACGATGACGACATCGTCGGTCATGGATATCTCCTTGGCTTTGAGTTTCGGGCACAGGCCCGGTGCCTGGCTGGCAGAGCGAGGTCTCCCGCGCATCCTGTTAACCTAAGGCAGGCGTGTCAATCGGACATTGCGGCGGATCGATCATCCCCCTGCCCGAGGGCTCGATCCCCCTGCGATTTGTCCGGCCATCGGGCGGTTTTCGCAACCGCGCCATGTCGCCCACGGACAGCTAGGGTATTAACTGTGCTGCACAAAACGGTAGCCGAGCGCTGCCGGACATGCTTACTTTGTTGCGTTGCATTGACCTCCCCCCTCCGGGAATGTCCGGTGAGTTCCCTTATCTCTCAGCGTGTGAGACCCATGGCGAAGTCAGAAACACCCATTACGATCAAAAAATACGCCAACCGCCGGCTCTACAACACCGGCACCAGCACATACGTCACGCTCGAAGATCTCGCCGCCATGGTGAAGGAAGGCGAGGACTTTCTCGTTTACGACGCCAAGACCGGTGACGACATCACACGCTCGGTGCTCGCCCAGATCATTTTCGAACAGGAAAACAAGGCCGGCCAGAACCTGCTGCCGACCACCTTCCTGCGACAGCTGATCCGTTTCTACGGCGACAGCATGCAGATGGTGGTACCGAAATATCTGGAAGCCTCGATCGAATCGCTGACCCGCGAGCAGGAAAAATTCCGCAAGCAGATGACCAGCGCCTTCGGCACCGGCCCGTTCGCACCGCTCGAGGAGCAGGTCCGCCGCAACATGGAGCTGTTCGAGCGAACCTTCGCGATGTTCAAGCCGTTCGGCATCGGATCGCTGCGCAAGGATCCGCCGACCACGGAGCCCGAACCTGCCGCTCCGCCACCCGAGGCCGATGACATCGACGACCTGAAGCGGCAGATGAAGGAAATGCAGGATCGGCTCGAGCGGATGTCGAAAGAGCCCGGCAAGGAATAGATTTCAGTTCAGGCTTCTTTCAGTTCAGGCTTCGAATGTTCAGTGCGCTTCCGCGAGCCGGAAGCGCACTTTTTTGTGTCGGCACATGATGCCGGATCAGCGTCGCGAGCCGTTCCTGGCCGAGCCGCTGACGCCAGCGCGACAGTGATGAGCGGTCGAAGCCGCAGTCATGCCGAAACACCTGTTCGCCGCAGAAGTACTGGAAATACGGATTTTCGATCCAGCGCGCACACAGTGCTTCATCGCTGAGCCCGTGCATGTGTTTGAGGATCAGCAGTCCGGCCATCAACCGGACCGGCAGAGGCGGATGACCGGCCCCCGGCTTGAAGACACCGCCGAGATCGCGGCCGAGACCCTCCCAGTCAATGCTGCGCGCCAGGCGCACCAGCGGATGGCTCTCGTCGATGATCTGGTCCAGCGCGGGCCGGAACAACTCCTTCTGCCGCGCATCACAAGGCTGCGCCATGGCATCCCCCGATTGCAAATCGCTGCACGGAGCGAATCAGAAATCGATCGGGAAGGGAATCGCATTTCCCACGCCGCGCTGCGGCAGCGCACCGTTTTGTTGCGAACCGCGCGTCAGGCGATCTCTGTTGCGGCGGTCAACCCGCGGCCGGAGCCTCGGCACGGGATGCGAGAGCCCAAGGCCTCTCCGCCGAGGCCAGGCCGGTGAGACGACCCTGGATGTAGTCGCAACCCCAGTTGCTCAGCAGCGCCGCGGACTCTTCATCCTGCACCCATTCGGCAACCGTCTTGATGTCCAGCCGGCGTGCCAGATCGATCAGCGTCTGTACGAAGGCCCGGTCGTCCGCGGAGCGCACGATATTCTGGACGAAGGCGCCGTCGATCTTGATGAGGTCGACGCCGAGCTTGCGCAGGTTGCGGAACGAAGTGTTGCCGGCGCCGAAATCATCGATGGCGATGCGGCTGCCGAAATTCTTCAAACGGGTGACGAAGCCGCGCACATCGTCGATGTCCTGGATCGCCACGGTCTCCGTGATCTCGACGATCAGCCGTTCGGCCACGCCGGGATGAGCGCGCATCAGCGATTCGATGCGCAGCCACCAGTCCGGATCCATCGTGGTGTCGGGTGAAATGTTCAGGCTGAGCTGAATCTGCGGCGCGGCCGCGAGTTCCGCGACCACGAGCTCGAGCACCCGCTGATCCACCAGATGGACCAGCCCCAGCTTCTCGGCGACCGGAACGATATCGGGGGCGAGCAGCAATTCGCCATCATCCTGCTTCATGCGCACCAGGCACTCATGAAACACGGTGGCCCGCGAACGCGCGTCCACCACCGGCTCGTAGGCCATCACCAGGCGCCGCTCGTTGAGCGCACTGACGATCTCGTCGGTGACGCGAATGTTGACGCGGCGCTGGGCATCGCGCTCCACATTGGGCCGCCATGCAAGGTACGAACCGGACCGCCGGGCCTTCGCCCGGTCGAGCGCCTCCTGCGCACGCACCATGGCTTCGTCGGCGGAGCGGGCATAGCGCGGCACGCTGACCGCGCCGATCGAGGCGGTGAGCGACACCGGGCCCGATCTGGTCGGCACCACGTCGTTGCGGATCGCGGCGAGGAAACGCTCGGAGGCGATCGCCATCTCGTCGCTGGTGCAGTTCTTCAGGATTACGCCGAACTTGTTGCCGGAGAACCGCGCCAGGACATCGCCGCCGCGCAGCCGCGCCCGGATGCGCCGGGCGATCTCCACGATCACTTCATCGGCGACATCGAAGCCGAAGGCATCATTGATGTGGGCGAGATGGTCGATGCCGAGCAGCAGGAAGGCGAACGACGAGCGGAACCGCGACGCTTCCTCGACCGCTTCGGCAAGCGAGGCCACCAGATGGGTGCGATTGAGCTCGCCGGTCAGCGGATCGTGTTGCGACAGCTTGAGCAGTTGCTGCTCGCGCGCATGACGCTCGTTGTTGAGGCGCACCAGCCCCTGCACCCGGGCCGGCCTGCCGTCGGCGCCGGCGAACCAGCAGCCGCTCTCCTCGATCCACATCACCTCGGCCGACGCCTTGGCGCGCACGCCGTATTCGATCTGGTACTGAACACCGTCGCCACGATCGAGCTTGCCGGAATTCAACACGGTATCGGCGCGAACGTCCCGCAACGGCTCGATGAATTTTGCGAACGCATTGCCGCTGGCGAGCGCCGATGGCGGCAGGTCCTCGAACACCCCGGCCACATTGGCGCTCCAGCCGATCGCGTCGGTAGCCATGTCCCAGACAAAGGCCGCCTGCCCGAGCGAGGCCAGGATGGCCGACGGCTCCGGCAGCTCGACGGCGTCCGGCACCGGCGCCGCGGCGTGGGATTCGCCATCCGGCCGTTGCGCAACAGTCCGCGCGGTCAGGGACACAGCAGGTTTCAAGGTCGCCTCATTCTGGGACGCCGCCACATGATTCGTTACGGTGACGATCATTCCTGGCGAGAGAGAGACTACGGCAAGTTCCTAAAGAACTTAAAAATTGCCGGACCTGCGCCAGAGGTAGGCCCTTGCCGGACCCGGCACGGGGTTTGCGAGGGTGAGCCTATGGAGCACACCCCTGTCCCAAAACGAGACATCGCTTTAGACAGCGCCCCGGATGATCCCGGCGCCAACGGCACCCTGCCTCCGCAGAGCCGTGCTCTGGTGCCGCTGGCTCCGCAGGATGCCCCTCACCTCGTGCGCCACGCGCTGAGCCATCCCGACCCGTCCTTCGTCACCCACCTGATCGCGACGGCCGCCCATATCCCGCAAACCCGCACCCTGTGCCGTGCGAGCCCGCAGGACGCCCAGGCCAGCTATCGTTCGGTGGCCAACCAGAACAAGCACCCCACCCGTCCGCCCGGAACGCCGCGGGTGGCGTGAGCGGCAACACATCCAACATGCAAATTTGAACAGGGCCGCCACGGCTTTCGCCGATGGCTAGCGCCAATGGATCAGCGCGACGGCTGATCCTGCGGGGGAATGGATGGCGCGCCGGGCTGCAACTGCGGCGACGGATTAACGGTCGGCGCCGGTGCCGGGTGCGCGGGCTCGATGGTTGCCATCGGCGGCACGGCTTGCGGGACCACCGGCTCGAATTGCGGTTGCGTCGCGGGGGCGGCGGCAGGCGGCGGCGCGGCGCGCGCGGCCTTGGCGGCGGCGGCCGCGCGGCGGGTCTCGCTGCGCAGGCGGAGCGAGACACCGGCGAGGAAATCCACCAGCATCAAAACCGTCAGCAGGAAGAACACCGAGGTCGCGAACTGCGGCAGCAGCAGGAACTCGGCGACCGCACCGGCAAATACCAGCAGCGCCAGGAAATGGTCGGTGAAATACTTTCCGCCCGGACGTGCGCCCTTGATCACCTCGACCAGCAAAAGCAGCATGCTGAACGCGATCAGCATATCGCCGAACGTGATCTTCCACGCCGTCTGCGACAGCAGCGGCACGGTGAAGATCGGGTCGGTGAACGACACCCCCGGCATCAGGAAGACGAGGATGTTGACGATTGCGAGCGGGATCAGAAGCAGCGGGAAACCGATCATCATCGGCGGGGCCTTCTCATAGGCTTGGGATGGCAACGCGTCCGGCGTGTCCCGTTCAACCCGGCTCGCGCCGTGCCCCACGCCGTTATCAAGTCGCGCCGCGCAAGGCGGCGCAACCAACCGTCAAACGCCGATCAGGCGTCCTTCTTCGGCTTCAGGACCTGACGGCCCTTGTACATGCCGGTCTTCAGGTCGAGGTGGTGCGGACGGCGCAGTTCGCCGGAGTCCTTGTCCTCGGCATAGGTCGGGGTCTTCAGCGCATCGGCGGAGCGACGCATGCCACGCCGCGAGGGCGATGTTTTTCTACGTGGAACGGCCATGTCGGATATCCTTCAGGTGATCATCAAGTCGCAGCGCTCGCGCGTCCCGATCAGGACGGCCCGGCACGCCGCACGAGCTCGAAATTCGGATTAAGGCCGGGCTTATAGAGGATGGATGCGGCCAAATCTAGGGGGCGCAGCCGCCTGCGGCGGATCAATTTCCTTAAATTTGGGCGTCAAGAGGCCCGATTCCGGCTGAGACAGGGGGGCGCTCCGGACGCCTGGGCCCGCGCAGCGTATTTCCCGGCCAGCCGGCGCACCCCGGGGCCCGGGCTCCGGGCGCTGCGGGTGATCGGATTGGGCAGAATTGCCGCCATCAGGGCCGCTTCGCGAGCCGAAAGAGCCGCCGCCGGCCGGCCGAAGGCATAGGCGGCTCCGGCTTCGGCCCCAAACCGGCCGTCCGGGCCCCATTCGGCAATATTGAGGTAGATTTCGAGAACCCGGCGCTTGGGCAGCACGAAATCGATCCACAACGCCAGCGGCAGTTCCAGGCCCTTGCGGATGACGCTGCGGCCGGGCCAGAGAAACAGGTTCTTGGCCACCTGCTGGGTGATGGTCGAGCCGCCCCGGGTCGCCTCGCCCTCCTGGGCGTCTTCGATGACGTCCTGCAGGGCATCCCAGTCGATGCCGTGATGGGTGCAGAATTTGGCGTCCTCCGAGGCGATCACAGTGCGCGGCAGAGCGGCCGAGATGGTGTCCAGGTCCACCCAGGTGCGCGACATCGGCGCCCCCGTCAGCGTCCGCCAGAGCATCAGGGTCGAAACCGGGTGCCCGGAGCCGTACAGCAGGACGATCCCATAGGGCAGCGCCAGCAGGATAACCACGATGAGAAGAAGTCTGCGGACAAGGCGCAAAGGCTGTGCTACCGGCTCACGGAACTAACGGTATGGAATGGTTCCAAAACTGGTTCCCAACCCCCGCTGGCGGACAACGCTCCCGCAGATGGATACCCCGGATCGGTCCGGCGCTCCAGTTGCGGCGAAAGGCGCCCGACGGGAACCGGCGGTCCCGCGCCACGACCGATTGTCGCATATTTTTCTCTGGAGCTTTTTGAATGACATCCGCGCCTACCCCGCAGGACTTCGCCAAGCGGCTCGACAAGACCGCGGACGATATTGAGACCCTGCTCGGCAAGCTTCTGTCCGATGACGTCCTGCAGAATGAAATCGCCCGCCCGCAGCGGCTGATCGAGGCGATGCGATACGGCAGCCTCAATGGCGGCAAGCGGCTGCGGCCATTCCTGGTGGTGGAAAGCGCGGCGCTGTTCGACGTGCCGGCCGCCGGTGCGCTGCTCGCCGGCGCGGCGCTGGAATGCATCCATTGCTATTCGCTGATCCACGACGATCTTCCGGCAATGGACAACAGCGACCTGCGCCGCGGCCGCCCCACCACCCACAAGGTCTATGACGACGCCACCGCCATCCTCGCCGGCGACGCGCTCCTGACCATCGCCTTCGACATCACCACCCGCGACGAGATTCATCCCGACGCCGACGTGCGCCTCAAACTGACCCGTGCGCTGGCGCGTGCCTCCGGCGTCGGCGGCATGGCCGGCGGCCAGATCCTCGATCTCGCCGGCGAAGGCCGCTTCGGCGACAAGGCGCAGCCCGACGTGGCGCGGCTGCAGCAGATGAAGACCGGCGCCTTGCTGCGCTTCGGCTGCCAGGCCGGCGCGATCCTCGGCAAGTCATCCGACGCCGACTACAAGGCGCTCGACGATTACGGCCGCGCCTTCGGCGAGGCCTTCCAGATCGCCGACGATCTGCTCGACGTCGAAGGCGATGCCGCCGCGCTCGGCAAGCCGGCTGGCCAGGACGCAGCGCTCGGCAAGGCCACCTTCGTCACCCAGCTCGGCCTCGACGGCGCAAAGAAGCGGTTGCAGGACCTGCTCGCAACCGCGGACAAGGCGCTCGCGCCGTTCGGCGCCAAGGCCGACATCCTGCGCGCCGCCGCCCGCTTCGTCGCCGAACGCAAGAACTGACAGCGGAATTCGGGACACCAGGTATGGCCGGAGACGACGATCTCGAAGGCCTCCTGCAACGGCTGCGGCGATGGCCGCGACCGTTGCGCATCATGATCCTGCGGCCGCGGCTGTTCATCTCCATCGCCATCGGCCTTGTCGCGCTGCTGGTGCTGCCGGCATCGCTGCGGCTTGCAACACGACTGCTGATCGTGTGGGACATCGCCATGGCGTTGTATCTCACACTGGCGTTCACGACCGTGATGACCACGGGCGTGACCAAGATGCGCCGCCGTGCCGCCCTGCAGGACGACGGCGGCTTTGCGGTTCTCGCGCTGACCGCCATCGCCGCGTTCGCGACCCTCGGCGCCATCGTATCCGAGCTTGGCGCCGATCATCGCGGAGCCTATTCGCTTACGCTTGCGACGGTGACGATCGTGTTGTCGTGGGCCGCGATTCATACAACGTTCGCACTGCATTACGCGCACGAATACTATCGCGGCGCGACTGTCGGCGGCCTTGCATTTCCCGGCGACGAGAAAGAGCCGGACTACTGGGACTTCGTCTATTTCTCCTTCGTCATCGGCATGACGGCGCAGGTTTCCGATGTGGGTATCACCGACAGGATCATCCGCCGCACCGCCACCGCACATGGCGTTGCCTCTTTTATATTCAACACCGCGCTGCTGGCGCTGACGGTCAATATCGCGGCCAGCGCGATCTGAACAGGGATCATGCTTGACCGCGGCGGAGGCACGGGCCAAGTCAAGACCGCAAGTCAGGATCACACGTGAGGACGACATGAGCTCCTCGCGGGACACCAGCATGTGACAAAGGGGTCGTGTCGGGCATGACCGAGAGTTTCCTGATCGTTCTGCTGCTTCTCACCGCAATGGCCGCGACCGCGGCGGTGGCGCGGCGCTACGAACTGACGCCGGCCCTGGCATTCCTGGCTATCGGAATTGCGCTGGCCTTCATTCCGGGCATGCCGAAGATCGAGCTCGAGCCGAAGGTGGTGCTGCTGATCGTGCTGCCGCCGCTGATCTATTCGGCCGGCGTGTCGATGAGCTGGCGTGAATTCAAATCCAACCTGCGGCCGATTGCGCTGCTGGCGATCGGCTGCGTCGTCTTCACCACCTGGGCTGTTGCCGCCGCGGCGCACTGGGTGCTGGGTCTGCCGTGGAGCGTGGGTTTCGTGCTCGGCGCCATCGTCTCGCCGCCCGACGTGGTCGCGCCGCTGGCGATCGCGCGGCGGCTGAACCTGCCGCATCGCATCCTGGTCATTCTCGAAGGCGAAGGCCTCGCCAACGACGCCACCGCGCTGATTCTCTATCGCTTCGCCGTGCTGGCCGTCGGCACCGGCATGTTCTCCCTGACCAAGGCAGCGGGCTCGTTCATCGCCATCGTCGCCCTCGAGGTTTTCTTCGGCATCGCGGTCGGCTGGCTCAGCCTGCGGCTGCGGCAATGGGCGCGCGACGAGCGGGTCGAGATCACGCTATCGCTGCTGACGCCGTACCTCGCCTACTGGGTGCCGGAGCATCTCGGCGGCTCCGGCGTCATCGCCACCGTCGCCGCCGGACTATATGTCAGTTGGAACGGGCCGCTGCTGATCTCTGCCGCGACGCGTCTGCAAGGCATCTTCTTCTGGGACTTCGTGATCTGGATGATCGAGGGACTGCTGTTCCTGCTGATGGGCTTCCAGATGCGGCTGCTGATGGAGAAGTCCAAGGTCGTTCCGCTGCACGACATCGTGGTGGCGATCGCGCTGACCTCGGCCATCGTGATCATCGCCCGTTTCGTCTGGGTCTTTCCGGGCACGTATCTCACACGCTGGTTGAGCAAAAGGGTGCGGGACCGTGATCCGACGCCGTCCTGGCGTTATGTCGTGGTGATCGGCTTTACCGGCATTCGCGGCGTGGTGTCGCTCGCAGTCGCGCTGGCGTTGCCGCTGACGCTGCCGAACGGCGATGACTTCCCGCATCGCGACCTGATCCTGTTCGCAAGCTTCGGCGTGATTTTCGTCACGCTGATCGGGATCGGGCTGACATTGCCATGGCTGGTGAAGCTGCTGGGACTGTCGCAACACGGGCTGGCGGAGGCCCGCCACGAGCGCGAAGCGGAAATCGCGGCGCGGCGCGAAATCCTGCAATCGGCGCGGCAGTCGCTGGAAGAGATCACCACCGGCCGCGACTTGTCCGAGGGCCTGGTCAAGTTCCTCGAAGCCCGCCTCGAGAGCCGGACACGGGCGATCCCCGAACCATCCACCAAGCCGGGACAACACACGCCCCCCACCCAGGGAGCGCCGGTCGTTCGCGAATTGATCACCGCCGAACGCAAATTCCTGCACGCGCTGCTGCGCGACGGCAAGATCACCGACGAGACCCGGCGGCGCATCGAGCGTGATCTCGATCTGGAAGAAGCCGCGGTCAACAACCGGGAAAAGAACACGCCGCTGTAAAGCGGCGTGACATGGTGTGCCCCTGACGTTTCACGGAGATGGCGGTTACGCCGCCGTCCGATGTGTCTGCCGGATGAACTGCGCGATCAGCGCGGCAACTTGCGCTGGCGCATCCTCGAAGCAGTAATGGCCGACGCCCGCCAGCCGGTGGATCGGCGCGGTCGGAAACAGCGCGGTAAACAACGGCAGGAAGTGATCCGCCTGAAGCGTCCGATCCTTGTCGCCCCAGATCGCGAGCGCGGGCTTGCCGCGGATCGCGCGATCGGCAGCGGCGTCCGGCGCCTCGAAACGATGAGTGTTGGCAGGAACGCCCTTCGCCCAGCCGATGGCGCCAAGGCAATCGGCTGGTTTTGCGAAGTGCGATCCATAAGCTGAAATCCAGGTGTCGGTGATGACCGCGTTGTTCTCGAAGCCGTTGAGCTTCAATGCGCTGAGGATGTTGAAGCCGAGCTGACCCAGCACGGTTTCGAGACGGCCCTCCGTCTCCGCCTTGATGATCCACTGGAACCAGGGCGAGACAGCCGCATTCGCGGTCAATCGGTCGACAAGATCAGCCTGACCAAAAGGCGTCGGCCCGTTGGCCGAGATCACCCGGTCGATACGGTCCGGATGGCGGGCGGCGAGCCCCATCCCGACTGGGCCGCCGAAGTCATGCAGGACCAGCGTGATATGGCGCAGATCGAGCGCAAGCACCAGGCGTTCCAGATTGTCGATATGATCCTGCACCCAGTAGCTGCGATCCTGCGGCGTCGCGCTTTTGCCGAATCCCATATGATCGGGAACGATCACGCGATGGTCGGCACTCAGCACCGGGATCAGATCGCGAAACAGATAACCCCAGGTCGGCTCACCGTGCAGGCACAGCACCACGTCGCGCTCGCGCGGTCCCTCGTCGACATAGTGCATCCGGAAACCAGGGGCCTCGGAAAAATGCGGCGCGAAGGGGAAGGTGCCGTTGAAGGTCTCGTCATGTGGGATCATGGAAGGCTCATCCTTGTCGAAATGAAGCGCGGTTCCTCGGACGAACCCACGACCGAACGATCGCAAGTCCGCTGCCTGGGACGCGTTTGAAGAGGGTGATGGCAATCTGGTCCTATGTTAGGACCATTTGGAAATAACACGTGCGGTTTTATCTTGCAACCGAATAAGGGAGCAGGCCTTCGGCGGGCGCCGTTCGCCGCCACAAAAAAAGCGCCGGCTGACAACAGCCGGCGCTTCGAATGACAGGGATGAAATCAGCGGTTACTCGGCCGCGGTCTGGCCGGGCACGCCGTAACGGCGCTCGATGTAGTCGATCACCATGGTCTTGAAATCGGCCGCGATGGTCGGACCGCGCAAAGTGGTGAATTTCTTGCCGTCGACGAACACCGGCGCGGCCGGGGTTTCGCCGGTGCCGGGCAGCGAGATGCCGATGTCGGCATGCTTGGATTCGCCGGGACCGTTGACGATGCAGCCCATCACCGCGACGTTGAGGTTCTCGACGCCGGGATAACGCGTCTTCCAGGTCGGCATCTCGACACGGATGAAATCCTGGATGTCGCGCGCCAGCTCCTGGAACACGGTGGAAGTGGTGCGGCCGCAACCGGGACATGCTGCGACCAGCGGCACGAAGGTGCGGAAGCCCATGGTCTGCAGGATTTCCTGGCCGACCTGCACTTCAAGCGTGCGGTCGCCGCCCGGCTCCGGTGTCAGCGAGACGCGGATGGTGTCGCCGATGCCGGACTGCAGCAGCACGCTCAGCGCAGCGGCGGAGGCAACAATGCCCTTCGAACCCATGCCGGCTTCGGTGAGGCCGAGATGGATGGCGTAATCGGAGCGCGCGGCGAGATCGCGGTACACCGCGATCAGATCCTGCACCGCGGAGACTTTCGCCGAGAGGATGATGCGGTTCTTGGCAAGGCCGAGTTCTTCCGCACGCGCCGCCGACAGCAGCGCCGACTGCACCATGGCTTCGCGGGTGACGGCCCGCGCTTCGCGGGGGTTGGCCGACGCCGCGTTTTCTTCCATCAGCTTGGTGAGCAGCTCCTGGTCGAGCGAGCCCCAGTTGGCGCCGATGCGAACGGCCTTGCCGTACTTGATCGCGGTTTCGACGATGGTGCTGAATTGGGTGTCGCGCTTGGCCTTGAAACCGACATTGCCCGGATTGATGCGGTACTTGTCGAGCGCTTCGGCGCAGGCCGGATGATCGGCCAGCAACTGGTGGCCGATGTAGTGGAAGTCGCCGATCAGCGGCACCTTGATGCCACGCTTGTTCAGCCCTTCGCGAATGTGAGGAACAGCGGCCGCCGCTTCATCGCGGTCCACGGTGATGCGAACCATTTCCGATCCGGCGCGCGCCAGTGCTGCGACCTGAGCGATGGTGCCATTGATATCCGCGGTGTCGGTGTTGGTCATCGACTGCACGACAATCGGCGCCCCGCCGCCGACGGTGACCCCGCCGACCTTGACTGCGGTGGTGGTGTGGCGCGCCGCGGGACCTGCGACGTCGATTTCGGAGGGTTTTTCGAGCTTGCTCATGGGCCTCAAATATCAGGTTTTTGTGACAGGCAGCAACGGATCAATCACCATCCGGGTGGGGCGATTAACGAGCACCAGCCCGGCGATGACGAGAATGGCGGCACCCGCAAACGCAGGCGTGATGGGGTCATGCATCACGAAATAGCCGGCCGCCACCCCAAACAACGGGGTGATGAAGGTAAAAGCCGACAATTTGCTGGCGGAATAGGTGCGCACAAGCATGAACCAGAACAGAAAGGTCAGGCCCACCACCCAAAATGTCTGGTAGGCCAATGACATAAGGGCGACATGACCGGGAACCGCGGTCAATCTCTCCCCGAATACCAGCGACGAGAGCCCCAGTATGGGGATCGAAGTGGCCAATTGGTAGGCCAGGGTTTTCTCGGCAGGTACCCGCAAAAGCGGGCTCACCTTGACCGCGACGGTGGTGGCCGCCCACAGGATCCCGCCGATCACCACCAGCAGGTCGCCAAGCAGCACCTGGGTGTCAACGCCGGCCTGCGGAACGCCGATCGCCAATGCGACACCGGCAAATGACAGTGCCAGGCCACCCCATTGCGCCGGCCCCAGGCGCTCGCCAAGCAGGCGGAACGATCCGAACGCCACCACAAACGGCGCCACGTAAAGAAACACCACCGCGCGGGTGGCGCTGGTCCATACCAGCCCGCGATAGATCACCACGAATTCGAACCCAAACAGCAGACCAGCGAACAGGCCCGCCTTCAGTGTGCCGTCGCGCTTGAAGATCTCGACCCCGCGCAGGCGCGCCACCAGCAGCACCACCAGGAGCCCACCAACCGAGCGGATGGTCGCCATCATCAGCGGCGGGATGTCCGGCAGAGCGAGCTTGATGGCGATCTGGTTAAAGCCCCAGCTGAAGCAGAGCAGCATCATGATGGCGATGGCGCTGACGCTCAGCGGACGGCCCGCTGCAGATGGCATTTCAGATGACATGAGAGTCGGGCGCCGCTTTTTTTATGTTGTTGTCTGGCAATGCGCGCATGTGCCGGTGATTTCGACCACGGACAGTTTCGGCGCGAAACCGGTGCCGCGCGCCGCTTCATTGATGCTGTTGGCGACGGGCGCCGCCGGAATTTCCCCGACCGACCCGCATTGGTCGCAAATCAGAAACGCCACCATCGACAGCTCATCGTGATTGTGCGCGCAGGCGAGAAACGCATTGCGGCTTTCGATGCGATGGACCAGCCCGTTCTCCATCAGGAAATCGAGCGCGCGGTACACCGTGATCGGTGCCGGTCGCGCCATGTCCTTGGCGAGAAGATCGATCACTTCATAAGCGCCGAGCGGACGATGGCTCACCAGCAGCGCCTGCAGCACCTGGCGACGAATGGCGGTGAACTTCTGTCCGCGGCCGGCACAGACTTTTTCGGCATGCGTGATCGCGTCGGCCGTGCAGCGGCCGTGGTCATGATCCGGCGTCGGGAAGGGTTGACTGGGCTGGGCCATCTTCGTCTGCGTCATCAGGGGACCATTTAAACCGTTTAACGTGATTCCGCCTGTTATTTCAGCAGCTGGTTCCAGCATAAGGTTCCAGCATGAAATTTTTGCAATGCCGCATTACGTATTGCAACGCAGCAAAAACCTCCCAAATCATGACCACGTACGGACTATCACGCACGCAATCCTGTCGTGACGTGACAGAATTTTCGGCCTTGAGAAAGAAGCTGCAACTTGGCGACCAATCTCAAATCCTACCTCGATGGCTTGACCAACTGGACCCGACGCGCCAGCGCCGGGCCGTCACGGCCGGCCGCCAAGAAGATCAATCTGGCACTCCAGGGCGGAGGCGCCCATGGAGCGTTTACATGGGGTGTGCTCGATCATTTGCTAGCTGACGGGCGGCTGGAGATCACCGGAATTTCCGGAGCATCCGCTGGCGCCGTGAATGCCGTGATGCTGGCCGACGGCCTCGCGCGTGGCGATCATGACGAAGCGCGCAAACGTCTGGCTGATTTCTGGCGCGCGGCAAGTGCCGGCGGCGGCCTGCCTCCGGTGCAGCGCGCCGTCACCGACCACATGCTGTCGCTGATGCCCTTCGCCGCGACGCCGATGCAGAACTGGTTCGAGGCGATGGCGCATTATTTTTCGCCGTACGACCTCAACCCGCTCAACATCAACCCGCTCAGCGACCTGATCGCGCGCTCGGTCGATTTCGAGGCCGTGCGCAACAGCAATCTCGAGCTCTTCATATCGGCCACCAACGTGCATACCGGCCGGCTTCGGATCTTTCCCCGCGACAAGATCACCGCCGACGTGGTGATGGCCTCGGCGGCGCTGCCGCTGATGTTCCGCGCCGTCGAGATCGACGGCATCCCGTTCTGGGATGGCGGCTACATGGGCAATCCGGCGATCTTTCCGTTCCTGCAGGCCACCGACGCGGAAGACGTGCTGGTGGTGCAGATCAATCCGGTGACGCGCCCGACCACGCCGCGCACCACGTCGGACATTCTCAACCGGCTGAACGAGATCACCTTCAATTCGGCGCTGATCTCCGAGTTGCGCAGCATGGATTTCGTCAACCAGTTGATCGACGACGGCCATCTTCAGCGCGGCACCGGCAAGGACCAGTTTCGCAAGCTCAACATTCACCGGATCGACCTCGGTGGGCTCGGCACCCGCCTTGCCGGCTCGAGCAAGATGAAGACCGATTTCGATTTCCTGGAGCTGCTGCACCGCGCCGGACAGCGGGCCGCGCGCAAGTTCCTGGACCAGCATTTCGATGCAATCGGCCACACCAGCACCCTCGACCTCGCGGCCGAAGCCGGGGTTGAATGGGCCTGAGGCCCTCTAATCCGCTGGTTTGACTTCGGTTTCTGCCCAGCTATGCGATTTTGCAGAGCAGCATCCGCGTCCCGCCGCTCGACCCATTCATAAGCAAGCTTATTATATCGCAAGCTTATGAGGGGCGACCGACGATGCCGGGAGGCAATACCGATTTTCTGTTCGTGCTGTTCGAGACCCAGCGCATGGTGCGGCTTTATGCCGACAAGCTGGCCACGCAGTTCGGCATCACCCGCGCCCAGTGGGCGGTGCTGGCCAAACTCGAACGCACCGAAGGGCTGAAACAGTCCGAGCTCGCGGACCTGATGGAAGTGCAGCCGATCACCCTGACGCGGCTGATCGACCGGCTCTGCGACAACGACCTGATCGAGCGCCGCGCCGACGCGACCGACCGACGCGTCAATCGGCTTTATCTGCGGCCGGCTGCACGTCCCTTGCTGGACAAGCTCGCCGAACTGCGCGCCGAGATCACCCAGACCGCGCTTGGCCATATGACCGCCGCCGAGGCCGACGGTTTGGTCGCCCAACTCGAACACATCAAAAACAACGTACGCGACGCGGTGCAAAGCGCTGGCGACGCCAAGACAAAGGCACAGCGCTATGGCTGATCCCGTTCTGAAATTTCCGCCCGACCAGACCCAGCCGGAAAAACCGGCGCCGGACCAGACCAGGAAGAGCCTGGGTCAACGTTTGCGCGACAACCGCCGCACCCTGCTGCTGGTGGTGGTGCCGGTGATCGTGCTGATCGGCGGCGTGATTTTCTATCTGTCAGGCGGACGCTACGCGACCACCGACGACGCCTATGTCGGCGCTCAGAAGGTGCTGATCACGCCGGACATCTCCGGCAAGATCGAAAAGGTCCTCATCAAGGAAGGCCAGCACGTCAAGGCCAACGACGAGCTGTTCGAAATCGACCCGGTGCCGTTCCAGCTCGCGCTGGACCAGGCCCAGGCGACGCTCGAAACCGCGAAGACCAACTTCAACACGCTGAAGTCGAATTATCAGATCTACACGCAGATGCTCGATCTCGCCAAGGAGAGCGTCAACCTCAAGCAGCGCGATGTCGAACGCAAGAGCACGCTGGCCAAGCAGAATTTCGGTTCGCAGCTCGACCTCGACACCAGCATGACCTACCTCGTGCTGGCTCAGTCGGGTGTCCAGTATCTGCAGCAGCAGCTTGCCAGCGTCCAAAGCCAGCTCCTGGGCAATCCCGACCTGCCGCTCGAGAAGTTCCCGCCCTATGCCCAGGCCCAGGCGGCGCTCGCGCAAGCCCAGCGCAACCTCGACCACACCGTGCTGCGCGCTCCGATCGACGGCACCGCCACCCAGGTCGACAGCATCCAGCTCGGCCGCTTCATTCCGGCCGGCACGCCGGTGTTCACCATCATCGATGATGCGAAGCCCTGGGTCGACGCCAACCTGAAGGAATCCGATTTCACCTATGTGGCCCTCGGCCAGCCGGTGACGCTCAGCATCGACGCGTTTCCCGACCATGACTTCAAGGGCACGGTGGGTTCGCTGAGCCCGGGCACCGGCGCGCAGTTCGCGATCCTGCCGCCGCAAAATGCCACCGGCAACTTCGTCAAGGTGGTGCAGCGCGTGCCGGTGCGCATCTATTTCGATTACAACGACAAAGCCGTGCGCAAACTTAAGGCCGGCATGAGCACCTATGTCTGGATCGATACCGGGCATCGCCGGTCGCTCGCCGGTCTGTTCGGTTTCTCCTCCGCGTCCGCGAAGGAGGACAACCAGTGACCGCCGCCGCCACCTCCACGGCGGCGGTCCCTGGCTTTCGCCGCAACATGGTGACGATCTGCGCCATGACGGCGACCATCATGCAGGCGCTCGACACCACGATCGCCAATGTGGCGCTGCCTTACATGCAGGGCACGCTGTCGGCGTCGCAGGACCAGATCAACTGGGTGCTGACGTCCTATATCGTGGCCGCGGCGATCATGACCGCGCCGGTGGGCTGGATCGCCAACCGGTTCGGCCGCAAGAAGATCTTCATCATCTGCTCCGCCGGTTTCACCATCGCATCGGTGATGTGCGGCCTTGCCCAGGATATCACCCAGATGGTGCTGTTCCGGCTGCTACAAGGCGTGTTCGGCGCGGCGCTGGTACCGCTGTCACAGGCGGTGATGCTGGATTCCTATGCGCTGCACGAGCGCGCCAAGGCGATGTCGATCTGGGGCATGGGCGTGATGATGGGACCGATCATGGGTCCCTCGCTCGGCGCCTGGCTGACCGAGACCTATTCCTGGCACTGGGTTTTCTTCGTCAACATCCCGTTCGGCATCCTCACCGTGCTGGGCCTGTTGGCGTTCATGGACGAAACCAAGACCAACACCGAGTTGCGGTTCGACTGGTTCGGCTTCGGCGCGCTGGCCGTCGGCATCGGCGCCATGCAGATCGCGCTCGACCGCGGCGAACAGCTCGCCTGGTTCGAGTCGAAGGAGATCATTACCGAGACCATCATCTCGATTGTCGGGTTCTATTATTTCTTCGCCCATTCGCTGACCACGCCGAAACCGTTCATCCAGTTCGCGATCTTCCGGGATCGCAACTTCATCAGCGGCTGCGTGTTCATGGCGGTGATGGGACTCGTGCTGTTTTCCACCATGGCGCTGTCGTCGCCCTACCTGCAGAACGTGATCGGCTATCCGATCATCACCGCCGGCCTGCTGCTCGCCACCCGTGGCTGCGGCACCTTCGTGGCGATGATGCTGGTCGGCCGTCTGATGAAATACATCGAGGCGCGCACCCTGATCTTTTCCGGATTGTCGTTGATGGCACTGTCGCTGTTCTTCATGACCGGCTGGACCGACCAGACCAGCGTTCCCAGCATTATCGTCTGGAGCATCGCCCAGGGCTTCGGCCTGGGCTTGGTTTTCGTGCCGCTGAGCACAGTCGCCTTCCTGACGCTGCCCGGCCATTTGCGCACCGACGGCACCTCGATGCTCACCCTTGTGCGCAACGTGGCGAGCTCGATCGGCATCTCGGTGGTGATCGCCGAACTGACCGAAGGCGGGCGGCGCAGCTACGCCATTCTCAACGAGCACGTCACACCGTTCAACAGCGCCATGCAGATGCCCGATGTCGCGCGTCTCATCGACATGAACACCGACATGGGCCGCGCCATGATGGACAGCATCCTGCAATTGCAGGCTCAGATCATCGCATTCTCGCGCGACTACCAGTTGGTGATGGTGGTGACGCTGTGCGCGATCCCGCTCGCGATCATGATCGGATCGACCAAGGCCGCCTTGCGCAAGCAGGCGCAGGGCCCCTCCGACCATGCGGCGGTGATGGATTAGGAGCCGACTGGAGCGAGACCACCGGCCTCTGAAAAAATCTCGCAAAAAAGATTAGGGCGTCCCCGGCAACGGTGACGCCCTATTTTTTGTCTGCATAAATTAAAGACTAGATATCGAAGAACACCGTTTCCTTGTCGCCCTGCAGATGAATGTCGAGGCGATAGACAATGCCCTTGGCACTCGCATCGCGCTTGGCAATCAGGGTGTCGCGACGATCCCCCGGCACCAGCGCCAGGATCGGATCGGTCGCATTCGCCGCAGCTTCGTCGTCGAAATAGATCCGGGTCTGCGCCTGACGCGTCATGCCGCGGGCATAGACGGCGAGCAGGATATGGGGAGCCTGCGGCTTGTCGCCGGGGCCCGGCACCACACCCGGCTTGATGGTCTGGAACGAATATCCGCCTTCGTCGCTGGTGCCGCAGCGGCCGAAACCGCGGAACGCCGCGTTGGGCAGCGCACGTTTGTCCTGCGGATCGTTGAAGCGGCCCTGGGCGTCGGCCTGCCAGATCTCCAGCATCGAATCCGGAATGATCTTGCCGTCGCCGTCGAACACGGTGCCTTCGATGCGGATGCGATCGCCGGTCACGTCCGGGGTCACCAGGTCGTTGCTGAAGGCGTCGTTCCAGGCGTATTCGCCACCCGGCGTCAGACCGTACTTGAAATAAGGACCGACGGTCTGTGAGGGGGTAAGGCCGGTCATCAATGAGTCTCCTGCGGGGTGGCGTTGCGGCCGCGCAGCACGATGTTGAAGCGATAGGCGAGCGCCCAGTCGGGCTTGGTGGCGTCGAGATCGAAGCTCGACACCATGCGCAGCCGCGCCGCCTCGTCCGTGATCGAATTGTAGATCGGATCGAACGGGAACAACGGGTCATTCGGGAAGTACATCTGGGTCACGACCCGCGACAGGAACGAGTGGCCGAACACCGAGAAATGGATGTGCGCCGGACGCCAGGCATTGTGATGGTTGCCCCAGGGATAAGCGCCGGGTTTGATGGTGACGAAGCGGTAATAGCCCTTCTCGTCGGTCACCGCACGGCCCGCGCCGGTGAAGTTCGGGTCGAGCGGAGCGGGATGCTGATCGACCTTGTGGATGTAGCGGCCGCAGGCGTTGGCCTGCCACAGCTCGACCAGGGTGTTGGCGAGACCGCGGCCGTCTTCGTCCAACACATGGCCGTGCACGATGATGCGCTCGCCGATCGGCTCGCCGGTGTGCTGCACGGTCAGGTCGCTGTCGTGCTCCCTGACGGTTTCATGGCCGTACACCGGTCCCGTCAATTCGGACAGCGTATGCGGCGCGATGATCAGCGGCTTCTGCGGCGCGCGCTTGATGGTGCTCTTGTAGCCTGGATAGAGGCGCGGACCGAAGGATTCCTCGGTGCTGGCGCGGGGGTAGACGAACGTCATGTGGGTGATCCCTCCGGACGCGACATCGACATGTCGCGTCCCGCTGCGATTGGCTCGATCAGTTCAGTTTCTCGACCGCGAGCGACACGCCCTGGCCGACGCCGACGCACATGGTGGCGAGCGCGAGCTTGCCGCCGCGCTTCTCCAGGCCATGCACCGCCGTCAACGCCAGCCGCGCACCGCTCATGCCGAGCGGATGGCCGAGCGCAATCGCACCGCCGTGCGGATTGACGAAGTCGGCGTCTTCCTTGACGCCGAGCTGACGCAATACGGCAATGCCCTGCGAGGCGAATGCTTCATTGAGCTCGATCAGATCGAAATCGCTGATCTTCAGCCCGAGCCGTTCCATCAGCTTGCGGGTGGCGGGCACCGGCCCGATGCCCATGATGCGCGGCGGCACCGCACCGGAGGCGAGGCCGAGGATGCGCGCACGCGGCGTCAGACCGTGCTTCTTCACCGCGGCTTCCGAGGCGAGGATCATGGCGGCGGCGCCGTCATTGACGCCCGAGGCATTGCCGGCCGTCACCGTGCCGGGATTGCGGAACGGGGTCTTCAGCTTGGACAGGCCCTCGAGGGTGGTTTCGGGGCGCGGATGCTCGTCCTTGTCGACGATGATCGGACCGGCCTTGCCGCCGGGGATCGTCACCGGGGTGATTTCCTCGGCGAAATAACCCGACGCGATCGCCGCACCGGCGCGCTGCTGCGAGCGGATCGCGAACGCATCCTGGTCGGCACGCGACACCTGGAATTCCTCGGCGACATTCTCGCCGGTTTCCGGCATCGAATCGACGCCGTACTGCTGCTTCATCAGCGGGTTGATGAAGCGCCAGCCGATGGTGGTGTCGAAGGTTTCAGCCGAGCGCTGGAACGCCTCGGTGGCCTTGCCCATCACGAACGGCGCGCGGGTCATGGATTCGACGCCACCGGCGATGGCGAAATCGATTTCACCGGCCCGGATCGCGCGGGCCGCGGCGCCGACCGCATCGAGACCGGAGGCGCACAAACGATTCAGGGTCTGGCCGGGAACCGTTTCCGGCAGGCCGGCGAGCAGCAGCGCCATGCGCGCGACATTGCGATTGTCTTCACCGGCCTGGTTGGCACAGCCGAAATACACTTCGTCGACCTGCGACCAGTCGAGGTTGGGGTGCTTCGCCATCAGCGCCTTGATCGGGGTCGCGCCGAGGTCGTCCGCCCGCACCTTCGCCAGCGATCCGCCGAACCGACCGATCGGCGTGCGCACGGCATCGCACATAAAAACGTCACGCATGTCGAAAGCTCCCTGACAAATCGTTCGCCCGGCCCGCCGTTGCAGCAAGGCCCCTGGTTGGCCGAGTTTTAGGAAGTGGCGCGAAGGAAATCAAATGCTTGCTGCGCATAGTCAAATTGCCGCGCCTGCAGTGGTTGCGGGTTTCACCACCTGAACCAAGAAGCGGGGAAAACCTCACGAATTCCGGCAAACGACGGGATCGCGCGATCAAACTTTGCTAGTTTGCGCCGCCATGACAATCCAATCCACCGACCCCGCCCAGCTCAACGCCGAACAGCCCCCCGAACCCGTCGGACGGCTGACGCCGATGATGGAACAATATCTCGAGATCAAGGCCGCTCACCCCGGCCTGCTGCTGTTCTATCGCATGGGCGATTTCTACGAATTGTTCTTCGACGATGCCGAGATTGCATCGCAATCCCTCGGCATCATGCTGACCAAACGCGGCAAACATCTTGGGCAGGACATCCCGATGTGCGGCGTGCCGGTGGAGCGCTCCGACGACTACCTGCATCGCCTGATTGAGAAGGGCCACCGGGTCGCCGTCTGCGAGCAGATGGAAGATCCCGCCGCGGCGCGCAAGCGCGGCAACAAGAGCGTGGTGCGCCGCGACGTGGTGCGCCTGGTCACACCGGGCACGCTGACCGAAGACAATTTGCTCGACGCGCGCGCCAACAATTATCTGCTGGCGATCGCACGCGCGCGTTCGTCCACGGCCGGCGGCGATCGCGTCGGCCTGTCCTGGATCGACATCTCGACCGCGGAATTCATCGTCACCGAATGCACGACCGCCGAACTCGGCGCCACTTTGGCGCGGATCAACCCCAATGAAGTGATCGTCACCGACGCGCTCTACAGCGATGCCGAACTGGGCCCGCTGCTGCGATCGCTGCCGGCGGTGACCCCGCTGACCCGCGACGTGTTCGACAGTGCCACCGCCGAACGACGCCTCTGCGACTATTTCGCCGTCGCCACCATGGACGGCTTCGGCGCGATGTCGCGTCTCGAAGCCACGGCCGCGGCTGCCACGCTGACCTATATCGACCGGACCCAAGTGGGCAAACGCCCGCCGCTGTCGCCGCCGACCCGCGAAGCCGCGGGCACCACGCTGGCGATCGATTCCGCCACCCGCGCCAATCTCGAACTGACCCGCACGCTGGCCGGCGAACGGCGGGGATCACTGCTCGACGCCATCGACGCAACCGTCACCGCGGCCGGCTCGCGGCTCCTGGCACAGCGCCTCGCCGCGCCGCTCACCGATGTCGCAGGGATTACGCGACGGCTCGACGCGGTCTCCGCCTTTGTTGCCGACAGCGCCATTCGCGACGACATCCGCACTACGCTCAAAGCCGCCCCTGACATGTCGCGGGCGCTGGCGCGACTGTCGGTGGGCCGCGGCGGCCCACGAGACCTTGCCGGCCTGCGCGACGGCATCAGCGCCGCGGACCAGGCGCTGGCGATCTTCACCCGCCTCAGCAATCCGCCGCCGGAGATCGCGACCGCGATCGAAGCCCTGCAGCGACCGTCGCGGGATCTGGCGCGCGAGCTCACCAACGCACTCGACGAGCAGCTACCGCTGATGAAGCGCGACGGCGGCTTCGTTCGTCCAGGATATGACGCATCCCTCGACGAGACCCGCGCACTGCGCGACGAATCGCGCCAGGTCGTCGCTGCCATGCAGGCCCGTTACGCGGAGGAAACCGGCGTCAAGGCGCTGAAGATCCGGCACAACAATGTGCTGGGGTATTTCGTCGAAGTCACCGCGCAGCATGGCGACCGGCTGATGGCGCCGCCGCTCAATGCGCGTTTCATCCATCGCCAGACTCTGGCCGGCCAGGTGCGTTTCACCACCACCGAGCTCGGCGAAGTCGAAGCCAAGATCGCCAATGCCGGCGAACGCGCGCTGGGGCTCGAACTCGAAATCTTCGACCGGCTGGCCGCACTGGTGATCGCGGCCGGCGACGACCTGCGCGCCGCGGCCCATGCCTTCGCCCTGCTCGACGTGGCGACCGCGTTGGCCAAACTCGCCATCGATCAGGACTATGCAAGGCCCGAGGTCGACACTTCATTGGCGTTTGCCATCGAAGGCGGCCGCCATCCGGTGGTCGAGCTGGCGCTGAAGCGCGACGGACAGCCTTTCATCGCCAATGCCAGCAATCTGTCGCCAACACCGGGACAGGCGACCGGCCAGATCTGGCTGATCACCGGCCCGAACATGGCCGGTAAATCGACCTTCCTGCGCCAGAACGCGCTCATTGCACTGCTGGCTCAGATCGGCAGTTTCGTGCCGGCCAAAAGGGCCCGCATCGGCGTGGTCGACCGGCTGTTCTCACGCGTCGGCGCCGCCGACGATCTGGCGCGGGGCCGCTCGACCTTCATGGTGGAGATGGTGGAGACCGCCGCCATTCTCAACCAGGCCGGCGAACGCGCGCTGGTGATCCTGGACGAGATCGGCCGCGGCACCGCAACGTTCGACGGCCTGTCCATCGCCTGGGCGACCATCGAACATCTGCATGAGAGCAACCGCTGCCGCGCACTGTTCGCCACCCACTATCATGAGCTGACCGCACTCTCGGCGCGGCTGCCGCGGCTGTTCAACGCCACGGTGCGGGTGAAGGAATGGCACGGCGACGTGGTGTTCCTGCACGAGGTGCTGCCGGGCGCAGCCGACCGCTCCTACGGCATCCAGGTGGCGAAGCTGGCGGGCCTGCCGGCGCCGGTGATCGCACGCGCCAAGACCGTGCTGGCGAAACTCGAAGCGCAGGATCGCACCTCGACAACCCGCGCACTCGCCGACGATCTGCCGCTGTTCGCAGTCCCATCGCGGGCCGCCGCGGAGCCGGCACCAAAAGGCCCGGGCGATCTTTTGATCGACGCGATCAACGCCCTGCATCCGGACGAGATGTCGCCGCGCGAAGCGCTGGAGGCGCTTTATGCGCTGAAGAAGCAGGCGGAGACGAAATAGCTCATCTCCGAGACTGTAGTCCGCATGAGCGCAGCGATATGGGGGATTCGATCACCCCGGATGTCGCTCCGCTCATCCGGGCTACAAACAGAAGCCGCGATCACCGCACAACGCGCCGTCGGCTCAAACCCCACAGCACCAGATTCCAGCCGATGCAGGTCATCAGCGCCAGAGCGAGAGCGGCCGCCGATCCCAGCGGCCGCGCGGCGACATGCAGCACGGCGATCCCGATGCCGAATCCCAGCAGACCCCATCCGCTGTTGGCGATCACAGCGGCGGTCGGCCGCCCGCCGATGCGCGGGTGCAGGATCAGCATCATGCTGGTGAACACCGCTGGAAACAGGGCTATCACGCCGCTCACCCGCGGGCCGACCCAGCCGGACAGCCCAACGACCGTTGCCACCAGCGTTGCAACCAACGCCGCCCGCAGCGGGATGTCGTACCAGCGCCGCGTGACCAGCGGCATCTTCACGTCGCGGTAACGCCGCAGCAGCGGCAGACAGATCGCGAACGCCACCGCATTCGCCGCAAGGCCGCCCCAAAGCGACCACTGGACGGTTTGCATCAACGCAACCAGCGCGAACCACACACTCACGGCGGCGGACAGGCTGACTGCCACACTGCGGCGCTGCGCCAGCACGACATAGGTTAGTCCGAGAAAGATAGTCGCCGCGTTGACCGGCAAGCTCGCCAGCGATCCGTCGGAGATGAACGCCGCGTCGTGATCCAGTGCGAGGAACACGTAGGACGGACCGGCCGAAATCGGCAGTGTCGCAATCAGCGCGCCGATCACCGGACCGGACCGCTCGGTGATGATCGATGCCGACACCACGAATGCGGCCGCCACGACCATGCGCAGCACGAGCAGCAGGATGAAGAGAAGATCGGGAGACATCGGTCGAAAGGCCTTCACACGCCCCCTGGCGGGAGCGTTGGCGTGCAAGCAAAGCGTTCACCCTCACCCTGAGGAGGCGCGAAGCGCCGTCTCGAAGGGCGAGGCCAGAGCAGAGAGGCGATGGGCCTCATGGTTCGAGACGCGCTTCGCGCTCCTCACCATGAGGGTTCAGGAATCACACCCGCTGCAGCGACACCGAGACCTTCGGGCCATTCTTGATGGTCTGATAGACCACGCAATAACGCTCAGTGAGCTTGAGCAACTGATCCAGCTTGTCCTGGGGTGCATCGGTTGCGACGTCGAAGCGCAGGCGGATTTCGGCAAAGCCGACCGGGGCCTCCTTGTCGACGCCGAGTGTGCCGCGGAAATCCAAGTCGCCTTCAGCAACGACATGGCCTGATTTGAGCGGCACATCGATCGCGGTGGCCACCGACTTCAGCGTCACGCCGGCGCAGGCCACCAGCGCTTCAAGCAGCATATCGCCGGAACACAGCTCCAGGCCGGAGCCGCCGGTGGCCGGATGCAGCCCGGCCGTGGCGATGGCGCGGCCGGTTTCGACCTTGCAGGAGAGACCGTCGCTGTCGAGCGATCCGTTGGCCTTGAGCGTGATGAAAGCGGCCTTCGGATCGGTGCGATAGCGGTCCTTGATCGGCGCCTGCATGGCGCGAAGTTGCGTGGAATCCATGGTTTTCTCTCCCGGCTGTTCAGTGCGTCGGTATCCTTGGCGCGACTATATGCCCTCGCCCGCGGTCATCCAACCATCAACCGAACGACGGGTGCGATCGAGCGAACGGTCCAGCGAGGACATTATCAGCCGTTTCACCACCTCGAACTGCGGCGAGGCGCGGTCACGCGGCCGCGACAGGTCCACAGTGATTTCCTCGAACAACCGCCCCGGGCGCGGGCGCAGCACCAGAACGCGATCGGCCAGCACCACCGCCTCGTCCACATCATGGGTGACCAGCAGCAAGGTGGGACGGAAATCCTCCCACAGCGCCAGCAGGTGATCCTGCAGGTCCGCACGGGTGAAGGCATCGAGCGCGGAGAACGGCTCGTCCAGCAGCAGCACCTCCGGCCGCGGCGCCAGCGCCCGCGCAATCGCGACGCGCTGCGCCTGGCCACCGGAAAGTTCGCGCGGCCAGGCATTGGCCTTGTCGAGCAGCCCGACCCGTGCCAGCGCCCGCGACACTTTTTCGCGACGCAGGGCGGCGCTGTCGTCGGCAAGCCCGAAGCCGATATTGTCGGCAACGCTCAGCCACGGCAGCAGCCGCGGCTCCTGGAAGATGACCCCGATTTTCTGATGCGGAGCGGTGATGCGGTCGCCGTCCAGCGCGATCGAGCCGGAGGACGCGGGATCGAGCCCGCAGATGGCGCGCAGCAGCGTCGACTTGCCGCTGCCCGAGCCGCCGATGATGGCGACGATCTCGCCGAGCTGGATCTGCGCCGAAAAACCCTCCAGCGCCTGGAGACCATTGGGATAGACCTTGCCGACCCGATCGAGCACCAGCATGCTCACGCCCCGCTCGTGTTGGCGCCGAACGAGTCCTGCCAGCGCAACAAGGGGGTGGTGACGAGTTCGACCAGCCAGTCAGTCGCCTTGCCGAGAACAGCGAACACGATGATCGCCGCCATGATCTGAGCCGGCTTGCCGAGCTGCTGGCCGTCGGTCAGGAGATAACCGAGCCCTTCGGACGCCCCCATGAACTCTGCCGCGACCACGAACATCCAGCCGAGCCCAAGCCCGGCGCGCAGCGACACCACATAGGCGGGCAGCACGGCCGGCAGCAGGATGCGCCGGATCATGGCCGGCCCCGACAGGCGGAAAATACGGCCGACCTCGACGATCTTGCGATCGACCGACAGAATCGCGCCCATCACCCCGAGATAGATCGGGAAGAACACGCCGACCGCAATCAATGCAATCTTCGACGGCTCGAAGATGCCGAGCCAGAGAATGAACAGCGGCACCCAGGCGATGGACGGAATCGCGCGCAGCGCCTGCAGCGTCGGATCGAGAATGCGCCGCGCCAGCGACCAGTATCCGGCGATGGCGCCGAACAGTGTTCCCGCGGCAACGCCGAGCACAAATCCGGCCACCACGCGCCATAGCGTCGCTGCGACATGGCGCGTCAGTTCGCCGCTGCGCGCGAGATCGGTCAGCGTCGCGAAAACGCGGCTCGGCGGCGGCAGCAAGCGGCCGTTGGAGAGACCGAGCGCAACGGCGCCTTCCCAGATCAGCGCAAGTCCGATCGGCAGCAGCAGGCCTAGCGCTGGCCGGGCGAACCGCGTCCAGGACGACGGCGGGTGAACCGGTTCCGCCGCAACGGCTGCGTTCGGCGCCGGCTCCTGCAGCGATTTTGGTTGAAGGGACGTGTCTTCCAAAGTCATGGCGATAGCCAAATCGCGTCCCGGCGAAGATTGCAAGTCGACGCAGGTCGAATAAGTGGTCCGCAAAGCAATGGCCCGCCGGATCGCTCCATGCGGGCCATGACGAGAACAGCCGGCGATCTCAGTTGGTCGGCAACGGAACCTGATCGTCGATCAGAGAATCCAACGCCGCCTTGACGTCGACCTTGGCCTCGATGACGCCGGCCTGCTGCAAGGCTAGGCCTGCGGCCAGGATCGACTCGCGTTGCGGCGCACCAATGCGGCTGTGGGTCAGTTCGGTGCGCTCCTTGAGCTGCTTGTCGACCACGACATCCGACAGCTTGGTCACGCCGATGAATGAGCGCTTCAGATCGTCGTAATGCGCCAGCGAATATTTGCGGGCGTCTTCATACACCGCCAGCACGCGGCGCACGATTTCCGGATGATCCTTGAGGAACTGCTCGCGGACATTGAGGACACCCCAGGTGTTTGCCTCGGGCTTGCGGAAGAACAATTTGGCGCCGTCCTCGACCTCGGCCTGCGCCATCATCGGGTCGAGCCCGGCCCAGGCATCGACATCACCGCGGATCAGCGCGGTCTTGCCGTCGGCGTGCTGCAGCAGCACCGGGGTAATGTCCTTTTCGGTGAGCCCTGCCCCCTGCAGCGCCCGCACCAGGAAGATGTGCGGATCGGTGCCCCGGGTGACGGCGACGCGCTTGCCCTTGAGGTCGGCGACCTTGGTGACCTCGCTCTTGGCGCCGGTGACAAGCGCCGTCCATTCCGGCCGCGAGTAGACATAGATCGACTTGATCGGATTGCCGTTGATCCTGGCCACCAGCGCGGCCGAGCCGGCGGTGGAGCCGAAATCGATCGAGCCGGCATTGAGGAATTCCAGCGCCTTGTTCGAGCCGGCCGACTGCACCCAGACGATCTTGATGCCGTCCTTCTCGAACTCCTTCTCCAGCAGGCCCTTCTCCTTCAGCACGATGGAGACCGGGTTGTAGGTCGCCCAGTCGAGCACGATCTGCTTCGGCGCATCGGCAGCGAACGCCATCCGCGGCACCGCGGTGGCAAACAGTGCAAAGGCGGCGAAGGCACGCCGAGACATGAGGCTCATCATCAACTCCGTGAATGGTTTCGATTGCGAAGGTTCGGTTGAACGGATCGACGTCGAACGCGCCGGCACCGGGCATCTTGCCCGGCCTTTCGGCCACCCTTGCGCTCGACGGAAATTCGATATTTAATTTCAAATACTTAGAACGGCGCGTCAACCAGAAAATCCGTATCCGGCGTCACTCGCGTGCGGAAGGAAGTTTCCCGTCCGGGCGACAAACCAGAATGGTTGTGTCGCCGGCCCAGAATCGCTGATGACACCACGCGGCTTGTCCATTATCCCGGATGCTCATGGAAAGTGCCTTGCTCGAAACTTCACCGCAGCCCGAACTGCTGTTCGATACCGCGCGCATCGAGGCTGACATCGCCGCTCTGGCGAAAACCCATGCCGGCCGCGACGACGTGTTTCGTGCCGCGCTCGCCCAATTGCTCAAGGCGGAAACCGCGAAGTCGCGCGAGTATGCCCAGGCGATGCTGCTGAAAGACCGCCACGGCCGCCGCTGTGCCGAGCGTCTCTGCGCCATCCAGGACGAAGTCATCCGCCTGCTGTTCAATGCCGCGACCTGGTATCTGTACAAGACGCCGACGCCGTCGGAGGCGGAGCGCATGTCGGTGGTCGCCACTGGCGGCTACGGCCGCGGGCTGCTGGCGCCGCAGTCCGACATCGACCTGCTGTTCCTGCTGCCCTACAAGCAGACCGCGTGGGGTGAGCAGGTGGCCGAGGCCATCCTCTATTGCTTGTGGGACATGGGCCTCAAGGTCGGCCATGCCACCCGCTCGATCGACGAAACCATCCGGCAATCGCGCGCCGACATGACCATTCGCACCGCGATCCTGGAAACCCGGTTCGTGACCGGCGACAAGGCGCTGTACGACGACCTGGTCACCCGCTTCGACAAAAGCGTGGTGCAGGGTACCGCCGCCGAGTTCGTCGCCGCCAAGCTCGCCGAGCGCGAAGAACGCCACCGGCGCGGCGGCCAGTCGCGTTATCTGGTGGAGCCCAACGTCAAGGACGGCAAGGGCGGCCTGCGCGACCTGCACACTTTGTTCTGGATGGCGAAGTACGTCTATCGCGTGCGCGACACCGACGAACTGGTGGCGCGCGGCGTGTTCGACGCCCAGGAATACCGCACCTTCCGCCGCTGCGAGGACTTCCTCTGGTCGGTCCGCTGCAACATCCACTTCTACACCGGGCGGCCGGAGGAACGGCTGTCGTTCGACATGCAGCGCGAGATCGCCCAGCGGCTGGGCTACACCTCGCATCCCGGCATGCAGGATGTCGAACGCTTCATGAAGCACTACTTCCTGGTCGCCAAGGAAGTCGGCAACCTGACCGCCATCCTCTGCGCCAAGCTGGAAGAACAGCAGGCCAAGCCCGCGCCGGTGCTGAGCCGGATGATGGCGCGGCTGCGCCCGGGCGCACGGCGCCACCGGCTGCGCGAGAATCCCGACTTCGTGGTCGACAACAACCGCATCAACCTGGCCTCGCCCGACGTGTTCAAGCGCGATCCGGTCAATTTGATCCGGATCTTCCGCCTGGCCCAGAAGAACAACCTTGCCTTCCATCCCGACGCGATGCGGGCGGCGACGCGTTCGCTCAATCTCATCAATGAGAAGATGCGGGAGAACCCCGAGGCCAACAAGCTGTTCGTGGAGATCTTGACCTCGAACGACGCCGAGATCGTGCTGCGCCGCATGAACGAGACGGGCGTGCTCGGTCACTTCATCCGCGCCTTCGGCAAGATCGTCTCGATGATGCAGTTCAACATGTATCATCACTACACCGTGGACGAGCATCTGATCCGCTGCATCGGCATCCTGCAGGAGATCGAACGCGGCGGCAGCGACGAATTCGTGGTCGCCACCGACCTGATGCGCAAAATAAGACCCGAGCATCGCGCCCTGCTGTATGTGACGGTGTTCCTGCACGACATCGCCAAGGGCCGCCCGGAAGATCATTCGATCGCCGGCGCCAAGGTGGCGCGGCGGCTCTGCCCGCGGCTGGGATTCAATGCCGCCGACACCGAACTGATCGCCTGGCTGATTCAGGAACACCTGACCATGTCGACGGTGGCGCAGTCGCGCGACCTGTCGGACCGCAAGACCATCGAGAATTTCGCCGCCGTGGTACAGTCGCTCGAGCAATTGAAGCTCCTGACCATCTTGACCACCGCCGACATCCGCGGCGTCGGCCCCGGGGTGTGGAACGGCTGGAAGGCGCAGCTGCTGCGAACACTCTATTACGAAACCGAGCCGGTGCTCACCGGCGGCTTCTCCGAGGTCAATCGCGCCCAGCGCATCGCAGCCTCGCAGGCCGAATTCCGCGCCAATTTCACCGAGTGGCCGGAGAGCGAGATCAACACCTACATTTCGCGGCACTATCCGGCGTACTGGCTCAAGGTCGACCTGCAGCGCAAGATCCGCCATGCCCGCTTTGTCCGCGCCAGCGAACACAGCGGCCACAAACTTGCGGTCAATGTCGGTTTCGATGAAGCCCGCGGCGTCACCGAATTGACGCTGCTGGCGCCGGACCACCCATGGCTGCTGTCGATCATCGCCGGCGCTTGCGCCTCCGCCGGGGCCAACATCGTCGACGCCCAGATCTACACCACCACCGACGGGCTCGCGCTCGACACCATCGCGATCTCGCGCGAATACGACCGCGACGAGGACGAGGCCCGCCGCGCCACCCGCATCGGCGAGATGATCGAGCAGGTGCTGGAGGGCAAGCTGCGGCTGCCGGAGGTGATGGCGCGGCGCAACGGACGGCCGCGGGTCCGCGCCTTCACCGTCGAGCCGGAAGTCATCATCAACAACCAGTGGTCGGACCGCTACACCGTGATCGAGGTCTCGGGCCTCGATCGCCCGGGCCTGTTGTATCAGCTCACCACCGCGATCTCGAAGCTCAACCTCAACATCGCCTCCGCTCACGTGGCGACCTTCGGCGAACGCGCCCGCGACGTGTTCTATGTCACCGACCTGCTCGGCGCCCAGATCACCGCGCCGACCCGGCAGGCGGCGATCAAACGCGCGCTGGTGCACTTGCTCGCCAATGGTGACGGCGCCGCGCAGCCGGCGGCGTAGATCGCATCTCCGCGCGGCCGGGCGTCATCCCTGCCGCAGTGACGCAACGCTGCCGGCAATGTTGTCGGCCAGTGTTTTCACCAGCGGCACATAACGCTGCACGATATCGGCACGGTCCAGCGCGGACACGAAGTATGTCATGCCGACGGTGGCGAGCACCTTGCGCTCGCTGACGATCGGCACGGCGATGGTGTTCGACGAGCGCGGCTCGACCATGGCATCGCGTTCGGCAAATCCCTGCCTGCGGATTGTCGCCAGCAGCGTCAGCGCCCGCTTGCGATCGGCGGCCAGCGCGTCTTCCGGCTCCTTCGAGCGGACCAGCATGTCGAGCAGCATCGACCGTTCGCTGACCGGACAGAATGCGAGGTAGGCTCGCCCGAGCGCGCGGCACAGCAGGCTGAGGTGCATGTTGATGGTGCCGTGGAACGGTGACACCGGACTTTCCGGAATGGTGCTGAAGCGAACCATGACCGATGTGCGATCGAGCACGGCGAGCGCCAGCGGCCATTGATACTGTTCGGTGAAGGCCAGCGCCCAGGGCCGCGCGGCCTCCACCACCAGCGGATCGCCGTGGAAACCGTTGCTGAGGGATTTGACCCGCGAGGCCACCGCATAGCCGCCCTGCCGCCGGTCGTTGACGGCATAACCCATGGCGCACAGCGATTTCATCAGCCGCACCACGGTCGATTTCGGCAGCCGGGTCGCCTTGTGCAGCATGTCGATCGAGGCCACGCGATGGCGATTGAGTTCCTCGAGCAGCAGCAGCGAGCGCGCGGCGGCTTCGACTTTCTCGGACTTTAGCGGCATGAAATTCCACCTGGTGGAACGGAGGTGAATAGCTATGGCCGAAAGCGATTTCCGCTGCAATGGGTTCTGCAAGCGCCGCGTTGCCGTCGCCCTCGCCACTCGGGGGCCACCGCAATCGACGGCCGGGAGGAACAGCATTGTCGGGCGATACCATCAAACCGCACTACACATCGTTTCGCCGCCGGTTCTCGGACCGGCAGCATCTGGTCGGCAGTTTCATCAAGACGCCGACCACACACGCCACCGAAATCTTCGGCGCCCTCGGCTACGATTTTGTCGTGATCGATGAGGAACATGCGCCGTTCGACCGCGCCATGACCGATGTGGTGCTGCTGGCCGCGCGGGCCAGTAACCTCGCCGGCATCGTCCGGGTGTCGTCGGACGACCCGGCCAAGATCCTGTCGGTGCTGGATTGCGGCGCGGCAGGCGTACTGGTTCCTCATGTCGCCAGCGTTGAAAAGGCGCAGGCCGTGGCCGCGGCCGCGCGGTACCGCGGCGGCAAGCGCGGCTATTCGGGCTCGCCGCGCGCCGGCGGTTATGGCGCCACGCCGATGTGGAGCCTGGTCGAGGAACAGGACGCCTCGGTCAGCGCCATCGCCATGATCGAGGATCCGGAAGCGCTGGACCAGATCGACGCCATCGCGGCTGTCGACGGCATCCACGGGCTGTTCATCGGGCGCGGCGATCTCACCGTCGCACTGGGCGCGCCGTCATCATCGGATGCCAAGGTTCAACAGGCCGTCAAGCAGATCATCGCGGCGGCCAACCGGGTCGCCAAGCCGGTCTGCGTCATGGTGGCAAGCGCGGCGGAAGCCAAGGATTTCGCTGATCTGGGCGCCAGCGCCTTCATCATCTCGTCCGACCAGAGCCAGATGCGGCGGGCTGCCGCACAGACCCTCACCGATTTCAAGAAACTCACCCACACACCGGACCCTGCTCATGTATCACAGCACTGACCCCCGCGCCGCCCTTGCCGCAACGCCGGTCGGCACCACGCCGAGCCCGACGCATTTCGCCGGCGCCGAATACGCCAAGTTCTATGAGATGCCGCCGGCCGAGACCAAGGACGGCGCACGGACCTGGTATGCCCGCGGCCAGAACTTCATCATCGCCTACAGCGATGCCGACACAGGCGCCGTGCTCAACCGCATCGATCAGCCCGATGAATATGTGGTGCTGCTGCCTGATCCCGGCGCCGGCGCCGAGATCGTCTGGGGCGGCCAGAAGACCGTCGTCAGCGGCCATTCCATCAGCTTCGTTCCCGCCGGCAAGAGCTCGGTGAAGCTGCTGGGTGCCGCCAAGGTCGTGCGCATGATGACGTCGAAATCGGACGATCTCGCGCGGCTCTGCTCCAACGCCGCCTCCTATGCGACCGCGCATCCCAACCTTCCGCCGTTCGAGGCATGGCCGGATCCGGCCGGTGGCCCGAAGGTCCACAGCTACAGCCTCGAGGTCGCGCCCACGCCCGGACGATTCGGGCGGATCTTCCGCGGGTCCACCTTCATGGTGAACTTCCTCGATCCGAAAAACGGTCCGCGCGACATCACCAAGATGTCGCCGCATCACCACGACGATTTCGAGCAGTGCTCGCTGGCGCTGGCCGGCACCTTCATCCATCATCTGCGCTGGCCCTGGACCACCGACATGGGGCAATGGCGCAATGACGATCATGAAGTCTGCGGCTCGCCTTCCGTCACCGTGATCCCGCCGCCGTCGATCCACACCTCGCAGGCGATGGACCCGGGACTCAACCTGCTGGTCGACATCTTCTGTCCGCCGCGGGTGGATTTCTCCACCAAGCCGGGTTGGGTGCTGAACGATGCCGACTACCCGATGCCCGCCGCCGGCAAAGCCAACACCTGAAAGGCGCCACCCATGGCCGATTCCCAGACCACCTATCCCAACACCGTCCCGCTGCCGCCGCTATCGCGCCCCGCCGAGGTCGCCGAACTGCTGGTCGGCGCCATCGACCTGCATTGCCACTCGGGCCCCGCCGCGATGCCGCGCATTCTCGACCATCATGAGGAACTGATGGATGCAGCCGCCGCGGGTTTCCGCGCCGTGCTCTACAAGGACCACTTCTATCCGGGCATGGCGCACGCCATCCTGCTGGAAAAGCTGTTTCCCGAAACCAATGTCCGGCTGTTTTCCGGCGTCGCGCTCAACAATGCGTCCGGGGGCATCAACCCGCATGCGGTCGACCATGCCATCAAGCTCGGCGGCAAGATCGTCTGGATGCCGACCCTGTCGGCAGCGAACCACATCAACGTGCAGAACAGCGGACAGGCCAAGACCTTTCCCAAGACCTCGCAAAAGATGCTGGATCCGACCCCGCTGACCGCGCTCGACGCCAACGGCAAGCTGACCGACGACACCAAGCAGGTGATCGACCTGATTGCGGAAGGCGACATCATCCTGTCCGGCGGCCATCTGCATGCCAGCGAACTCCATCTCGTGTTCGAGGAAGCGAAGCGCCGCGGCGTCAAGAAGATGATGGTCAACCACCCGACCTACATCGTCGGCTGCAGCGATGCCGATATCCGTCAGTTGGTGGCGCTGGGCGTGAAGATGGAGCACTCGATCTGCATGTTCATCGAAGGCAAGTCGAAGAAATACAGCGCCGACGACCTGGCGCACCTGATCGAGGTTGCCGGCGTCGACAACACCATCCTGTCGTCGGATCTTGGCCTGGTGGGATCGCAACGCCCGGTCGACGGTTTCCGCAGCATCACCCAGATGCTGCTGGACCTGCAGATGCCGCGCGCCGCCATCAAGAAGCTGATCAGCGGCAATGCGGCGGAGTTCCTGAATCTGCCGGCCGCCGAACCGGCCGCGCAGCACGCCGCCGAATAAACGCACAACCATAGCCATAAAAAGCCGCAGAGAGCCGCCGCAACGGCTCCGGCACCAAAGGGAGGGATGAGGATGGATTCGATCGATCGCGACAGCGGTGAATTGCTGGTGCGCCGGGTGATGTGGCGGATCATGCCGCTGCTGATCGGAATGATGCTGCTGGCGGTGATCGACCGTTCCAATGTCGGCTATGCCAAGCTGCAGATGGTCAGTCATCTGGGCTTGACGGAAACGACCTATGGCCTGGCGTCGTCACTGTTCTTCATCGGCTATTCGATCTTCGAGGTGCCGAGCGCGCTGGCCGCACACCGGTTCGGCGCGCGGCTCTGGTTCGCCCGCATCCTGATCACCTGGGGCATCCTCACCGTCGCGCTCGGCTTCACCTTCAGCGGCTCGCTGTTCGCGGCAGTGCGGTTCCTGGTCGGCGTGGCCGAGGCCGGCGCCTATCCCGGCATCATCTTCTATCTGACGCTGTGGTTTCCCAAGCGCTATCGCGTGCAGGCGGTGGCGCTGTTGACCATCGGCAGCCCGCTGGGCAACATGTTCGGCTCGCTGTTTGGCGGCGCGCTGCTCGATCTCGACGGCATGCTGGGGCTCGCGGGATGGCAGTGGGTGTTCATCATGACGGGCGCGCCGACCCTGATCCTGGTCGCGCTGATCCTGAAATACCTGCCGGACAATCCGCAAACTGCAGGCTTTCTCTCCACCGCCGAGAAGACATGGCTGGCGCAGGAGCTCGGCCGCGACGACAGCGCTGAGACCATGCACAGCAATCCGCTGCGCGTTCTGATCGACCTGCGGGTGTGGTGGTTCGCCTTCGTCTACACCATGATCACACTGTCGCTCTACGGCATCATCTACTGGCTGCCGACGGTGGTGAAGGGCTTCGGCACCACCGGCACCCAGAACGGATTGCTCAATGCGCTGCCATGGGCGGTCGCGGCCGTGGTGCTGGTCTGGCTGCCGCGGCATCTGCGCGAACATCGCACCGTGCTGATCGGCATGGCGCTGATCGCGCTGTGCGGCATGGCCGCGTTCTTCACCTCGACCCTGCTGACGCAGAACTGGATGCGTTATGTGGCGCTTGCCGTCGGCACGCCCTGCATCTCGCTGCTGTTCCCCTGCTTCTGGTATCTGCCCTCCCAGATCTTCAAGGGCGCGCACGCCGCCGCGGCGATCGCAGCCATCAGCACCATCGGCAGCCTGGGCGGATTTGCCGCACAGAACCTGATGCCCTGGGTGGCGCAGTGGGCGGGCAGCCCGCTGGCTGCCATGGCGGTGCCGGCCGCCGCCCTCGCCGTGCTCGTCGCCAGCGCGCTGATCATGCTGATGACATGGCGCGTCACGCCGGGCACGGGCTTCACGCTGTCCTCCGTCGCGCCGGCGGATACCAAGCGCTCGCAGGCCCTTTCATGAGACCGACCGCGCCAAACGTCGGCCGCAGCGGCCAGTAATCATGTCGGACACCATCTCGCTGGGCGCCGCACAGACGGCGCGCTTCCTGACTGAGCTGTTCACCCGCTCCGGCCTGTCGCCGGCGGCGGCCGCCGAGATGGGGCAAGCGCTGGTCGATGCCGATCGCGCCGGCTTGCCGTCCCATGGCCTGTCGCAGGCGGAGATGTACCTGCGCCGTTTGCGGCTCGGCAGCATATCGACCCACAATGAACCTCTGGTCGTCGACAGTCGCGCCGCCACGGCGGTGCTCGATGCCCGCGGCATGTTCGGGCACCTGGCCGGCCGCCATGCGATGCAGATCGCCGTCGACCGCAGCAAGCAATTCGGCATCGGCATCGTCGCCGTGCGCAACAGCTTTCATTTCGGCGCGGCGGGCCGCTATACCCAGCAGGCCAGCGACCACGGCTGCATCGGGCTGGCGATGTGCAACACCAAGCCGATGATGCCGGCGCCCGACGGGCTGACCAAGCTGGTCGGCAACAATCCGCTGTCGATCGGGCTCCCCGTTGGCGAGCCGGATTTCGTGCTCGACATGGCGCTGAGCGAAGCGGCCCTTGGCAAGATCCGCACCTATGAAAGAGCCGGCCGATCGCTCCCGACCGGATGGGCCGTGGACAAGGACGGCGAGCCCACCACGGATCCAACCGCCGCCATCGAAGGCATGCTGCTGCCCTCCGGTGGCGCCAAGGGCTTCGGGCTCGCGCTCGGCATCGACCTGATGTGCAGCCTGCTGGCGCAGGGCCCCGGCGGCGACAGCGTGCCGCCGCTCTATGGCGACCTGTCCAAGCCGTTCGTCTGCTCGCTGCTGTTCATGGCCATCGACATCGGACATTTCCGCGACGTCGATGACTTTCGCTCAGCAGCGGCCACGGAGCTCAATCGGATCAGAACCTCGAAATCGAAAGCCGGCCCGCTGCGAACCCCGGGCGAGCGCAACTGGGCCGCACGCACCAGCGCTGAGTCGATTCAGATTCCCAAATCCCTGGCCGCCACACTGGACACGCTTGCGGGCGAGCTCGGATCGCGGGAACGGCTGCGCGACTGATCGCACCCACGTCGTCGTCTTCTAGTCACCGGCATGAGCCGAGAGAACGGCGTGCGCCGGCAGATCCTCACCATGATCCCGGCAGGCGATGGCGGCCTGCTCGACGTCATAGTCGTAGAGCGATTTGCGAAATGCTGCGGAGTTCGCGATCTCGCGATCGCGCTGTTCCAGGCTCTCGTATTTCGAGTCGTAACGGAGCCCGTTCTGGCGCGCTTCGGCCTGGATGACATCCGTGCGGGCGCGGCGCAGCCGCTCATAGCGGGGCAGGACATCGACGACGGCGACCGGACTGCAGCCCTCGAGCAGAACCGCCAGCGCCACACCATCCTCGATGGCCTGGTTGGCGCCCTGGCCGAGATGCGGCAGCATCGGATGCGCCGCATCGCCCAGCAGGACGAGACGCCCCCTGGTCCAGGATTGCAGCGGCCTGCGGTCGTACAGGCCCCACCAGAAACATGTCTCCACCTTGTCGAGCAGATCAACAACGCGCGGATCCCATCCATCGAACGAGGCCGCGAGTTCGTCGCGATCGCCCTTTGCCGACCATGACTCCACGGTCTCGCTGGTGGTCGGCACGAACCCGACATAGTTGAGCAGGCGGCCGCTGCGCACCGGAAACACCATGAAGTGTTTGCCGTCGCCCATCCAGACCTGGTGCGCCTCGTCCCGCCATTGCGGCAACTTCTCGCGCGTGATCAGGCCACGATAGGCCCGCACCCCCGAATATTCCGGCGGCTGTGGCGCGACGACATGTTTCTGCAATACCGACTGGATGCCATCGGCGGCAACGACGACGTCCGCTTCGGCGGTTGCGCCGTTCGCAAACGTCAGCCGCGCCACAGTGTCATCCTGCTCGAAACCGATGCAGCGATGATCCGTGCGAACAGCATTTGAGGGCTGCGCCCGCGCCAGAGCATCGAGCAGGTCGGCACGGTGCATGCCGTACATGCCGTTCCAGCCGCGCGAGTCAGTGGTCAGGATCGGCCCCACCACCGTTCCGTCCATCCGGTAATATTGCGAGCCGCTGCCGACCCGGGCGCCGACCTCGGCCATCGCGTCACCCAGGCCCGTGCGTTCGAGCTGACGCAAGCTGTTGGGATAGATGAAAACGCCGGCGCCGACTTCGCCCAGCGACTTCGCCTGTTCGTACACGGTGACGTCCATGCCACGCCGACGCAGCGCATGCGCGGCGGACAGGCCCCCGATGCCGCCACCCACGACGGCAACACGCAGAGATTCGGTCGAACTATTTTTCATGTCGCGTTTCACATCGTTCGAAGTTGGCTGTCGCGTGAGGAGGTCCGTGCACACCGGCGCATGGCCTCAATCCTGTCTTCTTCAATCCTGTCTTGGCGGATACCGGTAAGTCCCCATCGTGACGACCAGCACGACAGCCACGAGCAGGGAAAGGCCCAGCCCGATCAGCCCCGCCGCATAACTGCGGTAGGCATCGAAGGCATGCGCCATGATCCAAGGCCCGAGGCCGGACCCCAGCGTGAAGAAAGCGAGGATGCAGCCATAGATGACGCCATAATGCGCCATGCCGAAATAACGGCTGGTGAGATAGGCCATGATGTCGCCCTCCGCGCCGATGCCGAGGCCGAGCAGCACGGCGGCAAGCACCGCAAGCGCGCCCGTCGCACCGAGACCAAGCATGATGTGTATAAGAGACAGGTGAGAAGGCGATCGCCTCGCCCACCGCGAAGGTGCCGATCATCGCGCCCAGGCCCCAGAGCCAGGCCGGATGCACCCGGCCGGTGCGCCGCCAGTCCACGGCCATGCCGATCAGCGGGATGGCGAAAAAGAACGCCGCGACATACGGACCGTAGAAGCGGTCAAGCGCGAGGCCCGACAACATGCGCCCGACGATCAGCGACAGCCCGGAAGCCGCCACCGCGGTGGTGGCGGTGCCAGCAGTGATGCCGCGGTCCGACAGAATCGGCACGATATGGGCAATGGTGCCGTTGATCGCGGCGGCGGCGAACATCATCGATGCCGATGCGAACCAGAAACGATAGCCGCGCAGCGCGTCGCGCAGTGTCAGCCCTTCCGCGATGACCGCGGCAACGCGGCTCTGCCGCGGCCGATCCCTGACAAACAGGGCGACGGATGGAAACCCGACCAGCAGCAACAGCGCGCCGAGCGCGAAATAGGCGTCCCGCCAGCCATATTCGGCGACGAAAAAATGAGTGTACTTCGGCACCAGCGCCGCGCCGATGCCGATACCCGCGAGCGTGACGCCGAGTGCGAGGCCACGCCGCGCATCGAACCATGTCGAGACCACACGTCCATACGTGAGCGTGGAATGTCCGGCGCCGACAACGCCGAGAAAACCATACAGCAGGATGAACGCCAGCGGACTCGCGCCAAGCAATCCGGCGGATGCGGTTGCAAGCGCGAAAATGACGATGGCCGGCAATGCGATGCGCCGAACGCCGACGTGGTCCACGGCGGTCCCGACAAACGGCATCATCAGCGCGCCGGTGATGTGGGACGTCACCACCGCGGAGGCCAGCACGCTGCGCGACCAGCCGAACTCGGCACTGATCGGCTGTAGCAGCACGCCGAACGTGAAGAGAATGATCGGGCCGTTGCCGACAACAAGCGCGAGCGTCGAGCCGAACACGACCAGCCAGCCGGCGGAAACCTTGCTGACGCCGCCGAGTGGCGTCGCAAGCGCCCTTTGGACTGTCGATTCGTCCATCCATCCTCCCAACCGCCTGCCGTTTTCGGACCTATCCCATGGGGCAGTGCTTGGCCTGGAGAGTAGGGCCGCGCTATTTATTTGACAATTCGGCCTTCATTTATAAAGTAATATGAAATTCATATAAATAACTCTGAAAATGGCCGTCACCCTCCGCCAGCTCGAGGCTTTCATCGCCGTCGCCGAAACCCATAACTTCACCCGCGCGTCGGAGCGGCTGCGGATGGCGCAGCCCATGGTCTCCGGCCTGATCCGGGAGCTCGAAGCGGAGCTCGGCTTCCGCCTGTTTGACCGCACCACGCGCCGGGTGCAGCTCACCGACGCGGCATCGGAATTCCTCACCGACGCACAACGGCTGACCAATGACATGGATGGTGTCGTGCGCCGGGCCCGCGACGTCGGCGCACGCCGGCGCGGCCACATCAAGGTCGGCGCTCCGCCGCTGCTGGCTGCGGCGCTGCTGCCGAAGGCGATTCGCGCCTTCCAGGAGTCATCACCGGGTGTCGCAGTCACCGTGGTGGACCGCTCGGTGGCCGCGATCTACGAACTGCTGACGTCCGGAGACATCGACCTGGCGGTCGGCACGTTCCGGCGCGACGAGGACGGTATCGCGCGTATCCCGCTGGTGTCCTATTTGTTTGCGCTGCTGTGCCGCGCCGATCATCCGCTGGCCGCCATCGCGCGGCCGCGCTGGAGCGATCTGGCGAATGTCCCGCTCATCGCGCTTCGCCGCGGCAACGGCATCCGCGAACAACTCGAACAGGGCTACGCGGCGGCCGGCCTGAACGCGGAGCCTGCATTCGAACTGGATCAACTGACCACGATCTTCGCCATGGTGGAGGCCGGTTTCGGCATCACCGTGCTGCCGCTCTACGCCCTCTCGGCGCTTCCGACCCAGTCCCTGGTCGCGCGCGAGCTGGTCCAGCCGACGGTCGCGCGCGACATCGACGTGGCCCATCGCGAGGATCGTTCCCTGTCTCCGGCAGCGGTGGAGTTTGTCCGGCTGCTGAGATTGAACGCGGCGCCGCTTCAATCCTCAGGGGACTGATCGTGACGTCCGGCGATTGAAACCGCGCCGCCTGTCCAGGGATCTCAAAGCGGCGTCCCGTGCATTAAGTTTTTGTTAACCAAAATCATGTCCCCTGAAGGGGCTGAGGGGCAACTGTACGTACGACGGAGTACGCCCATGCGGCCGCCTCAGCGATCCCAGATTTCCGACGCATCACGACGCCGTCTCGCGCGATGGCTTGTTGGATCGCCCATCAGGGACATCGAGCGCGATCTGGTGCTGGAAACACTCGCGAAGACCGACGGCAACCGCACCATGTCGGCGCGCCTGCTCGGGCTCTCCGTGAGAACGCTGCGCAACAAGATCACGGAGTATTCTTCGGACGGTGTTGATGTGCCTCCACCCGGAGGGCAGGCGCACACATAGACCGGGCCGCGGACAGCATGACGGTCACGCCACAACCGTCTTCCGCCTGCTGTCGTCCCTCCCTCCCATACTTACGCGATGGATAGGCGCGCGGAACCACGTATGCTGACCGAATCGGTTGGTCTACTTGGGGGAAGCCATCATGTCCGTGATCGCGAATGTCTTTGTCGCGCTGGTCGCGCTGCTGCACGCTTATTTCCTGGTGCTGGAGATGTTTCTCTGGACCAAGCCGCAAGGACTGAAAACCTTCGGCAACACGCCGCAGAAGGCGCAGGAGACGGCGGTGCTCGCCGCCAATCAGGGATTGTACAACGGCTTTCTCGTCGCCGGCCTGGTCTGGGGCCTCGTGCACCCCACACCGGCGATCGGGTTTCAGATCAAGGTGTTCTTCCTGCTATGCGTGATCGTGGCCGGGCTCTATGGCGGCTATTCGGTGAAGCCGAAGATCATTTATGTGCAGGCCGCGCCCGCTCTGATTGCGTTCATTCTGGTGTGGCTGGCCTGAAAACGAGGCTCTTTCGCGAGACTCAAACACCGCCCGCCTTGGTCCCTAATTTGCCGTTAACCTCTGCTTAACCCCGCCTTAAACCGCCGCCGATAGCGTGCGGCGGTTCGGTTTTGCGTGGGTCGTTACGGGATGGGATCAGCACGGCGAAAGGGCGGGGCGCGCCGGGAACCCAACTTCGGGCCGAGCTCGTCGCTTGATGAGCTGCGGCTTGGCGCCGACGACCGCGTGCGCGTCTCCGAGGAGGACAAGCCGAAGCGTCGTCGCGCGGCTCCCGCCGACGACGATGACGCACCGCGCGAGCGCAAGCCGAAAAAGAGTTCCAGCAAGAGTCGCGGCCGCCGTGGCGCGGGCGTGCGCGCCGGGCTCGGACGCCTGGTGTACTGGGGCGCGGTCGCCGGCCTGTGGGCGGTGATCGCAGTTGTCGGCGTGGTGATCTGGGTCGGCGCGCATCTGCCCCCGATCCAGTCGCTGGAAATTCCAAAACGACCGCCGACCATCCAGATCGTCGGCGCCGACGGATCGCTGCTGGCCAGCCGCGGCGAAATGGCCGGCGCCAACGTCGCGCTGAAGGATTTGCCGCCCTACCTGCCGAAGGCCTTCATCGCCATCGAAGACCGTCGCTTCTATTCGCATTTCGGCGTCGATCCGATGGGCATCGCGCGCGCCGCGGTCACCAACCTGCTGCATCGTGGCGTGTCACAGGGCGGCTCGACGCTGACCCAGCAGCTCGCCAAGAACCTGTTCCTGACCCAGGARCGCACCATGCAGCGCAAGCTGCAGGAGGCCGAGCTCGCGATCTGGCTGGAGCGCAAGCATTCCAAGAACGAGATCCTCGAGCTGTATCTCAATCGCGTCTATTTCGGCTCCGGCGCCTATGGCGTCGAGGCCGCAGCGCAGCGCTATTTCGGCAAGTCCGCAAAGAACGTCACCATCGCGGAAGCGGCGATGCTGGCCGGCCTCGTCAAGTCGCCGTCACGGCTGGCGCCAAACCGCAATCCGGAAGGTGCGGAGCGGCGCGCGCAAACCGTGCTCACCGCCATGGCCGATGCCGGCTTCATCACCGAAGCGCAGGCCACCGCCAACCTCGGCCATCCCTCCTACAACGTGAAGCCGGCCGGCGCCGGCACCGTCAACTATGTCGCGGACTGGATCGCCGAAGTGCTCGACGATCTGATCGGCCAGATCGACCAGGACGTCACGGTCGAAACCTCGATTGATCCGAAACTGCAGAGCATCGCCGAAGCCGCGGTGATCGACGAACTCGCCGCCAAGAGCGTCAAGTTCAACGTCTCGCAGGGCGCGCTGGTGGCGATGTCGCCCGACGGCGCGGTTCGCGCCATGGTCGGCGGCCGCAATTATTCCGACAGCCAGTACAACCGTGCCGTCACCGCGAAACGCCAACCGGGCTCGTCATTCAAGCCGTTCGTGTATCTCACCGCCATGGAGCAGGGATTGACGCCGGAGACCATCCGGCAGGACGCACCGCTCGATATCAAGGGCTGGAAGCCCGAGAACTACACCCACCAGTATTTCGGCGCGGTGACGCTGACCCAGGCCCTGGCGATGTCGCTCAACACGGTCGCGGTGCGGCTGGTGCTCGAGGTCGGCCCGAAGAACGTGGTGCGCACCGCGCACCGTCTCGGCATCACCTCCAAGCTCGATCCCAATCCGTCGATCGCGCTCGGCACCTCGGAGGTCTCGGTGCTGGAAATGGTCGGCGCGTTCGCGCCGTTCGCCAACGGCGGCAAGGGCATCTCGCCCCATGTGATCAGCAGGATCAAGACCACCGACGGCAAGAAGGTGCTGTATGTGCGCCCGGCTGATCCCGTCAATCAGGTGATCGAGCCGCGCAATGTGGCGCAGATGAACACCATGATGCAGGAGACGCTGCTCAGCGGCACCGCGCACAAGGCCGAACTGCCGGGATGGCAAGCCGCCGGCAAGACCGGCACCAGCCAGGATTTCCGCGATGCCTGGTTCATCGGCTACACCGCGAACCTCGTCACCGGCGTGTGGCTCGGCAATGACGACAATTCGCCGACCAAGAAGGCCACCGGCGGCGGCCTGCCGGTCGAGGTCTGGACGCGGTTCATGCGCGCCGCGCATCAGAACGTTCCGGTGGCGGCGCTGCCGGCGTCCGATCGCAGCCTCTTCTCGAACCTTGCCACCACGTTCGGCGGCAATCAGCCGGCACAGGCGGCGCCCCCGAGCCCCGCACCAAGCACCATGCAAAGCGCGTCGCAGAATCCGTACCCCGCGCAATACCCGAATCCGTACCCGCAGCAATCGCCCCCGCCGCCGCAGCCCTATGGCGGTCAAGCCTATGGCAGCAATGGCAGCCGCCCGCAGGTGACACAAACCAACGCGCGCCCCGAAGCCTCCGCCGGTCTCGACGGCTGGCTGGTGGATCGGCTGTTCGGCGGGCGACGGTAGAATCGAACTTAAATCGGCTTCAGACCATTAGCCTGTGTTTAGCGCTCTCAGCAGGCCTTCCGTGCTGCTCAGCTATGAGCGAGCGCACTCGACTTCGCAGTGTCAATAATCAGTTTTTCAATCTCATCGCAGAACGCCTCAACCGTCCATTCCGCGATCCAGCGCCGTCCGTTTTGCGTTGTTCCATACGATAGTAAGACATGACGATCCTTATCCAGACGATAACTACCAGCCAGCGCATGAACGCGTTTGTGAAGCGCGATTTGCAGACTCATTGGCCCGGTTTCGAGAGTTTCTGGCAATCGCCTTTTGTCCTTCGCATTTTCCCAATCGTCATGGCCCACACCTTTTTCCGCCAACCTGCCCACAGTTGCTGAGGTATCCGCATGGCCTTCTCTTTCCTTGAAATTTCGGGCCTCGAGCGCCAAGTCGTTCATGATCGACGCAGCACGACTCGATACGTGCTTCATGTCTTTCGTATCGGCCTGCTCGTGAGCCACTCGGAATTCGGCCGAGAGTCTTCGCAAAAGCTCGATCTGCTGCAGCAAGTTATCGTAAAATGGCCCAAACATTTTGTCTCACTCCAGTTGCTCTCCAAGTCGATGCATAACTGAAGTTTCTAAAAATTTGCATCACAGCAAGGTCGTTTGCGAGTTGATCTTTTTTCATCGCGCAATCCAGCCGCTTCAGTGCCCGACATCCATTCGGCGCACGTTTCGTGCAAACGCCTCTATCCGTTCGCCGCTGTCTTCGCCCGCTTGGCGAGGTGGCTGTCGATCGCCCGCGCAATACGGGTGATGTTGTAGGGCTTGCGCAGCACCTCAAAGCCTTCCCGGCGCGCCGCATTGGCGCTGCTGCTGTAGCCGGTGACCAGGATGATCGGCAGCCCCGGAAATTGCATGCGCACCTGCCGCGCCACATCGAGACCATCCATTTCGCCGGGCATCACGATGTCGGACAATACGATGTCGATCCCCCTGACGTTGCTCAGCGCCGCCAAGGCATCGACGCCGTTGGTGACGGTGACCACCGTATGGCCGATGCGTTCGAGGTATTCGCGCGACACCTGCGCGACCTCCTCGCTGTCCTCGACCAACAGCACCTTGGCCTTCGGTGCTGCGGCTTGCGCCACGGCGGCATCGCCATCCGCGGCAGGCAACGCAGCCAATCCCACGGCCTGATCGGTCGGCGCGCTGGCGCGTGGAATCAGCAGCGTCACCGTGCTTCCGAGCGATGGCGCGGTATCGATCGCAACCGCGCCGCCCGACTGCTTGGCAAAACCATAGACCTGGCTGAGACCGAGGCCTGTGCCTTGTCCCGGCGGCTTGGTGGTGAAGAACGGTTCGAACACCCGCGCCAGCACTTCCGGCGGCATACCCTCACCACTGTCGATGACGCGAAAAGCAATGAAATCGCCGCTCAGGCCGTCGTATTTCGGATCGCCCGACAGCACGATCGGCACCGCCGATAGCGTCAGCCGTCCGCCGTTCGGCATGGCGTCGCGCGCATTGACCGCAAGGTTGAGCAATGCCAACTCCAGCTCACCTGCGTCGACACGAGCGAAGCAGGGCTGTGACGGCATCGTCACGTTAAGACTGATGTCGCCCTTGATGGATCCGCGCAGCACATCATCCAGCTGGGCCAGGAACCAGCCGACATCGACGGTAGCCGGCGTGATCGCCTGCCGCCGCGAGAAGGTGAGCAGATGCCTGATCAGGTTCTCGCCGCGCTTGGCCGCGGACGCGATCATATCCAGCGTCTTGACCCCTTTGGGGTCGCTGATGTCGCGACGCAGGCGATCGACGCCGCCCATCACCACCATCAGCAGATTGTTGAAATCGTGGGCGATGCCGCCGGTCAACTGGCCGATGATCTCGAGGCGCTGCGACTGGCGCAGCGCGCCCTCGGCGCGTTCGCGCGCATCGATCTCGGCGTACAGCGCGCGCGTGCGTCGCAAGGCCAGCCAGCTGATGGCGATCATCAGCAGCGTCGCCGGCACGCCGAAGATCATGTGCGTCGCCATGAACGACAGCCAGTCGCTGCGAACGGCGGACTCGGACACGCTGGTCAGCACATAGACCGGATAGCCCGCCAGCCGCCGGTAGGCCACGCGCCGCCACTGCCCATCGAACACGGAGTTGCCGACATAGAACCCCGCCTCGGGATCCTTCGCGACGCTGGTCACGAATGCTGCCGTGGCCGGCGGCGCCACCGCGGTCTCCGGTGCGGGATAACGCACCAGCAGCGTGCCGTCCGACCGGATCAGGCTCATCGCCGTTCCCTGCGCGGCGGCACCGACGATGCGGCTGTAGAACGAATCGAAATAGGACGGCGGCACCGAGGCCACGATGATGCCGTCGAACACGCCGTTCTCGGTGCGGCGGCGGCGCGCCACATTGAACGACGGGCGCGCCCGGCCCGGCGCCGTCATCACCTGGCCGATATAGGTTCCGCTGTCGGAGGCCGACAGCACCTTGAAGTAATCGAGCAACGATTGATCCTGCTGCACCGGCGGCGAGCCCAGCGTCGACACGCGGAGCCAGCCGTCAGCGCCGACGATGGAGATCGACTGGATCTGCGGCAGCGTCTCCGCAATCTTGCTCAGGCGCAGATACAATTGCGGTTCGCGCTTGAGCAACTCCGCATCGGACAAGCCGTCGGTGACCTGGTCGATCTCGGCGATCGAACGCTCGATGGTTTCGAGAACCTTGAGCGCATGTTCCTGCAGGATGTTGAGATTGGTTTCGAGCCGCTCATCGGCCTGGCGCGACGCACTGCGCCACTCCAGCGCTGCGACATAGAGAAAAAGCAGCAGCGGCACCACGAAACACGCGGCCACGGTCAACTTCAGAAAGCGAAGCGGCGCCCTGTCCCGGTTTGGCATTCAGCCCGTACGCGTTCAACACGACCCGATGATGCGGGGTCACCCTCCAGCGTAAAGGAACGCGGGCGCCGCGCAAAGTGCTCTCGCCGCCGATCAATCGGCATTGGGCGGCAGCTACGTAGTCTGCCCATCTCGCCAAGTTGCCATCCGCCGATTTCTCATGTGAGGTTTGTTGGGTGGTTTGTGGCAACACCGTGTTTTCGGCCGGCGTCACGCGACCTGTCCGATCCCCCCATTTGCCAAAACCGGTTCCATGTGACAGGGAATTGAGCAACCCGGCGGGCCGCCGACGCGCCCGCCTGCACCCCCGATCGCGCTGCAGATATGTCTCGTCCCGAGCTCAGGAATTTTCGCCGAATTGTCGTCAAGGTCGGCTCGTCGCTGCTGATCGATGCAGCCAAGGGCAACGTCCGTGAGTCGTGGCTCGCGGCGCTCGCCGCCGATGTCGCATCCCTGCACGGCGAGGGGCGCGATGTCATGATCGTATCGTCAGGGTCGATCGCGCTGGGACGCAGCCGCCTGAAGCTGCCGCGCGGCCCGCTGAAGCTGGAAGAGAGCCAGGCGGCCGCGGCCGTGGGCCAGATCGCACTGGCCCGGACCTGGTCCGAGGTGCTGGGCCACCACGGCATCGGCACTGGGCAGATCCTGGTGACCCTGCAGGACACCGAGGAGCGCCGCCGCTATCTGAACGCGCGCTCCACCATCGGCAAGCTGCTGGAATGGCGCGCCGTCCCCGTGATCAACGAGAACGACACGGTCGCGACCAACGAAATCCGCTATGGCGACAATGATCGCCTGGCCGCGCGCGTCGCAACCATGGCGAGCGCCGACCTGCTGATCCTGCTGTCCGACATCGACGGACTCTACGACGCGCCACCGGGCGCCAATCCGAATGCCAAGCTGATTCCGTTGGTCGAGAGCATCACGGCCGAGATCGAGGCGATGGCGGGGGCGGCGGAATCCGAGCTGTCGCGCGGCGGCATGGCCACCAAGATCGAGGCCGGCAAGATCGCAACCACCGCCGGAACCCATATGCTGATCGCCTCCGGCAAGATCGAGCACCCGCTGCAAAGCATTGCAGACGGTGGCCGCTGCACCTGGTTCCTGACCCCGGCCAACCCCGTCACCGCACGCAAGCGCTGGATCGCCGGATCGCTGGAGCCCAAGGGCACGCTGACCATCGACGCCGGCGCCGTCGCGGCGCTGCGCGCCGGCAAGAGCCTGCTGCCGGCCGGCGTGATCCGGATCGACGGGCAATTCGCCCGCGGCGATGCCGTGATCGTCCGTGACCCCGACACCCATGAGATCGGCCGGGGGCTGGTGGCCTACGACGCCGGCGATGCCGACCGGATCAAGGGCCGCTCCTCGTCGGACGTGATGTCGATCCTTGGCATCTCCGGGCGCGCCGAGATGATCCATCGCGACGACCTGGTGATCGGGCCGAAACACGGGGACTGAGGGAACGCCGACCGGGATCCGGGGCCGCTCACCGGAATTCCTCGGCCAACGGCCCGGTTTCGACCTATATAAGCCACTGGCCGAACTCGTTTTCGCATCTCAGCAATGTTCCCGAATCGCTCGCGATTCCAGAATTTGCATGCTAGAACAGCGCCTTATCGAAGACCGGATGCTGCATGACCACGTCGCTCAAAGCCGTTAAAGCCGCCCCCCAGGAGCAGGACAGCTCACACCTGCCGGCGCTGATGACCGATCTCGCCAGGCAGGCGAAGGCGGCGGCGCGGGTGCTGGCGCTGGCCCCGGCGGAGCAGAAGAACCGCGCACTGGAAGCGATGGAGCGCGCGATCCGCAACGCCGTGCCGGCGATCCTGGCCGCCAATGCCGAGGATGTCGCTGAGGCGCGCGCCAATGGCGCGAGCGAGGCCTTCATCGACCGCCTGGTCCTGACCGACGCCCGCATCGGCGGTATTGCCGACGGCATTCGCATCGTGCGCGACATTCCCGATCCAGTCGGCGTCGTCACCGAACGCTGGCAGCGCCCCAACGGCATGACCATCGAACGCGTGCGCGTACCGCTGGGCGTGGTCGCCGTGATTTTCGAAAGCCGTCCCAATGTCACCGCCGACGCCGGCGTTCTCTGCCTGAAGTCCGGCAATGCCGTGATCCTGCGCGGCGGCTCGGAAAGCTTTCGCTCCGGCCAGGCGATTCACGCCTGTCTCGTCGCCGGCTTGCGCGAGGCCGGATTGCCTGAAGCCGCGATCAGCTTCGTGCCCACGCGCGACCGCGCTGCGGTCGGCCTGCTGCTCAGTGGCCTCGACGGCGCCGTCGACCTGATCGTGCCACGCGGTGGCAAGAGCCTGGTGGCGCGGGTGGAAGCGGAAGCCCGGGTGCCGGTGTTCGCACATCTCGAAGGCGTCAACCACGTTTATGTCGACCACACGGCCGATCTCGACATGGCGAAGTCGGTGGTGCTCAACGCCAAGATGCGCCGCACCGGCGTCTGCGGCGCAGCCGAGACGCTGCTGATCGAACGCGACGCCGCCGCCACGCATCTGAAGCCGCTGATTACCATGCTGCTCGACGCCAAGTGCGAAGTGCGCGGCGATACCGACGTCCAACGCGTGGATGCGCGGGTGAAGGCGGTGACGGAAGAGGATTGGGCGACGGAGTACGAAGACGCCATCATCGCCGCGAAGATCGTCGGCGGTGTCGACGACGCGATTGCGCATATCGAGCGTTATGGGTCGCATCATACCGACGCGATCGTCAGCGCAGACAGCGGCGCGGCGGAGAAATTCCTCAACGAGGTGGATTCCGCGATCGTGCTCCACAACGCGTCGACGCAGTTCGCCGACGGCGGCGAATTCGGCTTCGGTGCGGAGATCGGCATTGCCACCGGTAAATTCCATGCGCGCGGCCCGGTCGGCGCCGAACAGCTGACCAGCTTCAAATACCGTATCCATGGCACGGGGCAGACCCGCCCGTGACCTTATCCTCGCAACGCGCGAGATCCGATATCGAACGAGCCTTGCCGCCTTATGCGGCCGGCATGCGCATTGGCCTGCTCGGCGGCTCGTTCAATCCGCCGCATGCGGCACATCGCGCCATCAGCCTGTTCACCATGAAACGGCTACGGCTGGATCGCGTCTGGTGGCTGGTCTCTCCCGGCAATCCGTTAAAGGATACCAGCGCGCTGCATGAACTAAAGGACCGCGCCGCCGCCGCGCAGGCGATGGCCGATGACCCGCGCATCGACGTCACATGTCTCGAAGCTGTCATTGGCACCCGCTACACTGCAGACACCATCGCGTATCTGCGTCGCCGTTGTGCGGATGTTCGCTTTGTCTGGATCATGGGCGCTGACAATCTTGCGCAGTTCCATCGCTGGAGAAACTGGCAGCTCATCGCCGGTCAGGTTCCGATCGCGGTGATCGACCGTTCACCCCAAAGCATCCGCGCGCTGGCCTCTCCCGCAGCCCAGGCCCTCACCCCATATAGACTCAGCGAGCAAAGTGCCGGGCTGCTTGCGACACGCCGGGCGCCGGCGTGGGTCTTCCTGACCGGCCTGAAACTGAACATGTCGTCGACGGCGCTGCGGAACCGGGACGGCAGTTGGAAAAGCGACACCGACGATCAAAAGACTGGCGACAAGAAGACCACCGATGCCAAAGACTGAATATACCAAGGACTTGCGGCACCAAAGACTTGCGAAAAAGACACACGCGATAAAGACGATTCAACCGAGCGTTTGGACGATTGAAAGCCTTAACTCAACCTGCGTAATATGGTCACCGGGCGCTAGGATTCGGCGCTCGCGATACAGTGAAAGGAATGGTCCCTGACCACATCTGTATTGTCCCGGGCTCACGAACTGGCTCAAGCACAGTCTGTCCCCGTTGCGGTCTTGAAGGCGCGACCTGACGCCGACGAGRCCCTGAACCTGATCCTCTCCCGTCTCGAAGACATRAAGGCGGAAGAGACGGTCACCATCGACCTTCGCGGCAAATCCTCCCTCACCGACTACATGATCGTCACCTCGGGCCGGGCCAACCGGCACGTCGGCGCGATCGCCGAGAACGTGATGAAGGGCTTGAGCGAAGCCGGCATCAAAAGCGTCCATGTCGAAGGCCTGCAAAACTCCGACTGGGTGCTGATCGATTCCGGCGATGTGATCGTGCACGTGTTCAGACCGGAAGTCCGCGAGTTCTACAATCTGGAAAAGATGTGGACCGCGGGCGACAAGGCGGCGCGCAAGAGCTAGATCGCCCAACCGGACGGCGCAGCGATGACGGCGTGCGTGGTTTTGCGTCTGCGTGCCCTTTGCAGATCGAGCCACTCACGGATATGCATCATCGATGCGGATTCTGGTCGTTTCCATCGGTCGTCTGAAGCAGGGTCCGGAACGGGACCTTGCGGAGCGCTATCATGAGCGCTTTGTCGACGCCGGACGCAAGCTTGGTTTCCGCGGCCTCGATATTCACGAAATTCCGGAAAGCCGGGCCCGCGACGCCGCCACGCGAATCGCCGAAGAAGCGGCCGCGATCGCAGCCGCAACGCCCGACAAATCCATCCTGGTGGCCCTCGATGAGCGCGGTAAAAGCATTGAAAGTCCCGCATTTGCACGCCATCTGAGCACGTGGCGGGACGCCCAGGCTGCGAATACCGTTTTCATGATTGGCGGCGCGGACGGACTTTCGCCCGAATTGCGGCGCAAAGCTGATTTGACGATCGCATTCGGGGCGGCAACATGGCCGCATCAGATGGTGCGGGTCATGCTGCTGGAACAGATTTATCGGGCCGCGACGATCCTGGCAGGACACCCCTACCATCGCGCGTGATGGGCGATTGAAACAGTTCGACTTCAGACAGATCGATTTCGGGACAGCCGACAGAGTGACTGCGACGCGACACATTGACGTGCAGCCGAAAGCCGCGCCACAGGCGATTGCCGCGCCCACGCGCTTTGCGCGATGGCCCGCTCGAATCGCCGTCGCGCTCTCGCTTGGATCCGGTTCTGCACTCATTCTTGGGTTGACCCTCACCGTGTCAGCGCCGGCCGCGGCGCAAACCGCCCCCGCGAAAGCCCCGGACAAGCAGACGCCGCAACCCGCCACCCAACCACCGAATGCAACAGCAGCCCTCGATGCCCCGACCGAGGATGCCATCAAGCAGCGAGCGCAGGAACTGGAAGCCGCGCGAACGCAGCAGAAGAGCGCCGAGGAGCTGCAGCAGAAGCTCAAGGCCGATGCCGCCGCGATCGGGCAGGACCGCAGCAAGCTCAATCAGCAGCTGATCGACATCGCCGCGCGGGTGCGCGATGTGGAGACCAAGATCACCGACACCGAAGCGCGGCTTCGCCCGCTCGATGCGCGGGAGCAGCGAATCCGCGCTTCGCTCGACTCACGCCGCGCCGAAATCATCGAGGTGCTGGCGGCTCTGCAGCGCGCCGGACGCCGTGCGCCGCCGGCACTGCTGGTGAAACCGGAAGACGCGCTGCAATCGCTGCGCACCGCCATGCTGCTCGGCGCCGTGGTGCCGGAGATGCGCAGCCGCGCTGACGACCTGGTCAAGGACCTCGGCGAACTGGTGGCCTTGCGCAAGTCGATTGCCGACGAACGCGACCGTCTCGCCAGCGACCGCGACAAGCTCGGCACCGATCGCACCCAGCTCGCCGCCCTGGTCGACGAGCGGCAGAGGCAGCAGAGCGCGCTGGAAAAGGACATGGAGGCCGAACGCGGCCGTGCGGCGACGCTGTCGAAACAGGTCGAGACCCTGCAGGACCTGATCGCCAAGATGGAGCGCGACCTCAAGACCGCGGCCAAGGCCGCCGCGACGGCCAGCCTGCAGGGCGCACCGGCGACGATCAACGGCAAGCCCAACCTGGCCGCCCTGAAGGACCCCGGACGGCTCAGTCCGGCGATCGCTTTTGCCTCCGCCAAGGGATTATTTTCCTTTCCGGTTAATGGGGTCAAGATTCGCGATTTTGGCGGTTCCGACGGTTCCGGCGGGGTGGAAAAAGGTATTTCTTTGGCCACAAAGCCGGGATCCCAGGTCACAACCCCGTGTGACGGTTGGGTTGTCTATTCCGGGCCGTTTCGCAGTTACGGACAACTCTTGATCCTCAATGCCGGCGGCGGGTATCATGTGCTCATTGCCGGGATGGAGCGGATATCGGTCAATATCGGCCAGTTCGTACTTACGGGCGAGCCGGTGGCGACAATGGGGACCACGTCTCAGGTAGCCTCAATCCTGGCGACTGCTTCCAGTCAGCCCGTGCTTTATATTGAGTTCCGCAAAGACGGGACTCCGATCGATCCAGGCCCATGGTGGGCCGCAAGTGAAGGCGAAAAGGTTCGCGGATGATGCGCAAGACTTCTCTGGTTCTTCTCAGTGCAGCGGCGGGTGCGGCAGCGACCCTGTTCATCACCCAGCCTCGCGCTGTGACGGTGGGRTCGAGCGCGCGCGCCGCCTCATCCGATACCTAYCGCCAGCTCAAYCTGTTCGGYGACGTGTTCGARCGGGTGCGCAGCGATTACGTCGAGAAGCCGGATGACAGCAAGCTSGTCGARTCCGCCATCAGCGGCATGCTGACCGGRCTGGAYCCGCAYTCCAGCTACATGGAYGCCAAGAGCTTCCGCGACATGCAGGTGCAGACCCGCGGCGAGTTCGGCGGYCTCGGCATCGAAGTCACCATGGARGACGGCCTGATCAAGGTGGTCTCGCCGATCGACGAYACCCCGGCGTCSAAGGCCGGCATCMTGKCCAACGACATCATCACCAAYCTCGATGACGAAGCCGTGCAGGGCCTGACCCTCAACCAGGCCGTCGAGAAGATGCGCGGCCCGGTGAACACCAAGATCAAGCTGAAGATCGTCCGCAAGGGCCAGGACAAGCCGATCGAAGTGACGCTGACCCGCGACAACATCCGCGTCCGCTCGGTGCGTGCCAAGGTCGAGGACGGCGATATCGGCTACATCCGCATCACCACCTTCAACGAGCAGACCACCGAAGGCCTGAAGCGCGAGATCACCAACCTCACCAACCAGATCGGCGCCGACAAGGTGAAGGGCTTCATTCTCGACCTGCGCAACAACCCCGGCGGATTGCTGGAAGAGGCAGTGTCGGTCTCCGACGCCTTCCTCGAGCGCGGCGAGATCGTCTCCACCCGCGGCCGCAATGCCGAGGAAACCCAGCGCCGCACCGCCAAGGCGGGCGACCTCATCAAGGGCAAGCCGCTGATCGTGCTGATCAATGGTGGATCGGCGTCAGCCTCTGAAATCGTCGCCGGCGCGCTGCAGGACCACAAGCGGGCCACGCTGCTCGGCACCCGCTCGTTTGGCAAGGGATCGGTGCAGACCATCATCCCGCTCGGCTCGGGCAACGGTGCGCTGCGCCTGACCACGGCGCGCTACTTCACGCCGTCGGGCAAGTCGATCCAGGCCAAGGGCATCACCCCGGACATCGAGGTGCTACAGGACGTGCCGGACGAGCTGAAGTCCCGCACCGACACCAAGGGCGAAGCCTCGCTGCGCGGCCATCTCAAGGCCGAGGGCCAGGAAGAGACCGGTTCGCAGTCCTACGTGCCGCCGGACGCCAAGGACGACAAGGCGCTCAAGGCGGCCGACGACCTGCTGCACGGCATCAAGGTCAATGCCTCCAATACCCCGACCCCGGCGACGCCCGCAGCGCCTGCCGAGAAAACAGCCAATTGAGACTGATCAAAGTTTGATCACAATACGGGCGGTCTTCGGGCCGCCCTTTTTGTTGAATGTCCGGACATCGCCGGCTCCGTCGCCGCCGCTGAAATCTTTTGAAACGACCGAATTCGCGCCCGACCGAAACCGCCATCAGGCCGCCTCAATCCTGACCGCAGCATCAAGGCAACCCTTCATATCGCGTGCCGCCAAGACGGCACTCCGATCGATCCAGGCCCATGGTGGGCCGCAATACGAAAAGGTTCGCGGATCATGCGCAAGACGTCTCTGGTTCTTCTCAGTGCCGCGGTGGGTGCGGCCGCGACCCTGTTTATCACCCAGCCTCATGCGATGCTGGCAGGAAGCGCCCATGCCGCCGCCTCCGACACTTATCGCCAGCTTGATCTGTTCGGCGATGTGTTCGAACGGGTGCGCAGCGATTACGTCGAGAAGCCCGACGACAGCAAGCTGGTCGAATCCGCCATCAGCGGCATGCTGAGCGGACTGGATCCGCACTCCAGCTACATGGACGCCAAGAGTTTCCGCGACATGCAAGTGCAGACCCGCGGCGAGTTTGGCGGCCTCGGCATCGAGGTCACCATGGAAGACGGCCTGATCAAGGTGGTCTCGCCGATCGACGATACCCCGGCATCGAAGGCCGGCATCCTCTCCAACGACCTGATCGTCAGCATCGATGATGAAGCCGTTCAGGGCCTGACCCTCAATCAGGCCGTCGACAAGATGCGCGGCCCGATCGACACCAAGATCAAGCTGAAGATCGTCCGCAAGGGCCAGGACAAGCCGCTCGACATGACGCTGACACGGGAGAATGTCCGGGTCCGTTCAGTGCGCGCGCATGTCGAGGACGGTGATATCGGCTACATCCGCATCACCAGCTTCAACGAGCAGACCACCGATGGCCTGAAGCACGAGATCACCAACCTGACCAATCAGATCGGCGCCGACAAGGTGAAGGGCTTCGTCCTCGACCTGCGCAACAACCCCGGCGGATTGCTGGAAGAGGCGATTTCGGTGTCGGATGCGTTCCTCCAGCGCGGCGAGATCGTCTCCACCCGCGGCCGCAATGCCGAGGAAACCCAGCGCCGCACCGCCAAGGCCAAGACGATCGATCTGATCAAGGGCAAGCCGCTGATCGTGCTGATCAATGGTGGATCGGCATCAGCCTCTGAAATCGTCGCCGGCGCGTTGCAGGACCAGAAGCGCGCCACGCTGCTCGGCACCCGCTCGTTTGGCAAGGGATCGGTGCAGACCATCATCCCGCTGGGATCCGACAATGGCGCGCTGCGCCTGACCACGGCGCGTTACTTCACGCCGTCGGGCAAGTCGATCCAGGCCAAGGGCATCATTCCGGACATTGAGGTGCTGCAGAACGTCCCCGACGAACTGAAGTCACAGACCGACACCAAGGGCGAAGCCTCGCTGCGCGGCCATCTCAAGGCCGAGGGCCAGGAAGAGACCGGCTCGCAGTCCTACGTGCCGCCGGACGCCAAGGACGACAAGGCGCTCAAGGCCGCTGATGACCTGCTGCATGGCATCATGATCAACGCCTCGAACACCGCCGCACCCGCGCCGGCCGTGGCGCCAGCCAAGGCAGCCAATTGAGACAGCGAACCGAGACGGTCGGCTGAAACCGACCACCGCTCCCAAGCAAAGGGCGGCCCGCGGGCCGCCCTTTTGCGTTCCCGGCCGGAACAAGCCTTTCCAGCGAGCCGCGCAGGCGATCGTGGTATCGTCGGCACGATTGATTCGCGGGATATTTGCGGGCCGTGACCACCGATGATCTGAGCGCACCATTAGGGCAAAGTCCGGCGCGAAAGCGACGTTTCCGGCTTCCGCTGACGATGTCTCAGGTGCTCGCGATCGGACTTGCGCTGTTTCTGATGGCCTTCGCGGGCTTTGCCCTGTTCACGGAAAACCCGCTTGGCGGAGAGCCGATGGCCCGCGTGGCCTACGATCCTGCGACCCTGCCGGGCGACAAATCCACCAAACCACCAGCGGCCACCCCCTCGGCAGGCACGCCGAAGCAGGAATCGGCGGGCGTCGTGGTCAAGGCTGCGGACCCGCCGGCTGGCCAAAAGACCATCACAATTATCGATGGCTCCAGCGGCGCGCGGCACGATGTGGTCGTGGCCGGCGGCGGCGAGACCGGCAACGCCGATGGCGAGGCCCCCTCGACCGCGGTCGCAACCGGTATCAATCCGCGCCTGCTGGAAAGTTCGCGCTACGGCATGATCCCGGTGATCGCCGACGGCCTGAAGCCGTTCCGCGCCTATGCGGCCGGCAGCGACGCGGAGCGCGCCAGGGCCGCCAAGACCCCCAGCATCGCAATCGTTGTCCAGGGACTGGGCGTCGGCGCCGCCAAGACCGCCGACGCCATCGTCAAACTGCCGGCGGCGGTGACGCTGGCGTTCACACCTTATGGCGCAGATCCCGCCAAGCTCGCGGAACGGGCGCGCGCGCAGAAGCATGAATTGCTGCTGCAGGTTCCTATGGAGCCGTTCGACTATCCCGACAACGATCCGGGCCCGCAGACCCTGCTGACGTCGCTCGCCCCGGAACAGAACCTCGATCGCCTGACCTGGCATCTCAGCCGGATCCAGGGCTATGTCGGCCTCGCCAACTTCATGGGCGCCCGTTTTGTCGCCTCCGACACCGCGATGCAGCTGGTGATGAAGGAGGCGGCCAAGCGCGGGCTGTCTTATCTCGACGACGGGGTTTCGCCCCGCAGCGTTGCGGCCCAGATCGCCGATAGCGCGGCGCTGCCGTTCGCCCGGGCGGATGCCAGCATCGATGCGGTTCCCACCGCACCGGAAATCGACCGGGCCCTGGCGAAGCTGGAAAGCATCGCCAAGGAGCGTGGCGCCGCCATTGGCGTCGCCTCGGCGCTGCCGATTTCCGTCGAACGCATTGGCAATTGGTCCAAGACGCTGGAAAGTCGAGGGATTATGCTTGTGCCGTTGACCACGGTGATGCTGAAATCGAAATCGAGCTGACCGGCGACCCCGGCAATAACGACGATAAGAGAACGAACGACAAAAAGGCTGTGAGGGAATGGCGCATTACGATGATCTGCCCTACCGAACCTGTGTCGGTGTGATGCTGATCAACGAAACCGGACTGGTGTTCATCGGGCGTCGCGCGGGCGGCATCGAGCATGTCGATGACACCCATGTCTGGCAGATGCCGCAAGGCGGCGTCGACCCCGGCGAGGACACCTGGGCCGCGGCGAAGCGCGAACTCTACGAAGAAACCAATGCCCGCTCGGTCGAGAAGCTCGCCGAAGTCTCGGACTGGCTGACCTACGACATCCCCCGCACCATTGCCGGGCGCGCCTGGAAAGGCCGCTACCGTGGCCAGAAGCAGAAATGGTATGCGATGCGCTTCACCGGCAAGGACAGCGAGATCAATGTCGCAAGCCCGGCCGGTCACAAGCCCGAGTTCGTATCCTGGCGCTGGGAGCCGATGAAAAATCTCCCGGAGCTCATCGTACCCTTCAAGCGTCAGGTCTATGAGCGCGTCGTGCAGGAGTTCACGAAGTTCGCTGGCGTATAGCCCCTCCGCTGATCCGCGACCAATCAGACAAATCCCATGACTGACAAGCCCTATCGCCTGAACGTCGGCGCCGCGCTGCTCAATGGACGCGGCGAAGTTCTGATCGGGCGCCGGTTTCGCGACAGCGGACCGGAAGTCATCTACCCCGGGCTCGAATGGCAGATGCCGCAGGGCGGCATCGATGCGGACGAGAACCCCGCCGACGCGGTGATGCGCGAGCTGTGGGAAGAGACGGGCGTGACGCATGCCCATCTTCTCGGCGAGACCGACTGGCTGGCTTACGACTTTCCACCCTATGACGGGCCGCCGCACCGGCTCTCGGTGTTTCGCGGCCAGCGGCAGAAATGGTTCGCGCTGCGTTTCACCGGCCAGGACGACGAGATCAACGTCGCCAGTCCGCCGGGCGGCCACAAGCCTGAATTCGATCAGTGGCGCTGGGAGCCGCTCGACCGCGTCGCGAGCCTGGTTGTGCCGTTCCGGCGCGAGGTTTACACGACCGTGGCGAAGGAGTTCGCAAGGTTTGCGACCGCCGCGCCTTGATGGCGACGCGCATGGGGAGCGTGAGATCCCTGCGAAAACAAAAAGCCCGGCCTCTCGCGAGACCGGGCTTTTTGTTCGAAACCGAAACGGCGATCAGTGCATCGCGGTCGACGAGATCTGCTGCTGGATCGTCTTGTAATGATCGAGCCGTGAAATGGCGCGGTCGAGCGCGTTGCCCGGCTCCTCGTCCTTCAGGTTCTCTTCCATCTCGGAGATCTGCTGCGCGAACGCGGCACGATCGAGTTCTTCAATCGAGGTCGCGGTATCGGCAAGCACCGTGAGGCCCTTGTCGGAGATTTCCGCAAGGCCGCCCAGCACGATGATTTTCTGGTGCTTGCCGCCAACGGTGATGTTGAGGATGCCCGGGCGAAGGCTTGCCACCAGCGGCGCGTGGCCGGCGAGCACGCCGAAATCACCCTCGAGACCGGGCACGTCGACCTGATCGACTTCTCCCGAGAAGGCGATCTTTTCCGGCGACACCAGATCGAAGTGGAACGTGGCCATGAGCGATTACGCCCCTTCCGCGAGCTTCTTGCCCTTCTCGACTGCCTCTTCGATGGTTCCGACCATGTAGAAGGCAGCTTCCGGCAGGTGATCGTACTTGCCGTCGCAAAGGCCCTTGAAGCCCTTGATCGTGTCGGCGAGGTCGACAAACTTGCCCGGCGAGCCGGTGAACACTTCGGCGACGAAGAACGGCTGCGACAGGAAGCGCTCGATCTTGCGGGCGCGTGCCACGGTGATCTTGTCCTCTTCGGACAGTTCGTCCATGCCGAGAATGGCGATGATGTCCTGCAGCGACTTGTACTTTTGCAGGATCTGCTGCACGCGGCGCGCCGTCTGGTAGTGCTCTTCGCCGACGACCAGCGGAGACAGCATGCGCGAGCTCGAGTCGAGCGGGTTCACCGCCGGATAGATGCCCTTTTCGGAAATCGCGCGATCCAGGTTGGTGGTCGCGTCAAGATGGGCGAAGGTCGTCGCCGGCGCCGGATCGGTGTAGTCGTCGGCCGGAACGTAGATCGCCTGGATCGAGGTGATCGACCCCTTGGTGGTGGTGGTGATGCGCTCCTGCATCGCGCCCATGTCGGTGGCGAGCGTCGGCTGATAACCCACCGCCGAGGGGATGCGGCCGAGCAGCGCCGACACTTCCGAACCCGCCTGGGTAAAGCGGAAGATGTTGTCGACGAAGAACAGCACGTCCTGGCCCTCGTCGCGGAAGTGTTCGGCGACGGTCAGTCCGGACAGGCCGACGCGGGCACGGGCGCCCGGGGGCTCGTTCATCTGGCCGTACACCAGTGCGCACTTCGAGCCTTCGCCGCCGCCCTTCTTGTTGACGCCGGATTCGATGAACTCGTGATAGAGGTCGTTGCCTTCGCGGGTCCGCTCGCCGACGCCGGCGAACACCGAATAACCGCCGTGGGCCTTGGCGACGTTGTTGATCAGTTCCTGGATCAGCACGGTCTTGCCGACGCCGGCGCCGCCGAACAGTCCGATCTTGCCGCCCTTGGCGTACGGTGCGAGCAGGTCGACGACCTTGATGCCGGTGACCAGAATTTCCGCTTCGGTCGACTGGTCGGTGTAGGACGGCGCGGGCTGGTGAATCGCACGGCGGCCTTCCGACTGGATCGGACCGGCTTCGTCGACCGGCTCGCCGATCACGTTCATGATGCGGCCAAGCGTTCCCACGCCGACCGGCACTTCGATCGGCAGACCGGTGTCGGTCACCTCGTGGCCGCGCACCAGACCTTCGGTGGTGTCCATCGCGATGGTGCGGACGGTGGATTCGCCGAGATGCTGCGCCACTTCCAGCACCAGCCGCGAGCCACCGTTCTGGGTCTCGAGCGCGTTGAGAATGGCGGGCAGGTGTCCCTCGAACTGCACGTCCACGACGGCGCCGATGACCTGGGTAATGCGTCCGACCTGATTGGCTGGCTGGGCCATGGAAACTTTCTCCTCGAAGTCCTGAACTTTTGAATTCAACGACCGTCAAAGCGACGGAAATGGTCTTGAACGAACGGTTAGAGCGCCTCGGCGCCGGAGATGATCTCGATCAGCTCCTTGGTGATCATGGCCTGGCGGGTGCGGTTGTAGATCAGCGTCTGCTTGCGGATCATGTCGCCGGCGTTGCGGGTGGCATTGTCCATCGCGCTCATCTGCGCGCCGTAGAACGATGCGTTGTTCTCGAGCAGCGCGCGGAAGATCTGCACCGCCAGATTGCGCGGCAGCAGACTTGCCAGGATCTCGTCCTCGGCCGGCTCGTAGTCGTAGACCGCCGCGGCGGCCTTGTCGTTGTCGCGGGCCTCGATCACCAGCGGAATGATCTGCTGTGCGGTCGGGATCTGCGCGATCACCGACTTGAAGCGCGAATAGAACAGCGTGCAGACGTCGAACTCGCCGGCTTCGAACAGGGCGACGACCTGCTTGGCGACGTCCTCGGCATTCTTGAAACCGAGCTGGCGCACCGAGCGCAGCTCGATGTGTTCGATGATCTGCTTCTCGAAGGTCCGGCGCAGCTGCTCGTAGCCCTTGCGGCCGACGCAGAAGAATTTCACCGTCTTGCCCTGGGCCATCAGTGCCAGCGCGCGCTCGCGCGCCAGGCGCACGATCGACGAGTTGAACGCGCCCGACAAGCCCCGCTCGCCGGTGCAGACCAGCAGCAGATGCACGTTGTCCTTGCCGGTGCCGGCCAGCAATGCCGGCGCGCTGCCCGACCCTGCCGCGGCGCCCGCGATGTTGCCGATTACCTTGTCCATCCGCTCCGCATAGGGGCGGGCGGCTTCCGCAGCCGTCTGCGCGCGGCGCAGCTTGGACGCCGCGACCATCTGCATCGCCTTGGTGATCTTCTGCGTCGCCTTGGTGGAGGCGATGCGGACGCGCATGTCCTTGAGTGAAGCCATTCTCGGTTTACCCCTGCGGTCCAACCTTCGGTCGGACCGCGAACCCCTCTTTCGTCATGGCCGGCCCCGCGCCGGTCATGACCGCAATATCACGCGTCGATTTTACGCGAACGTCTTGGTGTAGCCCTCGACGATGTCCTTGACCTTGGCCGCCACATCGTCGGCCAGGTCGCGGCTGTCGCGGATGGTGTTGAGGATATCGACGTGCTTGCTGCGCAGCAGCGACAGCAGGCCCTCTTCATAGGCACCGATCTTGTTGACTGCGATGCCGTCCAGATAGCCGTTGACGCCGGCGTAGATCACCACGACCTGCTCTTCCATCTTCAGCGGCGAGAACTGCGGCTGCTTCAGGAGTTCGGTCAGGCGCGCGCCGCGGTTGAGCAGACGCTGGGTCGAGGCGTCGAGGTCGGAGCCGAACTGCGCGAACGCCGCCATTTCGCGGTACTGCGCGAGCTCGCCCTTGATCTTGCCGGCGACCTTCTTCATCGCCTTGGTCTGCGCCGACGAGCCGACGCGCGACACCGACAGACCGACGTTCACCGCCGGGCGGATGCCCTGGAAGAACAGGTCGGTTTCCAGGAAGATCTGGCCGTCGGTGATCGAGATCACGTTGGTCGGAATGTAGGCCGAGACGTCGTTGGCCTGGGTTTCGATGATCGGCAGCGCGGTCAGCGAACCGGCGCCCTCGGCGTCGTTCATCTTCGCCGCGCGCTCGAGCAGGCGCGAGTGCAGATAGAACACGTCGCCCGGGTAGGCTTCACGGCCCGGCGGGCGGCGCAGCAGCAGCGACATCTGGCGATAGGCGACGGCCTGCTTGGACAAGTCATCATAGATGATGACGGCGTGCATGCCGTTGTCGCGGAAGTACTCGCCCATGGTGCAGCCGGTGAACGGCGCGAGATACTGCATCGGCGCCGGATCGGACGCTGTCGCGGCGATCACGATGGAGTATTCCAGAGCGCCCTGTTCTTCGAGCACCTTGACGAACTGGGCCACGGTCGAACGCTTCTGGCCGATCGCGACGTACACGCAGTACAGCTTGATCTTCTCGTCGGGCTGCGCGTTCAGCGGCTTCTGGTTCAGGATGGTGTCGAGCGCGATCGCGGTCTTGCCGGTCTGGCGATCGCCGATGATCAGCTCGCGCTGGCCGCGGCCGACCGGGATCAGTGCGTCGACGGCCTTGAGGCCGGTCGCCATCGGCTCATGCACCGACTTGCGTGGAATGATGCCGGGCGCCTTGACGTCGACGCGCTTGCGCTCGACGCCCTGGATCGGGCCCTTGCCGTCGATCGGATTGCCGAGCGCGTCGACCACGCGGCCGAGCAGGCCCTTGCCGACGGGAGTGTCGACGATGGCGCGGGTGCGCTTGACGGTCTGGCCTTCCTTGATCTCGCGGTCGGCGCCGAAGATCACGATGCCGACGTTGTCGGTTTCGAGATTGAGCGCCATACCGCGCGTGCCGTTCTCGAACTCGACCATTTCACCGGCCTGGACGTTGTCGAGGCCATAGACACGAGCGATGCCGTCACCAACCGACAACACCTGACCGACTTCCGAGACCTCGGCTTCCTGGCCGAAATTCTTGATCTGGTCCTTGAGAATTGCGGAAATTTCCGCGGCGCGGATGTCCATCAGCCTGCCTCTTTCATCGCGTGCTTAATCGAATTGAGTTTGGTGCGAAGCGAACTGTCGACCATGCGGCTGCCGAGCTTGACGACAAGCCCACCGATGATCGCGGGATCGACTTTCACATTGAGGGCGACGTCCTTGCCGGTCACTGACTTCAGCGCGGTCTTGAGGGCGTCGAGATTCTTGTCGCTGAGCGGCTCGGCGACGGTGACGTCGGCGGAGACTTCGCCCTTGAAGCGGGCCACCAGCTCGTTGAAGGCGCGAATCACGTCACGCACGGCAAACAGCCGGCGATTCGCGGTGAGCACACCGAGGAACTTGGCGGTGATGCCGCCGATGCCGGCCTTGGCGAGCACCGCGTTCAGGGCCTTCGCCTGCTCGTCGGCGGTGAAGACCGGGCTGCGCACCAGGCGCGCCAGGTCCGGATTGTCGGCGATCAGCTTGTCGAAGTTATCGAGATCGGCCTTGACGGCGTCGATGGATCTTTCATCGCGCGCGAGATCGAAAAGGGCCGTCGCGTAACGACCGGACACTCCAGAAACCGACGGATTATCTGCTGCCACGAATGCGCTCTATCTGGCTGTCGAAARGCCAAGCACAGAGAGCGTCGCCACCRGAGGTGACAGGCGATCAAAGTCCTTGGAATTCAAGCGGGACTTCTATTTYCGGGCTGCAGGCAGAGTGCCGCCGCCGTTGAAAATCGCGGTTTGCTAACATAGGCAGCGCGCAGGTGCAACACGACCGCGTGATAGCAGTGATGGTTTGTCGCAGCGAACCTGTCGCGCCAATCCGCACGCCCGTGCAGATGTTTCAGAACGCTCGCTTCGGCTGTGCCAACGCTGTTCCCGAAGGGAACGCAAACCTGTCGTCGTTGCAACAGCTCGGTCTTGATCGCGCGAGGTCGCCGCATGGTCGGGATCTGGCACCCGGGGCTAATGATCCACCTCGGCACCGACGACATCGTCTGCCCTCCCGACGATGGCAACACGCCTTGCGAGACGCCTGAATGGCAAACCGCGACCGGGCACCGGATCACCGGGAGACTCACGCCTCCGTCCGCGATTCCCCCGCGCAGGACAAAAAGCGAATTGTTTTCAATCGCCTGTACCAGATGTCCATGCGCCGGCAGGCGCTGGGGCAAAACTCCCGGCCGTAACCGCGCCGGATCCCACCAGCGGAAAAACGGCGCTGGCCGGCCCAGCGTCCCCCTCAGCTCATGGCACCTTGCGGTCTGCGCATAGCGGCGGCCCGGTCCGCCTCCACGCCCTTCTTCTTATGCAACCTTAATGAAATCTTGCTTCTGAAGTATTCGCACCAACTTCATGGTTAATTATCGGTTAAAGCCAAATATAGCGTAAGTTTATAAGATTAGTTCCAGTTTTGACGCAAATCTATGATGGTTTAGGGAACCAATTTGCGCGCCGCGATTACGCCTCATTGTCCGGTGTACGGTTCCGGCGTCCATGGGGTTGCGCGTTATAGCCAGCGATCCTGTCCTATTACGCTCTAATACGATCGAGGGAAAAGCTTGATGATTCGAAACCTTAATTTCCCGCCGTGGCGCGCCATGACGGTTCGCAATGTCATGACCGCAGCCGTCACCGCTTCGGTCCTCGTCGGGGGGGCATCGGCCGCATCCGCCAAATCCCACCGCGGCCATCACCATCATCGCCACCACCACGCCGAGGGCCAGGCCGACTGGCGCGAGTCCAACGCCTCCATCGGTTCAGCCCACACCTTCTCCGGCATGGCCTCCTACTATGGCAACGAAGCCGGCAGCCGCACCGCGTCGGGCCAGCGCTTCAATCAGAACGCCATGACCGCCGCCCACCGCACCCTGCCGTTCGGCACCCGTCTCAAGGTCACCCATGCCGGTCGCAGCGTGATCGTCACCATCAACGACCGTGGCCCCTTCATTCGTGGCCGGGTTCTGGATCTTTCGACCGGCGCAGCACGCGCGGTCGGCCTGACCGGTCGCGGCGTTGGCCGGATCGTCGCCGAAGTCCAGTAACGCGATCTTTTGATTTCAGTTCAGTAGCGTTGCGTACAGGTTGCGGTGCCCCCGCAGAGTCCTGACCGCCTGTCATCGTGCGAACGGTGACAGGCTTTTGTTTGCTTGTTCACACAGCAAGCACACTCACAGGAAGCTCTGCGGGTCGATATCGACCTCGAGCTTGAGATTGCCGGTGGTCTTGGGCGCCGCCGCCAGCCAGTCGCGCAAATAGGCCGAGAGATCGTAACCGCGGGCCGACTTCACCAGGATGCGAAACCGGTAGCGGCCCTTGATCACCGCAAGCGGCGCCTCCGCGGGACCAAGCACCTGCACTTTCTCATCCATCGGCGCGATCGCGACGAGCTTTCGCGCGAACCCTTCCGCGGTCGGGCGATCCCCTGCCGATACGATCAGGCTGGCGAGGCGGCCGAACGGCGGATAACCGGTGCGCTCGCGCGCCTCGATCTCGGTGTCATAGAATGCCTCGCGGTCATTGGCGATCAGCGCCTTGATCACCGGGTGGTCCGGCTGATGGGTCTGCAGATAGCCGATGCCGCGGCCCTGCTCGCGGCCGGCGCGGCCGATCACCTGGTTGAGCAACTGGAACGTGCGCTCGGCCGCGCGCGGATCGCCGTTGCCGAGCCCGAGATCGGCATCGATCACACCGACCAGGTTCAGGCGCGGGAAATGATGCCCCTTGGCCACCAGTTGCGTGCCGATGATGACATCGACACGGCCCTCGGCAATCTCGGTCAGTTCCGCGCGCATGGCCTCGATCGATGTGATCAGATCGCTGGACAGCACCATGCTGCGCGCCTCGGGAAACAGCGCCGCCGCCTCCTCCTGCAGCCGCTCGACCCCGGGGCCGATGGCGGCCAGCGAGTCCTCGGCGCCGCAGTGCGGGCATTGCTGCGGCCGCGGCGTCGAGAACCCGCAATGATGGCACACCAGGCGCTGGCGAAAGCGGTGATCGACCAGCCAGGCGTCGCAGATGTTGCAGGAAAACCGATGGCCGCAGGCGCGGCACAGCGTCAGCGGCGCATAACCGCGGCGGTTGAGGAACAGCAGCGCCTGCTCGCCTCGCTCGATGGTGGTGCGCACCGCCTCCGCCAGCGGCGGCGAGATGAAGCGGCCCCGTGCCGGCGCCGCGCGCCGCAGATCGATGGACTGGATATGCGGCATGTGCTGGCCGCCGAACCGCGACGGCAGCACGACGCGCTGATAGCGGCCCTTGCGCGCATTGACTTCGGTCTCGACCGACGGCGTCGCTGACGCCAGCACCACCGGGATCTTGGCGATGTGCGCACGCACTACCGCCATGTCGCGGGCGTGATAATGCGCGCCGTCGTCCTGCTTGTAGGCCTGGTCGTGCTCCTCATCGACGATGATGAGACCGAGATCGGCGTACGGCAGGAACAGCGCCGAACGCGCCCCGACCACCACAAGGGCCTCGCCGGCCGCGATGGCGGCCCAGTTGCGCGCACGGGTCCGCGGTGTCAGTTCCGAATGCCATTCCAGCGGACGCACCCCGAAGCGCGTTGAGAAGCGATCGAGGAACTGCCCGGTGAGTGCGATTTCCGGCATCAGGATCAGCGCCTGGCGGCCGCGCCGGACGGTTTCCGCCACCGCCTCGAAATAGACTTCGGTCTTGCCGGATCCGGTCACGCCATCGAGCAGCGCCACATGGAACGCATCCCTGGCGATCAGCGCGCGCATCGCCTCCGCGCCGGCCTGCTGTTCCGGCGAGAAATCCGGCACGGCAAAGGATGGATCCGGCGCAGGCTGCGGCGGCGGCTTCGGCATCACCTCGACGCTCAGCGTGCCTTCATCGACCAGCCCGTCGACCACGCCACCACTGACGCCGGCCTCGTGCGCCGCATCGGATTTGCCATGCAGCAGGCCGTCAGACACAACCTCGATCAGCCGCCGGCGCGCCGGCGTCATGCGTTGCGGCGGCGCGCCCACCAGCCGCACACCGAGCCGCACGCGTTCAGGCCCGAGATTTTCGCCCATGCGCAGGGACATCCGCAGCACCATGCCGCGTGCGGACAGCGTGTAGGTCGACACCCAATCGACGAAACTGCGCAGTTCGTCTCGCAGTGCAGGCGCTTCGAATTTTTCGCCGACGTCCTTCAGGCGATTGTGCAGGCGCGGTTCCGGATTGGCATTGTCGGCCCAGACCACGGCCATGGTGTCGCGTGCGCCCAGCGGGACACTGACGATATCGCCGGGCGTGAGCTCAATGCCCGCGGGCACACGATAGGAATAGGTCTGGTTCAACGCGACCGGCACCATGACATCGACGAAACGGGTCTTGCTGACGGGAGGAGCCATACGGCGAATCGGACTCGAGGAACGGGATATGCAATTTAGAATTCCCGGAGGGCGGGAACCAGCGCCAGGTTACGAAGTTGGATTTAATTCTGTCACAAATTTCCAGATCATTGTCCCGAGATCTGACTTCAGCTCCAAAGTCTGGCTTCAAGTGATTGTCTTGAAAGAGTCATCTTCCCAAAGCAGCCCAACTCCCAATGATTCCGCGGATGTACGCCGAGCGCTTTGCGCATGTCGGCCACATTGATCGCCGTGCAAAAGGCATCACAGGATTGACGGCCTTCGCCGGTCTTGCCATTGATCGTGTCGGAATGCGTCTTGGGGTCCAATGAAAGTTGTTCGGTCCGTAGGCCTTTGGTTCAGAGAAGGCACCTCCGACAAGGTTTATGAGGTCGATCTCATCGATCTCGAGCGCACGCCCGACGACCAGCGTTATCTCGTCAATTTCAGATACGGCCGACGCGGCGCGACGCTGCGGGACGGCACCAAGACGACGTCACCCGTCAGTCTCGACAAGGCTGAACGGCTCTACGACAGCGTCGTCGTCTCCAAGATCAATGATGGTTATCGCCGCACCGGCGAAGACGATGCGCCCACAGCGGTGTCGGGTTCCACAACCGATTCCCTCGCCGGTTCCGAGCTGGACGGACGCAGTGCGGAACTGCTGAGGCAACTGGCCGCATGCCTGCGCGCACCGTGGCCCGAGAAACAGCGCGACCGCCTGTTCTGGCGTCTCGGCGTCATCCGGCTGCAGGCCGCCACTCCGCAACTGACCGCGATGGCGGAAAAACTAACCCCCGCCGCGGCCAGCTATAGCCTGGTTCATGCGCTGGCCCGCTGTGGCGGCGCGGATGCCGTGGATATCCTGCGCCAGATCGCCGACGTCAACGTCAGCCATGTGACGCGCGACTATGCCGGCTATGCGCTGGTCAGCGACCTGATGGGAGCGAAGCGGCAGACATCCCGCCTCGCCTTGCCGCAGACAATGAACATCAACAACGCCAATGAAGTCGATGCGGCCGTGGCTGCGGCTGACGGACCGGCGCTGGTGCAGGCGCTTGTGGCCATCAGCGCCGAACAGCCCGGCTTCGCCAACCAATACCTGATCGCCCTTGCCCATCGGGCCCACGCCGATCCCGCGGCACGGGCCGCGCTGCTTGCGGCGCTGCGCGCCGTCAAGGCCAGGCCGCCGTTCGTGCAGGTGCTGCGCCGGCTGTTCAAATATGCCGATCTCACCGACGACGGCGCATTGTTCGCCGCAACCGCGCGGCAGTTCGAACTCGCCCAACCGATGTATTCCAGGCGCAGCATTCGTCGCGGCAAGGTCTGGATCAACGAGATGCGCGCGTCGGTGCAATTGCACGAGGAGCAGGGCAGCGCCACGCCACGCATCGCGCTCTCCGACCAGACGCTGCTTTACTTCAAGCGCCGCGCCTGGCGTTTGCTGCGCAAACGCGCCGAACTCGGCCAGGATGCCTACACGGCGATGGCCGGCGAACTGCTGCTGGCTTTCACCGATGCCGACGGCGACGCGCCGCGACAATGGAACGGCTATGCCTACATCGACAGGCGCTACCAGAGCTACCCGCGATCGAGCGATGCGTTGCGCCGGGTCTGGAGCGCCAGCCATGTCCTGCATGCCGTGGCCCCGACAAGCCGCTTCGACGCCAATGCGCTGACCCATCGCCATGACGGCGCGATATCGCCGTCGCAGCGCGGCGAGGCTTTTGCGGATCTGTGGGACGCCCAGCCGGAGCGGCTGCTGCGGATTGCGGGGCATGCGCGCAACCGGCCCACCGCACTGTTTGCCGTCAATGCACTGACCCACGGGCCGGCACGCCCCGAAGGGCTGGAGACTGCCGCCATCGCCGGCCTGCTCGGCTCTCCCTATGCGGAGGTCGGCCAGCTTGCGCTGTCGATCGCCCGCAGGCTGGTCGATGCCGGCAAGACCGATGGTCCGCTGGTGACGGCTCTGCTGGGCGCTGCTCTCCAGGAGTTGCGGGACCTCGGCATCAAGGCCATCGACGCGCGGACCGAATGGCCCTGGTCGGACACTCCGCTGGCGCTCGCAACCATGACCAGCGCCCATGAGCAGGTGCGCCAATCCGCGCAGCGCTGGCTCGGCGAGCGTCCGCCCACGCAGCATCAGCGCGCGCAACTGACACAAGCCTTCGCGACCTGGCTCGCCCGCTTGCCGGGCGAACTCGACACCACGCAACGCGACGGCCTGCGATTCGTAGTGTCATTGCTTCCGCTGCTGTGGCCCGCACATGATTGCCCGCTGGCGCCGGAAGAGATCGAGGCCCTCACCGGCCATGCGTGTCCCGAGGTTCAGGCCGCCAGCATCCAGTTGCTGGCCGTGACATCGATTCGGCCCGAGGACCTGCCTGAGCCGTTCTGGAATGCGATCCTGCAGGCCTCCGCGCCGGAAATTCGCGCCGCGGCGATGATCCTGCTCGGTCGCCTCGATCCGGCTTCGCTGGCCGATCATCAACAAACCGTGCTGCTGGCCGCGACCAGCACCCACGCCGACCTGCGGGCGGCGGCACGGCCACTGGTTGTCCGCCTGGCCACGGCCAACGCAGACTTCGCCGCGCAGCTGCGCGACATCCTGATGACCGCGCTGTTTCATGCGGAGCCCGCCGAGGGCCACGCCGCCGACATGGTCCGGCTTTTTGTCGACAGCCTGCCGCAGGCGCCCGCGGCCATCGACACCGGCACGCTCTGGCGTCTGCTCCAGGCGAAAGCCAATGGCGCCCGTTTCCTGGGGACCCGCGTGCTGGAGGCCAGCGATCCCGCGCGGCTGTCAGTGAAGCAAGTCGCGAGACTGGGCAATCATCCGTTTGCCGCGGTGCGCCGCTGGGCCCTGCGCGCGTTCGAGAGCGACGAGGCCCGCTTCCGTGGCGCACCGGAAGACGCGGTGCTGCTGGTCGAGAGTGAATGGGAAGACGTGCGCTCGGCCGCGATCGCCCGCTTCACCGCGTGGCCGGCTGACGCCTTGCCGTCGGCGGCGCTGGCGGTGATGGCGGATTCGAACCTGCCGGCTGTGCAGGACGGCGCGCGGCAATTGCTGCGGCGACGGCTGGCCGATGAGGACGCCGGCCCGGTGCTGTCGCGCGTGCTGGAACATCCCTCCGGCAACTTCCACCTCTTCGTCACCGAACTGATCACCGATCAGGTGCTGGCCGATCCCGGCGTGTTCGACAAATTCCTGATCCAGGCCCGCATCATCCTGATGCAGATCAATCGCGGGCGCATCGCCAAGGACCGCGTGTTCGCGGCCTTGCGGCGCGAAGCGCTCGCCCGGCAGGATCGCGCCGTCGCGATCTGGCGACTGCTGCATGATCTCACGCTGAGCGCCATCGCCCGCGACAAGGCACCGGCATTGCTGATCCTGCGCGACATCGCCCACGCCTGGCCCGACATCGCCTTGCCGATCGGTTTGGCACCGGCACGATTGCGCGACGGCTCGCAGCACCGCGGAGGCGCCGCATGAATTTCGTCTATCGCTTCCTTGGCGAAACCAGCGCCGCCACCGACGCCCGTTCGTCGTCGTTCGGCTTTGCGCCGGATACGCTGCGCCAGCCCACCTTCTTCACCGGCAAGGTGGCCAAACACCTGGCGTTTCGCGAAGCGATTTCAGCGCTGCATCATGTGGTGGTGTCGGACCTGCGCTTCAAACCGCGCGATCGCACCGCCTATTTCGAGTGGTTGAAGCAGAACGAAGCGCACTTCCTGGCCGAAGCCACCGCCAGCCGCGAAGCGCTGAAGCCCCGCATCGAAGCCCTGCAGCACCAGATCCAGCGTTTCGATCAGGATCGCAGCCGGCTGATGAAGCCGTTCTTCGCGGCGCGGCAGTCCTACTTCAACTATATCTACAAGCAGAACCGCGATGCCTGGATCGTGCTCGATCCGGTGATCACCGTGCATCCCGACGAAATCTTTTTCGAATGCTTCAGCCTGGATGAATCGAGCTACGGGCGGCTGTCCTGCGACCACGATGTGTTCGAGAGCCTGGGCGACATGGCCTATGGCACCACCAACATCGACTACAGCCACGCGCTCTATGACGAATTCCAGAAAATCCGGTCCTATCGCGAGACCACGCTGAGCATCGATCCCTCGGGCTTCGAGGTGCAGACCGGCGAGGACACCGATTTTCGCGAAGAGAAGATCGACCTGCCCGACAGCTGGGTGCGCGGCTTCCTGCAGGTGTCGAGCGCGATGACCCTGCCGGCGCATGTGTTCGACCTGCACCCGGTTGACGTCGCCAACATTCTGGCCCGGCTGGCGCAGAAGAAGGAGCGGGTCGGCCCGCGCTCGCTGCGCTTTGTGTTGAAACCCGATGCGCCGGTGGAGGTCGTGATCGACCCCTGGGGCGACCGGCTGGTGTTCCGCCGCTCGATCTATCGCGGCCAGCAGGGCGGCGAAGTCCGCATCTGGGGCCGGCGCCGCCTGGCGATTCTTGCGCGTGCGCTGCCGCTGGCCCAATCGGTGCGGGTCCACCTCACCGGCACCGGCTTGCCGTCGTTCTTCGTGGTCGATTTCGGCGACATCCGCTTTACCCTCGGCCTCTCGGGCTGGACCGCCAACGACTGGTCGTCCGCCGGACAGTTCGATCTGCTGGCGCCGCGGCACAAGATCGACAGCGACACCGCGCAGCGCGTGTTCGCCGCACTGGGTCGCGTGCACAGCGCAACGGCCGGCGACCTGGCGCGGCAGACCGGCGTCGATGAAGCGCTGGTTCATGCCGCACTCTCCGCCTACACCCAGGCCGGGCGCGTGATGTTCGACCTCGACAAGAGCGTCTATCGCCTGCGCGAACTGGCGCGCGAGCCGCTGGTCATGTCGCAGCTCCGCTTTGCCAGCCCGCAGGAAGAAAAAGCCGACCGCCTGATCGACGCCAGGCTGGTCACGCTGGGACAGATCGAGCGCAACCAGGGCCGGCGCGTGATCAGCGGCAGCGTGCTCGACAACGCCCGCACCGAGCAGGTGAACCTCGTGATCAACGAGGACGATCGGCTCGTCGAGGCGCGCTGCACCTGTCACTTCTACGGCCACAACAAGATGATGCGAGGCCCCTGCGAGCACATGCTGGCCGTGCGCCGCATTTTTCACGCGCAAGTCGAAGGCGTCGCGCAGGATCAGGCGCAAGATCAGGCGAGCGCGACATGAAGCGGATGGAACGCACATCACACTTGAATTCAGCAGGCAAATACGGATACCTGCTGCATCGGAAGGGCGCGGGCTGGTCAGGACCTTGCAACCCGGGCGGCGTATCGCCGTCCTTGCACCATGACTGCTCACGCATCACTGGCCCAATCTTCACTGGGCCGGGATTGGCCACCCGTGCGCAATTGCAGATTGGGTTCCTTGAACCCAATTACGCACGGGTGGCCATCCCGGCGTCGAGTGGATTGATCCAGTTCTTGGATGAGACGAAGGCAATCCAGCCTGCGCCCTTACCGCTCTCTCCCCTTGTCACCCCTGCCGAACATCGCGTCGCAAGGACGGCCGAATGACCGAGCCCGTTTCGCCCGGCACGCTGACGCGTCAGGAATTATACGATCGCATCCGGCAGTCCTCGAAGGATGAAGTCATCCTCGAAGAAATGATCCGGCTCGGTTTCTGGCCGGATGGCGAAGCCGCTCCCTCGCCGGCGGCTGAAGCAATCCGCGAACGCGCGGACGCGATCCGCGAACTCACGGAACTGCAGCGGCAGAACAGCCTGCTCGGTGATCCGGAACGCGCGCTGAAGGAAATGCACAAGCGCCGCAAGGCCGAAGCAATGGCGCGACGCCAGGAGACCAAGCGCCGCCATGCCCAGGCGCGGCAGGATCGCGCGCAGGCGTGGCACGAGCGGCGCAAGCGCGACGTGCTGTATCTCGGCGAAGGCGTCTCCGCCGGACTTCATGTCAAGGAGACCACGCGGCCGCGGCCCGCGGGCCTGCCCGCGCTCGCCGACGCCAAGGCGCTGGCCGACGCGATGGGCATCGCGCTGGCCGAACTGCGCTTTCTCACCTTCAATCGCGCTGTCACGTCGATCAATCATTATCAGCGTTTTCGCATCGCCAAGAAGACCGGCGGCGAGCGCCTGATCTCGGCGCCGATGCCGCGGCTGAAACGTGCGCAATACTGGGTGCTGGACAACATCCTCGCCGGCGTGCCGCTGCATGAGGCCGCGCACGGTTTCGCGCCGCAGCGTTCGATCCTGACCAACGCGCGCAACCATGTCGGCCGCGACGTGGTCATCAATCTCGACCTCAAGGATTTTTTCCCGAGCCTGACCTACGTCCGGGTCAAGGGACTGTTCGAAGCGCTGGGATATGCCGAGGCGGCGGCGATCCCACTGGCGCTGCTCTGCACCGAGCCGCAGATCGACGAGATCGCGCTGGATGGCGAACGTCATTTCGTCGCCGACGGCCCGCGGCTGTTGCCGCAGGGCGCACCGACCAGCCCGGCGATCACCAACCTTGTGTGTCGCAAACTTGACCGGCGCTTGTGGGGCCTGGCGCAGAAACTCGGTTTTACCTACAGCCGCTATGCCGATGACATGACCTTTTCGGCCTCCGGCGAGGCTGTGCGAAAGATCGGGACGCTGCTCAAGGCGGTCCACGGCATCGTGGAGGCGGAAGGCTTCAAGGTTCATCCCGACAAGACCCGGATCATGCGCAGATCCACGCGCCAGGAAGTGACCGGGCTGACCGTCAACGAGGCCGTCGCGGTGCCGCGCGACCTGCTGCGCCGCTATCGTGCGGTGCTGCATCAGGTCGAACGCCATGGACCAGACGGCAAGCGCTTCGGCCCCGGCCGGAATGTGGTCACGTCACTGATCGGCTTCGGCCATTTCGCCGCGATGATCGACCCCGAGAGCGGACAGCCGCTGCTGGCCCGTGCCCAGCGCCTGGCCGCAAGCCATGGCGGTTCGGACTTTTCCCGGCGCCGGCGCGCCACATCAGCTGCCTTTCGCAAAGCCGCCGCGGCCGGACAGACGCCGCCCGGCAAACAATGGACCCCGGCGGAGCGGCCGGCACCGCCACCCGATCCCGTGCTGGTTGCGATCGCCAAGGCGGACGAGAAGAAGGCTGCGGCCGAGCAAGCGGCCACGGCGGCCCGGCAATCGACATCGCGCCCACCGAATATTCCGCCCCAGCCTGCGACGGCCCGGCCCGTGCCCCCGTCCGGCGCGGACAACAACCGTTCGCAATCGGCTCAGAGTGCACCGCCCCAAAAGACATCATGGGTGATCCCGGTGCTGATCATCCTCGCCGCGGTCGCGCTCTCGATTGCCATTCCCGGCGGCGGCACTTTGCTCGGCGGCGCCCTGCTCTATTATTATTTCAGGTGGCGGAAGAAGTCCTAGTGTCCCGAATTCGAAAAGGACACTAGCGTCCCGAAATTCCCACCGGATCAGGACCAGCGCGACAAGGCCGCGTTTGTCCCTGCATAACCAAACACGAACAACAAAAAAGGGAGATCGTGCGATGCTTCGGCCCGCCTTCGGAACCGTGCTTTTTGTCATGGCGTCTGTGCTCACTGTCTTGAGCCATCCCGCGGTGGCGCAGGACCGCATGCCGCCGATCGCACCGCAGAATTATACCGAGGCGCAGAAGAAGGCGGCCGAGGAATTCGCCGGCGGCCGCGGCTACGATGTGCGCGGGCCGTTCGTGCCGCTGATGCGCAGCCCCGAAGTGATGCTGCGCGCCAAGGCGATGGGCGACTACCTGCGCTTCAAGAGCGTGCTGCCGCCGCGTCTCAGCGAGATGGTGATCCTGATCACCGCGCGGGAATGGACCCAGCAATATGAATGGGTTGCCCATCACGCCATCGCCATGAAAGCYGGCCTGTCGCCGCAGATCGCSGASGCMATYGCCGAYGGCCGGCGGCCCAGCGCCATGGCGGAYGATGAAGAGGCSGCCTACGACCTGTCGATCGAGATCCAGCGCACCAAGCGGGTCAGCGACGCAACCTACGCRAAAGCCRTYGCCAAATTCGGCGAGCAARGCGTSATCGATATCCTYGGCATCAACGGCTATTAYACGCTGCTGGCCATGACCATGAATGCGGCCCGCACCCCGTTGCCGGAGGGGACGCCCGARCCGTTGAAGCGGTTYCCGGAGTAACCGGACGCCYGCAGTTAACGAAGGCTGAACCTCCAGCCGCGATGATGGYCGGCACTCAAGGTGTAGCCCGGATGAGCRAAGCGAYATCCGGGRCTTGTTGAAAGCACTCCCGCATATCGCTCCGCTCATGCGGGCTACGAGGCAGAGTACCGTGGCCAAAGCCGCCGMTTCACAGCCAGCMGAMCCCGCGCTCGCSCCCTATGCGGCGCCGGAYCTGYTGRCGGAMATCAMKCGCTGGCTGASSCAKYTGCGCRCCGARCGCCGGCTGTCGCCGAARACGCTTGARGCCTATGARCGCGACGTGCGCCARTTCATGGTGTTTCTGGGCGAACACTGGGRCAGCGCCCTCACCCTGAAGCGGTTTGCCAAGCTCGAAGCCACCGACGTGCGCGCGTTCATGGCGGCGCGGCGGTCCGACGAGATTGCGGGGCGCTCGCTGATGCGGGCGCTGGCGGGGTTGCGCTCGCTGGCGCGCTTCCTGGAGCGCGAAGGCAAGGGCAAGGTCGGCGCGCTCTCGGCGATCCGCGCGCCGAAAGTCGGCAAGAGCCTGCCGAAACCACTGCAGATGGCGACTGCGAAACGCATCGTCGATGCCGACCTGCGCGCCGGAGAGGATCGCGAACCCTGGATTCTCGCTCGTGACGCCGCGGTGCTGGCGCTGCTCTACGGATCCGGCCTGCGTATTTCTGAAGCTCTGGGCTTGAAACACCGCGACGTGCCCACGCCCGGCGCCGGCGACGTGCTGGTGGTGACCGGCAAGGGCAATAAGACTCGCATGGTGCCGGTGCTGCAAAACGTGCTGGCGCTGATCGCGGATTATGTCGCCATCTGCCCGCACGCCCTGCCGCCCGAGCGCCCGATCTTCGTCGGCGCCAAGGGTGGCCCGCTGAGCCCGCGCATCATCCAGCTGGCAATGGCCAGCCTGCGCGGCGCCCTCGGCCTGCCCGACAGCGCCACACCGCACGCGTTGCGCCACTCCTTCGCCACACACCTGCTGTCGCGCGGCGGCGATCTGAGGGCAATCCAGGAATTGCTGGGACACGCCTCATTGTCGACCACACAGATCTATACCGGCATCGATGCCGAACGACTGATGGACGTCTACAAGACCGCCCATCCCCGTGCATGACGCCGCCATGACGGCCATTCATCATCAGATCATGATGCGATAAATCGCATCATGATCTCATCTCTTTGTTTGAGCATGATCTTTTCGGAAAACCGGTTTCCACTTTTCCGGATCATGCTCTGATTCAGCCACGACCTGTCACCGACTTGCCTCTTGCGAACCGGTTCCCGTTCGGTCAAATGGATTCGGGACGCGAGTTGGAACCTGGCAGGAGGAAGCACGATGAGCGCACACGAGAGCATGGAGCAGGCGGAGCATGCCGAGCATGCGTCCGGCGAGAACAAGAAGATCGCGCTGCTGATCGCGGTGATCGCGCTGTGCCTGGCGCTGTCGGAAACCCTGGGCAAGGGCGCCCAGACCGAATCGATCAGCAAGAACGTCGAGGCGGCGAACCTCTGGTCGTTCTTCCAGGCCAAGACCATCCGCCGCACCTCGGTGCAGACCGCCGCGGAAAGCCTGAAGATCACCGTGCCCACGATGACCGATCCGGCGCAGAAAGCCGCGGCACAGAAGCAAGTCGAGGATTGGACAAAGACCGCGGCCCGTTATCGATCGGAGCCGGAAACCAATGAAGGCACGGAACAATTGGCCGAGCGTGCCAAGCATTCCGAGGAGGAGCGCGACCTCGCGCTCGCGAAGTATCATCACTTCGAGCTGGCGTCCGCTGCGTTCCAGATTGCGATCGTGCTGGCATCCGCCACCATCATCACCGGCATGGTGGCGCTGGCCTGGGTGTCCGGCCTGCTTGCGCTCGGTGGCATCTTCTTTACCGCAATCGGCGCGTTCGCGCCGCATGCGGTGCACCTGCTCTGAGACTGCTGCTTCCGGAATATCCGGAGATTATCGCCGCGACATGGCGGCCTGCGCCCTGCGGCGCAGCCGCTGCACGAAGCGCGCAAACCGCGACCGCGCTGCCGGCCTGATCTCGCGGGCCCACTCGCGCAATTCGGTAAGATATGGATCGGCGAGCCGATGGGCCGCATCGCGCCAGCCGATGATGGCGTCGTAGCCGCGGCGAAACCAGGCCATCTGCAGCAGTTTCGGACGCGTCACGTCGAATGCGAAGGCGGTGATCGCTGCGCCGATCACCTTGGCGACGCACAGCACGATCAGCGCCAGCAGCCAGCGCCCGTAAGCCAGCGGCCACAGCGCGATCAGTTCGAGGCCGAAATAGATCGCGGCGGGAATCAGGAAGACCACCAGTGTCGCCGGCGGCGACAGATGCTCGATCGCGTCAGACAGCCGCCCCTTCAGCGTGCGCCAGGGGACCGAATCGACGATCCAGCGAATCGCCGGGACCAGATGATCCCACAGCCACGCTTCCAGCAGGAACAGCAGCGCCAGCAAGAACCAGAACGGTTTCAAAACAGATCGCATGTCGCTCCCGACAGGCCCGGCAAAGGCCTCGCAATATTACAGGCGAAATAAAAGCGCTCGATTCCCACCACGGTTGGGGCCCGGTTGAAGCCCGCCTTGCACAATATTCTTGCGGCACCGCAACAAGCGGGCGCCCATCATCATCCCATTGCAACACTGCGGCGCAAGCGAGGCGAGCCCGCTTGCGCCGGTCACCAGCTACATATGGATGGTACGCTTACCGACGCCAAGGGCTGCTTCCTTGATGGCTTCGGAGCGCGTCGGATGGGCGTGGCAGGTGCGCGCCAGATCCTCGGCCGATCCACCAAACTCCATCAGCACCGCGGCTTCGTGGATCATCTCGCCGGCCTCGCGGCCGACAATGTGGACACCGAGCACCCGATCGGTCTTGGCATCCGCGAGGATCTTCACCAGGCCCTCGGTGGTCTGGTTGACCTTGGAGCGGCCGTTGGCGGTGAACGGGAATTTGCCGACATTGTAGGCCACGCCGGCCTGCTTGAGATCCTCTTCGGTCTTGCCGACGGAGGCGACTTCCGGGGTCGTGTAAACGACGCCGGGAATGACGTCGTAATTCACATGGCCGGCCTGGCCCGCGATGATCTCGGCCACCGCAACACCTTCGTCTTCAGCCTTGTGGGCGAGCATCGGGCCGACGATGGCATCACCGATGGCGTAGATGCCGGGGACGTTGGTGGCGAGATGCTTGTCGGTCTGCACCCGGCCACGATTGTCGAGCGCGACACCGGCTTCCTTCAGCCCGAGCCCTTCGGTGTAGGGCACGCGGCCGATCGCGACCAGCACCACATCGGCCTCCAAGGTCTCGGGATTGCCGCCGGCAGCCGCCTCGATCTGCGCCTTCAGCTTCTTGCCGGAGGTGTCGACACCGGTCACCTTGGCGCCGAGCTTGAAGGTCATGCCCTGCTTTTCGAGGATGCGCTGGAACTGCTTGCAGATCTCGCCGTCCATGCCGGGCAGGATGCGGTCGAGGAATTCGACCACGGTGACCTGCGCGCCAAGGCGGCGCCACACCGAACCGAGCTCCAGCCCGATCACGCCGGCGCCCACCACCAAGAGCTTCTCCGGCACCTTGTCGAGCGACAGCGCGCCAGTCGACGACACAATGCGCTTCTCGTCGATCTCGATGCCCTTCAACTTCGCAACGTCCGAGCCGGTGGCGATGACGATGTTCTTGGTCTCGGAGACCTCGGTCTTGCCGTCGGCGGCCTTGACCTCGACCTTGCCCGCGCTGACGATACGGCCGGTGCCGCGCAGCACATCGATCTTGTTCTTCTTCATCAGGAAGTCGACGCCCTTGACGTTGCCGTCGATGCCTTCCTGCTTGAACGACATCATCGCCGGCAGATCGAGCTTCGGCTTGCCGACCCCGATGCCCATCTTGGCGAACGAATGTTCGGTCTCCTCAAGCAGTTCGGAGGCGTACAGCAGCGCCTTCGACGGCATGCAACCGACATTGAGGCAGGTGCCACCGAGCGTCGCATTCTTTTCGACGACGGCCACCTTCATGCCGAGTTGCGCCGCGCGGATCGCGCAGACGTAGCCGCCGGGGCCGGTTCCGATGACAATGAGATCGTAGCTCGCCATAACTGCTCCTTGACTGACCGACGACGGCGGACGTCAGCGTCCGCCGGACACGTCGAGAATTGAACCTGTGACATACGAGGCCTCGTCCGACATCAGCCAGACGATGGCATTTGCAATTTCATCCGCGGTGCCGACGCGCTGCATCGGCACGTTCCTGGCCAGCCGAAACGCGCGATCGGGCTCGCCGCCGCTGGCGTGAATATCGGTATCGATCAGGCCGGGACGGACGCCGGCGACGCGAATGCCTTCATTGGCGACTTCGTAGGCAAGCCCCAGGGTGAAGGTATCGATCGCGCCCTTCGACGCGGCATAATCGACATAGGTATTGGGTGAGCCGAGTTTGGCCGCGACCGACGACAGATTGATGATGACGCCGCCCTGGCCGCCATGGCGGGTGGACATCCGCTTCACCGCCTCGCGGGCACACAGCATGCTGCCGACGATGTTGACGGTCATCATGCGATGCAGGCGATCCGCGCTCATATCATCGAGGCGGGCGGAGACATCGACCACGCCGGCATTGTTGACCAGCGCACCGAGCGGGCCGAAATCATCCGCGACCTTGAACAGGTTCAGGATATCGGCCTCGCTGGCGACGTCGCAGCGCACCGCGATCGCCTTGCCGTTGCCGGCTTCGATGGCGCCGACCACGTCGCGCGCAGCCGACTCGTTGGAGGCATAGCCGATGCAGACGCGATAGCCGCGGCTGGCGGCAGCCAGCGCCGTCGCGCGACCGATGCCGCGGCTGCCTCCGGTGATGACGGCAACGCGTTCCATCACGCGGCGGCTCCGCCCAGCGGAGCGTTGAACGCCCAGATATGGCCGAATGGGTCCCGGATGCGGCCGTAGCGCGCGCCCCAGAACGCATCCTCCGGCGGCATGATCACCTCCGCGCCAGCCGCACGCGCACGCTCCATCGCGGCATCGACGTCACCAGGCGTTTTCAGATTGATATTGATGGCGCCGCTCACCCCGCCCACGGTCAGCGGCGAAAGCACGTCATCGCCGAATTCCGGAAACTCATCGTGCAGCAGAATTTCGCTGCCGAACATTTCGATGTTGGCGTGCATGACGCGGCGACCATCTTCCGCCAGCTGGTGGAACGGGCACTCCGCGCCAAATGCCTTCTTGTAAAAGGCGATCGCATCGAGGCCGCCCTTGACACAGATATGCGGCTGCAGCGGCGGCGGGTTGGATTCGAAGGCCATGGTCAACTCTCCCGGTCGTCAGTTCGCTCTTTGCAGGGCGATGCGCACGCCCAATGCGATCAGCACCAGCCCGGTCGCGCGATCGATCCAGTGCCCCATACGCTCATATGCGGCCCGCATCGAGCGCGTGGTCAGGAAGATCGCCACGAATGAAAACCACAGCGCCAGAAAGACCGCGAGCGACGCACCGTAGGCGAGTTGGGTCACGACCGGCGTCTGGTGCGAGACGATGGTGGCGAACAGCGACACGAAGAACAGCGTCGCCTTCGGATTGAGCAGATTGGTGAGGAAACCGATGCCGTAGGACATGGCCGCGGAGCGCGCCTGGCCGGACGTCGCGGCGGCGATCTCTGTGCCGTCGGACGCCAACCGGCGGCGCGAGGTCAGCGAGCGCAGGCCGAGATAGACCAGATACGCCGCCCCGCACCACTTCACGATGGTGAAGACGAGGATCGACTGCGCGATGATCAAGCCCACGCCGGCCACCGTGTAGGCGACGTGGACCATGATCGCCGAGCCGACACCCAGCGCCGAAAAAATCCCGGCCCGCCGCCCGAAGCCGGTCGCCTCGCGCAGCACGCAGGCGAAGTCCGCGCCCGGCGCAATCGCGGCCAGCACGAACACGCCGAACAGGGTCAGGAATTCCGGCGACAGATGCATCGGATCACAGATCCAGCACCAGCCGCGCCGGATCTTCCAGGCTCTCCTTGATGCGCACCAGGAAGGTGACCGCTTCCTTGCCGTCGATCACGCGGTGATCGTAGGACACCGCCAGATACATCATCGGGCGGATCTCGATCTTGCCGCCGACCACGACCGGCCGTTCCTGGATCTTGTGCATGCCGAGGATGCCCGACTGCGGTGCRTTCAGGATCGGCGTCGACATCAGCGAMCCGTAGACGCCACCATTSGAGATGGTGAAGGTGCCGCCCTGCATGTCCTCGATCTTGAGCTGGCCRTCGCGGGCGCGCYTGCCGAAYTCSGCRATGGTCTTCTCGATTTCGGCGAGCGAYTTGTGRTCGCAGTCGCGYACCACCGGCACCACCAGRCCCTTGTCGGTGCCGACGGCRACGCCGATGTGATARTAGTTCTTRTAGATCAGGTCGGTGCCGTCGATYTCSGCRTTGACCGCSGGCACRTCCTTCAGCGCCTGCACCACGGCRCGGGTGAAGAAGCCCATGAAGCCGAGCTTGGTGCCGTGCTTCTTCTCGAAYAGRTCCTTGTACTGSGYGCGCARMGCCATCAGGTGGCTCATGTCGACCTCGTTGAAGGTCGTGAGCATCGCGGCGGTGTTCTGCACGTCCTTGAGGCGGCGCGCGATGGTCTGGCGCAGCCGGGTCATCTTCACGCGCTCCTCGCGCGCGGCGTCGTCCGCCGGCGACGGCGCACGCACCTGGACCGCGGCGGCCGGCTGGTTGACCGGGGTCGGCGCCGAAGCCGCCTTCTCGATCGCCGCCAGCATGTCGCCCTTGGTCACACGGCCGTCCTTGCCGGAGCCCGGAACGGTCGACGCATCGACGCCGCTCTCGGCCGAGAGCTTGCGCACCGAGGGCGCCAGCGGCGTGTCAGCCGGCGGCGTCTTGGGAGCAGCAGGAGCCGGGGCCGGCGCAGCGGCCGCCGGAGCCGGAGCGGCCTTGGCGGGCGCAGCAGCCGCAGCGGCAGGTTTCGCCGCGGCGGCGCCATCGGAGATCTGGCCAAGCAGCGCGCCGACCGCGACCGTCTCGCCGTCCTTGGCGACGATCTCGCCGAGCGTGCCGGCGGCGGGCGCCGGGACTTCGATCGTGACCTTGTCGGTTTCCAGCTCCACCAAAGGCTCGTCGACAGCCACGGCATCGCCCGGTTTCTTGAACCAGCGGCCAATGGTCGCCTCGGTGACGGATTCGCCGAGCGTCGGAACACGAATTTCAGTCATGATGTTTTCCCTCTTGCGCCGCGACCGGTTGCGCCCGGGTCCGGCGTCTCAATCATCGTTTGATCGGAAGCTTTGAAAGCAAGGCTTCGAAATTGCAGGAGTTTAAAGTGGCAGCGGAACGTTGCAGTGGTGCGAAGGGATCGACCCGCGCCGCGGAATGACTGGCGTCACACGCGGCGCGGGGCTGTCGCGAACGTCTGGGTTCAACCGAGCGCGTCGTCCAGCAGCGCCTTGAGCTGGGCCAGATGCTTCGACATCAGCCCGGTCGCGGTCGCCGCGGCCGCCGCGCGGCCCGCATAACGCGGGCGCCGGTTCGGCGCGTTGATCTGGTTGAGAACCCATTCGAGATAGGGCTCGATGAAGTGCCAGCCGCCCATGTTGCGCGGCTCTTCCTGGCACCACACCACCTCGGCCTTCTTGAAACGGCCGAGCTCCTGCACCAGCGTCTTCACCGGCACCGGATAGAGCTGCTCGACCCGCAGCAGGTAGATGTCATTGACGCCACGCTTCTCGCGCTCTTCCAGCAGATCGTAATAGACCTTGCCGGCGCACAGCACGACGCGACGGATCTCGCCGTCGGCCACCAGCTTGAGCTCGCCGCCCTTCTCCGCGTCATCGCGCAACACGCGATGGAACGAGGTGCCGGCGCTGATTTCGGCCAGTGTCGACACCGCGCGCTTGTGGCGCAGCAGCGACTTCGGCGTCATCAGGATCAGCGGCTTGCGGATCTCGCGCTTCAGCTGCCGGCGCAGGATGTGGAAGTAGTTCGCCGGCGTGGTGCAGTTGGCGACCTGCATGTTGTCTTCGGCCGCCATCTGCAGGAAGCGCTCCAGGCGCGCCGAGGAATGCTCCGGCCCCTGCCCCTCGTAGCCATGCGGCAGCAGGCAGACCAGGCCGGACATGCGCAACCACTTGCGCTCACCCGAGGAGATGAACTGGTCGAACACCACCTGGGCACCGTTGGCGAAATCGCCGAACTGCGCTTCCCAGATCGCCAGCGCATTCGGCTCGGCCAGCGAGTAGCCGTATTCGAAGCCGAGCACGGCCTCTTCCGACAGCAGCGAGTTGATGACCTCGTAGTGGCCCTGCTTCTCGGAGAGATGGTTGAACGGCGTGTAGCGGCTCTCATCCTCCTGGTCGAACAGCACCGAATGGCGCTGCGAGAACGTGCCGCGCTCGCTGTCCTGGCCGGACAGGCGAACGTGGTGGCCCTCTTCCATCAGGGTGCAGAACGCCAGCGCTTCGCCGGTTGCCCAGTCGATGCCCTGGCCGCTCTCGACCGCCTTGGCGCGGTTTTCGAGGAAACGCTGCACGGTGCGATGCACGCGGAAGCCGTCGGGCACCTTGGTGATCTTGCGGGTGATCTCCTTGAGCTCGGCGGCATCGACGCCGGTGACGCCGCGGCGCGGATCCTCGTCGAGGTCGGCGACCTTGAAGCCCGCCCACTTGCCATCGAGCCAGTCGGCCTTGTTCGGCTTGTAGCCGGAGCCGGCTTCGAGCTCGGCGTCGAGACGCGCGCGCCAGTCGGCCTTGGCCTTCTCGACTTCACCTTCCGTCATCACGCCATCGCTCACCAGGCGCTTGGCGTAGATTTCCAGCGTGGTCGGATGCGAACCGATCTTCTTGTACATCACCGGCTGGGTGAACGCAGGCTCGTCGCCTTCGTTGTGGCCGTGCCGGCGGTAGCAGAACATGTCGATGACGACCGGCTTGTGGAACTTCTGCCGGAATTCGATCGCGACCTTGGCGGCGAACACCACCGCTTCCGGATCGTCGCCGTTTACATGGAAGATCGGCGCGTCGATCATCTTCGCCACATCGGAGGGATACGGCGAGGAGCGCGAGTAGCGCGGATAGGTGGTGAAACCGATCTGGTTGTTGACGATGAAGTGCAGCGAACCGCCGGTGCGGTAGCCCTTCAGGTCGGACAGCCCGAAACATTCCGCAACCACGCCCTGGCCGGCAAACGCCGCGTCGCCGTGCATCAGGAGCGGCAGCACCGAGGTGCGCTGGTCCGGCGGGTCGCCGTGCTGGTCCTGCTTGGCGCGSACCTTGCCGAGCACCACGGGATCGACGATCTCGAGATGCGACGGGTTGGCGGTCAGCGACAGATGGACCTTGTTGTTGTCGAACTCGCGGTCCGACGACGCGCCGAGGTGATACTTGACGTCGCCCGAGCCTTCGACCTCGTCCGGATTGGCCGAGCCGCCCTTGAATTCGTGGAACAGCGCGCGGTGCGGCTTGCCCAGCACCTGGGTCAGCACGTTCAGACGGCCGCGATGCGGCATGCCGACCACGATTTCCTTCACGCCGAGATTGCCGCCGCGCTTGATGATCTGTTCCAGCGCGGGGATCAGCGATTCGGCACCGTCGAGGCCGAAGCGCTTGGTGCCGGTGAACTTGAGGTCGCAGAATTTCTCGAAGCCTTCGGACTCGATCAGCTTCATCAGGATGGCGCGACGGCCTTCCGGAGTGAAGGAAATCTCCTTGTCCGGTCCCTCAATCCGCTCCTGGATCCAGGCCTTCTGCTGCGGGTTGGAGATGTGCATGAATTCGACGCCGAGCGTCTGGCAGTAGGTGCGCTGGCAGATCGCGACGATTTCGCGCAGCGTGCCGAATTCCAGGCTGAGCACGTGGTCGAGGAAAATCTTGCGGTCATAGTCGGCATCGGTGAAGCCGTAGGAGCGCGGATCGAGCTCTTCGTGATCCTTCTGGCCTTCGATGCCCAACGGATCGAGATTGGCGTGGAAGTGGCCGCGCATGCGGTAGGCGCGAATCAGCATCAAGGCGCGAATCGAATCACGCGTCGCCTGCTGCACATCGGCCGCGCTCAGGGTCGTGCCCTTGGCCTGCGCCTTCGCCTGCAGCTTGCCGCCGATCGCCTTCTCGGCCAGCGCCCAGTTGCCGTCCAGCGCCGAGGTCAGGTCGTCGGTCGGCTGCACCGGCCAGTTGGTCTTTTCCCAGGACGGGCCCTGGGCGTTCTTGAGGACATCGGCCGGCTGGTCCTTCAGGCTTTTGAAGAACTCCTGCCACTCGGCATCGACCGAGGCGGGGTCGTTCTCATAGCGGCCGTAGATTTCGTCGATATAGGCGGCGTTTCCGCCATAGAGAAAGGAAGTGAGAGCGAAAGCGGCATTCGCGTCCTGGCGAGACATGATCGCGTCCTGATTTTTATTGCGTCGCGCGGAAGAAACTGGGGCGGAACAGCCCGGCGAAAACGCCCAGGCTGATCGAGCATCCTTTACCCTATTTAGGGCGAATGTACGCGCTGAAAAGAACAAAGAACTGGATTTGAATTCACAGCTTTGTGTCAAGGCATGCCAGATTCCAACTCTCTGACATCGCCCGCATTTTGGGTGCGGACCATGACTGGCGCGCAATCGGACACGCCCAGAACTTGCCCAAGAAAAAGGCTCCGGATGTCGTGTCCGGAGCCGATCGGATCGGAGGCCCGAGACCGATCAATAAGGCCCGTTAATTAGGGCCAGTCTCAATACTTGGCGACCACCGGCGCGCTCCCCCAGTTGAACTTGTAGCTCAGCGTGGTGCGCACGGTCTGGACGACGGGGTGGAAGGTGATGGAATTTTGCGCCCCACCAAGCCCTGACACCGGATGGTCGGCCAGCGTGGTGGAGCCGTAGTCGGCGTAGCGGTATTCCATCTTGGCGAACACATTCGGCAAAATCGACGTTTCCGCGCCGCCGCCGACGAACCAGCCGTCGCGGGTGAAGCCGTCGGTGACGGAACCGGTCGTGGCGTTGTTGAACGTGCTGTTCATGGCAGCGCCGGAGAACGTGGCGCTGGCATAGCCGCCGCTGACGAAGGCCATGACCGACGAGGTCGGCAGATAGCCGACCCGGGCGCCGACGGCGTAGGCTTGCCGCAAGGCGATCCGTCCGCCGAAGAACGGCTGCTGATCCTGGATCGTGCCGTGGATGTCGCCGAAATCGGCGTCAGCAAGCACGCCGGCCACGAAACGATCGTTGAACTGATAATCGTAACCGAAACCCACGGTGCCGAATGCGCCGCGACCGCCCTGCGTCTGCGGGAACGGAAGACAGGCAAAACACAATTGCCCCGGCGCCGCGACTGTCGTGGTATTCGCCGCCCACATGCCGTAGCCGCCGCCGCCGGCCAGATAGACGCCGGTCCAGTTCACCGGCGCCGGAAGCGGTTCGGCAAAGCTCGCACCGCCTGGCGTATTGAACTTGTAGGCAAGACCGGTGCGGAAGGTCTGCACATAAGGATGGATGGTGATGGAATTCTCGGCGGTCGACGCAGCGAGCGGGCTGGTGTCGGCAAGGGTCTGCCGGCCATAATCAGCCAACCGGTATTCCGCTTTGAGAATCCAGCTCGGCGCCACCATCATTTCAGCGCCGCCACCCACGAACCAGCCATCGCGCCGGAACGAGGGGGTGGAGAACACCGACGCAATCGATGTTCTGGTATCGAACATGTTGACGCCGGAGAAGCTGGCATTGGTATAGCCGGCATTGACGTAGGTCATGATCGACGGCGTCAGCAGGTAGCCGAGGCGCGCGCCGACGGCCCAGGAATTGCGCAGACTCAGTGTCCCGGCGAAAAATGGATCCTGGTCCTGCAGGGTCCCGCTGATGTCGCCGAAATCGCCGTCGGCGAACACGCCGGCGACGAAGCGGCTGGCGAACTGATAGTCGTAGCCGCCATAAACCGTTCCAAACCCGCCGCGGCCACCCTGGGTCTGGGTAGCGCAAAGGGCACACCTGCCGGTAACAGGATCGACAGTGGTGGTATCGCCGCTCCACATGCCGTAACCGCCACCGCCGCCGATATAGAATCCGGTCCAGCTATAGACCGCGGCCGCCGGCGCCGGAGCCTTGAGCGCCATATCCGCGGCCATTGCGGAGCCCGCGACCAGCGACCCCAGTGCAAGGATTGCAATTCCGAGCTTCTGCATCGGAGCCCTCCAAAATGAATTTCCAGAAACCGATTCCGACCAAAGTCTTGGCAGCGACAATACGCCACGCCTCCCGAGCTGGCTGTCCTCGGGGCGCAACAGTTTCGATCGGTCGAAATTCGCGCACGCATCAGTGTTTTGCGAAATGCGCAGCAAAAGAAACGGCCCGGAGAGCGGAAGCTCTCCGGGCCGAAAATCATTCAGTCGGGCTGTGTGACGTCCGTCTTACTTGCGCAGCAGCTCGGCGAGGGTGTGGCCGAGACGTGCCGGCGACGGCGACACCGTGATGCCGGCCTCTTCCATCGCTGCGATCTTGGAACCCGCGTCGCCCTTGCCGCCGGCGATGATGGCGCCGGCGTGGCCCATGCGGCGGCCGGGAGGAGCGGTGCGTCCGGCAATGAAGCCGACCATCGGCTTCTTGCGGCCCCGCTTGGCCTCGTCCTTCAGGAACTGGGCGGCGTCTTCTTCCGCCGAACCGCCGATTTCGCCGATCATGACAATGGATTCGGTCTTCGGGTCGGCGAGGAACAGCTCCAGCACATCGATGAACTCGGTGCCCTTGACCGGATCGCCGCCGATGCCGACCGCCGAGGTCTGGCCGAGGCCCTCCTGGGTGGTCTGGAACACGGCTTCGTAGGTCAGGGTGCCGGAGCGCGACACGATGCCGACATTGCCGGGCTTGAAGATGTTGGCCGGCATGATGCCGATCTTGCACTCGCCGGCGGTGACGACGCCGGGGCAGTTCGGTCCGATCAGCCGCGACTTCGAGCCGGACAGCGAACGCTTCACCCGGACCATGTCGAGCACCGGAATGCCCTCGGTGATGCAGACGATCAGCGGAATTTCCGCTGATATCGCTTCGCAGATCGCGTCGGCCGCGCCCGGCGGCGGCACGTAGATCACGCTGGCGTCGGCGCCGGTCTTCTCGCGCGCCTCGGCAACGGTGTCGAACACCGGCAGGCCGAGATGGGTCGAACCACCCTTGCCCGGCGAGGTGCCGCCGACCAGCTTGGTGCCGTAAGCCAGCGCGCCTTCGGAATGGAAGGTGCCGTTCTTGCCGGTGAAGCCCTGGGTAATGACCTTGGTGTTCTTGTCGATCAGGACGGACATCGGCTTACTTCCCCTTCACGGCGTTCACGATCTTCTGCGCGGCATCGTCGAGATCGTCGGCGGGCAGCACGTTGAGACCGGACTCGCTGATGATCTTCTTGCCCTCCGCGACATTGGTGCCTTCGAGGCGCACCACCAGCGGCACCTGCAGGCCGACCGCCTTCACCGCGGCGATCACGCCGCGCGCGATCACGTCGCACTTCATGATGCCGCCGAAGATGTTGACCAGGATGCCCTTCACCTTCGGATCGGCGGTGATGATCTTGAACGCCGCCGTCACCTTCTCTTCCGAGGCGCCGCCGCCGACGTCGAGGAAGTTGGCCGGGCTCTCGCCGTAGAGATTGATGATGTCGAGGGTGGCCATGGCCAGGCCCGCGCCGTTCACCATGCAGCCGATGGTGCCGTCGAGCGCGATGTAGGCGAGGTCGTACTTCGAGGCCTCGATTTCCTTGGCGTCTTCTTCCGAGGTATCGCGCAGGGCCACCACGTCGGGATGGCGATAGAGCGAGTTGGAATCGAACGACACCTTGGCGTCCAGGCAGCGCAGATCGCCCTGCTTGGTGATGATCAGCGGATTGATTTCGAGCATCGCCATGTCCTTGGCGACGAACGCGGCATAGAGCTGCGTGATCAGCTTCTCCGCCTGCTTGGCGAGATCACCCTTGAGCCCGAGCGCCTGCGCAACCGTGCGGCCATGATGCGGCATCACGCCGGTGGCCGGATCGACCGAGAAGGTGACGATCTTCTCGGGCGTCTTGTGCGCGACTTCCTCGATGTCCATGCCGCCTTCGGTGGAGACCACGAAGGCGATTTCCGAGGTTTCGCGATCGACCAGCGCCGAGAGGTAGAACTCCTTCTCGATGTCGGAGCCGTCCTCGATATAGAGGCGGTTGACCTGCTTGCCGTGCTCGCCGGTCTGGATCGTCACCAGCGTCGCACCCAGCATCTGCTGGGCGAAGGTCTTCACGTCGTCGATCGATTTCGCCAGCCGCACGCCGCCCTTGTCGCCGGCGCTGGCTTCCTTGAACTTGCCCTTGCCGCGGCCGCCGGCGTGGATCTGGCTCTTCACCACCCAGAGCGGACCGCCCAGTTCCTTCGCCGCAGCTTCCGCCTCGGAGGCCTTGAAGATCGGCACGCCGCGCGAGACCGGCACGCCGAACTCCTTCAACAATGCCTTCGCCTGATACTCGTGAATATTCATCGATTGCCCCTGAAGACGTCGGATCTCAAGATTTCGGACCGAAACATACCGAAAGAAGGACTGGGTTTGACTGCCCGGCTTACTTGCCGAGCAGATCCGGCGCGATCTTCTTGCAGGCGTCGACCAGGCCCTGCACCGAGGCGACCGACTTGTCGAACGCTTCGCGGTCCTTGCCGGTCAGCTCGATCTCGACAATGCGCTCGACGCCCTTGGCGCTGATCACCACCGGCACGCCGACATACATGTCCTTGACGCCGTATTCGCCGTTGAGGTGCGCGGCGCAGGGCAGCACGCGCTTCTTATCGCGCAGGTAGCTTTCCGCCATCGCAATCGCCGACGCGGCGGGCGCATAGAATGCAGAGCCGGTCTTCAGCAGGTTGACGATCTCGGCGCCGCCATTGCGGGTGCGATCGACGATCTCGTCGACGCGCGCCTGCGAAGTCCAGCCCATCTTCACGAGGTCCGGCAGCGGAATGCCGGCCACGGTGGAATACTTGGTCAGCGGCACCATGGTGTCGCCGTGACCGCCGAGCACGAAGGCGGTGACGTCTTCCACCGAGACGTTGAATTCGTCGGCGAGGAAATAGCGGAAGCGCGCCGAGTCCAGCACGCCGGCCATGCCGACCACCTTGGTGTGCGGAAGCCCAGAGAATTCGCGCAGCGCCCAGACCATGGCGTCGAGCGGGTTGGTGATGCAGATCACGAACGCATTGGGGGCATACTTCTTGATGCCGGCGCCGACCTGTTCCATGACCTTGAGATTGATGCTGAGCAGATCGTCGCGGCTCATGCCCGGCTTGCGCGGCACGCCGGCGGTGACGATCACCACGTCGGCTCCCTCGATCGCCTCGTAGGAATTTGCGCCGGTCAGGCGGGCGTCGAAGCCGTCCACCGGCGAGGACTGCGCGAGGTCCAGCGACTTGCCCTGCGGAATGCCTTCGGCGATGTCGAACATGACCACGTCGCCCAGCTCTTTCAGCCCGACGAGGTGAGCAAGCGTTCCACCGATCTGACCGGAGCCAATCAAAGCAATCTTGTTGCGTGCCATGGGAGTCTGTCCTTTGAACCCAGCGGGAGGAGGGAGGGAAATCTTGCAAGAACGCCTTGCAAGGACATCTTGTGAAGGCTGTTAGCTCTTTCGCCGCACCCGTTCAAGTCGGTGCGGGTCCAATAATCGGGCCCGGCGGAAGCCTGCCCGGAAATTGGCCAGTTCTGCCGTTTCGGCGGCTCATGTTTCGACCAGCCCGGTGCTGGCGCCGCTGGCGGTCGAATCCTTGCGGCCGTGGGCCAGCGCCAGGTAGGATTCCGAACCCATCTCGATCAGCCGCGACGACGTCCGCTTGAACTCATTGGCCTCCACCCCCTCGGTGGCGCGATAGAGCGACACCGGATCGGCCGCCGCCGAAGCGATCAACTTCACGGCATTGTCATAGAGGGTATCGATCAGGGTGATGAAACGTTTGGCGGCGTTGCGCTGGTCGAAATCCATCACCGGGACATGGTCGAGCATGATGGTGTGGTAGTCGTGGGCGAGCCGCAGATAATCCGACGCCGCCAACGGCTGTTCGCATAATTCCTTGAAGGAAAACCGCGCCACGCCGTGCGCGGCCCGCGGCACGTGCAGGGTGCGCCCCTTGATTGCGAGGTCGCGCGGCGCGCCCTTGGCGCCGCCGGTCAATTTCAGGAACGCCTTGTCGAGAGCCGCGTCGGCGGCGGCATCGTCCGGCACCAGCCACATGGTGGCGCCGGCCAGCTTCTCCAGGCGGAAATCGGTGCGGGCATCGAGCCGCAGCACCTCCATGTGATCCTCGATCTGCGCGATGAACGGCAGGAACAGCGCGCGGTTGAGGCCGCCCTTGTAGAGGTCTTCCGGCGCCACGTTCGACGTCGCCACCACCACGGTGCCGAGCGCGAACAGCCGCTCGAACAACCGTCCGAGAATCATCGCGTCGGCGATGTCGGTGACGTGGAATTCATCGAAGCAGAGCAGCCACGCCTCGTCGAAAATGGTTTGCGCCGTCAGCCGCACCGGATCGGTGTCGGCGATCTCGCCGCTCGCGATCTTCTGCCGGAAGCCGTAGATCCGCTCATGCACGTCGGCCATGAATTCGTGGAAGTGGGCACGCCGCTTGTGGCTGACCGGGCTCGCATGGAAGAACAGGTCCATCAGCATGGTCTTGCCGCGGCCGACTTCACCATGGACATACAGGCCGCGCAGCGGCTCGCCGTTCCTGCCGTTCTTCTTGTCGCCGAACAGCCGGCCGAGGAAACCGTTCTTGTGACCCGGCTTGTAGTTGGCGAGCCGGGCATCCAGCGCCGTGTAGGCTTCGACCGCCAGCGCCTGCGCCGGATCGGCCTCGATCTCACCGGCTGAGACGAGCGCCTGGTATTGCGCGCGGAAGGAGGGAAGAGGAGCGGAAGCCATAGGCGCGGAGCACGATCCGGAACAAGAGGACACCGGTTTTCCGAAAGATCGGGCTCACATCCGTGAGCAGTCTCGTTGCGGCCGGAGGACGGGCTCCTAACCGCCAAACAATTGAGGAAAATGCAAGAGGCTCTGGTGTCGTGACAATGATCTATGCGCTCAGCGCATAGGAATCCTCGACGATGTAGGGACCACCCCCGACCGACGATCGCGACGAAAACAGCACGAATCGCGACGCGGTAAATACCCGGGTCGGGAAATAGCCCCGTACTGACAAATAATCCGCCACATCCTGATTGGAGGCATCGCGCAACCGCGCCAGCGTGACATGGGGCGTAAATTTTCGCCCCTCGGGATCGAGTCCCATCCGCTGCATCAGCCGCTCGAGCTCCGCCTGCAGCTCCATCAACGGCCGGCTCGGAGCCACCGAGGCCACCACCGCCCGTGGTTTTTTACCACCGAAGCTCGCCAACCCCTGCAATGCCACCTCGAACGGCTTGCGGTTGACGCGAAACAGCGTCGAGGCGATCTCGTTGGCGATCAAGCCATCGATATCGCCGATAAACCGCAAGGTGACGTGGTAATTTTCAGGATCGATCCAGCGGGCTCCTGGCAAACCGCCACGCAAGCTGGAAAGGGTTTGTCCGATATCGGAAGGAATTTCCAGTCCGGTAAAGAGACGCGGCATCACAGGATCCCTCGATGCAGAGGCCGAAAACGAATCAGTGACTATTACTTGTAACGCAGCCGGATGACACTGCGAAGAGCCGGCGGTAACCCGGTGGATGACTGCCTGTACTTCAGCCCTTCTGCTCCGACAGTTTGCTCCCCAACTGGTCAAGAAATGCCTGCACCGTGGGTAAAATTCTCTGCACCACCACATCGACGCCCTCCGCGGTGGGATGCAATCCGTCTGCCTGGGTGAGCTTGGCTTCGCCCGTGACCCCGTCGAGGAAAAACGGATACAGCGGCACGCCGTAGGTCTTGGCGAGCTCCGGATAGATCGGGTCGAATTTCGCCACGTAGTCCGGTCCGAAGTTGCGCGGGGCGTACATGCCGCACAGCATCACCGCGATGCCCTTGGCCTGCAGCCGCTTGATGATGTCCGACAGCGCCTCCCGGGTGACCGCCGGGTCGATGCCACGCAGGGCGTCATTGGCGCCGAGTTCGACAATCACGGCCTGGGTGCCTTCGGGGATCGACCAGTCGAGCCGGTCGCGGCCCCCGGACGAGGTATCGCCGGACACCCCGGCATTGGTGATGTCGACCTCTATCCCCTTGTCTTTCAATGATTTTTGCAGGCGCACGGGAAACGCCGCATTGGCCGGCAGGCCATAACCGGCGGTCAGCGAGTCACCGAGTACCGCAAGTTTGATCGGCTTTGCCGCGGCGGAGGGCGTCTGTGCCGAAAGCGGGCTCATCATCGCCATCAAAGCTCCCAACACGGCTGTCATCACGATCGCCAGAAACCTTGCGACAAGAAACCTTTCGCGAAACCTCTCGACCATGGAGCGAATGCTCCCATATGACGGATTCATGGACAGTCTCATCGCACCCTCGTCGCTGACCGGATCATCGCCGGACACCATCGCCATCTCCAACGTCAACCTCTCCCTCGGCCAGGGCGCGGCCCGCGTGCACATCCTGAAGGGTGTCAGCCTGCGGATCGGCGCTGGTGAAGCGGTTGGCCTGATCGGCGCTTCGGGCTCCGGCAAATCCACGCTGCTGATGGTCATGGCGGGATTGGAGCGTCCCGATGATGGCGAAGTGGTGGTCAACGGCGTGTCTTTCAATGGCTTGACCGAAGACGACCTCGCGCGCTTCCGCGGCCGCCACATCGGAATCGTGTTTCAGTCGTTTCATCTGATCCCGACCATGACCGCGCTGGAGAATGTCGCGGTGCCGCTGGAATTGGCCGGCCATGCCGATGCCGAGGGGCGCGCAGCGCGCGAACTCGCCGCCGTTGGCCTCGGCGAACGGCTCAATCACTATCCATCGCAACTGTCCGGCGGCGAACAGCAGCGCGTGGCGCTGGCCCGCGCGCTGGCACCGGATCCCGCGATCCTGGTCGCCGACGAGCCGACCGGCAATCTGGATGAGGCCACCGGCAAACAGATCGTCGACATGCTGTTCGCAAAACATCGTGAGCGCGGCATGACGCTGGTGCTGGTCACCCACGATGCCTCGTTGGCGCGGCGCTGCGACCGCGTGGTGCGGCTGCGCTCCGGTCACATCGACACCGCAGCCGACCGGCATCGGGCCGAAACGGCGCCGGCGTGATGCGAACTTCGAATTCGGGACACTAGTCATATGACCATTGCCCTCGACGGCACGGCATCGGCCTCGCCCCTGCGCCGCCCCTGGATCGGCGCGTTGTCGCTGCGTTTTGCGCTGCGCGAACTGCGCGGCGGCCTGAACGGCTTTTACGTCTTCATCGCCTGCATCGCGCTCGGCGTGATGGCGATCGCCGGCGTCGGCTCGGTGGCCGCAAGCCTGCACGACGGGCTGTCGCGCGAGGGACGCACCTTGCTCGGCGGCGACGCCGCATTCTCGCTGATCCAGCGTGAGGCGACGGCAAAGGAGCGCGCCGTCCTCGACTCGCGCGGCCAGGTCTCGGTCGCGGCAACGATGCGCGGGATGGTGAAGGCGCAGAGCGGCGAGTTCGCGCTGGTCGAGGTCAAGGCGGTCGACAACAACTATCCGATGCTGGGCAGCGTCACGCTGGCGCCGGACATGCCGGTCCCGGAGTTGCTGGCGCAGCGCGACGGCGCCTATGGCGCCGCCGCTGATCCCACGCTGCTGGCGCGGCTGGACCTGAAACTCGGCGACCGGGTCACCATTGCCGGGGCGACCTTCGTCATCCGCAGCGCGATCGATGCCGAGCCCGACAAGCTGGCCGGCGGCGTCGGCTTCGGGCCACGATTCCTGATCAGTGTCGACGCGCTACGGGCCACCGGCCTGCTGCAGCCGGGCTCGCTGGTGCGCTGGACCTACCGGGTGAAACTGCCCGATGCGGCGAGCGACGAGCGGGCGACCGATGCGCTGACCAACGATGTCCGCGCGGCACTGCCGGAAGCCGGCTGGGAAATCCGCTCGCGCGGCAATGCCTCGCCGCAGCTCGAACGTTCGATCGGCCGCTTCACCCAGTTCCTCACTTTGGTCGGGCTGGCCGCGCTGCTGGTCGGCGGGGTCGGCGTCGCCAACGCGGTGAAAAGCCATATCGACCGCCGCCGCGATTCGATCGCGACGCTGAAGTCGCTGGGCGCCACCGGCCGCGACGTGTTCCTGATCTATCTGATGCAGGTGGTCGTGCTGGCGGTGATCGGCTCGCTGATCGGGCTTGCGATCGGCGGCGCGCTGCCGTTCATCATCGCCAATATATTCGGCAAGCTGCTGCCGCTGCCGATCGATCCGGCGCTGCATCCTGGCGAACTCGCGCTCTCGCTGCTCTACGGCCTCCTGACCGCCCTGGCCTTCGGGCTGTGGCCGCTCGGCCTCGTCCATGACGTGCCGGTGGCGCGGCTGTTCCGCGACACCATCACGGCCGAATGGCGCTGGCCACGGCCGCGCTACCTGGCGCTGATGGCCGTGGTGATCGCGCTGCTGATCGCGGTGGTGATCGGGCTCGCCTACGACAAGCTGGTGGCCGCCGTGTTCGTCGCGTCGTCGGTCGTGGTGTTCGCCCTGCTGCGGCTGGTCGCCGCCGCCGTGATGTGGATCGCGCGCAGCCTGCCGCGGCCGCGCGCGACCATGCTGCGGCTGGCGATCGGCAACATCCACCGGCCTGGCGCGCTGACGCCGTCGGTGGTGCTGTCGCTGGGCCTCGGCCTCACCGTGCTGGTGACGATCTCGCAGATCGACGGCAACCTGCGCCGGCAGTTTCTCGCCGCGTTGCCGGAGCATGCGCCGTCGTTCTTCTTTGTCGACATCCCCGCCGCCAAGGCGGAGAGTTTCGGCGAATTCCTGCAGACGCTGGCGCCCGGCGCCCATGTCGAACGGGTGCCGATGCTGCGCGGACGCATCACCGCCGCCAACGGCATCAAGGCGGAGAACCTCAAGCCCGACAGCAAGAGCGAGTGGGTGCTGCAGAGCGATCGCGGGCTGACCTACACCAATGACGTGCCGCGCGGCTCCAAGGTGGTCGAGGGCACGTGGTGGGAGCCCGACTACAGCGGGCCGCCGCTGGTCTCGATGGAAAAGAAGATCGCCGACGGGCTCGGGCTCAAGCTCGGCGACACCGTTACGGTCAATGTGCTGGGACGCGACATCACCGCCACCATCAGCAATCTGCGCACGGTGGACTGGCAGAGCCTCGGCATCAATTTCGTGCTGGTGTTTTCGCCGAAGACCTTCGCCGGCGCGCCGCACACTCACCTCGCCACGCTGTCGGAGCCAAACCCCAGCGCGAAGGGCGATGCCACCATCATCAAGGCGGTGGCGGCCCAGTATCCGATGGTCACCAGCGTGCGGGTGCGCGACGCGCTGCGCACGATCGGAACCGTGGTCGAGAACCTGGCGCTGGCGATCCGTGGCGCCAGTGCCGTGACGCTGATCGCAGCCGTGCTGGTGCTGGGCGGCGCACTCGCCGCCGGCCACCGGCACCGTGTCTACGACGCCGTGATCCTCAAGACCCTGGGCGCGACCCGCATCCGCCTGATCGGCGCCTATGCGCTCGAATACCTGATGATCGGCTTGGCCACCGCGGTGTTCGGCATCATCGCCGGCTCGATCGCCGCCTGGCTGATCGTGACCCGGTTGATGACGCTGAGCTTCATCTGGCAGGCGGGGAGCGCCGCCGCGGTGGTGGCGGGCGCACTCATCGTCACCGTCGGGCTCGGCCTGATCGGCACGCTGGTCGCCCTCAACCAGAAGCCCGCGCCGGTGCTGCGCAACCTGTGAGTCGGGTTAGGCCTTGATGTAGACCCAGGCTTCCTCGCCCGATCTCAGCCGCGCCCTGACGCGCTTGTAGTCGGAGACCTCATAGGCGTCGGCGGCGGCGAGTTCCTGCGCGGTGATCCAGAAGGCCTTGCCCGCCACCTCGTCGGCGGGATTATCGCTGGGCACCACCATCGGGTGCACGCTCTTGCCGCTGGTACGAATCACCTCGGGATCGGTGATCTCGATCATCGACTGCCTGAAGCCCTGGATCGCATCCACTGTGCCGTCCAGCAGCCGGCCGAACGAGGCAAGCTGCACATTGTCCTGCTGCAATGTGCCGTACGAGAACAGCAGGATATCGCGCTTGTCCATTCCGCCTCCGGTCCTTGCTTGACGCGCTGTCTGCACGCGCGCCAACGCCCACGCCGCGCTCAGCCCTGATTGTTGCTCATTGTTTCCGCGTCAGCCCGTTGTCGTCGAGCCATTTCTGGATGACGCCGGCCACTTCGGCGTTGTTCTTGTCCATCATCATCATGTGCGAATTGCCCTTGATGCCGATGGCGGGCAGATCCACCACATCGACATGGCCGCCGGCCTTGCGGATGTCGTCGCCAAAGGCGACGCCGGTGGCGCGGATTTTCGGCCAGCGCGAATCCTGCGCGATGAAATCGCCATAGACCATCAGCGTCGGGATGGCTTGCAGCAGATCGGCCTTGGCGGGATCGCCGACACCGGCGGGCTCGACCGCGATCAGGCCCTTGACCTTGTCCGGCCGGGCCTGCGCCGCCTTGAAGCCGAACTGGCCGGCCTGGCTGTGGAACAGGATGATGCACGGGCACACCTTGTCGATCTCGGCGAGATAGGCGGCAAGCGTGGCATCGTCGGTGGTGGTCCAGCGCGGCACGATCTGCTTGACGAAATTGTCGTAGCCTTCGTTGGGAAACTGGCTGCCGGGCAGAAGCTTGCGTTTGGCCGGATCGGGATTGTAGCTGTCGGGGCCGTCGCCGATGCGAAAGCGCTGAAACGGATTGCTGGTGGTGAGGAACAGCGGCTCGCTCTTGAAGATATCGGGATATTGCGCCCAGCCGGCGCGGCCGCGTTCCACCGCATCGGACACATAGACGCTCCAGCCCTTGCGCAGGAACAGGTTCAGCCAGCCCTCGCGGCCGTCCGGCGTGGTCTCGTAGTTGACCCCGGTCATGCCGCCGCCGTGCCAGAACAGGATCGGATAGGCGCCCTTTTCATTGGCCGGCAGGAAGTACTGCACGTACATCTGCTCGACCTGGTAGGTGCCGTTGGGGTCGAATTTCGCCGGAACGCCGCCCGGGGTCAGCGCCATTTCCTTGATCGGCTTGCCGGTCAGTTCGACCAGCCGTCCGCCGACATGGAACGAGCCCATGGCCCGCAGGGTAATCGGCTCCTCGGCGCGCACCGCGCCGGTCAGCAGCGTGGCGGCAAGCGCCGCGGCAAAAGCGAAGCGATGGATCAGCAAGAAACCCTCCCTGGATAGGCTTGTTGTTGCGGCGGTCTGCAAGACATTTCCATCCGGAACGGCATTTGCAGGCCCGTCGATGTCCCAGCGAGTGTCCCGGAGATCGGCCGGATTGGGAAGCGCCAACTGCGGCTGGCAGACCCCCGCCGCCCGCCCCGTCGGAGCGGCCGCAATGATGACAATATGAAGCAGGGCGAGGCCGGGTTTTCGTTGGTATTTCGGGGTGTTCGCGACATTCAGCCGCGCGTGGAAGCTTGCAGCGAATGTGTTAGTTTCCCACATATCCAACGGGACAGATGCCGGCCCGCCGACGTTGAACTGCCGAAAGCAACTCTGGATTGCTTAACGCAAATTTAATGTCATCGGGCGCGGATATCTGGGATACATTCGCCCCGGCTGCCCTTCCCTTCGTGAGCGCCGGACAACAACGAGGTTTCGACCATGTCGGACTTGGACCGTAACTATGCTTCTCCGTTCGGCCGGGCCGCCGGGCGTGTTGATGCCGCAGCCGTCGATGCCGGCCTGCGCGCATACATGTTGAAGATCTACAACTACATGACGATCGGCCTGGCCATCACCGGTSTCGCCGCSCTCGGCGTCTATATGGGCGCCGTGACCACCGACGCGAGCRCCGCCGCGGCCCGYATCGGCAACACCATGCTGACGTCGTTCGGCGTCGCGATGTTYGTCAGCCCGCTGAAGTGGCTGTTCATCCTCGCRCCCCTGGTRATGGTGTTCGTCATCTCCTTCGGCATTCAGCGGCTGAAGCCGGCCACCGCGCAGATGCTGTTCTGGGGCTTCTCGGCCCTGATGGGCATCTCGCTGTCGTCGATCTTCCTGGTGTACACCCACACMTCGATCGTGCGGGTGTTCTTCATCACYGCGGCGTCGTTCGGTGCGCTGAGCCTCTACGGCTACACCACCAAGCGTGACATGTCGGGGATGGGATCGTTCCTGATGATGGGCCTGTTCGGCATCATCATCGCCAGCCTGGTGAACATCTTCGTCGCGTCGTCGATGCTGCAGTTCATCGTGTCGGTGGTCGGTGTGCTGGTGTTCGCCGGCCTCACCGCCTGGGATACCCAGCGGCTGAAGAACGAGTACGTCTACGGCTACGCCAGCGCCGGTGGAGACGTGGCGGAGCGGGCAGCCATCACAGGCGCGCTGTCGCTCTACCTGAACTTCATCAACCTGTTCACGCTGCTGCTGCAGTTGCTCGGACAGCGCGACTGACGCTTCGGACGAGCTGAAAACAATCAAGCCCCGGCCTCAAGGCCGGGGCTTTTCTTTTGCGGCAAGCCGATTCAAATTAGCCGGATGTCCGACATCCTGATCAGGGCCGCCGCCGCGGCCGACCTTGCCGCCATCACCGCGATCTACGATCACGCGGTTCGCACCGGCACCGCGACGTTCGAGCTCGAGCCGCCCACTTTGGCCGAGATGACGACGCGCTTCGACAATCTGACCGGGGCGGGGTTTCCCTACGTCGTCGCGATCACCGAGGGACGTGTGGCCGGATATGCCTATGCCGGCCCCTACCGGCCGCGGCCGGCCTACCGTTTCACGGTTGAGAACTCGGTGTACCTGCCGCCCGAGGCGCAACGCCGCGGCATCGGCTTGAGGCTGCTCACCGCCCTGATCGACGAATCAACCGCGCGCGGCTTTCGCCAGATGATTGCGGTGATCGGCGATTCCGCCAACGCCGGCTCGATCGGCGTCCACACCCGCGCGGGATTCGAGATGATCGGCACCCACCGCAATGTCGGCTTCAAGTTCGGCCGCTGGCTGGATACCGTGATGATGCAGCGCGAGCTTGGCAAAGGTGGCAGCACCACGCCTTAGAGCCTTTTCCGTTCCGAGAGAATCGGAACGGGGCTCTAGATTCTTGTTTTGACGCGTTTTCTTGACGCGAACTGGCATCCACTTCGCTGGAAAACGCTCTAAACGCTCAATTTCACTGCCAATGACTTTTCTTGCGCTTGAGATCGAAGTGTTCTTTTTTCGCCTCTCCTCCTGCAGGAACGCGCGTCAATACTCCGCTGAACCCCGCCTCCGTGACGCGCCCTTCGTAGGATCCCGCTCCAAGCGAAGGTTCAGGAACTGTAAACGAGATCATGTCCTCGGTTGATTTAACCGGGACGACCACAGGGGGTGTCGTGCCTCCCTCCCAACATTGGACGAAGGCAAAATAATCATCGTGATCGGCGTAGACGATGAAGATCTCAGTTCCCAGGAGATCGCCGCCCTCCTGATTATACCTGAGATCACTATAGATGCCCGTGATCCGTGGCTTTACGCCCGCTGCAATCGCAAATGTCGACAGCGCGATCATGAAAAAAAATACGGCAGCTGCAGCGCGCCTACCGATGGTCATGCATGCTTCCGGTGACCGTCTGCGCCAGCGATTGCTCCAGGACGCCTTGCGCCAGATGGACGCCATCCCATCACACCACCGACAGCTTGCGATCGATCACCAGCAGCACCCGATCGAGATCGTGGCCACGACGCAGGATCTGTCCACCCGCGGACACCACGCTGTAGGCTCCCTGCTTTCGCGCCAGCTTCGGGTCCTTTTCGATTCGGTACAGCGGGACTTCCGAAGCGCGGCGGAAAATCGAGAACACCGCGCGGTCCTTCAGGAAATCGATCGCATAATCGCGCCATTCGCCTTCAGCGACCATCCGTCCGTAGAGATTGAGGATGCGGTTGAGTTCCAGACGATTGAATGTGACCCGGTTTTGAAACGGGACGGTGGCGGTCACGCGCTCCGTCCCGCGGCTTTCGCCGGGCTCGGTGTCCCCCGAGATCAAATCCATGCATCGCCTCCTGTCATGATGCGCGATCCGCAAAAGCGGCGCCCGGCCGGACCAGCGCATCTGTCATCCAACCGACATGATCGACCTACGGCGCACGCTCTGCAAGTGCCCCCTTTCGCACACCCTCGGCAAAATCATGCCGTCACATTGAACATCGGGAAACAAAGCTTCGAAAACAAAGTCTTAAGATCGCATCTCGCTCTCTCACGTCGTTGTTAGCGAAATCACGAAACCGCCCAAATTCGGTCAAGCCCACGCCGCCGTGGACCGCGATAAAGCTACCACTGCGTTGGCCCGGTTCCTTCGGCTCCGGATTCCTCAGCCCCCAGCCCCCCGGGGCAGTCGGGACCGGGCCTATAACGCAGGATCGAAAGATCAGACTTGAAGGCCGGCGAAAGCTGGCCTTTTTATTTTTGGGCCGGCCGTTTGTGAGTCCGCAATTATCGCGGCCGACGCGCGTGGCGATTTTCATTCCCTGAAGATCCGTTTGATGTGACGAGCGATCACGCAGCGCTCGCGAGCCGACATCCCGTTCGGGCGTATTGCATGGCGCCCAGTAGCCATGCCCGCGATTGCCTCGCACAACCGCATCTTCGCATTTCGGGGGATGTTGCCGCGTCGCGTCAGAACGCAGAACGGTCACGCAACGCGTGTTGCGCTGGCGCGATCACGCAATCAGCGTCGATGGTCAGCGACGCGCCACCGCAGCCGCGTCGGGCTCCAGCGTCGTGTAGGCGGCCCCGAGCATCGGGCCCGGCTTTTCGCGGCTGCCGTCCTGGACGTAGACAACGGCGGCATCGACACCATCGCTCTTGACGTTCTCCAGCGGAACGGTCCAGCTCCCGGCCTTGCCGGTCCAGTCGCCGACTTTCAGCCAGTTGCGCACGACGTTGTAGTAGGTCACCTCGCGGCCGCGGTTCTCGCCGCGCCCGATCCGGATCGGCACCGATTTCGAAATCGCGCAGATCCAGATCTCTCCGTGATCCACGCGGCCATTGCCAGCCGACACCGAGACGTTGAGCTGCTTGTCGGCCTGCTTGATCGACACCGGCAGCGACATCACTTCGCTGTTGCCCTGCGTGCGCATGGCAGCGTCTTCGATGCCGGCACGGTCGCTGCCGAGCACATGGACGGCACCGTTCACGATCACCTGCGGCGTGTAGACCTCACGATCACCGCGCATGTGCGAGTAGGCTTTCTGGCGCGCGGTGAAGCGCGAGCTGGCCAGAGTGTCCTTCCAGCCGAGATAATCCCAGTAGTCGATCGGCATGCTCATCGCGATGATCGACGGATCCTTGGCGAGGTCGCCGAGCACCTTGTCGGCAGCCGGGCACGACGAGCAGCCCTGCGAGGTAAACAACTCGACCACCGCGCGCGGGTCAGCCAGAGCGGTTCCGCTCAACCCCACCGCGAAACACATGCCAAGCACAGCCGACCAAGGCGACACCGCCTGGTCCGCGCGCAACAGCTTCTGATCTGCGAGTGACGTGCTCATCCCAGCTCTCGACGCGGAGCGCCCGCTCCACCATGTCGACGGAAAATGGCTGTCGACGGAAAATGTCCCAATGCCTTCAACGGAGAAGGCGGCCCAAGTCATAGGCCGCCTTCTGTTCACCCGCCACTCACTTCGCAGTGAGGCTGATCACAAAGCGTCAGGCCGCCAGCTGGCGAATGACGTATTGCAGGATGCCGCCATTGCGGAAGTACTCCAGCTCGTCGAGGGTGTCGATGCGACAAAGCAGCGGCACCTGCTTGACCGAGCCATTGGCCGACTTGATTTCCGCCGACAGCATCTGGCGCGGCTTCAGGTCGCCCTGCAGGCCGCGAATGGTGACCTGCTCGTTGCCCTGCAACCCGATCGACTGCCACGAGGTTCCGTCCTCGAAGGTCAGCGGCAGGATTCCCATACCCACCAGGTTCGAGCGATGGATGCGCTCGAAGCTCTGGCAGATCACGGCGCGCACGCCGAGCAGCTTGGTGCCCTTCGCTGCCCAGTCACGCGACGAACCGTTGCCGTATTCCGCACCCGCGAACACCACCAGCGGAACCTTCTCTTCCTGGTACTTCATGGCGGCATCATAGATCGTCATCTGCTCGCCGTCCGGCCAGTGCTTGGTCAGGCCGCCTTCGGGAATGTTGCCGTCGGCGCCCTTCAGCATCTGGTTCTTGATGCGGATGTTGGCGAAGGTGCCGCGCATCATCACCTCATGGTTGCCGCGCCGCGTGCCGTACTGGTTGAAGTCGGCGGGCCGCACCTGRTGCTCGGAGAGATATTTGCCCGCGGGCGAGGTCAGCTTGATCGAACCGGCCGGCGAGATGTGGTCGGTGGTGATCTTGTCGCCGAAGATCGCCAGGATGCGCGCATCGATAACGTCGGTGACCGGCTCCGGCTGCTGCTTCATGCCTTCGAAGTAGGGCGGGTTCTGCACATAGGTCGAGCTCATGTTCCAGCGATAGGTCTCGCTGGCCGTGGTCTTGATCTTGCGCCAGTTGGTGTCGCCCTTGAATACGTCGGCATACTTCTTCTTGAAGATCTTCGCCGTCACGAACTTCTTGATGAAGGCGTTGATCTCCTTGGTGGTCGGCCAGATGTCCTTGAGGAAGACCGGCTTGCCGTCCTTGCCGGTGCCGAGCGGCTCCTTGGTCAGGTCCTTGGTGACGGAGCCGGCCAGCGCGTAGGACACCACCAGCGGCGGCGACGCCAGATAGTTGGCCTGCACGTCCGGCGAGACGCGTCCCTCGAAGTTGCGGTTGCCGGAGAGCACGGCCGCGGCGACGATGCCGTTGCCGTTGATCGCCTTTGAAATCTCCGGTGCGAGAGGCCCCGAGGGTTGCCCGACAGCACAGCCGCGGCGACGATGCCATTGTCGTTGATGGTCTTCGAGATCTCTTCCGGCAGCGGCCCCGAATTGCCGATGCAGGTGGTGCAGCCGAAACCGACCAGGTTGAAGCCGACCTTGTCGAGATCCTTCTGCAGTCCGGAGTTGGAAAGATATTCAGCGACCACCTGGCTGCCCGGCGCCAGCGAGGTTTTCACCCACGGCTTTGCGGTCAGGCCCTTGGCGGCGGCGTTGCGGGCGAGCAGGCCCGCGGCGATCAGCACGCTCGGGTTCGAAGTGTTGGTGCAGGAGGTGATCGCGGCGATTACCACGTCGCCATGGCCGAGATCGAAGTTGCGGCCCTCGACCGCGTGGCGCGGCTCGTCGAGGGGTTTCTTGTAGTCGCTGGCCATCGCGCTCGCGAAGCCTTCGGCAACGGCCGGCAGCGCAACGCGACCTTCCGGACGCTTCGGTCCGGCGAGCGAGGGCACCACGTCGCCGAGATCGAGCACCAGGGTTTCGGTGAACACGGGATCCGGCGACTTCGCCGTCCGGAACAGGCCCTGCGCCTTGGCGTACTTGTCGACCAGTGCCACCCGCGCGCTCGCGCGGCCGGAGATCTTCAGATAATCGATGGTTTCCTTGTCGACCGGGAAGAAGCCGCAGGTCGCGCCGTATTCCGGCGCCATGTTGCCGATCGTCGCCTTGTCCGCGACCGAGAGATAGTCGAGGCCGGGGCCGAAGAATTCGACGAACTTGCCGACCACGCCCTTCTTGCGCAGCATCTGCGTCACGGTCAGCACGAGGTCGGTGGCGGTGACGCCTTCCTTCAGCGCGCCCTTCAGCTTGAAGCCGATCACTTCCGGCAGCAGCATCGACAGCGGCTGTCCCAGCATCGCGGCTTCCGCCTCGATGCCGCCGACGCCCCAGCCGAGCACGGCGAGACCGTTGACCATGGTGGTGTGCGAATCGGTGCCGACCAGCGTGTCCGGATACGCGACCTCGAACGTGCCGGTCTTCTTGCCGACGGTCATCTTCTGCTTCTTGGTCCAGACCGTCTGCGCCAGGTATTCGAGATTGACCTGGTGGCAGATGCCGGTGCCGGGCGGCACCACGGAGAAGTTGTCGAAGGCGCCCTGGCCCCACTTCAGGAACTCGTAGCGCTCCTGGTTCTGCTTGTATTCTTCGGCGACGTTCTTGCCGAAGGCGGCGTTGTTGCCGAAGAAATTGATGATCACCGAGTGGTCGATGACGAGATCGACCGGCACCAGCGGATTGATCTTCTCGGCGTCGCCGCCGAGCGCCTGCATCGCGTTGCGCATCGCCGCGAGATCAACCACGGCGGGCACGCCGGTGAAGTCCTGCATCAGCACGCGGGCCGGACGGAACGCGACTTCATGCTCGAGCTTGCGCTTCTTCAGCCACTTTGCAACGGCCTGGATGTCTTCCTTCTTCACTGAGCGGCCGTCTTCGTTGCGCAGCAGGTTTTCCAACAGCACCTTCATCGAGTAAGGCAGCCGGGAAATTCCCTTCAGGCCGTTCTTCTCGGCGGTCGGCAGGCTGTAATAGACATAGGTCTTGGCGCCGACCTTGAGGGTCTTCCGGCATTTGAAGCTGTCGAGCGAACTCATGTGAGGCAATCCTGATTGGATGTGGAAGGACACCCTTAGGGGTCTTTTTGGAAGGTATTAAGATACCTGCATATGCTGGGGGACGCGGGGGGTGTTGCCCTGCACAAACTCGGTATCGTCGCCTCCGGTTTATAATCTTTTTAAAGTGGCAGCCAAGAGCAATGCGAACGCGTTTGCCATACGAACAAGATATGCTTCGCTTGCTGTCACTGACCTGTCGCAGCGCTCCGTCCAAGATCGAAGTCTCAGCCCGCAATCACCGGCGCGAACCGTCTCGCGTCTTCAACGGCACCGTCGTTGAGCCCGGAGCCCGAAAACCGGTACCCACGCACGCGGATCATGCTTAGAAAGGCGCGATGAGTACCATGCGGCTTTCCGGCACCGGCCTGACCTGCGTTCGCGGCGGGCGACAGGTGTTTTCCGGACTGGATTTCCAGGTCGGCGCGGGTGAGGCGCTGGCCATCACCGGGCGCAATGGCGCCGGCAAGTCGTCGTTGCTGCGGCTGATCGCCGGCCTGCTGCAGGCCGACGCCGGCCGCATCACCCTCGACGGCAATCCGCGCACCGATCTCACGCTGGCCGAGCAGATCCACTATCTCGGCCATCGCGATGCGCTGAAACCATCCCTGACCGTGCATGAGAACCTGGCGTTCTGGCGGGATTTCCTCGGCGGCGAACAAGGCGGGCTCGACACCAGCCTCACGGCCGTGGGGCTCGCCCACACCAGCGCCCTGCCGGCATCAACACTGTCCGCGGGGCAGAAGCGCCGGCTGTCGATGGCGCGGCTGATTGCGGTGAAACGCCCGATCTGGCTGCTGGACGAGCCGACCTCGGCGCTCGATGCCGACGGCCAGACGATGATGGCGCGCTTGCTGTCCGACCATCTGGCAACCGGCGGCCTGATCGTCGCCGCCACCCATGGGCCACTCACCATCGGCGCGCCGGGCACCAGCGCGCGCGAACTGCGGATCGGCGACGCGGCATGATTGCCCTGATTCGCCGCGATCTGCGCATTGCATGGCGCGCCGGCGGCGGCGCGTTGATCGGCGTGCTGTTCTTCCTCACCGTGGTGGTGCTGATGCCGTTTGCGATCGGCCCGGACACCGTGCTGCTGAAGCGGCTGGGCCCCGCGATTCTGTGGCTCGGCGCCTTGCTGGCGAGCCTGCTGACTCTCGATCGCCTTTTCACGGCCGACCACGATGACGGCTCGCTCGACCTGATCGTGATGGGCCGTCACGCACTGGAAATGACTTGCCTCGCCAAGGCCGTTGCGCACTGGCTCGCCGCCGGCGTGCCGCTGATCGTCGCAACGCCACTGCTCGGCCTGTTGCTCAACCTGGACGCCGCGGCAACGGCCGCGGTGGCGCTGACGCTGCTGATCGGGACGCCGGCCTTGACCCTGACCGGCATGATCGGCGCGGCGCTGGCGGTGACGCTGCGCCGCGGCGGACTGTTGCTGGCGGTCCTTGTGCTGCCGCTGTCGATCCCGGTGCTGATCTTCGGTGTCGCCGCGTCCGGCGCCATGATCACGGATGGTGTCAGCCCCGTCGCCCCGGTGTCGATCCTTGCCGCGCTGTCGCTGATCGGCCTGGTGGTCGGCCCAATCGCGGCCGCGGCGTGTCTGCGGCAGGGACTGGATTGACCCGCCCCGGTTAACCGACTGGTTTGACGGCGATTGCGCGTGCCGCAAAAACACCAGAGTATGTCTGCAAATGTCTATATAGACAGGGCCTGCCCATGAAAGCCCGCAAAGATGAGGCGATGAGAAACCGGCGATGAGACATCCGGACACCAACCAGCAGGCGAACGCCACAAAGGTTACATGTGGGTGCTGCATCAGCCGCCGTCATGTTCTCGCCGGCGCAGCAGCGTTTGCCGCAAGCGCCGTCGACCCGTTTCCGAAAGCCCTTGCACAGACACCCTCGGGGCAGACGTCCGCGGGTCAAACGTCGGCACAAGCTCCCTCGCCAGCGACGGCAACGCCCGCACCGCCGTTTCGCATCGACGTCCATCATCACCTGACGCCTCCGGATTACATCACAGCCGTCCACGGCAAGGCGACGATCCCGCCGCCGTCGGCGAACTGGACCGTCAACAAGACGCTGGACGATATGGACGCCGCCGCGGTGCAGACCGCGATCCTGTCGATCTCCACGCCCGGCCTGTGGTTCGGCGATGCCAACGCCGCGGCGAAGCTCGCGCGCGGCTGCAATGAATATGCAGCCAAACTCGCGCTCGAAAACAAGGGACGGTTCGGATCGTTCGCGGCGCTGCCATTGCCCAACGCAGATGCGGCGCTCGGCGAGATCAGCTACGCGCTCGACACGCTGAAGGCCGACGGCGTGCTGGTGTTCACCAGTTACGAAGGCAAATGGCTTGGCGACGCGGTGTTCGTTCCGGTGTTCGAAGAACTCAACCGACGCAAGGCCATCGTGTCGGTACATCCGACCACTGCCGCCTGCTGCGGCAATCTCATTCCCTACATCCCCGACAACGTCGTCGAATTCGGCACCGACACCACCCGCACCATCGCCAGCCTTATTTTTTCCGGTGCGGCGGAGCGCTGGCCGGACATCAAGTTCATCTTCTCGCATGCCGGCGGGACCATGCCGTTCCTGATCGAGCGGTTCGAGTTCCTGGCCCGCATGCCGCAGGCCGCCAAGATGCTGCCGAATGGCGTGCGGACGCCGCTGCAACGCTTCTTTTACGACACCGCGCAGGCGTCCAACCCGGCCGCCATGGGCGCGCTGCGCCAGCTTGTCGAACCGACGCAGATCGTGTTCGGCACCGATTTTCCCTATCGGACCAGCATCGAGCACGTGAATAACCTCGCCGGCTGCAAGATCCTGGCGCCCGATCTGCGCAAGATCGAGCGGGACAATGCGCTTGGCCTGCTGCCGCGGCTGCGGGCCTAGCCCGATGTCCCGCGTCATCAGGATCCGTCGGCTGATCCTGGTGTCCCTGCTGTTTTTGCCGTGGAACATGGTGCGAGCTCCCGCATCCGAACCCGCGCTGCCGCCGGCAGCCGCGGACTGGATGATTCCCAAGATCTGCGCAGACGCTGCAAATCACCCGGTCGGGGTCGATCCCTTTGCCGGCTGCCCGGCCGGAACGCACCTGCGATCTCTCGCACCGGGGGATCCTCTGCCCTATCGAAAAGCCGATCAGGCCAGGCAGCAGTTCAAGGACCTCTATCCGCGAACCGCCGCAAACGGGATGCCGGTCGTCATTGCCACCTTCAACTGGCACGATCCTCGAAACGGCGATACGTCGCGTTTCAAGCTCTGGGCCGACGGATACGACATGTACACCGCGGGGGACGGGTGGACGTCCGTCGTGGAAACACGCTCAGGCACCGGCGAGTATGGCACAACCTTTCTGGCGAAGGGCTGCAAGCCGAACGTCGGACTGTTGTTCTTTCCGCTTCCTCCACCGAACGCAAAAGCCACCTCCGGCGGCTCGACATATTCTTCGGCGACCTCGCAGTGGGAGGAAGACAACCAGCCATTTCCCGGCGCGTGTCCATCGCGCTTTGCCGATGACGGACTGCTTACCTGGAAATTCATCCATGATTTTCCGTTTGGCGGCGTCGGTGGCGAGCACCGGCCGCTCGATACGATCGTCTCGACCGTTGGACTGCGGACGATCAAGGACCCGGCCATCATCAAGCGCTGGATGGATTACGGACATATGGAGGTGTTTTACTTCACAAAACTTTATGGGGTCACACGGTGGGAATCCTGGATTCCCGATCAGCAGTTCGACCATGGCGGACGGGAGCCCGCCGCCAGCGAGCAGGCGCGTGCCGCCGCCGCGGCAGGCATGTGCAGTGTCGGACCGGGAATGAGTGTGAAGCCTTTCGTCCTCGCCGAGACCGGGCAACCCGCAAAGCGCGTCACGATGACATATCAGGGGCTCCCCTTCACCATGAACGACTGCCGGGACTGGGGCAGCATCGTAGTGGAGCCAACGCCGGTTCAGCCACCCGCATGGCCGGTTTCGGCGCTCAATGTCCTTGCGAATTTCCATTTCAACGGATCGTCGATCGAAACGTTGAAGAACTGGAACGCGTCTCACACCCGCAATGCCAGCCTGCATGTGTCGGCGACGAAGGACGATACCACCAGAGACACCCCCGTTCCGTTACATGGCGTCGCTTATCTGAAGCTCGATTGCCGTTCGGGCTGTCCATCCGACGCCATCTATCAGGATGTTCCCGTGACCGCGGCGATGCGAAGCGGCACCTACACCATGGGCATCATTGCACGCACCGAAGCTGGATCGGGACGCCTGGAGCTGTCGCTCAGCGCGCTTGACGCCCACGGCGCCGTCATATCGACCAAGGCTTTCGTCGCCGAGGGCCTGACGTCGGAGGAAACCGGCTGCGATGCCAAAGGACAACACCCGAGGGCCTGACGTCGGAGGAAACCGGCTGCGATGCCAAAGGACAACACTGCAGGACGTTTACCTTCGATCCGGACAAGCACGTCGGTTCGGTGGTTCTGTCGAGTAACTTCGTAAGTCAGAACATTCCGGTCTCGATCGATTCCCGGACCCGCACCTTGCGTTTCACCATCAGTCCGAAAAGCGCGAATGCATTCGACCTGGTTTCAGCCTGGCTAATGGCAAACCCGTAGCTCAGCCCACGAAAGCCGGGCCTGCCCACTCCGCTTCGAGCACAGCCTCAGGGAGCCCTGGACCTGACCCGCATGGAGAAGCCGGCAACCTCGCCCGTCACTTCGGTGTCATCCGGGTCGGGAGCGCCCCTGACATTGCCCAACATTCTGCTATAAGGCCGGCCCATGACCAGATCCTTGGCCCTGATCGACCTCGCAAACCCGACCCGATTTCTTGCCTTTGCGGCAAAAGTCCTGCCGTGGCTGGCCGCCGTGACCGTGATCCTGCTGCTGGTCGGCCTGCAGCAGTCCTGGATGGCGCCCGACGACTACCAGCAGGGCGCCACCGTCAAGATCATGTTCATCCATGTGCCCAACGCGTGGCTATCGATGTTCGTCTGGGGCGTGATGAGCGTTGCCGCGCTCGGCACGCTGGTGTGGCGGCATCCGCTTGCCGACGTCGCCGCGAAAGCGGCGGCTCCGCTCGGCGCCGCGTTCACGTTTCTAGCGCTGGTCACCGGTTCGCTATGGGGCCGGCCGATGTGGGGCACCTACTGGGAGTGGGACGCGCGGCTGACCTCGGTGCTGATCCTGTTCCTGATGTATCTGGGCCTGATGGCGCTGTGGCGCGCGGTGGAGGATCCCTCGCGCGCGGCGCGCGCCGCGGCGATCCTCACCCTGGTCGGCGCCATCAACCTGCCGATCATCAAGTTCTCTGTCGACTGGTGGAACACACTGCATCAAGGCGCCTCCGTGCTGCGGATGGGCGGTCCGACACTCGACCGCGCATTTTTGATTCCGCTGCTGATCATGGCCATCGCATTCTCGCTGCTGTTCATCACCTTGCACATCGCGGCGATGCGCAACGAAATCCTGCGCCGCCGGGTGCGGAGCCTGCAGATGCTGCAGGCCAGCCGGCAGCCGACATGAGCACAGCCATGCTTGGTCCCTATGCCACTTTCATCGTGGGATCGTACGCCATCGTCGCCGTGGTCGTGCTGGCGCTGATCGGCTGGGTGGCCAACGATTATCGCCGCCAGCGGGCGATCCTGCGCGACCTCGAGGCCCAGGGCGTAACACGGCGTTCGGGACGCGAGGCGGCGTGACCGAAGGTATGCAGCAGAACGAACCGACCGCGCCGCGCCGCCGCTCGTTGCTGGTGGCGGCGCCGCTGATTGTGTTCGCAGGCCTGGCCGCGATCTTCTGGTTTCGGCTGGGATCCGGCGATCCCTCGCGAATTCCCTCGGCCCTGATCGGCCATCCTGCGCCGCAAACCAGATTGGCAGCGCTGGACGGCCTGGTCAGCGCCGGCGCGCAGGTACCGGGCCTCGATCCGGCAGCGCTCAAAGGACATGTCAGCATCGTCAATGTCTGGGCGTCATGGTGCGTGCCGTGCCATGACGAGGCGCCGCTGCTGCTCACGCTCGGCAAGGAGTTGCGCGCGCAAGGCGTGCAGATGATCGGCATCAATCAGAAAGACGCGCCGGAGAATGCCCGCCGCTTTCTCGGACGCTATGGCAATCCGTTCGATATCGTCGGCGTCGACGGCAACGGCCGCGCCTCGATCGAGTGGGGCGTCTACGGCGTACCGGAAACGTTCGTGGTCGGGCGTGACGGCCGCATCACCTACAAGCTGATCGGCGGGGTCACGCCGGAGAATGTCGAAAGCAAACTGAGGCCGGAGATCGTCAAGGCGCTTGCGGCAGGCTCATAGCGCCGTGATGAAAGTCGATGTCTCTCATCATGTGGATGCATCGGAGCCCGACGCCGAGGGCTTTCACGACTATCACTACGCATACGACATCTTCACCTTCTCGGACGGCGCGACGTGGTACACGGCGCGCGCTTATTCCGACACGCCGCACGCGGCTTCGTTCATGACATCCGACAGTCACGCGTTGACCGTGAGGGATCTGCACCATCCCTTGTTCGTTGAAGCAACCGCATATCTTCGCGCAGCCGGAAAGACCGAGCTGTCGTGGCTGAGCGCCGCTGAGAGCCGCTACATTCCGCTCGTCGCGCCAAGCGGCAACGATGAAGCAACATTCAGAAATGCCGGCTAAGCCCCTAAAATATTTCGCACATTTATCTGCGGTTCATTTTGCCGCCATGGCGCCGCCACGAAGCCAAAGCTAGCTTGATGACGTTGACGCCGTCGTGGCGGCAACGCCTCGGGCGAACAGATCAATCTAGTCGCTCTCATCTATCTGTCCTTGGAGGGACAACTCGAATGCGTCATTTCACGCTTGCAGCAATCACCGCCCTCGGCCTGATCGCGGCCACCCCGCTGATGGCCCAGACCCCGGCGCCCGCGACCAGCACCTCGAAAATGGCTCCGGCTCCCGCACCCGCAGGCAAGATGGCGCCCGCAGCGGACTCGAAAATGGCCCCGGCCCCGAAGGCCGAGCTGCTGGACATCAATTCGGCGACCGCCGACCAGCTCGACGCGCTTCCCGGCGTCGGCAAGGCCTATTCGGCCGCCATCATCAAGGGCCGTCCCTACAAGGGCAAGGATGAGCTGGTGCAGAAGAAGATCGTGCCGGAGAAAACCTACGACGGCATCAAGGACAAGATCATCGCCAAGCAGAAGAGCTGATACGGCTTTCGGATCGGCTCAGGATCGTTCGGAAGACTGAGCGACTGATCCGACGAGGAGATCGTCGCGAGCGACCGTAATCTCGGAGGGTCGCTCCACTTCAACATCATGCACCGGCGACAACGCCGGTGCATGTTTGATATCGGGCAGATCGTGACCGTCGCCTTGCGACGTCGCAGGCAGCGGCCGCCGGAACGGCGCGATAATCAGACCGCTCAGGCTGTGATAGCCTGGGCCATCCACGCCGAACTTGGCAACCCGTTTGCGGTTCGGCGCATACAGCGTCCCGAACAGCCAGTCCCACACCACGAGCAGGCCGCCGAAATTGCGGTCATAGGCGTCGCGATCGTTGGCATGATGCCAGTGATGGAAGCCGGGATCGATGAAAATGCGCCGGAGCGGGCCAAGCCCGAGCCAGACGTTGGCGTGACTGATGGTCGACTGCCAGCCATTGATGAGTTTGGCGACGGCGATGGCCTCGATGGAGAGGCCGAGCAGGACAGCCGGAATCGTCGTCAGGATCGCGTTGATGCCGAGATCGACGGGGTGAAAGCGGAAGGCGACGAACCAGTTCATCTCTTCGGCGCTGTGATGAACTTCATGGAAGCGCCAGAGATAACGGGTGTGCAGCAACCGGTGGCTGACATAGACCCCGAGGTCGACCAGCACCACGGCTTCGATGATCTGGAGCCAGAACGGCTGCCGTCCCGTGATTGCACCGAATCCATCCGGCACCACGGCCTCCAGACACAGGACAGCGGCGACGGTGGCGACAGCCGTCAGCACCGGAATGAAGCAGGCATTGATCAGCAGCAGAAAAGCATTCTGTTTGCGCTCGAAGCTCGCCAGCACCAGCGGATAAGCCCCGAACAGGTACTCCGCTGGGGTGAGCACGATCGCCCAGATCAGAAGCTGGTAGAGAAGAGACATTGCCATGGTTTTCCGCTGCCGCGGCAGAGTGGACCAGGTGCGATTAAGGTCTGATTAAGAGGTGCGTTCGACGCTCAGACCGAACAATGGGCGCAGCCGCGTCCCGATGATGTTGCCGAGGAACGCCGCGACCAGCCAGCACCATCCATGCAGGCTGCCCGACGCAATGCCGCTGAAGTACGCGCCGATATTGCAGCCATAGGCGAGACGCGCGCCGTAGCCGAGCAGCAGCCCGCCGACGATGGCGGCGATCAGGGAGCGCGGTGCCACACGCCACTCCGGATGGAATTTGCCGGCCAGCGCCGCAGCCAGCAACGCGCCCGCCATGATGCCGAAATCCATCACCGAGGTGATGTCGTTGAACACGCTCTGCTGCAGCGACGCCGCGCGGACGCCTTGCCAATAGGGCCAGGACGCGACGTCGACCCCGGTCAGCGCGACGATCTTCGAGCCCCACAGCGCCAGCGCCGAGGTGATGCCCCAGGGACGGCCGGCGAGATACAGCGTGGCGAAATTCCCCAGCGCCAGCCCCACCGCGCCCCATATCAAGGGCCATGGGCCCTGGACGAATCGCCGCCAGCCCTCCGTCTTCGCGGACGCCGCCGCCCTGAGATCGCCGTGCCGCGCCCGCTCGAGCCGCACCGTGAGTGCGTAGATGGCGGCCATCACCACGAGGCTGAGCGCCAAAGCGGGCAAGAACCCCAACCTCTCGATCAACGGGAAGGCGCCGATATTCGGCTGCGCCGTCCACCATGGCAGATGCTTGGCGCCGATGGTCGAGCCGGCGATGAAGGCTGCCAGCGTCACGAACATCCGGGTATTGCCGCCGCCCGCGGTGTACAGCGTGCCGGACGCACAGCCGCCGCCGAGCTGCATGCCCAGCCCGAACAGAAAGGCGCCGGTGAGCATCCCGACGCCGACGGCGCCGTATTCGCCGTGCACCGGCTGGCCGAACAGCGTGCCGTGGCTCAGCGCCGGAAAAAACAGCACCACGGCCACCGCCAGCATGATCATCTGCGCACGCAGGCCTGCGCCGCGCCGATCGGCGATGAAGACGCGCCACGCCGAGGTGAACCCAAACAGTGCGTGATAGAGCGTTACCCCGAGCATGCCGCCCAGCAGATAGAGCGCGCCCTGGCGCCAGGAGATGGCGAGAGCCAGAATTGCTGCGCCGCCCACCAGCAGGACCGCCGCGATGGCGGCCACCCGTGCGTTGATCCCGGCGGCCGCCGGGCGGCCGGTCATCAGCGGTGCATCGACCGAGAGATCAGTCATGAACGTCACTCCATCCGTTGCCGATGGCGTCTGCCGGCGTGGTCCCGGCGAACAATAACCCGCCGGCGGAGACGTTCCAGCGCGATCTCAGGTCCTGCTCAGGCCCATTCGCCGCCGCGCATCAGCGGCTCGCGGCCACCATCGCCGCGAATACCGTCGACATTGATCTGATCCGAGCCGATCATCCAGTCGATGTGAATGAGGCTGGTGTTGGCGCCCTTCTCGGTCAGTTGCGGCGGCGTCAGCTTGTCGCCGTCGCGGATGCACTTGGTGTAGGCCTGGCCCAGCGCGATGTGGCTCGCCGCGTTCTCGTCGAACAGCGTGTTGTAGAAGAGGATGCCGCTGTGGGAGATCGGCGAGGAATGCGGCACCAGCGCCACTTCGCCGAGCCGGCGCGCGCCCTCGTCGGTGCCGAGCACCTTGGCCAGCACGTCGGCGCCGGTGCGCGCGGTCGATTCGACGATGCGGCCGCCCTCGAACCGCACCGCGATGTCCTCGATCAGCGTGCCTTGATACGATAGCGGCTTGGTCGAGCGCACGGTGCCATCGACCCGCAGCCGGTGCGGCGTGGTGAACACCTCCTCGGTCGGGATGTTGGCGTTGCAGACGATGCCGTTCTTGGCGGTGGAGGCGCCGCCCTCCCACCAGTGGTCGTCGGCGAGGCCGACGGTCAAATCGGTGCCCGGCCCCTGGAAATGCAGCGCCGAGAATCGCTTGGTGTTGAGCAGCGAGGTACGGGCGTTGAGCGCGGCATTATGCTGCGTCCACGCCGCCACCGGATCGGGACCGTCGACCCGCGATGCAGCGAAGATCGCGTCCCACAGGCGCGCCAGCGCCACGGGCTCCGGATCGTTCGGAAACACCGCCCTGGCCCAAGCCGGCGTCGCGTAGGACACGATGCTCCAGTTGATGTCGAAGCCGACGATCAGTTCCAGCGCCGGCTTGTAGGCGGTCGAGCGCGCCCGATTGGCGCGGGCGACTTTTTGCGAATCCTGTCCCGACAGCAGTGAAGGATCTTCGCCGATCACCGCCAGCCGCGCCGCGCCGTTGCGGAACGCCGCGGCCATGCCGTCATAGAGCCAGCCGCTGGCGCGATCGAAACTGTCATCCGGCGCATACTTGAAGCGCGACAGCGTGGTTTCGTCGTCGGAAAACAATGTCGTCACCAGCGACGCCCCGGCCTTGTAGGCATGCGCGGTGATCAGCCGCACCAGCGGCAGCGCGTCGACCGGCGCGGTCATCACCAGTTCCTGGCCGGCGCGCAGTTGCAGGCCGACTCGAACGGCGATTTCGGCGAGCCGATCCAGCCGTTCGTCGTGAGACAGGACATTCGGACGTGAGGGGTTGATTGTCATGGCAGCGCTCGACTGGTTGCGAGTGGGTCGTAGAGTCTAGTTCTTGCTGACGTCACCACGCTCGGCATCGCCGGCTTCGGCGGTGGCGGGCTCGAGATGGTAACGCTTGATCAGCGGCATCTGCAGCATGGCGAAGATCATGGTCAGCGGGATGACGCCGAACGCCTTGAACGACACCCAGAAATCCGTGGTCTGGGTGCGCCAGATCACCTCGTTCAGCACCGCCATGGCGAAGAAGAACAGCGCCCAGCGCAGGGTCAGCACCCGCCAGCCGGCGGCGGTGAGATTGAACGCCTGGTCGAACAGGATCGCGATGAAGGAGCGGCCGAACAGCAGGCCGCCGCCCAGGATGGCGCCGAACAGCGCATAGATGATGGTCGGCTTGATCTTGATGAAGGTCTCGTCATGCAGCCACAACGTCAGCGTGCCGAACACCAGGACGATGATGCCGGACACGATGGCCATGATCGGCACATGCCGGGTCACCGTGTAGGACACCACCAGGGCCACGACCACCGCGACCATGAAGGCAGCAGTCGCCACAAACAGATTCGCCTTGGCATTGGCGATGAAGAAAATCACCAGCGGACCAAGCTCGGTGGCGAGCTTGAACAGCGGATGCGGTACGGTCTTGTTCATGTCAGGCTTAGCCCTCTTGTCCTGCGATGGCGCGGGCGAAATCGCGCGCGGTGAACGGCGCGAGATCATCGATCCCCTCGCCGACGCCGACGAAATGCACCGGCAGTTTGTACTTTTCGGCCAGCGCCACCAGAATGCCGCCGCGCGCGGTGCCATCGAGCTTGGTCATGACCAGCCCGGTGACGCCCGCGGTCTTCTGGAAGGCATCGACCTGCGACAGCGCGTTCTGGCCGACGGTGGCATCGAGTACCAGCAACACCGCATGCGGCGCACTGGCGTCCACCTTCCGGAGCACGCGCACGACCTTCTCGAGTTCGTTCATCAGCTCGGCTTTGTTCTGCAGCCGGCCGGCGGTGTCGATCAGCAAAATGTCGCGGCCATCCGCCTTCGCTGATGTCAGCGCATCGAACGCCAGTCCCGCCGAATCCGAGCCATGGGCGCGCGCGATCACCGGCGCGCCGGTGCGTTCGCCCCAGATCTTCAACTGCTCGATCGCAGCCGCACGAAAGGTATCGCCGGCCGCCAGCATCACCTTGCGGCCTTCCTGGGCGAACTTGGAGGCCAGCTTGCCGATGGTGGTGGTCTTGCCGGACCCGTTGACCCCGACCACGAGAATGACAAACGGCTTTTGCGCACCATCGATGGCGAGCGGCTTCGCCACCGGCGCCAGCACCTTCTCGACTTCAGTAGCGACGACAGCCTTCACCTCGTCGGCCGAAATCGCCTTGTCGTAGCGGCCATGGCCGACGGCGGCCGCAATCCGCGCCGCCACTTCGGTGCCGAGGTCGGCGCGCAGCAGCACATCCTCGATATCCTCGACCATGGCGCGGTCGAGCTTGCGCTTGGTGACCAGATCGGCCACGGCGCTGCCGAGCGAACTCGAGGTCCGCTTCAGGCCACTGGAAAGCCGGCGCCACCAGCTTTGTTTGGGTTGGTCCTGCGAGCTATCGTTCATAATCAGGCCGTGTTAGCGGTTTCGCGGCCGAAACGAAAGTCACCATTGCTCCATCACGATTGAACCATGGATACGCCGCAACCCACCCCGGAACAAATCCAGGCCCGCGTGCTTCACCGCGACGGGTTGATGCTGGTGATCGACAAACCGGCCGGGATTCCGGTGCATCGCGGTCCGAAAGGCGGCGCCAACCTGGAGGCCTCGTTCGACGCCCTGCGCTTCGGATTGCCGCGCCCCCCTGTGCTGGCGCACCGGCTCGACCGCGATACGTCGGGATGCCTCGTTCTGGGGCGGCATCGCAAGGCCACCGCGTCGCTCGGTTTGCTGTTCAAGCACGGCAAGATCTCCAAGACCTACTGGGCCGTGGTCGAGGGTGGTCCCACGGAGGCCGAAGGCGAGATCAATATTGCTTTGGGACGACGGGACGAAGAACGCGGCTGGTGGCAGAAGCCGGATCCCAACGGCCTGCCCTCGTTGACCACATGGAAGGTGATGGGCCGTGGCGCCGACTGGACCTGGCTGGCGCTGGAACCCATCACCGGCCGCACGCACCAGCTGCGCGTTCATTGCGCGGCGATGGGCTGGCCGATCTTCGGCGACAACATCTATGGCAACGGCCCGCGCTTCGGCGATCCCTCGCTGCATCTGCACGCCCGCGAAATCGTGATCCCGCTCTCGAAGAACAAGCCGCCGGTGCAGGTGACCGCTCCGGTGCCCGATCATCTGCATGAACGGATGATCGCGTGTGGGTGGAATGCTAACGCGGATGCAGCGGCCATCGCTTCACCGGTGTGATCGGCGCAATCGCCACCAGTTCGGCCGCCACGAACCGCCCGGCCAGCGACACCCAGTGTTGCTCGAACATGCGGCGCGCCTGATCGAGCTGCGCGGCACTGAGCCCGGTCGCGAGCGTACAATGCGGTGTCCAATGGCCAGGCTGATAATGCGGACGGCAGGTGTCCGAGACGACGCCGGCCACCTGCGCATGCAGGGCGCGCAACGTCTCGCATGGCGCCAGCGCGGCGTAGATCACGCCGCTGTCGGGGCCGAAGGTTTCGGTCAGTGTCAGTGAAAAATCAAACGCCGGCTGCTGTCTGATCATGCCGTCCAGCACCGGTGCCGCCCGGCCATCCAGCCGCTCGCAGACGACCAGGGTCACATGCGGTGGATAGCCGAGGTCGGGCATCGACTGCGAGAGTCCGTCCGCGGCCAATCGGTCCCATTGCCTGCGGATCGCGACCGCAGCTTCGTCATCGAGCAGCAGGCTGAGGGCGTAAGGCATCGTCAGAGAATGATGGGTTTGTGCCGTAACAACTCCGTCATCCTGAGGTGGCCGTGCAAAGCACGGCCCTCGAAGGGCGACGGCCCGAGAGTCAGCGGCCGTCGTCCTTCGAGGGCCATTCTGCGAATGGCCGCCTCAGGATGACGGATGACCAAGCAATTTCTCATTCCGTTTCTAGCCGGCCCGAAGCCGCGCTCCGTCATGGCCGGCCATGGTGAGCGCGCGAATCGCACCCGGCGCCTCGCCCGCAATCGCCACCGGCAGGAAGTGCTCGGTGCGGCCCTGGGTGGCGCTTTCGATCAGCACGGCGCGGGTCCGTCCGATGTCGGCCGCGAGCCGCCGCTGCAGCGCGCGCTCGCCATGGGCGCGCAGACGCCGGGCGCGGTCACGGATCGCGTCGCCTTTGACCTGCGGCATCCGCGCCGCCGGCGTGCCGGGCCGCGGCGAATAGGGAAACACGTGCAGGAAGGTGAGGTCGCAGGCCTCGACCAGGTCGAGCGAGCGGGCGAACATGTCTTCGGTTTCGGTCGGGAAGCCGGCAATGATATCGGCGCCGAACGCCATGTCGGGCCGCAGCCGGCGCACCTGGGCGCAGAAGGCGATGGCGTCGTCGCGCGAATGCCGCCGCTTCATCCGCTTCAGGATCAAATCGTCGCCGGCCTGCAGCGACAGGTGCAGATGCGGCATCAGCCTGACATCGTCGGCGATGACATCGAGCAGGTCGCGATCGGCTTCGATCGAATCAATCGAGGAAATGCGCAGCCGCTGCAACTCCGGCACGTGCCGGAGGATCTGTCGCGTCAGCGTGCCGAGTTTCGGCGCGCCCGGCAGGTCGGCCCCATAACTGGTCAGGTCCACTCCGGTAAGCACGATCTCCGCATGGCCGGCCGCAACCAGCGCGCGGACCTGATCGACCACCGCGCCCATCGGCACCGAGCGCGAATTGCCGCGGCCGTAGGGGATGATACAGAAGGTGCAGCGATGGTCGCAGCCGTTCTGCACCTGCACGAAGGCGCGCGGCTGGCCGGCGCCGAATCCTTCGACCAGATGCGGCGCCATCTCCCGCACCGCCATGATGTCCGACACCGCGATCTTCCGGTCACGGTCGATGCCAAAGCTCGCGGCGGCGTCGAAAGCCGCGCGGGTCGCGTGCCAGGCGGCGCTGCGCATCTTGTCGTCGTTACCGAGCACGCGATCGACCTCGTCCATCGCCGCGAACATCGCGCCCTGGGTCTGCGCCGCGCAGCCGGTAACGATGATGCGCGCCTCCGGGCGTTCGCGCCGCAATTTGCGGATGCTCTGCCGCGCCTGTGCCACGGCCTCATTGGTGACCGCGCAGGTGTTGACCACGATGGCGTCGGCAAGACCGGCGCCTTCAGCCTCGCGCCGCACCACTTCGGATTCGAACGCATTCAGGCGGCAGCCGAAGGTGACGATGTCGACGCCCATCGGTGTCAGGCGACGTTGCTGAACAGGGCCGGATCGAATCGCCCTTCGAACTCGAAGTCGGCGGCCCCGGTCATCAGCACATGGTCGTCGCTCTCGCGCCATTCGATCACGAGGTCGCCGCCCGGCAGCGTGATCGTGACCTTGCGGTTGGCGCGCCGCAGCCGCGCGGCAGCCACCGCTGTCGCACAGGCCGCCGAACCACAGGCCCGGGTCAGCCCCGCGCCGCGCTCCCAGGTGCGGATCACGATGTGATCGCGATCGACGATGTGCGCGAGCGTGATGTTGGCGCGCTCCGGGAAGATCGGATGGTTTTCCAGAAGCGGCCCGAAGCGGCCGAGATCGTGGGCGTTGACGTCGTCGACCCAGAAGATCGCATGCGGATTGCCCATGCTGACCACCGACGGGGTGTGCAGCACCGGGGCATCGATCGGGCCGATCTGCAGTTCGATGGCGCGGGTATCGCGGAATTCCTCGGCGAGCGGAATATCCTTCCAGCCGAGCCGCGGCGCCCCCATGTCGACGGTGTAGGTGCCCGGCGTCGGCCCCAACCAGCAGTTCAGGAGCCCGGCCCTGGTCTGGAATGTCAGCGCGGTCTTGCCGGTGGCCTCGAATGTCCGCCGCGCCACGCAGCGCATGCCGTTGCCGCAGGCCGCGGCCTCCGAACCGTCATTGTTGTAGATCCGGATGAAGGCCTCGGTGCCCGCCAACTGCGGCGTCATCAGCACCATCAGCTGGTCGTACGGAACACCCGCCGGCGCGGCAATCGCCCGTGCCTCGTCGGCACTGACCGCCCCCACGGAATCGCGCAGATCCAGCACGACAATCTCGTTGCCGATGCCGTTCATCTTGACGAAGCTATGGTTGGCGAGCGCGCTCATGGTCATCCTTTCAGGGTCTTATATGGCGAACGGCGGCGGATTGGCCAGAGCCCGGACGATTGCCTGCTTTTTGGCCTGCTTTTCGCCGTCATGATCGCATGACATATCTGTCATGGGACGAAAGCAGATGTGGCGTGGTAGTCTCGTCCATCACACTGGATTTCATGTTCGACTGGGGAGATTTTGAATGAGCCGCGTCCGCCTGTTTCACCATGCGATCAACGTATTGATCCCGGCCGCCGCGCTATCGCTGACCCTGACCGCAGGCTGGGCCCAGTCGCCTCCCGCCGCCACCACCCCGGCAACGCCCCCGGCGGCGGCAACGCCCCCGGCAGCCCCCGCGACGCCGGCACCCCCGCCCGCCGCTTCAACCCCGGCAACGCCGGCCCCGGCCACACCACCCGCCGCGCAGGCCCCGGCAACACCGCCGGCTACCGCCCAGACCCCGGCCACGCCTCCCCCGGCCGACCAGAAAGTCCAGACCGCGGACGCATTTGGCGACGAAGTGACCCTCACCGCCAAAACCGTGGTCTCCCTCAAGGGCACGGCCAACTGGGATTCCGCATTCGACACCCTGACCGAGTCGCTGAAGACGCTCACCACGTTCCTGGACAAGCAGGGCATCAAGCCCGCCGGCTCCTCGATGATCGTCTACACCTCGACCGACGACGCCGGCTTCACCTTCCTGGCCGAGATCCCCGTCGAGCAGGAGCCGAAAAACCTGCCGAAGGACGTGACGGTGAGCAAATCACCCGACGGCAAGGTGCTGAAATTCGTCCATCGCGGCTCGTATGACAACATGGACAACACCTACGAGGCGATCACCAACCATCTTGATGACAAAAAGCTGGAGGCAAAAGACACCTTCATCGAGGAGTATGTCACCGATCCGTTGAAGACGGCGGAAGACAAACTCGTCATCAATGTGTTCGTCCCCCTGAAGTGAGTTTTGAAGAATGCGCAAGACCTCCCTCGCCCTGATCTGCGCCGCAGCCCTGGCCGGATCCTCCCTCGCCGGATCGATGGCCCATGCGCAGACCGTGCCGCCGGCGATCACGGTCAGCGGTGAAGCCACCATCTCCGTTGCTCCGGATCGGGCGGAGATCGACGGCGGCGTCACCTCCGAAGCCAAGACCGCGCGCGAAGCGGCGGAGGCCAACAACAAGGCGATGGGCGCGGTGCTCGCGGCCTTGAAGGCTTCGGGTATTCCGGAGAAGGACATCCAGACCTCACGGCTGTCGCTGCAGCCCCAGCAGACAGCGCCGCGCAGCAACCCGAACGGGCCGGTGCAGATCACCGGTTATCGCGCCAGCAACCGCGTCATGCTGACGCTGCGCGACGTCACCAAGGTCGCCGCTGCCATCGACACCCTGGTCGGCGCCGGCGCCAATGAGATCAGCGGCATCAGCTTCTCGGTGTCGCAGGCCTCGAAGCTGCTCGATGATGTCCGCAAGGAAGCCATCGCCGATGCCCAGCGCAAGGCCGAGATCTACGCCAAGGCAGCCAACGTCAACCTGGGCGCGCCGATCAGCATTTCCGAAGAAGGCGCACCTGGCCCGATGCCGATGTATGCGCGCAAGATGGCAGCCAGCGCAGATTCGACGCCGATCGCCCCGGGCGCGGAAACGCTGCGGATCAGCGTGAGCGTGTCCTACGCGATCAAGCAGCAGTAAGCGGCCCGGCTGCGTTATCCTCTGACATCGATAGTTTCTCCGTCATGCCCGGCACAAGGCCGGGCATGACGACAACGATTTCTCGTTTTCCTAAACGTTGAACGCAATTCACGTGGTGCGTTTCGCAGCCACCACGATTCCAGCCAGCCGCGCAGCCGCCGGCCCAATCGCCTGCCGCGTGTAGCCGCTGAATCCGAGCATGAGCCCCGCGCGCGGAGGCGCCTCGGCATAGAAACGGCTCAGGGCCTTGACCACAATGCCATTCGCGCGTGCCGCTTGTTCGACCGCAATGTCCGACAGTCCGCTGCGGAGATAGGCGACGAGGTGCATGCCTTGATCCGGCACATCGACACTGAGCAGTTCACCAGCCCCGCGCATCAGCGCCTCCGCAAGGGCATCGCGTTGCCCGCGGTATTGCAGCCGCATGCGACGAATGTGGGCAGAGAGGTGACCCTCGCGCATGAACGCGGCCACCACAGCCTGCTGTTGGCTGGGCGGCTGGCGATCCATGAGATTGCGCGCGCCCGCAAAAGCCGACCGCAAGGCCGGCGGCACCACGGCGTAGCCAAGCCGCAGACCGGGAAACAGCGCCTTGTTGAGCGTGCCGATGTAGATCACCCGCCCACTGTCATCGAGACCCTGCAACGACGCGAGCGGGCGCCCCGAATAACGAAATTCGCTGGCGTAATCGTCCTCGACGATCCAGCCGCCAGTCGCGCGCGCCCAATCCAGCAGATCGAGCCGCCGGGCCATCGAAAGCACCACGCCGGTCGGATATTGGTGGGACGAGGTCACAAACGCGGCGCGCGCGGCCGGTGCCAGCTTGCGACCCGCGCCAACATCCAGCCCATGCGCGTCCACCGGAACGGGACGGACCACGATTCCCGCGCTGACCAGCGCATCCCGGACGAACAGATAGCCGGGATCCTCAATCCAGGCCTGCTCTCCGGGACGCAGCAGAACGCGGGTCGCGATATCAGTCGCATGCTGCGTTCCAGCCGTGACGATGATGTCCTCGGGCTCGCAACGCACCGCGCGCGCGGCGCGCAGGTAATCGCAGATCGCACGGCGCAGCTCCGGTGAACCGCAGGGATCGGCGTAGCCGAGATCACCAGGGCCGAAGGCGCGGGCTGCACGCTGGGTCAGCCGCCGCCAGACATCGACCGTGCGGGCATCCATCAGCGTGCGTCCGGTGTTGAAGGGGCGCTCGTCGGTATGCGCGAGAAGCTCAGCCGCGCCCGCGAGCAGCGGCGGATCTGTTCGCTGCGCTTGATCTTTCGACGCGGATGGCCGTGAGCGATCCGGTGAGCGTCCCTTGGGTCGTTCGGGAAGATCATCGGAGACATAGGTCCCCGATCCCTGCCTGGCCGAAAGATAACCCTCCGCAAACAATTGCTCGTACGCGGCGATGGCCGACGCCCGCGCGATGCCAAGCCGCGATGCAAGGCTGCGCGAGGAGGGTAGCCTGGTTCCGGGACGCAGGCGTCGTGACAGGATGGCGGAGCGGACCTGTAAATAGGCCTGGTGAACCACCGAGACGTCGCTGTTTCGGTCGACCCCGCGCCAATCATAAAGGTCGGCCCACCCCGGCCTCGCATCCGGTCGCGGCTGCTCCCGGCGGCGGGATTGAACCAAGGGCCTTTTGTTCAGCGAAGGCTTCCTGCTCAAGTGGTCTACCTAAATTACAAAAGTGGACCTTCTTGGAGAACCAGTAGCAAAATAACCTCACGCTCGCCATCCCGCTTCGGGGATGCGCCGGGAAGCGAGCACGCGCAATGGCGCCACGTCACATGATCCTGGCAGCCCTCACCTCCATGATCTGGGGCCTCGCCTTTGTCGCGACCAAGCTCGGCCTGGAGAGCTTCTCCGCGCCGCAGCTCACCGCGCTCCGGTTTCTGATCGCGAGCATTCCCATCCTGTTCGTCCCGCGACCACGCATCGGCTGGAGCGCGCTGACGATGATCGGAACCACCTTGTTCGCAGGACAGTTCCTGCTGCTGTTCTTTGCATTCGAAGCAGGCCTGCCGCCGGGACTCGCGTCAGTCACACAGCAGATGCAGGTCTTCTTCACCGTGCTGCTGTCCGCCGCCGTGTTCGGTGACATTCCGAGCCGCCGTCAGTGCGCCGGAATGACCATCGCCTTCGCGGGGCTGGTCTCGATCGGACTGACCGTCGGCGGCGATCTCAAGCCGCTGGCGCTGGGGCTTGCGCTCGCCGGTGCGTTCAGCTGGGCTGTGGGCAATGTGCTGGTCAAGCGTCAGCCGGGAGTGCCGATCTTTTCCCTGATCGTCTGGGCCAGCCTCGTGCCGCCACTGCCGGCGCTCGTCATCTCCGATCTGCAAGACCACACGCCGTCACTCATGACTGCGCTGTCCGGCGCGTCCGTCGCCGGCCTCGGAAGCGCATTCTATCTCGGCGCGGCCGCGACCATGGCCTACGCGATCTGGGGCGACTTGCTGCAGCGCTATCCTGCCGGCGCGATTGCTCCGTTTGCGTTGCTGTCACCATGCACCGGCGTGCTGGCATCGGCGCTCGTGTTCGGCGAGGTTTTCAGTCCGGTGCGCTACGCCGGCATGGCGCTGATCCTGCTGGGCCTCGCCATTATCGTGTTTCCCGTACAGCGGCTCACAGCCGCAAGCGATGGCGAGAAAGCCACCCGTTGATGTCGGGACACCACCGGCGCGCCTGCTAGATCTCGAACACCTGTCCCGGCTTCAGCGCCAGGAATTTTTCCCGCGCCACGCCGGCCGCATCGAGCGCCGTCGTCAGCCCCTGTGCCGGCTCATCGATCGGCTCGTCGGTGAGCTGAAACGTGCCGTGATGATGCGCCAGCGCCTGCGCGGCGCCGCAATCGGCCAGCGCCTTCACCGCATCGTCCGGATTCATGTGCTGGTCGCGCATGAACCAGCGCGGTTCATAGGCGCCGATCGGCAACAGCGCCATCCGCAGCGGCCCGTGCTGCTCGCGCACACGACGGAAATGCGAGCCGTTGCCATAGCCGGAATCGCCGACCGCGTAGATCTTCCCGGCTGGCGTCTCCAGCACGAAGCTCGCCCACAGCGCCTTGTTGCGATCGAACAGGCCGCGCGCGGTCCAGTGCCGTGTCGCGACCAGGTTGACCGCGACCTCGTCATTGAGCGCGACACGATCGCCCCAATCAAAAGCCTCCGCGCGAATCTTGCGGTCGAACGCCCGCATGGTCAGGTCATTGCCGAGCGGCATAATCACCCGCGGCGAGAATTTTTCCGACAGCCGCGACAGCGTCGCCAGATCGAGATGATCGTAATGACCGTGCGACACCAGCACCACATCGATCGGCGGCAGCGCGTCAAAGGCGATGCCGGGATCGTTGACGCGCTTGGGGCCGAGCGCCTTGAACGGCGACGCCCGCTGCGACCACACCGGATCGGCCAGGATGTTGAGCCCGCCGACCTGGATCAGCCATGAGGCATGACCAACGAACGAGAAGCGGGCGGCTGCGCCGGTCACCCGCTGCGGCGGCGTGTCGGAATAGGGCGACGGCTGCCACGCCGGCCATTTCGCCGGCTTGCGGGTGCGCTGCCAGCGCCAGACATCGCCGAGCGATTTGGGCGCGACTCCATCGGGGTCAAAGAAATGTTTGCCGTTGAAATGGTCGGAGACAGGGCCCTGGTAGGTCGGCATCAAGCGGTCCGGTATGCAATGAGCTGGAGCGGGCGGGATTCAGGCGGCAGGAATCGGGTGGCGGGAATCGGGTGGATTGTCCGATGCGGCGCCCGTTATCATCCGAGGCCGATCTCCGAGATGGTGCCCTCCATGAACATTTACAACGCCTGGTTCGACCTCAAGCCCGGCCTCAGCGACGTCGAATTCTGCGATCGGCTGGCGGCCTATATGGACAGCCTGAAGACCGACGGCCTGATGGCGAGCTGGCGGCTGATGCGGCGCAAGCTCGGCCTGAGCGCGGCCGACGTCGGCGAGTTCCACCTGATGATGGAGTTCGAGACCCTCGATCAGTTCGACCGTGCGTTCCAGCGTGTCGGCTCCCGCCGCGAACCGATCGAAAGCCTGCATTTCGGCGTCAATTCCTCGGTCCAGAACGTGACATTCGCACTCTATCGCGATTTTCCCGACGACTTCCGGCACCGCGGAGACGAAAAATTCTAATTTAATCAAACTGATAGCCACCTGCCGGGCCACCTTTGCCGGCCTTTTCGGTTGACTTTGACCCGTCCAGCGGCTTTAAGTCCGCCATCTTTCGGAAAGAGTTTCTTTTCGACCCGCCGCCCGGTCCTGGAGACCGGAGGTCAACGCCCGACAGCGCTGTGCGCCCTCGGGCGTAAAGGTGTTTGGATTTAGCGCTTTCGGCCGCCTGGGGTGGACGAAAGCTGAAGGAAGCGACGGCATGTTCGACAATCTGTCGGAAAAGCTTGGTGGCATTCTCGATCGGCTGACGCGGCGCGGTGCGCTGACGGAAGCCGACGTCGATGCGGCCATGCGCGAAGTGCGCCGCGCGCTGCTGGAAGCCGACGTCGCGCTCGACGTGGTGCGCGAGTTCACCGACAAGGTCCGCGAGCAGGCGATCGGCGCCACCGTGGTCAAGTCGGTAACGCCGGGCCAGATGGTGGTGAAGATCGTTCACGACCAGCTGATCCAGACGCTGGGCTCCGACAGCCAGGTGATCGACCTCAATGCGCCGGCACCGGTCGCGATCATGATGGTCGGCCTGCAGGGCTCCGGCAAAACCACAACCACCGCGAAACTCGCCCGCCGTCTCACCACCCGCGACAAACGCAAGGTGCTGATGGCCTCGCTCGACGTCCGCCGCCCGGCGGCGATGGAACAGCTCGCCGTGCTCGGCCGTGATGTCGGCGTCGACACGCTGCCGATCGTCGCGGGCCAGATGCCGCCGCAGATCGCCACCCGAGCCATCCAGGCCGCCAAGCTTGGCGGCTACGACGTGGTGCTGCTCGACACCGCCGGCCGCACCACGCTCGATGAAGAGATGATGGCGGAAGCGGCGCAGGTGAAGGTCGCCGGCAATCCGCATGAAGTGCTGCTGGTCGCCGACTCGCTGACCGGCCAGGACGCCGTCAATGTCGCCCGCGCCTTCAACGACCGCGTCGGCCTCACCGGCATCGTGCTGACCCGCGTGGACGGCGACGGCCGCGGCGGCGCTGCGCTGTCGATGCGCGCGGTGACGGGCCGGCCGATCAAGCTGATCGGCACCGGCGAAAAGACCGATGCGCTGGAGGACTTCCATCCGGACCGTATCGCCGGCCGCATCCTCGGTATGGGCGACGTGGTGTCGCTGGTGGAGCGCGCCGCCGCCAACATCGACGCCGAAAAGGCCGCACGCACCGCCGAGAAGATGCGCAAGGGCCAGTTCGACCTGTCGGACCTGCGCGAGCAGCTGCTGCAGATGCAGAACATGGGCGGCCTCAGCGGGCTGATGGGCATGATGCCCGGCATCGCGAAAATGAAGAACCAGATCGCCGCCGCCAACCTGGATGAAAAGGTGGTGAAGCGTCAGGTCGCGCTGATCGACTCGATGACCCGCGCCGAGCGCAAGAACCCCGATATCCTCAAGGCCAGCCGCAAGAAGCGCATCGCGGCCGGCGCCGGCAGCAAGGTCGAAGAGATCAACAAGCTGCTGAAGATGCACCGGAACATGGCCGACATGATGAAGGCCATGGGCAGCGGCAAGCGCGGCCCGATGGCGGGTCTTGCGCAGGCGATGGGCTTCGGCGGCGGCATGCCCTCGCCGGATCAGTTGAAAGCGATGGCCGAGAAAATGCCGGGCGGATTGCCTCAAGGCATGCCGTCGCTGCCGAAAGATTTTCCGGGCGGTTCGCCGTCCGGACTGCCGGGCCTTCCGGGCCTTGGCAAACCAACTTTGCCGGGCCTCGGAGGTTTTCCGGGCTTCGGCAAGAAGAAATAACCAACACACAGCAATTCACCGAACAGACATTCAAAGGAGAACATTATGTCCGTTGTGATCCGCCTGGCTCGTGCAGGCACCAAGAAGCGTCCGGTCTACCACGTCGTCGTCGCCGACTCGCGTTTCCCCCGCGATGGCCGCTTCATCGAGCGTCTCGGCCACTTCAACCCGCTGCTGCCGAAGGACAACGAGTCCCGCCTCAAGCTCGACCTCGAGAAGGTGAAGGCCTGGCTCGCCAAGGGCGCACAGCCCTCCGACCGCGTGCTGCGTTTCCTCGACGCCGCCGGCCTTGCCAAGCGCCCGGCCCGCAAGAACCCCGAGAAGGCGGTTCCGCGCAAGGAACGCAAGGCCGCTGCGGCCTAATCCGATTGAGGCTTTTGCTGAACCCTCTCGTCGAATACTGAGCCGTTCCCTCCCCCCTTGTGGGGGAGGGTTAGGGAGGGGGGTCTGATGAGTTTCATCAGAAAACGATGACTCCTCATCGAAGCGAGCTGGCTGTTTTTCACCACACTCGTTTCGGGTTGCCGCACACCCCCCTCCCCAGCCCTCCCCCACAAGGGGGGAGGGAGCAGTGCAGCCGCTATCGTCTCATCGTGTGAAGCTCGCAGGGCGCAAGTCTTCTATGACAAGTCCTGCCATGACGAGTGTTGGATCAAACCCATTGGCGCAGGATACCAAGATCTGCGTTGCGAAAATCGGCGCCGCGCACGGTGTGCGCGGCGAGGTGAAGCTGTGGCCGTTCACCGAAGACCCGCTGTCGCTGCTGCATTATGGGCCGCTGACGACCAAGGACGGCGCGCGCCAGTTCGAAGTCGTTCGCGCACGTGAGGTCAAAGGCCATCTGGTCGCCGTGCTGAAAGGCGTGGCCAGCCGCAACGATGCCGAGCGCCTCAACGGCCTCGAGCTCTATATCGCGCGCGACAAGCTGCCCGCGACCGACGACGACGAATATTACCATGCCGACCTGATCGGGCTGGCCGCGGAAACCACCGCGGGCGAGCCGATCGGCCGCGTGGCCGCCATCCATAATTTCGGCGCCGGCGACATCATCGAGATCGCGCCGCCGAAGGGAGCGAGCCTGCTGCTGCCCTTCACCAACGCCGTGGTGCCGACCGTCGATCTCGCAGGCGGGCGCGTGGTGATCGAACTGCCGCAGGAAATCGAAGGCGATAGTCCCGACGCGGCAGCGCCGTCAGCCTGAAGCGCCCCTTCGCAAGCACCGCTTGTTCGATGCCGCCGCTCCCGCATGAGCGGAGCTTGGTGCGGATGGCCGAACATCGACATTCTTTGTCAAACTATCGCCAGACGGCCCGGGTCGACGGCTCTTATCATGCCGGCGATCGAGGGCTGAAGACGCATGTCCTCGTGGTGCTGAGGACGATGATTGATGATGAGCGATGACGAAAAGCGGCCCAGGATCGTTGGCGTACAGATCAGCAGGAAGCACGCTTTCAGCAAGCCGCCGGCGGATGTGGTCCGGTTGATCGAGAACTTCGGGGTCGATGGCGACGCGCACGCCGGCGCAACGGATCAGCATCTCTACCACATCAAACGATTTGGCCATCGCCCGAACCTGCGGCAGGTCCACCTGATCCAGGCCGAGCTGTTCGACGAGTTGTCCGAGAAGGGACACACCGTCCGCCCTGGCGATCTCGGCGAGAACGTATCGACGCGCAACATCGACCTGCTGGCTCTGCCGACGGGCACCCGCCTTCGGCTTGGTCCGGAGGCGGAGATCGAGCTGACCGGGCTGCGCAATCCGTGCCACCAGATCGAGACGTTTCAGCCCGGCCTGCTGAAACACGTCGTGGAGCCGAAGCCGACCGGCCTCATCCGCCGCGCAGGCGTCATGAGCATCGTCCTGAAGGGCGGCGAGGTGCGGCCGGGCGATCCCATCGCGGTCGAGCTCCCGCCGCTGCCGCACGAGCCGCTGATCTACCGGATGCCGGAACTCGAGCTCCGGATCAACGCGATCCGCCGGGAAGCCGAAGGCATCCATTCCCTGGAGCTTGGCGCCCAGGATGACAGCGTGCTGCCACCCTTCACCGCGGGATCGCATATCGACCTGCTGCTCGCCCCCGACCTCACACGGAGTTATTCACTGAGCAACGATCCGCAGCAGCGCAATCGTTACGTCGTTTCTGTCATGAAGACGCCGAACAGCCGCGGCGGCTCCCGTTTTGTCCATGAGCAGCTTCGTGTCGGCGACCGCATCCGGATCAATCCGCCGCGGAACAACTTCAAGCTCGACGAGACCGCGCAGCACACGATCCTGATCGCAGGAGGCATCGGCATCACGCCACTGATGGCGATGATCCACAGGCTGGGGAGCCAGGGCCAGAGCTGGCAACTTTTCTATGCGGCGAGAAACCGGGCCTCGGCGGCGTTTCTCGGTGAACTCCAGCATCTGGAGAATCTCCGGCCAGGACGCGTCCGGTTGCATTTCGACGCGGAAGCAAACGGGGCGCGGCTGGACCTCGCCACAATCGTGTCGGCCGCACCCGAGTTCTCGCACTTCTACTGCTGCGGCCCGCAGCCCATGATCACGGCGTTTGAGGCGGCGACCACGGCGCTGCCGCGGTCGCGGATCCATGTCGAACATTTCGCAGGAAGCGGAGCGCCGTCGACAGCCGGCGGGTTCGAGATCTGCCTTCATCGCTCCAGATTAACTCTCAAGGTGGGGCGCGGAAGCACCATCCTGGAGACCTTGCTGGCCGCTGGGATCGACGTCCCGCATTCCTGCAAGGAGGGCGTCTGCGGATCGTGCAAGGTGCGGGTCCTCGAAGGGCTGCCGGATCATCGCGACCAGGTCTTGAGTCCGGACGAGCACGCACGGAACGACCAGATGATAACGTGTTGCTCCGGCGCGAAGACACCGACGCTGGTGCTGGATCTGTGACGATGAATGAGGATGCCGGCGGTCCTACCGATTCGCCCGCGGCACGCCGCGAAACTGGCCGGGCGTCATTCCCATGGCGGAACGGAAGGCGTGGATGAAGGCCGAGGGCGTCTCATATCCGAGATCCAGCGCCACCTGGCTGACGGGCGCGTCCGTCGCCAGCAGGCCGATCGCCGCGTGCATCTGGACCTGCTTGCGATAGTCCCGAAAACACATCCCGGTCTCGGCATCGAACAGCCGCGCCAACGTCCTCTGACTGGCCCCCAGCCTGCGGCCCCACTCCGCAAGCGTGGTGCTGTCGTCAGGCGCGGCAATCAGGGTGTCCGCAATCGTGCGCAACTTGGCATGACGGGGGCGCGATAGCCGGAACGGCTCAGCCGGCGCCGCCCGGAACTGGTCGAAGAAGACGTTGACCAGCCGCGACTCCGGGGAGTCCAGCGAATACTCCGGCGACAGGTCCGCTATGGTTCCGAGCAACGCCATGATGAGCTCGCTCACATTCACGACCCGACAGCACGCGTCCGCCGCCTCGATGCTATCGGGATGAATGTTCGCGACAACCAGTGTGGCGCGGCCAACCGCGACCGTCGAATGCTCAAAAGCCCTCGGGATCACGATCCCGCGTTTCGGTGGAACGATCCAGAATGCGTCAGCCGAGGCGACCTTGAGGACCCCCTGCGTCGGGATGAGAAACTGCATATGATCGGGATGGCAATGCGGCACCACATAGGTCTGGCTCTCGTGGCTGTCGACAAAAACGCGAACCGGCCGTTGCGCGGACGGCCCGCGCTGACCGAGCGACCGCGACGCCTTTCGTGTTTGGCTCCGTGTGCGTGTGTTCCTGACCATCGCAAGGATTATTCTAGCCGCGGCTATCGCCGATGACCACGCAGGTCCGTAGGGCGGATTAGCGCAGCGTAATCCGCCAACGCACGTTTCCGAGCTACGTGCGGCGGCGGGTTACGCCTTCGGCTAACCCGCCCTACGGGCTGCGGATCTCGCGGAGCTTCTCTAGTCAAGGTCACGCGCCAGTGCCGCCATCTGCTTGACGAAGGTCGCGTCCAGCGGCTCATCCATGAACAGGCGGTACCACAGCGCACCGTAGATCGCGAACACCAGGCCTTCGCGATGCCTCGATGCAACGCCGACATGGGCGAGGCAGCGCCGCAGCGCCTCGCGCCGCGGCTCGATCAGGCGGGCCTTGAGCTTCGCACGCAGGCCGGCATCGAACTGCGCTTCCGCCATCAGCGACCGCAGCACCGGCCCCGCGCGGGTGGCGCCTTCGCAGACCTTGCGCAGGAACGACGGCAGCGACTCGGTCTCGGTGATGGTGATGCGGCCCTCGGCCCAGTCTTCCAGCGCGTCGAGCACGAGGTCGGCCTTGCTCGGCCACCAGCGATAGATGGTCTGCTTGCCGGCGCCGGCATGGGCGGCGATCGCTTCGGTCGTGACCTCCGCATAGCCCTGCGCCACCACGAGCTCGTAGGCGGCGTCGAGGATCGCCCGCCGCGTCGCATCGCTGCGCGGGCGCCCGCGCGCCTTGGTTTCCGTTTCCTGCATTGACGGACCTCTTGCGAGACTGGCAGTCTCGTTTTATATACGAGACCATGAGTTTCGAAATTGGAGGATAGTCGCGATGACAGCCATCCACAACACATCCGGTGCGGCTGTTCACAGCACGCACAAGGCCTGGCGGCTGCACGCGCCGGGCGATCTCCGTTTCGACGACGTAGCGACGCAACCGCCCGCCGCCGACGGCATCACCGTCCGGATCGAGGCCGCGATGGTGCTGTCGTATCTCGGCAGGGTGTTGTCGGGCGAGATTCCCTACAGCCTGCCACCGCTGCCGTTCGTGCCCGGCACCAACGCGATCGGCCGCGTGGTCGCGGCCGGCCATCACGTCTCGCATGTCGCGCCGGGCGATCGCGTCTTCCTCAGCCCGCATCTGCGCGCCGACGTGCCGGACCGCGAACCGCCGCAGATCCTGGTCGGCCTGACGCGCATGGGCGATGGGCCTGCGACGCGCGCCTTGCAGGAGCGCTGGCGCGACGGCGTCTTCACCGAGATCGCGCACTGGCCGGCGGCCTGCGCCACCCCATTGCGTGGGCTCGATCAAGCGAGCGCAGACGACCTCATCGGCCTCGCCAAACTGATCGTGCCGTTCGGCGGCCTGCAGCGGGTAAACCTCAGGGGTGGCCAGACCATCGTCATCAACGGCGCCACCGGCTATTTCGGTTCCGGCGCGGTGATGGCGGCGCTGGCGATGGGCGCGGCGCGGGTGGTGGCGGTCGGCCGCAATGCCGCGGCGCTCGCGACACTTCGCACCACCTTCGGTGAACGGGTCGTACCCGCCGTTGTCACCGGCGATGCGACGAACGATCCGGCCCTCATTCGCGCGGCCGCAGGCGGCGCGGCCGACGCCGCGCTCGATCTGCTCGGCAACGCCCAGAGCACCGCAAGCACGCTGGCAAGCCTGCGCGCGCTCAAGCGTGGCGGACGCCTGGTGATCATGGGCAGCGCCGACGTGCCGCTGGAGCTCTCGTTCCGCGAGTTGCTTGCGAACGACTGGGAGATCGTCGGCCAGTTCATGTACGACCGCACCGCGCCGGCGGATCTCGCGGCGCTGGCGGCCACCGGATTGCTCGACCTCGGCAAGATCAGGGTGAAACGTTTTCCGCTGGCGCAGCTCAAGGAGGCAATCGATGCGGCGGCCGGCATGCAGGGGCTCGATCTGACGGCGGTGACGCCATAGTCGCTCCGTGATGCGACGGCACCGCTGCCTTCAACGCATCTGCCGACCCTGCTCCGCGAGCCAGTCGCAAAAAATCTCGCGGAGCGGATCTGCGACATGCGCCTCGGGCAAATAAGCGAAGTAGCTGCGCGCCGGCAGGCTGACGTCGGAGAAAGGCACCACAAGACGTCCGCCGGCGACATCATCGGCGACCAGGGCCGTCGGCCCCATCGCCACGCCGAGGCCGTCGATCGCGGCCTGGATGGTCAGATAGAAGTGGTCGAACGTCAGCGACGACGCCGGTTCCAATCCGGCGTGTCCCGCCTCGGTCAACCAGTCGCGCCACAGCCGCGGCATCGATGAAACATGCAGCAGCGTGTGGCGTGACAGATCCGCGATCTCCGTCAACGGCAATCGCGCCGCCAGCGCCGGCCCGCAAACCGGCAGCCGGCGCTCCGACAACAACGGCCGCGACACGAAACCGTGGAATGTGTCGGGACCGCCGCGGATCACCACGTCGAACGGCTCCGGCAAGGAGTCGACGGGATCATTGGATGTGGTCAGCCGCACCGCGATGTCCGGATGCTCGCTGCGAAACAAGGCCATGCGCGGCAGCAGCCAGCGCAGGCTGAAGGTGGCGAGCGCGTTGACACGCAGAACCGCAGCGGGTGGTTCGCCATGCCGCCCCCGATGCAGTTGTACGGCGGCGGAGATGCGATCAAGCGCGGGGCCGAACTCAGCCAGCAAGGCCGCGCCACCCGGCGTGAGCATCACCCGACGGCTGAAGCGCTCGAACAGCGCCGGCGGACCGAGCCAGTCCTCCAGCAGGCGAACCTGCTGACTGATCGCGCCATGGGTGACACCGAGCTCGTTCGCGGCATCCTTGAAGCTGCCGTAGCGGGCGGCCGCCTCGAAGGCCCGCACGGCATTCAGCGGAGGCAGGGGACGACGTTGCGAAGGCATGGGCCGGCCATAAGCGTTAGTTTTATTAACTCATGCACTGAATATTATTGGTTTGTGACAATCCTGTGAAGCGGCGCATAGTTCGGGAAAATAGGCTTTTACGAAAGGGTGGAAGCCCTGCTTTCGAGCTTCGCGAGATCCATGTTGCAGCACTTCTTTGTTTCAGATTTTCTATCAAAGACCGGCGGGTGCAGTCCCGACGTCTGGCTGGAGGCCGGGCGGAGTATCGAGGCCGGACACCGCGCCCCGGCTCCCATCAGCGGGCCGCTGCGGCTGCTGATCGCGCTCGCCCTGATGCTCCTGCTGCAATTGGCTGACGTCGTCATCCCAACGTCTGGACACCCATGGAGCACCCCATGGGTGAATTGACGGCGACCCCCGGCGAGGCCATCGCGCCCGATCGCTCCAACGCGACGCGCACGCTCACCGTGACCGGTCTCAATCACGCGCTCCACGACGGCTATACGGATCTGATCTATGTGCTGCTGCCGATCTGGCAGAGCGAGTTCGCGCTGAGTTACGGCGTGCTGGCCGCCATGCGCGCGCTTTATGCCGGCGCCATGGCCGGGTTGCAGATTCCGGTCGGCCGGCTGGCGGACACCATCAACGGACGAACCATCCTGGCGCTCGGCACCGCGCTCTCGGCGATCGGCTATGTTTTCGCCGGACTGTCCGGCGGCGTGATCGGACTGGGCATCGCGCTCACCTTGTCCGGCGCGGGCTCGAGCACGCAGCATCCGATCGCGTCGGCCGCGGTGGCGCGGGCCTATGGTGCAACAGCGCGGGGGCCGCTCGGCATCTACAATTTCACCGGCGACCTGGGAAAGGCCGCGCTGCCCGCGATCACGTCGCTGCTGCTGCTGGTGATGCCCTGGCGGCACGCGCTGCTGCTATTGGCCGGTGCCGGACTGCTCGTCGCAGCCGCGGTGTTTTTTCTGATGCCACCGGTCGGCAAAGCCGTCACAACAAAGACTGTCGCGACACAGCGCACGGCCGGCGGCCGCGGCGGCTTTGTCTGGCTGCTCTCGATCGGGATCCTCGATACCGCGGTGCGGATGGGCCTGCTGACCTTTCTGCCGTTTCTGCTGCATGCCAAGGGCTCATCGCTGCCGATGAGCGGGCTTGCGCTGACGCTGGTGTTCGTCGGCGGCGCCGCCGGCAAGTTCGTCTGCGGCTGGCTGGGCGCGCGCGTCGGCACGCTGCGCACCGTGCTGCTGACCGAAGGCGGCACGGCGGCGTGCATCCTCGCCGTGCTGGCGCTGCCGCTGCTGCCCGCGGTCGTGCTGCTGCCGCTGCTCGGCGTGATGCTGAACGGCACATCCTCGGTGCTGTACGGAACAGTGCCGGAGCTTGCGCCTCCGCATCGGGCGGAACGCGCCTTCGCGCTGTTCTACACCGGCACCATCGGATCGGGCGCGCTGTCTCCCGTGCTCTACGGCCTGCTCGGCGACGCCTTCGGCCCCACCATCGCCACCGCGGCAACCGCCGCCACCGCACTCGCCATCTTTCCGCTAGCGCTGGCGCTCGCGCGGCATCTTGCACCGGAGAACGCCGCCGGGGTTTGACGTCCCGGACGCGGCGAGCCAGTTTGCGCGCCATGACGACTTCGATTCCGGACACGCCAATCCCAGACACCACCCGCACGCCCTGGCGCGCCACGGTGCTCACGCTGTTTCCCGAGATGTTTCCCGGGCCGCTCGGTGTCAGCCTCGCCGGCAAGGCGCTGTCGTCCGGGCTGTGGACGCTGGAGACCAGCGACATTCGCGAGGCCGCGACCGATCGTCACCGCAGTGTGGACGACACCCCCGCCGGCGGCGGGCCGGGGATGGTGCTGCGGGCCGACGTGCTGGCGCGAGCCATCGATGCCGCCGGGTCAGCGACCGCCCGCCCGCGGCTGCTGATGAGCCCGCGCGGCCGGCCGCTGACCCAGCAGCGGGTGGCGGAGCTGGCCGCCGGACCCGGCCCGCTGATCGTCTGCGGGCGGTTCGAGGGCATCGACCAGCGGGTGATCGACGCGAGGGAGCTGGAAGAGGTTTCCATTGGTGACTACGTGCTATCAGGCGGCGAGATCGCCGCCATGGCCGTGATCGACGCCTGCGTCCGGTTGCTGCCGGGGGTGATGGGCCGCTTAAGCTCTGGAGAAGACGAAAGTTTTTCGGACGGCCTACTGGAATACCCGCAATACACCCGGCCCCAGGCGTTCGAGGGCCGCCCGATCCCGGAGATCCTGCTCTCCGGAGACCATGCCAAGGTCGCCAAATGGCGGCTAAACCAGGCGGAAGCCCTGACGCAGCTCCGCCGGCCGGACCTGTGGGCGGCAAAAATCGCGTCCCGGCCGGCCAAAAAGCGGCCAAAAAACACGACGGAAGGGTGACAACCGGTCCTCTTTGCCGTATAGGAGCGCCCAATCCGCGCAGGATAGACACGCACGATAGATTTGGACGGACGTTTGCGCCCCGCCGATCGGGAGCGCCGCCGATGGAGATTTCACTATGAACCTCATTCAACAGCTCGACAAAGAGCAGCTCGACAAGCTGTCCGCCGGTCGCGAKATCCCCGACTTCGGCCCGGGCGACACCGTCATCGTCAATGTGAAGGTGAAGGAAGGCGACCGCACCCGCGTGCAGGCCTATGAAGGCGTCTGCATCGGCCGTCAGGGCGGCGGCATCCACCAGAGCTTCACCGTCCGCAAGATTTCCTACGGCGAGGGCGTGGAGCGCGTGTTCCCGCTGTTCTCCCCGATGATCGACACCATCAAGCTGGTCCGTCGCGGCAAGGTGCGTCGCGCCAAGCTGTATTATCTGCGTGGCCTGCGCGGCAAGTCCGCCCGCATCGTCGAGAAGCAGGACCGCCAGCAGGCCGCCGCCGTCGGCGAGTAAATCTGTCTTCGTCACGAAGAATTTTGCCAAAGCGCGGCCTCGAGGCCGCGCTTTTTCGTTGGGCCGTGCATATGTCAGCGCACCGGTTGGCCGACAGAGCATAGCTGTTCGATTGTCGCGGCCGAGCGCCGGTGATAGAAAGTAGAATGGTTCCAGACACCACCATAGTTTGCCTGCTGACGGAGCGGATCGTGCTCGACGATCACCGCCGCCTGCCCGGGCGTTTTTATGGACGGTTCACAGCCTCGATTGCCGCCGGCCTTTGATGCCCGCTTGACGCTGCCGTTCACCGGCCATGCCGGCCGACTCCATTCGACATCCATACGCTGAGGGACCCATTCCATGTCCGCTTCTTCCAAGCCGACCACCCTGTACGACAAGATCTGGAACGACCATCTGGTTGACGAACAGCCCGACGGCACCAGCCTGCTGTATATCGATCGCCATCTCGTTCACGAGGTGACGTCGCCGCAGGCGTTCGAAGGCCTGCGCGTGACCGGCCGCAAGGTTCGTGCGCCGGAAAAGACACTCGCGGTCGTCGATCACAACGTGCCGACCACCGATCGCAGCAAGCCGAACCCGGATCCCGAGAGCGCGGAGCAGATCAAGACGCTCGCCGACAACGCCCGCGACTTCGGCATCGAATATTACGACGAGTTCGACAAGCGCCAGGGCGTGGTCCACATCATCGGCCCGGAACAGGGCTTCACCCTGCCCGGCACCACCATCGTGTGCGGCGACAGCCACACCTCGACGCACGGTGCGTTCGGCGCGCTGGCACACGGCATCGGCACCTCCGAGGTCGAGCATGTGCTGGCGACGCAGACGCTGATCCAGAAGAAGGCCAAGAACATGCGCGTCACTGTCGACGGCGCATTGCCCAATGGCGTGACCGCCAAGGACATCATCCTCGCCATCATCGGCGAGATCGGCACCGCGGGCGGCACCGGCCATGTGCTGGAGTATGCCGGTGACGCAATCCGCGCGCTGTCGATGGAAGGCCGCATGACGGTCTGCAACATGTCGATCGAAGGCGGCGCGCGCGCCGGCCTGGTCGCGCCGGACGAGAAGGCCTACGAATTCCTGAAAGGCCGTCCGAAATCCCCGAAAGGCGCCGACTGGGACGCAGCGATGCGTTACTGGGAGACGCTGCGCACTGACGAGGGCGCGCACTTCGACGCCGAGCTCCGGCTCGACGCCGCGAAACTGCCGCCGATCGTGACCTGGGGTACCTCGCCCGAGGACGTGATCTCCATCACCGGCGTGGTGCCCAATCCCGACGACATCGCCGAAGAGACCAAGCGCGCATCGAAGCATCGCGCCCTGCAGTATATGGGCCTGGTCGCCGGCACGAAAATTACCGACATCAAGCTCGACCGCGTCTTCATCGGCTCGTGCACCAACGGCCGCATCGAGGACCTGCGCGCCGCCGCCAAGATGGTCGACGGCCGCACGGTGAACGGCAACGTCAGTGCGATGATCGTGCCGGGCTCCGGCCTGGTGAAGGAGCAGGCGGAAGCCGAAGGTCTCGACAAGATCTTCGTGAAGGCCGGCTTCGAATGGCGCGAACCGGGCTGCTCGATGTGCCTGGCGATGAATCCGGACAAGCTCGCGCCGGAAGAACGCTGCGCCTCGACCTCGAACCGCAACTTCGAGGGACGCCAGGGCTTCAAGGGCCGCACCCACCTGGTGTCGCCGGCCATGGCGGCGGCGGCAGCCATCGCCGGCCACTTCGTCGACATTCGCGAGTGGCGCTGAAGCCAGCGCCATCGCATGCATGAACGGAAACAGCGCTCGTCATCAACAACGAGCGCTTTTTCATGTGCGTGATCAACTCAAGACGGCGTTGCCGACTCACCAGCCGAAGCCAAACCCGAAGCCGTAGAACGGAACGAACGGGCTTCGCGCGTAATACGGCCGGTAATAATACGGGCGATAATAGTAGGGACGGTAGACGCGCGGACCGTAATAGACGCCGGGCTCTCCATACACATAGGTCGGGGGCCGACGGCGATAGTGGCGCCGGTGCGCGCTGCTGATATCGGTCGCGCGTGTTTCGCTGAGCCGCGCATCATAGCCCGGGGACGGTGTCGCCACTGGCGGCGCTGCTGCAGCGGGCGTTATCCAGGCCGGTGCGGCGATAACGACGGTCGTCAGAACGACCGCACCGATCAACGATCTCATGACGAAACTCTCCTCTGCTGGTTCCGTGGATATTATCGAGGACGTCGGTTTCGGCGCCACTTGGCGAGCGCCCGATCGCGACACTTGGTCACAAGCATTTCAATCAAGAAAATCTGAACACTTTGTTCTGAACCATGATGGCCCGGACCATCATCGCGCCATCGCAACGCAAAACGGGGCATTTGACCATGTCAAAAGCCCCGCAATCCGATCGGCCTGCGCTCAGCGCCAGTGACGGCGATGATGGTGGTGCCAGCGATGGTGGCGCCAGCCATGATGGCGGCGCCAGCCGTGATGACGGTGCCAACCGTGATGACGGCGCCAGTGGCGATGGTGGTAGCGAACTTCAGTGGTCATGCCGAGATTTTCAGAGGCTGTTTTCGCCGTCGCGGCTGCGCCAGGATTGGCAAGCGAGAGAGCCTGCGCGCGCTCGGAGGGCGCCGCGACGAACAACAAACCCGCGACCGCAAGAAAGCCGAGAATTTTCTTCATATTGTGAATCCTCCAGAAAGGTGGGCGCCACATTAACGCCGCTGCCGGAAATTGTTCCCGTTGAGTTGCAACAGCGTTACGGACGCTAGGGCCCGCGAGGTGAACGCAGAATGAATAGGCGTGCCGCGATTCCCAGTCGCGCTGGCGAGCTGTGATCGTTCACCGCGACAAGACATCACAAGACACAAAGTGAAACCAGAAACCAAGTTTGACGTATCTGTTTGCGAACGCCGGAGACCAATCATGTCTCGCTCGATCACGTCTCGCTTATCGATTGTTGCAACGATGCATGCCGTCATCGCATTCGGTTCGACGGCGGCCCTGGCATCACAGGGCCCGGGGGCAACCGGGGGCACCGCGAGCGGCTTCACCCAGATCGCCATGGGCGTTGTGGTCTACGGACTTTGCGCGGCCGTAATCGCAGCCGGCCTGATCGGCGCAGCTCGGAAACACTAAAATATTTTCAGGCGACGTGGACGCCGGTCAGCCGCGCACCCAGCGGCAGTCCATCCGCGGAACGATGACCGTGCCGGCCTGGCGGAATTCCTGAACGTAGTGGGCTTCGCACTGGCGCACGGCGTTGGGGCCGGGATAGTCATAGTCACGATAGACCCGCAGCCGGGTCGGGGCACGGCGGCGGCGGCTTTGCGCCGACAGATCGGTCGAGGCCGCAGGCGCCGATACGACGCCCTCGCGCGCGGGCGAGGCGGCCTCGGCCGGGCGCACCACAGTCATCCCGACCAGAAGCGCGACCGCGCCGGCTGTCCAAATCGCTGCTGTCGTGATCCGCATGACGCGCCTTTACCCCAAACCTGCCGGATAACCGTCCCGGACACCCCTGAAACGGCGCCACGCTCTCCGATTAGCGCGCTTCCGTCAACCGCCCAGAGATGGCCTCCGAAAGTCCGGAAAGAACTCCGGAGACTTGGCCTGGAGCTTGGCCAGGAGCGCTGGGCCCCTTATTGAAGGGGTATGACCGATATGTCCTGGACGACCGTCAAGGCCCCGTCGCTGGCCGAACTGGAGATCATGGCGCACGACGTGTTCGAGCGCCTGCCGGACGGCTTTCGCGCCCTGTGCGAAGGCCTGATCATCCAGATCGACGACTTTCCCACCGATGAAGTCCTCGACACCATGCAGGCCGAGAGCGAATTCGACCTGCTCGGCCTGTTCCAGGGCGTCGGACTGCCGTTCCGCAGCGTCGAGGAAATTGCCCCGATGCCGAACATGATCTGGCTATACCGCCGACCGATCCTCGATTACTGGGCGGAACACGACGAGACCCTGGGCCATATCGTGGCTCACGTGCTGATCCACGAAATCGGTCACCATTTCGGCCTGTCGGATGCGGATATGGAGGCGATCGAGGCCGCAATCCCATGACCGGCCAATCCCGCCACCAGCTATGCGATTTCGGCCTTTAACCGGCCCTCCAATCACGATAAAAACAGGCTCTCACGGGCAATTTGCAGCCCCTGCTCAGGACAAACAACGATGGACAAGTTCACGGTACTGGAAGGCGTCGCGGCGCCGCTGAAGATCATCAATGTCGATACCGACATGATCATCCCCAAGCAGTACCTCAAGACCATCAAGCGCACCGGCCTCGGCAAGGGGCTTTTCTCCGAGCAGCGCTACAAGGACGATGGCAGCGAGAACCCGGACTTCGTTCTCAACAAGCCGTCCTACCGCCATGCCAAAATCCTGGTGGCGGGCGACAATTTCGGCTGCGGCTCGAGCCGCGAACATGCGCCGTGGGCGCTGGCCGATTTCGGCATCAAGTGCGTGATCTCGACCTCGTTTGGCGACATCTTCTACAACAACTGCTTCAAGAACGGCATCCTGCCGATCCGCGTCTCGCCGGAGGATCTGGAGAAGCTGTTCGACGATGCCGATCGCGGCGCCAACGCCACCATCACGGTCGACCTCGTGAAGCAGGAAATCCGTGGCCCCGACGGCGGCACGGTCACCTTCGAGATCGACGCCTTCCGCAAGCACTGCCTGCTCAACGGCCTCGACGACATCGGCCTGACCATGGAAAAGAGCGCGTCGATCGCCAGCTTCGAAGCCAAGGAAAAGGTCTCGCGGCCCTGGCTGTGAGCTGAGGTCAGAACCTCGACATCGCCGGTTACATTCTGCGTCATGCCCGGCCTTGTGCCGGGCATCCACGTCTTTACAGACTCTCAAGGAAAGTAAGTCGTGGATGGCCGGGACAAGCCCGGCCATGACGGCAGAGAGTACAGCAACGTGTTGCCCTATCCGTTCACCCCATCGCTGCGATCGCATCGGCAATCGCAATGGTGCGCTTGGCGATGTCGGCGTGCAGCCGTTCGACCATGCGGCCGTCGAGCTGGATCGCGCCGCGGCCGGCATTTTCCGGCAATTTGAACGCGGCGAGAATCTTCCGCGCCTGGGTGACCTCGTCGGCCGGCGGCGTGAAGGCCGCGTTGCAGGCCTCGATCTGGCTTGGATGAATCAGCGTCTTGCCGTCGAAGCCCATGTCGCGGCTCTGCGCGCATTCCGCGGCGAAGCCTGCCGCGTTGCTGAAATCGCTGTAGGGACCGTCGAGAATCTCCAGCCCATAGGCATGCGCCGCAAGGATGCAGTTGAGGTAGAACGGCAGCATGGTGGCGCGGCCCTCGACCATGCGGATACGTGTTTCGCGCGCGATATCGTTCGGTCCCATGACATAACCGGCCAGCCGCGTCTCGGCGTGACGGGCCTCCGCCGACAGCTCCTCGACACGCAGGATCGCAAACGCCGTTTCGATCATCGCCCACACCCGCAGCGATGGTGGCGCACCGAGCTCCTTGAGCCGGCTGGAAATCGCGGTGAGATCGGCGACACTGGACACCTTCGGGACGACGATGCCGTCGGGATCGGCCTTGGCCGCCATCGCCAGATCGTCCCCCCACCACGGCGTATCCAGCCCGTTGATGCGGATCAGCACTTCACGCTTGCCGAAACCGCCGGTGGCGATCGCCTGCGCAATCTGGTCCCGCGCTACGCCCTTGGCGTCGGGCGCCACGGCGTCTTCCAGGTCCAGAATGATGCCGTCGACCGGAAGTGTCCGGGCCTTTTCCAGGGCGCGCGGATTGGACCCCGGCATGAACAGCAGACTGCGGCGCGGACGGATCATCAGGTTCCCTCGAATAATATATTGTTGCCGCGCGATAGCATTTCAGGGCCCGATCCGGAAGACTTGTTCCGCCTGACCGCTTATGATTAGCCATCAGATATCAGTCTGATGATATTCACCCGACGGGATCCTTTCATGTCAGCGTTTCCGCAACGGCTCGTCTCCGGCTACCAGACCTTCGCCACCCAGCGCCTGCCCACCGAGCAGTCGCGCTACCGCGAGTTGTCCGAGCGTGGTCAATCACCGGAGGTGATGGTGATCGGTTGCTGCGACAGCCGGGTATCGCCGGAAGTGATCTTCGACGCCGGGCCCGGCGAACTGTTTGTGGTGCGCAACGTCGCGAACCTGGTGCCGCCCTATGCGCCGGACGGTGAGGCGCACGGTGTCTCGGCGGCGCTCGAATTCGCCGTCCAGGTGCTGCGGGTGAAACACATTGTGGTGCTCGGGCACGCCCAGTGCGGCGGCATCAAGGCCCTGGTGCAGGACGCGGCGCCGCTGTCACCGGGCGACTTCATCGGCAAGTGGATGTCGCTGCTGGAGCCGACCCTCGAGCAGAATGCGCGTCGTTCCAACGAAGAGCTGCAGGACTTCATCACCCGCCTGGAGAAGAAGGCGGTTTCGACCAGCCTGCAGAACCTGATGACGTTTCCCTGCGTGCAGATCCTGGCGGAGCGCGGCAAGCTGCATTTGCACGGCGCCTATTTCGGTGTCGCGCACGGATCGCTCGCGGTGCTCGATCCCGCCACCGGCGAATTCAACAACGTCGGCGCGACCTGACGGCAGTCGCCTGCGTGGCAATGTCGCGGTTGCGCGATTGTGATGGGCGAGCGAACCGCCGCACGCCCATATTGGCGGCATAGCGACGAATTCGCGGAGTTTGACCGATGTCGATTTTGAAACCGGGTGCGGCCGCGTTGGCGGCAATCGCCGTTGCATTGAGCATGATATCACCCGCGACTGCAGCCGCCAGGCGTCCCCCGGCTCACAGTGGTCCGCCGCCGTTCTGCATCTCTCGGGGTGGGGGTGACGGCGCGTCCGGCACCTACACCGATTGCCGGTTTTATGATTACCAGGCCTGCCTCCAGGCAGCGGCCGAACGGGGCAACTGCGTCGCCAACATCAACACGAAATAGCGTTGCGGAGACACTCAGGCGATGCTCCGCGCACGTGAAAGATGGCTGACATGCGTGACGCTGGCCCTTGCCGTCGTGACCTTTACGCCGGCCGTGGCGAAAACCCCGCGTACTGGGGCACCGCCATTCTGCATCGATCGAGGCGGCTTCGACGGCCCCGGCAGCACGACTCTCGATTGCCGTTATGACGACTACCGGAGCTGCCTGCAGGCCGCCGCCACGACGCGCGGAAACTGCGTCCGCAACATCAACGCGAGATAAGATGCCCGCTGCGATATTTATTCGGCATAAGCCACCCAGCCTCTGAAGCTGAGCCCTGCATAGAACAGACTGACGTTGGAGAAGCCTGCATCGCGCAGCATGGCTTCATCGTCTTCAGGCGACATGATTGACAGTCGGGTGCTGATTTCGTGTCGCGCACTTTCGGCATTCGCAGGGTCGGTGCCGCCATAGGCGACGTGACGCGCGATCCACGTCGCCCGCTCGGGCTCGGTTTGCGGAAAACTGATATGGGCGACGATAAAAGGTGCACCGGCTTTCAGGCGACGGCGAACTTGCTTCAGCGTCGGGAGACGTTGTTCGCGCGGGACAAAGTGAAGGGTCAGCAGGCACGTGGCCGCATCGAATGGGCCTTCCGGCGCGGCGTCAATGTAACCATCATGAAGGCGCATTCGCGCACCGTTGGACCCAACCGTCTGTTCGGCCAGCCTGAGCATATCAGCCGATGGATCGACGCCATCGAACGACCATCCGGAATGCGCTTCGGCCAGGGCCTTGAGCTCCAGTCCGCCCCCCGCTCCCAGAACCAGCACGCGGCCATTCGGCGGGGTTCGCTCCGCAAGCAGCATCGACATCATGCGATGAAGATCAGCGAAACCGGGGACCTGCCGCGGCGGACCTGCCGTGTAGGAACTGGCCGTTTGGGCATTAAAGAGGCATCGGTTCACGAGCGTGTCTCCCTGAGGCATCGAGACGGGGAGCCCTCTGATACACGATGATCGCATAAATGTAACTTGAAAAGTTACATGACTGTCTGCACGCCATCCCGGCGCAAAAAACCAGGAATTCCGCGGCAGCTACGGCGAGAAGGTCAACTGCGCCGCGCCAAGTCCTTCAAATCTGACTTCGCAGACGTCGCCCGGCTTCAAATAGCGCAGGCCGGTGAAAGACCCGCACGTCACAAATTGACCCGCACGCACGCCTGCGGCGGACCGCATCATTTCGACCAGCGCGACCACAATGCCGAACGGGTCCCCCGTTGGATGGCCGCCCGCCTGATCGACCACGGTTTCGCCGTTGACGATGAGTTTCACGTTCAGGTCCGAAGGCCGCAGCTGCTGCCATTCGGCTCTGCCGTTGCCGTAAACAAACCCGCCATTGCTGACGCAATCCGACAGCTTCTCAAGAAAGCCAACCTGTTCAGGTGCCACGAAACGGCTGCTGACCACCTCGATGGCCGGATATGCGTCGGTGACCGCTGCGATTTCGTCGCGTGTGTAAGGGGTGGAACGTGGCGGCAGGTCGGAGAGAAAACGAAAGGCGATTTCCGCTTCGACACCGCACTGGGGCACTTCCTTCGAGGGAATGACACAGGGCGAAGCATGGATGGTCGTCTCGAAGATGAGTGCACGGACCCCCTCCGCAATCAACCAAGGAGCATCGGCCTGCGTTGTCGCGTGGACCTCATCCTGGCTGCGGGTGGAGTCAGGCGCGGCTGGAGCCGTGGCTTTGTAACCGCCCACGGTCGCGCCGAGCCTGGCCATGACGGCATCCTGAACCGCATGGGCCTCCTTGACGCTGCGCGGGCGACAGGCGATCGGCAGACGATCGATCCGCGCCTGCTTTTGCCTAGCCTCGGCTAAAAGTGTGGCAGCCTGATCGACAACGTCCATATCCATCCCTCGTCGCATCCCGGGATGTTACCCAGGGCGACCGCCGCATGTCGATTGCGCCAGGTTGCCTGGTTGGCGCATTCGCCCCGCAGGCCATCTTCAAAACAAAAACGCGGCCGCAACTGAATGCGACCGCGCTCCTGAGTGTCAGGAAATGCCTGGATCAGGCGGCCTTTTTCTTGGCGCTGATCAGCTTGCGATTGATCAGGCACTCGGCGATCTGAATCGCATTCAGCGCCGCGCCCTTGCGCAGGTTGTCCGACACGCACCAGAACGACAGGCCGTTCTCCACCGTCGCATCGGCGCGGATGCGGCTGATGTAGGTGGCGTCTTCGCCGGCCGCTTCATACGGCGTGACGTAGCCGCCCGGCTCGTGCTTGTCGATGACAAGGCAACCCGGCGCGGTGCGCAGGATGTTGCGTGCTTCATCGGGCGAGATCGGGTTCTCGAACTCGACCGTCACAGCTTCCGAGTGGCCGACGAACACCGGCACGCGGACGCAGGTGGCGGTGAGCTTGATCTTCGGATCGAGGATCTTTTTCGTCTCCGCCATCATCTTCCACTCTTCCTTCGTGTAGCCGTCTTCCATGAAGACGTCGATCTCGGGAATGACGTTGAAGGCGATGCGCTTGGGGAACTTCTTGGTGACGATCTCTTCCGTGGTGTAGACGGCCTTGGTCTGCGAAAACAGTTCGTCCATCGCGTCCTTGCCGGCGCCCGACACCGATTGATAGGTCGAGACCACGACGCGCGTGATCTTGGCCTTGTCATGCAACGGCTTCAGCGCCACCACGAGCTGCGCGGTCGAGCAGTTCGGATTGGCGATGATATTCTTCTTGCTGAAGCCCGCGACCGCGTCGGCATTCACTTCCGGCACGATCAGGGGAACGTCCGGATCCATGCGGAACGCCGACGAGTTGTCGATCACGATCGCGCCGGCGGCGCCGATCTTCGGCGACCATTCCTTCGACACGGTGCCGCCCGCCGACATCAGGCAGATGTCGACGTCGCTGAAATCGTAGTTTTCGAGCGCTTTGACTTTGAGGGTTTTGTCGCCGTAGGAAACTTCCGTGCCCAGGCTGCGCCGGGACGCGAGGGCAACCACCTCGTCGGCCGGGAAGCTTCGTTCAGACAGGATGTCGAGCATCTCCCGGCCCACATTGCCGGTCGCGCCCACCACAGCAACCTTGTAACCCATCGTTCACTCTCCGCTCAAAAATGCTCCGCCACACGCATCGCGGATAACGGAAGCGTGGGCGCTTCTATGCGAGAAACGCCCCAAACACAACGTTATCCGAGAATTCGCCGGGGCTACGTGGCTCAAAACCACGCCGGTTCTACGATCGAGCGCCCGACGACCGAAAGCATACCCCGCAGCTATGCCCCCGACCCCTCCCAATCAAGCATGCCAGCCGCACGACGGCACTCACCCGCTGTTGCGCAGTGTGGCCGACGAAACCCGGGCGCTGCTGGTCCGGCTGCTCGCCTATGCCAGCATCCTCGCTGGCGTGGTCCTGATCGGGATGGAGCTGGTGTCCAGCGGCGAGGCCGCGCTCGCTGAATTCGCAGATTACATATCAAAAACAAAGATTTATGAGACATCAAGCCGCGCCGAGGCCACCCTCGGGGACGCCTCGGCCGGCGATCGGATGCCAGCGGCGGAGACCCCGCCCGACCGTGCAGCCGGCCTGCAGGCCCCTGCCGCGGCGACGGTTACGCAGCCGCCGCGCGACCGTCTGCGCCGCCAGCGCCTGCTGGAGCCCACCAAAAGCCCTGCCAACACGTCTTGCCCCGAGCTTCGCAAGGATCAGGGTGTGACCAAGGCCGGCCGCTGCCACACCGCCGCATCCGCCGACTGGGTCACCGCAAACGAGGCCCCGAGCCTGCGCGGCCGAATCTAGACCACGCGTGACCGTACAGGCTTTGTAACGGCCGCATGACCACCTATCTGCTTGAGAGCCCGTTCCGATAGAATCAGAACGACTTCGCCGGAAAACGCCCTAAAGGCCTGCCCTTGATGAAACATTTGGCCACATCAAACGATTATTGTCGTCAGGTGTGGCCCAATTCACCTTGTGGCCCCCTTGGGCAGGCGGCTAAAATGCACCGAAATTCGGAATCCCGATGAGGACATGATGACTTTGAAATTCCTGAGCCGCTCGCTTGTGAGTGCCGCTGTCGCCACCGCCGTGATGATGACGGCTGCCGCGGCCCAAGAAGCGAACGCGGCCCCGAAGAAGCGCGCCCATGCCGCGCCGAGATCGGCGGTCAACTCCTCATATCAGGCCGGCCCGCGCACCCGCATCTATGTGAGCAAGCGCTCCTGGCTCGATGCCGGCGTCGAAGTGCAGCCGGGCGATCGCAAATTCACCGACTATGCCACCGGCGGTCCGGGCAATTTCGAGAATCTCGACCGGCTGAATTCGCACATGGACTTCCGTCGCTCGCCGCTGAGCACCCCGTCCGATGTCGGCGGCTATCCGACCGGGTTCCCGTTCTACCCGGATTGAGCGCTTCATCACTTTCCAACGAAAAATGCCCGGCTGACCGCCGGGCATTTTTTTATGATTCGCGTCGATGCGACATGGATCAGGCGTGCAGCGCCTGCAATTCCGCGACAATCGCCTCGCCCATCTGGGAGGTGCTGACCACGGTCGATCCCTGGGATGCGATGTCGCCGGTGCGCAAGCCCATGGCCAGCACCGCGGCGACCGCCTCGTCGACCTTGTCGGCCAGCGTGCCGAGGTCGAGCGAATAGCGCAGCGCCATCGCGAAGGATGCGACCATCGCGATCGGATTGGCCTTGCCCTGGCCGGCGATATCCGGCGCTGACCCATGCACCGGCTCGTAAAGCGCCTTGCGCTTGCCGGTCTTGGCATCGGTCTCGCCGAGCGACGCCGACGACAGCATGCCGATCGATCCCGTCAGCATGGCGGCGATATCCGACAGCATGTCGCCGAACAGGTTGTCGGTGACGATGACGTCGAACTGCTTGGGCGCCTTCACCAGCTGCATGCCGCCGGAGTCGGCGAGCTGATGCTCGAGCTGCACGTCCTTGTATTCGCGGCTATGCACCTGCGTCACCACCTCATTCCACAACACGCCGGACTTCATGACGTTGCGCTTTTCCATCGAGGTGACTTTGTTGCGACGCTTGCGCGCGAGATCGAACGCGACGCGGGCAATGCGCTCGATTTCATAGGTGTCGTAGACCTGGGTATCGATGGCGCGCTTCTGCCCGTTGCCGAGATCGGTGATGGTCTTCGGCTCGCCGAAATACACGCCGCCGGTGAGCTCGCGCACGATCATGATGTCGAGGCCTTCCACCACCTCGCGGCGCAGGCTGGAGGACTCCGCCAGCGCCGGATAGCAGATCGCCGGGCGCAGGTTGGCGAACAGCGCCAGATCCTTGCGCAGCCGCAGCAGACCGGCCTCCGGCCGAACCTCGTAAGCCACGCCATCCCACTTCGGACCGCCGACCGCGCCGAAGATCACGGCATCCGCCGCCTGCGCCAGCGCCATGGTCTTGTCGGTGATCGACACCTTGTCCGCGTCATAGCTCGCGCCGCCGACCAGGGCGGTCTCGGTCTCGAACTTCGCGATGCCCTTGGCATTGAGCCAGTCGATCAGGCGTTTCACCTCCGCAATGACTTCCGGGCCGATGCCGTCGCCGGGGAGAAGGAGCAGCTTGTGGGTCGCCATGGAGATAGCCTCTATTGATACCAAAGGATGAGACCGCCACGTGCTAGAGTGCCGTTGCGGGATTTGCAAGACAGCATTCCGGCTCCCCGGGTTGCGGAACTGGAGCAGCCCTGTCCAAATGCACCACCGCCGGAGCCTTGATGGTGCTGCAGATCCCCGAAAAAACGCCGCCAGCCTATGCGCATCCCGCACGCCTGATCCTCATTCTGGCGCTGTCGCCGGCCATCGGGCTTGGCATCGGCCGCTTCGCCTATTCGCTGGTGCTGCCGGACATGCGCGACAGCCTCGGCTGGTCCTATTCGGCGGCCGGCTTCATGAACACCATGAACGCGATCGGCTATCTCGCCGGCGCGCTGGGGGCGGCCAGCTTCGTGCGCCGCAGCGGCCTGTTCGCCGCGGCCTGGATCGGGGCCGTCGCCTGCGTGATCTCGCTGGCGATGTGTGCGGCGACCGGCAACTTCACCGTGCTGAGCCTGGCGCGGTTCATCGCCGGCGCGGGCGCGGCGATTTCATTCGTCGGCGGCGGCGCGCTCGGCGTCACCATCGCCCAGGCACAGCCCGCCCGCTCCTCGCTGCTGCTCAGCCTGTTTTATACCGGCCCCGCACTCGGCATCGTGCTGTCGGGACTGATCGCACCGTTCCTGCTGCACGCCCTCGGCCCCGGCTCCTGGTGGGTCGTGTGGGCAGTGCTGGCCGCGATTTCCGCGCTGATGACCGCCGTGCTGATGCTCAATCCGATCGACAGCGCGCCGCTGCCGGCGCATGCCAGCGCGATCCGGATCCCGCTGACGCCGGTGCTGGCCTATCTCGTCGGCTATTTCTGCTTCGGCGCCGGCTACATCGCCTACATGACCTTCATGATCGCCTATGTCCGCGACGCCGGCGGCAGCGCGCTGGCGCAGAGTGCCTTCTGGTGCCTGATCGGCAGCGGCGCGTTCGCCTCACCCTGGGTCTGGCGCGGCCTGATGGCGCGCGGCGCAAGCGGCATGAGCACGGCGATCCTGATCGGCATCACCATGGTCGGCGCCGCACTGCCGCTGCTCTGGCATTCGCCGCTGATGCTGGTCGCCTCGGCCATCGTATTCGGCAATGCCTTCTTCGCGGTGGTGACCTCCACCACCGCCTTCGTACGCTTCAACTATCCGCCGGAGGCCTGGCCGAAGGCGATCGCGGTGATGACCATCGCCTTCAGCCTGGGGCAAACGCTCGGCCCGATCGTCACCGGCGCCATCAGCGACGCCATGGGCAGCCTTGGCACGGCGCTGAACATCTCGGCGCTGACGCTCGCGGTCGGCGCAATCGCCAGCGCGTTCCAACGCCGGCTGCCGAAGCCGGCGTGACCTGAAGGCGGAGCGGTCTACTCCGCGGACTCCGCACGGGGAGCCGGGCCCGCGCCAGACCTGCCGAAGCGCAGCATCTGCCACCACGGGCGGCGCTTCGCGTCGTGATCAGCACCTTCGCCGCGCTCGGACCGGCTGAAGAACTTCTGCACCGCGACGAAGAACACCGGCACCATCAGCAGCGCCAGGATCACCACCGCAATCATGCCGCCCATCACGCCGGTGCCCAGCGCCTGCTGGCTCTTGGCGCCGGCGCCGCTGGCGATCACCATCGGCAGCACGCCGCAGACGAAAGCCAAACCTGTCATCAGGATCGGCCGGAAACGCAGATGGCAGGCCTCCATGGTCGCCTCCAGCAGCGGTTTGCCCTGGGCGCGCAGGTCCTTGGCAAATTCGATGATCAGAATGGCGTCCTTGGCCGCTAGCCCGATAATCGTCACGAGGCCGACCGTGAAATAGACGTCGTTGGGCAGGCCGCGGGTCATCGCGGCGATGACAGCGCCGCAGATGCCGAGCGGAACGGTCATCAGCACCGCGATCGGGATGGTCCAGCTTTCATAAAGCGCGGCCAAACACAGGAACACCACCAGCGCCGACAGGCCCAGCAGGAACGGCGCCTGCGATCCCGACAGTTTCTCCTGCAGCGACTGTCCCGTCCACTCGAACCCGAAGCCGCGCGGCAACTGCGCCGACAGCTTCTCCATCTCGGCGATGGCGTCGCCCGAGGTAAAGCCGGGACGCGCCGAACCGCTGATACGCACCGCCGGGTAATAGTTGAAACCGATGATCTGGGTCGGTCCCACCGCCCATTTGACAGTGGCGAAAGAGGACAACGGCACCAGTTCGCCGCGGCTGTTCTTGACGTTATAGGCGAGGATGTCGTTCGGGTTCATCCGGCTGGTGCCGTCGACCTGCACGATCACCCGCTGCATGCGGCCGCGGTTGGGAAAGTCGTTGACGTAGTTCGACCCGAGATTGGTCGAGATCGTGCTGTTGATGTCGGCGAATGTCACGCCGAGCGCGGCCGCCTGTTCGCGATCGATCAGCAGCTGCACCAGCGGCGCTTCGGGCAGGCCCTCGGCGTAGACATCCTGCAGCACACGGCTGCGCTTCGCCGCCGCAAGCAGCTCATCCTTCGCCTTCATCAGCGCATCGTAGCCCTTCTGGCCACGGTCCTGCAGACGGAAGCTGAAGCCCGAGGAGTTGCCGAGATTGTCGATCGGCGGCGGCTGCAGCGCCGAAATCTTGGCGTCGCGGATCGAGGACAACGACTTGTTGACGTCCTCGACGATGGCGGCGGCGGAATCCTTCGGCCCGCGCTCCGACCAGTTCTTCAGGGTGACGAACGCCTGCGCGGTGTTCATGCCCTGGCCGAGGAAGCTGAAGCCGGTCAGGAAGGTGACGTTCTCGATGCCCGACCGGGTCTTGAGATAGGCCTCGACCTTCTCGACCGCATTCTCAGTGCGGTTGAACGACGATTCCGGCGGCGTCTGCACGTCGACCGTCATGAAGCCCTGGTCGTCGATCGGCAGGAAGCCGCCGGGCAGGCGAATGAAGGCGAAGGTCAGACCAACGAGCAGCGCCAGATAGACCAGCATCAGGCGGCCGGTGCGGCGGATCGACCAGCCGACGACACGGCCATAGCCGTCCTTGGCCTGATCGAGCCGGGTGTTGAACCAGCCGAACACGCCCTTGCGCGCATGGCCATGGCCGGCCTCGACCGGCTTGAGCAGGGTCGCGCACAGCGCCGGCGTCAGCGACAGCGCCATCAGCGCCGAGAAGGCGATGGCGGCGACGATCGTGACCGAGAACTGCTTGTAGATGATGCCGACCGATCCCGGGAAGAACGCCATCGGCACGAACACCGCGACCAGCACCAGTGTGATGCCGATAATCGCGCTGGTGATCTGTGTCATCGCCTTGCGTGTCGCCTCGCGCGGCGACAGGCCCTCCTCGGCCATGATACGCTCGACGTTCTCCACCACCACGATGGCGTCGTCGACCAGGATGCCGATCGCCAGCACCATGCCGAACATGGTGAGCATGTTGATGGAGTACCCGAACAGGAACAGCGTGGAACAGGTGCCGAGCAAGGCCACCGGAACGACGATGGTGGGGATCAGGGTGTAGCGGAAGTTCTGCAGGAACAGGAACATCACGACAAAGACGAGGGCGACGGCCTCGACCAGGGTTTCCAGCACCTTGGTGATCGACGCTTTCACCACCGGCGTGATGTTGTAGGGAATGTCGTAGGTGATGTTAGAGGGAAAGAACTTCGACAGCTCTTTCATCTTGGCTTCCACCGCACTCGCGGTGGCCAGCGCGTTGCCGGTCGGCGACAGCAGCACGGAGAGGCCGGCGCTGGTCTTGCCGTCCTGGCGGGTGGTGAACTGATAGCCCAGGCCGCCGATTTCGATACGCGCGACATCGCGCAGCCGCACGGTCGAGCCATCCGGATTGGCGCGCAGCACAATGGCGCCGAATTCATCGGGGGACGAGAGTTGTCCCTTGACCAGCACCAGCGCGGAAATCTGCTGATCCTTGGGGCTCGGTTCCGCGCCAACGCTGCCCGAAGCCACCTGCGCGTTCTGCGCGGTGATTGCCCGGGTCACATCGTCGGCGGTGAGATTGAAGCCGACCAGCTTGGCGGGATCGATCCAGACCCGCAGCGACCGCTCGGTGGAATAGAGCGTCGCGCGGCCGACGCCGGGAATACGGCGGATTTCGCCGAGCACGTTGCGGATCATGAAGTCGCCGAGGCCGACCTCGTCGAGGCTGCCGTCGGTCGACTGCAGGGTCAGGATCTGCAGCACCGCGCTGGAGGCTTCCTCCACCAGAATACCCTGCTGGACCACGGCGCGGGGAAGCCGCGCCTCGACCCGCTTGATGCGGTTCTGCACCTCGACCGAGGCTAGGCTGGAGTCGGTGCCCGGCACGAAGTTGGCAATGATCTCGACCTGCCCCAGCGAATCGCTGGTGGATTCGAAGTTCAGGATGCCGGAGGCGCCGTTCAGCTCCTCCTCGATCAGCCGCGTGGTGCTGTTGTAGAGCTCTTCCGGTGATGCTCCCGGATAGCTGGTCGACACCGAAATCGACGGCGGCGCGATGATCGGATACTGCGCGATCGCCAGAAACGGGATCGAAATCGCGCCCAGCAAACAAATGAAAAGCGCGACCACCCAGGCGAAGATCGGGCGGTCGATGAAAAACGCGGGCATGACTATAAGTCCCTTAAATCAGGATCCGGATCTGGAATAACCGGCCTCGTGTTGGATCAACCGTCGAGCGAGCCCCTCATCCTGAGGAGCGGCCGCTTGGCCGCGTCTCGAAGGATGAGGCCACATGGTTCGAGACGGCGCATTCGCGCCTCCTCACCATGAGGAGAAAGTCGACATGCCCCTGCGCAGCTTCCGGCATGACCGAAAGCCGTCTTCCAAGCGCGACTTAGCGCACCGTCGCCGGCTGGGCCTGCTGAGCGGCCGCCGCTGCGGATTGATCGCGGGTCGCAGTGTCGCCAGTCGCGTGCGCATCGTTCCATGCGCTGGGCTTCACGGCGTCGCCCACGGCGAATTTCTGGAAGCCCTCGACCACGACGCGCTGGCCGGGTTCAAGGCCTTCGGTGATCAGCCACTGGCCGTCGACCAGGTTTCCGGTGCGGACCGGTTGCGCGACAATACGATTGTCGTCCTTCACCAGATAGACTTCGCTACCACCAGAGCCGTTGCGCTGGATCGCCTGCGGCGGCACGCTGAGCGCATCCGGATCACGCCCCTGCTCGATCAGCACCCGGACATACATGCCGGGCAGCAGCTCCTGCTTCGGATTCCTGAACTCACCACGCAACGTGACCTGCCCGGTGTTGGCGTCGACCTTGGCATCCGAGAACAGCAGCTTGCCGTTCTCCGGATAGACCGATCCGTCGTCGAGCACGAGGCGAACCTTGGCCGCATCCGGCGCCACGCGATCGAGATCGCCACGCTCGAAATCCCGGCGCAGCCGGTTCATTTCACTGACCGACTGGGTGAAGTCGGCATAAACCGAATCGAGCTGCTGGATGGTGGCGAGGCTGCTGGCTTCGTTCTGCACCACCAGCGCGCCTTCGCTCAGCAGCGCGGCGCCGATGACGCCGCTGATCGGCGCGCGGATGGTGGCGTAGCCGAGATTGAGCCGCGCGCGCGCGACATCGGCCTGGCGCGCGGCGATATCGGCCTCGGCCTGGCGCAGCGACGCGATCGCGGTTTCGTTCGAGGCTTGCGACGCCGCCTGCCCGCTGGCGAGAATGCCGATACGCCGGGCGTGCTGCGCCGCCTGCTCCTTCACCGCCTCGGCTTTCGCCAGTGCGGCTTCGGTGGCCTGCAATTCCACTTCGAACGGCTTCGGATCGATCTGGTAGAGCGCATCGCCGGCCTTGACCTGGCTGCCCTGCTGGAACGAGCGCCCGACGATGATTCCCGACACCCGCGGCCTGACCTCGGCGACCCGCAGCGGCGCGATGCGCCCCGGCAGTTCGCGCACGATGGCGCGCGGCGACGGCTTGACCGTGACGACGCTGACCTCCGGCGGCTCGGGAGGCGCGGCGGAGGCCACGCTCTGCTCGTTGCAGCCGGAGAGAAGCCCCGCCGCGCCGAATAACAGCAGCATCGACGGAACCACGTGTAAGCGCCCTAACATTCCAAGTCCTTTTTTGGAGCCTTATGGATGGAGACCGTCGAGAGATCGCAGACAGGATCACGTTCGAGTGATTCTGCAGGTGATTTTGCAGGCGATTCTGAAGATCCGTTCACCGGCCAACATGAGCCGCATCCTTTTGCGCCGCAACATCAGCGCCCGGCGACCTGTTGTCGCGTCGCTGTAACACATGGAGCGGAAAGGATTTTTCAGGCCGTGTTGGCCCTCACGATTATGTTAGATCGCGGTCAGGCCGGGTTCCATGGCGCCGGATGGGCCACGCAAAAAACAACGTCCGCCACCCGAAGTTCAATTCGGGGGCGGACGTCAAACTCGGGCCGTTTTCCGGAAAAGCGGCCGGGGAACGCGATCTGAATAAGGTTTATTCGACCACGGCGCAGGCGATCCGGCCGCCAGCATTGCCGGTGGGATCAGTCTTGTAGTCGTCCGCGGCCGCGTGGATCACGAAGGCAGTGCCGTCGGTCTTGTAGAGCGAGTTCGGCTTGCCCTTGGTCAGCGTCACGCCGGTGTTGACGACTTCCACCGCAACCTCACCCGACGCCGGAACGATCAGGTTCGGCATGTCGCCGGCATGATGGCCTTCGGCCGACATCATGCCGTGCTTCTTGTTGTCCGGATTGAAGTGACCGCCGGCGGAGGTAAACGGCGGCTCGCACTTGCCGACCGCATGAACGTGGAAGGCATGTTCGCCGGGCGGCAGACCCTTGGCCACGAGCTTCACCAGCACGCCATCGGACACCTGGGTCAGATCGATGCTGCCAACGGTGGCGCCATCAGCATTCTTCACGGTGGCTTTGGCCGTCTGGGCAGACGCGCCACCGGCGGTGAGTGCGACAACAGCGGCGGCGGTGAGCAGAGCGCGAACGATCATCATGACCTCATGGTGTGATTGGCGACGGAAGGAAGCTAGCACGTCCCACGACAAGACGCGCCACAACCGCATACCTTGCGGATATGAAAGACATGTCTCGGTGGGCCGTCAGGCTCAACTGCCACTGAAGGCGTTGTAGCCCTGGTCTTCCCAGTAGCCGCCCTTGTAGTCGTTGGTGACTTCCATGCCGATAACGTATTTCGGGTTCTTGAAGCCGAGCTTGGTCGGGACCCGGATCTTCATCGGATAGCCATAGGCCTTGGGCAAAATCTCGTCGCCGAACTTGAAGGTCATCTGGGTCTGTGGATGCAGGGCCGTCGGCATGTCGAGCGTGCCGGTGTAGCCTTCGGCGCAGCGGAACCAGCAGTACTTCGCCCGGGTGTCGGCGCCAACCAGCTTCAGGAAGTCGCGCAGCGGCGTGCCGGTCCAGCTTCCGATCGCGCTCCAGCCTTCCACGCAGATGTGGCGGGTGACCTGCTTGACTTGCGGCAGCGCGTAAAGCTCATCCAGCGTCCACGACTTCTTGTTGTCGACCAGGCCCGTCACCTCGAACTTGTAATCCTTGCCGTCGACCTCGGGCGCCTCGTCGAGCGAATAATAGGCATTGAACGGGAACGGCTTGGTGATGGCGCTGTCCGGAAAGGTCGGCGCCAGCGTGTTGGGATTGAAGATCGCGGCCTGGACCGCATCGTTGAACTTCGAGATGTGGGTCAGAAGGTCATCGGCGGACAAGCTGTCGGAGACGTTGCAGCCCGTCAGCAGCGTCAGCGCGCCGAAGCTCGCCCCGCCGGCGATGAAACGGCGGCGCGTCACATCGGGCATCAGCTTGACCGCATCCTTGACCAGCAATTGCTTGTCGACACCGGGAATGATCAGTTCGCGAAGCTTTCTCATGACACGATCCTCAGCGTCCCGTTCTCAACGACCAATGATCATGGCGCGCAGGCTCTTCGGCACAATCAGCGCAAGCGCGACATGAATGACAAGGAAGGCCACGATCAGGGACATGCAGGTGAAGTGTACGTAGCGCGCCACGTCATAGCCACCGAACAGCGCCGTCAGCCATTGCAACTGCACCGGCTTCCACATCGACAGGCCCGACAGCACGATGACGACGCCGACGATGATGATGCCGGCATAGAGCAGCTTCTGGACATGGTTGTATGTGCTGAGATCGTCATGAGAGAGCTTGCCGGTCAGCGCGGCCTTGGTGTCGGCGACGACGCCGGACGGCGTCAGCGGCAACAGTTTCCGGCGAAAGCGCCCTGTGATGAGGCCGACGGTCAGATACACCAGGCCATTCACCATCAACAGCCACATCGCCGCGAAGTGCCACAGCAGTCCGCCGCCGAGCCAGCCGCCAAGCGTGATCGAGGGCGAGAAGGTGAAATCGAACAAGGGCGACGCGTTGTAGATCTGCCAGCCCGACATGATCATCATGATCATCGCGACCGCATTGAGCCAGTGCACGATCCGAACCCATCCGGGCTGGATCACTTTTCCCTTCGCGGGGGCTTGCGACACATGGTCGTGATCGGCGGTGACGCTGGACATGGGCGGTTCCGTGGAAAGACGTTCGACTGCTTGTTGCTACGCAACAGATTAACACTTGTTACGCGGGTAAAATTTCCCGATCGCGCGAATTTATCAGTTTTCCGTGAGTTTACGGACGCGGATCGGGACCTTTCAAACACCGCGCGGCCTTCAACTTCTCGGTCAGAACAGAGCCGGGCCGCCTTGGCTCGCCGACCGCCATGGCGAGGATCGGTTTGAGGCCAAATTTGCGTTGAGGGGCCGCAAACCTTAACCGGCGTCGGCACCATGGATGATGGGATCATGCCGCTTGCGGCCGACCATTCGTGCGATCAGACCGTCCAACGACACGGGCGGAGCGTGAGCTGCCACCCGTATACCTACGAAGGCGGCTAAAGCGGAGTTTCGGGATATTCTCGCGATCGGCCTGAAACTTCCGACCGAAGGTCCGGTCCCGGCCCTCTTGCCTTGATCTTGTGAACCAAATGCGCGAATAAAATTTCAGGGAACCGCCTGCGAACGACGCGCCGGCGTCCATCGATACGAGCGTCCCCGCCGCCTGTTCCATTGCCCGAGACGAACGCCCATGACCGCAAACCTGTTTTCGCGCCTGTTCGACGATGTGACCGATTTGAACCGCCTGGCAATCGAAACGCCGGATGGCGGACGGGTGAGCTATGGCGACCTGATCGAGCGCGCCGGACGGACCGCCAACTACCTGGTGTCCCGGGGCGTCAAGGTCGGTGACCGCGTCGCCGTGCAGGTGGAGAAGTCGGTGCCGGCGCTGGTGCTGTATCTCGCCACCGTGCGCGCCGGCGCAGTGTTCCTGCCGCTCAACACCGCCTACACGCTGAACGAGATCGCGTATTTCGTCGGCGACGCCGAACCGTCGCTGATCGTGTGCGATCCCCAGAAGTTTGACGGCATCAGCGCGCTGGCGAAGGGCATCGGCGCCACCGTCGACACCCTCGACGGCAACGGCAACGGCACCATCTCCGAGGGCTCCGCGCGCAGCACACCCGCGTTCACCACCGTGGCCCGGGCGGGCGACGACCTCGCCGCCATCCTCTATACCTCCGGCACCACCGGCCGCTCCAAGGGCGCGATGCTCAGCCACGACAACCTGGTGTCGAATTCGCAAACGCTGGTGGATTTCTGGCGCTTCACCGACAAGGACGTGCTGATCCACGCGCTGCCGATCTACCACACCCACGGGCTGTTCGTAGCCAGCAACGTCACGCTGTTCGCCCGCGGATCAATGATCTTCCTCAGCAAGTTCGATCCTAACCAGGTGATCGACCTGATGGCCCGGGCGACCGTGATGATGGGCGTGCCGACCTTCTACACACGGCTGCTGCAGAGCCCGCGGCTGACGCGCGATGCGACCAAGCACATGCGGCTGTTCATCTCCGGCTCGGCGCCGCTGCTCGCCGACACCCATCGCGAATGGTCGGCGAAAACCGGCCACGCCGTGCTCGAACGTTACGGCATGACCGAAACCAACATGAACACCTCAAACCCCTATGATGGCGATCGCGTGCCGGGCGCCGTGGGCCTGCCGCTGCCCGGCGTGTCGGTGCGGGTGACCGATCCAGAGACCGGCACCGAGCTTGCGCGCGACAGCATCGGCATGATCGAGGTGAAGGGCCCGAACGTCTTCAAGGGCTATTGGCGCAATCCCGAGAAGACCAAGGCCGAGTTCAGGGCCGACGGCTTCTTCATCACCGGGGACCTCGGCAAGATCGACCCGGCCGGCTATGTCCACATCGTCGGGCGCGGCAAGGACCTGGTGATCTCCGGCGGCTTCAACGTCTATCCCAAGGAAGTCGAAAGCGAGATCGATGCGGTGCCGGGCGTGATCGAGAGCGCAGTGATCGGCGTGGCGCACGCCGACTTCGGCGAAGGCGTGACCGCCGTCGTAGTCGCCGACAAGACCGCGGGACTGAGCGAAGAGACCATCATCCATGCGCTCGACGGCCGGCTGGCCAAGTTCAAGATGCCCAAGCGCGTGCTCTTTGTCGACGATCTGCCGCGCAACACCATGGGCAAGGTGCAGAAGAATGTGCTGCGCGACGCCTACGCCGATCTCTACGCCAGGAAGGGCTGAGCACGACCGGTCGCGGCTCGCCCCGGATTCTCCGCAAGACTTTACGAACAGGAAAAAACAAGGCGGAGAATTCAGCCCTCGCGTTAGGGAACGTGGATTCAAAAGGCGAACGAAGCAGGTCCGTCGCGAGACCAGCGCGGACAGATTGGCAACGTGCGAGCTTCGAACGAGAAGGGGCCTTGGGCCATCGCCTTCACGAGAAAATCTCAGGACGCGCCGCGGAAGATTAACCTTGGGCCCAAGCCTTCGGCCGAGGCGAAGGTTGGTTCCGCAACCTCCGCATTGTGCCCGCGACGAGACGGGCGCAGATTGAGCGGGCCGTTGCAACAGCCGGCAGAGATCGAGCATGTGACGGCCCATGTGAGGCCGGCGATCGCCATGGTCACGAGATGAATCATGCTTCACACGACGACCATCATCGCCCTGCGCCGCAGACGGAATCTGCTGGTATACCAGCAAAACGCAAACTATGAATTGACGTTCGCGACATCATCATTTCTGCGTTGCGCTCAATCCAGTGACTCCGTAAATAGAATTGCTCTATCCAGCCGCTCGCAGCGCCGCCGGCTCCACATCCGCCGACCTGCAACCCATAAAGACATCAATGACAGTCCAAACAAACCGTCCGCTTTCGCCGTTCCTCACGTATCGCTGGACGCTGACGATGGTGCTGTCCATCGTGCATCGCGCCACCGGTATCGCGTTGTATGTCGGCACGCTTCTGATGGCCTGGTGGCTGATCGCCACCGCCTCCGGCCCGACCGCCTATGCCAACATTCAGGGCTTCACCCAGAGCTGGATCGGCCGTCTGATCCTGTTCGGCTACACCTGGGCTCTGCTGCATCATATGCTCGGCGGTTTGCGCCATTTCGTCTGGGACCTGGGCTACGGCTTCGGCCCCTCGGAGCGCGAATGGCTGACCCGCGCCGTGCTGATCGGCTCGATCACGCTCACACTGGTCATCTGGGTCATTGCCTACGCCGTGGGAGGGGCCCGATGAGCGAAGCCAGCAAATCCAGCCTCAAGTCGATCCGCACGCCGATCGCGCGCGTCCGCGGCCTCGGCGCCGCGCATTCCGGCACCTCCGATTTCTGGCGCCAGCGCCTGACCGCACTCGCCCTCCTGCTGCTGTTCATCCCGGTGGTCGTCATCATCCTGACGCTGCTCGGGCGCAATCATGCGGCCGCCGCGCAGATCCTGGGTTCGCCGCTGATCGCGATCATCATGATGCTGTTCATCATCGCCAGCTGCTGGCACATGAAGATCGGCATGCAGGTGGTGATCGAGGACTACGTGCACGACGAAAAGCTGAAGCTCGTGTCTGTCATCGCCAATAATTTCTTCGCGATCGCCGTCGGGCTCGCCTCGATCTACGCCATCATCAAACTTTCATCTGGAGTGTAGCGCATGGCCGCCAACGGCAACGGCGCGAACGGCAAGAGTGGCCCAGCCACCAACGGCCACGCCTATCCSATCGAAGATCACACCTATGACGTCGTCGTGGTCGGYGCCGGCGGCGCCGGKCTGCGCGCSGTGGTCGGYTGCAGCGAAGCGGGYCTTCGCACCGCCTGCATCACCAAGGTGTTTCCGACCCGCTCGCACACCGTCGCGGCGCAGGGCGGCATCTCCGCCTCGCTCGGCAACATGCACAAGGACGACTGGCGCTGGCACATGTACGACACCGTGAAGGGGTCGGACTGGCTSGGCGACCAGGATTCCATCGAATACCTGGTGCGCAACGCGCCGGAAGCSGTCTACGAGCTCGAGCACTGGGGCGTGCCGTTYTCGCGCACCGARGACGGCAAGATCTACCAGCGCCCGTTCGGCGGSATGACCATCGACTACGGCAAGAGCCAGGCGCAGCGCACCTGCGCCGCCGCCGACCGCACCGGCCACGCCATGCTGCACACCATGTACGGCCAGGCGCTGCGGCAYTCGGCCGAGTTCTACATCGAATTCTTCGCCATCGACCTGATCATGGACGACCAGGGCGTCTGCCGCGGCGTGATCGCGCTGAAGCTCGACGACGGCACGCTGCATCGTTTCCGCGCCCAGACCACCATTCTCGCCACCGGCGGTTACGGCCGCGCCTATGCATCCTGCACCTCGGCGCACACCTGCACCGGTGACGGCAATGCCATGGCGCTGCGCGTCGGGCTGCCGCTGCAGGACATGGAGTTCGTCCAGTTCCACCCGACCGGCATCTACGGTTCGGGTTGCCTCGTCACTGAAGGCGCCCGCGGTGAAGGCGGTTATCTCGTCAACTCCGAAGGCGAGCGGTTCATGGAGCGTTATGCGCCCTCCGCCAAGGACCTGGCCTCGCGCGACGTCGTCTCCCGCGCCATGACCATCGAGATCCGCGAAGGCCGCGGCGTCGGCAAGAACAAGGATCACATCTTCCTGCACCTCGACCATCTCGATCCCAAGGTGCTGCACGAACGCCTGCCCGGCATTTCCGAATCGGCCAAGATCTTCGCCAATGTCGACGTCACCCGTCAGCCGATCCCGATCGTGCCGACCGTGCACTACAACATGGGCGGCATTCCCACCAACTTCCACGCCGAGGTCGTCACCAAGAAGGGTGGCGACGACAATGCGGTGGTGCCCGGCCTGATGGCCGTGGGCGAAGCCGCCTGTGTGTCCGTACACGGCGCAAACCGCCTCGGTTCCAACTCACTGATCGACCTGGTCGTGTTCGGCCGCGCGACCGGTCTGCGCCTGAAGGAGCTGCTCAAGCCCGGCATGAAGCATAACGAGCTGCCCAAGGGCTCGGAGGAATTCGCGCTCGGCCGCCTCGATCACTTCCGCAACGCCTCCGGCGGCACGCCGACCGCCAAGCTGCGCGCCAACATGCAGAAGGTGATGCAGACCAACTGCGCCGTGTTCCGCACCGGCGAGGTGCTGCACGAAGGCAAGGACCTGATCCACAAGGTCTACGGCGGCGTCAGTGATGTCGGCACCAGCGATCGTTCGCTGGTGTGGAACTCCGACCTGGTCGAGACCCTGGAATTCGACAACCTGATCTCGCAGGCCGTGGTGACGATGGACTCCGCCGCCAACCGCACCGAGAGTCGCGGCGCCCATGCCCGCGAGGACTTTTCGGCGCGCGACGACAAGAACTGGATGAAGCACACGCTGGCGTGGCTCGACGATCGCGGCAACTCCACGATCGACTACCGCCCGGTGCACGACTACACGATGACCAACGACGTGCAGTACATCCCGCCGAAAGCCCGTGTCTACTAAGGCTGGCGTCTACTAAGACACGACGCACCACGACGATTTGCGCACTCCCAGAAGGCTCGAGAGCAATGGTTGAATTCTCACTTCCGAAAAACTCGAAAATCACCGGCGGCAAGACCTGGCCGAAGCCGGAGACCACGAGCGAGCTGCGCGAGTACAAGATCTATCGCTGGAATCCGGACGACGGCAAGAACCCGAGCATCGATACCTATTACGTCGACACCGCCGACTGCGGGCCGATGGTGCTGGACGGCCTGATCTGGATCAAGAACAACATCGATCCGACTCTGACCTTCCGCCGCTCCTGCCGCGAAGGCGTCTGCGGCTCCTGCGCCATGAACATCGACGGCCAGAACACGCTGGCCTGCACCAAGTCGATGCATGACGTCGACGGTGGCGCGGTCAACATCAAGCCGCTGCCGCACCAGCCGGTGGTGAAGGACCTGGTGCCGGACCTGACCAACTTCTACGCCCAGTATGCTTCGATCGAGCCGTGGCTGCACACCACAAGCCCGACGCCGCAGAAGGAATGGAAGCAGACTCCGGAAGACCGCCAGAAGCTCGACGGCCTGTACGAATGCATTCTCTGCGCCTGCTGCTCGACCTCCTGCCCGAGCTACTGGTGGAACAGCGACCGCTTCCTGGGACCTGCCGCGCTCCTGCAGGCCAGCCGCTGGGTGAAGGACAGCCGCGATGAAGCCACCGGCGAGCGCCTCGACAATCTCGAGGATCCGTTCCGGCTCTATCGCTGCCACACCATCCTGAATTGCGCGAAAGCCTGCCCGAAGGGCCTCAACCCGTCGGAAGCCATCGCCGATCTCAAGCTGAAGATGGTCGAGCGGCAGATCTGAGCTGCGTTCGATAAGGCCGACAACGTGCACACGTCTCTCAGCAGCACCATTCTATAGAGACGAAGTCATCCCACCCACATTGTCATCACCGGGCTTGTCCCGGTGATCTCGCTTAGGGGCGCAGTGCGTCCCTGATCGGGGTTGCCGGGACAAGCCCGGCAACGACAAAAAAGATGATCGAGTCCCCGCTTGAGATGCGAATCTCTCCGGCACGGCCCGATCGCCGTCGCCCTACTCTTTTGCGAGACTCGTCTGCCGCCGCACGCTGTCCAGCAGTGACGTGCGCATCAGGAAGGCGCGGTGCGACGCCGGGTCGGCGGCGGATGCACGCAGGGCGTCAAAGCTTGCAGCCCGCGCCGCCTGGTCCTTCTCTTCGAGGCGCTTCTTGTTCGCAATGGTCTGCTGCTGGACGAACTCCACGTTCACCGGCCGGCGGACCGCATCGTAGCGCGCAAGATCCTCCGGCGGCAGATCCCCGCGCAGCACGCCGGCGAGCAGGTCGGCGAGATAGACCGCGTCGTGAATGCCGCAGTTCAGGCCGAGGCCGCCGATCGGATTGTTCACATGGGCGGAATCGCCAGCGAGGAACACGCGTCCCTTGCGGAAGCTCGCCGCCACACGCTGGTGCACGTTGTAGATGTTCTTGTGAATGATCTCGTAGCGGCCGGCTTTCGGAAAGAATTTTTGCAGACGCGCTTCGGCCGCCTCGTCGCCGAGCACCTCGTCATCGGTCTGCCCCGGCACCGTCGGAAACACGACGCGCCAGCGGCCGAGGCCGTCATCGCCGGCCACCTTGAACAAATTGGTCCATTCATCGGGATCGGAGAAGTAGCAGCGGAACGCGGCGCCGAACTCGGTGGCAAAATCATGGCGCGTTGTCAGCACGAGGAAGCGTTCGGGGAACGTGTAGCCCTCGAATTCGATGCCCAGCGCCTTGCGCACCGTCGAGCGGCCGCCATCGGCCCCCACCAGGTAGCAACCGTCATGGGTCTGCGGCCCCTGCGGCGTCTGCACCGTGATCACGACCCGGTCGTCGCGGGTTTCGATGGCGCTGACCGACGCGTTCATGGTCAGCTTGGCGTGCGGTATATCGCGCAGGCGCGCCATTCCCATCCCGGCGATCTTGTGCTGCTCGCACTGCACGACAAACGGATAGCGCGTGTCGTCGCGAAGACGATCATGGTCGAACTCGGCGATCACTTGGCGGCTGGGGCGGTCCCAGAACTGAAAGGTCCGGGCCACCAGCCCCCGCGCGACGACCTCGTCGATCAGCCCGAGCGCGGCCAGCATCTCCAGCGACGCCGGATGCAATGTCGAGGCGCGCGGCGCGTCGTTGACGGCCGCAGCGGCCTCGAACACCCGCACCGGGATGCCGCGCTGGGCGAGCGCCAGCGCCGCGATGATCCCGACGGGTCCGCCGCCCGCGATGAGGACCGGAAGATCGGATGGTTTGGTCATGGATTTGTCCTTCCGGGTCAAAGCGTTTTCCAGCGAAGTGGATACCGGTTCGCGTCAAGAAAACGCGTCAAAACAAAATTCCAGCGTCCCGTTCCGATTTGATCGGAACGGGACGCTAGTGCGATCGCATCAAGGGAATCATCAGCAGACCGCCGATGGCCGTGGCTCCGACCAGCACCAGGAAGGCGGCATCGAAACTGCCGGTGCGGGCCACCACGATCCCCATCGTCACCGGCGCCAGCGCACCGACGAGATTGCTGAGGCCGTTCTTGAAACCGACAGCGGTAGCGACCGCGCCTTCCGGCACGATGTCCATGATCAGGGCATAGCTGACGGGCGTCACCATGCCCCAGAACAGTCCGCTGAGGCCGATCATCAGCGCCGCGGTCTGCGGGGTGGGCATCAGGGACACGAAATACATCAGGACGCCCGAGAGCATCAGGCCGACGCCGGCGATTACAGCGCGCTTGCCCAGCCAATCGGAGAGATAGGACCCGCCGATCTGGCCGACAACGACAAGAATAAAGGGAAGCGCGGCGTAGATGCCGGCTTGCGCGGGGGCCATGTGTCGCTGCTTGATCAGGTAGCTCGGCAACCAGCTGTTCAAGCCCCAGAGATAGATCAGGGTGCCGCAGGACGCGACAACGACCAGCCAATAGCGCCAGTCGGTAACGAACAGCCTGACGCTGTCCCGATAGCTCAGTTTCGGACGGCCCGGCGTCGACGACGGCGCCGCTGTCATGCCCGGCGCCCGGTCGCGCACATACAGCAATGTCAGCGGCAGGATCACCACAAGGTTGAGGATGGCGAGCGCGAAAAACGATTCGCGCCAGCCATAGGCTGCCACCAGCCACGTCGTGACGGGGAAACCGATCGCCGAGCCCAGCGGGCTGCCGACGGTCCAGATTGAATTCGCGCGCGCCCGCTGGTGCGGCGGAAACCAGCGGGCGACCACGGCATTGGCGATGCTGAATTGCGGCCCCTCGGCGAGACCCAGCAGCGCACGCAGCATGATCATCACGGTGAACGATCCGGCGCCGCCCATGAAGGCCATCAGCACGCCCCACACCACGACGCTGACATTCAGCGTGCGGCTCGGGCCGAACAGATCGACAAGCGCGCTCAGGACAACATTCGACAGGCCATAGGCAATCAGGAAACTGGTCATCAGCAGCCCGAGCCGCGCCGGGTCGAACCCGGTGCCCATCGCCGTCTGGAATTCGGTGTTGGTGAAGAGAACGGCGATGCTGATCCGGTCGAAGAAGCCGGCGATCACGGTCAGGAACAAGATCCCCGCGACCAGCCAGCGCCGCGCGCTGTAACTGCCGGATGCGGCAGCATCGGTCTTGACCGGCGCGGGCACTTCCTTCTCGACAACCGATACGCTCATTTCAAGCTCCTCGCATCCGCCCGGTCGCGTCGCGCCGATCGTTTCCGCATTGCAGTGGGCCTTGATCGACAATCCGCGCTAATGCGCAGGCGCTGCGAAATCGTGCATGACCCTGTTCTCGGCGACGACAACCGTGCGCGTGGTCTGCGGCGTATTGCGCGAGCGGCCGACGAAACGCGGCACGCCGTCGCTAACCACGGCGCCGACCGCGGCGATGTCGCCATTGGCAAGCGCGGCGCAGGCATCGTTTGTCGATCCGCCGGCACAGGCATCGATCAAGATGACATCGGCATCGCGCCCCGGCGCGATCACGCCGGAGTTGAGGCCGTAGACGCGGGCGTTGTTGCCGGTCGCCGCCGCGATGGCCAGTTCCGGCGCAATGCCGCCGAGGCTCGCGAGGTGAGAGATGGTATAGAGCATGCCGAGCGGCATGATGCCGCTGCCGGTCGGCGTGTCGGTGGCGACCAGCAGCCGTCCGAACGCGTTTGCCTCGGTCAGCAGCTGCGCGCACAGCAGCGTGGTGCGCAGATTGCCGGCGGTGCAGACCTGCAACGCCATATCCGACTCGTTGACCAGACGCGGATAGTCCGCGTCGGGCATCGCGATGGGACCGCCATTGGTGTGAAACGAGACGTGCGGCCGCAGCCGCAACAGATGGTCGGCCCAAATTCCCGACGAGCCGGGGATCGACGATCCCCCGGTGTGAACGAGAGTGATCATGCCGAGCTCGCGCGCCCAGGCAATTGTCTCCTGATAATCGTATGGCGTCGGAAAGGCGCCGAAGCCGGCCTTGGCGAGCCACACGCCCTGCTCCCGGATCTCCGCGAGATCCGCGCGCGTCAGGCCCGGCTCCAGGATCACCGCGCCGGCATGAACGCGCATGCCGCCGGGGCGATAGGTCAGGAAACACTTGTGCGCCGCCACGGCCAGCGCCTTCACGCCGGCCGGATCCTTCGGCCGGCCGGGGACATGCACCTCCGACGCGCTGATCGCCGTCGTCACGCCGCCGTGCAGATAACTTTCCAGGAAGCCGACGGTGCGCTGCCGCGGCGTGTAGTCGCCGAAGGTGATGTGCACATGGCTGTCGATCAGGCCCGGTATCGCCGTGGTGCCCGTGGCGTCGATCACCACGTCGCACCCGGCGAGCGCGGCCTTGTCCGCGGAGCCGACATGGACGATCGCGCCGCCGTCGCAGACGATGCAGTCACCGGTCGCCACGGGCTGCTGCCAGTCGCCGGAGACGATGCGGCCGATATTGACGAGAGCTGTGCGCATGGCAGCGATCCCTGAGTTGTCGCGGGTCAGCGGGCGGCGGAGACTTTCAGGGACTCAGCATAACTCAGGCCACCCACCCGGGCGTTGAGGCGGCCGCGGCTCGCCACGCAGAAGATCAGCGCGATCTCGTCTGGCAGCGGCGCGCCCGGCAGCATCAGGCTCATGCCTGTCTCTTATACACATCTAGATGTGTATAAGAGACAGTTCAGGGACTCAGCATAACTCAGGCCACCCACCCGGGCGTTGAGGCGGCCGCGGCTCGCCACGCAGAAGATCAGCGCGATCTCGTCTGGCAGCGGCGCGCCCGGCAGCATCAGGCTCATGCCGTCATAGTGCGAGCGGACATAGACGTCGGTCTTGGCATTCATCGGCACGTCGATCAGCGTGCCGGGCGCAGCGACCTTGGTCATCGACGAAATCCAGGCCGAGGCACCCCCCATCGCATCGCGAAACGGCTCCGCGAAGGTCGTGGTCAGCAGCGCGTTGGCGTGTTCCTGCTCGCCGGCGAGGCCGACGATTCCGCCCTTCCCGTAACTCTGGATCTCGTGGGGGCCCATCGCGGCCAGCACCAGCTTCGCCATCTGCGCGCCGATGCCCCGGCTCGCGGCGACCAGCGGCGCGAGATCCTCGACATAGCGGCCGACATGCGGATTCGGCACCACAGCCAGCACCGCCACCTTGCGCAGCGGCGCGGCGGCCGGACGGCCGGCCTCCTCGAATTTATCGTCCACGACAGTCAGCAGACGTCGGATCGAAAGATCCATTGGCAAAGTCTCCTCGGTTTGGTATTGTTTGTAAATCATATTGTCTGACAATTTGTCAATGAGAAAACGGCATGACCCTGCGTGGCGAGACAATCCTGTTCTCCGAGATGACCCCTCCCCTGCACCAGGAGGCAGCTTTCAACGCGTGGTACGATCACGAGCACATTCCGCTGCGCATGGGCGCGCCGGGCTTTCGCAGCGCCCAGCGCTATCGCGACGGGCGAACCCTGAACTATCTCGCCGTGTATGAGATGGACGACCCGGGTGCACTCGCCACGCCGGAGTACGGCCGGATCAAGAACCAGCCCTCGGACACCACTCGCGCAATGCTCGGATCGGTCTCCGGCTTCACCCGCTACATCGGCCGAAACATCGGCTCGCACGGCCTGCCGGGTGCCGAGCTGCTGGCGGCGCCCATCCTTTATGCGGTGTTCTTCCAGGTGCCGCCTGAGCGGGTAGCAGAGTTCGACTCATGGTACGCCGAGGACCACGTGCCGCTGCTGCTCACAGACCCGCGATGGATCGGAACGCGCCGCTTCGATATTCTCGACGGCGCTCCCCACGGCTACAACAGGCTGGCCTTGCATTACCTTGCCGATCGGCTCGTTCTTGATTCGGAGGCGCGGGCGAAGGCGCGCGCGACGCCGTGGCGCGCACGCCTTGCGCAGGAGCCGTGGTTTGCGGGCAAGTACCTCGTTTTCGACAGCATCGGCGCACGCCAGGTGGCACAGGCACTTTCATGAATGAGCCAGAAACCGATTTCCTGACCCTTGTGCGCTCGCCCGTCGCGGTGCGCGAACTCGCCGCCGACACTCTGCGCCAGGCCATCATCCGCGGCGATCTGCTGCCAGGCCAACGGCTGGTCGAAGCAGAGCTGTCGAAACGGATGGGCGTGTCGCGCCCCTCGATCCGCGAAGCGCTGAGTCAGCTCGCCGCCGAGAAGCTGGTCACGATCGTTCCCAACAAGGGCCCCTCCGTCGCCAGCATCACCTGGAAGGAAGCCCAGGAGATCTATCATGCGCGCAGCCTGGTTGAAGGCGAGGCCGCCTATCTCTTTGCCGGCTGCGTCGGGAAGGACGAGCTCGCCGGCATGCGCAAGGCCCTGAAGGAATTCGAGCGGGCGATGGCCGGCGACGACACCTCCCGCCTCGTCTCCTCGACCGCCGACTTCTACGCGATCATGCTCCATGGCTGCGGCAACGCCATCATCGCCGAGCTGCTCGCCGGGCTGAACGCCCGGATCGGGGTGCTGCGCGCCCGCTCGATGTCGCGGCCTGGCCGTGCCCACCACTCGCTTGCGGAAATGACGGCCATGCTCGAGCGCCTGGAAAACGGCGATGCGGAAGGCGCCCGCGCGGCCACCCACGCCCACGTCCGCGCGGCCGCGGCGGCGGCACGTGAAAGCTTCGAACAGCTGGCACAACAGACGCGTCTCGGCTGATAGAAGCCTCGCATACTTGATCGTGACCCGTTATCAACTGCGGTCAAACGCAAGGTTGCGCAAAAGGACACACCGATGGCCCATGCTTTGAACCGCGACACTGATCCGAAACCAGAGACCAGGGCGGTCGCACCTAACCGGCCGGATTTCGACAGCGAAGCGGTGTGGAACGCGCGGGTCGATCTTGCCGCCTGTTTCCGCTTTGCCGCGCGACTGGGCATGCATGAAGGCATCTGCAATCACTTCTCCGCCGTGCTGCCGGGTCATGACGACGTCTTCCTGGTCAATCCCTATGGCTACGCCTTCAGCGAGCTCACCGCTTCCCAGTTGCTGATCTGCGACTTCCACGGCAACGTCGTCGCCGGCGAGGGCCAGCCCGAGGCGACCGCCTTTTACATCCACGCCCGCATCCACAAGAACCTGCCGCGCGCCCGCGTCGCCTTCCACACCCATATGCCCTATGCGACGGCGCTCTCGATGACCGAGGGCGAGCCCTTGATCTTCGCCGGCCAGACCGCGCTGAAATTCTATGGCCGCACCGCGGTGGACCGCGATTACAACGGACTGGCCCTGGACGCCAACGAAGGAGATCGCATCGCGGGCGCGGTGGGCGACGCCGACATCATCTTCATGAAGCATCATGGCGTGATGGTGCTCGGCAACAGCATCGCGGAGGCATGGGACGATCTGTATTATCTGGAGCGCGCCTGCGAGGTACAGTGCATCGCCATGTCCACCGGACGCCCCGTGGTTGCCGTCGCGCCGGACATTGCGGCCGTCACCGCCAGGCAGATGCGCGAAGGCGACAGAGAGTCCGCCCGGCTGCATCTCGAAAGCGCACGGCGCATTCTGGATCGGGAAGAGCCGGAATATCGCAGCCGATAGCGCATTCGGATCTGCGCCGGCGCTTCGCTCAGATCAGGAGCAACCAAACTCCCGCTCCATATGAACCGCGATGGCCTGGTCCAGCGCCGGAAGCGCCGTTGCAAGCGATGCGCCGGCCGGCATCCCGGCGCGCATCTGCGACAGAACCTCGGCCCGCGCGGCGGGCAGATCGACGCCGAGCACCTGCCGGTCTCTGACGATGGTTCGGCCGGCAACGATCACTTCCGCGATATGACGCGACGTGGCGCGGGAGAACAGCAGGTCGACGGGATCGAGATCGTCGCGCAAACGATCATCCTCCAGCGCGGCCCAGTCCAGCAGCAACAGATCGGCCGGGGCGCCATGGACGATCGCGCCGCCATCGTCGCGGTTGGTCACGGACAACCGACCAAGACCGACCGCCGACTGCAGGATCTGCGCCTGGCTGGCCGCAGTCGTGAACCCGGTGCCGGCATGCAGCAGATGCGTCAGCCGCATCTCGCGCAATGCATCGTCATCGTCGTCGAGCGCCCGGCCGTCGATGCCGAGCGCGAGCCGGCAGCCGCATCCCAACATCTTGCCGGCAGGCGCAACGCCCGAGCGCAGATGCAGATTTGAGCTCGAATTGGTAACGATGGTGACGCCGCGCTCTGCCAGCAATTCCAGTTCGTCCGGCCGCGCCCAGACACAGTGCGCCAAGGTCAGGCGCGGCGAAAGCAGGCCTATTTTGTCGAGAAAACGAACGCCGCCGTCGGGATAATTAGCGTCGAGCCAAGCGCGCTGGTAGCGGGTTTCCAGCAGATGCATGTGCACGCGGCGGCCGGTGCGCTGCGAGGCCTCCGCGATCCCCTCCAACAATGCATTGCTGCACCACTGCACGCCGTTCGGACCATATTGCACGTTGAAATCCGGACCGGCCGCCGCCTCGGCAACCGCGTCGACCAGCGCAATCTGATCCTTGGGCTGTAACGGAGAACGGCTCAGGAAGCGCCCTTCGATCTCGGCACGCGCCGCCGCGGGAAGCGCTGATAGCACCGGTTCGGAGGCGCCATACACCAGCGGGTTGCGATCGCGCATCGATACCGCAAAGCCGGTGCGAACGCCGACATCGCGCGCAGCACGGGCCACCTCGGCCACCTCGGTGGGCAGATCGGTGAAGCCCTGCGCGCGCGTGTAATGCATCATCACCACGCCGGCGCCGCCGAGCGCGCTGTTTGACAGTGCGACAACCGACGCCAGATAGGGATCGACCGAGGGAAACAACGCCCCGTAATGCAACCAGCTTTCCAGCGGCTTGCCGAATGCGCCGACCGAACTGGTGCGGACCGCCCGTCCATGGTCGTGAGCATTCACCAGCACCGGAAGCGCCAGCAGACGATCGACCGGACCACCGCTCGTTCCACCGACCGACATGACGACGCCGTCGGCGATCTCGATCCGCCGGGCGCGCGCCGTTGCGTCCGGCGAGAAACCGATCAGGTGCTCACAAGTGATGGTGCGGGTTTTGTCGATCATGCTCAGGGGGCCACGCTGGGCGCGATCCGATCCGGCTTCGGCGGCAGGAACGCGCGATTGAACACCTCACTGGCCGGAGGCGAATTCGGCAGCTCGAACGACGTGGCGATGGTCGCGATCGCCGAGGTCAAACGTGTTTCGCTGACATCGCCCAGGCCAAGCTCCCTGGCCTCCGGCGTATCGATCAGCGATCCATAGACATACAACAAGCGGCGCTTTTCGATGTCTTTCTTGATCAGCGGCTCTTGCGCCGCCAGCAGATCGATCGCGGCATCCGGATTGGCCACCGTTTCCTTGATGGACCGATTGATGGCGCGCAGCAGGCCCTTCACCGCTTCCGGCTTCTCCCTGGCGAGCTTCGGCGACACCATGATGCCGTTGGAATACAGATCGAGGCCATAGTCCGAGTAGAACATCCAGCGGAAATCCTTGTCCGGATCGAGCTTGAGCGAGACCAGGTTCATATAGCTGGTTGCGGTGAATACCGCGACCGAATCGACCTGTCCCTGCAACAGCATCTGTTCCTGCAGATTGGGGGCAATCTGCGTAATCTTGATGTCGGAATACGTCAATCCGTTGGTCTTTGCCAACAGCGGCAACAGTTTGAACGACGCGCCGCCCGCTGGCGAACCGAGCCGTGTGCCCGGCAGATCCTTGAGCGACTTGATCGGGCCGTCGGCCTTGGTCAAGAGCGCAAAGGGCGCTTTGCTGTAGACCATGTAGACCATCACCGGAGTCTCAGTGGGCTTGGTCGCCGCATTCTGGATGACGGCGTTGATGTCACCGAAGCCGGCGTCATAGGCGCCGGACAGGATGCGTGTGACGGTCGCCGCCGATCCCTCGCCCTGGTCGATGGTGACGTCGAGCTTCTCGTCGGCGAAATATCCCTTGGCTTTCGCCCAGTAGTACCAAGCGTGAATGCCCTGCAGCTTCCAGTCCAGCGTGAACTTGATCCTGGTCGGCTCCTGCGCCATCGCGGCCGAGCCAAGCAAGCAGGTCGTCAGTGTCGCGGCCATCAAAATCGTGCGGATCATGTGATCTCCATTCGCAGCTTGCGGGAACTGGATTGCGTGTCGGAGCGGATGTCAGCCGCCCACGGTCAAATTGTCCTGCCGGCGGGTCCAGCCGGTGACGCGGCCTTCGATCAGGGAGAAAATCGCGTAGAGCACGACGCCCATGACGGCGAGGATCAGCAGCCCGGCGAACACCAGGGGCACGTCGAAGCTCGAACTGGCGATCATCATCAGGTTGCCGATACCGCGATTGGACGCCACCGTCTCCGAGATCACCGTGCCGACGAACGCCAGCGTGATCGCAACCTTGAGGGAAGCGAAGAAGTAAGGCATCGCGCGCGGCAGCCCGACATTGATCAGGATATCGAGCTTGCTGGCGCGGAGCGTCCGCATCACGTCTTCCAGCTCAGGCTCGGTGGTGGCAAGGCCGGTGGCGACGTTGACCACGATCGGAAACACGCAGGTAACCGCGGCGGTAATGATGGCGGGGATGGTGCCGGCGCCGAACCACAGCACCAGCACCGGGACCACTGCCACCTTCGGGATCGACGCAAAGCCGATCAGCAGCGGATAGGCCACGTCATAGGCGATCTTCGACGAACCGATCACCACGCCGAGCAGCACCCCCGCGACAATGCCGAACGCAAAGCCAACCATGGTGGTGTAGATGGTCTGCAGCGCATGCGGCCAGATGCCGGGAGCACTGACCCAGAGCGTGGTGAGGATCTGCGTCGGCCGCGGCAGCACGATGTCGCGCACATGGAACATGAGGCAGAGCAGCTCCCACAGCACGAAGAAGCCGACGATCAGCGACGCGGAGGCCACGCGGCGGCGAAGTTGCGGGTTCATGACAGTTGCTCTCCCTGCATGCGGCCGGCGACGATCAGTTCGCGCAGCCGCTGCGTCAGCGCCACGAAATCCGGGCTGTAGGTCATCTCGACGGTGCGCGGCCGGGCAAACGTCACATCGCAATCCTCGACGATGTGACCGGGCCTCGCCTGCATGACGCAGATCCGGTTGGCGAGATACCCCGCTTCCTTCAGGTCATGGGTCACCAGCAGCACGGTCGGCCGCCGTGTTTGCCACAAATCCTGCATGATCGCCCACAGCTCCTCGCGGGTGAACTGGTCAAGCGCGCCGAACGGCTCGTCCAGCATCAGCAATTCCGGCTCATGGATCAGCGCGCGGCACAGCGACGCCCGCTGCAGCATGCCGCCGGAGAGCTGCCATGGATACTTCTCGGCAAAGCCGTCGAGCCCGACCTGCTTGAGCAGGGCGTCGACCCGGTCACGAAACTCGGTGTTGCGCTTGCTGCGGAACTGCGCGCGAAACGGCGGTACGATTTTCAGGGGCAGCATGACGTTGTCGCGGATCCGCAACCACGGCAGCATGGTCGGATTCTGGAAGGCCATGCCGACCCGCACCGGCTCGGCGCCAACTTCCCGCCCCGCTACAAACACCCAGCCGGACGACGCCTTGATCAGGCCGGTGACCAGCTTGAGGATGGTGGACTTGCCGCACCCCGATGGCCCCACCAGCGCGACGAAGTCCCCCTTGGCGACCAGCAGATTGGTTTCCGCCAGCGCGGCGACGCTGCGCTCACCCTGGCCATAGCTCAGGGTAGTGTTTTGCAGTTCAACAAAAGCGTCGGCGCGCGCGGCGATGGTCATTTGGCGGACGCCTTCCCAGGAATTTTGAGCACCGCCTGCATGGTCTGGTCGGCGTGCTGCACGACAGCCAGCGGCATCGCCTGGATGGCATGGACCGAACGGCCCCAGCCCTTGCTCTCCGCCACCAAGGTACGGTTCTTCATGGCAAAGCGACCGCGCACCAGCGTATGCATCGGCAGGCCGCAGACCTCACGGCCATGCCACGGCGAAATTTTTGAGCGCGACTGCAACCTGGCATCATCCAGCGTCCAGCGCCGCGCCAGATCGACCAGCGCGATATCCGCATCCGCTCCTGGCTGGATCACGCCCTTGCGCGGAAACAGTCCCCACACCGTCGCCGGATTGACCGCACTCCAGCGCACATAGTCGCTGATCGAGGCGCGGCCGGCCGCGACCTCCGTCAGCATCAGCGGCATCTGGCTTTCAACGCCGGGAAAGCCGCAGTCGACGCTCCAGATATCGTTGCGGGTCTTTTCCTCCGGCGTATGCGGCGCATGATCGGTCGCGATCATGTCGATGACGCCGCTTTGCAGCGCCTGCCAGATCGGCTCTTGATTCTCCTTTTCGCGCACCGGCGGATTGACCCGGATGACGCCCGCGAGCCGCGCATAATCGTCCGACGACAGGAACAGATACTGCGGACAGGTCTCGCCGGTGATGTCGACGCCGCGTGCCTTTGCCGCCGCCAGCGGCGCAAGCTCGGCCGCCGATGAGATATGCAGCACGTGGATCCGGGCGCCGGTCCACTCCGCGAGTATCGCCGCGCGCGACACCGCTTCCACTGCCACCACAGCCGGCCGGGACGCAAGATGCGCCAGCGGATCGCGGCGCCCCGCTTCGGTCAACCGAAGCTGCCGCCGCTCCATGATCGAGTTGTCTTCGGCATGCAGCGACACCCGCTTGCCGGTCGGCGCCACCACTTCGAACGCTTCAAGCATAGCGCCGGTGGAGGGCGAAGGAATCTTGCCGAAGGTATTGCCCATATAGAGCTTGAACCCGATCACGCCGCCGGCCACCAGCTCCGGCACCTCCGCAATGGTGTCTTCGCCGAGCAGGCCATAGAGGCCGTAGTCGACATGGGCCTTGGCGGACGCGATGGCATGCTTGGCAGCCAGGATTTCGGCGTTCGCTGTCGGCGGAATGGTGTTCGGCATCTCGAACACCGTGGTCACGCCGCCAAAGGCCGCGGCCGCCGTGCCGCTTTCCCAGTCTTCCTTGTGTGGATAACCGGGATCGCGGAAATGCACATGCACGTCGATGGCGCCCGGCAGCAGGTGCAACCCTTTGGCGTCGAGCGTGTCGGCGGCCGGCGGCATCGACTCCGCCGTGCCCACGGCCAGGATTTTTCCATCCTTGACGGCGACGCTGGCCGGGAATGTGGTGTCCGCGGTGACGACGATGCCGTTGTGAATGACGAGATCTGCGGTCATGGCGGTGCTCACAGCATGGCCCAGCCGCCGTCGACCGGCATGTCGACGCCGGTCAACTGGCGCGAAACGTCGCTCGCCAGGAACAGACACGCATTGGCGACGTCGGCGTCGGTGGTGACCCGCCGCAGCGCATAGTCCGCGGCGTGGCGTTCCATCGCCGCTTCCAGCGTGATGCCGAGCTTCTTCGCCATGTCAGCACAGACTTTTTCGCGGAAGCGCGGACCATCCACCATGCCGGGCGCGACATAATTGACATTGATGTTCTGCGGGCCGACCTCGAGCGCAAAACTCTTGGTAATGCCGCGCAGGCCCCACTTTGAGGCGGAATAGGCCATCCGCCCGGCGCGGCCGCGCATGCCGAAGGTGCCGCCGACATTGACGATCTTGCCGTAGCGCTGCGCCGTCATCGCCGGCAGCACCGCATGCATGGTGTGGAAGCAGCCGTTCATGTTCAGCGTGACGATTTCGTCGAACTCGTCCGGCGTGGTTTGCGCTCCGGTCTTGCCGATCGGCCCGGAGCCGCCGGCAACGTTCACAAGGATGTCGATACGGCCGAATTCCGCCAGTGTGGTTTGCGCGGCCTTCTCACACTGTGCCGGGTCGGTCAGATCGCAAGGGATCACGATCGCGGAGGCGCCGGCGGAACGAACTTCCGCTGCCACCGGTTCGATCGCGGCAACGTCGCGGCCGATCAGCGCCAGCTTGCATCCCTCCTCAGCAAACGCCCTGGTGATGGATGCACCCATGCCCTTGGCGGGGCCGGTGATGATTGCGACACGATCCCGGAGCTTCAAATCCATGGTCTTTCCTCGTGGATGTGGTTGTTGAAATGTGTTTGTGGAGCGGTCGGCTCAAAACAGCTTCTTCACGAGATCGCTTGAGGCTGGAAGAAAGGCCGGTGTGAAGATCTCGTCGACCGCAGGCGTGCGCGGCAGCGCATTGACCGACACGATGGTGTCGATGGCGCGCTTCAGGCGATCGGGATCGACATTGCCCAGTCCGATCCGCGCCACTTCCGGATGGTTCATCTCGTCGTGCACGGTGGCGTCGAATCGCGCCCGCTCCACGTCGATCTTGATCAGCGGCTCACGCTTGGCGACCGCGGCCACCGCCGCGGCGGGATCCTTCAGTGCGACCATCGTCGCCTTGTTGATGGCACGAACCAGGCCACGAACGGCCTCCGGATTATCCCGCACCATTTTTTTCGAGACGATGATTGCGTTGGAATAGAGGTCCATCCCGTAATCGCCGAAATTGATGTAGCGGATCTTGCTGTCCTCGACCCCCATGGCGCGGGCGGAGAAACGGATGGTGTTGACGTAGCCGAACACGCCATCGACCTGGCCCTGCATCAGCATCTGTTCGCGCAGGTTCGGCTGCAGGCTGGTGATCTTGACTGTGGAGCAGTCGATTTTGGTGATCCGGCAGAAGGCGGGAAAAAGCTTCAGCGCGCCGTCGTTGGCGGCGCCGCCAAGCGTCTTGCCGACCAGGTCCTGCGGTGTCCTGATCGGACCGTCGGCTTTCACCGCCACCGTGAAGGGCGGCTGATTGAACATGACATAAACAGCGATCGGCGCGTCATCCGGCTTTTTCGCCGCCAGTTCGATCAGGGCATTGATGTCGCCGAACCCGACATCATAGGTGCCGTTGGCCACCAGCGGCACCGCGGCGCCCGAGCCGTTGCCCTGGTCGATGGTCATGTCCAGGTTTTCGGCCTTGAAGTAACCGAGGTCCTCCGCCAGGAAGAACATCCCCTGCGGCCCCTGGTACTTCCAGTTCAGGACCATTTTGAGTCGAGTCTGGGCCTGGGCCTGCGACGGCGACCATTCGGCGCCGGCGGCAGTGATGGCCGCGCCGGCCAGAATCGACAGCAAGGCATTGCGAAGATGGCGGAATCGCATGGTCGAGGGGCTCCAAAATCGGGTCCGGCCGGCCGTTTGACGCTAGGCATTGCCAGCGCTGCGATCCATCGCCGATTTTCTGGTGGACCGTTGTCGAAAAGGCTACGCTCAGGAAAAAGGGGCGGCGCGATGCGGCATCTTCGGTTTCTCAGGTATTTCGACCAGGTCGCCCGGTCCGGCTCGATCCGGAAGGCGGCCGAGACCCTCAATGTGACGGCGTCGGCGCTCAATCGGCGGATCATGGACATGGAGGAGGAGCTCGGCACCCAGTTGTTCGAGCGGCAGGCGCGCGGCATGCGGATGACCGCCGCGGGCGAAGTGTTCGCACGCTTCATCCGCAGCCAGTTCGCCGAAACCGAGCGGATGCGCTCGCATATCGAGGATCTCAAGGGACTGCGCCGCGGCAATGTTCGCATCGCCTGCAGCCAGGCGCTGGCCCATGGCTTCCTGCCGGACGTGATCAGCACGTTTCAGCGCGCCTATCCGCTGATCACCTTCGAGGTCACGGTCTCCGACCACGAGCACGCCATGCGGGCGCTGGTGTCGCTGGAGGTCGATGTGGTTCTGGTCTTCCGCCCGCCGCAGCTGCCGAATTTCCAGCCGCTGCTGACCTTGAAGCAACCGCTGGTGGCGCTGATGGCGGCTGATCATCCGCTGGCGGACAAGGCCACCGTGCGGCTGTCGGATTGCAGGCTGTATCCGCTGGCGCTTCCCGAACGCAGCATCGGCGGACGCCAGTTGCTGGACGAGGTCACGGCGCGGGCCGGGTTGACGCTGACACCGTCGGTGCAGTCGAATTCCTTCGAATTCCTGCGCGGATGCGTGGCGAAGGGACAGGCGATCTCGTTCCAGATCGAAGTCGGCGCACTGCCGGACTATCTCGCCGGCTCCGGTGTCGTGGCCCGCGCCATCGACCATCGCGACGTGCCGGCCGCCAATCTGGTGCTGGGACAGCTGCGCGACCGCAACCTGCCGATCGCAGCCGCGATGTTTTGTGAGCACCTGAAGACGTCGCTGCGCGGCCTGGAGGCAGCGTCTCCTCCCGCGACGCCATCGCGCCTCTGAGAGGGTTGATTCACACCGTCTTCGGCAACACAGTTGTCGAGGTTCGAACGTCGGAGCCCATCGCTACGAGGGCTCTCAAGGAGGCGCCGCCATGATCGACCACATTGGTTTTCCCGTTTCCGACTACGCCCGGGCCAAGGCGTTTTACGAGAAAGCCCTGGCGCCCCTCGATTATGTCCTGATCATGGAGGTCCGGCAGAATGAGGCTGACGCGCCCGCGGCCGGTTTCGGCGCCGGCGGCAAGCCGGATTTCTGGATCGGCGGCGAAGGCGGCATCGACAAGCCGCTGCACGTGGCCATCGTGGCCAAGACCCGCGCCATGGTGGACGCGTTTCATGCGGCAGCGATGGCGGCCGGCGGCCGCGACAATGGCGCGCCGGGCCTGCGGGCGCATTATCACCCCAATTATTACGGCGCTTTTGTCCGCGACCCGGACGGACACAACATCGAGGCGGTCTGCCACGCGCCGGGCTGATGCGTCATTTGAACGCAGGCAGCACAAAAATCGCGATGTTCACGAGATAAGCGACCAGGAAAACGAACGAGCGCGCACTCGGCCTGTCGCCGACATAAAGCACCACGTGTGCGATTCGCAGGACGATATAAGCCACCGCGAGGGCATTGACGATGTGAAGCGGTGCGCCCAGCGTCACCGCGATGATGACAGCCGCAGCAAAGAACGGAAAGTTCTCGTAGGCATTCAGGTGCGCAAAGTAGGCGCGGCGCCGTGGCGCTGCCAGCTGGTCGATCCCGCCCCGCGGATCGTGGTTGTCGCCGGCGGAGCCGGCCTTTGCGTAACTTACGATCGCGATCGGCATGACGGCGGCGATCAGCACGCACCAGTAGGCAAGCGGCATCGTAACTCCTTGTCGACATTCGACCGTGGCAACAGGAGTTCGCTGATATCGGTGGCTTTTTGTCAATCCGTCATGACCGTCCGGCGATCGCCATGGAACGGAATACGGCGCCGAACCGTTAGCCGGTGTGCGTAGAATGGTTGAAGCGAGATTCGCACTCACCGCGATGACGATCGAGATGTGAAACCATGGCCCCCGATCATCCCAAGGGCGATCCGCCGGACGTGCCGCCGCCGACTCCCGGCACGCCGCAGGAGCCGCCGCGCGAGCAGCCGCCGGGTAATCCACGTCCGGAGATTCCGCCGGTGGTCGATGATCCGGCCGAGCCCGAACAGCCACAGGAATTTCCACCGCAGCAGCCCGACGTCACACCGCCGTCACCGCAACAACCGCCGACCATGGCATGACGCTGCATTGCGAGCTGCCGAGCGTCCACGGTGTGAACGCGGCCTGAATAAGCGCGCATTGGTTCCGGCCGCGATACAAAATAAAGTCCCGATTGCGTTTGGTGGCCGCCACAATCCGGCCTAATGAATATTTGTTGATCGTTGCAGCCGAACTGCTTCGGCGAACTGAAGATGTTTTTCGCAGTCATTTTTCCGGGACAAACCTCGACATGACAAAGCTCCGTCTTGCTCTGCTCGCCACCTCGGCGATTTCGATCGTGCCCATCGCTTCGACAGTGGTGCACGCACAAACCGCGCCGATGGTTCTCGCGCAACAGCAGGCCGCGCCGGAAGGCGAGAAGCGGCCGGAAGGTGAGAAGCGACCGCCGGGCGCACCACCAAAGGCAGCCCCGCCACCCGCTGCTGCTCCGCATCCAGCCCCGCCGCCGGCCGCGAAGGAAGCGCCGCCGCGACCTGCCCCGCCGGCAGCGCAACCGCATGCCGAACCGCCGGCGCGGCCGGCTCCTCCGCCCCCGCCCGCCGCAGCACCGAAAGCTCCTCCGCCACCTGCGCAACCGCACGCCGAGCCTCCGGCCCGACCGGCTGCGCCGCCGCCGGCACAACCGCATGCGGAGCCGCCTGCGCGACCGGCCGCACCGCCGCCGCCACCCGCCGCAGCACCGAAGGCTCCGCCGCCGCCGGCGCAACCGCATGTCGAACCGCCCGCGCGACCGGCGACTCCGCCGCCTCCGCCTGCGGCAGCGCCCAAGGCTGCACCCTCGGCCACGCCTGCAACACCGACGCCTGCTGCACCGCCAGCCGCAGCGACGCCGAACGCAACCCCGCCGGCCACGCTTCCTGCCGCCGGTCAACCGCAGGGACGTCGTCCCGAAGGCGGACGTCCTGGCGCGGAAGGTGGACGCCCCGGTGCGGAAGGTGGACGGCCGCCCGGTGCGCCGACGCCTCCGGCAGGTGGCGCGCAACCCGCAACACCGCCGGCCGCAACGCCGCCGGCAACAGCGCCAAACGCAGCGAAGCCGGGCACACCGCCGGCCCCCGGCACAACACCGCCGGCTGCGGCTCCGAACGCGGCACGACCGGGCTCATCGCCTGCACCAGGCGCAACACCCGGCGCGCCCCCCGCGGCGACGCCACCGGCAGCCGGCACGCCAGCGGCCCCCGGCACACCACCGGCGACTCCGCCGGCAGCCGGGACACCACCCGCACCGGGCACGCCCGGCGGACCGCGCACCGAACATCGTGGACCGCCGCCCGGCCTGCCGCCGGGAACGCCAGCCTCGGCGCCGGCGCCGACCGTTTCAGCACCGTTACCGTCTGTTGCGCCGGCCGCTGCGGCACCCGCGGCCATCACACCGCTGCCCGCCAATGGGCCGCGCGGTGGCGGACGGCTGGAAGACTTCCGCGCCCAGCGCCAGCAGAGCGTCGAGGGCGGACGCACCATCATCCGTGAACCGGGCCGCGTCATCATCGAAGACCCGAGCGGACAGTCGTTCATCCGTCACGACGAGTTCGACCGTTTCCGCTACGGCGCCCGCGATGTGCAGGTGGTCCGGCAGGGCGACGACACCCGCATGGTGGTGATTCGCCCCGACGGCTCGCAGATCATCACCATGACCGGCCCGGACGGCGGACTGCTGCGCCGGATTCGCCGGGATCGTGACGGACGCGAGATCATCATCATCGACAACACCTACCGCGATCCCCAGGCCATCGGCGGCTACTATGTCAATCTGCCGCCGCCGGTGCTGCGTATCCCCGCGGATCGCTACATCGTCGATGCCGACAGCGCGCCGCCGGACCTGATCTACGACACCATGATCGCGCCGCCGGTCGATCGCATCCAGCGTCGTTACTCGCTCGATGAAATCCGCTACAGCCCGTCGGTGCGCCAGCGCATGCCGAGCATCGATCTCGACAGCATCAATTTCGAACTGGGGTCGGCGGATATTTCACCGGACCAGGCCTCGAAACTGCAGGTGATCGCCGACGGACTCAACCGCGCCATCTCGCGCAATCCGCGCGAGGTGTTCCTGATCGAAGGTCACACCGATGCCACCGGCAACGACGTCGACAACCTGTCGCTGTCGGACCGCCGCGCGGAATCGGCGGCCAACCTGCTGACCCAGCAGTTCCAGGTGCCGGCGGAAAACCTGACCTCGCAGGGCTACGGGTCGCAGTACCTGAAGGTCCAGACCGACGGGCCGGAGCGCCTGAACCGGCGCGTCACCGTGCGGCGCATCACGCCGCTCCTGACGGGGCAGAACGGCTCGCTGCCGCCGCCGCCCGCCGGCGTCGCCCCGCCGCGCTGAGGCGATCGACCAGACGAGAAATGGCCGGGACGGTGTCCCGGCCATTTTCGTTTGCAGCGACGACCGGACCTATTTCATCACGCAACAGATCGGGACTTGATTCGGAAACGATCATTCCCTATTATGAACGCATGCGAAGCACCACCCACGACACGACGACTGCGACTCGCCCCCCGGGCCGTCCCCGCGAGTTCGACATCGACATCGCGCTGGACAAGGCCGTGCGGGTGTTCCGCGAACGCGGCTATCACGCCACCTCGATCGGCGATCTCACCGAGGCGATGGAGCTCGCCTCCGGCAGCATCTACAAGGCGTTCAAGGACAAGCGCACCGTGTTCCTGGCGGCGTTCGATCGTTATGCCGCGATGCGCAACGACCAGATCCGGCGCGCGGCCGCCATCGGCAAGACCGGTCGGGACCGGCTGCGCAATGTCCTGATCTCCTATGTCGAGGTATCGCAAGGCGCCGAGGGCCGGCGTGGCTGCCTGGTGGTCGGCTCGACGGTCGAGCTGGCGTCGCTCGATCCGGTGATCGCCGCGCGGGTGACCGAGTCGCTGCGGGCCAACGAAGCCTTTCTGGCCGACCTGATCCGGCAAGGCCAGTCCGACGGCTCGATTCCCGCCCACGTCCCGCCCGAGGACACCGCGCGCCTGATGGTCTGCATGACCCAGGGCATGCGCGTCATCGGCAAGAGCGGCCGGACCCGCCTCGAGGCTGACCGCCTCATCGACATCGCCATGAAAACTCTGAAATGAAGACCCTGATATGAAAACCTTGATCTGATCGATTTGCCAAATTCGGGAACGACTATTCCCTTTCTGGAGACACCATGACTGCGATCACCACCGCTGCCGACGCCCCACCCGATCACGGCACCATCTCGCGCCGGCTGACCCTGCTGCTGGGGCTGGCCTGCGGCCTGATCGTCGGCAACATCTATTATGCCCAGCCCCTGATCGGCCCGATCAGCGCCGAACTGGGACTATCGCTGGATGCCGCGGGGCTGATCGTCACCATGACCCAGGTCGGTTATGTCGCGGGATTGCTGCTGATCGTGCCGCTCGGCGATCTCGTGGAAAATCGCCGGCTGATCTGCAGCGCACTGGTCGTCGGCGCCTTCGCCCTGCTCGGCGCCGCCTGCTCGCATCATCCGCTGCCGTTCCTGATCGCCGCGCTATTCATCGGGCTTGGATCGGTCGCGGTGCAGATCATCATTCCCTATGCCGCCCATCTCGCACCCGAGGCGGCGCGCGGCCGCGTGGTCGGCAACGTGGCCACCGGATTGATGCTCGGCATCCTGACGGCGCGACCGGTCGCCAGCTTTCTCACCGCGATCTCGGCGTGGCAGACCGTGTTCTTCCTTTCGGCCGGCATCATGATCGTGCTGGCCATCGTGCTCAGCCGCGCTCTGCCCAAACGCAAGCCGGTGACGCAACTGCACTACGGCCAGCTTCTCGCCTCGATGTTGAACCTCGCATTGACGACCAGAGTGCTGCAGCGGCGCGCGCTGTATCAATCGCTGCTGTTTGCCTCGTTCAGCCTGTTCTGGACCGTGACGCCGCTGCTGCTCGCGAGCCCCGAGTTCGGCTTGTCCCAGCGCGGCATCGCGCTGTTCGCACTCGCCGGCGTGTCGGGCGTGGTGGCCGCGCCGCTGGCCGGACGCGTCGCGGACCGCGGCTGGAGCCGGATCGCAACGGCTGTGGCGATCCTCGCCGTCGCCATCGCCTTTCTCATCACGCACCTGGCGCCGGCCGGCTCAACGCTGGCGCTGGCGCTCTTGGTGATCGCGGGAATCCTGATCGATTTCGGCGTGCAGGGCAATTTCGTGCTGGGGTCGCGTGCCATTTTCGCGCTCGGCCCCGAATCCCGCAGCCGGCTCAACGGCCTCTATATGGCAAGCTTCTTCGGCGCCGCGGCATTCGGCTCCGCACTCGGCGGCTGGGCCTTCGCCCATGGCGGATGGGTGCTCGCCTCCTGGATCGGCTTGGCCTTTCCGGTGATCGCACTGGTGGTGTTTGCGACGGAACGAGCCGCCGCAAAATCATGAAGCCGATGCCCGATTTGTGATGAGCGCGTCGCGTGGTTGTGGTGCATTTGTCCGGTGCCAGCGACGGGAGACACAACAACATGAGCACAACGGCCACTGCGATCCATCATTCCGCCTCCGACGGTTTTTCCGCCAAGGCCGATCAATATGTGCGGGGCCGCCCGGATTATCCCGCCGACATCGTGCCATGGCTGCGCCAGCGACTCGGCCTTGGAGCAGGCAGGATCGTCGTCGATCTCGGCGCCGGAACCGGAAAGTTTACGACATATCTTCTGCAGACCGGCGCCCGCGTGATCGCCATCGAACCGGTCCGGCAGATGCGCGACAAGCTCACCACGGCGTTTCCCGACGTGGAAGCCCATGAAGGCACTGCGGAAGCGATCCCGCTGCCGGACGCCTCCGTTGACGCCGTTGCCTGCGCCACGGCCTTTCATTGGTTCGCGACCACGGCCGCGGTCCGGGAGATTCACCGGGTCCTGAAGCCGGGCGGCAAACTGGGCCTGATCTGGAATGCGAGAGACCTGACCGTCCCTTGGGTCGCGCAAATCGGCCGCATCATGAACGTGCACGAAGGCGATACGCCGCGCCAAAGCAGCGGGGCGTGGAAACAGGTGTTTCCGTTCGACGGGCTCAGCCCGCTGCATGAAGACCAGTTTCATCACGCGCACACCGGTTCGCCGGAGGATGTGATCATCAACCGTGCGCGCTCCACCAGCTTCATCGCCGCGCTTCCCGCGGATGAAGAGGCGAAGGTGGTGGCGCAGCTACGGGACCTGATCGCATCGGAGCCGACCCTTGCCGGCAAGGACGTGGTGACGATGCCCTATACGACAGTGGCGTTCTGGGCGGAGAAGCTCGGCGGGTAATGAGCGGCGTCGCGCACCAGAACCGTTTTCCGTTCCGATAGAAACAGTTCTATCGTTGTTTTTCCGGATACATCACATCGGGCTACGACACGCGGCGCAAAGATGCCGGCAGAGCAGCAATCAAATCTGCCGTGCCATCGCCGAGAAGCGCCACATGTTCGCTCGCCGCTCGGAAAGCGGATTCGGGATCTCCCTCCTCGATAGCCCGGATTATGCGGTCATGCTCGATGATGGTCGCCGCCATACGGCCCGGTCGAAAGGTGACGTGTTTCCGGTAGGCCGCCAATCGCCTGCGTAGCGCTCGCGTCTGCGTCGAGATGAATTCGGTATGCGACGCTTCGTAGATCAGCTCATGAAAATCCCAGTTGATGAGGTAAAATGCCTCTTCAGTCTCGACGCCTACAGATGCCGCGAGACGTTCGTGAATGGCTCGTAACGCGACTTTCTCTTTCTGCGTTGCGCGCCGCGCCGCAAGTTTTGCGCAGAGCCCTTCGAGAGCCGCCATCGTTTCAAACATTTCGAGCAACATCGGAATCGATATCGCCGCCACCGTAACGCCGTATCGAGGGCGGGCCTCAAGGAAGCCTGTCGCCATCAATGCCTTGAGGGCCTCGCGCACAGGCGTTCGGGATATCTTGAAGCGCTCCGCGAGTTCGACTTCGTCGATACGGGTCCCCGGCAACAGCGCGCCACTCACAATCCAGTCTTCAAGTTGATCCCGCAGGTCTTCGGCCAAGGTGCCGCCACGCCGGTTTAGAACCTCGCGTGCCGTACTTTCCGCCTCTGAAGCATCCGTTTTCATTCCGACCTCACCAGGATAGGCACCATCCCCTCACACCAGATGGGGAAACCAGGAATGCCAGCCATCAATTCTCGGCGCAATGCGCATCCAGAACGAGATAAAAAACATAACAGCCTTCTACGTATACAGATATTGCAATAGCGCACAAAATTGCAAACCAAGCTGAGGAGCCCGCAAGAAGAGGGATTAGAGACGGAATTGATCCAAATTTCGAATAAAACTGATTATTATCAGACACTTAGCCTCAGCCAGAGGCTCGGGCTACTCAGGGCCGTAGTGTATTTTAAATTCACGTTTGTGTATTCATAAAATTGACATTGAGGATACATTGTGCTTGTCGTGGTGAAAGAAGAAGTTTGGCCCGCCTACGCGCCCCGGGGGATACGCAATGCGATCGTTTGATGCCCGAAACGCCCATTTCGATAAGCTCGTCAACACGCCCCGCCTGAAGTGGCTCGGACAGAACACAAACCACGCCAAGGCTCATCCCGCTGTCATCGAGGCGATGATTCGCTGTGCGCGGGATGAGGAGTTCCACATCTACGCCCCCCCGGCAGGCCTCGAAGCCTTGAGGGCGGGCATCATTGATGACCTCGGGCTTCAGGGGCAGTCGGTCCTGGTCTCCGACGGCGCCATCGAGTCGCTCTATCACGTCTGTCACACGCTGCTGCGTCCGGGTGATGAGTTCATAACGACCGATCCGACCTGGAACTGGCCCATGGCTTTCGCGAAGGCCGTCGGGGCGACCGTCAAGCAAATCCCGATCTATGGCCCCGAATATCAATATCGACTCGACCCCGCGCGTTTGGCTGAAGCGATCGGTCCAAAAACCAAGGTTGTGTATCTGGTCGATCCCAACAATCCGCTGGGCACGGCGTGCACGAAAACCGAGATCGCCGAGATCACGGATGCGGTTGCAAAAGCGGGCGCCTATCTCATCCACGATTGCACGTACCGTCACTTCGCGCACGAGCACCACCTCGCGGCGAAACTCGATCCCGAGCGAACGATCACGATCTACAGCTTCTCGAAGTGGCTCGGTTTGGCCGGCCTGCGAATAGGCGCCGTCGTCGCGCACCCGGACGTCATCGAACGGCTCGCGGCATCGCCTCCGAACAATCTCGGCTCAAGCATCCTCTCGCAGCGTGCCGCCATCGCCGGCTTGAGCATCAAGGAAGAATGGTTTCCGGGAGTGCTGGCCGAATTGCGGAATAACCAAGCTCTTGTGAAAGCGGCCGTCGACAAAATTCCCGGCCTTTCGATCCCCGTCTATCCCTCCAACGGGAATTTCGTTGTCATCGAGTGCGGAGCGCTCGGTATCCGCCCTGATGCACTCACTGCGGCCTACGGCGAGCATGAGATCATGATCCGCCAAGGGGCCTATCATACTCCGAATTTCGGAGACCGCTTCGTGAAGGTGTCGTTGAGCGTACCGAAGGAGTGGGCTGAGGAATTCGCGAACCTGTTGCCGTCGATGATCGAGAGGGCTCGTGCTCGCAACGAGCCAGTCAAGGTTTTCTGAAACCTCGATACGACAACTCCGGAGGAAACGACAAAATGGACCTGCAACTGGACGGAAAAAAAGTCCTGATTACCGGGGCGTCGCAGGGTATCGGCGAAGGGTTGGCGCACGCCTTTGCAGCTGAAGGCTGCGCGCTTCACCTGACGGCGCGCTCGACGGATAAGCTCAGCGCGATGCAGAAAGAGATTGCCGGAGCGCATGGCGTGTCGGTGGGCATAACCGCGATCGACATGACGTCTGAAGGAGCCTGTGAGAAGGTTGTCGAGGACGCCGGCGACGTCGATATCCTGGTGAACAATGCAGGCGTCATCCCGAGCGGCTCCCTTTTCGACATCACGCCGGGCCAATGGCGCGATGGTTGGGCCCTCAAGGGGTTCGGATACGCAGACATGATCCGGCTGGTCTACCCGCGCATGAAAGCGCGCGGGGGTGGCGTTATTCTGAATAACATCGGCAATGGCGGTGAGGTCTGCGATCCAAACTACATCGAGGGCGCGGCCGGAAACGCGGCGATCATGGCGATGACGCGCGCCTTGGGGGGCGTCAGTCTCGACGACAACATAAGGGTGGTCGGCGTCAACCCGGGCCCGGTTGATACGACGCGCATCTACAACATGTTGCGTAAATTCGCAGAGACCAAGCTCGGCGACGCCGCTCGTTACGATGAACTGGTGGAACGATATCCTCTCAAACGTCCGGCGAAGATCCACGAGATCACGGACCTGTTTCTTTTTCTGGCCTCGTTCAGATCGGGCTACACGTCGGGCACGATCGTCACGGTCGACGGCGGTATCGCCTCCCGTCGCACCGTCGTCTGAAGGCGATCAAGACAACACCGACGACCCAGCACAAGGTTCATCGGTCGACCGGTCAATCAGGCTCAAGGCGAGGAAGCCATGCCATATCTGCACGCGACGGACGGTACGCGGCTATATTACGAGGAAACAGGCTCGGGTACGCCGCTCATATTCGTGCACGAATTTGGCGGCGACCTGCGCAGCTGGGAACCTCAGCTTCGTCACTTCAGCAGACGTTATCGATGCATCGCCTACAACGCTCGCGGCTACGCCCCTTCCGACGTTCCTGAGGATCTTTCGCGATATTCGCAGGAACTGGCGGCGCAAGACATTCGGGACGTGATGGACGGACTTTCCATCGACCGGGCGCATATCATCGGCCTTTCGATGGGTGGATTCGCCACGTTGCACTTTGGCCTGACCTACAGTGAGCGCGCCCTGTCCCTGGTCGTAGCCGGCGCCGGGTACGGGGCGGAAAAGCAGTATGAAGACTATTTCAGGTCGGTCTCCCTGGAAGTAGCCGACCAGTTCGAGAAGCAAGGGGCGGAGGTTTTTTCAAAAACCTATGCCATGGCGGCCTCTCGTATCGCTTTCCTGCTGAAGGATCCGCGCGGCTGGCAGGAATTTCAAACCCACCTGGGACAACATTCTGCGACAGGTTCGGCGATGACCATGCGTGGCGTCCAGGCGCGCCGGCCATCGATCTACGATCTGGAAGACGGTCTGCGCGACATGAACGTGCCGACACTCGTGATCGCCGGAGACGAAGACGATCACTGTCTGCAGCCCGGCGTGTTCCTGAAGAAGACAGTGCCTGCCTGCGGCCTTCTGGTGTTGCCAAAGGCGGGACACACCCTCAACCTCGAAGAGCCTGCGCTTTTCAATCACCACGTTGATGATTTTCTTTCCACCGTTGCGCAAGGCCGCTGGCTGCCGCGTGATCCACGCGCCATGCCTTCTCAGATCATGAAAACATCATGAGCCACCCCTCCTCGGCCCATTCAGAGGACAATGTGCCGAGGTCTCCCTCGCACTTCGTCAGCATGGATCGCCTGAATCAACGGCTCGCGGTGATGTCGAGCTATGGCGCAACGCCAAAGGGTGGCGTCAATCGTCAGGCCCTGACCGCCGAGGACCTGCAGGCCCAACTCCAGCTGATCCGCTGGGGTGCGGAGCTTGGAATGCTACCGTCCAGCGATCCCGCGGGAAATCTATTCCTCCGCCGTGAGGGGGCCGACCCCTCGCTCGAACCGGTGTTGTCCGGCTCTCATTTGGATAGCCAGCCGACGGGTGGCAGGTTCGACGGGGTCTACGGCGTTCTCGCCGCGCTGGAGGCCGTCAATGCCATTCGAGACGCCGGCCTGAATCCGCGCCGCTCGATCGAGATCGTTTCGTGGATGAACGAGGAGGGATCCCGCTTTGCCCCGGGAATGATGGGGTCCACAGCATATGCCAACCCCGGTTCGTTAAGCGAAATGCTCCCGGTGAAGGACGCCGATGGCGTCAGCGTCCGGGACGCCTTGTCATTCATTCACGGCGGCTTGCAGGAAATACCTCGCCGCCCGCTGGGCGGGCGCCCGCACGCCTATATCGAAGCGCACATCGAACAGGGGCCCCTGCTCGAGCAGCAGAATGCCGCGGTGGGAGTGGTCTCCGGAATTCAGGGCAAGAGAACTTTCCAGGTCGAGATCATCGGCGAGGCCGCACATGCCGGAACGTCGCCGCGCTCCGAGCGAAAAGACGCCATGCTGGCGGCAGTAAGGATTATCGGCGCGCTGGCGACTCGCCTTCATGACGGCGCTGACGTCGTGAAGTTCACCGTTGGACGACTGACCGTGGAGCCGAATGCGCCCTCGGTTGTTGCAAACCGCGTCGTGTTTTCCATCGACTTGCGCCACCCCAATTCCGCGGAACTCACTTCGTTGGGTGACCTGATCGGGCCTCTTTGTGCGAGCAACGCAGGGCCATGCCGTGTCAGCTTGACCGAGCTGTCGAACGCGGCGTCGCTCGAGTTCCCGGAAGCGATACGCGATGGAATCCGCGCGATCGCCGGTCGATTAAAGATTGCCCACCTCGATGTGCTGTCCTTCGCCGGACACGATGCGCGTCACCTTCACAAGATTTGCCCAAGCGGGATGATTTTCGTGCCGTCGCGCGACGGCATCACGCACAACGAGGCGGAATACACCTCGAAGGAAGATCTCACCGACGGTGCACGCGTCCTGGCCGACATGTTGGGAGAATTGTCATCCTGACTGCGATGGGTGTGACGCCGGATTGAACTGCAGATTGCTGCCCAGCCGAATCAAGTGATGGAGATAGTGATGACTGCCCACACCGTCGAGACGAGCGATGATCTACAAGCCGGAACGGATGCCAATCGCCTTTATCGAAAAATAGCCTGGCGCCTCATTCCCTTCCTGATGGTCTGCTACGTCGCGGCCTATCTCGACCGGGTCAATGTGGGCTTCGCAAAATTGCAGATGCTGAACGACCTCCAGTTCAGCGAAACCGTTTACGGTTTGGGAGCCGGCATCTTCTTTTTCGGATATTTCATTTTTGAAGTTCCCAGCAATCTCGTGCTGCAGCGCGTAGGCGCTCGAATCTGGATTGCCCGGATCATGATTACGTGGGGTCTCATTTCGGCCTGTTTTGCTTTTGTATCCACGCCTGTTCAATTCTACGTCCTGCGATTCCTGCTTGGAGCCGCCGAGGCCGGGTTCTATCCCGGCGTGATCCTGTATCTCACCTATTGGATTCCATCGCATCGACGCTCGCACATGATCGCGTTGTTCATGACCGCGATACCGATTGCGGGGATCGTTGGAGGTCCGCTGTCGGGCTGGATCATGCAGCATTTCAACGGACACCATGATCTCGCGGGATGGAAGTGGTTGTTCTTGTTGGAGGCGGCGCCGTCGATTGTCCTGGGTATTCTCACGCCCTTCTACCTGTCGGATGGGCCTGCCAAGGCGAACTGGCTGTCTCATGCGGAGAAAAAAACGGTGGCCGATGCGCTGGATGTCCAGGCTCGCAGCCCCGAAAAGATCTTGTCGACAACAGGCGAGGTTTTTCGCAACCCCCGAATGCTTCTCATGTGTGTAATCTATTTCTGCGTCATCATGGGGCAATATGGATTGACGTTCTGGATGCCGACCCTGATCAAAGCAGCCGGCATATCCGACGTTCTGCAGATAGGTTTGTTTTCGGCGATCCCTTATGTCGTCGCGGTCGTCGTAATGATCGGCGCCGGCCGCAGCTCTGATCGGACGCGGGAGCGTCGCTGGCATCTGATCGTTCCCATGCTCGCAGGCGCAGCAGGTTACGCGATCGTCGCGGCGGCAGGCGACAACGTTACCCTGGCGCTGATCGGCTTATCTCTGGCAGCGGCGGGGGTGATTACGCCAGGACCGCTGTTCTGGGCGCTGCCATCCGCATTTCTTGCGGGCTCGGCCGCCGCCGCCGGGATTGCGGCCATCAACGCGTTTGCCGGTTTGGCGGGGTTCGTGAGTCCGTATTTGATCGGGTATCTCCGCGACATGACCGGCACGTCGCTTGTTGCGATGTACACTTCCGCCGCTGTCCTGGTGTTTGGAGCGTTGTTGATCCTGAGAGTCCCTGCCCGTATCGTGAATCGATAGCAGCCTCTCTCAGGTCGACCGTGTGACACCTTATCTCGGGAAACTGGCTCGCTGGGTGGAAACGCTGAAGCGCCCCCAGCGGGCGCAACCCGGGCAAGCCCGGTGAGTGGGCTGCACCGCACCTTGAATCCCTACTCCACACCGAACTCGCCGCGCGCGGCGCGAACGCGCGCGACGATATAGTCGTAGACTTCGGACACCCGGCGCGCATCGTGGGTGTCGGGATGCGACACCATCCAGTAGCTGCGGGTGAACCGGATATCCGGCAGCAGCGGCTCGAGCTCGGGATAGCGGCGCGCCGCGTAGTCATGCAGGATTCCGACGCCGTGACCGGCGCGGACCGCTTCCATTTGCGCCACCACGCTGCCGCACTCGTAGTGCCAGGTCATCACCTTGCCGAGCGTCGACGCGTAGTCCAGCGCGCGGCTGTAGACGAAATCCTCCACATGGGTGATGAAGAGACGCCCCGTCAGATCGCCCTGCTGCCGGATCGCTCCGTGGCGCTTGAGATAGGCCTTCGCCGCATAAACGCTCAGCGTGTAGTCGGTCAGCTTCTTGATGATCAGGCGGCCCTGCTTCGGACGATCGAGGGTGATGGCGATATCGGCCTCGCGCCGCGACAGGGAGAACGTGCGCGGCAGCGGCACCAGTTGAATCACCAGCTCCGGATGTTTCCCGGCCAGGGCGCCGAGCTGCTCTGCCAGGAAGTAGTTTCCAAGACCGTCCGGCGCACCGATCCGGACGGTGCCGGTGATGGCCTCGGAGGCCCCCTTGACCTGGGAGCCGACCTTGAGGAATTCGGACTCGGCCCGCTCCGCGGCCGCCAGCAGCGCTTCGCCGGCCGCGGTCAGCGACGATCCGGTCGTGTGCCGCTCGACCAGCCTGGCCTTCAGCTCCTGCTCGAGCGCCGTCAACTGGCGCGAGACGGTGGCGTGATTGACCCCCAGCCGCTTCGCCGCACCGAGGATCTGCCCCGTGCGCGCCACCTCGAGAAAAATCCGGATGCGATCCCAGTCCATGATCGGACTTTAATTTTTGCACATCGAAAGCGCAATACTTCGCGTTGATGTGCATTCCTGTCGAGCGCCATGGTGGGAGGCAAACCCCATGGAGCACACGGCACATGACCACGGCGATCACCCACTACATCGGCGGCAAGCCCGTCGCAGGACGCGGCGGCAGGACCACGCCGATCTTCAACCCGGCGACGGGCGAGCAGTCCGGGACCGCGCCGGTTGCCGGCACCGCCGATGTGAACGACGCCGTCATCGCCGCAAATCGCGCGGCTCCGGGCTGGGCCGCGACCACGCCGCTGCGCCGAGCCCGCATCCTCAATCGTTTTCTGCGCATCATGGAAGAGCGGATCGACCGGCTGGCCGATGTGATCACCGCCGAGCACGGCAAGGTGCACTCCGACGCCAAGGGCGAGATCCAGCGCGGTTTGGAAGTCGTGGAGTTCGCGACCGGCGCGCCGCAGTTGCTGAAAGGCGAGATCACCGAAAACGTCGGCACCGGCGTCGACAGCCACGCGCTGCGGCAGCCGCTGGGCGTGGTCGCCGGCATCACCCCGTTCAACTTCCCGGCCATGGTGCCGATGTGGATGTTTCCGGTGGCGCTCGCCTGCGGCAACACCTTTATCCTCAAGCCGTCGGAACGCGACCCCTCGGCATCGCTGCTGATCGCCGAATGGCTCTCTGAGGCCGGCCTGCCGGACGGTGTCTTCAACGTCGTGCACGGCGACAAGGAAACCGTCGACGCGCTGCTGCATCATCCTGACATCTCGGCCATCAGCTTTGTCGGATCGACCCCGATCGCCCGCACCATCTACGAGACGGCGGCGCACACCGGAAAGCGCTGCCAGGCGCTGGGCGGCGCCAAGAACCACATGATCATCATGCCGGACGCGGACATGGACCGGGCCACCGACGCGCTGATGGGGGCGGCCTACGGCTCCGCCGGCGAACGCTGCATGGCCATCTCGGTCGCGGTGCCGGTGGGCGAAGCCACCGCCGCCGCCCTGATCGCAAAGCTCGAACCGAAGGTCCGCGCCCTGAAGATCGGACCCGGCACCGATCCGGAAGCGGAGATGGGGCCACTGGTCACCAAACAGCATCTGGACAAGGTGCGCGGCTATATCGACGCCGGTGTCGCCGAGGGAGCCAAGCTGATCGTCGACGGGCGCGATTTCAAGATGCAGGGCTACGAGAAGGGCTACTTCATCGGCGGCACGCTGTTCGACGGCGTAACGACGGACATGAAAATCTACAAGGAAGAGATCTTCGGACCGGTGCTCGCGGTCGCCCGCGCGCCCGACTACGCCACCGCCGCCCGCATGGTCAACGAACACGAGTTCGGCAACGGCACATCGATCTTCACCCGCGACGGCGACACCGCCCGCGAGTTCGCCCATGCGATCAAGGTCGGCATGGTGGGAATCAACGTGCCGATCCCGGTGCCGATGGCGTTCCATTCCTTCGGCGGCTGGAAGTCGTCGCTGTTCGGCGACCATCATATGCATGGCCCCGAAGGCGTGCGATTCTACACACGGCTGAAGACCATCAGCAGCACCTGGCCGACCGGGATCCGCAGCGGCGCGGAGTTCGTGATGCCGACCATGAAGTAAAGCGCATACGACAGCCGCCAGCGCGAAGACGTGCTGGCGGCTGTCGTAGAAGATATCTGCAAAGTAGATCTTCGCTTCGATTGATATACACTGCATATCGATGATCGAAACGCGTCTGCTTCGCCAGTTTGTCGCCGTTGCCGAGGAATTGCACTTTCATCGGGCCGCGAAGCGGTTGCACATGGCCCAGCCCCCGCTAAGCCAGGCGATCCGGAAACTCGAAGACGAACTCGGCGTTCGCCTGTTCGAGCGAAGCAATCGCAACGTCACACTGACGCCGGCCGGCCTCACCTTCCTCGACACCGCGCGACGGACGTTGGCACAACTGAACGAGGGCGCCGAACAGGCCCGTCGCGTCGCAGCCGGCGTCTCCGGCCGCCTGGTCGTCACCTTTGTCGGCACCGCACACTATGATCTGCTGCCGGACATCCTCCGGGCGTTTCGTTCGGACTTCCCCGGCATCGAGCTGAAGCTGCAGGAAGCAACCACAGCCGAACAAATCGAAGCCGTTCGCGTCGGCGACGCCGATGTCGGATTCATGCGCCGGCCCGGCGTCAGCGTTCCGCATCTGACGTTCAAACGCATTGCCCGGGAACGGATCCTGATCGCCTTGCCGAATACGCATTCCGAGGCCCGCAAAGCTACCGTTGCACTCGCACGCCTGGCCGAGGAGGGATTTATCGCCACACCACGGGCGGAAGGCGCGGGTTTTTATGACCAGTTGATCAGCCTGTGCCGGCAGGCCGGATTCTCTCCCCGTATCGTTCAGGAAGCCCGGCAGATGCACACCGTGGTCAGCCTGGTGGCGGGGGGCCTTGGTGTTGCGCTGGTGCCGTCCACACTCGCTCAGGCGCGCCGCAAGGGCGTGACATTCCGACCGATCGCCGTTGATGCCCCGCAGGATCTCAAACACATCGATCTGGTCATGGGATGGGATGCCACCAGGACGTCCCCCGCCCGGGACAGCTTCCTCAAGACGGCGCAGCGCATCGCCGCAGCGTTGATATGAGAAACGTCTCAATGAGATTTGAATAGTATATTTTACATTGCCTGCGGCGAGAGCGAGACTCCACGTCAACGCGACAGGTTGGAGCACGCCATGGACCATTGCCGCCGCGGCCGATCCGGCCTGACGCTCTCAGTCTTGTCGGTCGCCATTATCGTTCTCGCCGGCTTGCTGAGTTTCACAGCCGCCGTCCGCGGCCAAACGCAGCAGGATCAAATGATCTATCAACTTCGCATCTACGAAATCTTCGAAACCAACAAGGCCGCATTCCATGCCAGGTTTCGCGATCATGCCGCCCGCATCATGAAAACCCACGACTTCGATATCCTGGCCATGTGGGAGTCCACGTCGGCCGGACGAACGGAATTCGTCTACCTGCTGCGGTGGCCGAATGAAAAAGCCATGACGGATCGCTGGGCGCACTTCATGGCGGATCCGGAGTGGGCGGCCATCAAGCGGGACAGCCAGCAGCGAGATGGGGCGATGGTGGGCGATATCCAGGATCGCGTGCTGCAGCAGACGGACTATTCGCCGCGATTGTAGCGCCGGCGCACCGCAGTTCGCCTTCATGGGGAGAGGCGCGGCATGCCGCGTCCCTCGCCATGAGATGCGTGCGGGCGCCTTACAGGCCCAGCTTCTTCTTGCGCTGGCCGAGCGTGCGCAGCCGCAGCGCGTTGAGCTTGATGAAGCCGGCGGCATCGCGGTGATCGTAGGCGACGGCGCCTTCCTCGAAGGTGACGAGATCCTGATCGTACAGCGAGTACTTGCTCTCGCGGCCGACCAGGATGACGTTGCCCTTGTAGAGCTTGAGCCGCACCTGGCCGGTGACGAACTCCTGGCTCTTGTCGATCGCCGCCTGCAGCATCTCGCGCTCCGGCGAGAACCAGAAGCCGTTGTAGATCAGCTCGGCGTATTTCGGCATCAGTTCGTCCTTGAGATGCCCCGCGCCGCGATCGAGCGTGATCTGCTCGATGCCGCGATGGGCCACAAGAAGGATGGTGCCGCCGGGCGTCTCGTACATGCCGCGCGACTTCATGCCGACGAAACGGTTCTCCACCAGATCCAGCCGGCCGATGCCGTTGGCGTATCCCAGCTCGTTGAGCTTCGCCAGCAGCGACGCCGGCGACAGCTTTTGGCCGTCGATCGCGACGGGATCGCCCTTCTCGAAATCGACGGTGATGTAGGTCGCCTTGTCCGGCGCTTTCTCCGGGTCGATGGTGCGGGAATAGACGTAATCGGGCACTTCCTGCGCCGGATCTTCCAGCACCTTGCCCTCGGAGGACGCGTGCAGCAGGTTGGCGTCGGTCGAGAACGGCGCCTCGCCGCGCTTGTCCTTGGCGATCGGAATCTGGTGGGCCTCAGCGAACGCAATCAGCTGCTCGCGCGAGCGCAGATCCCACTCGCGCCAGGGCGCGATGATTTTGATGTCGGGGCGCAATGCGTGATAGCCCAGCTCGAAACGGACCTGGTCGTTGCCCTTGCCGGTGGCGCCATGGGACACCGCGTCCGCACCGACCTTCTCCGCGATCTTGATCTGCGTCTTGGCGATCAGCGGGCGCGCGATCGAGGTGCCGAGCAGATACTGGCCCTCATACACCGCGTTGGCGCGGAACATCGGGAACACGTAATCGCGCACGAACTCCTCGCGCAGGTCCTCGATGAAGATGTTTTCCGGCTTGATGCCGAGCAGCAGCGCCTTCTGGCGTGCCGGCTCCAGCTCCTCGCCCTGGCCGAGGTCGGCGGTGAAGGTCACGACCTCGCAGCCATAGGTGGTCTGCAGCCATTTCAGAATGATCGAGGTGTCGAGGCCACCGGAGTAGGCGAGCACAACCTTCTTCACGTCTTTCGTCATGAAAACCCTATGGAATTTGGCGGGGACCCACCCTCTCGGCCGGCCCCAGTTCGGCGGTTCTATAGGCAGAACGACTAGCGGCGCAACAGTCTTTGCAGCCAGCGGTAACCCGGCAGCGCCCACCGGGTCAGCGTGGCATCGATGGCCTCGTCGCTCAGCCGGGTCCGGGGCCAGCGGTAAATCAGGGCGTAGACCAGCCAGATCACAAAAAACGGCACCAGGCCCGAGACCAGCACGTCGGTGAGGAAATGGCCGCCGAACGCCATCCGCAACCCGCCGGTGGCGAGGCCGAACAGGGTGGCGCCGATATAAGCCAGCGGCCGCCAGGCCGGCGGCGCCAGCGCGGCCGGGGCATAGGTCCAGAACGCGGTCGCCCCCTCACCGGAAAAGAACGAACAGTTCTTCTGACAGGCACCGGTCGGATCGTACCAGGGCTTGAACTCCCAGGGGCCGCCGAACTCGGTGACCATCACCGGCCGCGGGCGCCCCCAGTGGCTCTTGAACGCGAGGTTCGACAGGATGCCGGCGGAGAGCACGATCGTGATCAGCAGGAAGGCGACGGTGCGGCCGGGCACGATCAGCGGCTTCAGCGGCCGGGCGAACTTGACCACCAGCGCGATGATCGCGGGCGCGGCAAACGCCCAGGCCACCCACATCGCCACGTCGCGCACCACCATGGCGAAGGTGTCGGACTTCAGCGGGAAGGTTCTGGTGGCGGGATCGTAGAACCAGGCCGCGACTTTCAAATCGATTTCGGGATGCGACCCGAACACGACGACAAAGGCAAGCGACAGCGCCAGCGCGATAAAGAGACCGATGCGAGTCATCAGCGCACCGAAGTCCGGTCTTGAGGCGTCCGGTCTTGAGGCAACGCGCGCCACGCCCCGGCACTGCGGCCGGCGATCAGCCAGTAGACGAAACCGGCGACGATGCCGGCGCCGGTCATCACTTCCAGCTCGCGGCGAATGATGCCGTTGAACGACATGGTGGCGGTGTCGAACGGCACCAGGCTGAGATAACAGGCCGCTCCAACCAGCGCGCCGCCCAGCGCATAGACCAGCAGGCTGCGGATGCCGAAGGCTTCGGTGATCAGCGCAATGATCATCGCCGGCAGCAGCGCGAAGCCGCTGATGAAGATGAAACCGAACGCCGCGATCAGCTTCATGGTGCTGTCGTCGAGCTGGAAATCGAGTCCGCTCAAATCCGGAAACAGCACGGCACCGATCACGACGGCTGCGGCGGCGAAACTCGCGACCAGAAAGCCGAACAGCACGACAATAATGCGGACAACCAGCGCCATCAGGATTAGTCGGTCATCGCCATGGCGCGCAGCGCCTGCCGCTCGCGCGCCGAGAGTTTTTCGGTTTCGGATTTCAACTGGCCGCAGGCGGCGAGGATGTCGCGGCCACGCGGCGTGCGCACCGGCGACGAATAACCGGCATTGAAGATGTATTCGGAGAATTTCTCGATCTGGCTCCAGTCCGAGCATTCGTACTGGCTGCCCGGCCACGGATTGAACGGGATCAGGTTGATCTTCGCGGGAATGCCCTTCAGCAGCTTCACCAGCAGCTTTGCGTCATCCAGCGAATCGTTGACGCCCTTCAGCATCACGTACTCGAAGGTGATGCGGCGTGCATTCGAGGCGCCCGGATAATTGCGGCAGGCCTCCAGCAGTTCGGCGATCGGATACTTGCGGTTCAGCGGCACCAGTTCGTTGCGCAGCTCGTCACGCACCGCATGCAGCGAGATCGCCAGCATGACGCCGATCTCGTCGCCGGTGCGCGCGATGTTGGGCACCACGCCCGACGTCGACAGCGTGATACGGCGGCGCGACAGGCCGATGCCTTCATTGTCGGAGACGATCAGGAGCGCGTCGCGCACCGCATCGAAATTGTACAGTGGCTCGCCCATGCCCATCATCACCACATTGGTGACCAGGCGGTTGCCGTTCGGCGTCTCGCGATCGACCCAGTCGTTGAGCCGGTCGCGCGCGATCATCACCTGGCCGACGATCTCGCCGGCGGTGAGATTGCGCACCAGCCGCTGGGTGCCGGTGTGGCAGAACGAACAGTTCAGGGTGCAACCGACCTGCGAGGAGACGCACAGCGTGCCGCGATCGGTTTCCGGAATGTAGACGCACTCGACCTCATGCGGGCGCTCGGAGGCGTGCCCGCTCGGCAGCCGCAGCAGCCATTTGCGGGTGCCGTCGCTGGACACCTGCTCGGCGACGATCTCCGGCCGCGCCACGGTAAAATGTTTGGCCAGCTCCGCGCGCATGTCCTTCGAGACGTTGGACATCTCGTCGAAGCTCTGGGCGCCGCGCACATACATCCAGTGCCACAGCTGCTGGGCCCGCATCTTGCGCTGATGCGGCGCGACGCCGACCTCCCCCAGCTTCTCCATCAGTTCCGCGCGCGACAGCCCGATCAGGGACGGCATCGCGGGGGGAACATAGGATTCCAGCGGGGTTTTTTCCAAAAGCATGCCGCCGCGCGACAATTCGCGCGTCTTCATGGCCTCTGGCGATACCTCGGTCATTTTGGTCCTAAATCCCGTGAGAGGCGCATATCCGCCCCGTCAGGGCGCAACGCTTACCCTGAAATACCGGCTTCAGATAGCTGTTTTCCGCAATCCTGCAACCGCCGGACCCGATCCGGCAGGTTAACGGCGGCAATCTTGCCGCCGACAGTCCTACCTCCGGCAATCTTACCTGCGACAGTCTTACCTGCGACAGTCCTGGGCCAGCCGGTCCAGCGCCTGGGCGAGGCCCTTCAGGGAAAACGTGTCGGTGCTCTCGGTTCCCTTGGCGGAGACACCCTTCACGGTCACGTCGGTGCCCTTGCGCAGCGCGTCCACCATGCGCTCCTCCTCGGCGGCGTTCTTGATCCAGAGGCCATCGCCCTGGGTGTACATCGCGTAGCGCGCGCTGCCGATTTCGAGCGCCGACTCCGACCCCGGCTTCAACTGATAGCCGATCATCACCGAGACCTCGTTGACGACCTTTTCCGCCGGACGGGTAGAGATGAATACGTAGGCCGGATCGCGCGGGCGATTCGGCGGATTGGTTTTCGACGACGACGGCTTGGCCAGCGCGAAGCAGACCTTCTTGCCGTTCGGCATCGCCGTGTAGGCACCCCATGTTCCGAACTGGCCGATCAGTGTCGGCTCGGCGCCGCCGACCGAAGGCGGCTTTGCGGCCTCGGGCTTCGCGGCGGGCGCGGGTGTGGACTTCGCCGATTTTGATTTTGCGCTCTGCGCAAATGCAGCCTGCGGAGCGACCACGACAGCGGACATCAGCACGCCTGCTGAAAGCATCCCCAGTGTTCGTCGCACGGATATCATCGAGCCTCGCTTCACGTGTCGTCCTTCAAGTCTCATCCAGGAACTTACAAGCACAGGATTGCTGCAAGTCTGCGGCAGTGGCCCCTCTCCGCCGATCTTGCGACGGCTTGTCCCGATCAACTTATTCCGACTGTCTCATATTCCGACTCTTGGAATAACCGGGAAAAGCCTGTTTGGGAAGCAGGTTGCGACGATCGGTCAAGGCCGTCCATAATCGAGCCTCGATCTGAAGTGGATTGTCGCACGGCCTCAAATCCGCCATGAAGAATTCAGGTTCAATGTCCCTCTCTGATTCAGGTGTCCTGCCATGAAAGCAATTTTGTGTTCTCAGTACTGCGGCCCCGATGATCTCGTGCTGGCGGATGTGCCCAATCCCGTCGCGGCATCAGGCGAAGTGGTGATCGCGATCAAGGCGGCCGCGCTGAACTTCTTCGACATCCTGATGATCCAGGGCAAATACCAGATCAAACCGCCGTTTCCGTTTTCGCCGGCCGCCGAAGTCGCCGGTGTGATCGAGAGCGTCGGCGCCGGCGTCACCGACCTGAAGGTCGGCGATCGCGTGGTTGCATCGTGCGGCCACAACGGCGCGCGCGAGAAGGTTGCGGTCCCCGCCATGTCGGCGGTGAAGATCCCCGACAACCTGGATTACGATCGCGCCGCCGGCATCATCATCATCTACGGCACGGCGCTGCATGCGCTGGAAGACCGCGCGCGGCCAAAGCCCGGAGAGACTCTCGCGGTGCTCGGCGCGGCCGGCGGCACCGGCCTCGCCGCGTGCGAACTCGGCAAGCTGATGGGCCTGAAGGTGATCGCCTGCGCCTCCTCCGACGAGAAACTCGAATTCGCCAAGCAGCACGGCGCGGAGATCGGCCTGAACTACGCCAAGGAGGATCTGAAGGAGGGCCTGAAGAAACTCACCGGCGGCAAGGGCGTCGACATCGTGTTCGATCCGGTCGGCGGCGCGTATGCGGAAGCCGCGCTTCGCTCGGTGGCGTGGGAAGGCCGCTTCCTGGTGATCGGATTTGCCGCCGGCGAAATTCCAAAGATCCCGCTCAACCTCGCGCTGCTGAAAGGCTGCGACATCCGCGGCGTGTTCTGGGGCGCATGGGCAAAACTCAACCCGGAAAAGAACCGCGCCAATTTGCAGAAGCTCGTGCAGTGGACCGCGGAAGGCAAGATCTCATCCCACGTCGATCGCACCTTCCCGCTGGCGCAGACCGCGGATGCGCTGAAGGTGCTGGCCGGCCGCAAGGCGATGGGCAAGGTGATTTTGCATCCGTGATGTGGGAAGCACTGTTACGCGAGGCGCACCTGGAAGCTCTATCGCAGCACAATCACCTTCCCTTGTCGTTGCCGGGCTTGTCCCGGCAACCCCGATAAGGGACGCTGTGCACTCCTAAGCGAGATCACCGGGACAAGCCCGGTGATGACAACAGTGGGTGGTATGCTCATCTCCCAAAACGGTGACGGGCCCGCGCACGCTGATGAAAATGTGGACACGCAGCGGTTCTCACTGCGTCACGCCGCTTCACTTACGCCGCCGCGTCGCCCTTCGCCCCACCCTCTCCCCGCAGCCGCGCCAGCGCATCTTTTGCGGCGGCGCGATGGTCGGGCAGGATGTGGCTCGCCACCAGCCGGATCGTGGTGGCGAGAACGGCGGCATCGTCGGTGAAGCCGAGCACCGGCATAACGTCCGGAATGAAATCGAACGGCAGGATGAAATAGGCCAGCGCGCCGATCAGCGCCGCCTGCACATGGCGCGGCGTCTGCCGGTCGAAGGCGCAGTAATAGGCCGCGAGCAGATCCTCGGCGAACGGCAGTTTCGCGGCCACCTTCTTGATCTTGGCCCAGAACTCCCGGCGAACGCGCGCGTGGTCCTTCGCCAGCTGCTCAGCCGGCCCGGGATCCACTGTCCGTTCGAAAACCATCACACTGCTCCTCTCGCGACGCGTACCGTCCGCACAAGACCGCAGCTTCGCTTCCCGAAAGTTGGGGTTTGCGAAGCCCGGCCGCAAGATTGCGGCAGCGGCGTCAGGCTGCGGAACCGGCGAAGGCGTTCATCGCCTTGGCCAAATCGATGTCGCGCGCGGTCACGCCGCCGGCATCATGGGTGGCCAGCACCACCTCCACCGTCTTGTAGACATTGCGCCATTCCGGATGGTGGTCGCGTTTCTCGGCGGCGAGCGCCACCCGGGTCATGAAGCCGAACGCTTCGTTGAAGTCCTTGAAGGTGAACGTGCGGGCAATGGCGTCCCGCCCCGCGACCTCGGACCAGCCTGGAAGCTCCGCCAATGCTGTCTGGCGCGCTGCGCCGGATATCCGCTCAACCATCGAAACCTCCATCATCACATGAACTTGACCCTGTTTCGGGCAGGCCCATCCTAAACAGGATTGCCGCAAAAAGCGGCCCCCACGACGGCCGCCGGTAACCATGACCGGGCTGGCCGCAGGGGGTCGTGCCTTTACGCTGCCGAATTTGCTATAATCATCATCTCAATCGGACCCTACGGATGAACCTGGACTTCCAGCAGATGTTTTCGCGGTCGCCGCCGTTGAGCGGCCCGGGTGAAGCTGTTGCAGGTCCAACGCCGCTGCGTGGAAAACGTGCCCCCAAGGGCGCCGGCATCTTCATGCCGCTGGCGGCGGCGCTGGCCATCGTGCTGGTGGTGGTGGGCGCGATCTATGTCGCCATGCGCCCAGTGACGTTGAAGATCGCCGTCGGACCGCCGAACAGCGAGGACGTCAAGGTGATCCAGGCGCTGGCCCACACCTTCGCGCGCGAGCGCGGCTATATCCGCCTGAAGGTCGTCCCGACGGAAAATGCGAGTGCCAGCGCGAACGCCCTCGAGCACAAGGGCGTCGACCTCGCCGTGATCCGCGGTGACCTCGATGTGCCGAAGGACGCCGCGAGCGTCGCCGTCATGCGCAAGAACCTTGTGGTGCTATGGGTTCCGTCCGCCGGCAAAGGCAAGAAGACGAAGGGTCCGGCGATCAAGAAGATCCAGAATCTCGCCGGCCGCCGCATCGGCGTCATCGGCAAGACCTCGGCCAACGTGAACCTGCTCAACGTCATCCTGCGCCAGTACGGCGTCGATCCCGCCAAGGTCGAGGTCACGCAGTTCTCGACCAACGAAGTGGCGGAGGCGACCAAGACCCAGAAGGTCGATGCATTCCTGGCCGCGGGGCCGCTCAACAGCAGGATCACGGCGGACGCGCTCGCGGCGTCGCAAAAGGAGGGCGGCGAACCGACCTTCCTCGCCATCGATGCGGCTGACGCCATCGCCCAGAATTTCCCGTCCTATGATGCGGCTGAAATCGCGGCGGGCTCGCTCGGCGGCGTGCCGCCGCGGCCGGAGGAAGAAGTCAAGACCATCAGCTTCTCGCACCACATCGTGGCGCGCAAACAGTTGTCGGACACCACCATCGCCATGCTCACCCGGCAGATCTTCGCGCAGCGCCAGAATGCTGCGGCCGAGGCGCCGTCGGCCTCCAAGATCGAAACGCCCGACACCGACAAGGATGCCGACATCCCGGCGCATCCGGGCGCAGCCGCCTATGTCGACGGCGAGGAAAAAACCTTCCTCGATCGCTACAGCGATTTCATCTGGTGGGGAATCATGGGGCTGTCGGCCATGGGTTCGGCGGGCGCATGGTTCGCGGGCTACCTGAAGCGCGACGAACGCCAGAACAGCACCACGTTGCGTGACCGGCTGCTGGAGATGCTGTCGCAGGTGCGCCAGGCCAGCACCCATCAGGAACTCGACACCATGCAGGCCGAGGCCGATGAAATCCTGCGCGATACGCTGCGCTGCTACGAAGACGGCGCGATCGACGACGGCCCCTTGACCGCGTTCAACATCGCGCTCGAGCAATTCCACACCGCCGTCGCCGACCGCCGCAGCGTGCTGATGGCGGCGCCGCGCCCGACGGTGCAACTGCGCGCGTGACCGCCGCGCACGGCTTCGCGATGTGGGAGGTTGCGGCAACGGATGGCGCGCTCCTTCTCCCCGCAAGCGGCAATCGAGTTCACAGATCTCGACTCGGCGAAGACTCGTTCCCTCCCCCCTTGTGGGGGAGGGTTAGGGAGGGGGGTAGCGGCAAACCCGCAGCACGTCAGATCGGATGTCGTTACATCGCGACGTCAGCATGCTGGGCACCCCCCTCCCCGGCCCTCCCCCACAAGGGGGGAGGGAGCCGAAAATCATCACCTCGACGTCAAGGTGCACCCGATCGAGATGCGTGAATCCGATAGCCGCAAGCGTGGCGAGGTGAACCAGGCTCGCTGTCATCGAAGCTTCATCAAATCGTTTTCAGGTTGTAAGCGCGTCTTCCCATGGTTTGGAATACGTCCAGATATGGAGCTCCCCCATGCCGATCCGCTTCGGTTCGATCTCCCGCCGCCGTTTCCTGAGCACTGCCGCCGCGACCGGCGCGGCCACGGCGTTCGGCGGCATCGCGATGCCTTATCTCAGCCGCGCCGCGGATCGGCCGCAGATCACCCACGGCGTGCAGGCCGGCGACGTCTCGCTCGACTCCGGCGTGGTGTGGGCGCGCACCGATCGCCCGGCGCAATTGCTGGTCGAAGTCTCCACCACCGAATCGTTCAGGGATGCGCGCGCGCTGCCGCCGATCAATGCGCTGCCGGAAAGCGACTTCACCGCAAAAATGCTGATCGAGAACCTGCCGTCGGATCAGACCATTTTCTATCGCGCCCGCTTCCGCGACCTCTCCCATATCGACGTCACCGGCGAGCCGCTGGTCGGCCGCTTCCGCACCGCGCCGGCGAGCCGCCGCGATGTCAGCTTCGTGTGGGGCGGCGACGTTGCGGGACAAGGCTGGGGCATCAATCCGGACGACGGCGGCATGAGCATCTTCTCCGCCATGCGCAAGCACAATCCGGACCTGTTCATTCACTCCGGCGACACCATCTATGCCGATGGCGTGATCCCCGCCGAGGTGAAGCTGCCCGACGGCAAGATCTGGAAGAACATCACCATTCCGGAGAAGGCCAAGGTCGCGGAGACGCTCGACGAATACCGTGCCGCGCACAAATACAACCTGCTCGACGACAACCTGCGCGCGTTCAACGCGGAGATTCCGATCTTCGTGCAGTGGGACGATCACGAGGTCACCAACAACTGGTCGCTGTCGAAGCAGCTTCCGGCCGCCTACAAGGAACGCAACATCTCGCTGCTGGCGGCGCGCGCCGCGCGCGCCTTCCACGAGATGTATCCGATGCGCGAGAGCATCGTGGAGCCGGGCCGCGTCTACCGCACCATCAATTACGGGCCGCATCTCGACGTGTTCATGCTGGACGAGCGCAGCTACCGCGGCCCCAACGGCGACAACCTGCAGACGGCCTACGGCCCCGACGCGTATTTCATCGGCGCCGACCAGTTGGCGTGGCTGAAGCGCGAACTGCTGGCCTCGCGCGCGACCTGGAAGGTGATCGCCTCCGACATGCCGATCGGCATCATCGTTTATGACGACGCCACCAACAGCAAGGGCTCGGAAGCGATCGCGCAAGGCGACGGCCCGGCGCGCGGCCGCGAACTGGAGATCGCCGACCTCCTGCGCTTCATCAAGACCGCCGGCATCCGCAATACGGTGTGGCTGACCGCCGACGTGCACTATGCGGCGGCGCACTACTACAATCCGGACAAGGCCCAGTTCCAGGACTTCGATCCGTTCTGGGAGTTCGTCTCCGGCCCGCTGCACGCCGGCACCTTCGGCCCCAATCCGATGGACAACACCTTCGGCCCCGAGATCAAGTTCATCAAGGCACCCGGCGCCGACAAGCAGAACCTGCCGCCCTCGGCCGGCATGCAGTTCTTCGGCCATTGCAAGATCGAGGGCGCGACGGGGCAGCTGACGGTCACCTTGCACGATCGGGCCGATACGCCGTTGTGGTCGGTGACGCTGGACCCGAAGCTGGGCTGATACGACTGACCATCCGACGTCGACCGGCGCGGCCATCGCAGCGGCCGCGCTTGTCGTAATCCAATTGCCGCCCTATTCAGACCAAGCGTTGACTTGGCTGGCACCGGCGTGATCGGCGAAATTCGTGCCCGCACAACCACGGGACTGACGCGATGAGCAAGCCCGACCGACCGCCAAACTTCCCCCCTGAAGATCTCGGCGAGGCCTTAAGATCTCTCGTCCTCGCGCTTCTGGGGTTTCCTCCGCCATTGGTTTTCGCGGGATTCCTTTTTATGACGCCGGCCGTTGGCCTGCTTTACGTTGGGGTGCCCAAAATCCTTTCCGGCGAAATCAACATCAGTCTCAGCGGAGCACTTTGCGTCGTCATCGCTTTGATCATGGCTTGGGGAGGTGTCGAGATGATCCGAGCCGATCCGCCCAAAGGTCGGTGGTGAGCACCTCGCAGCCGCGACAGCAGCCCCTCCCTGATTCATCTCGCGGGGAAGGAACGCAGGGGGACAAACAGCTCTCAATGTCGTGCTAAATCTGCCGGCATGAGCGAGCCTGAGCATGTCCCCCAACCGCCGCGCGACGGCTGCCTGACCTTCTTTCTTTCTGGTGCTGGTCGGGATTCTCATGCTGCTGCCGGGCGTCTGCACCGTCCTGCTCGGCGTCGCCCTGCGGGGGAAGTGGCCTCCCGGCATGGACACGCTCTTTCTCATCATGGCGATCGCCGCCGGCGCGGGCGTGGCCCTGATCTGGTGGACGCTGCAGCGGCGCCGTCCATGAGCGATCCCGACCGGGTTCCCGCGACGCCCCCCGAGCGCCCTCCCTCGGCACAGCGTGGCTGTCTTCAGGTCTTTTTGGTCGCCGCGGGCGGCATCATGCTGCTGCCGGCATTGTTTTGGCTGCTGTCTGGCGCCAGGATGAAGCTCAGTGGTCAGGTGCCCGGCAGTGCCTTTTGGGCCATTTTCGGCCAGTTCCTGCTCTTCGCTCTTATCGGCATGGTGCTGATTGCGGCCGCTTTTCGCGATCCCGGGGCAAAACCCGTCAAAAGGGCCTTCAGGGCGCCCGATCGGGCCGATTCAGGCCTATCAAATTGGCAGCTTGGCGAGGCGTTTGCCGTTGTTTTTCGGCGAATTCTGACTATATTGCGCCGCAACGCGTGAGAGTGCCCGGCTTGGACAAAGCCGGGCACCGCCTTTTTCGGGCGCCATTTGCGCCGGATCGGTTCCGGCAGGCCGTATCGGCCGCGACGCYGCATCGTCTCACGATAGCGCGTCCACACGAGCTGAAAGAATTAGACGCCCATGAATATGCGCAACGTCGCCATCATCGCCCACGTCGACCACGGCAAGACCACGCTCGTCGACAAGCTGCTGCAGCAGTCCGGCACCTTCCGTGACAACCAGAAGGTCACCGAGCGTGCGATGGACTCCAACGACCTCGAGCGCGAGCGTGGCATCACCATTCTCGCCAAGGCGGCGTCGGTGCAGTGGAAGGACACCCGCATCAACATCGTCGACACCCCCGGCCACGCCGATTTCGGCGGCGAGGTGGAACGCATCCTCAACATGGTGGACGGCGCACTGGTGCTGGTGGACGCCGCCGAAGGCCCGCTGCCGCAGACCAAGTTCGTGGTCTCCAAGGCGCTCAAGGTCGGCCTGAAGCCGATCGTGGTCATCAACAAGGTCGACCGCCCCGACGCCCGCCCGACTGAAGTCATCAACGAGGTGTTCGACCTGTTCGCGGCGCTGGACGCCAGCGAGGAACAGCTCGACTTCCCGATCCTGTACGGTTCGGCCAAGCAGGGCTGGATGGCSGARAGCTTCGAAGGCCCGAAGGACCAGGGCATGCAGCCRCTGTTCGACCTGATCCTGCGCCATGTGCCGCCGCCGACCGTCGAGGAAGGCCCGTTCCGCATGATCGGCACCATTCTCGAAGCCAACCCCTATCTCGGCCGTATCATCACCGGCCGCATCTCGTCCGGCACCATCAAGCCGAACCAGAGCGTGAAAGTGCTGTCGGGTGACGGCAAGGTGGTCGAGACCGGCCGCATCTCGAAAATCCTGGCCTTCCGTGGCCTGGAGCGCACACCGCTGGAGGAAGCCGAAGCCGGCGACATCGTCGCCATCGCGGGCCTGACCAAGGGCACCGTCGCCGATACCTTCTGCGATCCCCTGGTCGAGACGCCGCTGGTGGCGCAGCCGATCGATCCGCCGACCGTGTCGATGTCGTTCATCGTCAACAACTCGCCGCTCGCCGGCACCGAAGGCGACAAGGTGACCAGCCGCATGATCCGCGACCGCCTGCTGCGCGAAGCGGAAGGCAACGTGGCGCTGCGCGTGGTGGAAGCGGCCGACAAGGACGCCATGGAAGTGTCGGGCCGCGGCGAATTGCAGCTCGCGATCCTGATCGAAACCATGCGCCGCGAAGGCTTCGAACTCTCGGTGTCGCGTCCGCGCGTGGTGCTGCAGAAGGACGAGGCCACCGGCAACTGGCAGGAGCCGATCGAGGAAGTCGTCATCGACGTCGATGAAGAGCATTCCGGCGTGGTCGTGCAGAAGATGAGCGAGCGCAAGGCCGAGATGATCGAGATGCGCCCGTCCGGCGGCAACCGGCTGCGGCTGGTGTTCTATGCGCCCACCCGCGGCCTGATCGGCTACCAGGGTGAACTGCTGACCGACACCCGCGGCACCGCGATCATGAACCGCCTGTTCCACGGCTACGCGCCCTACAAGGGCGAGATCGCCGGCCGCCGCAACGGCGTCCTGATCTCCAACGACCAGGGCGAAGCGGTGGCTTACGCCATGTTCAAGCTGGAAGATCGCGGCCCGATGATGATCGAGCCGGGCTGGAAGGTCTATCGCGGCATGATCGTCGGCGAGCACACCCGCGACAACGATCTCGAGATCAACATCCTCAAGGGCAAGCAGCTCACCAACATCCGCACCACCTCGAAGGATGAAGCGGTGCGTCTGACCCCGCCGATCCGGATGACCCTGGAAAAGGCGCTGGCCTACATCGAGGAAGACGAGCTGGTCGAAGTGACGCCGAAGTCGATCCGGCTGCGCAAGAAGCATCTCGATCCGAACGAGCGCAAGCGCGCGGAGAAGACCAAGGAAGTTCTGGCCGGTTAAAATACCGCTGGCTCAGATGCTGCCGAGCAAGGGTCTCGGCAGCGGAAGAAAGCCTTGGCAGCACAAGAAGGCCTTGGCAGCACAAGAAAGTCTTGGCAGGGTTGAGGAAGTTTTAGCCGGGTGATCATCGGGTGACTCTTCCCAACCATGTCGACGTTGCCATCATCGGCGCGGGCGCTGCCGGCATCGCGGCGGCGCGAACCCTGGAAAATTCCAGCCTCTCGGTTCTGATTCTCGAAGCCCGCGACCGCCTCGGCGGTCGCAGCCACACGGTCCGGCTGGCCGGCGACATCCCCTTCGATGTCGGCTGCGAATGGCTGCATTCCGCCGATCGGAATTCGTTCGTGCCCATCGCGCAGGACATCGGCTTCGCGATCAACACCAACCGCCCGCGCTGGCGCGAACAGACCTTCAACCTCAGCTTCCCGACCAACCAGCGCGCGCTGTTCGTGACGGCGATCGACGCCTTCTATGATCGCGCCGAAGCGGGCTCCGACCTGCCGCAGGACAGCGCCGCAAGCCAGTGGCTGGAGCCCGGCAACCGCTGGAACCCACTGATGAACGCGATCTCCAGCTACATCAACGGCTGCGAACTCGATCAGGTGTCGACCTACGACATGGACGCCTACGAGGACACCGAGGTCAACTGGCGTGTCACGCGCGGCTATGGCGCGCTGATCGCGGCCTACGGCGCCCCCTGCAAGGTGGCGCTGAACACGGCGGTGAGCCTGATCGATCACTCCGGCAAGATCATCCGGATCGAGACCTCGCAGGGAACGCTGACGGCCGGCAAGGTGATCGTCACCGCGCCGACCAATCTGCTCGCCAATGAATCGATCCGGTTCGTTCCGGCCCTGCCGCAAAAAGTCGAGGCCGCCGCCGGCCTGCCGCTCGGCCTTGCCGACAAGGTGATGCTGGCGCTCGACGCGCCCGACGACCTGCCCGTCGACGGACACCTGTACGGCGGCATCGATCGCGCCGGGGTCGGCAGCTATCATCTGCGCCCGATGGGCCAGGCCTGCGTCGCCGGCTTTTTCGGCGGCCGCTTCGCCCAGGAGTTGGAAGACGCCGGCGACGGCGCGATGGCCGCACAGGCGATCGACGAAGTCGTCGGCATGCTCGGCAGCAGCTATCGCAAAAAACTCCGGCCGCTGGCCTCGTCGCGCTGGGCGCACGACACGTTCGCCAACGGCTCCTATTCCCACGCGTTGCCGGGCCACGCCGACGATCGCGCTAGTCTTGCCGCACCGGTCGATGGACGGCTGTTTTTCGCTGGAGAGGCCACCTCGCCGAATTTTTTCTCCACGGCCCACGGCGCGCGCGACAGCGGCGAGCGGGCGGCGAAGGAAGTGTTGGGCGAGGTGGGGTTAAGGTAGCGCTCGCTCAGCTCCCTAGTGGCCCCGTGTATTTTTCCAGCTTCGCCCAGGCCTCCGCACCAAACTTGGCCTTCCAGTCGCGATAATAGTTCGCCTTGTCGAGCACCTGGACGAACTGGCCGCGATCGACGTCGTTGAAGCGCAGGTGCCGCGCTTCCAGCTCGCCCTTCAGCGCAACATCCTGCTTGGCGAAATCGTCGTGCTGGCGGAGCACGGCGGCATCGAAATGTTTGGTGATCAGTGTCTTCTGCTCGGCCGGCATGGTGTCCCAGACCTTGGTGCCGGCCATCACCCACAGGCCGTCCCAGCTGTGCCGCGTCATGGCGCAATATTGCTGCACCTCGTAGATCTTCAGCGCTTCGAACTGCACCAGCGAATTCTCCATCCCGTCGGCCACCCTGGTCTGCAGCGCGGAGTAGAGCTCGCCGATGCTGATGGTGGTGGGCGCAGCACCAAGCGACTGGAACAGCGAGGCGAGCAGCGGGCTCGGCGGCACCCGGATCTTGAGCCCTTGCAGATCACCCACGCCGCTGATGGCGCGCGCACTGGTGGTGACATTGCGAAAGCCGTTGTCCAGGCACTTGAATGCCGTCATCCCGAGCTTGGCCAGCGCCTCCTTGATGTGCGCGCCGAGATCGCCGTCGAGCGCGGCCCAGACCTGGCTGTAATCCTTGAAGGCATAGGCCACGCCGGGCATGCCGGCGATGGCCACCAAGTTCTGCAGCGACGAGCACGACGCGACCAGAAACTGGATTCCGCCGGCGCGCAGTTGCCGCTGCATGTCCGCTTCGGAGCCGAGCTGGCTGTCGGCGAGGAAAAGAATGTCGATCGCGCCATTGCTCTCCTTGCGGATCGCGTCCGCCGCCTCGACCATGAATGTCGAAGCGGAATGGCGCGACGGCATCGGCGAGCCCATCACCAGCTGGCGCGGCGCGCCTTGCGCACGCACGATCGCCGGAGCGCTCACGGCAGCGGCGAAACAGATCGAGCCGAAGCCCCTGCGTGTGATGCTCATCAAGATCTCCTGCCCGAACGTTTTTTTGATTGATCACTGACGCATCGAACGATGCGGCTGTTGTCACCGTCGCTGAATCTTCGCCGGCGTGATAGTCCCGTCGAGAATTGCAGCCATGTCCACGGCGCCCCGTTCCGCAAGCCAGTGGCCTTCGTCGCCGGACGGCGGCAGCACGCGGAAATCCACCTTGCCGCCCGCGGCGCGAAACGCCTCGGCCATTCGCCGTGACAGATCCGGTGAGAAATAGCTGTCATTGCCGGCGACGAGCCAGGTCACCGGCACGCGCGCGCCCCTGCCGAATGCGCCGGCGGCGGCAACGAGTTTCGTTTCCGCGCACACCGCGAATGGACGGTCGTCCGCATGCCCGCCGCGCCCCGGCGCGAACGCGACGATCTGCGACAGCGCCTTCGGATCCGACGACGCCAGCGCCAGGGCGCCGAAGCCGCCCGCGGAATGGCCGATCACGACCGCCCCGTCCTTGCGGATGAACGGCTGGGTTTGCATGAACGCGACGGCGACACGAATCGCCGCGGCGGTGGCCCGCCCCGACGCCAGATAATCGGCATCGTCGCAGCCGCCCTGGTCTTCCAGATACGGGCCGCCGGTGGCGCCGTGACCCGGCCGCTCCGGCACCAGCACGGCAAACCCGCGCGACACCAGTTGGGACGCCAGCGCCCGATACTCCGGCTGCGGCATCTGCGCGCGCCGCAGTGCATTCTGGGTCGAGGCGTGGGCGATCACCGCAAGACGAAACGGCCCCGCGCCCGGCGGCCGATACAGCAGTGCATGCGAATCAGTGGCGGTATCGGGAGACGGAACGATCCACTGCTGCGCGCGCCCGTCGGCCGCGCCACCGGACCGGTCGCCAAACCGCGCCTGCGCCCGCGCATCCGGCACACACCAAACCGTGATTGTGACAGCGGCGCCGAGGACGACGGCTGCAATTTTGCGTATTTTTTTGCTCCCCATCCGGCCGATCATTGCGTCCGCACCGGCATCTCGCAAGCGCACCGCGGCAGTTGTCCTTTTTCGGCACAGATGAACGGGAACATGATGCAAAAAGTCCACATGTTAACCGATAATTAACGATAGACCTTGAAGCCGGGGCGGCGACTTGCTTTGATCGGGATCATGAGCACGATCCTCATCGAAGTCCGGCAGGCCAAGACGTCCGACGCAACGGCCGTCGCRTCGACCCAYGACGAGGCGTGGCGGGCGGCGTACCAGGGCATCATTCCCGGCGCCGAGCTCGAAAAACTGATCAATCGGCGCGGCCCGCAATGGTGGGACAGCGCAATTCGCAAAGGCAGCCGCGTCAGCGTGCTGGCGTTCGGCGACCAGATCGCCGGCTACGCCAATTACGGCCGCAACCGTGCCCGCAGCCTGCATTTCGAAGGCGAAATCTACGAGCTTTATCTGCGCCCGGAATTCCAGGGACTTGGCTTCGGCCGCCGCCTGTTCGCGGCCGCACGCCGCGACCTGGTGCAGAGCGGCCTGAAGAGCATGGTGATCTGGGCGCTGTCGGACAACGAACCGGCGGTGGAGTTCTATCGCGCCCTCGGTGGCCGGATGGTGGCGCGCTCGTCCGAGCAGTTCGGCACCAAGACCCTCGACAAGGTCGCGTTCGCCTGGACCGCCTGATCCGGCACCGGCTTCGACGCCGGGTCGCCCCGGCTTGAAGCCCGTCATTGCTGCTTCATCCTTTCCCTGCTTCATCCCTCCGTGCCAACATCGCGTCCCGACGCGATGAGACCCCTCCGAGACCGGCTGATGCGACGGCTGACCAGACCCCTCCGCAACATTGCCATGCTGCTGCTCGCGGTGGTCGTAGCTGTCGTTGCGATTGTCACCTTCAATGCCGTCAACCTGAAATCGCGCCAGATCGCCGTTGCCCCCTTGGCGGCGGTGCCGATCGATACGCAGAAGGCCGCTGAGCGGCTGGCGGCTGCGATCCGCTTCCGCACCATCTCCGACTATAACGCGCCCGATCAGAACGCCGACGCGTTCGCCGGTCTGCACGCGCACATCGCCGCAAGCTTCCCGGCCTTCCATGCCGCCGCGCGCCGCGAGATCGTCGGCAAATACAGCCTGCTCTACACCTGGGAAGGCAGCGATCCGAAGGCGGCCCCGATCGCGCTGCTGGCGCATCAGGATGTGGTGCCGATCGCGCCGGGCACCGAAGGCGACTGGCAGGCGCCGCCGTTCGACGGCGTCATCCGCGACGGCTTCATCTGGGGCCGCGGCGCCTGGGACGACAAGGGCAGCCTGTTCGGCATCCTGGAAGCCGCCGAAGGCCTTGCCAAGGAAGGCTTCCGGCCGAAGCAGACCATCTACTTCGCCTTCGGCCATGACGAGGAAGTCAGCGGCCAGCGCGGCGCCAAGGCGATCGCAGCCCTGCTGGCGTCGCGCGGCGTCAAGCTCGACTTCGTGCTCGACGAAGGGCTGCTGATCCTGAGCGGCGTGCTGGGCGGGCTCAACAAGCCGGCGGCGCTGATCGGCGTGGCCGAGAAGGGTTACGCGACACTGAACCTGACGGCGACGGCAACGCCGGGACATTCCTCGCTGCCGCCCAAGGACACTGCGATCGGCGCCATGAGCGCGGCGCTGGCCCGGCTGGAGCAGCAGCAGATGCCGTCGCAGATCCGGCCGCCGCTGCTGGAGATGTTCGATACGCTGGCGCCGGAGATGTCGCCGGTCAACCGCGCCGTGCTGTCGAATCTGTGGCTGTTCAAGCCGCTGGTGCTGCGCGATTTCGCCAAGGCGCCGAACACCGACGCCGCCATCCACACCACCACGGCGCTGACCATCTTCAATGCCGGCAACAAGGACAATGTGCTGCCGGGCAAGGCCGAGGCCACGGTGAATTTCCGCCTGCTGCCCGGCGACACCGAGGCCAGCGTGATCGATCACGTCCGGCGCACCATCGCCAACGACAAGATCGCGATTGCGCCGACGCCGGGCAACAACAATCCGCCGCCGGTGACGGGCACCGCGAGCTTTGCCTATCGCGCGCTGAACCAGACCATTCGCGAGGTGTTTCCCGACGTGGTGGTGGCGCCGAGCCTGATGGTCGCCGCCACCGACTCGCGCAACTACATGGACGTGACCGACAAGATCTTCCGCTTCTTCCCGGTGCGCGCCAGGCCGGAAGACCTCAGCCGCTTCCACGGCACCAACGAGCGGATCGGCATCGACAACTACGCCGACATCATCCGGTTCTATCGGCGGCTGATTCAGAACACGGCGTCGTAGGATTTTCGCGAGAGGCGCTGCGCTTCCGCATATTGAGTGCCATGCGCTTCTTGTTGACCGAAGCACCTCGCCATTCTCAGCCGTCATGCCCGGCCCTTGGGCCGGGTATCCACGACTTCCTTGCAGCAGCGCCTCAAGGCGTGGATGCCCGCACCAAGTGCGGGCATGACGGCTGAGAATGGAGCAGCGCCTCACGCTCCCACTCACACCGCCGGCGCCGGCAATCCCTTGATCGCGCAGGCCGCACGCACGGTGTTCACCAGCAGGCACGCCACCGTCATCTGGCCGACGCCGCCGGGCACCGGCGTAATCGCGCCCGCGACCTTCAGCGCTTCGTCGTAGGCGACATCGCCGACCAGGCGGTTCTTGCCGTCCGCGCCGGGAATCCGGTTGATGCCGACATCGATCACGGCGGCGCCGGGCTTGATCCAGTCGCCGCGCACCATCTCGGGACGGCCGACGGCGGCATAGACCAGATCGGCCTGACGGCAGAGCTGCGGCAGGTCGCGCGAACGCGAGTGCGCGATGGTCACCGTGGCGTTCTCGTTGAGCAGCAATTGCACCAGCGGCCGGCCGACCAGGTTGGAGCGCCCGATCACGATGGCGTTCAAACCTTCAAGCGACGTGTGCACGGTCTTGGTCAGGATGATGCAGCCGAGCGGCGTGCAGGGCGTCAGCGCATTGAAGCCGCTGGCGAGGCGACCGGCATTGAAGGGATTGAGCCCGTCGACATCCTTGGCCGGATCGATCGCCGCGATCACCTTCTGCGTGTCGATCGACTTCGGCAGCGGCAGCTGCACCAGGATGCCGTGCACCGCAGGATCGCGATTGAGGGTGGCGATCAGCGCCAGCAGGTCGCTTTCCGCCACATCGGCGGGCAGCGTGTGTTCGAACGAGGCCATGCCGGCGGCGCGGGTCTGTTTCGCCTTGCTGCGCACGTAGACTTCGCTGGCGGGATCCTGCCCGACCAGCACCACGGCAAGGCCGGGCGTCAGCGCGTGGTCGCGCTGCACCCGCGCCACCTCCTGCGCAACCCGCGCACGCAGGTCGGCCGCGATGATCTTGCCGTCGATGATTGCAGCCGTCATGGCTTCTCCTCAAGACTTTGGCCACACTGCTCGCGAAGCTGTGCCGCCAACTTCAACGGGTCACCGCGGAGCAGAACCTGCTTCACGCGCGCGGTCGCCCCCGCACTGATATCGATGTCGCTCCGCCGCAGCTTCAGCGCGTCGGCCAGCAGCTTGATGACGGCGGCATTGGCCTCGCCATCCTCCGGCGCGGCGCGGACCCGGAGCTTCAGGATCGCGCGGCCGTCCGACATCATGTCCACACCGTCCAGGGCATCACGGCCGCCGCGCGGCGTGACGCGTGCCGCCAGCATGAGGCCTCCGTCGACGGTGCGCCAGGGAGCCGGCAGCGGCGCCATTCTCGGCACCATGACGCGCCAGGTTCCGAAACGCGCCTCAGAACACGTTGGGGTAGATGTAATAGGTGATGACGCGCTGGATCAGCATGATGATCAGGATCAGGATGATCGGCGAGATATCGAGGCCGCCGAGATCCGGCATCCGGTTGCGGATCGGCCGCAGCACCGGTTCGGTGATTCGGTACAGGAAGTCCGYGAYCGCCGCCACGAACTGGTTGCGRGTGTTCACCACATTGAAGGCGATCAGCCAGGACAGGATCGCMGMGGCGATCAGCAGCCAGACATACAGGTCGAGAACGATCAGGATGATGTCGAGAATGGCGCGCATGGAATGATCTGGCTCGTGCGGATCGCGGGGAAAGGAACTGGCGGGTGTTCAACAGGCCGGCTATGGGCCTCGGCTGAACGCAGCCCCGGCCAGAGACGCCTGATCGGGTGCTCCCTGCCAAAATACTGGTTCGGCCCCCAGGGAACAAGGGACGTCGCCCGGAAAGGCGCAAAAAGGCCGATAAAACAGCGGCAGCGTTGCCCTCGCGCGGCATTGACTTGGCGCAGGCCGGGATTGTAAATGGCGCGCTTGTCCGCGGTGGTTTTGCCCCGCCGGACGCGGGGGGCCGTAGCTCAGATGGGAGAGCGCCTCGTTCGCAATGAGGAGGTCAGGGGTTCGATTCCCCTCGGCTCCACCACCCCGCACCCAGCGCTTGTCAAACGATCGATCCGACACTCGCCGATCCGCCAGAGCCGGATCCGCCGTCTCGTCGATCGCGCGCAAACGATTCCTCGCCCTCCCCCATCCGGAGATTGAAGCCGGCGATCCCGGCTGAATCCGCGCGAGTTGTTATTCGGCAGCGACCAGCAGCGGCGCGGTTTCCAACGAGCGCTCCACAACGGGCGCGGGCTGATCGTTCTGGGCGAGCCAGCAGCCGAGGAATGCGTTCAACCAGGCCCGTTCCGTCACGTCGTGAACCGCACGATAGGCGAAGTGGTCCTCGCGGCAGCACGCGCCCGGCGAGGCCATGCGTTCGTGGCCGCGGGTGGTCCAGCGATACATCATGGCGGTGGTGACGTCGGGGTGAAACTGCACGCCGAAGCAGGTGCCGGCGCGAAACGCCTGCACCGGAAAATCGTCACCTTCCGCCAGCAGGTCGCAACCGGACGGCAGATCGAAGCCCTCGCGGTGCCACTGATAGACATGCGCGGGCCAGTCGCCGCAGACCGAATGTCCGGCGCCGGTCGGGCGGATCGCGTAATAACCGACTTCGACCCGTCCCTCGGGATGGGCGGCGACGCGGGCGCCGAGCTGGCGCGCCAGCATCTGCGCGCCGAGACAAATGCCGAGAAACGGGCGGCGCTCGCGCAGCGGCACCGCCAGCCAGTCGATTTCCGTGCGCACGAAGTCGTCGCTGTCGTTGGCGCTCATCGGGCCGCCGAACATCACTGCACCGGAATGGTGCGCCAGGGTGTCGGGCAGCGGATCGCCGAATCGGGGGCGGCGGATATCGAGGGCATAACCCAGCGCCCGCAGCGCGTTGCCCACCCGGCCGGGGGTCGAGGTTTCCTGATGCAGGATGATCAGAATCGGCCGTTGCGGCTGGGACAGGCCGGTCGACGGCGCCCCCTGGCAAAATGAAGGGGCGAGACGAGAGGCTAAAGGCGCCTTGATCCGATCGGCCTGCGACGACATCGATTTTCTTTTAAAATCGCTATGACGATAAATTACTACCGAATTAGTTACCAAATTTGGAATGTTTTTATTAAGCAACTGCCGCCCGAAAAACGGGCAGCGCCTCAAATCCATCCAGCGGCCTTTCAAGCCCAGGGGCTTCGGCCGTCGTTCGGCCTCGCGGCCTGCTTAACCGCGCTTGTTCTGGATCCGGCTGGCGGCGCCGAGCACGATCGGCCGCGGCGCGAAACGCAGGGCCAGCGGAATCAGCTTCATGGCAAGCCCCGGCAACACCACGCGCTTTCCCGCCATCAGGCCGCGATAGCCGGCCAGCGCCACGGCCGCCGCGGAGATATTCAGGATCTGCGAATCGATGCCGGGTTCGACGCCCGCGCGCTCCTGGAATTCGGTCGGCACCGGGCCCGGGCACAGCGCCGTGACCCGCACGCCCTTCGGGCGCAGCTCCTGATGCAGCGCTTCGGTGAACGACAGCACATAGGCCTTGCTGGCGTAGTACACCGCCATGTGCGGCCCCGGCAGGAACGAGGCGATGGACGCGACATTGAGAATGCCGCCATTGTAACGAATGATGCTCTCGCAGAAGCGCAGCGACAGATCGGTCAGCGCCCGCACATTGACGTCGATCATGCCGATCTGGGCGCCGCGATCCAGCACGCAGGCGTCGCCGAGCAGACCGAAGCCCGCATTGTTGACGACGAACTCGACCTCGACATTCTGGGCAGACAATGCGCCGGCGACGATATCGCAGGAATCGGCGCGCTCCAGATCGCAGGCGATGACGATCGGCGGCGAGCCGCCGGCATTGACGATCTCGTCCGCAAGCGCGCTCAGCTTGTCGGCGCGGCGCGCCACCAGCACGACCCGGTGATCGTTGGCGGCGAAAATCCGCGCCAGCTCAGCGCCGATACCGGTCGACGCGCCGGTAATCAATGTCACACGTTCGGCCATGACATCTCTTCAGTGCTTGCGGGATTCAACGGCGAGAGACGGAGGTCGAGAAAAGAGAATTCACGGCAATGACTTTGCAGCATCAGGCTTTGCAGCATCAGAGCTGGCAGCATCCGGCGTCGTTTGACCTTCCGCCACTTGATGCTTGAGATTGATTCGGTCGCGCGACGAAATGCCGAGCAGATCGGCCGCGCGCCAGACCACATTTTCCTCGAACTCGCTGACATGCCCGTCGGCATAGACCAGCTCCCACATCATCTCAATGATGCGCAGCCGGCCTTCTTCATTGACCGAGCGCATGATGATGCTGGTGAAATGGAAGAGATCGACGGCCTCGCCCTCGACCTGTGTCGCATCGGCAATCAGCCGGTCCGCGGTGCCCGGATCAAGCTGGAAGCGGAATTCGAGCAGGCTGTGCAACTTGCGCTTCTCGGCTTCCGATGGCGTGCCGTCGATCGAGATCACGTGAATCAGCAACGCCGTCGCCGCGAGACGATAGTCGGTCTCATCGAAATGGCGTCGCTCCTCGGCGGGAGAAACCACATCGGAAATGAATTGGCGCAGTTTATCCAGCATCCGGCATCACAACCAAAATTCTTGTCACCATCCCTGCCGGCCTTGTTTCGCCTGCAGTCGGGTGCAGCACGAAACGTGCCAACCCTGCTTGTCTTCAGTCGCCTGCGCCACTCGGTCGCAAAACCGGTGTCCACTGTCGCGGACGTGAGTGTTTCGCGGATGACGCGCTGGCGGGACCCGTTCTATGGCGCGAAAGCCGACGCCTTGCAATCGGAACCCGGACATGGACGCAACCGAGGTGACCCCGGCCGCGCCGAAGCCGATCATAGCCCCTTGAATTACCTTGCGAATGTTACAATTGGGTAATGCCCAGGCCGCATCGCCGCAGGCGCGGCAATGACCGCCCGGCCGTTCAAACGGCCGTCACATTGCGGTGTGACCGCGAGCTTGCAGCGGTGCAGTGTGGATCAATCGCCCCGATCAATCGACCTTGGCGCCGGAGGCCTTGACAACTTCGGCCCACTTCGCGCGTTCGCCGGTGATGAAGGCGGTGAATTGATCTGATGTCATCGGCGACGGCACCGCGCCGATCTCGGTGAACTTGGCAATGGTGTCCGGCGTCTCGAGCAGGCGCTTCATTTCCGCCGCCATCTTGTCCACGATCGGCTGCGGCGTGCCGGCGGGGGCGAACAATCCGTGCCACGAGGTGGCGTCGAAGCCCGACAGGGTTTCCGCAACGGTCGGAACCTCCGGCGCGCTCGGACTGCGATCGACGCTGGTCACGGCGAGCGCACGCAGCGTGCCGGACTTCGCCTGCGGCCACGCCAGCGTGATGTTGTCGAACGCCAGATCGATGTGCCCACCGGTGAGGTTCTGCATGATCTCGTTGGAGCTGCGATAGGGGATGTGCGTCATCTCCGTGCCGGTCTTGATCTTGAACAGTTCGGCGGCGAGATGGATCGAGGTGCCGACACCGGAGGAGCCGTAGGACAGCTTGTCCGGATTGGCCTTCAGGTACGCGACCAGCTCGTTGACGTTTTTGGCGGGGATTTTCGGATTCACCACCAGCATGTTCGGCAGCCGCGCGATCAGGCTGACGGGCTGGAAGTCCTTCTGCGCGTCAAACGGCAGCCTGCTGTAGAGATACGGATTGATGGCGTGGGTGCTGACGGTGCCGAGCAGCAACGTGTAGCCATCCGGCGCCGCCTTGGCGACCGCGGCCGCGCCAAGATTGCCGCCGGCGCCGGCGCGGTTCTCCACCACGAAGGCCGTGCCGAAGGCCTGCTGGAAGTGATTGGCGACATGCCGCGCGAACAGATCCGCGGTGCCGCCCGCGGTGAAGGGAACGATGATGGTCACGTTCCGCGCCGGCCACGCGGTTTTAGACGCGTCCTGCTTGTCCTGCGCCTTCGCCGGTGCAGCAAGGCCGAGCGCGAGCGCCAGAGCAAATATCAACCGCATGAAGCGTCTCCCTGATGCGCAAGGTCGCGACGCGCGCCCGCGCTTGTTGTTCGATGATGGCCGCATTTCGTCATAGTTGTCGTACAAGTTCAACTCACTTGTCGTACAAGTTGGGCCTGCAGCGGTGCGGCGGACATTTCGCCGCACACCAGAGACGTTAAAAATTTCTAAAGCTCCGCGCTCAGAGCATGGCAGCCCTCAGATTCCAGCCATTTTGCAGGGTTTTTATTGCGACATCGCCGGAAGCATGAGACGTCTGGGTCTCGCGCGATCCGTTGAATCGGCGATCCATTTCAGAGTCCATCATTGACGCCTCCACAGCCAGCAGCAGCGCGGGAATCGCCCCAGGCGTCTCCGTCCATCGAGACCGAAGTCACACAGGTCGAGGCCGCGGCACCCGCCACCGGCTGGACACCCGTCGACAAGCCGCTGCGCGGCATCCTGCTGGTGCTGGTCTCGACGGTGTTCCTGTCGTCGTCGGACACCATGGCGAAGTACCTCGCATTCCGGCTGCCGGCGGTGGAGATCGCGTGGCTGCGCTATCTCACCTTCATGCTGATCATGTGCCCAGCGGTGATCGCGGTGTCGCCGCGACTCGCGCTGCGCACCGTGCGTCCCGGCCTGCAGGTGCTGCGCGGACTGACACTGGTCGGCTCGTCGCTGCTGTTCATCACCGCGCTGCGCTTTCTTCCCATCGCGGAAGCCACCACCACGAGTTTTGTGTCGCCGATTTTCGTCACCGTGCTGTCGATCCTGTTCCTGGGTGAGCGCGTCGGTATCCGGCGCTGGATCGCAACCATCGTCGGCCTGATCGGGGTCATCATCGTGGTGCGCCCCGGCACCAATGCGTTCCATCCCGCGGCCCTGCTCGCGATCACATCCGCCGCCTGCTGGGCCTGCTCGCTGGTGTCGACACGCAAGATCGCCGGCCGCGACAGCGCCGTCACCACGATGACCTACTCGGCCATCACCGGATTCATTCTGCTTTCGGTGCTGCTGCCGTTTTTCTGGATCACACCGACGCTGAATGAATTGGCGCTGGCCGCCTGCCTCGGCATCGCGGCCACCTCCGGCCACTGGCTGGTGGTGCTGGCCTATCGTTACGGCGACGCGTCCGTGCTGGCGCCGTTCAGCTACACCCAGCCGATCTGGGCGACGGTGCTCGGCTACGCGGTGTTCGGCGACGTGCCCGATGGCTGGACCTTCGTCGGCGCAGCCGTGATCATCGCCAGCGGCCTCTACACGGCGCATCGGGAACGGGTGCGGCGGTCAAACCTGACACTCGGCACGATGGGCGCAAAAGCCTAGCGCTGAAGCGACCCGCGCAATGCGAGACGCAAGCGCATACCTCGCCGATCTCGTGACCGGCGTCGGATCAGCTCAAATTGGCGAGATTTTCCAGGAAGATGGTGGTGCCGCCTATAGGATTCGAACCTACGACCCCATCATTACGAATGATGTGCTCTACCAGCTGAGCTAAGGCGGCCAAGACCCATCAGGTTTGGTGGCTTCTGATAAAGCCCGGGCACGCGATTGGCAAGAACTCCGCGTACGCCCAACATGAAGTTCCTGCGACGGCCCGGGCCGAACATCCTTCGAGGCTCGCTTCGCTCGCACCTCAGGATGACGGGTCGGATTCAACGCCGTTCATTCCGCTTGAGAGGCTTATAAACCTCTTAAAATCAGTGTGTTGCCGATCCCCTCGATCAAGCCCCCCAGCGGGCCAGAAATCCACGCCAGCCGCCGCGCTGGGCCTGCGGCGGATAGAGCGGATCGGCGTATTCGTCGGCGGCCAGTGGATCGTCGATGCCGGGATCGTCCGGCGCGCGGATGATGGGAATGACCGGCGGCACGGCCGCGGTCTTGTCGATATCGCTGCGCGAGCGGAAGACCGGCGGCGGCGATTGCGGCGCGGGGGCTGGCGGCGGCACGTCGACCGGAGCCTCCGGCAGCGGGGAATTGTCCTGCAGCGGAACCGGCTCCTTCGCTGTCTCCACCGGCGTTTCGATGGCCGTGTCGGCCGTGGCCGGGGCGACCCCCGCAGCCGTGTGATCATCCTGGTGTGGCACGACAACCGGGGTGACGGGCGCCACATCGCGCGAAGGCTCGTGCGGAGCGGGCGCTTGCGCCGGGCTCATGGGCAGGCTCGCGGGACTCCTTGGCAGCACCAGATCCGCCAGCGGCGAGTCCGGCTCGGCCTCGACCGGCTTGTCCGACGGCAGCGCGGCCAGCGGCGTCTGCCACTGAAAGGCATCGAGCCGTCCCGAGACCGGCGACACCGGGCGCCAGCGATCCGAGACATACCCGTCCGCGGTCCACACCGGATCGTGCGCGGCACGCACCGCCCGCAACATCCAGCTCCGCGCGCGGCCGCTGTCACCGTGCTCGGTGCGCTCGATCTCCGCCATCAGCATCGCCACCCGCTGGGTCGGCGCCGCCACGAACGGCGCCAGCACTTCGCGGGCACGGCCGAATTCGCTGGCGTCGATCGCCGCGCGCGCGATCGCCAGCGCGCCTTCGATATGGCCGGGCGTTTTCCCCGCGAGCGTTTCCACCCGCACCAGCCGCTGCCGCGCGGAATCGCCGAGCCGCACATGGGCGTAGCCGCCCGCGAGATCGGGATGCGGCTGCGCCAGCCACGCCGTTTCGAGCACACGCATGGCGCGGCGGATCTGATGCGCCTCGCTCAGATACTTGCCGGCGAGCACCGCGGTCGGCACCAGTGTCGGCGTAAGCTTCAATGCCTCCATCACGCTGTCGCGGGACTGGTCACGATCGGTGGTCTCCTGTTCGAGCGCGCGCGCCGTCAGCAGCACCCCGCGCTCGCGCCGATGCATCGCCCGGTCGATCTGACCGGCGGCGAAATTGGCATCGAGAAGCTTCATCGCGCCGTTCCAGTCGCCCTGGGCACAGCGAAACCCGAGAATGGCATGCGACGCCCACGGCGCCGCCGGCGCGGTCTTCAACGCTTCCTCGGCGATCGCGACCGCGGCCACCGGATCGTCGGCGCGCTGCGCCTCCACGAACAGTCCGCGCAAGCCAAGCAGCCGTGTCTCCTCGCGCTCGGCCATGGCACGAAACGCGCGCTGCGCCCCGGCACGATCGCCGTCGAGTTGGGCCGCCTGCGCATGCAGCAACAGCGCGAGCGGTTCCTGCTGGGCGTCACGCCGGGCAATGTGGGCATGGCGGCGCGCCGCGATCGCATCACCGGTGCCGATCGCAATCAGGCCGTGGGTGATGGCGTGGCGGCCCCGCGCATGCCGCCGATCGCGGTTGCCGCGCCGGATCCGCTCCGGCGCGCGCCACAACGCGCGCACGATCGCCCAAACCAGCATCGCCGCGAGAACGACGCCGCCCATCATCAACGCGAACACCGGCAAGCTGGGCGAGATCTGCCCGCCGCTCCATGTCACCACCACACTGCCGGGCTGATCGGCCATCCATGCCGCGCCGAAGGCCGCCACCGCGATCAGGACAAGAAAAAGAATGATACGGAACATCGACACAGCCTATCGCGGGGACGTGGTGAGGGCCGCCATGGCATTGGCGGCGAACTGGCGTGACGCGGCGAGCGCCGCATCGCGGGCATCAACCCGATCGATCCATGGCTGGGCTTTCGCGCGATCCGCCTGCGGCAATGCGGACAGTTCGCGCTTCGCCTCCGTGACGTCGCCGCGCTGAGCAGCGGCTGCGACGCGCGACAGGATCGCGGCGGTGTCGTCGCCGGCGACCGCGCCGTTGCGGCGGAACTTGATCAGTTTGGTCGCGTTCGCCTGCAACCGATCGAACCAGCCGCCGGCCGTGGACTGGCCCTCCGTCTTCGGTTCGAGTTGCGGCAGCAACGCAAGCAGCTCGCGGCTCAGCACTGCTGCGCCCGGCACGCCGGTGGCGGCAAAAGCCTCCAGCGGCTTCAGGACCGCGGCATTGTCGGACAGTTGTTTTGCCGTGCCGAGGGCGGCCGCGAACGGCTCGCCCTGGCGCACCGCCAGATCGAGCGAGTTCGCGGCGATGATCCGGCGCAGCCTGGTGTCGTCGGCCGGCGGTGCGGGCTTCACCTCAGCCGCTTTCTCAGCCGCTTTATCGGCCTTGGCCTGCGCCGCGATGACAGACTCCTTGACTTGCGCGCTATCAGCCGACAGCGCCTGCGTCTTCGCATCGAGCTGCGCGATGCGGCTCTCGACCGCCGACAGATCCGGCGCGGCCGCTGCAACGGCGGCAGCGGACGAATCGCGCGGCGCCGCCTTGATCTCGTCAATCGCTTTGGTCAGGCGATCAAGCTGCGCGCGGTGGGAGGCAAGCCCCTCGCGCAGCATCGCCAGCGATTTGTCCATGGCATCGAGCCGTGCGGTGAGCGCCGCGTCGGGTTTCAGCGACGACGGTGGCGTCGGCACCGCCTCGAGCCGAGCGACCCGCGCCGCCAGGGTCTCGATGGTTGCGACCATCGACGCCTGCTGCTGCGTGTTCGAGCCGCCGATCAGGCCGGCGAACCACGCGCCACACCCGATCAGCAGCGCGGCGATGGCGCCCACAAGTGCGGGGACGACAACGCCGGATCGTTTGTGATCCGGCTCGGACGCGGCGCGCGACGCGCCCGAAGGATAGCTGTCAGAGGGCGCCGTCTCCGAAGCACTGGCCGAGGCGTCCGCGTCCGATACAGGGTCGATCTCACTGGATGCGGCAGCATGAGCGGTATGATCATGAGCCGACTCGGCGGCTTCGATGCGCGCCGATTCGACACGAGAGGCTTCGAGGTCGATGGTCGGCGGCGTGCGCGTCCGACGATTTATGTCAACCGATCCAGGGTCCGATGCGGCACCGGTCTGTTCGGATTTGTCGTCGACCATCAAACTCGCTCCTGTCACGCACCGCACTGTAGCGCTTATTTGGCAAAAGTGGATGCCGGTTTTGCGACCGGACCGCCCTCAAGTCCAATCAAACCCGCGAACTTGCTGGAAACCTTAACCCCGCGACGTCCGCAGCACGCGCAAAACGGTCTCCAGCATGGCTGTCTCGTCGGGGCTGCGCGCCACCATCACTTGCGCGGCGCCCGCGTCACGCAGCGCGGTTGCAACCGAATCGGATATGCAGCATTGCGGCAATGCGAGGGCGGAGATTTCGACGCCGTCGGCGCGGGCGGCGGCGACAAAAGCCCGCGCACTGCGCCGCGAATAATGCAGGACAGCCTCGACGCGATCGGCCGCGAACGCATCGCAAACAACAACCGGCAATCGTGCGATCGGAACCATGGCGTAGGTTGTGTGGGTGACGAGACCTATCCCGTGACGATCCAGTTCGTCCGACAGGTCATGCGCGCGATCCGCCCCCGCAAGATAAAGCAGCGTACGCGGCGTCCCGCGCTTGCCTGACTTCTTCCTGTCACCGAAATGAGCCGCGACGAGATCCGGCAACCCCGCTGCGCCGCTGTTGCCGGCAACGATCTGCTGGAATCCGATCGCCCGCGCCGCATTCGCAGTGTGCGCTCCCACCGCGAACAGAGGCAGATCCAGCCAGCGGCTCTTGCCGGGAAACGCGTCGACCGCTCGCAGCGCATTGGCGCTGGTGACCATCACGCCATCATATCGTGCCGCACCGTCATCCTCGAACGCCACCGCTTCGAAGCGCAGCATCGGCGCCAGCAGCACGTCGAAGCCTTGTTCGCGAAGTGCAGCCGCGGTCATCTCGTTGTCGGGATGTGGCCGCGTGACCAGAACGGCCACCGCCTCAGGCTCCGCCGAACAGCGTAAAGAATTTCTCGCCGGCCCGATCGCGCAGCTCGCGCGCCGCGTCAGACCCCAGCTTGATCGCGTCGCCGCGCACGCCCTCGCGCTCCGTTTCAAACCACTCCTTGCCGTCGGGCGAAATGATCAGGCCGCGGAAATGAATCCGCTCGCCGCTCACCCGGCAGTGGCCGCCGATCGGCGTGCGGCAGGAGCCGTCGAGCAGCGCCAGAAAGCTGCGTTCGGCGGTCAAGGCCACCTCAGTGTCGGGATCGGTGATTTCAGCGACAAAGGCGTTGATGCGATCATCGTTGCGGCGCGATTCGATGGCGATCGCGCCCTGGCCGACCGCCGGCAGGAACTCGTCGATCTCGAAAATGCGCGTCGCCTTGTCGGCCATCCCGAGCCGATTCAGCCCGGCAAGCGCCAGCAGCGTCGCGTCGGCCTCGCCGTCGCTGAGCTTGCGCAGCCGCGTCTCGACATTGCCGCGGATGACATTGACCTTCAGATCGGGCCGCAACCGCAGCACCATGGCCTGCCGGCGCAACGAGGCGGTGCCGACCACCGCGCCCGCGGGCAGCGTTTCAAGCGACGCCGCCTTGTGGCTGATGAAGACGTCGCGCGCATCTTCGCGCGGCAGGAACGCCGACAGCCAGGTGGCGTCGGGGAGGAATGTCGGAACATCCTTGGAAGAGTGCACGGCGAGATCGATGTCACCGGCCAGCAGGGCTTCCTCGATCTCCTTGGTGAACAGCCCCTTGCCGCCGGCCTCCAGCAGCGCACGATCCTGGATCATGTCGCCGGAGGTGCGGATGGTGCGGATGGCGATACGCGCCTCGTCGATGGCATGGGCGCGGGCCAGGCGCGCGCGAACCTCGTGGGCCTGCGCCAGCGCCAGCGGGCTGCCCCGTGTTCCGATCGTCGCCACGATGTCCGGTACGGACGATTGCACGTCAACTTCCTCCAGTCCGGGGCTTTCACCACGATGGCCAGGTAAAACCCGGCAATTGCAGCAAAATCGCGCCCCACTTTTGCTCGATCCGCGGTAATGCTACCCCGACCACGAACCGGGAAGGGAAACGCCGGTTTGACTGTAAACGCAAGGGCTGAAAAGGGCTGAAATTGGCAACCGACGCGCCGACATTGGTATTGGGCATCGAGACGACCTGCGACGAGACCGCCGCCGCGGTGGTCGAGCGCCAGGCCGATGGCAGCGGCCGGATCCTGTCCAACATCGTGAAGTCCCAGATCGACGAGCACGCCCCCTATGGCGGGGTGGTCCCGGAGATCGCGGCGCGCGCCCATGTCGACCTGCTGGACGGCATCGTCGCCACCGCCATGCAGGAGGCCGGCGTGTCCTACGCGCGGCTGGACGGCGTGGCCGCGGCGGCGGGCCCGGGCCTGATCGGCGGCGTCATTGTCGGGCTGACCACCGCCAAGGCCATCGCCCTGGTGCACAAGACCCCGCTGCTCGCCGTCAACCACCTCGAGGCGCACGCACTGACGCCGCGGCTGGTCGCACCGCTGACATTTCCATATTGCCTGTTCCTCGCCTCGGGCGGCCACACCCAGATCGTCGCCGTGCTCGGTGTCGGACACTATGTGCGGCTCGGCACCACGGTGGACGATGCGATCGGCGAAGCCTTCGACAAGGTGGCGAAAATGCTGGGGCTGCCCTATCCCGGCGGCCCGCAGGTCGAACAGGCCGCAGCCGGCGGCGATCCCAGCCGGTTTGTCTTTCCGCGCCCGATGCTGGGGCGGCCGGACGCGAATTTTTCGCTGTCGGGCTTGAAGACCGCCGTGCGCAACGAGGCGGAACGCAGCGCGCCGCTGGAGCCGCAGGACATCAACGATCTCTGTGCCGGCTTCCAGGCTGCCGTGCTGGACTCCACCGCGGACCGGCTCAGCGTCGGGCTGTCGCTGTTCCGGGAGCAGTTCGGGCCGCCCCGCGCGCTGGTCGCGGCCGGTGGCGTAGCCGCCAACCGGGCGATCCGCAATGCGCTGCAGGCCGTTGCGGAGAAGGCCGGGACACCGCTGATGATCCCGCCGCCGGCGTTGTGCACCGACAATGGCGCCATGATCGCCTGGGCCGGCCTCGAGCGTCTTGCGCTCGGCATGATCGATGCGATGGAAGCACCACCCCGCGCGCGCTGGCGGCTGGACGACGACGCGCCGACCCCGGCAAAATTCGCCAACACCCGCGCGCAGCATTAAGCATGTCGCGATTGCTCGCTCACCTATCGCCTCGCATGCAGCCGTTCCCTCCCCCCTTGTGGGTTATTGAATTCACACATCTCAACCCGGCAAAGACTCGTTCCCTCCCCCCTTGTGGGGGAGGGTTAGGGAGGGGGGTAGCGGCAAATCCGCAGCAGCAGAGATCGGATGTCGTTACATCACGACGTCAGAATGCTGGGTACCCCCCTCCCCAACCCTCCCCCACAAGGGGGGAGGGAGCCAAAAATCACTCCCTCGACGCCAAGATGCCCCCCATCGAGATATGTGAATCCGACAGCCCACAAGTTGAGAGGGAGCCGCGCAACACAACGAACTGCCACGGAGCGACATCAACACCTCAACAGGGGTCGATCGTGTCATGTCCGCTTTAAACTCCGTTGCCGTCATCGGAGCCGGCGCCTGGGGCACCGCGCTCGCCAACGCCGCGGCGCGTGCCGGCCGTGAGGTGATGCTGGTTGCGCGCGACGAAACGGCTGCCGGCAAGCTCTCCGAACATCGGGAATCCCCGCGGCTCGGCGGCGTGCAGCTCGACCCCAAGATCGCGGTCAGCGGCACGGCGAAGGATGCGGCGCTGGCCGAGATCGTGCTTCTGGCGGTGCCGGCGCAGGCGTTGCGTGCGGCCTTCCTGCCGGTGGCGGCGACGCTTGCGCCGGGCCGCGTTGTCGTGGCCTGTGCGAAGGGCATCGAGCGGACCACGCGCCGCTTCATGACCGAGATCATCGCCGAACTCGCACCGCAAGCGGTGCCCGCAATCCTGTCGGGACCGAGCTTTGCCGACGACGTGGCCCGCGGCCTGCCCACCGCGGTGACACTGGCCGCGCATGACGAGCAGATGGCGGCATCGCTGTGCCAGGCGCTGGGATCGCCGACGTTTCGCCCCTATCACACCACCGACGTGCGCGGTGTCGAGATCGGCGGCGCCGCCAAGAACGTGCTGGCGATTGCCGCCGGGATCGTGGTCGGCCGCAAGCTCGGCGCATCCGCTCTCGCCGCGCTCACCACCCGCGGCTTCGCGGAGCTCAGCCGATTCGGTCGCGCCTGCGGCGCGCAAGCCGAGACGCTGGCCGGCCTCTCCGGCCTCGGCGACCTGGTGCTGTCGTGTTCCAGCCCGCAGTCGCGCAACTTTTCATTCGGCATCGCGCTGGGCCAGGGCCAGAGCGCGGCACAGGCCGCGGGCGGCAAACTGGCCGAAGGCGCATTCACTGCATCCGTCCTGCTCGACATCGCCCGCGCCGGCCAGATCGACATGCCGATCTCGGAAGCGGTCGCGGCCATTCTCGACGGACGGATCGACATCGACACCGCGATCAGCGGCTTGCTGGCGCGCCCGTTCAAGGCCGAGGGATAGGAGAACAACAATGGCGTATTGGCTGGTGAAATCGGAACCGTCGACCTGGTCGTGGGATCAGCAGGTCGCGAAAGGCGCCAAGGGCGAAGCCTGGACCGGCGTGCGCAACCACACCGCGAAGCAGAACCTGGAGAAAATGAAGAAAGGCGAACTCGCCTTCTACTATCACTCCAACGAGGGCAAGGAGATCGTCGGCATCGCCGAGATCATCCGCGAGGCCTATCTCGATCCCAGCGACAAGACCGGCAAGTTCGTCTGTGTGGACATCAAGGCCGTCAAACCGCTGAAGACCCCGGTGACGCTAGCGGCGATCAAGGCCGACAAGACCCTGGCCGAAATGGACCTGGTGAAATACTCGCGGCTCTCGGTGCAGAGCGTGACGCCGGAGCAGTGGAAGCACGTGTGCAAGCTGGGCGGGGTGTGAGGGTTTACAATTTAACTTGTCGTTGCCGGGCTTGTCCTCAGCGACTTCGGCTTCGCCGAAGTCGCGGACGCAACCCCGATGAGGGACGCAGTGCGTCCCTAAGCGAGATCACCGGGACAAGCCCGGTGATGACAGTTGTGAGTGGGACAGCTTCGTCTCCTACAACTGTGACGGGGCAGTCCCGTGCGTGCTTCGCATGACCCCTCCCCGCATCAGCGACCCCGCCGCCTTCATCCGCGACAACACCCGGCTTCGCCCCGTGCCGCTGGTGCCGGAAATCTCTCTCCATGTCGCCGATGAAGCGGTGCCGCTGTGGACCAAGACCGAGGATGAGCTCAGCGAGAGCGGGCTGCCGCCGCCGTTCTGGGCCTTTGCCTGGGCCGGCGGCCAGGCGCTGGCGCGTTATGTGATTGATCATCCGGACGCGGTGGCGGAACGCGATGTGCTCGATCTTGCGTCAGGCTCGGGCCTGGTGGCGATCGCGGCGATGAAGGCCGGCGCACGAAGCGTGCGCGCGGCGGATATCGATTCCTTTGCGCGAACGGCGATCGCATTGAATGCGGCGGTCAACGATGTGATTGTGACCTGCGAGCTCGCCGACCTGCTGGTCGACGATCATCCGGTCACCGCGCAAACCATTCTCGCCGGCGACATCTTCTATGAGCGCGACACCGCGGAGCGCGCTTTCGCGTTTCTCTCGCGGCAGGCTCAACGCGGCGCCACCGTGCTGATCGGCGACCCCGGACGCAGCTATCTGCCGAAAGACAAGTTGCGCCAGCTTGCGGACTATCGCGTGCCGGTAACGCGGGAATTGGAAGACGCGGAGATCAAGCACACGGTGGTGTGGACGCTGGCGTGAGGTCGATAAGGCTCAACTCGTAGGGTGGGTTAGCGAAGCGTAACCCACCGACCGCGACCTCAGCATTTGTGAATGGTGGGCTACGCTAACCCACCCTACAGACGACAATTGAGCTTAGCTCACACTGCGGCGGCGGCGACCACCTTGGCCAGCAACTGCTCGCGCTTGGCCACCGAGCGGCAGCCCTTCATCGTCGCGGCGAAGCGTTCGAGGATGCCGTCCTCGAAGGCGGTGACGATGGTGTCGTGCACATAGCTGCGGCGGCAGATCGCCGGCGTATTGGCGAGTTCGTCGGCGGCCGAGCGCACGGCTTCCAGCACCTGCTTGCGACGGGCGCGGGCGCTGGAGGCGGGCACCACACGCGCCAGCGATTCCAGCACCACGGCGGAGGCCATCAGGGTGCGGAAATCCTTCAGCGAAATCCGGATGCCAGCGATCTCGCGCAGGAACGTATTGACCTGCGATGTCGAGACCTGGCGGATGACACCCGAGTCAGTGCGATACTGGAACATGCGCTTGCCCGGCACCGTCTGCAGGATACCGATGGCTCGCACCAGCTTGGCGGCATTGCATTCCTTGCGCACCTGCTTGCCGCCCTTGGCGCGGAACGCGAGAATGAAGCTGTCGTCTTCAAGCGTCACATTGGACTTCAGCATGGTGGCGGCGCCGCGGGTGCCGTTCAGCCTCGCATAGGATTCGCTGCCGGGCCGGATCGCGGTGCGCGCGATCAGCTCGATCACCGTTGCCAGCGCGAACTCCCGGGTGGGGGCGTCGCCGGCGAGATGTTTGGAGATGGCGCGGCGGATCTTCGGCAGCGCGCCGACCAGTGTCGCCAGCCGGTGCGCCTTGCGGGTCTCGCGCACCTGCTCCCAATCCGCATGATAACGATATTGCAAGCGCCCGGCGGCATCGCGGCCGACGGCCTGCAGGTGGACCTTGGGGTCGGCGGCGTAACGCACATCCTGATAAGCCGGCGGGACAGCCAGCGCATTGAAGCGCTTGATCTCCCAGGCCTGCCGCACCAGCTTGCCGTTCTCGCGAATGAAGCTGTAGCCGCGTCCGCGCTTGATGCGGCGAATGGTCAGTTCGCTCTGGTCGCCGAGCTTCAGCCCGAGTTTGCGCGCCAGCGGACCGGGCATCGGCGGGCCGGACTGGGCCGGCGCCGGACGCGGCAACACGACCGCGGGTTCCACCCGCGCCGCCATGGCCTTCCGAAGGGTCTGCTGGTCCAGTTTCATTACGCCTCTACGCTTCTCACCAGGCCTCTTACGGGAAGCGCAGGCTTACGGGAATGCCATATCGGCATACTTGGTTCCCGCTCGCTGCCTTGAGGGGCATATGGAACGGGGCCGCCCCCTAAATGGGCCTCCTGCCGCCAAATTCAAACATCCTTAACTTCACCGTCCAGACGGTGTAGTTTGAGTGCCATGGCGCGGACGAGCAAAAAATCCGACCTGCTGGCGGCGGCCGGGACCCTCATCGTCCGCGACGGCCTCGATGCGCTGACATTCGACCGGTTGGCCGCGGAGGCCCACGTCAGTAAGGGTGGGCTGCTCTATCATTTTCCCGACAAGGAGCGACTGCTCATCGCCCTGGTCGAGGGCCGTGTTGCCCGGATCGACACCGCGATCGCGGCATGGATCGCAGCCAGCCCCCGACGCCCCGGCGACACCGGCCACTGGCTGCGCGCCCATATCCGCACGGCACTCAGCGACACCGAAACGGATGGCCGCTCGCCCCATGCGTTGCTCGGCACCCTGCGCACGGCACTGCCACCGGACTCACCGGCGCGCGCTGTAATCAACGCGGCGGATGATCGCTGGCGCGACGCGGCCCGTGCTGACGGATTGCCGCAGGGGCTCGCGATTGCGATCACACTTGCGGTTGCGGGCGCAGTCGTCGCGGGGCTCGAAGCCGACGACATCGCTGTGGCGCGCGATGCGTTGCTGGCAATGACGGAGGCGCCACGATAAGTGACGTTTCGTCATGTCGTTTATGATCGATCACCAATCGCAAGAAGTTCCTGTCACCGGCGACAGACACTAGTCCTTGGTCCTATTCCTTTCGGCTTGTCGCCGCCGTAAAGGGCGGCGCATAATCGGTGGAACAACGAACGCACGCCCGCTAAAAGAGCGGCACGAATTTGATCTGGAGGAAACATGTCTGAGAAACTTTATCCGGTCACCGCCGAGTGGGCGAAGCGCGCGTATCTGGACGATGCCGGCTACCGCGACATGTATGCAAAGTCGATCAGCGATCCGGACGGCTTCTGGGGCGAGCACGGCAAGCGTGTCGACTGGATCAAGCCCTTCACCAAGGTGCAGAACGTCTCCTACGCGCCGGGCAACGTCTCGATCAAGTGGTTCGAGGACGGCTCGCTCAATGTCGCCTACAATTGCGTCGATCGCCATCTCGCCAAGCGTGGTGACCAGGTCGCGATCATCTGGGAAGGCGACGACCCCAGCGAATCGAAGAAGATCACCTACGGCCAGCTTCACACCGAGGTCTGCAAGTTCGCCAACGTGCTGAAGGCGCGCGGCGTCAAGAAGGGTGACCGCGTCACCATCTATTTGCCGATGATTCCGGAAGCGGCTTACGCCATGCTGGCCTGCGCCCGCATCGGCGCGATCCACTCGGTGGTGTTCGGCGGCTTCTCGCCGGATTCGCTGGCCGGCCGCATCGAAGGCGCGAAATCCGCCGTGGTCATCACCTCCGATGAAGGCCTGCGCGGCGGCAAGAAGGTGCCGCTGAAAGCCAATGCGGATGCCGCGGCCGACAAGGCCGGCTGCGTCGAGAGCATCGTCGTGGTGCGCCACACCGGCGGCAACGTGACCATGAAAGCGGGCCGCGACGTTTATTATGACGAGGCCGCCAAGTCGGTGCCGGCGGATTGCCCGTGCGAGGAGATGAATGCGGAGGATCCGCTGTTCATTCTCTACACCTCCGGCTCCACTGGCGCGCCGAAGGGCGTGGTGCACACCACGGGCGGCTACCTGGTGTTCGCCTCGATGACGCACCAGTACGTGTTCGACTACCATGACGGCGACATCTACTGGTGCACCGCCGACGTCGGCTGGGTCACCGGCCACAGCTACATCCTCTACGGGCCGCTCGCCAACGGCGCGACCACGCTGATGTTCGAGGGCATCCCGACCTACCCGACGATCTCGCGCTTCTGGGATGTCGTCGACAAGCACAAGGTCAACATCTTCTATACCGCGCCGACCGCGATCCGCGCGCTGATGCAGTCCGGCGACGAGCCGGTGAAGAAAACCTCGCGCAAGTCGCTGCGCCTGCTCGGTTCGGTCGGCGAGCCCATCAATCCGGAAGCGTGGGAGTGGTATCACCGCGTGGTCGGCGACGACCGCTGCCCGATCGTCGACACCTGGTGGCAGACCGAGACCGGCGGCGTCCTGATCACGCCGCTGCCCGGCGCGACCGCGCTGAAGCCGGGCTCGGCGACACGGCCGTTCTTCGGCGTGGTGCCGGAAATCGTGGACGCCGACGGCAAGGTCCTGGACGGAGAGGCCCAGGGCAATCTCTGCATCTCGCGCTCATGGCCGGGACAGATGCGCACGGTCTATGGCGACCATGAGCGCTTCATGCAGACCTACTTCTCCACCTACGCCAACAAGTACTTCACCGGCGACGGTTGCCGGCGCGACGCCGACGGCTACTACTGGATCACCGGCCGGGTCGACGACGTCATCAACGTCTCCGGCCACCGCATGGGCACGGCGGAAGTCGAGAGCTCGCTGGTGGCCCACGAGAAGGTCTCGGAAGCCGCCGTGGTCGGCTATCCCCACGACATCAAGGGCCAGGGCATCTATGCCTATGTCACCCTGATGGTCGGCGCGCAGCCGAGCGAAGAGCTGCGCAAGGAGCTGGTGGCCTGGGTGCGCAAGGACATCGGGCCGATCGCCTCGCCGGACCTGATCCAGTTCGCGCCGGGGCTGCCGAAGACCCGCTCCGGCAAGATCATGCGCCGCATCCTGCGCAAGATCGCGGAGGACGAGTACGGGGCCCTGGGCGACACCTCGACGCTGGCCGATCCCGCCGTGGTCGACGACCTCGTGCAGAACCGCCAGAACAAGAAAAAGGGGTAACGGCTCCCCCGTTCGGATGGAAAGGCCCCGGATTCCGGGGCCTTTTTGCTGCGTGGTGCAGCGTGACGTGCAGCCTTGGCGCCACCATCACGTAATTTTCAACAGCGAACCCCGCCCGGCGGCCGCTTTGCGGCCGAGTGTTGTTTTCCGGGCATTTACTTTGTCGGCGCAATTTTCTTTCTAGCGCCTGCCTATTGCAGGTTCGGGGCTGCATTTTGAACCATCTGGAAAGCCCTGCGACCTAATTTTTTCATGAACGGCGCATGGGTGTGGGCCACAGCCGCGCCCTGCGAATCGAACTGGAGACGGGAATGTCGGTAAGCAAATCGGTTGGACTAATCGCGGTGCTGGCAGCGGCCGGCAGCCTGTTGGCCCTGAGCCCGGCGCAGGCGCGCCCGGATATGGTGTCTTTCCCCGAGGCCTATCAGCCCGGCACCATCGTCATCAAAACCAACCAGCGCAAACTCTATCTGGTGCTCGGCGAAGGCCATGCGGTGCGCTATCCGGTCGGTGTCGGCAAGGCCGGCAAGCAGTGGGCCGGCTCCGCGCGCATCGACGGCAAGTACCGCAATCCCGCCTGGTCGCCGCCCGCGGAAGTCAAGCGCGACAAGCCCTCGATGCCCGACGTCATCCCCGGCGGCTCGCCCGCCAACCCGATGGGCGTCGCGGCGATGACGCTCTCCGGCGGCGGCCAGTATGCCATCCACGGCACCGCACCGAGCATGCGTTCCTCGATCGGCGGCTTCGTCTCCTATGGCTGCATCCGCATGTACAATGAGGACATCACCGACCTGTACGACCGGGTTTCGGTGGGCACGCCGGTGGTGGTGACCTCGCGTTGAGCACATCGTCTGAACTGAGGCTTCTATTTTGTCATGGCCGGGCTTGTCCCGGCCATCTCGCTTAGGAGGGCAGTGCGTCCCTAAGCGAGATCACCGGGACAAGCCCGGTGATGACATCCGTTGTATGGAAGCGCGGCGGGGATAGTTCGTGTCGCACAACCATAATCGGCCTCCACACAGAAGCAGTTTCAAAGGAATCCGAAAAATCCACCGATCGTTATCAGGCTAGGCTGTGAGCCTTGGAGGCTTGCAGCCTCAGAGGCTGAAGCCTCAGTCCCGGGCGCAACGACCCGGGATCAGATAACACATCGGAGGATCCTATCGTGCATTTCAATGCGACGGGAGAGATATCGGCGCAGCGGCCGGAAGACGAGAATCTCGGTGTCAGCGCCAATCTCGCTTTTGGGCTTCAGCACGTTCTCACCATGTATGGCGGCATTGTCGCCGTCCCCCTGATCCTGGGCCAGGCGGCCGGATTGTCGGCAAGCGACATCGGCCTCTTGATCACCGCATCGCTGTTTGCCGGCGGCCTTGCAACCATCCTGCAGACCATCGGCGTGCCGTTTTTCGGCTGCCAGCTGCCGCTGGTGCAGGGCGTCTCCTTCTCCGGCGTCGCCACCATGGTGGCCATCGTTTCCAGCAATGGGAGCGGCGGAATGGAGGCGGTGCTGGGCGCGGTGATGGCCGCCTCATTCATCGGGCTGCTGATCACGCCGGTGTTTTCGCAAGTCACCCGTTTCTTTCCACCGGTGGTCACCGGAACGGTCATCACCATCATCGGACTGACCCTGATGCCGGTTGCGGCGCGCTGGGCCATGGGCGGCAACAGCAACGCTCCGGATTTCGGCAGCACCGCCAATATCGGACTGGCCGCCCTTACCCTGGTCATCGTGCTGCTGCTGAGCAAGCTCGGCAATGCCACGATTTCGCGGCTGTCGATCCTGCTGTCCATTGTCATCGGCACTGTCATTGCGCTGTGCACCGGCATGGCCGATTTCTCCAAGGTCGCCACCGGCCCGTTCGTCGCGGCTCCGACGGTGTTTCACTTTGGCCTGCCCACGTTCCAGATCGCCGCGGTGGTCTCGATGTTCATTGTCATCATCGTGACGCTGGTGGAAACCTCGGCTGATATCCTTGCGGTGGGCGAAATCATCAAGACCAAGGTGGACTCGCGACGACTGGGCGACGGCCTTCGCGCCGACATGCTGTCGAGCCTGATCGCGCCGGTGTTCGGTTCGTTCACGCAAAGCGCCTTCGCCCAAAATGTCGGCCTTGTCGCGGTGACCGGCGTCAAAAGCCGCTTTGTCGTGGCGACCGGAGGCCTGATCCTGGTTGTCCTGGGACTGCTGCCGGTGATGGGCCGCGTGGTCGCGGCGGTGCCGCCCTCCGTGCTCGGCGGCGCCGGCATCGTGCTGTTCGGCACCGTCGCCGCAAGCGGCATCCGCACGCTGTCGCGCGTCGACTACCGCAACAACATGAACCTGATCATCGTGGCGACGTCGGTGGGCTTCGGCATGATCCCGATTGCCACGCCGCAATTCTACGAACACTTCCCCGCCTGGATCGCGACCATCTTCCATTCCGGCATCAGTTCGGCCGCCGTCATGGCCATCGCGCTGAACCTGCTGTTCAACCATCTGAAGATCGGCAACTCCGATCAGCAGTCGGTGTTCGTCGCGGGAACGGAGCGCATCATCCGTTATCAGGAGATCGCCGAACTGCACGACGGCGACTACTTCCTCAACGGCAAGATCTACGACGTCAAAGGCAACGAAGTCCCGATGCTCGCGCACACATGATCGACATTGTGGTGGTGGCGAGGTCCCTTTCCGCAGTCAATTGCGGCACAGTCCCCTCACCCGGCGCGTTGCGCCGACCTCTCCCCGATGGGGAGAGGTGCCCCTGACGCAGCCTCTGTGCAAGATGCCCTCTTTCTTACCTCTCCCCGTTGGGGAGAGGTCGCCGCGCTTGCGCGGCGGGTGAGGGCGCTCTCCTCAGCGAGATCCTTCCGTCAAACGCTCAGCGCGCACCATCATCTCACCAGAACCGCCGCCAGCGCTCCGCGGTGCTGCACCAGCCGTCGCGATGACCGCCGTCATAGCGGCGCACCTGGCCGGCGGCGAGCAGCGCGCTCGAGACATTGGGCGTGCGGCCGGTGGCGGCGTCGGCCACCACGCGGCCGGCATACTTGTCGGGCCCGACATTATAGATCGTGACACCGCCTTCGCTGAGCAGTCCGCGCAGCGCGGTGGACGCGGCCTGCGCCATCTTCCATTCCCTGTCGCAGGCGGCCTTCAGCTCCGGCGCATCGATGCCGCGCAGCCGCACCCGGGTCACGATCACCCGGTCCGGCTGCTGCAAGCGCACTCGCGCCAGGAACGTGTCGCCATCGATGGTTCGCAGCACCTCGACCGGAAGCCGGGTTTCGGCCCCACCGGCGCGGGTGCCGAGGATTTCCGCAGCGGGATCGGGCCATAGTCTTGAAGCATCTGCCCTCGTATCGAAGTTCACTCCCGGCAGGTGCACCCATTTGCGCAACGGCAGCATGGTGCCGACGGCGACCCCGATCACGAACACCCACGGCAGCACTGCCGCGATCCGGCTGCGTAACGGGCCATTGATTCGGGGATGAAGCAGCATCTGGGCGATCTGTGGCACGACTCTGTAAACGTGCCCTTATAGCACAAAAGAAGAACGCGGGATGGCCAGCGGCGCCTCCAGAAGCACGCTGCCCGCGTCCCGATTCGAGGGAATATCAAAGAAAATCCGGGAATTATTGGTTCGATGCGCTTTTCGATCCACCCTGGGAGCGCGCCCGCAACTTCCGGATGAGCCCGGCGAGGGCATCTTCGGCGGCCTTGTCATCCAGGCCCATATCCAGGAATTCACCCTCGGCCAAGGCATCGGCCAGCCGTTCCACCTGCAGCAGCGTGGCTGCAAGATCCGCGGTGTCGTCATCGCCTGGGCCTGGGGCTTGATGTGTGATCTGTGCGAGCTGCTTCAGCCGGCTGTTCGCCCGCGCCGCGCGCACCTTGTCATTCTCCGCCGACAACTGACGCAGGCTACGGCGGAAAATCAGAAACGCCTTGTGATGCGCGACACAGGCCTGCACCACGCGGGCGTCGCTGGCGTTCTCCGCCATCAGCTTGCGCAGCACGCCGACTTCCTGCTGCTGCCACAGCTCATAGACCTTGATGAAGATCTCGGTCTTGTCCTCGAACCAGCGATAGAAGGTTTGCGGCGCAAATCCCGCGCGCCGCGCAATCCGGTTGCTGTCGGTGCCTGAGAAGCCGAGCTCGTTGAACTCGCTGGCGGCGGCCTCGACGAGCTTGTCCGCGGTGCCTGTTCGCGCGCGGCGTGCTGGGGAAGCATCGGTCTCGATCGACATCTGCGGATCTCGTGAGGACGAACCGTTCAACTCCGCTTACGCACGCGGACCTGCGATGTCCAGCATTGCGGGGACGGGAACGCGGGTTTGCCCCTTGGTGGCGGATGCGGAAACCGTCCCGCGCACCGCCGCGTCCGGCAAGCGGGAGACGAAGTCAAGGAAGCCTGATGCGAACGCGTCCGGTTGTTCGAGGAACGCCGAGTGGCCGGCCTTGAATTGACTCAGTGTTGCGTTCCGCATGCGGCGGATCGCGGGCAGGCAGTAGCTCAGCGGGATGATCTTGTCCCGATCCGCATAGGCGATCCAGATCGGCACCTGCAAAGCCGCGGCGATCTCGCTGATATCGGCGTTCGCCTGCCCAAAGCTCTCCCATCCCTGGCGCAGCAGCCGCGCATGGCGGCGGCCACCTGCGATGATGCGCCGCCGCTGGCGTGATGCGGCCGGTTGCGTCAAGACCAAATGGTAATACGCCCAGAAGGCCGGGCCGAACCATCGCGCACCGCGCTCGCCCGCCGCGAAGAAGCGCTGGAGCACGCGGCAGAACCGCTGCACAAGCGGCGTGACCGCGACCAGCCCGCCGGAATTGCACAGCACGAGGCCGCGGATCGGACGACGGCTTGCATAGTGGATGGCCGCAGCGCCGCCGATGGAGTTGCCGATCAGGATCGGTGATCCCGGTGCGAGCTGATCGAGCGTCTCCACCAGCAGATCGCCATAGCGTCCAGCGCCGACCGGTTGATGATCATCGGCGGACTCGCCGTGCCCCGGCCACTCGATGCAGATGATTTCGAATCGGTCGGCGATGCGCTCCGCCAGGCCATCGAAGTCGCGCGCATCATGGCCGAGCGCGGTCAGACACACGACCGGCGCGCCGCGCCCGATACGATGCACGGCAAGCGAGACGCCGTCGGCGACAACATGCGTGATGTTGCGAGCGACCATGGTCGGACCTCCTGTCATGGGTGGGCGATTTTTTGACGGTCACGCGGTCGCGGCGCGCGCCGCAATGGCAAGGAGACCGCCCGCAAGCGCCAGGTCCTTGAAGAACAGCGAACGCTCGGCCTTGTCGCCGAAGTTGAGATGGAAGACGAGCGCAGTGAGGACGCAGAACGCCGCCAGTGCACCGGCCGCATAGGTCAGGCGCCAGCCGAGCAGCAGCGCAATCCCCGCACCGAGTTCCAGCGCGATCACCGCCGGCAGCAGCGCGCCCGGCACGCCGAACGCTGCCATGTGATCGAGAAACGGGCGCGGTCCCAGCACCTTGGCGATCCCGGCAAGGATGAACAGAGCCGCGAGCAGGGCTCGGCCGGCAACAAACCCGATGGTCTGGATGGTCATATGATCGCTCCTGAACGACTGGACATGCGGCGGCTGCGGCGATGTGATTACTTTATCACTTTGATGCGGGGGTGTACTTCGTTGAACGGCTTTAATTCATTTTAAGGTGGCTGAAGATAGCACTTAAAAAGTGATTTGTATATCACTTTTGATCCGACCGGTAGCAGCGGCGCGTTTGGCGCATCGCTCGCTTGACGGCAGATCATGGCCCAGACGCCAAACAACATGCCGCCACGGACACGCGGACATCATAAAGTTCAGGCGACACTTCGGGATCGCCCTGCCCGGATGCGCGCCTAGAAATCCGAGGCGATGCCCTTGTGCTCCCAGTCGCCGTAGCGGGTCGGCTCCAGGCCTTTCGGCCCCTGCAACTCCCTGGGCTTCGCATCGGTATCGTGCTGCGCTTTGGCGCGCCGTTCTTCGGCCTCGGCCAGCGCGCGCTGGGCCGCCGGTGACAGCGGTTTGCGCACTGCGCTGGAGGAACCTGTCTCAGAAGACGAAGACGCCTGCTTGCTGTTGTCCGTCGTCATTCGAAATCTCCGATCGCTTCGCGATTGGCGCCCCCTGCGCAAGCAGATAATCGGTGGCACCGGGACTGTGAAGTGGCACGGGCCGTTCTTATATTCGGCATATTCGCATGTCACTAATGGTCTTCCCGCCGCCACGGCTTCTGCCGTCCCCTTCCCTGTCCAGAGTTGATGTTTGCTGCGCATGAAGCCCTCGCGATTCGCTCCGCCCACCGAGGTTCCTGGCCTCGCCACGCGCCGGATTGCGGCTGATATCCTCGACGGCGTGCTGCACAAGCGGCGCATGCTCGACGACCAGCTCGACGGAGCGGCGGCGCATCCCGGATTGAAGACGCTGTCGGACCGCGATCGCGCRCTGATGCGCCGGCTGGTCGCGACCATCCTGCGCCGGCTCGGCACGCTGCGCCATGTGCTGTCGCGGCTGCTCGACAAGGGCATCCCGACCGACGCACCGCGCGCGCAGAGCGCGCTCCTGATCGGCGCGGCGCAGATTCTCTGGATGGACGTGCCGGATCACGCCGCGGTGGATCTTTCCGTGCGGCTGGTGCAGGCCGATCGCCGCGCCGCGAAATATGCCGGCCTCGTCAATGCCGTGCTGCGCCGCTGTGCGCGCGAGGCGCAACCGCTGATCAACGAAGTCGAATCACAATCGCTCGACGTGCCGCCCTGGCTGATGACGCGCTGGGTCGCGCACTATGGCGAGGACTCGGCCAAGGCGATCGCCCGGGCGATCAGCCACGAGCCGCCGCTCGATCTGACCGTCAAGACCGATGCTGCCCATTGGGCCACGCGGCTGCAAGGCGAAGCACTGCCGACCGGCACCGTGCGCACTTTGCTGCACGGGCCGATCACCATGCTGCCCGGCTTTGCCGAGGGCCATTGGTGGGTGCAGGACGCCGCCGCGGCGCTGCCGGCCACCCTGTTCGGCGATATCGACGGAAAATCCATCGCCGACCTCTGCGCGGCGCCCGGCGGCAAGACTGCACAACTCGCGCAGGCCGGCGCCCGCGTCACCGCGATCGACCGCTCGCCCGCCCGCGTCGCGCGGCTGCGCGACAATCTCACCCGGCTGTCGCTCGCGGCCACCGCGATCGTGGCCGACGCCGTGGAATGGCCGGGCGAATCATGCGACGGCGTCCTGATCGATGCGCCCTGCGCCGCGACCGGCACCATCCGCCGGCATCCCGACGTGGCCTGGCTGAAACAGGAAGCCGACATCAGCGCGCTCGCCGCCCTGCAACGCCGCCTGTTGCAGAAAGCCGTGGCGCTGCTCAAGCCGGGCGGCACGCTGGTCTATTGCACCTGTTCGCTGGAACCCGAAGAGGGCGAGCACGCCATCGACGCCCTGCTGGCCACCGAATCAGCCATGAAACGCGCGCCGATCGACGCAAGTGAAGTCGGCGGGCTGGCCGACGTCATCACCGCCGCAGGCGACGTGCGCACGCTGCCCAGCCACCTGCCCCACGCCGATCCGCGGCTTGCCGGCCTGGACGGCTTTTACGCGGCCCGGCTGGTCAAGGATGCCTGAGGCGGCCACTACCGAATCAGTGGCGGGCGAATCGGTGGCAAGCTGATGGCGGGCTCCCCCGAATGTGGGGCTTTATTAGGGTCTGCCCCCTATGATTCGTGCGTGGTGCTATGAGCACGCTTCCAGACTAAAAGACTACGCAACGATTCTTCATCCAGCCAAAGGTGCGCGTGTCGGCCGCTCAACGAATCACGACTCTTCTGCTTGGCCGCTTTGCGAGGAAGACCGCGGCGCGGGTCAGCGGTGGTTCCGTCGCGCTCTCACGCCTGTTTCCATCCCGGACCGATCGGCTGCTCATCGCGCCGCAGGACCTGCGCACCACCGACGCCACCCGCGCCGCTGAAATCTATGCCGGCCGCTTCGTGTTCGCCGGCAAGATCGTCACCGCGCACGGCCGCTCGATCTTCGACCTCGAGCCGCCGTCGGAGGACTGGGAGGCGGCGCTGCTCGGCTTCGGCTGGCTGCGGCATCTGCGCGCGGCGGATTCCGCCCTGACCCGCGCCAATGCCCGCTCGCTGATCGAAGACTGGCTCGGCAATCAGGGCCGCACCAGCAAGGTGGGCTGGCGCGCCGACGTGCTGGCCCGCCGCGTCATCTCGCTGCTGGCGCAGGCCCCGCTGGTGCTGTCCGACACCGACAGCAAGTTCTACCGCCGCTACTTGCGCGCGCTGACCCGCGAAATCCGTTATCTGCGCTACACCATGATCGACATCGCCGACGGCCTGCCGCGGCTCCAGGTGCTGATCGCGCTGTGTTATGCCTCGCTCTGTCTTGCCAACCAGGGCAAGCAGATTCGCTCCGCCACGCGAAAGCTGTCCGACGAGCTGCAGCGCCAGATCCTGCCCGACGGCGGGCACATCTCGCGCAATCCCGGCGCGCTGATCGAACTGCTGCTCGATCTGCTGCCGCTGCGGCAGACCTTCTCGGCCCGCAACATCGCACCGCCGCCGGCCCTGCTCAACGCCATCGACCGCATGATGCCGATGCTGCGGTTCTTCCGCCACGGCGACGGCAGCTTTGCGCTGTTCAACGGCATGAGCAACACGCCGGGCGACCTGGTCGCGACCTTGCTGGCCTATGACGATACCCACGGCAATCCGATGTCGGGCATGCCCCACACCGGGTTCCAGCGCATCGAGGCCGGCCAGCTGACCATCATCATGGACACCGGCGCGCCGCCGCCGGCGACGGCAAGTCATGACGCCCACGCCGGATGCCTTGCCTTCGAGATATCCGCCGGCACCAGCCGGATCGTCACCAATTGCGGCATGCCCGGCACCGGTCGCGACAACTGGCGGGTGTTCGCACGCGGCACGCCGGCGCATTCGACACTGACCTATCATGGCACCTCGTCGTGCCAGTTCGTCGAGCTGTCGGCGATGAAGCGGCTGCTGCAGGGCGCGCCGATCACCCGCGGACCCACGATTGTCGACGTCGAACGCGAAGCGATCAGCAACGGCACGCTGCTGACGGCCTCGCATGACGGCTATGTGCCGCAATTCGGCATGGTGCACCGGCGCGTGCTGATGGTCTCCAGCGACGGCACCCGCATCGACGGCGAGGACACGCTGGCGAGCACCACCAACCGCATCAAGACCGGCACCGACGACTTCGCGCTGCGGTTCCACCTCCATCCCTCGGTGAAGGCCTCACGGCTGAGCGACGCCAAGGGCGTGATGCTGGTGCTGCCCAACCGCGATGTCTGGACCTTCGAGGCGCTCGACGACCGCGTCGAACTGGAAGACAGCGTGTTTCTCGCCGGCACCGATGGCCCGCGCCGCACGGTGCAGATCGTGATCCAGCAGAATGCCCGGCAGGCCCCGAGCATCCGCTGGAGCTTCGTCCGCTCGGCGGCCTCGGCGTCCGCCACCAATGCCCGCCGCAACGCCCGCCGCGAGCCGGAATTGCCGCTTTAAAAGCCGGCGTCCCCGCCTGTCTCTTGCCATGACGAAAATGCCGGAAAACCGCGGTTTTTGCGGTTTCTTGGCCGGCGAAATCATGCTACCCGGCGGCTCTCCTCCCGCTGGATTTTGAGCCATGACCGACCATCCGCGCCGCGTGACCCGCGCTCTGCTTTCCGTTTCCGACAAGACCGGGCTGATCGATTTCGCCCGCGCCCTCTCCCGCCTGGGCATCGCCCTGGTCTCGACCGGCGGCACCGCCAAGGCGATCGCCGCCGCCGGCCTCAAGGTCAAGGACGTGTCGGAGCTGACCGGCTTCCCCGAGATGATGGACGGGCGGGTCAAGACGCTGCATCCGAAGGTGCACGGCGGGCTGCTGGCGATCCGCGACAATGCCGAACACACAAGCGCGATGGCGACCCATGGCATCGCCCCGATCGATCTCCTCGTGGTCAACCTCTATCCATTCGAAGCGACCGTCGACAAAGGCGCGAGCGAAGAAGACTGCATCGAGAACATCGACATCGGCGGCCCGGCGATGATCCGCGCCGCCGCGAAGAACCATGACGATGTCGCCGTCGTGGTCGAAGCCGCCGACTACCAGAGCGTGCTCGACGAACTCGCCGCCAACGACGGCGCGACCACGCGGTCGCTGCGCCGCCGCCTCGCCGCCAAGGCTTATGCCCGCACCGCCGCCTACGACGCCGCAATCTCCAACTGGTTCGCCGACCAGCTCAAGATCGATGCGCCGGATTTCCGCGCCATCGGCGGCCGCCTCGTCGAAGCGCTGCGTTATGGCGAGAACCCGCACCAGAAGGCCGCGTTCTACGCGCTGCCGGAGCGCCGCCCCGGCGTCGCAACCGCACGCCAGGTGCAGGGCAAGCAGCTCTCCTACAACAACATCAACGACACCGATGCGGCCTATGAGTGCATCGCCGAGTTCGACGCCAAGCGCACCGCGGCCGTCGTCATCGTCAAGCACGCCAATCCCTGCGGCGTGGCGGAAGGCCCCGACATGATCAGCGCCTACCGCAAGGCGCTGGCCTGCGATTCCACGTCCGCCTATGGCGGCATCGTGGCGCTGAACCGCACGCTGGACGCTGAAGCTGCGCGCGCCATCACCGAGATCTTCACCGAGGTGATCATCGCGCCCGATGCCACCGACGAAGCCATTGCGATCGTCGCGGCGAAGCGGAACCTGCGCCTGCTGCTGGCGGGCGGCCTGCCCGATCCCCGCGCGCTGGGCCTGACCGCCAAGACCGTTGCCGGCGGCCTGCTGGTGCAGACCCGCGACAACGCCGTGGTCGACGACATGGCGCTGAAGACCGTGACCAAGCGTGCGCCGACCGACGCCGAGCTGCGCGACCTCAAGTTCGCGTTCCGTGTCGCCAAACACGTCAAGTCCAACACCATCGTCTATGCCAAGGATCTCGCCACCGTCGGCATCGGCGCCGGCCAGATGAGCCGGATCGATTCCGCCCGCATCGCCGCGCGCAAGGCCCAGGACGCGGCGCTGGAGATGAAGCTGGCGGAGCCGATGACCAAGGGCTCGGTGGTGGCGTCCGACGCCTTCTTCCCGTTCGCCGACGGTTTGCTGGTGGCGATCGAAGCCGGCGCTACCGCGGTGATCCAGCCCGGCGGCTCGATGCGCGACGACCTGGTGATCCAGGCCGCCGACGAGCACGGCATCGCCATGGTGCTGACCGGCACGCGGCATTTCCGGCATTGATGAACCGCTTCAGCGCGGTTAGTCGTACCGTGTCATATCTCCTCATGGTGAGGAGCGCGGCACGCGCGTCTCGAACCACGAGGCCCGAAACTGCGGCATCAGCGGCCTCGTCCTTCGAGACGGCGCTTTGCGCCTCCTCAAGATGAGGGGGTAGACTTGGATATGACGCAGTGAGCATGATCCGCTGATGTCCGATCGCCGCGCACGTGCCGAACGCTTCCACGATTTCTTCGACCTGCAATTGCGCTTTGCAGAGACGATGGCGTTGCGCGCCCGGATCCCGTTGCGCGACGCGGTGCTCATCTACACCAGTCTGCACCGGCGCTTCGGCTTCGGTGACCCTGACAAGGGCGTGTCGCCGCGGTGGGAGCCCTACGTCGCCGGCCTGGAGCAACTGGCCGATCACGCAGATCGCGTTGCCTGGACCCAGCAGGCCTTCGAACACGGTCCGGAAGAAACATTGCCGGCGGATCGGCGCTTCATCGGCTGCTTCGGATTCGATCCCTCCGATGCGCATGGCATCGTCCGCGTCCATTTCCTGAATCGGGACACCGACGACATCAGCCCGCTGCACCGCTCAAAAATCGCGCGCCGCCAGCAGGAACTGACGGAGATCTGCGCACTGATCCGTGCGGAAGATCCCACAACAACATCGATCCTCGGCACCTCCTGGCTCTATCATCTCGAAGCCTATCGCCGGCTCTATCCGCCCGCCTACGGCGCGTCGCGCACGCCTGCCGCAAAAGTTCGGCTCAGCGGCCAGTCGAGCTGGGGCCAGTTCCTCACCCACACCGGCACCATCAGGGCCGAGCTGCGCGATGCCTTTGTGCAGAATTTTGATCGCATCGACGTGACGGCGCCATGGCGGAGCTTTCCGCTGCCGGCATTGGTGACAACGGCGCCCGTCACGACATTCTTCGCATTCTATCTCGGCTGACGCCCGCTTACGCCCGTTCGCGCACCCGCGCCAGCAGCACCAGGCCCGCGGTGAAGAACACGATCAGCACCGCCATGCCGGCCTTCTGGCTCATGGTGATGCTCGTCACCAGGCTGACCGCGAGCGGCGCCATGAACGACGTCACCTTGCCGGACAGCGCGAACAGGCCAAAATATTGCGTGATGCGGTCGGGCGGCGCGAGCCGGATCAGCAGCGTGCGTGACGCCGCCTGCAACGGCCCCGCCGCCATGCCGATCAGTGCGCCGAGCACGAGATAGGCCTTTTCCGCCGGCGCGCCGAACAGACCACCGCCGGGCGCCGGCGGTGCAACCGGCAGAACGAAGAACAACCGGTCGCGATCCATCGACAGGATCAGGGCGATCGACAGCAGCAGGATCAGCATGCTGCCGGCGATGACGCGTTTCGGGCCGAGACGGTCGTCGAGCTTGCCGCCGATCCAGGCGCCGAACGTCCCCGCAATCGCCAGCAGGATGCCGAACACGCCGATCTGGATGGTGTGCCAGCCGAACGTTCCCGCCGCATAGATGCCGCCAAACGCGAACAGCGCCACCAGCGCATCGGTGTAGACCATGTTGGCGATCAGGAACGTCGCCATCTGCCGGTTGCCCGGCAGGCTCGCCAGCGTTTCGCGCAATTCGCGCAGGCCCTCGCGCACGGCGAGGCGCACCGGCAGCTTGGCCGCATAATCCGGCGTGAACAGAAACATCGGCAGCACAAAGATGATGAACCACAGCCCGGTCAGCGGCCCGGTGATGCGGTCGCCCTCGTGGCTCACCGGATCGAGACCGAACAGCGGCGTGAAGCCGAACAGCGTGCGTCCGGTTGTCGGATCGGCGGCGAGGAAGCCGAGCACCAGGATGAGACTGATGATTCCGCCGACATAACCGGTCGCCCAGCCGGTGCCGGACAGCCGCCCGATCCGTTCCGGCGGCACCAGCGTCGGCATCATCGCATTGTTGAACACGGTGGCGAATTCGACACCGACGGTGGCAATGCCGAACGCGATCAAGAGCGGCAGGATCACGCCGTCGTCGCCGGGGCGGCCGATCCACATGATCGAGGAACCGATCACCAGCAACGCGCCGAACGCGGCGATCCAGGGCTTGCGGCGGCCGCTCGCGTCGGCGATGGCGCCGAGCACGGGCGACATCAATGCGATGATCAGGCCGGCCGACGCCGTGGCATATCCCCACAGCGCCTGCCCGGTGGCCGGATCGGCGGCGACGTGGGTGGCGAAATAAGGCGCGAACACGAATGTCGTGATCAGGGTGAAGTAGGGCTGCGCGGCCCAGTCGAAAAAGATCCAGCCGATCACCGCGGGCAACGCCGGATACCGGTGCAAAGCCGGTGTCTCAATCGCCGCTGAAGATTGCGTCATGCTCTCGCTCCGGCCCGCTCATGATTGCGACAACATGGCCAGCATTCCGGACTAGCCATGTCGATTCCAACGTACATGTCATAACATCTGATGAACGTGGGATACCAACCCTTGCGTCAACTCTCGGAGGCAGGATGAATCGTCCCCATCGACTCAAAGGCTTCGTTTGCAGTCTGGTCTTCGCTCTGGTCCTGCTCTGCGGTCTCCAGGCCTTTGCACGCGCGCAGGATGCGCGGCCCAGTGTCTACAATCCGTCATATAGCGGAGGCATCGCCCCGGTAACCGCCAAGGACGGTTTGGTCGTCGCGCAGGAAAAAATCGCCGCCGAGGTCGGCGCGGATGTGCTGGCGCGCGGCGGCAATGCGGTCGATGCCGCGGTTGCCACCGCCTTCGCGATGGCGGTGACCTATCCCCGCGCCGGCAATCTCGGCGGCGGCGGCTTTATGGTGATTCATCTCAACGACCACCAGCAGGACTTCGCGATCGATTACCGCGAGACCGGTCCCGCGGCAATTACCCGGGACGTGTTCCTCGGCGCCGACGGCAAGCCCGACATTGCGAAATCGCGCGACTCAGCGCTCGGGATCGGCGTGCCCGGCACCGTTGCGGGTTTGGCGCTGGCGCTGGAATCCTATGGCTCGGGTCGCTTCTCGCTCAGGGATGTGATCGCGCCGGCCATCGCGCTCGCACGCAACGGCTTCATCGTCACCGACGACCTCGCCGATACGATGCCCGAGGGGCAGAAACGTTTTGCACGCTGGCCATCCTCGGCAAAGGTGTTCGCGCGTCCCGACGGCTCGGTGCTGCGAGAGGGCGACCGGCTGGTGCAACCGGATCTCGCGGCAACACTGGAGGCGATCGCCGAGCAGGGGCCGCCCGGCTTCTATCAAGGGGACGTGGCCAACAAGCTGATTGCCGCGATCGACAAGGCCGGCGGCATCATGAGCCTGGAGGACCTGAAAAACTACCAGCCGATCGTGCGCAAGCCGGTGCGCGGCAGCTATCGCGGCTATGACATCATCTCGATGCCGCTGCCGTCGTCGGGCGGCGTCGTGCTGCTGGAGACGCTGAATATTCTGGAAGGCTTCAAACTCGGCGAGATGAAGCAGGGATCGGTCGAATCGCTGCATCTGCTGATCGAGGCGATGAAACGCGCCTATGCCGACCGCGCGCGTTATCTCGGCGACCCGGCGTTTGCCGATGCGCCGCTGAAGCGGCTGTTGTCGCGCGAGTATGCGGCAAAGCTGCGCGCATCGATCAATCCGGACAAGGCCGCCACCGCCGCCGAGGTGTCCACCGCGCAGCAGGCGCCCCGCGAGGGCAGCAACACCACGCACTTCTCGGTGATCGATCGCGACGGCAATGCGGTCAGCAACACCTACACGCTGAATTTCAGTTATGGCGTGGGCCTGGTCGCCGACGGCACCGGCGTGCTGCTCAACAACGAGCTCGACGATTTCACGGCAGCCCCCGGCGCGTCGAATGCCTATGGCCTGGTCGGCTTCGAAGCCAATCTCCCCGGCCCCGGCAAGCGGCCGCTGTCATCGATGACACCGACCATCGTGCTGCGCGACGGCAAGCCGGTACTGGTGACGGGATCGCCCGGCGGCAGCCGCATCATCTCGGCGGTGCTGCAGGTGGTGGTCAATGTGATCGACTACAACATCGACGCCGCGCGCGCGGTGGCCTTGCCGCGGCTGCATCAGCAATGGCTGCCCGAAGAGGTGCGTGTCGAGCAGGGCTTTCCGGACGAGGTGCTCGCCGGCCTCAAGGCAAAGGGACACCTGATCACCGCGCCGCTGGGACAGACCTCGGCGAATTCGATTGCAGTGACGCCGAATGGACTCCTGGGCGCGCCGGATCCGCGCAGCCGCGGCACAACGGCGGCGGGGAAGTAGACTGAAGTGTGCGCGCATTATCCTTTCTGTCATCACCGGGCTTGTCCCGGTGATCTCGCTTAGGAGGGCAGTGCGTCCCTAAACGAGGTTGTGTCCGCGACTTCGGCATAGCCGAAGTCGCTGAGGACAAGCCCGGCAACGACAAAGGTAAGGTGATCGTGCCGCGATAAGACCGCATCACTACGATGCGCGAATCCGTCGCCCCGCTACTTCCCCACCTGATACGGCCCGCCCTTCTCCAGCGCGCGCTGATACGCGGGACGCGCGTGGATGCGGGCGAGGAAGGCCACGCACTTGGGATGACCGTCCTCGAGGCCGGCGCGGGAGGACGCGGCTTCCAGCGGGAAGCTCATCTGGATGTCGGCGGCGGTGAAGTCGGCGCCCGCAAACCATTCGGATTTCGCGAGCTCGCCTTCCCAGAACGCCATGTGCTGTTTGAGCTGCGGATTGATCATGTTGGTGATCGCGGTGCTTGAAATGATCCGGGTGAAGGGACGCATCAGCGCCGGCGCGCGCTTCGGCATCAGGCCGAAAATCAGTTTCAGCAGCAGCGGAAACATCGCCGAGCCCTCGGCATAATGCAGCCAGTAGGTGTAACGCAGACGCTCCGGCGTGTTCGGCGGCGGGATCAGGCGGCCGTTGCCGTAGGTCTCGACGATATAGGTGATGATCGCGCCGGATTCGGCGATGGTGTTGCCGTTGTCGGTGATCACCGGCGACTTGCCGAGCGGATGAATCGCCCGCAGCTCCTTCGGCGCCAGCATGTTGGGCTGGCGCTGGTAGCGGATGATCTCGTAGGGAACGCCGAGCTCTTCGAGCAGCCACAGCACGCGCTGCGACCGCGAATTGTTGAGGTGATGGACTGTCAGCATGTGGCCCCCGGCGTTGACGACTGAAATCGCGGTCAGTCCTAGCAGCCTCAGCGCGCCGGGCGAAATGACTGACATCATCACGCTGTTACGCCGGTTCATCTCGCGCCGTCAGGCGGCCCCCGCGCACTGAATCGGTTTATTTTACCCGGATGATATTGACTGTGAGATTTCTCCGGGTATTATCGGCGCCATCCATTGAGATCGAGATTTGGCCGTGACCACACCCACTTGCATCGCCTTCCGGGGCGACCACCGGATCGCCGCGGGCGATCTCCGCGAGGTCGCGCGGCAGATCAAACTGACGGAGGACGGCGCCACCGGCGCCCTCCTGGTGTTCGACGCGCAAACCAGCCACTCCATCGAAATCGACCTGCGCGGCAGCCTCAATGACGTGCTGGCCCGGCTGCCGGCGGCCGCAAGCCCCGAAATCAGCGAATCAGCCGAGACGCCGCGGCGCGGTCCCGGCCGGCCCAAGCTCGGTGTCGTCGCCCGCGAAATCACCCTGCTGCCGCGGCACTGGGACTGGCTGGCGCTGCAGCCCGGCGGCGCGTCGGTGGCAATTCGCAAGCTGGTCGAGGACGCCCGCAAGGCCCATGGCGCCAAGGACCGGATTCGGGCGGCGCAGGAGGCGGCCTATCGTTTCGCCTCGGTGATGGCCGGCAACCGGCCGAACTATGAAGATGCCATGCGCGCGCTGTTCGCCGGCGACCATCCCCGATTTGAGCAATTGACGGAAGGATGGCCGGCCGATATCCGCGACCATGCCCGGCATCTGGCGCGCCAGGCGTCCCACGGCCAACCGACTGAAACCGGTTCCGCATGAATTCTCGGCGGTGTTGCCGCGCGACGACAGCCGCCGCCCGACGTTGGACGTATTGTCCATTCAGGTTGTCTTCGCTGCGCGCATCACACGTGAGGGCCTTTCGATGAATCGAATTATGGCTGGAGCCCTGGTCGCCATGACTGGCGCCATCAATCACTAAAGCCGAAGAGCCCTCTTCCAGACATCGCCCGGGCCCGGCTTCACGCCGGGTCTTTTTATTGGCGCGCCGGCCGTGAACGCCGAAAAAAACCAGTACGCGCCGAAATCTTGAAGCAAAATCTTTGAAGGACGTCACCGATGACTGCCGCTCCCACGCCTCTGTGGAGGACCTATCTCGCTTTCCTGGTGCCCATGATGTTGAGCAACATCCTGCAGGCGCTGTTCGGAACACTCAACAACGTCTACCTCGGTCAATTGATCGGGGTGAACGCGCTCGCCGCCGTGTCGGTGTTCTTTCCGATCCTGTTCTTCCTGATCTCCTTCATCATCGGGCTCGGGGCCGGCTCGTCGGTGCTGATCGGCCAGGCCTGGGGCGCCGGCCGCCGCGACACCGTCAAGACCGTGGCGGGAACCGCGTTCAGCGTGGCGCTGCTCGGCGGCCTCGCGATCGCGCTGTTCGGCGGCCTGTTCGCGCCACATCTGATGACGTTGCTGGCCACGCCGCCAGATATCATGGCGGAGGCGACGCACTATGCCCGCATCATGATGATCGCGATGCCGGTGACATTCGCCTTCATCCTGGCGACCAGCCTCACCCGCGGCGTCGGCGACACCGTGACGCCACTGGTTGCGCTCGGCGTGTCCACGGTGATCGGGCTGATCGCGACCCCCGCGCTGATCCTCGGCTGGTTCGGGCTGCCGCGACTGGGCGTCTCCAGCGCGGCGGTCGCTTCAGCCGTGTCGTCGACGGGCACGCTGGTCTGGTACGGCCTCTATCTGCGCTCGAAGAATCATCCGCTGGCGCCGGACGCAACGTTCCTGCGCGGCATGCGCATCGATGCCAAGCTGCTGCCGACCATCCTGCGCCTCGGCATTCCCACCGCGGTGCAGATCGCCTCGATGGCGCTGGCGGAAATCGTGCTGCTCGGCCTCGTCAACGGCTTCGGCTCCGACGCCACCGCGGCCTACGGCGCCATCAACCAGGTCATCAGCTATGTGCAGTTTCCCGCGATCTCGATCGCCATCACCGCCTCGGTGTTCGCGGCGCAGGCGATCGGCCGCGGCCAGGCGGACCGGATCGATGCCATCACCCGCACCGGTCTCATCCTGAATCTCGTGCTCACCGGCACCCTCGCGGTGCTGGGCTATGCGCTGTCGCGCATCATCATGGGCTTTTTCATCACCAGCCCGCCGGTGATCGACCTCGCCCAGCGCTCCCTGCACATCGTGCTGTGGAGCTCGGTGGTGTTCGGCATGTCCGGGGTATTTTCGGGCGTGATGCGCGCCAGCGGCACGGTGTTCGCTCCGACCGCGCTGTCGATCTCCGCCATCGCCTTGATCGAAGTGCCCTCGGCGCAGATCCTGAGCCGGATGATCGGGCTGGATGGGGTGTGGTTCGCCTATCCCATCACCTTCTGCGCCATGCTGACATTGCAGGCGAGTTTTTACCTGCTGATCTGGCGCAAGCGTCCGATCGAACGGCTGGTGTGAGGCGACGAAAGCATCACCTCGCCTCCGGCGTTGCGATGTGATGAGTCGTTCCCTCCCCCCTTGTGGGGGAGGGACAGGGAGGGGGGTGGCGGCAATCCGCAGCGCGGCCGATCGGATGCCGTCACACCACGATGTCAGAATACGGGAGCACCCCCCTCCCCAACCCTCCCCCACAAGGGGGGGGGAGCCGCGAAAAGCATTGTTCCGTCACGGACAACATCGGATCGAGATGTGTGAGTCTCGTAACCGGGTTGCCGCGGAAGAATGATTTGCTTTAATGCTGCCGCAAGCGAGGCGGTTTTTTCTGCGGATCAGGCCCGCCACAACACCGATGGAGTGAAACGATGGCTGCGGCCAACCCACAGTTCCTGTTCGATTTCGGCAGCCCGAATGCGTATCTCAGCCATCTGGTGATCCCGGAGATCGAACAGCGCACCGGCGCCAGGTTCGAGTACGTGCCGGTGCTGCTCGGCGGCATCTTCAAGATGACCAACAACCGCTCGCCGATGGAGGCGTTCGCCGGCGTCAGGAACAAGCTGGAGTTTCACGCCGTCGAGACCAAACGTTTCCTCGCGCGCTATCATCTCAAGCCCTACACCATGAATCCATTCTTTCCGGTCAACACGCTGCTGCTGATGCGCGGCGCGGTGGCGGCGCAGTTCGACGGCGTGCTCGATCGTTATGTCGAGGCCGCCTATCACCACATGTGGAACGAGCCGAAGAAGATGGACGATGTCGAGGTGGCCGCGAAGGCGATGACGGAGTCCGGCCTCGATGCAGCCAAACTGTTCGCTCGCACCAGGGACGACGACGTCAAGAACCGCCTGATGGAGAACTCGCAGACCGCGGTCAACCGCGGCGCGTTCGGCTCGCCGACCTTCTTTGTCGGCGACGAGATGTTCTTCGGCAAGGAGCAGCTGCGCGATGTCGAGGAATTGCTGCTGGCGGGCAAGGCCTAGATCCACAAAAACACTCACGGTCGGCGGATGGTCGCGAAGACATTCAGGGCCCGGATTGTGCTGGAGGGATCGGCCTGCTTCATCCCCGTGCCGTTCGATCCGAAACCGGTGTTCGGCAAGGTCCGCGCACCGGTCAAGGTGACCTTGAACGGCTACACCTACGCCAGCACCATCGCCGCGATGGGTGGAACGGTCTGCATTCCGCTGCGTAAGAGCCACCGCGAGGCGGCCGGCCTGACCGGCGGCGAAACGCTCGATGTCACCGTTGCGCTCGATGCCGCGCCACGGCAGGTCGAGCCGCCGCGGGATCTTGTCGCCGCGCTGAAACGATCGTCGGGCGCCTGGGCACAGTGGCAGACGCTCAGCTTCACGCACCAGCGCGAACATGTCGAGGCGATCGAAGGCGCCAAAAAGCCGGAGACCCGGGCACGCCGGATCGCGCGCACCGTCGCCGATATGACCGCGAAAACGCGATGACCGCGAGCCGGTCGCGTGGCCGGCGAAAAGATGTGTGGCGATAAGGAATCCAACGCATGGGTGAAATCGGACCGGATGTGATTGTGCGCGAGGCGGCTTTTATCCACCCCTCCGCGCATCTCTATGGACGGGTGACCATTGGCCAGGGGGCATCGGTCTGGATCAACGCGGCGGCGCGCGCCGAGATGCATGACATCGTGGTTGGCGCCTACAGCAACATCCAGGACTTCGTCATGCTGCATGTCGGCTTTCGCCACGGCACCCGCATCGGCGCCTACTGCTCGATTACCCACCATGCGACGCTTCATGGCTGTGTCATCGAAGACCATTGCCTGATCGGGATCAACGCCACCGTGATGGACGGCTGCGTCATCGGCGAGGGTTCCATCGTCGCCGGCCACACCATCGTCTCGGAGAACACGATCATCCCGGCGAATTCGGTCGTTGCCGGCGTTCCCGGCAAGGTGATCGCGACCCGGGACAATCTGGCCGCCAACCGCCAGAACGCGCTGTTCTATTATCGCAATGCGCTGAACTATGCGCGGGGGCAGCATCTCATGGCCGACCTCGCGGCCGCAACGGCGGATCTCTCGGGCCACGCCGAACCCGATCCCAGCTAGAACGTGAGTTCAGCCGGCGGCGAAAACGCGACGTCTCCCTCGCCCCATTTGCGGGGCGAGGTAAAGCAGTCATCCTAGAGCTATTTCCGTTCCGATAGAATCGGAACGGAGCTCTGGCTTCTTGTTTTGACGCGTTTTCTTGACGCGAACCGGTATCCACTTCGCTGGAAAACGCTCTAGTTCGACTTCCTCGGAAACAGCCGGTCGCGGATGTAGCGCGAGGTCGGTGTCAGGCGGACGGCGCGGGGCTTTTGCCACACCGCGCGATCGATTTCCTTCTTGTCGCCGATGGTCAGCCTGCCCTTGGCATTCTTGGCAATGAAGATGGCGTCGCTCATCTTGCGGCCCGACAGCTTGTTCTTGGCCTTGATTTCTTTCCAAAGGCTCAGCCGGCCGAGCTTGAGCCCGGGCAGTTCCTCCCGGATTTCACGCCGCACGCAATCCTTCTCGGATTCCCGCGGCCGCCTCCGGCCGCCCGGGAACATCCAGAGTCCATCGACGCGGCGCCGCACCAGAAGAATCTTGCCGCGCTTGGCCGCAACGAGTTTAGACGACTTCGCCATTCCGATAACAACTCTCCCTCTGGTCCTTCCACTCTTCGCGGTGGAGCGGACATGTTGACTTTGCCGATATCCGCCTATGCCACCGTCACTGCGAGCCCCGCCTTGCGAAACATCGCCGCCAGGCTCGTCGGCGGCTTCGCGTCGGTGACGAGATGGGCGATGTCGTCGACCGGCGCGAGCCGCGCCACCGCGCGGCGGGAAAATTTCGTGGCGTCGCCGACCGCGATCGCCGTATCCGCGCGGCGCAGCGCCGCGCGCTTCACCGCGATCTTGTCCAGATCGAAATCCATCAGCGCGCCGTCGTCGTCGAAACCGGAGTAACCGAGAAAGGCGCAGTCGAAATGGATGTCGGCAATCGCCGCGATGGTCGCGGCCCCGACCAGCGATCCATCCGGCCCGCGGCAGGCGCCGCCGAACACCTGCAGCTCGATATCGTCATGTCCGGCGAGGATCATCGCCGAGGCGAGGCTGGAAGTGAACACGCGCAGGCCGCTGCGCTGGCGCAACTGGTGCGCCACCGCCTCGGCGGTGGTGCCGACGTCGAGGAAGACCGAGGCGCCGTCCGGCACCAGAGCGACTGCGGCAGCCGCAATCCGCGCCTTGCCTTCGGTCGAACGGCCGTGCTTCTCGGCGTAGCCGAGCCGGACCGTGGAATCGCGCAGCCCGGCGCCGCCGTGGAAGCGCTGCAGATACCGCCCCTCGTCGAGCTGGATGATGTCGCGGCGGATCGACTGCGCCGACACCGCGAAATGCTGGGCCAGCGCATCAATGGTTGCGAACCCCTTGTCGCCGACGATCTGGACGATTTCCCGCTGCCGTGGCGTGATTTCGTCGAACATCCCGCTCGCGCTGGCCATGACGCCATCCCTTGATGTAAGATATCTTACATAGCTGGGCGCGGACATGACATCAAGACCGCGCCTGCGGGCCAGCAAGGGACTATCAATACCTTGGAGGGCAAGAGCTTGGGAGGGGACGTGACCACGGCACTGCAATGGCTTCCCGCAGCGAAAACGCTGACGGCGGGCGGCAACATCTTCGATCCTGCCACGCTGACATGGACCGCGAGCCCGCAGGCCACGGAAACCGGCGAGCCCGTCTCCGCGATCGAAGCCCTGGTGCGCTTTGCGGCGGACAATCGCCTGCGGCGGGTGCCGATCGGCGTGATCGGGCCGCGGGAGGCGACACCAGCGCAATGCGATCTCGCCGAGGAGATGGGCTTCAAGCTCGCCCGCCATGGCCTGCAGATGCTGTGCGGCGGCAAGAACGGCGTGATGGAAGCCGCCTGCCGTGGCCATGCCGCCGGCGGCGGCCTGCCGATCGGGCTGCTGCCGGATGAGGAATGGCATGCCGCCAATCCTTATGTCGCAATCCCCATCGCCACCGGCATCGGACCGGCCCGCAACGCCATCATCGCGCGGAGCTGCCTCGCGCTGGTGGCGATCGGCGGCGGGGTCGGAACGCTGTCGGAAATGGCGCTGGGATTGCAGTTCAAGCGCCTGGTGCTGGCGCTGGCGGATGCCCCGGTGGTCGAAGGCGTGCCGCGGCTGGCGAGCGTGGATGCCGCACTGGACCAGATCGCGGATCGCTTGCTGGGTTTCGTGTAAGATTTCTTCCAGATTGTCACTGTTGTATCATGAAACGCCGCTAAGCGCGTGAAGACACGCTTAGAAGGCGTTCGGTTTCGGGAGAGCGCCGGCGTGCCGCTGATCATGATYGCGTACCTGATTTTCCTGGCGGCGCCGGTTTTGCTGCTCGGGCTCGGGTCGTTCGGCGARAGCTGGAGCAACACSCTRCTGCCCWCSGGCTTCACCACGCGCTGGTTYGTCGAGGTCGCCGGTGATCCCAGCTTTCGCCGCGCCTTCGCCACCAGCCTCAAGATCGTCGCCACCACCTGCGTGCTGAACATCCTGATCGGCCTGCCGCTGGCCTATGCGATCCAGGCCGGCGCCCGCGGCGGATTGCGGATCGCCGCGCGTCTCGTCACCTTCCTGCCGGTCACCGTGCCCGAACTGGTACTGGCGTTCGGCTTTATTCTGGCGTTCTCGTCGGATGCGCTGCCCTGGCTCGGCAGCTTCTGGCTGCTCGCCGCCGCCCATCTGATCCTGACACTGCCCTACACGGTGACGGCGCTGATCGCCGACATGGACCAGCTCGGCCTCGACAATTACGAACACGCCGCCGCCACCCTCGGCGCCTCCTTCGTCGCGCGTTTTCGCGACATCACGCTGCCGCTGCTCGGCACCAGCCTCTTATCGTCGACGCTGACGGTGGCGGCGCTGTCGATCGGCGAATTCCAGCTCTCGAACCTGGTGTCGGGATTCCTTTCCCGCACCTATCCGGTGGTGCTGCTGCAGGCGTTCTATGGCGCGACCGGTTTTGCCTGCGCGGCCACCGTGGTGCTGCTGACACTCGCCATCATCGCCTCGCTCGCCAGCAGCCTCACGGCGCAGTTTGCCGGCGTCAACAAGGGAAAGGCCGTCGCATGACACTTCGCTATGAGGATGTCAGCTACACCTATCCCGGCACGGCCACCGGCGTGTTCGACATTTCGCTGGAGATCGGCCCCGGCGAACTGCTCGCGATCATCGGCGCATCCGGCTCCGGCAAATCCACCGTGCTCAAACTGCTGGCCGGTTTCGTCAAGCCGTCGTCCGGCCGCGTGCTGATCGACGGGCAGGATGTCAGCGCGGAGCTGCCGGAAACGCGCCGCCTCGGTGTCGTGTTCCAGAACTATGCTCTATTCCCTCACATGCGTCTCTGGGAGAACGTCTCCTATCCGCTGAAGGTGCGCGGTCTTGCCAAACAGGAGCGGCGCACGCGCGCGGTGGAGATGCTGCAGCGGGTCGGCATGGGCCATCGCGTCGACGATTATCCCACAGCGCTTTCCGGCGGCCAGCAGCAGCGCGTCGCGCTGGCCCGCGCGCTGGTGTTCGAACCGCGCGGCCTGCTGCTCGACGAACCGCTGTCGGCGCTCGACGCCGGACTCCGATTGGAGATGCGCGACGAGATCCTGCGGGTGCAGCGCTCCGCCGGCATCGCCACACTGCTGGTGACTCACGATCAGGAAGAAGCGCTCTCGATCGCCGACAAGGTGGCCGTGATGCGCGACGGACGCTTGCTGCAGGTGGGAACGCCGCGCGAGCTCTATGAGACGCCGGTGAATGCGGCCGTCGCGGCCTTTGTCGGACAGTCCAATCTGTGGCCGGGCAGGATCGCCGACACTGGTCTCGTGGACACTGCGCTCGGGCCGCTCGCCTGCGACACCGGCGGCCGTGCCAAAGGTGAAGCCGTCACTGTGTTCGTTCGCCCGGAGCGCATCGCGCCGCTGGCCGGCATCACCGCCGTGACGCCCGGGCGTTTTGTCGGCACCGTCACCGCCGATCGTTATCTCGGCCCGATCCGCCGCATCGATCTCACCGTCGGCGACAGTCTCATCCGCCTCGAAACCCATCAACGCGAGCCGGTGACGGCGGTCGCGATTCCACCCGACGCTATCCGTTTGCTGCCGGCGAGCTGACGTATGTTTGTAACCTCAATGACCAGCGCAAGAACGCAATCCGCGAAATCTGGGCTCCGCTGTTTTGCTCGTCGTGCCCTGCGCTCCTCCACACCGCGACGAACGATTTTTCGGCTCCCTCCCCCCTTGTGGGGGAGGGTTGGGGAGGGGGGTACCCCACATTCCGAAATAGAAACGAGTCGCGGTCACGAGCCGATCCAACACGCTGCGGAGTTATCAACACCCCCCTCCCTATCCCTCCCCCACAAGGGGGGAGGGAACAGTTCTGTGCCTTGGCGAATGATTCGCGATCAATCAAAGGCCAAGATGTCTGATGCCACCGGGACAAGTCCGGCCATGACGGAGAAATGGATTACGTCCGTATGTCCGCAACGACTTGGAACGCTCCGCATATTTTCGACCTAACTCTCAGAGGGACCTTGCCATGAACCGACGTCACTTGCTTCGTATCGCCACCGCGGCAACCGCGCTGACGATTGCCGGATCCGCCTTCGCCTTCGACGGCGTCGAACTCTATCCCGGCGAACAGGCGCTCTATGATGCGGCCAAGAAGGAAGGCCTCGTGGTGTCGTTCGACACCGGCCCGACCTGGGCGAACTGGGCGGCGCAGTTCAAGGCGTTCCAGAAGCGTTATCCCGGCGTCGAGATGGTCTACAATGACCTGGGATCTGCGGCGACCGTCGTCACCCTCGACAAATCGCGCAACCGGCCGCAGGCCGACACCGCCTATTATTTCGCGGCCTCCGCACTCGACGCCGTGAAGGCCGGCGTGGTGACCGACTTCAAGCCGGTCAATTTCGACAAGCTCGCCGAGCCGCTGCGCCATCCGGACGGACAGTGGTTCACCATCCACACCCTCAACATCGCGTTCCTGGTCAACACCAAGCTGGTCAAGAATGTGCCGCAGAGCTGGGCCGACCTGCTGAAGCCTGAATACAAGAATTCCATCGTCTATCTCGACCCGCGCTCCACCGGCCAGGGCCAGGTGGTGGCATTCGGCGCCGCATTCGGCAATGGCGGCAGCATGGATGATCTCACGCCGGGCATCGACTATCTCGGCAAACTGACCAAGGCGGGCAACGTGCTGCGCACGGTTGGCACCACGCCCTACGCGCAGTTCCTCAAGGGCGAGATCCCGATCTGGATCGGCTACGAGAATGACGGGCTGAAGGCGAAGTTCGTCGACGGCATGGGCGACAACATCGCCGTGGTGATTCCGAAGGAGGCCTCCGCAGCCGCCCCTTACGCAATCTCGCTGGTGAAGAACGGCCCGAACCCGAACGCCGGCAAGCTCTGGCTCAATTTCATCATGACCGATGAGGGACAGAAGATCTTCGCCGAAGGCTATGTGCGCCCGTCGGTCCCCGGCGTCGCGCTGCCCGCCTCCGTCGCCGACAAGATGCCCGCCGCGCCGCAGATCCGCCCGATCGACATCGCGAAAGCCGTGGCGAAGAAGGGCGAGATCGATGCGGGCTGGGCCAAGGCGGTGCTGGGGCAGTGATGCTGCGGATTCCTCCGTTCGCCGCGAAAGGCGATCAACGACTCGGCGCCGCTGTTGCGCGGCTCCCTCCCCCCTTGTGGGGGAGGGACGGGGAGGGGGGTGCGCGGCAACCTGAAGTCGCCATAGCAAGACACAATCGGTTCGTCCCGCTGCGGAGTCGTCGTCCTCTGCTTCGAGTCGTCATACCCCCCTCCCTAGCCCTCCCCCACAAGGGGGGAGGGAACAGCTCTCTGCCCATGCTCAGACATCCGTGCATGGACGTTCCCAAACGAGCAACCACATGACCACCCGCGCATCCCGCTCCACGCTGATCGCGTTCGCTCTGCCGGGCGTGCTGGTGCTTGCGCTGTTCTTCCTGCTGCCGGTGTCCACCGTGCTGATCGGCGCCTTCTCGGACGGCGGCGCGGCGTTTTATCGTCTCGCGACCGATCCGGTGTTCTGGAACGGCTTGCGTGGCACGCTCATTCTCGGAACCGTCGCACCGCTGTTTTCCCTCGCCGTCGGCTTCTGCGTCGCGCTGACGCTGGCACGCATCAGTCCAACATTGCGCACCTCGGCCCTGATCGCGATCTCGCTGCCGCTGACCTTCTCCGGCCTGATCGTGGCTTATGGATTCATCCTGCTGCTGGGACGCGCCGGCTTTGTCACGCTGCTGCTCGCCGAACTCGGCTTCGATCCAGCGGTGACCGGCGCCTTCATCTTCTCGCCGCTTGGGCTCGGCCTCGCCTACTCCTATTATCTGGTGCCGCGCGTCGTGCTGATCGTGCTGCCGGCCATCATCAATTTCGACCGCACCCAGCTGATCGCCGCGCGCTCGCTCGGCGCCAATGCGTTCCGCTCGGTGGTGGAGATCATGCTGCCGCAGATCCTGCCCAGTCTCGTAGCCGCCTTCTGCCTGACATCGGCGGTGGCGGTCGGCGCCTACGGCACCGCGCTGGCGCTGGTCGGCACCCAGGTGAACATCCTGCCGCTGGTGCTCTACAGCAAGATCTCGGAAACCGGCACTGATTTGCCGGCGGCGTCGGCGACATCGCTGGTGCTGGTGGCGATCTGCGCGCTGGTGGTGTCGCTGGGGGAGATGATCCGGCCGAAGGGCGGGCGGCGGGGATAGCGGCGTAGCCCGGATGAGCCAACGGGTCCGCGCTTTTGCGCGGCCCGATGACAGGCTCCGCAATATCCGGGGCATCGCGATCTCCGAGCAGGCCTCCCCGGGTGTCGCTGCGCTCAACCGGGCTGCGGTGCGCATAGACCAGTCTGCGCTGTTCAGACTTGCCAACCGCCCCGCTTGGTCCTTTGCCTTCGCGATTAGATAGGATAATGCGATCATCATTCGGAGCGGCGCCCGACTGACGAACGACCGTTGCAAGGGGCGGGTGGTCGCGGTCTCAAATTTACCGTCGGGGGCGCTGACGAGAGGAATCATCATGGTGCTGAGATCGAGGCTCTTGGTTCTAATGATGTTGTTGGTCGGTGTGACAGGCGCGCATGCAGCAGCATGCGTTGACGTTGAGCAATACTCCATCACCTATCGTGACATGATCAGGCCGCACGGCCATGCGCGCAGTAACGCGGTTTACGATGCAGATCTCCAAGCCTGCTCCGCGCAGACCGGCGGCTTAGGGAGCCACCAAGACGACACGCCTTCGTTCAAGAAGTGTATGCTCGGACGCGGCTGGCGCTGGCAGTCAGCGGGCATTCATCGCTGGCGGGCTCGAATGGACGTACCTTGGGACCCCGATATAGGCTATATGGCGCATGGGTCGCCGGGACGCGCTTGCTGAGCGCGTAGAGCGGATTAGCCCAACGCGCTTTACGCGGGGTTCTGCCCAAACAGCCGCTCAATGCCCCCATACAGATGCGCAACCATCGCGACGCGGGCGCGCTCGGCATCGCCGTCGCTGATCGCATCGCAAATCGCGGCCTGTCGCTCGCCGCCACCTTCGAAGGCGAGTTCTCAGGCGTCACCGACAGCTACGCCGGCAAGGGCGTGGTGCGCTACGCTTGATGAGGACTTCTGCCGGGGCAGGGCACCTCTCGATGGCGCCGCACACCTTCATCACGGTTTATCGCCCCTTATTCCGTAACTCCCTTTCCATCATCGATGACGCCGATCCGGTCTGCCGCGTGAACCAACGCGGCGGGAGGATCGGCCGGCGTCCGCGCGGCCGCAACGCGCGCTTGACGCATGGATAACGACCGTGGCGCAATCGCCACGCTCGCCATCGGATTGGGCGGTTGGGTGGTCAGCCGCTCGTACGCCGATACCGCCCGTGTTAAACTTGCCCCGCTCGGGACAACGCGACTTGCGGGGACAGGTCATGAGCAGCAGCGTGAGCGCTGATCGGGGAATGCGCGCAGCGCAGCCGTGGCGCGATTGCGCGCGTGACAGGCCTGCGCCAAGTTTTCGCAAACCAGATCTTGGCGAATCAGCTCTTCGCCATCCCTGTGACACCACATTAAATCCTGCTGCGCCGATGGCGCGGCCCTTCGGCCGGCGCGCGATGCTGCTGGCGTCGGTGGCGCTTGCCGCGCCGCTGCTGCTGGCGCTGCCCGGCGTGGCATCTGCGCAAGTGGTGATCGGCGCCACCGGTGGGGCGGGCGCCCCCAGCCCTCTGGGCAATGCCGACACCGGCGGCACCGGCGGCGCGACCGGATTCCCCGGATCCGCCGGCAGCGGTGTTGCTTCGGGAGCGGGTGGAGCCGCAGGAACGATCGGCTCGCCCGATGGCGGGGATGGCAAAATCGGCGACCTCGGTGGTGGCGGGGGCGGGGGTGGCGGCTTCAGCAACAGCGTCTCCGGTGACATCGCGGCAGCCATGCGCGGCGGCAATGGCGGGGCTGGTGGTTTCAGCACTGGCGGGACCGGCGGCGGTGGCGGCGGCGGCGACGGCGCAGACATCTCCGCGGCCGGCCCGGTTGCCGTGAATGCCGCCGTCAGCGGCGGCAACGGCGGCCCCGGTAGTCGCATAGGACAAGCGGACGGCGGCGCCGGCGGCGGCGGCGGCGCGGGCGTGGTCTTGCAAGGTGGTGGCGCCTTGACGGTGAATGCCGCGGTCACCGGCGGGGCCGGCGGCAACGGTGGTAGTGGCGTGGGCGGCGGTGGCGGCGGCGGCGCCGGTGTGATCCTGCAAGACGGCGGCAGCCTTACCGTCAATGCCCAGGTCACCGGCGGCAACGGAGGCGCCGGTGACGTGGCGGGCAACGCCGGCGCGGCGGTGGTGCTGGGCGCGGTGGGCAGCGTGACCAACGCGGTCGGCGCAACCATCACGGGCGGCACCGCCAGCGCTGAAGGCAATGGCGGCGCGGGCCTGGCGCTGCTCGCCGGCGGAACCGTGGTCAATGCCGGCACCATTCGCGGCGGCACCGCCGACGGTCAGTCCAGCAACTTCTTAGGCGTGTCTGCGGGGGGTACCGGCAGCGGCGGTGCGGCAGGCGGTACGGGCGGGATCAAGGTCGGAACAAACGGCGCGGGCATCACCGGCGCCGGCGTCACGGTGATCAACAGCGGCAGCATCGCCGGAGGTAACGCTTTCGGCACGCAGGCCAACGCCATCACCTTCACCGGCGGCGTCAACCGGCTGGAGCTGTGGGCGGGCTCGACCATCACCGGCAATGTCGATGCGACGGCGGGGACCAGCAGCACGCTGGCGCTCGGCGGCGCCACCGGCAGCAGCTTCGACGTGTCGCAGATCGGCACCGCCGCGCAGTACCGCGGCTTTCAGAGTTTCGACAAGACGGGCACCAGCACCTGGACGCTGACCGGCACGGCCACGTTTGCCGGTCCGGTCTCCGTCGACGCCGGCACGCTCAGCGTCAACGGCGACTTCTCCTCGTCGATCCTGACCACGGTGAACGCCGGTGGCACGCTCGGTGGCAACGGTTTCGTCGGCGCCACGCAGATCAATGCCGGCGGCACACTGGCGCCGGGCAATTCGATCGGCCTGCTGACGGTGCAGGGCAATCTTTTGTTCATGCCGGGGGCGACCTATGCGGTGGAGGTGTCGCCGGCCAATGCCGACCGCACCAACGTGATCGGCACCGCGACCCTCGGCGGTGCGACGGTGAACGCAAGTTTCGCAGCCGGCACCTATGTGGCGAAGCAGTACACCATCCTGAACGCCACAGTCGGCGTCACCGGCACCTTCAGCGGGCTGGTCAACAGCAACCTGCCGTCCGGCTTCACCTCCAGTCTCAGTTATGACGCTGACAACGCCTACCTCAATCTCGCGCTCTTCGTGCCGCCGGCCGGTCCCGGCCCGTTCAGCGGCCTCAACGCCAACCAGCAGAATGTCGCCAATGCGCTGACAAACTTCTTCAACACCACCGGCGGCATTCCGCTGGTGTTCGGATCGCTGACGCCGGCGGGGCTGACGCAGGCGTCGGGCGAAGTCGCCACCGGCGCGCAGCAGGCGACCTTCGACGCGATGGGGATGTTCCTGGGCGTGCTGACCGATCCGTTCAGTGCCGGACGCGGCGGGACGCCGACCGGAGCGTTGCCGTTCGCCGACGACAGCGCAAACGCCTATGCATCCACCGGCAAGCGCAGCGGCGCCGAGCGCGACGCCTACGCCGCGGTTTATCGCAAGGCGCTGCCGCCGGCGGACGCCTTCGCGCAGCGCTGGAACGTGTGGGCGGCCGGGTATGGCGGTTCGCAGACCACCGACGGCAATGCAACGCTGGGATCGAACACCGCCACCAGCCGCATCTTCGGCGTCGCGGCGGGGGCCGATTACCGGCTGTCACCCTTCACCGTCGCCGGCTTCGCACTCGCCGGCGGGGCTACCTCCTTCAGCGTCGCCAATGGCGGCACCGGCCGCTCCGATCTGTTCCAGGCCGGCGCGTTCGTGCGGCACACCGTCGGCGCGACCTATGTGACCGCCGCGCTGGCCTATGGCTGGCAGGACATCACCACGGACCGCACCCTTGGCGGAGATCATCTGCGCGCAAACTTCAACGCCAATGCATTTTCCGGACGGCTCGAAGCCGGCCATCGTTTCGTGCTGCCGTGGTTCGACACCGTGGGCGTTGGCGTTACACCCTACGTGGCCGGCCAGTTCACCACCTTCGATCTGCCGGCTTACGCCGAGCATGCGATCGCCGGCGCCAATACGTTTGCACTTGGTTACGCAGCGAAGGACGTCACCGCGACACGCAGCGAGCTCGGCCTTCGCGCCGACAAGTCGTTCGCGCTCACCGACAGCATTCTCACCCTGCGTGGCCGCGCGGCGTGGGCGCACAATTTCGATCCGGACCGCAGCATTGCGGCCACCTTCCAGGCGCTGCCCGGCGCGAGCTTCGTGGTCAACGGCGCGGCGCAGGCCCATGACGCCGCGCTGACCACGGTCTCCGCGGAGATGACATACGCAAACGGTTTCTCGCTCGCCGCCACCTTCGAAGGCGAGTTCTCAGGCGTCACCGACAGCTACGCCGGCAAGGGCATCGTCCGCTATGCGTGGTGACGACATGGATAGCCGGGCGGATTGGCGCAGCGTCATCCGCCAATCCATTTTGCAACGCGGGGCGGTGGATTACGCCTTCGGCTAGAGCCTGATGAGTTGACGTTGCATCAACTCCGTCATCCTGAGGCGGCCATTCGCAGAATGGCCCTCGAAGGACGACGGCCGCTGACTCTCGGGCCGTCGTCCTTCGAGGCCGCTACGCGGCACCTCAGGATGACGGATCACATCGAACGAACCTCATCTCATCATGCTCTAATCCACCCGCGCTGCGTCTTTATCCTGCGGTCTGCCCAAACAGCCGCTCAATGCCCCCATGCAGGTGCGCGACCATCGCATTGCGCGCGCGCTCGGCATCGCCATCCGCAATCGCATCGCAGATCGCAGCGTGTTCGCGCCGGATATCCTTGAAACGCTCCGCGGCCGGCCGCGTCGCGAGTTCGCGCGTGAGCTTGATGCTGAAGCGGGTTTGATCCGCCAGCGCGGCGAGGGTCGCGACGAAAAAACGGTTGCCGCTGGCGCGCGCGATGGCGGCGTGGAGCGCGATGTCCTCTTCGATGCCGGGGCGGCCGGCGGCGATGTCCTCCTCGAGCGTGCGCTGTGCGCGTTCGATTGCGGCAATGTCGTCCGGGGTGCGGCGTTGCGCGGCATGCGCGGCGAGTTCGCCTTCCAGGCTGCAGCGGAATTCCAGGAAGCTGCGCACATCGGGGATGTTGGCGAGCGCATCGTAGGTGATGGCCGGCACACTTTCGGCGGGCGCGCGGATGAAGGTGCCGGAGCCTTTTCGGGCATACAGACGCCCCTCGACCCGGAGCCGGGCCAGCGCCTGGCGCAGCACCGGACGCGACACCGCGAACCGCAGCGCGAGCTGATGCTCACCCGGCAGCCGGGTGTCGGGCGCGGGTGCGGTCTCCCGCAGCCACGCCAGCAGCCGCTCATAGACCTCCTGGCTCAGGGGTGCGGTGGTCTCGTTCAGCATGGCGATCTCGCTTGGACGCTCATCGAGCCATCATAATCTGTAAAATCTGTAAAACTACCAGCGCCTTTTGCCGCAGACGGCCATAATCTGGTTGACATCTTTTCTATCCGGCCGCCATCCTGGCGCCAACCAAGACGGAGCCGCCAATGCCGCGCATCACCGCCCTTCGCACCATCCGCATCACCGAGCGCCCGAACCTGATCTGGGTGGAGGTCGAAACCGATGAGGGGCTGACCGGCCTCGGCGAATCGTTTCGCGGCGCGGAGGCGGTGGAGGCGGTGCTGCACGAGCAGGTGGCGCCGTGGCTGATCGGCCGCGACCCCCGGCAGATCGAGGCGGTCTCCCGCCATCTGATGACGCCGTATCTCGGCTTCGACAGCGCCGGCGCCGAAGTGCGCGCCGCCAGCGCCATTGATATCGCGCTGTGGGATCTCGCCGGGCACCGGCACGGCATTCCGGTGCATCAGGCGCTGGGCGGCGCGAGCCGTCTGGAGATTCGCGCCTACAACACCTGCGCCGGTTATTCCTACAACACCTCGGGCGTGAAGCGCCGTGACATCGGCAGCGACGACAAGCCGGTCGGCCCCTATGACGACCAGGTCGCCTTCATGCGCGACGCCGGCGCGCTGGCCGAGAGCCTTTTGAGCGAAGGTTATTCGGCCATGAAGATCTGGCCGTTCGACATCTATGCGCCGGCCTCGGGCGGGCACGCCATCACGCTTTCCGAACTCAAGAACGGGCTCGAGCCGTTCCGGAAAATCCGCGCCGCGGTCGGCGACCGCATCGAGGTGATGTGCGAGCTGCACAGCCTGTGGGGCACCCACGCCGCCACCCGCATCTGCCGCGCGCTGGAAGACTACAATGTGTTCTGGGCGGAAGATCCGATCGGCAAGATGGACGACGTGGCCGGCCTCGCCGACCTGCGCCGCCAGACCCGCACGCCGATCTGCGGCAGCGAGACCCTGGGCGGATTGTTTCCGTTCCGCGAACTGCTGGCCAAGGACGCCATCGACATCGTGATGCTGGATCTCGCCTGGTGCGGCGGCCTCACCACCGGGCGCAAGATCGCCGCGCTGGCCGAGAGTTACGCAAAACCGCTGGCGCCGCACGACTGCACCGGGCCGGTGACGCTGATGGCGGGCCTCCACCTCGCGTTGCATGCGCCCACCGCGATCTTCCAGGAGGTGGTGCGCGCAACGCTTGCCACCTGGTACCGCGAACTCGTGACCGAACTGCCCGATATCCGCGGCGGCCTCGTGCAGGCGCCGACGGCGCCCGGGCTCGGCACCGCGCTCAATCCCGCCGTGCGCACGCGCGCCGATGCGGTGATCCGCGTCAGCGGGACGCCTCGCGGATGATGCACTGACGCGCCGACATACCGACGGCTGCGACCGGGAATACGGCGCAGATAAATCAGGGAAGGAAACCAATGGCGATGTCTGTCGCTGAGACCGTTGCCGCTGCCAAAACCGGCCACGTGCGTTACAGCGTGGTGGCCATGCTGTTCGCGGTGACCGTGATCAACTACGCCGATCGCGCGACGTTATCGCTGGCGGGACCGGCGGTGTCGAAAGAACTGGGATTAAATCCCGTGTCGCTCGGCATCGTGTTCTCGGCCTTTGCGTGGACCTACGTCATCGCGCAGATTCCCGGCGGCTGGCTGCTGGATCGTTACGGCTCCCGCATGGTCTATTTCACCAGCCTGATTTTATGGTCGGTGTTCACCCTGCTGCAGGGCACGGTCGCTTTGTTCGGCGCGGCGCTGGCCATCCCTGTGCTGTTTGCGCTGCGCGCCCTGGTCGGCGCGGCGGAGGCGCCGTCTTTTCCGGCCAACAGCCGCATCGTGGCGGCGTGGTTTCCGGCGCATGAGCGCGGCACCGCGGCGGCGATCTTCAACTCCGCGCAGTATTTCGCCACCGTGCTGTTCGCCCCGCTGATGGGACTGATCATCACGGTGCTGGGATGGCCGTGGGTGTTCTACACCATGGGCGCGCTCGGCATCGCGATGGGCGGCTTGTGGCTGGTGGTGATCCACGATCCGCTGCGGCATCCGCGCCTGGGAGCCGCCGAACTGCAGCACATGCGCGACGGCGGCGCGCTGGTGGACATCGATCGGTCCACCGCGGCGGCAACCGCCCCGGGCGACACCCGCCCCGGTTGGACGGAGGTGAAGCGGCTTCTGCAGACCCGGACCTTTCTCGGCGTGTGCATCGGTCAGTATGCCATCTCGGTGCTGACCTACTTTTTCCTCACCTGGTTTCCGGTCTACCTGGTGCAGCAGCGCGGCATGTCGATCCTCAATGCCGGTCTCGTGGCCTCGCTGCCGGCGTTGTGCGGCTTCTTCGGCGGCGTGCTCGGTGGGCTGTTTTCGGACGCGCTGTTTCGGCGCGGCGTGTCGCTGACCTGGGCGCGCAAGATTCCGATCGTCGCCGGCCTCCTGATGTCCACCAGCATGATCCTCTGCAACTATGTGGAGACGCAGTGGGTGATCGTGGTGGTGATGGCGATCGCCTTTCTCGGCAAGGGCATCGGCGCGCTGGGATGGGCGGTCGTCTCAGACATCGCGCCGCGCCGGATGATCGGCTTGAGCGGCAGCATCTTCAACACCTTCGGCAATGTGGCCGGGATTACCACCCCGATCATCATCGGCGTGCTGGTGCAGGGCACCGGATCGTTCGACGGCGCGCTGGTGTTTGTCGGCGCCAACGCCGTCGCCGCCGTCCTCAGCTACCTGCTGATCGTCGGCGAGATCCGGCGGCTGGAGGTGTGACGGCGCCCGGCGCGCCGACACGATCGCGTGCGAAATCACCCACATCACGTCGAGCTCCCCGATCTCAGGCACAGCAGGGATGAAGCGGGCGCCGACGCATCAATGGGCTGCGGCAATTCGAGCCGGAAACACGCCCCGCCCGCCGGCATATCGACCACGCTGATGCGCCCGAGGTGACGCCTGGCGATCTCGCGCACCAGGTTGAGGCCGAGCCCGGCGCCGGTGGAGCGCGGATGCAGGCGATAGAACGGCTCGAAGATCCGCTCGTGTTCCGCGATCGGGATTCCCGCGCCTTCGTCGCGCACCTCGATCGCTCCCGTGCGCTCGACCGCGACGGTGATGACGCCGTTGCGCCCGCCATGCTCGATGGCGTTCTGGATCAGGTTGGTGAGGGCCTGTTCCAGCGAGATCCTGTCGCCGGGCACCATGACGCAGGCCTGTTCCGGTTCGAACGCGAGGTCATAGCCGGCGGCAATCGCCAGCGGCGCCATGTCTTCGACCGCATGCCGCGCCAATGCGACAAGATCGAGCGGGGTCAGGGCTTCAAGATGATCGAGGCGCTGCAGATCGAGCAGCTGTTCGGCGAGCAAAGCCAGCCGCGCGACGTCTTCGATCAGGCGGGTTCGCTCGGGACTGGGCGGCAGCAGTTCGAGGCGGGTCTGCAGGATGGTGATCGGTGTACGCAGCTCATGCGCCGCGTCGGCCATGAAGCGGCTGCGGCGGTCATACCCCTCGTCGACACGTTCCAGCGCACGGTTCACCGCCTGCACCAGCGGCACCACCTCGGTCGGCACGTGGCTGACCGGCAGGCGCACGGCAAGGCGATTGATATCGATCAGGCTGGCATGCTCGGCCGTCTCGACCAGGCCGCCAAGCGCGCGCCGCACCACGATCGGCGTCGCGATCATGGTGGCCGCGCCCATCACCAGAAAGACCGGCAGGATCCCGGTGACGACAAAGAGCAGCGCCAGCGCCCCGAGGATCTGCATCCAGACGCTGAAGCCCCTGGCGTTCTCGGCCACCTCCAGGTGCGCATCCACATTGAGACTGACGGTCCCCGCGCGGGGACGGCGTTCACCCGTGCCGGCCAGGATCTGCACCGGGCCGGCATCGGTGGTGAACCGCTTGAGGCTCGCCGTCGGATTCGCGCTGCCCATCCCCCAGCTCAGGGTGGCGCGATCGGCCGCGCCAAGCGGGCCGCCAAAGTCCCCCTTGAATTCGTCGGGCACGTTGCCCGATGACGCCATGGCGCCGGCCTGGTCACGCACCACAAACCAGAGGTTTGGATGGCTGAGGCGAAACTTCGACAATTCCGGCGAGTCACGAAAACCCAGCCCTCCGGCGGCGTCGCGAAACACCGTGCCGCGGACGGCATCGACAATATCGCCGTCGTCTTCCAGGTCGTTCAGGCTCAGCACCAGAACGATCAGGCCGAGCAGCAGCACCAGCGCCACCGTCTGCAGCGCGACGATGTTGCGCACCAGCCGCCAGTGCAGCGACCCCGGCTTCTTGCCGGTCTTGTTGCCGGTCATGGTGTTGGTCGTTGTGTCATTCATGGCAACTGCCGCAGCAGATAACCGATGCCGCGCACGCTGCGGATCTCCACTTCGGCGCCGGCGTCCGCGAGCTTGCGGCGCAGCCGCGAGACATGCGGATCGATCGCGTTCTGCTGGATATCCTCCTCGAAGCCGTACACCGCCTCCTCCAGCGCCGACCGTGACACGGTGCGGCCGCCGCGCCGGATCAGCGTTTCCAGCACCAGCAGCTCGCGCCGCGACAGGTGCACCGGCGCATCCGCCACGCTGGCGGCGCGATGATGCAGGTTGAAGGTCAGCGTGCCGAACCGCACCTCCTCGGCGCCGAGGCCCGTTGCGCGCCGCAACACCGTGCGCAGCCGCGCCAGCAATTCTTCCAGCGCGAACGGCTTGGTCAGATAGTCATCCGCGCCGCAGTCCAGTCCCTGGATGCGATCGCACAGATCGCGCCGCGCGGTGAGCATGATCACCGGAATGGCGACGCCCAGGGTCCGAAGCCGGGGCACCAGCGACAGGCCATCGCCGTCCGGCAGCCGCCGATCCAGAATGATGGCATCGTGCACGCCATGGCGCGCCGCCTCCTCCGCCTCGCCGAGCAGTGCCACGTGATCGACCACGATATCTTGGCGCTCCAGCGCCGTTCGCAACAGGGAGGCGATCTCCGGCTCGTCCTCGACGACCAGGATCCGCATTACGTATATCCAACTGGAAATTGCACGGGTGGAGGACTTTCAAGGCGGACCAAGCCGCCGGCCCACGGAGGAAGCCGGCAGCGCCGCCCGCAATCTCCTCCCCGTTAATTGCAGCAACCTTGTGGATTGAGACTTTTTTGCTCCCCGGCTGGACAATCGGTCGCAGGGCGGACGTCTCAATCCCCGAGTGTTGGCGCAGGCCTTCGAGCTTCAGTTTACTCGGCGCCCGCTGTGCCTAGCCCCCGCGGAGTACTTCGACCTCCCTTTTCTCAATGTCGGCAACCATTCGGTTGATCGACGGCAGATATTCGCTGTCTGCCACACCATGCGTCCGTCGCCAGTCCGCCATCGCGATTCTTTCATCAGGCGCGATGAAGCCTCCGGAAATCAACGATGAATAGCGACCGCATGCGTTCTTAAAATTCTTCAACCAGTTGAATTGCAAAATATATTTCTCATTAAATTTCCAAGAGACTAAAAAATTGAATTCATTATTGCGAAATTCTACAGAATGGAGTAATCACGATGGCAGACTCGTGACGGACGCATGGCATGGCAGACAGCGAATACCTACCGGCGATCAACCGAATGGTTGCCGACATTGAGAAAAAGGAGGCCGAAATAACCGGCATGAAGCGCACAGTGAATACTCTGTGTGGCTACGCAAACATGCCCGCTCGGTATTCAAATATCGAAGATTCGTCAGCTAACGGCAGCGGTTTGCGGATTAATCCCGGCAAGTTTCATCGAAAGCCATTGGCAACTGCCGTCGGCGAATTTCTAAAGATGCGTGGCGACCCCGCCAAAGGCGGAATGGGGCCAGCCACGATCGACGAGATCTATGCAGCTCTTTTGGAGGGCGGCTTTAAATTTGACGCCAAGAATGACAGCACCGCAAAGAGATCCCTTGCGATTTCTCTGGCGAAAAACACAGCCACTTTCGAGAAGCTTAGAAGCGGCCATATCGGTATGAAGACTTGGTATGGATCGCGAGAGGACTGAAATAAAAACCGGAGCCTTTCGGCTCCGGGGATCTCAAACCAAGTATGGCACCCGTTGAAGGCGGGTCGAAAGGTAGGTGGTACATGACAACATGAAGTCATCGGATACCCGAGGGGCCGTCGGTCACGTTGGCGCGTGATCGATAGCCCCTACGGACGGGCCGGGGCTGGTGCCGCTAGCTGGATTTCCACCCGCGACGCTTGGGTCCAATCCCCAACCGGTCCACTGCTATTCTTTATCAGATTCAATATTTTGTGTCGAGCGAGGGAGCTTGATCCGGCCTTCCCTCGCCGAGGGCCATACTGCCCGTCGCTTCACCAACCCACTAAAGATCAAGTACATTCATCTCTTCCGCCCTCCGATATGGCGGAAACAAGGCAAAATGAGCCTTTTTGAGCCATCCATGGCTAGGTGGGCTTGCCCAGATATCTGACGATACCCAAAAGCTGCCGCGATTTGCGTTATCGAACCAAATGGCACCGCAGTGAGCCGGGCGATGACAGACATCATCACGTAAAGTGCCGCCGCGCAGCGATTCCCAGCCGGAGCATGAGAGCCGAAATAGTCAGCCTTCCGATTGGCTCTCAAATGCTGTTCAACAAGTGCTTTCGCCCCGACGACGACTGCATGGGAACGCCTCCCCACGTCCCGACAAGCTCCCGCTGTCCTTGTATTCTCCCTTCGCTGGTCTCAGCCGAACACGCTCGCGCCATGGGCCGCGCCACCGGCCACCGTACGGAACACACCGAACAGCTCGCGGCCCATGCCGTGGGTGCTGTCGGTTAGATCATGGGTCGCCGGGGTGCGCGCCGCCCACTCGGCCGGATCGACATCGACGGTGAGCGTGCCGCCTTCGGCATCCAGCGTGATCATGTCGCCGTCGCGCAGGCGCGCAATGGGCCCGCCTTCGGCGGCTTCCGGCGTCACATGAATCGCGGCCGGCACCTTGCCGGAGGCGCCCGACATCCGCCCGTCGGTGACCAGCGCCACCTGGTGTCCCCTGGCCATCACCGACGACAGCAGCGGCGTCAGCTTGTGCAGCTCGGGCATGCCGATGGCGCGCGGGCCCTGGAAGCGCACCACCGCAATCACGTCGCGATAGAGTTCGCCGGCCTTGAAGGCGGCTTCGAGCTCCTCCTGGGCGTGGAAGATCCGCGCCGGCGCCCGCACATGATGGTGCTCCGGCTTCACCGCGCTGATCTTGATGACGGCGCGGCCCAGCGTGCCGTCGAGCACCTTGAGGCCGCCATCAACAGCGAATGGCCGCGCCGCGGGACGCAGCACGGTTTCGTCGCGGCTGTCTTGCGGCGACGAACGCCATCGCAGCGTCTCGCCGTCGAGCCACGGCTCCTGTTCGTAGTCCGCCAGCGGCGCGCCCGAGACCGTGCGGGCATCCGGATGCAGCAGCCCGGCGCCGACCAGTTCGCGGATCAGGAAGCCGGTGCCGCCGGCCGCCGTGAACGCATTCACGTCGGCGGAGCCGTTGGGATAGATCCGTGTCAGCGACGGCACGATCTCCGAGAGTGCGGCGTAATCATCCAGCGTGAGGACGATGCCGGCGGCCTTCGCCATCGCGGTGAGATGCATCACGTGATTGGTCGAACCGCCGGTGGCGTGCAACGCGACGATGCCGTTGACGAAGGCGCGCTCGTCGAGCACATGGCCGATCGGCGTATAGTCGTTGCCGAGCGCGCTGATGGCGAGCGCGCGGGTGGCGGCGGCGCGCGTCAGGGCATCGCGCAGCGGCGTATCCGGATTGACGAAGGCGGCGCCCGGCAGATGCAGGCCCATCACCTCCATCAGCATCTGGTTGGAATTGGCGGTGCCGTAAAACGTGCAGGTGCCCGGCGCGTGGTAGGCGGCGCTTTCGCTCGCCAGCAGTTCGGCACGGGTCGCCTTGCCCTCGGCGTGGCGCTGGCGGACTTTTGATTTTTCGTCATTGCCGATGCCTGATGGCATCGGCCCCGCCGGCACGAACACCGCCGGCAGATGGCCGAAGGTCAGCGCGCCGATGACCAGGCCCGGCACGATCTTGTCGCAGACGCCGAGAAACACCGCGGCGTCGAACATGTCGTGCGACAGCGCGATCGCGGTGGCCATGGCGATGACCTCGCGCGAGAACAGCGACAGCTCCATACCCGGGCGGCCCTGGGTGACGCCATCGCACATCGCCGGCACGCCGCCCGCCACCTGCGCCACGCCGCCGGCGGCGCGTGCCGCCTCCTTGATCAGCGCGGGAAACCGCTCATAGGGCTGATGCGCGGACAGCATGTCGTTGTAGGAGGTGACAATCCCGAGATTGGGCACCACATCGCCCGCCAGCGCGGCCTTGTCGCCTGCGCCGCAGGCGGCAAAACCGTGCGCAAGATTGGCGCAGCCGAGCACGCCCCGCCGCGGCCCCCGGCGCGCCGCGGCGTCGAGCCGCTGCAGATAGACCTCGCGGGTGGGCTTGCTGCGCTCCACAATGTGGGCCGTAACCGCTGCAATCGATGACTGGACCATGGCTGCGCTCCATCCGGACTTGAGTTCCAGCGTGCAACCAGACTACGCGGAAGTTATGGCGGCGCGACGAAGCCGGCTGCGCGGATTGTCTTGCAAGTGTTGTTCCGCGCAGATGTCGCTCCGCGAAGGCGGGGCGCGAGGCGCATCATCCCCAAGGTGTCATCGCCCGGCTTGACCGGGCGATCCAGTACCCGAGGTGTGGGTTATTGAAGTGCGCGAATAGCAGTTGAAGACTGCCGCTTTTGACTCCCCGTCGCATCCATGGGCGGTGTTGCCTACTGGATCGTCCGGTCAAGCCGGACGATGACGCCGAGGGTGTTGAGACGTCACCGCGCAAAACGCGTCCGAAACGCCTACGCTTCCCTTTCATATTCCCGCTGCGTCTGAACCAGCGCATCATCCAGCCGCACGCCCTCGCGATAGGCCGAAAGACCCTCCGGCCGCGTCATGCCGGGCAACAGGCGCGGACAGGGCTCATCGGCGCCGATCACCGTGCGCACGGGGATCACACCTGCCCACACCGGGTGCGTATAGTCTTCCTCGTCATCCGCGACGCCCTTGGCCCGCACTTTCGCTGAGGCGTCTTCGATGCGCATGCCGATCACGGTGGTGGCCTTGCTCTCCTGCACCGAGGTGGTGCGCAGGTCGTCGGCGCGGCCAGGATAAAAGCGGTTCACCACGCCGAGCAGCGCGCGCGCCTTTTCCTCGGGGTCATCGATGATCCGCGCGGTGCCGAAACACATGGCGGAGCGATAGTTCGCCGAATGATTGAAGCCGCAGCGCGCCAGCACCAGGCCGTCGAGATGCGCGACGGTGAGACACGCCGGCGTTCCGCCGCGCAACTGCCGCAGCATGCGGCTTGCGGACGAGCCGTGCCAGTACAGCATGTCGTCTTCGCGCCAGTGGATGGTCGGCGTGCAATAGGGCTGGCCGTCAAAGGTGTAGGCGACATGGCACAGCAGGCCGGCATCCAGCACCGCGAACACGGCGGCGCGGTCGTAGCTGCCGCGCTCGTGCATCCGCTTGACGCGATTGCGCTCGGTGGTGGGGAAACTGTCGGAAACGTCAGTCAGAGTGTCGGTCACGGCGCGAATCCTTGCTTGCATCCTGCGGATGGGTGGAGGCAATGTGCGCCATGCCATTGGTCCGAAAAAGAACCAATCTGGAGACAAAAAAGGCGACCAATCTGCCGGATTGGTCGGCCCTGATGCCCGTGCTGCCCGGCGACGGACCCCGGACGCGGGAGCTTTACCTCGCCGTTCGCGGGCTGATCGAAGCCGGACGGGTGCCGGCCGGCGCCAAATTACCGACCACCCGCGACCTGGCGCAGCGGCTGGGGCTGTCGCGCGCAGCGGCCGTGGCCGCGTTCGAGTTGCTGATCGCGGAAGGGTTTGCCGAAGCGCGGACCGGCGCCGGCACCTTCGTCGCGGGCCGGGTGCCGGATCTGTCGCAGCTCAAGGCCACCGCCCGCGCGCCCGACCCTCGTCTCGCCAAGCCGCGGCCGTTTGCGCTGGGCGTCGCGGTGTCCGATCCGCGCACGCTGGGCATTTTCCGCCGGCTGCTGTCGCGTCATCTGGCGCGGCCGAACGCGGATCACTTCCACTATGGCGATTCGCGCGGCGGCGCGCGGCTGCGCGATGCGGTCGCCGCCTACCTGACCACGGCACGCGGCGTGCGCTGTCATGCCGACCAGATCGTCATCACCGCCGGCACCCAGCAGGGACTGGATCTCGTGATCCGCGCCGCGCTGCGCCCGGGCGACGCCGCCTGGATCGAAGATCCGGGATATCCGATGGCCCGCGCGGCGCTGGCAGGCGCCGGGGCGAGCCTGGTCGGCGTGCCCGTGGACGGCGAAGGCCTCGATGTGACGCATGGCGAGGCGCTCTGCGCCGATGCGCGGCTGGTCTACGTCACGCCATCGCATCAATTTCCGCTCGGCGTCACCATGACGATGGCGCGGCGCCTTGCCCTGATCGACTGGGCGCAGCGCAACGATGCCTGGATCGTCGAGGACGATTACGACAGCGAATTCCGTTATGCCGGGCCGCCGCTCACGGCCCTGCAGGGCATGGATGCGTCGGGGCGCGTGGCCTATCTCGGCACCTTTTCCAAGGTGCTGTTTCCCGGCCTGCGGGTCGGCTACGCCGTGGTGCCGGAGCCGCTGCTCGACGGCGTACTGGCGCTGCGCGCTCGCTCCGACCGGCATCCGCCGACCCTGGTCGAGGGCGCGCTTGCCGAACTCCTCGATGAAGGCCACTTCGCTTCTCACCTGCGCCGTGCGCGGCGGCAAGTGCAGATGCTGCGCGATGTGCTGATCGACAGCCTGCGCACGCACACGCGCGATCAGCTCGACGTGACGGTGCCGGAGCAGGGATTGCACATGGTGGCGAAGCTGCGGGGGCCGCATATCGATACGCAAATCGTGACGGCCGCCGATGCGCTCGGCCTTGCGCCGCGCGCGCTGTCGCCGATGTATCTGGACGCGCCATCACAGAACGGGCTGGTGCTGGGATTTTCGGGATTCAGCGCGGATGAACTGCGCGCCGGGGCCGCGGGGCTCGGCAGGATCATCAAGTCTTAAAGCGTGATGAGATAAGGTTCGTTCAATGTCATCCGTCATCCTGAGGTGGCCATTCGCAGAATGGCCCTCGAAGGACGACGGCCGCTGACTCTCGGGCCGTCGTCCTTCGAGGGCCGCGCTACGCGCGGCCACCTCAGGATGACGGAGTTGATTCAGCCTCAATTCATCCCGCTCTAGCCGGGGTGTACGGTCATAAAGGCGTCAGTTGTCGAACCCCACGAACACCGTGGCTTCCTCGACGGACTTTCGTTCGGACACCACCGCATTGGCCGGGAAGGTGTCATCCGGCCACCCCAGCGCAATGCTTTTCATGATGACCTGATCGTCGGCGATGCCGGCATGTTCACGCACCACCGGGGATTGCATGATGCCCTGGCTGTTGATCACGGCCCCCAGTCCGCGGGACCAGGCGGCATTGACCAGCGCGGTCGCCACGGCGCCACAATCGAACGGCGTGTCATCGCTGCCGTCCAGCACGCGATCATAGGTCACGATGATGCAGACCGGCGCGTCGAATTGACGGAAGCCGCGCAGGACCCAGTCCTGCCGCATCTCCTTGTCGTCGCGCGCGATCCCCATGGCGGAGAACAATTGTTTGGCGACGCCGACCTGCCTGTCGCGGTGCTGGCCGGCGAACGCCTGGCCAATGCGGAACTCGCGCGACTGCGGCACCCCCGCGACCATCCGCTCGGTATTTCCGGCGCGGATTCGATTGAGCGGCTCGCCGGTGATGACGTAGAAATTCCAGGGCTGGGTGTTCATCGACGACGGGGCGCGCATCGCCAGGCCGATGATTTCCTCGATCAGCGCCTTGGGGACTGGATCGGGCTTGTAGCCACGGATGCTGCGGCGGCCGCGGATAACGTCGTCAAATTGCATCGGTCTGAAATCCCCAGGAAGGCTTGAAGCAAGAAGGCTTGAAGTAAGTGACGCTTGAAGCGGTGAGATCTGAAGTCGATTGGATCTTTGCGGGTCATCGGCCTTGGCGCAAGATGGGAGGCCTGGATGGCTCGTATGTCCGCATCCGGCGGGCTCGTCATGGGGAGAATGCACGGATAGGATCGCCAGACAACACTCGCAAAAACAACGGCCGCAACGAGCTGAGCATGGGAGGGAGCCGATGGCGCGGGTTTCCAGACGTGTGTCGCTGTTCGCCTGCACGACGGCGCTTGCGGCCGCACTCATCTGTCCCGCGCTTGCCGTCGATTCGTGGCGCTTCACCGTCGCCGACCCGAACCCGAACGACTGGCTGACCTATCATGGCACGTATCGTTCGTATCACTTCAGCCCGCTCGACCAGATCAAAACCGACAATGTCCGCCAGCTCAGGGTGGCCTGGATGCATCAGCCGGGACATGTGACGCGCGGCCTGCAATCCATGCCGCTGGTCGCAGATGGCATCCTCTACTACGCAGGATCGGACGGCCGGGTGTTCGCGCTCGACGGCGCCACCGGCGAGGTGAAGTGGTCCTATCGTCCCAGGCTCGACGAAGACCTTGTCGCCGCACAGACCGGTTCGCTCTCCAACCGCGGCATCGCGCTCGGCCTCGACAAGGTTTACATCGGGACAGTGGATGGCCGGGTGATCGCGCTCGAGATGCAGAGCGGCAAGGTGGCCTGGGACACCAGGCTGATCGATTCCGGAAAGTCGGCGGTCAGCTTCACCGGCGCCCCGCTGTTTGTGAGAGGCAAGGTCATCATCGGCGCACAGGACGGCGAGCGACCGTGGCACGGACCGATCTACGGTCTCGACGCCAGAACCGGCGAGAAGAAATGGGAATTCCTCACCGTGGCCGGCAGCGAGGGGTCCGGGGCGAGCGGAAGCGGCGAGTCCTCGCGCGAGTCATGGCGAGCATCTTGGCGAGAATCTTGGCGCGCGGGCAGCGGCGGCTGGATGCCCGGCACCTATGACGTCAAGACCAACACGGTGTGGTGGGGCACCGGCACGGGCCCGCGGCTCGGCGACAACAGCACCACCGCGTCGGTCATCGGGCTGGATCCCGACAGCGGCAAGCTGAAATTCCATCACCAGGAAATCCCGCATGACGCCTTGGGTCACGACATCTGGGGCTTCGACAGCTCGGCGGGCGAGTTCCTGCTGCTGGAGCGCGACGGGCGCGACCTCGCGGTGCATCCCAACACCAGCGGCTTTGTGTTCGTCTACGATCGCAAGGACGCGAAGATCGCCAATGTCTGGCGGCTGGCGCAGAACATCAATTTCGTCAGCGACATCGATGCGAAGACCGGCGCGCTGAAAGGCCGGCGCGACATGGGCGACTCGGCGGAGGGCGTGCGCAAGAACCTCTGCCCGGCCCTCGCCGGCGGTCTCAGCTGGAACGCAGGGGCCTACAGCCCGCGCACCGGGCTTTATTACAAGGTGGGCCAGGAATGGTGCATGGACCTCGGCATGACGCCAAACCTGAAGCCGATGGCGCAACCCGATATCGGCGCCAACATCACATGGCGCGATCCGGACGGCGGCAAGGCCTATGGCCATGTCGACGCGCGCGATCCGATCACCGGGGCGAAGAGCTGGGAGATCAGATTCCCCGAACCGCCGCTGGCGAGCCTGCTCGCGACCGGCGGCGACCTGTTGTTCGTGCCCGACTCGCGCGGCCTGTTGCATGCCTACGACGCCAGAAACGGCGAGGAGCTGTGGTCGCACAATAACGGCATCGGCCATACCGGCGGCATCATCAGCTATTCGGCCAATGCCAAACAGTACATCGCGGTCATGACCGGCTGGGGCTCGCCGGCGGGCGACGGGTTCGCGGCCCTGTTCGGCAGCAACTACGTCAACATGCCCCAGGACGCGGGCACGCTGGTGGTGTTCGCGCTGCCGGATGCGTGGTGAACATCGATCGTGTCGATGATGACGCGATGGATCACGGGAGCGGTCGCTCCGGTCACGGCAGGGAGAACGCGCTCCCTCCCCCGCTTTGCAGCTATCGAATTCACACATCTCGTTGGGCGGCGTCGATCAACTTATGACCGTCATCCTGAGGTGGCCATTCGCAGAATGGCCCTCGAAGGACGACGGCCGCTGACTCTCGGGCCGTCGCCCTTCGAGGGCCGCGCTACGCGCGCGGCCACCTCAGGATGACGGGTCTAACTCATCTAAACGCTCGATACCTCACAGGAATCCCACCGATATCCATGGCACGAAGGTGATCAGCAGCAGACCGACAAACAGCCATGCGAGATAGATCCAGATCCGGCGCATGCCGGCATCGGGCGGCACGTTGCCGATGATGCAGGCCGCGTAATAACAGAGGCCGAATGGCGGCGCGAACAGGCCCAGCCCCATCGCCAGGATCACCACCATGGCATAGTGCACCTCGTGGATGCCGAACTGGTGCGCAATCGGAAACAGCAGCGGCCCGAACAGCACGATGGCCGGAATGCCCTCCAGCACGCTGCCGAGCACGATGAAGGCCAGCACCGACACCAGCAGGAAGCCAGTGGCGCCGCCCGGCACGCCGGCCATGCGCGCGGCCAACTCGTGGGAGAAGCCGGATTGCGCCAGGGCCCACGCCATGGCGCTGGCGGATCCCACGATGAACAGGATCGCGCCGGAGAGCGAGGCGGTCTGCACCAGCATCGGCAGTGCGTTTTTCCAGGCGAGGCCGCCGCGATAGATCAAAAGGCCGATCACCAGGCAATAGGCGATGCCGATGGTGGAGACTTCGGTGGCGGTGGCAACACCCTCGACCACGGCGCTGCGGATCAGGAACGGCAGCGCCAGCGCGGGCAACGCGATCCAGAACGTTTTCGCCACCAGCGACATCGGCGCGCGGGCGACCTTGACCGCAGCGTCCTCCTCCTTGCCGGCGCGGTAGCGCGCCACGAAGGCGAGCACGATCGCCAGCACGATGCCGGGCAGGATGCCGGCGGTAAACAGCGCGGCAATCGAAACGCCTGTGACGGACGCGATCGCGATCAGCACGATCGACGGCGGGATGGTCTCGCTCATGGCGCCGGACGCGGCGAGCAGCGACACCAGTTCGCCGTCCTTCATGCCGCGCTTGCGCATTTCCGGAAACAGCACCGGSGCGATCGCCGCCATGTCCGCGGTCTTGGARCCGGAGATGCCTGASACCAGCAGCATGGCGCCGAGCATCACATAGGASAGGCCGCCGCGGACATGGCCGAGGATGGASGCRAGGAAGGCGACCATGACCCGCGCCATGCCSGTTTTCTCGACCAACTGGCCCAGCAGCACGAACAGCGGCACCGCCAGCAGGATCAGCGAACTCATGCCTTCGTCGATCCGGCCGACCACGACCAGAAGCGGCGTGCGCGTCGTGACCAGCAGGAAAGCGACGGTGGCAAGACAGAAGGAAAAGGCAATGGGCACGCCGGCCATCACCGCGCAGCCGAGCAGGCCGACAAAAAAGATCAGCAGATTCCAGTTGCCGAGCGCCTTGAGCGAGGGCCCGGCGAGATAAAGCCCGCCGCCGACCAGCGCGAACAGCAGCGCGACGGACAGCAAATCCCGGATCGAATGCCGGACAAGCCCGAGGCAGATGCTGGCGAGCGCAATGAGACAGCCGACGGGAATGGCAGCCGCGCGAATGGTGCCGGACCAGCCCAGCGCCGGCGTTTCCACGAAGGCCTGGTCGTCCACATAATCCAGCGCCGGATGCAGGATGATGGCCAGGAACAGCGCCACGCCGCCCGAGGCCAGCGTCGACGCCCAGGCCTCCGCGCGCGGTGACAGATGCGAGATGAAGAAGGTCAGCCGCATGTGCGACGAACGCTGCACGGCGATCGCGCTGCCGAGCATGGCGAGCCAGAGAAAGAGGATGGAGGCCAATTCGTCCGACCAGATGATCGGCTTGTGGAAGACGCCGCGCGCGACAATGCCGACAAACAGGATCACCACCTCGGCCACGACAACAGCCGCGGCCGGGATTTCCACCAGCCAGCGCAACCATTGCTCCAGCCGGCCTCCGTAGGAATTTGATCGCGCGCCTGCTTGCGCGCTCCGCTCCTCGCCGAGCGCAGCCCCCAGCGAATGGCCGGCAACGACGCTCATGCCAGTGCTCCGACAGCGGATTCCAGTGTCTTCCAGTTGTCTTCACCGAACTTGGCGCGCCATTCCTTATAGAAGCCGGCCGTGGTCAGTCCCTTGCGGAAGGCGTCCTTGTCGGGTTGCACGAAGGTGATGCCCTTGGCGGTGAGTTGGTCCTTCAGGGTCAGATTGAGCTTCGCGGTGTCTTCGCGCTGCTCCACGGCAGCCTGGTCGAACTCGCGCCGCACCAGCGCCTGCAACTCGTCAGGCAGGGCCTTCATTGAGCGGCGATTGCCGAGAATGAAGAACGGATCCCAGATGTGGTTGGTTTCGGTGATGTATTTCTGCACCTCGTAGATCTTGCCGGCCTCGATGGTGACAAGGCCGTTCTCCTGGCCGTCGACCAGATGGGTCTGCAGCGCGGTGTAGAGCTCATTGAAATTGATCGAGGTGGGGTTGGCGCCGAGCGATTTGAACAGCGAGGTGAAAATCGGCGAAACCGGAACGCGGATGCGATAGCCGGCGAGATCGGCCGGTGTCTTCAGCGGCTTGGAGAAGGACGAGATCTGCCGGAACGTATTGTCGGCGGGCTTGGCCACCACCAGCGCGCCGGTCTTCTCGATCTGGGTCGCAATCAGCTTGCCGAGATCGCCATCCATCGCGCTCCAGACCTGCGCATAGTCGGCAAACGCAAAGCCGACATTGGCGATGCCGGTGACCGGCGCAACGGTGGACAGCACCGAGCCGGCGATGTTCAGGAAATCGACGCCGCCGCTGCGGATCTGGGTCAGGAGATCGGTGTCCGAACCAAGCTGCGAGGCCGGAAAGAACTTGATGTCCAGCTTGCCACCGCTCGCCTCCTTGATCCGCTTCACCGCCTGGTCGAGACGGGCGTTGATCGGCTGGGTCAGCGACTGTCCCGTGGCCAGCTTGTAGTCGAACTCCGCGGCCCGCGCCGGCCGTGTCCGGATCGCGACGAGTGGAATCGCGGCCGCGGCACCCAGCAGCGCGCGGCGCGAGATGGTGCCGCGCTGCAGCTTTGGCGTTCCCTGGTCCAGCATCGAGTGATCCTCTCCTGATTTTGTTGTCGGCGCACAATGGCGCGTTTTGATCGTTGAAGCGCGCACCGACCTGCCGCGGCGAAGCGGCTCGGTAGCGTGGCATCTTGCTGAGGCTGTTTTGCGAGCAGTGACCCCAGGCAACAACCTGGAGCCGTGACTTGCGAAAAACTTCTGATCGGCGCTGGGCCTCCTCCCGGCAGACCGGCGACTTGGCGCGGTCCTCGTTTCCTCATGGCGCCCATCTGTCGCGGGCTGCTTCAGGGCATGAAGCCTAGATTGCTGGCCATGCGCGACAATTGAATTATATTCGTCGTCTCTTTAGCTGACCTAAAAGGTTCACGATGCAGATTCCGTTCCGCGCCATCATCGTCTTTCATGCGGTGGCGCGCGCGGGCAGTTTGTCGCGGGCGGCGGAGGAGCTGCGGGTAACGCCTTCGGCGGTCAGCCAGCAGATCCAGGCGCTGGAGCTGCATCTCGGCACCGCACTGACCTCGCGTGTCGGGCGCAACATCACGCTGACCGAAGCGGGCGAGCGCTATTTCCAGATGATCGGCCGCGAGATCGAGCATATCACCGACGTAACCCAGCATGTGCGCGGCGTCCGCTCCGCCACCACGCTGACGGTACGTGCCGCGCCGAGCGTGTCCAGCAAATGGCTGCTGCCGCGGCTGGCAAGCTTCGTCGACGCCAACCCGGATATCGAGTTGCGGCTCGACGGCACCAACGAGCCGACCGATTTCGGCAAGGAGAATGTCGATATCGAGATCCGCCATGGCGAAGGCGGCTGGCCCGGATTGTTCATCGAGGGACTCGGCAAGGAGAACTTCTTTCCGCTGTGCGCGCCCGCGCGGTTTGCTCCCGGCAGCCTGTCGGCGGAAGAACTGCCCGCGCATCGGCTGATTCATTCGGTAAAATCGCAGATGCAGTGGCCGCGCTGGTTTGCGGACGCCGGCATCGAACCGACGCAGCGCTGGCGGCGCGTGCTGTTCGACCGCAGCCACATGGCGATCGACGCGGCCGTCGACGGGCTGGGCATCGGACTCGAGAGCGAGCTACTGGCTTGGCGCGAATTGCGCGACGGCCGGCTGATCTGCCCGGTCCGAAATCCGCCGGAGGTGGTGCTGACCACGCAATGGATCGTCTGCCCCCACAGCCACCTGCGCCATCGCAAGACGCGCACCTTCCTCGACTGGCTGCGCGGCGAACGCGACCTCTGGCGCGAACAAACTAGGGCGGGATGAATTGAGGTTGAATCAATTCCGTCATCCTGAGGTGCGCGCTCTTGCGCGCCTCGAAGGACGACGGATTACATTGAGCGGACCATATTTCATCCCGCTCTCGCCGCGCGACAGTTTAGCGCTGCTACATCATCGCGCGGCATAAACTGAATTGCCCTCGGACAGGGGGCTGCCTTACGTTTTCCGCGAAAGGCGGGCGCCGGCACCTTTGGCCGCGACAATCCGCCCTCACCCGAGGACGCTCAAGGAAATCTCCATATGAATCTCCATCGCATGCTGCTGGAACGCAAGGCGGCCAGCAAACCGATCACCATTGGCCTGATCGGCGCCGGAAAATTCGGCCTGATGTTCCTGTCGCAGGTGCGCCAGACCGACGGCATGCACCTGGTCGGTGTCGCCGATCTCAACACCGCCCGCGCCCGCTCGCAGCTCAAGCTCGGCTGCTGGCCGGAGGAACAATATGCGGCCACCTCCGTCGATGACGCACTCACGCATGGCAGCACGGTGGTCACCGACAATGCCGACGCCCTCATCACCCATCCGGCGATCGAGGTGATCATCGAGGCGACCGGCGATCCCGGCGCCGGCATCCGTTTCGCCATGAAGGCGATCGAAAACGGCAAACATATCGTGATGGTCAATGTGGAAGCGGATGCGGTGGCCGGTCCGATCCTGGCGCGGAAAGCGCGGCAGGCCGGCGTGGTCTATTCGCTGGCCTGGGGCGACCAGCCGGCGCTGATCGCCGATCATGTCGACTGGGCGCGCGCCGCGGGCTTCAAGGTGGTCGCCGCCGGAAAAGGCACGCGCTACCACCCGACCTATCACCAGTCGACGCCGGATACGGTGTGGGACATCCTCGACAAGTACATGAAGATCAAGGATCGCAATTCGATCAACCCGAAGATGTTCAACTCCTTTGTCGACGGCACCAAGTCCGGCATCGAAATGACTGCGGTGTGCAACGCCACGGGATTGCGTGCGCAGAGCGAAGGCCTGTCCTTCCCGCCCGCCACCCGCTTCGAGCATGCGGAGATCTGCAAACCCAAATCCGCCGGCGGCGTGCTGGAGAGTGCCGGCGTGACCGAGGTCACGTCATCGGTCTACCGCGACGGCACCGACGTGCCGCACAGCCTGGTGATGGGCACCTATGTGGTGTTCGAAACCGGCAGCGCCTACACGGAAGAGTGTTTTCGCGAATACAGCATGCTGCCGGACAAGACCGGAAAATATGCCTCGCTCTATCGTCCGATCCACATGATCGGGCTCGAGCTCGGCATCTCCGTGGCCTCCGCCGCGCTGCGCAAGGAGCCCACCGGCGCGCCGGTGGTGTTCAATTCGGACGTGGTCGCGACCGCCAAGCGCAAGCTGAAGGCGGGCGAGATGCTCGATGGCGAAGGCGGCTTCTGCGTCTGGGGCAAGCAGACCCCGGCGGACGCCTCGCTGCGGCAGGGTTATCTGCCGCTCGGCCTCGCGCACCAGGTCAAGCTCAAGAATGATGTCGCCGAGGGACAGCGACTGCGGTGGGCGGACGTGGATTACGATCCGAACAATTCCGCGGTGCGCGTGCGCCGCGAGATGGAGGCGGCCTTCCGCCAGCCGAACACGGCGGCGTAAGGCGCGGGCGAATCGCCCGGGCGGCGCGATGTGAGGTCGCGCCGCTGCCTGTTCGAATTTCGACGTCAGCGTTCCGGTGCGACTGCGCGCTGAAACACAGCACCGCCGTGGAGAACGCTGAAGAGCAGTGTCAGCAACGCCAGAGCCAGCAGACCCGCAGTGACCCAATGCAGGTGGTCGAGCGGGAGGCCCTTGGTGAGGGCGAAGCCGCCGACGATCGACCCCACCGCCGCCCCGATATAGATGATCGAATGGTTGAGCGCGATGACCAGCGCGCTGCTGTTCGGGGCCAGCGCAATCAGGCGTGACTGCTGGGGTGCGAACGTGCCCCATCCGGTGATCGACCAGACCGCCAGCGCCGCGGCGATGGCCCAGGCCGAGTGATAACTCAGCCCCATGAGCGATTGATTCAACGCCGCCAGCGCGAGACAGCCAACCAGCGGCCGAATGACGCCGAACCGATCGACCAGGCGACCACCGAGCTGGCTGCCGACAAGGCCGCCCACGCCATAGACGAAGAACAGCGCGACAACGGTATTCGGCGCGAACCGCTGCGCCAGCAGCGCACCGAGATAGGTGTAGCTCGTGAGGTTTGCCGTGTTCCAAAGCAGGCTCGGCGCCATCGCCAGCAACACATCCGGCCGCCGCAACGGCGCGAACCGCGCGGCATAACCGAGGGGCTGATGCTCCGCCGGTGTCTCCTGCACCGGGCACACGATGAGGACCACAACGGCAATCGTTGCGAGTCCGGTGATGAGCCAGAACGTCGCCTGCCATGTGATGGCTTCGCCGATGGCGGTTCCGAGCGGCACGCCGAACACCGCGGACGCCGTCAGGCCGATCGCCACCGCGGCGAGCGCCGCGCCTTTCCGATCCACAGGCGCGAGCGACGCCGCAAGCGCATACGCCGTCGAGGTATAGACGGCGGCCACCGCGCCCGCCGCCACGCGCACCACCACAAGCGACCCATAGGTCGGCGCCATGGCGCACAGCGCATTCGCGAAGGCGAAGGCAGCCAGGGTGACACAAACGACCCGGCTCTGTTTGAGGGTCGCGGTGATCGGCACGATCGCGGGCGCGATGATGGCGTAACTCAGAGCATAGGCCGTCACGGCCTGGCCGGCGGCATCGAGGCTCACCCCGAAGTGCGCCGCCACCGCGGGAAGAATTCCGGAGATGACGAAGACGTCGGTGCCGATCGCAAACGTGCCCAGCGCAAGCAGCCAGATCCGAAAATCCAAATTGGTCCGCACACCCGCTCTCCGCACGATCATACCGATATCGCGGCCTGTCGTAGCCCGAGACCTCCGAGCATGTCCGTGCGAAGTCGACCTTGAAATCTCCAATTATCGGCGTGATATGCCCTTAAATTTTGGTTTGAGGGAGAAAGATGCCAAAAATGGAGCTGGATGCGGTCGACGTTCGAATTTTGCGCGAACTTCAGGAGGACGGGCGCCTGACCAATGTGGAGCTGGCCGACAAGGTCGGCCTCTCGCCATCGCCCTGCCTGCGGCGCGTCAAGGCGCTGGAAGGCGCCGGCATCATCAGCGGTTATCACGCGGCACTGGATCGCGGCGAACTGGGGTTGGGACTGACGGTCTTTGTCGGGGTCAAGGTCGCGCACCGCCAAGAGAACCGACAAGAGAAACAGGACGACGACGCCCCCAATTTCTGGGATGCCGTCCAGGCGTTGCCGGAAATCGTGTCCTGTTACCTGGTGTCGGGCGAATCCGATTTCCTGTTGCAGGTCGTGGTGCCGGATCTGGCCGCCTACGAACGGCTTCTGCTTGGCACCCTGCTCAAGCTTCCCAGTGTCAGCGATGTCCGCAGCAATTTCGCGATCAAGGCCATCAAATCGCCGGCCGCCTTGCCGCTCGGGCACCTGCCGCAGCGGTAGCGGCATTGAATTGCGCGCGTGTCGGACTATTGATTTGCAACAAGCCCCGCGTCGGTCAGTCGCGTCGCGCGGAGATCGAGAGCCTGGTCGCGCTTGAACGCCTGCCAGGTGACGTCAGCCAGTTGCTGTTGTGCCTGTTGATCGGCCAGGCGCTGCGCCTCCTGGCGCAGATGGATCAGCCAAACCGTCTTGTACATGATTTCCTCGGCCCCCTGCTGGCGCTGAGCCGCATCGAGTTGAGTGGCGCCCGCGAGAAAGGCGCCGTCGATTTGCCGGCTCAGGGCCTGCACCTGGGATCTGGTCGGCAGGGGCGCGCGGTTGGCGGTCATCCACATGGCCGCATAATAGGCCGCGCAGACATCGGCCAGATTGTCGGGGCGCAGACCATAGGGTGAGATCGCCTCGCCGAACTGCGATCGCACGTCACGCTGCTGCATCGAGAGTTCGATCTGGCGCGTCAGGCCATTGCTTTCGCCACGCCGGATATCGTCGAGAAAGGCCTGCCGGGCACGCGCGGAGACCGTCGCGTCATGTCCCACCACGAGATCGCTCTGTGAGCCGCGGGCCGGCTGAGCGCCGTTGTTTCGATTCGCCGGCTTGTTGCGATCCGGCGACATCTGCAGGACGTGGCGGCTGAACTGCGGCGAGATGATCGGAAAATTGAAGGTCGTGAACGACCCCGGGCTGCCGCCAAACCCAACAGACTGCGCCTGGACATCCGTGGCTACGGCGATGGACAGGGCCAAAACTGCGCCGCCCAAAACTGCGGATCCCAATACTGCGTATCCGAAGAGACGTCCTATTTTGGTCATCTGCGTCCGGATCTGTACCGATGCGGAGAGGGTTATCTCGAAGACAATCTCAGGAAGGCCCCGTTTTTCGGCTTAATTGTGTCGCTGTTCATCGCGGCGCCGTCGGCCGCAGCCGCGCAAGATCCGTGTCCGTGCTATGCTGGAGCCGGAATCCCCTGTGAAGGACGATAACCGCATGGCCGATTTGAGCGCCGCCTATGAAGAGACGGTTCAGGCCATTGTCGCGAGCGTGTCCGACGTCATGGATGGCGAATGGGGCGACCGGACGTGGGAGCGTATCGTGGTGAACTACGAAACGCTGCTGCACACATCGGAAGCGACCACCAGCACGATCGCGTTCTCGATCGCACGCCCGGCGAATCATCCGCCCGAGCGTGTGGATTTCCGCTTGTCGGACGAGGCGGAAGCCGGCCTCGAGCGGATCAAGGACATCCTGCACGACGACAAGGGGACTTACTGGACGGTGTGCGACGTCACCATCGCACCTGATGGGCGATATCATTTCGAATTCGGGTATGGCGATCCCTACCGGCTGTCCGGCAATCTCCACGACACCCGATTCGACGGGTATCTCGCCCGCTACCTCGACGAGACGCAAAGACCTTCGAAAGACGCGGGAGCGAGTTGAATGCCGGGTTGAACGATGGCTGATATCGTTTGACCGCGGGCGTCACCTATCTGAGGGACGTCGCCCATGATCTTCGGGCCGGGCAATATCTCCGGGCCAAACATTGTCATTTTATGATTTCTGGAGCGGGCGAAGGGATTCGAACCCTCGACCCCGACCTTGGCAAGGTCGTGCTCTACCCCTGAGCTACACCCGCATCCGAGAAACTGACGCCCGAGGGCGCTGCCGGGCAGACCTATGCCAAATGCCGCCCGAGAATGCAACAGCCAGACTGTCACTGTTGTCATTGATCTGTCCTGTATCGATATTTTGGCCGCCCGGCCGGGCGGGGCCGGCGAATCGGGCTGTTTTGCCCCGATTCGCGCCGGTTCCCCCGATTGAAAAAGCCATCGGTTGCCGCCATTTATGGTCCGGGCCGTGGTAACATCGGCCCAATCCTGACAATCAAGGCGTCTGGCGAGGAACCACGTGACGATTATTGATCAAGGCAGCGGCGAAGCGCCGGCAGCCGCCAATCTCATCAAGGACACGACCACCCAGACGTTCATGAAGGACGTCATCGAGGAATCGAAGCGCCAGCCGGTGCTGATCGACTTCTGGGCGCCGTGGTGCGGACCCTGCAAACAATTGACCCCGATCCTGGAAAAGGCCGTCAAGGCCGCCAAGGGCAAGGTCAAGCTGGTCAAGATGAACATCGACGAGCATCCGGCGATCCCGGGCCAGATGGGCATCCAGTCGATTCCCGCCGTGATCGCTTTCGTCAACGGCCAGCCGGCCGACGGTTTCATGGGCGCCGTGCCTGAAAGCCAGGTCGCCGCCTTCATCGACAAGCTGGCCAAGAACGCGCCGGGTGGCGACGGCCTCGCGGAAGCGCTCAAGGAAGCCGAAGCCTTGCTGAACGAGGGCGATCCGTCGTCCGCGGCGCAGATCTATGCCCAGGTGCTGGGCGAGGATCCGGAAAATATCGCGGCGCTGGCCGGCCTCGCCCGCTGCTACGCGGAAACCGGCGCGGTGGAGCAGGCGACGCAGACCCTGGCGATGGTGCCGGAATCCAAGCGCAACGATCCCGCGGTCAAGGCGGTGCAGGCGATCCTCGACCTCGCCGAGCAGGCCAAGTCGGTCGGGCCGATCACCGAACTCGAGCAGAAGGTGGCCGCGGATCCGCTGGATCATCAGGCTCGATTCGATCTCGCGACGGCCCTCAATGCCGGCGGCGACAGGACGGCCGCGACCGATCATCTGCTCGCGATCGTCAAGCGCGACCGCAAGTGGAATGACGACGGCGCGCGCAAGCAGCTCGTCCAGTTCTTCGAGGCGTGGGGACCGACCGACGAGGCAACGGCCGAAGGCCGCCGGCGGCTGTCGTCGATCCTGTTTTCGTAAAGCCCCGATACGCTATCCCCCGGGCTCGCCCCGGGGGCCCAACGGAAATCCAGGCGCGGTCGTCGCGCGTCCGCGATGCAAGGCCGAGAGCCAGCTCATGCCGATCAATGCCGAATATCGCGGACCAACGGATCTCCCCGGCGTCATCCCGGTGTTTCCATTGTCCGGGGCGCTGCTGCTGCCGCGCGGACAGATGCCGCTCAACATCTTCGAGCCGCGCTACCTGGCGATGGTCGATGACGCATTCCGCGAGGGCCATCGGCTGATCGGCATGATCCAGCCGGATGCGGCGCATTCGCACAATGCCGACAAGCCGGTGCTGTTTCATGTCGGCTGCGTCGGGCGCATCACCCAGCTCGCCGAAGCCGGCGACGGCCGCTACATCCTGGAGCTCACSGGCRTCTCGCGCTTCAAGGTGGAMGAAGAGATTCCGGTGAAGACGCCGTACCGGCAGTGCCGCGTCAAYTATCAGCCCTTCATCGACGACTTCACCGCGCGCAAGGGCGAGGATGACGTCGACCGCGAGGCGCTGCTGTCGGTGCTGCGGGATTTCCTCAAGGCCAACCAGCTCAAGGTGGACTGGGATGGTATCGACAACGCGCCGAACGAAGCGCTGGTCAACGCGCTGGCGATGATGTCGCCCTATGGCGCGGCGGAGAAACAGGCGCTGCTCGAAGCGAGCGACCTGAAGACCCGCGCCGAAATCCTGATCGCCGTGACCGAGATGGACCTGGCGAAGAAAAAGACCTCGGGCGATCCGCCGCTGCAGTGAGCGGCGCGGATTTAGCGCACAGCGGGATTCGGCACCGGAACGGGTAGAATCAAGTCTTCACGTGTCGCGGGCAGCAGCCACCGGAAGACCACGAGCGCGGCCGCCGCCCCCATCCCTTCCGCAACAATGAAGCCGGCGACATCCGACGGCCGGATGCCGGCGAACGTATCGGTGAAAGACCGCGCGATGGTCACCGCGGGATTTGCGAAGTCGGTCGCCGTGAACCAGAACGCGCCGCCGATATAGGCCGCAACCACGCCCGCCACCGCAGACGGCCGCGTCCGCGAGCAGATCCAGACCACGCCGACCAGGCCGAAGGTCGAGACGAACTCGCTGAGCCATTGCGACGGGCCGCTTCTCGCATGGTGCGACCATGCAAAGACCGGCATGTCGAACATGGCGTTCGCAATTCCCACGCCGATCACGGCGCCAATGATCTGCACCGGCACATAGGCCGCGGCCGCGCGAGCCGTGATATCGCCGCGCGTCATCAGCGCGAGCGTGACCAGCGGATTGAAATGCGCGCCCGACAGCGGCGCGAGCCATTCGATCAGGGCGTACAGCGCCGCCGCGGTGGCCAGTGCATTGGCCAGCAGTGCGATCGCCGTGTTTCCGGCGCAAAGACGCTCTCCCAGGATTCCGGAGCCGACCACCGCGATCAGCAGGAAGCCGGTCCCGAGGGCTTCGGCGACCAGGCGGCGCGGGAGCGATATCGCGTCTGTCGTTTCCGGGAGATCCACGACATTGGTCAATCGCTGCGCTTGCGCGAGATCACAACGCACATTGCCGTTCATGGCGGCGATTCCATCACTCGACCCATTCAGTTGATCTGGAACACCTTGTAGGCAACCCCGGCCTCGACCAGATATCCCTGCCCCACACAGACGAGGTCGTTCAGCCACGCGTAGTCCAACGATCCGGTCTCAAACAACGGATTGGTGCGGAAGTAGTAGCGCGCCGGATCGACCTGGGTTCGTTTCACGGGATCAGCCAGATCGGCGCGCAGCGCTTGCGGGATGATCCAGCGTCCACCGTAGGTCATGTGAATCAGGGCCTCGTCGTGGGTGCGCAAGGTCAGGCGCACATCCAGCGTCATCGCGCCGTCGGGCCGGAACAGCGCCCAGTCGCCGCCGCCCGGCAGCACCTCGCCGCGCAGCTTCGGGCCCTCGAACGAACCACCGGCGGCGCCGAACAGGATGCGTTGGCCGAACGGGCCGGCGCCGATGTTCAAACGCGGGTTCAGGTCGACGACGATGTCGAACAGATGCGTTGTCGTGATCTCGCCGATGGCTTTCACGCGTGGGTCTGCGGTCATGAGACTCTCCCGTCGGATACTTTGTTTGTTGGAGTTATTCGGCCGCGACTTGTGCGGCCGCCGCCTGCCCGAACAGCTTCTCACGGACCGCGTCGGTCGAGACGCCGGACTGCGCGCACAGGGCCGACAGGTCGAAGACAAACCGTTCGCGGGCGATCAGGTTGTCCTTGAACGCGAACTGGATGAACACCGGCAGTTCGGCGCGCCGGCCGTTCGGCACCACGCCGAAACGATCCCCCGTCATGGTCATCCGCACCGTACCCCAGCAGGTCAGGGTGTCGTGGTTGCCGGCGTGCCCCTCCAGGGCGACGTCGTAATCCGGAAACGATGTGAAGAACCGGGTCAACACCCGCTCGTTTTCGGCGAGACCGCGCGCCGTGGTTCCGAATGCGGGCGTCTCCAGCACCATGTCCGGGTGCAGGACTTTCAGGGCCGCGGGGATATCCTGCCGGCTTTTGGCGACGGCCAGGGCCTGGGCCAGCGCAAACATGCGATCGCTGTTCATCGGTTTCTCCTCCTGCTGGCAAAGGCCCGCGCCGCACGCCGCGGAGTGGTTGCCTGGTCCGAATACGTTCTTTATGTTTTTAACATAACCAATGTATGTAACATATGAAAAGTTTGTTCGGCGTCAAGCGGTATGTTGCCGTCCATGGATGTGAAGAGACCCGAGAGAAGCCGTCGCGAGGAGTACACCGAGGCCACCCGCCAGGCGCTGCTCTCGGCCGGCCAGGAGATTTTTGCGCGGGAGGGCTATCAGGCGGCCGGAATCGAGGCGATCTCGCGGGCCGCGCGCGTGACGCGGGGCGCCTTCTATCATCACTTCGAGGACAAGAAGGCGCTGTTCGACGCCGTGGTCGTCGCCATGCAGGTCGCCGCGACCGCCAGGGTCAATGCGGCCTCCAAAGGCGTGCAGAAAATCTGGGATCGCCTGACCATCGGCATCGACGCCTATCTGGACGTCTGCCTCGAGCCGGCTTACGGGCGCATCGTCGTCCAGGAGGCGCCGGCCGTTCTCGGCCACGCGCGCTTCCGCGAGATCGAGGAGGCGTATCCGCTGGCGCTGCTCACCGCGAGCCTGACTGCATTGAAGCGCCAGGGCGAGCTCGACATCGACGACATCGCGCTGCTCAGCCGCATGCTGGACGCCATGATCTGCAAGGTGGCGCTGATGCTTCCGGAAGCGGACGACCCGGCAACGCTGCGCGCGCGCGGACAAGGCATCATCGGCAACCTGCTGGCCAGTTACCGCCGGACATGAGCCGCGCGCGACGATCCCGCCACCAAGCCGTAGGATGTTGAGCCAAAGGCGAAACCCATCACTGATCGACTGGCGCAGAGCGATGGGTTTCGCTGCGCTCAACCCATCCGTCTGAAATCAATAACCCGCGACGGCAAGCGCTGTGACCACCGTCAATGCCATCCATCCAAAATGCCGGCCACGGGTGGCAAGGGCATTGGCAATGGCGGCATAGGCAAAGTTCGCGACCGCCGTGGCCACGATCAAATGCCTGGCCGATTCCGACGCCAGCCATGGGGCCGCGATCAGCAGGATGCCGCTGCCGATCCACGCCACCGTGCTGCAATGCCAGACCGGATGGATCAGATTGCGCGCCCACGCCGGCTCGATGGTAGCGCGCACGAACACTTTGGTTTCGCTGAGCACGCCATGGAGCAGCGCTACCGCGATGGCGGCGACGCCGGCGCATTGCAAGGCAAGGTCCCGCATCGGGCTGCTCCTTTCCATACACAACTGTATGGAAGATGGCGTGGCTGTTCCCCCTTGTCAATACAGTGCTGTATGGTGATAGACTCGCGCACCATGGCCGACCAACTCTCCGCGACCGACTGGCTCGACCAGGGCCTGAAAACACTGGCGAAAAGCGGCTTCACCGCGCTGAAGGCCGATCCGCTGGCGAAGACGCTCGGGGTCTCGCGCGGCAGCTTCTACTGGCATTTCGCCGACGTCGGCGCGTTCCACGCCGCGGTGCTGGAGCGCTGGCGCGAGATCGCCGCCGAGCGGATCATTGTCGACATCGAGGCGCAGGCGACGGCCGAGACCGCGGTGCCCTATCTGCTGCGGCGCGCGTTCGGGGGCAACCCGGCGCTGGAAATCGCCGTTCGCAGCTGGGCCACCCACGATGGGGGCGCCCGCAAGGCGGTGCAGGCGATCGATCAGCGGCGGCTGTCCTATATCGAGCAGATGCTGCGGCGAGCCGGCGTCCCCCTCGACACGGCGCGCGCCCGCGCCCAGATCCTCTACTGGGCGTTCCTGGGATTCGTGGTGTCGGACAAGCCGCTGCCACGCAGGCAACGGGACGAGGTGATCGACGAACTGATCCGGATCGCCAGTTCCCGCGCCTGATGCGCGGTGCCGGTACCCAGGCGCCCCGCGCCTGTGCTAAAGACCCGTCAACCCACGCGCCTTCTTTTATTCTGGAGCACATGCATGACCACCGGTCGCCCGGACGCCGTCGATCCCAAGCTGCTGGAAATCCTGGTGTGCCCCCTGACCAAGGGACCGCTTGAATTCGACGCCGAGCGCCAGGAGCTGATCTCGCGCTCCGCCAAGCTCGCCTACCCGATCCGCGACGGCATCCCGATCATGCTGCCGGAAGAGGCCAGGAAGCTGGATTGAGGTGAAGGACGTTCGACATGAACGATGCGCCTCGCCACCCGAGATCGTCATGCCCGCGCTTGGTCAGCGACTCGGCAGAGCCGAGTCGCCGGGGTATCCACGCCTTAGCAGCATCTCCGCAAGAAAGGCGTGGATACCCGGCCCAAGGGCCGGGCATGACGGCTGAGAATGGCGAGAAGCCTGGATCAACAATCAGCACGACGTGCAGAGAGCGAAGACCTCTTACCCCCGCCCCTCAAATCTCCTCGCCGCGCAGCAGGCGCGGCACGTCGCCGGACAAGCCCGCCGCCTGGCGGATGAAGGCGTTCTTCAGCGGCGGCAAACGATCGACCAGGCCGAGGCCGATGTCGCGCACGCTGCGCAGCAGGGTCGAGCGATTCGAAAACAGCGCATTGAGCGAATTCGTCGCCACTCCCATGGCCATGGTGTCGAAGCGCCGCCAGCGCTGATAACGCTCCAGCACGTCGATCTGGCCGGGATCGATGCCGAGCCGCGCCGCATCGACGATGCACTCCGCCAGTGCCGCGATGTCCTTCAGGCCCATATTGAGGCCCTGTCCCGCGATCGGATGAATCACATGAGCCGCATCGCCGACCAATGCCAGCCGCGGCGCGATGAACGAGCGCGCCACGAAGTAGCCCAGCGGAAACGCACGCGGCGTGTCGAGCGCGCGGATCTCGCCGAGCTTGAGGCCGAACCGCAGTTCGAGCTCGTGGTGAAATTCGTCCGCGGGCAAAGCGACGATGCGCGCGGCCTCGTCGCGCGCCTCGGTCCACACCAGCGACGAGCGTTGGCCCTTCAGCGGCAAAATGGCGAACGGACCGGCAGGCAGGAAATGTTCTTCCGCGCGTCCCTCGTGATCGCGTTCATGGCCGACGGTCACAACGATGCCCGACTGGTCATAGTCCCAGCCATGGGTCGCGATCCCCGCGCGCTCGCGCAGCTTGGACCGCGCGCCGTCGGCGGCAACCAGCAGGCTGGCGTCGATCGTGGCGCCGTCGCTCAACGTGACGCCGATGCCATCCGCACGTGTCTCGAAACTCGTCACCGCGGCGGCGCGCAGCTCAATGCCACTTGCCTGCGCGCGTTGCACCAGCGCGTCGATCAGATGACGGTTTTCCACCATGTGCGCGAACGGCTCGCCGGGCGCGACCTCGCCGCCGAATGTCAGAAACGTCGGCCGGGTCGCGTCGTCGAGCTGGCTGTCGGTGACCACCATGTCGAGGATCGGCTGCGACGTGTCGCTGACCTGGTCCCAGACGCCGAGCGCTTCAAACAGGCGACGGCAGGCGGCCACGATGGCGGAGGCGCGCGGATCGCGCGACGGTTGTGTCGCCAGGGCCGGATCGGCGACGATGATGGGCGTGCCCTCACCGAACCCCTGGCGCAGCGCCAGCGCCAGCGCGAGACCCGCAAACGCGCCTCCGCCGATGACGATCCCTCGCTGCATGGTCATGGTCGCCTTCCCATTCTCGCTCTTGCCACGAACCTTCGCATGGGCAACATAGTTCCCGCATCAGGGCTGCGGCGGCGCGGTTCTAGCAGCAATACCGCATGTCCGGAACCTGAAGATTCCTGTCGATTGCGGCACCGAATTGACGTTCTGCCGGACGGAAAGACGCACCATGTCCAAAAGCCTGATTGATCTGCTGTCGATCCTCGATATCGAGCCGCTGGAAGTGAACATGTTCCGCGGCACCAGCCCGAAGACGAGCTGGCAGCGGGTGTTCGGCGGCCAGGTGATCGGACAGGCGATGGTCGCGGCCTGCCGCACCGTCGAAGGGCGGATGCCGCATTCATTGCACTGCTATTTCATCCTGCCCGGCGATCCGCAGATTCCGATCATCTATGAGGTCGAGCGGCTGCGCGACGGCAAGAGCTACGCCACCCGGCGTGTCACCGCGATCCAGCACGGCCATGCGATCTTTTCCATGATGGTGTCGTTCCATGCGGAGGAAGAGGGATCGTTCAATCATCAGGACAAGATGCCGGACGTGCCGCCGCCGGAAAAGCTGACCGCCGAGGAGGTGGCCAAGCAACCGCTGTTCAAGGAAATGCCGGACTTCATCCGGCGTTATTACGAGTCCGATCGGCCGATCGAGCTGCGCCCGGTCGAAATCGGCCGCTATTTCGGCCAGAAGATCGACGACGGTAAAATTCATGTCTGGATCCGTACCGCCGCGAAACTGCCGGACGATCCGGCGCTGCACATGTGCGCACTGGCCTATGCCTCCGATTTCTCGCTGCTCGACGCGGTGATGGCGCGTTATGGCCGCACCCTGTTCGACAGGCGCATGATGCCGGCGAGCCTGGACCACGCCATGTGGTTTCACCGTCCGTTCCGCGCCGATGAATGGCTGCTCTACAGCCAGGACTCCCCCAGCGCCCAGGGCGGACGCGGCCTCACCCGTGGCCTGATCTTCAAGGCCGACGGAACACTTGTCGCCTCGGTGGCCCAGGAGGGTTCGGTTCGGGAAAGACGGACCTGACCGTTCAGGTCGATCGGCGGTGCTATCACGCTGCCGCAGCCCGGAATTGCCGTATTATTTTGCCGACAGCCTTTATCGGCGGCAACAAACCTGCTTATTTCCTGCCTCGTGCCAACGGTTTTGGCATATTGCGGCGTATTTTCGTAAAAGCCCATGTCTCCGGGCCCAGCGAACCGGCGCCGCCGAAATCTTGACGATTCAGATTGGAAGGCCGGGGTTATGAAACTTGTTGTTGCGATCATCAAGCCGTTCAAGCTTGACGAAGTCCGTCAGGCGCTGACCGCGATCGGCGTGCACGGCATGACGGTGACCGAGGTGAAGGGCTATGGCCGCCAGAAGGGCCATACCGAGATCTATCGCGGCGCCGAGTATGTGGTGAATTTCCTCCCCAAGCTGCGCATYGAAATCGCGGTGGCCTCCGAGATCGCCGACAAGGCCGTCGAGGTCATCACCGCCGGCGCGCGCACCGGCCAGATCGGCGACGGCAAGATCTTCGTCACGCCGATCGAYCAYGCSCTGCGCATCCGCACCGGCGAGACCGACASCGACGCGCTCTGACGACCTCAACTCCATCCGCAGGCCGGCCTGTCGTCACGACAGGCCCCGCATGCCGGCGGATGACGATCCCACAGAAAGCAAACGGCATGCATCAGGCGATTTCGCTCACCATTCTGGTTGTCGCGATGCTGGTCCTTTACGGCAAGTCGGCGGCCGTTGCCGCATCCCACGGCAACTGGGGCGAGCCGCTCGGCATGTTCGTGTGGCCGGTGCTGCTGTTCTTTCTGGTCCAGGCCGTCATCTTCTTTGGCATGCGGCTGCTGCGGAGCAAGGTCGAGCATACCTTCACCACATCGCGCGCCAACTACGTCAGCCTCGCCATCGCATTGCTGGGTGTCTTCGGACTGCTGGCCGCGCCGTCATGACGGGGATAGCCCATGCTTCACCTCTTTTTCCGGGGACATCCATGACGGCCACATCGTTCAAGGCCAGACCTTCCGCTGCCATGTCTTCTCTCGTAACGCGGTCTCGTCGCGCCGTCACGACGAGCGCACCGACCATGGCTCTCGGCCTGCTCGCGACACCGGCACTCGCACAGCCCGCAGCAGCAGCAACGACCATCAGCGCACCGGACACAGCGTGGATGATCATTGCCACCGCGCTGGTGCTGATGATGACGGTGCCGGGCCTCGCGCTGTTCTACGCCGGCATGGTGCGCAAGAAGAACGTGCTCGCCACCATGGCGCAGAGCCTGGCGGCAGTCGCCGTGGTCTCGATCCTCTGGGTGATCTACGGCTACAGCCTCGCCTTTGTCGGTGACGGATCGTGGATCGGGTCGCTCGACCGCGGCCTGTTGTCCGGTGTCGACATGACCAGCATCAACCCGCTGGCGAAGACCATCCCCGAAGCGTTGTTCGCCCTCTACCAGATGACGTTCGCCGTCATCACCGTGGCGCTGGTGGCCGGTGCAGTCGCCGACCGGCTGCGTTTCTCGGCTTATCTGGCGTTTTCGATCTGCTGGTTCACGCTGGTCTATGTGCCGCTGGCCCACTGGGTGTGGGGCGGCGGCTTCCTCGCGGAAGCCGGCACGCTCGATTTCGCCGGCGGCCTCGTGGTGCATCTCAGCGCCGGCACCGCCGGTCTCGTGGCCGCGCTGGTGATGGGCAAGCGCCGCGGCTACGGCTCGGACAATCTCGCGCCGCACGATCTGTCGCTGGCGATCATCGGCACCGGCCTCCTGTGGGTCGGCTGGTTCGGCTTCAACGGAGGCTCGGCGCTGGAAGCCGGCTCGCGCGCCGTGATGGCTATCCTCGCCACCCATCTGGCCGCCTGCGCCGGCGCGCTGACCTGGACCGCGATCGAATGGCTGACCCGTCGCAAGCCCTCGGTGCTCGGCATGATCTCCGGCGCCGTCGCCGGCCTCGGCACCATCACGCCGGCCTCGGGCTTTGTGGCGCCGTGGCACGGCATCGTGATCGGCATTCTCGCCGGCGCCGTCTGCTACTGGGCCTGCACCAGCCTCAAACATCGTTTCAACTATGACGATTCGCTGGACGTGTTCGGCATCCATGGCGTCGGCGGACTGCTCGGCACCCTGCTGGTCGGCGTGTTCGCCACCTCGGCGATCGGCGGCGCATCCGGATTGCTGGAAGGCAATTCGCGGCTGCTGCTGAGCCAGCTCTATGGGGTGGCCGTCACCTTGGTGTGGACCGGCGGCATGACCTTCGTGCTGCTGAAGATCGTCGACGTCATGGTGCCGCTGCGGGTGTCGCGCGAACACGAGCTGGAAGGCCTCGACATCACCCAGCACGGCGAAGCGCTGCAGTAGTCACGGCGTCATTCCGGGGCGCGCGCGACGCGCGTGAACCCGGAATCTCGAACTCTCCACATGCCGCACCATCGAGATTCCGGATAGCCGCTTGCGCGGCTTCCGGAATGACGGAGGAGGGGTTCTCGTGGCGACCGATCAAAGCCCGGCTCACCCGCCGGGCTTTTTTGTTGCCTTTCCGTCCTTGCGCGTCAGATAAGCATATGCTTATGTGTTGCTCATGATGGAGACCGATATCTTCAAGGCACTCGCCGACCCGACTCGTCGGGCCGTGTTCGAGAAGCTCGCCGACGGCCCGATGAACGCCAGCGCGCTGCGCGATGGCATCGCGATCAGCCAGCCGGCGATGTCGCAGCACCTCGCCGTGCTGCGCGCGGCCGGCCTCGTGCGCGAGCAGCGCCAGGGCCGCTTCGTGAATTATGAAGTCGATCCCGGCGGCATTGTCAGCATCGGCAAATGGCTGAACAAATACCGATCCTACTGGCCCAAGCGCGTGGACGCGCTCAAGGACCTGCTGAAGGAGTTGGACCAATGAGCGATGGACCGACACGCGATACACGCGCAGACGACGACGAACGCGAGCTGGTGCTCGAATATGACCTCGATGCCGCGCCTGACAAAGTCTGGCGCGCGGTGACCATCCCGGCGCTGCGCGAACGCTGGCTTCCCGGCTCAGAGCTGGCCGAGCCCGAGCCGGTGTCATCGGTCACCGGCGAAGAGGTCCGCTACCGGATTCGCGACACCGAACCGCCGTTTCTCGAAAGCAGCGTGGTGTTCACCATCACGCCGAACGAGGCCGGCGGCACACGCTTCCGCATCATTCATCGCATCGATGATGATTTGGTCGAACAGCGCCTGCCGCGCGCGGCCAACAGCAACCGGCGCTGCCTGATGCGCGCCGCGTAGATATGTAATCCGTCATCCTGAGGTGGCCATTCGCAGAATGGCCCTCGAAGGACGACGGCCGCTGACTCTCGGGCCGTCGTCCTTCGAGGCTCACCCAGCAGTGCAAGTGCACTGCAAGGCTCGCACCTCAGGATGACGGAGTTGATTCAACACAAATTCAGTCCGCTCTAGTTAGCCCGTCCTGCTTCAACATCCCGTCCATCAAAAATGGAGGTCGCCGATGCGCGACATGATGCAACTCGTCCCCATGGTCGTCGAGCAGTCGAGCCGCGGCGAACGCTCCTTCGATATCTTTTCGCGGCTGCTGCGCGAGCGGATCATCTTCCTCAATGGCGAGGTCAACGACGCCGTGTCGGGCCTCGTCTGCGCGCAACTGCTGTTTCTCGAGGCGGAGAATCCGAAACAACCGATCAATCTCTACATCAACTCCTATGGCGGCGTGGTCACCAGCGGCTTTGCCATGTACGACACCATGCGCTTCATCAAGGCGCCGGTGCATACGCTGTGCATGGGAACGGCGCGCTCGATGGGATCGTTCCTGCTGATGGCCGGCGAGCCGGGACAACGCGCGGCGCTGCCCAACGCCAGCCTGCATGTGCATCAGCCGCTCGGCGGCTTCCAGGGACAGGCCTCCGACGTGCTGATCCACGCCGAGGAAATGCAGCAGACCAAGCAGCGCATCACCCGGCTCTATGCCAGCCATTGCGGCCGCAGCTATGAGGAGGTCGAGCGGACCCTGGACCGCGATCACTTCATGACGGCCGAACAGGCGCTGGCCTTCGGGCTGATCGACAAGATCGTGGCGGAGCGCGACCTGGCCGCATAAATCCGGCGGCGTCGGTGCCCTCTGCAATCATACTGTCCGATTAACACATCTCCAAGGCGACGAAAGCGATTCTGTATCAAGCACTTAGATGAATTAAATCCGTCATCCTGAGGTGGCCGCGCATAGCGCGGCCCTCGAAGGGCGACGGCCCGGGCCGTGCATCCTTCGAGGCTCGCCCAGCGACGCAATTGCGTCGCAAGGCTCGCTCCTCAGAGTCTGACTCAAAAAGCGATCAATGTTTAAGGGGCAGCCAAACGACGTGAGAGGAGCCTGAGATGTGCAAGGAGGAGCCAGGCGACTTCGGTTGCCGCGGTCCCCTCGAAGTCCTTGGATAGGCGGCGGCACCTTCCAAACCAAGCAAAGGTGCGCTCCACGACCCAACGGCGTGGCAGAAGCTGGAAGCCTTTGACACCAGGCGGTCGCTCGACGATTTCGATGGTCCAGGGACCGCAGTGGGAGAGTGCCTTGAGGAGTTGATCGCCACGATAGATGCGATCGGCAAAAACGTGGCGCAATTCTGGGAACTTGTTCCTTAATCCCTCCAGCAATGGGACTGCACCGTGACAGTCCTGGATGTTTGCCGGATGAACATGAACGGCGAGAAGAAGTCCATTGGTGTCGGTGACGACATGGCGTTTGCGCCCGTAAATACGCTTGCCCGCATCATATCCGCGCGGACCACCGGCGTGAGCTGTCGGGGCGCTTTGGCTATCAATGACCCCCGCCGTTGGCTTTGAGGAGCGCCCAAGCTTGCGTCGCGCCTGCCGGACCAAAACGGTGACCATCCTTTGCAGCCTGCCAGTATCGCGCCAAGCATAAAAATAGCCTTGAACCGTCGAGTATGGCGGAAACTCGCGCGGCAAAGCCCGCCACTGACAACCCGTGGAGAGGATGTAGAGCACGGCCTCCATCACTCGGCGTAGATCGGTTTTACGGGGTCTACCCAATCGATGCGGTGGCGGCAGCAAACGCTGCAGCAACTTCCATTCAGCATCGGTCATATCGCTTGCGTAACGCAATCCTTCACGCTGATACTGGGCGCGAGTGGTCTCTGTCCATGGCATGGCGATCTCCCTCGAATCTTCGCAAATCCGATGGAATCACAACCGGATGAGATCACTCACCCCTTTTTCAGTCAGGCTCTCAGGATGACGGGCATAAGTTGACGGTATGCCGGCCCTGCGAGATGTGTGAATTCAATAGCCGCAATCACAGGGGCTCGCAGCTACGCGCCTTCCCGTATCTGCGGACCCCGCTACCTGCCGCAAAGCTCAAGTTCCGGTTTTCGGGACCGTTGGCGGCGGATGTGCATCCATTTTCTGCTGCTCCGATGAGCACGATTGTGTCCAAGTTCTGTTTTGCCTACGCATCGGGCTTTGCTGATTAAATTTTAATCGCGTCAGTTTGGCGCATCTCCGTAGTTCCGCGCTGCGGCGCAAAAAGCTCCGGATTCATAAACGATTAGGGAAAGCCGGCCGGTTGGCACGGCATTTGATTCTATGGGTTCCGGCTGTGCCCGTGGAGTGCTCGTCTTCGCGCGGTGACCTTCAGTCGAGTCCGCCCGGTCAACGTCGACCGGGCCCAAGCGGGGAAATGAACCCATGAAAATTGTTATGGCCATTATCAAGCCATTCAAACTTGAAGAGGTCCGTGATGCCCTGACCGCCATCGGCGTTCATGGCCTGACGGTCACGGAAGTGAAGGGCTATGGCCGGCAGAAAGGCCACACGGAAATCTATCGCGGGGCTGAATACGCGGTGAGCTTCCTTCCCAAGATCAAGCTCGAGGTCGCTGTGGCCTCGGACCAGGTCGACAAGACCATCGATGCCATCACCGCCGCCGCCAAGACCGGCCAGATCGGCGATGGCAAGATCTTCGTCATCAGCCTCGACCATGCGGTCCGCATCCGCACCGGCGAGTCCGACGCGGCCGCGCTCTGATTTCGCGCTCAATCATTCACTCAGGAGTAAAACACAATGACGTTTAAGCGTCCCTCTGGCGCGGGATTGGCAGCTCTCGCCGTCGGCCTTCTGGCCGCGACCGCCGCACACGCCGAACCAACGATGAACAAGGGCGATGACGCCTGGATGCTGACTTCAACGGTTCTCGTGCTGTTGATGACCATCCCCGGCCTCGCGCTGTTCTACGGCGGTCTGGTCCGCTCCAAGAACATGCTCTCGGTCCTCGCGCAGGTGTTCTATACCGTCTGCATCGTCTGCATCCTGTGGGCGCTCTACGGCTACAGCCTCGCCTTCACCGGCGGCTCGCCCTACATCGGCGGCTTCTCCAAGGCCTTCATGATGGGGATCACGACMGACTCGGCGGCRGCGACRTTCACGGCCGGCGCCAACATCCATGAGCTGGTCTACTTCTGCTTCCAGATGACCTTCGCGGCGATTACGCCKGCCCTCATCGTCGGCGCGTTTGCCGAGCGCATGAAGTTCGCGGCAGTGGCKCTGTTCATCCCGCTCTGGGTGACSCTGATCTACTTCCCGATCGCGCACATGGTCTGGTACTGGGCTGGCCCGGACGCCATCACCGATGCGGCGAAGGCTCTCGCGGCGGCGGCTCCCGATGCCAAGGCGGCGGCGCAGGCCAAGCTTGATGAAGTCATGGCCGACGCCGGCCAGGTGTTCCTGTGGGGCGCTCTCGACTTCGCAGGCGGCACCGTGGTGCACATCAACGCCGGCATCGCCGGCCTGGTCGGCGCCCTGCTGGTCGGCAAGCGCACCGGCTACGGCAAGGACCTGATGGCTCCGCACTCGCTGACCATGACCATGATCGGCGCCTCGCTGCTCTGGGTCGGCTGGTTCGGCTTCAACGCCGGATCGAACCTCGAAGCCAACGGCGGTGCCGCTCTGGCGATGACCAACTCCTTCCTCGCAACCGCCGCGGCCGCACTGGCCTGGATGTTCGCGGAATGGATCATCAAGGGTCATCCCTCGCTGCTCGGCGCGCTCTCGGGTGCGGTTGCGGGTCTTGTCGCGGTGACGCCGGCGGCCGGTTATTCCGGTCCGATGGGCGCCATCGTGCTGGGTCTCGTGGTCGGCGTGGTCTGCCTGTTCTTCTGCACCGTGATCAAGAACGCGCTCGGCTATGACGACTCGCTCGACGTGTTCGGCGTCCACTGCATCGGCGGCATCGTCGGCGCACTCGGCACCGGCATCCTGGTGAACCCGGCTCTCGGCGGCACCGGCGTGATGGACTACGTGGCCGGCAAGGTCGGCGATTACGACCTCGTCACCCAGATGATCTCCCAGTGCAAGGCCGTCGCCACCACGCTGGTGTGGTCGGGCATCGGCTCGGCGATCCTCTACAAGGTGGTCGACGTGATCGTCGGACTGCGCGCCAACGTGGAAAAGGAACGCGAAGGCCTCGACGTCACCGAGCACACCGAGCGCGCCTACAACATGTAAGGCTTGCACCCGCATATCCCGCAAAAGTGGTTTCCGGTTTTGCGATCAGGATACGCGGCAATTGAAGAGACAACGGTCGGGGCACAAACCCGGCAATGCACCGACCGTCAGAGGGGCTCCAGCGCAAGCTGGGGCCCCTCGCTTTTTGTGATCTCCTGGGAGATGATTGCCGCAATTGCTGACCCCGCGGAATGACGGGGAAGCCAAAAACGGGAGGACGTCATGAAGGTCGAAGGCGGATGCTATTGCGGCAAGGTGCGCTACCAGGCCGAGGGCGAGCCGATGATGGCCGGGCAGTGCCATTGCCGGGAGTGCCAGTACATCACCGGCGGCGGCCCGAACATGTTCATGGCGATGCCGGCCACCGGCTTCACATATACCGCCGGCGAACCCAAGCAGTTCACCCGCAAGGACCTCGATCGCGCCGTGACGCGCGAATTCTGCCCCGAGTGCGGCACCCATCTGGCGACCAGGGTGCCCAGCCTGCCCGCCGTGATCGTGAAGGTCGGAACCCTCGACGATTCAAAAGTCTACAATCCGCAGATCGCGATCTACACCTGCGACAAGCCGGCCTTCCACCACGTGCCCGACGGAATGCCGGCGTTCGCCAGGATGCCGGCGCAGTAGGCGACGCCCGACCGATCCGCAGGGGCTGAGGCCATGAGCAGCGAGACACTCCATGTGGTTTTCACGCCGTCCGGCGCGGGAGCGCTGCGCGACGCGCTGGCGGCTGAGGGGCGTGACGACCGCGTCGTCAGCCTGTTCGACAATCTGAGTTTCGGACCGATCGATTCGCCCGACGGGTCGACCCGGCCGGCATGGGTGGAAGAGCAACTCGGCTATACCGGCTGGGATGAGGTCCTCGCGGAATCAGAACCATTCTGGCGAGAGTCGCTCTCTCCCGGCCCGCGCAAGATCGTCTGGATGTCGCGTCGGGCCACCATGGAGTAGACGGGCTTCCTGGAATGGCTGCGGCGGGCGGGCGATGCGCCCTGCGAGATCGTCGACCTGACCGATTGCAGAATCTCCCGCCATTCGCAGCATGGGCCGCCAACGCGGCCGCATCTCGCTGTCAGCCTTGCCGGGCTGTTCCCGGACGAAATCCGCGACAACAAACTGCTGGAGCGGGCGGAGCCGCTGGCCGCATCAGAGCGTCACCGCTACCAGGCGCTGTGGCAGCAATTGCGCAGGGAGAATGCGCCGTTCCGCGTCACCGATGGCCAGAAACTCACATCCGCTCCGATCTCGGTGTTCGATCAATCCCTGCTGTCTCATGTCAGGGAGCGCTGGCTGAAGGTGGCCCGCGTGGTCGCCGAGACCATGGCTCTCCAGATGGACGACCGTGTCTACCAGGTGGGCGACATGGTGCTGGCCGGGCGGATCAACGCCCTGGTGAACGACGGCGTGCTGGAGTGCCAGGGCAACACCCCCTTGGACATGCGCTTCAGCGAGGTGCGCCTGCCGCAGCGGATCGACTCGCCGCCGACGGCGGCCACGGGCTGACGACGGAGCCTATTATAGAGACGAAACCCGCCCCCTCGACCGATGGTTAATCGCGTCTTAACCTCGCCGCATCTATGGTGATCTGATCCGATCCCGCTCGATCCATGGTGCGATCGACAGACCAAAAGTGCTGGCGTTTCAGAATGGTTACACCCGCTTTATCCCAACCGGCCGATGGCGCCGGGGAGAAGGACAGCGAACGCTCGCCCTTTGCCCGGCTGACCGACCTGCTGAAGGGGCATGAGCCGGGGAAACCGCTGATCAACATGTCCCTGGGCGAGCCTCAGCACCCGGTTCCCGGCTTTGTCGGCCCGGTGCTGACCCGCCATGCCACCGAATTCGGCCGTTACCCGATCGCCAAGGGCATTGCACCGTTCCGCGAGGCCGTCGCGACCTGGCTCGGCAAACGATTCGACCTGCCGCGCGCGGTGGACCCGGAAACCGAGGTGCTGGTGCTCAGCGGCAGCCGCGAGGGGCTGTTTTTCGCCGCGATGGCGGCGGCCCGTTTTGTCGGGCCGCGCAAGGGCAGGCCCGCGATCCTGTTTCCCAATCCGTTCTACCCGGCGTATGCGGCCGGCACCGACGCCGCCGGCTGCGAACGGGTGATGCTGGCCACCACGCCGGACAACGGCTTCCTGCCCGACCTCGATGCGCTGGACGAAGCGACGCTGTCGCGCACCGTCGCCTTCTTTCTCGCCTCCCCCGCCAACCCGCAGGGCGCGGTGGCCACGCCGGCTTATTTCAAGCGCCTGAAACAGCTCGCCGACCGCTACGGCTTCGTGGTGCTGAGCGACGAGTGTTATTCCGAGATCTACACCAAGGTCGCGCCCGGCAGCATGCTGGAACATGCCGGCCCCGACTTCGGCAATGTCGCGATTTTCCAGTCGCTGTCGAAGCGCTCCAATTTGCCCGGCATGCGGGTCGGCTTTGCCGCCGGCGACAAGAAGTTCCTGGCGCGGATGCATGAGCTGCGCAATGTCGCCGCGCCCACCGTGCCGGTGCCGCTGCAATATGTGGCGACCGCCGCGTATGGCGATGAAGCCCATGTCGAGGACAATCGCGCGCTGTATCGGACCAAGTTCGATCTCGCCGACCAGATCCTCGGATCGCGCTACGGCTACAAGCGCCCGGCCGGTGGCTTCTGCGTCTGGCTCGACGTCTCCGCGCTCGGCGGCGATGAGGCCATCACATTGAGGTTGTTCAAGGAGGCCGGGGTGCGGGTGATCCCCGGCAGTTATCTGGCGCGACAGCAGCCGGACGGCAGCAATCCCGGCGCCGGCTACATCCGTGTCGCGCTGGTACAGGACAGCGAAACCGCGGCGGAAGGACTGCATCGGATCGTTGCAGTGCTGGACGGCAAACCCGCGCGGGAGGACCGATGAGCATGCCGGCGATCGAACGCGTCATTCCCCTGGTCGGCCAGTTGCCGGATCCCATCCGCGAGATGCTGGCGCGCCGTGTGCGCGAACTCTCCGGTCTCGGCCTCGTCGCCCTGGCCGGTGTCATCGCCGCGGCGCTGACCACCTGGTCGGTGCAGGATCCGTCCCTGAGCCACGCCACCGCCGGCAAGATCCGCAACATCATGGGCTTTCCCGGCGCGATCGGCGCCGATCTCTTGATGCAGATCATGGGGCTGGGCGCCGTGATGGTGGTGCTGCCGGTCGCGGTGTGGGGCTGGCGGATGATGACCCATCGCCATTTCGACCGCGAGGCGCTGCGGATCGGAAGCTGGGTGCTCTGCGCCGTGATCGCGGCGGGCTTTTTCAGCTGCTTTCCGCGCTCGGCGTCGTGGCCGCTGCCGACCGGCCTCGGCGGCGTGGTCGGCGATGCGCTGGTGCGCGCACCGGCGGTGGTGCTGGGACCCCCGGGCCTGATCTATCGCCTGATCCTTGGCGCGCTGCTGTTCGCCGCGATGATCGTGACGTTCCTGTTTGCCAGCGGGCTGGGATCGCGCGAGACCGTGGTCGAGCCGAAGCCGTCGGTGGTCGACGACGATGACGAGGCCTATGACGAAGACGACGGCCGCTCGATCTCGCTGGGCTGGCTGGTGCACGGCCTGCTCAGCCTGAAAGCGCGGCTGTGGCTCGGCGCCAAGATGGCCTATCGCCTGATGGTGGCGAGCCGCGAGACACAGCGCACCGCATCGTTCGATCGCCGCGAGCCAAATCTGGGCCGCGACCGCGCAAGCCCGCCGATCGCACCGCAGGCTCACGGCCATGACGACGAGGATGACGAGGAAGAGGACACCGGCGCGGAATCCGATGACGGTGACGACGAGGAAGACGAAGCCCCGGTCGCCCGCGCGCCGAAGAAGCGCGCCGCCCCCAAGGCCGCGCCAGTAGCCAAGAAGGGCGCCGCGTTCGTCCTGCCGCCGCTGTCGGTGCTCACCGCCGCCAAGGCCTCGGACCGCAAGACCCTGACCAAGGGCGAACTCGAGGAAAACTCCAAGACCCTGGAAGGCGTATTGCAGGATTTCGGCGTGCGTGGCGAAATCACCAATGCCCGGCCCGGTCCGGTGGTGACGCTGTACGAACTCGAACCGGCGCCCGGCATCAAATCGTCGCGGGTGATCGGCCTCGCCGACGACATCGCGCGCTCGATGAGCGCGGTGTCGGCGCGTGTCGCGGTGGTGCAGGGCAAGAACGCGATCGGCATCGAGCTGCCCAACGCCAAGCGCGAGACCGTCTTCCTGCGCGAGCTGCTGGCCTCCCAGGACTTCGAGGGCACCAAGCACAAGCTGGCGCTCTGCCTCGGCAAGACCATCGGCGGCGAGCCGGTGATCGTCGATCTCGCGCGCATGCCGCATCTGCTGATCGCCGGCACCACCGGCTCCGGCAAATCGGTCGCCATCAACACCATGATCCTGAGCCTGGTCTACCGGCTGCGCCCGGACCAGTGCCGGCTGATCATGGTCGATCCGAAGATGCTCGAACTCTCCGTCTATGACGGCATTCCGCATCTCCTCACCCCCGTCGTCACCGACCCGAAGAAAGCCGTGGTCGCGCTGAAGTGGGCGGTGCGCGAGATGGAGCAGCGCTACAAGAACATGGCGAAGCTCGGCGTGCGCAACATCGACGGCTACAATGTGCGGCTTGCGGAGGCCCGGACCAATGGCGAGGAGCTGACCCGCACGGTGCACACCGGCTTCGACAAGGAAACCGGCAAGGCGATCTACGAGGAAGAGAAACTCAATCTCGATCCGCTGCCCTACATCGTCATCATCGTGGATGAGATGGCCGACCTGATGATGGTCGCCGGCAAGGAAATCGAAGGCACGGTCCAGCGGCTCGCACAGATGGCGCGCGCCGCCGGCCTGCATGTCGTGCTGGCGACGCAACGTCCTTCGGTCGACGTCATCACCGGCACCATCAAGGCCAACTTCCCGACCCGCATTTCCTTCCAGGTGACGTCGAAGATCGACAGCCGCACCATCCTCGGTGAAATGGGCGCCGAACAGCTGCTGGGCCAGGGCGACATGCTCTACATGGCCGGCGGCGGCCGCATCAGCCGCGTGCACGGACCCTTCGTGTCGGATGACGAGGTCGAGAAGGTGGTGCGCCATCTCAAGACCCAGGGTTCGCCGGAATACCTCGAGGCCGTCACGACGGAAGAGGAAACCGAAGAGGACGGCGCGGTGTTCGATTCCACCGGCATGGGCGGCGGCGAGGGCAACGACCTGTTCGCGCAGGCGGTGCAGATCGTCAAGCGCGACCGCAAAGCGTCCACCAGCTACATCCAGCGCCGGCTGCAGATCGGCTACAATCGCGCGGCATCGCTGATGGAACGGATGGAACAGGAAGGCATCGTCGGCCAGGCCAACCACGCCGGCAAACGCGAAATCCTGATCGGCGAGGAAGAAGAGCGCTTCTGAGGAATCGCGACATGACAGTGGCGTGATCCGAGGTCGCGAAATCGCCACACCAAGGCACTAGCGCCAGCCGGCAAAACAGCTAATTTAATCTGACACAAGCGATCGAGCATGATGGCGGAACAGCAGGCGGCAGACTTCAAAAAACACAGCTCCCGTCTGAGCTGCAGCGCGGCCGTGCTCTCGATCGCGCTGATCGCGGCGGTATTGGTTCCATCGGCACTGGCGCAGGCGATACCGCTGCCGAAGCCGGCGCCCAAAGCGCGTGACGCCACACCGGCTGCTGCGCCGAATGCGGTGCGGCCAACCGCATCGACCACACCCGCTCCCCTCACGGCCGCGGCGACCACGCCGCCCAATCCGGTGATCCCGGATCCGCGCAACCGCGCGCCGGCGAGCCTGTTCACGACCTTCGACGACAAGCAGCGCGCGCAGGCCGCCAAGATCAGCTCGTATCTGTCATCGCTGCAGAATCTCACCGGCAATTTCGTCCAGGTCGGCCCGGACGGATCGCGCTCCACCGGCACCTTCTACATCCAGAAGCCGGGCAAGGTGCGTTTCGAATACGACCCGCCGAGCAAGATCGCGATCGTCGCCGACGGATCGTCGGTGATCGTGCGCGACACCAAGCTCGCCACCCAGGACCTTTATCCGCTGTCGCAGACACCGCTGCGCTTCCTGCTGTCGGACAAGATCGATCTGATGAAGGACACCAATGTGGTCGGCGTCACCGCCGACGACATGTTCGTCAGCGTGACCATCGAGGAAAAGCAGCCGCTGGTCGGCACCAGCCGGCTGATGCTGATGCTGGGCGCCAAGGACAATCAGCTCAAGCAGTGGACCATCACCGATCCGCAGGGCTACGACACCACGATCGCGATCTACAATCTCGATGTTCTGAAAAAGATCGATCCGAGCCTGTTCAAGATCGACTATGCGGTCGATCAGTATCGCAACGTGCAGTGATTTTTTCTCCCGCGACGACAAGTGCCGTCCTCCGCCTCTCGCGGCCTTCATGCGCCTGACGGTCACCACCTGGAACATCAATTCGGTGCGCCTGCGCATCGATCTGGTTGCGAAATTCATCAAGGCCGAACGCCCTGACGTCCTCTGCCTGCAGGAAACCAAGTGTCCGGACGACGCGTTTCCGCTGAAGCGCTTCAAGCGGCTGGGCTACGAGCACGTCGCGCTCAACGGCCAGAAGGGCCATCACGGCGTCGCCATCGTGTCGCGTTTTCCCTTCGACGCGAGCGATGTCCGCGTGTTCTGCGGCAAGCTGGATTCGCGGCACATCTCGGTGTCTTTCGGCGCCAAGGCCGCGATGACGGCGCCGCTGGTGCTGCATAATTTTTACGTCCCGGCCGGCGGCGACATTCCCGACCCGGCGCTCAATCCGAAATTCGAGCACAAGCTCGCCTTCCTCGACGAAATGACAGCGTGCGCGCCGCTGCATCCCGCGCCCAGTGCCCGGCATATCCTGGTCGGCGACCTCAACGTCGCGCCGCACGAGCACGACGTCTGGTCGCACAAGCAGCTGCTCAACGTGGTGTCGCACACCCCGATCGAATGCGAGAAGCTGCTGGCAGTCCAGCGCACCGGCGACTGGATCGACGTCGCACGCCAGCGCATTCCCTTCTCGGAGAAGATCTACACCTGGTGGAGCTACCGCGCCGCCGACTGGGTAGCCTCCAACCGTGGCCGCCGGCTCGACCACATCTGGGTGTCGCAAGCGCTGGGCGATCGCGTCAGGGATTTCAGCATCACCCGCGGCGCGCGCGGCTGGGAACGCCCGTCGGATCATGTGCCGGTAACGGCGGTGCTGGAGCTTTAAATCAGGGCTTGGTGCTGTAGCCCGGATGAGCGCGACGCGCGATATCCGGGAACGATCGCAATCGCGGCGCCGCATATCGCGTTGCTCATGCGGGCTACAAGCTCAGAATTTGTACGCGATGGCAGCTCTGGCGATGTTGAATTTGTTGTCGTGGCTCGACGCGTAATAAATCTGCGTCTGCAGCGGAGCGGCCGGAAAGGTCCCGACATAGTTGGCCGTGACGCTGCTCTTGCCGAGGTCCAGGTAAAGGTATTCAGCCCTCACTGTTATCGCGGAGGTCAGGGCGTATTCGGCGCCACCGCCGGCCGTCCAGCCCACTCTGACGTCAGAGGCGCTGCCTTGCCAGTATCGCGCAACGGCGATTGCGGGGATTACAGTCGCTTCCTGGAGGCTTCGCTCCACCTCACCATATGCAAGGCCGCCGGTCGCGTAGATGAGCAGCCGTGCCGTCGGAAGAAATCCAAGGCGGGCTCGCATCGTGCCAAACCAATCAAGCTGGCTCCTGCTGTCGTAACTCAACGTATCGACTGCGCCGCCACAGCAGATCGTGGTCACGCCTCCGGAATGCCGCGACTTCAGATCGGCGTAGTTGAAATCCGCCTCCGCACCGAGAACGAGGCTGCCGATCTGGTAGTTGTACCCGGCCAGGCCTCCGACCGTGACTCCCGGATCGTTCCGCGCAGGATTCGGCGGGAAACTGACGATGCTGCCAGCGGGAACCAGTGACGTCACGTTGCTTGAGCCGGCGAATCCACGGCCGTCATACCAGCCGCCACCGGCATTCACGCCGACATAAAACCCCGACCAATTGAAAGCGGGATCAGCTGGCAAAGGGGCCTTTCGATAGGCGAGATCAGCAGCGAAACCCGAGGTCGACACAACAGCAAGAGTGCCGGCAAGCAGCAACGTTCCAACGCGAAGCATCTTGTTTCCCCAACCCAAGAGCAGGTGCGACAAACTGTCCTATGCCAAAACAATCTTCAGTTGTCGAATCCTTCTTTTACACTCTGACGCTCCAATGAGCCTGGCGTCAGCTGCCGGGAAGGCTCGTTCCTTTCCTGGATGAGACATGTCGCAACGCGGGCTGAGGTCATGCGACCGAGATCGATCCGACGTGCTCTGTGGTCACGCAGACGCGTCGTTACTTCCCCGATGAATGAAATCCTGTCGGGCGTGACTAACTCAGCTTCGCGCCCACCAGCACGATGTCGCTCGCGGCCTGGCTGGTGCGCCCGGCGAGGTCGTCACGCAGGCGGCGCGCGGCGTCGGGATGGCCGTCGAGCACGCGCCCGAACAGGCTGCGTGAAATCCGGATGGTGGTGGAAAATTCCAACGCCGTCGCGGTGGACGGCCGCTGCATCGGAACCAAGAGCGCGAGTTCGCCGATCAGCGAGCCGGGCCCGGCGATGATTTCATTCTTTTTGCTGTCGTCGGCGCTGACGCGGAACGAGCCGCTTTGCACGATGAAGCCGGCGTCCGCGGTATCGCCGGCGCGAAACAGGGTTTCCCCACGGGCGACATCGCGCTGCTCGGAACCGAACGCGAGATTGCGCAGGGCTTCGCGCCCCAACAGCCGCAGCGTCGGGACGCGCTCAAACAGGGCAACGTCGTCTTCAATCGTCATCAGATACCGGCGACCGGGCCTCGCGCACGGCCAAACCGGCCGCAATCACGAATCATTGCCCGAATCGTATCACGGCACCAGCTTGTAGCCCCCGGATTCCGTGACCAGGATCTCGGGGTTGGCGGCGTCCTTCTCGATCTTCTGACGCAGCCGGTAGATGTGGGTTTCCAGGGTGTGGGTGGTGACCCCGGAGTTGTAGCCCCAGACTTCCTGCAACAGGGTCTCGCGCGACACCGGCTGCTGGCCGGCGCGGTAGAGGAAGCGCAGGATGGCGGTTTCCTTCTCGGTCAGCCGGACCTTCTTGGCGTTGGCGCCGGTGAGCATCTTGGACCCGGGCCGGAAGCTGTAGGGGCCCACGGAAAACACGGCGTCTTCGCTGGCCTCGTGCTGGCGCAGCTGGGCGCGAATCCGGGCCAGCAGCACCGCGAACCGGAACGGCTTGACCACATAGTCGTTCGCGCCGGATTCCAGGCCGAGAATGGTATCGGAGTCCGTATCGTGCCCGGTGAGCATGATGATCGGCGACTTGAAGCCGCCCTTGCGCAGGCTGCGAACCACCTCGCGGCCGTCGGTGTCGGGCAGGCCGACATCCATCAGCACCAGATCGGGGGTGTTGGCCTTTGCTGCCTGGGCGCCCTTGGCGCCGGTGTCGACGGCGGAGGCTTCGAATTCCTCGTGCAGGGAGAGCTGCTCCACCAGCGCGTCGCGGAGATCGGTATCGTCATCAACGATCAGGATCTTGCGGGCATTAGCCATTGCGTTCAATCCTTTAGGCCGGCGTCTCGGTGGGGTCCTGGCCGCAATAGAGCACTTGCGGCCAAAAGTGCAAGGTGGAGCTGCTGTATCTTATGGGAAGCATTGATTTTCCAATCACTTATCGGACACCGATCCGTGATCGCCCGCTGTCCGTCATCATCGTGCGCGCGGCGGCAGGCTGTCCGACTCGCGGCTGGCTCACCGCCGCCGGCCAGACGATTCCAGTGGCGCTGGGGCGCGGCGGAATCAAGGCCAACAAGCGCGAAGGCGATGGCGGGACACCGCGCGGGACATTCCGCCCGCTGCGGCTGTGGTTTCGGGCCGACCGGCACGCGCGGCCCAAGACCTTCCTGCCGATTCGCGCCATCACGCCGACCGACACGTGGGACGAAGACCCGGCGAGCCGGCACTACAACCGGCCGGTGCGGCGGCAGCCGAGCGCGGCCGGCGACCGGCTGATGCGCGACGACCACCTCTACGATTTCGTTATCGAGATCGACCACAACACCCGCCCGCGGGTGACAGGACGCGGCAGCGCGGTGTTCCTGCATCTGGCGCGGCCGCGGTTCGCACCGACAGCCGGCTGCATCGCCATGACCAAGCCGGCGCTGCTGCGCCTGTTGGCGCGGCTCGGCCCTCAGACGCGGATCATCATCCGGTAAGTCGCGTGGCCGATCTGACAGCCCCGCTCCCATGTGTCGCAGGCGCGTCTCTTCCCGGCACCCAAAATCGGTCATAGCTCGATGCTAAAGGCGGTCGCCTGGTCTGGGGAGTTCGCATGCCCATTGCGAGACAATTATCGAAGGCTCTATTCATCGTGACCGCCAGCGCGGCCCTGGCCGTTGCAAGCGGGATCACGTCTCTATCTGGCACGCAGGTGTGGGGCGCGGAACGGCCCATACTGGTGAACGAGATCGAGGATGCATCGCGAATCGTTTGCCGCAATCGATATGGCATGACCGTGTTCACCGCCAACGACGCTTACAACGTCAGGATCGATCCGTCGGGCACGATCTACAGCTTTCGAAAGGGCTGGTTGTCAGACCGGACCTACACATATGTGAAGGCGATAGACGTCTCCTGCGCCATCATGCCGAACCGATGGTAATTCAGCGGCGGGTGCAGTCGGCCTAGCCGATCGGCGGACGGCTGCCGAAGATCGCGGAGCCGACGCGGACATGGGTGGCGCCGAACTGGATCGCGATCGGAAAATCCGCGCTCATGCCCATCGACAGCAGTTTGAGATTGTTGCGTGCGGCGATCTTCGCCGTCAGCGCGAAATGTGGGGCCGGCGCCTCGTCGACCGGCGGGATGCACATCAGCCCGGAAATCTCGAGCCCGTAGGCCTGATGGCAGCGGGCGATGAAATCATCCGCATCGGTCGGCGCGATGCCGGCCTTCTGCGGCTCCTCGCCGGTGTTGAGCTGGACGAACAAAAGCGGCTGGCGCTCTTGCTTAACGATTTCTTTGGCTAACGCTTCGCAAATGCTCGGACGGTCCACCGAGTGAATCGCATCGAACAGCGCGACCGCTTCCTTCGCCTTGTTSGATTGCAGCGGACCGATCAGATGCAGCGCGATGCCGGGCTGCGCCGCCACCAGCGCCGGCCACTTGCCCTTGGCTTCCTGCACGCGATTCTCGCCGAAAACCCGCTGTCCCGCCGCGATCACCGGCGAAATCTCGGCGGCCTCGAATGTCTTGGACACCGCGATCAATGTCACCGACGCGCGATCGCGCCCGGCGTCGCGGCAGGCGATCGCGATCTCGCGCTCAACGGTCGCGAGCCCGGTTGGTAAAGAGGATGTTACGTTCGGTGCGCCGGTGTCGCTCATCGCCTCAATCGATTCCTATATTTTTAAGATAGTTCAAATTTGAGCGAATGTCGGAAAGTGTTTTTGAGTGCTCGTGTTCCATGGTTCCCCCGGGTCAGGGGAACGTCCGTGTCTGGTAGTCATTTCAACGGCAGAGCGTCAAGACTGTGGGCCATGTTCGGCATCCGCGCGCGGCTGGTCATCCTGGCGCTGATCCTGGTGGTGCCGCTGATGGTCGATCGCGTGGTGGTGCTGGAAAACACCCGCGCCAATCAGGTCAAGCAGGCCACCGACGAGCTGATGAAGCTCGCACAACACAGCGCCGCCGCGCAGCGCGAGATCATTTCGTCGGTCGAGGCGCTGCTGCGATCGGCCGCCTACATTCAAGTGGCATCGGAGCGGACCGGCCGCAGCTGCGCCATCCTGCGCGCCAGCCTGCGCGTCGAAATGCCGTGGATCACGACCCTGTCGGTGGTCGACAAGGGCGGCCGCATCACCTGTTCGACCAATCCGAACTATGTCGGCCTCGATATCAGCGACAGCTCCTATTACCAGAAGACCCTGGAGACCCACGGCTTCGTGCTCAGCGACCTGATCATGAACCGGCAGACCCGGCAGCCGCTGCTGCTTGCGAATTATCCGACCTCCGCGGTCGAGGGCGGCCTGCCATCGGTGATCATCGCGGGCCTCAACATGGACTGGATGGCCAAGCTGATGTCGGGCCTGGTCGAGCGTCCGGGCATCGAGGCCGTGCTGCTCGACGGCAAGGGCACCGTTCTCGCCTCACAGCCCGGCCAGGATATCACCGGCCAGCCCTATGAGGGCTTCGATGTCAGCAAGATCAACGCGGACGACGAATTCGGCTCGCTGTCGATCGTGTCCAAGGGCGTCAGGAAGCTGGTGTCGTTCGTCCGCATTCCCGGCACCGACACGCGGCTCGTGGTCAGCATCGATCATCATGCGATGCTGGCACCGATCAACCGTGACATCCAGAAGGCCTATGTCCAGCTCGCCATCGTCAGCCTGCTCGCACTGCTCGGCGCCTGGCTGGTGGGTGAACAGTTCATCATCCGCCCGATCCGGACGATGACCAGCATGGCGAACCGGTTCGGGCAGGGCGACCTGACCGCGCGCGCCACCGGCCTCAAACTGCCGTCCGAATTCAAGCCGCTGGCCACCGCATTCAACTTCATGGCCGCGCAACTGGCCGAGCGCGAACGCGACCTGATCGCGAGCAACGACCGCCTGACGGTGATGGCCTCGATCGACATGGTCTCCGGGCTTGCCAATCGCCGCGGCCTGCAGAGCCGGCTCGACTTCGAATGGCTGAAGCTGCAGCAGGTCGAGGGGCGGCTGGCGTTGATGATGATCGACGTGGATCACTTCAAATTGTTCAACGACACCTACGGCCACCCCGAAGGCGACGCCTGCCTCGGCCGCGTCGGCGAGACCCTGGCCGGCATCGCCGACAAGACCATGGGCTTCGCCGCGCGCTACGGCGGCGAGGAGTTCTGCCTGCTGCTGCCGAGCGCGGACCGTTCCCACGCCATCGAAGTCGCCGAAATGGTGCGCGAGGCCGTGGAGCAGCTGTCGATCCCCCATCTGCTGAGCGAACACGGCCGGGTCACCGTCAGTGTCGGTGTCGGGGCGATTTGCCCGCACGACGGGCTGGCGCCGGCCGAGCTGATCGAGGCGGCGGACGCCGCGCTCTATACCGCCAAGCACCAGGGCCGCAACCGCGTGGTCGCGCACGGCCTGATCGGGTCCTACACGCCGCCGGTGTCCATGACGGGCTGAAATGCCCCGTCGCGGCGGGCGGCCTGATCCGGCGGCCCGGGCCCGGAAATCGCCGTTTCAGCGGCATTTTCCGCCGGCCAAAGCGTTGACCCCGCGTCCGTTTTTATGTCCTAGTCGGCCGCCTTTTAGATGAGCTGACAGATCGCATATGAGCAACGAACGCTATAACGCCCGGGATGCCGAGCCGCGCTGGCAGCGCGTGTGGGACGACCAGGCGATTTTCACCACCCGGAACGACGATCCCCGGCCGAAATATTACGTGCTCGAGATGTTCCCGTACCCGTCGGGGCGCATCCACATCGGCCACGTCCGCAACTACACCCTCGGCGACGTGATCGCCCGCTACCGGCGCGCCCTGGGGTATAATGTGTTGCACCCCATGGGATGGGACGCGTTCGGCCTGCCCGCCGAGAATGCCGCGATCGAACGCAAGATCGCCCCCAAGGCCTGGACCTACGACAACATCGCGGCGATGAAAAAGCAGCTCCGGACCATGGGGCTGTCGCTGGACTGGTCGCGCGAGTTCGCCACCTGCGACCCCAGCTACTACAAGCACCAGCAGAAGCTGTTCCTGGATTTCCTGAAGGGCGGCTTGGCCGAGCGTGAAAAGCGCAAGGTGAACTGGGATCCGGTCGACATGACCGTGCTCGCCAACGAACAGGTCATCGACGGCCGCGGCTGGCGCTCCGGCGCGCCGGTCGAACTGCGCGAACTGACGCAGTGGGTCTTCAAGATCACGAAATATTCGCAGGAGCTGCTCGACGCGCTGGATACGCTCGATCGCTGGCCGGACAAGGTGCGCACCATGCAGCGCAACTGGATCGGCCGCTCCGAGGGCCTGCTGGTCCGCTTCGCGCTGGATGCGGCAACGGCCCCCAATCGCGAAAAGCAGATCGAGGTCTTCACCACGCGGCCCGACACGCTGTTCGGTGCCAAGTTCGTCGCGCTGTCGCCGGATCATCCGCTCGCGGCGGAAGCGGCCAAGACCAATCCGGCGCTGGCGGCGTTCATCGAGGAGTGCCGTCGCACCGGCACCGCGCAGGAGGCGATCGACACCGCCGAGAAGCAGGGCTTCGACACCGGCCTGCGCGCCGCCCATCCCTTTGATCCCACATGGACTTTGCCGGTCTATGTCGCAAACTTCATCCTGATGGAATACGGCACCGGTGCGATCTTCGGCTGCCCGGCGCACGACCAGCGCGACCTCGACTTCGTCAACAAATACGGCCTCGGCAACATCCCGGTGGTCTGCCCCGACGGCCAGGATCCCAAGACCTTCGTGATCACCGACGTCGCCTATGACGGTGACGGCCGCATGATCAATTCGCGCTTCCTCGACGGTTTGACCATCGCGGAGGCCAAGGAAGAGGTCGCAAAGCGGCTCGAGGCCGCGACGGTGGACAACCAGCCGGCGGCGAAGCGCCAGGTGAATTTCCGCCTGCGCGACTGGGGCATCTCGCGCCAGCGTTATTGGGGCTGTCCGATTCCGGTGATCCATTGCCCGACATGCGATGTGGTGCCGGTGCCGGAGCAGGACCTGCCGGTGGTGCTGCCGGAAGACGTCAGTTTCGACAAGCCGGGCAACGCGCTCGACCATCATCCGACCTGGAAGCACGTCACCTGTCCCAAGTGCGGCGGCAAGGCGCAGCGCGAAACCGACACGATGGACACGTTCGTCGATTCGTCGTGGTACTTCGCGCGCTTCACCGATCCCTGGAACGAGAACGCGCCGACCACGCGCAGCGTGGTGGATCGCCTGATGCCGGTGGACCAGTACATCGGCGGCGTCGAGCACGCGATCCTGCATCTGCTGTACGCGCGCTTCTTCACCCGCGCGATGAAGGCCACCGGTCATATCGCGTTCGACGAACCGTTCGCCGGCCAGTACACCCAGGGCATGGTGGTCCACGAGACCTACCGCAAGCCCGACGGGACCTGGGCCTCGCCCGATGAGGTCAAGATCGAGGCCACCGCCACCGACCGCCAGGCCACCCTGCTGCTGACCGGAGAGCCGGTCACCATCGGCTCCATCGAGAAGATGTCGAAGTCGAAGCGCAACACGGTGGACCCCGACGACATCATCGCCACCTACGGCGCCGACACCGCCCGCTGGTTCATGCTGTCCGACTCGCCGCCCGATCGCGACGTGATCTGGAGCGAGGAAGGCGTCAAGGGCGCTAGCCGCTTCGTGCAGCGGCTGTGGCGGCTGACCAACGAATCCGCCGAGATCGCCAAATCGGCCCCGTCGACCCGGCCGGCCATATTCGGCGCCGACGCCCTGGCCCTGCGCAAGGCGACCCATGGCGCGCTGGACAAGGTCTCGGGCGGCATCGAGAAGATGCATTTCAACGTCTGCCTGGCCAACATCCGGGAATTCGCCAATGCGCTGGCCGACACGCTGGCCAAACCTGACCTCGCCAAGTCCGGGACCCCCTCGCCCGATCTGGCCTGGGCGATCGGCGAGGCGGCGGTCATTCTGGTGCAGCTGTTTGCGCCGATGATGCCGCACCTGGCGGAGGAGTGCTGGGCGGCGCTGGGCCAGTCCGGGCTGGTGTCCGAGGCGATCTGGCCCAAAATCGAGCCGGAATTGCTGGTCGAGGACACAATTACGCTTCCGGTCCAGGTTAATGGGAAAAAGCGCGCGGATGTCACAGTGGCCCGAAATGCTGCAGCCGGGGAAATTGAAGCTGCCGTTTTGGCCCTTGATGAGGTAAAACGAGCGCTAAATGGGGCAGCCCCGCGCAAGATAATCGTTGTTCCTCAGAGGATTGTGAATGTCGTCGCTTGATCTGCGCATTGCTGGCCGGTTGCTGGTCGTGGCCGTTCTGGCCGCGTTCACCGCCGGATGTTTCCAGCCGATGTATGCCGAGCGTTCCGACGGCAAGCCGGCTCTGCGTGAGCGGCTGGCCGGCATCGAGGTTCCCGAGCTGAATTACCCTCAGGCCTCCCGCGAAGCCCGGGTGGGACTGGGCATCCGCAACGCGCTGATGTTCAAGATGTACGGCGACGCGGTCGGCTCGACGCCGACCCATCGCCTGCTGCTCAAGCTGACGACCTCGCGCACCTCGATCATTCTCGACAGCGTCACCCAGCTGCCGTCGATCGAGAACTACACCATCAACGTGAACTACGAGCTGAAGGACATCGCCACCAACAAGACGGTGATGACCGGCACCACGTTCGCCCAGGTGTCGTACGACATCCCCGGCCAGGAACAGCGCTTCGCCAAGAACCGCGGCCTGCGCGACGCCGAGGATCGCGCCGCCGGCGTCGTCGCCGACAATATCAATACGCGCCTCGCCTCCTTCATGTTCGCGGGCACCTGAACGAGGACGCCGTCCTTGGTTGCACTTCGCGGCAAGGAGATCGACAGCTTCCTTGCAAGACCCGATCCGGGCCGACCTATCATTCTGTTGTACGGCCCCGACACCGGCCTGGTGCGGGAGCGGGCCGATGCCTTGATGGCGTCGGCGGTCGATGATCCCAATGATCCGTTTTCCCTGATCCGCCTCGACGGCGATGAACTGGCGAGCGAACCCTCGCGGCTGGTCGACGAGGCCATGACCATCCCGCTGTTCGGCGGCCGCCGCGCGATCCGGATCCGCGCCGGCGGCAAGAGTTTTGCCAGCGGCATCGACACCCTTGCCGAGATGTCGGTCAAGGATTGCCGGATCGTGATCGAGGCCGGTGAGCTGCGCCCCGACGCACCGCTGCGCAAGGCCTGCGAACGCGCCAAGACCGCGGTGGCGATCGCCTGCTATCCGGACACCGAGCGCGATCTCGCGCGCCTGATCGACGACGAGCTGCGCGCCTTCGACCTGCGGATCTCGCAGGATGCGCGAACCGCGCTGGTGCTGCTGCTCGGCGGCGACCGCCAGGCCTCGCGCAACGAAATCCGCAAGCTTGCTTTATATGCCCGCGGCGAGCGCGAGGTGACGCTCGACCATGTCATGGCCATCGTCACCGACGCTTCGGCGCTGGCGTTGGACGCCATTGTCGACGGCGCCTTCGCCGGCCGGCCGGCCGACGTGGAGACCGCGTTCGCCAAGGCGATGGCGTCGGGCACCTATCCGGGCATGATCATCATGGCGGCGCAGCGCCAGGCGGCCCAGCTGCACAAGGCGCGGTTGCCGGTCGAGGACGGCATGTCGGTGTCGGCCGCCGCCGAGGCCGGATTTCCGCGGCTGCATTTTTCCCGCAAGGCGATCGTGGAAGCGGCGCTGCAGAATTCCAGCGCCGACAAGCTGATGCGCATCATCGGGCAGTTGGCCGATGCGGCCTTCGAGATGCGCAAGCAGTCCGACCTCGCCGCCCCGATCGCCCAGCGCGCGCTGATGTCCGTCGCGGTGAACACGCGGCGGCGGGGGTGAGATACTCAGACCGTAGGGCGGATTAGCGTCAGCGTAATCCGCCGCTCTGCATATGCCGCGATGCGCTGCATATGCGGATACGTGCGATGGTGGGTTACGCTTCGCTAACCCACCCTACGAACTGCAATTCGCGGCCTTACTGCCCGACCTCGAGCCGGCGCAAAATCTCGTCGAGCTGATCGAGATCGGTGTACTTGATCTGGACGGTACCGCCGGGATCACGGTGCTCGACACTCACTTTCAGGCCAAGCGCATCGCTGATGCGCTTTTCCAGCGCGATGGTGTCGGGATCCTTGGCGGCCTTGCCGGCGCGCGGCTTCTGCGGCTTGCGTTCGGGCACGCCTGCGTCATGGGCCAGCGCTTCGGTCTGGCGCACGCTCAGGCCCTCCTCCACGGCGCGCTTCGCCGCGGCGGCCGGATCCGGCACGCCGATCAGCGCACGGGCATGACCGGCGGACAGTTCGCCGGAGGCGATGTAGGCCTGAACCTCTTCGGGCAGCTTGGTCAGCCGCATCATGTTGGCGACATGGCTGCGGCTCTTGCCGACCACCTTGGCGATGTTTTCCTGGCTGTGCTTGAATTCGTCGGCAAGCGCGTGATAGCCGCGCGCCTCTTCCATCGCGTTGAGGTCTTCGCGCTGCACGTTCTCGATGATCATGATCTCGAGCGCGTCGGTATCGCTGACCTCGATCTGAACGATCGGCACTTCGTGCAGGCCGGCCCGCTGCGACGCGCGCCAGCGGCGCTCGCCGGCGATGATCTCGAACCGATCGGTCGTGCCCTTGAGCTGCCGCACCACGATCGGCTGGATGACACCGTGCTCCTTGATCGACGCCGCGAGTTCGTTGAGCTCCGCGTCGACAAAGCTGCGGCGCGGGTTGCGCGGATTGGCTTTCAGGAATTCGATCGGCACCTTGCGCTGCGCGCGCGCACGCTCGGGATGCGCGGCCGCTTCGCCGCCGACATCGCCGATCAGACTTGCAAGACCACGACCCAATCGCGAGCGCGTCTCGTCGGCCATCGCCATCATCTCCCTTGGATTCAACTTCGCGCTCCACTCTCGACAATTCAAACAAGGATCAGGTGTCTATCCCTCATGGCGAGGAGGCGCTTTGCGCCGTCTCGAACCATGAGGCCGACCAGCTCATTGACCTCATCCTTCGAGACGCCCGCCATGCGGGCTCCTCAGGATGAGGAGAAGCTACGGCAGTCAATGCGCCAGCAACTCGCGCTCGCGCTGGATCACTTCGGTGGCGAGCTTCAGATACGCTTCGCTGCCGACGCATTTCAGGTCGTACACCAGCACCGGCTTGCCGTAGGACGGTGCTTCGGAAATCCGTACATTGCGCGGGATCATGGTGTCGTAGACCTTCTTGCCCATGAACTGGCGCACGTCGGCGACGACCTGGTTCGACAGGTTGTTGCGTGAATCGAACATGGTCAGCACGATGCCGTGGATCGACAGGTTCGGATTGAGCGTCGAGCGCACCTGCTCCACCGTCTGCAGCAGCTGCGACAAACCTTCGAGCGCGAAGAACTCGCACTGCAGCGGCACCAGGATCGCATCCGCCGCGGCCATCGCGTTGACCGTGATCAGATTCAGCGACGGCGGACAGTCGACCAGCACATAGGTGAAGTCGGTGCCGGCGGGATGATTCTCGTTCAGCACCGCAATCGCATTGCGCAGCCGGAAGGCGCGGTCGCGGGTGGTGCCGAGTTCGAGCTCGAGGCCGGACAGATCCATGGTCGAGGCGGCGATATGCAGCCGCGGCACCGCGGTCGGAACGATGGCCTCGCGCAGGGTCGCTTCGCCGATCAGCACGTCATAGGTGGAGCAGTCCCGATTGCGGCGATCGATGCCGAGCCCGGTCGAGGCGTTACCCTGCGGATCGAGGTCCACGATCAGCACCCGCTCGCCGATGGCGGCAAGCGCGGTGCCCAGATTGATCGCCGTGGTGGTCTTGCCGACGCCACCTTTCTGGTTCGCCAACGCGATGATGCGGGGGTGCAGCGGATTCGCGCTCTCGCCCGTATGATCTTGATCTAATTGAATATTTTCACTCATTTGGGTGGCCGTTACGTTGCCGAGGGGGAAACAAGACGCCGTTCGATCCCGTCGAATTCAGCGACCCAGCCGTGTCCGCCGGTGCGGCTGGGATGAAGTTGAGGCTCGATTTTCCAATATTTAGTAGCTTCCGTCAATTCTGACTCTACATCTTGTCCCTTCAAAAACAAAGCTTTAGCTCCGTCCTTGAGCAAAGGTTCTGCAAAGCCCAGCAACACGTTAAGCGATGCAAGCGCGCGCGCGGTGATGCAATCCACGGGGCCACGGAAGCTATCCACATAATCCCCGATATCCGCGAGATGCACCGTGCCTCGTCCGCCGGTAACGCGGATGGCCTCGCGCAGGAAAGCCGCCTTCTTGGCATTGCGCTCGACCAGATGGACCATGGCCCCCTCCTGCTCGGCCATCGCGCAAGCCAGCACGACACCGGGGAAGCCGCCACCGCTGCCAAGGTCGATCCAGATTTTCGCCGATGGCGCCAGCGCCAGAAGCTGCAGCGAATCGGCGATGTGCCGGGTCCAGATCTGCGGCAGGGTCGAGGGAGCCACCAGATTGGTCTTGGCCTGCCAGGCCACCAGCAGCTCGACATAGCGATCGAGCCGCGCCTCTGTTTCACGTGAAACAGGCGTCAGCGCCAACGCCTCGGCCTTGTCGGCCCGGTTGGTCTGGAATGTTGTGGCCGTCGACTGATTCGCCACGGCGCATCGTCCTTATGAGCTTGAGGTTGCTAGCGCTGGGCCATTAAGCCCGGCTGCGGGATTGCCGGCGCAGATAGGCCGCGAGAATCGCCAGCGCCGCCGGTGTAATTCCGTCGAGACGGCCCGCCTGCCCCACTGTCCGGGGCTGTGCCGCGGCCAGCTTCTGCCGGGCTTCGTTCGACAGGCCGGGCACCGCATCGTAATCGATCCCGGTCAGCAGCAGCCCCTCGTCGCGCCGGAAGGCGTCGACGTCGGCGGTCTGCCGCGCCAGATAGACATCGTACTTGGCGTCGATCTCGACATGGACTGCGATCGCGGGATCGATCGCGCCGAGCTCCGGCCAGATCGCCGACAGCGTGGACCATTCCATGTCGGGGTAGGCCAGCAGTTCGAAAGCCGTGCGTCTGACACCGTCACGATTTAGCGCCAGGCCGTGCTTGGCGGCCTCGTTTGGCGTGATGTTGAGCGACTTCGCCACGGCCTTGGCGGCATTCAGTGCGTCCGTCTTGCTGCGATGAAACGCGGCTCGCCCGGCTCCCACGCAGCCCAGCGCGATGCCGCGCTCGGTCAGGCGCTGGTCGGCATTATCGGCCCGCAGCGTCAGCCGGTATTCGGCCCGCGAGGTGAACATCCGATACGGCTCGGTGATGCCCCGGGTCACAAGGTCATCGATCATGACCCCGAGATAACCGTCGGCGCGGTCGAACACGATCGGATGGCCGCCGCTCGCAGTCAGCGCTGCGTTGAGGCCTGCGACCAGGCCCTGGGCGGCGGCTTCTTCATATCCCGTGGTGCCGTTGATCTGTCCGGCTAGGAACAGCCCCGGCATCCGCTTGGTCTGCAGGGTCGGATCAAGCTCGCGCGGATCGACATGGTCGTATTCGATGGCATAGCCGGGGCGGACCATGCGGGTGCGTTCGCAGCCCGGAATGGTGGCCAGGATCGCCTGCTGCACCTCTTCGGGGAGCGAGGTTGAGATGCCGTTGGGGTAAACCGTGGTGTCGTCGAGCCCTTCGGGCTCGAGGAAGATCTGATGACCATCCCGATCGCCGAAGCGGACGATCTTGTCCTCGATCGAGGGGCAATAGCGCGGCCCCCGGCTCTGGATCTGGCCGGAGTACATCGGCGAGCGATGCACATTGGCCCGGATCACCTCATGGGTGGCCGGCGTGGTGCGGGTGATCCCGCATTCGATCTGAGGGGTCGTGATGCTGGAGGTGAGCACAGAAAACGGCTCTGCCGGATCGTCACCGGGCTGCATTTCCACCGCCGACCAGTCGATGGTAGTGCCGTCGAGGCGCGGCGGTGTTCCGGTCTTCAGTCGACCCAGGGTAAAACCGATCCGTTCGAACGAGGCCGAAAGCCCCAAAGCAGGCGCTTCCCCCACCCGTCCGGCGGGCCAATTCCGCTCCCCAAGATGGATCAGCCCCCGCAGAAAGGTTCCGGTGGTCACGACAACCGCCCCGGCCGCGAATTCACGGCCATCGGCCAAGCGAATCCCGCTGATCCGGCCTCGGGCCAGCAGCAGATCGTCCGCCTCGCCCTCAATGACGGTGAGATTGGCGGTCTCCCGGATCGCGGCCTGCATCGCGGCCGCATAAAGCTTGCGATCGGCCTGGGCGCGGGGACCGCGCACCGCCGGACCCTTGCGACGATTCAAAACCCGGAACTGGATGCCCGCCGCATCCGCCACCCGCCCCATCACCCCGTCCAGGGCATCGACTTCGCGGACCAGATGGCCCTTGCCGAGGCCGCCAATGGCGGGATTGCAGGACATCGCTCCGACTGTCGCGAACTGATGGGTCACAAGCGCGGTTCGGGCGCCCATGCGGGCAGCCGCTGTCGCCGCCTCGCAGCCGGCGTGGCCTCCCCCGATAACAATGACGTCGAATAGCGTGTTCATGATGCGCTCGCGGCACCTTCTAGCCCGCAAACATTAAAGCCGGAAGTCATATGTGTCCGGGATGGACCCCGCGGAAGTGTTTCACGTGAAACATACCGAACGCGGGATGAGTTGTTTCACGTGAAACACCTTGAGCGGGACATTGAATCAACTCCGTCATCCTGAGGCGCTCGCGTAGCGAGCCTCGAAGGATGCACGGCCGAGATATCTGACGCCGTGGCCGTCGTCCTTCGGGGGCCGCGCTACGCACGGCCGCCTCAGGATGACGGATGACACGAGCAAACCTCATCAGCATTCAGGCCGGAGAGTGTTTCACGTGAAACACCCTGGAACCTGACCGCCATTTGTTTCACGTGAAACACTCCGCGCGGTCACTTCCCGATGCAGAAATCGCGGAAGATCACATCCAGAATGTCCTCGACATCCACACGTCCGGTCAGCCGGCCCAGGGAGTGGATCGCGATCCGCAGCTCCTCGGCGACCAACTCCTCCCCCTGCCCTTTGGCCGCGATCGCCCGCCCCAGCGCATTCGCGGTGTCCCGCAGCAACGTCCGATGCCGGACCCGGCTGATCAGCGCCGTCTCCCCCGACCCAAACGTCTCCTGGGCAAACACCACCAACGCCGCGATCAGATCCGCAAGGCCATCGCCTCGGGCCGCGGAAAGGTCGAACCGCACCGGTCCATCGGCGCCCGGCCCGGTTCCCTCGATCAGGTCGACCTTGTTCCGGATCAGCCAGAGCGGCGCGCCGCTCGTCGTTTGAACCGATACCGGCTCACGGGCATCGACCAGCCAGAGCACCAGGTCCGCGGTATCAGCGCGCTCCTGGGCTCGGCGCACCCCCTCCTGCTCCACCGGATCATGGGTTTCGCGCACACCGGCGGTGTCGAGCAAGGTCACCGGATAACCGTCGAGATCGAGATGCACCTCGATCACATCGCGCGTGGTGCCGGCATGGGGTGACACGATCGCCGCCTCGCGCCGGGCGATCCGGTTGAGCAGCGTCGATTTGCCGGCGTTCGGCGGACCGGCAATGGCGACCACAAGACCGTCGCGCAGGCGTTCGCTTTGCGCCGAAGCCGCAAGGGTTTCCGCGATTTCGCCCTTCAGCGCGGCAATCCCGGCCAACGCCGGCGCGATCAATTCCTCGGGCACGTCGCCCTCGTCGGAAAAATCGATCCCCGCCTCGATCAGCGCCGAAGCCTGAATGATCTGCTGCCGCCAGCTTTCGGCCCTGGCGCCGAGCGAGCCCTTCAGTTGCCGCAGCGCCTGGCGCCGCTGCCGATCGGTGTCGGCATGGATCAGGTCGTCGAGGCCTTCGGCCTCGGTGAGATCGAGCTTGCCGTTCTCGAACCCGCGCCGGGTGAATTCGCCGGGTTCGGCCGCCCGTAGCCCGTCCATCGCACCGAGGGTCTCGAACACCGCGGCCAGCACGGCGCGTCCGCCATGAACATGAAGCTCGGCCACGTCTTCGCCGGTGGCGCTGTGGGGCCCCGGAAACCAGAGCGCGACCGCTTCGTCGATCGGCTGCCCGGCCCGGTCACGAATCGTCGCCAATGTTGCGACGCGCGGAACCGAGCGCCGCCCGGCCAGGTGATCCAGCGCGGCCCCTGCCCGCGGTCCGGATAAACGAACGATAGCAATGGCCGACGGCGGCCGGCCCGACGACAACGCAAAGATGGTTTGATCTCTGGATTCCATGGCTTAGGCTTATTTGGCCTGAGGAACGCTGGCAAATCCTGCCAGCTTCAAACACCTATGCTGCATCGCACAATAAGCTCTCATTCCCGGAATTATACTGCACTGCAACATAAGGAGGGGCTATCAATGTCTAATGTTGCAACGCACAATAACCGCCTGGCCCACGAAACCAGCCCCTACTTGCTGCAGCATAAGTCCAATCCGGTCGACTGGTGGCCGTGGGGACCAGATGCGCTGGCCGACGCCCAGCACACCAACAAACCCATCCTGCTTTCGGTCGGTTATGCCGCCTGCCACTGGTGCCATGTCATGGCCCACGAAAGTTTCGAGGACGACACCACCGCCGCCGTGATGAACGATCTCTTCGTCAACATCAAAGTCGATCGCGAGGAACGGCCCGACATCGACCAGATCTACATGAGCGCGCTGCATCACCTCGGCGAGCAAGGCGGCTGGCCGCTGACCATGTTTCTTGCGCCCGACGGCTCGCCGTTCTGGGGTGGCACTTATTTTCCCAGGCATGCGCAATATGGCCGCGCCGCCTTCGTCGATGTGCTGCGCGAAGTCGCACGCATCTTTCACGACGAGCCGAACAAGATCGCCAAGAACCGCAACGCACTGGTGAGCCGCCTCGCCCACCGTGCGCACGCAAACCCTGCAAATATAGGTATTGCCGAACTCGACAGTGCCGCAACCTCGATTGCGCGCGCGACCGACCCGGTGAACGGCGGGCTGCGTGGTGCGCCGAAATTTCCGCAGTGCGCGATGCTCGAATTCCTCTGGCGCGCCGGCGCGCGCAACAACGACCAGCCGTTCTTTCTCGCCACCGACCTTGCGCTGACGCGCATGAGCGAAGGCGGCATCTACGATCATCTCGGCGGCGGCTATGCACGCTATTCCACCGACGAGCGCTGGCTGGTGCCGCATTTCGAAAAGATGCTTTACGACAACGCCCAGATCCTCGACCTGCTGGCGCTGGACTTTTCACGCACCCGCAATCCCCTGTTCAGCCAGCGCGCCCAGGAAACTGTCGGCTGGCTGATGCGGGAGATGACCACCGCAGACGGCGGCTTATCATCGTCCCTGGATGCCGATTCCGAGGGCGAGGAAGGCAAGTTCTATGTCTGGTCACTGGCGGAGGTGGAGCGGGTGCTCGGCGCCGGGGACGCCGCCGATTTTGCTGCGGTTTACGATGTCTCAGCCGCCGGAAACTTCGAAGGTCACAATATCCTCAATCGGCTCAACAGTTTGGACGAAAGAAGCCGCGATGAGGGGCGTTTCGCCATGCTGCGGGACACGCTGCGGCAGGAACGCAGCAAACGTGTCCGCCCGGGCCTCGACGACAAGGTGTTGGCGGACTGGAACGGGCTGATGATCGCAGCCCTGGTCCACGCCGCCACTGCGTTCGACGCGCCCGACTGGCTCGCCATCGCGCAAAACGCGTTTCAATTCGTGAACCGATCCATGACCCGGGACGATCGGCTCGGCCACTCCTGGCGCGGCGGCAAGCTGCTGATTCCCGGGCTCGCCTCGGATTACGCCGCAATGATTCGCGCCGCACTGGCGCTGTTCGAAGCCACCGGCGAGCGGCCCTACCTGGACCAGGCCATTGCCTGGCAGCGGGCTCTCGACCGGCATTACGCCGACACCAAGCACGGCGGCTATTACCTCACCGCCGACGATGCCGAGGGATTGATCGTCCGCCCGCACTCCACCATCGATGACGCAATTCCCAATCATGGTGGCCTGATCGCACAGAACCTGGTGCGGCTGGCGGTGCTCACCGGCGATCCGCACTGGAGTGAACGACGCGATGCTCTGTTCGCGGCGCTGCTGCCACACTCCGTCGAAAACGTGTTCGGACATTTGTCGGTGCTCAACGCGCTTGATCTGTTTTTGCGCGGCGCGGAGATTGTTGTCACCGGAGAGGGCGAAGCAGCGCAGACTCTGCTGACGGCAGCACGTCGCCTGCCGCATGCGACCACGATCGTCTGTCATGCACCGAATGCGGACGCGTTGCCGGCACAGCATCCGGCGCGGGACAAGATCGCAGCGTCCAACGGTGCAGCAGCGGCATTCGTTTGTCGCGGGCAAAGTTGTTCGTTGCCGATGACGGAGCCGGAAGCGCTGGCTGCATTGATGGCTTGATCAACGCGATCGTTGTTTACAATCGAAGCGTTTCAACATTCTCCATGTCATCACCGGGCTTGTCCCGGTGATCCCGCTTAGGTGGGCAATGCGTCCCTAAGCGAGGTTGTGTCAGCGACTTCGGCGAAGCCGAAGTCGCTGAGGACAAGCCCGGCAACGACAAAGAAGAGCGAGCGTGTCGCGATAAGATTCCAAAAAAAATGGCCGGGACAAAGCCCGGCCATCTCACATTCGCCTCGCGCTGAAACAATCAGCTCATCAGGTATTCATCGACTCGAAGAATTCCGAGTTGTTCTTGGTGTTGCGCAGCTTGTCGAGCAGGAAGTCGATCGCGTCCATGGTGCCCATCGGATTGAGGATGCGGCGCAGCACGTACATCTTCTTGAGCAGCTGCGGATCGGTGAGCAGCTCTTCCTTGCGGGTGCCGGAGCGGGTGATGTCGATCGCCGGGAAGGTGCGCTTGTCGGACACCTTGCGGTCGAGAATCAGTTCCGAGTTGCCGGTGCCCTTGAACTCTTCGAAAATCACTTCGTCCATGCGGCTGCCGGTGTCGACCAGCGCGGTGGCGATGATGGTGAGCGATCCGCCTTCCTCGATGTTGCGCGCGGCGCCGAAGAAACGCTTGGGGCGCTGCAGGGCGTTGGCGTCGACACCGCCGGTCAGCACCTTGCCGGATGACGGCACCACGGTGTTGTAGGCGCGGCCGAGGCGGGTGATCGAGTCCAGCAGGATGACCACGTCGCGGCCGTGTTCGACCAGGCGCTTGGCCTTTTCGATCACCATTTCGGCAACCTGGACGTGACGCACCGCCGGCTCATCAAAGGTCGAGGACACGACCTCGCCCTTCACCGAACGCTGCATGTCGGTGACTTCTTCCGGACGTTCGTCGATCAGAAGGACGATCAGGTAGCACTCGGGATGATTGGCCGTGATCGAGTGCGCGATGTTCTGCATCAGCACGGTCTTGCCGGTGCGCGGCGGCGCCACGATCAGAGCGCGCTGGCCCTTGCCGATCGGCGCGACGATATCGATGACGCGGGCGGAAAGGTCCTTGCGCGTCGGATCTTCCAGCTCGAGCCGGAAACGTTCATCCGGGAACAGCGGCGTCAGGTTGTCGAAATTGACCTTGTGCTTGGCTTTTTCCGGATCCTCGAAGTTGAGGGTGTTGACCTTGAGCAGCGCGAAATACCGTTCGCCTTCCTTCGGCGAGCGGATATGGCCCTCGATGGTATCGCCGGTACGCAGGCCGAAACGGCGGATCTGCGAGGGCGAGACGTAGATGTCGTCCGGGCCGGGCAGGTAGTTGGCGTCCGGCGAGCGCAGGAAGCCGAAGCCGTCCGGCAAGACTTCAACGACGCCTTCGCCGATGATGTCGGTTTCCTGGATGGCCAGTTGTTTGAGAATGGCGAACATCAGCTCCTGCTTGCGCATGGTGCTGGCGTTCTCGACCCCCAGCTCCTCCGCAAATGAGACGAGTTCGGCTGGGGTCTTGGACTTGAGGTCCTGGAGTTTCATTTCCCGCATTGGGATGGTCCTGTAGGGAGCGAAGAGAGAGGGGGGTGCAGGGAGCTCGGGCGTGCGAATCACAAGGAAAGGGAGATCCGCAGGTCTTGAGCGTGAAGGTACCGGTGAAGGCCTAGAACCTGACGTGGCGACCGGTTCAAAAAAGGAACCGCGTCACAACCACATCCGCCTGCGTTGGGTGGGATATCGCGAATATAGAAAGCGGCTGTGCATTCCGCAAGATCGTTTCCACAACTCCCAAAGAGGTCGCGGAAGCAGGGCGGTTGGTTCAGAACGGCTTGACGATCACCAGAATGACGATGCCTGCCATCAGCAACGCCGGCACCTCGTTGAGGATGCGGTAGAACCTGTCTCTTATACACATCTAGATGTGTATACCATGATCACGATGCCGACCATCAAAAGCGTCACTACCTCATTGATAATACGGTAGAATTTCTGACTTCTGGTGTTCTTGTCCTGGCTGAAATCCCTGACGCGGGCGGAAAAAAAGCCGTGCAGCCCCGACATCGCCAGCACCAGGGCGAACTTCACGTGAAACCAGCCAGCCGTGTACCAATGGCCGGCCCAGACCAGGTACAGGCCGACAATCCAGGTCACGATCATCGCCGGAGTGATGATCGCTTTCAGCAGCCGCCGTTCCATCACCTTGAAGGTTTCGGACTGCTTGGAGCCGACTTCGGCCTCGCAGTGATAGACGAACAGCCGCGGCAGATAGAGCATGCCGGCCATCCACGACATCACCGCGATGACGTGCAGCGCTTTCAGCCATTCATACATCGGATCGGTCCTGGCTCAGCTCAACCACGCACGCGTTTGAGCATCTGTTCGACGTGTGCGATCGGGGTTTCCGGCAGAATGCCGTGGCCCAGATTGAAAATAAACGGACCGGACGAAAAATCCGCGAGGATGTTGTCGACCGAACGATCCAGCGCATCGCCACCGGCAAGCAGCGCCAGCGGATCGAGATTGCCCTGAACCGCGACTCGGCTTTGGACCGACGACTTGATCAGCCTGCGATCGGCCATCCAGTCAACGCTGACGCCGTTCACCGGCACGCGATCCACGTAATCCACAAGCCCGGCGCCCACACCGCGCGGAAAGCCGATGATCTTCGCGTGGGGATGACGGGCCCGGACCAGATCGACGATCCGCCTGGTCGGCTCGATGCACCAGAGATGTGTATAAGAGACAGGCCGGGAACTTGCCGCCGCACGCCGTCGACAATCCGCGCTGCTGGCTCAATGCACCATTTCAGAAATTCCTCCGGCGGCAGCACGCCGGCCCAGGTGTCGAACAGCTGAACCGCATCGGCGCCGGCTTCGAGCTGGCGGCACAAATACCAGACGGAATTCGACACAAGCCGGTCGATCAGCTTCTCGAAGGCCTTCGGGTGCCGGTAAGCAAACAGCCGCGCCGGCGCCTGGTCGGGCGTGCCGTGGCCCGCGATCATGTAGGTCGCGACCGTCCACGGCGCTCCGCAAAAGCCCAGGAGAGCAACCGCCGGATCGAGGTTCGCCTTGACGCGACGCACCGTCTCGAACACCGGGGCAAGAATTGTTTGATCCACTTCAACTGGCAAGCGATCGATCGCTGCCTCATCCGCCAGCGGCTGCAGTTGAGGTCCTTCGCCCACCGCGAAGGTCACGGTCTGGCCCAGGGCATGCGGAATGACCAGAATATCCGAAAACAAAATCGCGGCGTCGAATCCAAAGCGGCGAATCGGCTGCAAGGTGACCTCGGCGGCCATCTCCGGATCGAAGCAGAGCTCGAGGAACGAGCCGGCCTTGGCCCGCAGCGCGCGATATTCCGGCAGATAGCGACCAGCCTGTCGCATCATCCAGACTGGAGGCTTTGGGCCTGACCGCCCACTGAGCGTTTCGAGAACGGAGTTACTCACCGGCTTGTCGCTCATCTGCCTTCTCTAAAACCTTATTTAAAGATTCTTAGGTTAGTAGTTACGTAGCGGTGGATTGGACTCACACAAAACCGTCGACTCCTTGTCCCCGCTCTATCCACACCGCGTCCGAGTTATCCGCACTGATCGGATTGTCCGCAGAGCACCAGGAAGCTGGATTGTTTCAAGGACTTCGCCGGACCCGACCGCCGATTATCAAGAGACAAATCCACATAACCTTACTATCATCCCGTTCGCGTCCCGGACTTCTTCTCACAAGAAGGCCTGTGAAGCAAAACCCGTGTTGTCCAGAGGGTGCGGCCGTCAGCCCGATTCTGCCCCGAGATGCGCACAGTGATTCACAGGATATAGGGCGTGATGGCCACCAGCACCGGCAGTTATTTCCACCTCCATATGGTGTCGGATTCCACCGGCGAAACGCTGATCACGGTGGCGCGCGCGGTGGCCGCGCAATATTCCCAGGTAACGCCGGTCGAGCATGTCTATCCGCTGGTGCGCAGCCAGAAGCAGCTCGATCGGGTTCTCGCCGAAATCGAGGAGTCGCCGGGGATCGTGCTGTTCACCCTGCTGGAAGAAGACCTGGTGGCGCGGCTCGAGGCCAAGTGCAAGGAAATCAATATTCCGAGCCTGTCGATCATCGGGCCGGTGATGCAATTGTTCGAGGCGTATCTGGGTGCTGCGACCACCGGGCGGGTCGGCGCGCAACACGTGCTCAACGCGGAATATTTCGCCCGCATCGATGCGCTCAACTTCACGATGATGCATGACGACGGTCAGCATGTCGAAGGCCTGGAAGAGGCCGATGTGGTGCTGGTCGGCGTGTCCCGCACCTCCAAGACGCCGACGTCGATCTATCTTGCCAACCGCGGCGTGCGGACCGCCAATGTGCCGCTGGTTCCAGGCATCCCGATTCCGCGGCAACTGGAGACCTTGACCAAGCCACTCGTGGTGAGTTTGCATGCCACGCCGGAGCGATTGATCCAGATCCGGCAGAACCGATTGCTCGGCATTGGCGCTCCCGTCGGCAACGACACCTACATCGATCGCCAAGCGGTGACGGAGGAAGTCACCTTCGCCCGCCGTCTCAGTGCGAAATACAATTGGGCGCTGCTCGACGTGACACGCCGCTCGATTGAAGAGACGGCTGCCGCGATCATGAAACTTTTTGCCGATCGGCAGCGGCAAAGAGGCTAGAGCGGGATGAGATATTGTTCGATCAACGTCATCCGTCATCCTGAGGTGCGAGCCTCGAAGGATGCGCGGCCGGTTCTACTGAAGTATTGGCTCGTCGTCCTTCGAGGGCCGCGCTACGCACGGCCACCTCAGGATGACGGAGTTGGTTCAGCGCCAACTTATTGTTCTGCAGGACCTTCGGCATGACCCTTTGGCGCGGCGACAAGCCGCTCATTCTTGCATCGCAAAGCCGTTCACGGCAGATGCTGCTGCAAAATGCCGGGCTGGACTTCAAGGCCATCCCCGCAGATATCGACGAGCGCGCGATCCAGGACTCTGCCGGATCGAACGAACCTAGTGCGGTTGCCTTGTTGCTGGCGCGTGAGAAAGCACGTGCGGTTGCGCGCCAGCATCCCGGTCACGTCGTGATCGGCGCCGATCAGACACTTGCACTGGGAACAAGGCTCTTCAACAAGCCGGCAGGCCGGGCCGAGGCCGCCACGCAATTACAGGCTTTGGCGGGCCAGGTGCACGAATTGCATTCGGCGGTTGCGGTGGTCGGTGACGGCGTTTCGCCGTTTCTTCATGTTGCGGTGGCGCGCATGAGCATGCGACCGCTGAATGAGGCCGAGATTTCAGYCTATCTGGATGTGGCCGGTGACGCGGTCACGACCAGCGTTGGTGCATATCAGCTCGAAAAACTCGGGGTCCACCTGTTCAGCAGTATCGAGGGCGATCATTTTACCATCCTCGGCCTGCCGCTCTTGCCACTCCTGAAATTCTTCCGTGATCAGCGGTTGCTGACCCTGAGCGCGATGCCGGCAAACGATGTCTAACGATCAGAGAGGTCAATAAGCCTGAATGCTGCTGCTTGGATTGACCGGCTCGATCGGAATGGGGAAGTCGACCACCGCCAAATTGTTCATGGAGGCCGGCGTTCCCGTGCACGACGCCGATGCCACGGTGCATCTGGTTTATGAAGGCGAGGCCGCGCCCGCGGTCGAGGCGGCATTTCCCGGCACCACCGTGAACGGCAGGGTCGATCGGCAGAAACTCTCGGCGGTGGTGCTGCATAACCCCGAGGCGATGAAGCGGCTGGAAAGTATCGTCCATCCGATGCTGCGCTCGCACCGGCAAAAGTTCCTCGACGAGGCCGAGCGATCCGGCGCTCCCGTTGCCGTGCTCGACGTGCCATTGCTGTTCGAGACCGGCGGCGAAGCCGGGGTCGATGCGGTGGTCGTGGTCTCGACCACGCCGGAACAGCAGCGTGAGCGCATCCTGGCGCGTGACAACATGACGCCGGAGAAACTCGACGCCATCCTGGCCCGCCAGATGCCCGACGCGGAAAAACGCCGGCGCGCGGATTTCGTGGTGGATACGTCGCGGGGATTGGACCCGGTGCGGACACGGATCCGGGAAATTCTCGACCAAGTTGTTAAGATGCCGCGGCGGCGGCCCTGATTCGCCGGCAGCTTCGACGCACCTGAATAGCCGGATCTCAACATGCGTGAAATCGTTCTCGATACCGAAACCACCGGCCTCGATCCGCTACGCGGCGATCGCCTGGTGGAAATCGGCTGTGTCGAGGTGTTCAACCGCATGCCGACCGGCCAGATCTATCACGTCTACATCAATCCGCAGCGCGACATGCCGCAGGAGGCCTTCGCGGTCCACGGCCTGTCGACCGAGTTCCTCGCCGACAAGCCGCTGTTTCCGGCGGTGGTCAACGGGTTCATGGATTTCATCGGCGACGCGCCGCTGGTGATCCACAACGCTTCGTTCGACATCAGCTTCATCAACGCGGAACTCGAACGCATCAAGTGGCCGACCATCGGCCGCGACCGGCTGGTGGACACCCTGCTGCTGGCGCGCCGCAAGCATCCCGGCGTGTCGAATCGACTGGACGATCTCTGCTCCCGCTACTCCATCGACAATTCACACCGCACCAAGCACGGCGCCTTGCTCGACGCCGAACTGCTGGCCGAGGTCTATATCGACCTGGTCGGCGCACGGCAGTCGCAATTGTTGCTGGCGGACACACCGCGAACGGAAGCCCAGATGCTGGCCGACGCCCCGCGGCGCCAGCGCCCGGTGCCGCTCGTGCCACGGGTGAGCGACGCCGACCGCGAAGCCCACCGCGCCTTCCTGGCGACGCTTGGCGAAAAGTTGATCTGGAAGGAGTTTATGGTCGAGGCCTAGGTCGGCCGGATCACGACTGGGACGTGACCTGCCTCATCGAAAGCGGCAGTCCGGTTTGACGATCTTGGGTGCCGAAACGGCCACCACTTCCACGGCGTCATCGCCCGCAAAAGCGGGCGATCCAGTGGGCGCTAAGACTCACGTTTGAAAGCCGGAGTCCGACGCGGTGGCCACCAAATTTCGCTGGCTCACCATTTGTGCGAAATGCGCTGCCGGATACTGGATCGCCCGGTCCTTCGGCCGGGCGATGAGGCCGAGAGAAAATCGGTCTGCAATCGACCAAAAAGTTCGGCCCGGGGCATCACTGCACCGGGCCGTTGTTAATCGTGCGGTCGCTGATCGCAATCAGCTCGGCTTGAGCTGCTGCGCCTGCCGCTCCATGTTCTGGCGGTAGAGGCCGACGAAATCCACCGGGTCCAGCATCAAGGGCGGGAAGCCGCCATTGCGGACCGAGGTGGCGATGATTTCGCGGGCGAATGGGAACAGCAGCCGCGGGCATTCGATCATGACCAGCGGGTGCATGTTTTCCTGCGGCACGTTCTGGATCCGGAACACGCCGGCATAGGCGAGCTCGAAGCTGAACAGCAGGGTGCCGGCGTTCTCCGCCTTGCCCTCGATCGACAGCGTCACTTCATAGTCATTTTCGGCAACGTTCTGGGCGCCGACATTGATCTGGATGTTGATCTGGGGCGCCTGCTGCTGCGGCGCGAGCGAGGCCGGCGCGTTCGGATTCTCGAACGAGAGATCCTTGATGTATTGCGCCAGGACGTTGAGCTGGGGCGGAGGGGCGTTCTCCGGCGGTGCGCCGTTGCCGTTGGTCATAAAATGTCTCCAGACGCAGTTTCAGGCGGAGTGGGGTCCGGCTCGCATGAACAAAGCGTATAATTCGAAACTTCACCCCCAAGATCACAAACAGGGGCTCCAGGCAGATCCGGATGCAAAACAGCGCCCGCTTTTGCTGAATCCGCCCGGTGGGCGGATCAAAGACCCTTGTCCGGGCGAGTGGCTATCACAGGCCAACCGCCCTCGACAAGGATAACGCATGCCGATTGGGCAGGGGGGAGGTTGGCCCGGGCCTTCGGATCGTCTAGAATCCGCCGAAAACCAGCGCCACAAGGTGACTTAGACCGTAACTGCCGCCTGCTGGCGTACGTGCCAAAAGGCGTCATTGGTTCTGCCCGATTTGAGCCTTACATGACGGGGCAGACCTACGGGACAGATCATGGCGCCGTCATGTGAATTGGTCCGGTCGAGATGCACCGTTTCGCCGCCGGAACGTTACCTCGCCGGGGGATCGATCCGGCGCAGATCAGAAAGTGATTACGACGTGGATATTTATACCATCATCTTCCTGGCCCTGGCCGTGTTCATCTTTCTGCGATTGCGCAATGTGCTGGGACAGCGCACCGGCAGCGAGCGGCCGCCCTATGATCGGGCAGCCCGCGACATGGCCAACGGCGCGGCCGGCAACAATGCGGCCGGCAACAACAATGTTGTTCCGCTGCCGGGAACGGTGATCGATCACGCCCCTCCCGTTGCACCGACCGAGACCGGGCCCGCGCCGGATCGCTGGAAGGGCGTCACCGAGCCGGGCTCGGCGCTGGCCCAGGGCCTAGATGCCGTGGTGGCCGCGGACTCCTCGTTCGATCCGCAGCATTTCCTCAGCGGCGCCAAGGGCGCCTACGAGATGATCGTGCTCGCCTTCGCCGGCGGCGATCGCCGCACGCTGAAGGACCTGCTCTCCAAGGAAGTCTATGAAGGGTTCGACGGCGCCATCCGCGAACGCGAGCAGCGCGAGCAGAAGGTCGAGACGCGCTTTGTCGGCATCGACAAGGCGGAACTGGTCAATGCCGAGGTGCGTGATCGCGCCGCGCAGCTCACGGTGCGTTTCGTGTCGCAGATGGTGACGGTCACCCGCGACAAGGCCGGCGCCGTTGTCGAGGGCAGCCCGGAGAAGGTGACCGACGTCACCGACATCTGGACGTTCGCCCGCGATATCTCGTCGCGCGATCCGAACTGGAAGCTGGTTGGCACCGAGAGCGGACATTAAAGCGGGACGCACCGCACGCCATGTGTTGCTGGCGCTTTTCGCGCTTCCTTTCATCATGCTGTCGCTGTCCTCGGATACCGAAGCGCGCCGCTTCAGCCATCGCCACACCGTGACGCGGCCGGCCGTGCATCCGGTCTGGCCGGTCGAAATTCCCAACAGCCAGTACGCGCCCATCACCTGGGCGGATATTCCCGGCTGGGCCGACGACGATCATCTCGCCGCCTTCAAGACGTTTCGCACGAGCTGCACGGCGATTGTCGCGCAGACCAGGCCGCCGGCCGACGCCAAAGCACTGGGCACCTCGCTGCGCGAGCCATGCCGGGTCGCCCAGGCCTCCGGCATCTCCACCGCGGTGGCGGCAAAGGCGTTTTTCGAAGAACATTTCCTGCCGCTGCGCATTGCCAAACTCGGCGACAATGAAGGCTTCGTGACCGGATATTACGAGCCGATCGTTGACGGCTCGCGCACCCGCACCGACGTCTACACCGTGCCGGTCTATCGCCGCCCGTCAAACCTGTTCGTGCGCGGCTTCAACCAGAGTTCGACCAACCTGCCCAACAAGGGCCAGGTGTTCCGCAAGATCGGGCGGCGCAAGCTCGTGCCGTACTACGATCGCGGCGAGATCGAGGATGGCGCCATCGCCGGGCGCGGCCTGGAAATCTGCTGGCTGAAGAATCAGACGGATCTCCTGTTCATCCAGATCCAGGGCTCGGCGCGCATCCGCCTGGAGGATGGATCGACCATCCGCATCAACTACGATGCGCACAATGGTTTCCCCTATACGCCGGTGGGCCGTGTCCTGATCGATCGCAACATCATCCCCAAAGACCAGATGTCGATGCAGCGCATCCGGCAATGGATGGAGGAGAATCCCGACGGCGCCAAGGAGGTGCGCCGGCAGAACCGTTCCTACGTGTTCTTCCGCGAGGTCCAGTTGGCGGAGAAGGATGAAGCGGTGGGCGCGCAGGGCGTGCACCTGACAGCCGGGCGTTCGATCGCGGTCGACAAGTCGCTGCATGTCTACGGCACGCCGTTCTTCATCGAAGGCAACCTGCCGCTGGAATCGGAGCAATCGAAAACCCCGTTCCGGCGGCTGATGGTGGCGCAGGATACGGGATCCGCCATTGTCGGTCCGGCGCGCGCGGATATCTATTTCGGCGCGGGGGACGAAGCCGGCCGCATCTCGGGCCGGCTGCGCAATGGCGCGCAGTTTGTAATGTTGATTCCCAAAAGCCTCGATCCGCTGGCGCGCGGCAAGACCATGCCGTTGCCGGATCCGCGTCCGTCGGCCGTGATCGCAAAACTGTTTCCGCAGCAGCCCGTGCCGCCCAAGGAGGCGCCGGCCCCGGCGAAAGATGCTGCACCCGCAAAAGACAACGCCATCAAACCGGCAGCGGCGGACCAGCCCGCGGCGGCGAAGCCTGCCGCTGCCGCTCCCGAACCGGCAAAATCGCCGTCCTCGCAATCGACCTCCAGCATCAAATCCGATACCAAGCCGCCAGCGGTGCCGCTGCCCGAGGCGCGGCCCGCAAGCAAGATCGAAAGCGCGGAACCGCCGCGCAGGGAACGCCGGCGTCATGTCCGGCATCGCCGTGACCGCGACGACCAATGAAACGCGTGCCGCCCCCCGATGTTGACATGGTCCAGCCGGCGCCGTCGCGCCGTCGTCGGTCCCTGAGCGCGGAGGAGCGGGCGCTGTGGGACGCGGTGGCGCATTCGACCAAGCCGCTGCGGAAACGGCCGCGGCTGACAAAGGTCGCCCCGCCGGTCGCGGTCGACGAAATCCAGAAGCCGGCCGCCAAGGCGGCGCTCGTCAAACCGCGGGCCGAGGCCGCGCCGGCCAAGCGCGCCAAGCCGGAGCCGCCGGCACTCACCTCGCTCGGCCGCCGCGAACGCTCGCAGCTCTCGCGCGGGATCAAGGATATCGACGCCCGGCTCGATCTTCACGGCATGACCCAGGCGCGGGCGCATCGCGCGCTGCTGACATTCCTGCAGCGCGCCAGCGACGACGGGCTGTCGTTCGTGCTGGTCATCACCGGCAAGGGCCGCACCGTCGGCCCCGAGTCCGAACGCGGCATCCTGCGCCGCCATGTGCCGGAATGGCTGGGGCTGCCCGAATTCCGCGCCTGCGTGGTCGGCTTCGAGGAAGCCCAYATCGGCCACGGCGGCGGCGGCGCGCTCTATGTGCGGGTGCGACGCCGGCGGGGGTAGTGTGGGATGGGTTTGCGCTGAATCAACCCCGTCATCCTGAGGTGCGAGCGTAGCGGTGCACTTGCACCGCTGGGCGAGCCTCGAAGGATGCACGGCCTCGGCACCCGGGCCGTCGCCCTTCGAGGGCCGCGCTGCGCACGGCCACCTCAGGGTGACGGATAACTTTGATCCGCCGCGATCTCCTTGAGATCCCAGCTTACAAAATAAACCGGCTGAGATCCGCGTTCTTCGCGAGATCGCCGACATGCTTCTGCACATAGGCGGCGTCGATGCGGATGGTTTCGCCGTTGCGGTCCGGCGCCACGAAGGAAATCTCGTCCAGCACCCGCTCCATCACGGTCTGCAGCCGCCGCGCGCCGATGTTCTCGACACTGGAATTGACGCCCACGGCGACGTCGGCGAGCGCGTCGATGGCGTCGTCGGTGATGTCCAGCGTCACGCCTTCGGTTTGCATCAGCGCGACATACTGCTTGATCAGCGAGGCTTCCGGCTCGGTCAGGATGCGGCGGAAATCGTCGCGGGTCAGCGCCTGCAATTCCACCCGGATCGGCAGGCGGCCCTGCAGCTCCGGCAAGAGGTCGGAGGGTTTCGCGACATGGAAGGCGCCCGACGCGATGAACAGGATGTGGTCGGTCTTCACCGAGCCGTGCTTGGTGGAGACGGTGGTGCCCTCGATCAGCGGCAGCAGGTCGCGCTGCACGCCTTCGCGGGAGACGTCGGCGCCGGCGCGGCCGTCGCGCGCGCAGATCTTGTCGATCTCGTCCAGGAACACGATACCGTTGTTTTCCACGGCATGGATGGATTCCTGCACCAGCTTGTCGGTGTCGAGCAGCTTGTCGGATTCCTCGTTGACCAGCAGCTCGTGGGAATCCTCCACCGTCATGCGGCGCGGCTTGGTGCGGCCACCCATCTTGCCGAAGATGTCGCCGATCGAGATCGCCCCGATCTGCGCGCCGGGCATGCCCGGAATCTCGAACGACGGCATGCCGCCGGACGACTGCACCTCGATCTCGATTTCCTTGTCGTTCAGCTCGCCTGCGCGCAGCTTGCGGCGGAAGGAATCCCGCGTCGCGGCGCTGGCGTTGGCGCCGACCAGCGCATCGAGCGCGCGGTCTTCCGCGGCCAGCTGGGCGCGGGCCTGCACGTCCTTGCGCTTGCGCTCGCGGGTCTGCCCGATCGCGACCTCGACCAGGTCGCGGATGATCTGCTCGACGTCGCGGCCGACATAGCCGACCTCGGTGAACTTGGTGGCTTCGACCTTGATGAAGGGCGCGCCGGCGAGCTTCGCCAGCCGCCGCGAGATTTCGGTCTTGCCGACGCCGGTGGGCCCGATCATCAGGATGTTCTTCGGCAGCACTTCCTCGCGCAGCGAGCCCGTCAGCTGCAGACGGCGCCAGCGGTTGCGCAGCGCGATGGCGACCGCGCGCTTGGCGTCGCCCTGGCCGACGATGAAGCGGTCGAGTTCGGAAACGATTTCACGGGGAGAGAAGTCAGTCATTGTTGCATACCATCAGGAGTGCGGGACCACCTTGCGTGCTCACGACGCGATCCCTTTGAAAACCGGCCTTTTCATAGGCCCGGATCGCCCGGGCATTGCCGGGATCGGGATCGGTGATGATGCGAGGTGTTCCCATTGCGAACATATGGTCGATAAACCTGCGAATGAAAGCCGAACCATGGCCGCGGCCGAGCATGTCGGGCTCGCCGATGAACTGGTCGATGGCGCGGGTGCCGGCGGGTTGTGCACCGAAGCCCGGCTCCGGCCAGGCGGTGAGATCAAAGCATTGCAAATAGGCAAACGGCCGGCTGTCGGCGGCGGCGATGAACTGCGCCATGGCGGGCTCGTCGAGATCGCCGCTGACCAGGGCGAATTGCTCCTCGGCGTCGCCCCACCATTGCACCACCTCGGGCGTCGCGAGCCAGCGCCGCACCAGCGGCAAATCGGCTGATGTCATCGGTGAAAACTGGTAGGCGCAGTCCGTCATGGCGTCTGCAGGCTCAGCCTGGGAAGACGGCGCGTCAAGGCGGATGGTGTCACGCGCCAAACCGCCGCACGCAGCGGCCGCCAGCCGGCGCTAAGCAGCAGCACGAAGGCGCCGAGCACCAGCAGGGTGGCCGGTGTGGTGATGTCGGAGAACCCAGCCGCGCGAAACAATGTCGCAAAGGCGTAGCCGGTATAGGCGAGACCGGAGACCAGCACGGCGCGGCGGTCGATCAGAACGGCGATCAGGCTCAGCACCAGAAACACCACCATGATCGTGACAGCAGATGCCGGGTCCAGTCTGGTGGGATCGACCAGCAATCCACGGATCAGGGAATGCACGATCAATGGCGCGGCCAGCAGATGCAGCCAGAAGGCGATGTCCGTCCGCCGTGTCAGGCGTTCGGGATCGGCCATGTCGAAGCGCATCGCCAGTGCGAAAACCGCAAGGCCGCAGAGAAAAATGACCGCAGCGTATCCGGTGGATGTCAGGTGAGGGATCGCGCTGTAGACGAGACCGACAACCGCGGTCGTCAGCGCCGCGCAGCCGGCCGCGATGGTGATGGGCACGCGAAACCGCAGGTAATGTCCGGCCGTCAGCAGAACCGTGAGCAGCGCCGCAACCGCCACGACTGCCGGCAGCGCGGTGTCGATGCCGAGGATCGCGGTGGAAGGTGCCGGCCTGCCGCCATGTTCCAGGAACAGGCCGGTCAGCAACCGATCCGTGCCCATGAAGGCCGCGCCGGCGAACCCGATCAAAAGCACGATGCTCGGCAGCGCCATCCGCCGCATCCGGGTGAAGAATTCGGCGAGCAGCCAGGTGACCACGGCAAGGGAGATCCACATCGCCGTGGCACCGTATGAGCGGTCGACGAAATAACCGACGGCGCCGACGAACATGGCAAGGCCGATAGTGACGAAAACATCGCTGAAGCCGCTGATGAAGCGCAGCTGTTCGTCGTCCGGGGATGGTGGCGGATCCAGCGGTTCGCTTGCGTTGTCGAGCGCGCGCAGGCGCTCCGCCTGCTCGGCGGTGATGATGCCGTCAGCCACGCCGCGCGCCAGGATGTCGTTCACAATGATGGGCATCGGTTGTCCAATGGGAACCTAAGCTGCGCTGGCCGGATCACAAGTCGCCTGTTCACGTCGTCAGATAATCGGCGGGCCGCTCTGCCACTGGCGGATCGCYTCGAACGGATGAATCAGCATGATGACGTTGAGCGTCAGGTTATCGCGAATATGCAGGCCGACGAGAACCTCGAACGCAATGGCGATCGCAACCGTGGCGAGCACCGGAAGCTTTTTGGCGACCAGGAAGCCGGTCACCATCGCCAGCGTGTCGGAGACCGAGTTGACGATGCTGTCGCCGTAATAATCCAGCGAGATCGTGCCGGCGCGGTAACGATCGATGACGATGGGCGAGTTCTCCAGAATCTCCCAGGCGCCTTCGACGACAATCGCCACCAGCAGCCGGATGATCCATCCGGCTTTCGGCAGCAGCAGCCAGGCCACGGCATAAAAGATGAAGCCGTGGATGATGTGGGAGAACGTGTACCAGTCGGTGAGGTGCTGCGAATTCTCCGAGCTCAGCACCACGCCGTGCCACAGCTTCACATATCCGCAGGCGCAGATCGGTAGCCGGCCCATCGCGAACAGCACCAAAGCCTGGGTGGCGACCAGCAGCGCCGCGATCATCACGCCGTGCGCGAGCGAAAGGCCGGGCGCCGGTGATGTGATCAGGGGCGCGTCGCCGGGCCTGCTCATGCTGATGTTGTGAGGGCTTCGATGGTCAGATTGCGGTTGGTGTAGACGCAGATATCGGCGGCGATATCGAGCGCGCGCCGCACGATGGTCTCCGCATCCTTGTCGGTGTCGACCAGAGCGCGGGCCGCGGCCAGCGCATAATTGCCGCCGGAGCCGATCGCCATCACGCCGCCCTCCGGTTCCAGCACGTCGCCGGTGCCGGTCAGCACCAGGGAGACATCCTTGTCGGCCACGATCATCATGGCCTCCAGCCGGCGCAGGTAGCGGTCGGTCCGCCAGTCTTTGGCCAGTTCGACCGCGGCGCGGGTCAATTGCCCCGGATATTGCTCGAGTTTGCTTTCCAGCCGTTCGAACAGGGTGAAGGCATCGGCGGTGGCGCCGGCAAAGCCGCCGATCACGTCGCCCTTGCCGAGTTTACGGACCTTCCTGGCGTTGGATTTGATCACGGTCTGGCCGATGGACACCTGGCCGTCGCCGCCGATCACCACCCGTCCGCCCTTGCGGACGGTCAGAATGGTGGTGCCATGCCAGACGGKGGTATTTTCGGAAGTTGATGGGGGCATATCCGGTCCTTGTTGTTGGCCAGATTTAGGGGGCGATGAGCCGCGTTGCAATCCGCAGCCCGCCAAGCCTCCATCTCTGGCCTTGATAGGCCTTGATAGGTCTTGGATTCAGCCCTGGGCGATGCGATTTCCGGTCACCATAGCTGCAATAATAGCGTCATACCGCAGTAGCGAAGGTGGTCCGTGCCTGTTAAAAGGGCCCGGTTCCGCCCCCGAAAACAGGCTCTCAGCATGCGCACCGCCACGATTACGCGCAAAACCAAGGAAACCGACATCGCCGTGTCCGTCAATCTGGACGGCACCGGCGTGTCTGAGGTTGCGACCGGAATCGGCTTTTTCGACCATATGCTGGACCTGCTGGCGCGGCATTCGCGCATCGACATCACCGTCAAGGCGGACGGCGACCTGCATGTCGATCATCACCACACCACGGAAGACGTCGGCATTGCGCTGGGCCAGGCTGTGAAGCAGGCACTCGGCACCATGGCGGGGATCACGCGTTATGCAGGCGTCCAGATGCCGATGGATGAGACACTGACGCGCGTGGTCATCGACATTTCCGGGCGCCCGGTGCTGGTGTTCAAGGTGGACTTTCCGCGCGACAAGATCGGTGAATTCGACACCGAGCTGGTGCGCGAGTGGTTCAATGCGTTCGCCATGAACGCCGGGATCACCCTGCATGTCGAGACGTTGTATGGCGAGAACAGCCATCATATCTCGGAATCCTGCTTCAAGGGTCTGGCGCGGGCCCTGCGCGACGCCGTGGCGATCGACCCGCGCAACGCCGGCGAAGTGCCGTCCACCAAGGGACAGCTCGGCGGCTAGAACCGAGACTTCTGAGCTCAAGACCTGGAGCTCAAGACCTGGAGCTCAAGACTTGGAGCTCAAGACTTGGAGCTCAAGACCTCAAGCCTGAGACATCCGGAGAGTGCAATGCCGGTTTACACAGTTCATGCTCCCTTGAGCGCAGACGCGGCGCCGGAGGCGACCGATCGTTTTGTGTTCGTGCGCGACGGATTCCGCTTCTGGGCGGCGTTTGCCGGCGTGCTGTGGCTGGCGTTCCATCGGCTCTGGTGGGCGCTCGTGGGCTATATCGTGCTGCTGGCGGCCGTCGTCGCCGGCCTGTGGGCGCTGCGTCTCGGTTCGGACGTCCGTGTGATGGTCCTCACCCTGATCGCGCTGCTGATGGGGTTCGAGGCGGCGAGCCTGCAGCGCTGGACGCTGTCGCGCGGCCAATGGCGCGAGCTCGACGTGGTGGTCGCCAAAAATCGCGAGGCGGCGGAGCGTCGGTTTTTCGATCGCTGGGCCGCGGGACAGGCGGGATCCGGCGACAGCGGCACCGTCGATCGCGGATCGCCGCCGCCGGTGCGCCCGGCCGTTCGTTCGCCGGGCTCGCATARCGACATCGTCGGGCTGTTCCCCCAACCGGGAGCGCCACGATGAGCGTCGCMATCATCGATTATGGCTCGGGCAACCTGCACTCGGCGGCGAAGGCCTTCGAGCGGGCGGCGCGGAGCCTTCCGGATTCTCCGGCCATCGTGGTCACCCGCGATCCCGATGTGGTGTCGCGAGCGGATCGTGTCGTGCTGCCTGGCGTCGGCGCCTTCGCGGACTGCCGTCATGGCCTCGATGCGCTCGACGGCATGGTGGCGGCGCTGAACGAGGCGGTGCGCGTCAAGGCGCGGCCGTTTTTCGGCATCTGCGTCGGCATGCAGCTGATGGCGACGCGCGGCAAGGAATACGTCACCACCGAGGGGCTCGACTGGATCGCCGGCGATGTCGAGAAGATCACGCCGACCGACCCGAACCTGAAGATCCCGCACATGGGCTGGAATACGCTCAGCGTCAAACGGGCTCACCCGGTGCTGGAGGGATTGCCGCTCGGCGACGACGGGCGCCACGCCTATTTCGTGCACTCCTATCATCTCAACGCTGCCAATGACGCCGATGTGGTGGCGCGCGCCGAATACGGTGGTCCGGTGACGGCGATCGTCGCCCGCGACACCGCCATCGGCACCCAGTTTCACCCCGAAAAGAGCCAGCGCTTCGGCCTCGCTTTGATCAGCAATTTCCTGAAGTGGACGCCGTGATTCTCTTTCCCGCCATCGATTTGAAGAACGGTGCCTGCGTCCGCCTCGAACAGGGCGACATGGCGCGGGCCACCGTGTTCAGCAACGATCCCGCCGCCCAGGCGCGCAGCTTCGAAGCGCAAGGCTTCGAATACCTGCATGTGGTCGATCTCGACGGCGCCTTCGCCGGCAAGCCGATGAATGCGCAGGCGGTCGAAGCGATGCTTGCCGCGGTGAAGATGCCGGTGCAGCTCGGCGGCGGCATTCGCGATTTGAAGACGGTGGAGGCCTGGCTCGGCAAGGGCATCGCGCGCGTCATCATCGGCACCGCCGCGGTGCGCGATCCGGCGCTGGTGAAGCAGGCCGCAAAGGCGTTTCCGGGACAGGTGGCGGTCGGGCTCGATGCGCGCGACGGCAATGTGGCCGTCGAAGGCTGGGCCGAGACCTCGGCGCTTGCTGCCGACGATCTCGGCCGCCGCTTCGAGGACGCCGGCGTCGCTGCGATCGTCTACACCGACATCGCCCGCGACGGTCTTTTGAAGGGCCTCAATCTCGACGCCACCATCGCGCTGGCGGAGGCCATCTCGGTGCCGGTGATCGCGTCGGGCGGCCTCGCCTCGATCGACGACGTCAAGGCGCTCTTGGCGCCGAAAGCCCAAAAGCTGGCCGGCGCGATTTCCGGCCGCGCGCTCTATGACGGGCGGCTCGATCCGGCGGAAGCGATGGCGCTGATCCGCGCGGCGCGCAAGGCGGCCTGACCATGTTCAAGGTTCGCGTCATCCCCTGCCTGGATGTGAAGGACGGCCGGGTCGTCAAGGGCATCAACTTCGTCGACCTGCGCGATGCCGGCGATCCGGTGGAGGCGGCGATCGCCTATGATGCCGCCGGCGCCGACGAGCTCACCTTCCTCGACATCACCGCCACCCATGAGAACCGCGGCACCATGCTCGATGTGGTCCGCCGCACCGCGGAGGCCTGCTTCATGCCGCTGACCGTCGGCGGCGGCGTGCGGGTGGTCGAGGACATTCGGGTGCTGCTGACATCGGGCGCGGACAAGGTGTCGATCAATTCGGCTGCCGTCAGCCGCCGCGAATTCGTCCGCGAAGCCGCCGAGAAGTTCGGCGACCAGTGCATCGTGGTGGCTATCGACGCCAAGCGGGTCAATGCGCCGGGAGCCCCGGACCGCTGGGAGATCTTCACCCATGGCGGCCGCAAGGCGACCGGGATCGATGCGCTGGCCTATGCCGAGGAGGTCGCCTCGCTCGGCGCCGGCGAAATCCTGCTGACCTCGATGGATCGCGACGGCAC